>ENA-ORCV01000009-ORCV01000009.1-marine-metagenome-genome-assembly--contig:-NODE-9-length-747522-cov-10.687252_pt1 | contig 747522 bp, 677 predicted proteins | sample MGYA00237779_ERZ508509 | MGnify/ENA primary metagenome ERZ508509 (study PRJEB26180, sample SAMN06268772) | marine metagenome | isolation source: Bioluminescent Bay, La Paraguera, Puerto Rico | place... | reverse complement strand
GACGCCCGGCTCCCGCCGTAACCCCGGCTCACGATGCCCGGTCGAAAACCGCGCGCTGCCAGCTCCGTCGCGAGCCACGCCGTCACCGGCGTCTTTCCCGTACCGCCGGCGGTCAGGTTGCCGACGATGATGACCGGCACGGGCACCCTCACCGTGCGCAGGAGACCGGCGCGGTACAACGCGCGTCGCACGACGGTCACGAGCCAGTACAAGCCGCTGAACGGCAGCAGCGCCCATCCGCCGCTACCCCCGTCGTACCAGACGCGATGCAGCCAACGATACAGTACGCCCTGTCGCATCAGTCGTCGCTGAACTGCATCCGGTACAACGCCGCGTAGTGCGCGTCGGCTGCCAGCAGGTCGCCATGCGTGCCGGACTCGACGATACGGCCGGCGTCCAGAACCACGATCTGGTCGGCCCGCTCGACCGTCGACAGCCGGTGCGCAATGACCAGTGTCGTCCGGTTCCGCATCAGTTCGTTCAGCGCCTCCTGTATGCGGCGCTCGGATTGCGTATCCAGGGACGACGTCGCCTCGTCGAGGATCAGCACCGGCGCGTTTTTCAGCAGCGCCCGGCCAATCGCGATGCGCTGGCGCTGCCCCCCGGACAGCAGCACCCCGCGGTCGCCCACCATCGTGTCGAGACCGTCGGACATTCGCGACGCGAAGTCCATGACGTGCGCCGCCTCCGCCGCCTGCTCGATCTCCTCCCGGGACTTGGACCCGAGCTGGCCGTAGGCGAGGTTGTTCGCAATCGTGTCGTTGAACAGCACGACGTCCTGGCTCACCAGGCTGATGTTCGCGCGCAGGCTGGCGAGCGTGTAGTCGCGGATCGAAACGCCGTCGATCAGGATTTCGCCCGACGCCAGGTCGTAGAAGCGCGGCAGCAGGCTTGCGAGCGTCGTCTTTCCGCTCCCCGATTGGCCCACGATCGCAAGCGTTTCTCCCGCGGCAACGCGCACGGAAATGCCTTTGAGAACGTCGTCGTCACGTGCCGAGTATGAGAACACGACGTCGCGAAACTCGACTTCGCCCCGCAGCCGGCCGGCATCGACTGTGCCACCGTCCGGCTCATCGTCCTCGTCAATGACCTTGAACAGGCTGTCCGCCCCCGCCACACCGCGCTGCAACGTGGCATTGATGTTCGTAATCCGCCTGACCGGCTGCAGCATCAGCATCATCGCGCTGAAGAAGGAGATGAATTGACCGGCAGAGAGCTCGCCTTGCGCGGACTCGCGGCTCGCCCAGTAGATTACGGCGGCCACGCCGATACCGAAGATGACCTGCGTCACGGCGACGCCGAGCGAACGCACGCGGATCAGCTTCAGGTTCTGGCGGCGGTTCGCGCCGTCCACACCCTCGAAACGGGCGCGCTCGTAGTCGTAACCGCCGAAGGCCTTGACGACCCAGTTGCCGCGGACGACCTCGTCCGTGACCTGCGTGACCTCCCCGACGGAATCCTGGATGCGGCTGGAGTAGCGGCGGAATGCGATGCCAAGCACCCGCACCATCGCCGCGACCACCGGAAACAGGAACGCGACGAAGACGAAGAGCGTGGCGCTCTGGTACAGCATGACGGCAATAGCCGCGACGACCGTGAGCACGTCGCGGATGGCGATCGTCACGACGCTCGTGACGGATTCGGCCACCATCTCGACGTTGTAGGTCATGCGAGACAACAGCGGCCCGGCCGAATGCCGGTCGAAGAATCGGGCCGGCAGCGTCAGGTATTTTTCGAACACCTCGCGCCGCAGCGAGCTGATGACGGATCGCCCGATGTAGCCGAGCGACAGTTCCGTCGCGAAGCCGGCGATACCGCGCACGATGAAAATGGCAACGAAAGCCAGTGGAATCCAGCGCGCCGTCTCCAGGTTTCGCGCGACCAGTGCCTCGTCCGTCAGGGGCTGCAGCAACCAGACCATGCTTCCCTCGATCACGGCGGTCGCGGCCATGCCGACGACTGCCGCAAGCCCGATGAGCTTGTGCGGCAGCACGTAGCGCCACAGGCGTCCGTAGACCGCGCGTACTCTCGAGTCGTCCGGATTCGTCACGATGCGCCGTCTATTGCTGGACGTCCGCCGGCTCGTTGACCGTCGCGATGTTGATCTGCGAAAACCCGAGCCGTCCGGCAACGTCCATCGCCGTCACGACCGACTGGTGCGTGGCATTTGCATCCGCGCTGATCGTCAGCGGCAGGCTGTTGTCCCCCGCCGACACCTTGCGCAGCGCGTTGCGCAGGGTCTCCGGCCGGCTGTTGATCAGCTCGCGCCCGTTGACGAAGACCGTGCCCGTCTCGGTAATCATGATGTCGATGCGTTCGGCCGGCTGATCCGCAGGCTCCGTCGCCGCGGTCTCCGGCAGCCGGATCTCGATCTGCGACTCCTTCACGAAACTCGTGGACACCATGAAAAAAATCAGCAGCAGCAACACCACGTCGATCAGCGAGGTCAGGTTGACCTCGGGCTGCGGACGGGCGCGGAGGTTCAGCTTCATTCGACGACCTGCTCGCGCCGGCGTTGGAGCGCCTCGACGAGCTTGATGGCCTCTTTCTCCATGTTGACCACCAGCGCATCGACCCGGCTGCGGTAGTAGCGATACCCGATCAGCGCGGGAATCGCGACGGTGAGTCCGGCCGCCGTCGTGATCAGCGCCTCGGCGATGCCTCCCGCGAGCGCGGTCGGATTGCCGACGCCGTGCGTCGTGATCGCCGTGAAGACCTTAACCATGCCGATGACGGTACCGAGCAGCCCGAGCAGCGGACTGATCGCCGCGATCGTGCCCAGCGTCTCGAGATAGCGTTCCAGTTCATGAACGACATGCCGACCGGTGTCCTCGACACTTTCCTTCAGCACCTGGCGGTCGCGGTCCCGGTTGATGAGGCCGGCCGCGAGAATCTGCCCGAGCGGCGAACCCTGGTGCAATGTCTGGATCTGCTTCTGGTCGAGCTGGTTCTTCTTCACCCAGCCCCACACCTTGCTTGTCAGGTCCTCCGGAATGACGCGCTTCTGTTGCAGGGTCCAGAATCGCTCCAGGATGATGCCCATCGCGATGATGGCGCACAGGATGATCGGCGCCATGAGCCAACCACCGGACTTGACAATTTCAACCATACGGACGCCCCCGCGAAAACCCGGAATATACTAGAACGACTGCCGATTTGCCCCGCGAATCAGTCCGTGCCGTGCCAGCGACGCCGGTGTTCGTGACGGTATTCGCGAAACGTCACGCCGGACGCACACACATCGACCTGCACGGCGCCGCTCGTCGCCGTCGACACGACCCGCGCGCCGACGTTGCGCCAGCGCTCGACGATATCCGGCTTCGGCAGGTTCCAGGCGTTGTAGCGCGCAACCGGGATAAGGGCCACGCGTGCATCGAGCGCGCGCACGTAGGGCGTGATCGACGACGTGCGACTGCCGTGGTGCGGCACGGTCGTGACGTCGACCGTGGGCAATACGCGCGAACGCACGAGCGCCGCTTCGACGGCCGCCTCGATATCGCCGGCAAGCAGGACTCTCGTCGTGCCGGTTTCGAGCAAGAGTACGCACGATGCATCGTTGCGCTCCAGTGGAACACCGGCGGGCGGATGCAGCACGCGAAACGTCACGCCGTCCCAGGTCCACCGGTCGCCGGCCCGGCAGCGCGACACGCGCCGATCTGCCGGCGGCGCGACCAGTGGGTCGCCGCTCGCCACGTGCCCCACCGGATACGCCGACAGCAGTGACTCCAGGCCGCCGGCATGGTCCAGGTCCGAATGCGAGATCAGCACCCGGTCCACACGTCGGGTGCCCGCGTGCCTAAGGAACGGCACGAGCACGGACTGTCCGGCATCGCCCCCGCTGCGGTAGGCCGGCCCGGTGTCGTAAACAAGCGTCCGGTTCTCGGTCCGGATGACGGCCGACAGGCCCTGCCCGACGTCGAGCAACACGAACGCCGCGCAACCTGCCGGCGGGGACGGCGGGCGCCACAGCACGAGCCCCGCGAGCCCGATCCAGGCGACCGCGCGGCCGGGCCACCGCGGCGGCAACACGGCCCACGCCACCGGCACGACGAGGCACACCCAGCCGGCGCCGACGATGGCGGCCACCGGGACCGACGCCGCGTCGATCGTCGCGATATGTGCAAGCCAGCCGTCGACGACTCCCACGACGGCGCCGGCCGCGCGCAGCAACGCATCCCCAACCGGTCCCAATGGCCCGCCGAGCAGCAGACCGATGAGCGCGGCCGGCACGACGAGCACGCTGAACACCGGCACGGCGAGCAGGTTCACGACCGGGGCAACCAGCGCGATCCGGTCGAAGTGCAGGACCGTCAGCGAAGCCAGTCCCGGCAACAGGACACCCTGCAGAACCAGGAGCTGCGCCGGGCCGCCGGCGGCGCGACGCAACCGCGACCGCCGGCGCGGCGCGTGGCGCCGCGCGGCCCAGACCAGGACGGCAACCGCGGCGAACGACAGCTGGAAGCCCGGCGCGAGTACCGCGGCCGGCTCGAGGAACAGGATCAGGCCAGCCGCCGCCGCAATGACCGCCGCGGGTTGCGGTACGCGCCGGACCAGTCCGCCGACCACCACCGGCACCAGCATGATCAGCGCACGGCGCGCCGGGACGGCGAAGCCCGACATCAGGGCGTATGCCGTGGCGGCAAGCAGGCCACCCACGAGCGCCGCGGCGTGTGACCGCCGGATCCCGAGCAGCCCGAGGGCCGGCGCGAGCACGGCAAACGCGCCCGCGCCGACGAGTCCCACGTGGAGCCCGGAGATGGCCATCAGGTGGCTCGTGCCCGTCGCGGCGTAGCGCTCCCACTGCTCGCGGGTCAGCAGGTGGCGGGCCCCGACCGTCAGGGCGACGATCACGGCGGCCGCGGCGTCGTCGTCCAGCGCGGCGGTGATGCGGTCCACGGCGCGCTCGCGGCGCGCGGCAAGCCAACCCGTCGTCCCGGAGTCAACGAGCCGGTTGAAGTGGCCGTCGGCGACATAGCCGGCGGCGCCGCTCCGGTCCCGCAGCATCCAGGTGTCGAAATCCGGACCGCCCGGGTTGCGCACGCCGGACGGCGGCCGGAGTCTGAGTTCGAATTGCCAGACGTCGCCCTGGCGAATCGCGACCGGCGGCTCGAACCAGCTGATCCGGAGGCGCCGGGGGATACGGGCGTCGTCGACGGGCTCGGCGACGAACGCCATTCCGCCGGGCGAACGCTGCGGAAAGTCCGTGACCCGGACCGTGACGACGATGCTGTCCCCGGCGAGACGCGGATCCAGGCGATCGGCGACGATGCCGTCGACGTGGACGCAGAACAACAGCGCACCCGCGGCGACGCAGGCAAGATCCCGTCGCAAGGCCGCCGGCAAACCCTTGAACAACAGCCAGGCGATCGTCACCGTCGCGAGCATGGACGTTGTCGACCCGATCTGAAACATCCGCGCCCCGAACAGGTCGGAATACCGGGGAAAGCTGGTAAGCTGCGGCGCCAGCATACCGACCATCACGCACAGGCACGCGCGCAACACGACCTGTTCAACCCGGCAGTGGACGGCGACGGACGGTTCGGCACATTCATCCAGTTTCGAGGACCGACGGCGCCAATGCCCAGGCAGTTTTTCAGGAAATTCTCGATAAAGCGGCACAGAGTCAGTGAAAGCCGCTTCCTGGCACCGTTCCGCCACATGCTCCACGAGCCCCGCTACTGGGGCGTTCGCCGGCGCACGGCCGTGCCCGCATTTGCGCTCGGGCTGTTTTTCGCGTGGATGCCCATACCCGGCCACCCGCTACTGGCGACGCTGGCCGCGCTTGCGGCGCGCGTCAACATCCCGATCACCGTCGTCACGACCTTCGTCAGCAACCCGCTGACGATGTACCCGATGTACTACTCCGCGTACCGGCTCGGCCGCTGGCTGCTCGACGCGCCGCCGATCGCGTTCGACTTCGAGTTCTCGCTCGCCTGGTTCACGGACAAGTTCGTCACGATCTGGCAGCCGCTGACGCTCGGCTGCCTGATCCTGGGGTCCCTGAGCGCGCTGATCGGCTACGTCGTCGTCGACGTGATCTGGCGCGCGTCGTTGCACGACTACAAGTCGCGGAAGCGCCGCGGCCGCTCGGGCGACAACGGCATCCACGACACTCGCCGGAACCGCTGATGTACCGTCCCGGCCTGCGGTTCGTCCTCGTACTCGCGATTTCGCTCCGCGCCGTCATACCCGTCGGCTACATGCCCGGTACGCTGCACGACGGGCGGCTGGTCGTCCTGTGCCCTTCGAACGGCGGTGCCGCGATCCTCGCGGTACTCTCGCCGGCGACAGAGGCCGGCCACCACGCCATTCACCAGGGCGCCGGCCATGCGGCACATGCCACCGACACTCACTCGGAGCATGCGGCCACGGGCGAGAGCTGCCCGATCGGCAATGCCGTCTTCATGGCGGCAATCCCGGCCGATTCGCCGGCCCACCGCGCCGTGGTACCCGCTGCGCAAGGACATCAAGCCTCTCCGGCGACGTCGCCGGCGTCCACGGTCCAGGCGACACACTACGATCCCCGCGGACCGCCCGCCGCCCGCCGTTCCTGACCACGAATTTCCTGCCACCGCGGGCGCGGTGGCTTGCGGGCACTCGCGCGGCCTACGCGCGTCTGCGACAGAGGATCTGAAATGAAACCGAACTTCATAACGGCGACGCTGCTGGCAGCGCTCGCTGCAACCGGCACTGCGAGCGCGGACGACGCGGTGCGTGCCGATAGCCACGCCCCCATCGGCGTCATGGGTGATCACACTCATGCCGCGGGCGAATGGATGTTTTCCTATCGCTACATGCGGATGGAAATGGCGGGCAATCTGCAAGGCGACGAATCCATCGCCCCCGACACGATCGTCACGACGGAACCGAACCGCTTCGCCGGCATGCCAGGCATGCCGCCGACCCTGCGCATCGTACCGCTCGACATGGACATGACGATGCACATGCCGGGTCTGATGTATGCCCCCTCGGACACCGTGACGCTGATGCTGATGGGGACGTACTGGCAAAAGTCGATGGCGCACCGGACGTACATGGGCGGCATGGGCACCACCGTCCTCGGGGACTTCGACGTGACGACCTCGGGATGGGGCGACACGACGGCAACGGCGCTCGTGCGGATTGCGCACAACGCGACATACCGGTTGCACCTGGCGGCGGGCCTGTCACTGCCGACCGGGAGTACCGACGAAGAGGCGACCGTGCTGACGCCGATGAACATGCGACCGACCCAACGCACGCCATACCCCATGCAGCTCGGGTCGGGCACGTGGGACCCGATCATCGGCGCAACCATCGCGTCCACCGGTCACGGGCGGTTCGGCTGGGGCGCACAGTGGCGGAGCACGTTTCGACTGACTGACAACGACGACGACTACCGGTTGGGCGACGAACATCGCCTGACGGCCTGGGCGAGTTGGCTCTGGAGCGATGCCGTCAGCACGTCGGCGCGCGTGGCGTGGTATGACCGCGACAACATCAGCGGCATCGACCCGCAGATCATGGGGCCGGTGCAAACGGCCGATCCCGATCGGCAGGCACTGACGCGGATGGACGCCGGTCTCGGCCTGAACGTCGTCGGCACGGGCCGGCTTCGCGGCTGGCGATTCGGCGTCGAGTACCTCGTGCCGTTGCTGCAGGACGTGGACGGGCCGCAGCTCGAGACCGACGCCGAGTGGCTGATCGGGGTGCAGAAAACGGTCTATTGAGACGCGTCGACCAGGTGCTTGTCCTCGAGGACGAGCACCCGGTCCATCTGCTCCGCAATCGAGTGATCGTGCGTGACGATGACGAGGCTCGTGCCGAGTTCCCGATTCAGCCCCAGCATCAGGTCCAGCACGTGCCGGCCGTTGCCGGCATCGAGATTGCCGGTCGGTTCGTCGGCCAGCACCAGCGCCGGCCGGGTGATCAGCGCGCGCGCCACGGCCGCGCGCTGACGCTCGCCGCCGGACAACTCGCCGGGCTTGTGCGCCAGGCGCTCGCCGAGGCCCACGCGCGCGAGCAGTTCGCCCGCTTTCTCCAGTGCCGGCGCCATCGCTTCCCGCCGAATCAGCAGCGGCATCGCCACGTTCTCCGCCGCGGTGAATTCCGGGAGCAGGTGGTGAAACTGGTAGACGAAGCCGATGTGCCGGTTTCGGATGTCGCCGCGACGCACCTCGTTCTTCGCGTGCATCGCCTCGCCGGCGACGTAGACCTCGCCGTCGTCGGGGTCATCGAGGCCGCCCAGGATCTGCAGCAGCGTCGTCTTGCCCGAACCGGATGCGCCGATGATCGCGACGCGCTCGCCCGCCGCGACCGACAGGTTCACGTCGCGTAGCACCTCGAGCACGGAGCTGCCTTCGCGAAAGCGGCGCGCGATGCCCCGGCACTCGAGCACCGCGTTCGTGGCTTCAGTCATAGCGCAGCGCCTCGGCCGGCGCGATCCGGGCGGCCATCCATGCCGGGTACAGCGTCGAGGCGAGCGCCAGCACGAGCGCGATGCCCGCGATACGCAGCACGTCGCCGGACTGGAGCTGCGACGGCAGGTCGCTGATGAAATACACGTCGGATGCGAGCAACTTGAAGCCGAAGGTTCCCTCGAGAAAGCCGACGACACGCTCGAGGTTCACGGACAACAGGACGCCGCCGACCACGCCGGCGAGCGTGCCGACGAGCCCGATGATACTGCCTTGGGTCACAAAAATCCGGACGATCCCCGACGGCCTTGCACCCACCGTGCGCAGGATCGCGATGTCCGACTGCTTGTCCTTCACGACCATGACCAGCGTCGAGACAATGTTGAATGCCGCGACCGCCACGACGAGCAGCAGGATCACGAACAGGATGGACTTCGTGATCTGAATCGAGCGGAAGAAGTTTACGTGGCGGCGCGTCCAGTCGCTGACCAGCACGAGACGGCCGGTCTCGAGCGCGATGTCGCGCACGACCTGCGGCGCCGCGAATACGTCCGTTACGGACAGTCTCAACCCTGTCACCGAGTTCGCGCGCCGGTACAGGCGCTGCGCGTCGCCAATGCTGATGAATGCGAGCCTGCGATCGAATTCGTACATGCCGACGCGGTAGATTCCGCTCACGGTGAAACGCTTCGTGCGCGGCACCACGCCTGCCGGGGTGACCACCCCGGCCGCGAGCGTCACCGTCACGCGGTCTCCCGGGCCGACGCCAAGCGCCTTCGCCAGTTCCTCGCCGAGCACGATGCGAAACTCGCCGGGCACCAGTTCGTCAAGCGAGCCTTCCAGCATGAGATCGGCGACGCCGGACACCGCGCGCTCGCGCGCGGGATCGATGCCACGCAGCTCGGCGCCGCTCAGCGACTCTGCGTGCACGAGCAGCGCCTGCCCGGTCACGAAGGGCGCCACGCCGGATACGCGCGCATCCGCCGTCGCGAGGTCAGCGACCGGTTCCCAGTCGGCGAGTTCGCCGTCGGCGCCTTCGATCGAGGCGTGCGCCGTCATCGCGAGCAACCGGTCCTGCAACTCGCGCTCGAAGCCGTTCACGACGGACAGCACCACGATCAGCACCATGACCGCGATCGCGATACCGAGCATCGAGATCGCAGAGATCAACGACACGAAGCGATTGTCGCTGCGGGACCGCACGTAGCGCGTACCGATCCAGCGTTCGTAGGACCGCCCGCTCATTCGTACCTCAGCGCGACCGCCGGTCGGACCAGCGCGGCCCGGCGCGCCGGGTAGAGCGTGGCCAGCGACGTCAGCACAAACGCCGCCGCCGCGATGACCCCGACGTGTGCCCACTCGAGCTGCGACGGGATGCGGGAGACGTAGTAAACGTCGCCGGGCATGATCTGGAAGCCGAACAGGCGCTCCAGCGCAGGCACGATGACCGGGACATTGATCGCGAGAACGACGCCGAGCAGCACGCCGATGACGACGCCGAACCAGCCGATCACGGCGCCCTGCACGAAGAACACGCGCACTACGCCCTGCGGCTCCATGCCGAGCGTGCGCAAGACGGCAATATCCGTGGTCTTGTCGGTGACGACCATGACGAGGCTCGCGACGATGTTGAACGCCGCGACCCCGATGATCAGCGACAACAGCAGCGACATCATCATTTTCTCGATACGGATCGCGCGAAAGTAGCTCGCGTTCTCGATCGTCCAGTCCGTCGTCGATACGCCGGGAACCCGTGCGGCGATCCGCGCAGCAATAGAGGGGGCCTCCATGACGTCCAGCGCACGAAAACGCACGGTGTCGACCGCGTCGCCGAGATCGCGGATTCTCGCGGCGTCGGCGACGTGCACCAGCGCGAGACCTTCGTCCAGCTCCTGCAGGCCGGCCTCGAACACGCCCTTCAGCGTGAAGCGCTCGAGCACCGGCTCCAGCGTTCCATCCCCGACCGGGCGGGGAATCAACAGCACGACGCCGTCGCCGAGCCGCGCGCCGATGTCGTAGGCCAGCAGGCGCCCGAGCACGATGCCGCGCTGCCCGGGTGCGAGCGCCTCGATGCGGCCTTCGACCATGTTGATCGACGGCCCGGACAGCCGCATCTCCGCGGCCGGGTCGATGCCCTGGACGAGCACGGGCTCCAGGCTTCGTTCGGACTGGACCATGCCTTCCATCGAGATCACGGGCGCCGCCGCAACGACACCCGGCTCCGCCTCGACGTCCGCCGCGAGGCCGCGCCAGTCGGTCACCGGGCCCTCTGCATAACCGACGGCACCGTGGGCCGACAGGCTCAGCAGCCGCGTGCGCAGCTCGGCTTCGAAACCGTTCATCACCGACAGGATCACGATCAGCGCCGCGACGCCCAGCGCGATACCGAGCAGCGAAATCAGGCTGATGAACGACACGAAGCGATTGCGCCGCTTGGCCCGCAGGTAGCGCAGTCCGACAAACAGTTCGTGGGCCCTCAGCATCGGGCGCATTAAACCACAGAACGCCAGCCCGGGAGCGCGCGGGCAAATTGTGACGGCCGTCACGCGCGACACCCGGCCAGCGGTGTAAAAACCTGTTTGAGCTACTGTTTTTCGTCCCGGCGCGCGATGCTATAGTCGCCGGGACCGAACCGGAGACGCGACATGGCTATTCAACGGACATTCCTGCCGAAACTGCTCCTGCTCGTCGTCGCGGCGACCGCGGGTGCGGCGGCCACGGCACAGAATCTCGACATGCGCGGCACCGGGGCTGCGTCTGCCAGCAGCGGACCCGCCTCCGGCATGACCCAGGCGAGCGTCGAGGCGAAGTACGGCGCCCCGGTCTCGAAGATCGCTCCGGTCGGCGATCCGCCGATCAGCCGTTGGGTGTACGCGGATTTCATCGTGTATTTCGAGCACGACCGCGTGATCCACACCGTACTCAAGCGCTAGAAGACGACGTACTGCGACACCGGGCCCGGGCCGGCAACGGTCCGGGCCCGTTCATTTCCCGGCGTCCCGCGATCGGCGGTTCCCGCGACGGCACCGCATTCCTTATAATCCCCGGCCGCCCTCCAACAACCGATGCCGTGGCCGACGCTTCTCTCAGCCCGCGCGCGCTCCTGTTTCCGCGCGCCAGGACGCCCTCCGACGATACCGTCCCTGCCTGGGGCCGGCTGACCGGCGCGGCCGCCGCGCTCGCGATCGCCGAGCACGCGGCGGCGGCGCAGGGGCCTCTGCTGGTGCTGGCGGACGACCCGCGCCATGCCGACCGCCTCGAGTCGGAGATCCGCTTCTTCGCCGGCGCCCGGCTCGACGTCCTGCACTTCGTCGAGTGGGAGACCCTGCCGTGGGACGCGTTCTCGCCGCACCAGGACATCGTTTCGCAGCGCCTCGACGTGCTGTCGCGCCTGCCGTCGCTGGAACACGGGGTGGTCGTCGCCGCCCTGCCCGTCCTGCTCCAGCGGCTGCCACCGACGCACTACGTCGCCGGGCGTTCACTGTCCCTGGCCGCCGGGCAGAAGCTCGAGCGCGATGCGTTTGTCGACCGGCTCGTGGCCGGCGGGTACTACCGCGTGCCGCAGGTCCGCGAGCACGGCGAGTTCGCCGTTCGCGGCTCGCTGATCGACGTGTTCCCGATGGGCTCCGACAAACCCTACCGCGTCGACTTCTTCGGCGACGAGATCGAGTCGCTGCGACCGTTCTCGCCCGAGACGCAGCTCTCCGCCGACCCGGTCGATACCGTTCGCCTGCTGCCGGCGCGCGAGGTGCCGCTGGATCCCGACGACGTGCAGGCTTTCCGGAGCCGCTACCGAGAGCGCTTCGAGGGCCAGCCCGGCAAGTCGCGCGTGTACCGCGATGTGTCCGACGGCATCGCCCACGGCGGCATCGAGTACTACCTGCCGCTGTTCTTCGACACGACCAGCAATCTGCTGGATTACCTCCCCGCGGACGCGACCGTCGTCCTGCCGGACGGCGCCGACAGTCTCCTCGACGCCGCTTGGCGGGAGATCGAAGAGCGCCAGTCGCTGTGCAGCCTGGACCCGGAACGTCCGATCCTGACCGCGGACGAGACGTTCCACACGCCGGCGCGTGCCCGCGAGCGTCTCGCCGCACACCCGGCCATTCGCTACTCGGCGCAATCGGTGCCGGATGCGCCGGGCAACCTCAACCTGCCGACGACGCTCGCGCCGGCCATGCGCGTCGAGGCACGCTTCGACGACCCCGCCGGAGCGCTGATCCGCTTCCTGGACGGTTTCGACGGCCGCGTCCTGTTTACCGCGGAAACGGCCGGGCGACGCGAGCAGGTCCGCGAGCTGCTGGGCGGGCGCGGCCTCGACCTCGCACGGGTCAACGGCTGGTTCGACTTCCTGGACGGCAGCACGCGCATCGGCCTTGCCGTCGCGCCGCTGGAGAACGGCGTGCTGCTGCCCGATGCCGGCACCGCCATCATCAGCGAGCAGCAGCTCTTCGGCGAACGGACGAGTACCCGGCGGCGGCGACGTGCGGCCGAGCGCGATCCCGAGGCCATCATTCGGCAGCTCAACGACCTCCAGCCAGGCTCGCCGGTCGTGCACGCGGAATACGGCGTCGGCCGCTATCTCGGTCTCGTCGCGCTCGAGGCAGGCGGTATCCAAGGCGAGTTCCTGCACCTCGAGTACGCCGACGGCGACAAGCTGTACGTGCCGGTGCACGCACTGGACCTGATCTCCCGCTACACCGGTGCGTCACCGGAAAGCGCGCCGTTGCACCGTCTCGGCAGCGACCAGTGGGCAAAGGCACGGCAGCGTGCCGCGGAACGCGTGCGCGACGTCGCCGCCGAACTGCTGGACGTGTACGCGCGCCGGGCCGCGCGGCCGGGCCACCGCTTCCGCTGGCCCGAGGCGGAGTACCGCGCCTTCGAACAGGGCTTCCCGTTCGAGTTGACCGAGGACCAGGCCACGACCATCGACGATGTCCTTGCCGACCTCGCGTCCGGCCAGCCGATGGACCGCGTCGTGTGCGGCGACGTGGGCTTCGGCAAGACCGAGGTGGCACTGCGCGCGACCTTCGCGGCCGTCAACGGGGGCAAGCAGGTCGCGATCCTCGTGCCCACGACACTGCTCGCGCAGCAACACGGCGACAACTTCCGCGACCGCTTCGCGGACTGGCCCGTGCGCGTCGAGGTCCTGTCGCGTTTCCAGTCGCCGAAACAGGTGCGCGGCATTGTCGAGGGCCTTCGCTCGGGGGCGGTCGACGTCGTCATCGGCACGCACCGGCTGCTGCAGCACACGAAGGATTTCCGCGACGTCGGCCTGGTGATTATCGATGAGGAACACCGTTTCGGCGTCCGCCACAAGGAGACGATCAAGTCGCTGCGCAGCGAAGTCGACATGCTGACGCTGACGGCCACGCCGATCCCGCGCACGCTGAACATGACGCTCGGTGGCCTGCGGGATATGTCGTTGATCACGACGCCCCCTTCGGAACGCCTCGCGGTCAAGACCTTCGTCAGCGAGTGGAACGACGTCATGATCCGCGAGGCCTGCCTGCGCGAGATCAAGCGCGGTGGCCAGGTGTACTTCATTCACAACAAGGTCGAGGACATCCAGCGCATCGGCCAGAGGCTGGAGAAACTCGTTCCGGAGGCCGGCATCCGGATCGGCCACGGGCAGATGCCGGAACGCGAACTCGAACAGGTGATGTTCGACTTCTATCACCGGCGCTTCAATTTGCTGCTGTGTACGACGATCGTCGAGAGCGGCATCGACGTGCCGACGGCAAACACGATCATCATCAATCGTGCCGACCGTTTCGGCCTCGCCCAGCTGCACCAGCTGCGCGGCCGTGTCGGACGCTCGCATCACCGCGCGTACGCGTACCTGATCGCGCCGCCGAAGGCGACGATGACCGCGGACGCGATCAAGCGGCTCGAGGCGATCGATTCGCTCGAAGACCTGGGCGCCGGGTTCACGCTTGCCACCCACGACCTCGAGATTCGCGGCGCCGGCGAGCTGCTGGGCGACGAGCAGAGCGGGCAGATCCAGGAGATCGGTTTCTCGCTGTACATGGATATGCTCAACAAGGCCGTCGAGGCGCTGCGCGAGGGCCGCGTCCCGAACCTCGACGAGCCGCTGGATGCCGGTGCCGACATCAACCTGCACGTGCCGGCGCTGCTGCCGGAGGACTACGTGCCGGACGTGCACCTGCGACTGATCCTGTACAAGCGCATCACGGCCTGCGCGGACGACGCTGCACGCCGGGAGCTCCAGGTCGAGCTCATCGACCGTTTCGGCCTGCTGCCGCCGCCGGCGAAGAACCTGTTGCGGATTGCCGCGCTGAAGCACCGCGCAACGGGGCTCGGCGTGCGCAAGATCGATGCCGCTGACGCCGGGGGCTACCTGCTCTTTGGCGACGACAGCCGCATCGACCCTGTGGCGCTCGTGCGCCTGGTACAGAATAATGATGGCCGCTACCGGCTGAAGGGCTCGCATCGGCTACAATTCCGCGATGATCTCGCGGACCCCGAGCAGCGCTTCGGGACCGTGAACTCTCTTCTGGATACGCTGGCTGGTCAATGATGCGACGAATCACCGCTGCCGCACTGCTCCTCCTGCCGCTGCTGGCCCCCGGGCAGCAGCCGGCCGACACGGCGTCGGCGCCCGAGACGGGCCGCCGCTACGCGGTCGAAATGATCATCTTCCGGTACGCGGAACTCGATTCCGTCGGAACCGAGATCTTCGTTCCGGAGCGCGTGGAAGGCGATCCCGGCCTGCCGGAGTTCACGGACCTCGAACCTGTCCCGGCACCGGACACCGTCGTGGACGAGACCGCGGCGCTGCACTTCCGCCTGCTCTCGGACGACGAGTTCACGATGCAGGAGACGTGGGGGCGGCTCTCACGGTTGCAGGCTTACGACCCGCTGATGCACTTCGGCTGGGTCCAGGAGACGCTGCCGGACGTCGAGCCGCCGGAGCTGGCCCTCGACCGTTTCGCCCCGCCGCCGCCCGGCCTCGACGGGAGCGTGTCCCTCGCGATGAGCCGCTACCTGCACCTGGCCGTCGACCTGAGCCTCGCGGCCGCATCCGGCGCAACGACACCGGCATCGGCCTACTACGCCGCGAACGACACGCGGGAGGAATACGCACCGCTGCGCTACACGCTGCGCGAGAAACGCATCATGAAAAACGGGGAAGTGCGCTATTACGACCACCCGCAGTTCGGGGTCATTGCGCGGGTGTGGCGGGTCGAGGACGAGGAGACCGCGGCGAGCCGTCCCTAGTCCGCGTCATCGAGCGCGAGGACGCGCGCGAGAAAGCTATCCGCCGTTTCCCCTTCATCGCCCGCCTGCAGCGCCACCACGTGAGGGCTCACCGTCACGAAGCGCCCGCGGGTCGAACGCGGGTGATGCAATCCCAGTTCCCGAACGGTCGTCGCGATCTGGTCGGCGAATTCGCGTACCGAGGCTTCGTCCGACGCGTGCGAGAGGACGACGAAGCGCGCCCCGTCGAGCCGCGCCACGACGTCGCTGGCCCGGCGCAGGCAGCGACGCACCGCCAGGCCGACGCGGCGCAGGCACGAATCCGTCGCGTGCCGCCCGAACACGTCGAAATACGCGTCGAAATCGTCGAGGCAGAACAGGACCAGCGCGAGCAGGCCGCGTTCCCGCGCCGCGACGGCCCAGTCGTGTGCGAGCACGTCGCGGAACGCCTTCTCGTTCAGTAGCCCGGTCACCGGGTCGTCGCGGGTCAGGTCGCGAATGCGGCGCTTGGCATTGAGCAGCGCATGCTGCGCTTCCTGGCCGTCGGCACCGCGGCCGGTACCGCGGAAATACAGCGCCACGTAAGCTGCGTCGTCGTCGCCGTCGACAGCGAGGGGCTTCAGCGCGAGCAGGCGCTCGCTGCCGCCCGCCTCGATCGGGTAGCTCGTTTCCTGCCGGTTCCGCAGGGACTCGCTGATCTCGAGCGCAAGGTCGCGCCCAACGAGCCCCTCGATGACATCGGCCACCGGGCGCCCGACCTGTCCGCTACCGCCGAAGTCCTCGAAAGCCGGGTTCGCAATCACGACCGGCCAGTCCGAGTGCCCGAGATGGACGACCAGCACCGCCTCCCGGCTCGCGCCGATGACCTGCTCCAGGACCTGCTGCGAAATACCCGTCATGCGTCTCCCCGCCCGCGCGTCATGATCGCTCAGCGTCGCCGGAATCGCCATCGAGAAGCGCCTCGAGCAGCGCCAGGGCGGCTCGCCGCGCCCCGGCCGAGTGGCGCTCGACGTCCTGGTGTATGGAGCCCTGCCCGCGCCCGGCTGCCGCGTTGACGACCAGCGCCACGCACGCGTAGTCAATGCCACGTTCGCGCGCGAGGCCCGCCTCCGGCATCGCCGTCATACCGACGTAGTCGGCACCGTCGCGCTCCAGCCGATCGATCTCCGCGGCCGTTTCGAGCCGCGGGCCCTGGGTAACGGCGTACACGCCGCCGTCGCAGCAGTCCACACCGGCCCGTCGGGCCGCCGCCACCAGCCGGCGCCGCAACATCCCGGAGAACGGCTCGGAAAAGTCGATGTGCTGCAGGCCTTCGTCCTTGCCGTTGAAAAAGCTCGTCTCCCGCCCCCACGTGTAGTCGATGAGGTCCGCCGGCACCGCGAGCGTGCCTGGCGCGGCCCGGCCGGTGATGCCGCCGACCGTGTTCAGGCCTATGACCGCGCGGACGCCGAGGTCGGCAAGCCCCGCGATGTTCGCCCGGTAGTCGACCCGGTGCGCGGGGATGACCGGCGGAGCGCCGTGCCGGTCCAGGACGATGACGTCGCGTGACCCCAGCAAGACTCGCCGTGGCGCGGCCGACATGTCGCCCCAGGGCGTCGCCCGCGGCGCGATGTCCGTCCCGGCCAACACGCCGTCGAACCCGGAACCTGCGATGACGGCCAGCGTGTCAGGCATCGAGCCTGAGCTCCGGCGGTTCCGTCCACTGCGCCAGTTCGTCGCGCGCGGATTGCCAGTCGTCGCTCGCCATCAGTGTCTCCCGCAGCACCTGGCCGGTGCCGTGCAAGCGCGCGAGGCGCACGAGCGACGGCGGGTTCGACGTGTCCCGCAGCGCCGCGACGGCATTCTGCGCGCCGGCGCGATCGTTGCAGACCAGCACCATGTCGCAACCGGCATCGAGCGCGCGGCGCGCCCGTTCCGCCATGTTGCCGTAGCCGGTGGCCGCCTTCATGCTGAGATCGTCGCAAAAGATGGCGCCCTGGAAGCCGAGTCGCTGGCGCAGCTCGCGCTGCACCCAGTACGGCGAGAAGCTCGCCGGCGCCTCGTCAATCTCCGGGTACACGACGTGCGCGGTCATGACCCCGGCCAGGGCACCGGTCCCGATCAGTTTCTCGTAAGGCCGCAGGTCGTCGAGGATGTCCCCGTATTCGCGCCGGTCGATCGGCAGCTTCAGGTGCGAGTCCGCCACGACCGCCCCGTGACCGGGGAAGTGCTTGGCGACCGCGCCCATGCCGGCGCTGCGCAGCCCGCGCGCGAACGCGAGGGCCAGGTCCGCGACCTGCTCCGGCCGCCGCCCGAAGGCCCGGTCGCCGATGATGTCGCTGACGCCCCAGTCCAGGTCCACGCAGGGCGCGAACGCGAGGTCGATGCCGACGGCGCGCAGTTCCGCGGCGATCAGCCAGCCGGTGCGGCGCGCGAGGCCGACCGCGGCGTCCCGGTCCTTCCGCCAGAGCTCACCGATCGTGCGCATCGGCGGCACGCGCGTGAAGCCGTCACGAAAGCGCTGCACGCGCCCACCCTCGTGATCGACCGCCACGATCAGCGGCGGGCTGCGCAGCGCCCGGATATCCGCCACGAGGTCGACAAGCTGGTTCGGCGACGCGTAATTCCGCGAGAACAGGATGACGCCGCCGACCGCCGGCTCGACCAGCAGGTCGCGGTCTGCCGGCGTCAGGGCGACGCCTTCGATGTCCAGCATGATCGGACCGAGTGACATGAGCTGACGATAAGAACAAATTTAGGAAAACACAATAACTACATGGTTTATTTAGTGAAAACTGCGACAGACTCCACGTGAGCAGTATGCGGGAACATGTCGATGATGCCGGCGGCCTCGAGCCGGTAGCCGTGGGTGTCGACGATCACACCCGCGTCCCGGGCCAGGGTTGCCGGGTGGCAGGAGACATAGACCACGCGGTCCGGCCCCAGCCTCGGCAGCCGGTCGACGACCTCGGCGGCGCCGCTGCGCGCCGGGTCCAGCAGCAGGCGGTCCCAGGACTGCCGCATCCAGTCTTCGCGGCCGTCCACGGCGGAGAGATCCGCGCGGCGGAACCGGGCGTTCGTGATGCCATTGCGTGCCGCATTCGCGGCCGCCCGCTCCACCAGCGCCGCCTCGCCCTCGATGCCCAGCACCTCCGCGGCACGGCGCGCAAGCGGCAGCGAGAAATTGCCGATGCCGCAGTAGAGATCCAGCGCACGCTGCGCCGGTCCGACGTCGAGCAGCTCGATGGCGCGCTCGACCATGCGCTCGTTGATCGCGCCATTCACCTGCACGAAATCGACCGGCTCGAACGCGATCGTCACGTCGAATGCCGATAGGCGGTACGTCAGCGGCGCGGGATCAGCCGGCGCCAGCGGGACGATCGAGTCCGGACCACCGGGCTGCAGCCAGACCTGCACGCCGACGTCGGCTGCGAACGCGACGAGCCGTTCCCGGTCGGCGCTGCCCGGATCGTCGAGCACACGAAACACGAGCGCGGTGGCCTCATCCGCGACGGCAACCTCGATCTGGGGCAGGCGGGCACGGATCGTGAGATGACCGACCAGGTCGCTGAGCGCGTCCAGGAGGCCGTCGACGGGCTGCGCGAGTATCTCGCAGCGGTGCATGTCGGCAACATAGGGCGCGTGGCGCTCGCGAAAGCCCACGAGCACGCGGCCCTTGTTCGCCACGTCTTTCACCGCGAGCCGCGCGCGCCGGCGGTAGTGCCAGGGCTCCGCGACCAACGGCGGCAACCATTCGCGCGGCGTGACTCCGCCGATGCGCTCGAGACTGTCGCGGAGGCTCTGCTCCTTGATCTCGCGCTGCTGGTCGATGCCGATGTGCTGCAGCGCGCATCCGCCACAATAGCCGAACGCCGCGCATTTTGGCGCAACGCGCTCCGGCGACGCGTCGATCACGTCGAGGAGCTCTGCCTCGTCGAAATTGCGCCGGCGCTTGCGGCGAAGGTACGTCACGGTCTCGCCGGCGAGCGCGCCCGCAACGAACACCTTCTTGCCGGCGCCGTCGACGATGCCGCGGCCGTCGTGTGTCACGGCGCGGACAGTGCCGGTTTCCGGTTCGGCACGGCGGCCGCGCGCCACGCTCAGTCCTCCGGCCAGGCGGCGAGGAACTCGTCCATGTGCGCCGCGCCCATGTCACGCAACGTCGACCGGACCAGCGCGAACTCGCGCGCGAGATCCTCTTCGTCGAGGCGGCCACGCAGGTACTCGAAACGCAGGAACACCAGCCAGGTATTCAGCACGTCGGTTTCGCAGTAGTTGCGGATCTCCGCAATGCCGCCGGCCAGCCAGGTGTCCCAGACCTTGTCGCCACTCATGCCCAGCTTGCCCGGGAAGCCGAGCATGACGGCGATCTCGTCCAGCTTCGCATTGGCACGCGGATTGTAGTTGGCCAGCACGTCCATCAAGTCGACGTGCCGCCAGTGAAACCGGCCCAGGTAATTGTTCCAGCGGAAATCGCGATCCGTGTCGCCGATTTCCCAGTAGCGCGGCGCGCGAATGCCGTGCTTCAGCGCACGGTAATTCAACACCGGCAGGTCGAAGCCGCTGCCGTTCCACGAGACGAGATCCGGCGTATAGCGCTCGATGCCGTCGAAGAAGCGCCGGACCAACTCGGCCTCGTCCGCATCCTCGTCACCGAGGCTCCACACGCGAAAGCTGTCGCCGGTGCGCAGCGCCACCGAGATCGCGACGATGCGATGCTGGTGCAGCGGCAGGAAGTCCGTGCCCGCCGCCTGCTGGCGCTTGAACACCATCGCGGTCGCGACGTCTTCGTCGGACAGTCCGTCGAGGTCCAGGAGCCGGCGGCCCAGGTCCACGTCAGGGATGGTCTCGATGTCGAAGGAAAAGCTGTGCATGTGTTATCCCGCAGCCGTCTCCGCGACGGCGAATGCCATGATCAGCCCGGCGTCGTCGGTGAGGCTCACGTGCGCGGCGCCGACACCGAGTTCGCGGCAGACGGCATGGCCGCGCTCGGAAAATATCACCAGCGGGCGTCCCCGCGGGTCGCTGACGATGCCGACGTCACGCACCCACACCCCGTGTGCGAAACCGGTGCCGAGCGCCTTGACGGTCGCTTCCTTGCCGGCGAAGCGCATCCCGAGGAAACGCACCGGGTCCTGGCTCCGCCGGAACAGCGCCATCTCCTCGGGCATCAGGATCCGCTCGGGGAACCTCTCGCCGAAGCGCTCGAAGGTTCCCTGCACCCGGACCCGCTCGACGATGTCCGTGCCGATGCCGAAGATCACGTGCGCCGCTCGCCGACCGCGGGCGATGCGCCGTCACTCATACCGGGCCTCCAGCATGCGACGCTTCATGTCCGCGACGGCCGTGGCGAGGCCATCGAAGACGGCCCGCGCTATGATGGAATGCCCGATGTTGAGCTCGACGATCTGCGGAATGCGCGCAACCGCCGCGACGTTCCCGTAGTGCAGACCGTGGCCCGCGTTCACGACGAGGCCGCGCTCGACACCGAGCACCGCCGCCTCGCGGATTCGCCGGAGTTCAGTCGCAGCGCCCGCGTCGTCGGCCTCGGCATACGCCCCGGTGTGCAACTCGACGACCGGGGCGCCGACCGCCACCGCGGCGTCGAGCTGGCGCGGATCGGGGTCGATGAACAACGACGCCCGAATGCCCGCCTCGGTCAGCCGCGCGCAGGCGCGGCGCACCTTGTCCGGCTGCCCCGCCACGTCGAGGCCGCCCTCCGTCGTCACTTCCTCGCGGCGCTCCGGCACGAGGCACACGTCGCCGGGCGCGGTACGCACCGCGATGGCGAGCATCTCGTCGGTCACCGCGCATTCGAGGTTCATGCGCGTCGTCAGCCGTTCGCAAATCTCCTCGAGATCGTGATCCTGGATGTGCCGGCGATCCTCGCGGAGGTGCACGGTAATGCTGTCGGCACCGGCCGCCTCCGCGATCGGCACGGCATCCGACGGCCGCGGATAGTCCGTGCCGCGGGCCCGGCGGACGGTGGCAATGTGGTCGATGTTGACTCCCAGGTGCAGCGGTAGCCGGCTCACGTGTCTTCTTCCGTTTCCATGGTCGGGCGGTCGGCCATTCTAACGCGACTGCGCTTGAGGTCGACCATGACGCGGCGGCTTCGCAGCTCCTTCCCGCCGAGATGAAACGCGATCATCGCACGCAACAGCCGGCCGGCCGCCGCGAGTGCCGCCTCATCGTCGAAACGCTGCTCCCGGATGTCGATCAGCTCCCGGCCGGCGAACACCATGGGGCCGGAGCGGCCGCTGACGGGAACGGCGCCCTCATCGATGCGGTACTCGTACTGCGCTTCCGCGCAGAGCATCCGGGAAGACCGCGCTTCGTGCTCCAGCGTCGGCGCATAACCGAGCAACGCGAGCAGTTCCAGTTCGAAGCGCCGGAGCGGCACCGCCGGAGCGGCCGACGCCGCCAGCAGGCCGATCGTGTCGCGGTAGGCCGCGAACACCTCCGGCTGCGGGTCGTGCCGGTGCAGCAGGTTCAGCAGCAGCTCGTTGACGTAGTAGCCGGAGAGCAGCCCGTCACCGGTGAGCGCCAGCGGCGCGCCGTCGAGCTCCGCCCCGGTGAGCGTGCCGAGGTCCCCGCGCGCGACCCATGACAGCCGCAGCGGAAGGAACGGCCGCAGCACACCCTTCAGCCGGGAGCGCGCCGCCCTGGCGCCGCGGGCAACCACGGCGAGGCGGCCGTGATCGCGGGACAGCAGGTCGATGAGCAGGCTCGAGTCGCGAAACGGACGATGGTGCAACAGGTAGGCCGGCTGCTCCTGTACCCGGCGTGCGTGGCTCATCGGGCGTGTCCGGTTCGGTACGCCGCCGCACTCATACCGGATCGAAACCCAGCGCGAGCAGTTCCGACTCGCTGTCGGCCCAGTTCTCGCGGACCTTCACCCAGAGCTCGAGATGGACGGGCCGGCCGAGTTGCTCCCGGAGATCGAGCCGCGCCGCCTGCCCGACGTGCTTGAGCTGGCGGCCGCCCTTGCCGACGACGATGCCCTTCTGGCTCTCTCGCTCTACCCAGATGACCGCGTCGATGGCGACCTGCTCGCCCGAGCTGTCATAGCGGTCGACCTGGACGCTGACCCCGTACGGCAGTTCCTGGTGCAGCATCAGCATCAGCTTTTCCCGGATAGCTTCGGCGGCGTGGAAGGCCGGCGAACGATCCGTCCGCATGTGCTCGGGGAACAGCGCCGGCGATTCGGGTAGAAACGGCAGTACCACCTTGCGCAGCGCGTCGAGATTGTTCCCGCGCGTCGCCGACACCGGCACGAGGTCCGCGAACGCGTAACGCGCCGCCATTGCCTCCAGCGCACCCAGCAACACCGGTTTCGGGTGCACCGTGTCGACCTTGTTGAGCACCGCAACGACGGGCGCGTCGTAGCGGCCCACCGTCGACAGCACGTCCTCGTCCTCGTCGACCCAGCGCGCGGCCTCGGTGACGAACAGCACCAGGTCGGCATCCGCGAGCGCGCTCAGCGCGGTGCGGTTCATCATCCGGTTCATCGCCTTGCGCGACGTGCGATGCAGGCCCGGCGTATCCACGAAGACCACCTGTGCCGACGCCGTGCTCATTACGCCGAGCACCCGATGCCGGGTCGTCTGCGGCTTCGCGGTCACGATGCTGACGCGCGTTCCGACGAGGGCGTTGACGAGGGTCGACTTGCCGACATTCGGCCGCCCAACCACCGCAACGTAGCCGCAGCGAAACGGCCGGTCACTCACCGCGAGGTTCCTGGAGGCGAGCCAGCATCGTTCGTGCCGCCTGCTGCTCGGCGGCGCGGCGCGACGACCCGGTGCCGCGCGCGCCCGCGTCATCGCCGTCGACACGGCATTCGACGTCGAAAACCTGCCGATGGGCCTTGCCGCTGACGTTCACCATCTCGTATTCCGGCAATGCCCTGCCACGCGACTGCAGCCACTCCTGCAGGCGGGTCTTGGGATCCCGAAGTTCGCGCGGGTCGGGCAGGTTCTCCAGGCGATTGCCGAGGGCCGCGACGATGACGTCGCGCGCGGCTGCGAAACCCGCGTCGAGGTAGATGGCGCCAAACAGCGCCTCGACGGCATCCGCGAGGATGGACTCGCGCCGATGGCCGCCGGTCTTGCGTTCGCCGCTGCCGAGAATCAGGTGTTCCCCGATGCCGAGGTCGCTCGCGATACCCGCCAGCGAGCGGTCCTTCACCAGCGAAGCGCGCAGCCGGCTGAGATCGCCCTCGTCAGACCCGGGCGCGGCCCGGAACACGTGTTCGGAAACGACGAGGTCCAGGACCGCGTCGCCCAGGAACTCGAGGCGTTCGTTGCTGTGGCCCGCCGCGCTGCGGTGCGTGAGCGCCTGCTCGAGCAGGCCGGCGTCCCGAAACGTGTAGTCGAGGGTGTCTTGCAGCCAGGCGGCTGCCCTGGTCATCGTGTCGTTCATGGCCCCGCTGCCGTCGCAGCCCCGGTCGTCTCACGGCCCGTCGTTCGCGGACCGGCCCGGTGGGCCCGGAAATCAGCGGCGAACGAGCTCCGATTTCTGGAAGTGTACCGTGAAAGCCACGTTGCCGATAAACGGCGCTTCGTGCTTGTAGTCGGCAACGACCTCGAAGCCGCCGTCGACCGAGTTCACCTTGATGTCCCTCGCCGTGATCTCGGACACGCTCTCGATGTCGAAGCGGCGCGCGACCGAGCTCCGTATGGCGGCGCGCGACGCGCCCTGGCCGTCGAATTCATCCTGGACGCCGTCGATGACGCCGGCGACCTTCATGTAGTTCAGGTACACGGGCGTGAGCCGAATGAAGGCAAACGCAAACAGGCCGACGAACGCGACGAGAATCAGCATGCCCAGCGTGGTCATGCCCGCCTGCCGCCGTTCCGAACGGCCGTATCCGTCGAGAATCATCGTCGCAACTCCGTCTCAGACTTCGCAAAAAGCGTATGGAGTCAAGAGCCTAGCGCAATTCCGGGGGGCAAAATAGTGACTCGCGCCACATTATTCGATACGCATGCCGATCCGGCCCCAGTCCGGCCAGCTGAAGCCCTCGATGTGCAGCCAGATACGGGTTGCCTCGCCGACCAGGTTCTCCTCCGGCACCGGCCCGACCGACTCGAATCGGCTGTCCGTGCTGTTGTCCCGGTTGTCGCCCATCATGAAAAAGTGCCCTTCCGGCACCACGTAACGGCCATTCCGGGCCCCGTCAGGGTTGCCCACCCGGATCTTGTGGCGGCGCTCGAAGAGCTGCTCGTTGTGCACGGCGCCGCCGCGGGACGCTGCCGTGACCGGCGGCTCGACCCGCACCGGCTCGCCGTTGACCGTCAGCCGGTGCGCGTTGTACTCGATCACGTCGCCCGGCAAGCCCACGACGCGCTTGATGTAGTGAATTTTCGGGTTCGATGGCAGGCGAAAGACCACGACGTCACCACGCTCGGGCGCCCCGGTTTCGACGACCTTCTTCTCGGTGACGGGCAGCCGGAGGCCATACGCGTACTTTTTCACGAAGATGAAATCACCCGACTCGAGCGTCGGCTCCATCGATCCCGACGGAATTCGGAAGGGCTCGAACACGAACGAGCGGATCACCAGCACGAACAGCAGTACCGGGAAGAAGGACTGGCAATAATCAACCAGCGTCTCCCGCGTGCGCGAGGATTTCTTCCAGCGATCCGCACGCTGCCAGTAGAACTTGTTGACGGCAACGACGACGCCGGTGAGCAGCGTCAGCACCGTCAGGATCAGGGCCAGGTTATAACTCAATGCACTCTCACTTCTTCACTTGTCCACTCTCAGCACGGCCAGGAACGCTTCCTGCGGAATCTCGACCGATCCGACCTGCTTCATGCGCCGTTTGCCGGCCTTCTGCTTCTCCAGCAACTTGCGTTTCCGCGTGACGTCGCCGCCGTAGCACTTCGCCGTCACGTTCTTTCGCAGCGCCTTGACCGTGCTGCGCGCAATGATCTGGCCGCCGATGGCCGCCTGGATCGCGACGTCGAACATCTGCCTGGGAATCAGCTCCCGCATCCGCTCGACCAACTCGCGCCCCCGGTACTGAGCATTGTCACGATGCACGATGATGGACAGCGCGTCCACCCGCTCCTTGTTGATGAGGACGTCGAGCCGCACCAGGCGCGCGGGATCGAAACGCACGAAATGGTAGTCGAACGACGCAAAGCCGCGGCTCACGGACTTCAGCCGGTCGAAGAAGTCGAGCACGACTTCCGCGAGCGGCATTTCGTACTCGAGCGACACTTGCTTGCCGAGGTAACGCATGTGTTTCTGGACGCCGCGTTTCTCGATGCACAGCTTGATGACGCTGCCGACATGCGCCTCGGGCACGAGAATATTGGCCACGATGATCGGTTCGCGCAGCTCACTGATCTCGTTCGCCGGCGGCAGGCGCGAGGGGTTGTCGACACGGGTCACTTTGCCCGCCGAATCCACGACCTCGTACACCACTGTCGGTGCGGTCGTGATCAGCTCGAGATCGTATTCACGCTCCAGGCGCTCCTGCACGATCTCCATGTGCAGCATACCGAGGAAGCCGCAGCGAAAACCGAAGCCGAGCGCCGCGGATGTCTCCGGCTCGAAGTGCAGCGCGGCATCGTTTAGGCGCAGCTTCTGCAAGGCCTCGCGAAAGCCCTCATAGTCGTCCGACGAAATCGGGAACATGCCGGCAAAGACACGCGGCTGCACCTGCTTGAACCCCGGGAGCGGCTTCTCGCAGGGGCTCCGCGTCAGCGACAGCGTATCGCCGACCGGCGCACCGTAAATGTCCTTGATGCCGGCGATGACGAAACCGACCTCGCCCGTCTTCAGTTCCGTCCGGTCGTGCATCTTCGGCGTGAAGCTGCCGACACGGTCCGCGAGATAACTGTCGCCGGTCGACATCACCTTGAACTTCGCGCCGCGCGCGAGACTGCCGTTCACGACCCGCACGAGCGACACGACGCCGACGTAGTTGTCGAACCACGAATCGATGATCAGTGCCTGCAGCGGCGCATCGGGGTCGCCGGTCGGCGGCGGGATGCGTTCGACCAGCGCTTCCAGCAGATCGGGCACGCCCTCGCCGGTCTTTGCGCTGACGCGGATGGCGTTCTGTGCCTCGATGCCGATGACGTCCTCGATCTCGGCGATCACGGCATCCGGTTCCGCCGCCGGCAGGTCGATCTTGTTCAGGACCGGCACGACCTCGAGCCCCTGGTCGACCGCCGTCATGCAGTTCGCGACGCTCTGCGCCTCGACGCCCTGCGCCGCGTCCACGACCAGCAGCGCGCCCTCGCAGGCCGCAAGCGACCGGGACACCTCGTAAGAGAAATCGACGTGGCCGGGCGTATCGATGAAATTGAGTTGGTAGGTCCGGCCATCACGCGCCGAGTACTCGAGCGACACGCTCTGCGCCTTGATCGTGATGCCGCGCTCGCGCTCGATGTCCATCGAATCGAGCACCTGTTCCGCCATCTCGCGGTCTGTCAGGCCGCCGCACAACTGGATGAAACGGTCTGCCAGGGTCGACTTGCCGTGGTCGATATGGGCAATGATCGAGAAGTTGCGGATGTGCTTCATGGGAGGGGCGGGGGCGAAAACCGGCGCAGTATACCGGTTTATTCCCCCGTCGCGAGGGCTTCCGTCACGGCGTCCCGGTCCAGCCGGTGGCGGCAGAGTTCGCGTCCGTCGACCAGCACGACCGGCACATCGAACCCGTAGCGGCGCTGCCACTCCGGCCTGTCGTCGACATCGTGGACCCGGATGGCCGCCCGGCCGGCCACGGTTTCCGAGAGCGCTTCGATCAGGATTTCACACAGGTGGCAGCCGCGGCGGCTGTATACCTCGAAGTCCGGCACTCAGGCGCTGACCCGCGGCAATATCGTGCCGACGCCGGACGACGCCAGTCGCCAACGGGAGAACGCCGCGCCGGCGAGCAGCATCAGCAAGGCGGTCAGCACGGTGCCACGGTCGCCGGCGCCCCAAGCGGCGGCGAGCGACGCCCCGGTTGCGGCGGCGAGCAGCGGCACCCCGAACGCCAACAACGCGATCCTGAGGACGAGACGCTCGGGCACGGCCAGCCGCACCGTGTCGCCGACCGCGACGTCGACGGACCGCGGCAACGGGACCCGGAATTCGTTGCGACGGCGGCCCCAGCGGAACAGGTCGGCGCCACAGCCCCGCCCTTCCGCGCATCGCGCGCACGGTGCCGCCGGGGACGCGAGTATGTGTGCCACCCGGCGACCGGGGGCACCGTCCAACGCGGTGACAGTGCCGGTCGCCGTGGTTTCCGTCCGCGTCATTCCGGGACGGACCGGCGCATCGTGGTGGCGATACGCTCCACCGTGACGGCCGGAACCTCACCGACCGCCGTCACCCGATGGCCGTCGACGATGGTGGAGTAGGAATGCGACGCGCCCACCCGGGAGCGCTCCGGCAGGGCCTCGCCGGCATCGTCCGAAATGAAGACGGAAACGCTCGCGAGGCCGTCGCCGTACAGGAGATGCGTGACCCGGTGCCCGGAGCCGGGCAGCGACTCCTGTTGTTGCGCCGACACCAGGCGGAAGCCCGCGGGCAGCGCGTCGTTCTGCCAGGCCGCCTCGACATCCCGCGTACTTGCTCGCCGCGCCGGACCGTACCATTTGAAGGCCGCGGTGTCGTAGGACGACGCCAGCGCACTCGCGTGGATGTCGCTGCCGAGTTCGATGTCGGCGAACTTGACCTGCTCGACGGCGGCACCATCGGCATCGAGCAACTGGGTCTGCAGCGGAAACGCCGTTTCCGCGTCCAGCCAGAGCCGGTGCTCATAGCGAAACTCGTCGTGCGGCTTGATCGCGATCACGATCGCAGTGCGGCCGGCAACGCGCCCTTCGCGAACGACCCGCGTGTCGTACTCCGTGCCGATGCGCAGAACGCGGGTCGGCAGCGTCGAGAACAGCGTGCTCTGGTCACTCCATTCCTCGACCATGACCGACTGCCGCTCCGGCAGCACGCACTGCACGTCATTGCCGATGCGGATGATCTCCAGCCCGTCGCCTTCCTGCGCGATCAGCTTCTCGCGTACGACGCCGTCGGATACCGAATGGATGACCTTGACCGCCTCGGCCGAATCGCCGGACAACCGAACGACCGTGCCTTCGTAGTCCGTGGTCTGCACCGCCGCCGCCATTCGCTGCAGCCAGGCTTGAGGATCATTGGCCGCGCCCGCCGCGACGGCCAGCAGCGTAATCGCGATGCCGCCCGGCAGCGTGCGACGGGCCCGACGCATCAGTCGTCAGCCGGTGACGGCGTGCCGTCGGCGGGAACGTCGTCGGAATCTCGTGCGGCGTCTTCGTCGACGTCGTCCGGCGGCGCGACCTCGACCAGGTCCTGCCGTTCTTCGAAGTTCGCGAACCGGGAGCGCATGCCGTTGTTGCCGGCCTCCGCGTCGTGCAGCAGGCGGAACTGCTGCAGCCGGTCGTCCGGCGCCGGCTGCGCCGGGAACTCCACGCCGTTCGCCACCGCCGGCCCGCCCGCCGGGACCGTCCCGTCGTCGACCCGCTGCAAGCCGAAGATGGCCAGCACCGCGACCGCCGCGGCGATGCCGAACCCGGCTACGGGACGACCGAACCGGCGCTTCGCCGCCGGGGCGCCGCCCGTCTCCACACCCGCGTCGGAGGGCGGCACGTCGAGTGCGCCGATGGCGCCGGCGACCCGCTCGCGCAGCCGCTCGATGCCACGCACCGGCACCTCGCCACGAATGGCCCGGCCGAGCGCGAGGTATTCCGCGACCTGCCGGCGCATCGCCGGATCCTGGCTCAAGCGCCTGAGCAACAGCTCTTTCTCATTGTCCGGCAGTTCGCCGTCCGCAAACGCGGACAACTGCATACGGATCGCTTCGTTCATTCTTCACCACACACGGGCCGGGCCCGAATCGCTAAACCCCGGGTATCCCTGGTCGACGTCTCGCGTGACCGCGTCAGCGTATCAGGGAACCCACCTTTTTCGAAATGGCATCGCGCGCCCGGAAGATGCGCGATCGCACCGTACCCACCGGGCATTCCATCGTCTCTGCGATCTCCTCGTAACTCATGCCATCGAGTTCCCGAAGGATGATCGCCGTCCGCAGGTCGTCGGGCAGGCCCTGTATGGCCTCCTCGACGGTCGCCTGCAATTCCTGGCTGATCGTCACCGCCTCCGGCGTGTCCGTTTCCTTCAGACGCGCGTGCAGGTCGTATTGTTCCGGGTCCTGGAGGTCGAGTTCCACGTCCAGGGGACGCCGGCGCTGCGAGGCCAGGTGATTCTTTGCCGTGTTCACGGCGATCCGGTACAGCCAGGTGTAGAACGCACTGTCGCCGCGAAAGCGCGGCAGCGCGCGGTAAGCCTTGATGAAAGCCTCCTGCGTAATGTCCAGTGCCTGCTCCGGATCGCGTACATAGCGCATCACCAGGTTGACGATCCTGTGCTGGTACTTGAGTACCAGCATGTCGAACGCGCCCTTGTCGCCCTTCTGGACCCGTTTGACGAGTTTCGTATCCGTCGATTCATTCGACATTCGGGCCCGCCCCGCAGATTGCGCGGCGCCGCCGCCCGATGCCGAGATAGACCGGTGCCCTGTCGGAAAGTTCGGCCATGCTTACCCGTTCGCTCATTTTTTCCATAATGCCCGGACCGGCCGTCCGGCGGCCTGTCCGCCCGGAACTGCGGCCCCGGCGGCCAAGATCTTATCATCCCGCGAAATGCCGGCAAATGACCCGAAAACGCCGCCATTGTTGGCGATCCTGCGCGTCACGCCGCAGGTAGTCCACCCATCCCGTGCCCGCGGACGGGTCGATGCACAGCACGCAGGCGCGCCGGCCGAACACGGATCCGCGCCCGACCGTTGCCCGCGTCGGCCGACCGGCCGGCGGATGGCACTCGAGATGCCCGTCGGCACCGATGACGTAGTGTTGGCAGCGGCGCCAGGCGCGGACCAGGCGCCAGGCATTGGCCAACGAGACCCCGATCCAGGCGACGGTGGGCAGCGCGGCGACCGCCGGCGGCAGGACCACCAGGAAGATGCTCGCACCCGCCAGCGCGGCACACGCACCGCTCGCCAGCAGCAGGCCGCGGCTGCGGCCATCAGGGTGCAGAACCGCCCTGCAGGCGGCGGACGATACGCGCAATGTCGTCGGACTCCGGCGGACGGGACTGCAACAAATACGCCGCGAGTTCCGGGTCGGGAAGCTCCAAAAGTGCCTCGAACGCCCGCTTATCGGCGTCCGGCGCGCCGGGGTACTGCCGTTCGAGGAAGCGCAGCAGCAGTTCGTCGAGTTCCCGCATGCCACGCCGGCATTGCCACCGCAGCCGGGCGGGTCCGGTCTGCACGCTCAGAGTTTGCGCTCGGCGAGCATTTTCTTGGTTTCCGCGATCGCGCGTGCCGGGTTCAGGCCTTTCGGGCAGGTCTGGGTGCAGTTCATGATCGTGTGGCAGCGGTACAGACGGAACGGGTCTTCCAGATCGTCGAGGCGCTCGCCGGTCGCCTCGTCGCGACTGTCGACGAGCCAGCGGTAGGCAGCAAGCAGCGCCGCGGGCCCGAGGTAGCGGTCGCTGTTCCACCAGTAGCTCGGGCAGGCCGTCGAACAACACGCGCAGAGGATGCACGCGGACGGCTCGTTGATGAGTTCCTGGTCCGCCTTGCTCTGCAGGCGCTCGCGATCCGGCGGCGGCGGCGTCCGGGTCTGCAACCACGGCTTGATCGATGCGTACTGCGCGTAGAAGTTCGTCAGGTCCGGCACCAGGTCCTTGACGACGGGCATGTGCGGCAGCGGGTAGATCTTCACCTCGCCCTTGACGTCACTGATGGCCCGCGTGCAGGCCAGCGTGTTGCCCCCGTCGATATTCATCGCGCAGGACCCGCAGATGCCTTCGCGGCAGGACCGCCGGAACGTCAGCGTCGGGTCGACCTCGTTCTTGATCTTGATCAGCGCGTCGAGAACCATCGGCCCACAGGCGTTCAGGTCGACGTCGTAAGTGTCGATGCGGGGGTTCTCGTCGCTGCCCGGGTCGTAGCGATAAACGGCAAAGCGCCGCACGCGGGTTGCGCCGGCCGCGGCGTCGAAGTGGCGGCCCTTGCGAATCCTGGAATTTGGGGGTAAGCGAAACTCCGCCACGGTCTGGTCCTCAGTAAACGCGTGCCTTGGGCGGCACCGGCTCGACGTCGTCCGTCAGCGTATTCTCGTGCACCGGCCGGTACTCGAAGCGCACCGCGCCGGTGGGCTCCACCCACGTGAACGTGTGCTTCATCCAGTTCGCGTCGTCGCGCTCACTGAAATCCTCGCGAGCGTGAGCGCCGCGGCTCTCGCGCCGATTCGCGGCCGACTCGATCGTCGCCACCGCGTTCAGCAGCAGGTTCTCGAGTTCCATCGTCTCGACGAGGTCGGTGTTCCAGACGAGCGAACGATCCGCGATGCGCACGTCGGCGAACGAACGGAACGTCTCGCCGAGCTTGCGCGCGCCATCCTCGAGGGTCTCGCCGGTACGGAACACGGCCGCGTGGTTCTGCATCGTCCGCTGCATTTCCAGCCGGATCTCGGCGGTCGGGCGGCTGCCATTCGCATTGCGGAGCCGGTCGAGCCGCTCGATGCTGTTCACGCCGGCGTCCGCCGGCAGCGGTCGGTGCCGGGCGCCCGGCTGCATCGTGTCCGCGATGCGGTGCGCCGCCGCGCGGCCGAACACCACGAGGTCCAGCAGGGAATTCGACCCCAGTCGGTTCGCGCCGTGAACGGACACGCAGGCGGCCTCGCCCACGGCCATCAGACCCGGCACGACCGATTCCGGGTCGCCGTCCCGCAGCGTCACCACCTCGCCGTGGTAGTTCGCGGGAATGCCGCCCATGTTGTAGTGCACGGTCGGCAGCACCGGGATCGGCTCGCGCGTCACGTCGACGCCGGCGAAGATCCGTGCCGACTCCGCGATGCCCGGCAGGCGTTCCTCGATGACCTCCGGCCCGAGGTGCTCGAGGTGCAGGTGAATGTGGTCCTTCTCCGGCCCGACGCCGCGGCCCTCGCGGATCTCGATCGTCATCGAACGGCTGACGACGTCGCGCGACGCGAGGTCCTTCGCGTTCGGCGCGTAGCGCTCCATGAAGCGCTCGCCGTCGGAGTTCGTCAGGTAGCCGCCCTCGCCGCGCACGCCCTCGGTGATAAGGCAGCCAGCGCCGTAAATGCCGGTCGGGTGGAACTGCACGAACTCCATGTCCTGCAGCGGCAGCCCGGCGCGCAGCACCATCGCGTTGCCGTCGCCCGTGCAGGTATGCGCGGACGTGCAGGAAAAATACGCGCGGCCATAGCCGCCGGTCGCCAGGATCACCTGGCGGCTGCGGAAGCGGTGCAGCCGCCCCGTGGCCATGTCGATCGCGACGACGCCGCGGCACGCGCCGTCTTCCATGATCAGGTCGATCGCGAAGTACTCGATGTAGAACTCGGCGTCGTGCGCCAGCGACTGCTGGTACAACGTGTGCAGCATCGCGTGCCCGGTCCGGTCCGCCGCCGCACAGGTGCGCTGCGCCGTGCCCTCGCCGAAGCGCGTCGTCATGCCGCCGAACGGGCGCTGGTAGATACGACCGTCCTCGGTGCGCGAGAACGGCACGCCGTAGTGCTCGAGTTCGATCACGGCGTCCGGTGCTTCCTTGCACATGTACTCGATCGCGTCCTGGTCGCCGAGCCAGTCCGACCCCTTGATCGTGTCGTACATGTGCCAGCGCCAGTCGTCCTCGCCCATGTTGCCCAGCGCGGCGCTGATGCCGCCCTGCGCCGCCACCGTGTGGCTGCGCGTCGGGAAGACCTTCGTGACGCAGGCCGTGCTGAATCCGGCCTCCGCGAGACCGAACGTCGCCCGCAAGCCGGCCCCGCCGGCGCCGACCACCAGCACGTCGTAGCTGTGATCGATGAAATCGTATTCCGCGCTCATGAGCCGAGTCCGACGCGCAGGATCGCGTACAGGCACACGATCGCGACGAACACGTGCGCGAAACGCGCGGCGATGAGCGATAGGATCTTCAGTGCCGGTGCATGTACGTAGTCTTCGATCACGACCTGGACCCCGAGCCAGGAATGGTAGGCGAGCGTTACGGAGAGCAGCGCGAGCAGCACGCTGTTCAGCGGTTCCGCCACGAATCGCATCACTTCGAGAAATGCGAAGCTGTCCATCGAGAACATGCGCGACAGGAACCACGCACCCAGAATCAGCAGCGCGATGGCCGAGATGCGCTGGCTGATGAAATGCCCCGTGCCTTCTTTCGCGGAACCGTGACCCAGTACGCGGCCAAGTGGTGTCCGAAGACTCACAGGGCGATCACCCACAGGACGGCAGTGCCGGCCGCCGCGAACGCCAGCGCGGCCCACGCCGACGAATTCGCCTGCGATTTCTCGAAACCGTAGCCGGCATCCCAGGCCAGGTGCCGGACGCCGTTCGCCAGGTGCAACAGGAATGCAAACGTCCACCCGATGAGCATTGCGATGCCGATCGGCGTGGACATCGTGGCGCGGAAAGCCTGGTATTGCTCCGGCCCGGCGGCGAGTTGCATCAGCCAAACAGCCAGCACGAGCAGCCCGAAGCTCAGAAACACGCCGGTCATCCGATGCAGTATCGACAACAGCATCGTGACGGGCCAGCGGTAGATCTGCAGGTGTGGCGACAGCGGTCGGCCGGAATTGCTCATGTCGTTCTGTTTCTTTGCGTAATCGGCGGCGCGGTGCACCGGTCGTATTATCCTTATTCGGTCAGGGTAGACAAGGGACGTTCCGCACCGTCAGAAATCGATGCAGCGCCCCGCTTTTTCCCAGTCGCCGTAGCGCGTCGGATCCGGGCCATCCCGTCCGCCGATTTCTTTCGGCCGCGCACTTCCGGATTGCTGCGTATCCGCTTCCGGGGAGCTCTCGCACCCGGCGGCGCCGTCTTCGGGGGGGCGGCTTGCTGCAGGTCGATCCGACATGCGGCGAGTATGCCAGACAGTCCCGCCGGCTGCATGTACGCGTGCATTTTCATACAATATGCGCCCCCATTCGGCGATCACGCATGTCGGCTTACGCACAGATCCGGGTCCGCGGCACGGACGCGATGTCCTTTCTCCAGGGGCAACTGACCAATGACCTCGAACAGATCGGCGCGGACGCCGTCCAGTTTGCCGCGTGGTGCAATCCGAAGGGCCGCGTCATCGCATTCCTGCGCGTCAGCCGCGACGGCGACGCCTTCCGGCTCGCGCTTCCGGCCGCGCTCGGCGAAACGGTCGTCGAGCGACTGCTCCGCTTTCGCTTTCGCGCGAAGGTCGAGCTCGTGCTCGAAGCAGTCGAGAACGTGGCGCTCGGCCTGTCCGACGGGGCCGGGGGAGCCGACGCGGGCTGGTTGCGCCGGAACCTGCTGGCTGGCATCCCGGACATCGGGCCCGGGCAGTCCGAGAAATTTACGCCGCACATGCTGAACCTCGACCGGCTCGATGCGCTCAGCCTCGACAAGGGCTGCTACACGGGCCAGGAGATCGTCGCCCGGACGCACTACCGCGGGGCGACGAAGCGCCGGATGCTGCGCTTTCGCTCCAACGCGCCGGTCGCCGCAGGCGACGCCGTCTCCAGCGGAGACCGGCGCATCGGCGAGGTCGTGAATGCGATAGGCCTGGACCTGCTCGCCGTGGTCCCGGTCGACGGGGCCGGCGATGCGCTCAGCGCCGGCGGCGCGCTGCTGACCCGCGAATCCCTGCCCTACGCGCTCGACTAGCTGCGCGCGGCGCTCAGGAGAAGACCTCCGGCCGCATGTGTGGAAACAGGAGCACGTCGCGAATCGACGGCGAATCGGTGAACAACATCACCAGGCGATCGATGCCGATGCCGATGCCCGCGGTGGGCGGCATGCCGTATTCCAGCGCACGGATGTAGTCGTGATCGAAGGCCATGGCCTCGTCGTCGCCCGCGTCGCGGCTGGCGACCTGCTGGCGGAAACGCTCGGCCTGGTCCTCCGGGTCGTTCAACTCGGAGAAGCCGTTCGCGATCTCCCGGCCCGCCACGAAGAACTCGAAGCGATCCGTCAGGAACGGATCATCGTCGTTGCGCCGCGACAGCGGTGAGACCTCGGTCGGGTAGCGCGTGACGAACGTCGGCTGCCGCAGACGGTCCTCGCCGGTCTTCTCGAAGATCTCGATCTGGAGCTTGCCGGGACCGTAGTGTGCCTCGACGCCGATGCCGAGCCGCTCGCAGATACCGACGAGGTAGTCGCGGTCGCGCAGGCGTTCGCGGTCGAGGTCCGGGTTATAGCGCAGGATGACGTCCTCGACCGTCAGGCGCTCGAACGGCTGCGACAGGTCGAAACGCTCGCCCTGGTAATCGATCGTCGTCCGGCCGAGCACGGCATCCGCCATGCCGCGCAGCAGCGCCTCCGTCATGTCGATCAGGTCCGTGTAGTCCGCGTAGGCGCGGTACAACTCGAGCATCGTGAACTCGGGGTTGTGCTGCGTCGACACGCCCTCGTTGCGGAAGTTGCGGTTGATCTCGTAGACGCGTTCGAAACCGCCGACGATCAGCCGCTTCAGGTTCAGCTCCGGCGCGATCCGCAGGAACAGCGGCATGTCCAGCGCATTGTGGTGCGTCTTGAACGGACGCGCGATGGCACCGCCCGGCGTCACCTGCATCATCGGCGTCTCGACCTCGAGGTAGTCCTGCGCGTCGAGGAACGAGCGGATGTACTGGATGATCGCGGAACGCGTGCGAAATACGCGCCGGCTCGCGTCGTTCACGATCAGGTCGACGTAGCGCTGCCGGTAGCGCATCTCCTGGTCGGCCAACCCGTGAAATTTTTCCGGCAATGGACGCAGCGACTTGGTCAGCAGGCGCAGTTCGTCCGCCCGGACCGTGAGCTCGCCGGTGTTCGTGCGGAACAGCTTGCCACGCGCCGCGACGATATCGCCGACGTCCCACTTCTTGAAGTCGGCGTAGCAGCCTTCCGGCAGCCGGTCGCGTTCGACGCGCACCTGGATCTGGCCGGACCGGTCGGCGAGCTTGATGAAGCTCGCCTTGCCCATCACGCGCTTGGCCATCATCCGGCCGGCAACCGCAACGTCGATCGCCATGGACTCGAGCGTCTCGTTGTCGTGCGCGCCGTACAGGTGCAGCAATTCGTCGGCCAGCGCATTGCGCCGAAAGTCGTTCGGAAAGGCCTCGCCGGCATCGCGGAGATCAGCGAGCTTGCGGCGGCGTTCCGCGATCAGTTTGTTCTCGTCGTGTCGGGTTTCGTCGTTCACGATGTGGCTACAGTCCCTGCTTCAGGCTGGCTTCGATGAAGTCGTCGAGGTGGCCGTCGAGTACGGCCTGAGTGTTACCGGTTTCGACGCCGGTCCGCAAATCCTTGATGCGGCTCTGGTCGAGCACGTAGGAACGGATCTGGCTGCCCCAGCCGACATCGGCCTTGTTCTCCTCTATCGCGGCCGCCGCCGCGTTCCGGTTCTGCACCTCGAGTTCGTAGAGCTTGGCCCTGAGCTGATTCATCGCCTGGGCCTTGTTCTTGTGCTGCGAGCGGTCGTTCTGGCACTGCACGACGATGTTCGTCGGCAGGTGCGTGATGCGGACGGCGGACTCCGTGCGGTTTACGTGCTGGCCGCCGGCGCCGCTTGCGCGGTAGACGTCGATGCGCAGGTCGGAGGGATCGATGTCGATGTCGATGTCGTCATCCACTTCCGGCGACACGAAGACCGAGGCGAACGACGTGTGCCGTCGATTGCCCGAGTCGAACGGGGACTTGCGAACGAGCCGGTGCACGCCCGTTTCGGTGCGCAGCCAGCCGTAGGCATGATCGCCCTGCACGTGAATCGTGGCGCTCTTGATCCCGGCCACTTCGCCCGGGGAAGCCTCGATGAGGTCGGCGCGGAAATCGTGATCCTCCGCCCAGCGGAGGTACATGCGCAGCAGCATGTTCGCCCAGTCCTGCGCCTCGGTGCCGCCGGCGCCGGCCTGGATGTCGAGGTAGGCGCTCTTCTCGTCCATCTCGCCGGAGAACATGCGGCGGAATTCAAGCGCCTGCAGCGTCGTCTCGAAACCCGCGAGATCGCGGCCGACTTCGCCGATCGTGACGGCGTCGTCCTCGTCCTCCGCGAGCGCCAGCAACTCCGCCGCGTCCGCGAGGCCGGTCGTCAGCGAGTCCAGCGTCACGACGACCTGCTCCAGCGTCGCGCGCTCCTTGCCGAGGGCCTGCGCGCGTTCCGGTTCGTTCCAGACGTCCGGCTGCTCCAGTTCCCGCCGGACCTCGGTCAGGCGTTCCGACTTGCTGTCGTAGTCAAAGATACCCCCTCAACGCATCGGTGCGTTCGGCGAGGTCGTCGATCGTTTGCTTGACGTGACTGAGTTCCATGCGCGTGTCTGTGTCGAATTGGCGCCGCGCGGCGCGGCAAACGCGCGATGTTAACACCAACCCCGGCTCACGCGGCACCCAGCGGGCTGATTTGCTCGACGATGAGCTGCGCACTTTCGACGCCGCGATAGTCGTTGACGTCGAGCCGGTACGCCAGCCGTACGCCGCCGCGGTAGGCCGGCCCGGCCTGGTTGAACGCGATCGCATCCACCGAACCGCCGCCGGCCAGCGGACGCACGCGGAGTTTCAGGTGCTGCTCACCGACGACGCGCTGCTCCAGCAGCTCGAAATCACCGGTCCACAACGGTTCCGGGAAACCGGCGCCCCAGGGACCCGCATCCCGCAGGCTGCGGGCGAAGCCGAGCGCGAGCGCCTGCTCCGGCAAAGAGCCGTCGGCAATCAGCGCGCCGCTGAAATCGGCGTCCGGGTACAGGCGTTCGAGTTGCCGCGAAGCAAGCTCGGCGAACTCGGCGAAATGCGCCTCGGGCAGCGTCAGGCCGGCCGCCATTGCGTGGCCGCCGAAACGCTCGATGAGTCCGGGCCTGGCCGTCGCGATGCTCTCGAGCAAATCCCGGGCGTGCACGCCGGGAACCGACCGTGCCGAACCCTTGAGCCGGGAATCGCTTTCCCGGGCGAATGCGATGACGGGACGATGGCAGCGCTCCTTGACGCGGGACGCGATCAGCCCAACGACGCCCTGGTGCCAGTTGGCGTCGTAAACGCACACGCATGACGGGAAGCGTGCCGGGTCCAGCCGTTCGACGGCTGCAAAAGCCTGTTCCCGCATCGTCGTCTCGATGTCGCGGCGCTCCCGGTTGATGCCGTCGAGCACCGCGGCGTGACGGGCCGCCGTACCGGGGTCGTCGGTCAGCAGGCACTCGATGCCGATGGCCATGTCCTCGAGCCGGCCCGCGGCGTTCAGACGCGGTCCGACAAAGAAACCCAGGTCGGCGCTCACCACTTTCGATGCGCTCCTCCCGGCCTGCGCGAGCAGCGCCGAAATGCCGGCGACACAGCGGCCGGCCCGGATACGTCGCATGCCCTGCTCGACCAGTACCCGGTTGTTCTTGTCGAGCGTGACGACGTCGGCGACGGTGCCGAGCGCGACGAGGTCGAGAAAGCCGGCGGGAATCCTCGCTGCACCGTCCATGCCATCGTTCTCGAGCGCGCGCCCGAGCGCGGCGAGCACGTAGAACGCGACGCCCACGCCGGCAAGGTGGCGGCTCGGGAACCCGCTGCCGGCAAGGTTCGGGTTGACGATCGCTGCCGCGTCGGGGAGTTCGTTGCCCGGCAGGTGGTGGTCCGTCACGAGCACCGGGATGCCGAGTTCGTTCGCGCGGGCGACGCCGGCGATGCTCGAAATGCCGTTGTCCACGGTGACAATCAGGCCGGGTGAGTCTTTCGCCGCGACGTCGACGATCTCCGGCGATAATCCGTAGCCGTACTCGAAGCGGTTCGGCACGACGTAACCGGTATCGGCGAAGCCGAATGCCGCGAGACAGCGCAGGAACAGCGCCGTGCTCGTCGCGCCGTCGACGTCGAAGTCCCCGACGACGGTGATACGGCGATCCCGGTTCCCGAGGAGCAGCCGCACCGCAGCATCGACGTTGTCCAGCGCGCTTACCGGTGCGAGCTGGGTCAGCCGGTAGTCGAGGTCCCCCGGTTCGGTGACGCCGCGCGCCGCGTAGACGCGGGCGAGCACGGGGTCGATCCCCTCGAGCGCCGGCACGCTGCCGCCGGGCACCGCGCGCAGACGAACCGGCCGCGGCCCGTTCACGCCCCGGGCCCCTCTGCGTCGAGCAGCGGGTGCCGGCGGCGCCAGACGCGCAGGCCGTGCGAACGGCGCAGCTCCACCCGGATGCCGTCACGGAACAACAGCACGAGCCGAGGAAGCCGGCCGCGCTGCAACAGGGAACGCAGCTCGGCGAGCAGCGCCGGCATCGTCCCGGGCTCCGTCGCCGGCGCAACCGCCACGAAGCCGGCCACCGACGCGTCGGCGCAGGCCGCGATCGATCCGGGCCAGCCGTCGACGACCCCAGTGTGGCGGAGCCAGTGCCCCCGGAGCAATGCATCATCTCCGAACAACGGCGGCATCGGCCGGGTCTCCTGCTCGGGCGAAACGCCGCCGCCCCAGAGCCACAGCGAGTTCACCGGCAGCCGGCCATCGGCCTGCCGTTCGAGATTCACCGGATGGTCGTGCAGCGCCATCTCGATCTCCGACAGCAGGCGACGGTAGGCGCCGCCGCCCTCGCCGGCCGGCAGGAACGCATCCGGGCGCCGCCCGTCGATCGCGCTCGCCGGCAGCGCCGCGGTCGAAAACGGCTCCGGCGCCGTGACATAGCCGTAGACGCCGAGGCGCGCGAAGCCGACGCCGGAGTCCCCGCCGAGCGTGGCTTGCAGGTGGTCGAACAGCGCACGCAGTTCCGGGACGGTGACCGAGTCGGGCGGTACCGCGTGCAGGCATAGATGGTCGAGACGGGGCTCGAGGCAGACGGCGTCCGCCGCTGCCATCCAGGCGGCGGCCCGGTCGCCGGTCTGTCCCCAGAAGCGCAGCGCCGCGAGGCCACGATCGGGAGGTGCCTGGCCCAGCTCCTCCAGCACGGAGGCCAGCAGCGAGCGCGGCTCGTCGCACAGAGACACCTCGCCCTTCGCAAGCCACTGGCGCAGGTCCGTATCGCCGAGCCTGCCGGCGCCGACGGCCGGCAGGACGACGACGGCCGATGCTTTGTCATATGATGCGTTCACTCGAGACCCGCGCGTTCAGGCGTGCCTAGAATATACGGAATCGGCCCGTGAGATTCACAAGAGAACCCCGTACCGCCGTTGCCGTTCGCAGCATCGGGTCGAACGGCATCCGGATCGGCGACGAGACGTTCACCTCCGGGCTCGTCATCACCACGGAACGCATCGTCGGGACATGGCCGGCGACGCCGGTGGCCGAGCTTACGGAAGAGCACGTCGTCGGGATCCTGGAAGACGCGCCCGAGGTCCTGATCCTGGGCACCGGTTCGACACACGAATTCGCACCCCGGGACCTCGTGTTCGCGCTCGCACGGCGTTCGGTCGGTTTCGAGGTCATGGACTCCGCAGCCGCGGCACGAACGTTCAACGTGTTGGCCGGCGAAGGCCGGCACGTCGCCGCGATCCTGTACCTGCCGCGCTGAAGGGGTGCGGCGTCCGTTTAATCGAGCACGACGTCGCTGGAAATGCCCTGCGACTCGAGCATCGTCCGCAGGTTGCTGAGCGCGTCGATCTGGATCTGGCGGACGCGCTCGCGCGTGACACCGATCTCGTTGCCGATTTGTTCGAGCGTCGCACGTCGGCAACCGTGCAGGCCGAAACGGCGTTCGACAACGGTGCGCTGCTTGTCGCTGAGCGCGCGCACCCAGCGATCGACTATCGCGTTGACGCGCGCCTGCTGGGCACGCCGTTGCGGTTCCGCGTCGCGGCGCGCGCGCAGGCGGTCGACGGGCGACTCACCGTCGCCGGCGGGCCCGGGCTGCAGGGTCACGCGGTCGTGCAGGCCCAGCAACCGCTCGACGTCCGCGACGTCCCGGTCGAGTTCGGCCGCGATTGCCGCCGCTGTCGGCGCCCGGCCGTGCCGCTGGCGCAGCAGGCGAGCCACCCTCAGGCAGGCGTTGATGTCCTTCGCGATGTGGATCGGCAGCCGCACCGTCCCGCACTGGTTCATCAACGCGCGCTCGATCGTCTGCCGAATCCACCAGGTTGCGTAGGTCGAAAAGCGAAAGCCGCGCTCGGGGTCGAATTTCCCCACCGCGTGAATGAGCCCGAGATTGCCCTCCTCGACCAGGTCGAGCAGCGGCAGCCCGCGATTGAGGTAGTTGCGGGAGATCCGGACGACGAGACGAAGGTTCGACTCGATCATTCGGCAGCGCGCCGCCTCGTCGCCGGCACGCGCGCGCCGCGCGAGCTGCTTTTCTTCCTCCGCCGTCAGGAGCGGCGAGCCGCCGATTTCACTCAGGTACAGGCGCGTCGCGTCGGCGGACGCTGTCGGCCGCACGCCCGTGGTGCCATTGTGGTGTCGCATCGGTCCCAATCCGCTCTCCTCTCAAGAAGCGGCGGCACGGGCCGTGGCTTGGCCGGCTTCCGGCGATGCTGCTACCGCGGCGGCAAAAACTGTCGCGGATTCACCGGGTTGCCGTTTCGACGAATCTCGAAGTGCAGCCGCGGCTTGTGCTCCGGCCCTTCACCCATCGTCGCGATCCGTTGTCCCTGACGGACGTTCTGACCTTCCCTGACGAGCAATGTCGCGTTGTACCCGTAGGTACTGAGGTAGGTGTCATTGTGCTTCAGGATAATAAGCTGCCCGTATCCGATGAGTCCACTGCCCGCGTAGACGACCGTCCCCGACGCCGCGGCAATGACCGCCTGCCCCCGCTTTCCGTCGATCAGCACGCCGGTTCCCGGCCCCGGCGTGCCGCCGAACTCGACGTTGATCCGGCCCGCGGTCGGCCAGGCGAAGCCCGGTGCGGGCTGGTCGGGAATTTCCGGCAGAGAGCGGCGTGTCGGCGACGAAGACCGCGCGGCGCTGCCAGGCGGCGGTGACAGCCGGATGACCTGCCCCGGGTAGATCAGCGAGCCGTCGCCGATCCGGTTCCAGCGCACCAGCTGCGCCGTGGTCAGGTTGTAGCGTTCGGCGATGGAGAACAACGTTTCTCCGCGCCGGACGACGTGCGTGTCGGCATCACGCGTGTACCGGGTCGAAGGACCGCACGCGGCGACGAACAGGAACGCGACGAGCAACAGGGTGCGCGCGATCATCGTCAGCGCAGCATCAGGTACCCGATGACCACGGCGGACAACGCGACGACGGCCCAGCCGACGCGTTCGATGTACCGGAGCAGCACCGCTTCGAGCCGCGGCCCCGCGTAATACACGACGCCGGCCACCAGGAAGAAGCGCGCGCCGCGGCCGATCAGCGAGGCGATGAAAAAGCCCGGCAGCGCGAGGTTGGCGACGCCGGCCGCGATCGTGAACACCTTGTAGGGTATCGGCGAGAAGCCGGCGACGAACACGGTCCAGAACCCGTACTGGTCGAACCAGTCCCTGGCCGTGACATAGGCGTCCCAGTAATGCGACTCGCGCAACCACGGCTCGATCAATTCGAACGCGAGGAAGCCGATCGCATAGCCGGCAAGACCACCGAGCACGGAAAAGACGGTCGCATTCAGCGCGAAGCGCCAGGCGCGGTGCGGACTCGCCATGCACATCGGCGCCAGCATCACGTCGACGGGAATCGGGAAGAACGACGACTCCGCGAAGCTCATGGCACCGAGGTACCATTCCGCGTGCCGGTGCCGAGACCAGCGCATGACGCGATCGTAAAGGGGCCCGAATATCGCCATCAGCGTCCCGGCACGAGCGGCACGAAACTCACGGCACCGAGTGACGCCTGTTCGAAGTGATCGTCGTGCCGGGTGACGACGGTGAGGTCCTGCCGCCCCGGCGGCCCGACCGGCATGACCAGCCTGCCGCCCGGTGCGAGTTGCGCCAGCAGTTTCTCCGGCAGGACCGGCGCCGCCGCCGCGACGATGATGCCGTCGTAGGGCGCGTACTTCGGCCACCCCTCCCAGCCGTCGCCGGGACGAAACTGCACGTTGTAGATATCGAGGTCACGCAACCGCTGGCGCGTCCGCGTCAGCAATTCGCGAATACGCTCGACGGAATAGATCTTCTTCACGAGCGGCGCGAGCACCGCGGTCTGGTAGCCGCAGCCCGTGCCGATCTCGAGCACGGACTCGCCGGTGAAGCCGTCGAGCAAGGCCTCGGTCATGCGCGCCACGACGTACGGTTGGCTGATCGTCTGGCCATGACCGATGGGCAACGCGGTGTCCTCGTAGGCCCGGCTCGCGAGCGCCTCATCGACGAAAAGGTGCCGCGGCACCGAGCGAATCTGCTCCAGGACCTGCGGGTTGCGGATACCCTGTTCCCTCAATCGGTTCACCAGCCGGTCGCGCGTCCTGGCCGAGGTCATCCCGATGCCGGCACGCAGGTTCATCCGGACGACAACCAGTCCTGCACGCGGGTCAGGGCATCGTGACGCGTCAGGTCCACCTTCAGCGGCGTCACCGACGCGGCGCCCTCGCTGATCGCATGGAAGTCCGTGCCCGGCCCCGCGTCCTGGCCCTGACCGGCCGGCCCGACCCAGTAGATCGTCCGGCCGTGCGGGTCCTCGGATCGCACGATGGGCTCCGACTTGTGCCGGAAGCCGAGGCGCGCTGCCCGCACGCCGTTCAACTCGTCGAACGGCACGTCCGGCACGTTGACGTTCAGGATCACGTCCGCAGCGAGCGCCGAATGCTCGAGCTTCCGGATCATGTCCGTAACGACCCTGGCCGCCGTGTCGAAATGCGTCAGGCGGTGCCCGACGAGCGACACGGCGATCGTCGGCCAGCCCAGAAACCGGCCTTCCATCGCCGCGGCGACCGTGCCCGAATAGATGACGTCGTCGCCCAGGTTCGCGCCGTGATTGATGCCGGAGACGACGAGATCGGGCTCGTAGTCGAGAAACCCCGTCAGCGCGAGGTGCACGCAATCCGATGGCGTGCCGTTCACGGCATAGCGGTTCTCGCCCGTGCGCGTCACCCGCAGGGGCGACGACAGCGTCAACGAATTGCTGGCAGCCGACCGGTTGCGGTCCGGCGCGACGACGACGACGTCGGCGACGGCCTCCAGCGCTTCGGTCAGCACGTTGATGCCCGTGGCCATGTACCCGTCGTCGTTACTTACGAGGATCTTCATTCTGCGATTGACGAGCGACAAAGCGTTTGGCGGCCAGGGAGGCGCTCACTATACTCAACAACCGTCGCATTCCATAGGCTTGCCGTGAACGACGACGACATCGACATGTTTCGGCGGGCCGTGGCCGACGCGCGGCCGGTGAAGTCCGAACCCCGCGCACCGCTGCGACGGCCGCGCCCGAAGCCGCGCGCCCGGTTCACGCGCGCGGACGAGGCGCAGGTGCTGCGCGAGAGCCTCGACGCCGACATCGACGACATCCATGCGGGCAGCGGCGAAGCGCTGCGATTCCAGCGGCCGTCGGTCGGACGGCGCACGATGCGCAAGCTCGCGCGCGGCAGCTTCGCCGTGCAGGGCGAAATCGACCTGCACGGCATGACCGTCACCGAGGCGCGCGAGCGCCTCGGCGCCTTCATCGAAGATGCCGTATCGAGCGGCAAGCGTTGCGTGCGCGTCGTGCATGGCAAGGGGCTCGGGTCCGGGCAACGCGGCGCGGTGTTGAAACCGAACGTGAATCGCTGGTTGCGGCGCTGGGACGCGGTCCTGGCCTTCGTGTCCACCCGCCAGGTGGATGGCGGCACCGGCGCGGTCTACGTCCTTCTCAGATCGCGCTGAGGATCTCGCGCAGCACAACCGTGGCGAAGGCGCCGGGCGGCAGCGTGAATTCGAACGCCGCGGCGCGGTCCGACACCTCGAGCGACGCGTCGGCGGGCATCAACCGCAGCGGGCGGTGATCCGCGTCGACGCCGGCGGCGGCAAGCGCGTCGGCGAGCGTACGTTCATCCGCCAGCGCGCCGAGTTCGCGGTCGGCGGCCTCGCCGCGGCAGCAGGGCGCGCCGCGCCCCCACAACGTGCCGCAGGGATGAAGGTCGGCGGCCGCGCAGCGCGTAACGAGCTCCGGAGTGACGGCTTCGACCGCGAACACGCTGCGACTGCCGGCCAGGTTCGCGAGGTCCCCCGGCAGCAAGCGGTCCCAGTCGCCGCTCGCGACCCGCGCCGCGAGGCCGTGATTGAACAGCCAGCCACGGGCTGCGGACAACGCGATCGAGCGTTTCTCGCGCGGCACGCGCCGGCGTTCGAGGAGCACCGCGCGGGCCAGGCCGAGGTTGGACGCGGCGTGACCGAAGCGCTGTTCACCGAAGTAATTCGGAACACCGGCCGCAGCGATCCGTCGCCAGCGCTCTGTGAGCGCGCCGCCCGGCAGCGTTGCGTCCGCCGATCGGGCGACGATGCGAAAGCGATTGCCGCGGTGCGCGCCGCGCCTGAGCTTGCGGCCGTGGCGAGTGGCGTCGAGAATGCGCACGCCGTCGGCGGAGAACGCCCCCCAGTCGGTGCCCTCCCGCCCCGGCCGGCGGACCGTAAACGCCTGCGTCGTGACCGCGTCCCGGTCCTTCAGGCCGCAGTAGCCGACATCGCGCCCCGGGATGCCGGCGTGGCGCGCGAGCTGGCGCGCGACCCACGCGGTGTTCGCGCCGGTCTTCTCGATCCACAGCCAGTCGTGCTCGCCGTCCCCGTCGGGCGCGAAGCCCATGATCTCGTCGACACGAAAATCCGCGGCCTCGGAGCGCAGGCGGGCGGCACAGACCGGCGCACCGTGCGCACGCGCCCAGTCCGGGAGCGCGTCCGGGGCCGTCGTCATGGCGGATCAGCGGGCGTCGTTTCGGGAAACGACCTGGTAGAAGGTCTCGCCGGGCCCGATCAGGCCGAGGTCCGTCCGCGCCCGCTCCTCGGCGGCTTCCCGTCCCTCCTTGAGGTTCACCACTTCGGCATCGAGCGCGGCATTGCGCGCCGCGAGTTCCGCGTTCAGGGCCCGCTGCTCGGCGACAGCCGAACGCAGGCCCAGCGTCTTGCGGTAGCCCGTATCGGCGAACATCAGTTCGCCGATGAGTGCCGCGGCGATGCACCCCAGCACGATCAGCATCCAGCGCGTTGTGGACAAGTGGATTCCCCGATTTCAGCGGCTTACGGTATTTTTACCGAAAATGCCTCACGTCCAGCGTAACGGGCTTTGGCGCCCAGTTCCTCTTCGATGCGCAGCAGCTGGTTGTACTTCGAGATCCGGTCCGAGCGCGACAGCGACCCGGTCTTGATCTGCGTAGCTACCGTGCCGACCGCGATGTCCGCGATCGTCGCATCCGAGGTTTCACCCGACCGGTGCGACACGACGGCCGAGTAACCCGCGTCGGCTGCCATAGCAATTGCATCAAGAGTTTCCGATAAGGTACCGATTTGGTTCGGTTTTATCAATATCGAATTGGCGATCTTCTCGTCGATGCCGCGTTTCAGGATCGACGTGTTCGTCACGAACAGATCGTCGCCGACGAGTTGCACGCGGCCGCCCAGCGCCTCGGTGAGCTGGCGCCAGCCGTCCCAGTCGCTCTCGTCCATGCCGTCCTCGATCGTGATGATCGGGTACTGGTCCACGAGGCCCGCCAGGTAGCCGGTGAAGCCGGCCGCGTCGAACTGCCGGCCCTCGGAGGCCAGGTCGTACACGCCGTCCGAGTAGAACTCGGAGCTGGCGACGTCGAGTCCCAGCAGGACCTCGCTACCGGCCGCAAAGCCGGCCTTGTCGATCGCGGTCATGATGGTGTCGAGCGCCGCCTGGTTCGACGGCAGGTTCGGCGCGAAGCCGCCCTCGTCGCCGACGGCCGTGTTCAGGCCCTGCGACTTCAGCACTGCCTTCAGCGCATGGAAGATCTCGGCGCCGCAGCGCAGCGCCTCGGCAAACGTCGGAGCCGCGACCGGCAGTATCATGAATTCCTGGATGTCGACGTTGTTGTCGGCGTGCGCGCCGCCGTTGATGATGTTCATCATCGGTACCGGCATCACCGTGCTGTCGCCGAGCGTCGCGTACAGCGGCCGGCCCGCCGACACCGCCGCCGCCTTCGCGGCCGCGAGCGACACGGCGAGTGTCGCATTGGCACCGAGGCGGGACTTGTTGTCGGTACCGTCGAGGGCCAGCAGGCTGTCGTCCAGTTCCCGCTGCGACGCGAATTCCACGCCCGTTACCCGTTCACGAATCTCCCCGTTCACGTTCGCGACGGCCTTTGTCACGCCCTTGCCGAGGTAGCGGGACGCGTCGCCGTCGCGAAGCTCGACGGCCTCGCGCGTGCCGGTGGACGCGCCGGACGGCACGCCCGCGCGTGCGAAGCTGCCGTCGTCCAGGCGTACGTCGGCCTCGACCGTCGGATTGCCGCGCGAGTCGAGAATTTCCCTGCCGTGTACTTCGCTGATCCTGATCATTGGGTCTCCATCGTCAGTTGCCGAGCCCGAATTCGGACTCGAGGTATCCGCCGGCCTTCACCGTCCGGTCAATGTCGACGAGTGTCGACAACAGGTCGCCGAGCCGCCCCAGCGGCATCGCGTTCGGGCCGTCGCTCAGCGCCTCGTCCGGCCGCGGGTGCGTCTCCATGAACAGCCCTGAGATGCCGGCCGCCGTCGCCGCGCGCGCCAGTACCGGGATGAACTCCCGCTGGCCGCCGGACGCGCTGCCCTTGCCGCCCGGCAACTGCACCGAGTGCGTGGCGTCGAAGACCACCGGGCAGCCGGTTCCGCGCATCACCGCGAGACTGCGCATGTCGGACACGAGGTTGTTGTAGCCGAACGAGAAGCCTCGCTCGCATACCATGATCTGCTCGTTGCCCGTCGACTTCGCCTTGTCGACGACGTTCTGCATTTCCCACGGCGACAGGAACTGGCCCTTCTTGATGTTCACGGCCTTCTTCGTTTCGGCGACGCGCAGGATGAAGTTCGTCTGCCGGCAAAGGAACGCAGGCGTCTGCAGCACGTCCACGACGTCGGCCACTTCGTCCATCGGTGTGTCTTCATGCACGTCCGTCAACACCGGCACGTCGAGTTGGCGACGGACTTCGCCGAGAATCCGCAGCCCCTCCTCCATGCCGGGCCCGCGGAAACTGGACCGCGAACTGCGGTTCGCCTTGTCGAACGACGACTTGTAGATGAACGGGACGCCGAGGCCGCTGCAGATATCCTTCAGCGTGCCGGCGACGTCGAGCGTCATCTGTTCCGATTCGATGACGCAGGTGCCGGCGATCAGGAAGATCGGCTTGTCGGCGCCGACCTCGAAGCCGCACAGGTTCATGCCTCGGCCGCCTTCGGCAGGTCGCCGGTACGGTGGCGACGCGCCGCGCGGACGAAGCCCGCAAATAGCGGGTGACCGTCCCGCGGGTTCGACGTGAACTCCGGGTGAAACTGGCTCGCCAGGAACCAGGGATGCGACGGCAGCTCCACCATTTCGACCAGGTCGTCAACCGACAGGCCGGAGAAGCGCATGCCGGCCTCCTCGAGCGCCGGGCGGTAGTTGTTGTTGACCTCGTAGCGGTGCCGGTGCCGCTCGCGTATCGATTCTGCCCCGTAGACGGACGCGGCGAGCGATCCCGGGACGAGCCGGACGTCTTGCGCACCCAGGCGCATCGTGCCGCCGAGGTCGGAATCTTCGCTGCGTTCCTCGATACCGCCACTCGCGTCCTGCCACTCGGTGATAAGGCCAATGACCGGGTGTGGCGTATCGCGATTGAACTCGGTGCTCATCGCGCCGTCGAGCCCCGCGAGGTGGCGCGCCGCCTCGATCACCGCGACCTGCATGCCGAGGCAGATGCCGAGGTACGGTATGCCCTTTTCACGCGCGAAGCGGACGGCCTCGATCTTGCCCTCGATACCGCGGTCGCCGAAGCCACCCGGCACCACGATGCCGTCCATCGCCTCCAGGCACCCGACGCCATCGCGCTCGAGATCCTGGGCTTCAAGGTAGTGGATGTTCACGCGCGTGCGGGTGTGGATGCCGCCGTGCAGCAGGGCTTCCGACAGCGAAATGTACGAATCGCGCAGGTCGACGTACTTGCCGACCATCGCGATGTTCACCTCGCCGTCCGGGTTGCGCTTGGCGTCGACGATCGCCTCCCATTCGTGCAGGTCGGCGGTCGGCACATCGAGTCCCAATTGGCGGCAGACGATGTCGTCGAGCGCCTGCTCGTGCATCATCGCCGGGATCTTGTACAGGTCATCCGCGTCATAGGCCGAGATGACGGCTTCCTCGCGCACGTTCGTGAACAGCGCGATCTTCTTGCGCTGCTCGGCCGGCAGCGGCTCTTCGGACCGGCAGACGAGAACGTCGGGCTGGATGCCGATCGAGCGCAGTTCCTTGACGGAGTGCTGTGTCGGCTTGGTCTTGATCTCGGACGACGTCGCAATGTACGGCACCAGCGTCAGGTGGACGTACACGACCTTGTCATGGCCGAGGTTCACACCCATCTGGCGAATCGCCTCGAGGAACGGCAACGACTCGATATCGCCCACGGTGCCACCGATTTCGACGAGGCAGATATCGGCGTCGCCGGCCCCGCGTTCGATCGATGCACGGATCTCGTCCGTGACGTGCGGGATGACCTGCACCGTCGCGCCGAGGTAGTCCCCGCGCCGCTCCTTCGCGATGACGGACTCGTAGATCCGCCCGGCCGTGAAGTTGCTGTTCCGGCCGGTCGTCGTGCGCACGAAACGCTCGTAGTGACCGAGGTCGAGATCCGTTTCCGTGCCGTCTTCGGTCACGAACACTTCGCCGTGCTGGAACGGGCTCATCGTGCCGGGGTCGACGTTCAGGTACGGGTCGAGCTTGATCATGCTGACCGAAAGACCGCGCGCTTCGAGGATCGCACCGAGGCAAGCCGACGTAATGCCCTTGCCCAGCGACGACACAACGCCGCCCGTGATGAATACGTAAGCTGTCATCTGATGATTCGTTCCGGTCAGCGAAGACGGGAAAAAGATAAGGGCTGGAAGAAAAGCACTGCTGGCGGTGCTCTTTTCCAACCCTTCGAATGCCGCGCCGTCGTTGGATAAAAGACGGTGTTAGACGTTATCAGATCGACCCCGTGCAGACAATCACGGAGGACCGTCGACGGGCGCCTCGAGGTACGCCGGCGCGTCCCGCCAGCGGAGCGCGTAGCCCGGTTCCGCGATGGCGTCCGCCGCGATCCACAGGTCGCCGACGGCAACGAGTGCGTCGCCCGCGTACACGAGCGGGAGTGCGTCGCGCCGCCACGGCAGGACGCCACGTTCCTGAAGCAGTTTCTTGAGTTTGCGCGTATGTCGCTGACCATACGGCCTTATTTCTTCACCACCCTTGCGCCGCCGCAGGACCAGGCCGGCCGCAACGCGGGCGGGATCGAGGCCGGCCGTCGGATGCATGGCGAGGGCGAGCGTTCCGAAGCCGGCGCCGAGCTCGGCCGGTGCCGCGGCCGTCAGTGGGAGCCCGTCGAACGTCGGGTCCGGGAACGCCGGCGCCAGGTACAACGTGTCCCGGTAGCGGCGGCATTCGGCGCCCGACCACTGCACGACCGGCAATGCATCCTCGCGCGCGTCCAGCAGGGACGACACGATCTCGCGCAACGCGCGGGCAGTGGGTTTCGGCACGCCCGCTCGTTCGGCGGCGCGGCGCAGCACCTGCGCCCGGCGCTCGCGGCCCAGGGTCAGCAGGCGGCTCACGGTCACGCGGCCCGGCGCCGCGCTCATCGCTGCGAGATCGGCATCCGCGACCTCCTGCAGCAGCTCGCCGACGTCGCCCAGGTGCGCCGCGCTCTGCGCGATACGCGCGATGCTGTCCGGCCAGCGCCGGCTGAGCGCGGGCAGGACGTCGCGGCGCAGGAAATTGCGATCGAACGCCGTATCGGCGTTGCTCGGATCGTCGGTCCACGACAGCGATTCTGCCTCGGCGTAGGCCTGCAATACGTCCCGCGTGACCGAGAGCAGGGGCCGGACGAGTCGCCCGCGGCCGAACGGACGCGATGCCGGCATGGCAGCGAGCCCCTCGGGCCCGCTGCCGCGCATCAGGTTCAGCAGCAGGGTTTCGGCCTGGTCGTTCCGGTGATGGGCGGACAGGAGCCAGTCGCCCTCCTGCAGGAGTGCCGCCAGTGCCGCGTAACGCGCATCCCGCGCCGCGGCCTCAGGGCCGCCGTCCCGACCGACGTCGACGCGGACGATGCGGCACGAAACGCCGAGCGACGCGGCGACCTCGCTCGCGGCTTCGGCCCATCGTCCCGATTCGTCGTGCAGGCCGTGGTCGACGTGTACGGCCGTGATCGGCACGTCGTGCATCCCGCGCGTACCGGCGAGCAGGTGCAGCAAGACGGTCGAGTCGAGGCCGCCACTCAGGGCGAGCACGTAGCGGGCCGGCCGGGCCGAGGTCGATTCGAGGCTCCGGAGCGTGCCGTGCAGCCACGCCGGGTCGAGGGTCACGTTTCCTTGAATTGTCCGAAGCCGGCCAGGCGGCGCTGGCGCGTCTCGAGGAGCTGCTCGACGGGCAGCTGCGCGAGGTCATCCAGGTGTTTCGCCAGCGCGTTGCGGATGACGTCGGCCATCGCCTTCGGATCGCGGTGGGCGCCGCCGAGCGGCTCGTCGAGGACTTCGTCCACGAGGCCGAACTTCTTCAGGCTGCTCGCCGTGATGCGCATGGCCTCGGCGGCCTCCTCCGCCTTTTCCGCGCTCTTCCAGAGAATCGACGCGCAGCCTTCCGGCGAAATGACCGAATACACGCTGTATTGCAGCATCAGCAGCCGGTCCGACACGCCGATGGCGAGCGCGCCGCCGGAGCCGCCCTCGCCGATCACGAGGCTGACGATCGGCGTCCGGAGGCCGGCCATCAGGTACAGGCAGCTTGCGATCGCCTCGCTCTGCCCGCGCTCCTCGGCACCGACGCCGGGGTAGGCGCCCATCGTGTCGATCAGCGTGACCACCGGCAGCGCGTATTTCTCCGCCAGGCGCATGAGGCGCTGGGCCTTGCGGTAGCCCTCCGGCTTCGGCATGCCGTGGTTGCGGCGCACGCGCTCCTTGGTGTCCCGGCCCTTCTGGTGGCCGATGATCATCACCGCACGGCCGTCGAGCCGGGCGACGCCGCCGACGATCGCCGGGTCGTCGGCGTACATGCGGTCGCCGTGCAGCTCCTGGAAATCCGGCGCGATCTCCTGCAGGTAGTCGAGCGTGTACGGCCGGCTCGGGTGGCGGGCGACCTGCGCGATCTGCCAGGCCGTCAACTTGGAGAAGATGCTCTTGGTCTGCGCCTCACTCTTCGCGCGCAGCCGCGCCACTTCCTCGTTGATGTTGATTTCGGAGTCGTCACCGACGAATCGCAGCTCGTCGATCTTCGCCTCGAGCTCGGCGATAGGTTGCTCGAAATCCAGAAATTTCAGGTCCATGTGCGCAAAAGTTCGTGCCGGATCGCAGACCTTACATGATTTCCCGGCCGGGTGTGTACACCAGGCGAACGTTCCGGGCCCCGAGCAGCTCCGCGAGCTTGTCCCTGAGCTCGCGGCTCGGCTTGACCGTCCAGTCCGGGCCGAGGTCCAGCCGGGCCGCCGCACGGTCGCCGTAGTACTGGATCGCGACGTCGCAATGGCCCTCCCGGTACGGCAACAGCACGTCGTGCAGGCGGGTCAGGAGCTGCTCGCCGTGCCCGTTCGGCGCGAGCCTGAGCAGCAGGCCGCGCGCCCGGCTCTCGATGACGCGGTCGATGCTCAGCACGTCTTTCGCGTTCACGGTCCACGCGCCGAGAAAATCGTCATAGCGCAACCCTCCCGACACCACCACGATCTCGTCCTTCACGAGCAGGTGCCGGAAATTCTGGAACGCCTCGCTGAACAGGCTGACTTCCATGCGGCCGGTATCGTCATCGAGGACCACGCTCACGCGGTTGCCGCGCTTGCGCATGTCGACGATCAGCCCCGCGACCGAGACTTCGCGCCGCGCCGCGAAACTGCGCTCGCCGTCGGCGCGCACCGGCGCCGGCTCGCCCGCCAGGTCGCCGAGGCGCCCGTCGACGAAATGCCGCGCATCCTGCGCGATCGCGTGAAACGGGTGACCGGTAAGGTACAGGCCGAGCGCTTCCTTCTCGTTGCGCAACAGATCGCGCTCCTGCCACTCGCCCGGGTCCGGCGTACCCGGCTCCGGGCCGTCGTCCGCCGCCGGCGACACCTCCAGGCCGAACATGTCGTTTTGCCCGGCCGCCGCGGCGCGCGCGTGCTGCTCCGCGCCCTGCAGCGCGTCCGGCAACGCCTCCATCAGTGCGCGGCGGGACACGCCGAAGGCACCGAGCGCGCCGGACTTGATCATCGCCTCCACGGCGCGGCGGTTGATCTTCTCGTGGTCGAGGCGCCGGCAGAAGTCGCGCAGCGACCGGAACGGGCCATTGCGCTCGCGCTCGGCGATCAGCGACTCGACGGCACCACGGCCGACGCCCTTGATGGCACCGAGCCCGTACAGGATCGACTGCTCGCTCGAGACGCTGAAGTGATACCCGGAGCGGTTGACGTCCGGCGGCTCGAGCGTGAGCCCGAGCTGCCGACAATCGTCCTTCAGCGTGACGAGCCGGTCTGTGTTGTCGAGGTCCGCGCTCATCACGGCGGCCATGAACGCCGCCGGGTAGTGCGCTTTCAGGTACGCCGTCTGGTAGGACAGCACCGCGTAGGCCGCCGAGTGCGACTTGTTGAAGCCGTAGCCGGCGAACTTCTCCATCAGGTCGAAGATGCGCGTCGCCGTGGCTTCCGCGACCCCGCGCTCCGTCGCGCCAGCCATGAAGATCTCGCGCTGCTTCGCCATCTCCTCCGGCTTCTTCTTGCCCATGGCCCGCCGCAGCAAGTCTGCGCCGCCGAGTGTGTAGCCGGCCAGTACCTGTGCGATCTGCATCACCTGCTCCTGGTACAGGATGACGCCGTAGGTCTCTTCCAGCACCGGCTTGAGGTCCGGGTGCAGGTAATCGATGTCCGCGCTGTTCGTCGCGTGCTTGCGCGCGATGAAGTCGTCCACCATGCCGGACTGCAGCGGCCCCGGGCGGAACAGCGCGACGAGCGCGACAAGATCGTCGAACTGGTCCGGCCGCAGCCGCTTGATGAGGTCGCGCATGCCGCTCGATTCGAGCTGGAACACCGCGGCCGTCGCGGAGCTCTGCAGCAGGCGGAACGTCGCCTCGTCCCGCATGGGAATGCGCGCGATGTCCAACGGCTTGTCCGGCTGCTGCTCGTTGATGCTCTGCACGGCCCAGTCGATGATCGTCAGCGTCTTCAGGCCGAGGAAGTCGAACTTGACGAGGCCGATCGATTCGACGTCGTCCTTGTCGAGCTGCGTCACGAGGTTGGTGCCGCCTTCTTCGCAGTACAGCGGCGTGAAGTCGGTCAGCGGACCCGGCGCGATGACGACACCGCCGGCATGCTTGCCGGCATTGCGCACGAGCCCTTCCAGCGACTTCGCCAGGTCGATGATGGCCGCGACTTCCTCGTCGTCGCGGTACATTGCCGCCAGCTCGTCGGACTGCTCCAGCGCACGGTCGAGCGTCATGCCGATCTCGAACGGCACCTGCTTCGCGATGCGGTCCACGAAACCGTACGGCTGCCCGAGGATACGACCGGTATCGCGAATGACCGCACGCGCCGCCATCGTGCCGAACGTGATGATCTGCGCCACCTGGTCGCGCCCGTAGCGCTCGGCCACGTACTCGATGACCCGGTCGCGGCCCTCCATGCAGAAATCGATGTCGAAGTCCGGCATCGACACGCGCTCGGGGTTCAGAAAGCGCTCGAAAAGCAGGTCGTGCGCGATCGGGTCGAGGTCCGTGATACCGAGCACCCACGCCACCAGCGAGCCGGCACCCGAGCCGCGGCCGGGCCCGACCGGCACGTCGTTCTCGCGCGCCCAGCGGATGAAATCCGCGACGATCAGGAAGTAACCGGGGAAACCCATGTCGCGGATGACCCCGAGCTCTCGCTCGAGACGCTCGCGGTAGACCCCCGCCCGCGCCGCGCGCTCCGGCGCCGGCGTGTCCTCCGCCTCGAAGGTCGACGCGAGCACGCGTTCGAGGCCCGCCTGCGCCTCGCTGGCGAGAAAGTCTGCTTCGGTTTCGCCCGCCGGCACCGGGAACGCCGGCAGCACGCTGGTCCCGAGCCTGAGGTCGAGATTGCAGCGCTGCGCGATGGCCACGGAGTTCGCAAGTGCCTGCGGCACGTCGGCGAAGCGCTCCGCCATCTCTGCAGCCGACTTCAGGTATTGCTGTTCGCTGTAGAGCCGCGGCCGGTCGGCATCACCGAGACTCCGGCCTTCGCGAATACAGACGCGCGCCTCGTGTGCGTAGTACCCGTCCGGGCGCGCGAAACGCACGTCGTTCGTTGCAACGACGGGGACGCCGTGATCCGTCGCCAGCGCGACCGTGGCCTGCACGCAGGCCTCTTCGCCCGGGCGGCCGGTGCGTATGAGCTCGAGATAGTAGCGATCACCGAAGACACCGAGCCAGTGGTCCAGGCGCCGGGCGGCCAGGTCGGGATGTGCGTTCGCGAGCGCCTGTCCCACGTCGCCCCGCAGGCCACCGGACAGTGCGATGAGCCCGCGGGTGCTGTCCGCGTCCAGCCACTCCTGACGCAGCATCGGCTGGCCCCGATGCTGCCCCTCGAGATACGCGCGCGACAGCAGCCGCGACAGGTTGCGGTAGCCGTCGTTGTCCGCGCACAGCAGCACGAGCGCGTGCGGCCGGTCCGGCTCGTCACCGTCGAAGACGTCGACGTCCGCGCCGACGATCGGTTTAACGCCCGCCGCCATCGCCTTACCGTAGAACTTGACGATGCCGAACAGGTTGTTTCGGTCTGTCAGCGCGACCGCCGGCATGCCGTCGGCAACGCAGCCGCCGACGAGCTCGGGAATGCGCACGGTGCTGTCGACCAGGGAGTATTCGCTGTGCACGTGCAGGTGCACGAACGACGGCGCCGCCGCGGCGCTCACGCGAGCAGCTCCCGGACCGGCGCGAAGCTGCGCCGGTGTTGCGTGCAGGGGCCGGCCGTCATCAGCCGCTCCCGATGCGCGCGTGTCCCGTACCCCTTGTGCTCGGAAAACGCGTATCCGGGATAGTGACGGTCGAGCCCGCACATGATATCGTCACGGGCCGTTTTCGCGAGTATCGACGCCGCACTGATGGCGGCCACGCTGGCGTCTCCGCGAACGATCGCCTTGCCGGCAAGGCGCCGGTCGCCGAACGTCAGCCTGGGCAGCCGATTGCCGTCGACCAGTACGGCGCCCGGCCAGCGCGACAGGCCGAGTATCGCCCGCCGCATCGCGAGCATCGTCGCGTGCAGGATGTTCAGCGCATCGATCTCGGCACGGTCCGCCCAGGCGACCGACCAGGCCAGCGACTCGCGGCGAATGTCTCCCGCCAGCTGCTCCCGGCGCGCTGCGCTGAGCCGCTTGGAATCCGCCAGCGCGTCCGTGCGTTGCCCCGGCGCCAGGATGACCGCGGCAGCCACGACCGGGCCCGCCAGCGGTCCGCGGCCGGCCTCGTCGACGCCGGCGACCAGTTCATCAGTGTGCATCGGAAGAGCGAGTTGCATGTCGGCAAAGGGACAGCACGGCATCGGCCGCGCGCTGGTCGGAATCGAGCGCCAGCTCCGAGCGCAGTGTAGCAAAACTGGCCGCAATGGCTGCGCGGCGGTCGGGGTCGTCGAACAGCGCCGATACCTCCCCGTACACGGCTTCCGGCGTCACCTGCTCCTGGATCAGTTCCGGCACCAGCGGCGTGTCCGTGAGCTGGTTCGGCAGCGTGACCCGGTCGACCTCGAGCAGGCGGAACCCGCGGATGATCGCCACCGTCAGCGGGGACATGCGGTACGCGGCAACTGTGGGCTTGCACAGGAGCGCGGACTCCAGCGCGGCGGTGCCGGACGCCAGCAGCACCACGTCCGCCGCCGCCATGACGGTCAGCGAACGGCCGTCCACGAGCCGGACGTCGCCGCCGACGCTGCCCAGCGCGTCGCGTATCGGCGCCTCCAGCCGCTTCGACGCGACCGGCGTCACGCAGACGAGGCCCGGGTAGCGAGCGACGAGGCCGCGCAGCGCGTCGGCAAATACCGGCGCCAGCCGGGAGACCTCGCTCATGCGGCTGCCCGGCAGCACCGCGAGCACGCGTGCGTCCGGCGCGACTCCCAACTCACCACGTGCCTTGGCGACGTCGACGTTTTCCGGCAGGCGGTCCGCAGTCGGGTGTCCCACGAACACGGCATCGACATCGTAGTCGGCGTACAGCGCCGGCTCGAACGGCAATATGCACAGCACACGGTCCGCGGCGGCGCGGATCTTGCGTATCCGGCGCCGGCGCCAGGCCCAGACCGACGGACTCACGTAGTGCACGGTCGGCACGCCCGCCGCGCGCAGGCGGGTTTCCAGCCCCAGGTTGAAGTCCGGTGCATCGATGCCGACGAAGACGTCGGGCGGCGACGCGGTCCAGCGCTCGCGCAGCTCGCGGCGCAGGCGCAGCAGGTCGGGCAGGTGCCGCAGCGGCTCGATGTAGCCCATCACGGCCAGTCGCTCCGCATCGGCAATCGGCTCGCAGCCGGCCGCCACCATCGCAGGGCCGGCGACACCCTCGAAGCGGGCGCCGGGGACGCGTTCCGCGATGGCCGTGATCAGGCCCGCGCCCAGCACGTCGCCGGACGACTCGCCGGCAACCAGTGCCACGCGCACGCGGTGCTACCGGGCGATGCCGCGCTCGGACGAACGCAGCGAATCGAGCAGCGGGAGCAGCTCGGGCCGGGACTCGGCCAGACCGGCGATCTCCTCGATCGCGTCGGCCAGCTTGCGGCCCTGCCGGTAGACGATGCGGTACGCATTCTTGATATTGCGCTGCTCGTCCGACGTGAAGCCGCGGCGCTTGAGGCCCTCGCTGTTGATGCCCTTCGGCTCTGCCGGGTGACCGGACACCATCGTGTACGCCGGCACGTCGCGGGTGACCCCGGAGTACATGCCGAGGAACGCGTGCGCGCCGATCTTGCAGAACTGGTGGATGCCGGCGAAACCGCCGAGGATGACCCAGTCACCGAGCCGCACGTGCCCCGCGAGCGTCGCGTTGTTGGCCAGGATGCAGTGATCACCGACAACGCAATCATGGGCGATATGCACGTAGGCCATGATCCAGTTGTCGCTGCCGAGCGTCGTCTCGCCCCGGTCCTGCACCGTGCCTCGGCTGATCGTGCAGTACTCCCGGATCGTGTTTCCGTCGCCGATGACGAGTGTCGTCGGCTCGCCGGCATACTTCTTGTCCTGCGGATCGTCGCCGATCGACGAGAACTGGTAGATGTGATTCTTCGCCCCGATGCGCGTCGGGCCGTTGATGACGACGTGCGCACCGATGACGGTGTCCGCGCCGATCTCGACCCCTTCGCCGATGATCGAGTACGGGCCAATCTCGACGCTCGGGTCCACACGCGCGCCTCGCGCCACGATCGCCGTCGGATGAACGCTCACGATTGCTTCTTCTCCAGCGCTGTGACCCGGTCGAACACGTTGTCGAGCCGCCGGAACCGCGCGACCCGCCGGTTCCAGTCGCGCACCGGCTCGACCGGGAAGCTCGACGCGTACACGCCGGGCTCGGTAATGTCCTTCGACACCATGCCCTGCCCGCTCACGACGACGTCGTCGCAAATACTGATGTGGCCGACGACGCCCGCCTGCCCGGCGAGCATGCAACGCGCGCCGATGTGTGAGCTGCCCGCGATGCCCGTCATTGCCGCGACGGCCGTGTGGTCGCCGACGTGCACGTTGTGCGCAATCATCACGAGGTTGTCGATGCGCACACCGTTGCCGATGACCGTGTCTTCGAGCGCGCCGCAGTCGATTGTCGTGTTCGCGCCGATCTCGACATCGTTGCCGATACGCACGCCACCGAGCTGCGGGACCTTGACCCAGCCCTCCGGCGTCATCGCGTTGCCGAATCCGTCGGCACCGATCACCGCGCCGGGGTGAACGAGGCAGCGCTCGCCGAGCGTGACCTGGCGTGCCAGCGTCACGTTCGCCACGAGCCGCGAATCGTCACCGAGGCGGCAATCCGGGCCCACGAAACAGCCGGGCCCCACGACACAGCGTTCGCCGACGACGGTGCCGGCGCCGATGACCGCGCCCGGGCCGATCTCCGCCGACGCGGCAACGCGGGCATCCGGGTCGACGCTCGCCCGCGCGTGCACGCCGGGATGCACCGGCGCCGGCGGATGCAGGAGCGTTGCGATGCGCGCGAACGTCGCATAGGGATTGTCGCTGACCAGTACCGCGCACGGTGCCGCTGCCGCGTCTTCGTCGCGGGCCACGACGGCCGATGCTCGCGTCGCAACGAGTTGCGACGCGAGCCGGCTGTTCGTAAAGAATCCGAGATCGCCGGGGCCCGCGGCGCTCAGCGAGGCAACCTGGCCGACCCGGGTATCGGGATCGCCGTCGAGTTCACAGCCGAACCGGGTTGCCAGTTCTCCCAGGCTGATCGGCATGCGCTGACTAGCGCGAACTGGTGGCGTTGTAGTTCGCTTCCAGGGCCTGCAGAACCTGCTGCGTGATGTTGACGGCGCTGCTCGCGAAAAGAACACCGTCGCCGACGATCAGGTCGTAGCCCTCTTTCTGGGCGTACTCGTTGACTTCGACGAGCAGCGTGCGCTGCAGATTGCCGAGTTCTTCGTTCTGGCGCAGGTTGAGGTCCTCCTGGAACTCGTTCTGCATCCGCGACACTTCGCGCTGCAGGTCACGCACCTGCTTCTCCATCTCGCGGCGCTCGGACTCGCCCATCACCGACGCGTCCTTCTGGAACTTCGCCGTCAGGTCCTCGAGCTGCTTTGCCTTAGCCGCAAACTCTCTCTGCCGCGGCGCGAACTCTTCCTGTAGCGCATCCATCGCAGCCCGCGTCTGCGGTGCACGGTCCATCAGGACCGGCACGTTGACGACGCCGATTTTCAGTTCCTGTGCCGCCGCCGGAGTGGCGCTGGCACTCCAAAGAGCCACGCCGATGACGGCAGCGAACAGACCCTGTTTAAAAGAATTCATAAGTATTCAATCCCTAAAATGCTTGACCAATCGAGAACTGGAAACGCTCCACTTCATCGCCATAGTACCTGTCGTTGCCCTGGTAGTTATTCAACGGATAGGCATAGCTGAAGCGGAACAAGCCCAGCGGAGCGAGCCACTGAACGCCGATGCCGACCGACGCACGCAGATCCTCAAAGTCCGGCTCGTATTCTATCGGACTACCGAGCTTGTCGGTAAACGCGACTTCGCCGGTGTTGAACACGTTGCCGATGTCGTAGAAGAGACTTGCCTGTGCCTGGCTGGCCCACTTGTCTGGTAGCGGAAGTATAAGCTCTAACTGACTGGCAACCAAGACATTTCCGCCATAGGGGTTGCCGAAGCTGTCGCGCGGCCCAAGGTAGGATTCCTTGAAACCGCGCACCGACGTCGGCCCGCCGCCGTAGAATTGCTTGTAAGGCGGGATTGCCGTCGTCGCCCCCAGCCCCTCACCGAAGCCCAGCTCCGCATTGAGCCGTATCACCCAGCGCCGGGTAATCGGCAGGTATTTGGTAAAACTGTACCGCGCCTGCCAGTACTCCACATCCGAGCCCGGCACCGCGTAGCTGAGGTACAGCTGCTGGCGCATGCCCCGGTTTGCGAAGATCGCGCGGTTGCGGCTGTCGTAGGACCAGCCCGCCAGCAGCTCGTAGGTATCGAACTCCGTACCGAAGAAGACGGCGCCGTTGCCGATGTTCTCGACGAACGGGTTGCCATTGTTCGCCACCCACTGCTGCGCCTGCTGTGTACTCGACGTCGACGACAACAGTTCGGCGTGCTGGTACGCGAGACCGAAACTGACGGACTGGTACTCGCTGATCGGGTAGCCGTAGTCGACCGACGCGCCGGCCGTGGTCGTCGAGAAGTCCGACGCCGCCGACGTGAACTGCGTGATGTCGCGGTAGTTGACCGACACGGTGCGACGGACGCCGTCCATGGTAACCGCGGGATCTGTGTGCGACAGGCTGTACAGCTTCGAGTAGCGGCCGGAGTTGAGCTCGAGCGCGACGCGGTTGCCGGTGCCGAGGAAATTCGTGTGCACAATACTGCCGTTCAGCAGCAGCTTCTGCGACTCGGAGTAGCCGATGCCGCCGGAAAACTGCCCGGGCATGCGGTACGTGATGTCGAAGTCGACGTCGACGAGGTCGGGGCTGCCGGCAACCGGCTTGTTCTCGACCTCGACGTTCTCGACGTAAGGCAGCCTCTGCAGACGAACCTTTGAGCGGTCGACGAGCCGGTTCGACAGGTATGCGCCTTCCATCTGGCGCATCTCGCGACGCAGCACCTCGTCTTCGACCTGGTCGACGCCACTGAAGTTGATACGCCGCACGTAAACCCGGCTCTTCGGGTCGACGAAGAACGTGACCTCGGCCGTCTTGGCCTCGCGATCCAGCTCCCAGACCGGCTCGACCTCCGCGTTCGCGTAGCCTTCCTCGCCGAGTCTGAGCGACATCAGCTCACTGCTCGAGGTCAGGAGGCCCTGGTTGAAGATCGAGCCCGGCTTGGCCAGCACGAGCCCGCGCAGGTACGCTTCGGGCACGACCATTTCGCCCACGAGCTTGACGTCGGTGATCGAGTACTGGTCACCCTCGCTGATCGCGATCGTGACGAAAATGTCCTTCTTGTTCGGGGAAATCGCGACCTGCGTCGACTCGACGCGGAAATCCGCATAGCCGCGGTCCATGTAGTAGGAACGCAGCGTCTCCAGGTCGCCCTCGAGCGCCTCCTTGGAGTAACGGTCGTCCTGCCGTATCCACGACAGCCAGTTCGCGGTGTCGAGCTCGAAATTCTCCCGTATCTCGTCGTCGTCAAACGTCTCGTTGCCAACGATGTTGACCTGGCGAATCTTCGCACGGTCGCCTTCCTTGACGTCGATTCGCACGCGCACCGTGTTATTCGGGCGCTGCTCGACGGACGGCGTGATCTGCACACCGTACTTGCCGCGATCGTAGTACTGCTCGCGCAGGAACATCTCCACGTTGTCGAGCACGGAGCGGTCGAATGTCCGGCCCTTCGCCAGGCCGACGCCGCGCAGCGACTCCATCAGGTCCTCGGTCTTGATGTCCTTGTTGCCCTCGACCTCGAAGCTCTCGATCGAAGGGCGTTCCCGGACCGCGACGACGAGCGTATCGCCGTCCCTGCGAATCTCGATGTTGTCGAACAGGCCCTGTCCGTACAGCGAGCGGATCGCCTCCTGGACGCGGACCCGGTCCACGGTGTCGCCGATGTTGATCGGCAGGTAGTTGAAGACCGTGCCCTCGGAGATGCGCTGCAGGCCCTCGACCCGCATGTCACGCACCACGAACGGCTGGTCGAGTGCCGCCTGCGCCGGCAACGCTCCTACTACCAGCAGGCAGAGCAATACCACCCCGCGTCGCAACCCCTGGCCTGCCGTCAATGTCATTCGACCTGTCACCGTTCGTCAGCCCAGGATCCGGGCGATATCGTTGTAAAACGCAAAACTCATGATGAGGATCAGCGCGAAGATGCCCACCTGCTGGCCCAGGATCTGCGCCCGTTCCGAGAGCGGACTCCCTTTCGCTGCTTCGATCAGCTGGTACACGATCTGCCCCCCGTCCAAAATCGGCAACGGTATCAGATTCAGCACGCCGAGGCTGATGCTGACGATGGCGAGGAAGCTCAGGAACCGGTCGACGCCCGCCTGTGCGGACTCGCCGGCGTACTGCGCGATGTTGATGGGCCCGCTGATGTTCTTGATCGACACCTCGCCGGTCAGCATCCGGCCGAGCATGTGCACTGTGAATGCGGACGACTGCCAGGTGCGTGCGATGGCGCGCGGAACGGCCTCGAGCAAGCCGTACTGGCGCTGGTAGCGCAGGTCGCCATAGTCGGCACGGCTGCCGATCCCGAGCACGCCGACGGTCTTGCCGTCGCGCACGTCCGACCCGATGCGCACTGTCATCTCGACGGTGGCACCGTCGCGCTCCACCTCGAGCACGGCGGTCTCCCCGGGACGTTCGAGGATCGCGCGCGGGATGTCGAAGAACGAATGCATCGGCTCGTCGTCGATCGCTGCGATGCGATCGCCGACCCTGAGGCCGCTGACCTCCGCCGCGCCGCCGGCAACGAGGCTTCCCACGTCCGCAGGCGGTGCCCACGGCCGGAACCCGAGCCCGTCGAACAGCACGCCCGGCTCCGTCAGCCTGGTCACGTCCGCGCCGGCGTCCAGTGCCGCCACGCGGCGGTTGCCGTCCCCGTCGTCCAGCGTCAGCGACACCTGGCCGTCGGACACGAGACGGTCCAGCATTGTGATCAGCGTGGTTTCCCAGTCGGCCGTATCCACGTCGTCGACCCGCACGATGCGGTCGCCGTTCCTCAGCCCGGCCTCGGCCGCAATGCTGCCGGGCGTGACGTAGCCCACGGCCGGCTGCACTTCCGGCTGCCCGTACACGAACAGCGCCCAGTACGCCGCGATGGCGAACAGGAAATTGAACACCGGACCGGCCAGCAGGACGGCGATGCGTGCCGGTATCGGCCGCTGGTCGAACGCACGACCCGCGTCCTGCGGCGTCACGGCCCCCTCCCGGCTGTCGAGGAACCGGACATAGCCGCCGAGCGGCACGGCGGACACACAGTACTCAGTGTGGTCCGGCGCGGCGCCGCGGCGCATCAGGACCGGCTTGCCGAAGCCGATCGAGAAACGCAGCACCTTCATGCCGCACCAGCGTCCGACGATATAGTGCCCGTACTCGTGCACGGCCACGAGTACGCTGATGGCGACGACGAACGCCAGGATGTAGCTGATGGCATCAATCACGGTCGGGACCCTTCACGTCCATTGTAATGTGGACTGGCCTGCCCGGCTGCAGTTCCCGCCGGCAATCCGCATCGTCGCGGCCCGGATCTGAACCGCAGCTGAACAGCCCGCCCGCCACGCTCACGCCAGCCCCGTCCACGGCAATCCCAGCGCGAAAAGCGGCGCGGCCGCGGCGACGCTGTCGATGCGATCGAGGACGCCGCCGTGCCCCGGGAACAGCGTGCCGCTGTCCTTGAGGCCCGCCGTCCGCTTGAACATGCTGACCGTCAGGTCGCCGACGATCGATATGCCCGCCACCGCGAGGCAAAACGGGATCAACGCCGCCAGGTGCGCATCGGCCAACAGCCCGCGGCCCACCGTCAGCAGGGCGACCAACACCAGGCCGCCGATCACGCCCTCCCAGGTCTTTCCGGGGCTGATCTTCGGCGCCAGCTTGACCCGGCCGTAGCGCTTCCCGACGAAATAGGCACCGATATCGGCCGCCCACACGATCAGGAGCGCGAACAGCAGCAACCCCGCCCCCTGGCGATAGAGGAGCACCAGCGCCGCGTAGGCCGGCACCAGCACGAGCAGGCCGCAGACCCAGCGCCAGACCGGCAGGATGCGGGTCGGGAACAGGAACGTCCAGAGCAATGCGAGCGCCCACCAGGCCAGTGCCACCTGCAGCACGAGCTCGGCGCCGTCGGTCCAGGCGAGGTTGACCGCCGCCATGCCCGCCGCCGCGAGGCTGACGAACACGACGCGCACCGGCAGCGAATCCTTGCTGATGAACGCCGACCATTCCCATGCCCCGGCGAGAACGACGAGCGCAATGACGGCCTGTGCCGCGAGGGACGGCAGCACGAACAGGACGATGCCGAGCGCTGCCAGCGCGATGATGGCCGTGATAATGCGTTGCTTCAGCACTTGCTCGCCTCCAGCTGTTCGCTCGTGTGTCCGTAACGCCGCTCGCGACGCCCGAAGTAGGCTATCGCCGCATCGAGATCCGACTCCGCAAAGTCCGGCCACAACACGTCGCTGAACCACAGTTCCGAATACGCCAGGTTCCACAGCAGGAAGTTGCTGATGCGCTGCTCGCCGCCGGTCCGGACCAGCAGATCCGGGTCCGGCACGCCGGCGAGACACAGAGAGCTGCCAAGCAGGGATTCGTCGACATCGGCCGGGTCGAGGTCGCCCACCGCGGCGCGCTCACACAGTTTTCGTGCCGCCTCGGCGACGTCCCAGCGCCCGCCATACGCCATTGCCACCGTCAGCCTGAGGCCCTCGTTCGCCGCCGTCATCGACTCCGCCGCCTCGATGCGCTGTACGAGCGTATCGGCCAGCTGGTCACGCCGCCCGATGAAACGCAGGCATACCTTATTCTGATGCAGCTCGTCGATTTCCCGTTGCATCGCCTCGACGAACAGGGTCATCAGGCGTCCGACCTCGTCCGGCGGACGTCGGAAGTTCTCACTCGAAAACGCAAACAGGGTGAGGTACGGAACGCCCCGGCGGACGGCGTGTTCGATCGTCCGCCGCACCGCCTTCACGCCCGCGCGATGCCCCGCGTGCCGCGGCAACGCCCGTTGGCGCGCCCAGCGGCCGTTACCGTCCATGATGACGGCGATGTGAACCGGGCAGTTCGAGACGGTATGATCCGGCGCCGCCACTGTGCTCAGATTTCCAGCAGTTCGGCTTCTTTCTCCGCAAGCACTTCGTCGATCTGGGCGACGTACTTGTCGGTAATGGCCTGGATCTCGTCCTCGGCGCGGCGCTCGTCGTCTTCGCCGATCATCTTTTCCTTCAGCAGGTCCTTGATGTCGCCGATCGCATCCCGGCGAACGTTTCGGATCGCGATACGGCCGCCCTCAGCCTCGTTGCGCACCACGCGGATCATGTCCTTGCGCCGCTCTTCGGTCAGCGGCGGCAACGGCACCCGGATGACGGTTCCCGCCGTGGCCGGGTTGAGGCCCAGGTCGGAATTCAGGATTGCTTTCTCGATGACCGGCACCATGTCCTTGTCCCACGGCGTCACGATGAGCGTGCGGGCATCCTCGACGCCGACGTTCGAGACCTGGTTCAACGGCGATTGCGCACCGTAGTACTCCACGGTGATGTGGTCGAGCAGGCTGGTGTGCGCGCGGCCGGTGCGGATCTTCGTGAGCTCGTGCTTGAGCGACGCGACGCTTTTCGCCATGCGTTCCGCCGCGTCTTTCTTGATGTCGTTCAACACGTGTCGATCTCCCTCCGCTACGACGCTTTGACGAGCGTCCCGATCCGGTCACCAGTGATGGCCTCGACCAGTGCGTTCGGCCGCCGCAGGTCGAACACCCGGAGCGGCAGGTCATTGTCCCGGCACATGACGATGGCCGTCGCGTCCATGACACCGAGTTTGTCAGTGATCACCTGGTCGTAAGTGATCGTGTCGAAACGGCTGGCATCCGGGTTGCGTGCCGGGTCGTCGTCATAGACGCCGTCGACCTTCGTAGCCTTCAGCAGCACGTCCGCCCCGATTTCGATTGCGCGGAGGCTCGCCGCTGTATCCGTCGTGAAGAACGGATTGCCGGTGCCGGCCGCCAGGATGACGACGCGTCCTTTCTCGAGGTGCCTGACCGCGCGGCGCCGGATATAGTCCTCGCACACGTCGTGGATCTGCAGCGCCGACATGACGCGCGCGTGCATGTCCAGCGCCTCCAGCGCGTCCTGGATTGCCAGGGCGTTCATCACGGTCGCCAGCATCCCCATGTAATCGCCGGTGACGCGATCCATCCCGGACCGGGCCAGGCCGGCGCCACGAAAGATATTGCCCCCGCCGATGACGATCGCAATCTCGACACCGGTGGAATGCGCCGACGAGATCTCGCGGGCCAGCCGTTGAATGACCTTGGGCTCAATACCGTAATCCAGGTCTCCCATCAGCGCTTCGCCGCTGAGTTTCAGGAGGACCCGGCGATACGGCATCGGCCCGTCCGTCATTTACAGGGCCCCCTTGACCTGGGCCATGACTTCTTCGACGAAGTTGTCTTCCTTCTTTTCGATGCCCTCGCCGACCTCGAAACGCACGAAGGCGGTGACCCGTGCGCCGGCCTGCTTCAGCAACTGGCCGACCGTCGACTTGTCGTCCTTGACGAACGGCTGCCCGACCAGGGTGATTTCCTTCAGGAATTTCTGGATGCGGCCGTTGACCATCTTCTCGACAATGTCGGCGGGCTTGCCCGACGCCGCGGCCTGCTCGGCGAAGATGCGCCGTTCGGCATCGATCGTCTCTGCCGGAACGCCGGTTTCGTCGATGCACTGGGGGTTGATCGCAGCCACGTGCATGGCGATGTCGCGGGCGAGGTCCTCGCTACCGCCGTCCAGCGCCACGATCGCGCCGATCTTGTCGCCCATGTGCGTGTAGGCGCCGGTCGGCCCGCTGTTCTCGATGACCGCCACGCGGCGCACCGAGATGTTCTCGCCAACCTTCGCGACGAGTTCCGTGCGCGCGGTCTCGACACTCCGGCCATCGGCAAGCTTGTCGTTCGCTACGGCGGCGACGTCAGTATTGCCCGACGCCAGGACCGCGCCGGCCACCGCGTTCGCGAAGCCGGCGAAGTTCTCGTCCTTCGCGACGAAGTCCGTCTCCGAGTTCACCTCGACGATGACCGCCTTGTCGCCTTCCTGCCGGATGACGACGCGACCGTCCGCCGCGACGCGGCCGGACTTCTTGTCGGCCTTCGCCTGGCCGGACATGCGCAATGCTTCGGCGGCAGCGTCCATGTCGCCGTCAGTCTCGACGAGCGCTTTCTTGCACTCCATCATGCCGGCGCCGGTGCGCTCACGCAGCTCCTTGACCATTGATGCACTGATTGCCATCGCTCAAATACCTCTCGAATTCTTCATTACTCTTCGGCGGCGGCGCTGTCAGCGTCGGCGGCCGTGTCCGCGCCCGCATTGGCTGCCGCGGGCTCGTCGGCCGTCGCGGCCTCCTTCTTCGCCTCGACCTTGCCGGCCGGCTCCGCAGCCGGCTCCGAGGCAGGCTCCGCAGCTGCCTTCGCCGGCTTCTTCTTCGCGGCTTTCTTCGCCGCCGGCTTTTTGGCCGCCTTCTTGCGGCCGCGCGACTTGCGGACGTTACCTTCCTCGTCGAGCTCGACGAACTCGTCCTCGCCGAGCGCCACCTGCGGCAGCGATGCCTTGCCGTCGTCGACCGCGTCGGCAATCAATGCCGCGTACAGCTCGATCGCGCGCATGGCGTCGTCATTGCCCGGGATGACGTAGTCGACGCCGTCCGGCGAGCAGTTCGTGTCGACCACGGCGACAACGGGGATACCGAGCTTCTGCGCTTCGCGCACCGCGATGTCCTCGTGATCCACGTCGACGACGAACATCACGTCCGGCAGCGATTTCATTTCCTTGATGCCGCCGAGAGAGCGCTCGAGCTTTTCCTGCTCGCGCTTGAGACCGAGGACTTCCTTTTTCGTGAGCCCCTCGAATCCGCCCTCTTCGCTCATTTTTTCGAGCGCCACGAGCCGCTTGACCGACTGCCGGATCGTCTTGTAGTTCGTCAGCATTCCGCCGAGCCAGCGCTGGCTGACGAAGGGCATGCCGCAACGGCTCGCGTGGGTACGGACGGCCTCGCGTGCAGCGCGCTTCGTGCCGACGAACAGCACGGTACCGCCGTCCGCGACCGTCGCCTTGACGAAGGCATAGGCCTCCCTGGCGAGCGGCAGGCTCTTCTCGAGGTTGATGATGTGGATCTTGTTCCGTTCGCCGAAGATGTACGGTGCCATCTTCGGGTTCCAGAATCGGGTCTGGTGACCAAAATGCACGCCAGCCTCTAGCATCTGGCGCATGGTGACGTCTGCCATGAAGGATCTCCGGGTTGAGCCTCCGCGCGCCCCAGCCCGCAACCCCTTGTTTTTGTGGGGCACCCAGCGGGATGTGTCGACGCGCGTGTGGATTAATTGCCTCTTGGGCGCGCGCTTTATACCATAGCCGGCCGCGACCAACAACGCGAAAAATCAGCCATTATCGGGGCCGCACCGCACTCTTCCTGGGCGGCCCGGGGCGCCCGCGACGGCGTCGCGGGCCCTGCAGGTCGTGCCCCGGCCCCGCCCCCCGGGACCATAGAATGACCGTAACGATCAAATCGGCCGAGGAACAGGACAAGATGCGCACGGCCGGCCGCCTCGCGGCCGACGTGCTGGACATGATCGGCGAGCACGTCCGGCCGGGCGTGACTACCGGCGAACTCGACCGCATCTGCCACGAGTACATCACCGGGGTACAGGGCGCGATACCGGCACCGCTCAACTACCGCGGCTTCCCGAAGTCGATCTGCACGTCCGTCAATCACGTCGTCTGCCACGGTATCCCGGGCGACAAGACGCTGAAGTCGGGCGACTCGGTCAACATCGACGTCACGGTCATCAAGGACGGCTATCACGGCGACACGAGCCGCATGTTCTTCGTCGGCAAGCCGGGCATCCAGGCCCAGCGGCTTGCCGATATCGCGTACCAGGGCATGTGGCTCGGCATCGAGGAACTGGCGCCCGGGAAGACGCTGGGCGACGTCGGCGAGGCAATCCAGACCTTCGTCGAGAAGAACCACTTCTCCGTCGTCCGCGAGTATTGCGGGCACGGCATCGGCCGCGTCTTTCACGAAGACCCGCAGGTCCTGCATTACGGCCACCGCGGCACCGGGCTCGAACTGCGGGCCGGCATGACACTCACCGTCGAACCGATGGTCAACGCCGGCCGCCGCCACGTGAAACTCCTGAACGACGGCTGGACCGTGGTCACAAAGGACCACAGCCTGTCGGCACAATGGGAACACACGGTACTGATCACGGACAGCGGCTACGAGGTGCTCACGCTTGGCGCAGACGATCGCTGACCGGCGCGCGGAACTCGAGTCCGCCGACCAGGCGCTCAAGTCCCGCTTCCTGGCGGGCGAATCGGTCGTGCGCCTCGTGCATGAACGCTCGCGGCACGTCGACGAACTGCTGCGCGAGCTGTGGCACGAGCACGCGCCCGGTCTCGTCGACACTGTCGCCCTGGTGGCGGTCGGCGGCTATGGCCGCGGCGAACTGCACCCGCACTCCGACGTGGACATCATGTTGCTGCTGCCGGCGACGCTCCAGCGTGCGGACGAGGAGCAGCTTGCCGCGTTCGTCACGTCGCTGTGGGACGCCGGCCTCGAAATCGGGCACAGCGTCCGCACCGTCGAGCAGTGCCACGACGAGGCCGGATCGGACCTGACCGTCGCGACGACATTAATGGAGGCGCGGCTGCTCGACGGCCCGCAATCGCTGTTCATTGCGATGGAGGAAGCGGTCGGCCCGGACCGGGTCTGGCCGTCGAACCGGTTCTTCGAGGAGAAACGCAAGGAGCAGATTTCCCGGCACCACCGCTACGATGACACGGCCTACAACCTGGAACCGAACGTCAAGGGCAGCCCGGGCGGCCTGCGCGACATCCAGATGATCGGCTGGGTCGCGAAGCGGCACTTCGGCTGCGACACGTTCCGCGAGCTCGTCGACCACGAGTTCCTGACGCCCGGGCAGCTCCGGCGACTCGAGGAAGGCCAGGCGTTCCTTTGGCGGGTTCGCTTCGCGTTGCACGTCCTGACCGGACGGCGCGAAGACCGCATCCTGTTCGACTACCAGATCAAGCTCGCGGAAATGCTGGGCTACGAGGACGCGACGTACACGCTTGCCGTCGAACAGCTCATGCAGAAGTACTACCGCACGGTCATGGACCTGTCGCGCCTGAACGAGATGCTCTTGCAGCTGTTCGAGGAAGCCATCCTTCTCGACCCGAACGCGGAGCCCGTGCAGCTCAACGACCGCTTCCAGGTACGCAACGGCTTTCTCGAAACGGCCGACCGCAATGTATTCCGCCGCGACCCGTCTGCCTTGCTCGAATTGTTCGTCCTTCTGCAGAACAACCCGGACATCCGCGGCGTCAGCGCCTACACCGTGGGCCTCATCAAGCGCAGCCTGAACCTGATCGACGAGGAGTTTCGGCAGAACCCACGTAACCACCGGCTGTTCCTGTCCATCCTGCGCGCACCGGAGGGCGTCACGCACGAGTTGCGGCGGATGAACCTGTACGGGGTGCTCGGCCTGTACCTGCCGGCCTTCGGCCGCATCGTCGGCCGCATGCAGTACGACCTGTTTCACGCCTACACCGTCGACGAGCACACACTGTTCGTCGTCAGCAACCTGCGGCGCTTCGCGCTGAGCCGCTTCGACGACGAGTACCCCGATTGCAGCCGCATCATGCAGCAGCTCGAGAAGCCGGAGATCCTCTACCTCGCCGGGCTGTTCCACGACATCGCGAAAGGCCGCGGTGGCGACCACTCGGAACTCGGCGCGGTCGATGCGGAGTCGTTTTGCCTGGAGCACGGGCTCGGCAAATACGACGCCGCGACCGTCGCCTGGCTGGTGCGCAATCACCTGATCCTGTCGATGACCGCGCAGAAGAAGGACATCGGCGACCCGGACGTCATCAACGAATTCGCGGCCCTCGTCGGCGACCAGCTGCACCTCGACTACCTGTACCTGCTGACCGTGGCAGACGTCCGCGGCACGAATCCGAAATTGTGGAACTCGTGGAAGGCGAGCCTGTTCCGCGACCTCTACGACCTCACGTCGCGCGCGATGCGCCGCGGCCTCGAGAATCCGATCGACCGCGAGTTGCTGGTGTCGGAGACACAGGAACAGGCGCGCGGCGAGTTGCGCGCCACCGGTCTCGACGACGCACGTATCGACGCTGTCTGGTCGCTCCTGGACGAGGACTACTTCATTCGGCACAAGGCGAACGAGATCGTCTGGCATACCGAGTGGCTCGCGGATTCGGACACGGATTCCAAGGTCGGCCTGATCGACGTACGCCGCAAGCCCGGCAGCGATGGCGTAGAGGCCGTGCTGTACACACCGCAGTCGCGGCACACGTTTGCCCACGCGACCGCGGTGGTTGACGAACTCGGCATGACGATCGTCGACGCCCGCATCGTGCCGCTGCAGAACGGCTACAGCCTCGATTCCTATATCTTCATGGAACTGGACCGCCGAATGGAGGTCGACGATGCGCGCATCAACAAGATCCGGCGCATGCTGACGCGCGTCCTCACGGCCGACGACCACGAGGTCACCCAGGTCACGCGGGCCGTCCCGCGCCAGGCGCGCATGTTCACGACGAAGACCACGGTCGACTTCCTGCGCGTGTCACGCCAGGGCAAGAACGTGCTGGAGCTGGTCGCCGCGGACCGGCCCGGTTTGCTGAGCAAGGTCGGCCAGGTATTCCTGAAGCACGGGGTCGACATCCACACCGCGAAGATCATGACGATCGGCGAGCGCGCCGAGGACGTGTTCTACATTGCGCACGAGTCCGGCGCGCCGCTGGACGCAGCGGCGCAGGAGGCGCTGCGAAACGGCCTCATCGAGCGGCTGGACGACCGAAACTGACGACGAGGAGAAGGACGTAGCGATGCCCGAAAACCAGGACCTGATCGAGCGCGCGTTCGCGGAAGGCATTGCCGCCGTCGACGACGCGAAACTGCGCGTTGCCGTGGACGACGTGATCACGCGGCTGGATGCCGGCGAACTGCGCGTCGCCGAACCCGGCGACGCTGGCTGGCAGGTCAACCAGTGGGTCAAGAAAGCCGTGTTGCTCAGCTTCCGGCTGAACGACAACCGCGTGGTCGAGGGTACGCACAGCCGCTTCTACGACAAGGTGTCGATGAAGTACGCGGATTACGAGGCCGCGGACTTTGCGCGCGACGGCGTTCGCGTCGTGCCGGACGCGATCGTGCGGCGGGGCGCCTATGTCGCCCGGGATGTCGTGCTGATGCCGAGCTACGTGAACATCGGCGCCTACGTGGACAGCGGCACCATGGTCGACACCTGGGCCACGGTCGGCAGCTGCGCGCAGATCGGCCGCAACGTGCACCTGTCCGGCGGCGTCGGCATCGGCGGCGTGCTGGAGCCGGTACAGGCGGGGCCGACGATCATCGAGGACGACTGCTTCATCGGCGCGCGTTCCGAGATCGTGGAAGGTGTCGTCGTCGAGAAGGGCTCGGTGATCTCGATGGGCGTCTATATCGGCCAGAGCACGCGCATCTACCACCGCGAATCCGGCGAAGTAACGTACGGCCGCGTGCCGGCCGGCTCGGTCGTCGTGTCGGGCAGCCTGCCCTCGCCGGACGGCCGCTACTCGCTGTACTGCGCAGTCATCGTCAAGACCGTCGATGAAAAGACCCGCTCGAAGACAAGCCTGAACGAGTTGCTTCGGAATGCCCGCTGACGTGAACGCCCGGCCCGGCAAGGAAACGCTGACGGTATTCGGGATCCGTAGCTGCGATTCGTGCCGCAAGGCGCAACGCTACCTGAAGGATCACGACATCCCGTTCGACTTCCACGACGTGCGCGAGGACGGCCTGAACATCCAGATGCTCGAGCGCTGGGCCGACCGTATCGACTGGACCCGACTGCTGAACCGCCAGAGCCTGACCTGGCGCAAGGTGCCGGAGGCGGACCGCGCGGACATGAACCGGGACAAGGCGCTCGCCGCCATACTGGACCAGCCGACCCTGCTGAAGCGGCCGGTCCTCGAACACCGCGACTACATCGCGGTCGGCTTCTCCGAGAAGCGCTTCACCGAGTTCCTGGAGAAGCTCGCCTGATCCCGGTGCCGGCGCCTGACCGACATTTTTCTGTAATACCCGCGTAATACGCTCCTGTTTTTGCCCGACTGGCCTGTTCCCATCGCCGGGGACGACGCGTGCTGGCGGCGGGGAGCGGAATGGACGAAGCAGAAGCGCCGGCGAACGCACAGTTCCGGATTTCGAAGACCAGCCTGTTCTTCGGGTCCATGCTGGCTGCTGTCGGCATCTATTTTCTGTACTGGGGCCTCGGCTACACGAACGGCAACCACGCGCTGCTCTTCGCGCTCGCGACGCTGTTCGGCGTCTTCATGGCCTTCAACATCGGCGGCAACGACGTCGCCAATTCCTTCGGCACCAGCGTCGGTGCCGGCACGCTGACGATCCGGCAGGCCCTGATCGTCGCCGCGATCTTCGAGGTCAGCGGCGCGGTCATCGCCGGCGGCGAGGTCACGAGCACGATTCGCGGCGGTATTGTTGACCTGTCGAACGTCGGCGTACGACCCGAGCAATTCGTCTACGTGATGATGTCTGCGCTGGTCGCGGCGGCCTTCTGGCTGCTGTTTGCGACCCGCAAGGGCTACCCGGTGTCCACGACGCACTCGATCGTCGGCGCGATCGTCGGCAGCTCGATCACGCTGGGCATCATCCTCGAGGGAACGGATTCGGCGCTGGGCCTCGTGCATTGGGACCGGATCGGCACGATCGCGCTGTCCTGGGTGTTGTCGCCGCTGCTCGGCGGCCTGGCGTCCTTCGCACTCTTCTCGCAGATCAAGAAATACGTGCTCAATTACAACGAGGACGCGGAAAACCAGCTCAAGAGCATCCGTGCCGAGAAACAAAAGGTGCGCCGCGACTACAAGGAAGCATTTGACCGGCTGACCGAGATTCAGCAGATCTCGTACACGCACGCGATGGCCCGCGACCTGCAGTCGCTGACCGATGAAGACTTCACACCCGACGACCTCGAGTCCGACTACTACCGCGACATCTACCGCATCAACCGCCGACGCGACGAGATCCAGGCTTACCGCGCATTGCAGACCTGGGTTCCGCTGATCGCCGCGCTGGGCTCGATGATCATCACGGCCATGCTGCTGTTCAAGGGGCTGAAGAACATCGACCTGGGCCTCACGACCCTTGTCAATTACCTGATCATGGGCATGGTCGGCGCCGGCGTCTGGATGGCGCTGTTCATTTTCGCGAAGACGCTGCACGGGAAATCGCTCGGCCGCTCGACGTTCCTGCTTTTCAGCTGGATGCAGGTCTTCACCGCCGCGGGTTTTGCGTTCAGCCACGGCTCGAACGACATAGCAAACGCCATCGGCCCGTTCGCCGCCATTCTCGATGTGCTGCGCACCGGCTCGATCGAACACGAAGCCTCGATCCCGCCCGAGGCGATGGTCACGTTCGGTGTCGCGCTGATCTGCGGGCTTTGGTTCATCGGCAAGGACGTCATCCGGACCGTCGGGCATTCGCTGACGAAGATGCACCCGGCTTCAGGCTTCTCAGCGGAACTGGCGGCCGCGGCGGTCGTCATGCTGGCCTCGATGCTCGGCATCCCGGTCTCGAGCACCCATATCCTGATCGGCGCGGTACTCGGCATCGGGTTGGTGAACCGGCAGACGAACTGGGGCCTGATGACGCCGATCGCGCTCGCCTGGGTCATCACGCTCCCGGTCGCGGCGCTGCTGAGTTCGCTGGCCTTCCTCGCGCTCAACGCGCTGTATTGACCGTCGACTCGCGCCGCTCAGCCAATACGGCCGGTGATGTAGTCTTCCGTGAGCTTGTGCTGCGGGTTCGTGAAAATGCGGTCGGTGTCGTCGACCTCGACCAGGCGACCGAGGTGAAAATACGCGACGCGGCGCGACACGCGGGCGGCCTGCTGCATCGAGTGCGTGACGATGACGATCGCGTAGTCGCGTGACAGCTCGTCCATCAGGTCCTCGATGCGCGCGGTCGCGATCGGGTCGAGCGCGGAACAAGGCTCGTCCATCAAAATGACTTCCGGGTTCACCGCGATCGTCCGCGCGATGCACAGGCGCTGCTGCTGGCCGCCGGACAGGCCGGTGCCCGGCTCGTCGAGCCGGTCCTTGACCTCCTGCAGCAGCCCGGCGCGTTCCAGGCTCGTGTGCACGATGTCGTCCAGCTCCGCCCGGTCCGCCGCGAGCCCGTGGATCCTGGGGCCGTACGCGACGTTGTCATAAATGCTCTTCGGGAACGGGTTCGGTTTCTGGAACACCATGCCGACCCGCGCCCGCAGCGCGACCGGGTCCAGGTCCCGGCTGTAGATGTCCTGGCCATCGAGCGAGATCGATCCGGTCACACGCGCCGACTCGATCGAGTCGTTCATCCGGTTCAGGCATCGCAGGAACGTCGACTTGCCGCAGCCGGACGGACCGATCAGCGCAATGACCTGCTCCTTGCCGATATCGAGGCTGACGTCCTGAATCGCGTGGTTCTCGCCATAGTGAACGTTCACGTTGCGCGCGACCATGAACGGGTTGTCGCAGTGGATATCGCCGACCGTCTCGTCCGACAGCCCGGAGACGCGGACGTGCTGGCGCTCGCCGTGCGGCGCGGCGCGGCGCGGCGGCGGCGCGCTCGGCCGCTCGGGCTCGACGTCGGTCGGCGCCTGCTGCGCGTGGGTCACTTCGGCTTCACTCATGCCGGGCATTGTCATACAGGTGTCTCCCGCGCTCAAACTCAGAGTTTCCCTGGGCACTACCACTTGCGCTCCATGCGCTTGCGGATGATGACGGCCGCCAGGTTCATCACGAGCAGGAACCCGAGCAGCACGAGGATGGCCGCCGACGTCCGCTCGGCGAAGGCCCGCTCCGGGCTGTCCGCCCACAGGTAGATCTGCACCGGCAGCGCCGTGGCCGGGTCCGTAAACCCGCCCGGCACGTCGACGATGAACGCCACCATGCCGATCATCAGCAGCGGGGCCGATTCGCCGAGCGCGCGGCTCATGCCGATGATCGTGCCGGTCAGCATGCCCGGCAGCGCAAGTGGCAGCACGTGGTGAAAAACCACCTGCATGCGCGACGCGCCGAGCCCCAGCGCGGCCTCGCGTATGGACGGCGGGACGGACTGGATCGCCGCGCGCGACGCGATGATGATGACCGGCAGGGTCAACAGCGAGAGCACGAGGCCGCCGACCAGCGGCGCCGAACGCGGCAGCGCCATCCAGTTGATGAAGACCGCCAGCCCCAGCAGGCCGAACACGATCGACGGCACGGCGGCCAGATTGTTGATGTTGACCTCGATCAGGTCCGACCAGCGACTGCGCGGCGCGAACTCCTCCAGGTAGATCGCGGCGGCGACGCCGATTGGAAACGCGAGCACGACCGTCACCAGCAGCATGTACAGCGAGCCCATCAGCGCGCCGCGTATGCCCGCGAGTTCGGGCTCCCGGGAGTCGCCGTTCGTGAACAACGCGGTATTGAAGTGCTGCTCGATCCGGCCGTTCGCCTGCAGCGCCTCGATCCACTGCACCTGGCGATCGGACACCGGCCGCAGTGCCTCGTCGAGCGCCCGGTCGATGTGCCCCTTCACGAGCATGTCGACGTTCGCCGCCGCGGGAACCCGGACCGTGCGCGTCTCGCCGAGCAGCGACGGGTCGTCGACGAGCATGTCGCGGATCTGGAAGCCGGCGGCGATGCTGATCAGTCGATTCAGTTCGCGCCTGTCGCCGCGCGACGTCACGTCGGGGAACATCGCGCGCAATGCGTCCCGCGGGATCGCATCGAAGTCCGCGTACTCCAGGTCGAGCTCACCGTCCGGCGCAAGAACGTCGCGGTCGAAGTGCACGTCGAGCTGTAGTTCGGTCTGCCGGAATGCCGACGCGCCCTGCGCCACCAGGGTGTAGACGAAGACACACAGGAACAGGATGCCGACGGCCGTCGCCGCCAAGCCGAAGCCCTTGAACAGGCGCTCCCGCAGCCGGCGCCGGGCCAGACCGGCCTCGACTTTCCGGCGCGTGGCCGAGTGCGCGGAAGGATCGTCGGCGCTACTCATACTGTTCCCGGTACTTGCGGACGACGCTGAGTCCCACGACGTTCAGACACAGTGTCATGACGAACAGCACGAGCCCGAGCGCGAAGGCAGCGAGCGTTTTCGCACTGTCGAATTCCTGGTCGCCGACCAGCAGGGTCACGATCTGGACCGTCACCGTCGTCACGGCCTCGAACGGGTTTGCCGTCAGGTTCGCCGCCAACCCCGCGGCCATGACGACGATCATCGTCTCGCCGATGGCCCGCGACACGGCCAGCAGAATGCCGCCGACAATCCCGGGCAGCGCCGCCGGCAGGATGACGCGCGTCATCGTCTCCGAGCGCGTCGAGCCGAGGCCCAGCGCCCCGTCGCGCATCGACGACGGCACGGCGTGAATTGCGTCGTCCGACAGCGACGACACCAGCGGGATGATCATGATGCCCATGACGAGGCCGGCCGCCAGAGCGCTCTCCGACGCGACCTCGATGCCCAGCGCCTCGCCGGTTCGCCGCACCCACGGCGCGACCGTCAGCGCAGCGAAGAAGCCGTACACCACGGTCGGAATACCGGCCAGGATCTCGAGCAGGGGTTTCGCGATGGCGCGAACCCGGTTCGACGAGTACTCCGCGAGATAAATGGCCGTCATCAGGCCGACCGGCACCGCGACGCACATCGCGATCACGGTGATCAGCAGCGTACCCGCGAACAGCGGCACGGCGCCGAAGCTGCCCGACGACCCGACCTGGTCCGCACGAATCGCCGTCTGCGGACTCCAGTTCAGGCCGAACAGGAACTCCGTGAACGGGACCTTCTGGAAGAACCGCAGCGCCTCGAACAGCACGGAAAGGACGATACCGATCGTCGTAAGGATTGCGATGCTCGACGCGGCGATGAGCAGGTACTCGATAACCCTCTCGACCCGGTTGCGCGCGCGCAGGTCCGGACGGATACGGCGCCAGGCGGACAGCGCGCCGAGCGTCGCGATCCCCAGCACGAGCCCCGCGAGCATCCAGCGGCTGACGCCGACGAGCGCATTGTAGCGGTCAGCCGCGGCCTGCAGGCTCGCGTCCACCGACCCGCTGACCGCGTCGCCAGCGGCAAGGTTCCGGATATTGTTCACGAGCAGGTTCAGTTCGCCGGCCGACAGGTTCTTCTGCGACTCGGCCAGCCCGTCGACGACGAGCGCGATCACGACGCGCGGCTCGGCCAGCACCCAGACGAGCATGACCGCGAGCGCCGGCAGCAGGCACCAGACCGCGGTGAAGTAGCCGTAATAGCCCGGCAGGGAGTGCAGCATGGCGCTGTTCGACACGCCGCCGACGAGCGCCAGGGAGCGGCTCCTGCCGAGATAGAAAGCAGCGGCGGCCATCCCGGCCAGCAGGAGTATCAGCGTCGTGTTCTGCATGCGTCGTCTGTCGCTCTCGTGCGGCCCAGGCCCGGGCCGCACGTTCGTGGCGGACTACCGGGCCGCGGTCAACGGATTGAGCTCACGGACGTCCTTGGCGACGGCGCGACGCTCGTCATCGGGCATCGGGATCAGGCCGCGCTCCGACAGGTAGCCCTCCTCACCCCACGCACGTTCGCTCGTGAATTCCCGGAGGTAATTGCGGAGCCCCGGGATCACGTCGACGTGCGCCTTCTTGGCATAAAAATACAACGGTCTCGAAATCGGATAGTCGCCGTCGGCAATCGCGTCGAACGTGGGCTCGACCCCGTCGACGGCCGCACCGCGCACCTTTTCCGTATTCTGGTCGAGGAAGCTGAAGCCGAAGATGCCAAACGCCTCCGGGTTCGCTTCGAGCTTCTGCACGATCAGGTTGTCGTTCTCGCCAGCTTCGACGAACGCGCCGTCCTCGCGAACAGTATGGCAGATCGCGCGGAACCGGTCGCGGTCGCTCTTCTCCAGCGCGGCGATCCACGGGATCTCGGCACATCCGCCTTCCATCGCGAGTTCGACGAACGCGTCGCGCGTGCCCGACGTCGGCGGCGGCCCGAGCACCTCGATGCGCGTCGCCGGCAGCGCCGGGTTCACGTCCCGCCAGGTGCGGTAGGGATTCTCGACCAGGCTCCCCTCCAGGGCGCCGGGTACCTGCTTCGCCAGGGCAAGGAAGATGTCGCGCCGGCTGAAGTTCGCCGGCGGAGAACTGATGCTGCTCGCGACGACGATGCCGTCGTAACCGATCTTCACCTCGACGATCTCGTCCACACCGTTGGACCGGCAGGTCTCGACCTCGCTTTGCTTGATTGCCCGCGACGAATTCGCGATATCCGGGTAGTCGACCCCGACGCCGTCGCAGAACAGCTTGAGGCCACCGCCGGAACCGGTCGATTCGACCTTGGGTGTCCGGAAGTCCGTGCTCCGGCCGAAACGCTCGGCCACCACCGTCGCGAACGGGTAGACCGTCGACGAGCCGACGATGTAGATGTAGTCGCGCGCCGACTGCGCCGCGGCATGACCTGCCAGCGCGACGGCCACGGCTGCGCTTGCCAGTGCGAGCCTGGCTGTGTTTCTCTGTGCCACGTTTTCTCCCGGGAGGCATGAATGAGAGGTCTGCAAGCTTAGCGGGGCTTTGTTACCGATTTGTTGCAGCCGGGGCACGACCGTGCTTCTATCCGGGGCGGGAAAATCGAATTTTTTATTATATTTTTCTAATCCTTACGATGCTTTCCAAGATACGATATCAGCTATGAGCCACGACCCGACGGACGCCCGCGTGGCGTCGCTGCTGGCCGATCTCGTCCGTCGGCCCTCGGTGACCCCGGCCGACGCCGGCTGCCAGGCGCTGCTGGCCGAACGACTCGAGCGCCTCGGCTTCACCTGCGAATCGCTGCCGTTCGGCGACGTCACGAACCTGTGGGCGCGGCGCGGCTCCGCCGGGCCGGTCTTTTGTTTCGCCGGCCACACGGACGTCGTGCCGCCGGGTGCGCAGGAAGACTGGTCCACGGACCCGTTCGAGCCCACGCTGAAGAACGGCGTGATGTACGGGCGCGGTACCGCCGACATGAAGAGCGGGCTCGCCGCGATGGTCGTGGCGGTCGAGGACTTTCTCGCGACCGGTCCGGAGCCTGCCGGCAGCATCGCGTTTCTCATCACGAGCGACGAGGAAGGCCGCGCACGCGACGGTACGCTGAAGGTCGTGGAGACGCTCGTTGCGCGGAACGAGTCGATCGACTGGTGCGTCATTGGCGAGCCTTCGAGTGCCGAGCGCCTGGGCGACATCGTGCGTATCGGCCGACGCGGTTCGCTGAGCGGCATGCTGACGGTACACGGCACGCAGGGCCATGTCGCCTACCCGCAGCTCGCGGACAATCCGATCGGCCGGTTTGCGCCGGCGCTCGCGGCGCTGTACGCCGAGCACTGGGATGACGGCAATGAATGGTTTCCGCCGACGAGCTTCCAGGTGGTGAATCTCCATGCCGACGGCGGCGCCGTGAACGTGACGCCCGCCGAACTCACGGCCCGTTTCAATTTTCGCTACTCGACCGAGTGGCACCACGAGGCGCTGCGCGAACGGGTGCACGCCATCTTCGACGCACACGGCCTGGACTACACGCTTGACTGGCACCTGAGTGGCGAGCCGTTCCTGACGCGGCCCGGCGTGTTGATCGACGCCGTGTCCGATACCGTCGCGGAAGCCTGCGGCGCCCCGCCGGAGTTGTCGACCGGCGGCGGCACGTCGGACGGGCGGTTCATTTCACCCGCCGGCGTCGACGTCGTCGAACTCGGCCCGGTGAATGCTTCGATCCACAAGATTGATGAACACGTGCGGATGGCCGACGTGGTGGCGCTGACCGGAATCTATCGGCGAATCCTGGAGCGGTTGCTGCGCCCCGCCGCCGCGATCTAGCGACGCAGCAGGTTCCAGGCGCCACCGGCCAGCAGGCCAGCCACACAGACCAGGACCCAGCCGGGCATCGACAACCCGAACAACTGCCAGTCGATCTGCGCGCACTCACCGGAGCCGGTGAACACCCGAGTAAGCACTTCGCGGAATGGCAGCGTGTCCAGCATGTCGTTCAGGCTCTGGTTCGGACCGCAGGCCGGCACATCGCCCGGCGGCAGGTACTGCAGTCGCAAGTGCCAGCCGGCTATGCCGATGCCGAACAGGCCCGGCACCGCGAGCAACACGGCATAGAACCTGCGCAGTCCGCGCGCCGCGGGATCGTGCACGAACGCGGCGACAAACACCAGGCCCATGCCAATGACCGCGATGCGCTGCAGGATGCACAGCGGGCACGGCTCGTAGAGCAGGACGTGCTGCGAGTAGAGGGCGTAGGCCATCATCCCCGCGCACGCGAGAAAACCGGCCAGGTTGAGCCATCGACGGCCCGGCAGCGCGATGCCCATCAGTCTTCCGGTGTCTCGTCGTCGCCCAGCACCGTGTGCCGCACGTCCTTGCCCTCGACCATGTAGATCACGTACTCGCAGATGTTCTTTGCGTGGTCGCCGATGCGCTCCAGAGAGCGCGCGGCCCAGGTCACGTTCATGACGCGCTTGATGCTCCGCGGGTCCTCCATCATGAACGTGATGCACTGGCGCTGGATCAACTCGTACTCGTCGTCCACACGCTCGTCTTCGAGCACGACGTCCGTGGCATCGGCGACGTCGAGTCGCGCGAACGCGTTCATGGCGTCGCGAAGCATGTGCGACACGTGCGTGCCGAGATTCTTGAGTTCCCGGTAAGAGTCGGACGGGCGATCCATGGCCGCCAGCTTGGAGGCCAGGAAACCTATCTTCTCCGCCTCGTCACCGATGCGTTCGAGATCCGTGATCGTCTTGATGATGGCGACGATCAGCCGCAGGTCGCCGGCGGCAGGTGACCGCGTCGCCAGCAGGCGGTTGCACTCCTCGTCGATCGCGACCTCGAGCTTGTTGACCTTGTAGTCGTCATTCGCGACCTTCAGGCCGAGCTCGCTGTCGCCGCTGACAATGGCGGCTATGGCACGGGAGAGCTGTGTCTCGACGACACCGCCCATCGACAACACCATGTTTCGCAGGTCTTCGAGGTCCTTGTTGAAGCGCCTGGAAATATGGTCCGTCAGGTCGGAAGCTTGCATGTTGGGCACCGCGTCGGTCGATCCGTCAGTAAAGCACGTAACTCATGTCAAATCAGTGACAAGCGCGCGTTCGTCACGTGCCGCTGCCCCCATCTCAATCGAATTTGAATTCAACGTCAAGCTGGTAGCGGCGCGTGTCCGCCTGCGCGCCGAGCAAACCGACGCTCTCCACCAGGTAAGCGGCGGCGCCGATCGAAATGCCGTCGCGCGGCAGGTACTTGCCCGTCAGGACGTGCCCCCGGGAGTCCGTACCGCCCGCGGCAAAGTCCGATTCGTTGAATGCCCCGATGACGGCATCCGCCTCGGTGTCGCGGTACTCCCAGGACGCCGTCCATTCGCCCGCCTTCTTCATGGTGCCCAGTCGCAGGCCGGCCGCCCAACCGGTGTCCTCGTCGTCGACCTCGGTATTCGTCGTCCAGTACGCGAACAGGGTGGCCGGCAGGCCGCCGATTCGCGTATCAAACTCGGCGAAGGTCTCGACGTTCGCGTAGTCGTAGACATAACGGCCGTTCGCATCGACGGTATTGCCGCGTGGCACGCCGAAGAAGAACGGCAACTCGCCCACCGTGTTCGAGTACGTGAAATAGCCCGCGCCCGCGGTCAGCGTATTGCCGTCGCCGATCGCGATGTCGCTGCCAAACTGGCCGTGAAACAGCACGGAGTCGTCCGACGCCGACCGCTCCTCGATGACGAACAAGGCACCGACGGCAAAGAACCGGTCTTTCTTCCAGTCCAGCGCCACGCCCTCCGGCGTCAGGTCGCTGTCGTAGACGATCTGCGACTTGCCCGCGCGGAAGACCGGGTTCTTCATCTTGCCGCCGAGAATCGCCAGCCCGTCGGCAACCTGCCATTCCACGTACGCGAGGTCGATGCCGAAGTCGTCGAAAGAGAAACTGTTGCCGAACGTGACGTTCCGCGAGATCGGGTTATTGGTCGCCGTGGCGAGGCCCAATACGACGTTCACCCTTTCCGTGATCGTGGCATCGAGCGCCACGCGAACACGGTAGCGGGTTCGATTCGTATCCCCGACGCCGTCGCGATCGATCGACTCGTAGCGAAACCGCAGATCGCCGCCGAAATCCAGCTTGTCGTCCCAGGACGTATCGTCGGCGCGCGCGCAGATCGCCACAAGCAGTAGCAACAACGGGAGTCTTCGGGTATCGGTGCCCATGCGGGGCGGTATGTTACGGAAACGTATCGCCAAAGTGAACGAAACGTTACGGGCCTGCTGCCGCCGGGCCCGCGAGGCCCGGCGCGCCGAATCATGCCGGGCGGCGCTCGCCCCGCAGCGTCGCGGGCGACGGCATCGCCAGGCGGCTTGCCGGAAAATGGCAGGTGAACGTACTGCCCTTGCCCCGCTCGCTGCGCACCTCGAGGCGACCGTCGTGGCGGCCGAGGATGTGCTTGACGATGGCAAGACCGAGCCCGACTCCGCCATCCTCGCGTGCCCGGCCACGGTCGACGCGGAAGAAACGCTCCGTCAGTCGCGGCAGGTGCTCGGCATCGATGCCTTCGCCGGTGTCCGTCACGCTGAGTTCCGCGCCATCCGCATCGGACCGCCATGTCAGCGTGACGGATCCGTCGACCGGCGTGTGCCGGACGGCATTCGACACCAGGTTCGTGATCAGCGACTCGATCTCCGACGCGCTACCGCGCAGGCGCGCCGCCGAGTCGACGACGACGTCGATCGGCGCAGTATCGCCGGGCATGCCCAGCGCACGCCGCGCGGCGCTCAGCAGTCCGCCGACGTCGACCCGTTCCTCGACGTCCGCCGGCCCCGCACTTTCCAACCGCGACAGTTCGAGCAGCTCCGAGACGATGCGGTTCATGCGCCGTGCCTGGATCTGCATCTGGGTGACCGGCATCGCCCAGTCCCGCGGCATAGCCTCGTCATCGGCGAGCGTGTCCAGATAGCCGGTAACCACGGTCAACGGCGACCGCAGCTCGTGCGATGCGTTCGCGACGAAATCCCGCCGCATGCGTGCGAGGCGCATGCTCTCCGTGACGTCTCGCAGTACGAGCAGCTTCTGGTCGGCACCGTACGGAACGACGCGGCAGTTCAGCCAGCCGTCGTCCCGCACCGGCGACGGGATCTCGATCGCCCGCGCGTACGTCTCGCTCTTCAGCAACTTCGTGAGCTTCGGGTCGCGCAGGATGTTGTCGACCCGCTGGCCGCGGTCCTTCTTCGGTTTCAGGCCCGCGAGCGCCTTCGCCGCGCGGTTGCACATCACGATTTCGTGATTCTCGTCGAGGATGACGGCGCCGTCCGGCATCGCGTCGGTCGACTTCCGAATCTCGCGGAGTAATTGCCGGTACTGCCGCTTGTAGCGTGCGGCCCGTGCCTGCTGATAGGAGAAACTGGAGAAAATCTGCTGCCAGATGCCGTCCCCCACGCGAAAGACTTCGAAGTCCCGCGTGCGCGTGGCACGGACGAACGCAAGCAGGTGCCGGACTTGCCAGAACAGCGCGATCAGCGCCGCGGCCAGCACGCCGGTGGCCGGCGCGTCGTACAGCCAGCCGATTCCCGCGCCCGCCGCCAGCAGGCAGACCAGGCCGACCAGGAATTTTCGGGAGGCGTCGGGCATGTATCAGGGTTCGACCCGGGTAGAGAAGCGGTACCCGGCGCCACGCACCGTCTGTATGTAGTTGTCTGCTCCGACGTCGGCAAGCGCCTTGCGCAGGCGGCGTACATGCACGTCGACCGTTCGTTCCTCGACGTAGACGTTCGCGCCCCACACGCGGTCCAGCAGTTGCGTCCGGCTGTATACGCGATCCGCGTGAGTCATCAGGAAATGCAGCAGGCGATATTCGGTCGGCCCGAGGCGGATCTCCCTGCCATCCGACGTGACACGGTGCCCCGCCGTGTCGAGCTCCAGCACGCCCGCGCTCACGACTTCTTCCTCGGTGCGCATGGCACGACGCAGCACGGCCTGCACCCGGGCAACCAGTTCGCGCGGCGCAAACGGCTTCGTGACGTAGTCGTCGGCACCGCCTTCCAGGCCGGCGACCTTGTCGTACTCTTCCGCCCGGGCGGTGAGCATGATGATGCCGAGGTCCTCGTTCGCCTTGTCGCGCTTCAACATGCGCGTCAGCTCGAGCCCGCTCATGTCGGGCAGCATCCAGTCGATCAGCGCGAGATCCGGACGTTCGTCCGCCAGCAGTTCGCGGGCACTGCGGCAATCACCCGCTTCGACGGTCTCGAATCCGGCGCGGGCCAGGTGAAAGGCGATCATTTCCCGGATCGGGGTCTCGTCCTCGACGATCAGTATCTTGCTGGCGGCCATAGCGGTTTCCTGCGTACCGGAATCGCGGCCCCGCCGGGTGCCGGGCCGCTCGGGCACGCATTACAGCACCGTCATATTACAGGACTGTTACGGCGTTGCGCGGGGAACTGCGGCGACGTCGTGGCGAAGATACGCGGGCCGGATGGCATCCGGCGCGACCGTGGCACCTGCCGCGAACGCCCTCGCGCCCAGGTCGAGCAACGCGGTCGCGGCCGGGAATTGCACGTCGCTCAACCGCCGGATGTCGGCACGGTTCGCATCCAGCAGCGCCGGATAGCGGATCCAGCCCGCGCCGGCGGCGATCACGGCCTGCCCTCGCAGTTCGGGAATCGGCACAACGGGCTGCAGGCATTCTTCGATCGCCGGCAGGGCGACGCCGCGCTCGTCGAGCCGGTAGAGGCCGAGATACACCTGGTTCATGTGCGCATCCTGCGTCACGGCAACCGTGTCGCCAGGGGATCCGACCTGCATCGCCACCGCCGCCATCGACGAGACCGGCACGATGGGCCGCCCGGCCGCGTAGCCGAGGCCGGCCGCGACCGACGCGGCAATCCTGAGACCGATGAAGGATCCGGGCCCGTTGCCGAGCACGATGGCGTCGAGGTCGGCCGGCGAGAGGCCGCCCTCCGCCAGCACGTCGCGAATCATGGGCAGCAGCAGGCGCGTGTGTTCACGCGCTTCCTCGGCATGGCGCAGGTGGCGGGTCTCGCCCGCGACAAGCCCGACGGCACAGGCGAGCGACGAGGTGTCGAGCGCAAGCAGGTTCATGCGATCGCCTCTTCGTCCTCGTGCCGCTCGAAGAAAGCCGCCACGTCGGCCAGCGAGCGCGTCGTCGGCATGGGCTCGATCGCCCTGAGAAACGTCTTGCCGTAGGACTTGCCGGTGACGCGCGGATCGCACAACACGATCACGCCGTAGTCGCGTTCGTCGCGCAGCAGGCGGCCGATCCCCTGCTTCAGCGCGAGCACCGCCTGTGGCAGCTGGTGGTCCGTGAAACCGTTGCCGCCGTTGCGGCGCAGGAATTCGAGGCGCGCCATGAGCAGCGGATCGCCCGGCGACGTAAACGGCAGCTTGTCGATGGCGACCACGGTCAGCGCCCGCCCCCGCACGTCCACGCCTTCCCAGAAGCTGCTGGTGCCGAGCAGGACGGCATTGCCCTGCCGCCGGAATCGCCGCAAGAGTTCGTCGCGCGGCATCGTGCCCTGCGCCAGCAGCTTGCGGGACCCGAGGATCTTGCGCTGCGCGCGAAACCACGCGCGCGCGAGGTTCAGTGCGCGGTGACTCGTGAACAGCAGGAAGATGCCGCCCGCCGTCATGTCGAGCAGGGGTGCGACCGCCGCGAGCATCTCCTCCGTGTAGCCGCGCGCCGAGGGCGCCGGCAAGCCGGACGGCAGGTAAACGAGGCTGTTCTCCGCGACCGCGTACGGGCTCGGGAACGTCAGCGCCGTCACGCCGTCGAGGCCCATGCGCGACGTGAAGTGCGAGAAATCCTCGCCCACCGCGAGCGTCGCCGACGTGAGTACCCAGGCCTGGCCGGCGTTGCTCATCATCGCGTTCAGGTTCGTCGAAACGTCGAGTGGCGTCAGGTGCAGCCGCACGCTGCGCGCGCCGACCTCGAGCCAGCGCAGGCCGTCCCAGCTGTCTTCGTCGACCAGTAACGCGAGACGTTCACCGCAGGCCTGCAATTGCTGCTCCGCCTTGCCGACGTCGGCGCCAGCCTCGCCCAGCACGTCGAGCCCGTCCGCCAGTGCGGCCAGCGCCGCGCGCAATTCATCCAGCGCGGGGCGCAATCCGGGCATCAGCGGCGCGAGTTCGTGGCGGCCCTCGTCCCGCGGCGACTGCACGCGCCATTCGCGCAATGCCGTCACGACGCGATCGATGCGCCGCCGGAACGCCGCGTCCGCCGATCCGAGCGTCGCGGCAACGATATCGTCCGCCAGGCGCTCGATCTCCCGGTTGCCGAGCGACACGCCGAAGAACTGCACCGCGAGATCCGGAACCTGGTGTGCCTCGTCGAGAATGACGGCGTCAGCACCCGGCAGGAATTCGACGAAGCCCGCCTCCTTCATTGCGAGATCGGCGAGCAGCAGGTGATGATTGACGACGACGAGGTCGGCCTCCTGCGCCTCGCGGCGCGCCTTCGCGACGTGGCAGTCCGAGAACCGCGGGCAGGACTGCCCGAGGCAGTTGTCGGTGGTCGACGTAACCAGCGGCCAGATCGCGGAGTCCTCGGCCACGTCGCCGAGTTCCGCGCGGTCCCCCGATACCGTCCGGTGGCGCCATTCGCGGACCTGCCGCAGGTCGTCTGCGAGGTCCCGCGGCACCTCGTCGACCTGCTCGAGCCTTTGCAGGCACAGGTAGTTTGCTCTGCCCTTCAGCAAGGCACAGCGCACCGGCCGGCCGACAGCCTTGCCGAGCAGCGGAAGATCGCGGTGGTAGAGCTGATCCTGCAGCGCCTTCGTACCGGTGCTGATGATCGTGCGCGCACCGCTCTGCAATGCGGGCAGCAGGTACGCGAACGTCTTGCCGGTGCCGGTACCCGCCTCGATGACGAGCCGGTTCCGGTTCGCAATCGCCTCGGCGATGCTTTCGGCCATCCAGGCCTGGCCGGCACGCGGCTGGTAGCCCGGCAGCAAGCCGCGCAGTGGGCTGTCCGCGCCGAAGAATTCGCTCAAACTCGTCACGACGGCAAGGTTACCGTGTCGCGTCGCGCGCGCCTATCGTTGCCCGGCAATATCCTTCAGCGTGCGCTGGTCGGCCTTGATCGAGAACCGGACGTACGGCCCCTGCGCGGTATAGCGCGCGAGCGCGAAGTCCTCGTCGTGGAAACCGGTGACGTTGTATCCGAGGGTCAGCCAGACGTTTGTCGCGACGTTGTAGCCGACGTCGATGCCGAGGCCGTAGTCGACCGTCCCGGAGTCCCAGGCGTGATAAAGGCTCGAATTGACACCCGCATCCCAGCGCCGGCCGAAACCGTGTCGGAAGTCGACGCCGACGAGGTCTGAATATCCGCTGACGTCCAGGCCATCGAACCGGCTCTGCACCACCTTGAAGGCATATTGCAGCGCGAGCTCCGTCGCCGCACCGATGCGCCGGTTCGCGTTGAAATTGTTGACGAGCTTGAGCGACTCCTCTTGCGCCGTCGCCGTCTCGAGGTTGTCCCAGCGCAGATCCGTTCGATTGAGGAACGACCAGCGGCTGTACGCGGGGCGCCATGCCCATCCGAAGCGCAGCACGGCGCTCGCGAGTTGACCGCCGGCCTTCGGCTCCGCGATGAACGACGTCAGGCCGGCCGACAGGCCGTGGCCGCGTTGCGGCTCGCGGTACCAGCCGAACAGCAGCGACGTGCGCTCCTCGGTGTCCGAGTTGCGGTGCTCGACGCGACCGTTTGCCGACCACAATTCCGCCGTGTACAGGGCCCCGGTGTGCACCGCGACGAAATCGTCCTGCAGGGAACCCGACGCGAGTTCCCGGTCCTCGTCGAATTGCCGTGCGTCGGAGTTGGTCAGTGTGTTCGACTGGTCGACGCCGATGTCGAACAACCAGTGCTCGCCGACGGCGAAGCCCTGTACCAGGCCGAGGTTCGCGAACAGGCGCGGACCGAATTCCGTCACCTCGTTGCCGAGGGACGACTCGATCTGCGCGCGCGCCCACGGCGTCGCCCGGACACCGAGCCGTGTCATCGACGATTCGATATCACGCCCCTCCGCCTGCTCGTACTCGGCGAGCAGGTCTACCTCGCTGTTCAGCCGGTAGTCCGCGCCGAACACGAGCCGCGTCGGGTAGTCGAGGCTTTCCGCGTCGTCGTTCAGCGCCGACGAACTGTTCACGCGCAGCGTGAGGCGGTTGTCGAAGAGTCTTTTCGTCAGGCCGAGGTCGAGCAGGTCGCTGGTGCGTGTGTCGCCATCCTCGAACGCGTCTTCCGCGTGCGTTACGCCGGCGCTTGCCGAAAACGTCTGGCGCTCGTAGCGGACACGCGCACGCGCGAGATTGCGGATGTCCTCGGTCGCCAGCATCTGCTGCCAGCCGGCCTCGCCCTCAACTCGCCAGTAGTCACCGAGGGTCGCCCGGGCATCGACGCCGAGCCGCCGGACACCCTGGTCCGCCGCCGACTGGTAGCCGAGACCGAAATCGTCCTCGACCTCGCGCATGAAGGCGCGAACGTCGACGTTCTCGCCGTTGTGCTCCAGTTCGATACTGTGCGCCGAGCCCGACGTCGGCGTGCCGCCGACCGTCGTGTCGGTCGATGCCGTTTCCGCGGTCAACAAGGTCTGGCTGTTGATCTGCCAACGCAGGTCGATGCCCGTCAGGCTGGCCTCGGCACCCGTCGTCGCGTCGTCGATGCGGGTCACGCCGACCTCGACGTTGTCATCGTCGGTGTAGATCGACGCACGGCCTCCGGCAACGATGTCGTTCCCGTCGCCGGCCTGCGACTCGTACTCGGCAACGATATAGATCGGGTTGAATTCCGGGTCGCGGCTGGGAACCGGTTGTTTGAAGTACAGCGAACCGTCGAGCGGGTCCAGGCTGTAGTCCAGGAACCGGGACAGCACACGGGACTCGAGTACAACGCCGCTGTCGAAGCGGTCGCGCACCTCGATGCGGATCTCTTCCGAGTTCACGATGAGCGGCGCGCTGCTGAGGTAGTACAGCCCGGAGGTTCCGTCACCGCGCAACTCGTCGCGATTGAACGCCTGTCGGCTCTCGGCCGCAAATGCGGTGTAGCCGGCGTTCTCGCCACGGTATTCGCTCACGAGCCCGTTGAAGCTTCGCTGGTAGCGCGCGAGATCCGTGACGACCAGGCCGGTCTGGAAGTCGCCGAACATGGCATAGAACTGGTTGCGTTCCAGCTTGACGAACAGCTTTTGCTGGCTCGCCGCCTCGAAGCGACGTTCCGCGGTGTCCGCGTACAGCGGGTAGTAGCGGTTCGGGTCGATCTGCGACGTGAGCTGGTGCTCGGTATCCGCGAGCTCGCGGTCGCTGTCGTAGGCCAGCGTCAGCAGGTACTCGCCCCGGATGCGGCCCTTCGCGAAGAATGCCACGCGGCCCTCATCGTAGTACTCGTCCTCGAGGCCCGCGTCCGCCGCCGCCTCGGCGTTGTCGGCCAGCGTATTGTAGCCGGCCGTACCCTCGGCGAAGCCGACCAGGACCCAGTCGCGCGGCGCCGGCGCAAGCCACGCCTGCAGATCCTGCTGGCGCTGGTTCTCGAACAGCAACGACAGCTCGACCTCGCCGGTGCGGGTCGTCGGCTCCAGTTCGATCCGCGCGATGCCGTCCTTGCCGATGCGGTACGTCGGTTCGCGCGTCGCGACCTGCACCAGCGGGTTGCGGCGGTCGTTCTCGACGTCCCACCAGGAACGGTACGGCGGCAGCACGCGAAACCCGCCGGTCATACCCTGCCGCGCCGGCTTGCCGGCCCGGTCGAACAGGCGGATCGCGACGACGGGCCGTGTCTTGCCGTCCGCGATCAGCACCGATTCGGATGCCACGAACTCGGCGCGGATCGGCTGGCCCGAGTAGTTGATCGTGCGTTCGAGCACCGCGGCCGAGCTGCCGTCAGCGTTGGTAACGACGGCGCGCACGCGGTTCTCCCCGTCGCCCAGCTCAACGCCGGCCCAGCGCGAGACCGCAACGGTACCGGCGCGGTTGACGGCCAGCGTGTCGAAATTGACCGGGTTGACGCGCTGACCGTTGACGAACACCTCGACGGCCTGGTCCGGCGCATGCTGGACGCTGAGCTTCGTGGCCGGCACCGCGGGCGCGAAGCCTTCCTCCGGCAGCAGCATCGCAATGCCCGGTACCAGCGAGTCCAGCGGCGGCTCGACCTGCACGAGCAGGTCGTCGTCGTCCGCGCGGCGCACGACCTCGGTGCCGGGCACGGCGCCGCGGGTTTCGACGGCCTGCGTGCCGCTCGTCGCCTTCGTCACTTCCAGGAACGACGGTTGTTGCGGCCGAACCCCGCTCAGCACCATCTCGACACGCCGGTTTCGCGCGCGGCCGGCAGCGGTCGAGTTGTCGGCGACGGGCTCGTCCGGGCCCCGGCCGGTGACCTGCATGTCGCTGCGCGAGAGATCGAGAGCTTCCGCGACGTACGCCGCTGCGGCTCGCGCGCGCGCGTGCGACAGCGCGTAGTTGTCGCTGAACAGGTGCCGGTTGTGCGGCGCAATCGGCTGGCCGTCACTGTGGCCGACGGCCGACAGCCGGATGTCCCGGACGCCCCGCCAGTCCCTGACCAGTGCGTCCAGCGTCTCTTTGTCCGCTGCCGACAGCGTATCGGAGAGAACCGCAAACTTCAGGTCCAGAACGTAGCCGGCATTCTCGACCGTGCCCGGTTCGCGCAGCATTTTCGTCTCGGCGACCGGCGTGGTCTGGCCTGTCTGGATCGGCGAGTCGAAGCGCGCCGTGGCTTTCGTCGTCTGCTCGCCGCTGACGCGGTCGGCAATACGCGCATCCAGTGCCAGCGTCGTACTCCAGTTGCCCGTGCGGTCCGGCAGGGCCAGTGAAAGAACCTGGCCTTTGCGGTGCGGCTCGCCGAGTTGCTCGCCGTCGACGCGCAGCGTCCCCGGCACGTACGTCACCCCATCGGGCAGCAGCAGCATCACGTCGATGTTCGATATCGCGACGTTGCCGATGCCATCGACCGTGAGCTCGTAGCGGATCCGGTCGGTCTCGTCGGTACCCTCGCTCCGGAGCTCGAGATCGATGCGCCCTTCGGGCGCGGGCTTACGGCGGAGGTAGAAATCGGCACGCTTCAGGCTGCCGCGCCCCAGCTTCACGAACTGCGAGTCTGCCCGGCGCGCGTAGCCGGGAGTATCGGCGCAACCCATGACATCGAACCAGGCGGGCACCGAGTCCGTGTCGAGCTGCGCCACGTGCGTGCCCGGCCGGACGCCTTCGAAATGGAAACGACCGCCATCGTCGGTGACGGAATAACTGCCGTCCTCGAGGTAGACTCGGATACCTGCCACGCCCTGCTCCTCGCCGAACGACGCCTGGCTGCAGTCGCCTTCGAGAACTCGCCCGATGATCGTGCCCGTGCTGCGGAACAGGTCCTCGGTGACACGGACGATCGCCGTCGCTTCGTTCGACACGAGTCCCCCGGCCGCCTCCGCGGTCGCGCGGTTCACGAGCTCGTCGTTCGGCTTCCCGCCGACGACTTCGACGACGTAGGTCATCGTCACCGTTTCGCCCGGGCCGAGCAGTGCGAACCTGAACTCGAGTTCGCCAGGGTCGGCGCCGGACACCGGGTCCGCCGCCGCGCCGCCGTCGACCCGGGCCGAGTCCGGCACGTAGCGCACGGCGGACGGCAGGATGTCGGTCACGACGACGTCGGTCGCCGCGCCGCCGGACGCCGCGTTCTCGAGCACGAGCTCGTAGCGGATGAAGTCACCCGGCGACGCCATGGTCGTCATCGTGCGCTTCTGGAGAAACAGCACCTCGGCCCGCGGGTCTACCGGGATGTCCCACGCGATGCTCAGTTCACCGGATTTCGTGAATGCCTGGCCGAACGAGGCGTTGCCCAACGAGTACGGCGCGCCGGACAGACTCTGCAACGCATTCGGGTCGGCGGTCGAGGGTGACACGTAGGCCGACGGCGGTGTGACGACGAGCCGGTAGCTGCCGTCGGGGACAACCGGGAACCGGTACTCGCCCGGGCCGAAATTGTACGTCGTGCCCGAACTGTCGGTGACGCTACCGCCGGTCTGCACCGCGGACGGGTACTGGCTGACGCCGTCGTTGCCGTACACGGTCGCCGGCTGGCCATTGGCCGCGTAGACGAGCTGAACGACGGCCCCGGACACGTTCGCACCGGACCGGGATTCGAACACGCGTTGCACGGGATCGAACAACGCTTCGGCATTCGCCGAATCGGCGGCGTCGGCCGGGTCCGTGTAGCGAACGCCGAACGCGGTTTGCGGCCCTCCCTGCAGCACGCAGTCCTCCGGCGTAGCCGCGCCACCGCCGGTCGACATGAAGCCGGCAAAGATGCCGGTGTCGGGTCCTGTCTCGGTGAGACGCAGGAATTCGCTGTCGCCGCTGTCCGGGTGCAACAGTTCGACGGTCGCGTAATCGCGCTGCTGGAAATCCACGTTCTGGTCCGCATCGACCAGCCTCACGAAAACCGACTCGCCGAGGTTGTATGCCGCGGTCTCGACGACGTCGTGATCGACGGACGGGTCGATGACGCTGCCGCCGATCACCTGCGGATCGGCCAGCAACACCGGTACGCCGGCCTGCAGGCACGCGGACGGGCCCACGGCTTCCTGCCAGGTCCCGCCCCCCGCGGTCGATACGCGCGTCAGCGCCACCGCGGACGCACTCCGTTCAACGGCGGCCGTGACCTGGACGACGTTGCTTGCGACCAGCACCGGCTGGCTTGCCACGTCCTGGTACTCGAGCGTGGCCTGATTGCTGATCACGGCGCCGGGCGGCGCGGCGGCGGCGCTTTGCGCCGTGCCGATCGTAAGCAGCAACATGATCCATCGGGCCCATCGCAGCGCTGAGCGTGTCCGGCTGACGCGACTCGGGGGGGGCAATTGCCCCCCCCGATCGTGTGCGTGCACACGGCCAGACCGCACGGGACCGGGTGGTCCCGTGCGGCTTCTGACCGCGTGCGTCCGACTCAGCACCGTGATGTAGCGCCGATGCGGATCAGGTCGTCGGGATCGTGACGTCGAACTCGACAGTGATCGTCGAGCCTGCCGCCACATCGATCGCGACGCCACCGATCTCGTCGACCGTCAGCGTCGTGCCATCCCATGCACAGCCGTCACCGTCCGTGTCGGCGGCATCGTCAGCAACGCAGGTATCGGCGCCGCCGTTGAAGCTGACCACGGCGTTCGGGCCGAACGTCACGTCCGTATCGATGTCATCCGTCAGGACGAGCGCATTCGCCGCGACCGCACCGGTGTTTTCGATCGTGATCGTGTATCGCACCACCGCGCCGGGGATCGCGAGGCCACTGCCGAGCGGGTCCGACTGCACGGCCTGCGATTTTGTCACGGACAGGGTTGCCGTCGCCGCCTCGAAGCCGTCGGCGTTCGTCACGATGCCGTCGCTCGCCGCATCGTTGAAGCCGGCGCCGTCAGCAAAGACGTTGTCGATGTTGTCCGGGTCCCACGCACCGCTCTGGACGAGGTCCACACCCGTCGCCGGGTCGGCGGCGGTCGCCTCGAGCAGAACGTTCGCGATCTGGCCGTTCGTCAGCGCCAGCGGGGCATCCGCGAAAACACGCACGCGGATGGAATCGTCTTCGGCCAGGTCGTCAATGCTGGCCGCACCACCGATGACGGGGTCCGGACCGGCACCCGGCGTGCCGACGCCGTCGGACGCGGCACTGACGGCGATTTCGACATTGTTCATGTCGACATCGGAATCCGTCGTTCCGGCACCCTTGACGTCGCCGTCGGCGCTCGCGAGCTGGCTGAAGTCGAGGTTGATGTCGAGTGTGCCGTTACTCAGGTTCGTCACAATGAACTCGACAAAGTAGTCGTCGACGCCGGGGGTCACCTGCGTCAGGCCGGCGCCAACCTGCGTGACCGTGAGGTCTACGCGGCGGTCGACGACGAACGACGCCGTGTTCGAGTCCACCGGCGTCTGCGCGGTGCCGGCGACCGAGTAGCCGACCGTCGCCGTGTTCTGGACGGACGTGCCGGCATCGGTGCCGAGAGCCAGCGCTTGCCCTGCGAACAGGGTGAATGCGCCGAGGATCCCCAGCCTGGCGAACAGGCCGGAGAGGTTTGTCACGGTTTTCATCACGGTACTCCTTGTTGAATTGCGCTAATGCGCCTTGGTGCTCCTACTCGAGAACGGCGGCGAAACTTGCCTGCCCTTCGCTGCCGGCCTCGAGCCTTTCCTGCATGACCCAGCGGACATGCGTGTAATCCAGGGTGGTGGCGGGACGCTCGACGCCGTCGATGACGACGCGAAGCTCGTCCGCCTTGCCGAATGTCGCCCCACCGTCGACCGAGAACTCGACCTCGAGATCGTCGCCGGCCGCCGAGCCCGCCACGTACTTCAGTGTTTCGGCGATCGGATTCGTGATCACGACGTTGTCGGCGGGTTCCGAGCCGACGTTGCGGAACGAGATCGTGTAGACAACGCGCTCGCCGGGCACGACGGAGTCGGCGGCGACGAGTTCGGTCGTGCGGGTGCCGTCGTCCTGCTCGACGACGACTTCCTTTTTAACGATCGTGGTGACTTCAATCTGCTTCGCGTCCTGCGCGAACAGGCTGCTGGCCACTGCCAGCAGTGACAGACCGAGGACGGGATACAGCTTCTTGATAACGCTCATGGTCGATACTCCGTTCAATCGCTCGTTAATCGATGCTTGCCTGGAACACGATGGTCTGTGTCCCGGAAGCCAGGGTCAGGTCGCCGAGCCGGACGACGATCGTCGGCACGACGGACGTGTCGAGTTCGCCGGCATCGGCGTCGGCGGCATCGCTCAGTGCGGTGCCGTTCAACAGCAGGCTGCCGGGAACGTAGGTGGTGTATGTGGGGATGGGATCGCGCACGACGCTCGCCGCCGCGGTACCGCTGCCGATCACGTCGACCGTGATCGTGTAGGTGATCGTTGCGCCCGGCAGCGGCTCGGTGCCTCCGAAAGCGTCGGTGACAGCCTGTGACTTGACCATCGCGACCTGGATATCGGACACGATGTATTCGCCCGTATCGGCGGATTCGCCGCCGGTCGTCCCGACCACCGCGTCGACGCCGGTGTCGCCGGTGCCGGCGTACACCGTGCCTGCCGCGCCCGTGCCCGTCGTGGACGTCGCGGTCAGCTGCGAACGGCCGATGTCGCCGTTGGCCACGCCGGCGGGAATGTCGTTGACGAGGAAGATGTCGATCGAGGCGTCCGCGGCAAGCACCGGATCGTTCGTGCCCGCCGTGTAGGCCTGGTCGGCCGCGGTCAGGTCCCCGCTGCCGTCCGTGTCGAAGTAGATGGCGGGCACGGCGGCGGCAGGGTCGAATTCGTCGCCGGCTATGAGGTTGTCGATTGCGAGTGCGAACGTCTCCGTGCCATTCCCGGTGTTCGTCACGGTGAACAGCAGCGCGCGGTTGGTGTCACCCGCGGAGACGACCTGCTGCGGGCTCTGGAGGACCGTTGCAACGTCGATGCGCTCGGCCACCGCGAGCACCGTCGTGTTCGAACTGACGGAGAACGGCGTGCCGCCGTAGTCGAAGTCGACCGTGGCCGTGCCTTCAATCAGAGTCCCGGCGGGCGTACCGGCCGCCCATGCCGGGCCGCCGATGGCAACCGTGGCAAAGGCGGCATACGCCAGCCGCGCACACACATCCTGTAGTGGCCGGTGAGGTTCCGTCACCGCACGCATCAAGCTCATTTTTTGGCGCCGTAGAATCAGTCACGTGAATCTGCCCGTACAAGGCGGGCGCTGCGTGGACTGTGCATCGGCTCGGCGCCGAAGGACACGGCAACTGCCTGATTTGTCATAAATTTGTGAGCGGCGTCACAGGTCCGCCGTGAAGTCACTCACAGTCGGCAGGCAAGGCGCGGCAGGGCCTCCGGCGGGTTCCGGGAGGCCTCGAAATCGGCTTATGTCACTTGTGGTTTGTCCGCCCCATATGCGCTGCGGGCGGGCCGTCTCAGCCGGGCGGCCAGTGCAGCGGGCGGCCGCCGAGGAGGTGCAGGTGGATGTGGAAGACGCTCTGCCCCGCCCCTTCGTTGCAGTTCATGACGACGCGATACCCGTCGTCGGACAGGCCTTCGTCACCCGCGATCTTCTTCGCAACGGAAAACAGGGCGCCGACGAGCGGCTCGTGCGCCGCGTCGAGGTCGTTGATGGTGGGGATGTGCTCACGCGGAATGATCAGCACGTGCGTCGGCGCCTGCGGATTGATGTCGCGGAACGCAACGACGCGAGCGTCTTCGTGGACAAGCTCCGCCGGGATGTCGCCGGCGACGATCTTGCAGAACAGGCAGTCGCTCATTGTGCTCTCCTCAGTCGACGGCACGCCGGCCGTAAAATGCGTGCGACAACGTGCCGCCGTCGACGTACTCCAGTTCCCCGCCCAGCGGCACCCCGTGCGCGATGCGGCTCGCCTGCACGGCGTGTCGTGCCGCGAGTTCGGCCAGGTAATGCGCCGTCGCATCACCCTCGACGGTCGGGTTCGTGGCAATGATCATCTCCGTGACTTCGGCGGAGGCGAGCCGTTCCTCCAGCGCATCGAGGCCAAGCTCGCGCGGCCCGATACCGTCGAGCGGTGACAGGTGGCCCATCAGCACGAAGTACAGGCCGCGATAGCCGGTTGCGTCCTCGACGGCCATGACGTCCGCCGGCGTTTCGACGACGCAGAGCTGACTGGTGTCACGCCCGCTGGCCGCACAGATCGCGCACAGCTCGTCTTCCGTCAGCATGCGGCAGCGGCGGCAATGGCCGATGCGCTCAGCCGCATCGGCCAGCGCGCCGGACAGTGCGCGCGCACCGTCGCGGTCGCGCTCCAGCAGGTGAAACGCAATGCGTTGCGCGGACTTGCGCCCGACGCCGGGCATGCAGCGCAACGCATCGATGAGCTGGACGAGCAGCGGGGAGTACGCCACGGCTCAGAACGGCAGTTTCATTCCCGGCGGCAGGTTCAGCCCGCCGGCGAGACCGGAGAACTTCTCCTGGACGGTCGCCTCCACCTTGCGCTGCGCGTCGTTGCAGGCCGCAACGACGAGGTCTTCGAGCATGTCCTTGTCATCGCCGATCAACGAGTCGTCGATCGCCACGGCCTGCACCTGGTGCTTGCCGTTCATCGTCACCTTGACCATCCCTCCGCCGGATTCGCCGACGACCGTGATGGTGGCCATTTCTTCCTGCGCCTTCTTCATGTCGGCCTGCATCTTCTGCGCCTGCTTCATGAGTTGGCCGATACCGCCCTTCATACGTTCTCCCTGCTCAATCCGACCGCGCCGGTGTCAGCGGCTCGATGGATTCCGATTTCAGTTCCGCGCCGAACAGGCTCTTCATCGCCCGTACGTTCGGGTCCGCTTCCAGTGCGTCACGGGCTGCCGCGAAACTCTCGTCCGACTCCCGCGACGCAATCTGAACGGGTGTTTCCGGCACGTCCCGCGCGTGCCCGATCTCGATCGCGACGCGCAGCGTCTCACCGTAGTGCGCCGAGAGCGCCTCCGCGAGCGCTGCCTCGCGCGGCTTCGTCAGCACGGCCTCGGCTTTCGAGTCCGCCGCGAAGTGCAGCGTGTCACCCTCGCGCCGGAGGTACGCACAGTTGATGGCGAGCATGCGCACCGCGCCTTTCAGCGGCAGCGTTGCGAGCAGCACGTTCCAGTCCGGGTCCTGCCAGGCCGACGCGGCTGGCTTGTTCGTCGCCGCCGGGGTCGCGGCAGCGGCCGCGCGCGACGAGGCCGTGGCAGCCGCGGTCGTTGCGGCGCGCTTCGGCGTCGCCGCCGCCGGACGCGCCGCGGACCCTCCGCCCTGCACGGCGGCACGGTCCGCCGGGGCCGGCCGGAATGCCAGCATGCGCAGCAGCACCATCTCCGCACCGCTGCGCGGGTCCGGCGCGAGATGCAGGTCACGACGTCCGATCAGCGCCACCTGGTAGAAGAGCTGCACGTCGGCGGGATCGATGGCCGCGGACAGCTCCGCGAGCGCGGCGTCGTCAAAATCGTCGTCGAATTCCGCGCCCTCCACGACCTGCCGGATCGCGACCCGTTGCAGCAGGCGCGCGAGGTCGTCCAGGAGACGCGCGTAGTCCGGGAACTGCGCATCCATCTGGGCAATCGTCGCCAGCACGGCCGCGGCATCATTTTCCGCGAGCAGTCGCGCGATTCGCAGAACGTGATCGCGGTCGATCGTGCCGAGCATCGCCGCGACCGGCTCGGCGCTCACGTCGCCGCCGCAATAGGCAATGGCCTGGTCGAGAAGGCTCAGCGCATCGCGCAGGCTGCCGTCCGCGGAGCGAGCCAGCAGCGCGAGCGCGGCAGGCTCGGCCTTTATGCTCTCCTCGCCGCAGATGTGCGCCAGCCGGTCGGCGATCAGCTTCGGCGGCAGCCGGCTCAGGTTGAACTGCAGGCAGCGCGACAGCACGGTCACCGGCAGCTTCTGCGGGTCCGTGGTCGCGAGCAGGAACTTCACGTGCGGCGGCGGTTCCTCCAGCGTCTTCAGGAGCGCGTTGAACGAACTCTTGGAGAGCATGTGCACCTCGTCGATGAGGTACACCTTGAAGCGGCCGCGCGCCGGCGCGTACTGCACGTTGTCCAGCAGTTCGCGCGTGTCGTCCACCTTGGTCTTGGAGGCGGCATCGACCTCGATCAGGTCGACAAAACGACCGGCGTCGATTTCCTGGCAGGCACTGCACTCCCCGCAGGGCGAGGACGTTACCCCGGTCTCGCAATTCAACGCCTTCGCGAGGATGCGGGCAATCGTCGTCTTGCCGACGCCGCGCGTGCCGGCGAACAGGTAGGCATGATGCAGGCGCTCCGAGTCGAGCGCGTTCACCAGCGCCTTGAGAACGTGCTCCTGGCCGACCGTGTCCGCAAACGTGCGGGGCCGCCATTTGCGGGCAAGGACGAGATAACTCATTGATTCCGTGAAAGTGAAGGGCCGTACACCGTGCAGGCCAGTGTAACGTACCGCGCTTGCCCCGCAAGGGGAAAAAGTGGCCCGCGCCAGCCGCTCCCCGGCACCCGGTATCGCCGCTACCGTTGCTCCCTTCCGGGCCTGGCGGGGTTCACGACTGACCGTCGCGGGGTTGCCGACGCGAGCCGGGCGCGATTATCCCCGTTCGCCGTAGCCGTTACAAACCAGGGGTCGTGCAATCGCCGCGCGCGTCAGGCAGGCTTCGCCCATGCAGCGCGCCAACCTCATTCGCCTGGTCATCGCGGCCGTCGTCCTCTGCGCGGTCGCCGTGTCGTACGTCTACCGCGAACGGGCCAGCCAGGCACCGGCGGACGCGCAGGAGGCCGAGGCCATCTCGAACCGGGCGGCGGCCAACGCCGACGACATGCAGCAGGCGCTGTCGGATGCGATTTCGCAAAAGCTCGTAAGCGAGGAGCAGGAACGCATGGACTCGCCGCTCGGGCAGGCGCTGTCGCGCATGTGCACGGAGTGGACGGATTTTCACGAAAGCCACCCGGGCGAGGAAACCGCGGCTCGCCGCGACGCGGCCTGCCGCGACCTTCGGCGCTGGGTGAACGACGGCGAAATGCCGCCCGGCCGGGACGGGAGTCAGCCCCAGCCGATCTCGTCCAGGTGATCGTCGTCAATGCCGAAATAATGCGCGACCTCGTGCACGAGCGTCGTCGCGATCTCGTTGCGCAGTTCGTCGTCGCCAAGCCCCATCGACAGGTGCGGTAGCCGGTAGATGTAGATGACGTCGGGCAGGTCGCCCGCAGGTGTCGCATCGCGTTCGGGCAGCGGCACGCCAACATACAGGCCGAGAAGTCCCTCCCCGTCCGGGTCCTGCTCCGGCGTGGCCTCGTCCTCGACCAGCACGTCGATGTTGTCGAACGCGTCGTGCACCCATTGCGGCAGCCGGTGCAGCACCTCGTGCACGACGGCTTCGAACTCGTCGTGCGTCACCGCGCCGGGTACACGGGCGATACCAGGTTCGGCGTGTCGTCATACTTGCTGCGGCTGGCCCACAACACCCCGCGCTTCAGGATCGCCAGCGCCTCGGGTACGTCGTAGACCTCGGGCTGGTGCCCGAGGGCGGTGTAGAAGACGCGCCCCTTGCCGTACACCTTCTTCCAGACGACCGGCATCGTCGCGTCCTTCACCCACGGATCGAAATCCGTCGTAAACGTCGTCGTCGCGAGCACCTTGTTGTTCGGATCGACGTGCATGTAGTACTGCTCGGTGACGACGTCGAAGTCGTCAAGGCCCGTAGTAATCGGGTCCTCGTGGTCAGTGATGTTCACGCGGAATTTCACGCCGTCGTTGCCGGGGTGCTCTACCCACTGCCCGCCGATCATGTACTCGTAGCGCTGGCTGTCGTGAAACGCATCGCCGAGCCCGCCATGCCACCCGGCGATGCCGGCGCCACCGGCCACGGCATCGAGCAGGCCCTTGACCTGTTCGCGCGTGATCTTGCCCTGCGTCCAGATCTGCACGACCAGGTCCACCTCGTCCATCAGCGCCTTGTTCGTGTATACATCGAGCGAGTCGGACACGGTGACGTCGAAGCCTTCTGATTCCAGCCACGGCACGATCATGTCCCGAAAGCGTACTGGCGCGTGACCGTCCCAGCCGCCGTAAACGAACAGCGCTTTCGATGGGCCGGGCTCTGCCGCGTGCGCGGCAAGAACGCCGGACATGCACAGTAACGCGGCGAGTAACGCGCCCGGAAACCGGGAAAGGCGCCCGCTGCAGGACGAGGTTTCGGTCATGGGTCCCCCTGGATAGAGTCGTGAAGCCAGGGTCGCACACCATTGAACGATCACGCCGGCATCTGACACGCCCATTGAAGCAAAAAAAGGCCCCTTCCGGGGCCCTTTTTCGCCGATCCGCGACACACTCAGAACTGCACTTGGACGCTCACCCAATAATTTCGCGCTGCATCCTTCACATTGTAGTCGTCAGTGAAGATCACTTCGCTGACCGCGCCCCTGCCGCTGGCCAGCGTGTAGATGCCGTCGCCGTTCAGGTCCACGAACTCGGTCGAGTACGACGTAAAGTCCTCGTCGAGCAGATTGTTGATGCGGCCGTAGATCGTGATGTTCTCGGTGATGCCATAGTTCACACCCAGGTTGAAGAGCTCGTAGTTCTCGTAGTACAGCGGCTCGTCGAGCACGCTGTTCCAGCCGCGATAGCGATTGGAGCGAAACTCGCCCTGCAACGACAACGTCAGGTTCTCGAGTAACGCCCAATCCAGGGTCGCGTTGGCCATGTGCTCGGCCGTGTTGGTCAGGGGCTGCCCTTCCTCGGGACCGCTTTCCTGTTCGCTGTCCGTCCACGTGTAGTTCGCATCCAGCGACCAGCTGCGGCTGATCACCCACGTCCCGGCGAGTTCGACGCCCTGCACCGCCACCTCGTCGATATTGATCTTCTGGCTGTAGGTGTCATACCCGAGCGCCTCGTAGCTGCCCAGGTTGACGCACGGCCGCACGCCACCCGTCGCCGCGCAACTCAATACCGTATCGCCGGACGCGATCTTGTCCTCGAACTTCGTGTTGAAGTAGGTGACGTTGAATCGGTGTCCCGCGAGGCTGTCCCAGTACAAAGCGACCTCACCATTTACGCTGGTTTCCGGCTGCAGCTCCGGGTTCCCGGCGAATGGCGACGTGCCCTGACCGCCGAAGCCGGTAATGCCGTCATACAGATCGGTCGTCTGCGGCGTCTTGTAGCCGGTACTGACGCCACCTTTCAGCGTCCAGGCGTCGTTCAGGCTGTAGACGCCGTAGAGCCGCGGCGACACCTGGCTGCCGAACACGTCATGGTCGTCGTAGCGAACACCCGCCGTCAGCGTGAATGCGGATTCCGGCGTCCAGCTGTCCTCGACGAACAGTGAGACCATCTTTTGTTCCTGCACGCCGCCGGGGCTGTCGCTTTCCATGCCGAACACACCGTCCTCGAGTTCGCCGTCGATGGCCTGGCCGCCGACCACGAAGACGTGGCTGCCGCCGGCCTCGAAGGGAATGTCGAGGCGCGCATCCAGCGTGTACTGGCTGCTGGCCAAGGGACGATTCGGCCGCGGCAGGAATGTACTTTCCGCCAGGGCGCGACGCTCCTCCTCCGTCATGCCGGCGTACGCGCCGGTTCCGTCATACATCGCCTGGAGGTGCAGGCGTTCGTCGACCGTGAGTGGCAGGGTGCGGCCCTCGTTGGCAGTGTCCACATAGGACAATGCCACGTAGCTCCTGCCGAAATCCCACTCGCCGTTGTAGGCGAGCGACCACCAGTCTCGCGTGAACTCCTGGTCGGCCGCGTAGCCGGCGCGCGGATTCACCTGTCCGCCACTGTCGCGCCACAGCGCCTCGATGTTGTCCTTCGTGCCCAAGGGGTAGCTCAACTCGCCGGTGTCCGGATTCACGAACGGCGTGTTGTCGTACACCTGGCTCGAGCTGTCGTAGTCGAGACGCAGGCTGTTGCGTTGATTCAGCAGGTACGTCAGCGAAACACCGAACTCCGTCGATTCGCTGTCGACCGTGCGGCCGCCACCGCCGAAGCCGAGGCTCCGGTAGTGCACGCCGCCCGCCGGATCCACCGCCGGCTCGAACTGCGGCGACGAGGCGTCGCTTTCGTAGAAGCTGCCTCGCAGGCCCAGGGCGAGGGTGTCGGCGATCAGTGGCCCCGACGCCCAGAACTCGGCCTTGGCGTCATTCCCGAAGTCGTCATTGTCCTGGAACGTGCCAGCCACGCTGACCGTCCCGAACCAGGCATCACTGCTTTTTCTCGTGATGATGTTCACCACGCCGCCCATCGCGTCGGCGCCGTACAGCGTCGAGGCCGGTCCACGAATCACCTCGATGCGATCAATTGCCTGCGCCGGCGGCATATGCCCGAACGCGTTCCCGCCGAAGTTGTTCGGGTAGATGTCGCCATGATTGTTCTGGCGTCTGCCGTCGATCAGGTACAGCGTGTACTCGCCGGTCAGGCCGCGCATGCTGACACTACCCTGCCCGGTCTTGTCGCGTGTCGTCCCGATGTCGATGCCTTCCTGGTACTTCAGCATGTCGAGCAGGTTGACGTGTGGCCGGGTGACGATGTCCTCGCGGCTGATGACGGAGATACTGGCCGGCGCGTCCGTGACTTTCTGCTCGTAGCCCGACGCTGTCACGACGATTTCTTCCGGCCCTTCGTCGTCAGCGGCGTGCGCCAAGGCCGCTGCCACTGCCAATACGCCGCCAAGAGCTGCACGCAAAGCGCGTGCGGCAATAGTCCTGCTGGTCATCCGCTGCTCCCCAATCAATAATCACAACGCGAATGAGAATTATTCACATTCCGACACAAATTGCCAGCGGTAATTTTGGTTTCATCCGGGACTTTCTACGGGTTTCGAGACCGGGCGCGGGCCGCCCCGCCCTCGCCAAGCCCCTGATCGCCGAACGATTACCCGTCGGCGCCGAGTACGCGCATCATCTCCTCGACGGCCGCCTGCTGGTTGTGCAGGAACTCGAGGCTCGAATCCGGCAACAGGCCACCGAAATCGAACTTCGCGAACGCGGGCACCTCGTGCATCCGCGGGAGCCCGTCGGACTGCCCCTGCACGATGCCGTCGTGCAAGCGGGCGACCAGGACGAGGTCGGCCAGATCGGGTACCGGGCCGGCATCACGCATCCAATGGCGCCGGCTGCGGGCGACGTCGACCATGTCCGGCTCGAAATTCCATTGCTTCAGCAGCACCTGCCCGACCTGCGGTGCGTAGCGGTCGATCACGCCCTGCACCTGTGCCGCGTTGTTGAGTTGGTCCTGGAATCGGTTGAGGACGTTCAGGATCGGCAGCACGCCGATGTCCTGTAGCAGGCCCGCGAGCAACGCACGGTCCGGCGAGATGCGCGAGCATTGCCGGGCGAGGACGGTCGACATCGCGGCCAGCCGGGCGCTCGTCCGCCATGTTTCCTGCATCATCGACCCGAGAATCTTCGAACGCGTCTGGAACATGGAGCGCAGCGCATGCGCCATGACCAGGCTGCGCGTGGTGTCCATGCCGATACGGGTGATGGCCCTTTCGACCTCGCGGATCGGAGTGACGCCGGCATACAAGGCACTGTTCGCCGTCCGCAGGAGATACGTCGTCGTCCCCGGGTCGCCCTTGATGATCGACGCGATCGTGCTGATGCTCCAGTTCGGGCTGGACATGGCCGCGTGAATCCGGCCCGCCACGTCCGGCATGCTCGGCAGGCTGGCCTTGTTCGTCAACAACGCCTGGCAGCCCTCGGAGATGAGGGTGATGACCGGCGTCGGTTTCGGCTTGACCGCTTGGCTCATGAATCTGGCATCAAGTTCGACGAATCCACCTGGACTGTATCGGCAGCCCGGCGCCAAACCTTCAGGCCCGGATGACAAAAAGGTGACCGAGTTCGCCTTTCCGGAGACCACCTGGCACAACCGGCATGGCTCGCCGGCAAGGATGCGCAATCCAGCACTTGGAACCCGTTGCGGACCTCGACGAAGCTGAGAACAGGGCCGGAAGAACCGGATAGACGCCCGTCACGGCTGGAGATCGCCTCCCGCGTCACCTGAGATACACTTTCGGCGACTGATCCGAAGCGGCTGATCGCCGCATTCATGAACAATGGGCTGAATCCATGACTCAGAAGGTGTCCGGAGGCCTCGTGCACGACTTGCCAGGTGACCTGGTCGATGCGCTGGTCGAGAAGATTGAGATCACCAGGCTCTGGGAAGACCTGACGCCGATAGCACGCAACGAATTCATCTGTTGGGTTGAAGACGCGAAGCAAGAAAAGACACGCGCCAGGCGTATCAGGAGAACCGTAGAGGAACTGGCCGAAGGCCAAAGACGTCCGTGTTGCTGGGCCGGATGCATTCACCGCACCGACAAGAAACCGAGCAAGTGGCAGCAGGCGGTTTTGATTGACAAGAAACCGCGACGAAAATGACGGAGTGTTGCCGCACTGGACTGCGTCGGACGCGATTGAGCCACTGAGTTCCTGCGCGATCGGCCGCGCGCTGGCCGCAGAAAGGCCGCCTGCCGGCAAGACGGGGCCGCAAGGGCCCCGTATTGATGTCTGGCGGAGAGGGGGTCCGCCTCCTAAGCATCCTAGAGAGTCCGAAGAATTCCAGAAATTGACTCCAATTCAGATTGTTAGCATTGTCCGGCTTCCAGCCTCGTCCAATAATGACGAGCGACATCCCACAAAAATTGTGGGCTAAATTGTGGGATGAGTTATTCAGGAGCCGCTCATGGTCAAACCGAGAGGAAGACATCCGCACAACGCACTGAATGCCGCTGCCATTCGAAACCAGAAACGCCCTGGAAAGTATGCAGATGGAAACGGCCTATACCTGATCGTGGATCAATCTGGCAACAAGCGCTGGATTCTTCGAATCACGGTCCGCGGAAAAAGGCGCGACATTGGGCTTGGAGGCTGGCCGGCGATCTCACTTGCGAATGCTCGTACATCTGCGCTGGACATGCGCCGAATTGCGAAAAGCGGCGGAAACCCTTTGGCCGAGCGGAGAAAGTCTCTTCGCAAGATTCCGACATTTGGCGAGGCTGCTGAGGCTGTGCACGCCGCCCACAAATCATCCTGGAAGAACGCCAAACACCAAGCGCAATGGATAAACACACTTAGAACGTATGCGTTCCCTTTCTTTGGAGACTTACGCATTGATCTGGTTACCTCGGCAGAGGTGGTTGAGGCCCTTACGCCGATCTGGTTGGAGAAACCCGAAACAGCTAAACGCGTTCGGCAGCGGATAGGCGCGGTACTGGACTGGGCCAAGGCAAATGGCTATAGGGATGCGGAGAATCCCATTTCAAGCGTTCTCCGGGCTCTCCCGAAGCCCAGCAAAGCGATAAACCACCACGCTTCAATGCCGTATCAAGGGCTTCCGGAGTTTCTCATCGACTTGCGCGAATCCAACTCAAGTATTAGCTCTCGACTAGCGCTGGAATTCCTGATTCTAACCGCGACTCGGACCGGAGAGGTCTTGCGCGCCGAATGGACTGAAATCGATCTCCAAGGAAAAGAATGGACGATTCCGGCCGCAAGAATGAAGGCAGGCAAGGACTTTCGTGTACCTTTATCCGATCGAGCTGTCTCGATACTGGAAGAAGCGAAAACTCTTGGCTCTTCGCGGTTCGTCTTCCCAGGCCAACGAAGCAACAAGCCACTGTCCCAAATGGCCCTCCTAATGCTACTAAGACGGCTGGGGGCCGACGTCACTACGCATGGCTTTCGGTCTACGTTCCGCAATTGGTCGGCTGAACAAACAAACTTTCCTCGCGAGATTTGCGAGTCAGCACTCGCCCACACTGTGAAGAGCAAGACGGAAGCCGCCTACCTCCGAACAGATCAGTTTGCTAAGCGGCGAAAGCTAATGGATGCTTGGGAGAGATACGCAACAACGCCCAAGAAAGCTGAGGTAATCCATATAAGAACCTCAGCCTAGCGCGGGATGCTGGGGCTAGGTTCGCTACCGAAAAGCCGGAATCCTTCACCGGCCTGCCCCATGCTTCATTCTGAAGGCCGCTTAAGGGGCGGAAAATGGAAGTTGAGCGCTATGCCGAACTGCTCGCGGCATTCGAGGCATTAAAAGACAGAGCCGAGAATACCGACCCATACGAGCTTAGCAGTCTTAAGAAATGGTTCACTTTCGATTTATGGGAGACCAAGGAAGCTCTTTGCCTAGTTTGCAATATCGACCCTAGTACGGCCGATATAAGTTGGTTCGGTTTGAACGACAGAAGTTTAGACGAGTGGCAACCGATTGTTCACAACGCACAGCTACTGAATAAGCCAGCCGGTTTTCACTTGATTACAACAGGCATGGAACGAAATGCCGAAGAAGAACTTGAGCTTTCGCCTGAAGCCCAACAAAAAATCGGCGAACTTACTACTGCTCAGTACAAGCTTCAGGAAATCTGCCGTATTTACGAGCGTGCGACAGATACGGACTTTGTCCATTTTGGGAAAGGCAAGCCCACCGACTTCATTGCGTGGGCGCTCGCCCGCGGCTTTGATGTCGAATGGCTGCCGTGGGCAATTTCTGGGGGAATCGTAAGAAAACCGAATCTGGCAACCAGCTCAATTGACACTAAAACCGCACAGCCTCCTCAACACGAGATGAACCCAAAGCTGGAGGCTAGTTATCTTACTGTGATGGGCGCTCTTCTTGCGATTGTCTTGCCTGATAGCCAAGACCAGACACGACGCAAACCGCTGGCTAATCAATCCGACCTCGTATGCAGAATACTTGAGCAATTTCCTAACCACACATACCTCAAAAAGCGAAACCTCGAACAAAAGTTCGCCGACGCCAGGCGACAGGTTCGAGATGACTGAGTAGGACTCAACCGCATTTGCGGAACAGATTTTCGCAAATGCGATGACCATCGGGCGGGGCGTGCGTCAAATTGCAGTCACGTTTAATCGCATCTTGGAGGATGCAACTGTGACTGATAAGACGATATGGCGCCTTCCGACCGTTCTCGCCCGAACTGGACTTAGCCGCTCAACCGTATACGCCCAAGTAGGCCGTGGCGAGTTTCCCGAACCAATCAATATCGGCCCCCGCGCCGTTGGCTGGCTGGCTGAAGACGTAACTTCGTGGCTTACCCACAAAGTCGAACAATCCCGCTCGGCAAGCCGAAGCAAGCGTATGGCTGTCCAAGTCAAAGATCAGAGGGACACGAAATGATAATCGATCTTTCTGATTCTCGCCGGATTGTTGGCACTAAGCATGCCTGGGAACTACAGCGCTTAAGGTCCCGAGGGGGCAAACCTTACTGGGAACCCTTCAAGTGGTTCTCATCGCTTTCTAGTGCCGTGTCTGAGGCCGTACACGCCGAGATTAGGACCCACCCTGCCAAGACCGTGTCAGAAGCTCTAGATGCGGTATCCGCGATCTGCGCAAGGTATACGGCAATCCTGCCGCCCTCCTACTTCGAGACAAAGGGCGATGGACACTCAAAGTGATCGCGACGAATACGCCAAGGACGCCGACGAGCGTCCGCCCTTCGAGCCAACACTTATTCCCTGTGGAGAGTATGTGGTCAAGTTTCAGAGGTACGAGACTAGACGATTTCAGGGGTGCGGCGGGAAGGTCTTCGCATACTTTTGCATAGTTGAAGACGATCAGTTCGCAGGATCAGTTGTGGAGCGCTTCTACAATGTTGACCGCTTGAATGGCCCTCCTGGGGACGGCGGAAAGTTTGTCGCCCCAGTGCGCGGCCTACTCTACCGCGAAGTTACGGGAATTCTAGGCGCCAGCGCCCGTCCAGACAGGGTCCCGCTTGCTAGACTTCGCGGCAAGCGCATCAAGGCCGAAATAGTTGCTGTGCGCCGAGATAGGAACGGCATAGCTCTTCCGAAGTGCCACTGGTACAACAAGATCGGTCGATTGATCGAAGCGCTTCCAGATGAGAACTGGTCTGCGGTGACGCCAGCTGCCATGCGTTCGAGCTGAAGCCCGCGCCACGCGTATCGTTTAGCAGATTCTTGCTAGGGCGGGAAAGGTAAAGGCAGGTTGGGCAAGGGAAAGCTAGGTCAAGTTGGGCAAGGTTAATTGCGAGCATTTAGTATCTAAGAGTGTGTTCTACATAGGATTTTGTAAGCAAACTACCCACACGTAGATTCGCCAATTCAGCCGACGCCTTAATCACAGGTGCACGTATGGCTCATCCAACAAAAATGGTATCCACTTGCTTCGACAGGCAACGTCATTCAGTACGCCTGAATGCCCTAATTCGTGTGTCCGTTGCTCCAAATTTGCATGCTCAGTACTGAAGCCGTATCGGCCCGACCGCCCCACTTTGATGAATGGATTGACCACCTTCAGGCCATGGCAAATGCCTACAGGAAGATCGTTGCTACTGATTTCGTTTAGTACGCCCCTAACCTGCCCGGAATCAATGTGACTCGACCAAGCATACTCTCGCGGAAGTATGCTCCCCGCGAGTATGACCTTGTCGAATCGAGCATCGCGGTTTGTTGCAATTAGTGTTCCAAGCGCCAAGGTTCCAAAGCTATGAGCCACGGCACAATACGGAAGTTCCTCACGATGATTTTCTTGATATCGTTGCCACAAGCGCTCTTTCGCCAACCTAAGCAGCCGGCCAGGTACGACTAACTTTAGTCGCATGAATCCGTAGTCAACGGCAACTGGCAATAGGCCCCGCATGGCAAAAAGGGTATCCATCCGCTTCTGCCAGCCGCCGGTTGTATTCACTCCGTGAATGGTCAATGCAATAGCGCGAAACTGCGGGTTTCCACCACGCTCTGCGGCCTTCTCATTAAAACGGGTTAACGACGCCAAAATTCTTGTTTGTCTTTGAGTCTAGCGACGTAGGCTATTGACCAATTCGTCGGATGCAACGAACCGGACTTCTATGCAGTCTTGGTCGAACTCGTGCGTTTCTCCGCATCTGTCACATTCGATAAACGTTGGGAAATCCTTCGCCTTGCTCGCTTCTCGACTGGTTCCATACCCATTCGCGCATGGCCAAAATAAAAGCGTCTTCAAGAGATGTTCACGCTCAAGCATGACAAGCAAATCTAACGCCGAATTTTCGTCAATCAAATTCGATCGCGACGCGATAATATGTTCGTCGATTGCCGAGTCAGGATCGCGCGCAAGAATGTCGCCGATTATCTCCCGAAAGTCTGCAACAAACGTTTGGAATTCCTCACTACGCTGTAACGTAGCTTCGAATTGTTCCCAGGACATGGTCAATTACGTTATCCGTGGCATGCTGCGCGATGTAAATCTTTCCTAGGTCTTGCCCTTCAAATTTTACGCGCTGCTGAATTGTGTGCACTACAGCCTCATTTGCTGTTTCACTTACGACAATCCAGTAGATGTTTAGTTTATCTCGGAGGAATCGATCCTCATCAAGATTGTAGTCCGGATTATCCCTCAGATCGCTCCCCGCTTGCCGGATTTTAGAAATGCGCTGAGAGGTTGACGTATCGTGCGCCTCGTCTGTTTTCAGGTACGTATCATCTCGATTCGCGAGTTGCCCGGAAAATCCAGTCCAAATTGGTATTGGCTCCAACAATTTGAAATCCAATGCCGGCAGGATGCGATCCGCGAACCTCTTAAGCTCTGATTCCCAGAGCTTATGTGGCACTTGGGAGCTTGCCCTGGCAAGTCGAATTTCGATAAGGCCAGTGTCAACATGGATTCTCAACAGGTTTAGTGCGCGAGACTCCTTTTTGACCTTAACTATTACCTGCTTGTTTATGGTTTCGGTTGACTCATTCCTATCGATTACCCAGTACTCCACTTTCTTGATCTCTCGAAGCACTACCACCTCGCCACGAATTTCGTAGTGTAGGTGCATCTTCGCAGGTAGATCGGCGTACCAATCTAGATCAAGACCACTCGGCCGTTCTGTAAATTTGTCTTTGATCGCACCAACGGTGCTTTCCACGAACTCTTGGCTGGGCGCATTAAACATGAAAATATGCTGTGCACCATTTTCATCAACTTCGTCAACGAAAGAAGCAATATCGCTTAGGGATAGGTGCCTATCAGCGATTGCCTGCCGAACTGAGTTGCAAACCTCCTGAAACGTCCCACGACTTCGAAAGCTGTCTCGTGGCAGCCTTCGACGTTCTTTTATGCCTAGGATGAAGTCGGATAAGCGTCCCGCGGCCTGATTCGACTCGACCCTATTCAGGAGCAACTCAATCGCAGCGTTAGTTTGTTGTTGGTTCGCCACTATTACCGGCCCCGTATTGGTGAGGAAGCAATGGAGCTAGCTGAATTGGTTGGGCGAAAATTACCAATTGAAGGGCTGGGACTCAACAATTTGGTCGCTGGCTATCGTTGCTACTACCCCTGCCGGGCCCAATTAAAGACATCTGGCTAACCATAAATTAGCAAGTTGCGCACATTTGACCCAAGAGTTGGGCCTGAAGCCGCGGCACACTTAGCCAATGCACCTTAGCCTCCAACTGGTTGACCCAACTGATCCTGATCTATTGGACCTTATTGAGCGAGCGTTCTTAGACGGGCAGATTAACGGAGAAACCGCTTTCCGCGCGGAATTGCTTGTCTTAGCTCAAGCATCGCGTGCGCGCTTGGAGCCCAAAAATTCGCGCTCCAACTCTGGGCCAACAACCAACTAATGTGGGATAAATTGTGGGGCACAAGTATTTACGTTGGCACTATATTCTTACAAAACAGCGCTTTATGTGAGATTGGTGGCGGAGAGGGGGGGATTCGAACCCCCGGTACGGTATCACCGTACACTCGCTTTCCAGGCGAGCACCTTAAACCACTCAGCCACCTCTCCGTATTTTCGTTCTGCCTGTCTCGTGCCCCGGAGGCCGGGATTGACTCGAATCGCCTGGCGGCGATTCTCGCCCCTGCGGGGCGCACTTCGTGCGTCCAAAACGCTGGCGCGTTTTGTCGAACCCTTAGGTCACGGTATCACCGTACACTCGCTTTCCAGGCGAGCACCTTAAACCACTCAGCCACCTCTCCGAACTGATTGTTCTCGCTACGCTAGTCGCGCCCGATGACCGTCGGTGGCAGGTCCAGGCAGCCTGCGTCGTCCGGGCGCGAAACGTGCGGCGATGGCTCCGGCAGCGCCATCTCCCGCGTGCTGTCCATTGCCGTCAGGCCCTCGGGTATGTCGAGGCGCTTGTTGTCGACCGCAAGCTTGTACTGCGTGTGCTCGTCGCAGCGGAGCGTGGTCTCGCCGCCGCAGCCGGCGAGCACACTTGAGGCCATGACCAGTGCGATGACGACTCGAATATTCATGACGCCGCCACCTTTACACCAGCGGTTTCCATCGCTGCCAGCATGTTCGCATGATGCTCCGTTGCATAGTCCGTGAGCGGCAGGCGCAGGTGGCCCGCCATCAATCCCATCTTCGCCAGCGCCCACTTCACGGGAATCGGGTTCGACTCCGCGAAAAGCGCCGTGTTCAGCGGCTGGAGCATCTCGTCGATCGCCCTCGCCTCGTCGACCGCGCCGTCTCGCGCCAGTCGGCATAGCGTCGCCATCTTGTCCGGCACCACGTTGCCACTTACCGTCACGACACCATGGCCGCCCGCCAGCAGAAACTCCAGCACCGTGAAGTCGTCGCCGCTGTAGAAGCGAAACGACTCGTCGACCTCGGCCTGGATCTGCCGCAGGCGCTCGATGCTGCCGGTCGCCTCCTTGATGCCGAAAATATTCCCGTGCTTTGCCAGGCGCCCCACCGTTTCCGGCTTGAGGTCCGCCACCGTGCGGCCCGGAACGTTGTACAACATAACCGGCTTGGGAACGGCGTCCGCCACGGCCGAGAAATGCCGGAACATGCCTTCCTGCATCGGCTTGTTGTAATACGGCACCACCAGCAGGTACGCGTCGATGCCGCTGCCGCCCACTTCCTGCGACAGCCGGATCGTCTGCGCCGTCGAGTTGGAACCCGTGCCCGCGATCACCGGCAGTCGCCCGTCGACGATCTCCACCGCGCGTCGAATCAGCTCCGCGTGTTCCTGGCGGTCCAGTGTCGCCGACTCGCCGGTCGTCCCGGCGATCACCAGTCCGTCGGTGCCCGCCTCGACGTGAAAATCGATAAGGCGGCCCAGTGCCGCGTAGTCGACCCGGTTGTCGGCGTCGAAAGGCGTCACCAGGGCCACAAGGCTGCCCTTGAACACAGCACGCCCTCGCCACAAATAAGGCGGCGATGTTACTGTTCGCTGTCGGTGCTGGCAAGGCGCCGCGCGGACTTCCCGACAAATCCAAGAAAAGTTCTAATTTAATGAGCCAACTTATTGTTTTATCGGCAATCGGAACGGACCGGACGGGTGTCGTCCAGGACATCTCCAAGGTCATCCTCGGCTGCGGCGGGAATATCGAGGAGAGCCGGATGACGACGCTCGGCAACGAGTTCGCCGTACTGATGCTGGTTTCCGGCAACTGGCACACGCTGAGCCGCCTCGAGAAGGGGCTCGAGAAGCTCACCGAGGATGCCGACCTGACCTTCGCGATCCGCAAGACGAGCTCGCGCAAAGTCAGCGAGGATCGCATGCCCTACGCCGTGGATGTCGTCTGCCTCGATCAGCAAGGCATCGTGTACGCTCTCGCCAATTTCTTCGCGGCGCGCGGCATCGAAATTGCCGACGTCGCGACGCGCCGCTACGCAGCGGCGCACACGGGCGCACCGATGTTCGCGGTGCAGATGGCCATCAACGTGCCGTCGTCGATCAATCTCGCGCTCCTGCGCGACGATTTCTTCGACATGGCCGACCGCATGAACCTCGATGCCATCCTCGACCCCGTCAAGGCCTGACGGCAGCCCTCAACGCATCCTGAAGGAGAACCAGAACTCATGAGCGGACCCCGCATGAACCGCGTCGTCAAGGACTTCAAGTGTGCGTCAACCGGCGGCACCGACGTGCGTTTGAAGGACTATCGCGGCAAGAACGTCGTGCTTTACTTCTACCCCAAGGACAGCACGCCGGGCTGCACGCTGGAGGGGCAGGACTTTCGCGACCTGCACGCAAAGTTCCGCCGCCGCAATACCGTCATCTTCGGCGTGTCGCGCGACAGCATCGCGTCGCACGAGAAATTCAAGGCGAAGCAGAAGTTCCCGTTCGACCTGCTGTCCGACGCGGACGAGAAAGTGTGCCGGCAGTTCGACGTGATCCAGGAAAAGTCGCTGTACGGCCGCAAGTTCATGGGCGTCGTCCGCAGCACGTTCCTGATCGACGCCGACGGCAAGCTGCGTGCCGAGTGGCGCAATGTGAAGGTCAAGGGTCATGCACAGGCCGTGCTGGACGCAGTAGCAGAGCTCGACGCCTGAGGCGAAATATCTGTCTCGATTTCAACACCTTATGGCAAGTCCCCGGCCTCGCCGCGCAAACGGCGTATCATCGCGGGAACGGATTGAAACCCGTCCAGTCGGACACCACATGAAGTTGATGAAGACGCCGACAACCTGTCTCGCGCTGCTCGCGACCGCCCTCGTGGCCGCCGGCACGGCGCGCTCGGACGACATCAAGCTGCCCGACATGGGCAGCCCGGCGGATGCCGTGTTGTCGAAAAACGAGGAAAATCGTTTCGGGCGCGCCATCATGGCCCAGATTCGCCTGAGCGGCCAGGTGGTCGAAGACCCGTTGATGACCGAGTACATCAACGAGATCGGCGACCGGATCGCCGCGCAGACCAACGATGGTGACCACAGCTTCGAGTTCTTTATCGTCGAGGACGACCGAATCAATGCCTTCGCACTGCCGGGCGGCTATATCGGCGTGCACACCGGACTGATCGAGGCCACGCGCAATGAAGACGAGCTGGCCGGCGTACTGGCGCACGAAGTGGCGCATGTCACTCAGCGGCACATTGCCCGATCCATCCACGCGAGCCAGCGGCAGAGCCTCATCTCCACCGCGCTGATGCTCGGCGCGCTCGTCGCGGGCGTCGCCGGTGGCGACGCCGACGTAGTCCAGGCGGGCATGGCCGTGGCCCAGGGCACCGCGGTACAGAGCCAGATAAATTTCACGCGCAGCAACGAGCACGAGGCGGACCGCATCGGCATCGGGGCACTCTATGACGCGGGCTACGATCCACACGGCATGGCGTCGTTCTTCGAGGTCATGTCGCGCCTGCAGCCCGCCTCGCCGGAACTCCGCGCGCCCGAGTTCCTGCGTACTCACCCGGTAACTACGGCCCGCATCGCCGAGGCGCGCAATCGTGCTCAGGAATACCCACGGCAAGCAAACAACGACTCCAAGGGCTACGGCATCACCCGCGCCCGGGCCATCGTCGAGCGTTTCGACCTGCCGGAAGGCGCGGTCGGGTATTTCGAGCAAACGAGCTACGCCCGCCAGTCCGAGGTCGACCGCTATGGCCGCGCAGTGGCCTACCAGCGTGCCGGCCGGCATCGCGAAGCGAACGAGATCTTCAGGGAACTGATCGACCAGGACCCGAACACGATTGCCTACTACATCGGCCTCGGCGAGTCGCAGTACGATCTCGAGGACTATGCCGCGGGACAGTCCACGTTCGACCGCGCCGTGGAATTGTTCCCACGCAATGTTCCGCTCGTCATCGCCTACGGCGAACAGCTTATTCGCCAGGGCGAGGCCGGGCGCGCACACGCGCTGCTGCTCGACCTGATGAATAACGTGCCGCCGACGCCCGAGCAGGTACGTCTCATCGCGCGCGCGGCCAGCGAGGCCGGCGACGCGGCCGAATCCTACTACTACATGTCCGAGTACGAATTGATGACCGGCGACCTGGTAGGAGGCATTCGCTACCTGCAGCGCGCGCTGACGCTGCCCGACCTGCAGGAGATCCAGCGAATCCGCTTCCAGGCCCGTATCGACTTCATACGCGAGTACATGACCGAAGAACAACTGCAACAGATGCAGCGCAGCCGCGGCTGACCGGAATCCAGACAAAATGAATCAACTGACACGCCTGACCGCGGTCCTCGGCGCCTTGCTGATCGCCGGCTGCGCTACCGCGCCCGAAGGCAGCCGGGTCGACTATGACCCGTGGGAGCCCTTGAACCGAAACCTCTACGCGGTCAACGACGCGGCCGACAAGGCCATCCTGAAACCCATCGCGAAGGGCTACAAGTTTATCCTTCCGGATTTCGCGCGGCGCGGCATCACGAACTTCTCGCGCAACCTGGCAACCCCGCTGAATTCGATCAATCACTTCCTGCAGGGCAAGCCCAGGGACGGCACGAACGAATTTGCGCGCTTCCTGTTCAACAGCACGCTCGGCATCGGCGGCCTCATCGACATTGCCGAGAAAGGCGGCCTCGAACGCAAGCCGGAAGACTTCGGCCAGACGTTTGCGGTCTGGGGCATTCCGGAAGGTCCGTACGTCATCGTACCGTTCATCGGTCCGCGGTCGTTGAGCCACGCCGTTTCGTTGCCGCTGAACATCTGGGCGGACCCGCTGTGGCACTACGAGGTGTCGTCCGTGCGTGACAAACTCGAGATTCTGCGCATCATCAACCTGCGCGCGAACCTGCTGACCGCGGAGCGCTTCCTCGAGGATTCGAAGGACCCCTACGTCACGCTGCGTGAGTCATACCTGCAGAACCGGCAGTACGAAATTCACGACGGCGACCCGCCGATCGATGACGACTTCTACGAGGAGTTCGACGAGGCGTTCGAGGACTTCGACGACGACCCCGGGAACGACGGCGGCTAGGCGGACTCGGGCGCCTCGATGAATCCCGACCAGCGCTCGCCGCGCGCCAGCAAAGCCTCGACCTCGGTCGTCTTTGCGATCGCGATGACGCGGTCCGGCACCTCGATATAGCGAATCTCGCGGACCGTCTGGATGGCCCAGTTGATCCATTCGAGCAGGAGCGCAAGTCCCGCGGAGTCCGCGCGCGTGATGCCGGAAAGGTCCACCTCGATGCGCGTGTATTCCTCGAACAGGTCCTCGCTCTCCCGCAGGATCGCCTCGGCCGTCGCGAAGGTCATGTTGCCGGTCAGCCGGAAGCGGCCGTCGCCGGCATCTTCCAGAGCGTAGTCACTCACCAGTCGTGGCGCCCGCTTCTTTCTCGAAGCGCGAGATCATCTGCTCGAGACCGGTCGAGGCAACTTCGGAATCCAGCTCCGCGCGGAAGTTCCGGATGTAGGAGACGCCTTCGATCGTCACGTCGAAGATCATCCAACCGGAGTCCCGCTTGACCATGCCGTAATTCACCGGCGTCCTGGCGCCGTCATTCAACGTCACTATCGTCCGTACCATCGTCCGCGGCTTCGAGTCGTCGCCGCGGTACGGCAGGACCTCCACCCGGTCCTGGTCGAACTCGGTGACGCCGTCGGAGTACTTGCGGAGCATCGCATCGTAAAACGCCTCCACGAACCGATCGCGCTGCTCCGACGTCGCGTCGCGCCAGTGCTTGCCGAGCACGAGCTGTGCCGCGTACCGACGATCGAAGCGCGGCAACAGGATCGGGTCGATGACGGCCTTCAGCGCCACCGGGTCGGCCGCAAGCTCTTCCTTGCGGCCGTCCAGCACCTTCGCCAACTCGTCGATGGCGGAGGTAATCACGTCGTTGGGAGAATTCGCCGATGCGTTGGCCGCGAACAGCGTGACGGACAGCGCGACGGCCACGCCGGCCCTTCGCATCCCCCGGATAAGAGTGTGAACGTTCATTCGTCGTCGTCCTTGCCAGAATTGCCCACGAGGAACTTGCCGATCAGGTTCTCGAGCACCACGGCCGACTGCGTGAACAACACTTCGCTGCCGTCCTCGAGGTAGAAGTCGGAACCGCCGGCCTGCAGCCCGACGTACTGGCTGCCGAGCAGGCCCGCCGTCAGGATGCTGGCATCGGAGTCGTCGGGAATCCTGTCGTAGCGCTTGTCGATGGACATCGTGACGACCGCGTTCAGCACGTCGGGATCAAACTCGATCTTCGTTACGCGCCCGATCGTCACGCCGGACATCGATACCGGCGCACGCGGCTTCAGGCTGCCGACATTGTCGAAGCGCGCCTGCACCGTGTAGACCTCTTTCGCGGCAAAGTCGTCGCCGCCCGTGGCCTGCGTGGTCAGGAAAAACAGGGCCCCGATGCCCAGCAGGGCAAACAGTCCGGCGCCGAGTTCGACAGTGCGGGTTTTCTTCATTGCTCTACCTCAGGAACCACGCCGTGATCATGAAGTCCGTGATCAGGACGGCAATGGCGGTCAATACGACGGTTCGCGTGGTCGCGCGGCTCACGCCTTCGGCGGTCGGAATCGCATTGTAACCCTCCCAGACCGCCAGCAGGCTCGCAATCACGCCGAAGACCACGCTTTTCAAGATGCCCTCGGACACGTCGCGGAGATCGAGTGTCGACTGCATCTGCTGCCAGAACGCGCCGACGTCGATGCTGAGCAGCATGACACCAACCATGTGCGCCCCGAGCAGGCCAATCATGCTGAACACCGCGGTCAGGAGCGGCATCGCGATGACGCCGCCCAGGAAGCGTGGCAACACGACGCGGCGAATCGGGTCGACGGCCATCATCTCCATGGCCGAGAGCTGGTCAGTGGCCTTCATCAGGCCGATTTCGGAGGCCAGCGCCGTCCCCGCCCGCCCCGCGAACAGCAACGCGGTGATGACCGGCCCGAGCTCCTTGATCAGCGCGAAGCCGGCGAAGATGCCCACGGCATCCTCGGCGTTGAAGCGCGTCAGGTTGGCGTAGCCCTGCAGGGCCAGCACGCCGCCGACGAAGGCACCGCACACCATGATGATGACCAGCGACAGGGACCCGGCGTTGTAGACCTGCGCCACGATCAGTCGGAAGCGCCGCACGAAGACCCGCGGCACCTGGATCAGCAACTCCACCAGGAACAGCGTCAGTGCGCCGAACGTGCGCACGAATTCCACGAACGTGATCCAGAGCTCGCGCGGCATCGGCCTTACTCCGAATCCCTGCCGAGCAGCTGCTCTGCGTAGTCTGGCGCCGCGAAATGGAAGGCCACAGGGCCATCCGCCATGCCGTGCATGAACTGGCGCACGAGTTCCGAGCTGGCCCGGTTCAACTCGTCCGGGCTGCCCGACGCGGCGACCTTGCCGTCGGACAGCAAGTAGCTGCAATCCGATACGGTCGAGATCTCGTCGACGTCGTGGCTGACCAGGATGCTGGAAATGCCCAGCGCGTCGTTCATCCGGCGGACGAGACGCACGATCACGCCCATGGAGATCGGGTCGAGACCGACGAAGGGCTCGTCGTAGATCAGGATATCCGGGTCCGTGGCCATTGCGCGCGCCAGCGCGACGCGGCGCGCCATGCCGCCCGAAAGCTCCCCCGGCATCATGTCGGCGGCGCCGCGCAACCCGACCGCGTGCAGCTTGGTCAGTACGACATGCCGGATCAACCGGTTCGACAGGTTCGTGTGTTCCCGCAACGGGAACGCGACGTTCTCGAAAACTGACAGATCGGTCAACAAGGCGCCGTTCTGGAACAGCATCCCGAAGCGCTTCCGCAACTTGTACAGCTCCGCCTTGTTGAGATTCGCGATGTCGACGCCGTCGACGACGATGGTTCCGTGGTCCGGCCGCAGTTGTCGCGTGATGAGCCGCAGCAGCGTCGTCTTGCCGGTGCCGCTCGGACCCATGATCGCCGTGACCTGCCCGCGCTTGATATCGACGTTCAGACCGTCAAAAATTTTTCGCGCCCCGCGCGAAAAGTGCAGGTCGCGAATCTCGACGATGTTGTCACGGGGGGCGTTCATTTCGCGGCGTAGCATAGCAGACCGTTCCTGAATGCAGCATAAGCGCTGGCATCCGGATTTAAACAGGACTAAAATAGTCCCCATTCTGTTCGACCCGCCGGACTTCCGTGCTACGCATCAGCAAACTGACCGACTACGGCACCGTGGTTCTCGCCCACCTCGCGGCCGAGCCGGGCACCGTCGTATCCGCCGCCGACGTCGCGGATGCGACCGGCATCGCGCTGCCCACGGTGAGCAAGCTGCTGAAGTCGCTCGCGCGCGCCGGGCTCGTCAACTCGACGCGTGGCGTCAACGGCGGCTACGCGCTCGCACGCGAGCCGCAATCCATCAGCGCCGCCGACGTCATCGACGCACTGGAAGGCCCGGTGTCGATTACGGAATGCAGCGCGACGGACAGCCAGTGCGAGCACGAGGGCATCTGCTCCGTGGGCGGCGCCTGGCAGCGCATCAACGTCGCCATTCGCCGCGCACTGGACGAAGTAACGCTCGCCGACCTGGTGCACGCGAACCGGCCGATCCCCAGCTTCCGCTTCGCCGGCGTGCCGGTCAGCGTGCAGGGACAACGCAGCAAGAAAACCTGAATGGCCACCGAACCCGAAAATCTCGAACAACTCGTCAACCGACGCTACAAGCACGGTTTCGTCACGGACATCGCGAGCGAGGGCCTGCCGCCCGGGCTCGACGAGGATGTCGTGCGCGCGATCTCGGCAATCAAGCAGGAGCCGGAGTTCCTGCTCGAGTGGCGCCTGCGCGCGTACCGACTGTGGCGCGAGATGGCGGAGCCCGACTGGGCCCACGTGCACTACCCGAAGATCGACTACGACGCGATCTCCTATTACTCCGCGCCGAAATCCGACAAGGATCGTCCGAAGAGCCTGGACGAGGTCGACCCGAAACTCCTCGAGACCTACGACAAGCTCGGCATCCCGCTGCACGAGCGCGCGAAGCTCGCCGGCGTCGCCGTCGACGCCGTGTTTGACAGCGTGTCGGTCGCGACGACGTTCAAGAAGAAGCTGGCGGACGCGGGGGTGATCTTCTGCTCGTTCTCGGAAGCGGTGCGCGAGCACCCGGAACTCGTGCGCAAGTACCTGGGCAGCGTCGTGCCGCAACGCGACAACTTCTTCGCGGCACTCAATTCCGCGGTATTCAGCGACGGCTCGTTCGTCTATATCCCCAAGGGCGTGCGCTGCCCGATGGAGTTGTCCACCTACTTCCGCATCAACGCGGCGAACACCGGCCAGTTCGAACGCACGCTGATCGTCGCCGACGAAGGCAGCCACGTTTCGTACCTGGAAGGCTGCACGGCGCCGATGCGCGACGAGAATCAGCTGCACGCCGCCGTCGTGGAACTCGTCGCACTGAAAGACGCCGAGATCAAGTACTCGACCGTTCAGAACTGGTACCCGGGCGACGAGGAAGGCCGCGGCGGCATCTACAACTTCGTCACGAAGCGCGGCGACTGCCGCGGCGCGAACTCGAAAATATCCTGGACGCAGGTCGAGACCGGGTCCGCGATCACGTGGAAGTACCCGAGCTGCATCCTGCGCGGCGACAACTCGGTCGGCGAGTTCTACTCCGTCGCCGTCGCGAACAATTACCAGCAGGCGGATACCGGCACGAAGATGATCCACATCGGCCGCAACACGCGCAGCACGATCGTGTCGAAGGGCATCTCGGCCGGCAAGGCGCAGAACGCGTACCGCGGCCTGGTCCGCGTGATGCCGCAGGCCGAGGGCGCACGGAATCACACACAGTGCGACTCGCTGCTGATCGGCAAGGAATGCGGCGCGCACACGTTCCCGTACATGGAAATCCGCAACCCGACGGCGAAGGTGGAGCACGAGGCGACGACGTCGAAGATCTCGGCCGACCAGCTGTTCTATTGCCGCCAGCGCGGTATCGCGGAGGAAGACGCCGTGAACATGATCGTCAACGGCTTCTGCAAGGAAGTCTTCAATGAACTGCCGATGGAATTCGCCGTCGAGGCGCAGGCGCTGCTCAACGTGAGCCTCGAAGGCGCCGTCGGCTGAGGATGGAATCGATGCTCGACATCAAGGACCTGCACGCCGCGATTGGCGGCAACGAAATTCTCCGCGGACTGTCGCTGGCCGTCGGCGCCGGTGAGGTGCACGCCATCATGGGCCCGAACGGCTCCGGCAAGAGCACGCTTGCCCAGGTCATAGCCGGCCACGAAGACTACGAAGTGACGTCCGGCAGCGTGCAATACGAGGGACGCGACCTGCTCGAACTCGCGCCGGAAGAGCGTGCGCGCGAAGGCATCTTCCTGGGCTTTCAGTACCCGGTCGAAATCCCCGGCGTGAATAACGCCTACCTGCTGAAAGCCGCGGTCAACGCAAAGCGCCAGCACGAAGGCAAAGACGAGATCGACGCATTCGAGTTCCTGAAACTCGCGCGTGAAAAGATGGCAGCGCTCGGCATGGACCCGAAGTTTCTGAACCGGGGCGTCAACGAAGGCTTTTCCGGCGGCGAGAAGAAGCGCAACGAGATCCTGCAGATGGCCATGCTCGAGCCGAAGCTCGCTGTGCTCGACGAGACGGACTCCGGCCTCGACATCGACGCACTGAAGGCCGTCGCCGAAGGCGTGAACGCGCTGCGCAGCCCGGAGCGTGCCATCGTCCTCGTCACGCATTACCAGCGTCTGCTCGACTACATCGAGCCGGACCGGGTGCATGTCCTGTCCGAGGGCCGAATCGTGCGCTCCGGCGACAAGTCGCTCGCCCTCGAGCTCGAAGAGAAGGGCTACGAGTGGGTCCGGGAGGCGGCGAACGCATGATGCATGAGTTGCCCGTCGATCGGCTCGCCGAGACCGCGGCCGCCCTGCCCCACGCGAGTCTCGCCGGGTTACGCGAGGCGGGACGCACGGTGCTCGCGCGGCAGGGCTTCCCGACGACAAAGGTCGAGGACTGGAAGTACACGGATCTCGGCGGGGTCGCGGCACTGAGTCGCGCGTGGCTCGCCGCCGGAGCACCGGTCGACGAACCCGACACCGAGCTCGTCCGCCGGGCACAGGCCGGCCTCGACGCTCACTGGATCGTGATTGCAAACGGATCGGTCCTTGAAGCTTTCTCCGACGCGCTGGCGCTTCCCGGTATCGGGGTGGCAACGGACGCCAGCGAATTCCCGAAGCCGCACGGCGCCCTCGGCGGCCTGAATGCAGCGCTGGTGCGCGACCCGGTGCGGATCCGGGTAAGCGAATCACTCACGAAGCCGCTGGCACTGCTGGTGGCCGACAGTGCAACCGCATCGGCCGTCACCGCGCAGGTGCGCGTGAACCTCGCCGTAGACCGCGGTGCCGCGGTGCAGGTGTTCGAGCACCAGGTATCCTCCGGCGACGAGGGCCACTATTCCAATGTCCTGGTCGAACTCGACCTCGCCGCGGACAGCCGCTGTGACTACGTAAGGCTGCAGCAACGCGCAACGGCACACAGCCAGACGGCGCGCCTGGACGTACGGCTCGACCGGGATGCCCGTTTCGACTACTTCGGTGCCGACCTCGGCGGACGGCTCGCCCGCCACGACCTCGCGGTCGACATCGCCGGGCGCGGCGCGTCTGCGACGCTGAACGGTGTCTACGTCGCCGGACCGGGACAGCACGTCGACAACCACACGCGCACGGATCACCGCGTCGGCCCCGCGACGTCACGGCAGGAATACCGAGGCGTGCTGGCCGGCCGCGCCCGCGCCGTGTGGAACGGCAAGGCGATCGTGCACGCGGGCGCGGACGGCACCGACGCCGAGCAGGCGAACCACAACCTCCTTCTCACCGAGCAGGCCGAGGTGGACGCCAAGCCGGAACTCGAAATCTATGCCGACGACGTGAAGTGTGCGCACGGTACAACGGTCGGTCACCTCGACGAGCGGGCGCTGTACTACCTGCGCACGCGGGGAATCGGCCGGCAACGCGCGCGCCGCATCCTGACCCGCGCGTTCGCCGCCACGGTCGTGGATTCCGCGCCGATCGCGGGACTTCGCGAGACGATCGGTGATGCGGTGGAAGCACGGCTTCGTGACATCATGGCGGAGATCGGCGCATGAAGCCGTTGAAGGCGGAATCGGACGACGCGCTGCTGAACGTGCGCGACGACTTCCCGGCACTGGACCAGGCGATTCACGGACACCCGCTGGTGTACCTCGACAGCGCGGCGTCGGCACAACAGCCGCAGGCCGTCATCGACGCGGTCGCGAACTACCAACAGTCGGACCACGCGAACGTTCACCGTGGCGTCCACACGCTGAGCCACCGCGCCACCGAGGCCTACGAAGGCGCGCGCGACAAGCTGCGCGCGTTCATCAACGCGGCGAGCCGGTCCGAGATCGTGCTCACGAGCGGCACCACGGAGTCGATCAACCTGGTCGCGCAGTCCTACGGCCGCCCGCGCCTGCAGCGCGGCGACCAGGTCCTGATCACGCACCTGGAACATCACTCGAACATCGTCCCCTGGCAGCTCGTCTGCGAGCAAACCGGCGCGGAACTCATCGTCGCGCCCATCAACGAGGACGGCAGCCTCGACGTCGAGCGAATGATCGAGCTGATGACCGAGGCGGTACGCATCGTGGCGGTCGGCCACGTGTCAAACGCGCTCGGCACCGTGAACCCGGTGCGGCGTATCGTCGATGCGGCGCACGAGTGCGACATCCCCGTCCTCGTCGACGGCGCGCAGGGCGTCCCGCACATGGCGGTCGACGTGCAGGCACTCGGATGCGACTTCTACGTGTTTTCCGGGCACAAGATGTTCGGCCCGACCGGCACCGGCGTGCTGTACGGACGCGAGGCATTGCTGGACGCCATGCCACCGTGGAAGGGCGGCGGCGACATGATTCTCGAGGTGCGTTTCGACGGTACTGTGTTCAACGAACTGCCGTACAAGTTCGAAGCGGGCACACCGAACATCGCCGGCGTGATCGGGCTGGGCGCCGCGGTCGACTACCTGAAGCGCGTGAAGCTCGACCGCATCGCCGCCCACGAAACCGCGCTGCTCGCGTACCTGACGCAACAGCTTTCCGAGATTGACGGCCTGCGGCTCATCGGCACCGCACCCGATAAGGCCAGCGTGCAGTCGTTCCTGGTCGGCGACATCCATCCACACGACCTCGGCACGATTCTCGACCACCAGGGCATCGCGATCCGGACAGGCCATCACTGCGCGATGCCGGTCATGCAGCGCTTCGACATCCCCGGCACCGCGCGCGCATCGCTCGCTCTGTACAACGACCGCGACGACGTGGACCGGCTCGTGAGCGCCGTTCGGAAGGCGCAGGAGATCTTCGCGTGAGCAGCGTGACCGCCCTGTCGAACGACGACATCCGCGACTTGTATCGCGAGCTGATCCTCGACCATGCGCGGCAGCCGCGGCACTACGGCGTGCTCGCCGGCGCGACCCACTCCGCCGAAGGCATCAACCCGTTGTGCGGCGACAAGCTGCACCTGCACCTCCGCGTGGACGATGCCGGCGTCGTACGGGACGTTGCCTTCGAAGGCAGCGGCTGCGCGATCTCGGTGGCGTCAGCGTCGCTACTGACCGACGAGGTCCTGGGCCTCAGCCGCGAAAATGCACTCGCAAAGATGGAGCAGGTGACCGGCGCGCTGCGCGGCGAGGCAACCGCCGATGAGCTCGGAAAACTGAACGCACTGCTCGGCGTGCGCGAATTCCCGTCCCGCGTGAAGTGTGCCTCGCTCGCGTGGCACGCACTGTCTGCCGCGCTCGGCGGTCGCCGCATTGCCTCGACGGAGAACTGAGCCATGTTCGGCCACACGAACGAGCCCGTGACACTCGCCCGCGACGTCCGCGCCATTATCATCCCGGCGGGCGAAGAACTGCTGCTCCGCGAAGGCACCACCGGCTTCATCACCCAGGCACTGGGCGGCAGCTTCACCGTGTACATCGAGGGCAACCTGTTTCGGATCGCCGGCAGCGATGCCGACGCGCTGGGCAAGGAGCCGACGCCCGCGCCCGACGTGCCTGAGAATCCGACCGACAAGGACATCGAGGATGTCATCTGGCGGCAGCTCAAGACCTGCTACGACCCCGAGATACCGGTGAACATCGTCGACCTCGGGCTGATCTATCGGCTGGACGTCCGTCCCAACGGCAGCGGCGAACGCTCGGTTGAGGTCGACATGACGCTGACGGCACCCGGCTGCGGTATGGGCGATGTACTCGTCGCAGACGCGCAGGAGAAGATCGCCGTCATCCCGACGGTCGCGGACGTGAAGGTCGAGCTCGTTTTTGACCCGCCGTGGAACCAGTCTATGATGTCCGACGAGGCCCGCCTGCAGACCGGACTCATGTAAGGTGCCCCGTTGCCGAAGACGCTGACGATCGTCCGACACGCCAAGTCGAGCTGGAGCGACGGCTCGCTGCCCGACCGCGAGCGGCCGCTGAACCGGCGCGGCGAAAAAGACGCGCCCGAGATGGGCCGGCGCATTGCCGACGCTGGCATCCGGCCCTCGCTGATCATCTCCAGCCCGGCCGTGCGCGCCTGGTCCACGGCGAAGGCCGTCGCTCACACGCTCAGTTACCCGGTCGAATTTCTGCAACGCGAGAGTGCGCTGTACCATGCGTCCGTCGACACGATAGTCGACGTTATCTGCGCCCAGGACAACCGGTTCAACAACCTGATGTTGTTCGGTCATAACCCGGGGCTCACCGAGTTTGCGAATTTCCTACGGCCGGGCCTGACAAACAACCTGCCGACGGCGGGTGTCGTCTGCGTGGAGATCGAGCAGGACGACTGGTCGCTGCACGCGCGCCCGACGACGTCATTGGTGCTGTACGACTATCCCAGGAACACCGGTGACGACTAGCCACCCCTTCCCGACGATCGGGCTCATCGGACGCCGCTGATGTTCAAGCGGTACGAGAAAAACGAGGCGCCCGCATGGCAACGCCGGCTCATCCTGTTCCTGTGGGGCCTGTTCAGCGCCACGCTGCTGCTGTTCGCTGCCTGGGCGACCATCCTGTTCGTCGACCAGGCTCGCCTCGACGGCTGCGAAGACTGCGATCCGCCGTGCGAGACCGGCCGCGACGAATGCATCGACGGATGATCGCCCCCTCAAAAGGTGTCCTAAAAGGTGTCTAAAAGGTGTCAGGTTTATTTTTTTGACACGCATTCACTGCGGAGGCTGGCATGACGTTCGATCAAGACGACCTCCGGGTGCTCCGGGGCGCCCGAAACGCTGTACGGTTTCACATCTACAATTGTTGCCTGGTGGCTTGCCTGGCAATCCTCAGTTTCGGCTTCGCGTTCTGGAGGATCCGCGCCGCATCGCTAGATGCGATGACTGACGCGCTGTTCGGTTACACGCAGGCATTCGTCATCGGTACCGGCGTGGGGCTGGCGGCATTGTTCTGGCGCACGCTCGACAACCGCAACAACGAACTATTGCTCAGACTGGCCAACGCGGTTCTAGATGACGCAGAAGGAACCGGCGCCCCCCTCCCACGCAACTAGCGGCATCGGGTGCATCCCATTCAACGATCTTCCGAAAATAAACCTGACACCTTTATCGGAAACCCGATGAGAATTCTCGTCTGATCCTGCCAACAACTTTCAGGCGGTATGACGGCATTTCCGCGGAAACGTCATCGACGCGCAGAGAGGAAGCGCTTGCAAGCTATTGATTTTCCAATAATGCAGCTCGCAGCTGAGCCTGGTGGCACGGCATGTTGTCATTGCTGCCCGGCTTTAGACCTCGCGACCTCCGTCGACCCTGGGCTCCGCCAGTCGAAGGTCGCGTCGATGCGCTGGTCGCCGATCGTCACGTTGTCGAGCGTGAGGCGTTCGACGTTGCGTACATCGAACACGCTCTCGGCCGACCTGATCGACACGTCGCGAAGTACCACGTCGCGCAGCGGTTCTTCATCCCCTGCCCGTACCACCAGTACCTGGCCCACGCTCTGGACCGTCAGGTCCTCGAAAACGAGGTCCCTGTAGATTGACGGAAAACGAAACTCCGTCTCGTCGCCCCGGACGATCTCGAACCACAGCAAGGTCTCGAAGGACTCGATGTCAAAGTTCCGCACGCGGATGTGCTCCACTACCCCGCCCCGGTCCAGGCTCGCCTTGAATCGAATGGCCGATGCACCTTGCCGTAAGAGGTTGTCCTCGAAGAATACGTAGCGCACGTCGCCGGACATCTCGCTGCCCAGCGCGATGCCGTCCTCGCCACCCATGTCGTTGTTGCGCACGACGACGTACTCACTCGGGATGCCGATCTCGCGGCCGTCACGATCGCGGCCCGACTTGACGACGACACTGTCATCGCCGGTCCGGAATACGTTGTCCTCGATCAGCACGTAGCTCGACGAGTCGACGTCCACGCCGTCGTTGTTGCCGAAGTGGCTGTCCACGGTGATGCCACGCACCGTGGCGTGTTCGGTGAAGACCAGGTGATTCACCCAGAACGGGGAGTTGCGAACCGTGTAGTCGGCAAGCAGCACACGCCGTGCGCCGAGGAACTGGATCGCGCTTGGCCGCAAGTAGCTGCCTTCGGCAAAGACGCGCTCCTCCACGGGCGCGCCCTCCTTGCCCATCTGCCGCAGCCGATGCGTTGCGGCCTGCGGCAGCCGCGGTTCATGCTCGGCGCTATTCCAGGTATGGAACTCGCTGCCGGCATTGCCGTCGATCAGGCCACCGCCGGTGATTGCCACGTCCTCGACGTCCGCCGCGTAGATGAGCGGCGAATAGCTGTACAACATCGTGCCTTCCCAGCGCGTCTTCACCGGCGGGAGGTAGTCCGACGCTTCCGTCGAGAACAGCAGCGTCGCGCCCTCGCTGACGTGCAGGTCGATGCGGCTTCGCAGCACCACCGGGCCCGCACTGTCCCAGGTACCGGGCGGCAGCACGACCCGGCCGCCGCCCGCCGCTACCGCGGCGTCGATCGCGTCCAGGATCGCGTCCCGGTCATCGGCACCGTCATCCGCCACCGCGCCGAAGTCGGTGATATCGAAGTCGCCGTCCGGAATCCGCGGGGCCTCGATCGCGGCCACGATGTCCGCAGCCATCGACCACGGGGCCGGATCGTCGGCGACCGCGGCCGCGTCGTCTGACGGTCCGTCGATGTCAGCGGCCGGCTGGCAGGCAGCGATCGGGAGGATCGCCAGGAAACTCGCAAGTCCGCGCAAGACGCGGCTTTTCTGGTCAGCATCAATCATGGCCCGATGATAGCCATTGCCACCGGGCCTGTCGCGCCGGGCGCGTTACCGCGGAAACATGCTCGATACTGGATGAGGAACTTATTCTAAGCCACTGATTTACCTTAGGCCTGCCGCCTAGTCCGACTGCAGCGCGACCACCGGGTCCAGGCGGGCTGCCGACATCGCGGGGTACACGCCGAAGCCCACGGCGATCGAAACGCAGACGATGACGGCCACGAGGATCACGATCGGCGACCACGCCACGGCCCAACCGGCGAACGCAGCAATCGTGTAAGCAAGCAGGATCCCGAGCACGACGCCGATGCCCGCACCGATCATCGCGATGACGCAGGCCTCGACCAGGAACTGCCGCACGATGTCCGTCTCCCGCGCACCGAGCGCCCGGAACAGGCCGATCTCGGATCTCCGCTCCATCACGCTCGCGAGCATGATGTTCATAATCCCGATACCGCCCACGAGCAGCGAGATGCCGGCCACCGCCGACATGACGATCGTGAAAATCTGCTGCGTCTGCTGGTGCTGCGCGAGCAGCCGGGCGGGCACCACGGTCTCGTAGTCGTTCTGGTCCGAGTGCCGGCGCGACAACAGGTGCTCGATCGCAGATGCGGCCTGTGCAGGCTCGACATTACCGTCGAGTCGGATCTTCAGGGTGTCCAGCTCCGAATCCATGTCGTCGCGCTTCAGGCGGGACAGGCCGGTCTGCAGCGGAATGTAAACGTGGCTGCTCTCGCCGCCGATCTCGTGCCCTTCGAAGCGGTCATCGTTCAACTGCCGGTCGTGCAGCACGCCAATCACCTCGAGCCACAGATGGTTCACCTTGATCGACCCGCCGATCGCATCGCCGTTCGGGAACAGCTCCCGAGCCGCCGCGCTGCCGAGCACGGCCACCTGCGCAAAGCGCCGGTCCGCGTCGGCGTCGAACAGCTCGCCGCGATCCGCCGCGAGGCTGGACAGCTCGAACCAGTCCGGGCTCACGGCGAACACACTCGCGCGGCTCTGGCCCGAGCGGCTGAACAGCGTCCAGGTGCGGAATCGCGCTGCCCCCGCCCAGGCCTCGACGAACGGCAAGGTGACACCCACCGCCTCCGCGTCGCGCACACTGAGTCCGGCGGAATACTTGCGCACTTCCTTCAGGGTTTCGCCGTCCGCGTCACGCGCCTCGACGATGAGGTTGTTCAGGCCCATGCCCTCGATGAGCTCCAGCGCCTGGCGCTTGCCGCCCTCGCTCACCGCGAGCATCGCGATGACCGCGCCCACGCCGAACACCATGCCGAGCAAGGTCAGTGCCGTGCGCAGCCGGTGGTGTCCGAGTTGGCCGAGAGCCTGGCGGACATCCATGAGAAGGCTGGTGACCGGCGCGCTCACTCAGGAGGCATCCGGCGGCGCGACCAGGCTGATGCGTTCGCCATCGACGAGGCCGTCGAGAATTTCCACGCGATCGGGGCTCCGCCGTCCGAGCCGGACGCTGCGCCGCACGTCGTCGCCGCCGTCGACGACCCAGACGTAGGCATTCTCGCCGTCACCGTACACCACCTGGGCGGGCACCACGACGCCCTTCTCGACACGGCCCGTAACGATTTCGGCGCGCAGCCGGCTGCCGACGCGCATCAGGTCCGGGTCGACGTCCTCGATGACAGCGTCCACGCTGAAGAACTTCTGCGGGTTCGTCCGGTCGCGCGGACTGGCGACGGGCGACACGGATTCCACCGCGGCAACAAATTCCTGATCCGCGGCCAGGTCCAGGCGAAAACGCACGAGCTGACCGGGCGCCAGCCCCACCGCGTCGGACTCCGGCACGTACAGGCGCGCCTTGACCTTGCCCCGGACCGGCAACAGGCCGATGGGCCGGCCCGGCTGCACCTGCTGGCCCTTGCCGATCTTTTCACCCCACGGCGTGCGCGCATAGACGAAAGTGCCGTCCGCCGGGCTGCGCAACTCCATCATGCCGAGCGCCGTGTCCTGCAGTTCCAGGCTCGAGAGCTTGCCGTCACGCTGTGTCAGGATCGCGTTCTGCTCCGCGTCGGTGCGCTGGTCGAACGTCTCGGACTGCCAATCCAGGAAGTCCGCCTGCGCGTCCAGGTATTCGATGTCGGACAGTGCGTCGATGATCTCGTTGCGGCTGAACAGCCGGGGATCGACCTCTTCGTAGAGTTCGGAGATGCCGCGCTCGCCCGAGACGCGCTCCGACTCGTGGCCGATCCGGGCACGCTCTATCTTGCCGGTCCGTGCCGTCTGCTCGAGCTGGAACTCCAGCTTGGCCACGTCGAGCGACGACTGATCCCGGTCGAGCTGCACCTGCGCGTCGTCGAACCGGGCCACGACATCGCCCTTCTTCACGTCCGTGAACTCCGGCACCAGCCAGGAAATGTTGAACCACATGCGGATGCCACCCGGCAAAGCGATGGGCAGCGACTCGGCGGCAATGAGTTCGCCTTCCGCCCGCACCGTGAACTCCGCGTCGGACGACTCGACCTCGACCGTGGGCGGCGCGAAGCTGTCTTCGCCGCAACCGCCGATCATCATCGACGCGAGCAGTACGGGGGCGCAATACTTCATCACCGCACCGCCACCTGCACGCCGGGCTCAAGACCGCTTTCGACGATGCGCAACCCGGCGCTCTCACGTCCGAGCACGATGGGTCTCCACCCGCCGCGTCTTGCCACGACACCGGGGCTGCCGTCACGGTACTGGATGGCCTCATTCGGTACGGCAAGCGCAGCGGCCGCGGTGTCCACGGTGATGGACAGTCGAGCTGACATGCCGGGTCGCAGGTCCGCCATCGCGGCCGCCGGCAACGACACGGTCACATCGCGGACCATGGCGTTCGAGAACCGGGACTGGCGGCGCACGATGCTCGCGACCGACAACACCTCGCCAGCGAACTCCGTGCCGCCGGCCGCGTCGATCACGATCTGCGCGGGCTGGCCGACCGCAATCTTGGTCGCCGCGTACTCCGGCACTTCGGCCTGCACGATGAGTGTGTCGGGGTTCGCGAGTTCGACCACGACCATGCCGGGGTTCACCGCGTCGTTGACGTCGAGCTTCTGCCCTTCACGGTCTGTACCGATGATGACCAGACCTTCGCGCGGCGCGCGAATCGAGAAGGATTCGAGCTCCGCCTGTGCACCGGCCAGCTCACTTTCCAGGCGCCGTATGTCGGCTTCGACTTCGTGGCGGCGAGCTTCGCGCACGCGTTCGACCAGCACCTGCCGAGACTGTTCGCGACGGTAGAGCTCCTGCGTGACGTCGCGTTCCTCGACGAGCTTCAGGTAATCGAGCCGCGCATAGACCGAGGCATCGACATCCGCCTTTCGGGCGGCTTTGTCCGCCGCGCTGCGCGCCTCTTCCAGCATGACCTTGTCTTCCTCGATCTCGCGGGCCTGCGACTCAAGCAGCGACTCCAGCTCCGAACGCTTGTTGGCAAGGTCCGCCGTGAGCGTCCGCACGCGGCTGTCCGTCTCATTGCCGTCGAACTGCGCGAGCAGGTCGCCGACCTGCGCGATGGTGCCCTCGCGGGCAAGCTGCGTCACCGTCGTGCGCCATTGGCGCGCCGGCGGCGGACCGAAGCGCAAGGTATCGGACGATGCCACGATGCCGCTCGCCGACACCGTGATCGGCCGATCCGCGGGCTGAATCTCGGCCCACTGCGCGGCGGACGGCGCTGCAAATGCGATCGCCGCGACGGCAGCCGTGAACTTCGCGACGCTCACAGGTCCGCATCCGCCACGGAGACGCGCCCCATGACGCTCATGCCCGGCCAGATCGACGCCGGAACGCCGCCAACGGGCTCGGCGAGTGCGCTGAAGTAACCGCTGTCGCTCCAGTCGTCCTTCTTCACGGCCTGGTTCGACACCCAGGTCACCTCGGCCGTGAACGGCTCGGAATCCTGCGCATCGGCCACGATCGTCATCTTCATACCAGGCCGCACGTCGAGAATGTCGGCTTCGTGCACCCAGAACCGGATTTGCAGGTCTTCACGGCTCGCGATGGACGCGATCTCGATGCCGGTGAACAGCGTTTCGCCGGGGAAGATCTTCTTGCCGTTCCACGGGTTCTCGCTGTAGATGATGAAGCCCGGTTTCTCGGCACGGATGCCGGTCGCCTCCAGCGCCGCGAGCATGCGCGCGTGCCGCGCCTCGGCCTGCTGCACTTCGAGGTTCGTTTCGGCCTGCACGTCGGCCAGGCGCTCGCTCGCGTTGAGCAGCTGCGCCTGGGCCCGGATCAGCGCCTGCCTTGCCGTTTCCAGTGCGAGTTGAAAGCGATCGAAGTCGAGCTGCGGTATCGTGCCGCGCGGGATCGAGGCATCCAGTTCGGCGATACGCACCGTCGACTCCGCCTGCGCCACCGCCTTCTCGGCCTCGAGCACCTGCAGGCGCTCCTCGTCCACCCAGCGCTCGGCGGACAGGCGCGCGCGCTCGAGGTTTGCACGCGCCTGTTCTTCCTGCGCGGTGAGATCGCCCGGCTCCAGCCGCACAACGATGTCGCCGACCGTCACTTCGGAACCTTCCTGCGCCATCCACTCGATTCGCCGCTGCCAGCTGCCGGGCAGGGACGGCATTTCGATGGTCTGCGCGTTCACGTCCTCGACGACGCCTGTGAGCAGCGGGCCGGCGCCGGCCGAGGCCGTGCCCAGGAGCGCAGCCAACGCGGCGAGACTAGTGCACGGACGAATCATGCTCGATCTTTCCGTCGCGCATCCGCACCAGCCGCCTGGCGTGCGCCGCGATCTCGTCTTCATGGGTCACCATGAGTATGGTTTGTCCGTCGCGATTCAGTTCGCCGAACAAGTCCATGATCTCGTCGGAGGTTCTGCTGTCGAGGTTTCCCGTCGGCTCGTCGGCGAGCAGCAGCGGCGGCGCATTGATCAGCGACCGCGCAATGGCCACGCGTTGCCGCTGGCCGCCGGAAAGCTGGTTCGGCCGGTGGCCCATGCGGTCGCCAAGGCCCAGTCGCTCGAGCAGCGCAATCGCGCGATCGCGAGCTTCGGCCGGATCGCGCGCGCTGAAGCGCAGCGGCAGCAGCACGTTGTCGAGCGCCGACAGGCGAGGGAGCAGGTGGAAGCTCTGGAAGACGAAGCCGATGTTGCTGTTTCGCATGCGCGATAGCGCCGTGTCGTCGAGGGTCGAGACTTCGTGTTCGAGCAGCCGGTACTCGCCGTCATCGGGCGTGTCCAGACAGCCCAGGATGTTCATCAGCGTGGACTTGCCGGAGCCCGACGGGCCCATCACGGCCACGAAGTCACCTTCCTCAACATCGAGGTCGACGTGATCGAGCGCATGAACCCAGGTGTCGCCGACATGAAAGCGCCGGCACAGCCCGCTTGTCGAGATTACCGCCATGAATTTCCTGAAGTTTCGATCATTTCCGGTATCGCGAGGATGATACCGGCTATACGCACGGACTCAACGCTTCAGCACTCCGGGACGTTGACCGCGAGGCCACCCTGCGAAGTCTCCTTGTAACTGGACTTCATGTCGAGACCGGTCTGGCGCATGGTTTCGATCACCTGGTCGAGCGACACCTTGTGCGTCCCGTCGCCGTGTGCCGCAAGCGTCGCCGCGTTGATCGCTTTGACCGCGCCCATGGCATTGCGTTCGATGCAGGGAATCTGCACCAGTCCGCCGATCGGGTCGCAGGTCAGGCCGAGATTATGTTCCATGCCGATCTCGGCGGCCTCTTCCACCGTGTCGTTGTCGCGGCCGAGTGCGGCTGCCAGCCCGCCCGCCGCCATCGAGCACGCGACGCCGACCTCGCCCTGGCAGCCCATCTCGGCGCCGGAGATCGACGCGTTCAGCTTGTACAGGATGCCGATCGCGCCCGCCGTCAGCAGGAACGTGCGCACGCCGTCCTCCGACGCACGCGGCACGAAACGCGAGTAGTACATCAGCACGGCCGGGATGATGCCGGCCGCGCCGTTGGTGGGCGAAGTCACGACGCGGCCGCCGGCGGCATTTTCCTCGTTCACCGCGATCGCAAACGTGTTCACCCATTCCATCGCGTCGAGCGGCGACGGCTCACCGCGCTGTTCGAGCCGCTTGCGCAGCTTTGGCGCGCGCCGCAGCACGGCCATCCGCCCGGGCAGCACGCCTTCGGTACGCAGGCCGCGCTCGATACAGGCTTTCATGACCGACCAGATGCGATCGAGGCCGGCCTCGACCTCGGCACGCGGCCGCCATGCCATCTCGTTCTGCATCACGAGCTCGGCGATCGACAGGTTGTTGGCCGCCGCCAGCTCCAGCAGCGTTCCCGCCTTGCGGTACGGATACGGGGGCATGTCACCCGATTCCGTCGCCGCCTCCTCGTCGCCGCGCGCGATGAACCCGCCGCCGAGCGAGTAATAGTCGGCCTCTATCAGTTCGACGCCGGCATCCGTGCGAGCCACGAAGCGCATGCCGTTCGTGTGCCGCGGGAGCTCGGTCTTGAAATCGAAGACGATGTCCGTCTCCGGGTCGAACACGATCGACCCGGCACCGGGCAGGTCGATCCGTTTCGACTCGCGGACGCCACGCAGGATGCCGTCGACTGCGTCCGGGTCCACCGTATCGGGCTCGGCGCCGGAAAGGCCGAGGACGATGGCCGAATCCGTGCCGTGGCCCCGCCCGGTCCACGCCAGCGACCCGTGCAGGCTCACCTGCACGGTGCAGACATCCGCCGCCACGCCCGAGAGCGACCGGACGAACTCACGCGCCGCCTTCATCGGCCCGACGGTGTGCGAACTCGACGGGCCGATACCGATCTTGAAGATATCGAAAACGCTGACGACAGCCATGCAGTTTCAGTCCGTCGAGAGCGAAAGCAGGCTGGCGTTGCCGCCGACCGCGGCGATGTTGTTGCTGACCGTGAATTCGTGCGCGAAGCGCGGCAGGTAGTGCGGCCCGCCAGCTTTCGGCCCGGTGCCCGACAGGCCGGAACCGCCGAACGGCTGCACGCCGACCACGGCGCCGATCATGTTCCGGTTGACGTACAGGTTGCCGGCACCCGACAGTCGCGCCATCTTCCGGGCGCGCGCGTCGATGCGGCTGTGCAGCCCCATCGTCAGGCCGTAACCCGTCGCATTGATCGCCGCCACCGTTTTCTCGAGGTCGCGGCCGCGAAAGCGCAGGACGTGCAGCACCGGGCCGAACACCTCCCGCTCGAGCTGGTCGATGCTGTCGATCTCGATCAGCGTCGGCGCGAAGAACGTGCCGCCGGCATGCTCGTCGCCGAGCGTGCAGCGGTGCAGAACGTCGGCATCCGTTTCCATGCGGTCGACGTGGGCCTGCAACAGCTGCCGCGCCTCTTCGTCGATCGCCGGCCCCACATCGGTTGCAAGGCACGCCGGATCGCCGATCCGCAGCTCGTCCATTGCGCCCTTCAGCAGGTCGACGACCCGTGGCGCGATGTCACGCTGGACGCAAAGGATGCGCAACGCGGAACAGCGCTGGCCCGCACTGTTGAACGCGGAGTACACCGAATCCAGCACGACCTGCTCCGGCAACGCCGAGCTGTCGACGAACATCGCGTTCTGACCACCGGTCTCGGCAATCAGCGCTGCGATCGGCCCGTCACGGCCCGCCAGCGTCCGGTTGATGACCCGGGCGGTATCCGTCGACCCGGTGAAGGCCACGCCCGCGACACGCGGATCCGCGACGGCGCGGCCACCGATCGTCGCGCCGTCGCCCGGCAGGAAGTGCAGCACGGCTTGCGGTACGCCGGCTTCGTGGAACAGCGTCGTCGCTCGATGCGCGACGAGCGGCGTCTGCTCCGCGGGCTTTGCGAGGACCGCATTGCCAGCGGCGAGCGCCGCGGCGACCTGCCCCGTGAAGATGGCGAGCGGAAAGTTCCACGGGCTGATGCACACGAACACGCCGCGTCCGTGCAGCCCGAGCGTGTTGCGCTCGCCGGTCGGGCCGGGCAACAGCGTCGGGTCGCCGAACGTGCGGCGCGACTCGCTCGCGTAGTAGCGCAGGAAGTCGACCGCCTCGCGCAGCTCGCTGATCGCATCCGGGATGGACTTGCCGGCCTCGCGCACGCACAGCGCCATCAGGTCGGCGGCGTTCGCTTCGAACAGGTCCGCCGCCTTCTCGAGGATAGCCGAGCGCTCCGCGGCCGGCGTACGGTTCCACTTCGGTTGCGCCTCGCACGCCGCGTCGAGAGCCGCGTCGACGTCCGCCGGCGTCGCCAGCGCACAGCTGCCCACGACCTGACGTGTCGATGCCGGATTGACGGACGGCACGGTTTCCCGGTCTCCCGGCTCGACCGCCGAACCCAGTGGCGCGGCGCGATGAGCGGTGCCTGCCGCTGCATCCATCGCCGACAACAGATCGCCTGCCACCGACCGGTCCGCCAGGTGATAACCGCGCGAATTGCGACGTTCCTCGCCGAACAGGTCGGGCGGCTGCGGGATGCGGGGATGCGGCCGGAAGTCGTGCTCGGCGCTCGTCGACAGCGGGTCCGACACGATGTCGAGCACCGGGATCGCGTCGTCCGAGATGCGGTTGACGAACGACGTGTTCGAACCGTTCTCGAGGAGCCTCCGGACCAGGTAGGGCAGCAGGTCCTCGTGGCTGCCGACCGGCGCGTACACGCGGCAGGGCCGGTTCAGCTTGTCCGGGTTGATGACCTCGGCGTACAACTCCTCGCCCATGCCGTGCAGGCGCTGGAACTCGTAATCCGAGCGGCCGCCGGCGTAGTGGATGATGCTGGCGAGTGTGTGCGCGTTGTGTGTCGCGAACTGCGGGTACAGCACATCGCCGGCCTCGAGCGCGATGCGCGCGCAGGCCAGGTAGGACACATCGGTGTGCGACTTGCGGGTAAATACCGGGTAGCTCGACAGCCCCGCTTCCTGGGCGCGCTTTATCTCGGCATCCCAGTAGGCACCCTTGACGAGCCGCACGGGAATCCGGTGGCCGGTGTCGCGGCCGAGATCCACGAGCCATTCGAAGACGTGGCGCGCCGTCCGCAGATAAGTCTGCACGGCCAGGCCGAAGCCGTCGTAGTCGTCGAGCCGCGCGCCCTTCAGCACCGCCTTGAAGACCGCAAGCGACAGTTCGAGGCGGTCCGCCTCCTCGGCATCGACGGTCAACGCGATGCCCGAGTCGCGCGCGTGTTCCGCGAGTTCGATCAGCCGCGGCACGAGTTCGGCCATCACACGCTCCTGCTGCGTGTACAGGTAGCGCGGATGCAGCGCCGACAGCTTCACCGAAATACTCGTCGCGCGGAAGATATCCGCGCCGTCCGTCTTGTCGCCGATCTCGGCGATCGCGTCGTGGTAAGCCTCGAAATAGCGCCCGGCATCGCGAGCCGTGAGCGCCGACTCGCCGAGCATGTCGAACGTGTACCGGTAGTCCCGGTTTTTCTTCTTCGACGCACGATCCATCGCCTCGCGAATCGTCCGGCCCATGACGAACTGGTGACCCATGATCTTCATGGCCTGGCGCATCGCCGTGCGGACGACCGGCTCGCCGGCCCTGCCCGCCAGGTTGCGCAGGACGCCGGCGGGATCCCGGCGGGCGTCGTCGTCGACGCGCAGAATACGGCCGGTCAGCATGAGCCCCCAGGTGGAGGCATTGACGAACAGCGAGTCACTCGTGCCCAGGTGATCCTGCCAGCGCGCCGACGTGATCTTGTCGGCAATCAGTTGGTCCGCCGTTTCCGCGTCCGGGATACGCAGCAGTGCCTCGGCAATGCACATCAGCAGGATCCCTTCCTGCGACGACAGATCGTACTGCTGCAGGAACGCATCGATGCCGCCCTCCTGATCGGAGTTCCGGCGCACGGCCTGCACGAGCTCCGCGGCAAGCGTCTGGATTTCGCGCCGCCCGGCCTCACCCGGATCGGCCAGGGCCGCCAGCTCGCGCAGCAGCGACTGTTCATCGGCCAGGTAACGGCCGCTGAGCCCCGGCACCGCGCCGGGCTGCGCGGCGGCCTGATCTGTGAATCGCATAGCGTTGTCCCCGAGGATGATGATCGCACAGGACCGCATCCCCGGGCCATGTCCCGGCAGATCGCGGACGCGCCGTGCGTCTGCTGCCGACGAAAGCCGGCTGATATACTCTGCGGCCTTTCAGGACCGAGGGCAATACCGTGCCTGCCAGTTTTCTCGCGTCACTCTCCGCGCGTACCGAAGAGCTCAGGTCGCAGGGTCTCTACAAGTCCGAACGCCTCATTGCCGGTCCGCAACAGGCGGACATCGAGGTTCGCCGAAACGGTGCGACCGACCACGTATTGAACCTCTGTGCGAACAACTACCTCGGCCTCGCAAATCACCCGGCCGTCATTGCTGCAGCGCACAAAGCCCTCGACCGCTACGGCTACGGCATGGCCTCGGTGCGATTCATCTGCGGCACACAGACCATCCACAAGGAGCTCGAGGACCGCATCACTCGCTTCCTCGGGACCGAGGACACGATCCTGTACCCGTCCTGTTTCGATGCGAACGGCGGCCTGTTCGAGACGCTGCTCGACGGCGACGACGCCGTCGTCAGCGATGCGTTGAACCACGCGAGCATCATCGACGGCATCCGCCTGTGCAAGGCAGGCCGGTATCGCTACCGCAACAACGACATGGACGACCTGCGGGCACAGCTCGACGCGGCGAAATCCGCGAACAACCGGCTGATCGTGACGGACGGCGTGTTCTCGATGGACGGCACGATCGCTGATCTCGGGGCCATCTGCGACCTCGCCGACGAGTACGGCGCACTGACGATGATCGACGACTGCCACGCCACCGGTTTCCTGGGCGCGACCGGCCGCGGCACGCACGAATACCGCGGCGTCATGGGGCGCCTCGACATCATTACCGGCACACTCGGCAAGGCGCTCGGCGGCGCCTCCGGCGGCTACACGTCCGGGCGCAGGGAGATCGTCGGCTGGCTGCGGCAGCGCTCGCGTCCCTACCTGTTTTCGAACTCGGTCGCACCGGTGATCGCGGCGGCGTCGATCGCGGTACTGGACCTGCTCGAACGCGACGACTCCCTGCGCGAACAGCTCCACGAGAACGCGGCTTATTTTCGGAAATGCCTCGAAGAGCGCGGCTTCGACCTGAAGCCCGGCGAACACCCCATCATTCCGGTGATGCTGGGCGACGCCCGTCTCGCCACGGAGATGGCCGATCGCCTGCTCGCGCACGGCGTGTACGTCATCGGCTTTTCCTACCCTGTCGTGCCGCAGGGCGAGGCGCGCATCCGTACCCAGATGTCCGCAGGCCTGACCCGCAAGCAGCTCGACCATGCCGTAGACGCGTTCACGACGGTCGGCCGCGACCTCGGAGTGATCGACTGATGCGTGCACTCGTCAAGGCGAAACGCGAACCCGGCATCTGGATGGAAGACATCGAGGAGCCGGAGGTCGGCCACAACGACATCCTCATCCGGGTACGGCGCGCCGCCATCTGCGGCACCGACATCCACATCTACCAGTGGGATGCGTGGGCGCAGGGCGCGATTCCGGTGCCGCTCGCGATCGGCCACGAGTTCATGGGCGAGGTCGTCGCCTGCGGCAGCGAGGTGCGCGGCTTCGAACCCGGCGACCGCGTGTCCGCCGAGGGCCACATTACCTGCGGCGTGTGCCGCAATTGCCGCGCGGGACGCCGCCACCTGTGCATCAATACCGTCGGTGTCGGTGTCAGTCGACCGGGCGCATTCGCCGAGTATATTGCGGTGCCTGCGTTCAACGCGTTCAAGCTGCCGGACGCGATCGGCGACGAACTCGCGTCCATTCTCGACCCGCTCGGCAACGCGACGCACACCGCGCTGTCGTTCGACCTCGTCGGTGAAGACGTCCTCATCACCGGCGCCGGACCGATCGGCATCATGGCCGTCTCGATCGCCCGCTTCGCCGGCGCCCGCCACGTCGTCATCACCGACATCAACGACTATCGCCTCGACCTGGCGCGCAAGATGGGGGCCACCGTCGCGCTGAACGTCACGCGCGACTCGATCGACGCCACGATGAAGTGTCTCGGCATGACCGAGGGTTTCGACGTGGGCATGGAAATGTCCGGCAATCCGGCCGCGTTCCGCGACATGCTGCGCACGATGCATCACGGCGGGAAGATCGCGATGCTCGGTATTCCGCCGAACGAGATGGCGATCGACTGGAACCAGGTCATCTTCAAGGGCCTGGTGCTCAAGGGCGTCTACGGCCGGGAGATGTTCGAAACCTGGTACAAGATGGCCAGCATGCTGCAGAGCGGCCTCGTGATCGAACCCGTCATCACGCACCGCTTCCCGGCCGAAGACTACCGGCCGGCGTTCGAGCTGATGGCCTCCGGGAAATCCGGCAAGGTGATCCTCGACTGGACCTGATACCCGGCTAGCGGATATCGCACAGGCAGTGTGAATAGATGCCCTTCGGGTCGTCGAAACGGAACAACGGGTCCAGCGCGCCCTCCAGCGTTGCGGCCATCTGCTCGAGGCGCGTCGGCGCCACGGGCTCGCCGAACGTCAGCCCCGCGCTGCGCCCGACGGACATCAGGTCCAGCAGCAGCTGCTCGGTCGGCGACAGCTCGCGCCGGATCGTGCGCACGCCGTAGTCGCCCTCATCGAGGCCCGCAAGCGACGCGGCGGCGTCGACGGCATCGTCGAGGTCGCCGAGTTCGTCGACGAGACCGTTGGCCAGCGCGTCGGCACCGGTCCACACGCGGCCCTGCCCGATCGCATCCACCGCGTCCTCGTCCATGTCGCGGTAGCGCGCGACGCGCGCGACGAAATCATCGTAGCCGTCGTTCACGATCAGCTGGAACAGGGCCTTCGCCTGCTCGGACATTTCGCGGTCCGGGCGGAACTCGCCGGTCCAGACCGTGGAACCGACGCCGTCCACGTTGATACCCAATGCTTCGAAGGAACGCTGGAACGTCTGAAACATGCCGAAGATGCCGATCGACCCGGTAATGGTCGACGGGCGCGCATAGATCGCGTCCGCGCTGGACGCGATCCAGTAGCCGCCGGACGCCGCGACACTGCCCATGGATGCCACGACCGGCTTGCCCGCCGCCTGCAACGCCAGCACTTCGTTGCCGATCACGTCGGACGCGAACGTACTTCCGCCCGGGCTGTCGATCCGCAGGACCACGGCGGCGACGGATTCGTCGTTCAACGCACGGCGCAGCAGTTCGCTGGTCGAGTCCGCGCCAATGGTGCCCGGCGACGGGGACCCGAACGTGATGTCGCCCGACGCGACCACGACGGCAACGTTGCGCTCGCGAAGGTCGACCGGGTGCAGCAGCCGCATCTGCGCGAGGTAGTCATACATGGCCGTCGTGACAGGCGCATCGGGAAACTCCGAATCGCTGCCCACGGCCTCGATCAGCGCGTCCCGGACCTGCCGGCGCGTCCGCAGGCCATCCACCAGCCCGGCATCGAACGCCGCCGCGGCAATGTCGCCGCCGGTCGCCGTGACAGACTCCACGAGTCCGTCCGTGAAGTCGACGAGCGCCTGTTCGCCGAGACCGCGCGCCTCGCGCACATCCGCCACGTACATCGACCATAGCTGATTCGTCAGGTGCGTGAGGTCTTCGCGCGCCTCGTCCGACATGTCCATGCGCGTGTACGGTTCGACAAACGTCTTGTGCGTCCCGACGCGAAACACGTTCCAGTCGATGCGCAGCTTGTCGATCGCGTCCTTGTAGTAGGTCCGGAAGCTGCCGAAGCCCTGCAACATGACGATGCCTTCCGGGTGCAGGTAGGCCTCGTCCGCGTGCGCAGCCAGGTAGTAGCCCGCCTGCGACATGAAGTCTGCGCTGGCCACGATACGTTTGCCGCTCGCCCGGAAATCCGCCATCGCATCCGCGATGCGTTGCAGCTTCGACAGGCCGCCACCGGCGAGACCGCTGAGTTCCAGGTGCACGAGCTTCACGCGCCGATCGTCGCGCGCGAACGCCAATGCGTCGACGACGTCCTGCACCACGGTCTGCGGCGGCGAGTCGCCGCCGAAGAGCTCCAGCCGGGCCTGCTCGAACGGATCGCCCTCGAACTGCTCCACGAGGTAGCCGACGGGCCGGATCTGCAATGCGGTGGTGGCCGGCAGGATCGGCGATGCGCCGTTCATGACCGCGATCAGCAGCCCGAAGATCGCGAGAAGCAGCACGAGATGCAGGATCCTGCGGAGCACATCCACGCCACGCCACAGCGCGCGGGCGATGCGCACCAGCGGATTGCCCGCCGGGCCGGTATTCGCAGTCGTGGATGTCATGAAAGCTGCGACCTCACCGGGCGTTGTCGGGTTCCCGATAACTGATTCGGTACACCTTGTCTGCGTCATCGTCACTGACGAGCAATGCGCCGTCCGGCGCAACGATGACGTCCACCGGCCGGCCGTGAGTCTGCTGACCGTCGACCCAGCCTTCCGCAAACGTCTCGTGAGACACGGCGCGGCCGTCTTCGATGCGCACGAGCGTCAGCTGGTAGCCGGCCTTCGTCGAGCGGTTCCACGAACCGTGTTCCGCGACGAACAGCTGGCCACGGTACGCGGCCGGGAACATGTCGCCGGTGTAGAACGCGATGCCGAGCGCCGCGTGGTGAGCCCCGAGCCGGTATTCCGGCGGCGTGTAGTCCGAACAGTCCTTGCCGCGCCCGAACTCCGGGTCCGGGACGTCGCCCTGGTGGCAATACGGATAGCCGAAGTGCTGGCCCGTCGCCGTCACCCGGTTGATTTCTTCTGCCGGCACATCGTCGCCGAGCATGTCACGGCCGTTGTCCGTGAACCAGAGCTCGCCCGTCTCGGGGTGCCAGGCGAAGCCGACGGAGTTTCGCACGCCGTGCGCCACGACTTCCCGGCCGCTGCCGTCCGTATTCATACGCACGATCCGCGCGAAGCCCTCTTCATCGCAAATGTTGCACGGCGCCCCGATCGACACGTACAGCTTGCCATCAGGGCCGAAGCCGATATAGCGCCAGCCGTGGTGCCGCTCGCTGGGCAATTCGATCGGCAGGATCTCCGGCTCCGGTGGCTTGCGCAGCCGTTGCCGGATATTCCGGTACACGAGCACACGCCCGATTTCGGCCACGTAGAGGTCACCGTCGCGGTAGGCGATGCCGTTTGGCGTCTGCAGGTCGTCGTCGATCTCGACGACGCGCGCCCGGCCGGGCCCGGGAACGATGGCGTACACCGACTTGCCCTGCCGGTTGCTGACGTACACGACGCCATCGTCACCCGGCGCCAGCGAACGCGCATTGTCGACCTCGGCGTACACTTCGATCGAGAAGCCCGGCGGCAGTCGGATATCGTCCAGGTCGACATCGGCGAACACGGTGGCCGGACCGAGCAGGCTGGCGAGGAAGATGACAACACGGGCAAATCGGCGATTCATCGGGGGCGTCTCGGGGCGAAAACGCTAGCCTAGCAGGAAAGCCCGGCTCGTGGCCCGCAGCACGTCAATCCGGCAGCAGCACCAGCGACAACCAGGGCCAGAACGTGATCAGCAATACCGACAGCAACAGGATGACAAGGAACGGGAACGTCGCCGAGTACACGTGCATGATCGGCTTGTCGAACCGGTAGCTTGCGATGAACAGGTTGAGCCCGACCGGCGGCGTCAGGTAACCGAGTTGCATCGCCGCGAGGAACACGATGCCGAGGTGTACCGGGTGAACGTCGTAGCCCTCGGCAATGGGCAGGATCAGCGGAACGACCAGTACGATCGCCGAGAAAATGTCCAGGATCGCGCCGAGCACGAGCAGGAAGACCAGCAGCAGCAGCAGGAACGTCACCTGGCTGGACACCAGCCCGGCCACGAGATCCAGCAGCATCTGCGGGATTCCGGCGCCGATCATGTAGTTCGTCGACGCGACGGACACGCCGAGGATCAGCAGGATGCCACCGACGAGTACCATCGACTGGCGAATGACGCCCGGCAGGTCAGCGAGCCGGATCTCGCGAAGGATGAAGACCTCGACGATCAGCACGTACAGCGCCGTCACGGCCGCGGCTTCGGAGACCGCGAAGTAGCCCGAATAGATACCGCCGAGCACGACGACCGGCAGCGGCAGCTCCCAGGCCGCCTCCCGGAGCGCGCCGCCCAGCTCGCCCCACGAAAAATCGCCGAACGGCTTCCGGTTGTGCCGGTTCACCCAAAGGCTCCAGCCGGACAGCATCAGCAGCATCGCGAGCCCCGGCAGCACGCCGGCGAGGAACAGGTCGTCGATCGGCACTTCGGCGATGACGCCGTAGAGGATCAGGGGCAGCGACGGCGCGAACAGCAGGCCGAGGCTGCCGGACGAGGTCACGAGCCCGAGATTGAAACGATCGTCGTAGCCGTCGTGCTTCAGGGCCGGGTACAGGATCGCGCCGAGCGCGATGATCGTCACGCCGGATGCGCCGGTAAACGCGGTGAAGAACGCGCACGCGGCCAGGCAGACGATCGCAAGGCCGCCCGGCATCCAGCCGAGCAATGCGCTCGTCAGGCGCACGAGGCGCTTCGGCGCGCTGCTCTCGCTCAGCAGGTAGCCCGCGAACGTAAACAGCGGAATCGCGGCGAGGAACGGCATGTCGGCGATGCTCATGATCTCGAGCGGCATGCTCATGAGATCCGTGTCCTCGCGCTGGTAACCCAGCATGGCACTCGCGGCAATCACGGCGAACAGCGGCGCTCCGAGCACCGCGAGCACGACCAGGACGATGCTGAGCAGGATCATTCGGCAGGCTCCGCCGGCCGGCCACGCAACCCCGCCCCGTCCTCGGCCGCCAGCACGAGGAATCGGTAGGCCAGGATGGCAAAGGAGAGCGGCACGACGACGTGTGCGATCCAGGCCGGTACGTCGACGAGCACGGTGTCGGCGAACTCCACTTCCAGCCTGAGGTAGCGCCAGGCCTGCCACGCCAGCACGGCGCAGACGCCGGCCGCGAACAGGTCCACGACGAGACGCACGGCGGCGATGCCCCGCTCCGGCAGTACGTGCGACAGCGCGTCGATGCGGATGTGACGATTGTCGCGGCACGCGGCAACGGAGCCGATCATGGCCAGCCACAGCACCAGGAGGCGCACGAGCTCGTCGGCCCAGATGACGCCGGTTTCGAACACCTCGCGCAGGATGATCTGGCCGACCGCGAGCAGGATCAGCGACGACAGCAATACGAGGAGTGCCGCGTTCTCCGCCAGGCGGCCGGCGCGGTCGAGACGCGACAGGAGCGTCTTCACGACAGCGCCGTCTCAGTCCTGCGTGGCACTCGCCCGGACAGCGTGCGAGTCGCGGAACTCGTCGGCCAACGCCAGCATCTCATCGTAGAGGCTCGTCGTGTACGCACCGCTTTCGATGATTTTCCGGTTCGACTCCCGCATTTGCGCGCGCAGGCGTTCTGCTTCGGCCGGGTCAAACTCGACGAGCTCGATCTTCTGTCGCAGCAGCGCGGCTCTCGCCTCACGGTTGTCGACCAGGTTCTGCTTGTCGAACTCGTCGTAGATGCGCGACATGACCTCGCGCACGATGCCCTGATCATCGCTGCTCAGTTTCGAAAACGCACGCTTGTCGATGGCCATGACGCCCATCGTGTAGCTGAGCGGCAGCTCCGTCATGTACTGCACTTTCGTATGCCACTGCAGCACGAGCGCGCCGATCGGCGAGATGCCGACGATGTCGATCAGCCCCGTCTGCAGGCCGGTCAGGACGTCGGTCAGCGGCAGGGTTACCGGCGACAGCGACACCGCTTCCATCGAGGCGTAGCTGACACGGTCGCCTTCGGGAATCCACACGCGCTTTCCACGCAGGTCGTCCAGCGAACGCACCGGCGTGTTGGACATGATCGAGGCGAAACCGCCGGCCGCGAATCCGAAGCTGACGAAGCCGGCATCCTCGAGCCCCTCGCGCAGTTTCTCGTCGAGCCGTTTCCGGACGTAAGCGGCCTCTTCCTCCGACTCGAACACCATCGGCATGCCATAGATATTGATGTCGGGATACAGGCCGGCGAGCGCGGTCGGCGTAAACGCGCCGCCATGCAAGGCACCAATGCGAATCTTGCCGAGCACCTTCGTGTCGTTGCCCTGCACGCCGCCGCCGAAGAACTTGATCTGGACGCGCCCGTCCGTGCGCTCACGGATCTCCGCGGCGCCGGCGCGCATGTTTCGCATCCAGTCCGAGCCTTCCGGCGTGACGGTCGCGATCTTCAGCGTCGTCGCATGTGCGAAGCCGGTACCCAGCAGGAGCACCAGCATCAAGGCGAATTTCTTCATCTGTTCATCCCGTCGGGCGGTCGATTTCGACCGCTCTAAAAATAGTCATCGGCAGAGGCCAGCAAATCCTGAGCGTCGGCCTGCGCCAATACGTTCGACAGCGTCAGCCCGTCGACGTACGGGTCCGCCGCGACGACGTCGGCGAGCAGGCGGTCATGCAACTCGCGGTCATAGAGCAACCGGGCGTAACCGCGCGCAAACTCGACCTTCGCGCTGAGGTCGCGCCCACCGGACATCTCGATCGCGCGCTCGAAATAGCCGCGCGCCAGCTCCGGGTCGCCGCCGAGCGCAGGCGGCCGCAGTGTCTTCAGAATGCCCATGTAAGTGTACGTCGACGCGTCCACGCCATCGCCCGCGATATCGACGTAGTGATCGAACAAAGCCTCGACCTGGGGCAACTCCGCCAGCGAGTCCCAGTCGTCGCTGTGTGCCCGCAGGTAGGCCAGGGTCGCGAATCCGTAGGTATACAGGAATTCAGCATCGCGCGCGCGGACCCCCGCGAGGCTGGCGACGAATTCGTCGTAGTTGTCGTCCCGCCAGCCGCACGCGTCTTCGTAGCGCCCGCACATGGCCGCCAGGCCGTAGCGCCGTGCCCGCGAGGTCAGCCGGGCGGCACGGACCGGGTCGTCCGCGAAGACCGCGCCGTACGAGGCGTACAGGCTGGCCGCAGCGGACAGCAGGTCGGGATCGTCGGGACTGCCTTCGAGCAGGCTGTCGATCAGCACGAGATAGGACGGCAGCGCCGCCTTCGCGGTCGCGGGATCGTCCTGGTTCAGCACCGCGGCCTGCAGGTTCGCCGCGAAATTGCTCGCTGCGCCGGACACGAGCGACGCACAGCCCGCACCGCTCGTGAGAGCGAGCAGCAAGAGGACCAGGCGGCTCCGGGAATGTCGCGTTCCGGAAGTCATGCCAGCAGAGACTCCGTTACGAACGAAAGGTTTCAGGATATGTCGGCGACCGGCCCGTTTGTGTGGGCCAGCGCACGCTTTTCCGCATTGCCCGCGGCTGAAACGGCACCAGGCCCCGACCGCTCCCGGCCGGGGCCTGGCGCGCATTCGGACTAGATCTTTTCCTTGATCCGAGCAGCCTTGCCGGTACGCCCGCGCAGGTAATACAGCTTCGCACGGCGCACGTTGCCGCGACGCTTCACTTCGATCGAGTCGACGACCGGCGAATACGTCTGGAAGATGCGCTCCACGCCCTCACCGTGCGAAATCTTGCGCACCGTGAACGAGGAGTTCAGGCCACGGTTGCGCTTCGCGATGACGACGCCTTCGAAGGCCTGCAGGCGCTCACGCTCGCCTTCCTTGACCTTGACCTGGACGACGACCGTGTCACCGGGCGCGAAGTCCGGGACGTCCTTCGTCATCTGTTCCTGCTCGATCGCTTCGATAATCTTGCTCATGTCTCTTTACCGGATTCCTGCAAATATTCTTCGAGCAGCGCCCGCTGCTCGGCGTTCAAGTTCAGTCGCCGCACCAGGTCCGGACGCCGCAGGAAACTGCGGCCCAGGGCCTGCTTGTGGCGCCACCGCGCAATCGCGGCATGATCGCCGGACAGCAGTACCGCCGGCACCTCGCGTCCGGCCACCTGCTCCGGCCGCGTGTAATGCGGATGATCCAGCAGCCCGGTCGTAAACGACTCCTGGGCCGCGGATTCCGCGTCGCCGAGCACGCCCGGCAGCAAACGCGTCACCGCGTCGATCACCGCCATCGCGGCAATCTCGCCGCCCGACAACACGAAGTCCCCGAGCGACAATTCTTCGTCGACGGCATCGACGATCAAGCGTTCGTCGAAGCCCTCGTAACGCCCGGCCAGCAGTACCAGCCCGGGCAGACCGGCGTACCGCTCCGCGGTCGCCTGGTCGAACCGGGTACCCTGCGGCGACAGGCACACCACCGGCGATCCCGCCGGCATCCGCGCCGCGAGCGACGCGATCGCCGCGGCCGACGGCTCGTACTTCATCACCATGCCGGGTCCGCCGCCGTAAGGCCGGTCGTCCACCGTCCGGTGCGGGTCCGTCGCGTGCTCCCGCGGGTTCTCGCAATCGAGCGCGACCAGGCCCCGCTCGACCGCTCTCCCGAGCACACCGTACCCGGCAACGTCGGCGACGAGATCCGGAAACAGCGTGACGACGCCGAAACGCACCGTGTCAGTCCCATTCCCAGTCGACGTGAATGACGCCGGCATCGAGATCCACCTCGAGGATCACGTCGTCCATCACGAACGGAATCAACCGTTCAGCGTCGCCCTCGGTGACCAGCACGTCGTGCGTCCCGGTCTCCATGACATACGCCACTGTCCCGAGACGCTTCCCGTCCCGGTGCACGACCTCGAGTCCCTCGAGATCGCGCCAGTAATACGTTCCTTCTTCCGGCGGCGGCAGCGTTTCCGCCGCCACGCCGATCTCGCAATCCAGCCATTCGGCCGCCTGGTCGCGGTCCGTCACCCCGGCAAGGCGCGCGATGACGTTCTTGCCGTGCCGCCGGCCCTCGGCCATCGGCATCGCCCGCCAGCCGTCGGCACTCTTCAGCCACCAGGGACCGTAGTCCACGATCGCTTCCCGGGGGTCCGTGTACGAAAACACCTTGACCCAGCCCCGGACGCCGAACAGTCCGCTCACGCGGCCCAGTATGACCGGGTCCGCCCCGGGCCCGTGCGCCGCTTCGCTCACCGCGCCGACCGCCGTGCGACGGCCGCTCGCGTCAGTTCGCCGCGGCCTTGCGATGGGTTTTCAGGAGGGCGGCGACCCGCTCGGACGGCTTCGCGCCCTGGCCGATCCAGTAGTCCACGCGCTCCAGGTCGATGCGCAGGTTTTCCTCGTGGTCCTTGCCCACGGGGTTGAAGAAGCCCACGCGCTCGATGTAACGGCCGTCGCGACGATTGCGACTGTCGGTGACGACCATGTGATAGAACGGGCTTTTCTTCGCGCCAGCGCGCGAAAGACGAATGCTAACCATCTGAATTCCGTAGTAAAAGTGTTGCCAGGCGGACACGCCTGCGCTCGGGCCGGCCCGAGTAGACCGCGCATTGTACCGATAACCGCGCAAAAGTGAAGCGTTTTCCTTGGGCCTATCCCCTTGTTTTTCAGGGGCCTGCGCAGGCGTCGGCTCAGGGCCGGAAGCCCGGCGGCAGCCCCCCGCCCGGCATGCCCCGCAGCATCTTCTTCATGCCGCCGCGGGCCATCTTCTTCATCATCCGCTCCATCTGCGTGTGCTGCTTGAGCAAGCGGTTGACGTCCTGGACCGCGAGCCCCGCGCCGGCAGCGATGCGCTTCTTCCGCGAGCCGTTGATGAGCTTCGGGAAACGGCGCTCCCGGGGCGTCATCGAGTTGATGACCGCGATCTGGCGCTTCAGCTGGCGCTCGTCGGTGCCGGCCTTCAGCGCGTCGGGGTTTACCTTGCCGGGGATCGGCATCTTGTCGAGCATCGCGGCGATGCCCCCCATGTTCATCATCTGCTCGAGCTGGTCGCGCAGGTCCGCGAGGTCGAAGCCCTGCCCCTTCTTCAGCTTCTTCGCGAGCTTCTCGGCCTTGTCGCGCTCGACCTTGCCCTCGATCTCCTCGACGAGCGACAGCACGTCGCCCATACCGAGAATGCGCGACGCCATGCGGTCCGGGTGAAACGCCTCGAGTGCGTCCGACTTCTCGCCGGTGCCGACGAAGCGGACCGGCTTGCCGGTGACCTCGACGACGGACAGCGCAACGCCGCCCTTCGCATCGCCGTCCGCCTTCGTCAGCACGACGCCCGTCAGCGGCAGGCTGGTATCAAAGGCCTTGGCGGCATTGACGGCATCCTGGCCGGCCATGCTGTCGACGACGAACAGGGTCTCGACAGGCTGCGCACGCTCGTGCACCGCGACGACCTCCGCCATCATCTCGTCGTCGACGTGCAGGCGCCCGGCCGTGTCGACGACGAGGACATCCGCGTGCGCCCGGCGGGCCTCATCGAGCGCGCGGTCGACGATATCGACCGGCCGCTCGCTCGCCGAACTCGCGACGAAGCCGGCCCCGACTTCCGCGGCCAGACGCTCGAGCTGCAGGATCGCGGCGGGACGGTGGACGTCCACGCTGACCAGCAGCACTTTCTTGCGCTCGGCCTCGACGAGCCGCCGCGCCAGCTTGCCGGCCGTGGTCGTCTTGCCCGCGCCCTGCAGGCCGGCCAGCAGCACGACGGCCGGCGGGCGCGCTTTCAGTTCGAGTGGCACGTTCGCGTCGCCCAGGACGCGCACCAGCTCGGAGTGAATGATCTTGATGAACGCCTGGCCCGGCGTCAGGCTGCGTCCGACTTCGGCGCCGAGGGCGCGTTCGCGCACGCGCTCCGTGAACGTCTTGACGACGGGCAGCGCCACGTCCGCCTCGAGCAGGGCGAGGCGCACCTGTCTCAGCGTGTCCTTGACGTTGTCTTCGGTCAGCCGGCCTTTGCCGGTAAGGCTGCGCGAGACGTCCTGCAGCCGGCCGCTCAGGTTTTCGAACATGGTGATGGAAACGGGGCCGTGGGCGAACGGCGAGTGTATCAGACGTTCAGCACCGTTCCACGCGAAAGCATACGGATGCGCCGGTCGGGGACCTGCTCCGTCACCTGCCTGAGAATTCGGTCTTCCTCGCCGGGCTTCATGCCCGTGAGCCAGATGTCCGGGTCCTGCCTGAGGCGCCCGAGATCGCGCGTCAGCGTCCGCGGGCAGTAGTGCCCGGCATCGTTCGCGAGTTGCTCGAGTTCGTCGGGGAACGAGACCTCGATGACCAGCAGCTTCAGGTCGTCGCAGGCATTCAGCACCGGCCACAACGTCTCGTTGCTCTTCGTGTCGCCGCTGACCGCGAACGCGCCGGCGCAGTTCCTCACCGTGAAGCCGAGCGAGGGCACACTGTGCATCACGTCGACCGCGTAGAAGTCCCGGTTGCCGATCGCGATGGTGTCGCCGGGGCTGCACACGTGGTAGCGCAGCATCGGGTTGTCCGGCGACGGCAGCTTCGCGAAGTCCGGCCAGATGATGTCGTTGAAAAGGTGCGCCCGGATGGCGCGCAGGGTTTCCTCGCGCGCGTACACCGTCAGCGGGGTCGTAAACGCTTCGTCGAACACCGAGTCCGCGAGCATGGGCAAACCGGCGATGTGATCGAGGTGCGAGTGGGTCAGGAACACATGGCGTATCGCTTGCAGGTCGTCGACCGACAGGTCGCCGATGCCCGTGCCGGCATCGATCAGCACGTCGTCGTCGACCATCATCGCGGAGGTGCGCGAACCCGCGCCGATGCCTCCGCTGCAACCCAATACCCTGATTTGCATGGTTCCGTGTCCCGTTTGGCAGTCCCCCGATCGGTTCCGGAACAGGGTACTAATGGCATGCGCCATGTGGGATGATTCGATGCACCGAACGGTAGGCGAACCATCCGCGGGTTTCTGTGTTTCAAATCACAATTTTTTTTCTGTACCTGGCGGCCGCAATTCTCTTTGCACTCAGTCGCTTACCTGATTGGTCGGACCGCGCCCGAAAGCTGGTCATCCCGGCGTTCCTGGCCGCGGCCATTGCCGTCTGTACCGACGGCTGGCTGCTCTACACGGCGCTCGACGACGGCCGCAATATCACGCTGGCAAACACCGTATCGATCATCGGATTTCAGCTCGGCGCGATCGGCCTGCTGGGTGCCGCAAAACCGGTGCTGCGCGGCATTTCGGCCGGGCTGTTGCTGCTGGCGGGGATGCTGGCGCTGGTCACCGGCAAAGACCCGGCGACGGCTGCCGCAACGGCGCTGAGCTGGCAGGTGCGCACGCACGTGCTGACGTCGCTGTTCGCGTACGGCCTGCTCACCGTCGGGGCGATCGTCGCCATTGCGGGGTTGATGCAGGAGTGGCGGCTGAAGGCCCGACGACTGTCGCCGGTCAACCACCTGTTCGCGCCGCTGGAAACGACCGAGGCACTGCTCTACGCGGTGACCGCGGCCGGGTTTACGGTCCTGCTGCTTTCCGTCATCAGCGGGCTCACCTTCGTCGAGAACCTGTTCGCCCAGCATCTCGTGCACAAGACGACGCTGTCGCTGCTGGCGCTCGCGATCTTCGGCATCCTGCTCGCCGGGCGGCAATTCGCCGGCTGGCGCGGCCGCCGGGGCATCTACCTGTACCTGGCGGGATTCGGCCTGCTGTGCCTCGGCTACTTCGGCAGCCGGGTCGTGCTGGAGGAATTCCTTGGCCGCAGCTGGAGTTGAGACTGGAACGCGGGTTCTTGACACCCTGCATTTGCCCTGCTGAACTGCAATAGATATAGGTATACGGAGGTGCCCCGCCGTTGGGCGACGAGGTCCCCCTAGGCGCCCAGATCGGCGTCCTGTTGCTGCTCCTGTTGCTGTCCGCTTTTTTCTCGGGCTCGGAAACGGCCCTGATGAGCCTGAACCGCTACCGGCTGCGCCATCGCGCGCGCGAGGGGCACCGCGGCGCGAAGATGGCCGAGAAACTGCTGGAACGGCCCGACCGCCTGATCGGCCTGATCCTGCTCGGCAACAATCTCGTGAATTTCTCCGCCGCGTCGCTCATGGCATTGACGGCGCGGGAACTCGGCGGAGAAGCCGCCGTTTACATCGGCACGTTCGTCCTCACGTTCGTCGTTCTGATCTTCTCCGAAGCCGCCCCGAAGACGCTGGCCGCGTTGCACCCGGAACGACTGGCCTACCCGGCCGCACTCATCTACTACCCGTTGCTGGTCGTCACGTACCCCATCGTCTGGCTCACGAACGCGTGCTCGAATGGCGTGCTGTACCTGTTCGGCGTGCGCAGCAGCGGCGAAGGCCTGCAGGCGCTCACGCGCGAGGAATTGCGCACGCTCGTGCACGAGGCGGGCGGCCGGATCTCCGGTCGCTACCAGAAGATGCTCATCAGCATCCTGGATCTCGAGAAGGTCTCGGTCGACGACGTCATGGTGCCGCACAACGAAATCGTGGGCATCGACCTGGAAGCCGATCCTGCCGAGATCGCGGCCATCATCAACACGAGCCAGCACTCGCGGCTGCCGGTGTACCGCGACGACCTCGACAACGTGGTCGGCATCCTGCACTTGCGGAAGCTCGCGAACTTCGCGACGCAGACATTCGATGTCCCGACGTTGACCCGCCTCCTCGACGAGCCCTATTTCGTGCCGGAGGGAACGCCGCTGAGCACGCAGCTCGTGCAGTTTCAGCGCCGGCGCCTGCGCATCGCGCTGGTCGTCGACGAGTACGGCGACATCCAGGGCGTAGTCACGCTCGAAGACATCCTCGAGGAAATCGTCGGCGAGTTCACGACCGACCCGGCGGACGACATCGCCGACGTTGTCCAGGAAAGCAACGACTCCTGGCTGGTCGACGGCGCGGCCAACATCCGCGAACTGAATCGCACGCAGGGCTGGTCCCTGCCGACGGACGGCCCGAAAACGATCAACGGGCTGATCGTCGAGCGCCTCGAGACGATCCCGGCGCCCAAGACCTGCCTGAAGATCGACGGCTACCCGATCGAAATCGTAGCCAGCGACGACAACCGCGTGCGAACCGTGCGCGTCGGTCCGCGCCGCCAACCCAGCGCGGACGCCGCCGCCTGACTCAGTACGCCGCGTCGAGCGCCTCGCCGATCCGGCGGACGCCGACGACACGGATGCCGGATGGGGGCTTTCTCGGCACGTTCGCGTGCGGAACGATCGCCAGTTTGAAACCCTGCTTGGCCGCCGCCGCGATGCGTTCCTCCCCGAAACGCACCGGCCGGACTTCGCCGGCAAGCCCGATCTCCCCGAAGGACACGAGCTGCTTTACGGGCGTCCGGTTGCGGAGGCTGGAGACTATCGCCAGCACGACCGGCAGATCGACCGCGGTCTCGGCGATACGCAGCCCGCCGGCGACATTGACGAACACGTCGTCGGCGCCCGGGTCCACGTTGCCGTGCCGTTGCAGGACGGCCAGCAGCAGTGCGAGGCGATTCTGCTCGACGCCCTGCGCAAGCCGTTTCGGGTGGCTCGTGCTGCCGTCGGCGACGAGCGCCTGGATCTCGACGAGCATCGGCCGGCTGCCTTCCCAGGCGACCGACACCGTGCTACCCGGCTCACCGGCGGTTTCCTGAGAGAGAAAAATCGCGGACGGGTTGCGCACCTCCCGAAATCCCTCGGCGGTCATCGCGAATACGCCGATCTCCCCACTGGCGCCGAAGCGATTTTTCACGGAGCGGATCATCGTGTAGCGGCTGCCCGGGTCATTCTCGAAATACAACACGGTATCCACCATATGCTCGACGACACGCGGGCCGGCGATCGCGCCCTCCTTCGTCACGTGCCCGATCAGGAACACCGCGACGTCGTGGCGTTTCGCGAACTGCACGACACGCCCGACACATTCCCGCAACTGCGCCACCGAGCCCGGCGCGGAACCCAGCGCGTCGCTCGCGAGCGTCTGGATCGAATCGACGACCAGCACCCGGCACTCCGTGGCCGCCGCCTGCTCTAGCACCGTTTCGAGCGTCGTTTCCGCGAGCAAGCGGAGGTCTCCCTGCACCGTTCCCAGGCGCTGCGCGCGTTGGCCGATCTGGCGCAACGATTCTTCGCCGCTCGCGTAGCAGACGGGCACCTTAGCCGCGAGATTGCCGGAGACCTGCTGCAGCAGCGTCGACTTGCCCACACCCGGGTCGCCCCCGAGCAGAACGACAGCCCCCGGCGTCAGACCCCCGCCCAACACCCGGTCGAACTCCGCAAATCCCGTCGCCTGCCGCTCGCCGACGTCGTCGATCACGGCATCCAGCGTCCGGGCGGCGGCCCCGGTCGGGGTGGCGCGAGGGGGCCGGACCGTCGTTTCCGACAGCGTGTTCCAGGCCGAGCAATCCGGGCACTGGCCCGCCCACTTGACGCTGTGGGCGCCGCATTCGCTGCACACGTACGCTACGTGACTTCTCGCCATGCTCTTGGACTTAAATGGTTGAAAATTAACAAATAATACACGAATGCTCCGCGAGACCGGCGGACGAAGCCGGCGCCGCGTGCGAATACCGCCATCCTGCCATGGCAAATCGCCGCCTTATGACATAAAAAATGCCAACCCTTTCTCATAACTCGGCGGTTCGATTTCCTATACTTTCGCCCATAAAACAGGGACCTGAATCACGTTGGACGCCGCCAAGAAGCAACTCCGGAACCGCCTGCTCGTGCTCGCGTTCGCGAGCGTGCTGCTGCTCGTAATTTACGGGCCGTTCTCCGGCCTGTTCGCGGGCATCGACCGGTTCCTGTACGACCGCTTCGCTCCGCGCCTTCCCGGAAACCCGCTCCAGGACGCCGTCATCATCAGCATCGACCCGCGGCACCCGGACGCCGTGTCCACGGTCGACCTGTACGGCGAGGTCATCGCGAAACTCAGGAGCGCCGAAGTCGGTCGCATCATATTACCGAATCCGCCGGTGATTCCCGACAGCGAACCCCTGCCGGACTGGGCCGGCCGGCTCGGCGGCGACGTGCCCGTCTACGTTCCCGCACGAAGCCGCTTCGCCCCTTACGCGCGCCGAACGGGATTCGTCGAAATCACGCCGGATTCGGACGGCGTCATGCGCAAGGCGGGGCTCTGGAAACTGATTGATGGCCAGATGGTGCCGTCGCTCGCCGTCGCCGTCGCGTTCGACGACGCGGATACGTCGTCCCGCATGCAGACGTTGGGTGCCGACGACAACATACTGCTCACGCGCTACGACGCGGTGCGTCGTATCAATGTCGACGACCTTATTTTCGGCTACATCAACAGCCGCGCATTGACCGGCCTGACGGTGTTCCTCGACGCCGAGCCGGAGTTGCAGGCCGCGAGCGCATTGCTGCCGTCCGGGCAGTTCGTCACGCACTCTGAAGTCACGGCCTCGATGCTCGCCGATATCGAACAGGACCGCGTCATTTCATCGCCGCCCTGGATCGCGGTGCTCGAGTGGCTGGCACCGATCCTGCTCGCCGGCGTCGCCGTCCTGTTCATGCCGGACCGAAGCCGCAAGGACATAGCGGTCATGACGCTGGCCGTCGTCGTCGGACTGCTTCTCGTCGAAGCGATCTGCCTGATGGTCATGCACATTCGGTTTGATCTCGGCAGGACGATCGTCGTGTTCGCCGGCGTGTCGCTGCTGAGCCTGTGGCTCGTCGGCGACAACCGCAAGGAGTTCGAGCACGCATTCCGGCGCGGATCGGACTTTCTCGCCGCCGGCCGGCTCGAACCGGCGTTTGCCGAGTTGCGTCGCTGTCCGCCATCGGAAACGCTCGCGGCCGTCATGTACAAGCTGTCGCTCGCGTTCGAACAGCAGGCCAAGCCGGAGCGCGCTGAAGCGGTTCTGGAGTGGATGAAGCGTACCCACACGTCCATTCCGCAATCCGCGGCGAAGCCGGCGAAGACGAACGGCGTGCCTCAGAGGCTCGGCCGCTACGTCATCGAGAAGCGAATCGGCCGGGGCGCGATGGGCGCCGTGTATCTCGCGAAAGACCCGCGCATCAATCGGCCGGTGGCCCTGAAGGCCATTCCGATCGAGAAGGAATTCGAGGACGAGGAGCTGAAGGAGGCCCGCCTGCGCTTCTACCGCGAGGCCGAGTCTGCGGGGCGCCTCACGCACCCGAACATCATCACGGTCTATGACGCCGGTGAAGACAAGGGGCTCGCGTACATCGCGATGGAATATGTCCCCGGCATCGCGCTCAAGGACTTCACGGACCCGAAGCGTCTCCTGGCGCCCAAGCGCGCACTCGAGCTTTGCGCCCAGACCGCCGAGGCGCTCGACTATGCGCACAACCAAGGCGTGATCCACCGCGACATCAAGCCCGCGAACCTGCTCTACAACCCCAAGGAAGGTTCGCTGAAGATCTCGGATTTCGGCGTGGCCCGCATTACCGACAACAATCGCACCAAGACCGGCATCGTGCTCGGCACACCGATGTACATGTCCCCCGAGCAACTCGGCGCCGAACCGCTGACCGGCCTATCGGACTTGTTTTCGCTTGGTGTTACTCTATACGAGCTGCTGTGTGGCGAGGTGCCCTTCAAGGCCACGAACATCGCAGTGCTGATGACGAAGATTACGACGGAGGATCCGCCGCCGGTCGAAGGCCGCCGGGCGGGAATCCCGACAGGCGTGGACGCGGTCCTGGGCAAGGCACTGGCCAAGAAGCCCGAAGACCGTTTCTCCTGCGGCGCGGAGATGGCGATTGCCCTGCGCAGCTGTGCCCGGAAGTAGACGAAGTTGGCTGAGCGGTGGCACGACCAGATATGACTTTGCGCGGAAAAATCGAGTTCGCCGAGCTGTCGGACACCGGCCGGGTCAGGGAACACAATGAAGATGCCATCGGCACCAATGCGGACATAGGCCTCATGGTGCTGGCGGACGGAATGGGCGGCTATAACGCCGGCGAGGTCGCGAGCGGCATCGCGGTGCAGATCGTCACGGAACTCGCCACCGAGGCCGCGACCCGCGAGGACCGGGCGGACATCGACCCGCACAGCGGGCTGATGCGCCAGTCGATCATCCTCCGCGACGCCGTTTACCGTGCGAACAAGATCATCTACCAGACCGCGCAGAGCCAGACGCATTGCGAGGGCATGGGCACGACCATCGTCGCCTGCATGTTCTACGACAACAAGGTCTCGATCGCGCACGTGGGCGATTCACGCGCGTACCGCGTCCGGGGCGGCAATCTCGAGCAGATCACCCTGGATCACTCGCTGCTGCAGGAACTGGTGGACCGCGGCTTCTACTCGGCCGAGGAAGCACAGCGCTCCACGAACAAGAACTATGTCACCCGCGCCCTGGGCGTGGAGCCGACCGTCGAGGTCGAAGTCAACGAGCACGAGGTCCTTCCGGACGATATCTACCTGTTGTGTTCGGACGGCCTGCCCGACATGGTCGAAGATGAGGATATTCACTTAACTATCAAGACTTTTAATGCTAGTCTTGACGTCGTTAGTCAGCAGCTAGTGGAGCTGGCTAATAACCACGGCGGACGCGACAACGTGTCGGTAATGCTGGCCCAGGTGATCGAGCCGTTCACGGCGAAACAGAACCTGTTCCTGAAAATTGCCGGCTGGTTTCGATAAGCCGTGAGTGTCGAAGGGAAGCGGGGTTCGGAGATTGTGCGTTCAGCGAGCGGTGCCGCCGTGCTCACGGCAGCGTGTGCCGCCATGCCCCCGCCTGGTTTTGATCTGCAAGCAGTGAATCGCGGCGAGATATCATGGCACGATTAATTCTGAGTTTGGACAACCAGGTCCTGGCTGAATACAACATGAGCAAGGAGCGCTACACGATCGGGCGCCTCCCTGACAACGATGTACGCATCGACAATCCCGCGGTCAGCGGCCACCATTCGCTGATCATCAACATCCTCAACGATTCCTTTCTCGAGGACCTGAACAGCACGAACGGCACCTACGTCAACGGCAAGCTGATCAAGAAACACGCCCTCCAGAATGGCGATGTGATCACGATCGGCCACCACCAGCTCCGTTTCTCCGACGAGCAGGTCAGCAATGCCGAGCAGGACGAATTCGAGAAGACCATGGTCATCCCGTCGGGCCAGCAGAATGCCGAGCAGCTCAAGAAGGCCGAGCGAGCCGCCGAGGCAGCTGCGCTGGCCGCATCCGATGACGATGACGACGAAACGGAACGCGACGCCGGCGTCAAGCTCGACGAGGAAGACGCGGCCGCTCTGAAAGCCCCGCCGAAACCCGCACCCCGCCCGGCCCCGGAACCGGTCGCGCACACGCACACGCAGACCGGCATAGATCCGGCATCGGCGCCGAAGTCGTTGCCGCTCGCGAAGCTCCAGGTCCTGAGCGGCGCGTTCGCCGGCCGCGAACTCGAGCTCACGAAGGCGCTGACCACGCTCGGACGCCCGGGCGTGCAGGTCGCCGCCATAACGCGGCGCGCGGAGGGCTACTACATCGTGCACGTCGAATCCGGCAAGGAAGGCGACTTCCCGCTGGTCAACGGCCAGCCGATCGGCGCACAGGCCAGGAAGCTTGCGGACAACGATGTCGTGCAACTGGCCGGCGTCAAGATGGGCTTCTTCGCGTCCTGAGCGACCGCCCGCCTCCGGCCGGCTAAGGGCCCGCCAGTACCGCGTTCACGAAGCGCTCGATCTCGTCGTCGGTGTTGTAGTAATGCACGGACGCCCGCACCAACTCGTCGAGACCGCGCGCTGGCAGGTCGAGCTGCGCCGAAACCGGCCCGGTCACTGACACGTTGATCCCAGCGTCGCGCAAACGCCGCTGCAAGAGCGCGGGAGATTCTCCCTGCTTCCGGAACGTAACGATGCCGCAGCGCCGTTCCCCCAGGTCGTGCACCGTGATGCCGGCCTTCGACGCGAGCGCGTCGCGCAAGCTCTCGGCCAGTACGCGCACCCGCGCCTCGATCGCGTCGATCCCGATCCCACGCGCGTAGCGTACCGCGCGCATCAAGCCGATCCGGCCGGCTACGAAGCTCTCCCAGGTCTCGAAGCGGCGCGCGCCGGGCGCCCACTCGAATTCGCCCGGACCGGTCCATGTGGCGGCGCGCATGTCGATGAACACCGGGTCGAGTCGCTCGACGATGGCGTGCGACACGTACAGAAAACCCGTTCCGCGCGGTCCGCGCAGGAACTTGCGGCCGGTGCCCGTCAACATGTCGCAGCCGATACGGCCGACGTCCAGGCCGATCTGCCCGACGGACTGGCACGCGTCGAGCAGGTACGGGATGCCATGCCGCTTCGCGACCCGGCCGACGGCTTCGGCCGGATTGACGAGGCCGCCCTGGGTCGGCACGTGCGTGAGCGCGATCAGGCGCGTCTCGGGCCGCACCTGTTTTTCAAGCCCCGCAACGTCGACCTGGCCGCTCGCGTCCGAGGGCGCGATGTCGATCCGGATGCCTCGGCGCTGCGCCACCTGCAGCATCGCCAGGAAGTTGGAGGCGTATTCCGCGCCATGCGTCAGGATCCGCTCGCCGGGCGCGAACGGCAGGCTGTAGAACAGCATGTCCCAGGCGCGGGTTGCGTTTTCCACGTAGGCGACTTCGGCCTCGCTGCACCCGAGCAGGGCGGCAAACTCCGTGTAGAAAGCAGCCAGGTCGTCCGCCGCCTGCGCCTCCGCCTCGTAGCCACCGACCCGACGTTCCAGGTCCAGGTGCGCGGACACAGCGTCGGCAACCGGCGCCGGCATCAGCGACGCGCCGGCATTGTTGAAGTGCAGTACTGTCTCGCAGGCCGGCGTGTCCGCCCGCAGTTTCGCGACGTCGATCACGAACGGCGTTCGGACGCCGCAGCCGCGGCGTCAGGCGTAGGGCTCGGGAAAGGCATTGTCCCCGTACGCGTCGGGCACGAAATTCTCGAACTTCGTGTATCGGCCGACGAACGTCAGCAGGAAGTCGCCGATGGGACCATTGCGCTGCTTGGCGATGGCGATATCCGCGATGCCCTTCTTCGGAGTGTCCGGGTTGTAGACCTCTTCGCGATAGATGAACACGATGAGGTCGGCATCCTGTTCGATGGCGCCGGATTCGCGCAGGTCCGACATCACGGGCCGCTTGTCCGTGCGCTGCTCGACGCTGCGATTGAGCTGCGACAGGACGATGATCGGCAGGTCGAGTTCCTTCGCGAGCGCCTTCAGCGAGCGCGAGATCGCTGAGATCTCCGTCGCACGGTTCTCCGTGTTTCCCGGCACCGTCATGAGCTGGAGGTAGTCGACGACGATCAGGCCGAGGCCGTGTTCGCGCTGCAGGCGCCGTGCGCGCGCACGAATCTCCGTCGGCGACAGGCCCGCCGTGTCGTCGATGAAGATCGGCGCGTCGGACATGAGCTGCACCGCGGTGTTGATGCGCGACCAGTCCTCGTCGGGAAAGCGGCCGGTTCGCAAGTGCTTCATGTCGACGCGGCCGAGCGAGGAGATCATGCGAAACGCGAGCTGCTGCGCCGGCATTTCCATCGAGTAGATAGCCGTCGGTACCTTCGTGCCGATTGCGGCATTCTCCGCAATATTGACCGCGAACGTCGTCTTGCCCATCGACGGGCGGCCAGCGACGATGACGAGGTCGCCGCCCTGCAGGCCGGCGGTCATCTTGTCGAATTCCGCGAAACCGGTCGAAATGCCGGTGATGTCGCCGTCGGACTGGTGCAACAGGTCGATGCGATCGACGGTCTCCGGGAGAATCTGCTTCAGCGAGCGGAAGCCGCTGCGCCCGCGGGCTCCCTTTTCCGCGATTTCGAAGACGCGGCGTTCCGCCTCGTCGACGAGGTCGCTGGCCGAGCGGCCGTCGGTGGTGAAAGCGCTGCCGGCGATCTCGTTGCCGGCGTTGATCAACGAGCGAAGCATGCTGCGCTCGCGGACGATGTTGGCGTACGCCCTCGCATTCGCGGCGCCCGGCGTTTCGTTTGCCAGCGAAGCGAGGTACTCGAGCCCGCCGGCCTTGCCGAGTTCCCCTCGCTTGTCGAGGAACTCCGACACCGTGACCACGTCGCAGGGATGGCCACCGTCGACCAGGGCCGCGATGGCGCCGAAGATCACGCGATGGTCGTTGCGATAGAAGTCGTCGCCCGTAACGACGTCCGCGATCTTGTCCCACGCGGACTTGTTCAGCATCAGGCCGCCAAGGAGGGACTGCTCCGCCTCGACGGAATGCGGCGGCACCTTCAGGCGCTGTTCCGCGCCGTCGATCCCCGCAGCTTCCCCGAGTGCTCGAACCATGATGTCAGCCGTCCTCCCGTCGCGAGCGGACTACGTTACCACGGTCGACGACCCGAGGCATTTACTCCTCGGGTACGACGCGTACCTTGATTTCCGCGTCGACGTCGGGGTGCAGGTGCACACCGATCTCGAACTCGCCCAGCGAGTGGATGGGGCCGTCCGGCATGCGGATTTGGCTGCGCTGCACCTCGACCTGGACTTTCTCGAAGGCTTTCTCGATATCGACCGGGCCGACGGAACCGAACAGCTTGTCCTCGCTGCCGGCGTTGGCCGCGATGACCAGTTCCATGCCGTTGATGACCTTGTGGCGCGCCTTGGCTTCGGCCAGCTCTTCCGCCGCGGCCTTCTCCAACTCGGCGCGCTTCGCTTCCATCGCCTTGATGTTGTCCGGCGTCGCGAGCGCGGCCTTGCCCTGCGGCAGCAGGAAGTTGCGGCCATAGCCGGGCTTGACCTTGACCAGGTCGCCGATCCGGCCGAGGTTTTCCACGTTGTCCAAAAGAATGACGTTCATATCCTGATCCTGCGTTTTGCGAATGTTGCCTGCAATACTCTTAAACCGTCTTCAGACGGCGAAATCCAAACCACGCGTCGAGATAGCCGGTGATGGCCAGCCCGATCATCAATACCCCGTTCAGCAGCGGCAGCGGTACGAGCACGTACAACGCCGCCAGGCCGAACGTCGGCAGGAACCCCTGCCCATGCGACCAGTGCGCGATCGCGAGTCCCTGTAGCCAGAACATCGCGAACATCACGAACGCGAGCTCCTGCAGGGGCGCAAACCCGCCCAGCCATGCTGCCAGCGACACCAGCGCCGTGGCTAGCGCCAGGACCCGGCCGTAGCCGAAGTCCCGGAACCGGCCGCAAACGGCCATATTGCCCGGCAGGGCCCGGTACAACCGGTAGCCCAGCACCGTTCCGACGGCCGTGATGCAGAACACCACCAGCGCCGACACCATCGTCATGTTCACCAGCACCGCGTCGCTCGCGAACAGGTCCGCCTGCTCGAAATTTCCGCGCGCCCGCATCGCGTCAACGACGCTCGCAAGCTGGTCTCGCCAGAACGCGAGCGGGTCGTCGACCACCGCGTGAAACAGCAGCAGTCCCGACACCGCCAGCACGAACGCCAGTTGCAGCGTCAATGCCAGCGACCGGCTTCGCATCAGGATCGCGGTGAGCAATGCTACCGGGATCCAGACCGTGGCCGCGTTCGCCAGCGCCGCCGGCACGGCCAGCCCGACAATGGCGCCGATGCCGGCCAGCAGCGCGGCCGCCAGGCCGGCCATGGCCGCCGTGTAGGCCACGCCCTTCTGCAACAGCAGGAGGGCAAGAACAGCCCCGCTCAGGAAACCGGGCCAGACGAGCGCCAGCGGCAAAGCCAACGCCGGGACGGTGAAATGCGGCCGGGCTACCAGCGAGGCCGCAATCCCGTGCGCCGGATCGGGCTTCCTGGTCAGTGGCGATCCGTGTACGGCAGCAGCGCGAGATAACGCGCGCGCTTGACGGCGCTTGCGAGCTGGCGCTGGTAGTGCGACTTCGTTCCCGTGATGCGGCTCGGTACGATCTTGCCGGTCTCGGTCACGTAGGCCTTCAGCAGGTTGAGATCCTTGTAGTCGATCTCCTCGATGCCTTCGGCCGTGAAACGGCAGTACTTGCGCCGACGTGAATAGCGACTCATGTGCGTTCTCCTCAGGCGCTCTTGGCCGTCGCTTCCGCGCCGGCATCGTCATCTGCATCCGTGGCGGACGCTGCATCAGCCGCCGCCGTGCCCTGGTCGACCGACTCGGCCGTCTCGTCGCCCGAGTCCTTCGATTCCTCTTCCTCACGCATGCGTGCCTCGGCGGCTGCCTTGGCGTCGCGGCGCTGCTGCGCCTCGCGCTCCTTCGCCTTCTCCTCAGCGACGGCGACGGCCATCGGCGAGGCTTCGGTGATCGCCTTGTCGCGCGTAATGATGAGGTGCCGGAGGACGGCGTCGTTGAAGCGGAATGCGCCCTTGATCTCCTCGATCACGGCGAAGTCGCACTCGACGTTCAGCAGGACGTAATGTGCCTTGTGGATCTTGTTGATCGGGTGCGCCAGTTGGCGACGGCCCCAATCCTCATTGCGGTGGACGGTACCACCGGCGGCTTCCACCATGCCCTGGTACTTCTCGACCATGGCAGGCACCTGTTCGCTCTGGTCCGGATGGACCAGGAACACGATCTCGTAATGTCTCATTGTTCACCCTTGTGGTTGTACACCGGCCCGGCGCCCCGCCCCTTCGGCGGCCTGCCGGCCCGAATGACAGCTGCCCGCCCGCGCGGTGCAGCAAGAGGTTGCAAGCCGGACGAATCACGGCTTCCCCGGCCGACACCGGCCGGGGGACGCGCATCCTACCCGTCTGCCGGGCGGGGCGCAAGGTTCCGGCCCGCGAAACGCAGTGCCCCGGCGCCTCAGGCCGGGCGCCGCTGCCGGACGATCTCGAACAGGAATATGCCGGTCGCGACGGAGACGTTGAGGCTGGAAACATCGCCCGCCATGGGCAGCCGGACGAGCCGGTCGCAACGCCGCCGGGTGCCTTCGCCCAGGCCGGTCTCCTCGCGGCCCATCACGAGGACCACGGGGCCGGCGAGGTCGACCGCCCAGGGCTCCTCGGTACCGCGGTCGCTGGTGCCGATGCGCGCCACGCCGTAGTCACCGAGCCAGTCCAGCACGCGCCCCGGGTTCGCCACCTCGGCGAACGGGACCGTCTCGGCGGCTCCGGCAGCGACCTTGCTGACTGTGGGCCCGAGCCCCGCCGCACCGTGCCTCGGCACGATGACGGCGTCGACGCCCGCGGCGTCTGCCGTTCGCAGGCAGGCGCCGAGATTGTGCGGGTCCTGGATCCCGTCCAGTAGCAGGAGCAGCAGCGGTGCACCCTCGCCGAGCCGCTTCTCGACCAGCGAGCGCAGCGCCGCCTCGTCCAGGCGTGTCCCGTCCCGCCGGATTTCGGCGACGATGCCCTGGTGGCGGGCCTCGCCGCCGAGCTGCGTCAGTCGGGCACGGTTCGCCGACTGCACCTCGATGCCGGCGTCGTGTGCTCGCGCACTCGCCGCCGCCACGCGCGGATTGGCAGTCCGGTACTCCACGTACAGGCGCCGGACCTGGCCGGGGCCGGACGCGAGCAACTGCTCGACCGCGCGCAGCCCGGCGACGAACCGCGACTTGCGCTCGCTCACCGGCGCCTGCGCCGCGGGGCGGCCGCAACGTCGTGCGGCAGCTCGGCGGGCCGGAAATCGATCCGCCGGGTCTCCATGTCGACCCGGTGCACGAGGACCTTCATCGACTCGCCCAGGCGGAACGTCCGGCCGCTGCGCTCGCCGATCATGCACAGGCGCGACGCGTCGAAGTGGTAGTAGTCGTTCGGCAGGCTCGTGACGTGCACCAGCCCGTCGACCATGAGCTCCGGAATCTGTACGAACAATCCGAAGTTCGTCACGCCCGTGACGACCCCGTCGAACGCATCGCCGACATGGTCCACCATGTACTCGCACTTCAGCCACGCCTCGACATCGCGCGTCGCATCCTCGGCGCGCCGCTCGTGCGCGGACGTCAGCGCGCCGAGGCGAACCATGTCCTGCCGGTCGTAGTCGTAGGCGCCCGGCTTGCCGCCTCGAATGATGTGCCGGATCGCGCGGTGTACGAGCAAGTCGGGATAGCGCCGGATCGGCGACGTGAAATGCGCGTACGACTCGAGCGCCAGGCCGAAGTGTCCAATGTTCTCCGGCGAATACTCCGCGTGCGTCAGGCTACGCAGCATCTGCATGGATATCGCCGCGCTGTCCGGCCGGCCTTCGGTCTGCCGGGCCAGCGCCGCGAAGTCTTTCGGTTTGACGTGCTCCGAATGCGGCACCTTCAGGCCCAGGCTCACGAGGTACTGGCGCAGCTCGTCGAAGCGATCGGGGTCCGGCCGCGCATGGATCCGGTACAGACCGGCAATCCGGTGCCGGCGAAGGAACTTCGCGGCCTCGACGTTCGCCGCGATCATGCACTCCTCGATCAGCCGGTGCGCGTCGTTGCGCGCGACGGCGCGGATACGCCGGATAGTGCCATCCTCGCCGAGCTCGAACTTGACCTGCGGCAGGTCGAGTTCCAACGCGCCGCGCCGCTTGCGCGCGGCGGCGAATGCCCCGTAGACGCCGTGAAGGTTGCTCACGGCGTCGTGAAGCTCCGCAGGAACCGCGCTGCCGTCACCGTCCAGGAACGCGCCTACCCGGCTGTACGTCAGCCGGGCCTTCGAGCGCATGACCGCCTCGTGAAACGTCGACCGCGTGACCTTGCCGTTTGCGCCCACGCGCATGTCGCAGACCATGCACAGGCGGTCGACTTTGGGATTCAGGGAGCAGAGACCGTTCGACAGGACCTCCGGCAGCATCGGAACGACACGGTCGGGGAAGTAGACGGACGTGCCGCGCGCCACCGCCTCCCGGTCGATCGCCGAGCCCTTTTCCACGTAGTGCGCAACGTCCGCGATTGCCACGATGAGCCGCCAACCGTTGCCGGCAGGCTCGCAGTAGACAGCGTCGTCGAAATCCCGGGCATCGGCGCCATCGATCGTCACCAGGTCCAGGCTTCGAAGGTCCAGGCGCCCGCGCTTCGCCGCCGACTTCACTGTCTTGCCGACGGCCGCCGCTGCATCGCGCACCGTGGCCGGCCAGTGGCTGGGTATGCCGTGGGCCTGGATCGCGATTTCCGTCGCGATGCCTTTCTCGTCGGGCGCGCCGATCACGCGCACGATGCGGCCGGTCGCCTGCTCGTGCTGCGACGGATAGTCGATCACTTCCGCGACGACGACCTGCCCCGGCCTCGCGCCGCCCGTGTCGCCCTTTCCGATCAGTATGCGGTGAGCGATCTTCGGGTTGTCGGGCACGACAAGGCCGATACCGCGCTCACGGATAAACTGGCCGGCCACTTCGCGCGTGCCCCGCTGCAGGATATCCACGACTTCGCCGTCCGGCTTGCCGCGCCGATCAACGCCGGTGATCCGCACCGCAACCCTGTCGCCGTCGAATAATGAACGCATCTCACGGGCCGAGAGGTAGACGTCGGTCTCCCCGGCATCCGGCACGAGAAAGCCAAAGCCATCGCGGTGACCACTGACGCGGCCCGTGACGAGCTCCAGCTTTTGCGTCAGGCAGTACTCCTTGCGCCGGTTCCGGATGATCTGTCCCGAACGCACCATCCCGTCGAGCCGGTCGACCAGCAGTGAACGCATGCGCTGGCCCTTCAGGCCGAAAGCCGACAGGATCGCCTCCGCCTTCTGCGGCATGCCGACGTCGGTCAGGTAGTCGAGCAATACGTTGCGATCCGGGATGGGGTGACTGTACTTCTTGCCCGTTTGCCGGCCTTTCGGCGGCTGGTTCTGTGATTTGCGTGGCCTTGCCAAGCGGCGTGCTCCCGCGCGCCCGTCCGGCGCGCCGTATTATCATTGACAGGCCGCGCCCGCATTGAGTACAGTGCGCGGCCTCGCGAATCCGCCGATTGTACGCGGATACGCCATGCCGAGGTGGCGGAATTGGTAGACGCGCTAGCTTCAGGTGCTAGTGGGGGTAACCCCGTGGAGGTTCAAGTCCTCTTCTCGGCACCAGTCATCGAGAGCCCCCGCGAGGGGGCTTTTTTCGTTCCTGCGGGTGCCGAAGCACCGGCACGACGCTGAGACGGAGCCTTCGCATGGGCTGGACCCGATTGTCACGACGCAGCATCTTCGACAACGACTGGATGGAAGTCTTCGCCGACGATGTCCGTAACCCGTCGGGCGGCCGCAACTGCTACGGGCACGTGCACTTCAAGAACACGGCCGTCGCCATACTCCCGATCGACGAATCCGGCAACACCTGGCTCGTCGGACAGTCCCGGTACACGATCGACCAGTACACGTGGGAATTACCGATGGGCGGCGCACCGGAAGGCGAAGACCTGCTCGACGCGGCAATGCGCGAGCTGCGCGAAGAAACCGGACTGACTGCGAGGCACTGGTCGTACCTGATGCAGCTGCACCCGAGCAACTCGATCACCGATGAACGCGGTGTCGTGTTCGTTGCCACCGGCCTGGCGGAAGGCCCGACGGACTTCGACGAAACCGAGGATCTCACTGTCCGGAAGTTGCCGCTCGACGACGCCGTGAAGATGGTCGTGGACGGCGAGATTACCGACGCGATCAGTGTCGCCACCCTGCTCCGCTACCGGCTCTCCGCCATCTCCTGACGGCGCGCCGCGACGTTCGCCTGTACGCGGTTGAACAGCTCATCGCGCAGGCCGACCAGCTTGAAGAGTTCAACGACAGTGAAGAACGGCGCCGCGAGATTCGCCTGGATCGGGTGACGAACCAGCACCGGCATCGAACGCTCGATCGCATGCCCGACGAACTGCGCAATGTAGCCGCCGACGAAGCATGCCGCTGCGATCAGTCCCGATGTCATCGGCGGCAGCGTGCCGATGCGCAATGCCAGCAGCGTCAGCAGGAAGCCGCCCACCAGGAACGTGACTGCGAACAGCGCATCGAGCGTCAGGTAAAAAAGAAAGAAGCCCGCGAGCGCGGCGTGCGCCAACGTAAGGTGCACCGGGCCAACATCTACGCCGACCCAGGTCAGCGGTATCAGCACACCGAGCATGATCGTCGGGATACCGACCAGGTGGACGACGATGTTGACGGGGTGCTGGTGTGCCGCCGCGTACCCGGTCAGCATCTCCAGCAACTTGTTGTCGGCGGTGCCCATGCTTGGCAGTATACTGGAGTCCATGTAACGACGGGAGCGAACGGTGAGTCTGCTGGCAGCCGGCGTCATACTCTGGAGCATCACGCATCTCTTCCCGGCGATCGCGCCGGCGAGGCGTGATCGCTTTATTGCCCGGCTCGGCCGGCAGCCGTATCGCGGGCTCTTCTCCCTCGTCATCGTCGCATCGCTGGTCATGATCGTCATCGGCTGGCAACGCACCGCCCTGGCCGCGGTCTATGTCCCGCCGCTGTACGGCAGCCTCGTCGTCCCCCTGCTCCTGTTCGTCGCCTTCTTCCTGCTCGCGGCAAGCCACGCGCCGGGAAACACGAAGCGCTGGCTGCGTCACCCGATGCTCACCGGCACGGTCGTCTGGGCCGTCGCTCACCTGCTTGCCAACGGCGAGAACCGCTCGGTCGTGCTCTTTGGCGGCATCGGCCTCTGGGCCTTCGTCGCCATCGTACTCATCAATCGGCGCGACGGTGCATGGCAGAAGCCTGCCCCGGTACCCGCGTCCCGGGACCTGATGACACTGGTCGCGGCGGTCGCGGTATTCGCGATCGTCGCTTATGTCCACCCCTGGCTGTTCGGCGTATCGCCGTGGCCGGCACTACGTTGAGGTACGGGCATGCAGCACCGGGACTGGCGTGAACTCGCGGAAGTCGTCGGCTTCGTCACGATCGTCGCCGTGCTGGTGATGATCGCCCTCGAGCAACGCACCGCGAACCGCCTCGCCCAGCGCTCGGCCGAATTCGATGCGCAGTACCGGATCGCCGACCTGTACGCGGACATGTACCAGTCTCGCGCCGGCAACCCGGAAGTGGCCAAGGTGTTTGCGAAGATCTCGTCGCCGCAGGGCCACCTGATCACGGCGACCGACACGTCGCAGATTCGCGCCATTGCGCAGCAATACATCAATCTCTACCGGATCGCCCAGGCCGCGTACGACAACGGCCTGCTGCCGCAGGACCGCTACGAGCAGATGCGCGTCGACCTGGAGTCGGCCATCGAACGCTACCCTGGCCTGCACCCGGCACTCGTCGCGCTGTACGCATCCCTGTCGGCGCCGGACAGCCTGCCGATACTCGCGCCGATATCCCGCCTGGCGGACGACGCGGCCCCCGGAGTCCCCGAATAGCCGGCCCGCCCGGCGTGCATCCGCTCGCCGGCTAAACTACAGTATGCAGGGCAAGCAAACCGGTGCCCGTGGGAGAGTGCGGCATGGCCAAACTGCTGTTCGTCCTGATCGTGGTCCTGGCCGTCGCGTGGTGGTACTTCCGCCAGCGCGCGGCCCGCGAGGCGACTGCCGCGCGGCGCCCGGGCCGCGCCGACCGACGCCTCAGCCATTCGACATCACAGTTCCACGCCGTGGCGATCAAGACGCCCGTGTACGCGTGCGAGGCCGCGCTCAAGCTCGAGGGCGTGCGCTTTCTGGGCAGCGAGGCGCCGAAGCTTCCCCTGCCCGAGTGCGACCGGGACAACTGTGAATGCCGCTTCCAGCACTACGATGACCGCCGCAGCGGGCGGGACCGGCGCAGCCCATTCGGGTCACCCGGCACGACACCGGGGACGGGCCGATTCGAGCAGGAACGCCGGCAAGCGGACGGGCGCCGCGCCGACGACTGACGGCACGGCACCGCACGGCGGCGACCCTAGAATCCGTAGGCAGCGACCGTGTTCTGGTAGTTGGTGAGCTCGCTCTGGTGGTGAGCGCGTTCCTCGATGAGCACGGCGATCTCCGTCTCGAGCTCACCGGTGCGCTCGGCCAGCTCCTTGATGTCGGCAAGCAGCAATACACGCTCCTGCGGCGTCGGCTCGCTGGAGATCAGCAGTGCTTCCTTGGCGCGGATGCTGTCACGCACGCGCTCGAGTTCGCTCTCGCGCGCCGCGATCTGCGACGTCGCGTTGTTGACGCTCGCGCGCAAGGAGTAGAGCTGGTGGCCTACCTGGTAGGCATCCAGGAACTCCTCTTCGAGCGCGATGTCGCAGACGCCGTGGTAGCGTCCGCCGCTGACGCCCAGATTGTAGCCGCGGCTCGGCTGGCAGAACTCGACCAGTCCCTCGTTTCGCCCCGCCTTGTAAGCGGCGAAATCGGCGGTGATGCCGTGCTTGGCGCAGGCCTTCCGGTGATTTCCGAAATACTCGGTCGGCATGCCGCGTGAACCGTCTTCGTAGCCAATGGCCGACCAGTCGGTCGCCGCGCATTCCTCGGGCCCCATCGACGAGCAGGCGCCCAGGGCCATGGTCAGGACGACGAGCGTGATCGTCAGTATCCGGGCTTTCATCGCGTACCTCGCTTTCGGTTCTCAGAACCGACCTGTCCGGCGAACGGACTTGATTGCCCGAACGCTATCAACCGGGGGGCATCGGCCCCGTGATGACGTTCACAAATAACGCCCGGACGCTGAACCCCGCCTGAAAAGCGCCAACCAGGTCCTCCTTCGGACGCCCCGGTGTGACCTGCGTCACAGTGACCCGGCCGGCGCGCCGCTACGCTCAGGGGACAGCCAGCGAACCGGAGCTGCCGGGATGGACTTACAAGCCGTGGGGGCATCCGCGACGATCGCACTGCTGTGCGCCGTCCTGTTCGCCTGTGCGGCGAAGGGCTGGCACTTCGTGACGCGTGTCATCGCGGGACACCCGAGCTTCGCCGACAGCATCATGTGCGAATCGGCGCAGCGCTTCCGCGACCATCTCCAGGAACTCTCTCGCCGCCAGTCCGTGTACTTCGGTGCCGGCACGATGTTCGTCATCGTCTATGCGGCGGCATCGATGTTCCAGGTGCCGGAACTGTTCGCCGGCTTCCCGCGCTGGCAGCTCTACGCTGTCTTCGCGACGCTGCTGGCGGCGCTGGCGCTGGCCGGGTTCCGGCTCGTGCAGATACTGATCGACTGGCGCCGGGTGCGCTACCTGCACGATGCCAATCTCGCCGTCGGCCACCAGCTGCAGCGGCTGGCGGGAGAGCGCGGCCGCGTCTATCACGACGTGCCGACGACCGCCGGCGTCGTCGACCACGTCCTGGCCGGGCCCGGCGGACTCTACGCGGTCACCGTGCTCGCTCGGCGTCATTTCCGTCCGGGCACCGTCAGCCTGGACGAGCACAACCTCACCTGGTCCAACGCGAAAGAGCCGGTCTCGCTCGTCGAAGTTACAGCCGGTGCACAGCGGCTGGGGCGCGACCTGCGGGAAGTTGCCGCTCACCCGATCCGGGTACGTTCCGTGATCGCGGTTCCCGGCTGGGAAGTATCGGAGCAGCTCGGTCACCATCACCTGCTCGTGAACGAGCGCACGCTGCCGATGTTGCGCGGCTGGCGAAGCCGCGAGGACTTCCTGCTGGATGAAGATGTGGATGCCGTGCATGCGGCGCTGTCCGCACGCTGCGCCCGCGGGCAACGCCGCGCGCTCAAAAAGGACTGAGGCGCTCGTCGAGGCGGTCGCGATCCAGCACGTCCTCGAATTCGTCCGCCAGGCGCCGGCAGGCGTCCACCACCTTGCGCCAGCTCGCCATGCGTTCCTCGGTCGTCAGGTTCACGAAGTCGTGCCGGTCCGGAATCTTGCCATGCGGCAACGAAGCCACGAATTCCGGCGACGGGCTGACCAGGATTGTCCGGTCGATATGCGAGGGTTTCGGCCGTCGCCACGAAAGCCGCTTGTCGAACCAGCCGGGACGCAGGTAGTTGTAGAAGTGTGCGAACAACGACAGGCGCCCGCCGCTGCTGTGCGGCAGGTCGATGTGATAGTCGATGACGCCGCCGTCGCGGTACATGCCTTCCGGCGCGCCCGGGATATCGCGCACGCCGGCCATGACCAGCGGGATGGATCCCGTGGCGATGATGGCTTGCCGCAGGTTGTGCTCGCCCAGCGGCACCCGGTGCATCGGAAACCCCGGTACATTGAAGAACGGTGGGCGCCCGGTGCCGGTGCAGCGCGGATCGAAGAACAGTACCCGGTCGAACATCAGGCCGAGGGTCCGCCGACTCACCGCGTTGAGCCCGGCCGCGGCCGCCAGGCCGGCCATCAGTGTCGCCGGCCGTTCGCTCGCCGCCAGCCCGCGGCTACGCACGGTCATCACGTGCAGGCGCAGGACCGGGTGCGCCAGGATTTCACCGGTGCCGCGCTCGCCCAACACCGTATCCAGGATCCCGGCCGTCCGCCGCGAGATCTCCGCGCGGTCGGGACGCTCGCTGTAGGTCTGGCCGAGATAGGCCGACTCGAAGCGGTCGATCGCCGCCAGCGGGTCCGCCTGGCCGAAACACGCCATTCGCCAGGCTCCGATCGACGTGCCTATCATGTGTACGCTGCCCCGGAGCCCGGGTAGTATGCGCCGCGCGATAACGCGGTCGAGCTGGCTCAGGGCCAGCCACTTGGCGCCGCCAGAAGCGCCCGCCAGCGTTCCGATGCGCTCCAGGCGCAGGCCGTCCGCCCGGATTTCCCGGATGGCCGAAGGCCCGGCGGTGAACGTGAGCGCCCGCGCCTGTCTAAGAGGTTGTGACATGTGTCGCAGTTTACATTCGCCGGGCGCGCTCTGATAAACACCGATCGCTGCCCCGGAGCACAGGGAATACGCTTGACCAATCGACTTCGACTCCTGCTGATTGCGCTGCTCCTGCCGGCGCCCGTTTTCGCGCATTCCGATGCCGGCCCGCCGCTGTACGTTGCGGAGGGCGGCCGCGACGCCGGTGACTGCACCGACGCCGGCGCGCCATGCCGCACGCTGTCCTACACGCTCGACCGGGTCGGCAAGGGTGGCGAGATCCGCGTCGCGGGCGGACGGTACTCGCTGGCCGCCGCCGAGGACCTGTTCCACGTCGTCAGCGGCATCGTGACGGTGCGCGGCGGGTTTTCCAGAGATGACGCGTACAACACGCCGTCGGTCGCGACGACGACCCTGGTGGGCGTGCCGCCGGAGTACCGCGCACTGTTCACGAGCAAGGGCTTTCACGTCCTTGCCGATACGAAATCCCTGCCGGACGCGGATGCCGGCAGCGACGCCGTTGCCGACGAAACCCGGCGCCTGATGAAACTGCACGAGTCGCTCGAGAAATCCCTCGGCGGCGCGCCGTGCAGCAACGGTCAGTCGGGTGGGCTCAGCTGCAGCAACGTCGAACTGCTGTCGCACATCGCCCGTTCCGAAGTCAGCGCCCGCCCCGACGCGGCGTCCGACGTGTGGGGATTCGTGGACATGAACACGGGACGGGAATACGCCGTGGTCGGCTTCAATACCGGCACGGGCGTCTTCGACATCACGGACCCGTCGTTGCCGCGCGAAATCGGCTTCATCGACGGTCTGAACACGACCTGGCGCGACGTCAAGATCTACCAGTACTTCGATGCGCCGACGGACCGCTGGAAAGCCCATGCGTACATCACGACCGACGGCGCGGCGGACGGGCTGTTCGTCATCGACCTGACGGGGCTGCCGCAGCGCATCGGCCGGCTCGGCTACGACAGCGACTTCAGCGCCGCCCACAACGTCTTTGCAGCCGACACGGACTACGCGACGGGCTTGTCGCGAACCGGCCGCACACCGTCGCTGGTCATCGCCGGGTCGAATAACGGCGGCGGTCGCTTCCGAAGCTACCGGCTCGACAACCCCGCCGCGCCGCAGTTCGTCGACATGCCGGCGCCCGGTGCCGGGGACTACATGCACGACGCGGCGACAATGATCATCCGGGACGCCCGCAAGGACACGCAATGCGTGAACGCGACCGACTATTGCGAAGTCCTGTTCGACTTCAACGAATCGACCGTCGACATCTGGGACGTCACGAACCCTGCCGCGGCCGTGCGCCTCAGCCGCACCCCGTACCCGAATGCGCGTTACACGCACTCCGGATGGCCATCCGAGGACGGAATGTACCTCTATGTGCACGACGAGCTCGATGAGCGCGACTTCGGCCTTGCCACGACCGTGCGCGTCTTCTCGCTCGCGAACCTGGCGTCGCCGTCTGTCGCCGGCCAGTGGAACGGCCCGACGAACGCGATCGACCACAACGGCTTCGTGCGCGGCAATCGCTACTATATGTCCAACTACAGCCGCGGTCTCACGGTGCTCGATCTGAGCGATCCCGGAAACCCGGTGACGGTCGGATCCCTGGATACCTACCCCTTCTCCGACAGTTCCGGATTCGTCGGCGCGTGGGGCGTCTACCCGTACTTTCCCAGCGGCACCATCGCCATCAGTGATATTGCCGGCGGCCTGTTCCTCGCCGGGGACGACACGCTCGACGTTGCGGCAGGCAGCCTGTCGTTCGTCACGACCTCGTACGCGGGTACCGAAGGGAGCAGCGTCGACGTGACGGTGCGACGCAGCGGCGGCGCGGCCGGCGCGGTCGGCGTTGCCTTCGAACTGGTGCCGGGCACCTCCTCCGCCGACGACTACGCCGCCCTCCCGGCGACGCTGTCGTGGGCGGACGGCGACGCCGCAGACAAGACGCTGTCGATCCCATTGCTCGCGGACGGCATCGACGAGCCCATGGAGCAGGCACTGGTCCGACTCGTCGCGCCGACCGGCGGCGCCACTCTCGCGCCGCGCAATATTGCCTCCGTATTCCTGGAAGACCCGGGCGCCGGCACCGAGATCGACTTCGATGCGCCGCTCGTCCAGGCGCCGGAACGCGGCTTCGCCACGGCGGTCGTCGTGCTGCGCCGCCGCGGTAGCGCCGCTGGCGCGGCCACTGTCGATTACAGCCTGGCGGGCGGTGATGCGACGGCCGGCGCGGATTTCAGCGGCGTGACGTCCGGCACCGTGTCCTGGCCCGATGGCGACGCAACACCCCGCTGGCTCGAGTTCAGCATCGCGGACGACGGCGTCGTCGAAGACGACGAGTACTTCGAGCTGGCACTGTCGGCGCCAACCGGGGCGTTACTCGGCCCGAATACGACGGTCCGAGTGGAGCTGCTGGACGGCGACGGCGCGAACGCCGCGCCGAACGCGATCGTCCCGGCGAGCCAGCAGGTGGCGCCGGGGGCACTCGTCGTTCTCGACGGCACCGCCTCCGCCGACCCCGACGGCGACACGCTCGAATATGCCTGGACCCAGACCATGGGACCCGCCGTCACGTTGTCCGGCGCATCGAGTGCCGAAGCCACGTTCACGGCGCCGGCCGCAAGCTCGAATACCTTGCTGCGTTTCCAGTTGGCCGTCACGGACCCGCGCGGCCTCAGCGACACGGCGACGACGAACGTTACCGTCGGTACGACGTCGGGGATCGGCGGTGGAGGTGGCGGCGGCGGCGGTCCGGCAACCTGGCTCCTCGCATTGCTCGCGGCCGCATGCCTCGCTCGCCGGCGTCTCAGCCGAACGGATGGCGTTTGACGATCGTCTGGTCGCGATCCGGGCCGGTGGAAATGATGTCGATCGGCACGCCTGAGAGTTCTTCGATGCGTGCGAGGTAGGAGCGCGCGTTCTCCGGCAGCCCGTCGAGTGCCGTTACGCCGACCGTCGACGTCCGCCAGCCCGGGTGCTCCTCGTACACCGGCATGCAGTCCGCGAAACGATCCACGATCACCGGCAGTCCGTTGATCGGCTCGCCGTCAATCGTATACCCGACGCAGATGCGGATCGTCTCCAGTTCGTCGAGCACGTCCAGTTTCGTCACGCACAGGCCCGACACGCTGCTGTTCACGATCGAGCGCCGCAACGCGACTGCGTCGAACCAGCCGACGCGGCGCGGCCGCCCGGTCGTCGCGCCGAACTCGGCGCCGACCCGCGCAAGATGCTCGCCGGTGTCGTCGAACAGCTCGGTCGGGAAAGGACCGGCGCCGACGCGCGTCGTGTAGGCCTTGACGATGCCGAGCACGTAGTCGATATCCCGCGGTCCCATGCCGGTGCCGGTACTGGCAGCGGCAGCGACGGTGTTCGACGACGTGACGAACGGGTAAGTGCCGTGGTCGATATCCAGAAACGTCCCCTGTGCGCCCTCGAACAGGATGCTGCCGCCGGAGGCGGCGGTATCGCTCAGGATCTGCGTGACGTCGGCGGTGATCGGCGCCACTATCTCCGCGGCCTCGAGCGCCTCGTCGAGCGACTTCACGAAATCGACCGGTTCCGCGCCGTAATACCGGCGCAGCAGGAAGTTGTGGTAGTCGAGGACTTCGCCGAGCTTGGACGCAAAATGCTCGCGGACGAACAGGTCCGCGATGCGCAGGCCACGCCGCGACACTTTGTCCTCGTAAGCGGGCCCGATGCCGCGCCCTGTCGTGCCGATCGCGGCGGCGCCACGCGCCTTCTCGCGCGCCAGGTCGAGCGCCGCGTGCGACGGCAGGATCAACGGGCAATTCGGGCTGACCTTCAGGCGCTCGAAGACCGGCACGCCGTTCGCAACCAGCTTGTTCGCCTCCGACACCAGTGCATCGAGCGCCACGACGACGCCGTTGCCGATCAGGCAACTGACGCCATCGCGCAGGATGCCCGACGGTATCAGGTGCAACACGGTTTTCCTGCCGCCAATCACCAGCGTGTGCCCGGCGTTGTGCCCACCCTGGAAACGCGCGACGACCGTCGCCCGGTCCGTCAGCAGATCGACGATCTTTCCCTTGCCCTCGTCACCCCACTGGGTGCCGACGACGACGACGTTCTTTCCCATATCGAAGATCCGGTTTGGTGCGACTAGAAACCGCGGACGAAGTACAGCAAGACGAGGCCGGCGATGATCAACACCAGGCCGGCCGTCCTCATCGAATTGTCACCCAGTCGCGTCACTTCCGCCACCACTCGTCGGTACGTGCCCGGTGCGGCGAACGGCAGCAGGCCCTCGATCACGAGGACGAGCGCGAGCGCGGTGAAGATCTCGGTCCACATGGCCGGACGGCGCGCCCGTCCGAATCAGCGATTGCCGCCGGACTGGTTCAGGTATCGGAAGAACTCGTTGTTCGGGTCGACGACCAGGATGTCACCTTCCTTGCCGACGGACCGACGGTACGCGTCCAGGCTGCGATAGAACGCGTAAAATTCCGGATCCTGGTTGAACGCGTTCGCGTAGATCTCGGCCGCCCGGGCGTCACCTTCACCGCGAAGAATCTGGCTGTCGCGATACGCCTCGGCGAGAATGATGGTCTTCTCACGATCCGCGCCCGCGCGGATCTCCGCCTCGCTCCTGCGGCCCTCGGCACGGCGTTCCGCGGCGATACGCTTGCGCTCCGCCTCCATCTGCGCGTACACGGAGTTGCGCACGTCTTCCATGAACTCGACCTGCTTCACGCGGAAGTCCACGAGGTCTACGCCGAGGTCGGCCGCGGTATCTTCGGCGCGAACCAGCAGGTCGCGCATCAGTTCCGCGCGCCCGACGGAGATCGCCTCGCGCACGGTACGCTTGCCAAACTCGGTCACGACGGCGTTCTTCACGATTTCCCGCAGGCGCATCTCCGCGATCTCGCGGACGCCGCCGCTGGACGTGTAGTAACGCAGCGGGTCGACGATGCGGTATTTCACGAAAAAGTCGACGTCGAGCGACTCGTTCTCCTTCGTGAAGACACGCTCCGGCCGGTCACTGATCGTCAGGATTCGGGACGGAAACTTGCGGACGTCCTCGAAGATCGGGATTTTCCAGTGCAGGCCCGGCTCGTACTCGGTGCTGACCACCTCGCCGAAACGCCGCTTGAGCGCCGTCTCGCGCTCGTTCACGGTGAACACCGACGTCGCCAGCAGAATGACGGCGATGCCAAAGAAAACGATGAGTCCGAATCGATTCGACGGCATCAGCGGGTCCTCCGTTCGCGCATGTCATTCGAAGGCGGCGCCTCCGTGGTCGGTGCCGGTGCCGCCGACGAATCCGGGCTTCGTTGGCGGCTCGAGGTATCCGCACCCGATCGGTTCTCAATCAGGCGGTCGATCGGCAGGTACATCAGGTTGCCGCTGCCCTCGGCATCGAGGATGACCTTGCTGGAACTGCCGTACACGGCCTCGACCGCGTCGATGTACAGGCGCTCGCGCGTCACGCGCGGCGCCTTCTTGTACTCGGCGAGCAACGCCACGAAGCGCGCCGCCTCACCTTCGGCGTTCGCGATCACCTGGTCCCGGTAGGCTTCTGCCTCCTGGAGGATCCGCGCCGCGTCGCCTTCCGCCCGCGGCAGGATGTCGCGACGATAGGCATCCGCTTCGAGTTCGTATCGCTCCGCGTCGTTGCGCGCACGCTGTGCATCGTCGACGGCGTTCTGCACGTTCTGTGGGTACTTGACGTCCTTCAGCGACACCGATGTGACGACGATGCCGGCTTCATAGAGATCCAGCGTTCGTTGCAGCGCGGTCTGGGTTCGCGAGGCAATCTCGTCCCGGCGCCCCGACGCAACGAGTTCGTCGAGTTTGCTCGTGCCAACGACCTCGCGCAGCGCGCTCTGCGTCACGTCCTCGAGCGTTTGCTCCGGCATCTCGACCTCGAAGCTGAACTTGACGGCGTCTGCGCGCCGATACTGCACGACCATGTCGATGAACACGTACTGCTCGTCGGCCGTGAGCATCTCCGTGCGGTACGGGTAATCGACGACGATGATCGTGTTCACGAGATCCACGCGGTCAACTGGCGCCGGAATCCGCCAGTGCAGGCCCGGTTCGGCGGTCTTCATGAACTTGCCGAAACGCTGCACGACGCCGCGCTCGGCTTCATCCACACGGTAAAAACCCGTCGCCAGCCAGCCCAGGACGATGAGCACGATGACGAAACCGAGGCCCCCGCCTCCGCCGCCGCGGCCGCCGCGTCCCTTGCCGCCGCCGAACAGGCCGCCGAGGCGCTTCTGCCAGTTCTGTACGATCTTGTCGAGGTCCGTCGGCTCGCGGTCGTCGCGGCGCCACGGGTCCTTGCCGTTTCCTTGGTCGTTCCAGGCCATAATCTCTCTGCTCGGTCTCAGTTGGACGCGACGGCCGGGCCGGGCTCGGTCGCCGGTCCGGTCACAGGTCGCAAAGAATCGGCCGCGAGGTTCTCACGCTTGAGAAAGCGTCGCAAATCCTTCTCGGCCATTTCCAGCTCGATATCCCAGCCGCCGTCGTCCTGCGGGGTCTCACTCAGTACCGCCCCCAGCTCGAACAGCTTCGCGCGCTGCCGGCCCTGCGAGTGATCGAGGCGCAGCACGCCGTGCAGCGTTTCGCGCCGCAGCCGTTCGCCGATGGTCTCCAGCAGCATCGGCACGCCCTCGCCCGTCGCGGCGGACAGCCAGACGGCACGGCCGACGCCATGGCGGTTGTGCGTGACGCGCGGCCGGCGGTCCACCTTGTCGATCTTATTGTATACCCGGATTTGCGGCACCTTGTCGGCATCGAGCTGGCGCAGCACGGCATTGACCTGCCGTACGCGCTGCCAGCGCTGCTCATCGCTCGCATCGATCAGGTGCAGGATGAGATCCGCCTCGCGCGCCTCCTGCAACGTCGACCGGAAGGCCGCGACCAGTTCATGCGGCAGGTCGCGGACGAACCCCACCGTGTCCGCCAGCACAATCTCGCGGCCGTCGGGCAGTTCGAGGCGGCGCACCGTCGGGTCGAGCGTCGCGAAGAGCTGGTCGCGCACGTACACGCCGGCATTCGTCAGCGCATTGAAGAGCGTCGACTTGCCGGCGTTCGTGTAGCCCACCAGCGCCACGGTCGGAATTTCCGCACGAACGCGGTTGCGCCGGTTCATCGAGCGCCGCCGGTCGACCTGCGCCAGCCGCTCGTTCAGCACCCGGATGCGGTGGCCCAGGAGCCGGCGGTCCGTCTCGAGCTGCGTTTCACCCGGGCCGCGAAGGCCGATACCGCCCTTCTGGCGTTCGAGGTGAGTCCAGCCGCGGACGAGCCGCGTCGACAAGTGTTCGAGCTGCGCGAGTTCCACCTGGAGCTTGCCCTCGAAGCTGCGCGCGCGCTGCGCGAAGATGTCGAGGATCAGCCCGGCGCGATCCAGCACGCGGCACTTGAGTTCGCGTTCGAGATTGCGCTCCTGGCTGGGCGACAGTTCCGCCGAAGATATGACGAGCTCCGCGCCGTGCTTTTCCACGCTTTCGCGCAGGGCATCGAGCTTGCCGCCGCCGATGAACGTGCGCGGGTTCGGTTTGCGGCGCGCACTGACGATCTCGTCGAGCACGATCGCGCCCGCGGACCTTGCAAGCTCCGCAAACTCTTCGCGTTCGGATCGTTCTGGTGCGCCGGCCGGGCTCGCGTGAACGAGAATGGCTCGTTCGCCGCTTTGCGGTCGTTCAAACAAACACTGCCTCCACGTGGCGTGAAGGAAAAAAGTCCTTATTCGTCGCCTTCTCCGTCGTCATCGGGAATCGGCAAGCGCACGTTGCGCGACGGGACGACCGTCGAAATCGCGTGCTTGTACACCATCTGGTTGACGCTGTTCTTGAGCAACACGACGAACTGGTCGAAGGAATCGACCTGCCCCTGCAGCTTGATGCCATTGACGAGATAGATGGATACCGGAACCTTTTCCTTGCGTAAAATGTTCAGAAACGGATCTTGCAGCGTTTGCCCCTTGGCCATCTCGGGTCTCCTCGTTCTTGTTGTTGTTGAACACCCCTGTCCGGTGGCGCCGGCCTTGCCCGGTGTTCAGCCTAAGCGTTCAAAAATGGTATCAGAAAGCCGGATATCGCGTCGATCGAAGCACTTTCAAGGGGGTCGTGCCAACGTACCTCCGGCATGCTCCGGAGCCACGTAATCTGGCGCTTGGCGAGCTGCCGGGTCGCGACCAGGGCGCGGTACCGGGCCTCGTCGAAATTCGACTGCCCGTCGAGGTGCGCCCAGAACTGGCGGTAGCCGACGGACCGCATCGACGGCGCATCGGCCGTCAGCCCCTGGCGGCGGCGCAGTGCCTCGAGTTCCGCGAGGAACCCGCCGGCCAGCATCCGGTCCAGCCGGGCCTCGATGCGGGCATGCAGCACCGATCGCGGCTCCGGCACGAGCGCGAGTTGCACGAACCTGTCCGTACCGCCGGCGCCGGCGTCGTCGGCAGCGTGCCATTCGCTCAGCGTCCGCCCGCTTGCGCGATAGACCTCGAGTGCCCGCTGGATGCGCTGGCTGTCGTTCGCCTCGATGCGCGTTGCCGAAGCCGGGTCGACATCGGCGAGTTCCGCATGCAGCGCCGGCCAGCCGCGTTCGGCGGCTTCCGCGTCGATGGCCGCGCGCAATTCGGGGTCGGCTGCGGGTAATGCCGCGATCCCCTGCACCAGCGAACGGAAGTACATCATCGTGCCACCGACGAGCAGCGGAACCCGACCTGCCGATCGGATGTCGGCCATCGCGGCGCGCGAATCACGCACGAACTCGCCGGCCGAGTACGGTTCCTCCGGGTCACGGATGTCAACGAGGTGATGCGGCACGCGCGCCAGCGTCGCCGCGTCGGGCTTCGCCGTGCCGATGTCCATGCCACGGTACACGAGCGCGGAATCCACGCTGACGATCTCGAACGGAAATCGCTTGCACAGGTCGATCGCCACCTCGGTCTTGCGGGAGGCAGTCGGCCCCATCAGGCAGACTGCCAGGGGCGCCGTGTCGCGCTGGGTTTCGGCCATCAGCGTCCGCGCAGGAACAGGCGATCGAGTTCCGGCATCGTCACCGTGGTCCAGGTCGGCCTGCCGTGGTTGCACTGGTCCGCGCGGTCCGTGCGCTCCATCTCCCGAAGCAGCGCGTTCATCTCGTCGATCGTGAGGATACGGTTTGCGCGCACCGCGCTGTGACAGGCCATCGTCGCGAGCATGTCGTCCGCGATATCGGCTACGCGCCGGCTGTCGCCGGAATCGGCCAGGTCGCCAAGCACGTCGCGCAGCAGGGACTCCGCATCCACGTTGCGCAAGAGACTCGGCACTTCCCGCACGGTAACGCTCGTCTCACCGGTGCGGTCAGCCACGAGGCCGAGCGATTCGAGTACGTCCACCGACTCCTCGACGAGACGCGCCTCGCGCTCCGCCACCGATACGGAAACCGGCACGAGCAGCGGCTGTCGCACGACTTCCCGGTCGGCCAGGTCGCGCTTGAGCTTCTCGTACATCACGCGTTCGTGTGCCGCGTGCATGTCGATCAGCACCAGGCCGTCACGATTCTCCGCCAGGATGTAGACACCCGCGAGCTGCGCGAGCGCATAGCCGAGCGGCGGCACGTCGCCGTCCTTTCCGGCCACCGGCGAAACTTCGGATTGCTCGTAATGCCGCAGCACGTCGCGCACCGCCTGGCGCGACGGCGTGTGCACGGGCCGATACGCGGTCGTGCCCGCGGCATCGGCACCCGCGGGCAGCGACAGGCCGTGTTGCCCGGTCATGGCCGGCATCGCCGCCGGTCGCGGCACCGGTGCCCGTCCGCCGGGCCGCGTGTCCCTGAGCGCCTGCTCCAGCGTCTGCGACACGAAGCCGTGCAGCCGGCGACCGTCGCGGAATCGGACTTCGTGCTTCGCCGGGTGCGCGTTCGCGTCGACCGCGCCCGGATCGAGCGCGAGGTACAGCACGTACGCCGCGTGGCGACCGTGGAACAGGACGTCGCGGTACGCGTGCCGCGCCGCGTGCGCGAGCGTGCGGTCGCTGATGCTGCGCCCGTTGACGAACCAGAACTGCTGGTCCGCCTGGGCACGGTTGTAGGCCGGCATCGCGATCCAGCCGGACAGCGCGAGGCCGTGCTCATCCCGCTCGAGGCGCAGCGCCTGCGCCGCGAACGCGTCGCCGAGTATGGCCGCGACGCGCGCGAGCCGCCCACCGTCGTCGCGCGCGGCGGGCAGGTCCAGCACGGTTCGGCGATTGTGCGTGAGTGTCAACGCAACGTCGGGCCTCGACAGCGCGAGGCGGTGCAGCCACTTCTCGATATGTCCGAACTCGGTGCGGTCCGTGCGCAGGAACTTGCGACGTGCCGGCGTGTTATAGAACAGGTCGTGAACCTCGACCGTCGTTCCCGGCGGGTGCGCGTCAGGCGACGGCCCCCGCAGCGCACCGTCGTCGGTTTCGACGCGCCAGGCCGATGCGGCGTCCGCCGTCCGCGAGACCAGCGACATGCGCGCCACGGAACCGATGCTCGGCAGTGCTTCACCGCGGAAACCCAGCGAGGCGACCGCCTCGAGGTCCTCGAGGCTCGCGATCTTGCTGGTCGCGTGCCGCGACATGGCGAGCGGCAGCTCGTCGCGCGGTATGCCGGCACCGTCGTCGCGAATCCGGATCAGCTTGCGGCCGCCGTCGACGATGTCGACCTGCACGCTGCGCGCGCCCGCGTCGAGGCTGTTCTCCAGGAGTTCCTTGACCACGGACGCCGGCCGCTCGACGACCTCGCCGGCGGCGATCTGGTTGATCAGGTGGTTCGGTAGCGGGCGGATCGGCATGCGACGGGCGCGCGAGCGCGGACGGCGGGAAAGCCCGTCATTGTTTCAAACTGGCACCGGAATGTCTTGGGGTCGAGGTTCAGCCGCCCGCGTAGACCGGGATCGACAGCGTCTGGCCGACGCGGATCCTGTCGTTCGACAGGCGGTTTGCCCGCCGGATGTCGGCGGCGCTCACGTTATAGCGCGCGGCGATCTCCGAGAGCGTGTCACCGCGCGTGATGACGTGGCGCACCTCGCGGACCGGCTGCCGGCGCACTTCCATCGCGATGCGGGTATCCGGCGGCGGATTCTCGTAGAAGTACGAACGGATACCGGCGAGCATCGCGTCGGCGAGGCGGCCCTGGTGACGGCTGTCGCGCAGCCGCGATTCTTCCTCCGGGTTCGAGATGAACCCGGTCTCGACGAGGATCGAGGGAATGTCCGGCGACTTCAGCACGATGAAGCCGGCCTGTTGCACGGTATGCCGATGCGCCTTGCCGATGCGCGAGAGCTCGCGGATTACGTCGCCGCCCACGTCGAGGCTGGCGCTCAGCGACGCGTTCTGGGACAGGTCGAGCAGCACGGATGCCAGCACGTCGTCCTTGTCCTGCAGCGAGACGCCGCCGACGCTGGCGTTCTCACGTGCGGCGAGTTGCCGTGCCTGCTCGTCACTCGCCCCCTTCAGCGACAGGGCGTACACGGTCATGCCCTGCGGCCGCCGGTCCTCGACGGCGTCCGCGTGCACGGACACGAAGAGGTCGGCCTTGTTGCGCCGCGCGATCGCGATACGCTCCCAGTGGTCGACATACACGTCGCTGTCGCGGATCAGGAGCGCGCGCATGCCCGGCTCCGCATCGACGCGCCGCGCCAGCGCGCGCGCGATGGCAAGCGCGACGTCTTTCTCGTAGGTCCGGCGCTTGCCGATGGAACCGGGATCCTTGCCGCCGTGTCCGGCATCGATCGCGATGACGATGTCCCGCCCCTGCGTGAACGTCTCGGACGCACGTTTCACCGCGTGCGGCGTTTCGGCGCGATGCAGGTCGACGACGAGGCGATTGCCGTAGACGTCATTCGGCGCGACCGTGAAGCTGCGCGAGCGCACGTTTTCGTTCAGGTCGAGCACGATGCGCAGGTCGCCGTCGGCCTGCACTGCGCTGCGAATCGCACGGATGGAGCCAGCGCCGCCCGGCAGCCGCCCCAGGCGCTCGGCGAGTCGACCGTTCTTCAGGTCGATGACGAGCCGGTCCGGCCCGCGAAGCGTGAAGATGTTGTGCGGCACGGGCTGGCTCAGGTCGAGCACGATGCGGGTCTTGTCGTCCTCCGCCCAGACGCGGATGTTGTCCACGGTCGGGCCGGCCTGCACGCCACCGCACAGGCACAGTAAGAACAACACAACGGATCGCCGCAAATCCCACATCGCTCGTCAGGCCCCCAAAGGCCGAAGGATTCCGGACCTGAGTATACGAAAACAGACGGAAATGCCAAGACTTCCCGTGGAAAATTAGGCAGATATCATAACTAGTTAATGCGGTCGGTCATTCCGGCAGCCTCGCCGACGGCGCGGGCCAGGGCGTGGCCGCGCTCGCTCAGGCCCTCGAGCACCGCCGATCGCCCGGCGCCCTCGTAGGCGAGCCGGATGCGCAGGTCCGCCGAGTCCGCGAGTCCCGGCGCCCGGTCCGGCCACTCCACGAGGCGCAGGCCGTCATCGAGGTCGTCCCAGCCGATGTAGTAGAGCTCGTCCGCGCTCCCGATCCGGTAGAGGTCGACGTGGTAGACCGTGGTGCCCGCCACCCGGTAGGGCTCGACGAGCGTGTAGGTCGGGCTCGGCACCGGGCCGTCGTGTCCGAGCGCGCGAAGGAGCGCCCGCGCCAGCGTCGACTTGCCGGCCCCGAGCTCTCCCTGCAACAGGATCGTCCAGCCCGAAGCCGGCACGGGCAGCGCGGCGGCCAAAGCCCCGGCCAGCGCGGTCGTCGCGGCCTCGTCCGCCAGGTACCGCTTCATGCGCTGCCGGACGCGGCGCGCAACGCCGGCCGCAATGCCGCGATCACGTCCCGCGCCATCAGGCCCCGCTCGCCATCCACAGCCGCCAGGTCGCCGGCGCGCGCGTGCAGCGCGACGCCCGCGCCCGCCGCGACGGGGGGCGCGAGGCCCTGCGCCAGCAGAGCGCCGATCACGCCTGTCAACACGTCACCCATCCCGGCGGCGGCCATGCCGGGATTGCCCGCGGTGCAGATGAAGGGGACGTCATCTCCCGCGGCCACCAGCGTGCCGGCCCCCTTGAGCACCGCCGTGCCGCCGTAGCGCTGTGCGAGCGCCAGCACGGCACCGCGACGGTCCGCCTGGACGTCACGCGCAGAGCGTCCGAGCAGCCGGCCGGCTTCACCCGCGTGCGGCGTGATGACGCGCGACGCGTTGCGGCCCGCATCCCCGCCCTGCGACGCGAGCAGGTTCAGCGCGTCCGCGTCCCACACACACGGCAGTGTTCGCGCCGCGACGACATCGAACGCCGCCCGGGCCCAATCGCTGACGCCCAGCCCCGGCCCGAACGCGACGACGTCGGCACGCTCGAGCAGCTCCGACAGCGCCCCCGGGGCATCGATCGCGCAGGTCATCAGTTCCGGGCACGCCGCGCTGATGAGTGCCGAGTGCCCGGGCCACGTCGCAACCGTGACCTTTCCCGCGCCGGCACGCAGCGCCGCTTCGCCGGCGAGACGCGCGGCGCCCGGCATGCCGGGACCGCCGCCGACGATGGCAACGTGCCCGAAGTCGCCCTTGTGCGCATCGCGCCGCCGGGGCGGCAGTGCGGCGCGCAACACCGTTGACGTGATACGCCGCAGCACCGGCGACGCTTTCGCGCGGCAGGCGTCGGGGACGCCGAGCCCGTCGTACGCGAGGCTGCCGCCAGCCGCGATGCCGTCGCCCAGGAAAAGGCCTGCCTTGAGCGCAACGAACGTGATCGTCAGGTCGGCGTCGACGGCGGCACCGAGACGCTGCCCGGTGTCGCCGTGAATGCCGGTGGGAAGATCGAGCGCGACGACCGGCGCCGGGTGCGCATTGATGGCCGCGACGGCGTCGGCGATTGCGCCACCGACCGGCCGCGCAAGCCCGCTGCCGAGCAAGGCATCGATCAGCACGTCCGCTTCGGGATCGATAGACCGTGGCCAGGCGCCGATCGTCCCGCCGCACGCGACGTAGTCGTCGCGGGCGCGGGCCGCGTCGCCGGACAGCGCGGCCGGATCGGTAACCGCGACGACGTCGACCTGCAGGCTCTCGGCGCGCGCGAGACGCGCGACCACGTAACCGTCGCCCGCATTGTTTCCGGCGCCGCACAGAACGACCCAGCGCCGTCCCCGCGGGAACGCGGCCAGCGTCTCGCGGACCGCGGCCTCGCCGGCACGGGTCATCAGCGTGTAACCGGGAATGCCTTCGACGTCGATGGCGTACCGATCCATCGCGCGAACAGCGTCGACCGAATAGATTTCCGCGGGCAAGGACTGCATCGCCGAGATTATACTGGTGCCGACACGAAGCTCACGCGCCGCACGCAGCATGCCGGGCCACGACGACACCCACGCCGACAAACCGAATCTCGACGCCTTGAAGGCCGACATACTTGCCTGGAGCACGGAACTCGGGTTCCAGCAAACGGGCATCACGGACATCGACCTGCGCGACGCCGAGGCCCGCCTGGACCAGTGGCTCGAGGCCGGGTACCACGGGTCGATGGACTACATGCAGCGACACGGACACCGGCGCAGCCGGCCCGCGGACCTCGTCGCCGGCACCGTCCGCGTCATTGCCGCGCGCATGGACTACTTCACCGGATCGCAATCGGCCGCGCGCGACCTGCTCGATGACGGATCCCGCGCCTACGTGTCGCGCTACGCGCTCGGCCGGGATTACCACAAGGTGTTGCGCCGCCGCCTGCAGCGCCTCGCCGACCGCATCGCATCCGCTGTCGGCGAATTCGGCTACCGCGTTTTCGTCGACAGCGGGCCGGTGCTCGAAAAGCCGCTCGCCGAAAAAGCCGGGCTCGGCTGGATCGGCAAGCACTCGAACCTGCTGAACTCGCGCGACGGCTCGTGGTTCTTTCTTGGCGAGATTTACACGGACCTGCCGTTGCCGGTCGACACGCCGGCGAGCGCTCATTGCGGATCGTGCCGCGCCTGCATCGACGTCTGCCCGACCGGCGCCATTGTCGAGCCCTACGTCGTGGATGCGCGCCGCTGCATTTCCTACCTGACGATCGAGAATCGCGACGCGATACCGGAAACGTTCCGCAAGGCGATCGGCAATCGCGTGTACGGCTGTGACGATTGCCAGCTTTTCTGCCCGTGGAACAAGTTCGCCCGGACGACGGGTGAAGCCGACTTCGAGGCGCGGCATAATCTGGACGAGGCCGCATTGACCGACCTGTTCGCCTGGGACGAGGCAACCTGGGAGACGCGCATGGCCGGCAGCGCGATACGGCGCATCGGATTCGACGCCTGGCAACGGAACATCGCCGTCGCCCTCGGCAACGCGACCACGACGCCGGCCGTCGTTGCTGCCTTGCGCGAGCGCCGCGACACGGTGTCGCCGATGGTGCGCGAACACGTCGACTGGGCGCTCGCGCAACACGAACAACAGGGTCGATAAGACAACAACAAGGAGCAAACCGATGTTCGAAGCCCCGGAGTCACCCTACCTGGTCCCGTTCGACAGCAGTTTCAAAATGTCCCACGCGTCCACGAAGCCGCTGACCGACGAGCCGGAGTTCCGGGGGAAATACCGCCGCAAGTGCACGGAGCACCTCAACAAGCTGCAGCGCGTCCTCGCGGCGGGAGACCGGCGCGCCGTACTCTGCATCTTCCAGGCCATGGATGCCGCCGGCAAGGACGGAACCATCCGGGCCGTGATGCAGGGCGTCGACCCGTCCGGCTGCCAGGTCTTCACGTTCAAGCGGCCGTCGGAGCTGGAACTCGACCACGACTTCCTCTGGCGGACGACGTGCCGGCTGCCGGAACGCGGCCGTATCGGGATCTTCAACCGCAGCCAGTACGAGGAAGTCCTGGTCGTCCGGGTCCATCCGAAGATCCTCGCGTCTCAGAAACTGCCGGGCGAGCTGAACCTCGAGACGATCTGGGACGAACGCCTGCATTCGATACGTGAACAGGAGGCACACCTCGCCCGGAATGGCACGATCATTCTCAAGTTTTTCCTGAACGTGTCGAAAGATGAGCAGAAGCGCAGGTTGCTCGACCGGCTGGACAACACCGACAAGCTCTGGAAATTCGAGACCCACGACGTCGTCGAAAGACGTTACTGGGAGCAGTACATGCTGGCCTACGAGGAAGCGATGAACGCGACGTCGCGGCCGTGGGCGCCGTGGTACGCGATTCCCGCGGACAACAAGCCGTACATGCGGGCCCGCGTGTCGGAGATACTTATACAGACGCTCAAGAGTATCGGCCTGAATTATCCCGAGCCGACACCGCTCGATCTTCGCGAGTTTGCGGACGCGCGCGCCGAACTCGAGGGCAATACTGTGCCGTAGTCGTTGTTCCTCGGCACCGCATGACGCGACAATTCGGGGATGCCCGAAACCGTCGCCAACAATTCCGATTACAAGCGCTCGCTACTGGAAGGCCTCGAACTGTTCGAAGGCGTCGATCCCGACGACGTGCAGAGCCTCTTGCAACGCTGCGACCGCCGCGATCTCCGGGCCGGCGAGACGCTGCTTTCACCCGGTGTTCGCAACGAATACGTGTACCTGGTCCTGTCGGGCAGCCTGAACGTTCATGTCGGCTCGCCGAACACGCCGCCGCTGACCTGCGTCGAGCCGGGCGCCTGCGTCGGCGAGATGTCCATCATCGAGGACCGGGATCCATCGGCCTACGTCGTCGGCGCGGAGAACAGCCACCTGCTCGTGGTTCACCAGAGCATCCTGTGGGACATGGTCAATGCCTCGCACGAGTTCGCAAAGAATCTGCTCGTCGTCCTCTCGGAGCGCGTGCGCAGCCACAACCGCGTGATCGCCGACAGCTATGGAGAGCTGCGCAAGTTCGAACGCCACGCCACGACCGACGCGCTCACCGGCCTCGGCAACCGGCACGCGATGGAGGACTCGTTCCCTCGCGAGATCAACCGCTCGATCGCGGATGGCAAGCCGGTCTCGCTGATCATGGTGGACGTGGACAATTTCAAGGATTTCAACGACCGTTTCGGCCACCTGGCCGGTGACCGCGCCCTGACTGCCGTGGCCGAAGTGTTGCGCACGCAATTCCGGCCTCACGACCTCCTGGTGCGCTACGGCGGCGACGAGTTCGCCGTGCTGCTGCCGGGCATCCCGGCGGACAAGGCGCTGGATATCGCGGATCGCGTGCGACAGCGCGTCAGCGGCGACACCGGCGACACCGAGGACTCGCTGATCCAGATCCCGATCCGAATCTCGATGGGCGTCGCCGGTTGCGACACGGCGTGCACCCTCGAAGCGCTGCTGCGCAACGCCGATGCCGCGCTCTACCGGGCCAAGCGCGCCGGGCGTGACGCGGCGTCCATCTAGGCACCGTTCCCCGTCGTCAGACCGTGACGACGACGTTGTCGATGAGGCGCGCCTTGCCGAGATGCACCGCAGCGAGCACCACAAGCTCGTCACAGTCCCGGTCCGGGGGCGCCAGGTTCTCCGCACGCCGGATTTCCAGGTAGTCCAGCCGGAAACCGCTGCTCTCGAGCGCATCGCGCCCGTCCGCCTCCAGCGCCGCGAAGTCCTGCTTACCGTCCTGCAACGCCTGCCCGATCGACGTGAGCACCTCGCTCAGGCGCGGCGCGACTGCGCGTTCGTCCTCGGAGAGATAGGCATTGCGTGAACTCATAGCGAGACCGTCCGGCTCGCGCACGGTCGACGCCGTGATGATCCGTATCGGCAGGCTCAGGTCTTCGGTCATGTAGCGAATGACCAGCTGCTGCTGAAAATCCTTCTGGCCGAACACGGCGACCTCCGGCTGAACGAGCGCAAACAGCCGCGCCACCACCGTGGTCACGCCGTCGAAGTGGCCCGGGCGAACCGCGCCGCAAAAATTCTCCGTGAGCCCTGGCACCGACACGACGGTCGCGCAGTCGTGGCCGAAGGGGTACACGGTATCGTCCGTCGGCACGAACAACAGGTCCGCCCCGACCTGCTTGAGCCGCCGGGTATCGCGTTCGAGTGTCCGCGGATAGTCGGCGAAGTCTTCCCCGGGCCCGAACTGCGTGGGGTTCACGTAAACCGATACGACCACGCGCTCGGCATGCTCGCGCGCGAGCTCGACCAGGCTGACGTGGCCCTGGTGGAGGTTACCCATCGTCGGCACCAGCGCCACGTGTTCGTCCTGGTCGCGCCACTGCGCCAGGATGTCCCTGAGCTCTTCCTTACTGCGAACGATTTGCACGAAACGTCCTTTCTTCGCGGATGCCCGGGCTTACGAGAAGCAATGCTCCGGTGCGGGGTAACTGCGGTCGCGAACGGCCTGAACGTAGGCTTCGATCGCGGCGAGCGGTGACTGGTGATCCTGTTGAAAATTGCGCACGAAGCGCGGTGTGCGCCCCTGGGTGATGTCGAGAATGTCGTACAACACGAGTATCTGCCCATCGACACCGGGGCCCGCCCCGATGCCGATTACCGGAACTTCCAGGGCGCCGGTGATCGAAGCCCCGACCTCGTTCGGCACGCATTCCAGCAGCACGATGTCCGACCCGGCATCCTGCAGCCGGCGCGCCGCGGACAGCATCGCCTCGGCCTGGGACGCATCCCGGCCCTGCACGCGAAATCCGCCGATCTTGTGCACGGATTGCGGCTTCAGTCCGAGGTGTGCACACACGGGAATGTCGTGGCGCGCGAGATGCTCGACGATCTCGATCTGCCCGTCGCCGCCCTCGAGCTTGATCATCATCGCACCGCCCTCCTGCATGAGCCGCACGGCGTTGTCGAGTGCCTGCGACGGGTTCGAATAGCTCATGAACGGCATGTCGGCGACGAGGAACGCACGGCGCAGCCCGCGCGCCACGGCACGGCAGTGGTACACGATGTCGCGCACCGTCACCGGCACGGTCGTGTCATGGCCCTGGATGACCATCCCCAACGAATCGCCGACCAGCACGAGGTCAACGCCAGCCAGGTCGAGCAGCTGTGCGTAACTCGCGTCGTAGGCCGTGAGGCAGGCGATCGGCTTGCCGGCGCCCTTCATGTCGCGCAGGGTGGACACGTTCACGGGCGGGTGCGGCATGCCGCGTTGTTCGAGTTGCGTATACACGGTATCGGGCCCGTTCGGCTTGTCAGGCCAGCGCGGCGGCGGCCGGATTGAAGAAATGCCGCCCGCCGCTGATACGCTCGATCCGGTCGAACAACTGCTCGTAATCGGCGTCGTTGTGAATCGGATCGATCTGCGACGCGTTCACGATCAGCAGCGGGCCGTCGTCGTAGGCGTGAAAGAACCGGGCGTAGGCATCGGCGAGGCGCTCGAGGTAGCGCCGGTCTATCAGGTGCTCGAACAGCCGCCCGCGGCGCGCGATACGTTCCATCAGCGCGTCGACGGACGCCTGCAGGTAAATCACGAGATCCGGCACCGGCGGCTCTACCGCGAGATTGGCTGCGACCTGGTTGTACAGTGCCAGCTCGTCCGGATCGAGGTTCAGCTCGGCGAACAGCTGATCCTTCGCGTACAGATAGTCCGCGACCTGCACGTCGCCGAACAGGTCCGACTGGCGCATGCCTTCGAGCTGCCGCGCGCGGGCGAACAGGAAGAACATCTGCGCCGGCAGAGCGGCGCTTCGCCCTTCGGCATAGAGGCGCGGCAGGAACGGGTTTTCCTCGACGTCCTCGAGCAGCAGCTTCGCATCCAACGAGGCCGCCAGGCGCTTCGCCAGCTCGGTCTTGCCGACGCCGATCGGGCCTTCGACGGCGATGAACCGTGGCGCGTCGCCGCGCTTGCGGGAAGGGTTGGGAGTCAAGCGGCTGACCTTATCGTTCCAGGCGCGCAATGCGCGGTTGCTCGATATCGACCGGGAGTGACACCACCCTGCCGAGACCGGGTATCTCGAGATCCGGTGCTAATTCGCCAAGTGGCAACAATACAAAATTTCGGAAGGCGATGCCCGGGTGCGGCACGACCAGGTCCGGGGTCTCGATGCGCTGCGCGCCGTAGACCAGGACGTCCAGGTCCAGCGGCCGCGGTCCCCAGCGCGGGCCTCCCGCCTCGCGCCCCGCCGCTCGCTCAAGCGCCTTCAGGCCATCAAGCAGTCGCGCCGGCGGCAACCGCGTCAGGAGCGCGGCCACGGCATTGACGTAATCCGGCTGCGGCACGTCGCCGAGCGGCGCCGACGCGTACGGCGAAGAGACGGCCACGAGCCGGGTATCGGGCAGGCGATCGAGCGCGTCGGCGGCTTCCCGGACCTGCGTCGCCGGGTGTCCCTGGTTGCTGCCGATGCCGACGTACGCGGGAACCCAGCGCACGGGCGGCTACCCGCTGCTCGCGGACTTGCGCTTGCGCCGGCGGCGGCGCTTGCGGGCCTTGGCCTGCACCTGGAAACGTTGCATGCGCTGGTCGCTCGACATCGACTGTACTTCCGTCCAGAACGCGGCGATATCCGGATCCACACGGCCGATCTCCGCGAGCAACATCATGAAGTCGTACGCGGCGCGAAAGCGGCGGTGCTCGAGCAGGTTCATCGCGCGGCGGCCCTGCGTGGCGTAGAAGCGCGGCTGCAGCGCCATCATTTCCCGCATCGGCACCGTGAAGCGCTTGGGAATCGAGACACGCCGCTGCTGATCGGCCGCGACTTCGTAGGCCGCGAGCGCCAGCGACTGCGAGTCCGTCATCTTTTCCTCTTCGCGCCGCATCGCCGCGATCCGGCAGACGGGCGCCCAGAGGAACACGCCGAGCAGGAACATCGGCGTGACAGACTTGCCGTCCGCAACGCGACGGTCCGTGTTCTGCAGCGCCGCACGAATGAAATTCCGGAAGTCCTCGTCGATGAGGAACTCCTGCTCAGTGGCCGGGAAGAGCTGCTCGAACAGGCCGTACTCGCGCAACAGGTCGAACGTCGCCTCCGCCTGGCCGCCCTGGAACAGCTTCAGGAACTCGTCGAACAGCCGTGCGGCCGGGACATTCGTCAGCAGGCTCGCATTCTCGCGAATCGCTGCGTCGACCGGCTCGTCCATCGTGAAGCCGAGTTTGGCCGCGAAGCGCACGGCGCGCAGCATGCGTACCGGGTCCTCGCGCACGCGCTGGTCGGCGTCGCCGATGAGGACGAGCTTGCGGCGGTCGATGTCGCCGGCGCCGCCAACGTAGTCCCAGATGCTGTAGTCGGCGATGTTGTAGTAGAGCGCATTGCAGGTGAAGTCACGCCGCCAGACGTCTTCCTCGATCGTGCCATACACGTTGTCGCGCAGGATTCGACCTTCGTCGTCGTGCGCAACGTCGTCATCCTCGTGGTTCGCGGCCGCACGGAACGTGGCCACCTCGATGATCTCGCGGCCGAAACGCACGTGCGCCAGCCGGAAACGCCGGCCGATCAGGCGGCAGTTGCTGAACAGCGCGCGCACTTCATCCGGCGTCGCATCGGTCGCCACGTCGAAGTCCTTCGGGTGAAGGTCGAGCAGTGCATCCCGCACGCAACCACCGACCAGGAAAGCCTGGTAGCCCGCCTTGTCGAGGCGATACAGCACCTTCAGGGCGCTGTCAGAAATGGCCTTGCGGGAGACGGTGTGAGCGGCGCGGGGGATGATCCGGGGTTCGGCGGAATCCGGTTTCCCGTGTTCTTTCAAAGGTTTGTCCGTTCGGAGCATGGTTGTTTGCGGCTATGATAACAGCCCGCGGGACCGCAGCACGGAATTCAGCCGGCAGCATGCCTGCCCCTTGAGTCGCGGGCGGACGGTCGTATAATACGCGGCCCGGCCAATAGGCCGGCCACCACGCTCCCTTCGTCTAGTGGTTCAGGACGCCGCCCTCTCACGGCGGTAACAGGGGTTCGAATCCCCTAGGGAGTGCCAAACAAACAAGAAAGGGCCCGCCTCGCGCGGGCCCTTTCTTGTTTGTTCGGCGGTGCCTCTGGAGGATTTGGAGCGCTGGTTCGACAAATCGCGCCAGCGATTTGGACGCCCGAAGGGCGCCCCGCAGGGGCGAGAATCGCCCTAAGGCGATTCGAGTCAATCCCCTTGAAACTGCGCACGATCCCGGATTCGAAACTGTCGGGGGTTCGACAAATCGCGCCAGCGATTTGGACGCACACGCATCGCGTGTGCGGGGCGCAGCCCCGCGGATCGCCCCAAGGCGATCCGAGTCATCCGAGGCCGGCGAAGCCAGCCGACAGACGCTCCCGCTCAGCGGGAGCATCCGCAGGGCGAGCGCCGCAGGCGCGAGTCAATCCCCTAAGGAAGCAAGAGGCCTACCTAACGTAGTACCCCTGCTGCCTCACCGCCCGTTCCCCTCCCCGCAACTCCTCCGCCATCGCCCTCTCGAGCTTCGAGGCCGACACGCCCCGCACGATCCCCCCGCACGACTGGCTCGCCGCCCGATCCACGGCGCGCCGCACCGCGATCCAAGCATCGCGCACGAACGCCGCATCCGCCGAGCTGTACGGCACGGCACCGTGCCGTTCCGGGTAGCACTGTGACAAATAGTGCCCCAAGCACAGGTCACCGCGTTCCCGTTCCGGCGTCTGCCACTTCAGGAAAACGTTGAGCGATGCCATCGCGCGGGTGAAGCCGACCGATACCGCTTGCGCCGGGTTGCCGCATTCGCCGCCGGGATCCGCCGGCGGCAGGACCGGGTAGCCGCGCTTGCCGAGCGGGCCGATGCTCGCCGCCAGCACCTCCGCCCGTACCGTTTCCTGCACCGCCGCACAGGCCGCGTCGTCGCTTACGCCCGCACGGGCGGGCACCGCCGTGAGCAGCCCGAGGACGAGCGCCACCGTCAGTTCATTCCACGTTCCCTGTTTCATGTCCGCGCCTCCCTGCTGGATGTGTGCAGCACAGTCTCGCGCGCGGCACAGCCGCCAGCCGCCGCCGAATCTGCCCGGCACCGGGAGATTTGCGCAGCGCCTGTCCCTCGTCGCGGTGATTCCTTACTATCGCCGTACCACTGGCGCTCACCTGGACTCGGATGGCCAACAACCTGCTGACACGCGTTTTCGGCATCGAGAAGCAGGAGGTGTACGCCGTCGCGTGGTCGTTCCTGTACTTCAGCTGCGTCCTGTCGTCGTACATGATGCTGCGCCCGATACGCGAGACGATGGGCGTGGAGAGTGGCACCGACACGGTGCCGCTGCTGTTTTCCACCACATTCGTGGTCATGCTGCTCGTCGCACCCGTCTTCGGCTGGGTCGCCTCGCGCTTCCCGCGACGGCGCTTCCTGCCGTGGGTCTACATCTTCTTCGCGCTGAATATCCTCGCCTTCTACGCAGCTTTCACTATCGCCGACCTGAAAGGCATTCACTTCGTGTGGATCGGCCGTGTGTTCTTCGTCTGGATCAGCGTGTTCAACCTGTTCGTCGTATCGGTGTTCTGGAGCTTCATGGCGGACATCTGGTCGAAGGAACAGGGGCGGCGTCTGTTCGGCCTGATCTCAGCTGGAGGGAGCATTGGTGGAACGCTGGGTCCGCTGGTGACTGCACAGCTGGCCGAGCCGCTCGGTTTCCAGAACGTGCTGCCGATCTCAGCGGGATTGTTGCTCGTCAGCGTCGTGTGCATCCACCGCCTGCGACATTGGCTCGAGACTCGCCCGGACCAGGAGGTCATGTCCGACGCAGCAACGGCGAAGCCGCTGGGTGGCAGCGCTATTGCCGGCATGAGCCACGTGCTCAGCTCGCGCTACCTTCTCATGATCTCCATCGTTTCCATTATTGCCAGCCTTCTTGGTACCGCGCTTTACATGTTCGTCAATGAACTCGTTTCCACCACGATCGAAGGCACCGACTCACGCGCGAGGCTCTTCGGCTACGTCGACTCGGCGACGAACCTTCTCACGACAATGCTGCAGCTGTTCGTTACGCGGCATGCGGTCAGGAAGTTCGGTCTCGGATGGACACTGGCGTTCATGCCACTCGTATCGGTCATCGGTTTCGCGCTCCTGGCCGTTCATCCCGCACTTCTCGTCGGCGTCGCATTCCAGACTGTTCGGCGCGCGGTTGGATTCGGTTTTTCGAAGCCGGGAAGCGACATGCTGTTCTCCGCGGTCACGCCGGAAGAAAAGTACAAGGCGAAGAACTTCATAGATACTGCCGTCTACCGTGGGGGTGACCTCGTCGGAATCTGGGTCGTGCAGGCTCTGCGCGTACTCGGGATCTCCGTCATGTCGGTGATCCTGGTGCCATTCGCGCTACTATGGGTGTTCATCGTGCTGTGGCTCGGCCGCGAATACCGCAAACGGGACCACAGTGGCCAACTCAAGACGAAGGGAGCTGCCCGTGCCTGAACCCCGCTGGAACAGACGTGACGTCCTCGCCGCCGGTGCCGCCCTCGGCCTCGCACCGGTCCTCGGCAGCGCGCAACAGGCGTCGATGACGCGGCGGCGCATCCCGGCCTCCGACAGCGAAACGCTGCCGATCATCGGGCTCGGCACCTACAGCGTGTTCGACGTCGAGCGCACTCCGGACAACATCGCGAACTGCCGCGCCATCGTGGAAATGCTCCTCGACGCCGGCGGCAGCCTCATCGACACCTCGCCGATGTACAACCGCTCCGAGGACGTCATCGGCGACGTGATCGGCGCGGGCGTGTCGCGCGGCCCGCTGTTTCTGGCGACGAAAGTCTGGACGGACGGCCACGACGCCGGCCTCGAGCAGATGCGCGAATCGGCTGCCCGGATGCAGACCGGCGTGATCGACCTGATGCAGGTGCACAACCTGCGCGACACCGAGGTGCACATGGCCAGCATCCGGGAACTCCAGCAAGACAACGTCATTCGCTACAGCGGGCTCACGCACTACCGCGCGGACGCGCTGAGCAATCTCGAAGCCGAGATGAAGTTCTTCAAGCCGCAATTCATCCAGATCAATTACTCGCTCGGGGAGCGCGAAGCCGATCGGCATCTGCTCGACGTCGCCGCCGACATGGGTATCGGCGTCATCGTCAATCGCCCCTACCAGGGTGGCGCGCTGTTCCGCGCCGTGCGCGGCCGCGCGCTGCCGGACTGGGCGGCGGAGTTCTGCGAGTCCTGGGGACAATTTTTCCTCAAGTGGATCGTCAGTCACCCGGCCGTTACCTGCGCCATCCCCGCCACCAGTGACCCGGAACACATGCGCGACAACCTGCAAGCCGGCTTCGGCGCGTTGCCGGGGGCGCGCACGCGCAGGCGCATGGTCGAGTACATCGAGGGCCTTTGAGCGTGCGGCCGGCAAGTCTTCGGCGCCGTGCCGGCGCCATGTTCTACGACGGTCTCCTGCTTCTCGCGCTGCTGATCCTGGTGACCGCGCCATTCGTGCCCGTGACGCCCGAGAGCGAGATACCGAACGGGCCGCTCGAAGCCGTGCAGACAGGGCTGTTGCACCAGGTGCTCGTTGGCGCCGCAATCTTCATTTACTTCGTCGGGTACTGGTCGTGGCGGGGCCGCACGCTCGGCATGCAGTCCTGGGGCCTGCAGCTCGAGACTCCGGGCAAGACGGTGCCATCGGTCGGCGCCTGCACGCTGAGGTTCTTCGCCGCGCTGGTGTCGTGGGCCCCGGCCGGTCTCGGCTTTCTCTGGCAACTCTGGGACCGCGACACGCTCGCCTGGCACGACCGGCTCAGCGGCACGCGCCTCGTGCACTACCCGAAGCCGCCGAAATAGCGGCCGCGATCAGCGTATGCGCGCCAGCGCGACGCCCGTCACCAGCGCCAGGGCGGTCGCCGGCAGCCAGCTCACGATGACCGGGTTCAGGTTAAATACCTGGCCCGAGTTCGCCAGCATCTCGGACGCGAGGTAGTACGCGAGGCCGATCACGACACCGATCAGCAGCCGGCTGCCGGTGCCGCCGGTGCGCAGCGACCCGAACACGAACGCCAGCGCCAGCATCGGCATGATCAGCACCGTGACCGTACGCGAAACCCGGTACCAGAGCTCCGAGCGGTAGCGGCTCGAATCCAGCGCGTTGCGGTCGAGGTAGTCGATGTAGCTCCGCAAGCCGCGCAGTGACAGGCTGAGCGGCTTCGCGAGCGCGTTGCCGAGAAGCTCCGCGTTGACCTCGAACGACTGCAACGCGACGTTCGACTCGACGACCTGCACGGCGTCATTCTCGAAGCGCGTCTCGCGCAGGTTCTCGAGCCGCCAGCGATCGTCGTCGTCGATGCCGGAGTTGTCGGCCTTGCCGATCGACGCGAGAGAGTGATCATCGTTGAAGCGGTACAGGTAGATCGACCCGAACTCGAACTCCGAACTGACGCGCTCGAGGTGCAGGTAGACGGAACCGTCCTTGACCCACGTGGCATTGCCGAGCTGTTCGTCTTCCTGGCCGAGTCGCGCGTTCAGCCGCATGTCCCGAGCGTAGAAATCCAGGGGTGGGCCCACGAACTCGCCGAGCAGCGCCGCGAACACGAGCAGCACGCCGCCCGCGCACGCAACCATGCCCGCGATGCGGCCCACCGACAGGCCTGACGCACGCATGACGATGATCTCGCTGTGCGATGCGAGCGCACCGAGGCCCATCAGCGATCCGATCAGTACGGCCACCGGCATCATCTCGAACGCGAGATTCGGCAGCCGCAACGCGGTGTAGAGGACGGCCTGCGGCGTCTGGTAGTCGTTGCGAACGTCGTCCAGTTCCGCGATGAACTCGAACAGGCCGGCGAGCGCAAGCAGCACCACGAGCACCAGCGCCGACCCGACGAGTATGGCGCGCATCAGGTATTGCGTGAGAAGCGTGTTCATCGGAATAACCGTCGGTGAACGCCGTTCTGCGCGGCCAGCAGGCCGAGCGCCAGCAGAAACATCGTGCCGTGCACCCACCACAGCCCCACCGTGGCCGGGATCCGTTCGCTTTCGATCCAGGCTTTCGTCGCACTCAGCAGGTTGAAGTAGATGATGAAGATCAGCAGGCCGACCGCGATGCGCCCGTAGCGGCCGTCGCGCGGCTGGCTCTTCGCGAGCGGCACCGCCAGGAAACCGAGGAGCAGCGTCGACAACGGTACACCGATCCGCCACTGCAGCTCCGCTATCTCGGCGGGATCGCCGGACCCGAACAGCCGCTCGACCGGCATCGCCCGCGGCCGTGGATCGGACGGCTCGACCCCCGGCAGGTGGTACGGAATGCCGTGCTCGCCGAACTCGATCACGCGGAACTGCGCGGTGCCCGGGATACCTTCGTATCGCCGGCCGTTGTGCAGGACGAACATGCGCGTGTCCGGGTCGTCGGAGGCGACCTGCTCTCCGCGATCGGCCACGACGACCTCGACGCCGCCTTCCGCGCTGCCTCGCTGCAGGAATACGTTGTTGATGACGCCGTCCGCCGTCACCGACTCGCCGTAAATGACAGCGCCGCCGGTTCCGGCGACCGTGAACCGGCCGGCCTCGAGACTCGCGAGATCCGCGGCACGGCGCGCCTCGGCGCCGATCCGGTCGACCTCGGAAAGTGCCTGCGGGCCGACCTCGATGGCCAGCCAGGCAACGCCGACGGCCAGCGGCGTGACGAGCCAGAACAGCGGCCGGTAGATACCCATCGGGCCGACGCGGCAGGCAGTCATCGCCGCCATCTCGCTGTCGCGGTACAGGCGCCCCAGCGCCAGCATGACCGCCAGGAACACGCCGATCGGTACCAGGACCGTCATGTACTGCATCGCCGACAGGCCGATGACGCTCCATGCGGCGTCCTTCGGCAGCTTGCCCTTGGCCACGTCTCCCAGGATCCGCGCAAACTGGTTCGTCAGCAGAATCAGGAGCAAAACGCCCGTTACGGCCACCCAGGTGGCAGCGACTTCCCGGAAGATGTAGCGATCGAGGATGCGACGCATCGCGTTGATTTACTTATGGCAGGCGAGTTCAGTTAGACTACTCGCTTTATTTTGCCCGGGACAAGTACCAATAAGATGGAATACTTCACGACGACCGCCAAAGCTTCGGGACGCGCCGTTGACTGCGTCATTGTCGGTATCTATGCGCGTGGCAAGCTCGGCATCGGCGCCGCCGAGATCGACGCCGCGGCCCGCGGAACGCTGAAAAAGCTCATCAAGTCGGGTGACGTCTCCCCGCACCTGGGGCGGGCCGCCGTCCTGACGAACGTCGAAAACGTGCGCGCCGCGCGCGTCGTCGCCGTCGGCCTCGGCAAGTCCTCCGAATTTGGTCCCGCCGAGTACCGCCGGGCCCTCGTCGGCGCACTCCGTGCCGTGTCGAGGACACGTTGCGGCTCGATCCTGAACACGCTCACGCTGGAGCCCGGCGGCACACCCTACTACCGTGCACGTTCCGCGGTCGAGGTCGCCGGCGAAACGCTGTATCGCTTTACCCAGATGAAGAGCGGCCGCAAGAAGGCGCCGATGCCGCTGAAGAAGCTCGGCTTCTCGATCGGCAAGCGCAGCGAGGCCGCCCACATCGAACGCGGATGCGCACACGGCGAGGCCATCAACAAGGGGGCTTCGCTTGCGAAGGATCTCGGTAACTTGCCGCCGAACGTGTGCACGCCGGCCTACCTCGCCCGAACGGCGCAGAAGCTCGCGAAGGGCGACGGGCGACTGTCCGTGCGCGTTCTGAACGAAACCGAGATGAAGCGCCTCGGCATGGGGTCGCTGTTATCCGTAACCGCCGGTGCCGCGGAGCCGGCGAAGCTGATCGTCATGCAGTACCGGGGCGCCGGCAAGGACGCACCGGTCGTGCTCGTCGGCAAGGGCGTCACGTTCGACACCGGCGGCATTTCGCTGAAACCCGGCGCGCAGATGGACGAGATGAAATACGACATGTGCGGCGCCGCGAGCGTCATCGGCACGATGGCCGCGGTCGCGGCGATGAAGCTGCCGATCAACGTCAACGTCGTGGTGCCGGCCGTGATGAACATGCCGGGCGGTGACGCGACCGTACCCGGCGACATCGTCCGCAGTATGTCCGGCCAGACGATCGAGATCCTGAATACCGACGCCGAGGGCCGCCTCATCCTCTGCGATGCTCTCACCTACTCGCGCCGTTTCAAGCCGGCGGCGATCATCGACGTCGCCACGCTCACGGGGGCCTGCGTCATTGCACTCGGCAAGCACCATGCCGGGCTCATGGCCAACGACGACGCGCTGGCCGACGACATCCTCGCTGCCGGCCAGCGTTCGGGCGACCGTGCCTGGCGCCTGCCGCTCGGCGACGACTACGCGCAGCAGCTCAAGAGCAACTTCGCGGACATGGCGAACATCGGCGGCCGCGAAGCGGGAACGATCACGGCCGGCTGTTTCCTCGGCAAGTTCACGGACGGCATGAAGTGGGCGCACCTCGACATCGCGGGTGTCGCCTGGCTCGGCGGCGACAGGAAAGGCGCGACGGGCCGTCCCGTTCCGCTGCTGACGGACCTGCTGCTCGGACGCTGCCGCGCGCTGCCTGCCTGACGCGCATGGCCCAGGTGGATTTTTACGTCCTGCGCACGCCCGGCGAGCAGGCGCGCCGCGTATTCGCGTGCCGACTGGCCGAGAAAGCCTACCGGCTCGAGCACACCGTGCACATCCTTACCCCGACGAGCGACGACGCGGCCGACCTCGACACGCTGCTGTGGACGTTCCGCGACGGCAGCTTCGTGCCGCACCGCGTCGCCGGCAGCCAGCAGCCGCCGGCGCCGGTCACGATCGGCGACACGGAAAGCGGCATCGACGATTGCGACCTGCTGATCAACCTTGCCGCGGACGTCCCGGCCGAGCCCGGGCGTTTCCCGCGCATTGCCGAGCTTGTAAGCTCCGATGACGACGGACGCCGGCAGAGCCGCGTCCGCTTCGCCGCCTACCGCGACCAGGGCCACGACCTGAATACGCACAACCTCTGACCCGATCCGAGATGGACAAGACCTACCAACCGCAGGACATCGAGCAGCGGCTGTACGCGCGCTGGGAAGACAATGGCTGGTTCGCGCCGCAGGGCGACGGACCCGCTTACTGCATCATGATCCCGCCGCCGAACGTGACCGGCACGCTGCACATGGGGCACGCGTTCCAGGACACGATCATGGACGCGTTGACCCGCTACCGCCGGATGTCCGGCGACCGCGCACTGTGGCAGCCCGGCATGGACCACGCCGGCATCGCCACGCAGATGGTCGTCGAGCGCCTGCTCAACGCGGACGGCAAGTCGAAACACGACCTCGGCCGCGAGGCTTTCGTCGAGCGCGTCTGGCAGTGGAAGGCCGAGTCCGGCGGCCAGATCGCGAAACAGCTGCGACGCATGGGCGCGTCCGTGGACTGGGCCCGCGATCGCTTCACGATGGACGAGGGCCTGTCCGACGCGGTCCGCGAAGTGTTCGTCGCGCTGTACGACGAGGGCCTGATCTACCGCGGCCAGCGGCTCGTGAACTGGGACCCGGTCCTGCACACGGCGCTGTCGGACCTCGAAGTTCTGACGGCCGACGAAGACGGCTCGCTGTACCACTTCCGCTACCCGCTCGCGTCCGGTGACGGCCACCTCGTCGTTGCGACAACACGCCCGGAGACCATGCTCGGCGACACCGCGGTCGCGGTGCACCCGGAGGACGAACGCTACCGGCACCTGATCGGCCAGGAGATCGTGCTGCCGATCGTGGGCCGCCGCATCCCGGTCATCGCCGACGACTACGTCGAGCCGGAGTTCGGCACGGGCTGCGTGAAGATCACGCCGGCGCACGACTTCAACGACTACGAGATCGGCAAGCGGCACGGTCTGCCGATGATAAACGTGTTCACCGACTCCGCCGCGATCAACGACGACATGCCCGAGGCGTATCGCGGCATGGACCGATTCGAGGCGCGCAAGGCGGTGGTCGCGGAACTCGAGTCGCAGGGCCTCCTCGACAAGATCGAGGACTACACGGTGAAGATCCCGCGCGGCGACCGCTCGGGCGCCGTCGTCGAACCCTACCTCACCGACCAGTGGTACGTGCGCATCGAGCCGCTTGCGAAGCCCGCGATCGAGGCCGTGGAAACCGGCCGGATACGCTTCGTGCCGGAGAACTGGTCGAAGACCTACTTCGAATGGATGTACAACATCCAGGACTGGTGCATCAGCCGACAGCTATGGTGGGGGCACCGCATCCCCGCCTGGTACGACGAAGACGGCAACATCTACGTCGGCCACGACCAGGACGACGTGCGCACGAAGCACGGCCTCGACGCGTCGCTGCCGCTGCGGCAGGACGACGACGTGCTCGACACCTGGTTCTCGTCCGCACTGTGGCCGTTCAGCACGCTGGGCTGGCCCGACAAGACGAAGGCGCTCGCCGAGTTCTACCCCGGCAGCGTGCTCGTCACCGGTTTCGACATCATCTTCTTCTGGGTCGCCCGGATGATCATGATGGGCCTCAAGTTCATGGGCGACGTGCCGTTCCGCGAGGTGTACATCCACGGCCTGATCCGGGACCAGGACGGGCAGAAGATGTCGAAGTCGAAAGGCAACGTGCTCGACCCGCTGGACCTGATCGACGGCATCGGGCTCGAGGACCTCGTCGCGAAGCGCACGAGCGGCATGATGCAGGATCACCTCGCACCGAAGATCGAGGCCGCCACGCGCAAGCAGTTCCCCGACGGCATCGAGGCCTACGGCGCCGACGCGCTGCGCTTCACGTTCGCCGCGCTCGCAACGACCGGCCGCGATATCCGCTTCGACACCGGGCGCATCGAGGGCTACAAGAACTTCTGCAACAAGCTGTGGAACGCGGCGCGCTACGTCCTCATGAACACCGAGGACTTGTCCGACGGCCCGGTCGAGCTGTCCGTCGCGGACCGCTGGATCGGCGCCCGCTTCGACGCCACCGTGCGCGACGTGCAGCGCCACTACGCGGAGTACCGGCTCGATCTCGTCGCGCAGGCCGCGTACGAATTCACGTGGCACGAGTTCTGCGACTGGTACCTCGAACTGTCGAAGCCGGTGCTGCAGGGCGACGACGCCTCCGGCGCAGAAAAGCGCGGCACGCGCCGCACGCTCGTCACCGTGCTCGAAGCACTGCTGCGGCTGCTGCACCCGATCATGCCGTTCATCACCGAGGAAATCTGGCAGCAGGTGGCGCCGCGTGCCGGCATCGACGGTGACTCGGTCATGCTGCAGTCGTTCCCGAAGCCGGGGGACTTCGACACCGACGCCGCCGCCATCGCCGACGTCGACTGGGTGCGGCAGTTCATTCTCGGCATCCGGCAGATCCGCGGCGAGATGGACATTGCGCCGGGCAAGCCGTTGCCGGTGCTGCTGCAGAACGCATCCGACGAAGACCTGGCCCGCACGAACGCGCACAGGGCGCTGCTCGCGCGGCTCGCGCGCGTCGAATCAGTCGAAGCGTTGGCTGCCGGCGCGGAACCACCGCCTTCGGCCACGGCGCTGCTCGGCGACATGCGGCTGCTGGTGCCGATGAAAGGCGTCATCGACGTGGACGCCGAGCGGGCGCGCCTGTCGAAACAGCAGGCGAAGCTCCGGGCTGAACTCGCGAAGGCCGAGGGCAAGTTGTCGAACGAGCGCTTCGTCGCGAACGCGCCCTCGGCCGTCGTGGACCAGGAACGCGAACGCGCGGCGGACTTTTCGCGCCAACTCGGGCTGATCGAGGAACAACTGGACAAGCTGGCCGCACTGGCCTGACCGTCCGGCATTCTGAGCACTGCATCACAAAGCCCGGCGGCCGGGGTGCAATTCGCCCCTGAATTCGCCACCATGCGGGGGACCGCTGCGCGATCGCGCAACGCACAGGAGCCACGATGCAGCAACGCACGGCACAGCCCGTCCCGCGGACGGACGCGGCGGACCGCACCGCGATCGAGCGCGCCCGCGCGGCGCTGTCGCGCATCGTCCTCGGCAAGGACGCGCAGATCGAGCTCGCCCTCGCTTGCCTGCTCGCCCGCGGCCACCTGCTCATCGAGGACCTGCCGGGCCTCGGCAAGACGATCCTGGCCCAGGCCCTGGCGCGGGTGCTTGGCCTCGGTTTCCGCCGCATCCAGTTCACCAGCGACCTGCTGCCGGCCGATATCGTCGGCGTCTCCGTGTTCCGGGCCGGCAGCGGCGAGTTCGAGTTCCAGCGTGGACCGGTGTTCACGGAACTCGTGCTCGCCGACGAAGTGAATCGCGCGACGCCGAAAGCGCAGAGCGCGCTGCTCGAAGCGATGGAGGAACACCAGGTGTCCGTCGACGGCGCCACGCATGCCCTGCCCGAGCCGTTTTTCGTCGTCGCCACGCAGAACCCGGCCGACCAGATTGGCACCTTCCCGCTCCCGGAGTCGCAACTCGACCGCTTCCTGATGCGTCTCGAAATCGGCTACCCGGACGCAGTTCACGAACGCGAGATCATCATTGGCGAAGACCGCCGCGACATGCTTGCGAGCGCGGCCGCCGAGCTGTCGCCGGCCTTGCTGGTCACCATGCAGCGGTCGGCACGCACCGTGCACCTGAGCGATGCGCTCGTCGACTACATCCAGGCGCTTGTCCGCTTCACGCGCGAATCGCCGGACATCGACACCGGGCTCTCGCCGCGCGGGGCGCAGGCACTCGCGGCGGCGGCGCGCGCCATCGCGTACCTGCGGGGACATTCCGGCGTTTTTCCCGACGACGTGCAGGCGGTGTTCGCCGCCGTGGCGGGTCATCGACTGCAACCGTCCTCCGGCACGACCCACCGTAGCGCCGCGGACCTGTGCCGGCATGTCATCGATTCGGTGGCCATCCCCTAGCCTCCCGGCATTCCGCCAGGCGGCGACGCGGCGCGTACGCGCCTGGGCCCGGAAGCGCCAGGGCCAGGATGCATTGACGGCTGTGCTTGCCGCGCGCCGCACCTACATCCTGCCGACGGGCGTCGGCCTGATCTACGGGCTGATGGCATTCGCAATGCTGCTCGGCGCGATGAACTACAACAACAACCTGGCGTTCGTGCTGACGTTCTTCCTGGTCGCCCTGGGCTTCGTCGCCATGCACCAGTGCCAGCGAAACCTGGTCGGCGTCGACATCGCGTTCGCCGGCGTCGAACCCGTATTCGCCGGCTCCGTCGCCGAGTTTCGTTTCGCCGTGACAAACCCGTCGCGCTCGGCGCGCCACCGAATCCGCCTGCACGTCGACGACCGGGACAGCGACATGCACGACCTTGGTCCCGGCGACAGCACCGTATTCACGTTGCCGGTGGACACCGCCGCGCGCGGCCGCGTCAGGCTGCCGCGATTCGGCGTGCACAGCCAGTATCCTTTCGAGCTGTTCCGTGCCTGGGCCTGGCTGCACATGGACCTGGCCGGCCTCGTGTATCCGCGGCCGGCCGATGACGCGCCGCCGCCGCCGCCCTCGCTGCTGGCGCTCGGGCACCGCCAGCACGACGCCCGTGGCGAGGAAGACTTCGCCGGCCTGCGCCGGTTCGTGACCGGTGACTCGCCGCGGCACGTCGCGTGGAAAGCCTACGCGCGCAGCGGCCAGTTGATGTCGAAGCGTTTCGCGGGCGCCGACACGAGCAGCCAGTGGTTCGATTTCGCCGATCTCGCGGGCATGGACACCGAGACGCGGCTGTCGATTCTGACGCGCTGGGTCGTTGATGCGCACCGCACTCGCGAAGATTACGGTTTGCGGCTGCCGGGCGAGGAAATTCCGCCAGCTCACGGCGCCGCGCACCGCGACCGCTGCCTCGAGGCGCTGGCCCTGCACGGTGACGGGGATGGCTAGGAAAGCGCAGAAGAAACCCCGCGGCACCGACGGCGCGCTGCTGCCCAGCCTGCCCTGGACACTGGCGGCGCTGGCCGTCGCGCTGGCCCCGCACGTGCCGTACGTGCCCGTGTGGGTGACCGGCGCATTCATCGCCTGCGCGGCCTGGCGCCTGCTGATCGAACGCCACCGCGGGACGCTGCCGTCCGTGCTCGTTCGCGCCGCGCTCGCGCTCGGCTGCTTCCTGGGCGTACTCGCCACCTACGACACGATCAGCGGCGTCGGCCCCGGCTCGGCCCTGCTCGCGGTCATGGCATCGCTGAAGCTGCTCGAAACGCGCAAGCGCCGCGATCAGTTCGTGCTGTTGTTCATCGCGATATTCCTCGTCATGTCGGCCCTGCTGCGGGAACAGTACCTGTGGTCATTGTTGTACCTGGTCGGCGCGTTGGTGCTGATCATGGCCGCCTGGCTGCGTATGGCGGCGAGCCCGTCCGCACGCATGCGCGATAGCCTGGCAACCAGTGTGCGGCTGGTTTCCTACGCGGCACCGCTCGCACTGGCGATGTGGTTCCTGTTTCCACGGATCGCGACGCCGTTCTGGGCGGTACCGATAGACACGAGCGCCGGCGTCACCGGCCTCTCGGACACGATGAGCCCAGGCGACATCAGCGAGCTGTCGCAGTCGGACGCCGTCGCGTTTCGCGTGACGTTCGAGGACACCGTGCCGGCGCCTGGCGACCGCTACTGGCGCGCCCTCGTGCTGCACCGATTCAGCGGCCGAACCTGGACCGGCCGCGAGCCGAGCATCGGGGGGCGACCCGAACAGCAGATCGAGTTCGCCGGCGATCCGGTGAGCTACCAGGTCACGCTGGAACCCACGGGACAGCAATGGGTTCCGGCGCTCGACCTGCCCGCGTCCTGGGACCTGCCCCGGACCTTCATGAATACCACGCAGGGCCTGTCGCGGGTCGTCCCGGTCGACCAGCGCGTCGCGTACAAGGTCGTGTCGTACCCCGTGTACCGCGCGGAATCGGGACTTCGCGACTACTTCCGCGGCTGGTACCGCGAACTGCCTGCCGGCACCAATCCACGGACCCTGGCGCTTGCGGCCGAAATGCGCGAGGCCGCCGACAGTGACCGCGCCTACATCGCAGCCGTGCTCGCGCTCTTCCGCGAGCAGGAGTACTACTACACGTTGCAACCGCCGGCGCTGGGGCGGCATCCCGTCGACGAATTCCTGTTCGAGTCACGCCGCGGCTTCTGCGAGCATTACGCGTCGGCATTCACCGTGATGATGCGCGTTGCCGGGATTCCCGCCCGGGTGGTCCTCGGCTACCAGGGCGGAGAACTGAATCCCCTCGGCAACTACCTCATCGTGCGCCAGTCCGACGCGCACGCCTGGTCCGAGGTGTGGCTGCCGGACGAGGGCTGGACGCGGGTCGACCCGACGGCCGCGGTCGCGCCGGAGCGCATCGAACTCGGCTTCACGGATTCGCTGTTCGACGGTCTCGGTGCCGGCTGGGGTGGCCGCGTGCCGTCGCGCCTCTGGCACCGGTTCAGACTCTCCTGGGACGCATTGAACGCGAACTGGAACGAATGGGTGCTCGGCTACGGCCCCGAAAAGCAGAACGCGCTGATGGAATGGTTCGGCATGGAATCGCCGGGCTGGCGAAAGCTGGTTTTCACGTTGATCGCATTCGTCATCGCCCTGACCCTCGGCGTCAGCGCGCTGATGATGTGGCGGAATCGCCCGCCCCGGCTGGACGGCGCGAGCCGCCTGTACCGGCGATACGTCCGCGCAACCGGCCTCGCGCCCGCAGTGGGAGAAACCCCCGATGCCTTCGCGCGCCGGGTAACGGCCGAGTCCTCGCTCGACGATACGAGCGTGGCACGCATCACGCGGAGCTACCTCGCGGCACGCTACGGGGGCGACGATTCGGCACTCGCGGAACTTGCGGACGCGGTCTCCGCGCTAGGCCGGCGCTGACGCGTCCCGCGGCAAGCGGACTCGCACCAGCAGGGCCCCGCCGAGTACGAACAACGGGATCAATACGAACAGCAGCACCTGCGGGCGGTCGGAGAAGCCCGCCGCGACACCCACCAGTGCGGGACCCACGACGTGCGCGAGTTTCGTCACCATGCTGTAGAAGCCGAAGAATTCGCCGGACCGTGTCGGCGGAATCAACTCGGCGTAGAACGACCGGCTGAGGCCCTGCACGCCGCCCTGAACGCAGCCCACGATGACCGCCATCACATAGAACTGGCGCACGTCGGTCATGAAGACTGCCCAGCCGGACACCGCCACGTAGATGGCGAGCGCCAGGTAGATGCCGAGCCGCGGCCCGAAGCGGTGACCGAGCCAGCCGTACAGCAGCGTCGCCGGGAAACCGGCGAAGTTCGTGATCATCAGCGCCATGACCAGGTCCTTCTGCTCGAAGCCAAGACGCTGGCCGTAGTTGACGGCCATGAAGATCACGGTAAACACGCCGCCGATATACAGGCAGTACCCGGCCAGGAACAGCACGACGTGCCGGTACCGGCCAATGTGGCGCATCGTGTCCCGCAACTCGCGGTAGGCAGCCTGCACGACGCGGCCCTCGACGGCACGGGCGGTCACGGTCTCCGGCACGAACACGATCAACGGGAGCAGGAAGAACGCCCACCACGCGCCGACGGTAATGAACGCGAAACGAATCACGGCCGTTGCATCGGAAAAACCGGCACCCTGCGGGTTCGTGAGCCAGTAGACGTGCAGCGCCAGCAACGCCGCGCCGCCGAGGTAGCCAATCGCGAATCCGAGCGACGAGACGAAACTGTAGTACCGGGGCGTGACGACGTCGACGAGCAGCGAGTCGTAAAACACGGTGGAACAGTAGTAGCCGACGGAAGCGAGCAGGTACAGCAACAACGCGGCCTGCCAGTAGTCGCTGCCCGTAACGCCGAGGCCCGCCGTGCAGGCCGCGCCCAGCATGGCGAGAAGGAACAGGAAGCGCTTCCGGTAACCGCCGGCGTCGGCAATCGTGCCGAATACCGGCGCGACGATGCAGACGACGGCGCTCGCGGCGGCTGTGACCCAGGCGAGCCGCTGCGTGACCACTGCGCCCGGCTCGCCCGCGCTCCAGTAACTGCCGAGGAACAGCGGAAACAGCACCGCCATCACCGACAGCGCGAACGCCGAGTTCGCCCAGTCGTACAGTGCCCAGGCGATGACTTTGCGGTTCCAGGGTCCGGCCTGCGTCACTCGTTACCCTCGGCGATGAACGGTCAGTGTTCGCGCGTCTCGCGGAATTCGATGTCCGGCCAACGTTCCTGGGTCAGGCCCAGGTTCACGCGCGTAGGCGCAATGTAGACCAGCCGCTCGCCGTGATCCAGCGCCAGGTTGTCATGTGCCTTGCGCTCGAAGTCGTCGAGCATCTTGCGGTCGTCGCACTCGACCCAGCGCGCGGTCGCGACCTGCACGGCCTCGAACTGGCATTCGACCTTGTACTCTTCGCGCAGCCGGTGCGCGACGACGTCGAATTGCAGCGGGCCGACGGCGCCGAGGATCAGGTCGTTGTTACGCATCGGGCGAAAGAGCTGCGTGGCGCCCTCCTCGCAAAGCTGGGCCAGGCCCTTCTGCAATGCTTTCAGGCGCAGCGGGTCCTTCAGCACCGCCCGCCGGAAGATTTCCGGCGCGAAGTTCGGGATGCCGGTGAAGCGCAGCGTCTCGCCCTCGCTGAAGCTGTCGCCGATATTGATCGTGCCGTGGTTGTGCAGGCCGATAATGTCGCCGGCACAGGCCGATTCCGTGTGCTGACGGTCCGCCGCGAGGAACGTGATCGCCTCCGGGATCTTCATCTCCTTGCCGGAACGCACGTGCAGGAGCCGCATGCCCTTGCGGTACTCACCGGAGCAGATGCGCAGGAACGCGATGCGGTCGCGGTGGCCGGGGTCCATGTTCGCCTGGATCTTGAAGACGAAACCGGTCATCGCCGGTTCCGTCGGCTCGATCGTTCGCTGCTCCGTGACGCTCGGCTGTGGCGGTGGCGCGCAGCGCACGAACTCGTCGAGCAGCTGCTTCACGCCAAAGTTCGACAGCGCGGAGCCGAACAGCACCGGCGTCTGGCGCGCCGCCCGGTACGCGTCCAGATCGAACTCCGGGCACGCGCCACGCACCAGTTCCAGCTCCTCGCGGAACGCATCCGCGTCGTCGCCGAGAACGGAGGCAGCTTCCTCGGAATCGAGCCCGTCGACCACGCGGATGCCGGACGCCTTTTCGCGGCCGGCGCGCTCGTAGAGATAGATGCGGTCCTGCGCGAGGTGATATACGCCCTTCAGCGTCTTTCCCATGCCGATCGGCCACGTCACCGGCGTGCACTCGATACCGAGCACGTTCTCGATCTCGTCGAGCAACTCGATGGGCTCCCGGCCGTCGCGGTCGAGCTTGTTGATGAACGTCATGATCGGCGTGTCACGCAGCCGGCAGACTTCCATCAGCTTGATGGTCCGGGCCTCGACGCCTTTCGCGCAATCGATCACCATCAGCGCGGAATCGACGGCGGTCAGCGTCCGGTACGTGTCTTCCGAAAAGTCTTCGTGGCCGGGCGTATCCAGCAGGTTCACGACATGGCTGTCGTAGGGGAACTGCATCACCGACGACGTGACCGAGATACCGCGCTGCTGCTCGAGCGCCATCCAGTCTGACGTCGCATGCCGGCTCGCCTTGCGCCCCTTGACCGTGCCGGCGAGCTGGATCGCGCCGCCGTACAGCAGCAGTTTTTCGGTCAGCGTCGTCTTGCCGGCATCCGGGTGCGAGATGATCGCGAACGTGCGGCGCTGGCTGACCTGTTGTGAAAGCGTGGGCATGGAACGGGGGTTGGCGAAAAGGCGCGCAGTCTAGTGAGACTTGAGCTTTTTCGCCAGTACGGCCGCGTCCTCCCGGCCCTCCCGCGCCTGGTAATAGGCCGGCCGGTTCGCGATCTGGTGAAAGCCCTTCTTGCGGTACAGCGCGATCGCGGCGTGGTTCGACGGCCGAACCTCGAGGAATATCTCCGCGACGTCGGCGCGCCGGGCGCGGAGCAGGACTTCGTCCAGCAGCCGCTCGCCGTAGCCGTGCGCACGGTACCGCGGGTCAACGCAGAGATTCAGGATGTGCGCCTCCCCCGCCGCGATGGACAGGATGCTGTAGCCGCCGACGCGCCCGTCTCGCTCCAGCACCACGCACTGGTAGCCGGCGAGGAGGCAATCGCGAAAAACACCGTGGCTCCAGGGAAAATCGTAGCTGCGGCGTTCGATGTCCGACACCTGCGCGAGATCGTCGTGCACCATGGCCCGGATCGCCACGGGCGGCTCCTGCATCGGAAAGATCACGCGCGACGCTCCGCCGCAAGCTCGCGCGCCAGGCACAGGTCTTCCCACACCAGGCGCTTCTGCGTCGGGCTGCGCAGCAGGTAGGCGGGATGGTAGGTCACGACGAGCGGCACGTCGCCGAACTGGTGGCGACGGCCGCGCAGCCGGCCGACGGGCGCGTCGCTGCCCAGCAGCGCGTGCGCCGCCACCTTGCCGACGGCGATGATGATGTCCGGGTCGACCAGTTCGAGTTGGCGATCGAGATAGCCGCGGCACGCGGCGAGCTCGCCCGGCTCGGGATTGCGGTTCCCGGGCGGTCGGCACTTGACGGTATTCGCGATGTACACCTGCCCGCGCGACAGGCCGGCGGCGCGCAGGATTTCGTCCAACAGCTTCCCCGCGCGCCCGACGAAGGGCTCGCCGCGGCGGTCTTCCTCCATGCCGGGCGCTTCGCCGACCAGCATCCAGGACGCCCGGCGGTCGCCCACGCCGAATACCGTCTGCGTCCGTTCACGGTGCAGCGGGCAGCGCGTGCACTGCGCCACGCAGGATGCGAGCTCGTCCCAACCGAGTTCGCCCGCCGCCGGCGCGTCGGATTCCGGTCCGTCGACGACGGTGGCGTCGGCGGCGCCGGCCGGCAACCACACGTCGATGCCCATGGCCTCCAGGTAGGCGCGGCGTCGGTGTTCGTCGAGGATCATTCGCTAGGACAGTGGGAACGCAGGGGTCTAGTTTGCCATGCGGCGCAGTCGATTACATGGCGGCGCCGGCGGCGGTCCGCGGCCCGTTCACGGATGCGGCAACTGCGCGATCAACTGGCTCCCGGCCGCGACCCGCTCGCCGACCCCGACGAGCACGCGGCTCTGCGGGGGCAGGTATACCTCGGCAAACCGGGTCAGGCGCAAGTTCGCACAGCGGGCGCCATGGCCGAGCCGCTCGCCGTAGCGCGCGAACGAACGGGGCGGAATCCCGAAGCGGTAGCCGGCAAACGCGAGCGCCACGTCGTCGCCCTCGTCCGTCTGCAGCCACAGCGCGTTGCCGGGGTAGCGGCCCGCGACGTCCGGCGGCGCGGAACGCAGGTCGTGGATGCGGCCTTCGACCGGGCTGCGGGCCGTGTACGTCCCCAGTGCGTCGATTCGGATCACGATTCGGTGCGCGGGCGCCGACTCGCCAGCCGGTTCGACCGAGACCACGTCGCCGTCGACCGGGCTCACGACACCGAGCGGCGCCGCCGGCACTGCGCGGCGCGGGTCGCGAAACACGAGGTACAGGAGCGCCGTGACGGCTGCGGGAACCGCTACCCAGGCCGGCGCGGCGTAGCGGTAGGTGAGCCAGCACGCCAGCAGTGATGCGAGCAGCCACGGGATCCCTTCCCTGGCGACAAACGGGTTTCGTCTTCCTCGCAACGCTCTGTGCGTCCCTGCGGCCGGCCCAGCCCCGACCTTCCAGTGCTTTCCCCGGGGAGTCAATAGCGCGCCGGCATCCGCCTGTACGGCTGGTGGTTTTTGGCTAGAATGCCCGGTTTCCACGTTCCCCCCTGCACGACCACGGACGATATTGCATGCGCTATTCCCGATTCGGGCTGACGACCCTCAAGGAAGTCCCGGCAGAAGCCGAGATCGTGAGCCACCAGCTGATGCTGCGCGCCGGCCTGATCCGGCGGCTGACGTCGGGCATCTTCACCTGGATGCCGCTGGGCCTGCGCGTGCTGCGCAAGGTCGAGGCCATCGTGCGCGAGGAAATGGACCGGGCGGGCGCGCTCGAACTCGTGATGCCGGCGGTGCAGCCGGCCGAACTCTGGGAAGAGTCCGGCCGCTGGGATGAGTACGGCCACCTGCTTCTGCGAATTCGCGATCGCCACGAGCGCGACTTCTGCTTCGGCCCCACGCACGAGGAGGTCATCACCGACATCGCGCGCCGTGAGCTGAAGAGCTACCGGCAGCTGCCGCTGAACTGGTACCAGATCCAGACCAAGTTCCGCGACGAGATCCGGCCGCGCTTCGGCGTCATGCGTGCCCGGGAATTCGTCATGAAAGACGCGTACTCGTTCGACCTGGATGCGGACGGGCTCGCGGCGTCCTACCAGGCCATGCACGACGCCTACACCCGCATATTCGAGCGGCTCGGCCTGCACTTCCGCGTCGTCGACGCGGACTCCGGCGAGATCGGCGGCAGCCGGTCGCAGGAATTTCACGTCCTCGCCGATTCCGGCGAAGACGCGATCGCCTACAGCGACGACGATGGCTACGCGTCGAACGTCGAAACCGCCGCCACCCTGCCGGTCGGCGCGCCGCCCGCTCCGACCGCGGCCTTCGAGAAGGTGAGTACGCCGGGCGCCCGCAGCATCGAGGACGTCTGCGGCGTGCTGGGCGTGACGGCGGAACAGGTCGTGAAGACGTTGATCGTGGATGGCGACGACGGCCCGGTCGCGCTCGTCATCCGTGGCGACCACGAACTGAACGCGGTTAAGGCGCAGAAGCTCGACGGCGTCGCGTCACCGCTGACGATGGCCGACCCGAAGACCGTCCGTGCCGCGACCGGCGCCGAGCCCGGCTTCGCGGGGCCGATCGGTCTCGATATCCCCGTGTACTTCGACCACGCCGCGGCCGCGTTGTCGGACTTCGTCTGCGGCGCCAACGAAGCCGACGCGCATTTCCGCGGCGTGAACTTCGGCCGCGACCTGCCGTCGCCGGCGGCGACCGTCGACATCCGCAACGTGGTGGCCGGCGACCCGGTCCCCGGCGGCACCGGCACGGTGTCGATTGCGCGCGGCATCGAGGTGGGACACATCTTCCAGCTCGGCACGAAGTATTCCGAAGCCATGGGCGCGAAGGTCCTTGACCCCGACGGCCGCGAGCGGGTGCTCGAGATGGGCTGCTACGGCATCGGCATCACCCGTATCGTCGGCGCCGCCATCGAGCAGAACCACGACGAGAACGGCATCATCTGGCCTGCCCCGATCGCCCCGTTCGATGTCGTGATCGTGCCGATCAACGCGCACCGATCGGACGCCGTGCGCGAGGCCGCGGACGCCCTGTACGCGGAGCTGTCCGCCGCCGGTCTCGACGTGCTGCTCGACGACCGGGACGCGCGCCCGGGCGTCAAGTTCGCGGATGCCGAGCTGATCGGTATCCCGCACCGTCTCGTCGTATCGGATCGCGGTCTCGCGGCCGGCGAACTGGAGTACCGGCACAGGCGCGACAGCGAGTCGCGCGCCCTGAAACGTGAAGACGTTCTCGCACTGCTGGGGTCGCCGGCGGTAACATGACCCGACAATGACGGAGATTGAAGATTAAGAGATTTCCGCAACTTGTTGTTATGTCAGTGATCCTGGCGCTCCAGTCCGCGCCCGCGATGGCCCAGGGCCACCCCGACCCGGAGCTGCGCAAGGTGCTGCTCGCGGCCGTGTCGGACGCGGACAGTTTCCCCGATCGCTTCGAGGCGGAGGTCTGGCTGACCGACATGTCGGCCCGCCTGGCCCGGATCGTCGACGATCCGGAGGAACGGATCGCGATCCTGACCCGGGTCCATTACGAGGCCAGCCGCGTCGAACTGCCGCCGGAACTGGTCCTTGCCGTGATCGAGGTCGAGAGCAACTTCGACCGCTACGCCGTCTCCGTTGCCGGCGCGCTCGGACTGATGCAGATCATGCCGTTCTGGCTGGAGGAAATCGGGCGCCCGGACGACAACCTGCTGCACATCGATACGAACCTGCGTTACGGCTGCACGATCCTGCGTTACTACCTGGACAAGGAAAACGGCGACCTGCGGCGCGCGCTCGGACGCTACAACGGCAGCCTCGGCAAACGCAAGTACCCGAATCTCGTCGTGGACAAGTTGTCCCGGCGCTGGTTTCGCGCCTAGGGAAACACCCGCCTATTGAGGCTGGCTGGCCTCTGACAGCGCCCGGGCTTCGAGCGCCTTGGCCTTGGCCTGGACGGCGCTGCGCCGGGCGCGCGTGTATTCCGCGGCCGTCAACTCGCGTTCCGCCTCGGCGAGGAACTCCAGTGCCTGGTCGAGCTGGATGCGGGCACGCGATTCCGCCCCCGCCTCCTTCGCCACCTCGATGGCCTGCCGGGCATCGCTCATCTCCTGCACCGGCGGCGCGGACTCGCACGCGCCGAGGAATAACAGGCCCGCGACGAGCCACCAGCTCGGTTTTGAAAGTGACGCCAGGCGCATGGACTACAGAGAATACTCTACGGTACTTTGCAACTGGTCAACGCTAGCAAGCCGTTCCGCACCGCGTCAAGAAAGGCGGACCTCGCCGGAAAGAGTTGTTACAGTCCCGCCAGTTCCTGCCTGAGGCGCCTGTTGACCATGCCCCTGACGATCTACCACAACCCGCGCTGCTCGAAGTCCCGGGCCACGCTGGCCCTGCTCGAGGAAGCCGGCGCTGCACCCCGGGTCGTACCCTACCTCGACGCGCCGCCCCCGGCCGCCCGTATTCTCGAACTGGCGTCCCTGCTCGGCATCCCCGTCCGCGAGTTACTCCGGACCGGCGAAGCCGAAGTCGCCGACGCCGACGACCTGCCCGACCCGGCGGACGACGCCGCGCTCGCTGAGTGGATCTCGCGGCACCCGCGGGCGCTGCAACGTCCGATCGTCGTCGATGACGACGCCGGCCGTGCCTGCATCGGCCGCCCGCCCGAGAACGTGCGCGACCTGCTCCCGTGAGCGACATCCTCGTACTCTATTACTCCCGCAACGGCGCAACGGAAGCTCTCGCGCGCGAAGTCTGCCGCGGCGTAGACTCGGTCGGCGGCATGGCATCGCGACTGCGGACGGTCCCGGCCGTGTCCCCGACCAGCGAGGCCACCAGTGCCGCGGTGCCGCCATCCGGCCCGCCCTACGCCACTGTGCAGGACCTGGTCGAATGCCGGGGACTGGTGCTCGGCAGCCCCACGCGCTTCGGCAACATGGCGGCGCCGCTCAAGTATTTCCTCGACCAGACCGGCTCGGAATGGCTTGCGGGCAAAGCCGCCGGGAAGCCGGCCGGTGTCTTCACCTCGACGTCCTCGTTGCACGGCGGACAGGAGAGCACGCTGCTGACGATGGCCATACCACTCCTGCATCACGGCATGCTGATCGTCGGCCTGCCGTACACCGAGGGCGCGCTGTCCTCGACGACGAGCGGCGGCGGCCCGTACGGCGCGAGCCACGTGACCTGGAGCCGCGAGAACGACCGATTGTCGGACGACGAGCGGCAACTGGCCCGCGCGCTCGGCCGCCGCGTCGCCGACGTGGCAAGGCGGCTGGACGCGTCCGGCGTATCCTAGCGGGACTCGTCGAGCACGCCACGCACGAACGGGACGGTCAGGCGGCGCTGCGCGCGAAGGGCTTCGCGGTCGAGGCGATCGAGAACCCCGTACAGGCTGGCCATGTCGCGCCGCGTGCGCGTCAGCAGGTAGCGCGCCGTCTCTTCCGGCAGGTCGAGGCCGCGGTGCGCCGCACGCAGCCGAAGCGCAGCCATCCGGTCCGGGTCGGGGAGCGGCTGCAGCACGAACGCCGGCAGCCGCGACAGGCGGCTCGCCAGGTCCGCCAGCTGGAACCCGGCCTCCCGGACCGGCGCGCCGGCCGCCACGATGAGCTGTCCTCCCCGCGCCTCCGTCTCGTTGTACAGGTTGAACAGCGCCCGCTCCCACTCCGCAAGGCCCGCGAACCGATCGATGTCGTCGATGCAGAGAATGCGGCGTGCGGCGAAACCCTCGATCGCCTGCGGCCCGGACGGCACGAGGAGTTCCGCGGGAAGGTAGGCGGCGCGGTCGCCGGCGGCGGCGCAGACGGCCTGCAGCAGGTGGCTCCTGCCGCTCGCGCGGCCGCCGGCGAGCCAGGCGCCGGTCGTCACACGCTGCCGGGCAACGCCCTCGAGATGGGCGACCACCGCTTCGTTGCCGGCGGCGTGGAAGCTGGCGAAAACGGCGTGGTCGGCAAGACCGATGGGCAGCGCGAGTTGGGACAAACCAAGGTCTCCGGCATCGCCGGTCAGGCAACCGGGTCCGCGGATTCAGCGTCGTCCGTCGATTCGCCGGCCGGCTCGCCGAGCGACTCGTCGAGCCGGTCCGCGGCGACCGGGTGTTCCCGCAGGTAACGCTCGAACGCGAAGCGCACGATCACCGACAGTACCGCGGCGGCCGGCAATGCGAGCAGGATGCCGAAGAAGCCGAATAACTGGCCGCCCGCGACGACGGCAAAGATCACCAGCACGGGGTGCAGGCCGATCCGGTCACCGACCAGTTTCGGCGTCAGGATCGATCCTTCGATCATCTGTGCCACGGAAAACGTCACGACGATGCCCACGATGGACCAGAGCGGGTTCGGCTCCAGCGCGACGGTCAGGAGCGCCATCGAAATGCCGAACACGAATCCAAGATATGGCACAAAGCTGACGAGCCCGGACACGACGCCAATGGCGAGCGCGAACTCGAGACCCACGATCTTGAGCCCGATCGAGTAGATCGCGGCCAGTGCGAACATGACCAGCAGCTGGCCGCGCAGGAACGCCCCGAGTACGTCGTCGGTTTCGCGCGCCAGCGCAAACACGGTTTGCTGCTGGCTCAACGGCACGAGCGCGCCCAGGTACGCGACAATCCGGTCCCAGTCCCGTAGCAGGTAGAACGTGAGTATCGGCACGAGAAACAAGCTCATCACGGCGGCAGCCAGTACGCTCCCGGTGCTCGTGACCGACGCGAGCGCCTTGCCGCTCCAACTCGCGGCCATGTCGCTGTAGCGGTCCAGGAACGCGCCGACGCCGATGTCGTCGCCCTGTTCAACGCCGAGGAGTTCCGCCGCACGCGGCAGCCAGACCTGCTCGACCTCTGCGGCGATCGTGGGCAGCGCCTCGAACAGCGCACCAACCTGCTGCCGCACCAATGGCCCGATCAGCAGGACCAGTGCGCCGAGGAGCAGGAACGTGAGCAGGAACACGCTGACGACCGCGAGTGTTCTCGGCAAGCGCAGCTTCTGCAGCCGGTCGGCCAACGGGTCGCCGATGTAGGCGAGCAATGCCGCCGCGATGAACGGCGTCAGCACCGGCGCCAGCAGGTACAACAGTACGCCCAGGATCGCGAACGCCACGATCCAGGCGGTGCGCAGGTCGGTTGTCACGTTTCTGCCCTCCGTCGTGCGCGGCCGGACCACCGCAATACGTAGTCGAGGCCGCTGATGACCACGGTCACGAGCGTCGCGGCACCGAGCACCGTGATCGTGATGTCGGCCGGCCAGTCGAACGCGGCCCGGCTGAGCACGAACAGCAGGAAAAGGAGCTGGAACGTCGTGTTCAACTTGCTGATGCTGGTCGGCTCGCCGTCGACCGGCTCGATCAGGTAATGGTAGGCAACCGCGCCGCTCACGATGACCACGTCACGCAGGATCACGACGACCGCGAGCCACCCGGGAATCAGGCCGATGATCGCCAGGGTGATGAACATCCCGTTGACGAGGAGCTTATCCGCGACCGGATCGAGCAGCGCGCCCAGGCGGGACTGCCAGTCGAAGCGGTTCGCAAGATACCCGTCCAGACCATCGGAAAAGCCCGCGATCCAGAACAACAGCAGCGCCCAGCCGAACTCGCCCCGCAGCATGAACCACAACACCGGCGCGACGAGCGCGATGCGCAGCAGGGAAATTGCGTTCGGAATCCAGGAGAGCGCCATTCAGCCCGTCCCCAATCAGGGCCCGTAGAAGAAATCCAGCGTATCGAGCGCCGGGTCGGACACGCCGAAAGCGCTCATGTCGATACGGTCCTGTTCAACGAGCCCTTCGAATCGCAGGGCACGCGCCAGTCGTTCCGCTCCACCGTGCGCGTCGACGCGAAACGTAACCCGGTCACCGGCCACTTCGGCGACCGTGAAGTGCTCGATGACGTTGACGCTCGCCAGCGTCTGCTGCACGTCGCCATAGGCCTCGACACTGGTAATGCCGCCGACCCGCAGCGTTACCGCGCGAACCGGCTCATTGCCGCCAATCGCGAACTGGCTTGCCAGGAGCTCGGACACCTGCGCCATCACGGTCTCGGCCTGCCCGCTCCAGTTGCGCTGCTCGTCGCCGAAGAAATACGTCCAGCGCGCCTGCTCCACGGCACCCGTTGCACGCACGCGGCCGATGAGGATCGAGTTCACGTCGTAGCGGGCCGATGCCGCAATGACACGCTCGTCGAAACCGCCCCACACGTCACTGAACTCGATCCGCTCGAGATCCTCGCTGTCAAGCAGGGGAAACGCAACCGGCAAGCCGCGGCGGGCGGCGACATCGAGTACGCGGTCGCGGAGTTGCCGGTTGCGATTCCCGGAACGGCCGTCGTCGGGCCGCTCCAGAACATCGGCCGCGCCGACGATCTCCCGTTCGCCCTGGCCCCAGTCGACGGCCAGCCAGACCAGCGTCAACGGCCGGTCGCCGCCCCACACCGTCTGCCCGGCCGACCGCAGCGTACGCTCCAGCGCCTGGCCGTCGAAGGTCACGACGAGCGTGTCCCTGGCACCCGGCTGAAACTGCACGACGTAGGCCGCGGGATCCGGAAACAACGCCTCGTAGAGGTCCGCGTCGGCCAGCACCTCGGATCCGGAAACGCGCAACACGACCTCGCGCAGCGCCGCATCGTACGCAGCCGCGCGCGGGTCACGCTCCCGCTGGTCGAGCGGGACTTCCGCCGTGAACAGCGAAGCCACTTCGACGGCCGGCGCCGACACGGTCGTCATGACGCCGATCAGCGCCAGCAGCCAATACTTCATTCCGGTGGTTTCCCGTTGCGTGCCCAGCGACTATTATATCGTTCGCGCGCAAGGCGACCATCGTTTCCCCTCTCGTTTCCCCCGATTCCATCCAGGATTCCCGATCCCGCTCATGAGTGAGAAGCCACTGACGTACAAGGATGCCGGTGTCGATATCGATGCCGGCAACGCACTGGTCGAACGAATCCGGCCCTCCGTGGCGGCGACGCGCCGTCCCGAGGTCCTGGCCGGTCTCGGCGGCTTCGGCGGCCTGTTCGCGCTACCACCCGGACGCTACGAGGAGCCCGTACTGGTGTCAGGCACCGACGGGGTAGGGACGAAACTCAAGCTGGCGCAGCAGACCGGCCGGCACGCGACCATCGGCATCGACCTCGTCGCGATGTGCGCCAACGATGTACTGGTCACGGGCGCCGAGCCGCTGTTCTTTCTCGACTATTTCGCGTGTGGCCGGCTCGACGTCGATACCGCGGCCACCGTCATCGAGGGCATTGCCGAGGGTTGCCGGCAGGCCGGCGCGGCGCTCATCGGCGGCGAAACGGCGGAAATGCCCGACATGTATGCGGAGGGCGAGTACGACCTCGCCGGATTCTGCGTCGGCGCCGTTGAGCGCAAGGAGATGATCGACGGCAGCCGTATCGGCACCGGCGACGCACTGATCGGCATCGCCTCCAGCGGGCCGCACTCGAACGGATACTCGCTGATTCGCCGCGTGCTCGAGCGCACCGGCGACGTGGACATCGACGGCCAGCCGGCGTCACAGCGGCTGCTGGCCCCGACCCGGATCTACGTTCGGGCGGTGCGCAAACTGATGGAGCAGGTGCCGGTCCGCGGGCTCGCCCACATCACCGGCGGCGGCATCACCGAGAACCTGCCGCGAATTCACGGAAACACGCTGGATGCGGAAATCGACACGCACAGCTGGCGCCGCGGCCCGGTGTTCGACTGGCTCGCGGAGCACGGCGGCATCGACTTCGCCGAGATGCGCCGCACGTTCAATTGCGGCGTCGGCATGATTGCCGTGATCGAGGAAGAACGCGTGGATGCGGCCCTCGAATCGCTGGCCGCGAGTGGCGAGCGGGCCTGGCGAATCGGCCGGATGATCGCCGGCAACGGCAAGGTGCGGTACGTTTGAGCCGCGAGGCCCGTGCCGCCGGCTGCCGCGCCGCCATTCTCGTATCCGGTTCCGGCACGAACCTGCAGGCGTTCATCGACCGGCGCGACGCCGGCCGACTGCCGCTGGACCTCGCTCTCGTCCTGTCGAATCGCGCGGACGCGTACGGGCTGACCCGGGCCCGCGATGCCGGCATATCGACGAACCTCATCGCACATGGCGACTTCGCGTCGCGGGAAGCTTTCGACCGCGCGATCGCGGCGCGGCTCGATGACAGCGGCATCGAGCTCGTGATCCTCGCGGGCTTCATGCGCATTCTGAGCCCGTGGTTCGTCCGGCGCTACGCCGGCCGCATTCTCAACATCCACCCCGCGCTGCTGCCGAAGTATCCCGGGCTCGATACGCACCGGAGGGCGCTGGAGGCCGGTGACGCCGCGCACGGCAGTACCGTGCATTTCGTGACCGAGGTGCTGGACGGTGGTCCGCGCGTGCTGGCCGGGCGCCTCGCCATTCGCGAGGACGATACGCCGGCATCGCTGATGCGGCGTGTTCAGTCGCTCGAACACCGGATCTACCCGGAGGCCGCCGCCTGGTTCGGCGAAGGCAGGCTCGCGTACAGTGACGGCGCGGCCTGGCTCGATGGCCGACGGCTCGAGGAGCCGATCGTCGAGGATCTCGACGCCTGACGTCAGGCCTTCGGGAGCGTGACGCCGACCTGCCCCTGGTACTTGCCGCCGCGATCGGCGTACGAGGTTTCGCAGACCTCGTCGGACTCGAAGAACAGCATCTGCGCGACACCTTCGTTCGCGTAAATCTTCGCCGGCAGTGGCGTCGTGTTCGAGAACTCCAGTGTCACGTGCCCTTCCCATTCGGGCTCCAGCGGCGTGACGTTGACGATGATGCCGCAGCGCGCGTAGGTCGACTTGCCGAGGCAGATCGTGAGTACGTTGCGGGGAATCCGGAAGTACTCGACGGTACGTGCCAGCGCGAAGGAGTTCGGCGGGATGACGCAGACGTCGCTCTTCACGTCGACGAAGCTGTTCGCGTCGAAACGCTTCGGGTCGACGATCGCCGAGTTGATGTTCGTGAAGATCTTGAACTCGTCGGAACAGCGCACGTCGTAGCCGTAGCTCGACGTGCCGTAGGACACGATGCGTTCGCCGCCCGCCTCGCGGACCTGGCCGGGCTCGAAGGGCTCCAGCATGCCGTGTTCCGCGGCCATGCGGCGAATCCAGCGATCGGATTTGATGCTCATCAACTGTCCTCTACGACGATCTTCGGAAAACGGGCGCTGTAGTCGCGACCCTGCACGGCCAGTTCCGCCGCGGTACGGCGTGCGGCCCGCAGGTAGGCTCCGGCTGCCGGCGACTCGGGGTCGGCGATGACGGTCGGGCGTCCCTCGTCCGTCTGCTCGCGGATGCTGGCGTCGAGCGGCAGCTTGCCGAGCAGGGTCACGCCGAAATCCGCGGCGATCCGGTCGCCGCCGCCCGCGCCGAACAGCGCCTCCTCGTGCCCGCAGTGGGTGCAGACGTGCGTGCTCATGTTCTCGATGACACCCAGCACCGGGATCGACACCTTGCGGAACATCGCGAGACCCTTTCGCGCGTCGATCGCGGCGATGTCCTGCGGCGTCGTGACGATGACCGCACCGGACACCGGCACCTGCTGCGACAGCGTGAGCTGGATGTCGCCCGTGCCGGGCGGCATGTCGACCACCAGGTAGTCGAGTTCGCCCCAGCGCGTCTGCGTCAGGAGCTGGTTCAGTGCCGACGTCACCATCGGCCCGCGCCAGACCATCGGTTGGTCGGGATCCACGAGAAAGCCGATCGACATGACCGCGAGGCCGTGAGCCTCGAGCGGCGCCATCGTCTTGCCGTCTTCGCTGACCGGGTGCCGGCCGGCGAGGCCCGTCATGTGCGGCTGGCTCGGCCCGTAGATGTCGGCATCGAGCAGACCGACCCTGGCGCCGTCCGCCGCGAGCGCGAGCGCGAGATTGACCGCGACGGTCGATTTGCCGACGCCGCCCTTCCCGGACGCCACCGCGACGACGTTGCGAATGCCGGGCAACGGCTTCAGGTTGCGCTGGACCCCGTGCGCCACGATGTCAGTTTCCAGCCTTACGTCGACGTCGCGGACGCCGGTTGCCGCCGTCACCGCTTCGGCGATGCGCGCCCGGATCGGGTCGAAGGCCCGTGCCAGCGGCAGTCCGAACCGGACGGATACGGCGATGCGGCGTTCGGACCGCTCGTCGACGCTGACCGTGGCAACTTCACCCAGTTTCCTTCCGGCCTGGTCTAAGTCGATGGATTTCAGGGCTTTATCGACATCGGATTCTGTTGACGGCGTCACAGTTCGGGTCCACGCATTAGGTAAAATTCTTGGCCTGGGCTCCGCTGCGGGGGCCGGCCGGGGGCGCACATTGTAGCGAAGCGCCGGACAAACCCAAGGCTCCGTTTCCGCAGTGGGGCAATGGCGGTGCGTGGCGACGTGCGCCGCCCGGTGAGGCATTGCGGGACGGGCTATGTGGCATAATGCCGCGTCGGGTTTTACGCAGAGAGCACTGACTTGTGCGGCCAAGCCGCGCAGGAGTCGATTTGCGCCGAATACTTGAGCATGTGGACTTGGATCGGGATACGACCCCAATACGACTGACTACCCCCCCGGCTCGGACAGCGCGGGATTTGCGTGTTGCGACGCCGGGCGGTGGGGCGAGACACGGCATGGAGCACTCGTGGGCCTCCTAGGCACGTTCAGAGCGGACCAACAGATCAATGCGCTGATGGCGGAGTCCGATCCGACGTCGAGCCGCGCGTTGAACCTGATGGAAAGGCTCAAGCGCGCGGGCCCGAAGGCCATCCCGAAGCTCATCGACGCGCTCGCGCTGTCCGACAAGTCGCACACGATGATGTTCGTCGACATCCTCACGGCGCTGATTTCCGACAAGACCCTGCCCGAGTACCGCGAGGGCCTCGCGGACGGCAACGAGCGCGTGGTCAAGGGTACCGCCTGGGCGCTGTGCGGCTCGACCGACTACAACGCAAACGCCCTGCTCGCCTGGTTCGAGGACCCGGAGGTCTCCAAGCCCGCGCTGATCGAGGTCCTGCGGGTCCACAAGCAGGACCTGTCGGTCCACGAACTCCTGCAGGCGGCCTACGACCTCGACACGAAGGAAAAGGCGGCCGTCTTCAAGATCATCGAGGAAATCATCCGCCCGGAGATGGTCCCGGACCTGGTGGCCCGGATGGGCGGCAAGGACCCGATCATCAAGATTCACCTGATCCAGCTCCTGTCCCGGTTCAACACCGACGAGATCAACCACTCGCTGGAGGTCCAGCTCCGCGATCCGAACAAGATGGTCCGCAGCGCGGCGCTGGGCGCCCTCGCGGGCAGGCCCGGCAACGTCAACATCGCAGCCGTCGCGAAACTGCTGCAGGACCCGGATCTCGACGTGCAGTCGAAAGCCGTCGACATGATGATCCAGATCAAGCACCCGGAGACGGTCAGGTACCTGGCCGACGCGCTGAAGGACGAGTCGGAGTACGCGCGCCGGGCCGCCGTCGAGGTCCTGAACGAGGTCGGCACCGTCGATTCCGTCAAGGACCTGCTGACGGTGCTCAAGGACAACGACTGGTGGGTGCGTTCCCGCGCCGGCGATGCCCTCGCCGAGATCGGCGGCCCGAAGGTCGTCGATTCGGTAGTCGCGCTCATCCGCGACAAGGACGAGGAGATCCGGCGCACGGCGATCGAGATCCTGAACGCGATGAAGGACGAGCGTGCCGTCAATCACCTCATCGCCGCCACGGACGACACGGACTGGTGGGTCCGCGAGAGGGCCATCGACGCGTTATCGCAGATTGGCAGCCCCAAGGCGCTGCCCAAGCTGGAAAGCCTTCTCGGCAAGGACCCGAAGACCGACACCGTCATCATCCGCGCACTGGCGAAAATGGGTGACGCACGCCACATCGTGCAGATCGTGCCGATGCTCAAGCGCCCGGAGCGCGAGATCCAGCTCGAGGCGATCAAGGCGCTGGCCAAGCTTGCCGACGAGTCGCACGCGGACACGATTCGCGGCGTACTGAAGCGCGTCAAGCAGGTGGACGACGCTACGATCATTAACATCGCCGACGGCGCGCTCAAGGATCTCGACGCCCGCTTCTCCGAAACCGTTCTCGAGGAAAACGTGCGCGCGAAGAAAATCGCCGAAAACACCCGCACGATGCTGCTCGAGGGCGAGGACCTCGACAGGCTTCTGAAGGAGGCCAAGGCGGCAAGCCGGGTCGGCGAGCTCGACGAGGACGAGATTGCCGAGGCAGCGGCCCCGGCCGCGCAGGCGCCTGCCATTCTCGACATCTCGAAACTCAAGCCCGGCGAAGTCATTGACGGCCGTTACAAGTACATCGAGAAGATCGGCAAGGGCGCGTTCGGCACCGTGCTGCTCGTCGAGGACGAGGTCGTCGACGAGCGGCTCATCCTCAAGTTCCTGAACCCGAACGTCTCCTCGGACGAGGAAATGATGAAGCGCTTCGTGCACGAGTTGCGCTACTCGCGCAAGATCACGCACCGAAACGTCATTCGCATCTACGACTTCCTGCACCTGCAGGGCTGCTACGCGATCTCGATGGAGTATTTCCCGTCGCACACACTGTCGGGCGAGATCCCGGACAGCAAGCCGATGGATATCAAGAAGTGCCTCAAGTTTTCGCGCGACATCGCTACCGGCATGGCCGTCGCGCACCAGGCCGGCGTCATCCACCGCGACCTGAAACCCGCCAACATCCTGGTCAACGACGAGGGCCTGTTGAAGATCGTGGACTTCGGCGTCGCCGCCGCGGCTTCCAGCGGCGATACGCAGCTCACGAAGACCGGCTACGTCATCGGCTCGCCCAAGTACATGGCGCCGGAGCAGATTCTCGGCAAGAAGGTGGACGAGACGGCCGACGTCTACAGCGTGGGCGTCATCATGTACGAGATGGCAACCGGCATCCCTCCGTACAGCCGCGGCGATCACATGTCCGTCATGTACCAGCACGTGCAGGGAAAGGCGAAGGCCGCACAGGAGATCAACCCGGCGATACCGGACGAGTTCGCGGAAGTCATCACCAAGGCCATGTCGGTCGATAAGACCAAGCGCTACAAGTCGATGGGAGAACTGACGGCGGCGCTCGACGCCGTGCGTGCCTGAACATGGCCAGAATCGATGCATTCCTGAAACTCGGCCTGGCACAGGGCTGCTCGGACGTTCACCTGGCAGTCGGCGTGCCACCGATGCTGCGGATGAACGGCGACCTGATGCCGATCAAGTTCCGCGCACTGTCCGACACGGAACTCGAGACCTACATCCACGAGATCCTGTCGCAGGCGCAGAAAGAGCGCCTCTCCCAGGGCCACGACCTGGACTTTTCCTACGTCGCCGAGGAAGGCGGACGCTTCCGCGTGAACGTGTTCCGGAAGATCACCGGCGTCGGGGCCGTCTTCCGGTTCATTCCGGGCGACGTACCGTCGCTCGAGAAACTCGACGTGCCGCCTGTGTTGGCCAAGTTCTGCGATTACCACCAGGGCATGGTGCTCGTCACCGGCTCCACCGGCACGGGTAAGTCCACGACGCTCGCCGCAATGATCAATCACATCAACGAGCGGCGAAACATGAACATCATCAGTCTCGAGGACCCGATCGAGTTCGTGCACCCGTCGAAGAAAAGCCAGGTCATCCAGCGCGAGGTCGGCACGCACGTCCACAGTTTCGCGGACGGCGTCCGCTCGGCGATGCGCGAGGACCCCGACGTCATCCTCGTGGGCGAGCTGCGCGACGCCGAGACGATCATGATGGCGATGACGGCAGCCGAGACCGGCCATCTCGTACTCGGGACGCTGCACACGACCGGTGCCGTGAAGACGATCGACCGCATCGTGGATGCGCTGCCCGGCGAGCTGCGCGAGCAGACCAAGGCGTTCCTGTCGATGAGCCTGAAAGCGGTGATCACGCAGGTGCTGGTCAAGACCCCGGACGGCCGGGGTCGGCGCGCCATCCTCGAGATCCTCGTCAACAACCGGGCCATCGCGAAACTGATCACGTCGGACCAGACGCACCAGATCCCGTCGCAGCTCCAGACGGGCAAGGATGCCGGCATGCAGCTCCTGGACCAGGCACTGCTCGACGCGATCCAGGCCAAGCGCATCGATCCGAACGACGCCATTCGCTTCGCCAACGACAAGAAGAAGTTCGAACGCTTCGTCACCGATACCGACATTCTCCCGACGCTCGGCATCAGCGGCGGGGAGGGCTGAGACCGTGCCGAAGATCGACCGCTATCTCGAAGCCGCGCTGAAGTCGAACGCCTCCGACCTGCACTTCCTGTCGGGCGACCCGGTACGCGCCCGGATCCACGGCGAGTTGCAGGTGCTGATGGACGAGGTCATCACGACCGAGCACGTCAAGGAATGCCTGCTGGAAATCATGGACGGCGTCACGCAACGCGAGTTTGACCGAGACGATGCGGCGGACTTCGCCTACGACATGCCGAACGTGTCCCGCTTCCGCGTCAACGCATTCCGCCACCTGAACGGGCTCGGTGCGATCCTTCGTGCCATCCCGTCCAAGGCGCTGACGCTCGACGAGCTCGGCATGCCCGAGGTCGTGCACCAACTCTGCCGGCACACCCAGGGCATGATCCTCGTCACCGGCAAGACCGGCTCCGGCAAGTCGACGACCCTCGCGGCGATGATCGACGCAATGAACAAGCGGCTCAAGGGCCACATCCTGACGATCGAGGACCCGGTCGAGTTCGTCCACAACGCCCAGGGCTGCCTGATCAGCCAGCGCGAAGTGGGCGTGCACAGCGACAGTTTCGCGTCCGCCCTGCACTCCGCCCTTCGCGAGGACCCTGACGTCATCCTCGTCGGCGAAATGCGCGACCTCGAAACCATCAGTATCGCCGTCACCGCGGCGGAGATGGGCATCCTGGTCATGGGCACGCTGCACACGAATGGCGCCGGGCAGACCGTCGACCGCATCGTCAACTCGTTTCCCGCTGACAAGCAGAGCCACATCCGGACGATGATCTCGACGTCGCTCAAGGGCGTGATCTCGCAGCAGCTCCTGCCCACGAAGAACAAGGCCGGGCGGGTCGCGGCACTCGAGATCCTGATCAACACGCCGGCCGTCGGCAACCTGATCCGGCAGGGCAAGCTCGACCAGCTCGAAACGGCCATGCAGTCCGGCGGCAACGTCGGCATGCAGACGATGGATTCCGCGCTGATGAACCTCGTCTCCTCCGGCCGGATTTCGGGCAAGGACGCGTACCTGCAGGCCAACAACAAGTACAAGTTCGAACGCATGAAGGACGACGCCTAGCCCTCCCGCGGGTCCCGGGGCATACGGTCCTGCGGCTGGCGTGGCATAATGCCGCGCTTCCGACGCCGCCCTGCCCGCCGCATGCCCGAAAAACCGCGCAAGATCCTCGTCACCAGTGCCCTCCCGTACGCGAACGGGTCCATCCACATGGGGCACCTGGTCGAGTACCTGCAAACCGACATCTGGGTCCGCTTCCAGAGGCTCCGGGGCCACCAGTGCACGTACGTGTGCGCGAGCGACGCGCACGGCACACCGATCATGCTGAAGGCGCGCGAGCTGGGCGTGTCGCCCGAGGCGCTGACCGAGCGCGTCAGCGCGGAGTTCGTGCGCGACTTCGCGGCCTTCGGTGTCGACTTCGACAATTACCACACGACGCACTCGCCGGAGAACGAGGCCCTGACGGTCGCGATGTACGTGGCGCTGCGCGACAGCGGCGACATCTACACGAAGACGATCCGCCAGGCCTACGACGAGAAGGAAGGCATGTTTCTGCCGGACCGCTTCGTGCGGGGCACCTGCCCGCGTTGCAAGAGCGAGGACCAGTATGGCGATTCCTGCGAAGTCTGCGGCGCGACCTACACGCCGGCCGACCTGATCGACCCGGTGTCGGTCCTGTCCGGGACGGCGCCGGTGCTGCGCGACTCCGAGCACTACTTCTTCCGGCTCAGCGAGTACGGCGACCGGCTGCGGCAGTGGATGCGCGACGCCTCCCTCGACCGGAACGTCGTGGCGAAGCTCGAGGAATGGTTTGCCGCCGGGCTGCAGGACTGGGACATCTCGCGGGATGCACCCTATTTCGGTTTCCGCATCCCGGATACCGAGGACAAGTACTTCTATGTCTGGCTGGACGCCCCGGTCGGCTACCTCGCGAGCTTCCTGAACCTGTGCGAGCGGCGCGACGATCTGGACTTCGACGAGTACTGGCGCCCGGGCCATGACACCGAGGTCTACCACTTCATCGGCAAGGACATCATGTATTTCCACACGCTGTTCTGGCCGGCGGTGCTCGCGGGCAGCGGCCACCGGACGCCGACCAGCGTGTTCGCGCACGGATTCCTGACGATCAACGGCAAGAAAATGTCGAAGTCGCGCGGCACGTTCATCACGGCACAAACCTACCTGGACAATCTCGACCCGGCTTACCTCCGTTATTACTACGCGGCAAAGCTCGGCCCGACGATCGAGGACATCGACCTGAACCTCGACGATTTCATCGCCCGCGTGAATGCGGACCTCGTGGGCAAGCTGGTCAACATCGCGAGCCGCTGCGCGGGCTTCATTCACAAGAAATTCGACGGGCGCCTGGCGGAAGCGCTGCCGGACCCCGCGCTGTTTGCGCAAGCGGCCGATGCCGCGGACGACATCGCAGAGCACTACGAGAAGCGCGAGTACTCGAAGGCGATGCGCCGGGTCATGGCGCTCGCGGACGAGGCGAATCGCTACATCGACGAGCACAAGCCCTGGGTCATGGCACGCAACCCGGAGCAGGCCGCCGACGTACAGGCCGTGTGCACGCAGGGCCTGAACCTGTTCCGCAGCCTGGTGATCTACCTGCAGCCGGTCGTGCCGATGCTGGCCGACAAGGCACGCGCGTTCCTGGGCGAGGCGGAGTGGCGCTGGGACGATGCGGCGTCGCCGGTACTGGCTCGGGCCATCAACCCGTTCGAGCCGCTGCTCCAGCGCGTGGAGCCGGAGCGCGTCCAACGCATGATCGAACAATCGAAACCCGCCGGAGGCGACGACGTGGCCGAAGAAAAGGACACCATCAGCATCGACGACTTCATGAAAGTCGACCTGCGTATCGCGCGGATCGACAAGGCCGAGGCCGTAGACGGTGCTGACAAACTGCTGAAGCTGACGCTCGACGTCGGCGGATCGTCGCGGACCGTGTTTGCCGGCATCAAGGCGGCATACGCGGCGGAGTCGCTGGAGGGCCGGCACGTCATCGTCGTGGCAAACCTCGCGCCGCGCAAGATGCGCTTCGGCGTGTCGGAAGGCATGGTCCTCGCCGCCGGCCCGGGCGGCACCGATATCTTCCTCCTGTCGCCGGACGAAGGCGCTGAAGCAGGGATGCGCGTCAAGTAAACTAGCCCCGTGTTCGGCAGCCGCGAGGGCAGGCAGGGGCCCGGATGAGCGACATCATTGTCATCCTGGTCGGGACGATACTGGTCAACAATTTCGTCCTGACCCGATTCCTTGGCCTGTGCCCGTTCATGGGCGTGTCCCGGAGCCTCGAGGCCGCCGCGGGCATGTCCCTCGCGACCGCGTTCGTGCTCACGCTGTCTTCGGCCACAGCCTACCTGCTGCACGTCTACGTGCTGGTGCCGCTCGAACTGGAGTACCTGCGCACAATCGCGTTCATCCTCGTCATCGCCGGCAGCGTCCAGTTCACGGAGATCATGGTGCGGCGGCTGAGCCCCCTGCTCGACCAGGTGCTCGGCATTTTCATTCCGCTCATCGCGACGAACTGCGCGGTGCTCGGCGTCGCGCTGATCAACGTGCAGGAAGCGGACAGCTTCGTCGAGTCCCTGTTCTTCGGACTTGGGGCCGCCGCCGGCTTCGCGCTCGTGCTGGTGCTTTTCGCGGCGATCCGCGAGCGCATCGAGGCCGCAGACGTGCCCGCGCCATTTCGCGGCACCGCGATCGCGCTGGTCACGGCAGGCATGATGTCGCTCGCGTTCATGGGCTTCGCCGGCATGGCGCGGCCCTGACCGTGACGGCGCTGCTGACAGCGGTCGCCATCATCGCGGCCATCGCACTCACCGCAGGCTGGCTCCTGTCGGTCGCGGCGCGCCGCCTGCCGCCGGGCGACGACGACCTCACGAGCCAGGTAGACGCACTGCTGCCGCAGACGCAGTGTGCGCAATGCGGCTACCCGGGCTGCCGCCCGTACGCGCAGGCGATCGTCGCGCATGAAGCCGACATCAATCTGTGCCCGCCGGGTGGCGACGCGACGGTTCGGCGCCTCGCCGAGCTGCTCGGCCGGGAAGCCTTGCCGCTGGCCAGCGCCGCCGCGGCGCCCGGCCGGGTGGTTGCCGTCATCGATGAAGCCCTGTGCATCGGCTGCACGCACTGCCGCACGGCCTGCCCGGTCGATGCCATCGTCGGGGCTCACCAGTTGATGCACACCGTCCTCGCCGACGAATGCACGGGCTGCGAGCTGTGCATCGCGCCCTGCCCGGTCGACTGCATTAGCCTGAGGCAGGTCGCGTGAGCGCCCCGACATTCGATCTCGGCAAGCTCCACGGCGGGTTGCGCCTCGATGCGAACAAGCACGAATCAACCGCGCGGGGCATTCGCGACGTCCCGGTACCGCCGCAGCTCGTCCTGCCGCTCGCGCAGCACGTCGGCGCGCCGGCGCAACCGGTCATCGGCGTCGGCGAGCGCGTCCTCAAGGGACAGCTGATCGCCGACTGCGAAGGTACCCTCGGCGCGCCGGTGCACGCCTCGTCGTCCGGGAGGATCGCCGCGATCGAGGCCTGGCCGATCGTCCGGCGCTTCGGTGACCGCGCGCCCTGTATCGTCATCGAGACGGATGGCGAGGACCGGGCGGTCGAGGCGGCGGAGGCGAGGTTGCCGTTCACGGAGCAGACGCCCGACGTGCTCGCGCACCGGATCCTGCAGGGCGGCATCGTGGGCCTGGGCGGCGCCGTGTTTCCGACCGCGCAGAAGCTCATCCAGGCCGGCACCGCGGACCTCGACTTCCTGATCCTCAACGGTGTCGAGTGCGAGCCGTACATCAGCTGCGACGACATGCTGATGCGCGAACGTGCGGCCGAGGTCGTTCGCGGCGGGCAGGTCTTGCTGCACGTGCTCGGCCTCGACACCTGCTACATCGCGATCGAGAGCGACAAACCCGAGGCATTGCGGGCACTTGGCGATGCGCTCTCCTCTATCGACGACGGGCGCTTCGTCATCAAGCAGGTCCCGACGATCTACCCGTCCGGCGGCGAGGACCAGCTCGTACAGCTCGTCACGAACCGCGAAGTGCCGAGCGGCGGCCTGCCGTCCGACGTCGGATGCCTCGTGCAGAACGTGGGCACGGCGGTCGCGATTCACGACTGGATACTCGGTGGGGAGCCGTTGATCTCCCGTGTGACGACGATCACCGGTCCGGGCGTGGCCGAACCCATGAACGTCCGCGCCCGCGTCGGCACGACCGTGGCGGACATGGTGGCGTTCGCCGGCGGCTACACGGACGCGGCCCGCCAGCTCGTGATCGGCGGCCCCATGACCGGCCGCTCGGTCACCACGGACCGGGTTCCGGTCGTCAAGGCCACGAACTGCATACTCGTACTGTCAGAGCGCGCCCTCGACGGTCCGGAGCGTCCCTGCATCCGCTGCGGAAACTGCGCGGACGTGTGCCCGGTGCAGCTCCTGCCGCAGCAGCTGTTCTGGTACGCGTGCGCAGACAACGAACAACAGCTGCGCGCCTACGGGCTCACCGACTGCATCGAGTGCGGGTGCTGCGACCTCGTCTGCCCGAGCCATATCCCGCTGACCGCGGACTTTCGCAAGGCCAAGGCGCGGATCCAGGAACTCGCCGACGAAAAGGCGCGCGCCGAACGCGCCCGCCGCCGCTTCGAGGCGCGCAACGAGCGACTCGACCGCGAGCGCTCCGAACGCGAGCGCGAGCTGGCCGCGCAGAAGGAAAGCGCGAAGCGCGCCGGACCGGCCGCGATCGCCGACATCCTGAAACGTCGGCGAAAGGGCAAGGACTGAGCGTGGACTTCGAGCGTCGTGAAGCGCCGTTCCTCGCGCCGGTCGACAGCGTGCCCGCGGTCATGCGGCAGGTCCTGTTCGCACTGGTGCCGGCGGCCCTGGCGCACGTCTGGTATTTTGGCCCGGGCCTGGTCTTCAACCTGCTCGTGGCCGGGCTCTTCTGTGTCGGCGGCGAAGCCCTGATGATGCGGGCACGCGGCCGGCACCCGATGGACGGGCTCTCCGACCTCAGCGCACTCGTCACCGCCGCCCTGCTCGCGTTCGCGCTGCCGTCGCTGACGCCGTGGTGGGTCACCGCCACCGGCGCCCTGTTCGCGGTTGTCGTCGCGAAGCATCTCTATGGCGGTCTCGGCTTCAACATCTTCAACCCGGCCATGGCCGGCTACGTCGTGCTGCTGATCGCGTTTCCGATGCACCTGAACCTCTGGGTCGCGCCGCACATCGGCGACCTCGACTACCAGCACATGACGCTGTTCGAGACGCTGCGCTACACACTCACGGGGCGGCTGCCGGACATGCTGACGTTCGACGCCGTCAGCCGCGCGACGCCGCTCGATGCCATGAAAGCCGGATTGAACAAAGGCCTGACCGTCGTCGAAATCCGCACGTTGCCGATCATGGGCGATTTCGGTGGGCGCGGCTGGGAATGGATCGGCAACTACCTGGCCATCGGCGGCTTCTGGCTGCTGATCCGGCGGATCATACGCTGGCAGATCCCGGTCGGCGTCGGTCTCGGCCTCCTCGTCCCCGCCGGCATCCTGTACCTCGTCGACCCGGGTTCGAACCCGAGCCCCGGCTTCCACCTGTTTGCCGGCTCCGCAATCCTGTGCGCTTTCTTCATCGCCACGGACCCGGTTTCCGCCGCGACCAGTTCGCGCGGCCGGTTCCTCTACGGCCTCGGCATCGGCTTCCTCATTTATGCGATCCGCACATGGGGAGCCTACGCCGATGGCGTGGCGTTCGCGGTGCTGTTGATGAACCTCGCCGTGCCGGCGATCGACGCGCTGACGAAGCCGCACATCGTCGGCCACTACGAGGACGGGCGCGAACAGCCCGGCGGCCGATGACGACGATCATCCGCAACACGCTCTCGCTCGGCATCATCGCGGCCGTCTGCACCGCGCTCGTCGCCGCCACCTGGTTGCTGACCCGCGACCGTATCGCCGCGAACGAGCAGGCTTGGCTCGAGCAGAGCCTGGCACCGGCGCTCGGCGCCATGAACTTCGAGGGCACGATCACGTTGTCCCGCCTCGACATTCCGCCACCCCATGACCTGCCCGGCTCCGAGGCCGCCATCGTCTACCGCGTTTTCGACGACGGCCGGCCGCGCGCTTTGCTGTTCACCGTCACCGCGCGGGACGGCTATGCCGGTCCCATCCGCTTGCTGCTCGGCATCACGGTCGACGGCCGCGTCACCGGCCTCCGCATCCTCCGGCACCGCGAGACGCCGGGCCTCGGTGACCGGATCGACCAGGCCAAGAGCGATTGGGTGAACCAGTTCCCCGGGCATGCGCTCGGCAATCCGCCACTCGAAAGCTGGGCGATCCGCGCCGATGGCGGTGCGTTCGACCAGTTGTCCGGCGCCTCGGTGACGCCCCGTGCCGTCGTCGGGGCCGTGCGGAAGACGCTGGTATACTTCGACGCCCACCGGGACGACCTGTTTTCCGCCCCGGCGACCGAGGACGCATCGTGACCCCTGGCTGGCTCGAACAACTCAAGGTCGGCCTCTGGCGCGACAATCCGGGCCTCGTGCAGCTGCTGGGCCTGTGCCCGCTGCTCGCGGTCACCACGTCTGCCGTCAACGGGTTCGGGCTCGGAATCGCGACGCTGGGCGTGATGACGGCCTCCAACGCGCTGGTGTCGGCAACCCGCCGCTTCATCTACCGCGACGTCCGCATCCCGACCTACGTCCTGATCATCGCGAGCCTGGTCACCTGCGTGGAGCTGCTGCTCAAGGCCTGGTTTCCGGGCCTGGATCGATCGCTCGGCATCTTCATACCCCTGATCGTCACCAACTGTGCGATCGTCGCGCGTGCCGAGGTCTATGCGTCTCGCCACGGAATCCGCAAGAGCATCGCGGACGGCATCGGCATGGGACTCGGCTTCACGGCGCTGCTCGTCGCCATTGGAGTGTTCCGGGAACTCGTCGGCAGCGCGACCCTGTTCGGCCGGCTCGACCTGCTGACCGGCGGCGAGCCGCTGCGGGGAATCGTGCTGGCCGACGGCGGTTGGCTGCTGGCGATACTGCCGCCCGGTGCATTCTTCGCGCTGGCGCTCGCGGTGGCCGGCAAGAACGTGCTCGATCGGCGACGGCAACAGCGCCTTCGCGATGCCATGCCCGGCCGCGCGAGCGCTCGCAGGGTGCGCTGAGCGCCGCATGAACCGGGCAAAACGCACGGCAATCTTCGAGCGCCTCCGCGAACTCGACCCGTCGCCCGACACGGAGTTGCACTACGACTCCCCGTTCGAGCTGCTGATCGCCGTGATCCTCTCCGCGCAGGCCACCGACGTCAGTGTCAATCTCGCCACGGACAAGCTGTACGCGGTCGCAAACACGCCGGCCGCTTTGCTCGACCTGGGCGTGGAAGGCCTGACGCCGTATATCCGGCACATCGGGCTGTACAACAACAAGGCGAAGAACATCATCGAGACCTGCCGCATCCTGCTCGGGGAACACGGCGGCGACGTGCCGCGCGACCGCGAAGCACTCGAGCGCCTGCCGGGCGTCGGGCGGAAGACGGCCAACGTGGTCCTCAACACGGCATTCGGTGAACCGACGATCGCGGTGGACACGCACATCTTCCGCGTCGCGAACCGCACCGGCCTCGCACCCGGCAAGACAGTGCTCGAGGTCGAGAAGAAGCTGACGCGGCTGACGCCCGAGGAGTTTCGCAAGGATGCTCACCACTGGCTGATCCTGCACGGCCGTTACGTGTGCAAGGCGCGCAAGCCGCTGTGCGGTGAGTGCCCGATCATCGAGTGGTGCGAATACCGCAGGAAGGAAATCACATGATCTTCTCATCGGATCGCAAGGCGCTGCGCCGGATGTACCGGGATGCCTGGTCGAAACACCGTGACGGCGTGGCGCTCAGCCCGCTCGAGCAACAGATTGCCGACGTGATTGCGAAGCACCCGGAGTATCACGCAGCCGTCGAGGCCGCCGACGACGACCGGGACTACACGCCGGAACAGGGGGAGACGAATCCGTTCCTCCACATGGGGCTGCACCTCGGTCTCGGCGAGCAGGTGGCGACGGACCGGCCGTCCGGTATCCGCGCACTGCACGCAACGATCGTCGCGCGGATCGGCGACGTGCACACCGCCGAGCACCGCATGATCGAGTGCCTGGCAGAAACGCTGTGGGAATCGCAGGCAAACAATCGGCCGCCGGACGAAGCCGCCTACCGTGAACGCCTCGAACGCCTGGCGTCGAAACAACTGTAATAATCCCCTGCCGGGCGAGGTCTGATGCGGTAACCTGTTTCACGCAGCCACATGACGACCGAAACCCCACAATATCCCGTTTCCGGCGCCGGCCTCGGCCTGCGGCGACCGTTTGCCGAAAAGCTGATGGCCGCCCCGCCCGAGGACGTCGACTTCATGGAAGTCGCGCCCGAGAACTGGATACACGTGGGGGGAAGACAGGGCAAGCAGCTTCGCTTTTTCACCGAGCGCTACCCGTTCGTGATCCACGGATTGTCCTTGTCGATCGGTTCCCCGTCACCGCTCGACGAGCAGCTGGTGCGCGATATTCGTGACTTCATGAAAACGCACGGTATTCGGCTTTACTCCGAGCATCTGAGCTGCTGCAGTGACGACGGGCACCTCTACGACCTGATGCCGATCCCTTTCACGCCCGAAGCCGTATCGTGGGTCGCTGCCCGTGTGCGCCGGGTCCAGGACATCCTCGAGCAGCGCATCGCGCTGGAGAACGTGTCCTACTACGCGCCGACGGACGCCACGATGTCCGAACGCGAGTTCCTGCTGGCCGTGCTCGCCGAAGCCGACTGCGACCTGATGCTCGACATCAACAACATCGTCGTGAACGGCATCAATCACGGTTACGATCCCGTCGACTTCCTGGCGCATATGCCCGCCGATCGCCTCCGCTACTTCCACATCGCCGGGCATCACGTCGAGGCGCCGGACCTGCGCATCGACACGCACGGGTCCGCCGTGGACGACGATGCATGGCAATTGCTGGCGACGGCATACGAGCGCTTCGGGCCGGTGCCGACGCTACTCGAACGCGATTTCAATTTCCCGCCGATGCACGAGCTGCTCGACGAAGTCCGCAAGATTCGCCGCTACCAGGAACGGGCAGCGATGTCCCGCGCGCAACATGGCTGAGCGCCCCTCGTTCCAGCAGCGCCAGTATGCATTCGCCGCGCACATCCGCGACCCGGCGAACGCCGAGGCACCGTCGGGCATCGAGGACCGCCGCATGGCGGTCTACCGGGAACTGTTCTTCAACAACCTGCGCAGCCTGCTGGCGCGCTCGTTCCCCGTGCTCGTCCGCCTGGTCGGCGACGACGGCTGGCGCCGCCTGATCCGCGAGTTCATGCGCCACCACCGTGCACGGACGCCGTACTTTCTCGAGCTGCCCCGCGAGTTTGTCACGTTTCTCGCCGACGGCACCGGCCTGCGGCCGGACGACCTGCCGTTCCTCGCCGAACTCGCGCACTACGAGTACGCCGAGCTCGAGGTATCCATCGCCGAGGTGCGAGGCAATGCCGGGTCCGTCGACGGTGACCCGCTCGCGGGCGTGCCGGTGCCGGCCGCCGCCTGCCGCGTCCACGCCTACCGCTGGCCGGTACACCGCATTTCACCCGACTTCGTGCCCGATACGCCGCCCGAAGAGCCGGTATTCATCGCGATTTACCGGGATCCGGATGACAAGGTGCGCTTCGTCGAGGTCAACGCGATGACGGCACAGCTTCTCGAGCGGCTTCTCGACAACCCGGAACGTCGCTCCGGCGAGCAACTGCTGCGCCAGCTCGCCACGGACACCGGCTACCCCGACGTTGGTGCCTTCGTCCGGCACGGCAGCCAATTGCTACAGGAGCTTCGCGACTCCGGCATCATCGCCGGCAGCGCCTGATACCGGAGACTTCAATGGACACGATCATCACCTACTGGAACCGCCTCGTGGCGGCGCTGGAGACCGGCGGCGCCTGGCTCGCACTCATCCCCATTCGCCTGCTGATGGGCTACGAGTTCGGCAAGGCCGGGTTCACCAAGCTCAATGGCAAGAACTGGTTTGGCAACGTGCAGGACAACTTCCTGTTCCCGTTCAGCCTCGTGCCGGTCGAGGTCAGCTGGTTTCTCGCGACATGGGTGGAGATCCTGGGCGGCATCGGGCTCGCGCTGGGGCTCGCCACACGCTTCTGGGCCTTCAGTCTCGTCATCCTCAGCATCAACGCGATCGCCGCAGTGCACTGGCCCGCAGAATGGAGCTCGCTGTCCGAGCTGTGGCAGGGCTACTCGGTTTCGAACAAGGGGTTCGGCAACTACCGCATTCCCCTGCTGTTCATCGCCATGCTCGTCCCGCTCGTGTTCCTGGGCGGCGGCAAGGCGAGCCTGGACCATGTTCTGTCGCGCGTCGTGAAACGCTGATTCGCGCGCGCATTGCACACCACCGGGGGGCGGCGTGATGGACGAAACCTTTCACCTGACGATGCGCGCGCTGGAGTGGCTGACGACGATCTTCGTCTTCCTGCTCGGCCTCGGCCTGCTCGCGGTGGTCGTGATGTTCGTCGTCGACGTCTCGCAGACGAAGCACGCGATCCGGCGCAACTATCCTGTGATCGGGCGGTTTCGCTACCTGTTCGAGCGCCTCGGCGAGTTCTTCCGCCAGTACTTTTTCGCACTCGACCGCGAGGAGATGCCGTTCAATCGCGCCCAGCGGCAATGGGTGTACCGGGCGTCCAAGGGCGTCGACGAAACCGTCGCGTTCGGCTCGACGTTGAAGATCTCGACGCCGGGCACGCCGATCTTCGTCAACTGCCCGTACCCGATGCTCGAGTCGGAGATGCAGCCCGCCCGGCCGTTGCGCATCGGCCCCGGCGCACGCCGGCCGTACGACGCACCCTCGTTCTTCAACGTGTCGGCGATGAGCTACGGTTCGCTGTCGAAGCCCGCCGTGCAGGCGCTGTCGCGCGGATCGAAGATCGCCGGCAACTGGCTCAACACCGGAGAAGGCGGCCTGGCCGAGTGGCACCTGGAAGGCGGCTGCGACGTCGTGTTCCAGATCGGCACGGCGAAGTACGGCGTGCGTGACGATGGCGGCCGGCTCAGCGACGATCGCCTGCGGGCCATCGCGGCGCACGAGCAGGTCCGCGCGATAGAGTTGAAACTGAGCCAGGGCGCGAAACCCGGCAAGGGCGGCATCCTCCCCGGCGCGAAAGTCACGGCCGAGATTGCGGAGATCCGCGGCATTCCCGCCGGCAAGGACTCGATCAGCCCGAACCGGCACCCGGAGATCGGCTCCGCCGCCGACCTGCTCGACATGATCGCGCACCTGCGGGACACCACGGGCCTGCCGGTCGGCTTCAAGGCCGTCATCGGCGCCTGGGGCTGGCTCGACGAACTGTTCGAACTCGTCGTCGAGCGCGGTATCGAGTCCGCGCCGGATTTCATCACGGTCGACAGCGGCGACGGCGGCACCGGTGCGGCGCCGATGAGCCTGATCGACAACGTCGGCCTGCCGGTCAAGGAAAGCCTGCCGCTCGTCGTCGACAAGTTGTGTTACTACGGCCTGCGGGAGCGCGTGCGCGTGATCGCGAGCGGCAAGCTGATCAACCCGGTCGACGCGGCCGTCGCGCTGTGCCTCGGCGCCGACTTCGTCAACTCCGCGCGCGGCTTCATGTTCGCGCTCGGCTGCATCCAGGCGCTGCAGTGCAACAAGAACACCTGCCCGACCGGCATCACCACGCACAACAAGCGGCTGCAGCGCGGACTCGTGCCCGCGGACAAGGCGGAACGCGTCGCGCGCTATTCACTGTCGATGCGCAAGGAGATCAGCACGATCGCGCATTCGTGCGGCGTGCCGGTGCCGAGTCGCTTGCAGCGCTACCACTGCCGGATCGTGCAGGACGACGGCCGGTCCGTGCCGCTGGACGAGTTGTTCCCGATCGTCAGGCCGGCCTATTCGCCCGGCTGAACACCGGCGCCGGCCGCCTAGCCGCGCTTCTTCCTCGGCATGTACAGGTCGGTCAGAGTACCTTCGAAGCCTTCGGCGGCGAATGCGATGGTTTCCGACAGCGTGGGGTGCGGGTGGATCGTCAGGCTGATGTCCGTGGCGTCGGCGCCCATTTCCACCGCCAATCCGATCTCGGCGATCAGGTCGCCGGCATTCGGCCCCACGATCGCGCCGCCGAGCACCCGGTCCGTGTCCTTGTCGAACAGGAGCTTCGTGAAGCCCTCGTCCCGGCCGAGCGACAGCGCGCGGCCACTCGCGGCCCAGGGAATCGAGACCTTCTCGTAGGCGATGCCCTTTTCCTTCGCTTCCAGTTCCGTCAGCCCCACCCAGGCCACTTCCGGGTCGGTGTAGGCAACGGACGGGATCGTCCGCGCGTCGAAGTAGCTCTTCTCGCCGGCCGCGACTTCCGCCGCGACCTTGGCTTCGTGCGTCGCCTTGTGAGCCAGCATCGGTCCGCCGGCCAGGTCGCCGATCGCGAAGATATGCGGCACATTCGTGCGCATCTGCTTGTCGACCTTGATGATGCCGCGCGGGTCGACGGATACACCGGCCTTCTCGGCCGCGAGTTTGTCGCCGTTCGCCCGCCGGCCGATCGCCACCAGCACCTTGTCGTAGACGCCGACCGACGGCGCGTCCTTGCCGTCGAAAGACACCTCGATGCCTGGCGTCGTGGCCCGCATGCCGGTGACCTTCGTCGATACCATGATCGATTCGTAACGCGCACGGACGAACTTCGTGAACGGCCGCAGCAGGTCCGGGTCGGTACCCGGCATCAGCGAGCCGGTCAGCTCGACGACGCTGACATCGGCGCCGAGCGCCGCGTAGACACAGGCCATCTCGAGGCCGATGATGCCGCCGCCGACGACCAGGAGGCGCTTCGGAATCGGGTCCAGTTCGAGCGCACCGGTGGAATCGACGATACGCGGGTCGTCCGGCAGGCCCGGCAGCATCGCGGGCTCGGAGCCCGCGGCGATAATGCATTTCTCGAACGCGATCGTCTCACCGTTGTCGAGCTCGAGGCGATTCGGCGACGCGAACTGCGCGAGGCCGTGGACGACCCGCACCTTGCGTTGCTTCGCGAGCTGCGTGAGCCCGCCGACGAGCCGGTTCACGACCGAGTTTTTCCAGCCGCGCAGCTTGTCGGCATCGACACGCGGCGGGCCGAACTCGACGCCGTGCGCGGCCATAGCCTCGGCTTCGTCGATGACCTTCGCCGCGTGCAGCAGTGCCTTTGAAGGAATGCAGCCGACGTTCAGGCAGACACCGCCCAGCATCGGCCAGCGCTCGACCAGGATGACATCCAGGCCAAGATCGGCGGCACGGAACGCCGCGGTGTAGCCGCCGGGCCCGGCACCGATGACGACGAGCTGTGCGCGGTGCGTGGCGTCGCCCGCCGGTTCCGTGGCCGGCTCGGGCGCGGTAGAGCCGGTGGCGACGGCGATCTCGTCCGGGCTCATCACGCGCGTCGATACCGTGTCGCCGGACGCGTCAGCCGCGGCGCCGGAGGGCGTCAATGTGCCGATGGCGTCGCCCGAATTCACACGGTCGCCGAGCTTCACGGACAGTGACTCGACGCGACCGGCGTCGGTCGCCGGAATTTCCATCGTGGCCTTGTCGGTTTCCAGCGTGATGACCGGGTCGTCCACGGCAACGTCGTCGCCCGGCGAAACGAGTACCTCGATGACTTCGACATCGGCGAAATCGCCGAGGTCGGGTACGGTAATCTGCATCGTGCCCGCCACTACGGGATGGCCCGGAGCAGTTCGTCGACGTCGGCGAGCTTCTCGCCGAGGAACGTCGTGAAGCGAACAGCCATCGCGCCGTCGATGACGCGGTGATCGTAGGAGAACGACAGCGGCAGCATCAGCCGCGGGTCGAAACTCTCGCCATTCCATACGGGCCTGATCGTCGAACGCGACACGCCGAGGATCGCCACTTCAGGTGCGTTGACGATCGGCGTGAACGCGGTCCCGCCGATACCGCCGAGGCTCGAGATCGTGAACGACGCGCCCTGCATCTGGGCCGCCTTGAGCTTGCCGTCGCGAGCCGCCGCCGACAGGTCGCGCAACTCCGCGGCCAGCTCGTACACGTCTTTCTTGTCCGCGTCGCGGATGACCGGAACGACCAGGCCCTGGTCGGTGTCGGCCGCGAAACCGAGATGGATGTACTGCTTGAACACGAGGCTTTCGCCGTCGTCGGACAGCGACGCATTCACCTTCGGGAACTCCTGCAGGGCGGCGACGCAGGCTTTCAGGATGAACGCGAGCGGCGTCAGCGGAATGCCCTTTTCCTTCGCGGGGCCTTTCAGTTCCTGCCGCTTCGCCTCGAGGTCCGTGATATCGGCCTCGTCGTGCTGCGTTACGTGCGGGAGGTTGACCCAACTCGCCTGCAGGCGCGGACCCGAGATCTTCTGGATGCGGGTCAGCGGCTGGACGTCGACGGCACCGAACTTCGCGAAGTCAACGCTCGGCACTTTCGGCAGGCCGCCGCCCGCCGGGCCGGCCGCCTGGCCGGTCAGTATGGCCTTGACGTACGCCTTGACGTCGTCGTGGAGGATCCGGTTCTTTTTGCCGCTTGCGCGGACCTGCGCGAGATCCGCACCGAGTTCACGCGCGAGCTTGCGTACGGACGGGCTCGCATGCGCGCGCGCGAATCCGACTTCGTTGATCGGCGGCAGCTTGCCCGGCGGGGCTGGTGCTGTCGGCGTTTCCGCGGCGGCGGGCTTCCCGGCCGCCGGCGCGGGTGCCTTCGCAGCCGGTGCCGGCGCTGCCGCGGCCGGCGGCGTGGCGGCCGGCGCCGACGTGGCCTCTACCGTGAGGACCGGGGAACCGGCAGACACCTTGTCGCCGACCGAGACCAGCATCTCGAGCACGGTACCGGCGACGGTGGCGGGCACGTCCATCGCCGCCTTGTCCGTCTCCAGCGTGACCAGGGAGTCCTCGACGGCGATCGTGTCCCCCGGCGCGACGTGCACCTCGATGACCTCGACGTCCGCGAAATCACCGAGTTCGGGCACGACGAGCGTTTCCTTGCCGCCCGGCTTGCCCGGCACGAGGTCGGGGTCTGCGACCACGGTCGTCTCGCCCGTCGATGCCGGGTCCTGCGGCTCGCCCACCGGGGCGTCGTCGGCGCCCGGCTCCGCAGCGCCGCCCTCGACAGAGAGACGCCCGATGACGTCGCCCGAACTGACGGTCCCGCCGACCGCGACCGAGATCGATTCGATCACGCCCGCCTGCGGCGCCGGCACATCCAGTGAAGCCTTGTCGGTCTCCAGCGTGATCAGGCCGTCTTCCGCCTCCACGCGATCGCCGCTGTTCACCAATATCTCGATGATCTCGACGTTTTCAAAATCACCGAGGTCCGGCACGACGATGTCGATGCTTTTCGCCACCCGCTTCTCCCGCAAGACTCAGAGCGTGACCGGATCGGGACGATCCGGGTCGATGCCGTATTTCTCGATGGCGGACGCGACGGTCTTCTGGTCGAGAACGCCGTCGTCGGCGAGCGCCTTCAGTGCGGTGACCGCGATGTAGCGCCGATCGACCTCGAAGTGCTGCCGAAGCGCCTTGCGCGCGTCGCTGCGACCGAACCCATCCGTGCCCAGAGACACGAACGTGCCCGGTACCCAGCGCTGAATCTGGTCCGGCACGATCTTCATGTAGTCCGTCGCGGCGATGTAGGGACCGGGCCGGTCGGCGAGGCAGGTCTCGACGTAGGACTTGCGTCGCTTCTCGGTCGGGTGCAGCTGGTTCCAGCGTTCGACCTGCAGCGCGTCACGACGCAGCTCGTTGAAACTCGTCACCGACCAGACGTCCGCCGGGATGTCGAAGTCCGCCTCGAGCAGCTCGGCGGCACCCAGCACCTCGCGGAGAATGGTGCCGGACCCCATGAGCTGGGCGCGAATCTTGCCCTGGCTGCCGACCTTGAGCAGGTACATGCCCTTGAGAATCCCGTCCTCGACGCCGGCCGGCATCGCCGGGTGGGTGTAGTTCTCGTTCATGCAGGTTATGTAATAGAACACGTTCTCCTGCTCGCCCATCATGCGCCGCAGCCCGTCCTGGATAATCACGGCGAGTTCGTACGCGTACGTCGGGTCGTAGGACACGCAATTCGGCACGGTCGAAGCATGCACGAGGCTGTGACCGTCCTGGTGCTGCAGGCCCTCGCCGGCAAGCGTCGTGCGGCCGGCTGTGCCACCGATCAGGAACCCACGCGTCTGCTGGTCACCGCCCGCCCAGATGAAGTCGCCGATACGCTGGAAACCGAACATCGAGTAATAGATGTAGAACGGCACCATCGGCACGCCGTGGTTCGAGTAGCTGGTGCCGGCTGCCGCCCACGAGCAGTACGACCCGGCCTCGTTGATACCTTCTTCGAGAATCTGGCCCTTCTTGTCCTCGCGGTACCACATCAGCTCACCGGCATCCTCGGGCTCGTAGAGCTGCCCCTGCGACGCGTAGATGCCGATTTGCCGGAACATGCCTTCCATGCCGAACGTGCGTGCTTCGTCGGGCACGATCGGTACGACGTGCTTGCCGATCTGCTTGTCGCGCACCAGCGCGCTCAGGATGCGCACGAACGCCATCGTCGTCGATGCCTCGCGTTCCCCGGTACCGTCGAGCTGCGTCTTGAAGGTCTCGAGCGCCGGCACCGGAAGCGCCTTCACTTTCGAGCGACGCGCCGGCAGATAGCCGCCCAGCGCCTTGCGCCGTTCGTGCAGGTACTCGAGTTCCTCGCTGTCTTTCGCCGGCTTGTAGAACGGCACGTCCTCGAGGTCCTTGTCGGCGATCGGGATGTTGAACCGGTCGCGGAAGCCCTTCAGCGACTCGATGTCCATCTTCTTCTGCTGGTGCGCCGTGTTCTGCCCTTCGCCGGCGGCACCCATGCCGTAACCCTTCACTGTCTTGGCCAGAATGATCGTCGGCTGCCCCTTGTGGCGCGTCGCCGCATCATAGGCCGCGTAGACCTTGAGCGGGTCGTGGCCGCCGCGATTGAGGCGCCACACTTCCTCATCGGACATGTTCGCGACCATCGCGAGGGTCTCCGGGTGCTTGCCGAAGAATTTCTCGCGGACGTAGCCGCCGTCGCGCGCCTTGTAAGTCTGGTACTCGCCGTCAACCGTCTCTTCCATGAGGCGCCGGAGATGGCCGTTGTGATCGTTTGCGAGCAACGGATCCCAGCGCGACCCCCAGACGACCTTGACGACGTTCCAGCCCGCACCGCCGAAGGCCGCTTCGAGTTCCTGGATGATCTTGCCATTGCCGCGCACGGGCCCGTCGAGACGCTGCAGGTTGCAGTTCACGACGAAGACGAGATTGTCGAGGCCTTCACGCACCGGCATCGTGATCGCACCCATTGATTCGGGTTCGTCCATCTCGCCGTCGCCGAGGAACGCCCAGACCTTGCGGTCCGACGGCTCGATCATCCCGCGATGCTCCATGTAGCGCATGAAGCGAGCCTGGTAGATCGCCATCATCGGGCCGAGGCCCATGGACACCGTCGGGAATTGCCAGAAGTCCGGCATCAGCCACGGGTGCGGGTACGAGGACAGCCCGCCGCCGCCGACTTCCTGACGGAAGCGCGACAGCTTGGCCTCGTCGAGCCGACCCTCGAGGAACGCGCGCGCGTACATGCCCGGCGACGAATGCCCCTGGTAGAAAATCATGTCGCCCAGGTGGTTGTCGCTCGCGCCGCGCCAGAAATGATTGAACCCGACCTCGTACAGCGTGGCCGACGACGCGTAGCTTGAAATATGGCCGCCGTATTCCGTGCTCTGGCGGTTCGCCCGCACAACCATGGCCATCGCATTCCAGCGCAGCAGCGCCTCGATACGCTTCTCCAGCGAGCGGTCGCCCGGATACTCCGGCTGGCGCCCCGTGGAGATCGTGTTCAGGTAGGCGGTGTTCGGAGAGTACGGCAGGTACGCACCGGACCGTCGTGCGTGATCGATGATGCGGTTGAGCAGGAAGTGCGCCCGCTCCGGCCCGTGTTGCGACAATACCGAGTCAATCGACTCCAGCCATTCGCTGGTCTCCAACGGATCGATATCGTCGTACAGATTGAAATTGGTCATAGAATTTCCGAATGCCTGGCACATGGCGAGCCCGCAATGCGCATCGCGTGATTAAAGTCAGGCGTCCTGCTAGGATCACCGCACGATCACGAATGGCCGCGCGCTCGGTATCGGGACGGCAATGTTCCCGGTTTGGGCCGTACCGGTCAAGTTCGACACAGGATTTTCATGACTCACCATCCGCTTCTGAATGATGCGCCCGGCGTGCGTGTCGTACAGCATCCCGAACGCGTCACCGCGAAGCTGTTCGAACCGCTCGATCAGTTGCTGTTGATACTTCCTGAGCGCGTTCCGCAACGCACATGGAACGCGCTGCCGCAAGGCGCAAGACTCAAAGCCGTCGCCCGCAAGCGAAGCAAAAACCCGGGTGCGATATTCCTGAACCGGCTCGCGAACAAGCGGCAGACTCTCGTCGTCGGCGGCTCCATCGCGGCGACCTCGACCGCGTTCGAGCAACTCGAGTTCGGCCGCAAGTTGCTTGCGGCAGCAACGAACGAGTCCGGCCGTTGCATCGGCATCTGCGTGGCGGGCTTCAGCGACAGTGACGCTGGGACGATCGCGAAGAACGTTCTGGCAGCGACACTTGCCGCGGCCTTCCCGATGCCGAATTATGGCAAGGCCGGTTCGAAGGCGACGACACGCACGGTGAGGCTGCTCGGCCTCGCCGAGCGAATCGACACTGTGCGCGTCGAAGCGGAGGCAAACGGGAACAACCTGGCACGTTGGCTGACCTGCATGCCGCCGAACATGCTCGATGCACGCAACTACGCGGACATCCTGCGCACGCTGGCGAAGCAGCACGGCTGGGAATACCGGCGCTACTCCACGAAGGACCTCCGCGCGCTGGGCGCGGGTGCGTTTCTCGCGGTCGCACAAGGCAACGCCGACGACAGCGCGTGCATCGTGCGACTCCGGCGCCGTCCCGGGAAGAAGTCCGCGAGAGCAGACCTGAGCCTGGTGGGCAAGGGCATCGTCTTCGACACCGGCGGCAACAACCTGAAGCCGTTCCAGTCGATGCTCGACATGCACGGCGACATGCAGGGCAGCGCCGTGGCCGTCGGGACCCTGCTTGCAATGACGTTGCTCGAGCTGCCGCAAGCCGTGGACTGCTGGCTCGCGATCACGGAAAACCGCATCGGGCCGGATGCCTACAAATCGCGTGACGTCGTCACCGCGGCGAACGGCAAGACGATTCAGACGATCCATACCGATGCCGAGGGCCGCATGGCGCTCGCCGACACGCTCGTGCTCGCGAGCCGTGACGAACCGGGGTTGATCGTCGACTATGCAACGCTTACCGGCGCGGCCATCGGTGCGATCACGAAGCGCTACAGCTGCGTGTTCACGAACCGGCCGGAGTGGCACCCGCGGCTGAAGCGCACGGGCGCCGTCTCGGGAGAGCGCGTCTGGCCTTTCCCCATCGGCCCGGAGTTCGTCGCCGAACTCGCCAGCGAGGTCGCCGACCTCAAGCAGTGTACCGTCCAGGCGACCGGCGATCACATCATTGCCGCGAGCTTCCTGAACGAATTCGTACCGAGCGACATCCCGTGGGTGCATATCGATCTCAGCGCCGGCGAATTCGACGGTGGCCTCGGCCACGTTCCGACGAAAGTCACCGGGTTCGGCATTCGTTACACGCTGAGCCTGCTGCTCGACGAACATCTGTCCGGCTAGCAGCGCCATGACTCCCGGAATCGCCATGGCGGATCGTTTTCGCGGCTTCCTGCCCGTCATCATCGACGTGGAGACCGGCGGCTTCAATTGCCGCACGGATGCACTGCTGGAGATCGGAGCCGTCATTGTCGGCTTCGACAACGACGGTGAGTTGGCACGGCGGGAAACGATCCGCCACCACGTCAAGCCGTTCGCGGGCGCGAACCTCGAGCGCGCCTCGCTCGCGGTGAACGGTATCGACCCGGATCACCCGCTGCGACCGGCCATCGACGAACGTGACGCGCTGGGCCGCCTCTTCCGGGAGGTGCGTCGCGCGATACGCGAGAATCACTGCAACCGCGCGATCCTTGTCGGGCACAACGCCCATTTCGACCTGGGCTTTCTGAACGAGGCGATCACGCGCGCCGGCATAAAGCGCAACCCGTTCCACCCGTTCAGCTGCTTCGACACCGCCACGCTTTGCGGCATCGCCTACGGACAGACGGTGTTGTCACGCGCGGCGAATGCTGCCGGAATTCCGTTCGACGAGGCAGCAGCGCATTCCGCCGCCTATGACGCCGAAGTGACGGCCGACATCTTCTGCCAGATCGTCAACCGGTTCCGACCGGTGTTTGAAGCAGCGCTCCCGGACCGCTGAACGCCGCCGGGCGTCGAGTCGTCAGTCGTCGCCGGACAGCAGGCTCGCCAGCTCGCCGGAGTGGTACATCTCGACGACGATGTCGCTACCGCCTATGAGTTCGCCGTTGACGTACAACTGCGGGAAAGTCGGCCAGTTCGAGTAGACCTTCAGACCTTCACGAATCTCCGGATCCTCGAAGATATTGACGAACGCATACGGCTTGCCGATCGCGTTCAGCGCGGCGACGGCCTGGCCGGAGAATCCGCACTGGGGGAAGTCCGGAGTGCCCTTCATGTACAGCAGCACCGGGTTGGCCTTGAGTTGCTCTTCGATCCTGGAATTGACGTCCACGTTTCTTCCTGTTGCGCCTGCGTTATTGCTGCGGGTGACTGGAACTGGGGGTTCGCACGCTTGAATCAAGTGCCGCCCCACGCCTGCATTCTCCGCCAGTCCGGCCTACTTGCATAGCCCCGCATCGCGTCGTGCCTGCGTACAGGTTTCGTCCGGCGGCTCGTAGCCCCCACCGCCACCCATCATCATCGCCGCGCAGCCCGAAGCTTGCAGCAGCAACAGTGCCAGCAGCCATGCCTTCCATGCCTTACCCGTCATTCGTCTCTCCGCCGCCCCCGCGTTGTTCCTGCTTCGCCAGCCGCGCCAGCACGTCGCGTTGTCCCGCCACGCCCATCAAGCTCCAGCGCACGATTTCGTCCAGTGTCCGGCCGCAGCCCACGCACGTGTTGTCGTCGTCGAGCGTGCACAGGGAAACACACGGCGATGCCGGCACACTCTCGTCCGCCACCACGTCACGCCGCCCCGCCCGCTGCCGTTGTTCCATATGGTATATAATACCGGCCGCTACCCGGCGTGGCCCACCGAAAAAAAGTAACATGCCCGCCGGCAAGCCCACTTGAGACTATCCACCAGGGGAAACAGCAATGAATCCGTTGAAATCCGTCGGCGGCACGATCATCGCCGGAATCATCCTAGCCGTTGTCATCGGTATCGCGACCGGGGGCATCAACCTGAATGCGCTCAGCCTCATCGTCTGGATCCATGTCCTCGCGGGCATCACCTGGATCGGGCTCCTCTACTATTTCAATTTCGTGCAGGTCCCGGCACTCGCCGCCGCCGCATCCGATGACGGCGGCCCCGGCGGCGCCGGTATCACGAAATACGTCGCGCCGCGGGCGCTGTGGTGGTTCCGCTGGGGCGCGTTGCTGACCTGGCTGTCCGGTGCCGCGGCCCTTGGGCACTACAAACTGTTTGTCCCCGCGTTCATGCTCGGCATGGGCGGTGAGTCTTTCAACCTTGGCGCCTTCAATATCGGCGTCGGCGCCTGGCTCGGCACGATCATGCTATTCAATGTCTGGGTCCTGATCTGGCCGAACCAGAAGAAGGTGCTCGGCATCGTGAAAGCCACGCCGGAGGAAATCGCGAAGGCCAAGAACGTTGCCTTCCTCGCGTCGCGCACGAACACGCTGTTGTCCATTCCGATGCTGATGAGCATGGTGGGCTTCGGACATTCGGGCTTCTTCATCTAGCCCGCGCCGGACCGCAAAACGCATGACCAATGAGCGCCGGCGCGGATTGCGCCGGCGTTTCTGTGCTGCGACATGGAATTCGACAAGCTTCTGCGCGACGTGATTCAGCGCAATGTTCGCGACGCGCTCGCCGAGGATATCGGCGACGGCGATCGAACCGCCGCTCTCATCGATGCCGATGACGTGGCCGGCGCAACGATCATCGCCCGGCAGCCGGCGGTCATCGCCGGCCGGCCCTGGGTCGACGAAGTGTTTCGCCAGATCGACGACAGGGTGCTCGTCGACTGGTACATCGACGACGGGCGGGCCGCGGATACCGGCGACGTCATCTGCAAGCTGGTCGGCAACACGCGATCCCTGCTAACCGGCGAACGTACGTCGCTCAACTTCCTTCAGACACTGTCGGCGACGGCGACGACGACGGCCGCCTACGTCGCGGCGGTCGGTGACAATCGTGCACGTGTGCTCGATACGCGCAAGACACTGCCGGGTCTGCGCGTGGCGCAAAAATACGCCGTACGCTGCGGCGGCGGCAGCAACCACCGGTTCGGTTTGTTCGATGCCATCCTCATCAAGGAAAACCACATCCGGCGGGCGGGCAGCATCGCTGCCGCCCTGGCGGCGGCGAACGGTCCCGACGACATCCTGATCGAAGTCGAAGTCGAGTCGCTCGACGAGCTTCGCGAGGCGCTCGATGCCGGCGCGTCCCGTATCCTGCTCGACAACTTCAGCCTTGCCGACCTGCGCGCCGCCGTCGACATCAATTCGGGTTACGGCTACCTGGCCGCGGAACTCGAGGCTTCCGGCAACGTCAGCCTGGAGTCAATCCGCTCGATCGCCGACACCGGGGTGGACTACATATCGGTCGGCGCCATCACCAAGAACGTGGCTGCGGTCGACCTGTCGATGCTGATGCGCATCGATTGACGCGTCCGCGATGGGGACGGTGCCGCGCCGTCAGGCGACGGCGCGGGTGACGCGTTTGGGCTCGGCTACGCCATACCCTTGCGCATAGTCGATGCCCATACCTCGGAGCATCGTGACGATCTCTTCATTTTCCGCAAACTCGGCAATGGTCTGCTTGCCGGTGAGGTGCCCCATTTCATTAATCGAGCGTACCATTTCGCGGTCGATCGGATCATGCAGTATCTCCTTGACGAAGCTGCCGTCGATTTTCAGAAAGTCCACCGGGAAATGCTTCAGGTAACTCAACGATGACAGGCCAGTGCCGAAATCGTCGAGCGCAAACTTGCAACCGAGGTCGCGCAAGGAGTTGATGAACCGGCTTGCCTGCGAATAGGCGGCTATGGCCGCATGCTCCGTAATCTCGAAGCAGATCTTCGTCGCATCGAGCCCGCTCATCTGGAACTGGTCGACGACGAACGGAAGAAACTTTTCGTCGCCCAGGCTCTGCCCCGACAGGTTGATCGAACACAGCGTCAGCCGTTCACGCTCGTCCGCCTCGGAGACCAGCCATCGAAACGCGCTGCGAATGACCCAGCGGTCGATGCTCGGCGTAATCCCGTAGCGTTCCGCGGCCTCGATGAACAGCCCCGGCGAGATGATGCCGCCACTCTCGTCGCGCATTCGCAGAAGGATTTCGTAATGGGCGCCTTCATCGTCATTCTGCAAGGGCTGGATCGTCTGCCGGAACAACTCGAAGCGGTTTTCCTCGAGCGCGTTGTTGATGCGCGCCGCCCACTGCATCTCGCGGCGCCGGCGCATCAGGTCGATATCGTTTTCCTGGAAGCTGTGGATCCGATTGCGCCCGGCGTCCTTGGCGGCGGCGCAGGCGCTGTCCGCCGCGCTTAGTAACGTGGCGACGTCCTCGTTGTCCGCCGTGATCGGCACGACGCCGACGCTCACACCCAGCCGGAATGCCCGCTCGTCCCAGGTAAACTTGTAGTCGCCGATCGCCACGCGCAGCGACTCGGCAGTCTGCATCGCCTCGTCCAGGCTGCAGCTTTCGAGCAGCACGCCGAACTCGTCGCCGCCCAGCCGCGCCAGCGTATCGCGCCAGCGGATCTTCGATTTCAGCAGGGCGCCGAGTTGCCCGAGCAAGGCATCGCCGGCGGAATGGCCGCAGGAGTCATTGACGATCTTGAACTGGTCGAGGTCGAGGTACAGCAACGCATACGAGGTTTCCCGCGCCCGGGCACTCTTCAGCGCGCGCTCCAGTCGATTCTCGAACTCACGCCGGTTGACGAGCCCGGTCAGGATGTCGTGACTTGCGTGGTAGCTGAGCCGCCTGTTGAGTTCCCGCGACTCGCTGACGTCATGGAAGACCAGCACACCGCCGGTCACGTTGCCCTTCCCGTCCCGTATCGGCGACGCGGTGCTTTCGATGTACAGCTCATTGCCGTCGCGGCGGATCAGCAGCGTCGGCCGCACCGACTTGATCGCGCGATCCCGGCGAATCGCGACGGCCAGCGGATTTTCCAACGGTTCGCAGGTCTCTTCGTGGAACGCGCGAAAAATTTCGTCGATGGAGCGGCCGCTCGCGTCGTCCACCTTCCAGCCGGTAAGGTCTGCAGCAACCGGATTTACGTATTCGACAACGCACTCCGCATCCGTCGTGATGACCCCGTCACCGATCGACTGCAGCGTGATCTGCGCGCTTTCCTTCTCGCGGAACAGTGCGTCCTCGTAGAGCTTGCGCTCCGTGATGTCGACCTCGACCCCCAGCAGCCGCAACAGGCGCCCGTTCGGGTCCTGCACGGCGCGCGCCCGGCTCGCCATCCAGCGCCACTCGCCATTGCGATGCTTCATGCGATGCACGGACTCGAAGAACGGGATCCGCCCATCGAGGTGTTCGCGCATCCTTGCCTGGACCCGAGCCATGTCGTCGGGGTGCACGAGGTGATACCAGTCGAGCACCACCTCCTCGTCGTCCATGTCGTAGCCGAGCATGCGCCGCCAGCGCGGGGACAGGACCAGGCGCTTGGTCTGGCCGTCAAAGTCCCAGATACCGTCGTTCGCCGTCATCGCGACGAGTTCGTTGCGTTCCTCGAGGTCCCGCAGGACCGCGCGGTCGCGCAGGCGTTCGAGGCCGGACGTCAGCGACGCCCCCATCAGCTTCACGAGCAGGTGCAGGTTCGCATCCCACGCATCGACCGGCTGCTCGTTGGCGAGCGCCAGGAAGCCAGCGAGTTCACCGTGCAGGGTGAGCGGAAGCACCAGCAGGGAGCCGAAATGCAGCTCGGCCAGGCGCTGGAATTCGCTCTCGCCCCGCCGCGGTGGCGCGAGGCTGTCCGTGATTTCGACCACGCGCCCTTCGGCCAGGCGGAGCATGAGCCAGGGCCAGTCGCCGAGATTCTCGCCGGCGAGGACGGCCGGGCTGCAGGACGCGAATCCCTGGGCCGACCCGTGCACGCTCAGGATGCGGCTGCCCTCCTCATCGAACAGGCACAGCATCGCGCAGTCGACGCCGGCTGCTTCCGGCAGCTCGCCGATGTTCGCATCGAGTTGGGCGTCCCGGTCGATGGCCGACAGCGTCTGCAGATTGACCGCGATTTTCGTCTGCAACGCGTCGACAGCGCCCCGGGTCCGCGTACCGGCCCGCGGGCGACGCTGCCGTATGGCGCTGCTGGCCTTGCTGTCGGGCGACGACGTCATTGAGTCCGCATTCTGACATGTAACCGTAGGAATACAAGATAAGTGACTGTAATTTTTGAGATGACGGGCTTTCGTCGCGGTCGGTGGCCCGCGCGGCGAATCCGCGTCAACCCGGCCGTGCCTGGCCCGTTACTGGCCACAGGAACCGAGTCTGCACGCGCAAAAGGAGATGCCGATGAACCACGCAGCAATAAAACAACGGGCCGGCCGCGTCGCCGCATGGCTGCTGGTCGCCACGATGGCGGCCTGCGGCGGTGGTGGCGGGTCAACGGCGACCAATGATCCCGCGCCGGCCGCCGCCTGCGACCCGACCGATGCGACGACCTTCGAAGCGTGCGGCACGGTCCTGGTCGGCCTGACGGACGCGGACGGCGATTTCATCACCTATACCGTGGACGTCGTGCAGTTGACGCTGACGACGGCGAGCGGCCGCGTCGTCGAGGCGCTGCCACGCAGCACGCGCATCGATTTCGCCGACTACGTCGACCTGACCGAGTTGCTGACCGCCGCGACGGTTCCGCCCGCTACCTACGTGTCGGGCACGATCACCCTCGACTACGCGAATGCGGAGGTTTACGTCGAAACCGGCGGCGAGGCGACCGAAGCCGTCGTCACGGACCACGATGGCAACGCACTGGCGCGGACCGAACTCGACATCGTGCTCTCCGATCGCGACCGGCTGGTCGTGACCCGTGGCCGGCCCGCGCTGTTGCAACTCGATTTCGACCTGGCCGCGTCGCACCTGGTGGACCTGGCGGCCACACCCGTCACGGCGGCCGTGGAGCCGTTCATCGTCGCGGAGGTCGCGCCGGTCGAAGAAAAGGACATGCGCGTCCGCGGCCCGCTCGTCTCGGTGAACGAGGACGACGGCAGTTACATCGTCGCGATCCGGCCGTTTCACGACCACGATGGCGATTTCGGCCGGGTGTCCGTGCACACGACCGACGACACCGAGTTCGAGGTGGACGGCATACCGTTCCTCGGCAGCGAAGGCCTGCGGGCACTGGGCGCCGCCGGTCCGGGTACGCCGACGGTCGCCGCCGGCACGCTCGATGTCGTCAGCCGGACCTTCACGGCGCATACCACCCTGGCCGGATCCAGCGTACCGGGCAGCGATTTCGACGCGGTGGTCGGCAATGTCATTGCCCGTGACGGGAATTTCCTGACCGTGCGCGGCGCGAAACTCATCCCGTGGAACCGCATCGCGCACTTTCACGATGACATCGTCGTCGAGGTCGGCCCGAACACGACAGTGCTTCGCGACGGCGATCGTGGCGCCGACCTCGATACCGGCGCGATATCGATCGGCCAGCGCGTGACGGTACGTGGCGCGCAGCTCGGCGGCAGTGTCACCGACGCCAGGTCCCCGCAGATCCTGTTCGATGCCACGGAAGGCGCCGTGCGCCTGCACCTGACGCGCGTGTCGGGTGTCGTGAACTCGGTCATCGACGGGCAGACGGACATCACGCTGCACTCGATCGACCGACGCCGCGTGTCGGTGTTCGACTTTGCCGGCACGGGCATGTCCCCGGACCTGGACGCCGCCCCCGACAACTACGAGATCGCCACCGGCGATCTCGCCGTCGACAGTGCCGCCGCGGGCCAGCCCATCGTCGCCCGCGGGTTCCCCGCGGCATTCGGCGCTGCCCCGCCGGACTTCAACGGCCGCACGATCGTCGACTATTCCCGCGTGCGGAGCGCGCTCGGGGTGGGCTGGGGCGCCGGCGGTACCACCACGCCGTTCACGATGCTCGATACGACGGGCCTGCTCCTCGACAACCGGAATCCCGACATCGACGCCCGCCGATTCATCAAGCAGGGCCCCGTACTGACCGACCTGACGACACTTGGCACGAACACCCTGATCGAGCCGGCCACGGACGGCCGGGCACTGTTCTACATCCGGTCCAGGGCCAGCCTGCAGCTGTACACCGACTACGGCGACTTCCTGGTCGACCTCGCGGAACGCCTCGACGGCGTGACGCCCGCCCGCTCGGTGCATGCGCGCGGCCACTACGACGCCGCGTCGAATATTCTCACGGCGAACAAGATCGGCATCCATCTCGTCGAGCCGTAGGCCGGGCCGGCCGCAGCGCCCTCGCCCGCGACGTCGCCAAAGGCTCCGCCCCGCGATCCACGGATCGCGGGGCGTTTTTTTGTTAGCATTGCGCGTCCGCCAGGGGGGACCAGGCGGCAGACGACAAGAGCAAAAAGAATGGCCGACCCGTCAGAGCGCATCAACGAGCTCAAGATCGATCGCAGCGCGGCACCGCCACCGGCACGCAACTGGTGGCTGCCGGCCTTGCTGCTCGTCGTTGTCGCGGGCATCGCAGCCTGGTGGCTGCTGGCCGGCCGCGGCGGCGGCACGGTGCAGGTGGAAACGGACATCGCCCGCCGGCCGCCGAGCGCGGCGGCGGCGAACAGCGTCCTCGACGCCTCCGGCTACGTGGTCGCGCGCCGCCAGACGACGGTCTCCTCGAAGATCACCGGCAAGGTCGAGGAAGTCCTGGTCGAGGAAGGCATGCGCGTGGAGGCCGGCCAGGTCGTCGCAACCCTGGACGACTCGACGGAACGTGCCCAGCTCGACCTCGCGGTCTCCCGCGTCGAGGCGGCACGCGCCCAGCTCGACGAGATCCGTGCCCAGCTGCGAAACGCGAAACTCGCGCGCGACCGGCTTCTCGACCTGCGCGAGCGGGACCTGGCGAGCCAGTCCAGCGTGGACCAGGCCGTTGCAACCTACGACGAACTGGAGGCGCGCCTGGAAACCGGCGAGGAGAATGTCAAGGTCGCCGAGCGCAGCGTCGCGCTGGCGGAAGACGCGCTCGCGAACATGACGATCCGGGCGCCGTTCTCCGGCATGGTGGTCACCAAGAATGCACAGCCCGGCGAGATGATTTCTCCGGTGTCGGCCGGCGGCGGCTTCACCCGCACCGGCATCTGCACCATCATCGACACGGATTCACTGGAAATCGAAGTGGACGTGAATGAGGCGTATATTCAGCGCGTCGAACCGGGGCAGCGGGTATCGGCCGTGCTGGATGCCTATCCCGACTGGCGCATCCCGGCGGAAGTCGTTGCCATCATCCCGACCGCGGACCGGCAGAAGGCCACGGTACGGGTACGTATCGGCTTCCTCGAACGTGACCGGCGCATCCTGCGCGACATGGGCGTCAAGGTCTCGTTCCTCGGCGCCTTGCCGGCGAACGAGGAACCGGAGGTCCAGGGCGTCATGATCGCCGGGCAGGCGTTGCACTCGGACGACAGCGGCGACTACGTCTGGCTGGTCCGGAACGGCGCCGCCGAACGACGCAATGTCGAAGTCGGCGGCCCCCGTGACCGCAACCGCGTTCTGGTAGTGTCTGGCCTGGTCGCGGGTGACACGGTCGTGCAATCCGCCGAATCGCCGCTGGAAAACGGGCAGCGCATCAAGACAGCGAGCGACTGACAACACGCATTGAACAACAACAACGGGCCGCGAGGCCCGCGGGGGACGAACATGACGGAAACACTGGCACGACTCGAGGGCGTAAGCCGGACCTACCAGAAAGGCAAGGAGCGCGTCGAGGTCCTGCACCAGCTCGATCTCACGATTCCGAAGGGCGACTTCATCGCCATTATGGGGCCGTCCGGATCCGGGAAGACGACCCTCCTCAACCTGCTCGGCGGGCTGGACCGGCCCACGGCAGGCTCGGTGCGGGTCGGCGACGCCGAGCTGTCGAAGATGTCGAACAGCCAACTCTCGAGCTGGCGGTCGACGAACGTCGGGTTCATCTTCCAGTTCTACAACCTGCTGCCGGTGCTGACCGCGCAGAAGAACGTCGAGCTGCCGCTGCTGCTCACGCGCTTCGGTGGCTCGGAACGCGCCCGCCGGGCGAAGATCGCGCTCGACATCGTCGGTCTCGGCGACCGCGCACGACATTACCCCCGCGAGCTATCCGGCGGGCAGGAGCAACGTGTCGCCATTGCGCGGGCGATCGTCTCGGACCCGCCGCTGTTGCTTTGCGACGAGCCGACTGGCGACCTCGACCGGGAGACGGCCGACGAGATCCTGAAACTCCTGCAAATCCTGAACCGCGAGCACGACAAGACCATCGTCATGGTGACGCATGACGCGCAGGCCGCCGATTACGCGCAGCGCACCCTCCACTGCGACAAGGGCACGCTGAAGCAGCGGGAAGTGGCATGAAATACTTCGGACTCGTCTGGAAGAACGTCTGGCGGAAGAAGGTCCGCACGTCGCTAACGATCCTGTCGGTGCTCGTCGCGTTCCTGCTGTTCGCACTGCTGTCCGCGATCGGCTACGCGTTCCGCGCCGGCGCTGACGTCGCCGACGCCGAACGCCTCGTCGTGATCGAGAAGATCTCGCTGATCAACCCGTTGCCGATCGCCTACAAGAACCGCATCGCGGCGACGGAAGGCGTGGCCGGCGTCACTCACGCCTCGTGGTTCGGCGGTTACTACCAGGATCCACGCAATCAGTTCGGGCAGTTTCCAACCGATCCGTACGAGTACTTCGCGCTGTACCCGGAACTCGACATCCCGCCGGAACAGCTCGAAGCGTTCGCGAAGAACCGCACCGGCGCCGTCATTGGCCGGGAGATCGCAGACCGCTTCGGCATCAAGGTCGGCGACCGCATTCCGCTCATCTCCACGATCTGGCCGAATGCCGACGGCGGCAACAACTGGGAATTCGACATCGAGGGCATCTTCTCCACGTCCGATCCCCGCGGCTCGTCGGCGTACATGTTGATGAACTACGACTACTTCGAGGAGAACCGCCTGTACGGCAAGGGCACGGTCGGCTGGTACGTGCTGCGCATCGAGCCCGGCGCGGACGCCGTGGCCGTCGCCAATGCCATCGATATGCAGTTCGCGAACTCGCCGAGCGAAACCGACACCAGCACGGAGGCCGCGTTCGCCCAGTCGTTTGCGAAACAGTTCGGCAACATCCAGCTCATCGTCACGCTGATCCTGGGCGCCGTATTCTTCACGCTGCTCCTGGTTGCCGGCAACACGATGTCGCAGTCAGTCCGGGAACGCATCTCGGAACTGGCCGTCCTCAAGACGCTGGGCTTCAGCGACGGCTCGGTTCTCGGTATCGTGCTCACCGAGTCGATCACGATCATGCTGATCGGCGGGCTGCTCGGCCTGGGGCTCGGCTGGCTGCTCGTTCAGGTCGCCGCGTCGGCGATCGGCGCGTTCCTTCCGGGAATCTACCTGCCGGGTTCGTCCGCGATGACCGCACTGGCCATCATGATTGGCGCCGGCATCGCGGCTGGCATCTTCCCGGCGCTCAAAGCCATGCGCCTGACGATCGTCGACGCACTCGCCCGCGCCTGAGGACTCTCATGAAATCGATCAAGCAGATAATCGCCATCACGTTGCTCAACCTGCGCAACCTGCCACAGCGCCTCGGGTCGTCGATGGTCGCGGTCGTCGGCGTTGCTGCCGTCGTGCTCGTGTTCGCGGCGGTCCTTTCGATGGCGCGCGGCTTCGAGCGCACGATGCTCTCCGCCGGCACGGACGGTACTGCCATCGTCCTGCGCACCGGGGCGACGTCGGAAATGAACAGCGGTTTCTCGAACGAGCAGGTCGTCATCATCGAGAACGCGCCCGGCGTGCTGAGAGACGGTGACAAGCCGATCGTGTCGCCGGAACTCTATGTCATTGCCGACGTGCGCATGCGCAACAGCGACGCCGATGCCAACGTGCCGTTCCGCGGCGTGATGGCCGGCGCGCTGGAGGTCCGGCCGGGCGTCCGCATCGCGGAAGGCCGCCTCTTCGAGCCCGGCAAGCGCGAGATCGTGGTCGGCCGCTCGGCGCACCAGGAGTTCGTCGGCCTCGACGTCGGCTCGTCCATCCGCTTCGGCCAGAACGAGTGGGATATCGTCGGCATCTTCGAGGCGAACGGCAGCGTGTCCGAGTCCGAGCTGTGGGCCGACGTGCGGGTACTGCAGGACGCGTACCGCCGCGGCAACTCGTACCAGTCCGTGCGGGTTCGCCTGGAGTCGCCGGACAGCATCGAGGCGCTGGAAACCGCGCTCACCGAGGATCCGCGCATCGAGCCAGACGTCATGACGGAGCGCGAGTACTACTCGACGCAGGCGTCTGGAATGACGCAGTTCATCCGGGGCGTCGGCTACCCGCTCACCATCCTGATGGCCATCGGCGCCGTCTTCGGCGCGCTGAACTCGATGTACTCGTCGGTCTCCGTGCGCGGCAAGGAGATCGCGACGCTCCGCGCGCTCGGTTTCGGGCCGTTTCCCGTCATGGTCTCCACTGTCGTCGAGTCCACGATCCTCGCGCTGATCGGCGGCGTCGTCGGCGGGCTCATCGCCTTCGTCGTCTTCAACGGGTTCCAGGTGTCGACGCTCAACGGCCAGAGCTTCAGCCAGGTCGTGTTCGATTTCGCCGTGACGCCGGACCTGCTGCTGCAGGGCCTGTACGCAGCCCTGATCATCGGCGTGGTTGGCGGGTTCTTCCCGGCGATCCGCGCCGCGCGGCTGCCGGTGGCGCAGGCGCTCAGGGAACTCTAGGGAGACCGGCTCGCAAAGTGCGCGAGCAGGGACTCGCGCAACCGGTCCGTTTCCGCAGCGTAACGATCGAGCTCGCTTGCCACGCGCGGATCGGCGACGACCTTCGCCAGCGGGCGCCGGGAAAAGTAGTGCTGCCAGTCGGCGAACCGCGCCGGCGGGCGCGATAACAGCGACTCGAGCACGATGTCCGCCGCGCCCGCCGTGTCGCCCCGTAGCGCCAGGATATCGACGTAGTCGTAGGGCTGGTCCGACGCGTCGAAGCCGGCAATCTGCAGGCTCCGCTCCCAGTCTGCGATCTTCTCCTCCGCCTGGTCGTCAGGCAACGCGGCGTACCAAAGCGGGAACATCGTCGACTGCGCAATCACCACTTTCAGCGGCAGGTCCGTGCGGTCGGGCCGATTGATGCCGGGCACGTTGTTCTCGAGGAACAGGTAGGCGGACTCCGCCTCGCCCCGGGCGAGGCTCAGGTCGACGAACGCTGCTACCGCCTGCGCGAACGATCGATGCCGGCTCTCGCCGTCATCCGCGATCACGAAGCGGGCGACCTCAAGCGCCGCGTCCGTGTCGCCGAGCGAACGGTGCCTGAGCATCCGGCTGACCGCAGTCATCTGGTGCGACGGCGCAATCGCGGCGGCGCGGTTCAGGTATTCGTCACCGTGCTCGATCAGGCCGAACAGGAACAGGTAGTTCGCGAGCATCGAGGCCAGTTCGCTGTCCTGCGGATCCTTGTCGACGGCCCGCTGGTAGTTATCGACGAAGCCGACCGCGTCGCCCTGCTGACGGCGCACGTCGCCGATCCTCGCCCAGGCGTTCGGATTGTCCGGCTCGAGCTCGGCGGAGCGCTGAAACGCTGCCAGCGCATCGTCGATCCGCCCGGCGTTGAGCATGGCATCGCCGCGCAGCCAGTGCAGCTGCGGATTCAGCGCATCGGTTTCCAGGAGGATGCGGAAGTGTTCCTCGGACTCGTCCGGCTGCTTGAAGAATGCCAGTGTGCGCGCGAGCTGAATCCGGGCAGGCTGGTTGGCCGGCGATCTACTGAGAATATCGCGGAGTTGCGGAACGGCTTCGACCTCGGCCAGCGAATTTCCGGTCTGTACGTGATACTCGATGTCGTTGATGAGCGCATGGGCCTGCGCTTCGTAGTTGTCCGGGTGGGCTGCAATCACCTCGTCCAGCAACGCGCCGGCCCGACGCCAGGATTCCTCGATCGGCAGCATTCCCGTGTTCGCCTGCCGCATGTAGACGTGAGCGAGGCCGATCTTCGCGTCGCTGAAGCCCGGATCCAGTGCCAGTGCCTGCTTCAACTGTTGCTCCGCAGAGGCCAGACTGGCGTACGAATGCGTCGCGATGTCGCTGAGCGCTTTCAGGTACGCGTCGTAGGCGCCGATGTTCTCCGTGTCGATACTCACAATGGCGACGACGTCGCCACCACCCAGCAACGAGTGTGTGAGCGCGCCGCTGACCGACGTCGCGATCTCGTCCTGGATCGAAAAAATATCGCTCAACGTCCGGTCGTAGCTTTCCGACCAGACATGAAACCCGTCGTCGGCGCGTATGAGCTGCGCCGTGATCCGCACCCTGTCGCCGGCACGCTGGACGCTCCCTTCCAGCACGTGCGCAACGCTGAGTGCGCTCGCGATCTCGCGCACGTCCTGCTGTCGTCCCTTGAACGCGAAACTCGACGTGCGTGCCGCGACCTTGAGCTCGGGAACCTGGGCCAGCATGTGCAGCAGCGTCTCGGTAAGACCGTCCGAGAAGTACTCGTTCTCACCGCTATCCGACATGTTGACAAACGGCAGGACAGCCACCGACGCATCCATTGGCACTGCCGCCCCGGATGCCGGGCCGGCCGGGGCCGGAGACCCGATGAAGCGTGACAGCCCGAGGAAACCAACGCCGATGATGACGGCGGCGATCGTGACCAGGTCGAGCTTGCGCCCGGTCTCCCGAGTGATCGAGGCCTGCCGGTCGACCTGCGACTCGCGCCGGATGCCGTCCGGCGTGAGCTCGAAGGCCCAGGCGACGATGATCGCCGGCACGAATCCCAGGGCAATGACGACGACGAGCGCTTTGGCCACCCACTCCGGCGCCCCGAAGGTCGGCAACAGCGTCGTCGCGACCTCGACGACCAGCCACCCGACCACGGCATAGGCCGCGGCCACGCGAAACACGTTTCGCCGTTTCAGTTCGTCGAAGACGGACATGCTGACGTTTCCGGCTGACCCGAGTAGCCGCCTAGCCTACACAAAGCCCGGCACGCTTTGGAGCCTCACCACGAAAGTCCGGTCAGCTCGCCTTGCCGGTCGTACCCCCGGGAATCCGCCGCCTCCCCGAGCCGGCTTACCCGATCGGCCGCCGCGGGATGCGTGGCGAACCAGCCGCCCGCCGACTCGCCGTGACGCCGGAAAAAGTCGTCGGCGCCGTTCACATGGCCGAACTCGGCGTCGACGAGCGCCAGCCCGAAGGCATCCGCGTCGATCTCCTGCCGGCGCCCGACGCTGCGCAGCGTGACGTCGGCGACCGTCATGCCCGGCGTCACGCCACCCGATTTCCCGCTCACGGCCGCGAGAGCGATCGTCAACACGACGCCCCGACCGAGCCCGCGTATGTGATCACGGTTTCGGAAATGGCCGAGCTCGTGGCCCAGCACGAACGCCAGCTCGTTCTCCGATTCGACGTCGTCGAGCAATCCCGTCGTAACGACGATCAGCCCGCCGGGCATCGCAAGCGCGTTGGGCTCGTCCGATACGTTGACGACGGCACGGAACCGGTAGTCCGTGTCCGGCCAGCGTGCCGCGACTCGCGCAAGCAGGTCGGCGACTGCCGCCTCGCGCGGGTCGTCCCCGTCGAGACGAACCAGGTCGTCCGGCTGCCAGTCGCCGAACAGTCGAACCTCGGCCGATGGCGGGACGAAGTGCAGGACGACGTCCACGAACACGACGAGCAGGAGAACGACGACGGCCGTCGCAACCCCGACGCCGACGGCGAGCGTGGCGGCCTCCACGAGCGGGTGCTCCGGGCTGACGTTGACGTCGTCGCGCGGCTTGCGGGATACGTAGCGCATCGGCGCGCCGTCAGCGGCGGTCCAGCTTGACCGCGGTGCCGAATGCGAGCATCTCGACGCCAGCGGTGCCCTCGCCGTTGCCCTTTGCGTTGGCAAGCCTGGACGTTTCGAGGCGCACGTTGATCACGGCATCATACTGCCGGTTCCGCGCGACTTCGATCATGCGCAGCAGGGCTTCGCGGCGCGCCCTGTCGAGCAGCGGCTCGTAGGTCCGGATGCGTCCCCCGACCAATCCCCGCAGGCCGGCGACGATGCGTTTGAAGTAGTCGAGCGACACGACGACGCTGCCCGCAACGAGTTCGCTGCCACCCACGCGCCAGTTCTCCGGCAAGGCCTCGAACGTCGTGACCGGGAACGTGCGGAATGCCTCCTCCCGCTCCCGAATACGACGAAAGTGACGGCGTTCGAGCCAGCTTCCGATCACGTAGGCGAGTGCGATGACCGCGAGGGGCAGCCCCAACCGCATCGCGACGTTCCACTGCTCCAGGTCGGCCGGCGTCACGCGTTCATTCCACGCGCACCGCGGTGCCGTAGGCGAACAACTCGGAGGCGCCCTGCGCGATGGAACTGGTCGCGAAGCGCACGTTGACGACGGCGTTCGCGCCGACGGACTTCGCCTGCGCGACCATGCGTTCCGTGGCTTCCAGGCGAGAATCCTGCAAGAGTTCCGTGTAGGCCCTGAGTTCGCCGCCCACGATGTTCTTCAGGCCCGCGAGGATGTCCTTTCCGATGTGCTTGGCGCGCACGGTATTGCCCGTAACGACGCCGTAGAACTCGACGATCGTCTTTCCCGGGACGGTCTCCGTGTTTGACAGAATGACGCCCTGCGTGCTGGTCAGGTCCATGGTTGTCTCGCCTCGTCGTGGCCGGTGCCGCGAGTCTAGCACCCGGGACGGCCGCATCGGCGCCTGACGGCGCTTGCGCCGGTCCGGCGACTCGTGCAGGGTGACGCCATGACATCGACACCGGCACGACGGCATCACCACTATCCGCCGGCAGAAGAGCTGCTGAACGTGCTGACGCACGCCGCCGGCCTGGTGCTCGGCATCGTCGGCTTCGTGTTCCTGCTGTTACGGGCCATCGCCCACGGCGATGCCTGGCACGTCACCAGCTTCGCGATCTTCGGCGGCAGCCTGGTCCTGCTCTACGCCGCATCGACGATCTACCACAGCAGCCGCGACGAATTGCGTCGCGCGCGCATGCGCAAACTCGATCACGCCGCCATCTACGTGCTGATCGCCGGCACCTACACGCCTTTTGCGCTCGTCACGCTCAACGGCTGGATCGGTTGGACGCTGTTCGGCGTCACCTGGGGCATGGCAGCAGTGGGCATTACGCTGAAGCTGTTCTACACGGGCCGCTACGACCTCCTGTCGACGCTGATGTACGTCTTCATGGGCTGGGTAATCATCTTCGCCATCAAGCCGCTGGTCGCTTCGTTCCCCGGCGACGGCATGGTCTGGCTGGTCAGCGGCGGCATTGCGTATACGCTGGGTGCGGCGTTCTACAGCATTCCCCGGCTGCCGTTCGGCCACGCGATTTTCCACCTGCTCGTCCTGGGCGGCAGCGCGTGCCATTTCGTCGCGGTGTATTTCTTCGTACTGCCGACGCCGGCGACCGCCTGATCAGTCGCGAGCCGTGTCCACGTCGGGTATGCGCGTCGCCTGCCACGCGACGACCTGCCAGCGGCCGTCGCGGCGCACCAGGGTCCCGGTGTTGAAGAATTCTTCCGGCGCGTCCCCGCCGTTCGTCGCGACCAGTCGAAACGCGAGCACGGCGCTGTCCCCGTAGACCCGTATATCGACGTCGCGGCCCGTGTAGATCGCAGGCGGCGCATCGGAATCTCGGGGAGGCGCCGCGCGCATGCCCTCGAGGATGTCCTGCTTGCCGAATCGCGCGCCGCCCGAAGACGTGTAGACGAGATCGTCTGCCCAGAAGCGCTCGTGCACGGCGATGTCACCGACGTTCGCCAGGAAGTCCGTAAGCATCGCCGTTATGGCCCGGCGATCTTCGTCCACCCCCGCGAACGCGGCGGCGACAGCCAGTGCTCCGATCCAGAGCACGAACGCCGCAGCGCCGCGACGGCGCCCCGTCCGGCCCGGCAACCTGTCAATCAACATCCCGTCGCACCCTCCTCAACGTCGCGCGCCGCACGAGCCTCCCGCCCGGCTGCAACGTATAGTGGTGCAACTTCCAGTCGATGTAAAAGCTGCCGGTCTCGTCCGGGTTCTCCCGGTAGCGCACGTCCACGGGATCCACCGGCTCCCGGGAATGCTCGCTGATCAATGCCGCGAACGAGGCACGTTCGGCTGCGTAGACGATTTCCATGACACCCTCCCTGGGTTCGCAGCGCCGCCGGCACGGGCCGGCGTTCCCTGTCACCGCCAGATTGCCGCTGGCCGCCTGAATCGTCGATGAAGCATCACTGAATCGGCGCTGAATCCGCGGCCGTCTCCCGGCGCCGGTACAGGCGCGCCGGCCGGTGGGCGCCGCGCCGGCGTTGCTCCCCCGTGCACTCCAGCCAGCCGGCGGCCTGGACCCGCTTCTGGAAGTTTCGCTTGTCGAGGGACTGACCGAGCACGCACTCGCAGGCCACCTGGTACTCGCTCATCGTGAACCTGTCCGGCAGCAGGCGCAGCGGCAGCACCAGGTCGGCGGACTGTTCCCGGACTCGCGACAGCGTGCGCGCGATGATCTGGCCATGATCCCCGGCCAGTGCCGGCAGCGCGGCGACCTCGAACAGGCGCGCGTCCGCCGCGTCGCTGTCGGCCCGGATCCGCAGCTGGCGGGCCGGCAGCAGCGCGTAGTAGGCCACGGTAATGATGCGCTCCCGCGGGTCGCGGTCCGGACGGCCGAACGCTCCGAGTTGCGTCAGGAAGCCGGCGTGCACCCCGGTCTCCTCGGCCAGTTCCCGCCACGCCGCGCGCTTCAGGCTTTCGTCAATGTCGACGAAGCCGCCGGGCAGCGCCCAGTCCCCTTCGAACGGCGGGTTCGCCCGCCGGATCAGGAGAATCTTCAACGCACCGTCCTCGACGGTCAGGACCGCGACGTCGACCGTAACGGCGGGGTGCGGGTAATCGTAGGTGTACGGCATAGTGACTGGTGTCCAGATTACACTACTCTTAGTGTGACTTGGACATTTATTGCGACGGGTCGCCGGGCGGGCGGCCCCGAGCATCGGGGCGGCAAAGACCTTCGCACCGCGACACGCGGCGGAGGCTCCGCGAAAATCAGGGCTTGTGGATGTCGAAGCGCCGCATTTTCTCGACCAGCGTCGTGCGCCCGAGGCCCAGTTTTTCCGCCGCCTTCTGCACGACGCCGTCCGTGTCGGTCAGCGCCTCTTCGATCAACCGGCGCTCCACCTGGTCGAGGTAATCCTTGAGCGCAATACCGCCTTCCGGCAGTTGCGGTGCAATCGGCACCGGCCCCTGCGCGGCCGGCGTCGCCTCATCCTCCGCCGCGATACGTTCGAGGCCGCTGATCGCGCGTGGCAGGTCCGTGATATCGACCTGCCCGCCCGGGCAGGTCACGACGAGCCTCTCGATGAGGTTCGACAGCTCCCGGATGTTCCCCGGCCAATCGTATTCGCAGAGACACCGCAGCGCATCGTCACTCAGTTGCATCCGCGTCCGGCCGTTCTCGCCGAGGCGCCGCACGAACTCCTGCACGAGCGGCACGATGTCGTCTCGGCGTTCGCGCAGCGGCGGAATCTCGATCGGGAATACGCTCAGCCGGTAGTAGAGGTCCTCCCGGAAGTCGGCGCTCGCGATACGCTTCGGCAAGTCGCGGTGCGTTGCCGCGACCAGGCGCACGTCGACCGGGATACTCGTGGTCGAGCCGACGCGCTCGATGACCCGTTCCTCGAGAACACGCAGCAGCTTGACCTGCATGACCGGCGGCATGTCGCCAATTTCGTCGAGAAAGAACGTGCCACCGTTTGCCAGCTCGAACTTGCCGGGACGAGCCTTGACCGCGCCGGTAAAAGCGCCGCGTTCGTGGCCGAATAATTCGCTTTCGAGCAGGTTCTCCGGGATTGCGCCGCAGTTCACCGCGATGAATTCGCCCTTGCGGCCGGACAATTCGTGAATGCGGCGCGCGACGAGCTCCTTGCCCGCCCCGGACTCGCCGGTGATCAGCACAGTGGCCTGCGAGGGTGCGACCTGCTCGACGAGGCGAATGACGTCCTTCATCGCGGCGCTGGCGGCGACCAGGTTGCCCTCGCCAAGTGGGTGCGACTCGTTGTGCACGGGCAGGTGCGACGCCCGGATTTCCTCGAGCACATCGTGCAGGGAATCGAGCCGCAACGGGTAAGTCAGGGAGTGAATCCTGGCCCACGGAAACCGCTCCCGGAGGCCGGCGCGATTTCTCACACGGCTTCCTCGAGCATGACGACGGACACGTTCGGGTCGAACTCGGACAATTCGTCAAGGACGCTGCACACCGTCTCGTCCGGCAGTTCCGGGTTCACGAACAGGGCTTCGAGCCGCCCGTCGCCGAGCCGTGCCTTCCAGTCGCCCGGCATGGCGGTAATGACATGGGGGACATCCATGAACTCGACCAGCTCTTTGAGGTGCAGAGCGACCTGCGGGTCGTCGCCAAGGATAAGGATCGTCCGATTGGATGCTGACAAGCCCGGCGGTCTCCGTTATGTCCAGTCGGGTTTATAGACGGGATCTTAGAGTTCTCAATATAGTCGTACCAACCCAGTTATAGCAAGCCCCCCGGATAGTACCCGCCTATCTGGTCGATGCTACCCACTGACTGTCAAACTGAGCGAATATGCGCATATTTTTGACCACATTCAGCCAAAAAATGCGCGCTATTGAGCCTAAAGATCGATGGCGCTACGCCGATAGTTCAGGGGTGAGACACGTGAAATCGCGCCGCCGCGACCGAATCGTACGTAATTGAAAAAATAAGAACACAAGAGGCAGAACTGATGTCATTTGTAGCCAGGCTCATGGGTAACGCAGATCGCGACGGCGAGCCGTCCGGCACGCAGGCACGACCTCTCGATTCCCTGACGGACGGCGCAATCGACACCCTCTCCTCGGTCATTCGCGTGATGGGCGACGAGTCGTTTCCCGTCGACGGCGAGATGGACCCTGACACCTTCGTGGAAGTCTGCCGGGAGTATTCGAGCCACGTCGCGAACGGGACGCCCGTAGAGTCGGCCGGTATCGAAGCCTGTCCGCAGGGTGTGCGCCAGTGGGCCATGGTCCGGCAATTCTATGCTGATCGACGGAAGGCGGAGAAGTCGTTCGTCTCGGAGCGCCTGAACGACTATCGCAGCGTGGTCGCCGACCTGGTGTCCGGACTGCGGAGTATCGGGGAACGCGACCAGGCCACGGAGTCGACGGTCCTCGGCAACCTGCAGAACATCGAGGAAGCGATCGGCCGCGGCCTGATGCCGGAGATACGCGAAGCATTGTCGGTCACGTTTGAACAGGTCCGTGAGACGTTCGCCGAGCAGAAACGCCACTACGAGTCGCAGCTATCGGAACTCAACGAACGGATGCTGAACCTGCGCCAGGACCTGGTCGCGGCGCGCGAGGAAATGAAGCGCGACTCCCTGACCGGCGCGTACAACCGGCGTGCGTTCGACGCCTCGATCCTGCAGAGCCTGAACACGCGCTTTATCCTGAACCAGGCCGCAACGCTGGCACTGATCGACCTCGACAACTTCAAAGAGATCAATGACCGTTACGGACACGCGGCGGGCGACGAGGTGCTGCGCCAGGTCGGCGAATGCCTCGCACGGGCCTTCATCCGCAAGGGCGACTTCGTGTCCCGCTACGGCGGCGACGAGTTTGCCGTCATTCTCAATGACACGTCCGCCGCAAACTCGACGAAGCTCGTCGAGCGTTTCCTCGGCTACGTCCGGGAGGTGCGCATCCCTGACGCCCCCGACGAGGCCATTGCTTCCTGCTCCATCGGCTACACGGAGCTCGAAACGGCCGATTGCGTCAAGTCGGCCGTCGAACGCGCCGACGAAGCACTGTACGTCGCAAAGAAAGAAGGCCGCGACCGGGCCGTTCTCGGCCCGCCGACGCCGGACTGAGCCGTCCCCGCAGGCCCCGGCCGTCGCTGCATCGCACCCTAAAGCGCGCGCCGAATCAGCCGATATAAGTAAGTAGAACAAACCCTGGCACGCAGTTTCGAAGGAGCCCAGCTTGGACCTTGCGACACTCATCGGGCTTTTCGGGGCCCTGGCGATTGTGTTGGTATCGATTTTCCTCGGCGGTTCGGCGGGGACCTTCGTGAACACGCCGTCGATTCTCGTCGTACTCGGCGGCACCGCGCTCGTCACGATGATGAAGTTCAGCCTGGGCAAGTTCTTCGGTGCCGCGTCGATCGCCGTCAAGGCTTTTCTGTACCGCCCGATGAACGCTGAGGAACTGATCGAGGAAGCCGTCGATCTCGCCAAGGCTGCGCGCCAGGGCGGCCTGTTGTCGCTGGAAGACCGCGAGATCAAGGACTCCTTCATGAAGAACGGCCTCGGCCTGCTGATCGACGGGCACCCAGCGGATACGGTGCGCGCGATGCTGCAGAAGGATCTCGCGCAAACCCTGCGCCGGCACAGCGACGGACAGGACATCTTCAAGGCCATCGGCGACGTGGGCCCCGCAATGGGCATGATCGGTACGCTGATCGGCCTCGTGCAGATGCTCGCGAACATGGATGATCCGAAAAAGATCGGGCCCGCGATGGCCGTGGCGCTCCTGACGACGCTATACGGTGCGATCCTCGCAAACATGATCGCGCTGCCGATCGCGGACAAACTGGCAGTTCGCAGCCGCGAGGAGAACATGAACAAGTCACTGATCATCGACGCGCTGCTGAGCATCCAGAGCGGCCAGAACCCGCGCGTGATCGAAAACCTGCTCGAAGCCTACCTGCCTCGTTCGAAACGCAAGGAGGGTGACGCGGCGGACTAAGCGCCCCGCGTCATCTCGCCAAGTGGACGTCACGGCAGAACAGGCTGCAAAGCCCGGCCTCCCCGGCTGGGTGATGACATTCGCCGACCTGATGACGTTGCTGATGTGCTTCTTCGTACTGCTGCTCGCGTTCTCGGAGATGGACGTCCTGAAGTTCAAGCAGCTGTCGGGTTCGATGCGAGAAGCCTTCGGCGTGCAGGCCGACGTAGAAGCCAAGTCGATTCCGAAAGGCACGAGCGTCGTGGCGCGCGAGTTCAGCCCCGGCAAACCCGAGGACACGCCGATCAATACGGTGCGGCAGTTCACGATAGACTCCAACAAGAGCACGCTCGACGCGCTGAACCGGGAACTCGAGGAGATCGAGGAAACGCGCAAGCACGCGCAGCGCTTGCGCATCGCGCTGAAAGAGGAGATCGAGCGCGGCTACGTCTCCATCGAAACGGAGGGGCTGCGCGTCACGATTCACATCATGGAAAACGCGTCTTTCGACTCCGGCATGGCCGACGTGCGGCCGGAATTCCTGCCGGTCCTGACGAAGATTGCACGTCTCATCGACGACAACAGCGGCGAGGTGACGATCTCCGGCCACACTGACAACGTCCCGATATCGACACCTCGATTTCGTTCCAACTGGGAACTGTCGACGTCGCGCGCGGTTTCCGTCGCGCACCAGGTGCTCGACGTCTCCCCCATCGACCCGGCCCGCATCACGGTAACGGGCCATGCCGATACCGAGCCGCGCGCAGCGAACGACACGGCCGAGAACCGCGCCAAGAACCGGCGCGTCGACATTGCCATCGTCCGCGGCGGCGAACTCGACCAGCTTCGCCAAATGAGCATCGAGAACGGCAGTCTGCCCGAACTCGCGAGCGCAGGAGAGTAGCGCTATGAACGACACGCAACAGAGACGGTCCTTTCGCGTTCGCGAAACGGTGTACCTCCGGTACGAACCCTTAAGCGACCTCGACTTCAACGAGGGCCTGGAACGACGACGCCTGCGCCACGGGCTCGGCGCGCGCGTGGCCTCGGCCATGGCGGACATCGATGCACGAATCGGTGCGGAGATGCAGCGGCTCAACGCTGATTCGAGCCCCGTCGCGCGGTGCCTCAGCCTGCTGAACGACAAGGTGAACGTCATCGTTCAGCAGATGCCGGAGTTGCAGAAGCTGCGAACAGAGCTCGCGAATACCACGCCGCAGGTCTGTGAGCTGAGCGCGGACGGCATCGTGTTCTCGTCGTCGCAGGCGATACCGGTCGGCACGAAACTGCTGATCGAGTTCCTGCTCGAGTCCGACAACCGCTTCGTCGACGCGTTCGCGACGGTGGTCCGGGAGGTCCCGCCGCCGGACAGCAGCGACCCGAAACTGAGCCACGGCATCGCCGTCGAGTTTCACGACATGAAGCCGGAGCTGCGCGAGACCCTGATCCAGCACATGTTCAGCCGCGAATCGGAGACGCTGCGGATGCGTCGTCTCCAGCTCGATTCGCTCTAGATCGGTTGCGCCGCTTCGCGGCGGCGCTTGTCAGGCCAGCGACTCCTGCATCGATCGCAGCTTGTCGCGGTAACTGCCCATGATGTCGGGCAGCGCCTTTCGTCCGACGCCAAGCTTCACGAACGTCGGAATTTCCCGCGGATCGACCGTGCCGCTGTTGCCGGCCTCGAGCAGCTTGCCGGCCGCCCAGATGACATCGACCAGCCGCACCGCGCTCTCCGGGTCCTCGTCGCGATAGGTGGCGGCATCCGCAGACTCGGCCATCTCGTCGCTAAAGCCCCACGATTCCATGATCGTCTTCGTGATCTGCGCGTTCCACTCGTCGAACATCGACTTGAGCGACGCGGCGTCACCGAGGATCGACGGAAACTCCTCCGCCTTCGTGACAATGTACAGCTTGCCGACATCGTGCGTGAGCCCGGCCAGGTACGCCGATTCCGGGTTCACAGCCGGCACCTTCTTCGCTACGGCCCAGGCCATGCACGACAGTTTCATGCCGTTCGCCCAGATGGCCCGCAGGTGCTTCGATGCCTCGGCATGCTTGTTCGAGCCGTAGAGCTGTTTCATCGCGAGTGACATGGCCGTATTGCGCACGACCTCGAAGCCCAGTCGGCTGATGGCCACCTCCAGGGAATCGACCTTGTCGTTGCCCCTGCTGTAGTACGCCGAGTTGGCGAACACGAAGAGCCGGGACACGAGCACCGGGTCCAGGCTGACGGCCTGGCTCACCTTGTCGAAGTCCGCGGAATCCGACTCGAGCATCTTGCGAATCTTCATGACGACGTCGGGCAGCGACGGCAGCTCGATATCGTTGTTCTCCAGCTCGAGCGCGAGCAGGCTCACAAACCGGAAGCGATCTTCTCTCGACATTGTTTCTTATCCTCAGCCGCACTCGGCGGTTTGACGTTTGGCATGGAGTTGCTGCAGCAAGCGTGCCTCCCCGATATTGAGGCCGCAGGTCCGTGTGAGTTCCTCGACGCTCGCGCCGGTTCGCGCCAGGCGGGCCGCATTGTCGATCGGCAGCGGCCTCACGTTTCCTCGCGTCTCCGGCTCGGGCCGTTCCGCGACCTCCCCGACCTGCTCCTGCAGCTCGCGCACGCGGGCTTCCAGGGTCTGGACGGACCGCAGCAGTTTCTGCATGTGCTCCGCGGGATTGGACTCCTCGCTGACGGCGGCGCCGGTCGGGCTCTGCCAGAAATCGAGGAGCGCCCTCGACTGGCGCGTAAAGCGCAGGACCGCGAGCGCGGCAGCCGCCAGTAGCACCGCGTTCGCGATGATGACCAGGTACGCTATATCGGCATCGAAAACATTCATCACACTAACTCGTCTATGGTGGGGGGTTGATCGGTATCCGGCTCGTGGTTTGCCGGCGCTTCGTCGTCGCGGCGCGCACGGTCCCTGTCCTTCTTCTCCGCGTCCCGCTTACCCGGGCGCGCCGGGCGCACGGGGTAGGCGGGATTGACGTTCGAAATTCGCGACAGGTAATCCGGCATCTCGTCCTCTCTTACCAGTTCTCCGTGACACGGCGGAGTCGGAGCACCGCCTGGCTGTGGATCTGGCTGACGCGGGACTCCGAAACGTCGAGCACCGCGCCGATTTCCTTAAGGTTCAGGTCCTGCTCGTAATAGAGTGACAGCACGAGCTTCTCACGCTCCGGCAATTCATCGATCGCCGCCGCGAGTTGCTCCGCGAACTGGTTTTTTGAAAACACCTCGTCAGGCGCCTCTCCGGCCGCTGCCGCCGGGTCGCGCCCGGTCGGCATGTCGCCCAGGCCCTCATCGAGGCTGCACAGCCGGCAGCTCGCGCTGTCACGCAGAATACGGTGGTATTCGTCGAGTTCGATGCCGAGATGCCCGGCCACTTCGGCCGGCTCCGGTGCGCGTCCTTCCCGCGCTTCGATGGCGTGAATGGCGTCCGCGACCTGGCGGAACTTGTGGTGGACGGACCGGGGCGTCCAGTCGTGCCGCCGGATATCGTCGATCATTGCGCCGCGAATCCGGATACCGGCGTAGGTCTCGAAACTCGCACCGCGGCTCGCGTCGAAGGAACTCGCCGCCTCGATCAGGCCAAGCATGCCGGCCTGGATCAGGTCGTCAATGTCGACGCTGGACGGCATCCGGGCGGACAGGTGGTACGCGATGCGCTTGACCAGCGACAGGTTCGCGATGACCAACTCGTCCTGCGTCGGCGCGCCGACGGTCTCCACCTGGCTGTAGGCGATCATGCCACCTTCCCCTCCCGGCAGCCGGGGCCGGACAGCAGGCGCTCGAAGAAGAACTCGATGCCGCCGGACGCATCTCGCCTCGCCGGCAGGGCGTCGGCAGCATTGCCGAGCTCTGCGAACGCCGTGCCGGACGTGCTACGGGGGTACGCGTCCAGCACCGCCCGCTGTTCCTGCACGGCCTTCACCAGGTAGCGGTCCTCCGGCACATCGGCGAGGTGCCGCAGCACCACGTCGAGATAGCTGTCGGTGACGCGGCGCAGCTTGTCGAACAGCTGCTTCCCGGACTGCTTGCGGCGGCTGCGGTTCGTGACGACGTTGAAGCGCGTAATGCCGTAGTTGCGGCTGAAAACCTTGATCAGTGCGTACGCATCGGTAATCGACGCAGGTTCGTCGCACACGACGACGACCGCGTGTTGCGCGGCCTGCACGAAGCGGGCGACCTCGGGCGAAATACCCGACGACGTATCGACGACCAGCACGTCAGGCTGGTTCGACAGTGTGCTGAATGCCCGGATGAGATTCACCTGCGAGGCCACCGGCAACTCGGTCATCCGAAAGTTGCCCGACGATGCCGGGAATATGCGCACGTTTCCCGGACCCGCGAGCACGGTGGACTCCAGGTCGGCCTCGCCCGCCACGACGTGCGACAGGTTGTAGCGCGGCTGCAGGCCAAGCAGCACGTCCACGTTTGCGAGGCTGACGTCGGCGTCGAGCAGCGCGACATTGCGACCCAGGTTCCCCAGCGCGATCGCCAGGTTCGTCGCCACGTTGGTCTTGCCCACCCCGCCCTTGCCGCTGCAGACGGCATAGACTTTCACGGGTGGCCGCGCCATTCGCCGGCGCAACTGTTCAGCCTGGTTCGACTCACGCATGGGCAACGGCCCCCGTGGCGTAGTTTGCCGCCATGAACTGCTCGTCGATCGACGGCTCGTGGTGCTCCAGGCAGTCCACGGCCTGGTTCAGTAGCCACATGCGTTTGCGCGCGGCGGCATGCAGGTCATCCGGGATCTGTTGCCCGTCGGAGAACCAGCACGCGGGCAGGTCATTGCGGATCAGTGAGCTGATGATGCCGCCGAGCTGCGCCGCCTCGTCGATCTTCGTCACGACGCAGCCTTCGAGCGGGATGCGCCGGAATTCGCGGATGGCCTCGTCGATTGACGCGGTCTGGCTCGCGGCCGACAGCGTCAGGTAGAAGCGCACGCGATCGCTGTTGCTGCCGTACGCCGCCAGGCGATCCGCCAGGCTGCGGTCGCGCGGGCTGCGGCCCTCGGTATCCACCAGGACCAGTCGCTTGTGGCGCAGTTTCGCGAGCAGGTCGGAGAGTTCCCCGGTGCTGCCGGCGGTGTAGACGTTCGCGCCGATGATGTTCGCAAACGCTGACAGGTGCTCGCGCGCGCCGATGCGATAGGCGTCTGCCGAAATCAGCGCAATGCCGTCATCGCCATGGCGCATCGCGTAGCGCGCCGCGATCTTGGCGATGGTCGTCGTCTTGCCGACGCCGGTCGGTCCTACCAGCGCGACGACGCCGCCCTCGTCGAGCAAGGTCTCCTCGCGCACCGGCAATAGAGTTGCAAGCGCGGTAAGCGGTGCGTGCCAGAGCCGACGAACCTCGTCGATCGGCTCCAGCCGGTCGACGACGCGGCTCGCTACGTCCGGTGCGATGCCGAGCCTCGCGAGATTGCGCAGCGCCTGCGCCCGCAACGGGCTCTTCTGCGCGGTTTCCTTCCAGATCAAGCCCGCCATCTGGGTCTCCAGCAGGCCGCGCAGCGACGTCAGTTCGTCGCGCACGCTACGTGGCGCATCGAGGCGCGCATCGTCGACTTCCCTGGCGTCGGCGATCGGCGTCGTCTTCCGGGCCGCCGGGATCGCGGCTGCCCGCACCTCCTCCGTTTCGTCAGTCTCGGAAACGGCAGCCGGTTCCGACCTCTGCGCAGGTTCGGCGGGGACGCCGGTGGCATGCCGAACGAGAGACTCGTCGTAGTCGATCGCAGCGATGACCTCGATGCCCTCCGGGACGCGGCGATTCGACAGAATCACGGCATCGGGTCCCTGCTCCGCGCGCACCTGCTGCAGCACGCGCCGCATGTCCTTGTCCAAATATCTCTTGATCTTCACAGCCTGTCCTCACGTCCTCGGATCATTCGGCACCGGCCGGCGATGTCGCATCGCGCACGGGGCCACCCGCTCCAAACCCTCGTCACCGCACGGCGCCCAGCATCTCGATGCGCCGATCGTCCGGCACCTCGTTGTAGGCGAGCACGTGCAGGTTGCGGATGTTGCGCATCATGCGCGCCATCCACGGCCGCACCATCGGCGCGACCAGGAGCACGGCGGGCTCGCCGGCCATCTCCTGGCTCTGGGCCTTTTCCGTCAGCGTCTTGTGCAGTCTTTCCATCATTTTCGGTTCCAGCCCGACCGTACCGTCGTTCTGTTGACTCTCATTCAAGATTCGTTCCAACTCCGGCTCCAGCGTCAAAACCGGCAGCTCAGGCCGCATTCCTGCTACGTTCTGGACGATCGAGCGCCCGAGCGCGACGCGCACGGCGGCCGACAAAACGTCGGGATCCTGACTCCGCGCCCCGTGCTCCGACAAAGTTTCGGCGATCTTCCGGATGTTCCGGACCGGGATCTTTTCCAGCAGCAAGTTCTGAAGGACGCGGGTAATCGTGCTCGCCGGTAGCAGTTTCGGCGTCAGCTCTTCGACGAGCTTTGGCGACGTCTCCGCGAGACGGTCGAGCAGCCGCACGCACTCCTCGTGGCCCAGAAGCTCGTGGGCGTTCGCCTTCAGGATCTCGCTCAGGTGGGTCGCAACCACGGTGGCCGGGTCGACAACCGTGTAGCCGAGCATCTGGGCCTCCTCGCGCTGTGCAGGCTCGATCCAGCAGGCCTCGAGCCCGAAGGCCGGGTCGCGGGTCTCGATACCGGCCAGCGAGCCGAACACCTGGCCCGGGTTTATCGCGAGGTCCTTGCCGACGTGCACCTCGCCCTCGCCCACGGCCACGCCCGCCAGCGTGATCCGGTAGGCGTTCGGCGCCAGTTCGAGGTTGTCGCGGATGTGCACCGGCGACACCAGGAAGCCCAGGTCTTCAGTCAGTTTCTTGCGCACGCCCTTGATGCGACCGACCAGGGGCCCCTGGCGTGCGCGGTCGACGAGCGGGATAAGCCGGTACCCGACCTCGAGCCCCACGCGATCCACGGGATCGACGTCCTGCCAGCCGAGTTCCGGAAGCGCCGGTTCCGTGGATGCGGCCGCCTCCTCCTCGCGTTGAGCCTCCGGCGGCGCCTTCCCGACCCGGTGCGCCGCAAACGCGCACAGCGCGGCGCAGCTCAGGAACGCGAAATTCGGCATACCCGGAATCAGGCCGAGCACGCCCAGCACCGCGGCCGTGACCAGCAGCGTCCGCGGGTCCCGGAACAATGTCGAGAAGACCTGCTTGCGCATGTCCTGAGACCGCGACACACGCGTCACTATGATCGCCACCGCCGTCGACAGCAGCAGCGAAGGCACTTGCGCGACCAGGCCGTCACCAATCGTCAGTAGCGTGTAGTTGTGCACGGCCGCCGAGAACGACAGGTCGTGCTGGGACGTGCCGATGATCAGGCCGCCGATGATGTTGATGAAGAGGATCAGTATGCCGGCGATGGCATCACCGCGGACGAACTTGCTCGCGCCGTCCATCGAGCCGTAGAAATCCGCTTCCTCGCGGATTTCCTGGCGCCGCTCGCGCGCGGCCTCCTGGTCGATAACGCCGGCGTTCAGGTCGGCGTCGATGGCCATCTGCTTGCCGGGCATTGCGTCGAGGGTGAACCTCGCGGACACCTCCGACACCCGGCCGGCACCCTTCGTCACGACGACGAAGTTGATGATGACGAGGATCGCGAAGATCACGAGGCCGACGGCGTAATTGCCGCCGACGACGAATTCGCCGAATGCCTCGACGACCTTGCCCGCTGCCGACGTGCCGGTATGGCCGTTCAGTAGCACGACGCGCGTCGACGCGATGTTCAGGGCCAGCCGCATCAGCGTCACGACGAGGAGGATCGTCGGGAATACCGCGAATTCGAGCGGGCGATTCACGTAGACCGTGGTCAACAGGATTGCGGTGGAGAGCGCGATATTGAACGTGAACAGCGCATCCAGCGCGACCGGTGGCAGAGGCACCATCATCATCGCGAGCATGGCGAGCAGCAGGATCGGCATGCCGGCTCCGCGGATAAGGTCGTTCACGTGTTGCGTCGTAGCCATGTATCAGAACTCGTCTTCATCCAGTTCAATGACCGGCTTCTGCGGCTGGTGCCGGGCCGGGTTCGAGGTCGCGTCGAGCTGGTAGATGTACGCCAGCACCTGCGCGACTGCCGTGTACAGGCGCGACGGCACCTCGTCGCCGATTCCGGTGGTCCGAAACAGCACGCGTGCGAGCGGCGGCGCCGAGAACAACGGGACCCCGTGCTCCGTCGCAAGCTCACGAATGCGCGCAGCGACGAGGTCCTTGCCCTTCGCAATGACGCGCGGCGCATTCATCGTCGCGTCGTCGTAGCGCAATGCCACGGCGTAGTGCGTGGGGTTCGTGATGACGACGTCGGCCGTCGGCAGCTCCTCCATCATCCGGCGCGTGGCAACCTGCTGCTGCAGTGCGCGAATGCGGGACTTCACTTCGGGCCGTCCTTCCGTCTCCTTGAACTCTTCCTTGACCTGCTGGCGGGTCATGCGGAGCTTCTTCTCGTACTGCCAGAGCTGGAACGGCACGTCGACGATCGCGATCAGCACGAGGCCGGCGCTGACGACGAGCAGGGACATGCCGCAAATCTCGAGTGCGTGGGCCACGCCGCTCGAAATCGATTCCCGGCCGAGTCCTGCAAGCTGATCAACGCTGAACCACAGCCAGGCCATCGCGACCGTTGCGACCACCGCGAATTTGGCCAGCGACTTGACGAGTTCGTTGAGCCCGTTCGCGCTGAAAATTCGCTTGAGACCCTTTACCGGGTTCAGGCGCCCGAACTTGGGTGCCGCCGCTTCAAGGCTGAAAGACCAGCCGCCGATGAGCACCGCGCTCAGCACCGCCGCGGCGATCAGGATGATCGCCAGCGGCGCCAGGCTGCCGAACACGCCGGTCGCAAGCTCGGCCAGCGCGGTTGTCATCTGCGCCGGGTCGAACACTCGCGCGCGATCGATTGCGAACGCCTCCCCGAAGCGCGACACGAGGTTCCCGCCCATCGGTTCGGCCAATAGCAGGATCGACGAGGCGCCGGACAGCATCACGACGGTCATCGTGAGCTCCCGGGAACGCGGAACGTCGCCCTTCTTGCGGGCGTCCTCGCGACGCTTCGGTGTCGCTTGTTCGGTACGTTCCTGCTGTGTCTGGTCTTCGGCCATCGATCGCTTCGCCTACATCGCAAGCATTTCAGCAAGTGCCGAAAGCGTTATCGAAAAGAAATTCGTCGCGTTCTCCAGGAACACGTCCATGTTGAAAAAAATGACCGTGAAGCCCAACAACATCGATACCGGGAAACCGACGGCGAACAGGTTCAGCGTCGGGGCCGCCCTGCTCATCGCGCCGAAGGCCAGGTTGACCACGAGAATGGCCGTGATCGCGGGAAGCGCCACTTTCAATGCGAAGACGAACAGCTGGGTGCTCCACTGAAGCAGCTCCCCGACGATCGGCGCACCGATGCCACCCGACGAGATCGGCCAGGCGTGAAAGCTGTGAGCCAGTAGCTGAATCAACGCCAGGTGCCCATCCATCTCGAAGAAGACGAGCATCGACAACATCAGGAACATCTGCCCGAGCACCGGCACGTTCACGCCACGAGATTTGTCCAGGAATACCGCGAAGCCCAGCCCCATACTCATGGCGATGATCTGGCCGCCCAGGGCGATCGCGTCGAAGACAAGCTGAACTAAGAATCCCAGCACGACGCCAATCGCGACTTCCTGAATTATCGTGACCAGACCCGCCGCACTGAACACCTCCGGTGCCGTAGCCACCGGGAGCGACGGCGTGATCACCGCAGTCAGCGCCAGCGCCAGGAGCAGCCGAACGCGCGTCGGCACGAAGCCACCGCCCACGACCGGCATCACCATGACGAAGGCACCGATCCTCACGAATGGCCAGACGCCCGTCACCAGGTAGTCGAGGATCGGCACCAGTTGCAGGTCCACCGTCAATTTCGTATCTCGTTTGCATAATTACGACCTCGCATGGTCAGGAGATCAGTGAAGGAATCTGCTCGATGAGTGTCCGCGTGTAGTTCACGATCACTCCGAGCATCCAGGGGCCCGCGACGACCAGCGCGCCGACCATCACGAGCAGCTTGGGGATGAACGACAGCGTCATCTCGTTGATCTGGGTCGCAGCCTGGAACATGCCGATCAGCAACCCGACAAGTAGTGCGGACAACAGCAACGGCGCGGCAATGAGCATCGTTACCCACATGGCTTGCTGTCCGATGGTCGTGATGGTTTCCGGGGTCATGTCGGCACCTCAGGTGTAGAAACTGGAGGCCAGCGTGCCGAGCACGAGCGCCCACCCGTCGACCAGGACGAACAACATGATCTTGAACGGCAGCGAGATCAGCATCGGCGACAGCATCATCATGCCCATGGACATCAGCACGCTGGACACGACAAGGTCGATGACGAGAAACGGGATGAAGACGAGGAAACCGATCTGGAACGCTGTCTTCAGCTCGCTTACGATGAAACTGGGAATCAGCACGGCCAGCGGCACGTCTTCCGGCGCCGCGAACTGCTCGTGGCCGGCCATGCCGGCAAACAGTTCGAGGTCGGTTTCGCGGGTCTGGTCCATCATGAAGCCGCGCAACGGCGCGAGGCCGGCGCTGAGTGCGGCCCGTGCGTCCAGCGTACCCTCGACATAGGGCTCCACGGCGGTCGTCTGGATCTCGCTGATGACCGGCGACATGACGAAGAACGTCAGGAACAGCGCGATGCCGAGCAGTACCTGGTTCGGCGGCGTCTGCGCGGTCCCAAGCGCCTGCCGAATGATCGACAGCACGATGATGATGCGGACGAACGCGCTCATCGACAGCACGACGGCCGGCAGGAGCGTCAGCAGCGTCATGAGCACGAGGATCTGGAGGCTCAGCGAATACGATGGCCCCTCGAGCGCGTCGGTCGCCAGCGCGAGCGGATCCTGCGCGAGTACGGTGCCCGGCAATGCGAGGCACAGCAGAAAAGCCGGAACGATGTAGCGGAAAACGCTCAACGGCGAATCTCCTTTAGCGCCGTGCGCAACCGGTTCGCGAATCCCTGCGGAATGCCGGCATTCGGGTCCCGGGCCTCGACCGGCGGCGTGTCGAAGACGTGCAGCGACTGCACGCTGGCCGGGGTCATGCCGATCAGGACCTGCGTCTTGCCGACCTCGACGAGCACCAGGCGCTCCTTGGCGCCCAGCGCGCGACTGGCGACGATTTGTATGGCATCGCTGTTGCCCGAGCCGATCATCTTGCTGCGCGAGAACAGCCAGCCGAACGCGATGATGGCGCCGACGACGAGCAGCAGGCTCGCCACCATGCTCACGAGTTCGGGCCCGCCTGCGGGGTTCACGGTCATTGGCTGAGCGTCTCGATACGTTCGAGCGGGCTGACGACGTCCGTCAGGCGAACGCCGAAGCGGCCGTCGACGACGACGATCTCGCCGCGCGCGATCAACGTGCCGTTGACCAGCAGGTCCATCGGCTCCGTTGCCTCGCGGTCCAGGGCGATCACCGATCCTTCCACCAGCTTGACGAGATCGCGAATCGCGATGTCGGTCGAGCCGACGCGCAGACTGACACTGACCGGGATGTCGAGTACGAGGTCGAGATTGACCTCGCCCCCGGCCGCACTCGCGCCGTTGTCCTGGAGCTGGTCCGGCGCGTAGTTCGCGGCAGCGCCCGGCTTTGATGCGCTGTCTTTCGTCGTTTCTTCATTCATGCGGAGATTCCTCGGGTCTTCCTCGTTTCCGGGTTAGTGGGTACGCGGCTCGGCGTCATTCGTGAGCCAGCGGCCCGCCTCGATGGCGTAGCGGCCGTCATGCACGCCGAAGCGGCCTTCCAGCACCGGCACGCTGCCGGCAAAAATGCGGCCGCGCCGCGGATTCACGAACTCGATGACATCGCCGGCCGCCAGGTCGGCGATGCTGCGGAGGTTCAGGCGTGCGTTGCCGATGCAGGTCGTCAGGCCGACGGTTGCGTCCGGCAGGGTCGCGCGGAGCACCTGTTCCCAGCGGGCGTCCTGCGCGGCATCGCGGTTCTTCTTCTGCCCTTCGAGCACGGGCAGCAGCGGCGCCAGCATCGCGACCGGCCAGGCCACGTGATACTCGAAGTGTTCTTCGCCGAACTGCGCGACGAACTCGCAGGCGACGATCTCGGCGGCTCCGTCGAGCACGTCGACGACGTCGGTGCTCTGGTAGAGCCCGGTGCGTTGCGGCGACAACTCGGTCACGCCTTTCCAGGTCGTCGCGATTGCGCGCGCCAGTTCCTCGCAGAACAGCGAGACCACCTTCAGTTCGCCCGGCGTGAACTCGCCGCCACGGCGCTCTCCGCGACGCAGTGCGGGCCCACCGAAGAACGTCTCCACGATGTGCCCGACCAGGGCAGCCGGGACGATGATCACGGCGTTGCCCGTCAACGGGTTTGCGGAAAACGCGTACAGTACGGATGGCGCGTCGCCGCGTCCGGAGAATTCGCCCCAGGTGTCGATCGAAACCGGCCCCGGCAGGACGTCTACCTTGCGGTTCAGCATCACGCTGACGGCCTTGCCGAAGCTGCCCGCGACATTTCGGTTCAGCTTCTGCAGGCGCGGAAAGCTGTTCGAGACGATGCAGTTGTGCGGCGGGATGCTGAACTCCGCCACGGTCGCATAGCGCGGTCCGGTGCTCGAGTGGACCTCGACGTCGCCGCTCTCGACACCATCGAGCAGCGCGCTCTTCTCTTCGTCGGAAATGATCTGGTCGCTCATGACGCCCGCCGTTACTGGATGACCAGTGACGTGAAATACAGCGCCTCGACGCCCCGTTCGCCGCTCGCCTCCGCGACGATGCGCTCGATCTCGGCGCGTCCGTCCGCCAGCATCTTTTCCTTGCCGGCCCGGGTCTCGACATCTTCGAAGATGGCGCCGCTGTACAGCAGGATCAGCGCGTTCCGGATCGCCGGCGTGTGTTCGCGCACGGCGTTGATGACGGACTGGTCACGCGACATGACCTCCATCGTGATCTGCATGTAGTGCGCGTCGCCCGTCTCGTCCTTGAAATTGACGACCAGTGCCGGGTGCAGGCTCTGGTAGATCGGCGGCTTGGACGGCGGCTTCTCGGCGACCGGCGCGCCCTCGGCCTCGGCCTCGGACGTGCCCGGGCTCGCAAGAAACAGCCACGCGCCCACGCCCAACGCAGCAAGGGTAACGACGCCAATGCCGGCGAACAGCCATAGCTTGCTTCTGCCGGCAGGTGCCGGGGAATCGATGATCTGGGTTTGCTCTTCTGCCATGTCCAGCTCCTGTGGGTCGACAGGAGTGATGCAAGGCGCATGCCAAGAGCCGGTAGAAGGTCTTTTTCTTTATTTTTTCAATGGGTTACGATATGGTGGAACCCGGGTCAGCGGTTTTCCGTCGCCGGATTCCTGACGCTCCGCCGGCCTTCCGGCGAGATCCGGAGACCGGCCGACGGATTCTTGACGCCCCGGGGCTTCACGGCATCCAGACCATCAGACGAACGTATCGATCAGGCCGCGCGCCTCGCGCAGCGTCGTCGCCGGTGCCGTCGTCCCGTCGTCCTCCGCGTCGGCCGTGCCGGGCGGAGCGCTCGGCGCCGGACGTGCGTCGCGGCTCGCGGCGCGGTCCTGGGTCCCGGCATCACCGACATCGCAGCGGCCGAGCTGCAAGCCGTTGTCGGCGAGCATTTCGCGAAGCCGCGGTAGCGCCTGTTCGATCGCGTCACGCGTCACGCCGTGCTGGACGTGAAAACTGACGTCGGCCTTACCGTCCTCGACCGTCAGCTGGACGCGCAGCGGGCCGAGGTCGGCCGGCGAGAGGCGCAATTCGGCGCTGTGACGCTGGTCGCGCGACATCATCACGACGCGCTCGGACAACGCCGAATCCCACGCCGGGTCCTGGACCGGCACGCTGATGCTGTCTCGGGCGGTTGTCGCCGGGGCGGAAACGGCCGGGTCGGCCGCTCGCGCCGGCCCGCCCGCCTGCAGTCCCTGCCCGGCGTCGGTTGCCGCGGCAGGCAGCCGGTCGATTGCGTGCCCCGCTTCGCCCGCCGGACGCGCTCGCACCGTCGCGTCGGACGGCGCGGGTCGCGGTACCGGCGCGGCGGTGGCCATCGGCACGAGCGCATCGCGCACGCTGCGGGTCGCAGCATCCGCGCGCAGCGCCGCGTCGTCCGTCGACGGCACGGGCTGCGGACGGCCGGATGCCGCCGGCGCAACCTCGATGCGCGTCTCCGGCAACGGCCGGCCGGCATCGCCGGTCGCGGCAACCGCGAGTGGCGGCGTCGCCCGCTTGGACGGGGCCGGAGCACGGCCCGGGTCCTGTGGCAACGGCGGGGCGGCGACCGGTATAGCGCGCGCCGCGACGTTCGTCGTGGAGCCCGCCCCGTCATCGGGGCCCGCCGACGGCGGGACGACGACCGGCGCAACAACCGGGGTCACCGGGCGGGCCTCGGCGGGTTTCCCCTCCCCCGAGCCCTCCGACGCCGCGCCGTCGCTCCCCTGCCGGGATACCGGCGGCATCCCGGCGGGGACCGCAACGCTGCCGCTATCCTCGAGCATCAGTGCCAGCGACTCGGTCGACACGTCCGCGGCCGGCTCGACGGCCGTGTCCGTCGGAGGTGACAGCGGCCCGGCCGGGTCCGGCGGCGGCGTGCGGCCACCCGGCAGAGCCTTGCCGGCCGGCGGCAGGATGTCGCCGGCGGGGTGGACCGGGACGGCGGCCGGCACGACGTCGCCCTGCGTCGCCGGCGCCGTGCCGGCGACCAGCAGGTTCGCGAAGCCGCTCGTCTCAACTTGTTGTTTCGATGCAGAAAAATGGCCGCCGCCGGGGCGGACCTGTCGCAACAAGGACTCGATACTGGTGGGCAATTCGGGCCGCATTCGGGCTCCCATGGTCATCGTGGGTCGATCACTGTCGACGTTTCCGGGTGTCAGTTGAGAAATAGCAAGTTGCGTGCCATCACGCCCCGCCGTGGCCGAAGCCGTGGCGGCCGGCCGGCAGGTCGTCCAGCGCGCGCTGCTCGCGCCGCTCCGTCGCCCGGCGCAGCACCTCCTCGGCGCGATCGACGACCTGCTGCAACGACTCCACGCGCTGCCGCTTCACCTGCCAGCGCCGGCGGTGCAGGTCCAGTGAGCGCTCGCAATCCGTGATGATCTGCTGCTGCGAACGGACGGCTTGGTCGAGCCGTCCGAGGAATCCCTGGTAGTCCTTCCAGTGGGCCGCGGGAACGTTGCCGGCTTCCGGCGTTCGCTTTGCATACGTCCGGCGATGCTCGTGCAGCTCGCGAAGGCGCGTGCGCTGTTCGTTGAGCCGCGCCTGCGACCGCCCGGTCTGGACCGCAAGCCGGCGTTCCTCCGTTGCCGCCAGCGCGAGTATTCGCCGGAGTCGATCCGCCTTCTGTTTCACGCGTCGGCCTCGTCATCGTCGTCGCGCGGCGTGAACAAAGCGCGCAGGTCCGCGAGGCTCTTCTTTGCGTCGATGCAGTCGTCGTGGTGCTGGCGCAGGAAACCGGTGATGGCCGGCCACAGCGCAATCGCCTCGTCGAGCTGCGGGTTCGTGCCCGGCTGGTAGGCGCCGACCGACACGAGATCCCGATTCTCCTGGTAAGTCGCGTAAACCTGCCGGAACCGCGTGACCAGTTCCTGCTGCGAGTGGTCGACGAAGCGCGTCATCGCACGGCTGACCGAGGACTCGACGTCGACGGCGGGGTAGATGCCGGCGTCCGCCATGCTGCGCGACAGCACGATATGGCCGTCAAGGATTGCGCGTGACGCGTCGACGACCGGGTCGTTCTGATCATCCCCTTCCGCGAGCACGGTGTAGATCGCCGAGATCGACCCGCTTCCCTCGGCGCCATTGCCCGCGCGCTCGACGAGCTGCGGCAGTTTCGCGAACACCGACGGCGGGTAGCCCTTCGTCGCAGGCGGCTCGCCGATCGCCAGCGCAATCTCGCGCTGGGCCTGGGCGAAGCGCGTCAACGAGTCCATCAGCAGGAGCACATTGCGGCCCTGGTCCCGGAAGTACTCGGCGATCGCGGCCGTAAGCCACGCGCCGTGCAGGCGCATCAGCGGTGTATCGTCCGCGGGGGTTGCGACGACCACGGCCTTCCGGCGCCCGCGTTCACCCAGCGATTCATCGATGAACTCGCGCACTTCGCGGCCGCGCTCGCCGATCAGGCCCACGACCACGACATCGGCTTCCGTGTTGCGCGTCATCATGCCGAGCAGCATGCTCTTGCCGACGCCGCTGCCGGCGAACAAGCCCATGCGCTGGCCGCGGCCGACCGACAGGATCGAGTTGATCGATCGCACGCCGACGTCGAGCTGCTGGCGGATCGGCCGTCGCCGGAGCGGGTTGATCGGTTGGCCGAACAGGGAGACCCGATCGCTGCTGCGGATCGGCGGCCCGCCGTCCAGCGGATCGCCTCGCCCGTCGAGCACGCGGCCGAGCAGTTCGTCACCGACCCGGATCTCCGGCGTGCCGGACACAGGGATCACGCGCGCACCGGGCCCCACGCCACGCACGTTGGCCACCGGCATCAGGAACAGGCGTTCGCCGGAGAAGCCGACGACCTCTGTCTCCACGCGGCGGCCGTCTGCGGCGACGACGTCGCAACGCCCGCCGAGCTCTGCATGGCAGCCTTCCGCCTCCATCGTCAGGCCGACGCTGCGTCGCAGGACGCCTTCGACGACCATCTCGGGCGCCGCCTCGGCCGCCCGGTCGGTGAAGGCGCCTAGCCTGAGCGCGCGTTCGAGGCTGCGGTTCGGCAGGGGACCAGCCGGCATCGGGACCGCGTCACGTTGCATGGCGCTGGTCTCCCGCAATCTGTTGCATGACCGAACTGAGGCGCGCTTCCGCAGTGGCGTCGATACGCGAGGTGTCGGTCGTGACAGTGCAGCCGCCGTGCGCCAGCAGCGGGTCCTCGACGATAATCCAGGCCGGCTCGTTGTCCGAAGGCGCGAGCCGCTCTCGAACGAGCTTCGCGTCGTCGGGATGCAGATGCACGCGTACGTCGCGGCTGGCTACGGGTAGCAACCCGATTGCCTCGCGAACGACGCCGATCACATGAGCGGGCTCGCGTTTGATCTCGCGGCGAAATAGCTGCTGCACCGCGGTCATCGCGAGCTCGACGAGCTGCTTCTCGACCTGGTCGTCCAGCTCGTCGAACGGCCGCGCCAGCGCGTGCAACAGCTGCTCGAGGCGGCGAACGCGCTCTGTCACCTGCTCCTCGCCGGCCGCAATGCCCTCGGCGAGACCGCGCTCGTACGCCTCGTCGTACGCGGCCTTCTGCAATTCCTCGAGACGCCCGGCGGTGAGATAGCCGGCACCGTCGCCACCGTCGATGGCGGGTACTTTCCAGCGTTCGGCGGCTGCCGAATTCTCAGACATACTCGTCGTCGCCCTGGCCGAGATCGATGTCGCCCGATTCCGACAAGCGCCGTGCCACGTCGAGAATTTCCTTCTGCGCGGCCTCCACTTCCGAGAGCTTGATCGGCCCCTTCGCCTCCATGTCCTCCTTCAGCAGCGCCGATGCGCGCTTCGACATGTTGTTCAGCAGCTTGTCGGACACCGCCGGGTCGCAGCCTTTCAGCGCGACGACCAGCAGGTCGTTCGAGATTTCGCGCAGCAGCGCCTGGATGCCACGGTCCGCGACGTTCAGCAACGTGTCGAACGTGAACATCATCTCCGCGATGCGATCCGAGACCTCGGCGTCCTTCTCCTTGATCTGCTCCAGCAGGGCCTGGCCGCGATCGACCTTCAGCGCGTTCACGATGTTGGCGGCCACTTTCTCGCCGCCCACCTTGCGCGCCGCGCCCGCACCGTCGCCGCTGGCCTTGCTGGCGATGAGGTTCTCGATCTCCGCCAACGCGCCCTGCTGGATGTCCGACAGCGTCGCGACCCGGATCAGGATGTCGGAGCGCACCTCCTCCGGCAGCTGCTCAACGACCTCGGCAGCCTGGTCGGCACCGAGGTAGGCGAGAACGATCGCAACGATCTGCGGATGCTCGTCCTTGACGATCTTCACGACGTCGCGCGAACTCATCCACTTCAGGGCTTCGAGTCCGGTAGCGTCCTCGCCGGCCATGATCCGGTCGATGAACGCGTTCGCCTTGCTCGGCCCGAACGCGTTCGACAGGATGTTGCGAACGTAGCTCTGCGCGTCAGCGCCGAGCACGACGTTGTCTTCGAAGTCGGTAATGAAATTATCGAGCACGAAGTCCGCATCGTCGCGCGTGACCTTTTTCATCGACGCCATGGCCGTCCCGATTGCCTGCACTTCGTCAGCATTCATGTAGCGCAGCACCTCGGCTGCCTCCTGCTCGCCCAGCGTCATCAGCAGGAGTGCCGCCCGTTCCGTGCCGCTGGCCTGCATGCCTGTTGCTTCACTCATTGCCAGCCACCCACTTCCTCACGAGTTGCGCCACCCGTGCCGGGTCTCGGCCGGTGATGTTCTTCGCGGCCGCCACCTTCTCATCGAAACTCACCATGCCACCCTGCCCGCCGGCGGTGGCGAGACGCCCGCCGCCGGACGGCACCGGGAAGTTTCCGCCGCCACCCAGGTATTCACCCGCCAGCGCCGGCTGCCCGTTGCTCGTGAACACGCCGCGCAGCATCGGCCGGACGATGCCGAACGCGATCGCCAGCACAATCAGCGCGCCGAGAATCTGCTTCATCGTGTCGCGCAGCACCGGCTTCTCCCAGAACGCCGGCGGCTCCACGACCGAGCCATCGTCAGCCTGCAGGAACGACTCGCCGAGGACGACGACGCTGTCACCGCGCGCTTCGTCAAAGCCGACGGCCTCCTTGACCAGCGCCGTGTAGTTCGCGAGCGCGGCCTCATCGATCCGTATGGCGCCTTCGTCGGCCTCGCCGTTCGCCCCCTCGTCGACGAGCACGGCGACGGACAGCTTGACGATGCGGCCGGCCTGCGGACGGGTGTGGCTGATGGTCCGGTCCACCTCGTAGTTGCGGGTGCTGGTCTTTGCGCTGTTCTGAACCGCCTCGGACGGGCCGACGAACGCGGTGCTTTCCGCTTCGGCAGCTTCGGGCGGCTGGTTGCTGAGTGCGCCCGGGATGCCGGAGGCGCCGTTGCCTACGCCCGTCGTCAGGTCTTCGCTGACGCGTTCGCTGCGGACGACCGTCCGCTGTGGGTCGAAGGATTCGCGCGTCTCCTCGGTCATCGTGAAGTCGACGTCAGCGACGACCTGCGCCCGCACGCGGCCGGGCCCCAGGATCGGCGTCAGCAGGTCGACGATACGCGCCCGGTACACGTCTTCGAGCTTGCGGACATAGCGAAACTGGCTGTTGGCCTGGGCGTCCGCGGCATGCATACCGGCACTCAGCAGCGTGCCAAACTGGTCGACGACCGTGACGTTGGCGGGCAACAGGTCGGGCACGCTGGCCGCGACGAGGTTGACGACGGCGCCGGCCTGTTCCGCCTCGAGGACGCGGCCCCGGTGCAGGTGCACGAGGACCGACGCACTGGCGGACTTGCGGTCGCGGATGAACGACGACTGCTTCGGAATCGCCAGGTGCACACGCGCGTCGCGCACGCTCCCGAGACTGGCGATGGTGCGGGCCAACTCGGCTTCCAGCGCGTGCTGGTAGCGGGCGTTTTCCATGAATTGGCTGACACCGAAGCTCGACTGGTCCTGCAGCAAGTTCATGCCGCCCGCCGCGCTGGCCGGCAGACCCTGCGACGCGAGCTGCAGGCGGGCGTTGTGCAGCGCCGACTCCGGCACGAGGATCCCGCCGTTCTTCTCGTCCAGCTTGTAGTCGATGTTCGCCGAGCGCAGCGCGTCGGCGATCTCAGCCGCCTCCCCGGACTCGAGTTCGCCGAACAACGTCGTGTAGCCGGGCGTCTGCGACCAGAGGACGATCGCAAAACCGGCCGCCACGGCCGCCGCGATGCCAATCAGCAGCATCGCCTGGTGCACGGCCGGGATCCGGAGTACGCCACCGAGGTTCAGGTTGCTGACCGCCTGCGGCGCGCTTTCAGTCACGTTCTTGTTTTCCATGGGAGCTCAGAGTTCCTTCGTTTTGCTGCCGTCGATCACACCGGCATATTCATGATGTCCTGGTATGCCTGGACGAGCTTGTTGCGCACTTCCGTTACGGCGCGAAACGAGATGTCCGCCTTCTGCGCCGCGATCATCACTTCCGCGAGGCTCGCGCTGCCGGTGCCATTCTCGAAGCCGGTCTTCAGCGCGTTCGACTGCTGTTGCAGTTCGTTGACGGCGTTCAGCGACTTGCCCAGCAGGTCGCCGAAGTCGGGCCTTTGCGCCGGACCGGTAGCGTCGGCCGGCGTGATCTGCAGCCCCTTGTTGAGGATGCGGATCTGGTCGAGCAACTGGGCCGGGCTGATCTCATTCATGGCGGTCTCCGGGCACGCTCATGCCGAGCTCGCGCAGGCGGGCCAGCTTGTAGCGCAGCGTGCGCGCGCTGATGCCGAGTTCTTCCGCTGCCGCGGCGCGTTTACCGCCGTGGGCTTCGAGTGCCTTGCGGATACATTCGAATTCATGGTGCGCGAGGCGTTCGTGCAGGCCGCTGTCGTCGGGAGCCGACATGGCCCCGTTCGCCGCTTCGAACGCCAGGTCTGACACGAGGATCTCGGGACCGGTCGACAGGATCGCGCTGCGTTGCACGAGATTGTCGAGTTCCCGGACGTTACCCGGCCAATGGTAGGCACTGAGCGCCGCGCGGGCACAATGCGCGAGGTGGCGGTGCCGGTCGTGACGCGCGAGGAACATCTCGGCGAGCGGCACGATGTCCGCGGGGCGGTCGCGCAGTGCCGGGACGTGCAGCGGCAGGACGTTCAGACGGTAGTAGAGGTCCTCGCGAAAGCGCCCGGACGCCACCCACTCACGCAGGTTGCGGTTCGTCGTCGTCACCACGCGAACGTCGACGGCGACCGGTGCGCTCGCACCGATGCGCTCAACTTCGCGCTCCTGGATGACGCGCAGCAACTTCGCCTGCAACGCCAGGTCCATTTCGGAGATCTCGTCCAGCAGCAATGTACCGCCGTTCGCCTGCTCGAACTTGCCGGCATGCGACCGCGTCGCGCCGGTGAAAGCGCCCTTCTCGTGACCGAACAGCACGGCCTCCAGCATGTTCTCGGGGATCGCCGCGCAGTTGATCGCGACGAAGGGGCCATTGCGCCGCCCGGAATGCGCGTGAATGTAGCGGGCCAGTACCTCCTTGCCCGAGCCGCTCTCGCCCGAGATGGTCACGGTGACCTCAGTTGCGGCAACCCGTCGCGCCGTCTGCAGCAGTGCGACCGACGACGCATCGACGGCCACCGGGTCCGCGACGTGCTGGCCCGGCGCGAAATACTTCTGGACGACACTTGCAAGCCGCGTTACGTCGACCGGCTTGACGAGGTAGTCCGCTGCGCCGTCGCGCATCACGTCGACCGCGTGCTCGATCGATCCCTCGGCCGCCATCGCGACGGCCGGCACCTCCGGGTGCCGCTGCTGGATCTGGCGGAACAGTGTCGTCACCCCGGGCGCATTGCCAGCCAGTTCGCTGAAGACCAGGCCTACCCGCTCGCGCCCGAGAATTTCGAGAGCCTCGCTGTCGCTTTCGGCCGCCACGACGCGTCGCGCGGTGCCGGCGATGGCCTCGCACACCACGTCGCGCTGTGCCGGATCCCGGTCCACGACCAGGATGCAGGATTCCGTCAATTCGGCCAAAACGTCCCTCGCTCGTCGGATTTCCGACGTCTTGCTGCAGTTACCGGTGATCAAGCAAGATGCGTGCCATTTTTGTATTTCTTATAAATACAACAGGTTATGGCTCACTCGACGGGTGCGAGCGTCAAGAAAATGACGTTGCGGGAGGGGCCTCCGCCGGACGGCGAACGGCGTCAGCTCGCGAGCTGGTACTTGCTGATCTTCTCGACGAGCGTGGTGCGCTGCATCGACAACAGGCGCGCAGCCTGGGCGACCACCCCGCCGGAGGCTTCCATCGCCTGGCTGATCAGCTCCTGTTCCACCTGTTGCAGGTAGCTCTTCAGGTTCGCCTCACCCATGCGCAACGCGACGGCCGCATCGGTCGGCGGCGCGTCGGCGTCCGCTGGTTCGAAGGTCTTGTAGCGATCAGGAATGTCCGCGAGCTCAATGGTTCCTGTCGGCTTGACGATCGCCAGGCGCTCGACGAGGTTCGACAATTCGCGAATATTGCCCGGCCAGGGATAGGCGGACAGCACGGCCAGGGCGGACGGACTGATACGCAACTCTCCGGCATTCGCGCCGCCCTGGGTCACGAGAAGTTCATTGACGAGCTGCGGCAGGTCGGTGATGCGCCGACGCAGCGGCGGCATCTCGATCGGGAACACGTTGAGCCGGTAGAACAGGTCTTCCCGAAACCGGCCTTCACTCACCGCGAGCGGCAGATCCACGTGGGTCGCGGCGATGATGCGGACATTGCACGTCTGCAGCTTGTTGCTGCCGACGCGCTCGAACGTCCTCTCCTGCAGGACGCGCAGCAGTTTCACCTGCATGTCCATGCTCATCTCGCCGATCTCGTCGAGGAACAGGGTGCCGCCCTCGGCAAGCTCGAAGCGCCCCTGGCGTGCACTGACTGCGCCGGTGAACGCGCCTTTTTCATGGCCGAACAGCTCGCTTTCGAGCAATTCCGCGGGAATCGCGCCGCAATTGATCGGAACGAACGGACCGTCAGAGCGTGCAGACAGTTCGTGAATCGTCTTGGCGACGAGTTCCTTGCCGGTGCCCGACTGGCCCGTGATCAGCACGTTCGTGTCGAAGTCGGCAACCTGTTCGATCAGCTCGCGTACCTCGAGAATCGCGCGCGAGGTGCCGGTAATGCGCTGGCGCCGCTCGCGGCCATGATAACGTTCTGCGCGGCCGAGGAGTCGCTGCAACTGGCTGCGGGACAGCGGCAGGCCCACCTTCCAGCTCGGGCCGGACCCGCTTTCGGGCAACTCGGACAGGCAGATGAACGGAAGGTACGGGTGCCGTCCGCGAATCGCCGATGCGGAATTCGCGACGTCCGGGGCCGCCGACGCGTCGCCGACGAGCACGGCGATGCCGTCGCCGTCGAGTTCCGACGTGGCAGCATCCACGACGATCGGTTCGTAGCTCAGGAACTGCAGGCGATGGCAGAGATCGGCCGCTTTTGTCGCGTCCGGCTCCAGTACCCATACCCGGGCCCGTGTCGCCTTGTCCCCTGCCATTGAGTGCCCCTGACGTTGTTAACGTAATCCGGGGCACAGCATAAACCGGTCACGAGCACCGATTTGCGAACCTGGTCACAAATATGGGATGTGCGGAGCGCGCTAGGTCAGACCGTAGGCCTGGGTCGCCCGGCGCCCCCGCCGCAGGTGCGTGAGTTCGCGCGAGACTTCGCCGCGCGCGCGGCGGGCCTCGTCCGTGATGCCGGCAATGCGTTCCTGCAGCATCCTGGCGAGATCGCGGCGCCGGCGCTCGGGGACGTCGACGATCGCCCGCTGCAGGCGGGCAACGAGTTGCTCGAGCTCGTCCCACTCGCCGGCCGCCGCCAGCGCGCCGAGGTGCTCCGACATCTCCAGCACGATGGTGTCGGGCGTGACGTCGCTGGCAAGCATCGAGCTAGCCATTGTCGGCCGCCGCGGCCTGGTCGGCGATCGCGTCCCAGGCTTCCTTCAATTCCCGCAGAAGTCCCGCCACTTCGTTGAGCTTGTCCGCATCGTTGTGCAGGTTGGCCTCGAGCAGGCGTCGCGTCATATAGGCGTACAGCGCGTCGAAGTTCTCGGTCATGCGGGGATTCGCCGACGGGTCGAGGCTCGCCTGCAATCCATTGACGATGCTGATCGCATCGGAAATGTTGCCGCCCTTGTCCAGCAGGTTGCCCTCGGAAATCTGCTTCGACGCGAGACCGATCTTCGCTAACGCGCGCTCCATCATCAGCTGGATCAGGCGATGAGGCGTCGCGGACGCTACCCGGCCCTGCATGTCCATGGAGTGGTAGGCCCGTGCGGCCGATCCTGTGCTGGGTGACAGCATCTTCGTTACCTCCGATCAGGTGCCCGGGCGGTCGACGCCGGGCAGGCTGTTCAGTTGCTGGTTGAGGAAATTACTGGTCGACGACAACTGGGCGAGCAGCGAGTCGAGCGCGTTGAACTGGCGCAACAGGCGCGTTTCCAGTGCCGCCAGGCGTTCATTCAACGAATCCCGCTGGTCTCCGAGGCTATCGATCTGCGACTTCAGGCCCTCGCTGCGGGTTTCGAGTATTCCGCCGGAGCTGAGAAAACCGTCGGTCAACGCATGCAGGCGAACGGCAAAGCCGTCGCTGGCGGAAAACATCTTGCCGAAGCCGGCGAACTCGGCGGCCAGCGCATCCGACAACTCACCCTCGTTGATCACGAGCGTGCCATCGAGCTGTGTCTCGACACCAACGTCGCGCAGGTTCGCAAACGGGCTCTCGACATCCTTGACGGTGTTGCTCATCTCGCGCCGGATCTGGTCGCGTATGCCGCGCACGGTGGCATCACCGAGCAAGGGCCCTGCCGAGGAGTCTTCCGCGTTGTAGTCGGTCAGCGAGTCGAGCGTGTTCATCAGCGCGTTGTAGCTCGCGACGAAATCGCCGGTGAGCTTGCGCGCCGCGTCAAGATCGTTCTCGACCTTGAGGCTGACAGTCGCGCCTTCCGTCGCGGCGAGCAGATCGAGCGTCACGCCTTCGATGGCGCCTTCGATGCTGTTCGTGTTGCCGACGACGTCCAGGCCATCGATGCGGACGAGCGCATCCTGTGCCGGGCGCGATTCGGTGAGCTGCGTCGCGCCATTGAGCGGATCGTAGTCCAGCGCGGAAAGGCCGCCGTCGCCGCCGGAGTGCCTGACCGTCAAGACGTTCGGTGTGCCCGGCTTGTCAGCCGTCAGGATCAGGTAGCTGCCGCTGTCCGCATTGACGATCGTTGCGGCCAGCCCCGGGTTGTCGCTCGCCGCATTAATAGCGTCGCGAATTCCCGTGAGCGTGTTGTTGTTCTCCGTGATCTCGACGGCCATGGTGGCCGCACCTGCGCTGACCATCAGCGTGCCCGTGCCGACCACGGCATCGGACCCGCTAAACGCGCCTGACGTCAGCTTGTGCGCCGAGGCGAGCTGCACGACTTCGACATCGTAGCGGGCCGGTAACGCCTTGCCGCTGGCGGTGACGGCAAGCGCCTCTTCGTTACCCGAGGTAGCCTTCCGTGCGAGAAACGCATCCGCAGTCTTCATTGCGTTGAGCTTGTCGCGGAAATCCGCCAGCGCGGACTTCAGGCTGCCGAATGCCGAAAGACGCGCCTGGGCCCGCGCTTCCTTCTGGCTGATCCTGGTCTCCACGGGTGTTCCCTCCGCAGCAACGAGACTCTGTACGATCCCGGCGATATCGAGCCCGGACCCGATCCCTGATGAAATTATGCCGGCCATGTTTCCTCTCCGTAGTGCATTACCACGGTGCTTACAAGAAACGTGCCATGAATGCTTCGCGGTACGGCGCGCATCATCATGCCCGGCTGTCCAGCAGCCGCAGTACGAGTTCGCCGTTGTCCGTGGCCGAAACGCGAGCGCGCTCCGGTGGTATTTCCCTGATGACTTCCCCGGTATCCCGGTCGATGACCTGGATGACCGCGCTGTGACGATCGAGGTCCACCTTGAATCGCAGGTCACGCCCGATCGACCGGCTGGCGAGGTTCAGTTTCTCGGCCAGCGCCTCGAGTTCCTGGCGGTCGACGCCGCGAAGCGGCAAGGTTTCGCCGGCCTGTGACGCCGGCGTGCCGGTTGCCGGAGCGCTGCGCTGAGCCTGAGCCGGAACCCGGTAGGTGCCGGTCATGTCATTCGATGCTATCAGGTTGCGGTCCGTCACCGTCGTTCTCCGGGAAGTCCGCGCCGGGAGCCATCCTTGTCTCCCGGCGCGGCGCTATTCGCTCTCCGCGCTTACTGCAGCAGGCTCAGGGCGAGCTGCGGCTGGGCGTTTGCCTGCGAAAGGACGGCGACGCCGGCCTGCTGCAGGATCTGCGCCTTGGTCAGCGCGGCGGTCTCGGCTGCAAAGTCCGCGTCCTGGATCCGGCTGCGCGAAGCAGACAGGTTCTCGGAGACGGCCTGCAGGTTCGCGATCGTCGACTCGAAGCGGTTCTGGATCGCGCCGAAGTTCGAACGCAGGTCGCTGACGACCGTGAGCGCCGAATCGACACGATTGATGGCTGCTTCCGAGTTTTCGACGTTCAGCACGTCAACACCGATCAGCGTGCCGGCATCCTTCGAGATGCTGGCCGCGTGGCCAATGTCGGCGAACGCGCCGGTCATCACGATGTTGTCGGAGGCCGACAGCTTCACCGTTCCGCGAATCACGCCTTCCTGGGCCGCAGCGATACCGGTACCGGTTGCGCTCGTGCCGAGCGTGATGTTCTCGGTGATCGACGTGTTGCGGCCGTCGATCGACGTGAACGTCAGGTCCGTGCCACTGACCGAGGCCGAAACGCCGGTCTGCGACGAGTACAGGTTGACCTGGGCCGCGACGTCAGACGCCGTCAGCGATGCACCGATCGCGACGTTGTCGGCACCGGTGAAGATGTCGACGCCGTTGATCGTCAGCGCGTAGGTGGACGCCGTCGTGGCGCTGCTGCCGTCGATCGTGACGAACGCGCCGGTGTGGCTGTTCGACGCTGTGGCCGACAGGCCGGCGACGCCGGCGTTGTTGATGGCACGTACTTTCGCGTAGGCGCTGTCGGCTTCCTGGCCGTTCAGCGACCCTGCAACAGACGCACCCACGTTGACTGCCGGTGCACCACCGACGGCGATCGTGAGGCCGTTGTCGGCGAGAGCGTTGCTCGTCACCGCCGAACCCGTCGCGCTGGCGATCTGGCCCATCTGGCTGGCACGCATGCCGGTCGTAAGGTTGACGCTGATCGTCTCGCCGACATTCGCGCCCACCTGGAACTGCGCACTGCCGAACGTGCCGTCCAGTACCTTGCGGCCGTTGAACGACGTCTGGCTCGCGATGCGCTCGACTTCAGCGATGCGCTGCTGAACTTCGGCGTTCAGTGCCGCGCGGTCCGAGGCCGAGTTCGTCGCGTTGGCCGACTGTACGGCCAGCTCGCGGATACGCTGCAGGTTGTTCGTCAGCTCGCCCAGCGCGCTTTCTGCCGTCTGTGCCAGCGAGATGCCGTCAGACGCGTTTCGCACAGCCTGGTTGAGGCCACGAATCTGCGTGGTGAAACGCTCGGAGATCGCGAGACCCGCGGCATCGTCCTTTGCGCTGTTGATTCGCAGGCCCGTCGACAGTCGTTCCAGTGACTGGTTCAGCAAACCTTGCGAACGATTCAAGTTACGTTGTGCATTGAGCGAAGCAACGTTGGTATTGATCGTTTGTGCCATTGCAGTAACTCCTGATTGCTTGATAGTACGCCCGGTTTGTTACCTTTCCCGGATACTTTGTCGCATGGCCGTTTCTCAAGATGCTGGCCATCCTTCACACAGGGTTATCGGACGGCGGGACAAAAACTTTATAGGGGGATTTGCAGGACTTTGGCCGCGGGACCGACCGACGACGTGCAAACATGAGCACAAGATGCTGAAACTGTGACGCAGTTCCGCCGCAGCAGGACCGCGCGCTATGCGCCGCACACAGCGGCGGCCGGTACTCAGAGATAGTCGAACAGCGAGAGCTGGCGTGCCGCGACGAAGGATTGCTGGGCGGCTTCGAGTGTCGAGATCTGCTGGCTGAGGCGCGACAGCGCCTCGGCGTAGTCCAGGTCCTCGATGTCCGCGAGGAGCTCCGTCGCGATCAGGGACTGGTTCGAGTTGTTGTCGACCTGGCTCTCGATGGCCGCCAGGCGCGAGCCGACCTGCGTTCTGACGTCGAGAATTCGGCCGATGGCCTGGTCGATGTCGCGCAGCCCGGCATTGATGCCGTTCGTTTGCACCGCGCCGGAGGTATCGTCGATCACGGACATCTCGATCGCGCTCGCGAGCTTGTCGATGGTCGAGAACACGTCCTGGTTAGGGCTCGCCTCGACGACAAAGCGGTCGCCCGCCGCGACGGACCCGGACAGCTCGAAGCGAACGCCGAGGAAGCCGAGTTCCTCACCGCTCGCGTGCGCGCCGGACGTGACGAGCGCACCGCCGGAATCGCGCACCTCGTAATTCGTGTCATCGAGAAACTCGACCGTGTAGCGGTCGGGAACCCATGCCGCCATGTCCGCGGTTCCGACGGCGCCGATGACACCGCTGCCGGTGTTCGCTCCGTCCGGCAACGCCTGCACCGTGCCATTGCCGGTGCGCACGCGGAAGAACACCGCGTCGCCGCTGTCCCCGTCGGCAACGAAACGACCGTCGCCGATCTCGACGAGGCGCTGGCCCTGGTCACCGCTGTACGTGTAGCTGCCGCCCACCTTCGCGACCGGCGCCGCGTCCAGCTTGCCGCCGGCGAACAGGTAACGGCCGTTGCCATCCGTCTGGTTCGCGATCTGGACGAGCTGATCCAGGTGCTCGCGCATCTCGACCGCGATCTGCGCCCGCGTTTCGTTGCTTTGCGTCGCATTGTTGGCCTGCAGTGCAAGTTCACGAACGCGCTGCAACACGTTGTTCACGGACGCCAGTGCGGACTCTTCGTGACTCAGCCGATTCTGTGCCATCGTCGCATTGCGATCGAACTGCGCCAGCCCGGCGAGGGATTCCCGCAGTTCGAGCGCCCGCGTGGCACCCAGCGGATCGTCCGACGGCGTCAGCAGCCTGCGCCCGGTGGACACCTGTTTCTGCGTATGATCGATCGCCGCCTGCATGCGTTGCATCAGGCTCAGACCGGACTGGTAGCTACCCAGGGTCGAGGTCCGCATCAGATCACCGCCTCGTCGCGTAAAGGAGACTGTCGAACAGGCTGTTGGCCACGGCCACGACCTGGGCAACGGCCTGGTAGGCCTGCTGGTACTGGATGAGCTTCGCGGCCTCCTCGTCGAGATTCACGGCCGACTGTGACATGACGGCGTCTTCGGCGCTGGTCAGCAGGGCGTCCTGCGCGGCGAGGTTCGACTTGACCTGGTGCGTCGTGCTGCCGACCGCCGCGATCAGCCGGCTGTGGCTTTCGCCAATACTGACCGTGCCGCCGGCAAGCACGCCGACGGACTGGACACCGGCCAGGCGCAGGCCGTTGCGATTGTCGCCCGAGGCGCCCGAATTGGCTTCGATCGTGAACCGGTCGCCGACGGCCGGCACCCCGGAGATCGTGACTTCGCTGCCGTTGATCGTGATCGGGTCGCCGTCGGTGTACGCGAAACTCCCCGCGCCATTGATCGTGTACGTCGACGCGCTCGTGAACTCGATCACGGCGGTACTCAGCAGCGCCGGGTCCGAGATGTCGGTAACCACGCTCTGCGAAATCTCGGCGTCACCCAGGTTGCCGAGTGCCGCGGTCGCGCGTGTCGGTGCGGCGATCGCGACCGACGTCGGGTCGCTGATCCGGCTCCGGACGCTCCCGGCCGCCTCCGCGGTCGAGACGATACGAACCTTGTCGCCCGCCGCCGGCGCACCGGATACGACGAGCTCCAGGCCGTCCGCAATGAACGGGTCGCCCACGGTACCGCTGCCGGTCATCGGGACCGCCGCGCCGGTGGAGAAGTTCGTCAGGGCATAGTCCGAACCGTCGTAGGTGAGCACATAGTCATCGCCCGTCAGGCCACCCAGGTCGCCGACCGAGGCGACGACGCTGCCGGTACCGGTATTGTTCGCGGAACCATTGACGGCGGGCGTGGCGACGTCGAAAAATGCCTCTCCGAGCGCGCCGCTGAGGTTCATGCCGCTTTCGTGTTGCGCGTTGAACTGGCTGGCAAACGCTGTCGCCGTTTGTCCGAGCGAGCGTCTCGCCGGATCGAGCAGGCTGTCGCGGAACTCCAGGTACGCGCCGAGTTCACCGCCGGTCAGCGAGCGATCCATCGACGCAGTGCCTGCGCTGCCCTTGTAGACCACGTTGACGATCGTCGGGTCGAACTCGCTCTGCTGCACGGCGAGTTCCTGGGCGTTGTTGCCGATCACGAGCGTCTGCCCGGAGCCGATGAACACGCTCAGCGTACCGTCGTCCTGCAGCGCCGTCGTGACGCCGACTTTCCCGGACAGCTCACGCACGAGGCGGTCGCGCTCATCCTGGAGGTCCACCGGCGCGCGATCGAGGCCGCCGGCCACGGCAATGCGCTGGTTCACTTCGGCGATGGAGGACGCGAGTCGATTGATATCGCCGACAGCGCCGCGGACGCCGGCGTTCACTTCCTTGCCGATATCATCAAGCTGCCCGTCCAGCGACTGGAACCGTTCCGCAACGCTCGACGCCTCCCCGAGCAGGGCCTGCCGCGCGGGAATCGACGCCGGGTCGCTCGCGACGTCCTGGACGGCACCGAAGAACGACTGCAGGCTGGAACTGAGCCCGGTGTCCGGGTCCGCGAGCAGCGCGTCGAGGCGGCTTGCCAGGTCGTTGAGCGTACTGAATCGGGCCTGCCCGGTCGTCGCCGTCTGCAGGTTCTCACCGAGCAGGTCGTCGTACATCCGGCGGACAGACGAGATCTGCACGCCGCCGCCGATGTAGCCGCTGCCGACGCCCGTACCGGGGCGCGCGGAGAAATCGACCACCTGTCGGCTGTAGCCGGGCGTGTTCGCGTTGGCAATATTATGGCTGGTGACGGCGAGCGCGCGCTGGAACGCGAGCATTCCCGTCAGGCTGGTATTCATGACACTTGGCATTTTCGGGCCCTCAGTGCGCTATCGGCGCCGCAGGAGAAATCTTTAAGCCGTCGAGCACCCGGGCCATCGTCTCGCTGCCGGCGACGCGGGCAATCTTGTCCGCGTATGCCGGGTCCGTCGCGTAACCGCTCGCCTGCAGCGCCGACGCGAAGCCGGCGACGTTGTCTCCGTGATCGACCACCGCGGCATATCGCGGGTTGTCCGCCAGCAGGTTCAGGTAGTCCGCAACACTCTCGCCGACATCCCGGTACGCGCGGAAGCGCGCGGTCTCCTGCCGGGCGATGCCACCGTCGAACTCGAGCGTGCGCTTCTGCACGCTGTCACCGTCCCAGGACTGGCCCGCCTTGATGCCGAACAGGTTCAGGCTGCTGCGACCGTCCTCGCCCGCCGGCACGTGCCGGCCCCAGCCGGTCTCCAGCGCCGCCTGCGCCAGCACGCCGACCGGAGCAACGTTCAGGCGCTTCGCCACGCGCTCGACGTGTGGCCACAGGTCACGGGCGAAACTCTCGGGGCTGTCCCAACGCGGCGCGGGATCGTCCCCTGCGGCAGCCGGCCGCCGAACCGGCGAACCGGGTCCAGCGTAGACTTCCGGACGGAATGACACGGGGCGCGCGGCACCGGCGTCGTCTCCGCCCATCTGCCGAACGAGCACGTCAGCCAGGCCGATGCCCCGGCCGCTGGCCATTTCCAGGGCGAGCTGCTGGTCCAGCATGCCCTCGTACATATCCAGCGACTCGCTGTCGCCGAACAGCGGATCCTCCGGCGACGCATCGCGCATCGACTTCAGCATCGTCTGCAGGAACAGTGCCTCGAATTGGCCCGCGACCTCGCGCAATGCGGCAGGGTCGTTGCGGTCCGCGTCGTAGCGCAGCTCGGCAAACTGGGTGAAGTCGGTCGCAATGCCGGTCATGGGTTCGGGTGCTCCTGACTAGATGATCACGAGTTCGGCACGCAACGCGCCTGCCTGCTTCAGCGCCTCGAGGATGGCCACGAGGTCGCCCGGCGCCGCGCCGACACGGTTCACCGCCTGCACAATGTCGTCGAGACTCGTGCCGGGTTTGAACAGGAACATGCGCGAATCGGAATCATCGATCGACACCTGCGAATCGCTGGAGGCGACGGTCTGGCCGGTCCGCCCGAACGGTGCGATCGGCTGGCTCACGAACGGCGTCTCGCTGATCGTGACCACGAGCGAGCCGTGGGATACGGCGGCCGGCATGACGCGCACGTTCGCGCCGATCACCACCGTGCCGCTGCGGGAATTGACGATGACCTTGGCCTGTACTTCGCCAGGCTCCACTTCGAGGCTCTCGAGAGCCGCGACGTAGCTCGTCCGCTGGGCGGGGTCCGCCGGTGCCCGCACGTCGACCGACACCGAATCGATCGCAATCGCGGTACCGGGCCCCATCGTCGCGTTGATTTGCTGCGCGAGGCGCGTCGACGTCGTGAAATCGGGCGTGTGCAGGTTGAGCCTGATGGACTCGCGCGTCAGGAATTCGTTGCTGACCTTGCGCTCGACGATCGCACCGTTCGGAATCCGGCCGGCACTCGGAATGTTGACGGTGATGCTCGAACCGTCCGAACCGGACGCGCCGAAACCGCCGACCACGAGGTTGCCCTGCGCGACCGCGTAGACGTTGCCGTCCGCGCCCCGCAGCGGGGCCATCAGCAAGCTGCCGCCGCGCAGGCTCTTGGCGTTGCCGATGGAAGCAACCGTGACGTCGAGTTTCTGGCCCGGCTTCGCAAACGCAGGCAGCTCCGCCTGGATCGTCACTGCGGCCACGTTCTTGAGCTGCAGGTTCGTGCCCGGCGGAATCGTCACGCCGAACTGCGTCAGCATGTTGATGATGCTCTGCACGGTGAACGGGGTCTGCGTGGTCTGGTCACCCGTCCCGTTCAGGCCGACGACGAGGCCGTAGCCCACGAGCTGGTTGTCGCGCACGCCCTCGACGGTGGCAAGGTCTTTCACACGCTCGGCTGTCGCCGGCGGCGAAGCGAACGTCAGCGCCGCAATCAGCAGCGCGCATACGGGACGGGTAAGCCGGGTCATGGTCTGCATCTCACCGCTCACAAGAACAGGATGGAGTTGAAGAAGCGGCTCAGGAGGCCCATGCGGTTCGCGTCCGCAAGCGCGCCCTTCGCACTGTAATCGATCTGCGCATTCGCGATGCGCGTGGAGAGGACCGAGTTGTCCGTCTCGATGTCGTTCGGCCGGATGACGCCGGTGACGCGGATGAACTCGCGGCCCTGGTTGATCGTCACCCACTTCTCGCCCTGGATCACGAGATTGCCGTTCGGCTGACGGTCGATGACCGTAACCGTGATGTCGCCGCTCAGGCTGTTGCTCTGGCTGCTGGCACCGCTGCCGTCGAACGACGTCGAGCCATCCAGGCTGCCGCCGAGCAGGGGCACGCCGCCGCGCGTGATCGGCCGCCCGAAGACTTCCGGATTCGCCAGGTCGGCATTGGCCGACCGCGACGTCTGGGTCTGCGAATTCTTGCTCGCGTCGGTACGCTCGACGAGCCGAACCGTCAGGATATCGCCGACGCGGCCGGCCTTGAGATCCTCGAAAAGCCGAATCTCCGTTCCTGACCGGAATATCGCGCCGTCAGTGGGCGGCACGTAGTAGGTCTGCGGCACGGGCGGCGGGCTGTACACGCTGTCGGTGTCCGGCCCGGTGGCGCAGGCGGCCGCCGAAAGTGCGAGCCCGATCGTGAGCAGTCGTTTGATTACATTCATCGTTGAGCCCGTCACAGGTTGTTGTTCACGTATTGCATCATCTGGTCGTTCGTCGAGATGGCCTTCGAGTTCATCTCGTAGGCGCGCTGCGTTTCGATCATGTTCACCAGTTCGGACACGACGTTGACATTCGAGCCCTCGAGCGCGCCCTGGATCAGCGAGCCGAGCCCGTTCAATCCCGGCGTGCCCGCCTGTGCGGTACCGCTCGACGCAGTCTCGAGATAGAGATTCTCGCCGACCGGCTGGAGGCCGACCGGGTTGATGAAGTCGACGGTCTCCAGCGTGCCGACCTGGGTCGGAGCTGCCTGCCCCGGCAACTTGACCGAGACGGTACCGTCCATGCCGATCGTGATGCTCTGCGCCCCGTCCGGAATCGTGATGCCCGGCTGGACGACATAGCCGCTGGCCGTGACCATCTCGCCCTGGTCGTTGATCTGAAACGTCCCATCCCGGGTGTAGGCAATGTCGCCATCGGGCTTCAGAACCTGAAAGAAGCCCCGGCCGCTGATCGCGACGTCCATCGAGTTGCCCGTCTGCAGAACGCTGCCCTGCGTGAACAGCTTCTCCGTTGCCACGACGCGCACACCGGTGCCGAGGCTCAGACCGGACGGCAGCATCGTGTCCTGCGAGCTCTGCCCGCCGGACTGCCGGACGTTCTGGTACAGGAGGTCCTCGAACACGGCGCGGCCCTGCTTGAAGCCAGTCGTGTTCACGTTCGCGAGATTGTTCGACACCACGGTCATGCGTGTCTGTTGTGCGTCGAGGCCGGTCTTGGCCACCCAGAGTGCTTGGTTCATGGACGTATTCCTCGTGCCATCAGCTCATGCGCATCATTTGCGCGGCGGCGTCGGCGTTTTCCTCAGATGACTTGATGACGTTGACCTGCATTTCGTACTGCCGCGCCAGTTCGATCATGTTGACCAGCGTCTGCGCGACGTTGACGTTGCTGTGTTCCAGGGCGCCGGACTGCACGCGCACGCTGCCGTCCGCGTCGGCCGTCGCACCGCCCTGCAGGTGCAGTAGGCCGTCGTCGTCCTTCTCCAGCAGCCGGATCGGCGGTTTCACGAGCTTGATGCGGTCGACGACGGCGAGCGTCTCGGGCCCCTGCCCGATCGGCTGGATCGAAATCGTGCCATCCGATCCGATCAGCAGGCTGCCGTTCGGCGGGATCGCGACCGGACCACCGTCGCCAATGACGAGATGTCCGGCGCCTGTTTCGAGCAAGCCGCCGGCACTGACCCGCAAGTCGCCGGCGCGCGTATAGGCCTCCCCGCCCGACGGCGACTGGACGGCGATGAAGCCCGCTCCCTGCACCGCGACGTCGAGATTGCGGCCGGTGTTTTCGATGGCGCCCTGCGCGAAGTCCGTGCCGTAGGAATCGACCACCGCGTTCACACGGGAATCGACGCCGGGCCCGTCGACCGGGATCGAGCTGAATGCGTGGAGATCCGCCCGAAACCCGGTCGTCGACGCGTTGGCGAGATTGTTGCTGTTAATGGCCTGCGCGTATTCCGTCTGCTTTGCGCCGGTCATCGCAACGTAGATCATCTTGTCCATCGCTTCGTTCCTCGAAGTCCGCCGTCAGCCGCTATCGCGCCTAGCGGATGTTGATGACCGTCTGCGTGACGGTGTCGGCGGTCGAGATCATCTGTGCGTTCGCCTGGAAGTTGCGCTGCGCGGTGATCATCTGGACCAGCTGAGCGGTAAGGTCGACGTTGGACGCTTCCAGTGCGCCCGACTGGATGCTGCCGAACGAGGCCGTGCCGGCCTCGCCGAGCAGCGCGTCACCGGACTGGAAGGATTCGCCCCAGGCCGTGTCGCCAAGCTGCTGCAGGCCCTGCGGGTTCGCGAAGTTCGCCATGGCGAGCTTGCCGAGCGACGTCGACTGGCCGTTCGTGAAGCGCGCGAACACAACGCCCTCGGCGTCGACGCTGACACCCGTCAGCCGGCCGGTGGTGAAGCCGTCCTGCGACAGCGAGTTCACGCCGAAGTTGTCACCGAACTGCGTTGCATCGGCGAAGTCCATCGACATCGAGATATCCGATGCACCCGTGCCCGGGTTGTAAGCCGCCAGCGCCATCTGCCCGCCGGCCGGCGTCTGCAGGCTGCCGTCGCCGGCAAACGTAATCTGCGTCGCGCCGGCCACCGGGTTGCCGTCAATCTGCACCTCGGTGTTCCACGTGTTCGGCGCGGCGTCCTTGATGAAGTACACGGTAGCCGTGTGCGCCGCACCCAGCGAGTCGTAGATCGTGACCGACGTCGTGTGGTTGAAGCTCGTCGGATCCGTCGCGTCGAACACCGCGTTCGGCGGCGGGGAAGCATCAGCCGGCAGGTTGATGCCGAGCGTCGCCCGCGTCGTGGCCGACGGCGGGTTCGCGCCGGTCGAGAGCTGCAGGTCGTTCGGCGTGCCTGTGTTGAACAGACCGCCGCCCGCGTAAGGGTAAGCCTGCAGGCGCGCGCCCTGGGAGTTGACGACGTAACCGTTGTTGTCCACGCCGAATGCGCCGGCACGGGTGTAGCTTCGGGCACCGTTGTCGCTGAGCACGAAAAAGCCTTCGCCACCGATCGCGAGGTCGAGCGCGTTGTCGGTGAAATCGATGTTGCCCTGCGTGAACTGCTGCGCAATCGCCGCCAGCTTGACGCCGCTGCCGGCCGCGCTGGAGCTGACGCTCTGCGTGCCAACGGCGAAGACTTCCGCGAACTGCGCGCGGGACTCCTTGAAGCCGTTGGTATTGACGTTGGCGACGTTGTTCGCGGTGACGCTGAGGTCCGCCGAGGCGGCATTCAGCCCGCTGAGTGCAATCGTGAATGGCATATCGTGATCTCCTAGGTGATCTGGTGTACGTCGGCCAGGGACAGCGTGCTGCCGCCTGCCAGGTTGAGGGTCATTCCGCGGCCGAGCCGCCCGAGCGTGACGGATTCCACGTCCGCCCTGAGGTAGGTGCCGACCGACTCGACGTTCGAGCCGCGCAGGACGCGCGCGTTCATCTGGTAGTGACCGTTGTCGACGACATCGCCGGATGCGTCGCGGCCGTCCCAACTGAAGTTCACGATTCCGGGCGATTGTTCGCCGAGGCTCAGCTTCTTCACGAGCTCGCCATTGGCGTTGACGATGTCAATCTCGACGTTGCTGGCGGTAGCGCCCAGCTCGATGGCGCCGTCGATGTCGGCAGTGCCGTCGAACCAGGCGACGTCGGTGTCCGCGAGCACGCTGCGGCCAACCAGGTTCGCCGCCTGCAGCGCCTGCTCGTCCTGCAGCGCGCTCGAGAGGCCCTCAAACGAACTGTTCAACGACGAAATGCCGTTGACGGTACTGAACTGCGCGAGCTGCCCGAGGAATTCACCGTTGTCCATGGGCTCGAACGGGTCCTGATTCTTGAACTGGGTGATCATCAGGGTCAGGAAATCCTCCTGCCCCAGGTCACTCCGGCTGGCCGCCGCGGGCTGGGTGCCGAATAGCGCGGATGTGTCTGTACTGACCGGTGTCGTCACGATGCCTACCTCCCGAGCGACAGTGTCTGGGTCAGGAGATCCTTGGTCGTATTGATGATCTCCACGTTGTTCTTGTAGGAACGCGACGCCGAGATCATGTTGACCATCTCCTCGACCGTGTTGACGTTCGAGACGTACACGTAGCCGTGCGAGTTCGCCTCCGGGTGGTCCGGCTGGTAACGCGTCGCGAGCGGCGCGTTGCTTTCCACGATGCGCTCGAGGCGCACGCCGGCGCTGCCGGACTGGCTGTTCAGCGCGTCGCTGAACGATGAGAACACCGGCTGGCGGGCGCGGTAGACCCGGTCGGGGTTGCCGCTGACGCTGCCGGCGTTGGCGAGATTACTCGACGTGACGTTCATGCGGACGGTTTGCGCGCTCATTGCGCTGCCGGCCGTGTCGAAGACGTTGAACAGTGACATCAGTCACCCCCCTTGATAGCAAACTTGATCGTGCGAATCTGGCTGTCGATAAACGCCAGCGTCGCGCGGTACATCAGCGCGTTCTCCGCGAACTGAGCCTGCTCGACGTCGGTCTCCACCGTGTTGCCGTCGAGCGCCGGCTGCATCGGTACGCGGTACTTCAGGGCGTCCTGCGTCGTCAGCCGCTCCGGGGCGCGCCCCGTATCGAGGTGCAGTCGATTGCTGCCGGACAGGGCCGGACCGGCGCCCTCGGCATCGCGCAGCGCCGCGCTGAACGCGAGGTCGCGCGCCTTGTAGCCGGGCGTGTCGGCATTCGCGATGTTCGACGCGAGCACTTCGTTGCGCTGCGCGCGAAACCGCAACATGTCTTCCCGTTGTGTCAGTCCTTCCAGGTTCATGTGTCCTTTTCCCGAAGGGCCAATGCGTGGCCTTCGCCGTAGCCAATGCAATCCGCGTGCCAACCCTGCATCACCACGCCGCGCTAAAGTTCTCGCGGGGCCGGCCGATAGCGGCGCAAGGGCGCGCCGTCTGCGCGCGGCAAACCCTTGCCGTTTCCGCGGCAAGACGCTGCCATGCCCCGCGCCACCCTTTCCTGGCAGCGCTTTCACGCATGGCACGGCATTTGCATCATCTCTTTCGAGGACCGGTTTGGCGGTGTGTCACGGCGCTGCCGAACCGACTACGAAGCGCACCGGGCCGCGGGTCCGCGCGGTCCGGTGCGCTGGTTGACCGACAAAAGGTGATGCGTGAATCGAGAACGATTCGTCAGTTATTTGACGGCGGCCCCGCGGGACCGCCACAAACCCGACACCGCGGGGCTCGCCCGGCGCGTGCCGCGACTCGCGGTCCTGCTGCTGGCGGCCGGCATGGCGACCGCCGCCGACTGGCACGACCCGGCGGCAATCTCTGCTGCGGCCGAACAGTACCTGCGCGAACGGCTGTCAGCGCCCGATGCCGGCGACACGCGACTGTCGGCGCAGGGCTTCGATCAGCGCCTGCGGCTCGCGGCCTGCGACCGTCCCCTGGAAGGCTTCATGCGGCCCGGTACGCGCATCGGCGCCCGCACGATCGTCGGCGTACGCTGCCCCGGCAGCCGCCCCTGGAAAGTCTACGTGCCGGTCGAGATGACGGTTAGCACGTCCGTCTGGGTCGCCAGCCGGCCGCTGCCGCGCGGCCACGTGCTGGCCGAGGGCGACCTGGTCGCCGAGACCCGCGACGTCTCCGGCCGGGCGACGGGCTACGTGAACAGCCGGAACGACCTGGTCGGGCAACGCCTGAAGACCTCCGTCCTGGCCGGTCGCGTGCTCGAGCCGCACTTTCTGCAGGCGGAAATCGCCGTGCGGCGCGGGCAGAGCGTGACGCTCGCGGTCGAGGTGAGCGGCATCCAGGTCCGAATGAGCGGCAAGGCCCTGGCGGACGGGGCATTGAACCAGCGCATTCGCGTCGAGAACCACAATTCCGGGCGTGTCGTCGAAGGCATCGTCCGCTCCCGCGAGCTGGTCGAGGTACTGATGCCAGCCACGGGAGAATTTCGCAATCCGGACCCTAAAGTATCCGCCCCGATGGCCGATACCGGGATCAGCAACTCAAAACACTGAGAATTGAGCGCATGGCTAATAAAATTGGATCGGTCGACCAGGCCGCGATCGGGAAACTCGGCAAGAAGGCCTCGGAAGCGACGGCCGACAACCGGGTCGCGCCGGACCGGACTGCGCTGCACGGGCGGGCTGATCGTATGGCCGGCGCCCACGATACGGTCGAGCTGACCGGCCGCGCGAAGCTCCTCGCCCGCCTCGAGACGTCCCTGGACACAGCGGCGTCGATTGACGAGGCGCGCGTCGACGAGCTCCGGTCGGCCATCGAAAACGGCGAGTACGAGCTCGACGCCGCCTCCATCGCCGACGCGATGCTGCGCTTCGAGCGCCAGCTCGGCAAGTAAGCCGGGCCGGTCGCGATGAGCAGCCCGGTAAGAAACGAAGCGAGAGCCCGCCTGCTCGACCTGCTCGGCAAGAGCGTCAGGCAGTCGCTCAAGCTGCGGGAATTCCTGGAATCGGAGCACGATGCACTCAAGTCGCAGGACGTAGGCGGACTGCCGGAACTGCTCGCCGAGAAGCGCCAATGTGTCGATACACTCAAGTCGCTGGACCAGCAGCGCATCGCGCGCTGCCAGGAAGCCGGCTTTCCGGCCGGGCCCGCGCAGATGGACGCCATGTGCGACTGGTGTGACGACGCGTCGGCACTGCGCAACGCCTGGAACGAGTTGTTGGCGGTCGCGGACGGTTGCAAGCGCCTGAACGACACGATCGGCGCGATCATTCACGCCCGCCGCAACCAGGCGGCCAAAGGCCTGGCGGTGCTTGTCGGCGGCGCGTCGACCGGCACCTACGGGCGTAACGCGGCGGATGGCGGCACCGGCCGTTCGCGCAATCTCGCCGAGGCCTGAGCGCCGGCGCGGGACACACGGAACACCCGGCTCGCAGGCTCCGCGCCTGCGGCCCGCAACACCGGCGCAAACGGATTTTCGCCGCGACGAAAGATCGAGGGACGCGATGAAGTACCGCCTGGAGAACCCGACCTGTCTGCTGGCCGCGGCCATTGCCGCCGTCGCCTGCAACAGCGGATCCTCGCCGGACTCGGCCGTCGCGGGCAAGGCACCGCTGCCGCCGGTGAGCGGCCCGTCGTTCCCCTCGGACGATGAAGTCATCGGGAAGTTGTACGACCCGACCTACAGCGTGCCCGCCGGTTTCTTTGTCGACGAACGTGCGAATACACCGGGGAGCTACACCGTCTACCACGTCAAGGATGCCTCCGTTTCCTACGAGCTCTGCACGGACGATTTCGCGACCGCGGAACGCTGGGAGGCCGACGACAACGCGGCACGCCATGTGAATGGCTACTACGTGGGGCACGTCGAGAACGACCGCTACTTCGAGTTCGTACGCGAGCTGAGCTACGACGACGACGTCGGTAACGTCGGCGAGCTGACGACGCCGGGCTTCTCGCGCGTCTTCAAGTGCAGCTACGCCGTGCGCGACGGCGTCGACCGCTCGCAACTGACGGGCTTCGCCGGCATCCTCAACGCGCGCCCTCTCGACGACACGGCGCTGCGCGACTTTGTCGAATATTTCTGGCAGTTCACGTTCTTCGACGTTCGCGCGAGGAAGGTGCTGGACAGCTACACGAGTGGGGCTCCCGGCGCACCGGGCCGCACGCTGCTGCTCGCCTTTGCGACGGTACAGGGCGCGGGGCAATGCGACCTGGTCGAAGTGGTGGAATGGCGCTTCGACGCGAACTCGGGGACCGGCGAAGTCAACAGTCGCTTCGAGACCGTCCGCAGCTTTAGCGCGGAAGTCGTCGACGGCGCACCGCGCGTCTGCACCGCACCCTGATCCCGCCACGCTGATTCCGCAATGCGTACGTCGCCGGCAGGTCGCTTGCCGGCGGCCTGCGGTCGTGGCGTAGTGGTTGTCGGGGAAAACCCGGAAGGCGGCGTTGACCGGCCGGGCATCGCCGGGCCCCTGTTCCGCGATCCGGTGAATTTGTGCGGAGTACCGTGACATATCCCGGACACAAACCGGATCACGTCGACTGCTGTTGGCAGCGGAACCGTCGAAAGGACCGGTCCGCCCAGCCGATCAACACCGTGATCGTCCGCGACGAGTCGGCCGTGACACCGCATTCGCCTGCGTTAAACCCTGTATCGGCCCGCCGGGGTGATACTTTAGGCGCCGGCTCCAATGACCGGCGGTTGCCTGATCCGGAACGCCGGGGAGCATTCCGGTCGTATCCCTGCGTTAGACTGGCCGGGACTTGGACCTGTACAGGACAATCCCGATGAAGTATCGGCTGGCACCAGCAGGCCGGCTCGCTGTGGCCGCGACCGTCGTTCTCTTGCTGGTGGCATGCACCCGGAGCGAGGGACCTCGCTACGACATCACCGAAGGCCGGATACCGATGCCGGACGGCGTCACGCTGGCGGCGGACTTCTATTGGCCGCCCGGGGCGGACCGCTCGGCCCGGTATCCCGTGCTTCTCGAGTATCTCCCCTACCGCAAGGACGAGTCACGGAGCCGCAACTACTCCCTGTATTCCTACTTTCTCGAACACGGCTACGTCGTGGCCCGTGTCGACATCCGCGGCACGGGCAACAGCGGAGGCACCACGATTCCCTACGAGTATTCGGATATCGAACTCGACGACGGCGAGCGCGTGATCGACTGGCTCGCGAAGCAGCGCTGGTCGACCGGCAAGGTCGGCATGTTCGGGATTTCCTGGGGCGGATTCAATTCGATCCAGATGGCGCTGCGCAACCCGTCCGCACTCAAGGCGTTCGTTGCCGTGATGGCGACGGATTACCTGTACGCCGAGGACGTGCACTACATCGACGGCATCATCCACACCGATTCGTGGATGATGAGTCACGACCTGTACAACGCCCTGCCCGGCGCGCCGGACTTCGTCCTGGACGACGCCTGGGCGAAGCAACGCTTCGACGTGCAACCCAGTGTCTACGCGTACATGCGACAGCAGCGCGACGGGCCGTTCTGGGACCGGGCGTCGGCACGCGGCCAGTATGACAAGATCCGCATTCCGGGCTATCACATCGGCGGTTGGTACGACGGTTATCGCAACAGCCTGCCGCGAATGCTCGAGAACGTTGAGGCGCCGGTGAAGGCGATGATCGGCCCCTGGGATCACTACTTCCCGCACAACGCCTGGCCGGAACCGCGGGTCGAGTGGCGCCGCGAAGCCGTGCGCTGGTTTGACCACTGGCTGAAGGGCCAGGACACCGGCATTCTCGATGAACCGGCGCTCGCCGTGTACGTGCGTGACTGGACGCCGCCGGATCCAGCGCTCGAGCACGTGCCCGGTCACTGGCGCTGGGAAGACGGCTGGCCGATCGGACGCACCGACTACCAGGAATGGTATGCCCAGCCTGACCATGGCCTTGCACGCCGCACGGCGGACGAAGCGATGCATCCACTGACCTACCGGCCTTCCTCGGGACTCGAGGGCGGCGGGCCGACGATGTGGTGGGGCAGCGTGACGCCCGACCAGCAACCGATGGACGACGACAGCCTCGTGTACGACAGTGCGCCGCTCGAGGGGCCGCTCGAAATCCTCGGGCGACCGGTGGCGCGTATCACCGTGTCCGCGGACGCGCCGCGCGCCAACTGGGTGGTGCGCATCTCGGACGTGTCTCCTGACGGGCAGGTAACGCAGGTCGCCGGAGCCGCGTTCAACGGCACGCACCGGAATTCGGCGCGCGCGCCGGAAGACATCGTTCCCGGCGAACCCTTCACTGCCGACGTCGATCTGCACTTTACGTCGTGGGTGTTCCCGCAAGGCCACCGGATTCGTTTCGCGATCAGCAATGCGCAATGGCCGATGCTGTGGCCGACGCCCTACTCGACCGAGACGTCGCTCGCGATCGGCGGTAACGACGGCGCACGCATCACGCTGCCCGTCATCCCGCCCGCCGGCGCGGAACCCAGCCCGGCGTTTGCCGACCCGCAATCCGACCCCGTGCTGCCGGGCTACGAGACGATCGATGCCGGCAACATCACTGGCTACGCGGCGATTTCAGAGATCGAACGTGACCCGGACACCGGTGAGGCCTGGGGCGTCGCCACGAATTTCGGCGCCACGCGCTACCCGTGGGGCATCGAACGCTACGAGGAAGAAATCGAACACCGGACGTCGGACATGAACCCGGCGGTGACGTCCGTCACAGGCCGCTACAAGCTGACCGAGGAGCTTGATGACCGGACGCTCGAGTTCGAACAGACGGTCGAATTCTCGAGCGACGAAAAGAACTTCCGCCTCCGCTTCCACCGCTGGGTAGACGTCGACGGTGAACGGTTTCGGGAGAAAAGCTGGGACGAGGTAATCCCGCGCGACTTCCAATAAGAGAAACAGTGCCGGACAGGTGATTCGACCACCTGACGCCCTGGCGTCGAAGAATCGATGGTGTTGTTTGCGGGCATTGCCGTAGGGAGCGTCGTGCTGGAAATTGCGAAACATTCGATGGCGTTCCTATTGCGCATACCAACGACGGCCAGAAACCTGATGCTTCGAGTAGCCCGCCTGTGTTTGGAATGCCGCCCAGACAAAGACACAAACTTGAGAATCAAGCAGCGTCAGAAGAGACTCGACGACCAAGCAAGAGAAACTTGCCGAATGGAAGGTCCACTCTTTCGAAAGCAGTCATTCGAATGACTTGGATCGGTCTGCCGCCGATGTCTTCTATCGGCCAGAACCGGACGGTCATTGTCGGCGTCTGTGCGCCCAAAATGATCTCTGCCCAGTAAGGGCAAAGTTCATGAAGTACGCTCCGACCGCGATCCCGCTAAGGGCTGATATCGTCTCGCGCCCACCTTCGGCGTCGGCAAACATCATCAAGCCGACGGCAACTAAGAATGCTCCGACTACGAAGCCGATCCTTCGGAAGAGCCGTGATTCGTTGTGGGCATCGAACGCATCACGGATAGTCGTTGTTTGCGCCAGAGGCTCCGTAGGCTCTGGCCCTATCCAGTAGCGACTGTTGTCGCCGAAGGGTTCCCAAGCAACAAATGTCCTCCCATCGACCGAAAATTCACAGAAGACTTCTTCTCGAAACCATGACAGAAATTTTGGCTTTCGAACGATCTGCGCGCCGGGGATCGTCTCAACAACCCGACACACTCCCTTCCGGCCCAGTCCAACATTGTCGACTTCAAACGCAAAAAGACGGCCGTCTTCGTCGAGGAGTTCGTACGTTTTCATGTGGTAGCGCGAACGTCTCCTTCGGGTCATCAAGCGACAGTTTACAACAGTTCGTCTGAGCGTCGGCTAACCAAACCATTGCCGACCTTCGAACACGTTACCGCGGTAACGCCTCAGCCGAGCGACTGCTACTGCGGAGAGCTGCCGCTCAAGCCACATCCTGGAAAATCTCTGCTCTCGGCCAGAACCGGTCAGTCAGTTTTCTTCGCACACGCGACGATTTCAGCAATTGTGGCTGGATTGGTCGCCGTGATAAGTAATCGCTCCGATTGAGAGACATCTCCCACGATCACCTGATGTGTTGTCGTTTCGATTTGGCGACCGCCGACAGAGGACCGATACAGAAGCGACAGTCCCTTCCATTCCATACGCTCGAACGCTGAGTAGTCTGGTTCCACGAGTCCCTCCTCCTGCCCAGCATTCATGTAGACAACCGACGCTTGCTGGGCGGACAAGACCGCGACTGCATCCTCTGGTGCAACGTCCGGATTTAGCTGCATGTACTCCAAGGGGCTCACATCAGAGTTCCGTCGGAAGGTGACTCCCTCGACCTCATGTCCGGCGAAAAAGAAACCTCTCGCCAGCGGAAAATTCATATTGAGAACCCGAAGATCAATCGCATGCTCGGCTTCGAGAGAAGTACAGTCGGCGGTCTCTAGGAAGGTGCGAAATTCATCGACACTAGGCGAAGAATTTGCCGTACAGGCTAACGTCGCCCCAACAAGTATTGCGCTAAGAGTCTTCTTCAAGTTGGGATTCTCGTAATCTGAGCGAACGGCCGGTACGGGTCAGGAGCGGAAAGTGTAGCTCAGAATGCCTGAACGGTCGCTTCCGGCCAGAAGTGGCCGGTAGACGAGGTCGTCGGTCATTGGTTGAAGGCCCTGTCTTTTCCGGTGCGCTTGACGACTAACGAAGCCGCACTGCCTGCGCGAACGTACCTATCGAGATTTCCTGGGCCGGTTCCCCCGAGAACAAGACCTCGCGCCACTCCGGAGCGCCAATGGCAATGAACCGGCCGCCGCCCTGGTTGTAGAGGAGTGTGCGATCGTATTCGAAAACGTCTTTATCCCCGCGCGTACGCATTCTCAGGGCGATGCGCTCGCCCTCTGGGATGGCTTCGAACCAAAACGCTCCGGCGTCGTAGGTGCCCGCAAGGGCCGCCAGTTCTTCTTCTTCGAGTGGAATGTCCAGAACCTCGGGCTCTTCGAGTCCGAGCACAAGCCTTGCGAGCCGGGGCTCGAGTTCCTGCGCGATCGCGCTGGCGCCACTCAGATTGGTGAAGATAGCGATAGTGAGGTCGTCTTCAGGATAGCGCGTTAGCACTGCATAGAAACCCGGAACCCTCCCGGTATGCGTCGTCCGCGGCCGTTCGTCCGGCTGCGATAGCTCCAGACCGAATCCGTAAGGCCAGGTTCGACCGTCGTTAAGCGTTGCGGCCGAGGTCATACTCTCGAAGCTCGCAGCGGATACGACGATCCCGGATTCCAGCGCGCGCCCCCAGCGCGCAAGCCCATCCGCGGTCGTCCATGCAGAGTAGAGGTTCGGTTCCCAGACCAATTCGTATCCGTCGTCGTTCGCCGCATATCCGTGGGCTACGTTAGTCCGCTCGGGGTCGGGTCGCGGCGTCCACTTGCTATGAAATGCCTCGATTCCGGCAAGATCTGCCAACTCGGCGGTTGCATCGTAATAGGTCTGACCGGAGAGCTGCGCGATGACGTAGCAGAGGAGGTCGTAGTTCGAATTGCTGTAGGAAAACCGCTCGCCCGGCGAGAAGTAGAGTGCTTGGCCCTGGAATGCGCCAATGTCGAGTACTGAGTCGAACCCCTCACCAACAGCAGAATCGGGTATAGCACCCCACGGCGCTGAATCGGGATTGGTGCTCGGATCGTAATCGGGCAGGGTCGAGTGATCCTGCAGGCCAGATACCTGATGCAGCATCTGGGCGATCGTTATGACCTGCCCGTCGGTATTCAGTCGGGGGATGTAGTCGCTTATCGGATCGTCCAACCTGATCTTTCCGTCTTCGACGAGTCGCAGGACTGCCGCTGCGGTGAGCTGTTTCTCGATTGAGCCAATCGCGAACAGTGTAGTTGCGGATACCGGTATTTCATTCTCGATGTCGGCAAAGCCGTAGCCCCGCAAGAGTACCGGTTCGTCGCCAACGTAGACAGCGGCGGAAAGGCCGGGCAGTCGTTGTTCGTTCACATACCGCGAGACCTCCGCGTCCAATGCTTCGGCGAGATCATAGTCTGGCTCTTCGAATGATTGCGGTTCGGCTGAACAACCCAAGGTGGTTGCAGCAATCAATGCCAGAGCCGCAGGAATATTCAGGAAGAGTTTGGTCAACGAAGAAAAGCCCTGTGGAAAATCTCACTGCATCTTTCAGTATTCGAGTGAGGGTTTCAACGCTAAGTATCGACTGGCGGCTTCGGGTCAGTAGTAGCCATTTGATCTTACCTCGGATTGGTCATTCGAACGACTGGAAGGCGACCGTCACCCGACGGTCGCGACGACTATGTCATATGTCCAGTTGTTCCGACATCTCCAGCGCATCGTCAATCTCAATGCCGAGATAACGCACAGTGCTGTCGAGCTTCGAATGCCCCAGGAGGAGCTGCACGGCCCGGAGGTTCTTCGTACTTCGGTAGATCAACGTCGCCTTGGTCCGGCGCAATGTATGCGTCCCATAGCTGCCGGGCTCCAGGCCGATACTCGTGATCCATCCCTGGACGATCCGCGCGTACTGCCGCGTTGAGAGGTGCAAGGAGGAACGAATGCGGCTGGGGAACAGGTAGTCACCGGTCTGTAGCCCGGCAGCCGCAATCCAGGTTCGGGTGGACTCCCTTGTCCGGGGTGTCAGCTCAAAGCGGACGGGCCGCCCGGTCTTCTGTTGCAGTATCGACGCCCGAGAGCCTACGGTGCCGGCTGTTGCGACGTCCGCCACCTGCAGCTTCAACAGGTCGCAAGCCCGCAGCTTGCTGTCGATCGCCAGATTGAACAAGGCCAGGTCCCGGACCCGGTGGGCGGCTTCGAGCCGCATGCGCACCGCCCAGACCTGCTGTTGCGTCAGTGGCAGTTTCTGCCCCACCAGTCTGGACTTATTCCAGGGTGTACGGATGCCTTCTTTCGGTTTCAGTTTCCACATTGTCGATTCCTCCTCCTCGAGTGGAACCGCAATATGTAAACGAACCGTCCGCTATGCACCTCATTGCGGTCGCTCGAACGGCGTAGCCGAGCTAGAATCGTATGACTGCTACTGACCCAAAGCAGCCGGTCACGGAACTCGGAAAAAATGACGAAAAAGGACTCACTAACGGTTGATGAAGCGTACTTGGCGATGTTTGCTTTCATCGAAAAGAGATACCAGCTTACATCGTCAGATGATCTAGGTGCGTTTCTCGGCGATATGTCCTTGCTGTTTGCTGGCGGTACTGCCGATCCGGCAATTCAATACGATTGGGAGGAATCCGTCGAATTAGCCCGGGCCGGTAAGGTGGACGCAATGCAGCGACTACACAAGGGATAACGCGGCATTGTCCACTACAATTTATGTCAAGATGTTGGATGAAGGCACGGACGTTTGGCGCCCGGTCGTCGCAGAGAAGGTATCAGATGACGTGTTTCGATTAGTCGGTACCCACGATGACACTGAAGAATGGGAGTTTCCGACCGGTAGCCTAGTACTTGTTGAGAATCGCAAGTTGTCCTCCGGTATGCGTGTCGTCGCGGTCGCGTTGGCCGAGTAGCGAGCGTCTCCTTCTGGCCGGTAGCCGCCGGCCAGTCTGACTGAGGTAGAATGACGGCTCCTGACCCCAAGCGGTCGTTGCCAAGAATTTGCGCGGGAAGCTCAAATCAAGCGAGGAATCGATCATGCGATCGAAGCTCCTAACACCCCTATTGGCCTTGTTCATAGCGACTGCCGCGTCTGGCACTGCTCAGGCCCCCGATAAACTGCACTTGGACGGCGAGTCCTACCGTCTGAACACTAATCCGTTGGACTCCTACTTCGAGGAACACCCTGAGCAGCACCCGAGAGAGGCTGATGATGGTGACAATGTCGTCATGAGCAGCGGGCTTTGGCGTGGCTACATAGCGACATTTGAGGTTCTGGGAAATACGCTGCGCATTCGAGACTTCGAAGTCTACCGTCCCTCGGAGAATCGCGAAGAGAGGGCACAGTTAGTTTCTGAGGTTGATCGCTTTTTTCCGACGCCGGAGTCACGGCAAATGGACTGGTACTCGGGAATACTGGTGCTGCCGACTGGTGAGATGAAACACTATGTGCATCTCAACCATGGCTCAGTATTTGACGCATACACCTTGCTTCGCATAGAAGGTGGGCGTGTTACTGATCGTGCTGAAATGACTGGCGAAGAATTTATCCGCTTCAAGCACAAGCAATTCGAAATGTTTCGCCAGTCGAATGCGTACTTGGAGCTGGTAAACGAACTTCGCGATCCCGAGGATGAAGAACAAGAGCTTGATAGCTTCATCTTCGACTATGGAGGTTTCGTCGAGCACACCATGCTCGATTTCGATGCGGCAAGAGCAGCGACAGGCGAGAATTGACTGTCCGCCTCTGGCCGGTAGCCGCCTCCAACCTCTGTCGACTCGAACGGCCGATCTTCCCGAAAGCAGACGCGGACCGCCCACGTGCGCCGACCCTGATTAGAGAATCGGGGTCGAGCCGAAGTTTCCGTCACGAAAGAATGTGAAAGTATTGCGGCCTGACCCCATTTTCATTCTTGAGTGAAGGACTATGTAGAAGAGCCAAAAACCTTTCTGGCCTGCTCTGATAGTGTGTTTACTGACTCAAAGTAAGGCGCAGGGCCGAAGCTCACTCGTGACACGCCAGCTCTCGCAAGTCTGCCAACAGACGGCGCGCCCTCCATCATCATAACGTTGACGGGCAAGTTCGTGTATTCACAAACTTGGGAAATCATGTTCTCGTCAATAAGGCCAGGCAAGAAAAAGCCGCTTGCACCAGCTTCTTCGTACGCGTCAGCCCGTTCTCTCACTTCATCTAGTAAGGCAGCGTGTTCAGCTTGCGAGCCGGCCTGGAGAAACAAGTCGGTGCGGGCGTTGATAAAGACGGGCAAACCTAGTTGAGTTACGGACTCTCGAATTGCATTGATACGCTTCACTTGCGTGGATACTGGATGAATCCCTTTTGCACCTACTATCTGGTCTTCAAAATTGATGGCAACGGCGCCGGCTCGAATGATGCGCTGAACATTCAGGGCGATTTCATCAGGGTCTTCGGAGTAACCTCCCTCAAAGTCAATTGTCACTGGCAGCTCTGTTGCCGAACATATTCGGCTGGCAATTATTTCGACCAACTCAAGCGGGATTTTCTCGCCGTCTGAATACCCATGCGCAGCTGCGACAGAGCAACTTCCGCTAGCCACGGCCTTCGCTCCGGCTTTCTCAACCGCTTGTGCTCCTCCGGCGTCCCAGATATTAAAAAGAACAAGAGGGTTGTTCTCTTGATGGAGATCTGCAAAGTGCTTGGCTTTCTGAAGTTGGTTCATTAGCGCCTCCAAATAGTCACTGCACCCAGTGTATGATCGATGCTGAGGCGCTCTGGCCGAAATCGGACCTTAACGTCGAAAAATGGTCGAATAGAACTCAAGAAAAATAGATACCTACCGCGCATGAGTGGCGGCTTCCGGCCGGAAGTAGCCTTCCACACGGTTTCAGCTACAATTTCCGCTTCTGACCCAGAGCAAACACTTCCGGCCTCCAGTGCAGTTTTCACTAAAGACAAAGATCTCGACTGCGAAATATCAGCAAACAAGGCAGTTCTACGAGACTGTGTTTAGCATGATAGTTGCCGAAGAGTGGAATGACCCAGGCGACGTTGGCGTGATACTTTCCTTGCCCGAAGGACGACAAGAGGCCTTTCTGGAGGTCTATCTTGTTGAGCAAGAAACGACGTTTGAAGGCCTTAGTCTGCAATTCCGTGTAGACAGTCTTTCCGAGTTTCAGGCATCGTTGCCGGAGGACGTTGGCTTTGACGGCCCGACCGTCCGACCGTGGGGCTCAAAATACCTATACTTGAGCGACCCGAATGACATACAAATTATCGTCTACGAGGGAGGGCTTTAATTCTGCCCGTTCCGCTCCACGGATTCAGGCGCGACCTACCGCTTCTGGCCGGAAGTAGCCGTCTAGGCATTCTGAGAAACACTTTCCGCTTCTGACCCTTTTCTGCCGGGCACACGTCACCAAATTGACCAGGAATTACTCGTGTTTGTCACGTCAAACAACTCTGAATCGGGGCTTGATGCGATCGTAGCTCTAGAGCCGGATGACGAGAGCCCGCACTCAGTTTGGCTGTATTTATCGAACGGCGATGAGATCATCTCCGATTGTTTCTTGGTCAATCTCATTGAGCCGGAGGATTCTGTTTGCAATCCTGAAAGTCAGGATGCGCCACCGCCAGCAATACGACGGTTCTTGACCTCCAGCGTGCCGTCTGGATTACCGAACGAAAGTGACCTGGATTTCAGATGGTCGGAGAGCGGCAAGGATGTCGCCGTTTCGATTGGTGGAACCGTAGTCGGGTTCGTAGTATCGGGCGAGAAACGCGGTTACTCCCGTGCTCTTCGCTACGCTGGACCGTGGGGCAGTCCGTGGTCGGACGAGATATTCAATAGTTACTTTTGAGCCTGAAACGGATGGCTGGTATCGGCCGGTAGCCGCCGGCCAGCCTGCCGGAGGTAGTATGAAGGCTACTCACCCGTAGCGGACATTGATTACCGCCTCGCGTACGGCGGCGCTTTCAAACCAGGGTACAGGAAGCACAGCTTGGCCAAGTCGTACACAATGTCCTGGACCTCGAGAGCATACGATGCGCTCCCGGGAAATCCGATTTGGATAGGCGCCTTTTTCGCGATCGGGCTGCTTATTGTGTTCATTGTCGGTAGAGCTATTTTCGGCGGCGCCGATGAAGCCGCGTCCAACGATCTTCGAATCGCCATCACTCAGATACTCAATAACCGCATACTGCGCAACAGCCTATGCCTATGTGCTCATGGTGGCGTGCCGATCAACACATGAGCTGTCGCTTGCCATGTCAGACTTGCCGGATTGGCAAGCAATGGTAGACCGGGCCGGCAAGCATCCAAAGTGGATATTGCCCCTGTTAGGTGCAGCGAGCTACCTAGTCATCGGTATCGGTGTCACCAATGCAACTACGCCGGATCCAACGAGTCCGTGGTACTGGCAGGGCTGGAGCTACGAGGTCTTCTGGCATCGGGCAACAACCGTAGCATTCGTATATTGGCTTGGATAGAGAACCGGCGGCGGCTGTTCCCAGGAGCTGACGTTCGCGCCATGCGTTTCCGCGGAAACGTCATTGAGCGGCTGCTTCACTTCGCGTAGCAGCCCCTTGGTTGGCGATAGCCTCGAAAGTTGTTGACGATCCTTCTCAGAACCAGCGGTGATTCAATAGTGCGACAGAAATCAGCCCCAAGCCGGCGAGATCCGAAACCCCTCTGCCAAGCACAGGAAGCAATGCTCCCAGAGTCGTTTCTCTCTAGCCCAAGAGTCTGTGACTCCAACGAATCCTGGCGGGTAGCACGATAGTGGTCGTCGGAACTCTGGTTATGCTCTTTTTTTCGTGGGTCTTACTCCGCGTGACGGTGCGTGAACCCCTGGCAGTCCTGGGAATCGTTCCGACCAAGCAACGCATGATCGCGTTTATGGCCGGAATGTTTTTCATGGCGCTCGTAGCGGTCATCAACTTCACGTGGCAAGCCCACTTCAAGGAAATATCCTACCAAGTCAATCCTGACTATGACCTGCGCCAGCTGCTTGGCGGTTCTGTCTGGGTGCTATCGGCGGTGCTCTACGAGGAATTGCTCTTTCGTGGCGTTCTGCTTTACCTGCTTATCCGTTACGTCGGCATCGTGAAGGCGTGTCTGCTCAGTTCCATTGCTTTCGGTGTGTACCACTGGTTCAGCTACGAAGTGTTCGGCTCCCGCCTGGTACTGATGATCTACGTTTTCCTGGTCACCGGGGCCGGTGGCTGGATGTTTGCATTTGCCTACGCCAAGACCCGGTCTCTATATGCGCCGATCGGACTTCACCTGGGCTGGAACCTCGTGGCCGCCGTGGTCTTTTCTTCCGGCCCGATCGGTGAGCAGTGGCTGATTCAGCGGGGTGAGGGGGATTATGGGAGCGAGTGGGTAACTCTACTGTTCTTCACCCTTCAGACAATCATCGCTCCCGGATTGGTAACCTGGTACCTGCAGAGATTCTATCGCCCGGAAACGGGCCGAAAAGCGCCCCACAATCGCCCATGAGGCCAGTCGTTCAAACGTCCGCTGACTGCGGGAAGCCGACCGTTGCATTGCTTGGGGGAAGCCAGCAATGCTGCCGCGACCCCTGGTGAGCAGCTATCCGCAAGACCCGCTCAAGCCTCGCAAAGCCCGCCAAATTACCGACTTGCTGTGCCACGCCCGACTGAACACGAAAATGGGGCTCATCCCTGAGTTTGCGGTTGGTCGCTGCGACGGCGTATCGAAGAGAACTGGCCGTTCACTCGGTTGCCCAGGAAGGCAACCCTGATTCTCCGGCGTTGCCAAGCCTGGAACTCGTGCCAGGACCGGCCTACGGCCAGTGGGCGGCTGATCATCAACGATCCGAGGATGTGTGATTAACCGAACCTGGAGGCTGAGCCAGAGCCCCTGACAGGCGAGTACCGCGAAATGGATTCCGTTGCGGGTGCCACTACTCATGTACGATTGCACGAATGAAACCCCGCCGAACACATCCCTGGCGCTACGACGTTCGTGGCGTGCTGCGATTTGCCCCGCTTGACGGCATCGAAACGCCGGTGCGTATCTTGTCGGACGACGAGATCCGGGCTCTCGGCTACTCGATCTCCGTGCCGCACGCAGAGATCGCCGAGGCACGGGTCATGTGTCAGCGCACGCACCCGGACAAGGGCGGCGATGCCCGGGAATTTCAACGCTGGAAGCAACGCCTGGACAAGCTGCGGCGGCGGCGTTGAGACAGTGCGCAACGCTGCGCGCTCCTGGCGCCGGTAACAAGGTCAGCGGTAGTGAATCAGCGTGCGCAGGCAGCGAAAACCGCCGCACAAACGCATAACCCGTTGATTTAAATGGTGCCGGATAGGTGACTCGAACACCTGACCCCCTCATTACGAATGAGATGCTCTACCAACTGAGCTAATCCGGCACGGATTTTCCTGGCCGCGTGGCCACCGGGCAGGACGCCCGGGACGCAGCGGCGCGCAGTATAGCGGTGCCGGCCCCTCCGTGAAAGGCCGGGCGCCGATTTTTGCAGGCCGCGCCGATCAGTCCGCGTCGCGGACGCGGATCAGGACCTCGACGCTTTCCTCGGTGGTGCCATCGGGCAGCGACGGCAACTGCGCGAAGGCCACCGCGTCCTCCGGGATATCGTGCAGCTCGCCCGTGCTCACGTTGTAGAAGTGGTGATGGGTGTGCGTGGTCGAATCGTAGAACTTGCGCACCGGGTCGACCATCACCTCCTTGACGATCCCACGGTCACCGAACAGGTTCAGCGTGTTGTACACGGTGGCCTTCGATACCCGGCTGCCGGCCGTGCGCAGCCGGTCGATGATCTGGTCTGCCGACAGGTGCTGCGGCCGCGCCAGCAGCACGCCCGCGATCTCGAGGCGCTGCGGCGTGGGCAGGACGCCGTGCTTTTCAAACAACGCGAGTATGTCCGTTCGGGACATCGTGCAGTCTCCAGAATATTGAGCAGCTGCGCAGTATATTCGAAAACGCCCGGAAAATGACCAGAAATTCGGTCGGCAACGCGGACGTCACCAAGGTTTCATTGGCCTTACTTTACTGCATGCGACACGGAGGTCCAGCATGCCGTTCACACCGGTACGCCCGCCCGGGTTCACGCTGCTCGAACTCCTGGTGACCGTGGCGGTGGCGGCCCTGCTGCTTGCCGTCGCCGTGCCGTCGTTCGATGCCATGATTGCCCGCCAGCGCCAGTCCGCGGAGATCAACGCGCTGTTCCACGCCGTGCACGGGGCGCGGAAGGAGTCCATCCTGCGCCGCCGGGTCGTGTCCATCTGCCCGAGCCCCGACGGTGCGCGCTGCGCGCCCGGCCGGGACTGGTCGGCCGGCTGGATAATGTTCGAGAACCGCGACCGGGACGAGCCGCCGGCGGTCGACGAGGGGGAACCGGTGCTCGACCGGCACCGCGTCGATCCGCGCATCCGGCTGACCGCGAACCGGCGCGGCTTCACGCTGCGCGCGACGGTGCAGCGCGCCACGAACGGCACGTTCGTGGCCTGCGACGCCGCGGGCCGCGTGGCGGCCAGGGCGTTGGTCGTGAGCTGGACGGGGCGGCCCCGCGCGGCCCTGCGGAACAGCCGCGGCGAGCCCTATGCCTGTGCGGATTAAGTTAAATCGCCTGCCCGCCGTTCGACCGTTCGTCGGCGGTGCCCGACCGCTCGTCGGATACTCGTGGGCGGCAGGCACCGTGACCGTATATTGCGCGCATGAAAACGCAAACCGGCACCACCCTCCAGGCGGGGTTCACGTTGTACGAACTGATGATCACGCTGACCATCGTCGGCGTGATTCTCTCGTTCGGCATGGCGAATCTCGGTGACTTCAACCGGAACGGTCGGATGACCGCGACGGCCAACGACCTGCACGCCGCGTTCCACCTGGCGCGCAGCGAGTCGGCGCGGGCCAAGGCGAACATCACGATCTGCGCCAGCGCCGACCCCATGGCCGCGGTGCCGGCCTGCGGCGGCACCTGGGACCAGGGCTACATCGTGTTCCAGGACGGTGGCGCCGACCTGCAGGTCGACGGCGCCGATGCCATCCTGCGCCGTCATGGACCGGTGGAAAACAACGTGACGCTGAATTTCACGAATGGCGCCACGTACTTCAGCTATGCACCGACCGGTCTCGGCCGCGGCAACGTCGGCGGCAATCCCGCCGTTGCTCAGGTCGTCATGTGCGATGAGCGGGGCAACGTCACCGCGGCCGGCGGCAACTCGGCCGCGCGGCTGTTCGTTGTCACGCCGCTGGGGCGCGGCACGATCCTGCGCGACAAGGGCCAGATCAATGCTGCCGGCGGTTGCCCGTAGCCCACGCACCGGACATTCGAAGGACGCATTACCCATGATCAAATCGATTCCCAACGCTCACGGACGGCACCAGCGCGGCTTCTCGCTGATCGAGGTGCTGGTTGCCCTGATCGTCATGTCGGTAGGCATGCTCGGCATCGCCAGCCTTTACGTCCAGAGCATGCAGGCGGGGCGCACCTCGCTGTTCCGCCACAATGCGGTGACGCTGGCCGGCGACGTCGCCGACCGTATCCGCGCGAACCCGACCGCGGGGGTGGCTTACGAAGGCGCTGGCGCCGATGCCGGCTGCATTGCGGGAGGCGTCAACTGCAGCGCCCCGCAGATGGCAGCTCAGGACGTCCTCGTGTGGCAGGAGCAGGCGCAGGATACGTTGCCGGGCGGCCAGGTGAACGTCGTATTCAATGGTGCCGTTCTGCCCCCCACATACCAGATCCAGGTGGCATGGACCGAGCCCGAGGGTCTGCAGAACTACACGATCACGATTCCGGTGCGGGGGAACTGAACATGGCTATTCGACGTCAACAGGGCCTGACCCTCGTCGAACTGATGGTCGCACTGGCGATCGGCTCGTTCCTGGTCATCGGCGCGGTGCAGATCTACAACCAGAGCCGTCAGGCCTTCATCATCAACGAGTCGATCGCGCGGGTGCAGGAAACCGCGCAGTTCGCCATCGACACCATCGAGTCCGACCTGCGCATGGCCAGCAACTGGGGCCGTACGAGCCGCGGCCTCGCAATCGAGGGCCGCTCGCTGGCCGGCGACCCGAACCCCAAGAACCTCGGCGTGCCGGCCGACTGCGGCGCCGACTGGGTACTCGACCTCGCGATGCCCGTCGACGGCGCGAACAACGCCTTCAACCTGCCTTGCGCCGCTGTCGGCGGCGCGCAGGCCGCGTCAGACCTGATTACCGTGCGCCGCGCGACCGTCGCGCCGGCGCCTGCCCTCGAGCCGGGTCGCCTGCAGATTCAGACGACACGTGTCCAGGGCGAAGTCTTCGACGATGGCGCGGTACCGACGATGTTCAACCCGGCCGACTCGTCGACGCACAACCTGATGGTGAGCAGCTACTACGTTGCGCAGCCGGACCCGGGAAACCTGGTCCCGAACGTCCCCACGCTGCGTCGCAAGACGCTGACGGTCACCGGTGGCGCGGCGACGATCCAGGACCAGGAAATCGCGCCCGGCGTCGAGAACCTGCAGGTACAGCTCGGCATCGATGTCGACGAGGACAATACCGTCGACCGCTACGTAAACCCGGGCGACGAAATCTATGACCCGACGGCCGCCGGCTACGTGCCGGGCGCGCGTGTCATCACGGCCCGCATCTGGCTCGTCGTACGCGGCACCAGCCTCGAAATCGGCATGCAGGACGACACGGACTACGAGCCGGGCGACGTCGACCTCGGCGCATTCAATGACAACTTCCGCCGACTGCAGGTCTCGAAGACGATCCTGCTGCGAAACTCGCGGACCTGAACGAGAGAATGAAGACGATGAACTCACCAACTCTGAAACGGCAGCAAGGTGCGGCGCTGGTCATCGGCCTGATCCTGCTGGTCGTTATCACCGTACTCGCCATCTCGGGCATGAACACGGCGACGACGGAAATCGCAATGGCACGCAATGACCAGAACTACGAAAACGCGTTCCAGGCGGCGGAGACCGGCCTGGAGACCGCGCTCGCACGCGGCCAGTACGACACGCTGGCGGTTGCCGTAATGCCGCAGTACGTGTCGCCGGGCGGCCACGAATTCGTCGATGCGCGTATCGAGTTCGAGGACTCGACGCTGGTGCCGGACAAGGCATTCAGCCTTGGCGTCGGCAGCGGCATCGCCGCCTACCATTTCGTTGCCACGTCGCAGGCGGAATCGCTGCGCGACCCGGGCAACACGACGGATCGCGACGCCAGCGCCGTGCACACGCAGGCGTTCTACATCGTAGGTCCCGAATCGCCGACGCTGTAGTCCGGCCGACGCGGAGGAATTACTCTCATGAAACTCAAGACACTGTTCATCGCCGCCGCCCTGGTACTGGCCACGACCGCGGCCGCCGATTTTCGCACGGTCCAGCTCGCCCACGAGGTGGTACTCACGGACCTGCGCCTGCCGTCGTCGGAGTCGGGCACGATTGGCTTCAAGGCCTGCACCGACTGCGAGTACCGCACCGAACAGGTCACGGTCGAGACCTTGTGGTCGATCAACGGCCAACGCGTGTCGTTGGCTGATTTCCGCAAGGGGATCGCCCGCGTCACGAAACGTGACGAAGTGTACGTCACTGTCCTCGAACACCTCGAGAAAAACCGGGTCACGGAAGTCTCGGTCGTCCTCCGGTAACCACGCCGCCGATGCGTGAGGGAAGCACCATGAAACTGATTACAAGGAAAGCAGGATTCTTCGGCGCCGGCCTTATGGTCGCGCTGGCATGCGGCGCGCCTGCGCTGGCCGACGACACCGAGCTGTTGCTGGTCAACCCCAATCTGCAGCAGGCGCCGAAGCCGAACATCATGTTCATCCTCGACTCCTCCGGCAGCATGGGCTCGCAGGAGGAAACCCGCGAGATCTACGACTCGACGGACACGTATTCGGGCACCTGCGACAACGACATGCTGTACTGGACCGAAGTCGACGCCGTGCCGAGCTGTGACGCCGGTAACGAGCGCTTTTTCGAGAAGACGAGTTTCGTCTGCGACGCCGCAAGTCGCCAGCTCACCGGCATCGGCAGCTACACGAATGTCATGGCGCAGTTTCGCGACGGCGGCTCGGGCTTCTTCAGCGTAATTCTCGGGCTCGACAAGTACCGCTGGCAGCAGCTCGAAAGCGGCAACGCGACCGATATCATCGAATGCCGCAAGGACAACGGCGTGCATGGCGACGGGGACCCGGCGCTGGTGTACGCCCAGGCCGGCGGCGACGTGGCGCCGTTCACTGCTGACCCGGACGACCGGGTGTCCTGGGGCAGCTGGCCGACCAGCCAGACGGTCACCGTCTACGACGGCAACTACCTGAACTACCTGCAGAACCCGGTCATGGTCGATCGTTCGCGCATCAACATCGTCCGCGACGTGACCAAGGTCGTCCTGAACTCGGTCGACAACATCAACGTCGGCATCATGCGCTTCAACAACAACGCCGGCGGCCCGGTCCTGCTCGGCATGACGGACCTGGACTCCAACCGCGCGGCGGTGGATGCAGTCCTCGACTCGATGAATGCGGGTGGCGCCACGCCGCTCTCCGAAGCACTCTACGAAGCCGCGCGTTACTGGCGCGGCCTTCCCGCCTACTACGGCGAGAACATCAACGAGCACCAGACGGACCCGAACGCCCTCGTATCGAACAACCCGGAGGTGTACAAGCAGCCGCCGAGCGACGTCTGCTCGAAGAACTTCAACGTGCTGCTGACTGACGGCGCCCCGAACCAGGACTTTGAAACGCCGAACCTGGTCGACTCGCTCCCGAACTGGTTTGCGACCGTCGGACACTCGGGCTGCGACGGCACCGGGCAGGGCCTCTGCCTTGACGACGTCGGCGCGTACCTGTATCGCGGCGACATCGCGCCGACGGAATCCGGGATGCAGGTCGTCACTACCCACACGATCGGCTTCGCGATCGACCTGCCGATCCTGGCAACGACGGCAGACGCCTCCGGCGGCGAGTACTTCCTCGCGGATGACGTGGAGAGCCTCACGCTGGCGCTGCTCAAGATCGTCGCTCAGATCTCGGACCGCTCGCTGTCGTTCGCGGCCCCGGCCGTGGCGGTCAACACGTTCAACCGTACGCAGAACCTGAACGACCTGTACCTGACCACGTTCGCGGCGCGGCAGAACCTGCACTGGCCGGGCAACCTCAAGAAGTACCGCATCGCCGGAGGCGGCGTCGTCGACAGCAACGGCCTCGACGCCATTGATCCGACGACCGGCTATTTCAAGGACAACTCGCAGAGTTACTGGACCGCCGGCGTCGACGGCAATGACGTCACTCTGGGCGGCGCGGCAAACCGGCTGCCCGACCCGGCCGTCCGAAACTTGTTCACGAACCAGACGGGCAACAACAACCTGTCCGCGGGCGCGAACGCGCTCACCGTGGCCAATGAGAGCGCCTTCTCGCTGGCCGACTTCGGCCTGACGGGCTCGGCCGAGGAACCGACGAAGGAGCAACTCATCCGCTGGGCCCGCGGCGAGGACATTCTCGACGAGGACTTCGACCCGTCCACGACCGTTCGCTACTCGATGGGCGACCCGCTGCACTCGCAGCCGGCCGCGGTCGTCTACGGCGGCGACGAGCAGAACCCCGAAGTCGTGGTGTTCACTGCCACGAATGACGGCTACGTGCACGCAATCGACGGCGTGACAGGCCAGGAACTGTGGGCTTTCATTCCGAAAGAGCACCTGCCGAACCTGGTCAAGCTGTTCTTCGACCCGGAGGCACAGTTCAAGAACTACGGCGTGGACGGCGACATCGTCCCCGTCGTGGCCGACCGGGACCGCGACGGCGTCATCGAACCGGGCGACGGCGATTTCGTGCACATCATCTTCGGCATGCGCCGCGGCGGTGATGCGTACTACGCGCTGGACGTGACCAACAAGTACAGCCCGCAGCTCATGTGGCGACTCAGCTCGCCAGAGATGGGCCAGTCCTGGTCGACGCCGACCGTCGCACGAATCAGCATCGACGACCCCGGCCTGAACGCCGACAAGGCCGTCGTGATCATCGGCGGCGGCTACGACAACGTGCACGACACGATCTCGCACCCGGCCACGCCGGATTCGGATGGCGCCGGCCTGTACTTCATCGACCTGAAGTCGGGCGACGTGCTCTGGCGCGCCGGCCGTGACTTCAGCGCGGACCTGCAACTCCCCGCGCTGACCCGCGCGATTGCGTCGCAGGTCCGCGTCGTGGACCTGAGCGGCGACGGCTATGCCGACCGCATCTATGCGGCGGACATGGGCGGCCAGATCCTGCGGTTCGACATCACGAACGGCGAGGACCCGGTCGACCTGGTCGCCGGCGGCGTCATCGCCCAGCTCGGTGCCGAGGGCAATTCCGTGGGCGACGCGGATACCCGGCGTTTCTACACGTCGCCTGACGTGTCGATCTTCAACGACAACGCCCAGAACCGCCGCTTCCTGGCGATCAGCATCGGCAGCGGCTACCGCGCGCATCCGCTCGACAACACGAACAACGACCGCTTCTACTCGCTGCGCGACAAGGCAGTGTTCAACCGCCTGACACAGGCCGAGTACAACGCGTTCGACGTCATCACGGAGTCGGACCTCGTGGAGGTCAGCGGCCAGGTCGGCACCCAGGTCACGGAAAACGACCGAGGCTGGATGTTCACGTTGCCGCCGTCGCAGAAGGTGTTGTCGACATCGGTCACGTTCAACAACGAGATCTTCTTCTCAGCCTTCTCGCCGGACAACGCGGCGGCAGCCACCTGCACCGCGGGCCGCGGCCAGAATTACCTGTACCGAATGGCCGTACTGAACGGCGACCCGATCGCCGACCTCGACGGTATCGCGGCGGGCGAGGAAGACCAGGCGCGCGTGACGGATCTCGCACAGGGCGGCATCGCCCCGTCGCCGCGATTCCTGTTCCCGAGCGCCGACGACCCGAACTGCGAGGGCGAGGACTGCACACCGCCGCCGATCTTCTGTGTCGGCGTCGAGTGCGGCGACCCGGGCTTCGAGAACCTCCCGGTCCGGACGCTCTGGACGCAGGACGGCATCGAGTAAATTTTCGGGATTTGAGTAATGGTTCCGGGCACTTGCGGCCCGAAACCGGGAAAATGCGAAAGGTGACACGACGTCACATGACCTGCCGGATGGCGGGGAATCGGAGTAAGGACTATGGCATTTCGCAACGGATACCTGGCCCTGGTGGCCACGGCACTGACGCTCCCCGCAGGTGCGGCAGAACTCGTCACGCTCGTCGAGGCGATCGAACTGTCGCCGTCGAACATCATCCTGCCGAGCTCGTTGAACGGCACGGTGACGTTTCTGCCTTGCGCAGGAGAGTGTGAGGACGAGCACCGGCGCGCACGCCTGACCCCCGACACCCGGTTTTCCGTCGACGGCAAGCGCGTGAAGTTCGACGTGTTCCGCCAGAACCTGGCGGCCCTTTCGCACGACGACGAGAACTATGCGCTGATTAGTGTCGACATGCAGAGCCTGACAATAACGAGCATCGACATCAGCGACTGAAGGAATTGAACTTCGTGTGACTGGATAGAGCGATCAGGTCACGGACAGACTTTGAAGAGGTATGGACACATGAACACGTCCGCAAAACGCTTCGCTTGGGCAACAGCGGGTGCGCTGATCACACTGATGGCCGGGACGCCGGCTGTCGCCGACGACGTCGAGCTGCTTCTCTCGACGCCGGGCGCCAGCAATGCGGCCAAGCCGAACATCCTGTTCATCCTCGACTCGTCCGGGTCGATGACGACGGTCGAGAAAAGCCAGGAGCCCTACGATCCGGGCACGACTTACACCGGGCCCTGCGATCTCGACATGTTTTATTGGACGACGAACTCCGGTATTCCGAAGTGCGGCAGCAATTACCGTTTCCGCAAGTCCGTCATGGTCTGTAACCAGGGCCTGACGCAACTTTCTGCCGCCGGTTCGTACACCGACACGATGGCGATGTACCGCAAGAGAAAAGGCAACTGGAAATGGCAGACGCTCGACAGTCGGGAAACCGACCGCGGCGTGGAGTGTAAGGCCGACTCCGGCAAGCACGGCTACGGCTCCGATCCCGAGGACGAGCCGTATGCCCGCTCCGGCTCGAACAACCCGCCCTACACTGACCGCAAGGGCTGGTCTGTCGACTGGGGCAGCAGCCCGACACACCGCATCTACACGGTCTACGACAGCAACTACCTGAACTGGTACTGGAACCCGCCGGGCACCAGCATGTCGCGCACCGACATCGTCAAGGCGGTTACGAAGAACGTGCTGGGGTCGATCAAGGACGTCAACGTCGGCTTCATGCGCTTCCACAACAGCCAGGGCGGTCCGGTCACGTTCGCGATCCAGGACCTGGACTCGAACCGGGCCGGCGCCAACGCCATCATCGATGCACTGCCGGCGAACGGCTGGACGCCGCTGTCGGAGACAATGTACGAGGCCGCACGCTACTACAGCGGACAGTCCGTTTATTACGGCGGCGCCTCGACGGACCCGGACGCCCTTGAATCCCTGGTCCCGATGGTTTACAAGCAGCCGGCCGAGTATGCCTGCGCGAAGAACTTCATCGTGCTTCTGACCGACGGTGAGCCGACGCAAGACAGGGACGTCTACTACCGCACTGGCTCACTCCCGAACTACCCGTCGGTCATGGGCCGAACCGGCTGTACCGGCGGTAACGTCGACGGCGCGTGCCTGGAAGACATCTCCGAGTACCTGTCGAAAGCGGACATCAACCCGAACGTCGACGGCACGCAGTCGGTCACGACGTACACGATCGGCTTCTCGATCGACCTGCCGATCCTGAAGGAAACGGCTGAGCTTTCGGGCGGCGAGTACTATCTTGCCTCCGACGTGACCTCGCTGACGGCGGCGTTGACCGACATCGTCACGAACATCTTCGACCGCGACATTTCCTTCACGGCGCCGGCCGTGGCCGTGAATGCGTTCAACCGCACCCAGCACCTGAACGATCTCTATGTGTCCGTGTTCCGCGCTGCTGACAACGTGCACTGGCCGGGCAACATGAAGAAGTTCACGATCAAGGAAAGCGAGGTCCGTGACGCAAACGACGTGGACGCCGTCGACCCGACAACGGGCTACTTCGCTGACTCGTCGAAGAACTTCTGGTCGCAGCTCACGAAACCCGATGGCGCCGACGTGACGAAGGGCGGGGCCGCGAACGTGCTGCCGACCCCGTCGAATCGAAACGTCTACACCAATGTCGTGGACGGCAGCCTGAGAGTACAGCGGAACTCGGTATCTGCCGCCAACCTCTCCTCCTTCACACCGGCCGACTTCGGCCTGACCGGGGCGGAAGGCGAGCCCACGCTCGAGAAGCTGATCGAGTGGATTCGCGGGGCCGACATCAAGGACGTCGACAACAATCCTGCGACGACGGTGCGCAACGCGATGGGCGACACGCTGCACTCCGAGCCGGCCGCCGTCGTCTATGGTGACGTGTCCGGCAACCAGAACATCGTGGTCTTCAACGCCACGAACGACGGCTTCGTGCACGCGATCAACGCCGAAACCGGCGTCGAGAAATGGGCCTTCATCCCGCACGAGCTGCTCGTGAACCAGGCCGACCTGTATTTTGACGAGAACGTCGACTTCAAGACCTACGGTGTCGACGGCAACATCGTACCGATCGTCAACGACGCCGACGGCGACGGCATCATCACCCCCGGCAAGGATTTCGTGTACCTCGTGTTCGGCATGCGCCGGGGCGGCGACAACTACTACATGCTGGACGTGACCGATCCGGATGCGCCGTCGCTGCGCTGGGTGAAGACATTCCCGGAATTCGGCCAGTCCTGGTCGACGCCGTCGGTGGCCCGTATCAAGATCGCGAGTGCCGCGCAGACCAGTCCGCAGAAGGCCGTGCTGGTACTTGGCGGCGGCTACGACACCGCGCACGATTCAGCCGGCCACCCGGCCACGCCGGACGCGGAAGGCGCCGGCATCTTCATGCTCGACCTGGAGACGGGCGGGACGATCTGGCGCGCAGGGCGCGACGGCTTTGCCGACCTGCCAGTGTCCGGCATGACACGCGCGATTCCGAGCCAGGTGCGCGTCATCGATCTGAATGGCGACGGCTACGCCGACCGGATGTACGCTGCCGACCTCGGCGGCCAGATCTGGCGCTTCGACATCACGAACGGCATGACGCCGGACAAGCTGGTCGCTGGTGGCGTCATCGCTCAGCTCGGCGCAGAAGGCCTGTCATCGCCGAGTGCCGCCGACACGCGGCGCTTCTACACGACGCCCGACGTGGCAATGTTCACGGACAAGCGCCAGGACCGCCGCTACCTGGCGATCAGCATCGGCTCCGGCTACCGGGCACACCCGCTGGACAACAGCGCGTCCGACCGCTTCTACTCCATCCGCGATCCGAACGTGTTTTCACCGCTCACGCAGGCGCAGTACAACGCCTACCCGATCGTGACGGATTCCGACCTGGTCGACGTGGCCGGCAAGGCGGAGACCATCATCCCCGCGAATGGCAGCGGCTGGAAAATGACGCTGCCGTCCACCGAGAAGGTGCTGTCGACGTCCAGGACGTTTAATGACTCCGTCTACTTCGTGACCTTCGAACCGAAGACCAACAGTGACGACCCCTGCCAGGCCGGACTCAGCCAGAACCGCCTGTACCGGGTGAACGTTGCCAACGGCGACCCGATCGTGCCGCTCGGTACGGCGATTCCGGCCGATGGCGCAGCCGCGGACGACGCACGCATCACGCGCCTCGAACAGGGCGGCATTGCGCCGCAGCCGATCTTCCTGTTCCCGTCGCCCTGGGACAAGGACTGCGAGGGCGAGGAATGTACGCCGCCGCCGGTGGCCTGTGTCGGCGTCGAGTGTTTCGACCCCGACTTCCCGAACCGTCCAGTGCGGACTCTGTGGACACAGGACGGTGTAGAATGACCGGCGAACGCCGAAGGGAGGCACGCATGTACAAGCACCAGCGAGGCGTGACGTTGATGGAGTTGATGATCGTCGTGGTAGTACTGGGCATCATCGCCGCCGTCGCCTACCCCAACTACCGAGACTTCGCGGCACGCGCGAAACGCAACGAGGCCAAGGCGGCGCTGCTACAGATTGCGACGAACCAGGAGCGCTTCTACCTGAACAACCAGGCGTACACGAACGACATGACGCGGCTGGGCTTCAATGTCGCCAATAACTTCGTGACGGAGACCGGCTCCTACCGCATCTCTGTCGCCGGCGCGAACGCGAACACTTACACTGCAACGGCCACGTATCTCAAAGCGGACACCGAAGCCGGCAAGTGCGGCACGTTCACGATCCAGCCGAACGGTGACAAGACGTCGGCGCCGCTTGCGGACTGCTGGACCCGGACGCGCTAGTCGACGCCGTCAGTCGTCCGCCGTTCCAGCGGGCGCGCGGCCGGAGTAGAACAGCGAGTCGATGATCAACAGCGCGGCGCCGACCGAGATGGCGGCGTCCGCGAAGTTGAACGACGGGAACGGCCAACTTCCAAACCAGACCTGGATGAAGTCCGTGACGTGTCCGTATGCGATGCGGTCCACCAGGTTGCCGATGGCTCCGCCGAGCACCAACGCCAGGCCGGCCGCGAGCGGCAGCGGTGCCGTCGTCCGCGAGCGCCAGAGCCAGGCCACGATGACGATGCTGATCGCCGTGGCCAGCACGATGAAGAACCAACGCTGCCAACCACCTGCGTCGGCCAGGAAGCTGAATGCCGCGCCGGGATTCTTCTGGTGCGTGAGATTCAGGAAAGACGTGATGTTCACCCGGCCGTACTGCTCGATGAACTGAATGACGGCGAGCTTCGTTACCTGGTCGACCACGACGACGACGAGCGCCACCGCGATCCAGACGATGAAGCGGCGGGTACCCGGGTCTCGTGCGTGCAGCATTTCTCGTCCCCTCAGGCCGCGGTGGCCCGCAATACGGAGCGCGCATTGTCGGCGTCGCGGTGCATCTGTGCAACCAGGTCCGCGATATCGTCGTACTTTTCCTGTTCTCGCAGGTGCTCGATGAAGTCGACGTCGATGCGCTGACCGTAGATGTCGCCGTCGAAGTCGAACAGGTGTACCTCGAGCACCGGTTTCGTGCCGTCGAACGTCGGCCGCGAACCGACGCTGGCGACGCCATCCAGCGCTGCGTCACCCAGACCGTGCACCCGCACCGCGAAGATCCCGCTGACGGCACACTGCCGCCGCCGAAGGTCCACGTTTGCCGTCGGGAAGCCGAGCCGCCGCCCGACGCTCGCGCCGCGCACGACCCGTCCCGACATGCGGTACGGCCGGCCGAGGAGCCTCGCCGCGGCCATGAGGTCGCCGGCCGCGCAGGCCTCGCGGATTGCCGTACTGCTGACGCGGGTTCCGTCGACGACGACGCTCGGCACCTGCAGAACCTCGAAGTCCAGCGCGCTACCGAGCCGTTGCAGCAGCGCGGTATCACCGCTCCGCCGGTGGGCAAAGCGAAAGTCGTCGCCGACGACGACGGCGCGCGCATTGAGGCCGTGAACGAGGATGCGGCGAACGAAGTCGGTCGCCGCAATTTCACGCATCGACAGCGAAAACCGCGGGCAATAGAAGATGTCGACGCCGGCTTCGTCGAGCGCCTCGAATTTCTCGCGAAACCGCGTCAGGCGCGCCGGCGGTCGCGACGCCTGGAAGAACTCCTTCGGCGTCGGCTCGAAGCTCATTACGATACTGGGAAGGCGCTCGGGTGCGGCCAGCGCGAAGACTTCGCCGAGCAAAGCGCGGTGGCCAAGGTGCAGGCCGTCGAATGACCCGATGGTAACCACCGATCCGGCCTCGAGGCGGCGAAACGGGAGATCACCGAGGTGCCGGACGAGACGCAAGCTGTCAGCCCCGCAGGCCCAGCCGGGACGCGCGAAGACCCAGGGCAAACAGGCTGCCGAAATAGACGCCGGCCCCGGCGCCGACTTCCAGGGCCAGGCGCAGGACACGGTCCAGCGAACTCGCCGCCAGCCACCACTCGAGGGGATTGTGCATGAACACCAGTATCGCGCACATCGCGACACAGGCCAACGCAACCTGCAGGCCGAAGGCCGCCCACCCCGGCGACGGTCTCAGTACGCCGTCGGCCCTCAGCCTGTGAAACAGCAGGCCGGCGTTGAGCAATGCCGCGACCGACGTCGCCGCTGCCAGCCCCACGTGGGGACCAGGGTAACCAGCACGGGTCAGCCATGCGGCAAGGACGATACTGATCGTCGTGTTTACGACGAGCGCCGTGACGGCAATGCGCACCGGCGTGCGCGTGTCCTCGCGCGCGAAGAACGCCGGCGCGAGCACCTTGACGTAGGAAAACCCGACCAGGCCGGCTGCGTACGCCTGCAGCGCCATGGCCGTCATGCGCACGGCGTGCGCGTCGAAGATTCCGCCGTAGAACAACGTTGCGACCAGCGGCTCCGCGAGCACTACCAGCCCGAACGCTGCCGGCGCTGCGATCAGGAGCACGATGCGCATGGACCAGTCGAGTGTCGCGGCAAACTCTGCGTGGCGCCCCCCCGACCACAGGCGCGACAGGTACGGCAGCGTAACGGTGGCCAGCGCGATGCCGAACAATCCGAGCGGGAATTCCATCAGCCGATCCGAGAAGTACAGGTAGCTGATACTGCCTACCCCGAGCATCGACGCGATCATGCCGCTGATGAGGATGTTCACCTGGGCCACGGACGAACCGAAGATCGCCGGCAGCATGAGCCGCGCCGCGCGCCGCACGCCCTCGTGGCGCGGGCGCCACCGCGGGCGCGGCAATGCCCGGATCTGCGCGAGGTATGGCAGTTGGAACAGCAACTGCAGCAAACCGGCGATGAACACTGCGTAGGCCAATGCCATGCCCGGTTCGGCCAGCCGCGGCGACAGCCAGACCGCGCCGGCAATGAGCACGACGTTCAGGATGACCGGCGTAAACGCGGGCACCGCGAATCGTCCGTAAGTATTGAGAATGCCGCCGGCGAACGCCGTCAACGAGACAAAGAACAGGTACGGGAACGTGAACCTCAGCATCAGCGTCGCGAGGTCGAAGTCGCCCCCGTCGCCGATGAACCCGGGCGCGACCGCGATGATGATCAGCGGTGCGGCGACGACGCCGGCCAGCGTCACCACGAACAGTACGAGCGCAAAAGTGCCCGCGACGGCGTCGATGAACTCGCGCGCCTCCTCCGCGCCGTGCCGCTCCCGGTAGCGCGCCATCACCGGGATGAAGCCCGCCGAGAACGCACCCTCGGCAAAGAAGCGCCGCAACATGTTCGGGATGCGATTGGCGACGACGAAGGCATCGATGACCAGGCCTGCGCCGAAGTACCGCGCCAGCACGATGTCGCGGACGAGCCCCAGGATGCGGGAGATGAGCGTCATGCCGCTCACGACGGACGTCTTGGCGAACAGCCCCCGCCCGGTCACCCGCGGCAGGCCGTCCGCGTGTTCCCCGCCGGTATCCTGCTCCGGCCCGCGTGGTCTGTTCATAGCCCCCGGATTCTAGCCGGAAAAATCATAAAAATCAGTAATTTATCTGCCGCACCGAAGCTTCGCCGGAGACCGCAAGACGGCATTGACTTTGACCGTCGGGGCCTGAATAATACGCGGCTCTTTGAATCCGGACACGGTATTTTCGACGTGGCAAACATCAAGTCAGCGCAAAAGCGCGCCAAACAGGCCGAGAAGCTGCGCAAGCACAACATGGGCCTGCGTTCGCGCATGCGCACCAAGATCAAGAACGTCATCAAGGCCTGCGACGCCGGTGACAAGGATGCGGCCGTTGCGGCCTTCCGCGACGCGGTGCCGGTCATCGACAGCATGGTCAACAAGGGCATCGTCACCAGGAACAAGGCGGCGCGCCACAAGAGCCGGCTGAACCAGCGCATCAAGACGCTCGCTGCCTGACCCGGCGGGCAGAATAAACGCTTGGAAAAGAGCCCGCGAAAGCGGGCTTTTTTGCGTCAGGCGCCGTCGCCGGGCGGCCCGTCCGCCGCGTCCCCGGACTCTGCGTTCGCTTCCCGCAGCGACTCCAGTTCGCGCATCACGGCCTGGCCGAGCTCCCGCGTCCCGTCGCCGGTCGCCGCGCTGACGGTGAAGACCGGGCCGGCCCACCCCAGCGCCTCGAGCAACTGCTCGCGCCGCACGGCGAGTTCATCGTCGGCCAGCAGGTCCGACTTGTTCACCACCAGCCAGCGCGGCTTGTCGGAAAGCTCGGGCGAGAACGCCCGCAGTTCCGCTTCCAGCGCGCGAACCGCGGTGGCCGGATCTTCCGCCGGATCCAGCGGTGCGATATCGACGACGTGCAGCAGCAGACGCGTTCGCTGCAGATGTTTCAGAAAGCGGATGCCGAGCCCGGCACCGGCGGAGGCGCCCTCGATCAGGCCGGGGATGTCCGCCATCACGAAGCTCTGCAGACGCCCGACGCGCACGACACCGAGGTTCGGGTGCAGGGTCGTGAACGGATAATCCGCGATGCGCGGGCGCGCCTGGGACATTGCGCTGATCAGCGACGACTTGCCCGCGTTCGGCAGGCCAAGCAGGCCAACGTCGGCCAGGACCCGCAGTTCCAGCCGCAGGTGGCGCCCCTCGCCGGGCGTGCCTTTTGTCGTCTTGCGCGGCGCGCGGTTTACGCTGCTCTTGAAACGCGTATTGCCGAGACCGCCGCGGCCGCCTTCCGCCACCTTCCGGCGCTCGCCGTCGTGCGTCAGGTCAGCGAGGAGTTCCCCGGTATCGACGTCGAACACGGCGGTCCCGCAGGGCACCGTGATATCAAGGTCGTCGCCCGATCGGCCGGTCATGTTCCGGCCCGCTCCACCCTGCCCGCTTTCGGCGCGGTACTTCCGGGCGACGCGGAAGTCGGCCAGGGTATTCAGGCCGACATCCGCAACGAGGTACACGCTGCCGCCGTCACCGCCGTCGCCGCCGTCGGGGCCGCCGCGCTCGACATACTTTTCACGGCGAAAACTGAGGCAGCCGTGCCCGCCGTTGCCGGCCTGCACGCGGATCGTGGCTTCGTCGACGAAATTCATGCTTCAACAGGACCCTGACACGAAAAACCCCGCGGGTGCGGGGTTCTTCAGGCTGCGTACCGTGACCCCGCGGGCCCGGTGTGCTGCGTCTACTGTACGACGCTCACGAACTGGCGGTTTCGGGGGCCTTTCTTCTCGAAGACCACGCGGCCGTCCGACTTCGCGAACAGCGTGTGATCGCGGCCGACACCGACGTTCGTACCCGCGTGGAAACGCGTGCCACGCTGCCGAACGATGATGTTGCCGGCGACCACTTCCTGGCCACCGAAAATCTTCACGCCGAGTCGTTTACTCTCGGAATCGCGACCGTTCTTACTGCTACCGCCTGCTTTCTTGTGTGCCACTGTCGTCTACCTGTCTGTCTGTCGCCGCCGGCATTCTCGGACGCCGCAGCGAGTCCCGATTAATCGTCCGACTTTCCGGCCGCCTTCCTGGTGGCCTTCTTCTTCGTCGCCGTTTTCTTGGCCGCAGCCTTCTTGGCTGCCGGCTTTTTCGCCGCTGCCTTCTTGGTCGCCGCCTTCTTTGCGGCCGGCTTGTCGTCCGCCGACTTGCCGCCCGTCGAGCCGCCGATGGCCGTGATCTCGACCTCGGTGAAGAACTGGCGGTGCGTGCCCTGGCGCAGGTAATTCTGGCGGCGCCGGAATTTCACGACCGGCACCTTGCGGGACTTGCCCTGGCTCAGCACCTTGGCGCTCACCGACGTGCCGTCGAGCAACGGCGTGCCGACCTTCACGTCCTTGCCATCACCCACCAGCAGGACCTCGTCGAACTCGACCGAGGCGCCCTCGTCGGCGTCAATTTTCTCGAGACGCAGAACGTCTCCCGTTGCCGCGCGGTACTGCTTGCCGCCGCTGCGAAAAACCGCATACATCGTGCTTGCTCCGTTGCGCCGGCCGCTTTGCCGCAACCGACTGAGAAATAAGAGATTTTTGCGTGCTCGCCGGACCGGCCGGACGCCGGTCGCACGGCCGCGGCCGCAAAAGAGCGGGAATTCTATAGATTCCCCGTCGGCGGGTCAACGGCGTGCGGCGACGGAATTCCGGCGTCATTCAATGGCTTGCGGACGGGCCCGGCGGCGTCGCGTGCGCCCGGTTCCAGTCGCCACCGGGCGGTGATTCAGGCATCATCATTTTATGCACGCGGTAGATAACACACCAGACAGGATGGCCTTCGCGGACGTCCTCACCCTCGCGCGGGACGACATGTCCGACGTCGACGCCCTGATCACCCGGAGCCTCGAAAGCGACGTCGCGCTGGTGTCCCAGGTCTCCGAATACATCGTCCGGAGCGGCGGCAAGCGTCTGCGGCCGATGATCGTGCTCCTCGCCGCGCGGGCGCTGGGCTACGGAGGAATGCAGCATCACCGCACTGCGGCGATCGTCGAGTTCATTCACACGGCGACCCTGCTGCACGACGACGTCGTCGACTCGTCGGAGCGGCGCCGCGGCCGCCAGTCTGCGAACGCGGTCTTCGGCAACCAGGCAAGCGTCCTCGTGGGGGACTTCCTGTATTCCCGGGCCTTCCAGATGATGGTGGACATCGACAGCATGCGGGTCATGCAGATTTTGGCCGATGCCACGAACACGATCGCCGCCGGCGAAGTCATGCAGCTCATGAACGTCCACGACCCGGACGTCAGCGAAGACGCCTACCGCCAGGTCATTTACCGCAAGACGGCCCGGCTGTTCGAGGCCGGCGCCGAGCTTGCCGCCGTACTCGCCGGCAGCGGCCCTGACATCGAGGGGACCATGGCGAATTACGGCCGCCAGCTTGGGCTGGCTTTCCAACTCGTCGACGACGCGCTGGACTTCGACGCGTCACCCGAGGAACTCGGCAAGAATCTCGGCGACGACCTCGCCGAGGGCAAGCCCACGTTGCCGTTGATCCGCGCCCTGCAGACGGGCACCGGCCCCCAACAGGAGCTGCTGCGGACGGCCATCCTCGAGGGCGGCACCAGCCGGCTGGCAGACGTGCAATCGGTGATTGAATCGACGGGTGCGCTTGAGTACACTGCGGCGCGCGCGCAGGAGGCCGCCGACCTGGCGATAGACGCCTTATCCGATCTTCCCGACTCGGACTACAAGCAGGCCCTCGTGACGATTGCGGACTTTTCCGTCCGCCGCCGCTCCTGATGCCATCGGGGTATAGCTCAGCCTGGTAGAGCGCTATCTTCGGGAGGTAGAAGTCGTGAGTTCGAATCTCGCTACCCCGACCACCCATAAAAAAAGACCGCCCTCACAAGAGGGGGCGGTCTTTTTTTATGGGTGGTCGGCCGGGACTGGAACTCACCCCCAGAGTTCGATCCGAGGCGGGCAAAGCCCGCCGACAGGCGACTCGCCCCGCGAGTCGCCCATCTCGCGACCCCATCTCAATGAGACCCGCCCTCACAAGAGGGGGCGGTCTTTTTTTATGGGTGGTCGGCTGAGACTGGAACTCACCCCCAGAGTTCGATCCGAGGCGGGCAAAGCCCGCCGACCGGCGACTCGCCCGCGAGTCGCCCATCTCGCGACCCTCGTCTATTCAAATCCCCCATCGCTTGACATAACCCCCGGCCCCGCCTCTTCCCCATCCACCGTCAAAACCTCGACACCGGGCACAGAAACCGCCCCCCTGATTCGCTAAAACCGTGGCAGGACCATTGCGCCTGCCGCCCGCGGCAGGCTGACCCGGTGGGGACCCGCTGTGGCTTTGCCCAATTGTGAGAATCGGACTGCCTTTCGACTGCCCGGCTTGTTGCTGGTGTTGCAGCTCGCCGCCTGTGCCACGCCGGCGCCGGCGCCGGTCGAGGTGCCGCCGGACCCGCAGCCGCCTGCGTCCATCGACAACCTGCCGGACGTCGAGCTGCTGCCACCGATCACGGCCCGGAAACGCCGGATGCCGCCGCCCCCGCCCGTGCTGCCGGAACCGCCCGGAGTCGCGATCGTCCTCGCGAGCCGCGCCCCGGCGTACGAGGACGTCGCCATCGAGCTCAGCCGGCGCCTCGGCCGATTTTCGATCTTCGACCTGAGCGACAAGAGCCAGCCGCCTGAAGAGGCCTTTCGCGCCATCAACGACTCCGACTCCGGCGCCGTCGTTGCGATCGGCCTGCCGGCCGCGCGCGTCGCGGTCGCGCTGGCACGGGTGCCAGTCGTCTTCAGCCAGGTGTTCAACTACCGTGACGACGGTCTCGTCACCGACAACAGCCGCGGCGTCGCCGCGGTCGCACCCCCGGAAGCACAGCTGGGGGCATGGAAGTCGGCGAATCCGACACTCACGCGTATCGGCGCGATCATCGGCCCGGGGCACGATGCGCTCATCGAGGAAGCGCGGGTCGCCGCCGACACGCTCGGAGTCCAGCTCACCGTCGTCACGGTCGATTCCGACCAGGAGGCGCTGTACCAGTTTCGCCGGATGATGAACGAGATCGACGGATTCTGGCTGTTTCCCGATAACCGGATCTTGAGCAGCCGGTCGCTCCGCGAGATCTTCGTGCAGTCCCGTCAGCGGCACGTCGACGTCGCCGTATCCAATGAGGCGCTGCTTTCGCTTGGCGCCGGAATCAGCATCAGCACCGTCGCCGCCGACATCGCGGATACCATCGTCAACGTCATTCGCCGGATCGAGGCCGGGCAACTCGACGACCTGCCGGAATTGACGCCGCTAAGCGCCATCCAGGTCTCCGTCCACTGATGCGTCAGCTGCTTTCATGGACCGCAGTGCGTGAACTCGTGCTGGCCCGGGTTGCGCACTGGCGCAGGGACGACGGCAAGCGCGTCCTCGTCAACGAGATCCTGACGATCCAGGTGGCCAGTGCGATCGTGATCGGGGGGCTCGCGATTGCCGCGCTGTACTGGGGCGGCCAGTGGGTGCTGAAAGACAGCTACAACCGATGGGCGCTGCAATGGACAGGTGAACTCAATGAACTCGGCGCCCCGCTGTATCTCGAGGACAGCGGCGACGCGCTGCTCCGGCTCGAGAGCTTCGTGGCGAAGTACCCGGAAATCGAGCGCGTCAGCTACTACGCGGCGGACGGTGCGCCGCTAACGAGCCTGCCGAGCGACCCGGAGGTCGATCCGCCGACAACCCTGGACGACGACCGGCTGGAGGCTGCGCGCCTGCTGGTCGGTGCCGACGAGCCCTACGTCCTGACCGGCGGCCTGCTCAATCCCCGCCGCTTCAACATCGTGGCACCGATCTGGACGGAGTCGCTGAGCGAGGACGCGCTGTTCACATTCGACCCGAATGCGATCGACCTGGCGGCCGAGATCGAGCTGATCGGCTTCGTCGGCATCGAACTCGATTACCTGATTTTCCACGACCAGCTGCTGGCAAACATCCAGGCGGCGGTGCTGGTACTCGTCGTCCTGCTGATCGTTTTCGTCTGGAGTGGCCGCCGCGCGCTGCAGAGCGCACTCGCGTCGATTTCGGATCTCCAGACCCCGATCCGGGAACTCGCGCGCGGCAATCTCGACGTCGAGTTCAAGCCCGCGGAACATCGCGAAATCTCGGACATCGTCGAAGCGCTGGAAAAGACGGCGACGGCTCTCAGTGAACGCGACTCGCGGCTGACCCAGCTTGCGAACCACGATGCGCTGACCGGCCTGTACAACCGGCGACGCTTCGTCGAGGAGCTGCGCGCCGAGTTGGCAGAGTTCGAGGGACGTCGCCGAACGAGTGCCCTGTTCTTCATCGACCTGGACCGCTTCAAGTACGTCAACGACAGCTGCGGGCACCCGGCCGGCGACCGCCTGATCCGGCGCGTGGCGGACGAGCTGACCCGCAGCATCGACGACGACGACACTGTTGCTCGCTTCGGGGGCGACGAGTTCGTGGTATTGCTCAAGAACACGACGGAAGCCGCGGCCGGAGCGATAGCCGACACGATCCTGAAGAATATCCGGCGACTGGCGCACTTCGAGGCCGAGCGCGTCTTTCACGTGCACTGCAGCATCGGCGTCGCGATGATCGACGGCAGCAACCGCAATCACGACGACCTGATCGCCCAGGCCGACATCGCCTGCCACGAAGCAAAGGCCGCCGGGCGAAATCGTATCGCGTTCTTCGAGCAGTCGGACGACCGGACAACGCGCGACTCGGCGGACGTCGGCTGGATGAACAAGCTGCGCAAGGCGCTCGACGAGGATGGGTTCGAGCTGCGCTTTCAGCCCATCAATCGCATCGACACCGGCGCCACGACGCACCACGAGGTCCTGATCCGGATCCGTGACGATGACGGCCGCCTGGTCAGCCCCGACGCGTTCCTGCCCGCAGCGATCCGCTTCGGCTTGATGTCCGAGATCGATTTCTGGATCATCCGGCACGCCGCGCGCGCCTGGGTCGTCAACCGAAACAGTGAACGGCCGCTACAGCTGTCGATCAACCTGTCGGCGAATGCCTTCGAGGCCGACGATCTCGCGGCCTACGTCGAAAAGACATTCGTCGAGTACGACGTCGACCCCAGGAGCATCATCTTCGAGATCACGGAGAGCCTCGCGATACGCCGGCCGGGCAACGTGGAGCGCCAGATCGACGCGCTGCGGTCTCTCGGCTGCCGGATGGCGCTCGACGACTTCGGCACGGGTTACAGCTCGTTCAGCTACCTGCAGAAGCTGCAGTTCGACTTCATCAAGATCGACGGCGTATTCGTCCAGGACCTCCTGAACAATCCGGTCGACCAGAAGATGATCCGCATGATCGCGGAGATCGGCGCCGAGGCCGGAATGGAGACGATCGCAGAGTACGTCCAGAACGCGGAGTCGCTCGCACTGCTCGGCGAACTGGGCGTCGACATGGCGCAGGGTTACTTCGTCGGCCGCCCGTCCCGCACGCCGAAATTCCGTTCGACGCCGATCCCGTTCCGCTACCGCCGTTCGCGGCGCAAGACGCGCTACTGATTCCGCAGATCCGCTGCGATTGACAGCTCGTTCGGGCGGGTGTCATTGTCGCAGCCCCATGCGCCGCGCACCCGACAGCAAGCTGCCCGACGTCGGCACCACCATCTTCACGGTGATGAGCCGGCTCGCTGCCGAGCAAGGCGCAATCAACCTGTCGCAGGGATTCCCGTCGTTCCAGCCGCCGGCATCACTGCTCGCTCGCATCGCCCGTTACGTCGAGCATGGCGACAACCAGTACGCGCCCATGCCGGGCGTGCCGGCGTTGTGCGAAGCGATCGCCGCGAAGACCGAACGCCTGCAGGGCCGCCGCCTGGACGCAGAGCGCGAGATCACGGTCACGTCGGGCGCCACCGAGGGGCTCTTCAGCACGATCCTTGCCCTCGTACGGACGGGCGACGAGGTGATCCTGTTCGACCCCGCGTACGACCTGTATGCCCCGGCGGTGACGCTCGCCGGTGGGCACGTGCGCCGCGTACCGCTCCGCCTCGGGAACAACGGCGAGTTCGCCGTTGACTGGGATCGTGTGCGCGCCGCGGTGACGCCGAAGACCCGGCTCGTCGTGTGCAATTTCCCGCACAACCCGACCGGCATCGTCTTCAACGACGACGATCTCGAGGTGTTCGCAGACTGCCTTTCGAACTCGGATGCCTGGGTACTTGCGGACGAGGTCTACGAGCACCTCGTCTACGACGGGCACACGCATCGCAGCGTCCTGCGGCACGACGCGCTGTGGGAGCGCGCCTGTGTCGTGTCGTCGTTCGGCAAGACGTTTCACGCCACCGGCTGGAAGATCGGCTACTGCATGGCGCCGCCGGCGCTCACGGCGGAGTTGCGCAAGGTGCACCAGTTCTCCGTTTTCACCGTGAACACGCCGATCCAGCACGCCCTGGCGGACTTCCTGCGGGAAGAGCCCGGGTTTGCGGCGTCGTTGCCGGCATTCTACGCGGCGAAGCGCGACCTGTTCTGCGGTCTCCTGGCCGATTCCCCGTTCCGATTCGTGCCGGCGCGCAGCACGTTCTTCCAGGTCGTCGACTACTCGGCCCTCGATGACGAAAGTGACGATGAAGTTGCGCTGCGCTGGACGCGCGACCCCGGCGTCGCGTCGATTCCGCTGTCGGTGTTCTGCGAGCAGCCCTTCACCGGGCGCCGGCTTCGCTTTTGCTTCGCGAAGGACGACGACCTGTTGCGCGCCGCCGCCGAGCGCTTGTCGACGCTGTGGTCGTAGTGCCGCCCGGGAGCCGCTAGAGCAGCTGGTTCGCGAGTAACGCGCCCGTGTAGCCGATCACGGTCATGTAGGTCCACGCAAACACCGGCCAGCGCCACGTATTCGTCTCGCGGCGAATGACGGCCAGCGTCGCGGCGCACTGCAGGCAGCACGCGTAGAAGATCAAGAGGCCGATGACCATCGGCAACGTGAACACCGGCGAGCCGTCGGCATGGCGACTGTTGCGCAGTCGCTCCGTCAGCGTGGACTCATCGGCTTCGTCCCCCACCGCGTACACCGTGCCGAGCACGGCGATCACGACTTCGCGCGCCGGGAACCCGGCAATGACGGCGGACGACACGCGCCAGTCCCATCCGAGCGGCCGGAAGACCGGCTCCACGGCCTTCCCGGCGCGACCAAGGAAGCTTTGCTCCAGTTGCCGGGCTGCCGCGCGGTTGTCGATATCGGCTTCGGCCGCCGCGAGTTCTTCGCCCGCGAACATCATCGCGGCCTCCGCCATCGCCGTATCGCGTTCGGCGGCGACCAACGCCGAACGGGGAAAATAGGCAAGCGCCCAGATCACGACGGCGACGACGAAGATCACCGTGCCGGCCCGTCGCAGGAACACGCGCACGCGGCCGAGCAGCTGGATCATCACGGTCCGCAGGTTCGGCGTGCGGAACTCCGGCAGCATCAGCGCGAACGGTGGCTTCGGCCCGCGCAGCGCAGTCTGGCGCATGACGAATGCCGTGATGACGCCCATCACGATGCCGAAGAGATACAGGCCGAAGAGCACGAGGCCCTGCAGGTTGAGCAGGCCGACACTCTCGTCCGGCACGAAGGCGGCAATCAGCAGCGCGTACACCGGCAGGCGTGCCGAGCAGGTCATGAACGGCGCGGCGAGGATCGTCGCGATACGGTCCCGCCGGTTCGGGATGACGCGCGTCGCCATGATGCCCGGAACAGCGCATGCAAAGCTCGAGATCATCGGGATGATCGACTGGCCCGACAGCCCGACGGAGCGCATCGCGCGATCCATCAGGTAGGCCGCCCGCGCGAGGTATCCGGAGTCCTCGAGCAGGATGATGAACAGGAACAGGATCAGGATCTGCGGGAGAAAAACGATGACGCTGCCGACGCCGGCGATGACGCCATCCGCGACCAGGCTGCCGAACGCATTGTCACCGAGCAACCCGATGGCGCGGCCGCCGAGCGCCGCTGCGGAGTCGTCGATCAGGTCCATCATCGGCGTCGCCCAGGCGAATACCGCCTGGAACACGATCGCCATGACCAGGAACAGGCCGAGCGTGCCGGGGAGCGGCCGGTTGACGAAGTCGGTCACGCGCGTGCGCCATCCCGCCAGCCGGGCGCCGTGCGCCTGCACGTCCGCAAGCACGGCACGAACCCACGCATAGCGTGCGCGGGCTTCGGCGGCCAGCGGCGGATCGAGGCCGAACAGCTCGTCCTGTGCACGGCGCAGCCGCGTCGTCGCGTCCGCGCCGAGGCCGTCGAGCAGCGCCTGGTTCGAGGCGTTCGGGCCGTCGATCAGCAGCCGCTCCACTGCGACGCGCTGCGCCGGCTCCGCCGTGCCGTCCAGGAGTCTGGTGGCCGCGTCACGCAACGCCGGCCAGGCCGGCTCGATGAGCGGCGGCTCGGACTTGTCGATCGCCGCAATCGCGATGCGCAGGGTATCGATACCGCGGCCGGTCGTCGCGACGACCGGCACGACGGGCACGCCGCCCAGGCGCGCGGACAACCGGTCAATGTCGATCGTGATGCCCGCCGTTGCCGCGGCGTCCGTCATCGTGAGCGCTACGACCAGCGGGACCGACAACTCGAGCAGCTGCTGCACGAGGTACAGGCCCTGATACAGGTTCGTCGCGTCGAGCACAGCGACGATACCGTCCGGCGCTGCGGTGCCGGGCATGCGCCCGAGGATCACGTCGATCGCGATCAGTTCTTCGGCGGAGTGCGCACTCAGCGCGTGCGTGCCCGGCAGGTCGACGAGTTCGATCCGCCGGCCGTCGACGTCGAGGACGCCGACGTGCCGTTCAACGGTGACGCCGGGGTAATTGCCGACGCGCTGGCGCAAGCCGGTCAGTCGGTTGAAGAGCGTGCTTTTTCCGGAGTTCGGGTTGCCGACCACGGCGACGCTGACGTCGGGTCGTCGGCGGTTCGCGAGCTGGTTTACCGGTACCCGTATTTCCCGCGGCCTAGTCACCGCTTCCGACTGGCGTCACGGAAAAATGGCGCGCCTGCTCCCGGCGCAGCGATATGCCGCGGCCGAACAGGCGCAGCTCCAGCGGGTCACCGCCGATGGCGGAGCCCGCAACGACCACCTCTGCGCCTTCGACGAGGCCCAGGGTCATCAGGCGCTGCACCTGCGGGCACTGGGCGTCGACGGCGCGAATGACGCCGCGCTGGCCGTGCCCGAGCCCCTCGAGGGTGGTGCCATTTGTGCTCATGCACAAAATGATAATGATTCGCATTACGGAGCGCAACCGGAATATGCCGCGCCGTCATGGCCCGGCCGCCAGCCCGCCGGGCAACACGGCTTCGATCCGCTGCATGACATCCAGCCGGTGCACCAGGTCGTGCACGTAGTCGAGGTCGTCGGTCTCCAGCACCAGCAGTTCGCTCATCGTGTAGCGGCCGATCCAGTCCTCGTACAGCCGGTCGAGCCGTTTCAGGTAGGCGAGCGGCACGTTCTGCTCCATGCGCCGCCCGCGCAGCCGAATGCGCTGCCGGAGCGTTCGCATGGAGCAGCGCAGGTAGATCATCAGGTCCGGCGGCCGGATCGCGTCCAGGATCGCCTGGTACAGGCCCTGGTATGTCTCCCAGTCACGCTTCGAGATTTTGCGCATCTGGTGCAGCGCCGTCGCGAACACTTCGGCGTCCTCGAAGATCGTGCGGTCGAGCGCCACGACGCCCGGCTGGCGATCGAGCTCCTGGTGCAGCCTGAACTTGTTGCTGAGAAAGTAGACCTGCGATTGAAAAGCGAAGCGCCGCATGTCCCGGTAGAAATCCGCGAGGTACGGATTCTCGTCGTTCGGCTCATAAAACGGCATGACCCCGTACTGGCGGGCGAGAAACTCGACCAGCGTGGACTTGCCGGACCCCATGTTGCCGGCGATGGCGATGGATCGCTTCATGCGCGCTAAGATACCGGATACCCTGTCGGCCCGCACAGCGCACCAGGAGGAGTCATCGACGTGTCACTACCACCGGTACTGATCAGCGAAGAGGCCATAAGGGACCGCGTGGCCGAACTCGGCGCGCAGCTCTCGGCAGATTATGCAGACAAGGGCAACCTGGTGATGATCGGCGTCCTCAAGGGCTCCTTCATCTTCCTCGCGGACCTCGCGCGCCGCATGAGCATCCCGCGCACGATCGAGTTCATCGCCGTATCGAGCTATGGCCGCGGCAGCAAATCCACCGGCGCCGTGCGCCTCGTCATGGACGTTCGCGGCAACATCGAAGGGCGCCACGTGCTCATCGTCGAGGACATCGTCGATACCGGGCACACGCTCAAGTACCTGATCGGCGTGCTCGAGGCGCACCGGCCGGCGTCGATCCGCACGTGCGCGCTGCTGCACAAGGCCGAGAGCGCCGAGGTCGACGTCGACATCGACTACGTCGGATTCGGTATCGCGGACGAATGGGTCGTGGGTTACGGCCTGGACTACGCGGAACGGGACCGCACGCTGCCGTACATCGGCATTGTCACGCCGGACGATCGCTGACGGCCGATGCGTGATCCGCGCATTCGTCGACCTCGGTCTCGATGGTCGAATGCCCGATCCCGAAGTCGCGCTCCAGCAGCGCCTTCACCTGGCGGATGACGGCAGTCGGGTTGCGCGTGTCGCGCCGCAGCCGCACGTGCATCGTCAGCATCAGGTCCTGCGGCGTCAGTCCCCAGACATGCACGTGATGGATGCCGTCCACGTCCGGCACCGCGGCGACGAGCTGGGACTGCATGTCATCGACGTTCAGCCACTCGGGTGATCCTTCGAGCAAGACGTGCGCACTGCGCCGCACCAGTACCCACGCGCTGCGAAGGATCAGCAGGGCGACGGCGACCGAGAGCAGCGGGTCGATGGGCAGCCAGCCTGTGCTGATGATGATCAGGGCAGCGACGATCGCGGCGACCGAGCCCAGCAGGTCGCCCGCGACGTGCAGGACGGCACCGCGAATATTGAGGTTTTCGCGGTCACCGCCATGCAGGATCACGAACGCAGCGACGTTGACCAGCAGCCCGGCGGCAGCCACGGCCAGCATCAGCGGCCCGGCGACCGGTTTCGGCTCGATGAAGCGCATGACCGCCTCGAACAGTATCCAGCCGACGATCAGCAGCAGGCTCAGCCCGTTCACGAACGCGGCGAGGATCTGGAAGCGCTGGTAACCGAAACTCAGGCGCGCGTTCGGCGGGCGCTTGCTGACCCGGAACGCCGCGGCAGCGAGCGCCAGCGCCATCGTGTCGGTCAGCATGTGCCCCGCGTCGGCGAGCAGCGCCAGCGAGCCGGACAACAGGCCCCCGACGACCTCGACGACCATGAACGCGCCGGTCAGGCACAGCGCGGCAACGACCCGGTGCAGGTTCCGGTCGTCGTGCCCGTGCTCGTGATCGTGCGCCATGCGGGTCAGTCGTCGGCGGCGGTCCGCGACAGTCGGTACAACAGCAGCGCCGCCCGCTTGATGGCCAGCGGCATCGAGTCCAGTTGGAGACTCTCGTTCGGAGTATGCCCGCCGCTGCCGAGCGCGCCGAGCCCGGCCAGCGCATCCGTGTACGGGGCGACGAACGAGATGTCGGCCGCGCCGCGGCGCGACGGGTCGAGCGCCGGCATCGGCCCGCGGCCGAGCGCGACGTTCACGTCCGACAATACCGTCATCAGCCGTCTGTTGCCTTCCGTCGGCGACATCGGCGGGTAGCGGTCCTCGAACGTAATCACGGCCTCCGTGTGCGGCAGGTTCGCCGCGGCGACGCGTCGCATGGCGACTCGCGCACGCTCTAGCTGGTCGGCCGAAATCGTCCGTAGGCCACCGTGCACCACGACTTGCCTCGGCACGACGTTCGTCTTGCCGAACGTGCGGCCGCGATTCTGCTGCGGATCGTACTCGACATCGGTGCCGCCCTGGATCGTCCCGGCATTGAACGTCAGGTACTCCTCGCCGCGCACCTCGTCATAGAAGCCGTTGAGGATCCGCGCAGCCTCGAAGATCGCACCGGCGCCGACGTCGGCGCCGAAAATGCCGGACGAATGTGCCTGCCGACCCGTGACCGTCAGCGTCCAGCCGGACGAGCTGCGGCGCGCGATGGTCGCCCAGTCCTGGCCGTCTTCCGTGACCGCCGCCTCGAAGCCGAGCGCGACGTCGGCCCACTGGCCGGCCTCGATGAGGTCGCCGCGCGTGATCTCGAGTGGCACGCCGGACTTTTCCTCGTCGCCGGTGTAGGCCACGACGACGGACAGGTCGTCGAGCACACCCGCGGCTTTCAGCGCGCGCAGCGCGTAGACGATGATCACGTTGCCCGACTTCATGTCGTCGACGCCGGGCCCGCGCGCAATATTGCCTTCGCGGACAAAGGACTGGAACGCGTCGTCGGCCTCGAACACCGTGTCGAGGTGGCCGATCATCAGGACCTTCGGCCCGCGCTTGCCGTCCCGACGCCCGAACAGGTGCCCTGCCCGGTTGACCTCGGCCGGCATGTCGATCCAGCGCGTCTCCAGGCCGACGGCATCCAGTTCGCGCGCCATGACCCGGCCGACGGCACGCACGCCGTCGTGATTCATCGTGCCGCTGCCGATGTTCACCGTTTCCTCGAGCAGGTCGATGGCGGCATCGGTATTGGCGTCGACCCATTCGACGATGCGGCGTTCGGTGTCGTCCAGCGCCGAAGTATCGGCACTCTCGCCGAACGCAACCGGGCTCATGACCAGCAGGCCACACAGCGACAACGTCCTCAACATCACAGCCTTCCTTCGTCGAAGGTCCGCGGCAACCGGATCTGCTCCACGAGCGACTGCACACTGCGCGGCGGTGCCGCCGTCATCGCGCTGACGGCAATGGCGACGGCGAAATTCAGGCACATGCCGACGACACCGATGCCTTCCGGCGAAATGCCGAACAGCCAGTTGGACGCCACGTTCTCGCCCCACGGCGCTCCCGCCCACTTCAGGAACAGGCCCTTGTAGTACTCGATGTAGCCGTAGGTGAAGACCAGGCCGGTGAGCATGCCGGCGATGGCGCCTTCGCGGTTGGCTCGCTTGAAGAAAATCCCGAGCAGGATGGCCGGGAACAGCGACGCGGCCGCGAGGCCGAACGCGAACGCGACGACCTGCGCCACCCAGCCCGGCGGATCGAACCCGAGGTAGCCCGCCACGAGGATCGCGAAGGCTGCAGCCACGCGGCCGGCCAGCAGTTCACCGCGTTCGCTGATACCGGGATGGATCACGCCCTTGATCAGGTCGTGCGAGACCGCGGCGGAGATCACGAGCAACAGACCCGCGGCGGTCGACAACGCCGCCGCGATGCCGCCGGCAGCGACCAGCGCAATGACCCAGTTCGGCAACCCGGCGATCTCCGGGTTCGCCAGCACCATGATGTCGCGGTCGACGACCAGTTCGTTGCCCTGCCAGCCATAGGCCTTGGCTTCGTCGGCAAACGCCGGATTCGCCTCGTTGTAATACTGGATGCGGCCGTCACCGTTCAGGTCCTCGAACGCCAGTAGCCCGGTGGCCTGCCAGGTGCGCATCCAGTCGGGGCGTTCGGCGTACTCGAGGTTGCCGTCCACCGCGCCGACCGGCCCGGTCTGGACCGTCTCGATCAGGTTCAGGCGCGCCATTGCGCCCACGGCCGGCGCGGTCGTGTAGAGGATCGCGATGAACAGCAGCGCGTAGCCGGCGGAAATGCGCGCGTCGCGGACGCGCGGCACCGTGAAGAAACGCACGATGACGTGCGGCAGGCCCGCGGTGCCGACCATCAGCGCCATCGTGATGCAGAACACGTCGATCGTGCTCTTGGTACCGGCGGTGTACTGGTTGAAACCCAGCGACGTCACGACGTCGTCCAGCTTGTCGAGCAGCGCCATCCCGGACCCGGCGACGTCGGCGCCGAACGCGATCTGCGGCACCGGGTTGCCGGTCACCTGGATCGCGATGAAGATTGCAGGGACCGTGTAGGCGAAAATCAGCACGCAGTACTGGGCAACCTGGGTATACGTGATGCCCTTCATGCCGCCGAGTACCGCGTAGGTAAAGACGACGCCCATGCCGATGATCAGGCCCAGGGTAACGTCCACTTCGAGGAACTTCGAGAACACGATCCCCACGCCGCGCATCTGCCCGGCGACGTAGGTGAACGAGATGACGATCAGGCAGATCACGGCCACGATACGGGCCGCCCGGGAGTAGTACCGGTCGCCGATGAACTCCGGCACCGTGAAACGGCCGAACTTCCGGAGGTACGGCGCTAGCAGCAGCGCCAGCAGCACGTAGCCGCCGGTCCATCCCATCAGGTAGACGGAGCCGTCGTAGCCCAGGTGCGCGATGAGTCCCGCCATGGAGATGAATGACGCGGCGCTCATCCAGTCGGCCGCCGTCGCCATGCCGTTCGCGATCGGCGAGACATGCTTGCCGGCCACGTAGAAGTCGCCGGTCGTCCGCGCCCGCGACCAGATCGCGATGCCGATGTAGAGCGCGAAGCTGGCGCCCACGACCAGGTAGGTCAGTGCCTGCAGAGACATTCCCTATTCCTCGTCGACGTCGAAGCGGCGGTCGAGCCGGTTCATGCGCCAGGCGTAGAAAAAGATCAGCGCGACGAAGACGTAGATGCTGCCCTGCTGGGCAAACCAGAAGCCGAGCCGGAAACCGCCGATGCGGATGGCGTTGAGCTCGTCGACGAACAGGACGCCGCAGCCGTAGGAGCAGGCAAACCAGACGACGAGACAGGCGGCAACGAGACGGAGGTTCGCGCGCCAGTAGGCGCGGTGCGCGGTAGTGATTGACGAGTCCTGCATGCGTCCCCCGATATGCCGGACCGGGCCGGCACCGGCGCCTACGTTAGCAAAGCGGGACGCAGGAATCAGCCACGCAAAAAGAAAGGCGGCTCCTTTCGGAACCGCCCCGTTACCATCGTAGTGTACGTGGTACCTGGCCCCCTGAGTCCCCCGCCAAGCCGTACCTGAAGGCGTCTTTCATTCGCTGCGCCGGACCCCGAACAAGGTGACTTGTTGCTGAAAGGCGACGCGTCGACGTGGGAGAAGTTCTCAGAAACACCGCACCTTGTCAACATTCTGGAATGAAACGATCTCCGTATCGGCCGGTTGCCGGCAAACTGTGTCGAAAAAACCACATTAGTCACCGACCACGGGGCAGCGAAGCGTGCCCACCGGTCCGAGGTCGACCTCGACCGTGTCGCCGGGGACAAGCCAGGCGGGCGGCTCGCGCCCCGCCCCGACGCCGCCGGGCGTCCCGGTCGCGATGACGTCGCCCGGCAGGAGCTCCGTGAACGCCGAGACGTACGCCACCAGCGCCGGGATGTCGAAGATCAGGTCCGCCAGGCGGCCCTGCTGGCGCACCTCGCCGTTTACGCGCGTCTCGAGGACCAGGCGGCCGGGGTCCGCAATCTCGTCCCGGGTGCAAAGCCAGGGCCCCACAGCGCCGCTGTGCCGGAAATTCTTGCCGGCCGTGTACTGCGTCGTGTGCCGCTGCCAGTCGCGCACGGTGCCGTCCATGAATGCGCAGTAACCCGCGATTACGTCAAATGCGCGGGCGCGCGATACCTGCCACGCCGGCCGGCCGATGACCACCGCGAGTTCGCCCTCGTAGTCGTAGGCCGCCGACGCGGACGGGCGTACCAGCGGCTGCCGGTGCCCGACCTGGCTGCCCGGGAAACGCACGAACAGCAGAGGGTGCTCCGGCGGCGTACGCCCCATCTCCGCCGCGTGCGGCCGGTAGTTCACACCGACACAGATCGTCTTGTCGGGGTTCGGGATGGGCGGCAGCCAGGACAGCGACGCTTCCTCGGTGCCGTCGGCAACGAGCGCGTCCGCGAGCTTATCGAGCGCTCCGGCGGCGATCACGGCGCGGAGATCGGGGAAGCGCGCGCGAAACGCCGGCTCGGCCTCGTGGGCTCGACCGTCCCGCAGGACGCCGTAGGTGTCGCGGTCGGCAACGCGGAAGCTCAGTGCTTTCACCGGTAACTCTCGTGCAATAATCGGGGCACGAGCATCTCACAACGGGACCGCCATGATTCGACAATTGCTCCTGCTCACCACGCTGATGATCGTGCCGGCCGTCGCCCCGGCGGACACGGTGCTGCACAACGTCAACGGCTACACGTCCAGCGCGGACGGCCTCATCCGTTTCAGCACTCTCGTAGTCGGCGACGACGGCAGGATCGTGGCCGTCGGCGGTGACGACGTCGTGGCGCAGTACGCGGATGCCCCGCGGGTCGATGGCCGCGGACGTACCGTGCTGCCCGGTCTCGTCGATGCACACGCGCACCTGTCCGGCCAGGGATACCTGGCGGTCAGCCTGGACCTCGCGGGCACGCCGAGCCTCGCCGACGCGACGGCAGCCATTGCCGAATATGCGCGCACGCACCCGACTGCCCGGTTCATCACCGGCCGCGGCTGGAACCAGGTCCTCTGGGACGGCAAGGACTTCCCGACCGCGGCCGACATCGACCGCGTCGTCGCCGACCGCCCCGTCTGGCTACGCCGCATCGACGGCCACGCCGGCTGGGCGAACTCGAAGATGCTCGAGATCGCGGGCATCGACCGAGACACGCCGGACCCGGTTGGCGGCAAGATCCTGCGCGACGCCGACGGCAACGCGACCGGCGTGATCATCGACACGGCCATGGACATCGTGGACGCAACGATACCGCCACCGACGAAGGACGAGATCCGCGAAGCCTACGAGACCGCGGTCGAGTCGTTGGTCGCGCTCGGGCTCACCGGCATGCACGACGCCGGTATCAGCATCGCCGAGGCCGAGGTGCTCATCGCGATGGCCGACGACGACGCGCTCGACATGCGCGTCTACGCGATGCTGAGCGACGCCGGAGAAAACCTGGACGCCATGGGCAAACCACTCATCGACTACGGGCGCGGCCGTCTCGACATCCGCGCGGTAAAGCTGTACGCCGACGGCGCGCTCGGCAGCCGCGGCGCGGCGCTGCTCGCCCCGTACTCTGACGACGAGGAGAACCGGGGCCTCGCCTTCCTGACGCAGGCGCAGCTCACGAGCAAGGTCGCGAAGTCGAACCGCATGGGCTTCCAGGTGGGTATCCACGCGATCGGCGACCTGGGCAACCGCCAGGCGCTCGACGCGTTCGCCGAGGTCCAGGGCAACGAGCCCTCGCCGCTGCGCAACCGCGTCGAGCACGCCCAGGTCTTGGCCCTTGAGGACATTCCGCGTTTCGCCGAACTCGGCGTCATTGCATCGATGCAGCCGATCCACGCCACCAGCGACATGAATATGGCCGAGGACCGGGTCGGCCCGAAGCGCATCGCGGGCGCGTACGCCTGGCGCAAGCTGCTGGACAGCGGCGCGGTGATCGCGAGCGGCTCGGACTTTCCGGTCGAGCTACCGAACCCGTTCTACGGCCTGTACGCGGCCGTGACGCGCCAGGACCGCGCCGGCAACCCGCCGGGCGGCTGGTACCCGGACGAGGCCCTGACGCGCGCCGAGGCCCTGCACTCGTTCACGCTCGCGGCCGCGTACGCGGCGCACGCCGAGGACCGGCTCGGCAGTATCGAGCCCGGCAAGTGGGCCGACTTCATCGTCATCGATCGCGACTACTTCGCCGTGCCCGCGGAGCAGATCGACGACATCCGGGTGCTGGAAACCTGGGTCGGCGGCGAGCGCGTCTTTCACGCGGAGGACTGAACGTGCTCGTCGAACAGATCTGGACGGGGAACTCGCTGCGCAATTTCAACTACCTCGTCGCCTGCCCCGAAACCGGTGATGCGCTCGTCATCGATCCGCTCGACGTCGACAAGTGCCTGTCGGTGGCGGCGGCCCGGGGCTGGTCGATCCGGCAGATCGTCAATACGCACGAACACGGCGACCACATCGGCGGCAACAAGGCGCTTGCGAAGGCAACGGGCGCGTCGATCATCGCACACCGCAACGCGGGCGACCGCATCCCGAACATCGCGCGCGGCGTGGGCGCCGGAGACACGATCCAGGTCGGCACGACCGTTGTGCTGGACGTACTCGACACGCCGGGGCACACGATGCGCCACATCTGCCTGCTCGAGCGCGGCAGTCCACCCACGCTGTTCTGCGGCGACACGCTGTTCAATGCCGGCGCGGGCAACTGCCACAACGGCGGACATCCGGACGAACTGTTCACGACCTTCGAGGAACAGCTCACTACGCTCGCCGACGATACGCGCGTCTACCCGGGCCACGACTACCTCGTCAACAATCTCGAGTTCACGCTGGACCGGGAACCGGACAATGCGGCTGCCGCCGGCCTGCTCGCCGAATGCCGCGACCGGGACCCGAACGATGCGTACGTGACGACGATCGGCGAGGAACGCGCAATCAACACGTTCTTCCGGCTCGAGCAGCCGACCGTGATCACCAAACTCCGCGCTCGGTTCCCGGACCTGCCCGAGGCACCCGACCGGAAGACCGTGTTTCTGAGGCTGCGCGAGTTGCGCAACAGCTGGTAGCCGGTCGGCGCGGGCGTCAGTCCCGGGACGCTTCCCAGAGCCAGGCCAGTGCGGCATAGAGTTCCCGCATGCGACCGAGCTGCTTGAGCCAGGCGTCGCCGCCCCCCCCGAAGTACGCATCCAGCAGCACGATGGCCGATCGCTGCGAGAGGTGGTGGTGCTCGATCACGGTCGCCAGGTCGAAGAAGGGATCGTTGTCGCAGGCGTAGTCCCAGTCGATGAAGAGAATATCCGGTGTCGAGACGATGTTCTCGGCAACGAGATCGTTGTGGCAGCAACACAGGTTCGCCGGAGCGCGGTAGGCGCGGATCGTCGCGAGGCGACGTTCGACTTCGGCCCGGTCGACGTCGCGGCCCTGCAGTCGCCGCACATAAAGTTCCGCGGCGGCCAGTGCGTCGAACGTACGCCCCGTCAGGGGCAGCGAATGCAGTTCGCGCAGGCGGCGGCCCAGCGCCATCAGCCGATCGGGGTCCGCAAGCCACTTGGCATTCCACGGCGCGCCCGCGGCGAACACCGCCAGGTAGACGCCGTCCGCCGCATGCAGTACTTCCGTCGCGAGGCCCGCCTCGGCGGCGGACCGTTGCACGGTTGCCTCGTCGCGACGGCTGTTCAGCGGAAAGTGGCGCGGCTCGGCGTCGAGACGAAGAACGGCGCGGCGGCCGCCGTCATCGACGAGCCAGGTTTCATTGATCACGCCGCCATCGAGGCGCGCGAGGCGCGCGCCCTGCCAGCCCGGGATTGCCGCCAGCGCTTCGGCTGCGCGTTCTGCGGGCGTCACGCGGGCATGCCTTGCATCGTCCGTCGCCAGCCGGCGTACCCGAACGGAATCATCACGAGGTAGAGCAAGAAGAGTACCGTCGTCAGCGCGAGCCCGCGGTCCCAATACAGTGCCATCGAAACCGCATCGATCGCAAACCAGTAGACCCAGTTCTCCAGCACCTTGCGCGCGACGAGGAACGTCGCCCAGACCGCGCTCCAGGACGTCATCGAGTCGATGTACGGGTACGCGGCGTCTGTCTGCGACGCGAGCGCCCAGCCGCTGGCACCGGAAAGCACGACGAGGGCGACGAGCGCGAGCGCGTGACGGTGCGCCGGCCAGGTCGTCACCGGCATCGACCGCCCGGGACCGCCGCCGTGCGCCCAGGTCCAGGCGCCGTACACCGCCATGGCGAAGTAGAACACGTTGAGCGCCGCCTCCATGTACAGGCGCACGTCGACGAAAAGCCCGACATAGATCGCGGTACTGAGCCCGGCGAACGCCCAGCATGCAATGTGCTGGCGTATGGCCAGCAGCAGGTACGCGATGGCACAGGCGACGGCCAGCGCCTCGAGCGCCGACCAGTTGCCCGCCTCGCGGGCCAGTCCGTCGAGCAGGTCTCTCACTGGCGGTTCGAGGTGACCGGGTTGTTCAGGATGCGGATCGCGAACACGGCCTTCGGGACCGCGTCGAATGTCGCCCCGATCTCGTTGGTCAGCGCCCGCATCACATCCTCGTACTCGCCGAACACCTGCGTGCTCATCGCGTTCGTCGTGATGTCGAGGCCGTCATAGTTATTCAGGCGCGCGATGACGTCCTTGATCGGCGGTATGAAGTCCGCATCCAGCGGGTACAGGCTGATGTCGACGGCGACTTGCATGTCAGAACCTCCTCTCGATGGTGATGCCGAGCTGGCGCGGGTCACCCGCGCGCGTGTACAAGGTCGGCGGGAAATCCGGCGGCTCGTTGCCAAAGTAGAAGCCGCGCACGGCGTAATACTCGTCGAACAGGTTGCGGCCCCACAACCGCACCGTCCAGTCTTCGCCGGCGTACCCGGCTTGTGCGCTGGCCAGCCAGTAGGCCTGCGAGCGCTCGTCGTGGCTCACGTCGAAATAGAAGCGGTCCTTGCCGCTCACGTCCAGCCGCGCGAACCAGCCCGCCGGGTGCTGCCAGGCGGCGCCGGCGGCAAACGTGTAATGCGGCGCATGCGCCTGGTCGCGGCCGGTCAGGTCGACTTCCGGGGTCTCGAATTCCGCGAATTCCGCGTCGAGGAGCCCGAGTGACAGGTACAGCTCCCACGCGTCTCCCGGCAGCCAGCGCAGCGCCGCCTCCAGGCCGCGCGATTCGCCGCGCGCCGCGTTGTCCGTGAAAAAGACGAACGATGACGGGTCGCCCGGATCGATCTGGAACGACGTGCGCACCTGCTGGTCGTCGCGGCGGTTGTAGAACACGGCCAGGTCGAGCGAGAGCGCCGCGTCCGGCCACAGGACGTGCACGCCGCTTTCGAGGTTCCAGAGGTACTCCGCGTCGAAGTCCCGGCGCCCGGCGGGAACCTGGCCGAGATTGAAGCCGCCGGCCTTGTAGCCGCGCGACAGGCTGACGTAGCCCGACACGTCGCCGGCGAAATCGTGCGACCAGGCGATCTCGCCCCCGACCATCGTCTCGTCGTCCGTCGGCGCGAGCCCGGTGGAGTCGGCGTAATCGGCCTGACGGCGCTCGAAGCGCAGGCCGAATGTCAGTTCCGATGCGTCGCTCACGGGCCACACCACCTGCCCGAATACCGCAACGTTCGTCGCGTCGTAGCTGCTGTCGAGACGGTCTTCGAGGCTGTCTGCGAAATCGTAGAACGGGTCGTAGTAGTCGCCCACGTTGAGCGTGGCCAGTGACTCGTCGAGTTGTGAGACGTACAACCCCGCAAGCCAGTCGAACCCGGCGTCGTTGTCGCCCTCGATCCGCAGTTCCTGGCTCACCGTCCGGCGCTCGCGCCGGCTGTCGGTGACGTAGTCGTACACCACGGGCGCCCAGCTGTCGGGATTGCCCCAGTCCGCGTCGAAACCGAAGTGAATGTCGGAGTCGGCGAACGACGTCAGCGACGTGATGCGCAGACCGCCCGCCGTCGCCCAGCGGAGACTGGCCGACGCGCCGGCACTCCGTTGCGCGTCCTGCCCCGGCTTGTCGGATAGCACGGTCAGGGAATTGTCGAGTGCGAACGCGTCGTAACCGTTGTCGACGTCGGCGTACAGAAACGCGAGATCGGCCTTGAAACCGCCGCCGGGTTCGATGATGAGCCGGGCGCGTGCCGTCGTCTCGTCACGGCCGTTCGTATCGTCCCGACCGAGCCAGGGATTGTCACGAAAACCGTTCGAGACGTAGCGTTGCGCGCTGACCCGGTAAAGCACGCGATCGTCACCCGCAACGGCGCCGCCAAACGCGACGCCGGCCGACCAGAGGTCGTCGCTGCCGGCGCCGACCTCGACCCGGCCGTTCGCCTCCGGCGTCGGGCGCGTGCTTCGCAGGTAGACGAGCCCGGCGAGCGCGTTCGCGCCGTAGCGGCTGCCCTGAGGGCCCCGCAGCACCTCGACGCGCTCGATATCGAACAGGGTACCGACCGTGCCGATCCCGCTGAAGTCGATGTCGTCGATGAGAAAGCCGACGGAGGGGTTCGGCGCACCCTCGTACTGTTCCAGCTCGCCGACGCCGCGGATTTGCAGGTAACGGGCGCGGTTGCCGTCGCCCGACCAGTTGAGGTTCGGCACGACGGCGGTCAGCTCCTCGAAATGCTGGACGGCCAGCGCGTCGATTTCGTCGGCGTCGAGGACAGTGGCACTCGTCGGCAACTCGCTGAGCGCGCGCTCCCGGTAGTCCGCCGTGACGACGATTTCCTCGATGGTGTCCGCGGCAGCGAGTGCCGGGAACCACAGTAAGGCGCTGCCGACGCAGCGCCAGGTCGCGTGTTTCATGATGTCTCCCTACGCCGGCATTACCCGGATCAGGTTCGGAGGGTTCCCGCCGCGGCCGTGTCGGCCGGCGGCGAATCTCAGGTCCGGAGACCACCCCTGTTTGCGAGCCGGGACTATACCATGCCGGCCGGCGCGGCGACGTCAGTCGCGCAGACGCGCAATGAGGCTCGAGGTGTCCCAGCGGCTGCCGCCCATCGCCTGGACCTCCTCGTAGTAGCCGTCAATGAGCCGAGTGGCGTCGAGGGCCGCGCCGTTGCGGTCAGCCTCCTCGATCGCAATGCCGAGGTCCTTGCGCATCCAGTCGACGGCGAAGCCGAAGTCGAATTTCCCCTCGACCATCGTCTTCCAGCGGTTTTCCATCTGCCACGACTGCGCGGCGCCCGCCGATATCGCCTCGATGACGACGGCGGGATCCAGCCCGGCGCGCAGCGCGAAGTCGAGCGCCTCGGAGAGTCCCTGCAGCACGCCGCCGATGCAGATCTGGTTGACCATCTTCGCGAGCTGGCCCGCGCCGGCCTCGCCAATGTGCGTGATCGCCTTCGCGTATGCCGACAACACGGGGCGTGCACGCTCGACGACTTCGGTATCGCCGCCCAGCATGATCGTCAGCTGGCCATTCACGGCGCCGGCTTCACCGCCCGACACCGGCGCGTCGAGAAACCCGAGCCCGCGTTCGCGCGCGGCCGCGTACAACGACCGCGCGATCGTCGCGGACGCCGTCGTGTGATCGACCACGACCCCGCCCGGCGCCATCGCGTCCAGGATGCCGTCGCTGCCGTGCATCACGGCACGAATGTCGTCGTCGTTGCCCACGCACGAGAAGACGAAATCGCGGCCCTCAGCGGCCGCGGCGGGCGTCGGCGCGGAACGGCCACCGTACTCGTTGCACCAGGCATCGGCCTTGGCGGCAGTGCGGTTGTAGACGACGACGTCGAAGCCCTTCGCCCTGAGATGCCCGGCCATCGGATAGCCCATGACGCCGAGGCCGACGAACGCGACCTTCGCCGTCATGCCGCATCCGCCGTGCTGCGTGATACCTTCTTGCGCGGGTCGAGTCCGAGCGAGCGGGCGATGATCTCGCGCATGATCTCCGAGCTGCCCGCGTATATCCGCGAGATGCGCGCGTTCGTGTACAGGCGGCTGATCCTGTACTCGTCCATGTAGCCGTTGCCGCCGTGCAACTGTACGCCCTCGTCCGTCACGCGAGCCTCGAGCTCGCTGGTCCACAGCTTCGCCTTCGCCGCGTCCTCCGCCGACAACGCGCCCCGGTTGTGCACCTCGACGCAACGATCGATGAACGCGTAGCCGACGTCGATTTCCGTGCGCATGTCGGCAAGTTTGAAGCGCGTGTTCTGGAAGTCGGCGATCGCCTGGCCGAAGGCCTTTCGCTCCTGCACGTAGTCGAGCGTCAGGTTGAAGGCTGCTTCCGCGGAGGCGATGTAGCCGCAAGCCCCGAGCAGGCGCTCCTCGGCGAGCGCGTGCATGAGCTGGTAGAAGCCGCGATTCGTTTCGCCGAGCAGGTTTTCCTTCGGCACGCGGACGTTGTTGAAGAACAGCTCGGCCGTGTCCTGGCTCTTCAGGCCCATTTTCTTCAGGTTCTTGCCGCGTTCGAAGCCTTCCATGCCGCGTTCGACGACGAACAGCGACAGGCCGTGCGAACTGTTCGGGTCCGTGCGCGCGACGACCACGACGAGGTCGGCATTGATGCCGTTCGAGATGAACGTCTTCGAGCCGTTCAGCAGGAAGTGGTCGCCCTTGTCCTCGGCGCGCGTGCGGATGCCGGCGACGTCGCTGCCCGCACCCGGCTCCGTGATGGCGACGGCGAGGATGTGCTCGCCGCTGATGCACTTCGGCAGCCAGCGCGCCTTCTGCTCCTCGGTGCCGAAGTTGCCGATGTACGGGCCGACGAGCCGGCTGTGCAGCGTCATGAAGAACCCGGGATCGCCGAAGTGCGCGTTCTCCTCGATGAGGATCTGCTCGTAGCGGAAGTCCGGAACGCCGGCGCCGCCGTATTTCTCGTCCGCCCACATCAGCAGCAGGCCCATCTCGCCCGCCGCGAGGAAAGCCTCGCGGTCCACGATGCCCTGCTCGTGCCAGCGGTCGCTGTGCGGGCCGATCTCGTTCTGCATGAAGCTCCGCACCGAGTCGCGGAACATTTCGTGCTCTTCCTCGAAAATGAGTCTGTCCATGTCGCTTGCCCGTCTACTTGCCCTTGAAGCGCGGTTGCCGCTTCTCGAAGAAAGCCTGCACGCCCTCCCTCGAGTCGTCGGTGTCGCGAAGTTGTCCCTGCAGATCGGCTTCGAGGTCGAAGCAGCTCGCCCAGTCCCCGTCCAGTGCCGCGCGCATCACTTTTTTCGTCGCCGCGAGCGCAAGCGGCGCACGTTCCGCGAGTTCGCCGGCCCACGCCATCGCCGCCTCGTGCAGTTCGTCGGCCGGCACGGCGCGATTCGCGAGGCCCAGCTCGACGCAACGAGACGCCGGGATTCGCTCCGCTTCGACCGCGAGTTGGTACGCACGGTGATAACCGAGCTGGCGCACGAGCTGCCAGTTGGCGCCGCCATCCGGCACCAGAGAGATCGTTGCAAACGGCGACAGCAGGAACGCGTCGTCGGCCATGATCACGAGATCGCATTGCAGCACGTACGACAGGCCGATGCCCGCCGCGAAGCCGGGCACGGCCGCAATCACCGGCTTCGGCGTTTGCCCGATGGCGGCCAGCACGGGCCGGTACTCGAACTGCAGCTTGCCGCGAATGCTGCGGCCGCCCTCGTTCGACTTCAGGTCGGCGCCGGTGCTGAAGGCGCGGCCCTCGCCGGTGAAGACGATCACGCGCACGGAGTCGTCGGCGTCCGCCCGCTCGAAGGCCGCCAGCAGGTCCTCGCACAGTTCCGGCGTAAAGCCGTTCAGCGAATCGGGGCGGTTCATCGCGATCAGGGCCACAGCGCCCTGCTGGCTGTAGTTGACGGTCTTGCCCATGGTCTGTCCTCTTGCGTGCCGGCGTTCGGCAACGCTTACATGTTGCGGCGGTACTCGCCGCCGACGTCGTACAACGCGTGGCTTATCTGGCCCAGTGAATTCGCTTTCACCGTATCCATCAGTTCCGCGAAGATGTTGCCGCGCTCGCGAGCCACGGTCTGCAGCCGGCGCAGTGCCGGACCGGAATCGTCCGCATGCCGCGACTGGAACTCGCGCAAGTGCCTGATCTGGTCGTTCTTCTCGGCCTCGCTGGAGCGGATCAGTTCGAGGTCGTGCACCTCGTCCTCTTCGCCCTTCTTCGGCAGGAACGTGTTGACGCCGATCAGCGGCAGCGAGCCATCGTGCTTGCGGCTCTCGTAGTACAGGCTCTCGTCCTGGATCTTGCCGCGCTGGTACATCGTGTCCATCGCGCCCAGCACGCCGCCGCGTTCCGAGATCCGCTCGAACTCTCGATACACGGCCTCCTCGACCAGGTCGGTCAGCTGCTCCACGATGAAGGAGCCCTGCCACGGGTTCTCGCAGAAGTTCAGACCGAGCTCGCGCGAGATGATGAGCTGGATCGCGACCGCGCGGCGGACAGACTGCTCGGTCGGTGTCGTCACGGCCTCGTCGAACGCATTTGTGTGCAGGCTGTTGCAGTTGTCGAACAGCGCGTACAGAGCCTGCAGCGTCGTGCGAATGTCATTGAAGCTGATCTCCTGCGCATGCAGGCTGCGGCCCGACGTCTGCACATGGTACTTCAGCATCTGCGAGCGCGCGCTGGCGCCGTAGCGGTCGCGCATGGCCCGCGCCCAGATGCGCCGCGCGACACGGCCGACGACCGTGTACTCCGGATCCATGCCGTTCGAGAAGAAGAAGCTCAGGTTCGGCGCGAAATCGTCGATGTTCATGCCGCGCGCCAGGTAGTACTCGACGATCGTGAAGCCATTCGCCAGCGTGAATGCGAGCTGGCTGATCGGGTTCGCACCGGCCTCGGCGATGTGGTAGCCGCTGATCGAGACGCTGTAGTAGTTGCGCACACCGTTGTCGATGAAGAACGCCTGCACGTCGCCCATCATCTTCATTGCGAACTCGGTGGAGAAGATGCAGGTGTTCTGCGCCTGGTCTTCCTTGAGGATGTCCGCCTGCACCGTCCCGCGCACCACGGACAGCGTTTCCTCGCGAATGCGCGCGTAGGTTTCCGCGTCGACGAGCTTGTCGCCCGAAATGCCGAGGAGCGCGAGCCCAAGCCCGTCGTTGCCCGGCGGCAGGTCGCCTTCGTAGCACGGCCGCGGGCCGCTCCCGAAGTACGCGTCGATGCGCTTCTCGGCCTCCGCCCACCGGCCGGTGGCCTTCAGGTGCTTCTCGACCTGCTGGTCGATCGCCGTGTTCATGAAGAACGCGAGGATCATCGGCGCCGGACCGTTGATGGTCATGGACACCGAGGTCGTCGGGGCGCACAGGTCGAAGCCGGAGTACAGCTTCTTCATGTCGTCGACCGTGGCGATCGAGACGCCGGAGTTGCCGACCTTGCCGTAAATATCCGGGCGCTCGTGAGGATCCTCGCCGTATAGCGTGACCGAGTCGAATGCCGTCGACAGGCGTGCGGCATCCTGCCCCTGCGACAGGTAGTGGAAGCGCCGGTTCGTGCGCTCCGGCGTCCCCTCCCCGGCGAACATGCGGGTCGGGTCCTCACCGAGACGGCGGTACGGGAACACGCCGCCGGTGTATGGAAAATGCCCGGGCAGGTTCTCCCGCAACAGGAAGCGCAGCAGCTCGCCCCAGTCCTTGTAGGACGGCGGCGCAATCTTCGGGATCCTCTGCCGTGACAACGACTCGCGATAGTTGTCGCCGGTTAACTCGCGACCGCGCACCGTGTAACGGTACCTGTCCGCGGTCACGCCGTCGCGCACGGACGGCCAGTCGCGCAGCAGCCGCAGCGACTCCGGCGCCAGCTCGTCCATCGTTTCCTGGTAACGCTGACGCAGCGCCAGCAGGCTCGCGTCCATTCCGTCGTCCAACGCGTCCGTCGCGTAGGGCGCGAGCGGTTCGGGCAGGGCATCGTCGCCCAGCAGTTTCAGCGACTCGTACAGGTGCTGCAGCCGGCTGGCGAGCCGTGCCTGAGCCTCGCTGTGCTGGTCGGCGTCGCGGCCGTGTTCGGCGATCTCGGCCAGGTAACGAATCCGGCTGCCGGGGATGATCGCCATCGCGCGCGGCTCGCGGACCGCAACCCTGAGCCCGGGATCGAAGCCCTCGTCGATCGACAGCTTGTCACGCAGGCGCCGGCACAGCTCGACGAACATGTGCGTGATCCCCGGGTCGTTGAACTGGCTCGCGATCGTCGGGTAGACCGGGACGTCCTCGTCGTCCGCCGTGAACGCCAGGTGGTTGCGCTTCCACTGCTTCCGGATGTCCCGCAGCGCGTCCTCGGCGCCGCGCTTGTCGTACTTGTTCAGCACGACGAGATCGGCGAAGTCGAGCATGTCGATCTTCTCGAGCTGGCTTGCGGCGCCGTAGTCGCTCGTCATGACGTACATCGAGAAATCCACGAGGTCGACGATCTCGCTGTCACTCTGGCCGATGCCCGCCGTCTCGACGATCACGAGGTCGAAACCAAGCGACTTCATGTACAGCACCTGGTCGCCAAGCATCTCGCTGGTCGCGAGGTGCTGGCGACGCGTCGCTATCGAGCGCATGAACACGCGCTCAGAGCGCAGTGAATTCATGCGGATGCGGTCGCCGAGCAGCGCCCCGCCCGTGCGCCGACGCGTCGGGTCGACGGCGATAACCGCGATGCGAATGTCCCCAAAGTTCGCGAGGAAGCGATTCAGTATCTCGTCGGTAACGCTGCTCTTGCCGGCACCGCCCGTGCCGGTGATGCCGATCACCGGCACCTTGCCAGCCTGCATCTGCCAGGCCTTGCGCAGGCGCGCCAGCGTCGCGTCGTCGAGACGGCCCTCCTCGATCGCGGAGATCGTCGACGCGACGTCGAGCATCCTTGCGTCCGCGTCCGCGACCACGGTCGGCGTCGGCCGGCGTGCCGCGGCCGTGCGCTTCACGACATCACTGATCATCGCCTCGAGGCCGAGGTCCATGCCATCGTGCGGGTGGTAGATCCGCTCGACACCGTAGTCCATCAGCGCACGAATCTCCTCCGGGGTAATCGTCCCGCCGCCGCCGCCGAAAACGCGGATGTGTGACGCGCCGTGATCCGCCAGCCGGTCGATCATGTAGCGGAAGTACTCGTTGTGGCCCCCCTGGTAGGAACTGATGGCGATGCCGTCGGCGTCCTCCTGCACGGCGGCGCGGACGATGTCGTCAACGCTGCGATTGTGGCCCAGGTGGATGACCTCGGCGCCCTGCGCCTGGATCAGGCGGCGCATGATGTTGATGGCGGCGTCGTGGCCGTCGAACAGCGACGCGGCCGTCACGAAGCGCAACGGCGTGTCGTCGGCATCCTGCGGGACGCCCTGCAGATCACTGGCAACCGAACTCATCGGAATGCTCCCCCGGCGGCGTGCCTGGTTCTGGGCCGTGTCGCCGGGAGGCGGCGTTCGGCCGAATCGGGAAGCGGGCCGGCAGACCCGCTTTTGCAAATATTTTAATCCAGATTAAAATTCTGTGCCAATGGCCACGCCCCCCGACGAGTCGCGCTTTGCGCTGCAGAAGGACCGCATGCTCCGGGCGGCAGCCCAGTGCTTCAATGCCAAGGGTTACAGCGGCACCTCGCTCAAGGACGTGGCGGCGCTGCTGGGTCTCACCGACGCCGCGCTGTACTACTACGTCCGCAACAAGGAGGAACTGGTCTACCTGTGCTACGTCCGGGCCGCGGACATGGGGCGGGAGGCCATGGCGGCTGCCGTGGCCGGCGGCGGCAGCGGCCTCGACAAGGTTCGGCGCTACATCGCGGGGCACGCCGAGGGCATCGTCGGCCCCAGTGGCCCGATGGCCATCATGAGCGAAATTCCGTCACTCACGCCCGCGCACCGCGACGAGATACTGACACTCTCGCGGCGTCACAGCCGTGCGTTCGAGGGCCTTATCGAGGAAGGTATCGCCGATGGCAGCATCGCGGCTTGCGATGTACGCATGACCGGCAACGCGATCATGGGGGCCATCAACTGGATTCCGAAGTGGTTTCACGGGGATGCAGCGACGGCGCGCCGCATCACGGAGCATTTTCCCGACATTCTCACGGGTTCGCTCGCCGCCCGCCCGAAGTCCTGACCGGCCGCGGCGATCAGCGGTCGTTGATCAGGGCGACCTGTTCCGCGACGATCGCGTCGAGCTCATCGAGGTCCAATCGATCGAGATCGGTGTCCAGCTTGACCCCCTCCATCAACGCATTCATGAGCGTGAGGTATTGCGTCACGCGCTTCTGCACCCGGCCCTCGAGAACCCGCCGGGATATTTCCATGCCCGACCGCGGGTCCACGATCGTCACCGGGCCCACAGTGTCGCCGAACAGGCGTGTGCCGGCTTTCGGGTCCAGGATTTCCATGTCCTCGCGGATGAGCTGCGACAGGATCACGAGGTCGGAATACTGTTTGCGCAACGCCCGGTAGAGCGTATCCGACTGCACAAGATCGACCGACGTGAACTGCCGCATCAGCCGGTCGCGCTCGGCGACGAGTTCGGGATTCCCGCGTTCCGCCGCCAGGCGGTACCACGCGGACGCGGTCACCGCATCTTCCGGCACGCCGGCCCCGATGAGATGCATGAAGCCGATCATGTACTGCGCGTACTTGTCGCCCAGCGGCGCAAGATCGTGCTCGTAGATGATCAGCGCACGCTGGTATTCGCCACGCTGAAACAGCGTCTCGGCCATGTCCTGCGCCGAGACGATCTTCGACTCGGTGCGACTGCTGAAAAACGGGCTGCTCTTTCCGGCGTGGGCTGTCGTGGCGACCAGGCAGCCTGCAAGGATGGCAATGGGAAGGAATCGACAGTTCAAACCGACCAGCACTCGACGCGCGAAACAACAGATACCGGGTTGGAGTTGCTCATGCGTTGCAAAGTTCCGGTTCAATTTTCGAATTTCGGTTCGCGCCGGTCAATCCGGGCGCGTACGGCTTCGGCCTGGTTCGGCGACCCGATCAGCGCGCCCTGCAGGCGGGCCTCCAGCGCCAGCGCGTCACCAGCCGGCAGCGCCATCCCGTCGCGGAGCAGCTGCTTCGCGGCCCGGATAGCGTCCGGCGAAAGACCGGCGATCGCGGCCGCGGTCTCGCGGGCCCGGGCCAGCGGATCGTCGGCAATGGCGGTCACGAGCCCGAGGGCGAGCGCCTCCGGGGCGTCGACGCTGCGGCCCGTGTACACGAGCTCGGCGAGCCGGTCCGCCGGCAGCACGCCGCGCGCCGTCACTGACAGGCCCATGTCGGGCACCAGCCCCCAATGCACTTCCATGGCCGAAAAGCGCGTCGATGGTTCCGCGAAACGCAGGTCAGCACCGAGCGCAATCTGCAGGCCGGCGCCCAGCGCGACCCCGTGCAATGCGCAGATGACGGGAACCGGCAGGTTGCGGAACACGCACGCCGCCTGCTGGAACACGTTCGCGCCGCCGGGATACGCCGGTGCCAGCATCGCGGCCAGCTCGCGGGCGTCGGCCTGCGCGAATATCGACGTGTCGATGCCTGCGCAGAAGGCCGCGCCATCCCCGTGCAGCACCACCGCGCGCACTCCCGCGGCCGACAGCGGCTCACCGCAGCCGGCAAGCTCCCGGAACATCGCCAGGTTGACGGCGTTGCGCTTCCCGGGGCGCGCCAGGCACACGAACGCGATGGCGCCCTCCGTGGTGATGCGAATGGTGTCGGGTGCGGACACTACACGTTCAGTGTGCACTTGCCGTTGCGAACGACGACGACGTCGCGTTCTACGGCTCGGCACTGGAAGGAAACCACGGGACCGTCCTGCCACATGTCCGTGGCGATCGTGTCTCCGGGCATGACCGGCGCGGAAAATCGCGCATCGAGGCCGGAGATCAGCGTGTGGTCGTATTCGCAGATCGTGCGCAGGATGGCGTGGCAGGCGATGCCGTAGGTGCACAGCCCGTGCAGGATCGGGCGGTCGAAACCGGCGTCCCGCGCGCGCTGCGGGTCGGCGTGCAGCGGGTTGCGGTCTTCGTTGAGGCGGTATAGCAGTGCCTGGTCGGGGCGCGTCGGCAACTCGCAGGTCAGGTCGGGTTCGCGACGTGGCACCCGATGCGGCGCCGGGCCTTTCCCGTTCGGTCCGCCGAAGCCGCCGTCACCGCGTGCGATGATCGTGTTGCCGAGCACGAACAGCACCGTATCGTCCTTCGCGAGGCGCCCTTCGGCCTCGAACAGCACCACGGCGCCGAGCGACGGTCCACGGTCGATGACATCGACGATGCGCTTGTTGACCAGCAGCTCGGCCGCAGCCGGCAACGGCCGGAACAACTGCAGGCGCTGTTCCGCGTGCAGGACCTGGGTGAAGTCCCAGCCGAGGTCCGGCGGGAACATGTCCGGCACCATGACCGTTGCCTGCGATGGCAATGTCTTCAACAGCGCCGTTCCCTCGTACACGTAGTCGAGTTCGCGCCGGTCGAGCGGATCGCGGCCGAGCCCCACGCTGAGCGCGTACAGCATCGTCTCCACGTCGCGGTACGCATGCGGCAGGTCGACGATCGAGGTCGCCATCAGTTGGTCGTAGTCTAGCGCCATATTCCCTTAAATTTCCTTGGCTTATATCCGCCGTTTCCTGCAAGCCGGCATTCTAGTGGCGGGGTCGCCGGCACCGCAAGTCAGGCGGCCCCGATGTGTTCGGCCCCGAGCATCGCCAGCGGGCGAACCGCACGCGCCGCCTCGCGTGCGTGCGCACTGGCCGCCGTGCCGTCGCGGACCCGGCCCGCAATGCCCTGCAGGATCGCCGCGAGGCGGAACAGGTTGAACGCCGTGTAGAATCCGCGATGCTCGATGGCGGTCCGTCCCGTGCGCTCGCAATACGCACGAACGTAGTCGTCCTCCTCCGGGATGCCCAGCGCCGCCAGGTCCTTGTCCCGCAGCCCGATCGAGCCGATGCCGATTTCCGGCATCCGCCACGGCAGCAGGTGGTAGGTGAAGTCGGCGAGCGGGTGCCCGATCGTCGACAACTCCCAGTCGAGGACCGCGATGACGCGCGGCTCGGTCGGATGGATGATCATGTTATCGAGGCGGAAATCGCCGTGCACGATGCTTGACGAATCGTCGGCCGGGATGTTGCCGGGCAGCCAGTCGATCAGCGCGTCCATCGGCTCGATCGTCTCCGTTTCCGACGCCCGGTACTGCCGCGTCCAGCGCGAGATCTGCCGCTCGAAGTAGTTCCCGGGGACGCCGAAGTCGGCGAGGCCCAGCGCGCCGGCGTCGAATCCGTGCAGCCGCGCGATCGTCCGGTTGACGTCATCGTAGATCGCGGCGCGTTCCGACGGGTTCGAGCCGGGCAGGTCCAGGTCCCAGAAGATCCGGCCGTCGACGCAGGCCATGACGAAGAACACCGTGCCGATGACCGCATCGTCCTCACACAACGCGAAAGGGCGCGGCACCGGGAATCCTTCGTCGAACAGCGCGCTGATCACGCGAAACTCCCGGTCGACCGCATGGGCGGACGCGAGCAGCTTGCCTGGCGGCTTGCGCCGGAGGACGTAGGCGGCGCCGGGCGTTTCGATCCGGTAGGTCGGGTTCGACTGGCCGCCGCGGAACTGGCGAACCGAGATCGGCCCCTCGAAGCCCTCGACGTGCGCCGCCATCCACGATGCGAGGCGCGCCTCGTTGAAGCGGTGCGCATCGGCCACGGCGCGCGTCCCGGTGTTCTTTTCCTGGCGGGACGTCACGGCGCCAGGGACTTCCTACATGCGGAATATTCCCGCGGGTGTTTCCGCATCACGAGGCCGGTTTCCTGCGGCTGCCAAGGCCAGTGATAATACCTCACGGGTGTCGACCGGATCGATCACGCCGTCATCCCACAGCCGCGCACTCGAGTAATACGGGTGCCCCTGCCGCTCGTACCCGGCGCGAATCTCCGCCTCGAACGCCGCGCGTTCCTCGTCCGGCCAGGCCTGCTCTCGGGCCTGCATGCCGTCGGCGCGCACCGTCGCGAGCACGCTCGCGGCCTGCTCGCCACCCATGACGGAGATACGCGCGTTCGGCCACATCCAGAGCATGCGCGGGTTGTAGGCGCGGCCGCACATTGCGTAATTGCCGGCGCCGAACGACCCGCCGATGATCACCGTGTACTTCGGGACCGTCGCGGTCGCGACGGCATTGACCATCTTCGCGCCGTCCTTCGCGATGCCGGCGTGCTCGACGCGCTTGCCCACCATGAAACCGGTAATGTTTTGCAGGAACACGAGCGGGATGCCGCGGCGGTTCGAAAGCTGCACGAAATGCGCACCTTTCTGCGCCGATTCCGGAAACAGGATGCCATTGTTCGCCACGACGCCAACGGGATTGCCGTCGATATGCGCGAAGCCGCACACGAGCGTGGCACCGTAGAGTTTCTTGAACTCGTGGAACTCGGAAGCATCGACGATGCGCGCGATGATTTCGCGCACGTCGTAAGGGAATCGAAACTCGCGCGGAACGATGCCGTACAGGTCTGTCACTGGGTAGGCCGGCTCGACCGGCGGACGATTCGCGAACGGCCGGCTCTGCGGACGATTCAACGACGCCACGATATCGCGGGCGATTGCCAGCGCGTGCGTGTCGTCGTCGGCCAGGTGATCCGTGACGCCGGAGATGCGTGAATGCACCGCACCGCCGCCCAGGGTTTCCGCATCGACGACTTCGCCGGTAGCCGCCTTCACCAGCGGCGGGCCGCCCAGGAAGATCGTGCCCTGATTTCGCACGATCACCGCCTCGTCGCACATCGCCGGCACGTATGCCCCGCCCGCGGTGCAAGAGCCCATGACCACGGCGATCTGCGGTATGCCCGCCGCCGATAGCCGTGCCTGGTTGTAAAAGATGCGGCCGAAGTGGTCCCGGTCCGGGAACACCTCGTCCTGCAGCGGCAGGAATGCCCCGCCCGAGTCCACGAGGTAGATGCACGGCAGGTGATTCTGCTCGGCGATCTCCTGCGCGCGCAGGTGCTTCTTCACGGTCAGCGGGTAATACGTGCCGCCCTTCACCGTCGCGTCGTTCGCGACGATCATGCAGTCGACGCCCTGCACGCGCCCGATGCCGGCGATCATGCCAGCTGCCGGTACGTCGTCGTCGTAGACCTCGTGCGCGGCCAGCCGACCGATCTCGAGGAACGGCGCGTCGGGATCGAGCAGGAGGCGGACGCGATCGCGCGGCAGCAGTTTGCCGCGCGCGAGGTGCTTCTCGCGGGACCGGTGCGGCCCGCCCCGCATCACGTTCTCGTTCAGGGCCCGGAGATCTTCCGCGAGCGCCACGTTGGCTTCGCGGTTGCGATCGAAATCCTCCGAACTCCGGTCGATGCGGGTCTTTATCAGTGGCATGGTTTGCGCGTCCCTCACGCCGTGGCGTTGAACAGCTCCCGGCCGATCAGCATACGCCGAATCTCACTCGTGCCCGCGCCGATCTCGTACAGCTTCGCGTCACGCCAGAGGCGACCGGTGGGGTACTCGTTAATATAGCCATTTCCGCCAAGTACCTGAATCGCTTCGCCGGCCATCCACGTCGCTTTTTCCGCGGCCGCGAGGATGCAGCCCGCGGCGTCGAAGCGCGTCGTCTGGCCGCGATCGCAGGCGGCAGCAACGGCGTAGACGTAGGCACGGCTCGAATTCATGGTGGTGTACATGTCCGCGAGCTTGCCCTGCATCAGCTGGAACTGGCCGATCGCGCGCCCGAACTGCTTGCGGTCGTGAACATAGGGCATCACGACGTCCATGCATGCCCGCATGATCCCCAGCGGCCCGCCGGCGAGCACGACCCGCTCGTAGTCGAGGCCGCTCATGAGGATCCCGGCACCGCCGCCTTCCGCGCCGAGCCGGTTCGCCACGGGAATACGGCAGTCCTCGAAGAGGACCTCGCTCGTGTCGGAGCCGCGCATGCCGAGCTTGTCGAGCTTCTGTGGCGTCGAAAATCCCGGCGTGTCGCGCTCGACGACGAACGCCGACAACTTGCCGCTCTTGCTGTCGGGATCCGTGACCGCGTACACGATCATGAGATCGGACTCCGGCGCGTTCGTAATCCACATCTTCGATCCGTTCAGCACGTAGTCGTCGCCATCGCGCGCCGCAGTCGTGCGCATGCCCATGACGTCGGAACCGGCGCCCGGTTCACTCATGGCCAGCGCGCCGAGATGCGTGCCGGACACGAGCCCCGGAAGCCAGCGCTCGCGCTGCTCGTCGCTGCCCCAGCGCCGCAACTGGTTCACGCAGAGATTGGAGTGTGCGCCGTAGGACAGCCCGACCGACGCGGACGCGCGGCTGATCTCCTCCATCGCGACGACGTGCGCGAGATAGCCCAGCCCGGCGCCGCCATACTGCTCCTCGACCGTGATACCCAGCAGCCCGAGCTCGCCGAGTTCCGGCCAGAGCGCGCGCGGGAAGCGGTTGTCGCGGTCGGTCTCCTCGGCAAGCGGCGCGATGCGATCCACCGCGAAGGCGCGAACCGTCTCGCGCAGCAGGTCCAGGTCTTCACCGAGACCGAAATCGAAGTCGAACACGCAGAACCCCCGTTGAACGAACGTCTCACCATTCTCCGCAGGTCACGACGGGACCTGAATACCATGGGGACGGTAGGGTTCAGCCTTTCGCGGACAGCGCGTCGATGAACTGCGAAAACAGCTCGTACTGTGACGAGATGCCGAGCTTCGCGAAGAGATTGCGCTTGTGCACCATCACCGTACCCGGCGCAATGTCGAGTTCGCGCGCGATCGCCTTGGTCGAGAAACCACGGAGCAGGAGCTGCGTGATTTCGCGTTCCCGTTCCGTCAGCACGGACGCGCCGAAGTGCTCGAAGCAGTCGGTCAGGCGCCGGTGAATCCCCTGCGCGTCGCCTTCCGGATCCGGCCGCCAGGCATCCCAGGCATTGCGCATCGCGGCGTGCACGATTGGCTCGATCCGCTGCAGGTTGGTGACGTCGGAGCGTGAGAACCGGCGCTCGAGCCGCGCCACGACGAGCACCGCAGTTGCGCCGGGTGCGACATCAACGAGGAAATCGACCTCGTCGCGCAGATGCGTTCGCTCGCAGTACTGACGGTAGTACTCGGACGATTGGAACCGATCGGGCGTGGCATCGCGAAAACGGCAGCTCCCCGGCTTGTCCGGGCGTCGCGCCAGCTGGTAGAGCGGATCGAGCAGGTACGGGCCGGCCAGGTAGCGATCGACATAATGCCGGACTCCTTCCGGTTCGAGGCTGTGGTGCAGCACCTGCGGCGCGGCGTCCGCGAAGAACGCCAGCAGACAGGTTCCCTGGTGATCGACGAGCGCGTCCAGCGCCCCGACCAGCGCCGGCGCCGTGTCGTCGCCCGCGGCGCTCGCGACGAGGCGCGCGAGCGCCCGCTGCCAGGCGTCAGTGGCGAAGCGGTCTGCCGCGCGGGTCCGCGGCACCGTCGAACGCGCGCGCGCCATCGCTCAGGGCTGGAAGAGCGCGCAGGTCGCGCCGTTCGGGTCCTCGATGACGCAGAAGCGACCGCCCGCGAGACCGCGGACCGGCACGACCAGCCGCCCCCCGCCGGCAACGCATTTCGCGGCGCTGTCGTCGACGTCGGCAACGACGAAATAGACGAGCCAGCCGCCCGGCAGGTCGCTGTTGCCGCCGCGCGCGTGGCACACACCCGCGACCGCGTCGCCGGTCTCGGGCATGCACATCGTGTAGTCGTCGTAGTCGCCCATGCTGACGTTGCCGGGACGGAATCCGACCACGTCGGTGTAAAAGTCGCGCATGGCGTCCGCGTTCGCGACCGACATGTCGACCCAGCCGATTTTCCCGACGCCCGCCGTGCTCGTGTCCCCCATCGTCGCTGCTCCTCTCTTGTCGATTGTCAGAACGCCGTCAGGAACGACGCCGCGTTGCCGCCCACCGGACCACGTCCGCTGCGCGCCACGGCGAGGTAGTCCGGGCCCTTCGGATAGTCCGCGGGCTGCGGGTTGTAGACACGCCGCACCCGGTTGCGATGATACAGCCTGGCCTGAGCCCGGAACGGGATGACCGCCGCGGGATCGTCGTCCGTCAGCCGCCGGTGCAGCGCCGGCAGCCGGTACCAGGGCACCGACATGTCCGCATGGTGCGCGTTGTGATAGCCGAAGTTCAGCACCAGCGCGTTGAGCAACGGCCAGCGCAGCGATATCGGGTTGCTGAACGTGTGCGCCTGCTCCCAGGCCGCGTCCCCCTTGTGCGGCGCCCGGGACGGCTCGAACAACGTCGTCGTGTAGGGGTAGTCGTGCTGCAGCATGTCCATGAACCGCAGCACGTGCAGCGTGAGGCCGTAGGCCACGAGATACAGAATCGCGGCTTTCGGCGAATACCACGCCAGCGCCCCGAAAAGCGCGCCGCGAACCGCGAGCACGGCAATGTTGCGGGCCCGCTGGCCCCGGCGCTGCGGAATCACGAACGAAGAAACGGCCATCAGGCTGTGCATCAGGATCTCGTGCGCCGGCACGTACACGTACTCCAGGGCCTTGGTCATCCGCGTGAGCAGGGGATGCCGCCGGAAGAACTCTTCGTAGTCGAACCACACGACATCGTCATTGTCGACGTGGTGCCGAAAATGCTTGTAGCGAATGTCCTCGTAGGTGCCGTAGCAGGCGCCACACAGCCAGACGAGTATGCGGCCGAGCCGCGCGTTGTCGCTGTGCCGCCGGAAGACCGTGTTGTGCGCACACTCGTGCACGAGGTAGGCCGCGACGACCATGCCGTGGGCCAGCAGCAACGTACCACCGAGAGCCGCAAACCAACCGGTTGATAGCAGTCCCGCAAAGCCGGTGACGTACGCGACCAGCGCATAGAGCAGCGCGCCGCCGTGGTAATACAGGCCGGCGGGCTCGTTCAATCGGGAGGTCAGGGTCGCGGGCACGGTAAACTCGGGCTCTCACGCGGCGTCGCTACCGTTGTACACTTGCCGCAGACCGATTTCCAGGGAGACACGGCCGAATGAAACTTGTCACCGCAATCATCAAGCCGTTCAGGCTCGACGACGTACGCAACGCGTTGTCCGAGATCGGCATCCAGGGAATGACCGTGACTGAAGTCAAGGGGTTCGGCCGCCAGCGAGGTCACACCGAGCTGTACCGCGGTGCCGAATACGTCGTCGACTTCCTGCCGAAAGCCAAGATCGAAGTCGCGATACCGGACGACTTCCTCGAGCGCACGATCGAAACGATCATCGACGCGGCGAAAACCGGCAAGGTGGGCGACGGCAAGATCTTCGTTACCGACCTCGCCCAGGTCTGGCGCATCCGCACCGGCGAGACCGGGGACGGCGCGCTCTGACATCCCCCGTCAGGCGACGCGATCGACGATCGCGTGGCCGACCATGAACCACAGGGCGAACGACGACGCGGCATACAGCCTGAAGCGCGTGTACACGTGATTCGACGTGCAATGCACGTAACTGTGGGCACAACGCAGCAACAGGAATAGCCAGGCGGCCACCAGGTACGTAACGTCGAACTCGCCCGAGACGACCACGTAAATGCACAGCGCGTAGAAGATAACCGGCAGTTCGAACAGGTTTCGCAGGTTGTTCGCGGGATACGCGACCTCCTCCGGCATCAGCGCATTCAACGCCTCCGGCGTCTTCAGTTTTTGCGGGTGAATGCGCTCGGCACGAATGTGCCTGATACGGCGCCGGTACATCACTATCCAGACCACGAAGGTCAGGATCATCATGCCGACGAACGGTTGCCAGATCAGTGCGGCCGTCATGCGCTCACCTCGAAGAATGCAGTCATCGTTCCTCTCCTGTGCCTGCCGACCCCGGGTCGGCTCGCAGCATGCTACCCCAGATTTCGCCTTTTTTATCCGGCGTCATTGCCGCGTGCGCCGGACTGGTCGAGGGCAGCGGAATCAGCTCGAGGTGCGCCACGCCGAGCGTCGGCAATACCTCGCGGCAAAACAGGGCCTCGGCAGTCCGGCCGTTGAACGCAACACGCTGAACGGCTGGATGCTCGTCGAAAAACTTAACAAAATCATTAGTTTCTGAGCGTTTCTTCACGATGGAGCTATCGAGACTTCCGGGGCGCACAGACGCGGCCAGCACGTCCCACAGGGCGATTCCGGCGCGCCGCAGGCCGTCGCAGCGCGACGCATAGTCGCCGCGAATGCCATACAACTCGCGCATGATCGGCCAGAATGCATTGCGCGGGTGCGCGTAGTACTCCGAGGCGGCGATCGAGCGTCGTCCCGGCAGGCTGCCGAGGATCAGCAGCCGCGCGTCCGGGCGCGCTATCGGGGGGAATCCGATACTCGCAGGCTCATCCATGACGGCACTATAGCCGCCAGGCCTGTCCAACCGCGAGTCGTCAGGAGGCGCCGTTCGCACGGCGCGGTGGTGCCGTCGATTCCCTCACGACCAGGCGCGGAATGACGGACGTCGCCAACGGCGGTTCCATCGACGCTTCGTCGTTGGCGGATACCAGCAGCTGCGCGGCCAGCGTTCCCATGTAGCGTATCGGCAGGCGTACCGTGGTCAGCGTCGGGCATATCCGTTGCGCCACCAGTCCGTCGTCAAAGCCGACGATCGACAGGTCTTCGGGGATTCGTACGCCCGCCCGCCGGGCCGACTGGTATATGCCGACTGCCATTTCATCGTTGCCGGCGAACACGGCCGTCGGGAGCTCGGGCATTGCGAGCAGTCTCTCGCCGCAATAGACACCGGACTCGAACGTGTAACCGCCCTGGAGTACGTAGCGGTCGTCGACGTGCAGCTCGTGCACCGCGAGCCCCATTCGAAACCCGCGCAGGCGCTCGTGAGACGACAGGAAATGATCCGGCCCGCGAACGTGTGCAATGCGGCGGTGGCCGAGTTCCGCGAGGTGCCGTGCCGCTTGCGCGGCGCCGACGAAATCGTGCGTTTCGATCATTCGATCTTCCGCATCGAGGGAAATCGCCGCAATCCGGACGTACGGGCAGTTGCTACTGCGTAGCGCCTCAACCAGCTCTTCATCCTCAGAAATCGAGGGCGTCAGGATGACCCCGAACAGTCGCTGGTGCCGGACGATCCGGCAGATGTCGTCGCGTAGCGTTGGTGATCCGCGGTCGCAGGGCCTGACGACGAGCTGATAGGTCGATTCGTCCAATCCGGACAGAATGCCGGTCTGCATGTCGACGACGTATTGCGGGTTTGGCTGGTCGGTGATCAACCCGATCTGCTGCGTGTGCCGCGTCGCGAGCGTTTGCGCCCCCTGCGACTTTTCGGCGCTGCTGCCGTGAATCGTCTTGTGTCGCCCGGTTTCCGACATCCCCCCGCCGCCTTGACGCGTGCCGTATCCGGCAAGCCTTTACGGTCAATCTATGCCCCGCGCCGGGTCGGTTCATCCTGCATTCTGACGGTCTTGGACGGTTTCCTAAGGTAGCCTGTCCGCGACCGGCGCCAATCGGTGGCGACGCCGAAACTCCGCCGGCGAACACCTCAGTGCACCACGGAACGCAGTCGACATGCGCCGCAGCGTTGCAAAGCCGGACACCTGAGCAATATCACGGACGGGCAAATCGGTCGTCGCCAGAAGTCGAACGGCATGCGCGATGCGATGATGGGCCACGTAGCGGCCGAGCGATATGCCGAACGACTTTCGGAACAGCGCCATGGCGTAGCCCGGTCGGGGATGAAGGCGCTCGCTCATCGCGCGCGCAGACAAGCGTTCGGGATAATGCAGGGCGACATAGGCAGCGAGTTGCTCGACGGCGCTCAATGTCAACTTCGGCTCCACCGTGCCCTGCGTGCCCCACCTGGACTTCAGCGCGAAACGCAGCAGGCGCGCGCGCATTTCGAGTAGCGCAACGTCGCGGCTGCCCTGGCCCCCGGACGCGAGATCCCGCTCCCAGCGGTCGAACAGTCGTTCGTCGCCTGCACCCTGTGTGTTCTGACCCACCACGTGACCTTCGAGTAGCCGTCGTACGAATTCCGTCGGCAAAGGCCAGTCGAACAGGCAGGAGAACGGCAGCGTCACGTGGGACGCCTGGGTGGCTTCGCGCGCCCGCAGCAGCTTGTGCGGCGTCACCGCCCAGAAGACGTACATCGAGTCGGTCGCGAAGTCGACGACCCGTCCGTTGACCAGGGAGGACATGCAACCCGACGGCACGTGGACGATAACGACCGGATTGCCGCGCGTGCAATCCGCCAGCCGTTCCGGTCCACCTCGCCCACAGCCAGGCGTGCCGGCAACGACCTCCCGGTCGGCGAGTCTCAGGTCGCGCAAAGATTACCCTCCCGCCAGGCCGGACTCGGCCCGTGCGGCGCAAGCATAGAACCGAAACCGGCCGCTGGTAAACGGGTTTCCTGGAAAGCCAGGACTCCGGCGGTCTAGGGCGCTGCCTTGAGGCCGCCCGCGACGCTTTTCTGCAGCTCGTGCGAGCGGCGGTACTCGCTCGGCGAGCAGTTGCATGCGCGTCGAAAGGCTTCGTTGAACCGGCTCATGGACATGAACCCGGATTGCAGCGCGATGTCCGTTGCTGTCCGGTCGGTCGTCGAAAGAAGGCGTTGCGCGTGCGATACGCGGTGCTGCGTGATGTAGTCCGTCAGCGTCATGCCAAAGGATTTTCGAAACAGGTTCATGGCGTAGTTCGGATGCAGGTTGACGAAGTCACCGATCTGCTGCGCCGTCAGTTTTTCCGTGTAGTGCTGCGCGATGAAGCAGGCCATCTGCTCGACCTTGTTCAGACCACTGTCGGTAATCGCCGCAAAGCCGTCTCGCGAACCGCCGCTGTTATCTGCCGCCGGCATTGCCATGGCGAAGCGCAGGAGTCGTGCCTGCATCTCGAGGAGTACCGGCTCCTGGAGTTGTGAGTCGGCGGCGGCAAGGTCCTGTTCCCAGTGCTCGAAAAGCTGGGCATCGGACTCCGCGCTTTCATCCGTCGACTCGCTCAGAAACCGCCCTTGCATGAGCGGTTGCACGAGGTTGTCCGGCAGACGCCAGTGCAGGAAATACTGTAGCGGAACGGTCGCGACGAAGTACTCCGTGTCGTCACTGTAGTCGATGATCTGGTGCGGAATGGCCGCCCAGAAGACGCTGAGGCGACCGGCGGGTACGACGGTCTTGTTGCCACCGAGTAGGTAGGTCACCGCCCCGGAGACCAGCAGGTTGAGTTCGATCTCGTTGTGGTGGTCGGGTCGCCGCATCGGCGACGGCCACCAGTGGACACAGCTCAGGCCGTAAGGCGCGTAATCCGGGCGGTCCGGATCAAAAGATCTCGGCTGCGGCATGCTGTTCATCGCGACTATTCCGGATCGAACTGGAACATTGGATCGGGGGACTCCCCGTCCGAATCCGTTCGGACGGGGGCGGACAACCCGCCCCCGTCCTCACGGACCACCGCTGCGTGACGCTAAGCGGGGGGATGTGTCAGAACTGGTAGCGCGCTCCGAGCAACCAGTTCACACCCGTGTGGTAGAGGTCGAGACGACGACGGGCGTCGATATCCACCCACTCGTCCGACGGCTCGTCGGTCAGGTTCAGGACCTCGAACGTGATCGACAGGTTGTCGGTCGCGTGGTACGTCGACGAAATGTCAACGTACGTTGCCGGGTCAACGAACTCCCACAGGTTGTCGCTGCGATCCGGGCCACTACGCAGGTAGTCGCCACGATTCGCCACCGAGACGCGGGCACCGAAGCGCTCGTTCTCGTAGTAGACCGTCGCGTTGTACGAGTCGTTGGACAGGCCCAGCAGGCGCTCCGTGATGTCGTTGCCGTTGTAGTTGTAATCGACTTCCGAATCCACGTAAGTGTAGTTCAGAACGACACCCATGTTGCGCAACACCGGTACGTCCGGCATCCAGGTGCTCAGCGGCGTCTGGAACGCGATCTCGTAGCCCGTCACGTCCGCACCCGGGCCGTTCACCAGCTGGCTGATTTCCCAGCAGCCCGCCGGGTCGCCGCAGGTGCCCTCGGGCGTCTGCGACGCCGGTGACGTCGGTGCAATGACGCTCATCGGCAGGCCGGTCGAGGCGAACGTGCCCATCGTCAGCTCGCGAATCGGGAAGGACTCGATGTCCTTGCCGAAGATCGCCACCGACAGCACCGACTCTTCCGCGAAGTACCACTCGGCCGACAGGTCGAACGTGTCCGCCCGGGTCGGGTCGAGCTGCGGGTTCTGGAAGCTGATCGCGAAGTTGAAGCTGTCGACGCTGCCGCCCGGGCTCAGGTTGCCGAGTGCCGGCCGCGACATCACCTGCGCGAGAGAACCACGGACGACAAAGTCATCCGTTACCCACAGGGCCGCGTTGGCCGACGGCAGGAAGTCGTCATACTTCGGACGGTCCACTTCGACCCAGACACCGGAGTTGTAGCCCGCCGAAGTCTGCTCGGTCTCGACATAGCGGCCACCGACGTCGTAGAGGAACGACATGTTGCCCATCGGGATCTCGCCGTGAAGCTGCAGCCAGACGCCGAGGTTCGATTCCTCGACGTCACGGTGGCGGCCCTGGTCGACCGACAGCGGGAAGTCGTAGAAATTCAGCGCGCTGGTCCAGCCTTCGAGCGAAGGCGCCGCCCAGGTCGTCGTCGAACCGGGACCGGTCTCGCCCCCGTACGAGTATTGCTCCGAGAGTTCCGCCGTGCCCTGCGGGCCGAGGACGTCGTCGGTACCGTCATCGTCCAGGTCGCAATCGTACAGCCCCGGACGGCAGGCGGAGCCGTCACGGCGATCCTGGCGCGTCTTGAACGTGAACTTCTTGTAGCTGATGCCACCCGACAGGGTGACCGCCGGCGAGAACTCCCAGTGCGCATTCAGTACCGCGTTGTCATAGCCGGTGTCCGTGGTATGCACCTGGTCGCGCAGCTCCGTCAGCGTGAAGATCGTGCCATCGGTGACATCCGGACCGTTGAACGCCAGCGTGGGGTAATCCATGCTCGCGGAATAGTCGTAGGTGTAACCGTTGTAATCACGATCGTCGTACATGAGTGTCGTCACGACCGGCATGTGGTCGCTCGACTCCGTCGTGCCGATGAGACCGTCGATCGTGAACTGATCGGAGAACGCATGATCAAACGATGCCGTGAACTGCGTGAACTCCGACTCCACTCGCTGGTAGTAGGTCTCGGAGCGCACCCACGCATTGTCGACGTCCATGGAGATGACCGTGTTGTTCACGTCGCCGTACCGATCCGGGAAGTACTGCATCTCGTAATCGGTCACGTCCATGCCGCCTTCGTTGCTGCGGAACAGCACCTCGATGGTCTTGAAGTCGCGGTCGCGGTTGTAATCCGCGTACAGGGCGTCGAAGGAGATCTCGGTGCGGTCCGACGGGCGGAACTGCAAGCCTGCCGTCAGGCCGACTCGGTCGCGCTGCTCCTCGTTCGTGCCGTAACGCGGAATACGCGCGTGGAACGCTTCGGAGACTTCAACACAGCCGGCATCCGTGGGATTGGCCGCGCAGTCGACGCCCAGAACGGAGTTGAAATTCGCGCGCTGCCAGCGGACCGTGTTGCCGGATTCCGTGTGGTTGTTGGTTTCCGAGTAGGCGGCGGACGCCGAGAAACCCCAGAATCCGTTCGGATCGTTGTAGGCGTACAGGCCGGTGAGTCGCGGTCCGACTTCTTCACTCTGGTCGTTGTACCAGGCCTGTCCGGACAACAGCACGGTCGTCCCTTCCTGGTAGTTGAACGGGCGCCCCGTGTTCAGGTCGACCGTCGCGCCCAGCGATCCCTCGTCCGTCGAAGCATCCGCCGTCTTATGGACGACGATGGAATTGAAGAGCTCCGCCGCGAACATGTTGAAGTCGAAGTCACGGTCGGTGCTGCCGCCGAATCCGGCGCGCGCTTCCATGCCGTTGACCCGCGTCCGGGTGTACTGCCCGGACAGGCCGCGTACCGTGATGTTCTTGCCCTCGCCATTGTCGCGCGTAATGGCGACACCGGGGATCCTTTGCAGGGCCTCGGCGAGGTTCAGGTCGGGAAAGTCGGCGATGTCCTCGGCGACGATGGCATCGACCTGGCCGGTCGATTCCCGCTTGAGATCAAGAGCCGCGCCGAGACTGCCGCGAATACCCTTGACGACGATTTCTTCCAATTCTTCGGACTGGGCAACGGCGAGTTCCCCGAACCCGAACGAAGCCAGTAGTAGCGCGCCTATCGCAAGTCGGCGATTGGTCTGCATCCCCATGTTGTGCCCCCCTCTGTAGAGTTCTAGCTGATCGTGAAAATCCTTGAATTTGCAAAGTTCTGACGAGTGCAACGAGCCGTCAGCATAATGATGAAAAATAGGTCAAAGCATCCTGTTTACGCCGGATCGTCACCGGTATTCTAAGATTGACACCGGTTGCATTGGCAAAATGGCCACCGGGACAGACATTCAAGGTAACCGGTTACCACCACCGGGTCAAACCGGTGGACCGGCGCCGCCACCCCGCAAGGCGCCCGGTGTCATTATTGCTCAACTGGAAAGTTTTGCTCGCGCCCGTCGGACGGCGACCCCGGTCAGCGCCGACCGAGGCGGGCGCGCCAGCGCGCGTAGTCCTCGGCCAGCAGCGCCGCGGGCCAGGTGCCGTAATAGCTGTAGCCGCCGCGCCGCTCGGTCTCGATGTCGGCGAGCGCTGCACGGATCACGCTGTCACGGCCCGTGAAGACGGGCGCACTGGTTTCGAGGTCGTAGAAGCGCGCCCAGATCGGCCCTGCGCCGGGTTCGGGGACGACCCACGCATCTTCCTGGCCGTCCGCGTTGACGCCACGCAGGTAACGCAGATCGTGGATCGCGACATCGTTCAGCCAGCGTACCGCCGCCTCGATGGCGGCGATCTCGGCGTCGCTCGGCGCCTCGATCTCCATCAGGAAGCGCACGATCGGCACCGTCTCCATGCCGGACAATGACGGCGGTTCGTACGCGCGCGCCCAGGCCGGTTCCAGCGTGACCTCATCGTACTGCGCCGCCCAGGCGGTGAGTTCACCGTCCTGGCGCACCTGCGTGCGCAGGATGCAGTCGGTGCCGCGGCGGACCGCGTCGGCCGCCGACGCGCGAGCGCTCTCGTCGACAAAGCCGAACGGGGCCTCGCCCCGGACGACGTCCCTCAACAGGAACATGGCATTCATCATCGCGTTGTCGTTGAACGTGATCCGCGAGTAGTAGCCTGACGGCCGCAACGGGTAGAACTGCGGCCATCCACCATTCTCGTACTGCGCCTCGAGCAGGTAGTCCATACCGCGCAGAAATGCCTCCTCGTAACGTGCCTCGCCCGTCGCGCTCGCCACCATTGCGAGAAAACGCATCGGCTGCACGGTGGCATCGTTGTCGATCGTGTTCGCGCGCCCGACGGTCCGTGCCTCCTCCAGCAGCGCCGGCGTCGGCGCTTGGGTGAGATCCGTGTTCTTCGGCCAGGCGCCTTCCTCCGACTGCCAGCGCAGCACGTTGTCGGCAAGCTCCGACGCTTCGGACGTGCCGTACCAGTCCGCGGGTCGCTGAAGCACGGCCCCGCTCCATCCCGCCACGTCCGGCGCGACGGCTGCGCGCGCCCGCTCCAGGCGCCGGGAAAAGTCTTCCAGGAAGTCGACGCGCCAGCGACTGACGGTCGCTGCGCCCTGGTGTTCGCCTTCGGCCAGTGCAGGGTCGGGATCGTCCGTCCACCAGTTCGGCCAACGGGAGTCGGGGCGGTTCACGGCGTCCGGGGCTGCCGCGACAGCCGTGATGGCGCCGCGTTGTCCGTCGAGCGCCGGCACGTTGCTGTCGATGCGGTAGGTGAACGTCTTGGCGGCTTTCGGCGAGAAGCGGAACCGGATCGTGCCGTCCTCGACGTGGCCGGCGAGCGATTGGTTTTCGACCACCAGGCGCGCCTCGGCGTTCGGCGTATCGACAGGCAGGCGCAGCTCGAAGATGCCGAAGGCCTCGATCTCGTCGTCCGCTGACGTAACGCGGGTATAGAGATCATACGGGCGCTCCCAGGCGCGCACGTAGCTGCCGCCCCAGCCCGGCAGGGCCGGATCGGATGGCGTGCCGTGCAGCAGCCAGGCTACCGACGGCGTGTCACCCATCTTGATCGTGCCGCCCAGCAGGCCGGCAAAGTAGTCGCCGAGCGCGCCGCGGCCGGCGATGCGACGCTCGACGAACGTCTCGTTGCCCCAATCGCCCGACTGGTCGCCGCCGACGAACCAGCCCCGGTACGTCGAGTTGGATTCGATGACCCAAAGTTCAGGGTGTTCGGTCGTGAGGTAGTGGTAAGCATCCGGGGACCATTTCTTGTTCGGGCCGGCAATGGCGTAAACACGCAGCTTGGGCAGGATGTCCGGCGCATCGTGCAATGCCTGCGCAAGGTCCTCGATGCCGCCCCAGACGAGCACGTGCAGCGGCCGTGCATCCGGACGACGAGCGGCCCGGACAATCCAGTCGGAGCCTTCGGTCGTTTCGCCATAGCCGCGGTACGGCGCCACGTCGGTCGCTCCCTGGCGGACGACCGCGCGCAGCGCGTCCGGCGCCGGGTACGCGTTCGAATACGTGCGCAAATTCGGGTAATCCGCCTCGTAAGCGTCGATGACCTCGAGAATGTCGCCGACACGTCCCTCGCCCCACGGCGACGACACGAGGCCCTCGATGTCGAGCACGTCGGCATAGAGCAGCAAATGAACCATCGACTGGAAATCGTCCGGGTCACTGCCGCCGATGTCGGTCGAGACGATGACCCGCGGTCTCGACTCCGCGCTGGCAACCACCGAAACGAACGCAGTAAGAAGGACAGCGACGCAGGTTGTCATCCAGCGGATTGCAGGTCGATTGCAGAATGTAGAGATCGAGATCATGTCGAAGCTTCCGGCATCAAGAACCAGCGGAAGCCTCGTTTACACACGACCGCAATGTCAAATTTCGGTGAAACCGATTGCGTGCCGACCTCTATCGGCCAGTGCCGAGCGGCCGCCAACAACCGGGCTGGAACATCGTATTTCTATTCCTTGAACGCCTGTGCGTTTTCCTTAGTTTCGCTCTGAATCGCTCATAGTCCCACGCTACGGTTCGCGGCTGTTTTCCAGGAAAAAAATAAACCTGACACCTTTAGTGGACACCTTTAGTGTCATTAGTGGACTACACCGATACAAACTCGCCCGCGTACAGCGTGAGGACATACGCAAGAATCGACATGACGAGCACTCCGAAGGCCTTCACAATGGCGATCAATGCCTTGCGCCACTCGCGGGTGCGCAGTAAGTGCGCTGGCACCCCAACGACCGGCAGCACACCGCAAAGGAGCGCAGACCCTACCGGCGCAGGGATGTTTCGCTCCGCAGTGTCCGCCTTGCACCAAGCAAAGCAGATCACTGCCAGGGCAATACCGTGGATCAGGAATACGGATTCAGCGACTTCAGCACTCAGAACACTCTCGATGAGTCCGCTGAGCGCAAAGCTCGCTACGAAAACAATGATCAGCAGTTTGCTTCGAGGCAACCTGGAAACTCCAGCAATACCTGGACGGCTCGGGGCCGTGCGCAGATCCCGCCCCAAAGAGTGTCCCATTCTAAAGGTGTTTCTCTAAAGGTGTCTTTTAAAGGTGTCAGGTTTATTTTTTCCTCGGCGATCTATAAGGCATTGATGTGGCAGAGAATTCCCCGTAGACACGATAGACCTGACAACGATTCCCGGTCGACTGAATTGTGTGCACGAATAGAAAATAAACCTGACACCTTTAGCTAATAGAAAATAAACCTGACACCTTTAGACACCTTTAGCTACACCTTTAGCTTGACACCTTTGGGTCGGACACCTCTGGCTCGCACGAACGACGGTTGTTTGCTGTAAAAAGAAGCCATGGAGACTTTATTCAACGAGACAGTTGCCGCTGGTTTGCAGTATGTAACGTTTCCCCTCGAACTGGTCGGGTTGACGTTGGCACTAATTGAAGTCAGGTTCCCAAGAATAGCGGCGTACCTTACCCGGCAGATCGAGCGGTTATCTGCCCCCATGCGAGACCTGCGGTCGGACCGGCCCAGCAGCGAGTCGATGATGGAGCGATCGCTTGGCCTCTTGCTTTCGCGCGTACTTTGGAGTGGCTATTTCGTCCTGACCGCGGTCTACGCCGCGAAGTTGATCTATCAGCTAATTGACCGTGGACTTGAAACGGGCTGGCTGATTGCGCTTCTCATGAGCTACATCATCTCCGGAATCATCATGACGATAGCCTTGTTGGTCCTTGGATTGTCGATGTATTTCCTGGTTGTCGGCGGTTCGGATTTTGCGAGCCGTTTCGTCACAGGACGAGCGATCGGTACACTCGGTATCCTCATTGCGGGGATCGGTCTTCTCGGCGAGCTATACCAGCTTCTCACCCAGATCATTCGCTGACCCCCTTTTTTGCCACTGAGTCTGCATCAGGTCAGGATACAGACAGTGTAGCTCCAACCGATCAGGCGGCGGAACCCAGCCACAAGCAAACGCTGCCACAACCGTGTTCGCAGACTGTCCGACTGGCACCCGAGTGCGATAAAGGTGTCAGGTCTATTTTCCTTGCGGGCCGGAGGATCGTCGAGAAAAAATAAACCTGACACCTTTAGGACAGACACCTTTAGGACAGACACCTTTAGGACACCTTTAGGACATGACACCTTTAGGACACCTTTAGGGGACACGTCGAATGCGCCGTCGACTTCGAAACGGACTTCTCCGCACAGGCAGGAACCGGCGTGTTTCATCAGCGTACTCGTTCTCCAGGAGAAAGCGACGGGAACGACGCTGAAGCGCGGGGGCACCCGATCAGCTTCAGCGACCGCGGTTGGCGCCTGAATAGTACGACACGCGGCCCGAGCCGGGCAGCCCCCAGCTAGGCCGGGAAGAAGTCGATTGGCTTCGTCGTGGTGATCGGTTCGACGTCGCGTGCTTCGAAGCGGAACATGCGCACGCGCTGCACCAGCTTCTGTTCGAGGTCCGGGTCACCCAGTTCGCTCGAGACGATCTCGCACGCCGTGACTTCGCCGGTCGGGGCGATCGTCAGGCGCAGGACCAGCTTGCCTTCCAGCGACGGATCGCGACGAAGTGCTCGGTTGTACAACGCGAAGATCGCGCCCTTGTTCTTGTCGAACACCAGTTCGATCTCTTCCCGCGAGCGGGACGCCTTGCCGCTCGTACCTTCGCGGCGCGCGCCGCCGGCCGCATTCTGCGTGCCGATGTTCGCGACCGGGCTTTCGATCTGGGTCGTGTTGCGCCCCGCGATGCCGGAGCCACCGGTATTGCGGCTCATCGAGGCCGTGTTGATACCGGCTGATGCCGCGCCCGCCTTCGACGTGATCATCGAACGTTCATTGCGGTCCGCCTGGCCGACGGACGCGGTCAGTTCGCGGTCATCATTGACCGTTTCCAGCAGATCGTTGTCGACGAGGTCCGTCAGGTCCTCGGCGAACGTGAAGGCCGCCCTCGCCTGCTCCCGAGCCACCTCGGTCCGGTCGACGACCGGCTCGGGTTCCGGCACGACCTCGGGCTCGGGCTGCGGTTCAGGTTCGTTCTCGACGACCTGCTCGGGTTCGGGCTCTTCGATTTCGGGCTCGGGCTCTTCCTGTACCGGCGGCGGAGGCGGCGGCAGCGGCTTCTCTTCGAGCAGCAGCTGCGCGATGCGCGGCGGAATTTCCACCACGTCGTTCGGGTCGGGCTCGGCCACGGGGATGAACGGCCAGACGATCGACAGCGCCACGACCACGAGGAACGCAATGCCGAGATTGCGCCGGAACCGTCGCTCCTGGTCGACGTCGGCCGTCCAGGGCAGGTCGTACTCTCTGTAGAACGGTAAATCCACGAGTGACTCCTGTCGCTATCCCTGCGCCCTTACCGCGCTGCCTGTATCGAATCCAGCTTGTCGCTGCTCTTTTGCAGGACCGCCAGCGATATCTGCCCGTAATCGGCGGCCGTGCAGGTCGCCATGACCTTTTTCAGGACGCGGTACGGAATTTCCTTGTCGCCCATGATCGTGACTTCGCGTCCCGCGATGTCGTTGCGCGCGGCACGACGCAGCACCCGGTCGTTCTGCGACTTCAGGGCTTCACGCAGTGGCGCGATATCGTTGCCCTTCGAGGCCAGGACGTCCGCGACCTTCGCCACCGGCGCACCTTGTACGAGGATGTCTTCCTCGCCGATCAGGATAACGACCGACTCTTCCGGCTTGCGTTCGGCGATGGATTCGGGGAGCTGCAAATCCTTCGCGTTCGGCAGGGTCTCCACGTCCGAGGAGTTCACCAGCAGGAAGAAAACGAGAATCGTGAAGATGTCCATCAGCGAAACCAGGTTCAGCGCACCGCCCCGCCCGTTACGGGCGTGATGCTTCTCCATTCGCCGTGCGCGTCCTGACTTCATCATGGCTCAGGCACCTCCATTCAGGACCGGCGCGTCGCCGATCGAAATATCGGGAAAGAGATCGCTGCGCACAACGGCCTCGTCCTCGATGTCTTGCGCCACGCGCACCCGGTCCATTACCTGGACGAGCGTGTCGTACTCGATGTCCTGTTCGAGCAGGATCGACGCGTCCGTCTTCTTCGGGTAGCGACGCTTCAGGTCCGCCAGCTTTTCACTCAACGCGTCGTAGTCGTAGCCACCATCGGGCAGGTTCGGGTACACGCCGAGCAGCCCCTGGTGCCGGTCACCGACTTCGATCTTGTCCGTGCGAACGATGATTTCCAGCATGAATACCTGGTCCTGCGGATCCGCGGGCTCGGTCGAGGAGCCGGGCAGATTCAGTTCGAGAATCGCCAGACGCGAGAACACCGCTGTGATCAGCAGGAACGGCACCAGGATCACCATGAGGTTCATGAACGCCGTGATGTTGAGTTCGGCCGTCTCCGTGTTACGTCGACGACCGCCCTGGCGGCGGCTTCTCATCTCAGGCTCCGGATGTCTTCAGCTGGCGTTCCGTAACGGCGTTCAGGAACTTGACGCTGGCCATCTCGAGGCTGTCAACGAGCTGGTTCGTCTTCGTCTGCAGCAGCGCATGGATCAACAGCAGCGGAATCGCGACCATCAGGCCGAATGCCGTCGTGTTCATCGCCGTCGAGATACTGGCCGACAGCAGGTCCGCCTTGTCGGCCGGGTTCGCCGTCGACACCGCGGTGAACGCGGAGATCAGGCCGATGATGGTGCCGAGCAGGCCGAGCAGCGTCGCAATGTTCGCAAGCGTCGCGAGGTAGTGCGTCCGCTTCTCGAGCCGCGGCAGCACTTCCATCATGCTCTCTTCCATCGCCTTCTCGATGTCATCGCGACGGCGCGCGCTCTTCACGCGGTACAGCCCGTACGTCAGGATCGAGCCGATCGCGGCCTTCGACTTCGCGGTGTGTGCGGCAGCTTCCTGGAAGTTGCCGGCCTTCAGGAACGGCACGATTTTCTTCCACAGCGCGCGATTGCTCGCGCCGGACATGGTCAGATACGTCCAGCGTTCGATGGCGATGATCACGCCGAACGCGAACACGAACAGGATGGGGATCATGAACGCTCCGCCCTCCTGGAAAAAACGCACGATAGTGCTCATTGATATGCTCCTCTTTGCATCGTTCTCAGCGCACGTCGCGGGTCATGTGGCGTGGTGACCTACTCGCCTTCCCTGCCGTGCAGTTCCTCGTAGTAATCGACGGACCGCAGGAACTCTTCGCGATCGATCGGTGCCAGTACTTCGTCGAGCAAGGTGTTCACCGGTTTGCCCATCAGTTCGCCCGGGTCAGCTTTCTGCCACGGGACGATGTAGAGCACCTTCGGCAGTTCCTGGTTGCCCGTGATCTCCGTGCGTCCGAGCTCCAGTCGGTCCATGACACCGCTGCCCGCGCTGCTGCGCGTGACGTCTTCGGCAAGTACCGCCGACGGCACGGCCGGGTCGATGTCGTCGATCTCGTCGACGCCGGACCCGAGATCTTCGAGCGCGGCCGAATCGACACCGGGCTCGATCGAGTCGAGATCCTCGCCCGTATCCTGCTCTTGAGAGTAAACGGCAAACGATGCCAGCAGCGTGGCAAGCATGATTCCGGATCCGAAAGCCCGCATTCGATCGAAGATGCGAAAATTCATGTCCGTCATTCCGCCACGTTTGCCGTGCGCTGGTTCGCCGCCACGCGGCGTTCCAGGTCCGCAATCCACTTGTCGACCTGCTCATCGTCGCCGACGATGGCCAGGTACTGTTCGAAATGCGCAAGCGCCACATCGAGGCGCTGCAGGTACAACTCGTTCAGGACAGCCAGGTTGTAGTGTGCCAAGGGGTACTCAGGCGAGACTGTGACGGCCTTCAAATATGCGGCCTCGGCATCGGCAAAATTGCCGTTTTTGCGATGCAGTAGCCCCAGCTGGTTCAACGCCGGCGCAAAATCGGGCGCCGCGGCCAGCGCCCGGCCGACCGCGTCCATGGCGGCGTCCGTGTCGCCGTTCTCGCCATGAATGATCGCCAGGTTCACCCAGGCAGCCGGAACGTCCGGATATTGCAGCAGAAATTCCTTGAATCGGAGCTCCGCGTCGACCCGGTCGCCAGCGGCCATCGCGGACGCCGCCTGCTCGAACAGTGTCTGGCCCTGGGGCGGCAGGACCGCGGCCTGGGGGCTGCCGTCCTGTCCCGCAGCTGCGCCTGGTGCCGGACGCGTGCCGCCCGGCGAGCCACAGGCCGCGAGCGCCAATAGCGCTACCGCGCCGAGCGTCGTGCGGGCCCGGGCCGCGTAATCAGTACAACGCCGTAACCACATCTTCACTGCGCTCCGCTTTCGCATAGCGGGCCGGCATCAATCCGGCCAGCCGTTCAAAACTCTGCTGCACCCACTCGTCGTACACGCCATCGGCGGCACGATTCGCATTCGTGATGTACAGGTCGATCGCCTTTTCCTCGATCGGGAACACCTGCTCCTCCAGGAGCAGTTCGTACTCGTCGAGCGCGAGCTCATCGAGGTTCGGCGGGCGTTCGGAATCCATCAGTGCGCGGCTGAAGTGCTCATACACTTCGCCGAGCCGGTACGTTGCCTCGGTCGTGACCTCCGCGACGCCGTAGGCGGCTGCGTCCGTGTACACCTTGATGACATCGTTCATCAGCTCGCGCTTCAACTTCACGCTCTGGTCGAGCGGCTGCGTGAGCTGCACGACCCGGAAGCGCTCGCGGACCGGTTCGGCGAGCCGCACGGTGGCGATCGCCGCGAGGTAACGCGTCCGGTCGCTGCGCTGCGCGCCCGCGGTTGCGTCGACCTCGACGAGTTCCTGGAGCCGCGCCGTCTGCTCCTGCGTGTCGCCTGTCGCCTCCGCGATCTCCAGCAGGCGGAAGCGCGCCTCGATCGACTCGGACAACGGATCGGGATACTGGTCTACGACGTCGATCAACACGCGCCGCTCGTCCGCCATTGCGCCGGCGGACTCGTAGAGTTCGGCTGCCTTCCACAGCGCCTCGCGCCGGACGTCGTCGGTCGTTGACTCGGCAACCGCGATGCGCTCGAACTCGCGCGCAGCCTCGACGCCTTTTCCGGATTCGAGATAGGTGACGGCCAGCTTCTGCGATATGTCGTCCGCGAACTCGCTTTCCGGGTAGTCCGTGCGAAACTTCTCGAGCACGGACGAGGCCCGGTCCCAGGCGGCGAGGTTGATCAGCGCCGCGGCCGCATCGTACTCGGCCGTCGCACGAATCGGCGAATCCGGCACGACCTCGCCCAATCGCGTGAAATGGGCAACGGCCATCTCCAGGTCGCCGGCATCGCGTGCCTGCTCGCCCTGCTTGTAGATGGACGACGCGATGCGTTCATCGATCTGCCCGGCCGCCTCGAGATCGTCCGGCGGCGTATACGGCTGCAGGCGATAGTAGGACTGCTCTGCCGCCGCAAACTTGCCGAGGTCGAATTGCGAGTGCGCGATCACCGTCCACGCCGTTCGCGCGAGGCCCTGCTCCACCGGCGGCTGCTTCGCCACGACAGTCTGCGCGACCGCGATGGCGAGATCGAACTGCCCCTGCGCGAACAGGTCCTCCGCCACCGTGGTCAGGACGGCGCCGGACTGCGGGTGCTCGGGGTAGGTCTGCGCGAAGCGCAGGCCGCTATCGAGGTAGGCGCCGTGCCAGGCGACCTTCGCCTCTTCCTGCGCGGGATCGGCCTCGACGTCGAACTCCGCCTCGTGCGCCCGGTACGCGAGCAGCGCGGCGTATCCGGCCTCGGCGGAACGCTCGTGCAACGGGTAGGCGTAGGCCGTCCGCTCGTATTCCTGCGTTGCTGCGGCGAAGTCCTGGCTCTCGAACAGGATCTCCGCCAGCAGGAAGTTCGTGTTCGCGCTGTCCGGGTCGTCGGGGAACGACGCGAGGTACTTGCGGTACCAACGCGCGGCCTCCTGGTAGTCGGCGGGCGAACCTTTCTGCTGCGCCTCGGCATGGTAGTACTGCGCGAGGTCGGTCAGGTTCGCCTTGAGGTGGGCGGCCACCGCCGTGTTCTCTTCCGGCAGGTTGCGCACCCAGAACTCCCCGTCGCGCGCGTAGCGGTCCACGAAGCCCTTCTTGCCCTCGAGCACCAGGCTTGGGAAGCCGCCCTGCTTGTAGGCCTCGATGACCTCGACCTGAAGCAGCGGCGCTTTCGGATGGTACGGGTCCTGGTTGACGAACGCCTCGTAAGTCTCCGCGGCGTCGACATAGCGCTCCTTGCTGAGGTACAGGTCGCCGAGATTCATGTACACGATATAGGCGTAGTCGCGCTGACCGTGCTGATTCATGAACTGGTCGATGCTCGCCGCGCCGTCCATGTACGAGAAGCTGATCGACAATACACGGAATGTGTCCTCGACCAGTTCCTGCTCGGCCCGGCTCAGATCCGAGAAACGGTCTTCGCCATCCTGGATCTCGATGCCGCCGAGCTTGCGATCGAGCAACTCGAAGAATGAATCCAGGCTCTCTTCGTGCCACGCGAGCTTGAACTGCGACCAGCCGAGCTTGTACAGCGACTGCTCGTAGAAGCGGGATTCGTCGCCATACTCGACAACGGCCTTGTACGCGAGTTCGGCGGCGTTGTAATCCTTACGCAGGAACAGCATCTCGCCGCGGCGGAACTGCACCTCGTCGATGATCGGCGTGCCCGGGTAGCGGGCGACCAGTTCATCGAGCGTCGTCAGCGCGTCGTCCATCCGGCCGCCGAGCTCGTAGCCGCGGGCGAGCTGGTAGAGGACGGTGTCGTTGCGACGGTACTCGGGATACGCCTCGAGCAGCCGCTGGTACAGCTCGATCGCGTCGTCCGCGCCACCGGTGCCGAGCGACTCTATGTTATCCGCGAGCTGCTCGGACTCGGACGCCTCGAGCTCGAGGTCGCCGAGGCGTCGCATCGCTTCCGCGCGCAACTCCGGGTCGTCGGACACGAGGTCCAGGAACGCCCGGTAGTTGTCCCGCGCGAGGTCGGAGCTGTTCAGTATGACCTTGCCCGGACGAATCGAGACCTGCCGGCGCTCCAGGCTACCGATCGTCTTCTCGTCCTTGCCCTTGGCGGCCTGCACAGGCGGCATCGCCGTGACCAGCAGCGCGGCGCAGACCGTGAGGCATGCCAGCCGCCGGCTCATTCCGCCGCCTCGCCGACCGTCGTGGCCATGTCGTAGATCGTTGCGAGCGCGAAGCGCGCCTGGATCGTGTACGTCGTCAGCCGTTCCTTCTGCGCCTGCAGCTCGCCGACGGCGATCGCGCGCAGGAAGGCCCGCTGAACCTCGAGATCATCCTCGATGCGCATCTTCAGCGCCTCGATACGCGGCGCGAGGCCGTACACGCGCTCGGAAAACGCCGCGAACTCGACGGGCTGACGCCGCATCGACTCGTCGATCTGCCGTCGCGCGCGCTGTGCTTCGACGAGCGCCTCGCCGGTGTCACGCAAGTCGCGACGCAGGCGCCAGAGCCGGTCGTTGAAGGCTTTCTCCAGATCCCACTGCAGTACGCCTTTCAGCAGAGTGATCTTGTCGCGCACCTCGGCGGCCTCAGGGATATCGGCGGCAAGCGCGGGCGTCGCCTCCAGCCCCGTGATCTCGCCCCACAACTCGAACTCCTCAGGAGTGGCGAGGGCGAGCCAGTCGTGCGACGCCTCGATGTCGTTCAGCACCGAATCGAACTCGAGCTTGCGGTCGACCATGCCGTCCAGGTCCGCGCGGGCCAACGCTTCCTCGACGCGCGGCAGTCGTTCCTCGTAGGCCTGTTCGCGCGTCTCCAGCATGCTCTCGAAGACGTCGACGCTGTCCTGCCAGGTATCGAGATTGCGGTGCATGTAGCTCAGATCGCGGTAATTCTTGAGGCCTTCCTGGAAGCGGTGCGTCGACAACAGGTGAAACAGGTAGCGTGCCTCGGTGCCTTCCGGCAGGGACTCGAGCCGCCAGTACCAGCCGGTACTGTCCAGCGGGTCGTCATCGACGAACTTCGCGAAGAACGCACCGGATTCCAGGCTGTCGATCGTGCTGTCGATGCGCACGCTTTCCTCGTGAAAGGCCTCGATCGCGTTCAGATAGTGATCTGCGGCCTGGCTGATCGAGTCGAGCTGCGCCAGCGCATAGGGGATCGCCAGCATCGATTCCTGCACGGCCGGGTCGAGCAAATCGCGGCTGCGCAGCTCCATCCACGGCACGAGCGCCCGTTCGTAAAAATCGTTCTCCGCGTCGGCCCAGCCGACGCCCAGCAACGCCTTGTTCGAATACGGCCCCTCCAGCCGCACGCGCTGCAGCGCGGGCTTCGCTGCCTGCGGACGACCGTCCTGCAGCATCGCGTAGCCAAGCGCGAGGTTCGCCTTGTCACGGAGCGCGGTCAGCTCGTCGTTGAAGGGATTCATGTCGCCGAGCTCGTCGAGGATGCGCGCGGCCTCCTCGACTCGGCCGCTGCGCACCAGCGCGACGCCCAGGTTGAAGCGCGCGTAGCTCGCCCACTCGGTGCGGCCCTTCCAGTTCTCGAGCAGTGCGATGGCGCCGTCGTAATCGCCCTGGTCGATCCTGAGCTGCGCGCGCAGCATCGCCGCTTCGCGCGCGAGGTTGTCCGGCAGCTCACCCTGAATGCGGTCGAGCGCCTGCTGCGACTGCTCCAGGTAGCCGCGCTGTTTCCAGATCTTCGCAAGGAAGAACCAGGTCCGGTCGCGAACCTCCGGATTCGTGTTGTCGGCCAGTAGCCGCTCGAAGATGCGCGCCGCTTCGAGGTGATGGCCGTAGGACAGGTACATGCCGCCCAGCAGCAGCTCGGCCTGTTCGGCGTGCTTCCCGAGCAAGCTCTCGGACTGCGCAGCGAGCAGCCGCACGATCGCCGGAAAATAGTCTTCCTGGTAGAAGTAGAACAGGACCTCGCCGTAGTGCGGGTCCTCCACGACGATCGGCTGCGCCTCCTTGTCCGCTTTCGCGGCCGCGGTCGGCGGAGCGAGCGCCAGCCAGAGGCTCAGCGCGACAACGGTGAGGCGCCCGGCGCTCAAGGACTACTCCCACTCCTTGATTTCGAATTCGGGTTGCTGCTTCTTCAGTCGATCAGTGATCTCGAGTTCGAGGTACTTCGCGCCGATGCCCTTGTTCACCGTGACCGTTGCGCCGCGGCGATAGTCGCGCGTGTGCGGGCCCTGCCCGGTGAATACGGCGATGACCTCGTGGTCGCCTGTCTTCAGGTTCGCCATGTGGACGCGGTGGACGCCGCCGCGGATCAAGGCGTCGACCTCGCGGTCCGTGTACAGGTAGTTGGCCACTTCCTTGCCGTCGATCGTCAGCGAGACGGAATCCAGCTTGAAGTACTCGCCGACGTCCATCGAGATGAAGAACGCGACTTGCGAGTTCGCCGGGAAGAGCAGCTCTTCCTCGAGCAGGAACAGGTCGCGGTTCAGGTCGAGGACCTCTTTCTTGAGCGCCTGCACGTCCTGGTCGAGCGCGCGAAACTCCTCGCGGGACTCGGTCTCGGCGGCTGCGAGCATTCCACCTTCGGCGACAGCGGCCTCCGCATCCAGCGTACCCTGTGCCCAGGCGGCCGGCCCGGCCATCACCAGCCACAGCGTCAATACGGCCCAACGTCTGACAAATCTCACGTTCTCTCTCCTCGATGGCCGACCGCGATGCCCGGCTACGGGCACCGCGGCCACCCGGTTACTCGCGCAGCAGCGCGCGAACCTGGTCCAGGTACTTCTCTTCGTAGCCCGGCTTGTAGCCCTGGTGCACGAAACGCACGTTGCCCGTGCGATCGACGATGACGGTGACGGGCATCGCGTCCACGTCGTACATCCTGCTGACTTCCTTACGTGAGTCGAACAGCACCGGGAAGTTGACGCCGAGTTCGCGGATCATGTCCATCGCCCGACCGGAGTCGTCGTCGATGTTCACGCCAAGCAGGTTGAAGCCGACGCGGTTGTAGCGTGAGTACAGCTCGTCGAGCAGCGGCATTTCCTGGCGGCACGGACCACACCACGTTGCCCAGAAATTGATCATCACGACGTCGCCGCGGAATTCCGACAGCCGCAGGTTGTCGCCGGTGGAGCTCTTGAGCGCGAAGTCCGGCGCGGGCTTGCCCGTCATTCCGGACGATGCGAGGCTGGCCGCCGCGAAGGCGCAGAGCATCAGCCCCGTTACGAGTTTCCTGAATTTCATGGTCTCATTCCTTGTGTTGTCGGCCTGAATCCCTTCGGGTCCTGCAAACGTGCACACGAGGCGGCGACCGCCGTCAGCGCGCGCCGCACAGGGAATGGTGACAGCGGCGGCCCGCCGGGGCCGTGATAATCGTCACGAAAAGCCCCTTACCCTCAACATAATTCGTCCGCCAAGACCGCCGGGGTCGGCCAGCCGCGCATCCGTTGCGCCGCCATAGAATGGCCCACCGATATTACGTCAAGTTGCTGTCATTCCCGGGAGATCGAACCGCGGAACGTCCCCTGATTGCACAGCCGTCGGCGCCCGCCTGCGCGCGTCGCGCCGACGTCTCCATCATAGGCGTATCAGGCTGAATTTAAAGCGAAAAATCGTCGCCTTTCGGCGACAGTCGCGGCTTTTTTTTGCGCGGCGCCGATCAGCGCTCCGGGGGCTGGAGGCCGTCCGAATAGTAGATGCGGCCTTCGCCGTCGATGACGATGCTCTCGTAGTCCGGCAGCCCCGCGATCAGCCGCAGCCCGAGATCCACGCCCATGACGAAGACCGACGTCGACAACGCGTCCGTCATGACGGCGTCGGGCCCGAACACGGTGGCACTCGTCAGCTCGTGCGCCGGTGCGCCGGTCGACGGCGAAATGATGTGGTGATAGCGGATGCCGTTCTCGTCGAAGTAGCGCTCGTAATCGCCGGACGTCGAAACCGCCTCGTCCTCGAGCGGGACCGACATGGCGACGGCTTCGGCTCTGCGCGGGTCCCGGATTCCGATCATGAACGGCTGGCCGCGGCGATCGCCCAGCATGCGCGAGTCGCCACCGGCGGTCACGATGGCGTTGGTGACGCCGCGATGCCGAAGAATGTCGACGCCACGCTCGACGACGTAGCCTTTCGCGATGCCGCCGAGGTTGATGCGTACGCCCTGCTTTACAAAGCGAATGCTCTGCGCGGTATCGTCCAGTTCGACCAGACGGTAGTCGATGAGGCCGCGTTCCGCGGCGACAGTCTCGTCGTCGGGCCGCTTGCGGGCCCGGAAATCGTAATGCTGCCCGACGCTGTCGTACGTGATGTCGAACGCGCCGCGCGTCAGCACCGAGATGTCCAGCGCCCGCCGGACCAGGCCGAACAGCTCGTTGCCCGCGTACACCGGACGGTCCGCGGCCTCCCGATTGACGGCCGAAATCCGGCTGGTGTCCTTGTAAGTGCTCATCAGGTGATCGATCCGCGACGCCTCCGCGAATACGGCCTCGATCAGGGCCTCGGCCTCGACCGGGTCGTCGTGCCACAGGTGCACGCTGACCTCGGTACCCATCATCGGCCGGGACTCGCCGTGCCAGTCCGCGGTCGCGGGGCCGATCAGGGCCAGCATCGCGATCACGCCGGCAACGCGCCGGCCGGGCTTCGCTAGTGAAACGGGGAAGCCGGCGCTATGCTTGGAGCCGACACTCGTTGACATGGAGCGGGGCATTGACTTCCTTCCTGATATTTCTCGCGATTATTGCGGCCATTGTGTTCTGGGCCATCGGAATGTACAACCGACTGGTCAACGAACGAAACCGGGTCCGTAACGGATTCGCGCAGATCGACGTGCAGCTCACGCGCCGCCACGACCTGATCCCGAACCTCGTCGAAGCCGTGAAAGGCTACATGAAGCACGAGCGCGAGACGCTGGATGCCGTCGTCAAGGCACGCAATGCGGCGGTCACGAACCTCGAGACCGCCAAGGCGGACCCGGCGAATGCGGAGGCCGTGCGCCGGCTCGGCGAGTCCGAGGGCGCCCTCGGCGCCGCGCTGGGCCGACTGTTCGCGCTGTCCGAAGCCTATCCCGACCTCAAGGCGAACCAGAACATGATGCAGTTCCAGGAAGAGCTCGCGAGCACCGAGAACAAGGTCGCGTTCGCCCGCCAGGCGTTCAACGACGCCGTCATGGGCTACAACAATTCGGTCGAGAACTTTCCGAACAACGTGATCGCCGGCATGTTCAACTTCGAAAAGGCCAGCTTCCTCGAGATCGAGTCCGAGGACATGCGGGCTGCACCGGCCGTCTCGTTCAACTGATCGAGCAGCGCCCCGCACGGCACGGGACGGCATGAACTTCTTCGACGCCCAGGACCGCGCCCGGCGGGCCACGCGCTGGCTCGTCGTCGTCTACGTCGTTTCCACGGCACTCATCGTTCTCGGCGTCACGCTGCTCGTGGCATTTGCGCTGGCGGGGCTCGGCGCGAGCGACTATGGCAATGCCGACGCACTGGCGCTGCACGGGCCGCTGCTGGCCGCCACGGCGATCGGCACCGCGTTGTTCATCGTCGGCGCGAGCCTCTACAAGACCGCGGCCCTGTCCTCGGGTGGGGGCAAGGTCGCGGCGTCCATGGGCGGCAAGCTCGTGCCCGCCGACGTCAGCGACCCGACGCGCCGGCGCCTCAGGAACGTCGTGGAGGAAATGGCCATCGCATCCGGCGTGCCCGTGCCAGAGATCTACGTGCTCGAGGCCGAGGCCGGTATCAATGCCTTCGCCGCCGGATTCGCGCCCGGCGACGCGGCGATCGCCGTGACGCGCGGCACGCTGGAGCTGCTCGACCGCGACGAGCTGCAGGGCGTCATCGCGCACGAGTTCAGCCATATCCTGAATGGCGACATGCGCCTGAACATCCGCATGATGGGCGTGCTGTTCGGCATCATGGTGCTCGGGCTGATCGGGCGCCTGATCCTGCGTGGCACTTACCACGGCGCCGCCGTGTCGAGCCGGCGCGACAAGAACGGCGCGGCGGTTCTGGTCCTGGGCCTCGGGCTGACGCTGCTTGGCGGCATCGGCGTTTTCTTCGCGCGGCTCATCAAGGCCTCGGTGTCGCGGCAGCGGGAGTTCCTGGCCGACGCGTCGGCCGTGCAGTTCACGCGTCAGACCGGCGGCATCGCCGGCGCGCTGAAGAAGATCGGGGGCTATACCGAGCACTCGTACCTGACGACGGCGGACCCGGAAGAGATCAGCCACATGTTGTTTGGCACGGGGTCGAAACTGTCCGGGCTGTTCGCGACGCATCCGCCGCTCGTCGAACGCATTCGCGCCCTCGATCCGTCCTTCGATGCCGGTCGTTTTCCGCACGTCGACCCGCGGTCACGTCCACCGGCCGCGCCGGACGGTGACGCGGCCGGTGCCGCTGCTTTCGCCGCGGCGGTCGCAAGCGGCGGCCGGATGGCCGGTGCCGACCACATCGTCGACTCCGTGGGCAATCCGGCTGAGCACCATGTCGAATACGCTGAAGGACTGCGACGGGCGATGCCGCAGCGGCTCTACGATGCAGCGCACTCGCCCGACCTCGCGTTCCTGCTCGCCATCGCCCTGGTGCTCGACCCGGACCCGCAGCAGCGCGAACGCCAGGCCGCGCTGATCGACGAACGCCTGGGCGCCGAACGGCGACGCACGGTCGAAGCGCTCGCCGCGGACGTGCGAACGACGGGCCCGGCATTCCGACTGCCGTTGCTCGAGGTCCTGTTCCCGGCGCTGAAGCTCCGCCCCGCCGCGCAGCTCGCGTTCCTTCTCGATCTCGTGCGGCGCCTCGTCGAGCTCGACGGCCGCATCAGCCTGTACGAATACTGCGTGTATCGCATCCTGCAGAGCAGCCTCGACCAGTCGGTAAACCCGGGCGGCCGGCGACGACGCGCCCGTGCCACGCGCGCACAACGGCGACAGGCGAGCCACGCCCTGCTCGCCCTGATCGCCGCCCGTGGCAGCGGTGACGCCGCGGCCCGGGAGCGGGCGCTGCGGGCCGGGCTGGCGGTGCTCGGCAACGACACGGCTGACGCGGCGCCCGGCGCGGACACCGGCTCGGCGGTCGCCACCCTCGATCGAAGCCTCGACATCCTGCAATCCCTCGACATCCGCGAGCGGCAGACGCTGCTGCGCGCGGTCTCCGCGACGGTGGCTGCCGACCAGCGCCTGGACATCGAGGAAGCCGAGCTGGTGCGCGTCATCTGCGCGACACTGGACTGCCCGCTCCCGCCCATGCTCGTGGCTGCCGCGACCGCCGAATGAGGACGGCGCGCGATTCGCGTATCATTCGAGCCTTTCCGGACACGACGAACCAGGACTTCACCGATGCGCACTCTCGGATTCGCCCTGACATTGACGCTCGCCATTGCGCTCGCGCCGCCCGCTCTCGCCGACACGCGTGAAGAAGAGCGCGTCACGGACGCGACCGACGTTCTCGACCAGTTCCTGCGTATTCCCGAGCAGGCGATTCCGCCGAACATGCTGGCGCGCGCGTACGCCGTCGCCGTGATCCCCGACGTCATCAAGCTCGGCTTCGGCATCGGCGGGCGCCGCGGGCGCGGTATCCTCGTCGTCCGCCAGGATGCCGGCACGTGGAGCAATCCCGTCTTCGTCACACTGACGGGCGGCAGCATCGGCTGGCAGGCAGGCGCGCAGTCCACCGACATCATCCTGGTATTCAAGACGCGCAAGGGCGTTGACGGCATCACGAGCGGCAAGTTCACACTCGGCGCGGACGCCTCGGTCGCCGCCGGGCCCGTTGGCCGGCAGGCCAGCGCCGCCACGGACCTCGAGTTCGAGGCGGAGGTCGTGTCCTATTCGCGCAATCGCGGACTGTTCGCCGGCGTCGCGCTGGAAGGCTCCGGCATCACGATGGACGAGAAGGCGAATGCCGCCTTCTACGGTGATCCCCGCCTGTCGCCGGACGGCATCTTCCAGAGCCCGGCGAGTATCGCGCCCGAGGCGGCGAATCGCTTCGTGCAGGTCCTCAGCAGGCAGACGAGCCGACTGCCGACGACACCCGGCATGGAAAACGGGGCAACGGCACCGTCCGGCGCCCTGGACAGCCGTCCGGAAGACAGCGACGTCAAGACCTACGGTATTCCGGACCCGGAATAACTCAGTCCCCGGCACCGTCCTGGCGGCGCCGCAGTTCATCACGAATCGCCTCGAGATCCGCTGGCGCGGACTCCGGTTCGGCCGGCGGCGTCTCCACGACCGGCACGTTGTCGTCTGCCGGCAGCGTAACCGCCGGCTCCGATGACGCGACCTCGTCCGGCACCGCGACAGGAACGACGGCGGTCGGCTCGTTGCCGAGCATCGCTCCGTCCGGCAGATCGCCCTCACCGGTCGGCGGCGCGACGCCGAACTGGGCCTGGTATTCGAGTTCGTTGCGCAGGCGTTCTGCTTCCGCCGCACGGCGACGTGCCTCCGCGGCCGCCTGCTGCGTGCGACGAATCGCCTCCCGCTTGCGCTGGGATTGCAACTCGAGCTCCGCGCGGCGCTCCGCTTCCTGCTTGGCTTCGATCAGCTTTACGGCTTCCCGCGCATTGACGCATTCAGCGTCGTAGCGAGATTCGTTGCGGTTCTGCGAGCAACGAACCAGGGCCGCCTCCAGCAGCAGCTTGTCCTCGACGAACTCGGTCACGGAGCGGGGAGGCGCTTCCTTCGCGCAGCCGGCCGCCGCCATGACGGCCAGGAGCAGTATTGTCGTGGTCGGACTTTTCATGCCTCATCCCTGCGGCGCCTGGCCGCAGCCGGCCGGAATCCGGCCTAAATTGCTGAAATATCAGTGAGCCTTGCGCGATCATAGCACCGCTTTCCGGCCGCAAAACCGACGCGAGTTAACACTTTTCGCAGCCCGCCCGGCCGCCATCCCCGATTCGGCCTGGCATTCGGGGCCCGCGCGCCCGGTGCTATAGTGAGCCGTCCGCGCGTCAGGGGATCCGCGACTTGTCAACATCAAGCCAGTTTCGCCTGCTGGTCCAGCGCCGGTTCGCACCGTTTTTCGCGACCCAGTTCCTGGGGGCGCTCAACGACAACGTCTTCCGCAATGGATTCCTGATCCTCGCAACCTTCCAGGGCGTGCTGGTGTTCGGCATGAACCACAGCCAGCTCGCCAACATCGCGGGCGCGTTGTTCATTCTGCCGTTCGTGATCCTGTCGGCGACGGCCGGCCAGATCGCGGACAAGTACGAGAAATCCCGGCTGATCCGGCTGATCAAGCTGCTCGAGATCGCCCTGATGGCGATCGCGGCCGTGGCCTTTGTCGCGGGCAGCTACGCGCTCCTGCTCTTCGTCCTGTTCCTCATGGGCTGCCAGTCGACGCTGTTCGGGCCCGTCAAGTACGCCTACCTGCCGCAACAGCTCGACGACACCGAGCTGGTCGGCGGCAATGCCCTCGTGGAGGCGGGCACCTATGTCGCCATCATCCTTGGCCTGATCATCGGCGGGCTCACGGTCGGCTTCAACCCCGACAATCCCGCGCTCGTCGCCGGCTGCCTGCTCGGTTTCTCCGTCGCCGGTTACGTCGCGAGCCGCCAGGTACCGATCACGCGCGCTGTCGACCCGGAGCTGCGGATTTCTCTCAACGCGTGGCGCGAGACCTGGCGCATCGTCGGCTACGCGCGCGAGGAAAAGAGCGTCTTCCTGTCGATACTCGGCATCTCGTGGTTCTGGTTCTTCGGCTCCGCGATGACGCTGCAGCTTCCGGCCTACACGCTGGACTTCCTTCGCGGCGATGAATTCATCACAACGCTGCTTCTCGCCACCTTCGCGGTCGGCATCGGCATCGGGTCGTTGTTGTGCGAACGCCTCTCCGGCCATCGCATTGAAATCGGACTCGTTCCCTTCGGCTCCATCGGCCTGACGGTCTTCGCCGTGGACCTGTATTTCGCGCAAGCCACACCGCACGCGATCCCCGTCGACGACGTCGCCGGCTTTCTCGCCCGGCCGGGTACGTGGCGGCTGCTGTTCGACCTGACGATGCTCGGCGCGTTCGGCGGTTTCTACAGTGTCCCGCTGTATGCGCTCATTCAGCAGCGCTCGGAACGACGACACCTGTCACGAATCATCGCGGCCAACAACATCATCAACGCATTGTTCATGGTGGCCGCGTCCCTCCTGTCGATCGCGGTGCTGAGCGCCGGCTTCACGATTCCAGAGCTCTTCGTCATCCTGGCCATCCTGAATGCGCTGGTCGCCATTTACATCTACTCGCTCGTTCCGGAATTTCTCATGCGCTTCCTCGCGTGGATTGCGATCACGGTCATATACCGGCTGCGGCCGACCGGGACCGGTAACATCCCGGCGGAGGGCCCGGCGGTCGTCGTCTGCAATCACGTGAGCTACATGGACCCGGTGATACTCGGCGGGTCCGTTCAGCGTCCGATGCGCTTCGTCATGTATTACCGCATCTTCCAGACCCCGCTGTTGCGCCATTTCTTCCGGCAGGCGAAGGCGATCCCCATCGCGTCGGCGCGCGAGGACGAAGCGCTGATGGAGTCTGCGTTCGAGCAGATCGACGCGGAGCTCGCTGCCGGGAACATCGTGTGCATTTTTCCGGAGGGGGGGCTCACGCCCGACGGCGAGGTTCAACGTTTCCGGCCCGGCATCGAGCGCATCATCGAACGGCGGCCGGTTCCGGTCATTCCGGTCGCCCTGTGCCGCCTGTGGGGGAGTTGGTTCAGCCGGCGCCGCGATGGCGGCCTGCGCAAGATTCCCGGCCGGTTGTTCGCGCGCGTGCCGGTACATTTCGGCGCCGCGGTCGCGCCCGCCGATGCAACGGCGGACAAGCTCGAGTTGCTGGTGCGCACGCTCCGCGGCGACGAACGCTAGCCGCGGCGTTCGCCTACGGTGCGGCTGCCACTCCCGCATCGACCGGGACGCTGCCCAGACGGCGCCGCCAGAGCTCCGTGAGTGCCTCGCGGTTTCCGAGCAGCCTCGTCCCACTGCCGTGCAGGAATCCGAACCGGGCCAGGGTCGCCGCCCCGTCGCGTGCGACGGGCAGGTAGAACGCGTCGCCGTTCGCGGCATCGCGCTTCTTCGGGTCACCGAAGACTATCCGTCCGCCTGCCAGCGGACGCGGCACCAGCACGGCGTCGAGCCATGCCAGCCCGCCAGCGGCCGCGCTCGCCTGGTGCACCCAGCGAGCGGTTCGGAACAGCACGCGGGACCCGCTCGGACTGAACACCACCTCCTCCACCGGCGCCGGCAGGACGAGCACGTCCGGTCCGGGCTGTGACGTCGCCAGGTCGAAGCGCGTTGCCGCACGTGCCTCGTCGACGACGACCAGCGAGCGCCCCTGCGGGGCGACCGCGAGGTGAACGATGCCCGCCGCGCTCTGCCAGACATGTTGCAGCGACCACCGGCCGTTCGCGTCGGGCGACGCCGCGCCCAGCCGTCCCGATTCGGTGCCGACGTACAACGTCTGCCCGTCCGCAAACACCAGGCTCGTCCCGTTTTCGGGCAGGTCGATCTCGGCGAGAAACCGGCCGGTCGCCGAGTCCAGTATCGTCAGCCGACCGGGCGACAGTACCGCCAGGCGCGCCCGGTCCGGTGAGAAGGCGGCACCGATGATCGGGCCACCCGAAACGTTCGCGATGAACCGCGCCGGCGATCCGTCGTCAGCACTCCAGATGCGCACCGTGTTGTCCACGCCGACGCTCGCCACGCGCGCGCCGTCCGCGCTGGCAACGAGCAGCCTCACCGGCCCGCTGTGGCCGACGAAGCCGAGGGGATCACCGTCAGCGATGGCGGTCGCATCGTCGCTCAATCCGGTGAAGTGCACGTGCCCGTCGCGATCCGACATTACCAGCTCGCGCGCCGACGGCAGCGCCACGACCGGCAGGTCTTCGGCCGGCGACCAGGTGCGGTGCTCCATGGCCGGGGCTTCCGCGGCACCGGTTGCCGCCGGAACCTGCCAATAACGCACACTGCCGCCGGCGCCGCGGGTCACGAGCGTCGCATCGCGGCTGCCGAAACGCGGCAGATTGGCGGCCGTCGCCGGTACCTCGCCCAGCATGCCGAGCGCCGGGCCCAGCAGGCGCCCGGAGTCCGCGTCGAACAGTTCATAGCCGGCCTGCGCCTTGCCGGCAGCAAGGCGTGAACCGGTCGGCGAAAAGACGAGGTCCCAGCGGCCCGGCCCGAAGCGCTCCACCAGCGGCACCTGTGGGTGCTCGACCGACCATGCGGCGACGCCCCTGCCGCCGAGTACGGCTCCCACGACCTGGCCGCTGGCATTCATCCGCAACGCGGTCGGCTGTCCGGGCAGATCGACCTGTGCAACCTGCTGGCCGCTCGCGAGGTCCCAGATGCGCACAGCACGATCATAGTCGGCGACCGCGATGCGATTGCCGGTCGAATCGATCGCCACCTGGCCGGCGGAACCCGCGACGACCAGCGACGCGGTTCGCGTCGTGCTTTCCAGGTTCCACAGCTCGAACGTCGTGTCCACGTCGCCGCGCCGCTGGACAAACAAGTGCCGGCCGTCCCGCGTCAGTTCGACCGCGCCGCCCGAATCCACGACCGGCAATCCGCCGACACGCCGTCCCGTCGCGACGTCCCAGAGCGTCACCGACTCAGCGGACGCGGTGACCAGGCGCCGAGCGCCCGCCGAAAGACCGACGAGTCGCTCGTTCGCCGCGACCGGCAGCGACGCAACGGGCTTCGCCACCAGCAGGTCCCAGACGCGGGCACTGTCGCTGAGCGCGGCGCGTGCGACGGCGTAGCGACCGTCATCGCTGATGCGAAACTGCTCCGTCGGCTGCTCGACCGGGTCGGGAATGCTCATGCCGCGCTGGAAACTTTCGACGAGACCCTGCGAGTTCAGCGACAGGTTCCACCCGACGAGGTGGCCCGCGACGCCCGTCGCCTCATCGCGCAGGCTCAGTGTCCACGTCCCTGACAAGGGTTCGCCGACCAGCGATTCGAGCTGCGTTGCCGGAACGCGCAGGTCGTCGTTGCTCGATGAGCGGTCCCGATCGAGCGAGATCTCGACCGCGCGTCCCGACGGCGCAATGAGCCGGATGCGCAGGTCCCGGAGTCGCGGGTGACTGATATTCAGGGTCAGGCCGATGCGTTGCGTCGTGCCTTCGCGGTCGACGACGACGCGGCGGACGAGCGGCGTCACCTCGAGCGCAGTCATCGTCCAGTCATCGCGCCGCACCGGCACGTCGCGGTCGAGCGTCCACTGCCGCACCTGGACGCCGTTGTGCGCGGTTAGCAGCAGGTTCGCGGGGTCGAAGCTGACTTGTCCCGTACCCGTGGGAATGGTCGCATTCAGCAGCGGATAGTCGTTGCCAACGAGCATTGCCGCGCGGTGCCGGCGCTCCGGCGTCGACAGCATCAAGGCCTCGAGGGAGGCGAGCAACGCAGCATCGCGGTCTTCGACACGCAGCGCCTCGCGCACGCGGCGATCCCAGAATTCCGCCGAGAGCCGCAGGCCCAGGCCCTCGCCCGAGGGCATTTCCGTCGCCAGCGAGGCTATCGATGCCATCACACCGGCCGACTCGGCGCGCCGCGCGGCCTCCGCAAGATAAGCCTCGAGCAGCCTGTCGGCTTTCGCGGTGTGCCCGGGGAACGAGCGAAGATTGCGCCACGCGGTTTCGGCGTCGACGAGATTCGTGGCCGGGCTCGCGAGCGTCGCGGCGTAGGGGCTCGGCAGCCACTGCGTGTACCAGAGCGGGACGAGCACCGCGACGAGCAGGATCGACGCCACGGCCAGCGGCGCCTGCCAGCGAATACGCAGGTTGTCGTTGGCCCAGCGTGCCGTGAACACCGCCCCATACGCGCGATTGCGTACCCGCAGGTCGCCGGCTTCGTCCACCTCGACGAGCCCCGTCGCCAACAGGCGCCGCTGCGCCGCAGAGCCCAGGTCCGCCGATACCGTGATGCCCTTGCGGATCCGGCCGTACAGGTTCAACAGGGCCTCGCGCTGCTTGCCCGTCGACATCACCTGCCGGTGGATGTGACTCATGTGCGGTTCGTTGTGCAGCGCGGCCTTGCCCGCGAGCTGCTGCGCGGCAATCCGGTCCACTTGCTCCGCGACGTCGCCGTCGCCCAGGTCGCGGGACACCGCGCGCGCGAGCTTCTGCGATAGGTAGGGCTGGCCGCGAGTCCAGTGAAAGATGCGATCCAGCGCTTCTTCGGCCCTGTCGCGCGGAACCTGGAACTCCGGCGCGAAGCGGTCGAGGTCACCGCGCGAGAAATCGTCGAGCGGGATCGCCTGCGTCACGTTGAACGGGGATACTTCCGGCTCGTTGACCAGCACCAGCGGATCGCACTCGCCGAGCAGCACGAACGTCAGCCTCAGGAAGTCGGGGTCGGTCGCACGCGCGTTGTGCGCCGCGCGGATGCTGGCCAGCAACTGGTCGGCATGCGCGACTTCCTCGACACACTGCATTTCGTCGACGAACACGACGATGTCGTCGGAGACGTTCTGCAACAACACCTCGGCATAGAACTCAAACAGGCGCTGGCGGTTGCCGAGCATCGACTTGTCCTGCCACCATTCCTGCAGGTCGAAACGAATGCGCAATTGGCGCAGCAGGCGGTACGCGACGTTGTAATACCAGCGCCCGGCGTCCTGCGCGCCGTCGCGCACGCCGATCTGATTCAGGTCGAGCACCGCGACGCGAACGCCGTGGTTCTCGAGGCGCGCCGCGGTCGCCGCCACGAGGCTGCTCTTGCCGCTGCGGTCCGGGGCAATGACGTGCGCGTAGCGGCCGGCCACCGCCGCTTCATAGAGGAGATCGTCCGCGCGCCGCCGGATATAGCTCGCCTTGACGGCATGCAGCGGCGCGCCCACGGCGAAGAATTCGCCGGTCCTGTCGGTCGCGGAACTGTTGCGGGCCGCCTTGTCTTCCGGTTGATCGGACACGGGTATCGGGTTCGTCCTGTCGGCTCGGGTATGCTACGGATTCTATCGGAGTCGGCCCGTCCCTGGACGTCGCCGGGACAGACCATGCGTGACGAACGGCTGCTCAAGAAGGACCTGTTCGGCGAAATTCGGCACCGGCCGGGGCCGGACGGCGGCACGATCGTGCGCGATACGGCCCGATCGGCATTCTGGCTGCGTCCCGTGGCGCGCCACCTCCTGCGCCGTGAGGCCCGGGCGCTCGCGGCGCTCGGCGGGCGGGACGGGGCCCCCGCCCTCGTTTCGGCATCGCGGGACCGCCTGGAGCGCGGCTACGTTGCCGGCCGGCCGATGCAGGAGGCGAAGCCACGGACTGCGGCATTCTACCGACTGGCACTGCGTCGCCTGCGCCGCCTGCACGCGGCGGGCGTCGTCCACAACGACCTGGCCAAGGAGCCCAATATCCTGGCGTCTCCGCAAGGCGCCCCGGTGTTCATCGACTACCAGCTCGCCGCGGTGTCGCGCCGCCGCGGCCGGCTGTTCCGGATTCTCGCCTATGAAGACCTGCGACACCTGCTGAAACACAAGCGAACGTACTGCGCCGACGCATTGAGCGACCGCCAGCGGCGCATACTCGCGAACCCGTCGCCGCTGTCGCGCGGGTTTCGTCGCCTCGTCAAGCCGGTGTACCTGTTCGTCACCCGCAGCGTTCTGGGCTGGGCCGATCGCGAAGGCGCCGGCGACCGGGGCGACCGGCAGGCCTGACCCCGCCCGCCGCAACTCCGCTATACTGCGCACGCCCGCCATGGAGGACAGCAGCTTGGATTTCCACCACCCGCACAATCTCGTCGATCCGACCGCCGCGACCGCGGACCGCCGCTGGGGCATACGCGTGACGTTGCCGCCGGGCGACACGATGCAAAAGGTGCTGGGCGACGACTGGGAACGGCTGCTGTGGTACCCGAGCAAGGCCGCGCGCGACCAGGCGTTCGACCGGATGGCGATCCGCCACGGCTACTACCGTGCATCCGATACGCCGACCCAGGTGCTGGAGAAGCTCGAGCGAGGCTGATCTCAACGCGTCGGCGTTCCGACGAAGAGGTAGAAGTTGCTGCGTCCGCCCTCCCCGAGGCCGGCAGCCAGGTAGATCGGCCCGAAATACGAATCCAGCCCGACGAAGAGGCTGCCGTTCAGGAGCAGCGTATCGGCGCTGATGTCGTCGCTCGTGGCCCAGGCGTTGCCGGCCTCCAGCGAACCCCCGATGTACACCGGCAGGTCGAACAGCCCCTGCGTCGGGTCGCCGATCCGCCGGTAGTAGACGAGACGAGCGAGGCCGGCGTAGGGGCCGGTGAGCGCGCCGCGCTCGAGGCCCGAGAGGCGCTGGAATCCGCCGAGCACGTAGTGGTCCTGAAGGGCGCTCTCCGACGTGAGCGACGTGCCGAACTGCACGCCCGCGACGAACGTGCTCTTGCCGCGCGACCAGGCGTTGTCCACGGCGAAAAACGCCGTGTCGTAACGCCGCGACGCGCCGAGACCCGGGCGCGACATTCGCGCCTCGACGACCGCCTGCATGCCGGAGCGGGGGAACTGCGCGCTGTCGAGGGAGTCGATGAGCAACCGCGCCCGCACGCCGCCGGAATCGGCCTCGAGATCCGGAAACGCGGGATCGCCGACCTTCACGCGCGCATCAGCCTTGCCGCGGTACAGGCCGACGCGGAATTCGCCGACGTTGCCGATTTCGGCCCCGACGTCCAGGCCGAGGTTGAATTCGGTCAGGCGGAATTCCGCCACCGGCTCGCCGTCCCCGAACAGGTTGAAATTGCGCTGCCCGATCTCGGCATTCGTGGCCACGAAGATGCGCGAATCGAAGCGCAGAGGCTGGTAGAACTCGGTCGCAATCGCCGGGTCCGTGCCTATCTGCAGGTCGGTGCGCCATTCCGCGCCCAGCGCATTGATCAGCGGGCGCCAGTAGCGCGCGCCGATGTTGAACGCGGTCGACCCGTCGAGGTCGTCTTCGATGCCCAGCCCGAACCGCAAGTAGCCCGGGCCCCAGCGTTTCGTGGTCGCGGAGAATTCGACGCCGAGTTCATCCCCTTCCTTGACGAGCTGGTAGCCCACTTTCTCGAACACTTTCAGGCCGTACAGGCGATTCGCCTCACTCGACAGCCGCTCCGCGTCGACCGGATCGCCCGGCTCCAGCGTCATTTTCCGCGCGAGCAGGGCCGACGACAGGATGCCGTCGTCGTCCACGCGAATGAAGTCGAGCGTTTCCTGCGCCGGCGGCGGCACGTCGACGCCGGCGCGGTAGCGTGCGTAGGCTTCGGGGTCCAGCGACAGTTCCGCGAGGCGCTCCGAATGCGCCTGTGTCGCCTGCACGCCCGGCTCGATCGCCTCCCCGCTCCCCTGGAAGTTCGTCGATGCGAACACGCCGAGATCGGGCCGGATCAGCAGGTCGTCGTCGCCGAGGCGCTCGATCTGGCGCAGCGTCTCCTTGCGGATGAGGATCGTCAGCACCTGCTCCGAGATGCCGACGGCCGAGTACAGTTCGTCCTGCGTGTACAGCGGGAACTCGACGTCGACCGCGATGATCACGTCGACGCCCATGGACTGCATCACTTCCACGGCGAGGTTGCCGACCAGCCCCCCGTCGACGAGCAGGCGCCCGTCGACCTCGACCGGCGCGAACGCCCCGGGCACCGACATGCTGGCGCGGATTGCGAGCGCGAGATCGCCCTCGCCCATCACGTGGGCGTCGCCGGTCAGCAAGTCCGACGCAACGGCACGAAACGGAATGCCGAGGTCGTCGAAATCACGCACGTAGGAGCTGTCGAGCGTGAGCTCGCGCAGCAGCAGGTCCAGTCGCTGCCCCTGGAGCACGCCCTGCGGCAGCTGCAATGCCCCGTCGCGGACGCCGAGTTCGAAGCGGATCGGGAAGTCCCGGTCGTCCTGCTTTCGCCGGAAGCCGAGGTCGGCGCGCGACCCGCCGTCGGACAGTGCGCTCTTCCAGTCGAGCGTCGTCACCAGCTCTTCGAGCTCGGCCGCCGACATGCCGGAGGCGTACAACCCGCCGACGATCGCGCCCATGCTCGTGCCGACGATGGCGTCGACGGGCACGCGCTGGCGTTCCAGTTCCTTCAGGACGCCGATGTGGGCCGCGCCGCGCGCACCGCCACCGCCGAGCACGAGCCCGATCCGCGGCCGGTCGCCGTCCGCCGGGATCGCCAGTGCCGGCATCGGCACGCTCAGCAGGCACACGATCGACAGGACGACTCGCCGTCCGGCGGCGGAAATAAATGTCAACGCGGCGCTCGCAGAAATTTGCCCAGTCGAGGATTATAAGGGCATGTCCCGTGCTACGCCTTCTTCCGCCGGCCCGACGCGGCGCGGCGCGCTTGCCGCGATCTGCCTGCTGCTCGCCGCGCCGGCGCGCCCGGCCGACGTGCTGGACGAGATCGTCGTCACGACGGAACGCCGGTCGACCGCCCTCGCCGACGTGGCGGCCAGCATCGCCGGCCTGCCCGCGGCGGACATTGTCGCGATCGGCGCCCAGCACCCTCATGAGCTGTTCACGCGTGTCGCGGGTGCGTGGGTCAGTCGCGGCAGCGGCCAGGAATCGCTGACGGCCATCCGGTCGCCGGTGCTCTCCGGCGCGGGCGCCTGCGGGGCGTTCATGACGCTCGAGGACGGGATTCCGACGCGGCCGCCCGGCTTCTGCAACGTGAACCAGCTGTTCGAGCTGAACACGGAGCAGGCGCAGGCGATCGAAGTCCTGCGCGGGCCCGGCAACGCGCTGTACGGCGCAAACGCGCTGCACGGCCTCGTCAACGTGCGCATGCCCGAGCCGGGCGCCGACGGCTTCGCCGCGATCGAGGCCGGCGGCGGACGCTTCCTCCGGTTGCAGGCCGGCCTGCCGCTGGCAACGAGCGACCGGGCGTACGGTTCCGTACTGGTCGACCACGACGACGGCTTCCGCGCCGACACCGGCTACCGACAGGTGAAGGCCTACGGCACCGCGCAGCTCGGCGACCCGGCGGCCGGTTTCCGTGTCGCCGTCTCGGCAACGGACCTGTCACAGGACACCGGCGGCTATATCCTGGGGGAGGATGCGTACAAGGACGAAGCGCTGCGCGTTTCGAACCCGAACCCGGAAGCCTTCCGTGACGCCGCGAGCCAGCGTCTCTACGGCGTCTGGTCGCGGCAGTCCGACGGCGGCTACCTGGACGTACGGCCCTACGTCCGCCATTCCTCGATGACATTCCTGCAGCACTTCCTGCCGGGCCAGCCGCTCGAGGACAACCGGCAAACGAGCGCGGGCGTGCTCGTCCTCGCCGAACGCAAGCTGGGGGGCACGCGCGTGAAGGCCGGCGCGGATGTTGACGTCGCCGACATCCGGCTGCTGGAGACGCAGGCGGAACCCGCGGAGGGTTCGCCGTTTCTCGTTGCTACGCGACCCGCGGGCAAGCACTACGACTACTCCGTGCGCAGCATCGACCTCGCGGCCTATGTCGAGGGCCGCTGGACACTCGGCTCGTACGCTGAACTGGGCACGGGCCTGCGTCTCGAGTACACGCGCTACGCCTACGACAATCGCATGCTGGACGGCAACACGAAGGACGACGGCGAACCCTGCGGCTTCGGTGGCTGCCTGTACACGCGTCCGTCGGATCGGGACGACGACTTCCTGAACCTGGCTCCCCACCTGACGATCAGCGTGCCGCTCAGCGAACGAACCACGGCCTACCTGCGCGCAAGCCGCGGTTTCCGGCCGCCGCAGACGACGGAGCTTTACCGCCTGCAAAGCGGCCAGGCATCCGCCGACCTGGCGACGGAAACCATCGACGCGCTGGAAGCGGGGGTACACCTGCGCCGCGGCACCTGGAACGTCGACGGCGCGCTCTACGCGATGCGGAAGAAAGACAGCGTGCTGCGCGACGCCGACGGTTACACGGTCAACGGGGGCCGCACGCGGCACGCCGGCGCCGAACTCGAGGTCGACGGCCGGCTCGCGCCGGCACTGCGCCTGTCGCTCTCGGCGAGCTACGCCGAGCACCGCTACGACTTCGACAGCGTGGCCGCGCAGGGAGAGACGTTCGTGTCCGGCAACGTCGTCGATACCGCGCCGCGCTGGCTCGGTTCGATCGACCTCGCGTACACACCGACCGCCAGTCTCGATATCGCGCTTCAGTGGACGACGGTCGGCCGCTATTTCATCGACGCCGAGAACCTGCACGACTACCCGGGCCACGCGTTGTGGAATGCGCGCGTGGCGCTGACGCCGACGGCCGCCTGGCAATTCGTCCTGCGCCTGAACAATCTCACCGACGAGCGTTATGCGGATCGCGCGGACTACGCGTTCGGCAACTACCGCTATTTTCCCGGCCGGGCGCGGGAGGCGTTTCTCGAGCTGCGCTACCGCGCCGGCGCGGACTGATCGCCGGCGGCTGCCACGCGCAACGAGTCGGCGAACGCCACCAGTCGGCGCAACTCCTCCTCGCGCGTCCCTGCGCTCCAGCCGAGCTCGCGCGCGGTCACGCCGGCGATCGCGCCGTACAGCGGGCGCCCCTGGTCGGCCGACAGGCCCACCATCAGCCGACGAAAGACGACATCGACCAGCGTGGTCGCGAATTCCTCGCGGCACGCGAGCGCAACCTCGGCGGAAAGCGCCGTGCGTCCGGCGTCGAGCGGGGCCGCGAGCGCCGCTTCGTCCCGGGCGAGCCGCGCGACCCGGCGGCCACGCCCGCCGTAAAGCCCGGCGACGCGGCGCAGCCCGTCCTCCGACAGCACGCCGAGCGCCGCGAGTTCACGCGCCGCGTCGTCCGTCCCGTGGGCGCCGGGCAGCGGCGTGTCGTGCGTCCGGCACGCGGGCAGGCGCCGTCGGAGACACTTCCCGACACGATCGACCACCTGCTCCGCGAGGTTCCGGTAGGTCGTGAGCTTGCCGCCGATGATCGAGACCAGGTTGCCGGCGATCTCGGTGTTGCACCGTATGATGTGGCGCCGCGTGATGGCCGACTCCGGTCCCGCGGCTCGGTAGGGCAGCGGACGAATGCCCGCGTACGCGTAGTGCACGTCCGATGCCTCGAGTACCGCGCCGGGAAACACGCGGTTCGTCTCGCCGAGCAGGTACTCGATCTCCTGGCCGCTCGCGCGCACGGTTGCCGGGTCGCCGTCGTAGCGAATATCGGTCGTCCCGACCAGGAACAGGCCATTCCAGGGAAGAATGAAAATCGGCCGGCCGTCGCTCCCCGCCTCGACGTAGAACGCGGTATCCGGCGCGCCGGGAAAGCGGCTGACGACGACGTGGCTGCCCTTGGTGCCGCCAATGTGCCGCTCGGCATCAGCGCCGGTGAGGCCCAGCACGCTGTCCACCCACGGCCCGGCCGCGTTCACCACGACGCGCGCGCGGACGCGTCCGTCATTGCCCGCGGCATCGCGATAGCGGATCGCCTGCGCCCGGCCGTTGTCCACCTCGATCGAGGTCACCTCGTGCCAGAGGCGAATATCCGCGCCAGCGGCGCGCGCCGCCAGCAGGTTCTCGAGCACCAGGCGTTCCGCGAACGTGACCTGCGCATCGAAGTAGCGCGCGCCGCCGCGCAACCCGTCGGCGCGCAGGCCGGGATACTCGGCCAGCATGTCGTCGGCACCGAGCATGCGGTGCCGCGGCAGGTTCTTGCCGAGCGACAGCAGGTCGTAAGCCAGCATTCCCGCGCGCACGAGCCACCGGCCGCGCCGGGCATCGTCGAAAACCGGGATCGCGATCGCCAGTGGCTGCACGAGGTGGCGCGCGATGTCGAGCAGGTAGCGGCGCTCGTGCAGCGACTCGAACACGAGCGGGATTTCCGCGTACTCGAGGTAGCGAAGGCCGCCGTGTATCAGCCGGCTGGACCATGCCGACGTGCCGCTGCAGAGATCCTGGCGGTCGAACACCGCGACCGACAGGCCGCGCATCGCCGCGTCGCGCGCAATCCCGGCGCCGTTGACGCCGGCGCCGATGACGGCGACGTCGACCGCTGCACCCGCCTCGCTCATGCGGGACGCGTCTGGCCGCTACCGGTGACGACGTACTTGTAGCTCGTCAATTGCTCCGCGCCGACCGGGCCTCGAGCATGAATGCGGCCCGTGGCTATGCCGATCTCGGCACCCATGCCGAACTCGCCGCCGTCCGCGAATTGCGTGGACGCGTTGTGCAGCACGATCGCGCTGTCGACCGCGGCAAGGAAGCGCTCGGCCGCCGCCGCGTCGCCGGTGACGATGCAGTCGGTGTGACCCGAACCGTAGCGGGCGATGTGCGCCATCGCGTCGTCAATGCCGGCGACGACGCCGACGGAAACGATGGCGTCGAGGTACTCGGTCGACCAGTCCGCCTCCGTCGCGGCGACCGCGTCCGGCAACCGCTCGCAAACGCGGCGATCGCCGCGGATTTCGCAGCCGGCCGCCGTGAGCGCCGCGGCGAGCGGCGGCAACAGGCGGTCGAGCGCCTCCTCGTCGATCAGGATCGTCTCGGCCGCCCCGCAGATGCCGGTGCGGCGCATTTTCGCGTTCACCGCGACATCGACCGCCATCGCCGTGTCGGCCCCGGCGTGAAGGTAGACGTGGCACAGGCCTTCGAGGTGACCGATGACCGGAACGCGCGCATCGCGCTGAACGCGCTCGATCAGGCTGCGGCCGCCGCGCGGCACGACGACGTCGATCGACTCGCCCATCGACGACAGCAGGTAACCGACCGCCGCCCGGTCCGTCGTCGGAACGACCTGCACGGCCGACGCGTCCACGCCAGCCGCCTCGAGACCGGCTTGCAGGCAGGCATGAATCGCGCGGTTGGACGCGTCGCTTTCCGAGCCGCCTCGCAGAATGACCGCGTTACCGGACTTGACACACAACGCCGCCGCGTCGGCGGTCACGTTGGGCCGACTCTCGTAGATGATGCCGATGACACCGAGCGGCACCGACACGCGCCGGATGCGCAGGCCGTTCGGCCGTTCCCATTCGGCCAGCGTCCGCCCGACCGGGTCCTCCATGGCGGCGATCGTTTCGAGCCCCGCGGCCATTGCCTCGATACGCGGCTCGTCGAGCCGCAGCCGGTCGAGCATCGCGGCGGCAATGCCCTTGGCCTCGGCCGCGGCGACGTCGGCGGCGTTCGCCGCGAGGATGTCCGCCCGCCGGGCGCGCAGCTCGGCAGCCGCAGCGCGCAGCGCTTCGTTGCGCCCGGCCGCCGGCACCTGTGCCAGTGCCACCGCCGCCGCGCGCGCGCGGGCACCGAGCGCCTGCATCGTCGCGACGAGATTGTCTGCGGGAAGACGTTCAGCCGTCATTGTCGAAAACCACCATGTCGTCGCGGTGCAGCACTACCGGCGATCCACGATAACCCAGCCGCGCCTCGATGTCCTCGGACCGGCAGCCGGCGATCGCCTCGGCCTCGTCGCGCCCGTACTCCGCCAGGCCGCGAGCAACCTCGCGTCCGTCGGCCGCGTGCACCGAGACCACGTCACCGCGCCGGAACTCGCCATCGGCGCCGACGACACCGACGGGCAGCAGGCTCCGGCCTTCGCGCAACGCGCGGACCGCACCGTCGTCGACGTGAAGGCGGCCGGCGACGGACAACGCGCCGGCGAGCCACTGCTTGCGCGCGGCAGCCGGGGAGCCTTCCGGACGAAACAGCGTGCATCGCGCGCCGGCATCGAGCTTCGTAATCGGCCGACACACCTTGCCGCTCGCGACGACCGTGGTGCAACCGGCATGTGTCGCAATGCGAGCCGCGAGCACCTTCGTGCGCATGCCGCCGCTGCCAATGTCGGAGCGCGTCTCGCCGGCCATGGCCAGCGTCTCTTCGGAAATGCCGCGCACGACCGGGATGTGCCGCGCCTCGGCATCGGTGCCGGGATCCGCGCTGTACAAGCCGTCGACGTCGGACAACAGCAACAGGCCGTCCGCCATCACGAGCTGGGCGACGCGCGCTGCGAGGCGGTCGTTGTCGCCGTAGCGGATTTCCTCGGTGGCGACGGTGTCGTTCTCGTTGACCACCGGCACGACCCCGCGCGCGAGCAGGCGCTCCAGCGTGGCACGCGCGTTCAGGAAACGTCGGCGATCCTCGGTGTCGCCCGGCGTCAGCAGCACCTGCGCCGTGATGATGCCGTGGGCGTCGAGCGCCGATTGCCAGGCCTGCGCGAGCCGCACCTGCCCCGCGGCCGCGGCCGCCTGCAGGTCTTCGAGGCGGGCGCGCCGCTTATTGATACCGAGGACGGCGCTGCCGAGGGCGATTGCCCCTGACGACACGACCAGCACCTGGCGTTCGCGGCTGACCAGGCCTGCGATGTCATCAGCGAGTCCCGCCAGCCAGTCGACGTCGACGGCGCCGTCTGCGCCGATCAGCAGCGACGACCCGACCTTGACGACCAGGCGCCGGATATCGCCGGAATCGAACCCGCTCACGCCTCAGCCGGACAGGCGCTGCTGCCGGTCATAGCTGGACAACGTGACTTCGCCCTTCGAAACCGCCACGCTGCCGCTGCGCGCGACCGCCGAAACTTCACCAACCTCCGCCGCCTCGCGAATGAACGCATCGATCTCGGGCACGCGACCGGTGAGCTGCATCGTGCAACTCACCTGTGCGTCGTCCAGCACTTCCGCGCTGTACTTGCTCGCGAGGCGCAGCGCCCTGGCGAGTGCACCGGTCGCGAGCTTGAGCTTGACGATCACGAGCTCGCGCTCGAAGTGTTCGCCGAGCGTCATGTCGTGGATGTTGACGACGTCGACGAGCTTCGCGAGCTGCGCATTGAGCTGCGAAATGGCCGCATCGGAGCCGCGAACGACCATCGTGACGCGGCTGACGCCCGGGTCGTAGGTCGGCGCGACGTTCAGCGTGTCGATGTTGTAGCCGCGCGAGGAAAACATGCCGGTCAGGCGAGTGAGCGCGCCGACCTCGTTCTCCAGCAAGACAGATATGGCGTGGCGCATCGTGCGCATTTACGGCCTCGTGTTTCCGTTGTAACCAATGCCGTCGGCGCGAGCGCCGATCTTGCGCGGATACTCGCCCAGTCGGCACGCTATTGCAACGCAGCAATATTTCATCGACACTCGCCGAAACCCTCGGCATTTCCCAGTCTTCCTGCCCGCGCAGAGCTTTTCCTTGAACGCAACCCGCCAAACCGCCGCCGACGACCGGCATCCGCTCGCCGGCACCACGATGTCGGGTGCCGACATCGTCGTCCAGGTCGTTGCCGACGAGGGCACCGACACGATCTTCGGCTATTCCGGCGGGGCGATCCTGCCGACATACGACGCCGTGTTTCGCTACAACGACGCACACCGCAAGCCGAATGGCGATGCCGGCATGCCGTTGATCGTCCCGGCGAACGAACAGGGTGCGGGCTTCATGGCTGCCGGCTACGCGCGCGCGAGCGGCAAGGTCGGCGTCGTGATGGTGACGTCCGGCCCCGGCGCCACGAACACCGTGACGCCCGTGCGCGACTGCATGGCGGATTCCGTGCCGATCGTCGTCATCTGCGGCCAGGTGCCTTGCGCTGCCATCGGCAGCGACGCATTCCAGGAGGCGCCGGTCGCCGCCATCATGGGCTCGGTTGCGAAGCACGTGTTCCTGGTGACCCAACCCGAGAAGCTCGAAGCGACAATCCGCAGCGCATTCAAGCTCGCGCGCTCCGGGCGGCCCGGCCCCGTCGTCATCGACATACCGAAAGACGTGCAGAACTGGACGGGCGAGTTTCGGGGTTCGGGCGAGCTGCCGCTAGCCGGTTACCACCGCCGCCTGGACGCCGTCACCGGCAATCACTTGTCGGACGCGGCCTGCCAGCGTTTCTACAGCCTGCTCGCCCAGGCGGAACGGCCGCTCATCTACGCTGGCGGCGGCGTCATCAACGGCGATGCGACGAAGGCAATGCGGCGCTTCGCGAACGAATGGGGTATTCCGGTCACGACGACGCTGATGGCGCTCGGCGCAAGCGACACGACGCACCCGTTGGCGTTGCACATGCTCGGCATGCACGGCATCGCGTCGGCGAATTATGCCGTCGAGGATTGCGACTTTTTGATCGCGGCCGGCGCCCGCTTCGACGACCGCGTCGCCGGCGACCCGGTCCGCTTCGCGCCGAACGCGAAGCACGTCGCCCAGTTCGACGTCGACGCCGCAGAGATCGGCAAGGTCAAGCGCGTGGACTGGCACCAGGTCGGCGTCCTGCGGCGCGACCTCGAGGATCTGCTCGACTACGGCCGGCGCATCGGTTTCGAGCACGACTACTCGCGCTGGCACGCCGAGATCGCCGAGTTGAAGGACAAGTACCGCCTGAACTACGACCGCGACAGCAATCTGATCCAGCCGTACGCGATCATCGAGGCCGTCAACCGGCACACAAAGGGCAAAGCGATCATTTCAACGGGCGTCGGCCAGCACCAGATGTGGGCGGCCCAATACTTCGATTTCCGTGAGCCGCGCCTGTGGCTGACCTCCGGCAGCATGGGCACAATGGGCTTCGGCCTGCCCGCGGCCATCGGGGCACAGTTCGCCGCGCCGGAGCGTGTCGTCATCGACATCGACGGCGACGCCAGCATCCGGATGAACATCGGCGAACTGGAGACGGCAACGACGTACAACCTGCCCATCAAGGTCATCGTGCTGAACAACTACGGCGACGGGATGGTGCGGCAGTGGCAGAAGTTGTACTACGACAGCCGCATGTCCGGTAGCGACAAGTCATTGCACCGCAAGGATTTCATCAAGGCCGCCCAGGCCGACGGCTTCGAATTCGCCGAACGCCTGGCGGACCCGGCCGACATCGAGCCGGTGATCGCGCGCTTCATGGCGCACGAGGGCCCGGCTTTCCTCGAGGTCATCATCGACCCCGATGCCGGCGTCTATCCGATGGTCGGCCCCGGGCTCAGCTATGACAAGATGATCACCGGCGACTACATACGGAGCCGCGAGAAGCCGGATGACGTGACGATCGGGCCGAGCGAGATGTTCTGACGCACCGCCGTCGCTCCTGAGAAAAAGGCCGGGCAATGCCCGGCCTTTTTTTTCGCCACTGACTGCGCCTACAGGCCGCCCGGGCCACAATCGTTCTTCAGGAAATCGATGATCCCCTCGTACAGCGCGATCTTGTGGTTGTAGAACAGCGTGTCCGAGAAGTGATCCGCGCCGTCCAGTTCGAGGTACTTGTAGTCCTTTTGGTACTTGTTCAACTGCGCGAGGTACAGCCGCGCCTGCCGTGGCCGTACACGTTGGTCTACACTCCCGTGAATGAGAAAAATCGGAATGTTCACGTTGGGTACTTCCTCGACGGGCTGAACGCCATCAATTCGATACTGCGTGAAGATCTTCCCGGCGCCGCGCGGATCCGGATACTCGTTCGCCTGCCGAACCTGGTCAGCCACCGCCGCGCCGGCAATCGTGCATTGGTATATTTGCGGGGTGCGCGACGCAGCGATCAACGCGGCGTAACCGCCGTAGGACCAGCCGAACATCGCCATGCGGTCCGGGTCCGCGAGCCCTTTCTCGACGAGTTGCAGCGCCGCATCGTCCTTGTCGTCCTGCATCTTGCGGCCCGCTTCGCTGCGCTCGCGAAAAGCACTTCGGAAATGGTCGTAGCCGTAGCCCAGGGACATCCGATACTGGGGTTGCACGACGAGGTAGCCATTGTTCGCCAACATCTGCGCCCACTCGTCGTAGATGATGATCTCGTGCACATGCGGGCCACCATGGGGCAAGACAACCAGCGGAAACGGACCATCGCCATTCGGAACGGTGACATAGGCGACCAGGTCACGGCCATCCCGCGCCTTGTAATGCATGAGCTCGACGTCGGCGAGTTGCTCCGGGTCCAACAACGGCTTTGCGCTGCCAATCTCCTTGAACTCCCCGTTACGAAGGAAATAGTAGGTTCCCGGGTCACGGGGCGCGATGTTGCGTGCGACCAGGGTCTTGCCGTCCGAGGACCGTGACGCGATGGCGACGTAGTAAGCGTTCGGTATCAACCCTTCGAGCTGCTTGTACGTGGCCCCCTCAACCTCATCAAAATACTCAAAGCGCGGCCTGTCGGTGACGTATCCAACTCCCGCGATCTTGTCCGGGTGCTCCCAACTGTTGCTGTGCCATCGAACCCCCCACACGTCGACGTCCGTCCGACGATACAGCAGCTCCTCGTAGGATTTTTTCGCAGTACTGTAGGACCATAGCCCGAGCTTGTCGTCGCCATTGTGTGCTTTGACGATCAGGTTTCCAGGGACAGCATCGTCGATTCCGTACACCTCCAGAAACCAAGTCTCGAAATCGTCCTCGTGAATCCGAATGACGTCGTCCCAACCCTTCTCGCCGGGTCCGCGGTAATACCAGACGTACTCCTTCCGCGGTACGTCGAAGCCTCTTGCAAACCGCGGGTTTCCGTCCGGATCGAACTCAATCTGGCCGAGATCGATCTTGCCGCGGATCAGCAGTTTCTTGGTACCGCGATTCAAATCCATTTCGTAGTACGCCCGCGGCCTGAACGCCTTGTCCAGCGACAGGTCCTCCCCGGCGCCCGGCTGCTCGGAAATAATGATCTTGTCCGGCTTGCCGGGCAGCAGGTTCTCGACGGAGGGGTCGTCCGCCGGAAAGTCGTCAAACTCCTTCTTCTTCAGATTCAGGATTGCCAGTTGGAACTCGTACACACCCTGGTTCTGGCCTTCAATCTTGTCCCGGACACGCTGCCGGAGCGTGAGGACGATGTGATCGCTGCTCGCCCAGTAGTAACTCGTGATTTCCATCGGGTCCGAGTCGACGATGAACGGCTTCGCATCGAGGTCGTCCGAATCGTAGACGTGAAGTATCGGGTTGCCCTCACGGGACAGGATTCGAAGCATCGCGAGCCGTTCGCCGTCCGGTGACACGGACACATTGCTGACCGCAGAACGAACGGCGAAATACTCGAGCGGGTATGGCTCGTTCGCCGACGCGGCCGTGGCGGCGCCGAAGCCGGCGGCCAGGAGCGCCAGTGCGGACAATCGAATCTTGCGTCTGATCATTTCTGCTTACCTTCCGTCTTTCCCGGTGCGCTCTCTACGCACCCCCCAAAAAAAACAGCCTGCGGGCAAGACCCGCAGGCTGTCTTCATCCCCGCATTAACGAGACGTGCGGATCACTGCCAGTTGTAGGCAATGTTCGCGAACAGCGTGCGGCCCCAGAAGTCATACCCGGCACCACGTGGTACGTTGTTGAACGAGCCCACTTCGGCTCCGTCGACGAACGGCGGATCCTCGTTGAAGATGTTCCGGATACCGGCACCGACCGTCCACTGATCGCCGTAGTAGTAGACCGACGCATCGTGGGTGAAGTAGTTATCGGCATAGCCGATGTTCCGGCAGTCGACGTCGCCGTTCGCTTCACCCAGGCAGGTGTCGGCAAAACCGGTGAAGACATCATCGTACGGGTCGATGCCGGCCTCATCCTGCTCCACCGACGACCGGTAGCTCGTGGACCAGGTGTAGCGCCAGTTGCCGACGTCAGCCCGGAGAGTCAGCCTGCCCTTCCACTCGGGAACACCGAATTCGCCCACAAACTCGTCTTCCTCGAACTCGCCTTCCGAGATCTTCAGCTTGCTGGAAAGCTCGAGCGTCCGGTTCATCGCCAGGTCGGCTGCGAAATCGACCGCCCTGCCGAACATCTGCGTGGGCCAGTCGAGACGCATGTTGACGTCAACGCCGCGTGCTCTCTGCTGGTCGCGGTTGATGAAGCCCTCGTCCACGAGGTCGATGTCGAGCATTCCGTCGAGGCCGCGGTTGATGCGGCTGCAGAATGCGCTGTCACCTTCGAGATCGTAATAGCAATCACCGATGATGAACGCCGCCGACGGTTCGATGATTTCGTCACGAATGTCGATTTCGTAGTAGGTAGCGCCAACGATGAAGTCGAACGCCGTGAAGAACGGCTGTTCCCACGTGAACCCCGCCGAGTACGACTCGGAGGTCTCTTCCTTCAGGTCGAGAGCGCCACCGCCGTCGATCTCCATGCTGTAGAGCTGATTGCCGCCGTTCACGAACGTCGTCGGATCGACACCATTCGCGGCACAGTTGGCAAGAACTTCCTGTGGACGCGGATCGTTTGCCGGGATGTAGCCGTTGATGGGATCGTACGCGGCATCCGGAACAACGCACGGATCCGTCAGGCTCTGGAAGCCGGTCTGCCCGAGCAGGAAGTTCTCGCGCATGTTCGGTGCACGGAAAGACGTGCCGACCGTACCGCGAAGCAGCAACGAATCGATCGGCCGCCAGGCGAGCTTGCCGGAATACGTCCATGCGTCACCGTAGTATTCATCGTCCGTCCAGCGCGTCGAACCGTTGACCGTCAGTTCCTCGAAACCGGTCACGCCGGCCAGGATAGGCAACTCGACCTCGGCGAAGAACTCTTTCGTGTCCTTTTCGCCCACAGCGCCCTTGTCGGCGAAGAAGCCGAAGAACAGGCCCTCTGCCGCAACCTCGTCCGGAATCGAGTCGATCTCATCCACCCGGTACTCGATGCCGAGACCGAGCAGCGCCTCGCCGCCCGGCAACGGGAAGATCTCACCGTTCAGGTAGGCGGAACCGATCGTCTGCTTGTACTTGGTGTCGAAGTCACGGCTGTCGAACAGGTAGTCGCGTTCCGCCTGCGTGGCGAAGTCGCCCACCACCGGATCCATCAGCGACGGAGCGAACATGTTGACCGGCACGCAGTTCAGCGTGACGTCATCGCTGAGCACCTCGCCGGAATCGTTTTCGCACGGCGTGCCGGCCGACGAGTACCAGCCGAGCGCGTAGCCGAGTCGATCGCCGGTACCGCCCGGGCCAAGCCGCGACGACCCGCGAACACCGACGCGCGAAGACTTGCCCTCCGAATAGGTCGATGACACGTAGGCGTCGAACGACCAGTTGTCTACCGTACCGAAGTTGAGAAACGGAATGTCACCCGTTACGCCACCGACGACGCGGACCTGGTCGATCGTGACATCGACCGTCGTGCGATCGTCGCGAACCGAGACGACCGGCTGCACGTAGATGGGTCCGACCGGACCGACGAGCGTGCCTGCCGTCGTCGGGTCGACGCCGTAGACCGCGGCAAAGTCCGCCGCAAAGTTCGGGTTCTGCATCAGCTCGTCGAACGCGAGGCCGCAATCGACACCGCCTGCTGCTGCAGGGTTACAGGGATTGTACGGGTTGTTGTACGGCACCCAGGGGAACAACTGGTACGCGCCGGCGTGCGCGAAGCTCTCGCGCCGGTTGTACTGCAGTTCGAAGTACGGCGTGATGTTGGCCTCGCCGTCGAACGTGTATTCGCCCATTGCGAGGAACGACGTCTGCGACAGGTCGGGAACGATATGCGCGAACTGGGCGGCACCGTTGATGTTCCGGTCATAGAAGTTCGCGTCCGCGTAGCCGTCGGCATCGGAATCGACGACGACGCCGTAGGCATTGTAGTCAACGAAGTTCGCGAGGCTCGTCTGGTTGACCGACGGGTTCCAGAACAGGCTGCCAAATGGAAGAACGGCACTCTGCTCCGTCATGTATCCGGTGAGTGACGTCACGACGCAATCGTTATTGTCCCGCGGCTCCATGCCGAGCACTTGCGAGTAGTACTGGTCTACCGTCCGGATTTCGCCGGTGGTCGTCACCTCGGCGTGCTTGCGACACTTCTCGGTCCACTCGCGGTCGGCCAGCGTGATCGGGTCGATGCTGCGGTATTCCGCGCCGACGCCGATGTAGCCCCTGTCGCCGTTGTAACCCCAGGCGGCGCTGATCCGCTTCTCGGCACCCGCGCTGAAGTCGGCGGCCGGCAACGTCGAGTAGCCCTCGATCTCGAAGCCGTCGAAGTCCTTGCGCAGGATGACGTTGACGACACCGGCAACCGCGTCGGAACCGTAGACCGAGGATGCGCCGTCGAGCAGCACTTCGTACTGCTGGACGAGCATGCCGGGGATCAGGTTCGTGTCCGGGGCCGACGGGGCGCCTTCCACGCCGGACGGTGCCAGGCGGCGGCCGTTCACGAGGAGCAGCGTCCGGTCAGCGCCGAGACCGCGCAGGTCGATCGTGCTGGCGCCCGGGCCGTTGTCGAGCACGAAGCCCTGGAACGTCAGGTCGATCTGCACGCCGCTCGCGGCCGTGGACTCCTGCAGGATGGTGCCCGGGTCGATCAGGCCGACCTCGCGCGAGGCCTTGGTCGTGATGACCTGCAGCGGCGAAATGCTGGAGAAGGTATCGCGCGACAGGCGGGAACCCGTCACCACCACTTCTTCCTGCGGCCCCTCGGATGCGGACGAACTGCCGGCGCCCTCGCCGGACGTATCGTCGTCCTGGGCCAGTGCGGGCAGGGAAATTCCGAACACGGCAAATAATGCCGCGATCGGACCTAGAACACGCGCGCGAAAGGCGCGACTGCGGTCGACACTCATTGAATACCCCTTATGCTGTATACCGTCGGCAAGACCTGGAACCGATCTTTTTGCCGGACCAAGCGGTTTCCCGGTTTGGTCATGGCCTCAATGATGCGAGATCGCAACAGTGATGTAAATAATTGTCGGCAAGACCTGCCGCTATTTGCCCATTGCCAGCACAGGCGTTGCGTACAAGCAACAAAACAGCGGAATACCCGGCCTGCGCCGACCGGCATCGCCCGGCGACGGCCCCGAAATCGCCCGGACATCACCTTCGCGTTTATTATGTGAACTGGCGCATGGACGACGGGGCGCTTTGGCGAGACAGTTGGATTGGTATAGCTATCAGTTGCTTGCGGAATCTATCGTGACAATGCGTCAACAGGGAAACCGGAACCGGATCGTCATTCTCAACCCGAAGGGCGGGTGCGGGAAATCGACGCTGACCGCCAACATTGCCGCCTGCTATGCGCAGCGCGGACATCGCACCGCGATCATGGACTACGACCCCCAGGGCTCGACGACCGCGTGGCTCTCGCGACGCTCCAGCGACCTGCCGGAGATCCACGGCATCGCGGCCTACAAGCGCTCGATGCAGGCAACCCGGAGCTGGCAGTTGCGCGTGCCGAACGACATCGAGAACCTGATCGTCGACTCGCCGGCCGGCGTCACACATGACGACCTGCGGGAGCTGACGCGCGACTCGTCCAGCATTCTCGTGCCGGTCCTGCCGTCGTCGATGGACATCCACGCCGCGTCGCGATGCATTGCGGACCTGCTCCTCGTGGCAAAGATCAACCGCAGTGAGCGCAAGCTCGCGGTTGTCGCCAACCGAACCCGCAAGAACACGAAGAGCTTTGCCAAGCTGATGCGCTTTCTCGACTCGCTCGGCATTCCGATCATCGCCGTCTTGCGCGACAGCCAGAACTACGTCCACTCGGCCGAACGAGGCATGGGCGTGCACGAGATGCAGCCGTCGCGAGTTCGGGACGACGTGGCGCAGATCGACCGGATCGTCGAGTGGCTCGACGGTTGGGAGGCGCGCCGAAGCCAGGCCATCGAGCACACGAACATCGGGCGCGCCCCCCGCGTCGGATTCGGGCTGCTGCGCAAGCCTCAGTTCGGCTCGGCCTGAATCTCGGCGAAGAGCGCGGCATCGACGTTGCCGCCGCTCAGGACGACGACCGCCAGGCCGTCGTTCGACGGGAGGCGGCCTGCCAGTACCGCAGCCAGCGCCGCCGCACCGCCCGGTTCAACCACGAGCCTCAGTTCGCGGAACGCGAAACGCATCGCCGCGCGCACCTCGGCGTCGCTGACTCGCAGCGCCGCAGCGCCCAGTGAACGGTTGATGCCGAGCGTCAGTTCGCCCGGGCTTGTCGTCTGCAAGGCATCGCAGATCGATCGTGCCGCGGGATCGACGACTTCCCGGTGACCCGACGCGAGCGAACGCGCCGTATCGTCGAATGCCTCGGGTTCGACGAGGTACGGTGCGCAACCGGGGAACCGCGCCTGCAGCGCGAGGCCGGTACCGCTGCTCAACCCGCCGCCGCCGCAGGGAATGACCACGGTCGCGGGCGTGAGCCCCCGCACACCCAGATCATCGGCGATCTCCAGCCCGACCGTCCCCTGACCGGCGATGATGTCCGGATGCTCGTAAGACGGGACCAGGGCGGCGCCGCGCTCCGCCGCCAGCGCCCGCGCGATAGCTTCCCGATCACCGCTGTACCGGTCGTACGGGATGATCTCGCCGCCCATGCGTCGGGTCGCGTCGCGCTTGACGGCCGGCGCGTCCGCCGGCATGACGATCGCGGCGCGCATCCCGAGCAGCGCCGCCGCGCAGGCGACGCCCTGCGCGTGGTTGCCCGACGACCAGGCGACGACCCCCCGGGCAGCGACGTCGCCCGGCAGGCGCCGAAGCAGGTTGTACGCGCCGCGGATCTTGAACGAGCCGGTCCGCTGCAGGCATTCCGGCTTCAGCAGAACCCGCCGGCCGGCGACTTCGTTCAGCGTGGAGCATTCGAGCAGCGGAGTCCGAACGGCGACTTCGTCGAGGCGCCTTGCGGCCGCCTCGACGTCGGTGATCGTCACGCTCATTCGAGCCCCGGGAGCCGGTCGATCTTTGCGGCGCAGATGAAATCGTTGTCCGTGAGACCGTCGACGGCGTGCGTCCAATACTCGACTGTGCAGGCACCGTACTCCAGCGTCAGGACAGGATGGTGCCCCTCCGCGATCGCGATCCAGGCAACCGCGTTGGCAAACCCGAGCGTACGGCTGTAGGCCGGGAATTCGAACCGCCGCCGTATCGATCGTCCGTCATCGGTCATCGACCAGTCGGCGTGCAGCCCCTGAAGCAGTTTTTGCGCCTGCTCGCTGCTGAGTGGCGGGATGCCGCCTTCGCAGGGCTTGCAGGACTTGTCGGCGAGGTCGTCGGTCATGGCGGGATTATAAACACGCCGGGCCGGCGCATGCGCCGGCCCGGCGGAGTCGGACGGGCGGGCTCTACCGCGACCCGCCGTCGTCCCGGTTCGCCGCCACGGTCGCGTTGCCGTCCAGGTAGACGCGCAGGCTCACGCGACGCTCCAGCGCGAAGCTGTCCTCGGTCTGGTCCGCCGCAGCCGTCTCGCCATGCGCCATGGCGCTGATCCGCGAGGGCTCGATGCCGGCTTCGACAAGGTGATCGCGCACGAACAGCACGCGCTTCTCGGAGAGCGCCTGGTTGTAGTCGCTGTCCCCACGCTCGTCAGCAAAGCCGTCAAGGTGCACCCGGACCTCCGGCATCGCCGCCAGCGATGCGGCGAGTGATGACAGGCGCGCGCCGTCGACGAGTTCGAACTCGTCAGTCCGGAACAGCAGGTCGAGGCTGATGCCCGACTGCATGAGGCTCACGAGTTCCGGGTGAACACTGCGCTCCAGCGTCGCGAGGTCGGCCGAGGTCGTGCCGAGCTCTCGCTCCAGGTCGTCCATCTCGATGCGCAGCGCCTGCACGCGCGCCTTGGATGCCTCGAGCGACCGGTCGAGCGTGCCGATCTCGGCATTCTTGTGATGCATCGATTCGCCCACCTCGGCACCGATCGCCGCGCCGACGATGAAGCCGACCGGCCCGCCTACCGCCGCGCCCAGCAGCGCGCCGGCGCCGGCGCCCTTGAGTTCCTCTTTCGACGGCTGGCCGGCCGCGTTCGCCGCCGTCGAAGTCCCGATCGTCAGCGCGATCGCCGTGATGGTCCAGGCCAATTTCTTCATTCCAGTGTCCTCCATTGACCGAAAGCCGGGATGGCCTTCGCTGGACGACATTGCAACGCGCACGCGGGACCGGCGCCGGGCGGCAACGTGCGCGGCTTCCGATCAATCGTGGCGAAATGTGGCGGCTAGTCGTTCCGGTTCAGGGCAACGAACGTGCCGCCATTGCGGTCACACAGGACGCGCATCAGCTGTGCGAACTGGCGCGCGGTCGGCGGGATGCCGCCCCCGCCGATATCGAGCAGCGGGAACCCGACCGCGTGGATGCGGACCAGCCGCTCCCCCGTGCCACTGACGATGTTGACCTGTTCGATCTGCCGTACCACCGACTCCACGGAGCGGCCGGAAAACTCGTCGCCGAACACGTAGATGCTGATCTTCTTCTCGGGCGACCAGAACGCATTGATTGCGTAAATGATGCCGTCGGCGGGGTTACTGTCGCTGAACGGGCGCCACGTGCGCATCGTGCTCAGGATCGCCTCACGGCGGCCGGGCGTGTCGGGAATCCACTGTCCCGCGTACTGCTGGAACATGTACTTCCCGTTGTCGTTCATGATCTGGATGCCCTTGACCTCGGGATAGACGTTCAGCGTCTCCTCGAGCTTCTTGATTGCGCGGCCCCAGTTGAACTGCTGCATCGAGCCGGACGTGTCGATGACGAAAATGATGTACTCGCTGTCCACCGGGATGCCGGCGACCGCATCGTCGTCCGCCGCCCGGTAGTAGGGTTGAAGGCGCAACATTTCCTCGGTCAACCGCTGCTTGACCGTCTCGAGCTCACCGGCATCGGCGAGTTCGGCGGTCTGCTGTTCCGCCAGGCGATACTGGCCGCGCACCGTCTCAAGTTCGCCCTGCAGGCGCGCCAACCGATCCGTGCTCTTCGAGGTCTGTTCACGGACGTCTTTCAACTCGCGATTGAGCGTCGTGGTTTCACCGCGAATCTCAAACAACTCCTGTTGCAGCCGCGCGATCAGCGACTCGAGGTCCTGCTGCGTCTTCTCGATGATGACCGGCTCGTAGATCTTCGAGAGGACGAGCAGCAGGATGATCGCGCCGAAACCGCAACAAATGCAGTCCAGGAACGAGAGGCTGAAGGCCTCGACGCTGCGGCGACGGCGGCGCATGTCAGGCCTTCCTGCTCATGGCCAGTCCCGGCTGACGGACACCAGCGAACCACCCGACTGGAACGCCAGCGCCCAGTAGACGATCGGCGCCTCGAAGTCGCCTTCCATCGGGTACAGCAGGATGTTGACCGGGATGTTGCCGGGGATTTCTCGGACGGCATCCCGGAACAGTCCGAGTCGCTGCTGGCCGGACACCACGCGCCGGTTGCTCGTCGGCGCATCCATCGTCGGCAGGCCGTCGGCGAGCAGGATGATGTTGTCGGGCTGCGGTTCCAGCTGGCGCGCCACGTTGAAAGCCGCGTGCAGGTTCGTGCCGTTCTCCGGAATCGTGCTGCGCAACGCGCGCACCGCCTCGTCGAGTTGCGAGCCGTCGTCCGCGCGCAGCCAGGTGCCGCCGCTGCCGCGGATCACAGGCTCGGCCTCGTTGTTGTACATGTAGATCTGGAACTCGGTGCCCGGCCGGATCTGCGCGGTCAGCCAGTCGACGGTTGCAACCGCCTGCCGCCATTTCACGGATCGCATCTTCTCGGTGTCCGACATGTTGCGGCGGCGGATGATGTTGACAATCGTGTCGTCGAGCATGCTCGCAGAACGGTCGACGAGTATCAGCGTACGCTTGCCGTCGAGTTTCAGGCCGGTGAGGTATTGCCGGGCCCCCTGCCCTTCGTCGTTGTACGCGCGAATGCGGTCACCGTCGTCTTCCTGTTCGGCGGCGAGCTTCAGCAGGCGCTCGACTTCCTCTTCGAGAGACTCGATGTCGGACTGCAGCTGTTCGACCCGCTCGATCTTCGCCAGCGTGTCCTCGTCGTACTTCGAGAGCTCGGCCCGCAATTGCTCGATCAGCGACAGGATCTGTTCGATCTGGCCCTGCGCCGTGTCCTTGCGCGACTCGAGGTCCTCGATCGTATTGCGCGCGAGTACGAGGTTCTTGCGCCCCTCGAGGATCTCGGTCTCGAGCCGGCGCGTCTCCGCCATCAGGTTGTCCGGGTCCTCCTCCGTCGTCTCCTTGACCTGGGCATTGATGATCATGAAGAACAGGATGACCGCGCCGAATCCACAGCTCATGCAGTCGAGAAACGACATGCTGAAGATCTGCGAGTCGCGGCGTCTACGCGCCATGGTCTCGCTCCACGGTGATCAGGCGCAGCTCGTAACCGGGCGTGCCGACGCGTATCGTGTCGCCGGCCTGCAGCACGGCGGAGCCCTCGAGCCGGTGGCCGTTCAGGAACGTGCCGAATCGGCTGACGTCGCGCACCACACACTGGTTGTTGTCGATCTCGAGTGTGCAATGACGCCTCGATACGCCCGGCATCGCGGCCTCGAGCACGATCCAGCGACCGTCCTCCTCGGCGCGCGTTCCCAGGGCGAGCGGCTCCTCGTTGATCGCGTACGCATGATTGCCGAACAGAACGTGCGTCGGTCGCCCGCCGTCACCGTCGTCCGGCGTCACCTCGACCGTCACCGATGCCTGGTCCCACGGCAGCTGGCGCAGCAACGCGACGGCCCCGCCTGTCCCGAGCCCGCGCCCGCGGCTGTACAGACCCCGCGCGGTCGCCGCGGACTCCAGCAGGAACACCTCGCCGCCGACGCGCGCCCGCAGCATGTCCGCGAGGCCGGGCAATCGCGCCGCACGATCCGTGAGCTGCAACGCCGGCGTCTCCCCGGCGCGCACGAGCGCCCGCAACTGCGTGACGATGCGCTGGTACACGGGCGCCGCCGCTGCGGTCAGCGCGAGCCCGTCGATCTCCGCCGCATGCGTCAGTCCGCCGTGCGTGATCTCGAGACTCAGGCTGGTGCCGCCGGCCGCCGCATCCAGCCAATCCGGCAGCCGGTCGAACAGCAACTGCTCGGTTTCCGCCGTGTGCAGCGGGTCGAAACGCGACTGGCGGACGAAAGCCTCGGCAATGACCCGCACCCAGGCGTCGTTCAGCACCGCGACGCCGGCGGCGTCGACGACGTCGGCCTTCTCGACCTGCGCCTTGCCCGGCTGGCCCAGCCGCGTCAGCAGTGCCGAATGCAGGCTGATGTCGACGTGCACCGGCACCGCGGCCGAGTATTCCCGGCGCGTGGCAGCGACGGCTGCGTCGACCAGGGCGGTGACGGGGAGCCCGAGTTCGTTGCAGATGCCGAGAAACAAGCCGAGATTGCCGGCCTCCATGTACGCCGGGACCGCGACGATGACCTGTTCGATGCCGGAACCCGCGGCCGCCGCGATCTGCTCGAGCTGGCGGCTGACGAGGTCGGCGGCCGACAGGTGCCGGAAGCGTTGGTCCGGCAGGGCCTCGGTGTCGAGGCGCGACCAGAAGTGGTCCTGGATGTGCCGCGGCCGGAGTCTCGCCTGTCGCCAGGCGCTGTTGCCGGTCGTGAGCTCGCCGTCGTCGAGCAATGCGTATCCGGGCTCCCGGTAGCGCACGTCGCGACCGTCGAAGGCCACGATGCCCGCATCGTTGATGTCCAGTGCCAGCATGCTCATGCGCTGCGCCCGGCCGTCAGTCCGCCTTCATGTGGCGGATCAGCTTGTCGTCACAGTAGGACTCGGTATCGAACACGAGCCGCTCCTGCAGGAGCTGCAACTGGTGCACGAGGAACATCAGGAAAATGCTGATGAGGAGCGCAATGAACGTCGAGTTGAACGCGACACCCAGGCTCTGCGTGACGCCGGCGATGTCGCCCTGTACTGCCTTGTCCGCCTGCGCGAGCGCCTCGCCGATTCCGCGCACGGTGCCGATGAAGCCGATGGACGGAATGGCCCAGGAAATGTAGCGGATCATCGAGAGTTCGGATTCGAGGCGCTCCGCTTCCGATTCGCAGATCGTGTGTGTGCTGGTCGATACGTCCTGGATATTGTGCGTCGAGTTGAACCGGCGCAGTGCGTTCAGCAGCGCGCGCGGCAGCAGCATTTCCTGGCGGTCTTCCGGCAGCGCCTGCACCTGGCGCGCAAACTCGCGCGTGTCCTCGGGCAGTATTCGCATGCCGTCGGCCACGGGAACAAGATCGACGTCCAGCAGCCGGCGCTCCCCCAGGATCTTGACCGCCTTGAACGCCATGATCGCGAGTGCCCAGAACATCAGGATGAAGCAGGACTCCTGCTCGAGGTCCTTGATCAAAACCCAGACCGAACGTTCCCGGACGTAGTCCGGGTCCGCCTCGGCCGCGGCGGCCTGCTCCTCGATCACCTGTGCTGCGTTCGGCCGCACGACCGAGACGTAGAAAGCGTGCACCACGATGATGGCAATGATCAGCGCGAACAGTTGAAACACGAATTCGACGGGTATGTTTTTCTTTTTCATCGTCTGGCTGGCGTCCTCGGATCAGATGTCGACCGGAAAGGCGATCGACTGGTCGGTCGGTACTTCCTCGCTGGGGCGAAAATCCTCTTCGTCGATGTCGAGATAGCTCTCGTCGTCCGTCTCGATCACCGGGTCTTCCTCGTCGTCGGCCTCGTCCTCGTCCACCACCGCGCCGTCGTCCGCGTCGGCCTCGACGGCGTCTTCCGGCGGCGTTCCGTCGGGCGCCTGCGGCAGGGCCGCGCCCGGCAGCAGCGCCAGCAGGAAAGCCAGGATCAACCACTGTGTTCGCATCGACATCGCCTGAATACCTTAACGAATTGGACAGCGCCGGGCCGAAAAAATCCCCGCCGTGTCACTCCGCGTTGCGCACGATCCGAAAACCGACGTCGGGCCGGGCGCCGTCGCCGTAGTCCCGGTAGGTCAGGCGCAGCTCCGTCATGCCGGCATGCCTCCAACTCGATCCGCGGATCACGTGGCTGGTGCCGCGCTCGGGGCCGGTCGGGTCTGTGACCGGCTCGGTCAGGCCCGGCGTCGGCACGGTGTACCAGTCGTTGACCCATTCGGCCACGTTGCCGCCCGCATCGTACAGGCCCAGCGCGTTCGGCGGGAAGCTGCCCACCGGCGCCGTCGCGGCAAAGCCGTCGTTATACGCCGGGAGGATGGTCGGCACGAGCTCCGCGGCGGACCGATCGGCGTAGTTGCCGGCGTTCTCGCGGGGCGGCCAGTTGATCCCCCACGGGTACTTGTCGGCCGACGCCACGCCCCGGTACCTCAGCGCCCAGACCCATTCCGCCTCGGTCGGCAGCCGGTAGCCGTTCGGGAACGGCAGGATCGCTTCGTACTCGCCGAAGCGCTCCTCGTACACCGGCGTCAGCCCCTCGCGCGCGCTCAGGTAGTTGCAGTACGCCGCGGCCTGCGCCCAGGTCACGTTTGCAACCGGGTTCTGGTCCGCGGCCAGCGTCGCGTGAATCGCCGACCCGGAATCGTGGTTCGCGGCGAACTGCGAAAACTCCCTGTTCGTGACTTCGTGCACGCTGATGAAGAACGGCCGCGTGATCCGAACCGGTACGATGACCTCGTTCGCGCGCCGGCCCTGGTCGCTGCGTGAGCTGCCCATCGTGAAGCTGCCGGGCTCGACGCGCTTGAGTTCCTTCCCGTCCTGCGTCCGGGCCACGGTCTGGATCTGCGCGCGGGCGATGGCCTCTTCCGACCGCAAGCGGGCCGTGAGCGTCTGCGGGTACCCGGGCCGGGGCGTCACTGTCCGCGACCAGGACTCGTACCCCGGCTTGCGGACCTCGATCCGGTGTGGCGCCGAGCTCAGGTTCAGTGTCGTCGACCCGGGGCCGTGCACGTTGCCGTCGACGAACACGACGGCGTCCGAAGGCACGACATTGACCGTGACCGCGCCAGTGCGCGCCGTCAGGTCGACCGTGATCGCGTCCCGCGCCGCGGATGCGAGCCGCACGCTGCGGCTCGCCGTCCCGTAGCCCGCCTTCGACAGGCCGATCTCGTAGTCCGTGTCGGGCGCGAGGTCCAGCGTCAACGGCGACTGGCCGCGGTAGCGCCCGTTGACCTGCACGTTCGCACCCCGCGGAATCGTATTCACGGTGAGCCGGGCATCCGCCTCCTCCAGCTGAACGAGCGGCAATTCGAGCGGCACGTTCGCCTGCACGGAAACCGAGCCGTCCCATGCCTTGTAGCCGTCGAGAACGACCGACAACGCGTGACTGCCCTCGAAGAGCTGGACGGTCGCAGGCGTCTCGCCGAGCGTCTCCTCGCCCTGCAGGATCCGTGCGCCCGGCGGTTCGGAGCGCACCGTGACGTCGGCCCACCGCGGCACCAGCTGCACGTTGACGGTCACGTCGCGATCGAGCCCCGCGAATTCGACGATGTCCGCGTACGGCAGAAAGCGATCGGATTCGACCCGGATGCTGTGATTGCCCGGCTGCAGCTCGATCGGGCCGAGCGGTGCCGGCCCGATATGCGTCTCGTCCACGTGCACCGTCACGTCGGCATCCGGGGTCGTCAGCACCGTCAGCCGGCCGGGCCGCTTGCGCATCGTGACGGTCACCGTCTTGCTCGGCGCGTCGTCCACGACGAACGTCTGCGTGACATCGTAGTAGCCGCCCTTCTGGACGCGCAGCACGTATTCGCCCTTGCGCAACAGCAGGCGGTCGCCGAGCGGCAGCCGGAACCAGCCGCCGTCGATCTGGACGTCGTCGGGCGACGCGGGTTCGATCACGAACTGGATCGACTTCGACGTGAACAGGAGCCAGGAAATCGCGCCCAGCACGACGAAGCCCGCGATGACGATGTTGCGCAGCGCGTGACCGGGCTTCTCTGCGACGGCCGCCCGGGATTCCGCCGCGCGCCGGAAAGCCGTTGGCGCGATGGCCTCGTCGGCGCCGGCGTCCGCGGCATTCCCGTAGTCCGGTGGCTGCGTAACGTAGGCGCTGTCCTCGAGCTGCACGTCGAGGCGCAGTTCGTCGCCCGCGTCGATGCGCACTCGGCTGCCATAGAACGAGAGCACGTCGTCGTGCGCGACCCGGCGGCTCGCCGTCAGCGCCTCGCCGTTGAGCTGCACGCCCGCATCGCGTGCCACGGGCTGCACGAAAGGCACGCCGTCCAGGAGATCCAGCAGGACGACCGCGCCGCCGCCCGGGCCGGGCAGGCGCACGCCGCAATCGCTGCCGGTACCGATACGCAGCGGCAGCTCGCGATCTTCGATGCGGCGCTCACCATCGACGTCGCGAACGACCAGGTGCGTATAGCTCAAATTTGTTCCTCGCAACGAACCACGACAGGCTCCATGTCGACCTCCGGCGCCACGCGGAATTCCAGGCGCACGTCACGGTAGCCGGGTCGGCTGCCGACGGCGACGTAGGTGCCGGGACGAAGCGACAGCTCGGTGGCGTCGAAGGTGCCGAGTTTACCAACTTTGTAGACGGACACGTCCGTCTTCTGGTCCGACAACAACCGCACGGTCAGCGGCGTTGCGGCACGCTTCAGCAGGCGAGACAGTTCGTCGCGCTGGCCGGCGAGCCGCGGGCCGATATCGCCCATGCGCGTGATGTTGACGAGCAGGCTCGTCGCGCGCTGCATCGTCGCGTCGGCACTGAGGCTGTCCGGCGCCGCGATGTAATCGGCGAGCTGCTGGTGCAACGCGATCATCTCGCGCGAACGCGCGAGCCCCTCGTTCGCGAAAGTGAGCGTGTCGTCCAATTCCAGAATGCGTTCGTAGGTCTCCGCCGCCTCGGCCCAGCGCTCCTCCGCTACCAGCGCTGCCGCTTCGCCCTCGAGGGCAGCGATGTTGCCGAGACGAATGCCCTGTTCGACCTGCAGGAGGCCGTCCGCCGGCTCGGTCGACGATGGATCCAGCGCCTGGGCGCGCTGGAACGCGGCGCGCGCCGCAGCATATTCTCCCAGCGCCAGCGCGTTCAGTCCTTCGCTCATGCGCTCTTCGAAGGTTTGCTGCGTGATCAACGCTTCCACGCGCGCGAGACCGTCCCGGGCCACCTGCCATTGCGGATCGATCTCGACCGCCTGCGCGAAGCTGTCGCGCGATGCCGAGAGTTCGCCCTCGCGCTCGAGGTCGAAACCCTGCTGCGTCAGCGCCAGCACACGATCGAGGTTCCGCGCCCGTTCCAGGCCGGCATTCGCGCGCGCCGCGCCCGGCGAAATGGCGACGGCCAGTTCATAGAGCCGCAACGCCTCGGCAGAATCGCCGTTCCCGAGGGCGGCTTCGGCACTGGCCATCGTCGCGTCGAAGACGGCATCGACCTTTGACAACAGGGGGTCGATATTGCGAATCGCCTCTTCGTAGTGCGCCGTCGCCGTCGCGTAGTCCTGCGCAAGGTACGCCGCGTCGCCGGCCGCGTAGGCCTCGCTGCCCTTCACCCAGGCCACGCCGCCCCACCGCTCCACCGCCCTGCCTTCGAGCGTCCGAACCTTGGCGACCAGCTGTCCCAGGACCTTCTCGGTCTCCGCGCGTGCCCGCACGCGCTCGTCCCGGTCCGGCAGCGGCTCCCCGGCCCCTGCCGCCGCGCTCTCCTCGTCCCCGTCCGACGCATTGCCGGGCCCTTGCGTGGCGGCTCCCGCCGGCGGTGCGTCCGGTGGCGCCACCGTCTCGGGCAGCAGGAAGACGACCGCGAGCAACAGTGCGACGAGCACGGCAAGCGACACGCCGACGACGCGCGGGCTCAGGCCCGTTCGCCGTTCCCGCACGCGCGCGTCCGGAGCGACGCCTCGCCGCCGTGGCTCCGCCCTGCCTGGTTCGATGAGCACGTCGCTGGCCTTGCGCGACGTACCGAGCCGCTCACGGGGAGCCGGCCCCGGCTCGATGCCGGCTGCCCGGATGGCCTCGGCAACCCCCGCAGCGTCCGGCCGGGCGGCGACGTCCTTCGCGAGCATGCGAGCGACGAGGTCCGCAATCGCCGCGGGCACCGGCGATCCGTCGGCCGCCGTCAGCGGCTTCGGCACGGTGTCGCGAATCGCGCCGGCGAGGTCGTCCGCCGGGTACGGCGACCGGCCGCTGATCAGTTCGTACACCAGCCCGCCCAGCGCGAAAATGTCGTCCGCCGGCGACGGCGCGTCGCCGGCGAGGGACTGGGGACTCGCGGCGATCGGTGAGCCGCCGCCCGCGCGATTGTCGCGCGTGGCGGCAACACCGAAATCGACCAGGTACGGCGCGCCGTTCGCGTCAATCAGGACGTTGCCGGCCTTGACGTCGCGGTGCACGACGTCGCGCGCGTGCGCGTAGCGCAAGGCGTCCGCGATCAGCGCGATCGGCGCCAGGATCTCCGCGCAGGCGGCGCCGGCCAGTACGCCAATCGACGGGCCGTCGATGAATTGCAGGCTGAACAGCGCGGGCTCGTCGCGCTCCGGCGCGGCGTCGTGAAACTCGAAGACGCGGACGATATGCGGGTGCAGCAGCCGGATACTCGTCTGCCATTCCTCGCGCAGCGCCTCCACGGGCCAGCCGTCGCCGCGGAGGATCTTCAACGCAACGTCCGCTCGCGTCATGCGGTCGGTCGCCAGCCAGACGTCGACGCTGCCGCCGGTGCCGAGGCGGCGAGTGAGCGAATAGCGATTCGCGAGCGCGGTCCCGCTCCTGAGGTCCTTCATCGGCGGCCTACTGCTCTGCGGGCGTTATTGGGCCGGCTCCGGGGCGCGCACGGGCGCGCCGACGTCGACGGCGGAGAACCCGGTTTCGGCTTCATAGATCTCGCGCAGCAGCTTTCGCCAGGACTCGTACTGTGCTTCCGCGGTACCGGTCAGCCGCCGCTGCTGCCCCTCGACGTCGACGACCATCGGCGCGGCCTCGGCGCCGAAGGACTCGGCCAGTTCGCTGATCGCTTCGACGTGTATCGATGCTTCGCGGTTCCGCGTGAAGCCGCGCATGATCGCGTTGAAGCCCTCGGTAATGCCGATGCCCTGCAGGCTCTGCTTCATGCGGGTCCGCGAATAACTGCTGTCGTGCGTATCCACCTGCAGGGATCCGGCGAGGACCACGACGCCGATCAGCGTCTGCAATGCCGCGGAACGCTTCACCTGCCGGTAGTTGACGGCCTCCTCGCGCGCGGACTTGCGGTAGGCGTGATACGGAATCGCAATGCCGTAGTAGAAGTTCGCATAGTGCTCGTTGAGCATGTCGACCACGAGACGGTCGCGCTCCCGAATCTGGCGCAGGCGCATTACCGCCGGATCGTTCTCCGCGGGCAGCCGGTTGATCGTGACGATTCCGTCCTCGTCGTACTGGAGGTACTCACCGTACGACGACGGAGACATGTCCGCGAAGAATTTCAGCTCCGACACCTGCTGCAGTCGATGCACGTAGTCCGCCGGCAGCGTCTGCGCGAACGCGTGGATGTCGTTCGCGATGTCGTTGAACACCTTCTGGTAGGGATCCAGGCGCCGGTCGCGGCTCTCGGAATACGACGACACGCCGGTCTGTGTTTCGTAGGTGCGCCTGAACCAGTGCTGACCGCTGGTGTCGGACACGTCGATTTCGATCTCGACGAACTCGCCGTCCGAGCGTTCGATACGCCCGTTGACCAGGACGTCCGTGAACGCGTTGGGCGACGGGATGACGCGCACGGCGCCCCAGTGGCCGGTGCCCTGCATCGTGGACTTCAAGTGATAAGCGAGATAGCGGGCCTCGGCGGACCGGATCTCGTCATAGACGCGGGTCTTCTCCGGGTCGTTGTTCTCCGCCACGCCGTCGTCGAACCGGATGATGCCGACGTCCAGCAGGCGTGACTCGTCGGGCGCACTTTGCGCCACGTCGAGTTCCGTCTCCTCGGCGGTGATGACCTCGTTGACCGAGCAGCCGGCCAGTGCCAGCGGCAGGAACAGGATGCAGGCGCGCAACACGCGCATCGTCGACGGCGGATTCCTCATATTCCCTTGTACTTGCGGTACTCCTCCCAAAGCCTTTCACGCAACACCGGATCGTCCTCGGTCAGCGCGGCTTCGCGCAGCTGCCGGGCGATGATGTCGTCGTCCACGACCGCCGGCACATCGTCCGGCGTGCGCGCAGCGATTTCCTCTTCTGACAAGCCCTCGATGTCGGGCGCCGCACTGCCGCCCGCCATGCCTCTTTCGCTGGGCATGCCGGACATGTTGCTGGACTGGCTGCCGAGCCCGATCAGGCCCCCGCCGCCACCCTGGCCTTCCGTGTCGAAACCTTCTGTCGAGCGTCCGACCGAGGCAATTTCCTGCTGCTCCTCCTGAAGGACCTCGTCGAACCCGCCGATCGAGCGGTCGAGCTCCCGACCGAGCCGCTCGGCGCGCTCTTCGGCACTCTCGGACGGAAACTCGCCGACGCTGCCGGCACCGCCACCGCCGCCCTGGCCGCCGCCCTGGCCACCGCCGCCCTGGCTGCTGCCGGCGGCGCCGCCGCCACCGCCGCCACCGCCGGAGGCACTGGCGGACGCGTCGCTTTCGGCTTCCGCGCCTCCGCCACCACCGCCACCAAGGCACTCGCCCGCGCGACCCATTCCGCCGATGCCGCCCGGCATCGAACCCGTGTCACCGCAGTCTCCATTGCCTTCGGCGTCCGCGTCGCCAAAGGGATTGTCGGCACCGCCGCCAGTGCCGGAATCGCCGCCGCCGTCAGTGCCACCGCCGTCGGCACCACCGCCACCGGCGCCACCTGCCTCGCTACCGCCGCCAGCGCCCTGCTGACTCGGCGGCGGGGGAATCTCACCAACGCCGCCGCTGCCGGATCCGCCGCCGCTCGATCCGCCGGTCGTCCCGCTGCCGCCGTCCGATCCGTCGCCGCCACCGCCGCCAGGCATCCCGCCGCCGGTCGGAAACGGTGCGCTGCTGCCGCCGCCCGACGCACCACCGCCGGACATGCCGCCACCGGACGAGCCGCCGCCCGACGAGCCTCCACCGGACATACCGCCGCCGGACATACCGCCGCCGGACGAGCCACCACCGGACATACCACCGCCGGACGAGCCGCCGCCCGATGAGCCACCACCCGACGAACCGCCGCCCGACGAACCGCCACCCGACGAACCACTGGACGGGCTGCCGCCCGATGAGCCGCCGCCGGACGAACCGCTGGACGGGCTGCCACCCGAGGGGCTCGGCATTCCGCCGCTCGGCGGCGGCATCGGCATGCTGACGCCACCGGAAGACACGACGGGCGTGGACTTGCAGCCTACGGCAACGATCGCTGCGACCGCGATCGTCAGCAGCGGCCGCTTGAAGGACTTGCGGGAATGCTTTCGATGGGTCCTGAGCATGTTCTGCGCCTCTGCGAGTGCGGTATCGGCGACGTGCCGGTCCGGCGGTGAACCCGGCGTGGTCCTTGACTTTGAACCCGTCCGAACGGCAGTAGTTCCGTGCATTTGCGCGTCGGCCGCTCGATTGCCGCGGCGACGGTCGACGACATTGACGATAATACGCGGCCAACCTGCGATCAACAGCGGCTAAGGCGCTGATTTACTTAATGTGACGGCTCACCCGGCGGTTTCCGGAACAGGATCAGCGACAAATCGTCCGGTTTGCTCGGCTGGCCGGCCCGCTCCTGCAGCATGCGCTGCCGTGCCTTGTCGACCAGCGCCCGTGCCGCGTCGTCCAGCGGACCCTTGCGCGCAAGCTCGATGATTTCGTCGAAGTGCACGTTATCCGTCATGCCGTCGCTGGCCACGACCACCGTATCCCGGGCCGCCAGCTCGACGCCGGCACCGACGTCGATGGTCATGTCGGGCGTCCCGAGAAAGTTCGAGACGAGGTGGCGCTCGGCATGATGCAGCGCCGCGCGCTGGTCGAGAAAGCCCGCTTCGACGGCGAAACCGGTCGGCGAATGCGCGGTCGTTTGCAGTTTGACCCGCCCGCGCTGCCCGACCACGATCGCCTCGGAATCCCCGATCTGGTAGCTGCGCGCCAGGCGTCCCTCGATCGTCACCACGGTGAGCGTCGTCGCTGACCCGTTCGCGAGCTCCCGCACGGCCGTGTTCGCGGCCTCGATACCGTTCAGAACGGCGGTACGCAGCAGCGTCGTCTTCTCCAACGCGACCTGCAGCGAGTTTGCGAGCGTCGACACGGCCGTCAGGGACGCCCGCTTTCCGGCCGGCAGTCCGCCCGCGCCATCGGCGACGACCAGCACGGCAGCCTGCGGGCCCCAGGGAATGATGCCCACCGTGTCCTCGTTTTCCGTGTCCTTGTCCGGCGAGCGCCGCGTGTAGGCAACGAGCTCGCCGCCACCGGCACGCAACAGCCGATGGTCGGCGGTGTCGGCGCCGTCCAGCATCACGATGTCTTGCGGCATGTCCGCCATGCGTCGCTCCAGCGAGTGCCTACTCCCCGCGTACCGGTTCCCGGCACCACGCGCAGTAGTTCCAGAATTCGTCTGCAATGCCCCAGCTACACGAGCGGCAACGCTTGCGGCTGCCCGGCAGTTTCCACGGACGCTTCACCTTGGTGCGGCACCAGGGGCAATAGCGCATGAACGGCATCAGGTCGCCGCGGCAACGCGCGTTCGAGCATCGGGCGGTGTAGCGCTTGTCGGCATAGCGGCGCGCCGTCTCTTCGACGAAGCCGGGACCGTAGCACCAGGCGCAGTAGTCCCAGTCCTTCTTGACGCCACGTTCGCAACGCGGACAACTCGACGGCATCGTCGAATCGCACCCGCGCGCCGGATTGTCGATCCCGCACCACGGACAGTGCTGCATGCTCTCGGCAACCGGCCCTTCGCAACGGCGACACTGGTGACGCGTATCCAGCACCTTGCGGAACTGCCGCTGGAATTCTCGCCACTGCAGGCGCCGCCAGGACGTGCTGGTGCTTCGGTTGGCGCGGGACGGGGACCGCCCGCGGATGCGTTTCTGCCGTCGCGCGTGGCTCTTGAGGCGCGCGAAATCGGCCTGCATCTGCATCGCGTTCGCATACCGCCGGCCGGGGTCGAGCTGGATACATTTCTTCAGCATGCTGATGAATTCCGGCCGCACGCGCGACTTGAGCTGGTCGTAGCCCGCCAGCGGCCACTCGAACGGCCATTCCGGCAGCTTGCCGGAGAAGAGGCGGTAGATGACGAGGCCGAGCGAGAACACGTCCGACTGAAACTTCGGGCGCCCCATCGCCTGCTCCGGCGCGATGTAGTCGATCGTTCCCGAACCGGATGCCTTCAGAGTCCGCAGGCTGACCTTTGCGAATCCGAAATCCGAAAGCTTCAGCTGATCGCCCGGGAAGATGATGTAGTTATCGGGCTTGATGTCACAGTGAATGATCTTGTGCTCGTGGGCGAACGCGAGCGCGTCGATCGCCTGCCCCGCCAGGTCGACGGCGCGCGACGTCGCGATCCGCCGCTCGAGTCGGTCGGCCAGCGACTGCTCGCCGAGTTCCATCGCGATGACGAAGCGATCCCCGATGTAGCTCGCGTTCAGTACCGACAGGATGTTCGGGTGTTTGAGGCGCGTCGCAACCTGCACCTCGTGGAGTATTTCCCGGTCGTCGCCGTCGTCGTCGAGGTGCGGAATCTTCAGTGCGACCTTCTGTTTCTGGATCGTGTCCATGGCCGCGTAGACGTCGGCAACGTGACTCGACGCAATGCGGGAAACGATTCTGTACTTGCCGATCTTCTGTCGCGCTTTCAGCAACGCTTTGGACATTCGGGCCTGTGCAGACTAGGAGTGTAAGGGCCCGGCAATCATTGTGGCTCCACCGGGTCGAGTCAAGCGAAACGTCACCGTAACCTTGCGCGCTTTCATCGTGACGTCACGCGGCGCCGGCTGTATCCTGTCCGCGAACACGACGCCACCCGCCTCCTGCCGATAGACACCGAACCGATGGGAAAACCCGGAAACACCGGCTTTCGCCGGATCTTGCTTGCGACACGCTATTCCGCACAGGGATTCGTTCACGCATGGCGCCACGAGGCGGCGTTTCGCCAGGAACTCGCATTGTGCGTCGTGCTCGTACCGCTCGCGTTCTGGCTGGGCCGCACACCGATGGAAGAACTGCTGCTCGCGGGATCCTGCTTCCTGGTGTTGATCGTCGAACTGCTGAACTCCGCCGTCGAAGCGGTGGTGGACCGCGTCGGCAACGAGCACCACGAATTGTCCGGCCGCGCAAAAGACCTGGGGTCGGCTGCGGTATTCCTGAGCCTGCTGTTCGTCGCGATCGTCTGGGGAACGGTCGCCTGGCTGCGTTTCGGCCCCGCCTGACAGCCCGCCTCAGGCGAAATTCGCGGTAACGGCGATACTGGTGAACGCGAGCCCGGCCCCGATGGCGGCGCCGGCCACCACGTCCGTCGGGTAGTGCAGGCCGAGGATGACCCGCGACAGCGCGACCAGCAGCGCGAACGGCGCAAGTATCCACGCGAGCTGCGGTACCTGGCTCGCATAGACCATCGAGAAGCTCACCGCGTGCAGCGTGTGCCCGGAGGGAAAGCTGTAGCGATCGAGAGGCGCCGCGGCACAGACGATGTCACCGTGCCGTATGAACGGGCGCTCGCGGACCAACCGCTCCTTGAGCAGCTTGTAGACGAGCACGCCGACGAGCCCGGTAAGCGCGGCCTGCAGCACAACGGTGCGGCCATCCGTGCCGGGATACGCGGCGCAGATGATGCCGAAGATGACCCAGGCCGGGTAATCGCCCAGCCGGGACACGCCGCCGAAAACGTCACGAACGATCCCGTGCCGCGACAAGGCGTTGATGCGCAGGCAGGTGTTGCGTTCGAGGTCGTCGAAGTAGTCGAGCAGCATGGGTGTCATCCGGTTTTCCCGATCCGGCAGCCAGTGTGCGCCTGCTTGCTGACAGCGCCGTGTCCGAACGGTGACAGGACCGTGAACGATCGAGGTCGTGTTTCATCGGCACGCAATACACCTGTAATCCGGCTTTAACCTGCCCCCGGAATGATCGCGGGCATGAAAATCGCGATCGTGACCGACGCCTGGAAGCCGCAGGTGAATGGCGTCGTGCAGACGCTGGGCAAGACCCGTGACGGATTGATTGCCGCCGGCCACGAGCTTCGTCTCCTGACGCCCCAGGGCCGCCGCAGCATTCCCTGCCCCAGCTACCCCGAGATCCCGTTGGCGCTGTTTCCCGGCCGCAGCGTTGCGCGAGAGCTCGACGCGTTCGACCCGGACGCGATCCATATCGCGACGGAGGGCCCGCTCGGCATGGCGGCGCGCCGCCATGTCCTGCGCCGCGGGCTGCCGTTCACGACCTCCTACCACACGCAGTTCCCGGAGTACGTGCGCGCGCGCGTCCCGATCCCGATCGACTGGACGGCACGCGTGCTGCGCCGTTTCCACGCGCCCGCGGCCCGCACGCTGGTGCCGACCGGGAAGATACGGGAGAAACTCGAAAGCCGCGGTCACGACAATGTCGTCGTGTGGACCCGCGGCGTGGACACGGCCCTGTTCCGGCCGGACGGTGCCACGCAGTACGACTTGCCGCGGCCGATCTGGATCTACCTCGGGCGCGTCGCGGTCGAGAAGAACATCGAGGCATTTCTCGGCCTCGACCTGCCCGGCAGCAAGATCGTCATCGGCGACGGCCCCGACCGGCGCCGCCTGGAATCAACCTACAAGGACTGTCATTTTCATGGCTATCAATTCGGCGCGGAACTGGCCCGGCGCCTCGCGGGCGGCGACGTCTTCGTCTTCCCCAGCCGCACCGATACATTCGGCCTGGTCATGCTCGAAGCGATGGCCTGCGGCCTACCCGTCGCGGCCTACCCGGTGGATGGCCCGATCGACGTCGTGCAGAACGGCGTAACCGGCATCCTCGACGACGACCTGGCCGTCGCCTGCGAAGGGGCGATGGAACTCAGTCGCGACGCGTGCCGCGCGCAGGCGGTCGAGCACAGCTGGGAACGGGCGACGCGGCAGTTCCTGGGCTACCTCGAACCGCGCACCCGGGAAACGGCTTCGGTCCAGCCCGCGAGCAGCGCCGTCCGCTGATCCGCCGGCATCCTCGGTTCGAAGCGGCGATCGCTCGTCCATATCGATGCGACGTCGGCCAGTGAACCGAGCATTCCCGCCTGCACCGCCGCGAGGCACGCGGCGCCGAGTACCGTCGACTCCACGTTCGTCGGTCGTTCGACGACGATGCCGAGTACGTCGGCGAGAAACTGCAGGAACCAGTCGTTGGCGGCCATGCCGCCGTCGACACGCAACAACGCCGGCCGGATGCCGTCATCCGCCATCGCACGCACGAGGTCCGCGGTCTGGTACGCGATCGCCTGTAGCGTTGCCGTGATGATTTCGTCGCGCCCGGTGCCGCGCGTCAGCCCGAGAACGGCGCCGCGGGCGTGGGGATCCCACCAGGGCGCGCCGAGGCCGGCGAACGCGGGCACGACGACCACATCTTCCACGATGCCGGTGCGCCGCGCGATGGCTTCGCTGTCGGGCGCGGCATCCAGGATGCCCAGCGCATCCCGCAGCCACTGCAGCGCCGAGCCTGCAACGAACACACTGCCCTCCAGGCCGTAGGTAACGGTGCCGTCGAAGCGGCTGGCGATCGTCGTCAGCAGCTGGTGGCTCGAGGCCAGTGCCCGCGTGCCGGTGTTCGCGATGACGAAGCAGCCGGTACCGAACGTGCTCTTGATCGTGCCCTCGTCCACGCCCGCCTGGCCGATGAGCGCGGCCTGCTGGTCGCCGGCGATGCCGCCGATCATCACGCCCGCCGCGGGAAGCCCCGCATCGATCGTCCCGAAAGGCGCGATGCAGTCGCGCACCTCGGGCAGCATCGACTCGGGCACCCCGAACAGGTCGAGCAGCGATTCGTCCCAACGTTGCGCGTGGATGTCGTACAACAGGGTGCGCGAGGCATTCGTGGCATCGGTCGCGTGGACGCGCCCGCCGGTCAGGCGCCAGAGCAGGAACGTGTCGATCGTGCCGAACGCCAGTTCGCCGCGTTCGGCGCGCGCGCGCGCACCGTCGACGTTGTCGAGCAGCCACGCGATCTTCGTCGCGGAAAAATACGGGTCGAGTCGCAGGCCGGTCAGGCGCGCCACGTGCGCGCCGGCGCCCTCGGCCTCCAGGCGCTCGCAGTGCGACGCGGTCCGCCGGTCCTGCCAGACGATCGCGTTGTGGATCGGTCGCCCGTCGGCGCGGTCCCAGACCACGGTCGTCTCGCGCTGGTTCGTGATGCCCACGGCCGCCAGGTCGCCCGCCGGGACATTGGCACGGGCGAGCGCTTCGGCCAGCACATCGACAACGCCGTCCCAGATGACGTCCGCGTCGTGCTCGACCCAGCCGGAGCGCGGGTAGACTTGGGGAAACTCCTTCTGCGCGGCGGCCACCGGCGCCAGCTGCGCGTCGTAGACGATGGCGCGGCTGCTGCTCGTGCCCTGGTCGATGGCCAGCACGTGCGTGGCGCTCACCGGTCGTAGCCCTCGATCTGCCAGTCCGCGGCGGCGACCCGCATGCGGCGGCCGGCTTCGGGCGGCCGGGACACGGCGCCCTGCGATTCACCGAACGCCCGGATCGCGGCGAGCACCGACGCCGGCCAGGGTGTGACGCGGCGCTGCTCCAGGTCCACGTGCAGGTTCATCCACTCCGCGGTAGCGGCGAGATAGCCCTCATCCGCGTGGTACATCCTCATGAACTGGTGGATGCGTTTCGCGTCGTAGGCCAGCAGCATGCTCGTGACGATGTACGGCGCGCCGCGCAGGAGCTCTCTTTGCCACGTCAATTGCGACTCGACCGCAAATGTCGAACAGCGCTGCGTCGCGATGTAGTCGTCCGTGATGCCGAACGTTGCCCAGAGGTCGTCGACACCCCGGTCGAACGCGAGCACGTAGTAGGCGACGTTCATGTGCTCGTTGACGTCGATCCACTCGTCCAGCACCACGCCGCGGCAGACGTCGACACCATCGCGTTCGAAGTCCTTCGTCATGCTTCTCCCAGTTCCGGGACGGCCCGGAAGTGCTCGAGCGCCTCGGGGTTGGCCAGCGCCTCGGTGTTGCGCACCGGGTCGCCGTGCACGACCGCACGTACCGCGAGCTCGACGATCTTGCCGCTGCGCGTGCGCGGGATCTCCGGGACGGCGACGATCTTCGCCGGCACGTGACGCGGCGTTGCGTTCTGTCGGATCGTCTTCCGGATGCGGTCGCGCAGCGCATCATCCATCTGCACGCCCTCGCGCAAGACCACGAACAGCACGACACGGACGTCGTCGTCCCAGCGCTGCCCGATCGCAATGCTCTCGATGATCTCGTCGAGCTTCTCGACCTGCCGGTAGATCTCCGCCGTACCGATACGCACGCCCCCCGGATTCAGCACGGCATCCGAGCGGCCGTGAATGACGAACCCGCCGGACGGCATCTGCTCGGCAAAATCGCCGTGCGCCCAGATGCCGGGAAAGCGCTCGAAATAGGCCGCCCGGTAGCGCGAGCCATCGGCGTCGTTCCAGAATCCGACCGGCGCGGACGGGAACGGGCGCGTGCACACGAGTTCGCCGCGCTCGCCGGTGACCTCGCGGCCATCGTCGTCGAAGATGGCGACCGCCATGCCGAGACCCTTGCACTGGAGTTCGCCGCGATGCACTGGCAGCAGCGGATTGCCGAGCAGGAAGCAGCTGATGATGTCGGTGCCACCGGCAATCGACGCCAGCAGCAGGTCGTCGCCGATCGCGTCGTACACGTAGTCGAAACTCGATGGCGCTAGCGGTGAACCGGTGGACAACACGGACCGCAGCGCCGGCAGCGAAAACTCATCCTTCGGCCGCACGCCGGCCTTCTCCAGCGCCGACAGGTATTTTGCGCTCGTCCCGAACACGGAGACGCGCTCGCGTTCGGCAATTTCCCACAAGCCGCGGCCGTCGCGAAAGAACGGCGAGCCGTCGAACAGCAGCAGCGTGGCGCCGGTCGCGAGGCCGCTCGCGAGCCAGTTCCACATCATCCAGCCGCAAGTCGTGAAATAGAACAGGCGGTCGCCTTCGCCGACGTCCGTGTGCAGCACGTGCTCCTTCAGATGCTGCAGCAACGTGCCGCCGTGGCCGTGCACGATGCACTTCGGGACACCCGTCGTGCCGGACGAATACAGGATGAACAACGGGTGGTCGAACGCGACCGGCGTGAACGCGGGCTCGTCGACGTCACTGGCACGGAAATCGTCCCAGGCCCGCCATCCGCCGGTTTCACCGGACCCCAGGAACGGAACGATCACGGTGGAGGCGATCGACGGTATGCCGGCCACGATCTGCTCAACCGACGGCAGGCTGTCGATACGCTTGCCGTTGTAGTGGTAGCCGTCCGCGGCGAACAGGACCTTCGGCGCGATCTGGCCGAAACGGTCCAGGACACCCCTGACGCCAAAGTCCGGCGAGCACGACGACCAGACGGCGCCGATGCTGGCGGTGGCGAGCATCGCGATGATGGCTTCCAGGCAGTTCGGCAGGTACGCGGCCACGCGATCGCCCTCGGCCACGCCGGATTCGCGAAGCGCGGCCGCCACGCCGGCGACCGCGCAGCGCAGTTCGTCCCGCGAAACTTCGCGGCGCGTGCCATCTTCGCCGCAGAACACGAGCGCGGGCCCGGCGCCACGGTGCCGCAGCTGATGCGCCGCATAGTTCAGCCGGGCGCCGGTGAACCAGCCGGCGTCCCGGATCGAGCCGGGGTTCGGCAGCACCTCCGTCGCCGGCGTCACGAAATCCACGTCGCAGAAGTCACACAGCGCGGTCCAGAATGCCCCCGGGTCGTCGACGGACCAGGCATGCAGCGCGGCGTAGTCGTCGAACCCCGCCGTCCGCAGGAATCGGTACATTGCCGACGACTCCGCGCGCTCGCGGCCCGGCGCCCACAGCACCGGGTTCATCAGAACGGCACCCTGACAGCGGCGCACAGGAAGCGCATGAATCCGTCCGCGGCGCGAAAAGCCCTCTCGACACTGTGGCGGAACCCGGGTTTCAGGCAGGCAGCTTCGTCGAACTCGCGAACCGCGATGAAACTCGTGCGCCGGATGTCGTCGATGCACTCGTGATCCTTGTCGAACCCTCGCGGCGCCCGCGTGAGGCTCTCGCCGCCCAGGCGAAAATGGCGCCGGAATCCGGCGTCTCCAACGACACGCTGCCACTCCGCCGGCCGCGCGACGATGCGTTGCCGGATCGCGCGCAGCGAGTCCGGGTCCGGGCGCCACATGCCGGCGCCGACGAACACCTCGCCGGGCGCGACGTGCACGTAGTAGCCGGGCGCGTGCACGTCGCGCGCGGACTCGTGGCGGAACTGGATGCCGACATTCGTCTTGTACGGGAGCTTGTTTTTCGAGAAACGCGTGTCGCGGTAGATGCGCATCAGCGACCCGCCGACCCGGTCCGGCACCGCCGTGAAATGCGGCGCGAAGTCGGCAAGCGGTGCCTGCATCGCGATGATGAAATGCAGCGCAGGGTCCAGCACCTGCTCGTCGTAGCGCGCCTTGTTCGGCTTGAACCACTCGCGCCGGTTGTTGTCGGCGAGCTCGCGCAGGAACGCCAGCGTTTGCGGCGGAAACGCGTTGCCCCCCCTGCCCGCCATCAGCAGACGTCGCTCCCTGCCTGCGGGTGCGGGTACAGGTCGGATTCGTCCTCGCCAGGGCGCGGCGCCAGGCACGCGAAGTCCTTCTCGACGAGCAGTGTCAGCGTGTGACCGTCGCCGAGCGACTGCTCGCCGCTGATCGATACCTGCTCTGACGATGCCCATGCCAGCACGTCGGCCTCCGGGAGGCGCACCGTCATGACGTTGTTGGAGAAGAAGCCCTCGGGCGTGACGCTCGCGGGACTGCTTTCGACGACGTACTCGAACGTACGGCCCGCCGGGAACGCGGTGCGCGTGGCGACCATGCCATCGCGGTGGAGTTGCGCAACCTCGGACTGCGACAGGCGAAGACGGACCGAGTTGTCACGAAGCCTGAGTTTCATGGCCTGCTCGCAGCATGGGGCCGACGATTAAAACACGAAAGCCGCGACCCGGTAAGACTTGGGCCGGCCGTGCCGCTACACTCCGACCACGATGTTCCCGATGACCGCCGAGCGCCAGTCTTGATCACCGATCCGTGGTTCTATGCGGCGGCGGTGCCGGCCGTCCTGCTGATCGGCTTCTCGAAAGGCGGCTTCGGTGGCGGGCTCGGCACGCTCGCCGTGCCGCTGCTCGCACTGGTCATCTCACCGGTGCAGGCGGCCGGCATCCTGCTGCCGATTCTCTGCCTCATGGACCTGTTCAGCCTGTGGGCGTTCCGCCGGCTGTGGATCTGGCCGGAACTGCGCGTGTTGCTGCCGGCGTCGCTGGTCGGCATCGCGGTCGGCACGCTGCTGTTCGAAGCCCTGAGCCCGGCGATCATCCGTCTGCTCGTCGGCGCCGTGGCGTTGTTGTTCACCGCACATTACCTGTACTCCAGGAGGACCAACGGCCGTTCGGCGCCGGATTTTCCGCGACCGGTGGGCATCGCGGCCGGCGCGGTCGCCGGCTTTACCAGTTTCATCGCACACGCCGGCGGCCCGCCGGTGAACATGTACCTGCTGCGGCGGCCGCTCAGCCGCACGGATTTCGTGGCGACCACGGTGCTGTTCTTTACCGTGGTGAACTACACGAAGCTGGTCCCCTACGCCTGGCTGGGCCAGCTCGCGCCGGGCAACCTGCTGACGTCGCTGGTCCTTGCGCCGCTCGCGCCTGTCGGCGTCTACGCCGGCGTGTACCTGCACAAGCGCGTCAGCGACCGCTTCTTCTTCGGCACGGTGTACGTGCTGCTCGCCGCCGTCGGCGTCAAGCTAATCCGGGACGGTCTCGCCGAGCTCTGATCGCGCCACGTCGAGCACGTAGCGGTAACGCGCGTTGCCGGGCTCCAGCGCGACCGCACGCTCGAGAGCGTCAAGCGCGCTCGCCATCTCGCGCTGCCGCACGTACAACAGCCCGAGCGAATGGTGCAGTGCCGCCGCGTCGGGCTCGAGCGCAATACCGTCCTCCAGCACGCGCCGGCCGCGCTCGTCGTCTCCCGCGCGACGCAGGGTATCCGCCATGTTGACCCGCGCCCGCACCGCGCGCGGTTCCATGCGGATCGCGTGCTCGTAGCGCTCCAGCGCGACATCGATGTCCTCGGTTGCGGCGGCGTGGTCCGCCAGCGCGACCCAGGCCTCCGGCCGATCGAGCTGGATCCGCTGCGCGTCGACGAAGTCGCGCGTCGAGCGCACGAAGCCTGGTCTCGCGGCGGCCGGAATCAGCGCGTCGAGATCGGCATAGGCCATCGCCGCTTCGACTCTCACCGCGCGCACCGGGTCGCCGAGTACGCGTTCCGCGCGCGGCAGCCGGTAGTCCGGGGGCGTGAAACGCAACAGCCGGACCGCCGCGATCCGCAGGAGCGGGTCCGGGTCGCCGAGCGCCGTGTCCAGTGCCGCGACCTCGGACTCGCCGAGCGGCGAGCCGAGAAAGCCGAGCGCCGTGGCCCGGGCGATGCCGGGATAGTCGCTGTTCGCCACCGCGGCGAGCACCGTCGCATTGCCGGCGCCGTCGCGCAGCTCTGCCAGCGCGTGCGCGAACGTCGGCGCCTCCTGCGGCCCGTGCCATGCGACGAGCGCCTCGTTCGCCCACGCCGCGTCGCGGTCGGCATGACACGCCGCGCAAGGCTGCGGCAGCCCCAGGGCCTCGGCGAGATCCGGGCGCGGCACCCGAAAGCCGTGGTCGCGGCGCGGATCGACAACCATGTACGTGCGCTCCGGCATGTGGCAATCCACGCAGGCGGCAGCGCCGGGTGCATGCCCGGTGTGCTCGCGGGCGGCAAACCGATCCGGCAGATGGCATTGCGCGCAGGCGTCATCCGGATCCGGCCCCGTGCGCAATGCGAGGGAGTGCGGATCGTGGCAGTTGCTACACGTCACGCCGGCGCGGTACATCCGGCTCTGCACGAACGAGCCGTACACGTACACCTCGTCACGAATCTGGCCGTCGGCGAAGTACAGCCCCTCGTCGAGCAGGGCCGGCATGTGCGTGTCGGTCAGCGGACGTCCGTACACGTACTCTCCGGCCAGTACGCCGCGGCGCGCGTGGCAGCGGCCGCAGGACTCCGGCTGCTGCGGCGGGCGCATCGCCATTTCACTGCGCACGGCAATGCCGGTGTCGGGACTCATTTGCCAGGTCGCGCGGCCCTGGTCGTCGAGGTCGACCACGAGCCCCTTCCGGCTGTTCGTGAATGCGCCGCTCGCGGCCTGCGCGACGTGCGCGGAGCCCGGGCCGTGACAGGCTTCGCAGCCCACGGAAATTTCCGACCAGCTCGTGTCGTAGCGGTCGGCGGCAGCGTCGTAACCCATGACGACGTTCGTCGAATGGCACTCGGCGCACATGAAGTTCCAGTTCTGCAGCCGGCCGGTCCAGTGGAGGACGTCGCCGGGCGGCACCGGCTCGTCGGGGTAAAGATGGAACCAGCGCTGGCCGCCCGCCGCGGACGCCCGCGTGTCCCAGGCGAACGGCAGCGCCTGCAGCCTGCCGCCCGGAAGGGCCACCAGGTATTGCTGCAGCGGCTCGATGCCGAATACGTAGCGAACCGGGAACGCGCCGGGTGTGCCGTCCGCGCCGGCCGTCCGCACGACGAAGGCATCGCCATCGCGCTCGAAGCGCGTCGTGGCATCGAAGTGATCGAATGAGACGCCGGAGAAGTCGCCGAGCACCGTGGCCTCGGTCGCCGGCTGCATGGCGAGTTGGTGGTGGGAGCCGCTCCAGGCGGCGAATTCGGCCGCGTGGCAGGACGCGCACGCATCACTGCCGGCGAAGGTGCCGGCCGGCGCCGCCGGTACGGGCGGCTCGGGCTCCTCCGCGCAGGCGGCCAGCAGGATTGCTGCCGTGCCCAGGACCGTCAGCCTGACCCGCGGTGCGCGCGGGCACGGAGCGAACATCGCTATTCCGCGATGACGTTTTCCGCCTGCGGGCCTTTCTGGCCGTCGGTCACTTCCATCGTGACCTTCTGCCCTTCCTTCAGCGTCTTGAAGCCTTCCATGACGATCGCGCTGTGGTGGACGAAGACATCCTTTCCGCCCTCGCGCTCGATGAAACCGTATCCCTTGTCATCGTTGAACCACTTGACGGTTCCCGATACCCGTTGCTCTGACATATGTACCTGTACCTCAACTGCAATTGCTTCTGTGCAGGCCGGGCTTCGTGACCGACTCGGCGGGGCCGACACGTTCGACCCGCACTTTGCGGACCCCTGCCCGCAAGCTGCCCACACAGCCTAGACCCGGTTTGTTACAGGAACTTTGACAACGACCGTCGTACCCGCACCCGGCAAACCGACAACGTGCGACCCGCGAGGCGGCTCGCCGTTGATCATGGTGCGCCGAATAGCCCAGATGCGCAAATCAAAATTCGTCGCGCGAGCGTCTCAGGTGGCCACGCACCAAACTGGACACGTCGCTGCACCCGGTCAGTGCCAGCGTACGCTCGAATTCGTCGCGCAGTATGCCGAGCGCGCGCTCGACGCCCGCTTCGCCGCCAGCGGCCAGTCCCCACAGGTAGGCACGCCCGATGCCGACGGCATTCGCACCCGCTGCCAGCGCCTTGACGATGTGATTACCGCGACGTATGCCGCCGTCGCAGATGATCTCGAGCCGGTCGCGCAGCGCGTCGGCCACCGCGGCGACGCAATCAATCGGTGCCGGCGCGGATTCGAGCTGTCGGCCGCCGTGGTTCGACAACATGACCGCGGTCGCCCCGGCGTCGGCGGCGCGCCGGCAATCGTCGACCGACTGCACGCCCTTGATCACGAGCGGGCCGTCCCAGGTTTTTCGCAGCCACTCGACATCCTTCCAGGTCAGCGACCGGTCGAGTTCGCGGTCCACGTACTCGCGCAGGCTGCCGGTGATGTCCGCGCCCGCTTCACTGCGCGTGATGTTCACCATCTCCAGGTCCTTGCGCACTGCTGCCCGCCACACCCAGTAAGGATGCCGGGCGAAGCTCAGGACCTGCCGCAGCCGGGAGCGCGGCGTGGCGGAGAAGCCGTACACGAAGTCGCGTTCGCGATTGCCGCCGACCGGCGTGTCGACGGTCAGCGCAAGCGCCGCGTAGTCGTGCTGCCGTGCAAGACCCACGAGTTCGCGCGCAAGTCCGCGGTCGCGGAAGACATAGAGCTGGAACAGCTTCGGCCCGGTGGCAGACGCCGCAACATCGGCGATGGTCGTCGTACCGAGCGTCGACAGGCTGTAGACCATGCCGAACGTCTTTGCGGCACGGGCGACGGCCGGCTCCCCACCGGCATGAAACAGCTTCGATGCGCCGGTCGGCGAAATCATCACCGGCCAGTCAACGGGCCTGCCGAACAGCGTCGACGACGTGTCGATGCGGCTGACGTCCGACAGCTGCGATGGCACGAGCTCGTAGCGATCGAAGGCGCGCGTGTTGTTCCGCAGCGACCACTCGTCGTCGGCTCCGCCGTCGATGTAGTGAAAGACCGGCGCGGGCAACTTGCGGCGCGCGACGCGCCGCAGGTCAGCGATGTTGTGGCAACCGGCCAGCGACATGCGGCGAACGGTAACACGGAATCGCCGGGCCGCCGCACCTGCCGCTGCTCCAGGCACTATAATGGCGCGCCCGATCGCCGGACCCGACCGATGACCGAACCCGACAAACGACGGCAATCCGACCGACGCGTTGCAACCTGGCTCCTCGCCTGCTGCGCCCTCGTTTTCGCGATGGTCGTGCTGGGCGGGGTGACGCGACTGACCGGCTCGGGCCTGTCGATGACGGACTGGCGCCCGGTGACCGGCGTCCTGCCGCCACTCGATGCCGAGGCCTGGGACGCGGAATTTGCGAAGTACCGCGCGTCGCCCGAGTTCCGGCACGTCAATTCCCACATGGACGTGCACCTGTTCAAGGAAATCTATTGGCTCGAGTACCTGCACCGGCTGCTCGGCCGCCTGATCGGACTCGTTTTCCTCGTGCCGTTCGTGTGGTTCGCGGCAACCGGCGCCATCGCACGGCGGGACTGGCCAACCTACGTGACGATGTTCGTGCTGGGTGGCCTCCAGGGATTGCTGGGCTGGTACATGGTCAAGAGCGGTCTCGTCGACGTGCCATCCGTCAGCCAGTACCGGCTGACGGCGCACCTCGTTGCCGCGCTCGCGATCTATGCGTTCATGCTGTGGGTGGCGCTCTCGCTGCTCAATCCCCGGGCAGGCACGTCGCGGCACCCCTGGTTCGCACGTGCCGCGGCGCTCACCGGGCTGATTGCCGTCACGATCGTGTCCGGCGGCTTCGTGGCCGGGCTCAAAGCCGGCAAGCTGTTCAACACGTTCCCGATGATGGGCGACGCGTGGTTGCCTGGCGGGGCGTTCGCGCTGGAGCCGGCCTGGCGCAACCTGTTCGCGAACCCGATCCTGGTGCAGTTCGACCACCGCGTACTCGCGGTCTCGACGTTCGTCGCCGTGCTGCTCGCGTGGTGGGGTCTGGGCCGCGCGGGTGTCGGCGGCGCCCGGCGTCACCTGTTGCTCGCGGCCGTGATTGCGCAGGTCGGGCTCGGCATCGCGACGCTGCTGCTGCACGTGCCGATCGCGCTGGCGGCAACCCACCAGGCGGTCGCGGTACTGCTGCTGACCGCCGGACTGCTCGTCACGCACCAGCTGCGCGACGCGCCGGCCTGAGTCTCGCTCAGCCGTCGACCGTGCTGAGCCAGCCGTGCGTGTCGGGCGCCTGCCCGTACTGGATGGCCTGCAGCGCCTTGCGGAGCCGGTCGACATTCGGCCCGCCCTGCCCGTCGCGCACCGGAATGTCCTTGCCGCGGTAGACCAGCGTGCCCACGGGCGTCAGCGTCGCCGCCGTGCCGGACAGCGCCGCTTCGTAGCGGCCGGCCCAGTCCAGCAGCTCGGTCACGGTGAAGTTGCGTTCGTTGATCCGGTAGCCCAGGTCCTTCGCCAGCGTGAGGATCGACGCGCGTGTCATTCCGTGCAGGAACGACGTGTCCAGCGGCTTCGTGACGATCTCGTCGTCGCTGATCAGCAGGAAATTCGCCGCGCCGGTCTCCTGGACGTCGCCGTTCGGGCAGAACAGCACCTGGTCGACGCCGTGTTCCGCCTTTGCCGCGAGCGTCGGACCGAGGGCCGCCGCATAGTTGCCGCCGGTCTTCGTGCTGCCCAGCTGTTCGGTCGACCGCGATCGCTGGTCCTCGACGAGAATCTTCAGCGCCCGGACGCCGCCCGCGAAATAATCACCCACCGGCGATGCGAGCACGTACAGCAAGGCCGTCGTCGACGGCGACGCGGCCGCCCCGATGTTCGGCAGCGTGCCGATCAGCGTCGGCCGCAGGTAGAGCGAACTCGGCGGCGCCGGTATCTCCCCCGTGTGGCGTGCCACGAGGTGGCGGACCATCTCCGCCAGCAGGTCCGTCTCAGGCACCGGCAGGCGAAGCGACGCCGCGCTCTTCTGCATGCGGGCCACGTGATCGCGCAACCGGAAGACGTGCGCCTTGCCGTCGTCCCAGCGGTAGGCCTTGAAGCCTTCGAAACAGGTGCTGGCGTAATGAAAGACGTGCGCGGCAGGGTGCAGGCAGATCGGCTCGAGCGGTTTGATCTCCGCCGCCTGCCACGCCTTGCCGTCGAATCTTGCGATCGCGAAATGATCGCAGAACTCGGTTCCGAACTGACTCATGCTTGTCCCGAAAAGCGGTACGAAAGGAAGGGGCGTAACTTTGCCACTAATCGACGATGGCTGGCCAGTACGTCGATCGTGGTAGTGGACGGTTCGTAGACCAACCGCTTGCGCGGGACGGTGCGACGCCGGGGACGTCTGCGAGCTAAAGCCCGCGCGGCATCCATGCCGCGCGGGCATCGGGCTCCGCTTGCTTTGGCGTCCTGCGTCGCGGCGCTGCGCACGACGCTCGCAGACGTCCCCGGCGCCACACCGTCGGCCGGCATCGTCGCAGGTTCGGTTCTGGCAGGCTGGTGGCTAGAAAGTCGGTGGCGTACAGGCCGAGACGAGTTCGCAGGCGTCGCTGCCCGGGTTGTGGAACGTGTGTGGCTGGTTGCTGCGGAAGTAATAGGCGTCGCCCGGGCCGAGGAGCTGTTCGCGCTCACCCACCGTGACGCGCAGCCGGCCCGACAGGATCAGGCCGCACTCCTCGCCGTCGTGGCGCAGCGCATGGCGGCCGGTGCCGGCGCCCGGCTCGTAGCGCTCGCGCAGGAGCTGGATCGCGCGTTCGCGGAGATTTCCGCCGACCTGGCGGTAGGACACGCCGCCGTCGGCAATCTCGGTGAGTTCCGCCGCGCGAAAGAACACCCGCTCCGCTGCATCCAGGTCGTCCGAAAAAAACTCGGAGAGGCTCACCGGGATGCCGTCGAGGACGCGTTTCAGCATGCTCACGGTCGGGTTCAGCTTTCCCGCTTCGATCTGCGAAATACTCGCGTTGGCGACGCCGGTGCGGCGCGCGAGCTCGCGCTGCGAGAGCCGGTGGCGCTGCCGGAGGGCGCGCAGGCGTGCGCCGAGGTCGTCGTGCATGGGGGGTCTCCGCCGAGCTTGTTCAGGATAGTGAACATTTTGCCGATGACCCACCTGAAAAACAACGAGTTATCAGCAGCCTCCTAACCGATTGTTTAACATCCCGGTGCAAGCGTACACTCGGTCGCAATCGCAATCCCGGGCCGGCGAGTCCGGCACCCCAACGCTACAGGAGCCCCGCGGATGAGCGCCGCCCAACCCCTCGATGCCCTCTGGATGCCGTTCACGGCGAACCGTGACTTCAAGAAAAAGCCGCGCATGATCCAGAGCGCCGACGGCCATCACTACGTGACGAACGACGGCCGGCGGATCTACGACTTCTTCTCGGGCCTGTGGACGTCCGGCGTGGGCCATTGCCACCCGAAGATCGTCGAGGCCGTGCAGCGGCAGGTCGCGGAACTCGACTACGCGATCACGTTCCAGGTGGGCAACAACCGGTCGGCCGAGCTGGCTGCCCGCGTGATCGACATCGCGCCGGACGGCTTCACGCAGTGCTTTTTCACGAACTCGGGCTCCGAATCGGTCGACACGGCGCTGAAGATCGCACTCGGCTACCACCGCGCGCGCGGTGAAGGCCATCGGACGCGCCTGATCGGCCGTGAACGCGGTTACCACGGCGTGAACTTCGGCGGCATGTCCGTCGGCGGCATGGTGCCGAACCGCAAGGCGTTCAGCGCGAACCTGATCCCGGGCGTCGATCACCTGCGCACGACGATCGACCTCGAGCACACGGCGTTCAGCCACGGCCTGCCCGAGTGGGGCGCACACCTCGCGGACGACCTGGAGCGGCTCTGTGCGCTGCACGGCGCCGAGAACATCGCCGCGGTCATCGTCGAGCCGGTCGCCGGCTCGGCCGGCGTCATCCCGCCGCCGGCCGGTTACCTGGAGCGCCTGCGCGAGATCTGCGACCGGCACGGCATCCTGCTGATCTTCGACGAGGTCATCACGGCGTTCGGCCGGGTGGGCAAGGCGTTCGCTGCCCAGAAGTTCGGCGTTACGCCCGACATCATCACGACCGCGAAGGGCCTGACGAACGGCGTCATCCCGATGGGCGCGGTCCTGGTCAGCGGGGACGTGCACACGGCGTTCATGCAGGGGCCGGAGGCGATGATCGAACTGTTCCACGGCTATACTTATTCCGGGCACCCGGTCGCCGCGGCGGCCGGTGTCGCCGCGATGGAGGTGTACCGCGAGGAAGGCATCTTCGAACAGGCCGATGCACTGGCCGCGCCTTTCGCCGAACTCCTGCACGCCTTCGACAACCACGAAAAGGTGATCGACGTGCGCAACTTCGGGCTCATGGGCGCCATCGAACTCGCGCCGCGCCCCGGTGCCCCGGGCGCTCGCGGACTCGAGCTGCACAAGCGCGCCTATTGGGAAGAAGACCTCATGATCAGGAATGGCATGGACACGATCGCGTTCTCGCCGTTCCTGAACTCCGACGTCGCCGACTGGGAACGGTCGTTCGACAAGATGCGCCGCCTGATCGACACCATTGACTGAATTCACACGACGGACCCGACGATGAATGCAACGCCCGCTACCCGCATCAAAGCCGCCGACACGCTCGGCCACTACATCAATGGCCGGACGGTCAGCGCCAGCAGCGCCACGCTCGACGTGCACAACCCGGCTACGGGCCGCGTCGCCCGCCAGGTCGAACTGGCCACGCGCGAAACCGTGGAAGATGCCATCGCCGCCGCCGAGGCTGCGTTCCCGGCCTGGCGCAACACGCCGCCCGCGAAGCGCGCGAAGATCCTGTTCCGCTTCAAGCAGCTGCTCGAAGAGCATGCCGACGAGATCGCGGCTTTGATCACCGAGGAACACGGCAAAGTCGTCGACGATGCACTCGGCGAGTTTCAGCGCGGCGTCGAGGTGGTCGACTACGCCTGCGGCATTCCGGAACTCCTGAAAGGCGAGTTCTCGAAGAATGCCGGCCCGGCAATCGACAGCTGGTCCGAGTTCCAGCCGCTCGGTGTCGTTGCGGGCATTACGCCGTTCAACTTCCCGGCGATGGTGCCGATGTGGATGTTCCCGATGGCAATCGCCTGCGGCAACACGTTCGTGCTGAAGCCCTCGGAGAAAGATCCGGGCGCGCCGCTGCTGCTCGCGCGCCTGCTGTCCGAAGCCGGGCTGCCCGACGGCGTGTTCAACGTCGTGAACGGCGACAAGGTCGCGGTGGACACGCTGCTCGAGGACAAGCGCGTCCAGGCCGTGAGCTTCGTCGGCTCGACGCCGGTTGCGGAGTACATCTACTCCACCGGCACTGCAAACGGCAAGCGCGTGCAGGCGCTCGGCGGCGCGAAGAATCACGCAATCGTGATGCCCGACGCGGACATCGACAACGCGGTCAGCGCGCTGATGGGTGCAGCCTACGGTTCCTGTGGCGAACGCTGCATGGCCATCTCGGTCGCCGTATGCGTCGGCGACGAGACCGCCGACATCGTCGTCGACCGGCTGAAAGACCAGCTCGCCGACCTGCGCGTCGGCACAGGCACCGACACCTGCAACCAGATGGGCCCGCTGGTTACACGCGAGCATTGCGACAAGGTGCGCGGCTACGTCGACCTGGGCGTCAAGGAAGGGGCGACGCTGGTCGTCGACGGTCGTGACCTCACCGTAGACGGTCACGCCGACGGCTACTTCCTCGGGCCGTGCCTGTTCGATCACGTCACCCGCGACATGCGCATCTACCAGGACGAGATCTTCGGCCCGGTGCTGTGCGTCGTGCGCGCCGAGTCGCAGGAACAGGCGATGCAGCTCATCGACGACCACGAGTACGGTAACGGCACGTGCATCTTTACACGCGACGGGGAAGCCGCGCGCTACTTCTCGGACAATATCAAGGTCGGCATGGTCGGCATCAACGTTCCGCTACCCGTGCCGGTCGCCTACCACAGCTTCGGCGGCTGGAAGCGCTCCCTGTTCGGCGACCTGTACGCCTACGGTCCGGACAGCGTCCGCTTCTATACGCGGCGCAAGACGGTGACGCAACGCTGGCCGTCGGGCGGCGTCCGCGAAAAGGCGCAGTTCGCGTTCCCGAGCAACGGCTAGGGACACACTGACTGGCGACTGGCGACCGCCGCGGCATCGCGGTTACTATCACGGGCCCGGAATTCTGCGGAGCCCCGTGATGAGAACCCTGACCATCGCCGTCCTGTCCTGTGCTGTCTCGACCGCCGCCGCGCAGGAAATAGCGACATCCTACACCTCGTCCGAAGTCGCACCCGGCATCTACATGGTGACGGGTGCCGACGGCTTCGGTGGCGGCAACATCGGGCTCCTGGTCGGCGAGGAGCACGTCGCGATGATTGACGATGGCCTGGAGCCGACCGCGGAGACGCTGTACGCCTACGTGAACGAAGTTGCCGGCGGTCCTGTCGACTTCCTCGTCAACACGCACGTGCACGGCGACCACGCCGGCGGTAACGCCTACTTTGCCGAGAATGACACGATCATTTTCGCGCACGAGAACATCCGCAAGCGCCTGCTCGCCGATTCGGAGCCGGCCGGCGGCCCGGGCGGCATCCCGGTTGTCACATTCGACGACGGCGTCACGTTTCACCTGAACGGCCTCGACGCAGAGGTGCATCACGTGGCGCAGGCGCACACGGACGGTGACGCCATCGTCGTGTTCCCCGACGTGAACGTGATTCACACCGGCGACGTGATGTTCCACAAGCTGTTTCCATTCATCGATCTCGACAACGGCGGCACCGTCGACGGTTACGTCGCGGGACAGCGCAGGATCCTCGAGCTGGCGAACGACGAGACGAAGATCATCCCGGGTCACGGTGACATCGCATCGAAGGTAGACCTGGAAGAAGACCTCGCGGTACTGATCGACAGCCGGGCGCGCGTCAAAGTCCTGATCGATGCCGGCAAGAGCGAAGACGAGGTGGTTGCCGAGAACCCGCTCGCGAGTTATCACGACACCTACAACTGGGGTTTCATCACGACGGAGCGCATGACTCGCACGCTGTACCGGGACCTCGCCGGTGAATAGGAGCCTGGACCAGCACGCCGCAGAAGCTTTCGTCGGCGCAGCGTGGGACGACTCTATCGTGCCGGCACTGCACGACTACATCCGGATTCCGAACAAGTCGCCACACTTCGACCCGGACTGGGCCGCGCGCGGCCACATGGACAAGGCCGTCGCGCTGCTCGAGGCCTGGTGCCGCGAGCAGCCGGTCAGGGGCATGACGGTCGAGGTCGTGCGCATCGAGGGGCGCACGCCGGTGCTGTTCCTCGACATCCCGGGCGATTCCGACGACGTGGTACTGCTGTACGGCCACTACGACAAACAGCCGGAGTTCACCGGCTGGGAAAAGGATCTGAGCCCCTGGGAACCGACGATCCGCGACGGCAAACTGTACGGTCGCGGCGGCGCCGACGACGGTTACGCGACCTTCGGCTCGCTGGCGGCGATCCGCGCGCTGCAGGAACAGGGCATCCCGCACGCGCACTGCGTCGTGCTGATTGAAGGCTGCGAGGAATCGGGCAGCTTCGACCTGCCCTACTACATCGACAAGCTCGCCGACCGCATCGGCTCTCCCGATCTCGTGGTGTGCCTCGACGCCGAATGCGGCAACTACGACCAGCTCTGGTGCACGACGTCGCTGCGCGGCAACCTCACCGGCACGCTGCGCGTGGACGTGCTGACGGAAGGCGTGCACTCCGGCGGCGCCGGCGGCATCGTGCCGAACGCGTTCCGCGTGCTGCGGCAGCTGCTCGCGCACGTCGAGGACGAATCGACCGGGCGCATCCTGCTCGACGCGCTACACGTCGACATTCCCGAGCAGCGCAGGGCGCAGGCGAAAGCGGCGGCCGAGACCCTGGGTGACACCGTGTACGCGAAGTACCCGTGGGCCGTCTCGAACCCGAAGCCGGCGGAATCACCGTACGAACTCGTGCTGAACAACAACTGGCGCCCGACGCTGAGCGTCACCGGCGCGGACGGGCTGCCGAAGCTCGTCGACGCCGGCAACGTGCAGCTGCCGTTCAACGAGGTGAAGCTGTCGTTCCGGCTGCCGCCGACCTGCGACGCCGAGCACGCGGCTGCCGCCGTGGAGGAAGCACTTGAATCCAATGCGCCGCCACTCTGCAAGGTGCGTTTCGAGGCGGATTCGTCGATGGCCGGCTGGAACGCGCCCGCCGTGTCCGACTGGCTCGCGGACTCGATGCAGGCCGCCTCGCAGGCCTTCTTCGGCAAGCCGTCGATGTACATGGGCACCGGCGGCACGATTCCGTTCATGGGGATGCTGGGCGAGAAATTCCCCGCGGCGCAGTTCCTCGTCACCGGTCTGCTCGGCCCGAAGTCGAACGCGCACGGCCCGAACGAGTTCCTGCACATCGAGACCGGCAAGCGGCTCACCGGCTGCGTCGCCAAGGTGCTCGAGGACCACTACCGTTTTCGCCGGGGCTAGCCAGCGCATGCCGCGCCGGTTACGACCGGGCATTCTCGCGCTCGCCGTGGCCGGCGCGGCCGCTCACGCCCAGGCACCCGCCTGGGTCAGCGAGGGCCCGGCCGTCGACGTCGAGCCCGTGTCGGTCGATTTGCCGATCGAAACGCTCGCGTCGAAGCTGTACGTGCGGGTCGGCGTCGGTGGCAAGGAGCGGCGCTTCGTCGTCGATACGGGGTCGCCGTCGATGATCAGCGCAGGCCTTGCCGAGGAACTCGGGCTGGAGATCATCGACACGATTCGCGGCACCGACGCGCACGGCGTCACGATCGAGAACGGGGTCGCGCAACTCGACATCGACCTCGCCGGCACCCGTGTCCGGCGGGTGCCGGTCGTGGTCGCCGACTTCTCGCGGGCACCGGCCGCGGCCTGCCTTGTCGGCGACGGCGTCCTCGGGTCGGAGATGCTGCCGCTGTGCGCCTGGCAATACGACCTGGCCGAGGGCGTGCTGCGATGCCGGTCGAACGTCGATGCCCTGGAGCACACAGACCACGCCGCGCGCCAGCCGCTGTACGATTTCGGCTACCCGCACATCCCGTACCTCGACATCCGTCTCGCGCGCGATGCCGTCAGCAAGGCCATGTTCGATACCGGTTCGCCGCACGTGGTCGCCATTTCGCCGCCGGACCTCGGCGGCGCGCAGCGCGGCGGCGCCGTGACGGGCGTGACGCACGGCCGCGGTTCTCCGGGCACGTCGCTCGGCGGCCCGGCGCCCGTGCAGGACCTGCGGCGCGCCGACCTCGAGTCGTTCTCGGTCGGCGAGACGACGCTGGGTCCGGTACAGGCCGTCGTCCGCGAAGCGCCGCCCACACTCATCGGCGCGCCCTTGCTCGAGCACTTCGTCGTCACGCTGGACGCCCGCAATCATGCCGCGTACCTCGACCGGCTGGGCGATGGCCCGGTGACGCGCCCGGGATTCGGTTTCGCGCTCGCTTTCGACGGTGGCATCACCGTGTCGCAGGTGTGGTCCGGTACGGCCGCATTCGACGCCGGCCTGCGGCCCGGCACCGTGGTGACCGCGATCAACAGGCAGCTCACCGAGCCAACCTGCGACGGTATTCGTCGCGCGCTCGATGCCATGTCCGCCGAGGAAGTCCGGCTCGCCTGGGACGGCGGCGAATCGACGTTCACTCGCCGGATCCCGGCGTCACGATAACCCGGCCCGGGACATGACATGAGCTCGAGACGTTTCGCGAATTCCGACATCGTCTGCCTGGCCGCCTGCGCACTCGTGCTGGCCGGCTGCATGTCCCAGGACCCGGAAGAAGGCGATCGGCAGCTCGTCCTGAAGGTCGAGGACCTGCTGCCCTACGGCGTCGAGCTGCCGCGCGGTTACGCGACGTGGGAGACGCTCAAGCGCGAGAAGTGGATCGATGCCTCGTACGCGGTCGAGTACGAGTTCGAGCCTCCGGACGAAGCGGCATTGCCGTATGTCTATTCGCTGACTGAACGCCACCCGTCGAAGGCGGACGCCTGCAGCTCCTACTCGGCCGGTAACATCGGGCTGCCGTTCGGCCTGGGGGACAACGAACTCGAGGTGCGCGACGATCTCTTCAGTTACGGCGATGAGAGCCGCTTCGGCCTGCTGACGGCCGAGGGCCAGCCGTTCGGCAACTACTTCGCGATGTGCAAGGGCCGCGTGGCCGTCATGATCATCATTGGCGGGCTCTATTTCGACGAGGGAGACCTGTGGGCCGAACTCCTGCAACCGATGCTGGGGGAGATCGCCGTGCTGGAATAGCCCGATCGACCGGGCCCGCAAGCCACTATAAACGACCCCAAACCCAAGGAGACTGAGATGCGTCACCGTGTGCTTTTCCTGATCGTGGCATTCCTGGCGCCAGCCATCGCGGGCACCGCCGTTGCTGACGACCGCGCCGCGACGACCGTGGCCGTCATCGGCACCGGCGACATGGGCGACTCCCTCGGCCCGAGGCTTGCCGGCCTCGGCTTCAGGGTGGTCTACGGATCGCGCGATCCCGGCTCGGAGCACGTCGCGCAGCTCGTCGCGGCGACGGGCGCAAAAGCGAGCGCGGCAACCTCGCGCGAAGCGGCAGCCGCCGCCGACATCGTGATACTCGCGGTGCCGTGGCCTGCGATGGAAACCGTGGCGCGGAACCTCGGCAACCTCGACGGCAAGATCGTCATCGACATCTCGATGCCCTTCGCGCAGGGCGACGACGGCTACCCGGAGCACCTGCTGCCGACGTCGAGCGCGCAGATGATCCAGCAGTGGAACCCCGGCGCGCGCGTGGTGAAGACGTTCGCGACGATGGGCTCGCAGATCATCGACGACCCCGGCGAGGCCGGCGGCATCGTGAGTATCCCGGTGGCATCCGACGACAAGGCGGCCAAGGAAGCCGTCGCAAGGATCATCGCCGACCTGCAGCTCGACCCGGTGGACTTCGGCCCCCTGCGCATGGCGCGGCAGATCGAAAACCTGCAGCTGATCTACATGATCCCGCTGGTGCAGAACCGCCCGGAAAACTGGGAATTCTACTTTCGGCGCAGCACCCACTACGGCTGCTACTGGGCGGACGGTTATATGTCGGACGTGGCGTCGCCGCCCTTCGATGCAGAAACGCTCGCCGCTTTCCCCGACGACCGCGCGCAGCCGCCGGCGTGCGAGTGACGGTTCCCGTTTTGCAGGTCATCCCCGGCACACCCGGTCCGCAACAACCGGCTGTCCATTGCCGGGACCTGCGCCTGGTGACGCAACTAGTCCCTCCCCCGGCGGCGCGTTGTACAATGGCGGCGCACCCCGGTGCCAAAGAAAAGTCAACATAGACTTCGAACAACAAGCAAGAGGGGAAAACCATGGAAAGCCTGTTACCACTCATCATCCAGCTCGTGAGCGGCGCCGTTGGCGGCAACATTGCCGGGTCCCTCATGAAGAATGCGTCGCTCGGCACAGTCGGCAATTCGCTGGCAGGCATTCTCGGCGGCGGCCTCGGCGGCCAGCTGCTCGGCATGCTAGGAATAGCCACGGGCGCGGGCGAAATGGACCTCGCCGGCATTCTCGGCAGCGTAGCCAGCGGTGGCGTCGGCGGCGGAGTCGTCATGGCCGTCATCGGCATGATCAAGAAGGCCATGGCAAAGTAGTCTTGCTACCGCCGTCGGATGCGGCCTGTGTTGATCAGCGTCATTCTGACGCTCGGGCTCAATCAGATCCGGCAACTTGTATATCTCACCGCCTGGCTCGGCTCCTGACGAGTAATGCGTACAGGTATCGGCCGATATATTCACAACAAGATTTACCGGACACCAACGCTGTGACTCTACAAGTGAGCCGAGCTCCCGGACTACAGGCCCGAACGGTAGCGCTCTGGACGCTCATTTCGAGCATCTCTGCGCTTCCGGCGCTCGCAACCAAGGCGGAGATGCCTGATCCGCTGCAAGCCGGGTGGCTGGGCAAGCCCGTCTGCGAAAATCTGCACGAAGATGACGACAACAGGATATTGCGCTGCACGTTCGAACCCGGGGCCGGACACGAAAAGCACTTCCACGACCGGCACTTCGGCTACGCGATTGCCGGCGGACGGATGCGTATCACCGACGCGCGCGGTACGCGCGAGGTGGAACTCGAGACAGGCAGCAGTTACACGAGCGACGGTGTCGATTGGCACGAGGTGCTTAATGTCGGCGAGACCACCGTCGTCTACCTGATCATCGAACCGAAACAGTCGCCGGCCTCCGCCAACTACCCCCTGGATCGGTCATGAAGTACCACTTGGCACAGCTCAACATCGCCCGATTCCTCAAGCCCGCGGATCATCCCGACAATGCCGGCTTCGTCAACAGCCTGGACCGGGTGAACGCGGCAGCCGACGCACAGCCCGGTTTCGTGTGGCGCCAGATCGACGACGGCAATGACGCGCCGGACGCCCGGACGTTCGACGACCCGAACATGATCGTCAACCTGTCGGTCTGGACGGACATCGAGTCGCTGGCGGCGTTCGTCTATCGCAACGAGGACCACCTGTCCGTCATGCGGCGCCGACGGGAATGGTTCGAGCGGATGGATTTCCACCTCGTCCTCTGGTGGGTGGAAGAAGGCCACATCCCGACTGAAGCCGAGGCAATGGACAGGCTTGCGTCGCTCATGGCGAACGGCCCGGGCCCCGGCGCATTCACGTTCCGGCAGCCTTACGCGCCGCCCGACGGGAACGGCGTCCGCCCGGTCGTCGACGCGAACGCGTAGTCTGCGGCGCCCCGGGTCAACCCGCGAACAGGATCATGATGCCGGCCGCGACGGCCGAGCCGATGACGCCGGCGACGTTCGGGCCCATGGCGTGCATGAGCAGGATGTTCTGCGGGTTGGCTTCGAGACCGACCTTGTTCGCCACCCGCGCGGCCATCGGCACCGCTGATACGCCCGCCGCGCCGATCAACGGGTTGATCGGCTGCTTCGACAACAGGTTCATCAGCTTCGCCATCAGCACGCCGCTCGCCGTGCCGATCGCGAACGCGACCATGCCGAGCCCGAGGATGAACAGCGTGTCCGTGTCGAGGAATTGCTCCGCGATCAGCTTCGAGCCGATCGACAGGCCCAGGAAGATCGTGACGATGTTGATCAGCGCATTCTGCGTCGTGTCCGACAGCCGGTCGACGACGCCGCACTCGCGCATCAGGTTGCCGAACGCCAGCATGCCGATCAGCGGCGCGGCGGGCGGCAGGAGCGCGGCCACGAGCAGCAGCAGCAGGATCGGGAACAGTATCTTCTCGGTTTTCGACACGTCGCGGAGCTGCACCATCCTGATCTTGCGCTCCGACTCGGTGGTCAACAGCTTCATGATCGGCGGCTGGATCATCGGGACGAGTGCCATGTACGAGTACGCGGCGACGGCAATGGCGCCGAGCAGGTCCGGCGCGAGCTGACCCGCGACGTAAATGGCCGTGGGCCCATCCGCGCCGCCGATGATGCCGATCGCCGCCGCGTCCTTCACCGTGAAGTCCGTCCACCCGAGCGACGTCATACCGAGTGCGCCCAGCAGGGTCGCGAAGATACCGAACTGCGCCGCGGCGCCGAGGAACAGCGTGCGCGGATTCGCGAGCAGCGGACCGAAGTCCGTCAGGGCGCCGACGCCCATGAAGATGATCAGCGGGAACGCGCCGGTCTCGATTCCGACGACATACGTCAGGTGCAGCAGTCCGTCGCCCGTCGCGATCTCGACGCCCGGGATATTGCTCAGCAACCCGCCGAAGCCGATCGTCACGAGCAGCAGCGGCTCGAACTTTTTCGCTATGCCGAGGTACAGCAGCAGCAGGCTGATGCCGAGCATGACGACCTGCCCGCCCGAGACCTGGTAGAGGCCGGACGCGTGCCAGAGTTCCAGGAGGCGGTCCATGCGCGCGCCTTACGCGATCGCGACGAGCGGATCGCCGACCTTGACGGCGTCGCCCTGCTTCACGAACACCCCGGTCACGCGACCGGCCTTCGGCGCGCTCACCGCGGTTTCCATCTTCATCGCCTCGACGACGAGCAGCGGGTCTCCCTCCTCCACCGAGTCGCCGACGGCCACGTTGACCTTGAAAATGTTGCCCGCGAGGACGGCGTTGACGCTTTCGCCGTCGCCACCGGCGGACGGCGCGCCAGCAGGCTTCACGTCCGCAAGCTGACCGCTGTCAGCCACCTCGACCGTGTAGCTCTTGCCGTTGACGCGCACCGAGTAGACGGCAGCCCCGCCGCCGGTCGCCGTTGCCGCCGGCGACCCGGGCGCCGTCTCGGGCTCCGTACCCGGTGCCGGCTCGAACTTCGACGCGTCGCCGCGATGCTGCAGGAAGCGCAGGCCGATCTGCGGGAACAGCGCGTAGGTCAGGACGTCGTCCACCGCGTCCTTCGCGAGTGCGATGCCCCTTTTCTTCGCGAGCCGCTCGAGCTCCGCCGCCTGGTGCTCGAGTTCCGGCTCGAGCAGGTCCGCCGGCCGGCAGGTCACCGCCTCGGCGCCGTCCAGGACGCGCTGTTGCAGGGCTTCGTCGACCGGCGCCGGCGTCGCGCCGTACTCGCCTTTGAGCACGCCAGCCGTCTCTTTCGTGATCGACTGGTAGCGCTCACCGGACAGAACGTTAATGACGGCCTGCGTGCCGACGATCTGTGACGTCGGCGTCACCAGCGGCAGCATGCCGAGTTCCCTGCGGACGCGCGGAATCTCGGCCAGCACGTCGTCGAGCCGGTCACTCGCGTTCTGCTCGCGGAGCTGGTTTTCGAGGTTCGTCAGCATCCCGCCGGGCACCTGCGCGACCAGGATGCGCGAGTCCACGCCGCGCAGCCCGCCCTCGAACTTCGCGTACTTCCGGCGCACCTTGCGGAAGTAGGCCGCGATCTCCTCGAGCAAGCCGATGTCCAGGCCGGTGTCGCGGCCGGTGCCTTCCAGCATCGACACCAGCGACTCCGTCGGCGAGTGGCCGTAGGTCATGCTGAGCGACGAGATTGCCGTGTCGATGTTGTCGATGCCGGCCTCGGCGGCTTTCAGGTTCGTCGCGTGCGAAAGGCCCGTCGTCGCATGGCACTGCATGTGAATCGGGATGCTCACCGTTTCCTTGAGCCGGCTCACCAGCTCGAACGCGACGTAGGGTTTGAGGAGGCCGGCCATGTCCTTGATGCAGATCGAGTGCGCACCCATGTCCTCGATGCGCCTGCCCATATCCACCCAGAGATCGATCGTGTGCACCGGGCTCACCGTGTAGGACATCGCGCCCTGTGCGTGCTTGCCGACCTCGAGCGTGGCCTTGATCGCCGTCTCGAGGTTCCGGAGGTCGTTCAGGGCATCGAAGATGCGAAAAACGTCCACGCCGTTGACCGCGCAGCGCTCCACGAACTTGCGCACGAGGTCGTCGGCATAGTGGCGGTAGCCGAGGATGTTCTGCCCGCGGAACAGCATCTGCTGCGGCGTGTTCGGCATGGCGGCTTTCAGCCGCCGGATTCGCTCCCACGGATCCTCGCCCAGGTAGCGGATACACGCGTCGAACGTGGCCCCGCCCCAGGACTCGATCGACCAGAAGCCAACGCGGTCCAGCTTGTCCGCGATCGGCAGCATGTCGTCGATACGCAGACGCGTGGCGAGCAGGCTCTGGTGGGCGTCGCGCAGTGCAAGCTCGGTGATCCCGAGCGGTTTCTTATCGCTCATTTCGTCCGTTGTTGTTGTCGATGCATCCGGATGGCCGCCGCGATCGCAGCCACTTCCTCGTCGCTTCCGCCGCCAAGGGGGCCCGGGACGGCCTTTGCCGGCATCCGGGCGACGATCCGGGCCATGAGAAACATCGCGATGACGAGCACGGTCAGGAACACGAACACGGTGCCCATGCCTATCAGCATCAGCGTCAGTCCCTGCTGCAGGAGCGTTGGCGTCATTCGGCGTCCGGTGTTGCGATTGACAACGATTATACGGACTTGCCGCGACCAAAGTCGCCGTTTCCCGAAAGGAAACCGCGTAGAATGATGTCCTTCGCCGGGGCCATTGAAGCATCTGTCAGACGTGAAACGACCTGCACGCATCGCCGGGGTGGTCGCCGTCGGCGTTCTCGCCGGCCTCGCCGTCGCGCGCGCCGACACGACGGCGGACGAGGAAGCGGCGCCACCGGAAATACCGGCCGGCACGTCGATCACGAACATCGTCATCGTCGAGGAAAACATCTTCGACCTGTCGAAGGAGGGCGAAAACTACTGGCTCTACCGCTGGATGAACCGGCTGCACATCGTCACGAAGCCGAAGACGATCCGGCGCCAGCTCCTCTTCAGCGAAGGCGACGGCTACGACCAGCGCGTCGTAGAAGAGACGGAGCGCATCCTGCGCCAGAACAAGTACATTTACGATGCCTCGATCGAGCCGGCCATCAACCCGGAGGGAGACCTGGAGATCGAGGTGCACACGCGGGACCTGTGGACCCTGACGCCGGAGCTCACGTTGTCGCGCGAAGGCGGCGAGAACAAGACCGAAATCGGCATCGAGGAATCGAACCTCTTCGGCACGGGCCAGCAGGTGGTCATCACGCACACGGACGACGTGGAGCGTTCCGGCAATATCTTCGAGTTCTTCGATCGGCAGCTCGGCGCGAGCTGGGTGTCGATGCGGTTGCTGCTGGCCGATAATTCGGACGGCCATTCGCGGCAGATGTCCGTCATCAAGCCGTTCCATTCACTGGACGCGCGCAACGCCGGCGGCATCACGTTGTACGACGACGACCGGCGAAGCACGTTTTACGAACTGGGCGACGAAGCCGCCGAGTACCGGCACGAGCGCCGGTTCGCGCGCGCATTCTTCGGCAGGTCCGGCGGCCTGCGCGGCAGCTGGGTGCAACGCTGGACGGCGGGCGTGGTCTTCGACGACAACGTGTTTTCCCAAGTCGCGGAACCGGAGCTCCCGCCCGCTGTGCCCCCCGATCGCAAGCTCGTGTACCCGTTCCTGGGCTTCGAGGTTCTCGAAGATCATTTCGAGACGTCGCAGAACACCAACCAGATCGACCGCTCGGAGGACTTCTACCTCGGCACCCGGGTCGCCGCGAGCCTCGGCTGGTCGGACACATCCTTCGGCGCCGACCGCGACGCGCTCGTGTTTGCTGCCGACGGCAATCACAGCATCGGGTCACTGAACTCGAAGGCACTGCTGCTGTCCGCGCGCTTCAACGGCCGCCATGAAGACGGCGATTTCGAGGATACGAAACTCGGGGTGACCGGCACCTACTACTGGAAACAGTCGGACAAGCGGCTGTTCTACGTGGGCGCCGACGCCACGATCGGTCACAACCTCGATCCCGATGACGTCGTCGAAATCGGCGGCGACAGCGGCCTGCGCGGCTACCCGCTGCGGTACGAAGCCGGCGACTCGAGTCTCGTCGTCAGCGTCGAGCAACGCTACTACACGGACTGGTACCCCTGGCGGCTGTTCCGGGTGGGCGGCGCGGTATTCGCCGATGTCGGCCGTGTCTGGGGCCCCGATCCCCTCGGCATCGAGAACAGCGGCTGGCTGAAGGATGTCGGAATCGGGCTCAGGCTCGCGCCGACGCGCCTCGGCACGAACAAGGTCATCCACATCGACATCGCGTTCCCGCTGGACGGGGACGACGACATCGACAGTGTGCAGGTACTGGTCGAGGCGAAACGGAGCTTCTAGGCCCGGGCCCGCTTACTGGCTGCAAAGAAAACGGGTCTTTTCCTTTGCGTCCGCAAGTTCCGCGGCGTATTCCTTCTCCGTCAGCACGTGACGTTTGCCGTTTTCGTCCGTGCGGTACAGCGCCGGCGCATTCTCGTAGGACTCGAGAATCTCGGTGGCACGCTGGCAGTTGTGGGCCACGACCGCTTCGCGCTGCGCGCGCTCGTCCGCGGTTTCCCCCGGGTATGCCGGTTCATCCGCCGACGCACCCGACGATGCCACGTCGTCCAGCGAACCGCTCGAATGCCAGACGAGCTGCACGCGGATCGCGTTCTCGTGGTCCGGCTTATCGCTGTAGAAGGACTTGCCCTGCTCGTCGCTCCAGGTCCAGATGGCCCGGTTCGAATCGACGTAGTGGGTATTGCCCTCGGCATCCACCCAACGCCACACGTCGGCGCGGGCAGCCGACGACAGCGCAAGCATGAGTGCCAGGAATATCAGGACATTGCGTGTCATACCGCCTCCTTCATGCCGCGTATTATCGACGGAATGACCGCTGGCCGGCGTTGATTGGGGTCACAAAATGCCGAGAAACCCGCGGGGCGGAAGCATCGCGCATCCCGACTGCCGCACGCTGCGGAGTGTGCGAAGATAGCGCGCCATGAATCTCGGAATCACCGATCGACTCCGCCCGCTGCTCGACGACGTGCAGGCGTTCATTCGCGAACGCGTCGAACCCGTCGATGCCGAGTTCCTGGCCGAGGTGGGCGTCGGCAGCCCGTGGACACTGACCGACCGGCAGAAGGCGATTCTCGTCGAACTGAAGACCGCGGCGAAGGCATCCGGACTCTGGAACTTCTGGCTCACCGACAGCGAACGCGGCAGCGGCCTTTCCACCGTGGAGTACGCCTACATCGCCGAGGCCACCGGCCGCAGCCATCTCGCGGCCGAGGCGTTCAACTGCAGCGCGCCCGACACCGGCAACATGGAGGTGCTGGAGCGCTACGGCACGCCCGCCCAGAAAGCGCAATGGCTCGAACCCCTGCTCTCGGGCGAGATCCGTTCCGCGTACGCCATGACGGAACCGGACGTCGCGTCGTCCGACGCGACGAATATCGCGACGACGGCCGTGCTCGACAATGGCGAGTGGGTGATCAACGGCGAGAAGACCTACATCTCGGGCGCCGGCGACGAGCGCTGCAGGATCCTGATCTGCATGGTGCGCACGGACGCGGACGCGGCGAAGCACGCACAGCACTCGCAGATCCTGGTGCCGATGGACACGCCGGGTGTCGAGGTCGTGCGCGGCATGCAGGTGTTCGGGAACGAGGACGCGCCACACGGGCACATGCACCTGCGGCTCACCGACGTCCGGGTGCCGGAAGACAACGTCATCCTCGGCCCGGGCCGCGGCTTCGAGGTCGCGCAGGGCCGGCTCGGCCCGGGACGGATCCATCATTGCATGCGCGCGATCGGCGTCGCGGAGCGTGCGCTGGCGCTGATGTGCCGTCGCGGGTTGTCGCGCAAGGCATTCGGCAAGCCGCTCGCCAGTCTGGGTGGCAACCACGAGCGCATCGCGCAGGCGCGCATCGACATCGACATGGCGCGGTTGCTGACACTGCAGACGGCCTGGGTGATCGACACGCAGGGTGTACGGAGCGCGCGCGTCTGGATCTCGAAGATCAAGGCCGCGGTGCCGAACGTCGCACTGCGCATCATCGACGACGCGATCCAGATGCACGGCGCGGCCGGCCTGTCGCAGGACTTCCCGCTGGCCGCCATGTACGCTGCCACGCGCACGCTGCGCCTGGCCGACGGGCCGGACGAGGTGCACCGGTTCGTCGTCGCCCGCGACGAACTCGGCAAGTACGCCTGAGCCGTGCCGACGAAGACCCCCGAATCGGAGTTCCGGAAGCTCGTCGGCCGCGCGCTGGAACCGTCGTCGTGGCTGAAAATCACACAGGAACGCATCAACCAGTTCGCTGACGCGACGAACGATCACCAGTTCATTCATGTCAGCCGCGTGAAGGCAGCGTTCACACCGTTTCGCAAGCCGATCGCGCACGGATTCCTGTCGCTGTCGCTGCTCACCTACCTGAATGCCGAGAACGCCGTCGTACCCGAAAACCTGAAGATGGTCGTCAACTATGGCTCCGACCGGCTGCGTTTCCTCGCGCCTGTCAAGGTCGGCAAGCGCGTGCGCTCGCACCAGAGGATCGTGTCGATCACGGAAAAGCGGCCGGGCCAGCTGCTCGTGAAGACTGACGTGAGCGTCGAAATCGAGGGCGAGGACAAGCCGGCGCTCGTCGCCGAGATGCTCGCACTGTACTACGTCGGCTGACAGAGCCGCCGATCAAGGAGAGCCCATGCGCGCCCTCGTGTGCAACGCCTACGGACCACCGGACGATCTCGTCGTCGAGGACCGGCCGGACCTCGAACCCGGCCCGGGCGAAGTCGCCGTAGACGTCGTCGCCGCGGCCATCAACTTCCCGGATCTGCTCGTGATCGCAGGCCAGTACCAGGACAAGACGCCGCCGCCGTTCGTTCCGGGCAACGAAGCCGCCGGCACCGTTGCGTCCGTTGGCGAGGGCGTGACGGGTCTCGCGGCCGGCGACCGCGTCATTGTCATGCCGCGCGGCGGCGCATTTGCCGAACGCTGCGTGGTCGACGCGTCGAAGGTCGTGCCGATGCCGGGACGACTCGACTACGAGCAGGCCGCCGCGTTCGGCGTGGTGTACGGGACCAGCTACCATGGGTTGCGGCAATCGGCGCGACTGGGGGCCGGGGAATCCCTGCTCGTCCTCGGCGCCGGCGGCGGCGTCGGGCTGGCCGCGGTCGAACTGGGCAAAGTCATGGGCGCCCGGGTCATCGCAGCCGCCAGCAGCGCGGCAAAGCTCGACGCCGCGAGAGCAGCCGGTGCGGACGAGACCGTTGATTACGCGCAGGAGGACCTGCGCGAGGCTGTCCGGCGCCTGACGGACGACCGGGGCGTCGACGTCGTCTACGACCCGGTCGGCGGCGACCTGGCTCAGCAGGCGCTGCGCGGACTGTCCTGGCACGGGCGCTACCTTGTGGTCGGCTTCGCGAGCGGCGACATTCCGGCTTTCCCCGCAAACATCGCACTCCTCAAGGAAGCCAGTATCATCGGCGTCTGGTGGGGAACCTGGCTCGCGCGTCACCCGGACGAGCACCGGGCCAACCTGCGCGAACTGCTGGCCTGGATAAACGATGGAACGATTGCGCCGAAAGTTACCGAGACCTACGCACTGGACGACTTCCGCCGGGCGTTTCACCGCATCGCATCGCGCGAGGCCGTGGGCAAGGTGGTGCTGCGCCTGCGCGACTGACGGCGACGGGGCGGTGCCGGCGTGAACTACCTGTGGAGCACGCTCGCCCTCGTGGGCGGCCCGTTCATCTACGCCTGGGGACGGCGCCAGCCGGTCTTGAAGCAATTGCTCGACGGTTTCGTCCTCGTGGCGGTCGCCGGCATCGTGTGCGTCAATATCATCCCGGACGCGCTGGACAACGGCGGCCTGCTCGCGGCACTGGCACTGGCTGCCGGACTGGTATTCCCGGTCGGCGTCGAACACGCGTTCCGGCGCTCGGCGCACGAGGCACACGTGTTCATCGTCGTGCTTGCCGCCGCCGGGCTGATCGTGCACGCGCTGCTGGACGGCATCGCCCTGCTGCCGACGCTGGGCGCCGGCGGCGCGGGATCCCCGTCATCCGGAAACGCGCTGGCGCTCGGCGTCATCCTGCACCGGCTGCCGGTCGGCATGGCGTTGTGGTGGTCGGTTCGCCCGGCGTTCGGCTTGCCGGCGACGATCGCCACGTTCGCGCTCGTCATCGCAGCAACCGCGGCATCGTACTTTTTCGGGGGACCGGTCGTCGCACTCGCGGAGGCGCCGCGGCTCGCGCTGTTCCAGGCCTTCGTCGCGGGCTCTCTCGTGCACGTCGTGGCGTTCGGCGTGAACCACCGCCATGACCGCGACGAGCCGTTCGTACCGGCCGACAACTGGGGCTTTCGTGCCGGGATCCTGCTCGGCATGTTCGTCGTGTTCGCGGTACCCCACCTGCACTAGAGGAGCGACGATGAAGAAGACGCTGCGCGGATTGTTGCTGGCCGCAATTCTTCCGGCACCGATGATCGCTGCCGCCGAAGCGGACGAGGATCCGTTCCTCTGGCTCGAAGACGTCCAGGACGAAGCGGCCCTCGACTGGGTCCGCGAGCGCAACGCGCGCACGTTTGCCGAACTGCGCGACAACCCGGTCTTCGACACGCTGTATGCCGAAGCCTTCGCGATCATGACGTCCGACTCGCGGCTGCCGAAAGGGAAAATCATCGGCGACGAGTACCACGACTTCTGGCAGGACCAGGCGCACGTGCGCGGCGTCTGGCGGCGCACACCGATCGCTGCACTGGCGCGCGGCGAACCGGCGTGGGAGACCGTCCTCGACTTCGACCGCCTCGCGGCGAGCGAGAATGAAAACTGGGTCTACAAAAACATTGACTGCACCGGCGGCGAACGCGGCCGGTGCCTCGTCGCGATGTCGCGCGGCGGCAAGGACGAGTCTGTCTGGCGGGAGTTTTCCCTGGCCGAGCGCACGTTCGTGGACGGCGGCTTCGTCACGCCGGAGGCGAAGAACTGGGTCGCTTGGGCGGCCCCCGATACCCTGGTCATTGCAACGGACTTCGGGCCGGAGAGCCTGACGTCGTCCGGCTACCCGCGCGAGGCGCGCCTGTGGCGCCGCGGTACGCCGCTTGCCGACGCGCCATCGCTGTTCAAGGCCGACCAGGACGATACGCTGCTCGCCCCGCAGGCCTACACGAGCGGGGACACGACGCGGACGTTCCTGTTCCGCCTGCATGCCGACTGGAACGAGATCGACATTCACGCGGTGCGAGGTAATGAAGCCGGCGAACGCCTGCCGTTGCCGGCCAGGGTCCTGGCACAGGGAATGGTCGGACACGACCTGGTCCTCCTGCTGAAGGAACCGTGGACGACGGGCGACGTCACCCATGCGGCCGGCGACGTGGTCGCATACGACGTCGAGTCCGGCAAGGTCCAGCGCATCTACGCGCCGGGCCCGTCGGAGGCGATCGACGAGGTCGAGGCGGGCGCGGGCGGCGTGTACCTGCAGTTGCTCGACGACGTGGTCGGCCGGATCCGGCGCGTCATGCCCTCGCCCGACGGCTGGCAGGCCGTCGACATCCCGGTGCCCGACAACGGGGTGGCGCGGCTCGCGGGCTCCAGCGCGTCGCGCGCCGACCTGTTCGTAACCTTCGAGAGCGCTATCCAGCCGTCGACGATGTACTACGTCGACGCCGACAATCGCCTGCGCGACGTACTGCACACGGCGCCGCTGTACGACGCCGCCGGCGTGGTCATTCGCCAGCGCTTCGCGACCAGCGCCGACGGGACCCGCGTGCCCTACTTCCTGGTCGGACGCGAAGACGTCATCGAGCGGGGCGACGCGCCGACAATCCTGTATGGCTACGGCGGCTTCCTGGTGCCGACGCTCCCCGTCTACTACGAAGACCCGTCGCGGCCGCAGCACGGCGCACTGGCCGGCTCGATGTGGATCTCGCGCGGCGGTCTGCTCGCCCTGTCGAACATCCGCGGCGGCGGCGAATACGGGCCGCGCTGGCACCAGGCCGCGATGCGCGACCAGCGTCAGCGCGCGTTCGACGATTTCATCGCCGTGGCCGAGGACATGATCGACGCGGGCATCACGTCGCCTGCGCGGCTGGGCGCTCTCGGCCGCTCCAACGGCGGTCTGCTGCTTGGCGCGGCGCTCACGCAGCGCCCGGACCTGTTCGCTGCGTTCGACATCGGTGTGCCGCTGCTCGACATGCGGCGCTACAACAAGCTGCTCGCCGGATCGAGCTGGATGGGCGAGTACGGCAACCCGGACGTAGCGGAAGACTGGGCATTCATCCGCGAATATTCGCCCTACCAGAACCTCGAGCGCGGCAAGGATTATCCGCGCGTGCTGTTCTACACGTCGACGCTCGACGACCGGGTGCACCCCGGTCACGCACGCAAGATGGCGGCGGCGCTGGAGGCGCTCGGGCACGCGCCGTTCTATTACGAGAACATCGAAGGCGGCCACGGCGGCACGGCGAACCAGGACCAGCTCGCCATGCGCACAGCGCTGGAGTACGCCTACTTCGTCCGGATGCTGATGCCGGCTGCCTGGGACCGGCAGGACGATTAAACGGAGCCGTACATGACCGAACTGCGCCGGTCGCATGAACCCTGCAAGGGAACGACGTGACGACCGACAGCGTGGAACTCACCCGCCTCGCAGACCACCGTTCCATCGGCATCACCCTCCTGCCACTTGCGCATGGAGCCGGTTTCGCGTTCCGCGTCGCGGTTTGCTAAGGTCGGGTCTCGCGAAATCATCGTCCCGCCTTCAGGGCGGCAGACCCGCCGAGTCAGGCACGAACGTCCGGAGACCAGCAATGACACAAGCCAAGCGCGGCGACACGGTCCGCATCCACTATACCGGCAAGCTCAGCGACGGTACGCAGTTCGACAGTTCCGCCGGCAAGGATCCGCTGGAGTTTGCGCTGGGCAGCGGCCAGGTCATTCCGGGTTTCGACGACGCCGTCGACGGCATGAACGTCGGTGACAGCAAGACCGTCACGATTCCGCCGGAGCAGGCCTACGGCCAGAAACACGAACAGCTGATCCAGGACGTGCCGAAACAGGCCCTGCCGGACAACATCACGCCGGAGGTGGGCATGCAGCTGCAGAGCAAGTCGCCGGACGGTCGCGTCCTGCACCTCGTTGTGACGAACGTCGGTGACGACACGATCACCGTCGACGGCAATCATCCGCTGGCGGGCGAAGACCTGACGTTCGACATCGAGCTGGTCAGCATCGCCGGGGCCGGCTGACGCGTCAGTCGCCGTTCGCCATCTCGCCGAGACGCGAACGCACGCTCCACAGCTCCGGAAAGAACTGCAGGTCCAGCGCCTTCTTCAGGAACTCCACGCCGCTGGTGCCGCCGGTGCCTCGGCTCCACCCGATGATGCGTTGCACGGTCTTCATGTGACTATAGCGCCACATCTGGAACTCGTACTCGAGATCCACGAGTTTCTCCGCCAGTTCGTAGAGATCCCAGTGCTCCGAGGTCGACGTGTACACCCGGGCCCAGGCCGCCTCGACGGCCGGCGAAGCCTCGTACGGCTGCGTCCAGTCGCGCTCGAGCCGATCAGCCGGCATGTCGAAACCGCGATCCGCCAGCAGACGGAGACACAGATCGTAGAAGCTGGGTGACTCCAGTGCCACCTGCAGTCGCTTGTAGCGCTCCGGGCGCTTCCGGTGCACCTCCATCAGCGCCGCATTCTTGTTGCCGAGCAGGTACTCGATCTCACGGTACTGGAACGACTGGAAGCCGGAACTCTGGCCCAGCGCGGCACGGAAGCTCAGGTAATCGGACGGCGTCATCGTCGACAGCACGTTCCAGCTCTGCCTGAGCTGCCCCTGGATGCGCGACAGGCGCGCCAGCATCTTGAAGGCCGCGTCGAGATTGTCCGCGCGGACCTCGCGCATTGCCGCGTGCAATTCGTGCAGGCACAGCTTCATCCACAGTTCCGACGCCTGGTGGATGATCATAAACAGCATTTCGTCGTGCGCGTCTGTGCGCAGATCCTGGCAGTCGAGCAGCTTGTCGAGCGACAGGTAACCGCCGTAGGTGATGTCCTGGTCCCAGTAGATCTGTTCCTTGCTGAGATCGCGCGGGTCGACGTCGTGGCGGGGTTCAGCGGACTTTTTCATGGGTCGGGTACCGGGAGTGGCCAGGCAGCACGGTTCCGGCGCCGCGCCGTTCCTGCAAATGGCCGCACATGATAGCGACTATTGTTGACCCCGTCGCGGCAGACTGGAATCCTTTATTCCCCCTCAACACTGCCGGCAAACGGAGTGCCCCATGCGCCAGATTCTTTCCACCCTCGCCCTGCTCAGCTGCGCTGCGCCGTCCCTCGCGGGCTGGCAGCTCGACGCGGACGGCTCGCACCTCGCGTTCACGACGATCAAGGCCAATACGGCCGCCGAGGTGCACACGTTCGGCAAACTCTCCGGCAGGATCGACGACGGCGGCGGCGCGACGCTGTCGATCGTCCTGGACAGCGTGAATACGGCCATCGAGATTCGCGACGAGCGCATGCGCGAGTTGCTGTTCGAGACGGCCACCTATCCGGCGGCGGCAGTTGCGGTCGACATCGATCCCGCGGCGCTCGAGGCGATCGAGCCCGGCGGCAGCGTGTCGCTGACCGTCGAGGCGTCGTTGTCGCTGCACGGCACGACGACGCCGCTGACCGCCCAGCTCTCGGTAGCCCGCCTGTCGGTCGACCGGCTGCTGGTGACGACCGAGAAGCCGGTCATCGTGAATGCGAGCCAGGTCGGCCTGGCGGATGGCGTCGAAAAGCTCCGCGAGGTCGCCGGGCTGCCCAGCATCAGCCCCGCGGTGCCGGTAACGTTCCTGCTGGTGTTCGAGAGGAACTGAGCGGGAAGCTACTGCAGCGCGCCATCGGTGATCCATTGGCGGATCACGTCGATCGTCGCTTGCGGCAGCATGCCGGTCGGCGGCATCACGCCCACGTTGCCCGTGTTCTCCAGCTTGTGGACGAGGTAGCTGTTGTCGGGATCGCCCGGCGTGACACGCATCAACATCGCGTCCCCCACGCTCGCGACATTGACCAGCGTCGCGTGAGTCGTTGCCGTGTCCGTGAAATCGATGCCCACCGCCGCGGCCGACCCGGCCGGATTGTGACAACCGGCGCATGACGGCGCGAAGACATTCGCGTGAATATCGGCCAGCGTGGGCTGGATGACCACCGGCGTGGCAACGGAGAACTGCGCGACGAAGTTGCCGCCGGCAATGCCGTTGCCCGAGGGGAACGTCCCGGAAAACTCGCCGTCCAGCGCATTCGCATCCTGGTCCATGATGAAAGAGGCCCCGGCGCCGGCCAGCACGACCCGGTAGGTATCGTCAGCCAGCGCCTGGCCGCCCAGGTCGAAGACCGCACTGGCGGGGTTCGACCCCGGAACGGTAATCGACGCGGCCACCACGTTGACCTCGTTGCCATCGTTGAAGCTCGCATCACCGCCGCTGGCCCGCAGGACGAATGTCGCCGCATTGACGGTCGATGCATCGAGGTCACGGTCGAAGCCGGCCACGACCTGCGTCGGCGAGGCATCGAGGACGGCAGCCGGCGCCGGTGAGAGCGATGCCACGCGAATCGGGGCCGCGGGCTGCACCGTGTCGTCGACCGCGCCGTCGGTGATCCACTGGCGAATGACGTCGATGTCGGCCTGGTCGAGCGCACCTGTCGGCGGCATCTGGCCGCCGGACGCGGCCGTTCCTTCGAGCTTCTGGACCAGGTAACTCATGTCCGGATTGCCCGGCGCCACACGCTGGATGCCGGGATCCTGGGAACTCGGCATGCCGACCAGCATGGCATGGCTGTTGGCAACTTCGAGGTTGAGGTCCGCCGGCGGATTCGCGCCCGAGTGGCAGCTCGCGGTCGCGCAGGTCGGCGTAAAGACCGCCGCCTGGATCTCGGAGAACACCGGGCCGAAGTTCGGACCGGCCGGGGGTGGCGGATCCGGCGGGTTGGGCGGCGGGGCCGGGGGCGGCGCGTTCTCGTAGAACGACGACGCGGCTTCGTCGTAGGTCTGGACGTCGCAGCCGGCCGCGATCAGGGCGACCAGCGCCGCACAGGCAATGCAGACCGGGCGTAGTCTCGCAATCCGTTTCGACATTGCGGGTCCATCGATTCGACAGCTCTTGATCGCACGATGGTAGCCGCTGCAGGGCGGCAAAACGGGACGTGCGTCACAGTAATCGACGCACGCCCCGTTCCCGGGTGTCAGCTAGCGGATATAGCCCAGCTTCTCGAGCGTAATCAGGATCCGGTGCGCCGCGAGATCCGGCGACAATTCCCCGGTGTCGATGACGATCTCGGCGTTCTCCGGTGCCTCGTACGGATCGTCGATCCCGGTGAATCCCTTGATGATGCCGGCGCGCGCCTTGGCGTACAGCCCCTTGCGGTCGCGCGCTTCGCACACCTCGATCGGCGTCGATACCCAGGTCTCCAGGAAGCCGCCGTACGGCGTGATCATTTCCCGCACCTGCCGCCGCGTCGTGGCGTACGGTGCGATCGGCGCGCAGATTGCGATGCCGCCATTCTTCGTGATCTCGCTCGCAACGTAACCGATGCGCTGGATGTTCAGGTCGCGGTGCTCCTTGGAGAACGTCAGTTCACTCGAGAGATTCTTGCGCACGACGTCGCCATCCAGCAACGTGACCGGCCGCGAACCGTCCTCGAGCAGCTTGACCATCAGCGCGTTCGCGACAGTCGACTTGCCGGAACCCGACAGGCCCGTGAAGAAGACCGTGAACCCCTGCTTGTGCTTCGGCGGGTGCGCGCGGCGCAGTTCCTCGACGACTTTCGGGTACGAGAACCACTCCGGGATATCGAGGCCTTCCTGCAGGCGCCGGCGGAACTCGGTACCGGACAGGTTCAGCACCTTGTCGGTGGGCTCCGTCTCGTCCGCGGCCAGGTACTCGGCCTTGTTCTCGACGTAGACCATCATCTTGAACGGGACCATCGTGATGTCCAGCTCTTCCTCGTGCTTCCGGAACAGTTCCTGGGCATCGTAGGGCCCGTAGAACGGGTTCCCGTCGCGGTCGTTGCCGGGGCCGGCGTGGTCGCGACCCACGATGAAGTGCGTGCAGCCGTAGTTCTTGCGGATGATCGCGTGCCAGACAGCCTCCCGCGGCCCAGCCATACGCATCGCGAGATTCAGCAGGCTGAGCTGCGTCGTCTGCTCGGGATACTGTTCCAGCACGTGCTCATAGCAGCGGACCCGGGTGAAATGGTCGATGTCGCCCGGCTTCGTCATGCCGACGACCGGGTGGATCAGCAAGTTCGCCTCGGCCTCACGCGCGGCACGGAACGTGAGCTCCTGGTGGGCACGGTGCAGCGGATTGCGGGTCTGGAACGCCACGATCTTGCGCCAGCCGAGCTTGCGGAAGCGGCCACGCAGCTCGGACGGCGTGTCACGCAGCAGCTTGAAATCGTAGTAGGTCGGCGGCTCGATCCCGTAGACGCGCCCGCCAACGTACACCGGGTGCGTCGAGTTCTTCAGGTACGCGACTGCCGGGTGCGTGTCGTCGGTGGTGCCGTAGACGCGCTCCGCCTCGCTGTCGAGGTCCGGGCGCCAGATGTCTTCGACATCCATCGTCGCGAGCAATACGCCCTCCTGGTCGCGAAGCGCGAGCTTCTCGCCCTTCTCCAGAGTGCCTGCGAACGCCTCGCTGACGTCGAGCGTGATCGGCATCGGCCAAAGGACGCCGCTCTCGAGCCGCATCTCGTCGCAGACGCGCTCGTAGTCGCCCTCCTTCAGGAAGCCGTCGAGCGGCGAGAACGCACCGTTCATCAGCAGATCGAGATCGCAGATCTGGCGTTGCGTCAGGTCCCAGGACTTGTAGTCCTTGGCGAGGAGTTTCTCTTCGTCCGCTTTCCCTTCGGCGAGATACAGCTCTTTCAGCTCTCCGCCGTGCGGCTCTTTGAATGCACCCATGATGATTTCCTTGCAGTTTCGGTTGAATGAATAACGTGAATGGTTCGCGTCAGCGCGCGAATCCGTGCAGCAGCAGGTCCGTGCATTTCCGCGTCAGGTCGAACAGGTCGAGGTCGGGCTCCCGCACGATGTGATCGCCCCAAGCGTTGCAGATGCCGATGACGGTCTGGGCGGCAAAGTGGCTGTCCACGTCCGCGCGGACGACGCCGTCGGCAATCGCCTGGTCGAAAATGCCTTCGAGATGCTCGCGGTAGGCAGAACCGAGTTCCTTCAGGTTCCGGCGCTTCTCCGGCGGCAGGTAGAGCCGCTCGTCGTTGTAGACCTTGAGCGCCTCGTTCGTCGAGCGGTAACTCGACAAATGTGACGTCACCGTCGCGAACAGCTTGGCTTCGAAAGGCTGTCCGTCGGCCGCGATGCGCTCCATCCGCTGCACGTAGTCACGTATGCCGTACAGGCACACCTCGAGCAACGCGTCCTCCTTGGACCGGAAATAGTAGTAGAGGCTGCCCTGCTGCACGCCGAGACGGGCGGCGATGTCCTTCGTGCTGGCGCCGTGGTAGCCCTTGCTGGCGAACTCCGCCGCCGCGGCTTTCACGGCCTCGGCCTTCTGTTCATCGTAGCGGGATCGGGACGGCGCATTCATGCTCGGGCTTGGACCGGCGAATCGAACCGCGGAGTCTATAGGTCTATAGAAACCAGAGCAATACTCCTGAGAAAATTCTATTAAGCACTGATTTTACTTAATTCTTGCTATCACTTGTTCTATAGAGAAATTGAGCGCGGCCGGGCAGCACGATCCGAACGGCAATCGATTAAATGAGAATCGTTTGCGGTTGCGACAGCGTCCTATTAGCATTCGCATTTTCGACTGACCCACCTGAGCCCTGTCGTCATGCGCCTTCACCGAGCCATTGTCCCGCTTGCCTTGCTGTTCGCCCTTCCGGTGCAGGCGCAAACGCCGTCCCTGGAAGAGGTCTGGGCCATCGTCCAGCAGCAACAGCGCGAGATCGACGCGTTGAAACAGCAGCTCGCAACGGCCGAGGCGGAACTCGCCGAGGCAGATCGCCAGATCGAGGCCACCGGCGATTACGTGGAGTCGCTCAGCGTGTCGACGGCCGTCGAATCCGCCACTCACATCGGCGGCTACGGCGAGGTCCACTACAACAACCTCGATGCCGATGACTCCGCGAACGATCTCGACCAGGTCGACTTCCACCGCTTCGTCCTGTTCTTCGGCCACGATTTCACGGACAAAGTCCGGTTCTTCTCCGAGTTGGAACTCGAACACTCGCTCGCCGGCGACGGCGCTCCCGGCGAGGTCGAACTCGAGCAGGCCTACGTCGAGTTTCTGCTGAGCGACACGCTGAGCGCCAAGACCGGCCTGTTCCTGTTGCCGATCGGCCTGCTCAACGAGACGCACGAGCCGCCGACGTTTTACGGTGTCGAGCGCAACTCCGTCGAAAGCGTCATCATCCCGTCGACCTGGTGGGAAGCCGGCGCGGCACTGACGGGCCACAACGACGCGGGCCTGAGCTGGGACCTCGCCCTGCACTCGGGCCTGGCCATGCCGACGAGCGGCGGCAGCGCGTTCCGCGTGCGCAGCGGCCGCCAGAAAGTCGCCGAGGCGCTCGCGAGCGACCCGGCGGTCACCGCGCGGGTCGGCTACACCGGCATCCCCGGCCTGTCCGTCGCGGCAAGCGTCCAGTACCAGTCGGATCCGAGCCAGGTCGCCGGCGACGGCCTCGATTCCGGCCTCCTCTTCGAGACACATGCGGCGTATTCGGTCGGCGGATTCTCGTTGACGGGCCTGTATGCGCGCTGGGAGTTCGACGGTACCGCGGTCGAGGCGGCCGGCGCCGATACCCAGACGGGCTGGTACGTCGAGCCCAGTTACCGAATCGCGACGGACGGCCGCTGGGGATTCTACGGGCGTTACGAGGACGTCGAGGGAGCGCGTACACAGGACCAGTACTCGCAATGGGAGCTCGGATTCAACTACTGGCCGATCGACGACGTGGTGTTGAAATTCGACTGGCGATCGCGGGATCACGCAGTGTCCGCGGAGTCCGGCCGCGACTTCGACGGTTTCGATCTCGGCGTCGGCTACCAGTTCTGACGAGGCTTCCACAGGGTGCGTCGTTTCCTCGCCGGCTTGCTGCTCCTCGTTGCCATCCACGCAGGTGGTGACGCGCGCGCCGAGGCGGGTGAATACCTGACGCGCGAAGCCTTTCTCGAGGCCGCGCTCGCGACCGCGGAACCCGCGTCCGACGTCGTGTGGCTGGACGAGGCACTGCGTAATCGCGCGGCGGACATCCTGGGCCACGACCCCGGTATGCTGCGCGCCCGTTACTGGTATGCTGCGGGTCGCACGGCGTGGGTGTTCGACGAGATCGGCAAGGAGCGGCCCATCACCATGGGCGTCGTCATCGAGAACGGGACGATCCGGGACTTCCGCGTGCTGACGTTCCGGGAGAGCCGCGGTTGGGAAATCCGCTACGCATTCTTTACACGCCAGTTCGACGGGCTCGGCCTCGACCGGGACGGCGAACTCGACGCCACGATCGACAGTATCTCGGGCGCCACGCTGTCCGTCCGGGCCGCCAGGCGGGTCGCGAACCTGGCGCTCGTGTTCGATGATGTCGCGCGACGCACGAATACCGAGATCGCCTCGGCAAGGTAAGCGCTGGTTTCGACGCCTGCACCGCGTGCTCGGCATCGCCTCCTGCGTCTTCCTGTTGCTGATCGCCCTCACCGGCTTTGCGCTCAATCACGCGGATCGCTTCTCCCTGTCGCAGCGCTCCGCGGCATTGCCGTTCATCGTGGCGCTCTACGGCGTCGACGCCCCCCCGATCGACGCCGCCTACGCAACCGCTGAGCGGGTGGTCGCGCTGGCCGGCGGCTTCGTCGCTGTCGACGGAAACGTCGTCGCGGAGACTCACGGCCTGCTGGGCGCCGTGGACGTACGCGATGGACTGCTCGTCGTGACGGCCGACGAACTTCTCCTGTTCACACCGGAGGGCATGCTCGTCGAGCGGGCATCACCCGCACTCCCTGCCAGCGCGCGGCGGCTCGGCAGCGACGGCGACTCCGCCGTCGTCGACGCCGGCTCCGTTCGCTTCGTCGTCGATACGGGAACCATGACGCTGCGACCAGCCGCCGCGTCGCTGCGGGAACCCGGCTGGGCGAAACCCGCGGTCGTCTCCGACGAGCAAGCACGGCAGATCGGCAACGCGGTACTCGGACGGACACTCAATTGGTCGCGCGTGTTGAATGACGTGCACAGCGGTCGCGTGCTGCCGGGCGCCGGGCCGTTCATCGCCGACCTGGCCGCGTTGTGCCTCGTCTACCTGGCCGTGAGCGGCCTGTACCTGGGACTCCGCCGCAACCGCTGATGCGCGGTCTACTGGACGCGTCGCCAGACCTCGACCTGCTCCGCCGCGCCCTCGATGATGATCTCGCCGATCTTGCACGGCGCGACGCCGTTCGTGTCGTCGCAGGATTCCAGGGTCGCCAGCCGTTCCTGGTGCGACAGCCGTGCCGTGCTCGTCGCGGGCTCCTCGACGGCCGGCGCCTGCCAGCCTTCCTCGCCGGACAGTGCCGTCGACGCCGCCGACAAGGTCGGGAAGACCTCTCTTTCGCTCGCCGACGGCGCACAGCCGGACCGGCCGCGGTCGACGATCACATTGTCAGACGCGGACTTGAGGTCGATCAGTTGCTCCAACGCGAACTCGCAGTCCGCACGCGTCAGGAACCGCAGTTCGAACTGCGTCTCCTGGCAAACGGTCTTGCCCGCCGGTGCTACGCACTCGGCCAGCGTCAGCACGAAAACCTGTATCCAGCCGGTATCCATGAACTCGCTCCTTGTCACGGTTTGCCCGGCGCGGCATGCAGCCGGAGCCGGAGACCCGTTGTTGGGGTTTCGCACTCATTATCCGCGTGCCCGAAGCGCTTGCAATCCGCGCGGCCGATTATGTGAAATCCGGACGGCGACACCGGACGGCCGGCCCGCGCGCGGCGCGGACCGGCCTTGCCCGCTTCACTCGCCGCCCGTACGCGTGATGTCGAAGCGCGACGGCAACGGCCCGCCGGTCGCGACACAGACCGAGCGGTATTCGCGCAATACCGATCCGCCGGCCGATTCACGGACCGTGGTCTCGATACCGATCTTGTAGCCGACCGTGCGCCGTTTCGTCGAAACAACCTCGTGGCGAACCTCGCCGGCGCCCCGGTAGTCCGCCCGGTCGCGTACCGCCGCGACGCACATGTCGATGTCGCGCTGCGGCGGGTCCGCGACGAAGCCGATGGCCGCGGCGGGGCTCGCGGCATACAGCGACGCCAGCACCGCGCCGGTGATGGCGCCCCGGATTTGCGCATTTCTGATCGTGATTTTCATAGCCTTTTACCTCTCCCGTGTCGGGGCGAATCTCTCCGCCCGTGATGTTGAACAGAACATTCATTCTGTTTTGAGCCCAACCCTGCTTGCTGCAGGGGTTTGCCGTCAGTCTTACAGAATACTCATTCTGTTTTACCCAAAAAAAATGCCGCCGGATCAGGCGGCCATCGACGCGAGCGTCTGATCGACGATCGCCTCCAGCGCGTCGCGGCGAAAGCCGGCCCGCGCCAGAACCGCGAGTCCGAACATCGTGCTTGTCAGCAGGTCACCCGCGGCACGCACGTCCAGGTCGGCGCGCACATCCCCGTTGCGCTGCGCGTTGCCGAGCCCGATGGAAAACGTTTTCGCCATGCGTCCCATGAATTTCTGGAGCACGTCCCGGATGTCCTCGTTGCCGGGCGCCAGTTCCATGGATGTGTGGATGAACAGGCAGCCGCGTTCCGCGTCCTTGCAACACATCTCGTCGATGCGCTCCGTGAAGATCCGGCGGATCGACGCCATCGACGCATCCTCGTCGAGAAGGCGCAGGAACGAGCGCTTGCCCATCCGTTCGGCAAACGTATCGAGCGCCTTTTCGAACAACTCGCGCTTGTTGCCGAACGTGCCATACAGGCCGTAGCGGCTCACGCCGGTCGCCTGCACGATGTCCTCCATCGAGGTCTCCGCGTAGCCGCGCGCGGCGAACAGGTCCACGACCTTGCCGAGCGCGACGTCCGGATCGAATGCCCGAGTTCTCGCCATGTGAAACAGAATATGCGTTCTGTTTTAGTCTGTCAACCCCGGTCGGGGATCCCGCGGCTCAGCGGGTGGCGTCGGACAGCAGCGCGTCCCGCAGCTCCTCTTCGAGGCGCTCGGTCTCGTGAGCGCGGGCCCGGGCGAAGCGCGCGAGCAGCAGGTACAGCACGGGCGTGAGATAGAGGGTGAACGCGGCGGCGATGCCGAGCCCGCCGAACACGACCCAGCCGATCGATTCCCGCGCCTCCGCGCCGGCACCAATGCCGAGGATCAACGGCAGACCGCCCAGGACGGTGGAGATCATCGTCATCGCGACCGGGCGCAGGCGAATCGCGGCGCCCTGCTCGATCGCGTCACGCACCGGCAGGCCCTCGTCGCGCAACTGGTCCGCGAACTCCACGAGCAACACGCTGTTCTTGGCCATGAGCCCGATCAGCAACACCAAACCGATCTGCGAATAGATGTTGAGAGAGGTCCCGGTGAGCCACAACGCGACGATCGCGGACGCGATGCCGAACGGGACGATCAACGTGACGACGACGGCGGACGTAAAGCCCTCGAACTGCGCGGCGAGCACGAGGAAAACCACTGCCAGTGCGATCGCGTATGTGAACAGCACCTCGCGCGAGGTCTCCTCGAGCGTCGCGGCCTCGCCCATCAACACCATCGACACGCTGTCCGGCAATACCTCGTCGGCAATGCCGCGAAGTTGCTCCACGGCGTCACCCAGGCTGACCGACGACGCGAGCTGCATGTCGACCTCGATGGCGCGCCGCTGCGCCTGGCGGTCGAGCTCCGCCGCCACGCCCTCTTCGCGCAACGTCACGAGGCTCGACAACGGCACCAGGCGACCGGCATTCGTACTCACGTAGAGATTGACGAGATCCGACGGATCGTTGATCTCGCCACTCGACGACTCGAGCAGGATCGGCACGGCTTCGTCGTTCACGTTCAGGTCGATCAGCTCGTCGCCGTCAATCATGGCGCGCAGCGTATCGCCGAGGCTGCCGAGATCGATGCCGAGGTCGGCCGCACGCCGCCGGTCGATGTCGACGGAAAGTTGCGGCTGCGTCGGGTCGTAGGAGATCTGCGGTTGCGAGATGGCGGGCATCCGCTCTTCGAGCGCCGCAACGAAGGTCTTCGCCCCGGCGAAGATCGTCGCGTAATCGTTGCCGACCAGTGCGACTTCGAGCTCGCCCGACCCGCGCCGCAGGTTCAGGCTGTTGCTGCCGGACACGGACACGAAGGCCCCGGGAAGCCCGGCGAGTGGCGCCTGGAGGGAATCCATGATTTCGCGCTGGGAGCGGCTGCGCTGGCGCCAGTCGGCGAGCGGCACGTCGATGCGCGCCCGGTTCGGGTCGCGCCAGCCAACGACCGTCAGTATCGATTCCGCCTCGCCGCTGTAGATCAGCGGCTGCAGTCGCTCCTCGATGATGCGCGCCTGGCGGTCCATGTAGCCGATGCCGACGCCGTCGGGGCCGGTCACGTTGATGCTGATGAAACCCCGATCCTCGTCCGGCAACAGGACCTGGTCGATCGACGTGAGCAGCATCGCGGTGCCCCCCGCGAAAAACAGGGCCACGACTATGGGCAGCCACGGGCGGTCCAGCATCCAGGACAGGGATCGTCGGTAAAAGCCGTGCAACCGCGAGCCGGTCGACTCGATAAACCGCCGGAAGCGCCCGTCACGCCCTGGCGCCGGCAATCGCGACGCGGCCGCCGGCACCAGCGTCAGCGAAACGAAGCTGGAGATCACGACGGCGCACGCGAGCACAAGCCCGAATTCGCGGAAGAGGCGGCCCGCGGTACTCGGCAGGAACGCGATCGGGATGAACACGGAGATCAGGACTGCGGTCGTCGTCACCACGGCGAAGAACACCTGGCGCGTGCCGAGCACGGCCGCCGCGCGCGGGCCGAGACCCTGCCCGCGCCGCCGCTTGATGTTCTCCAGCACGACGATCGCGTCGTCGACGACGAGGCCCGTAGCCAGCACCAGCGCCAGCAGGGTCAGGATGTTGACCGAGAACCCGAGTATCCAGATCGCGGCGACAGTGCCGATGAGGGCAACCGGAATCGCAACACTCGGCACCAGCGTGGCTCGAAAGGAACCGATGAACAGCCAGATCGTCGCGATGACGATCGAGATCGTCAGCGTCAGCGTGAACAGCACTTCCTGCACCGAGCTGCGGATGAACACGGCCTGGTCGTCGGTGACGACGAGTTCGACGTCGTTGAAGCGCCGGTTCAGGTTGTCCACCGCGCGCCGGACTGAATCGGAAATACGGATGGTGTTCGACCGCGCCTGGCGCACCACGCCGAGCCCGACCACCGACTGGCCGTCGAGCCGCGTGTAATTGCTGGCGTCCGCAGGCCCGAAGTAGACGCGCGCGACGTCGCCGATACGAATGGGGTCGCGGATGACGATGTCCGCGACTTCCTCGGCGGTGACGACCGACGCGTCCGCGCGGACGATCAGTTCCTGGTCCTCCGACCGAAAGCTGCCGGCCGGCACGTCGAATGCGGCCAGTCGCAGGACGTCGGAGACATCCGTGACGGAGAGCCCGTAGCTCGCCAGGCGCAGCGGGTCCACGACCACTCGCAGCATGCGCTGACGGCCACCGTTCAGCTGCACGTCCGCGACGCCCTCGATGGACACGAGTGCCGGGATGATGTCCTGCTCCACAACACGCGTCAGCTCTTCCTCGACCAGGTGGTTGCTGACGACCGCTATGCTGAGGATTGCCTGCGCGTCGCTGTCCGCCTTGACGACGACAACCTGTTCCAGACGGTCCGGCAGGCGTCGCGACACGCGGCTCACCGCCTCGCGCACGTCGGAAGCGGCGCTGTCGAGATCGACGCCGGGGCGAAACTCGATCCGGATCCGGCCGTTATTCTCCTCGGACGAGGACTCGATGTTCTGGATGCCCGACACGCGCGCCACGGCGCCCTCGAGGAGGCTGATCACCTCGGAGTCCATCGTTTCCGGCGAGGCGCCCGGGTACTCGGCCAGGACTCCGACGATCGGACGATCGACGTCCGGCAATTCGCGCGTTTCGACCGCGAGGATGGCGGCGATGCCCGCGAGCACGATCAGCAAGTTCAGCACCAGCACGAGCACCGGCCGCCGGATGCTGAGACTCGGGAGATCGTTCGTGCGCGCCAGCCCCGTCGGCGCGTCGTCGTCGCGGCTTTCCGAGTGGCGTTTCACCGGCGCCGGCTCAGTGACCGCCCGCAGGTGTCGTCGACGTCACGCCGCCGGGCGCCGTATCAGCGTAGCCGGTCGTCTCGTAGTCCACCGGCAGGTCCTCGCGCATCCGCTGAATGCCTTCGACGACGACGAGGTCGCCGGTGCCGAAATCGCCGTCGACCAGCACCCGGCCCTGTTGCCGCTGGATGATATGCACGTCGCGCCGTTCGGCAACGCCGTCGACGATCAGCCAGACGTAGGCGCCGTCGGCCCCCCATTGCAGCGCGGTCTCGGCGATCACCGGGTACGTGCGCCCGTCGACGTTTGCCGACACGCGAAAGCTCATGCCGGGCCGCAGCGTATCGTCCCGGTTTTCCACGGTGGCGCGCGCCACGAACGTGCGCGTGACCGGGTCGATGCGACTGCTCAGCTCGACAATCTTCCCCTCGCGCGACGTGGCATCGCGGTTCCAGGCGACGAGCGACACCGGGTCGTCGATCTGCAGGTCGCCGACCAGTACCTCCGGCATCTCGAAACTCACGAGCAACTCACTGCGATCGTCGAGTGTCGTGATCAGCGTGTTTTCGCCGACACGGTCGCCCGGATCGACGTCAGTGACGTCCACGTGCCCGGCGAACGGCGCCTTGACGAAGCGGTCGTCAAGCGCGACTTGCGCGCGCCCGAGTTCGATGCGTGCCGTGTCGGCTTGCGTGGCGGCAGCATCGAGCTGTGTCGGCAGCACTGCACCGCTGTCGGCACTGCGCCGGTAGCGCTCGTAGAGCCGTTCGGCATCAGCGAGCCGCACGCGCGCGAGCTCCACGGCGAGCCGCTCGTCGCGGCTGTCGAGCTCGACCAGGACGAAGCCCTGTTCGACGTGCTGACCCGGCGCAAAATTGACGGCGACGACTTCGCCGGCGGACGCGGGGTGGACATTGATGGAGCGCAGCGCGCGGGACGTGCCCACCGCCTCGACCCGCGTGCGCTCGCTCTCGAATCGCAACGGCTCCGCGATGACGCGGACGGCCGCGCGCTGGCGCGGCGCATCGGAAGGCGATTCCGCGCCGCAGGCCGCCAACAGCAGCGCCGCCGAGACGCCGGCCACAAGGCCGCGTGCTGCACGCGCAGGCCGACGAAGTCCGGGCTGGGGGGTAACCGGGATCATGGGCGGATTCTACTGTATCGGGTCGGCCCGATGCCGAAAATCGGCCGGCCCGGCCGACCCTTACTGGTAGCCCCGGGCCTGCAGCCGAAAGAGCTGGGCGTACTGCCCGTCAGCGGCCATGAGTGCCGCGTGGTCGCCGCGCTCCTCGATCCGGCCGTGGCGCATCACGACGATCGTGTCCGCCGCGCGAACGGTCGAGAACCGGTGCGAAATCAGGATCACCATGCGCTTGTCGCGAAGTCGCTGGAAGTGATCGAAGATCGCGGCCTCCGACGCCGCGTCCATCGCCGCGGTCGGTTCATCGAGCACGAGAATGTCCGCATCCGAACGCATGAACGCCCGCGACAACGCGATCTTCTGCCACTGGCCGCCGGACAGCTCGCGACCGCTCTTGAACCAGCGGCCGAGCTGCGTGCCGTAGCGGTCCGGCAGATCGTCAATGAATGGCGCCGCCATGCCCTTGTCCGCCGCTTCGCGCCACCGCGACTCGTCCTCGAAGTAGCGCACGTCGCCCGCGCCGATGTTCTCGCCGACCGAGAACTGGTATCGGCCAAAATCCTGGAAGATGACCCCGATGCGGCGGCGCAACGCGTCGATGTCCCATTCCCTGAGGTCGAGCCCGTCGAGCAGAATCCGCCCGCCGGTCGGTTCATAGAGCCGGGTCAGCAGCTTGATCAGCGTGGTCTTGCCGGATCCGTTCTCACCGACCAGGGCGAGACTCTCCCCGGGGCGCACGTTGATCGAGACGTCGTCGAGCGCGAGCCCGTCCGCGCCCGGATAGCGGAACGAGACGTGTTCGAGCTCGATGCCGCGCGACGGATCCGGCCCGGCCTGTGCCGTGCCGGACCGCGCGATCACCGGCTGCTCCAGGTACTCGTACAGGTTGGAGATGTACAGGTTGTCCTCGTACATGCCGCTGATTGCCGCGAGGATCGCGCCGACCGCGGACTGGCCCTGCCGAAACAGCATCAGGTACATCGTCATGGCGCCGAGCGTGATCTCCTTCGCCACTGTCGCCAGCACGATCCAGGCATAGGCGCCATAAAACGCGGCGCTGGAGAACAGGCCGAGCACGAAACCCCACCCGTCGCGGCGAAGCGTGAGACGCCTGTCCTCGCGAAACAGCTTGGTGAAGATGTCGCGGTAGCGCTGCAGCAACCGGGGACCGAGCTGAAACAGCTTTACTTCCTTCACGCCGTCCTCGCGCGCGATCACGGTCTCGAGATAAAGCTGCATGCGGGTGTCCGGCGAGCGCCAGCGGAACAGTCGGAAAGCATCGCCGGAGAATTTCGCTTCGGCGAAGAACGATGGCAGGCCAGCGACGATCAGCACGACGACGGCCCACGGCGAAAACGCCACGAGCAGCACGGCGTAGCTGCCGAGCGACAACAGGTTCTGCAGGAGGCCAAACGTCCGGTTGACGAGGCTCAGCGGCCGACTGGACGCCTCGCGCCGCGCCTGCGTCAGCTTGTCGTAGAACTCCGAGTCCTCGAAATGCGTGAGCTGCAGGGTCAGCGCCTTCTCGAGGATCATGACGTTGACCCGCTGACCGAGCAGCGCGCGCAGGATTGACTGGCTGGCCGAGATGCCACGCTGGCATGCCGCGACGGCGACCACCACGGCGGCCTCGTAGACGATCAGCCGCAGTACTCCTGCAACGTCCGGCTCCGACGCGTTCATCGCCGCCACGACCGCGTCGACGATCAGCTGTCCGATCCACGCGATCAGCGCCGGCAGGATACCGGCCAGCACGGTCAGCGCGGCGAGCGTGAGCGTGAGTGCCCGGCTCGTCGTCCACACGAGTTCCAGCGCGCGGCGGCTATAGGCAAAGACGCCTAGCGCGCGCCGGAAAAAACCGGCTTCCGGTTCGGGTTTCTGCGACATGGGTACCTGGTATGGCCCGGCAAGGCGGGCGACCGATTGACGCACAACCGGCGCCGGGGATGCAAGCGGCGGGACGGGGCGATGCGCTACAATCGGCGCATGAAAACACGCACGGAACAATGGCTGGTCGCCGCCCTCATCACCGCCGTCGTCGCCGTCATGCTGTGGTATGCCTGGACCCGGTACGCGGTTCCGGACCCCGTTGCCGAGCGACCGGCGATGCCGGAACAGGTGCCGGAGCCGGCTGACGCAACACCGCGGCACCCGGTACGCCCGCCGATCGACGCCGCCCCGTCGGACGCGTCGCGTTACGTCCCGTTGCCGGCACTCAACGACAGTGACCGCTTCTTCAAGCTCGAACTCGGCGGCCTGTTCGGTCCCGGTCTCGAGGAACTGCTGGCGAACGAAGCCGTCATCGAGAAAGTCGTGGTGACCATCGACAACCTGCCGCGTTCGAAACTTGCCGAGCGCATGCGCCCGGTCGCGGCGCCGCCCGGCGCCTTTCTCACGGAAGGCACGGCCGAAGGCAACGACCTGCGCATTTCTGCCGAAAACTACGCACGGTACGAATCGCTGGTGATGCTGTTCGTGTCCACGGACCCGGACGCCATGGCGGAACTGTACCGGCGCTACTACCCCTTGCTGCAGGAAGCCTACGAGGGCCTGGGCTATCCCGACGCCTGGTTCAACGACCGGGTCATCGAGGTGATCGACCACCTGCTCGCCGCGCCGACCCCGGCGACAGCACCCGCGCTCGTGCGGCCGCATGTACTGTTCCAGTACGCCGACCCCGAACTCGAATCGCTGTCGGTGGGCCACAAGTTGCTCATTCGCATCGGGCCCGCGAATGCCGCTGCCGTCAACAGCCGGCTCGCGGAATTGCGGGATCGGCTGGCCGGGGACTCCTAGTCCGGGCATGCTGCGCCGCCTCTTCGAACGCGTGGCCGACGCCGTCGGCCAGCCCGGCGACGACAAGAGCCGGCAGGCCCGTCGCGACGAGGCGGTGCGGCTCGCTACCGCGGTCCTGATGGTCGAGGTCGCTCGCGCCGACAACCGTTTCTCCGACGTCGAGGCACAGCACATCGAATCGCTCGTGCGCGCACGCTTCGGACTGTCTGCCGACGACGCGGCAGCGCTCACCGCCCGGGCCGATGCGACGGCCGACGACCTCGTGTCACTGCACGAGTTCACCCACCTGTTGCACGAGTCGCTGGGCGACAGCGAGAAAGCGGAGATCGTCGCGTCGTTGTGGCGCGTGGCCTACGCTGACGGCGAACTGGACAAGTTCGAGGACGCGCTGGTGCTGCGGATCAGCGACCTCCTGTACGTCAGCCGCGGCCTCGTCATGCGATTGAAACACGACGCCGCACTCGCAAGCGGCGCGGCCTGACACACGGCTTTCGTCAACGCCCCGTTTCGTCGAGGGCGAACCGGAGGACGCGACGCAGCCAGCGTTCGCGCAGGCCGTCCGGGCTCGCAAGGCCCATGCGCTGGAGTTCTGCTGCCCGGCGCTCCTGCCCACCACCACGGCCGGCAGCGCCGCGCAGGATTCGCCACTTGCCGGAGGTCGTCGCGGACGTCTCCTTCAGCCACTGCAGGGCCGCGGCCAGCGCCTGTTCCTCCTGCGACAGCACGCTGCCGAGAGGATACGCCGGAAAATGCGCGGCGATGGCCGGGTCACGAAACACGCGCTCGATCGCATCCGGCCGGTTCTGGCCGGGCGCTGATTCAGCGCGGAAAGACGCCCGCAGCTTTCCGGCATCGCACGCCGACGCCGCGAGCGAGTCCTGGAAGCGTGCGTCGGCGATCCGGAGCAATGACTCGATCACCTCGCTGTCGGGGCGGCCGCGCGTGGCGGCGACGCCGTACTCGGTCACGAACAGGTCCCGATGCTGACGGGGCACGCTGTTGTGCGCATAAGACCAGCGAATGTTCGACCGCGCACGGCCGCCATGCCGCCGCCAGCTGTGCAGCATCAGGATCGAGTGCGACGACGGCAGCGCGCCGGCCATGTCGACGAAGTCGAACTGGCCGCCGATCCCGCTGACCACGCGGCCGTCGTCGAGCGCGTCTGACACGGCCGCGCCGAGCAAGGTCACCATCATCGTTTCGTTGACGAACCGGGCATCCCTGCGCTGCCGGCGCTTGCGCTGTTCGTCGCCGTAGAGCGTGTTGACCCAGGAAATCGGCGACATCGCGATGCGCCGGCGCTGCGCCGGCGCGAGCGCCCGCAAGCCATCGTAGAGGGCGGGCGAGCCGATGAAGAACCCCGCATGTATCACCGCGTCGTCGCGGTCGTCCGCCGGCCGGCGGACGATGCCGGCGCGGAACAGCGAGAACACGGCGTCGCTCAGGAGCTCCGTGCAGCTGTACAGCCCCTGAGAGAACGGGCGGTCTTCGATCGGCAGCTCGCCCCTGTGTGGCGACGCCGTGCCGCCGGGCAGGCGCCGCAGCACGTCGCGGAACAGCGTATTGTTCTCGTGCCGGAGGCGCAGGCAGTGCGCCACGGCGTCGCTCATCGAACCGATGCCTACCTGCAGCGTACCACCGTCCGGTACGAGGCTCGCCACGTGCATGCCGGCGGCATAGTCCGCGTGGCCCACGGCGCGGTTCGGAAGCGCAAAGAGCGGATAGCGGGTCTCCGCCGCGTCGAGCAGCCCGTCGAATGCCGACGCGGCCATCTCGGCGGCGCCCGGCATGTACGGCAGGTTCGGGTTGACCTCGCCGACGAGAAGGTGCGGCCGCCCCTCCAGCGCCGGCATCAGGTCGAGCGTGACTTCCGGGTTGCTGCCGAGGCTGACCGTCGGCTCGCCGTTCGGGTGCGGCGCGACGAGTTGCGCCACCAGGTTGACGCCGAGCCGCAGCAGTTCGGCCGCGACCCGGCTGTAGTTGATGCTGGTGTAGGCCTGCTGCACGGCCGCATTGCCGAGATAGGCCCCGGGTCGCAGGTAGAACTCACGAACCCGGACATTCTCCGGCAAGGTGCCGCGCACCCTGTCCGTCTCGAAATCCAGCGCCGGCCAGTCCGCGTACAGGCGATCGACGATCGGCCCGGCGAGCCGCTGCGCGAACCCGCTGGTCGGCGCAGGCGGTGACAACGTCAGCCCGGTGAAGATCGTCAGGTCGAGCGTCCGGTCCGTCCGGGCCCGGTGATACAGCGCGTTGGCCACGCGATTGGCCTTGCCGATGCCCACCGGAAGCCCGAGGACGATCCGGCGACCCAGCCGCCCGACGATACTGTCGACCAGCACGTCGGCGGAATCGAAAACCCGGCCCGCGCCGATCACGGCGCTCATGCGGCAAGGGCCGGCCGCCGGCCGCCGAGGGCGTTCGTCCGCACGTCAGCTACCGGGCCGCCAGATATCGCCCTGGTCGATCGAGCGGTCCCGGTGCATGAGGATCCACTCCGCATGCTCGTCCAGGCACGAGCCGCCGAGCGCCCGGATGATCTGGCGACGTTCCGCGTCGTCGTCCGCGTTTTCCAGGCGGCGTTCGGCGTTCTCGAAGACGCGCAACATGAACTCGTACTGCTTGATCAACTCCTTCTCCGCCGTGCTCTGCGCAAAGCCCTGCCGTACCGCGTACGCGAGCAGGATCATGCCCATGAACGCGAACAACGGGTTGACGACGTCGTCGCCGAGCGTCCGCCCCGCGACCAGGATGACGAGCACGACGATAACGCTGGTCGCGAGGCTCAGTGCCGAGAGTCGCTGCGTCGTGCGATTGCGCTGCACCCACTGCGCCGCCTTGCGCTTGTAGTAGCCGAGTTGCCCGCCCTGGTCGTCGCCAATCCACTCCCGGATGGTGAACGCGAGACCTTCCGGCGTCACGTTGCGCTCCGCATCGGCACGCGTCCCGGCTACGCGCATGACGTTGCGAATCCAGCCGAGCTCGGGGTCCTGCGTCTGCAGGAAGTTGTCGTGCGTGAACTTGGACTCGTTGTCGCTCGTGATGCCGGCAGCCGTCAGGTAGAACTGGACCCGGAGCCCTTCCGCGAGCGCCCGGTAGTCCAGGTACTTGCGCTGCCAGCCTTTCTCGATGGCGAAGCGTTGCAGGCCAGCCGCCAGCACGAAGAAGACGAGAAACGCGCCGATGTAGATCTCCTGCGTTCCGACGTCGGAATACAGGATGAACATGATACCCATCAGGAACGCGAGCACGTGGGTGCCGCGCAGCGTCAGCATCGTAAGCTTCTGGTAGTGAATCGCCAGCCAGTCGCTGATGCAGAACAGGTGATTGACCGACACGAGGCCGCGCGGCAGCGCGTTGTCCGATTCGGGGTCGTAGAGCGGATAACATTCGTCCGCAATGCGGGACTTGAACCGGGTCGCGTCCTCGCTGAACTCGCTGGATCGGCGAAAGACGAGCTCGTGCTGGCGCGGGAGTTCGCGCGTGCGCGGTTCATGCCGGTCATTCGTGTACCACCAGCACTCGAGCGGCTCGAACGGCTCGGCCGGCGTGCCGTCGGGCCCTTCGCGCGAGCACACGACGTGATAGATCAGGTCGCTCTCGTCGTCGATCAGCATCTGCTGCGTCGCGACAGACCGCGTCGAGTAGCCGGGCATGATGTCGTGGTGGTGGAAACGAACGACTTGCGCGGTGCCGCCGAGCTTTCCGGATATCTTGCCGTCCCACAGGGCGAGGAGGATGTGGCAATGTGCCGACAGGAATACGCCGGCCTGCGCGTACTGCAGGTCGCGCGCAGGCCCCGGGCTCCGGATATCGTCCAGCGTATGGTCGCGTGCCAGCGGCAGGGTCAGGACGCCGCTCGCGCGCCGGTAGAGCGCGTTGAACGCCACGATCGACGACTCGGAGCCGAAGTCGGTGTAGTAAATGTGGCGCGGCATCGGCAACACGACGCGGATTTCGACGTCGAGTGACAATGCCTCCTCGGCGACCAGCCGGTCTGCGCCCTCGGCCAGCGGCGTCAACAGGCGCAGCCTGCGCTGCGGGTAGCGTTCGCGAAGTGCCAGGAACAACTCGCGGACTCGCTGCCGGATACCGGGCAACTCGTCGGTGCGCAGGTCGCGGTGCCCCGTCACGCCGATCACCAGCGGGAAGCGGTAGGAATCCTCGATGACCGACGCGCTCGCGGCACCGTCATCGCGACTCATCGGCGCCAGGCGATTGATTCTCTCGACCGCGTGGCTCGGCATCGCCGGCCACGGTTCCTTGCGGCGCGTGAGCCAGCGCATGGAGGCTGGTTCAAGACCATCGGCCGGTTCGCCGAATTGCCGATCCCGCGTGCAGGCGACGTGCGCCACGAGATCGTGTGTCGGCCGTTCGACGAAGCACGGCAGGTAGTCGGGCATAGTGCCGGAGCGTCTGAACTGCACCACGTGGCCGGTACCACCGAGGTCGCCGGTCGTCTTACCGTCCCACAGCGCGAGGAGCACATCCGCGTGTGCGGCAACCCAGGCACCGGCTTCCGCGTACTGCCGGTTCCGGTCGTGCCCATATTCGGCGATCGACTCCGGCGTGCACCCGGGCGCCAGGGGCAGCACCAGAGTCTCGCGGGCGTAGCGCGTCAGCCGGCCGAACTCGGCCCACGAACGGCTCGACTCGAAGTCCTTCGCGTACAGCGATTCCGGCATCGGCATCGGCACGACGAGGTCGATGCCGAGATCCTCGGCGATCAGCGCCACCAGCCGGTCCGCGCCTTCGGCGAGCGGCGACAACAAGCGTAACGGGCGCCCGGGAAACGTATCACGCAGCTCGTCGAACAGTGCGCGGACGCGTCGCTGAATCGCGCTGATCTCCTCCGGGACGAGGTCCCGGTGGCCGGTGACGCCGACGATCAGCGGCCGCGACTTCGACTCGCTCCCGCGCAAACCGGGCTGCTGCCTCAGGCTGGTCATCCCGTCACGTGCCCAAACGAGCCGCGCCGCAAGCACACGCCCGGGGCCGGCGGACGGTGGTCACGGCACGACTGCAGTTCGGGACTACTGGACCGGTGGTGTCTCGCCGGCAAAGCTCGGCAGCAGATCCTTGATCTCGTCGGGAATCTGGTACAGCACATAGGTGTCAGGGTAGCGCAATCCCCGGTGTACCTGAAAAGTGATGCCCAGGAGCCGACTGCCGATCTCGCCCTTCGGTTCGCCCGGGCAATCACCGTATGTCTCGCCCGGCACGTCAAGCGCGAATACCGTCGCCTCCTGGAAGGCCGCGATTCCAGCCTCGATGCGAGCGACCTGGCCGGACAGTGCATTGACCAGCGCGGCGTCCGTTTGTCGGCGGAGCTCGCGAAGGAATTGCGGATCGACGCAACGATCGCGTAAGGCCATATTGATGGTCTGCCGGAGATCGATGCCTTCCTGCAGGACCTGGATCCAGGGGTGGGCGACCGCCGAGATATTGCGGATCGGATAGGCAAAGAGGTTGTCGGAGAATCGCACCGCGCTGCGCGTACGGTTGCAGGTCGCGGTCACGTTCCTCGCCAGGCTTCCGCTCGACGTCCGCTCCGACAACGTGACACCGACCGTGGTCGGCGAGTCACTGACCGGGGACGTATTGCAAGTCGGTTCTGCGGGCAGCAGGGTCGCCGCTTCCTCCTCGGACAGCAGCACGCCGCGCGTGAGTGCCGCCGGCTGGCCGTTCAGATCCCGCGTGGTGACGAGCGTCACCACGAAGTTCGCTTCGAGGCGGGCATGCCGTCCCGAACCCTGCGCCACGGTGTTGTCATAGACGTTGCCGTTGTCATCCACAATCGTCGCGAAGGCACGCTGGTAAGGGTGCAACCACGCCTTGGAGCCGGGAGCGAGGTTCTCGGCCAGTTCTTCGCACCCCGGGGTATTCCGGATCTCCCGGACCAGGTTCGTCGCTCCGTAGGAATGGACCGGCTGAGACAACAAGCAGCTGTACTGCCGGAACGTGCCCGCCTCGACGACCTCCTGGGCCACCGCCGTCATCTGCGTCAGCGGGCTGGGTGGCAGCACGTCCGCATTTTCCTGCGGGAACCAGGCACCGAACTCGACCACGTAGCCCCGGATATTGCCGAGGACCCGTTCATCGTTCCATCCGTAGTCTTGCTGACCGAATCCTCCCAATCCAATACCGAGGTACTGCTCGCCACCCTGGTTGTTTGGCTCCCCGTCTTCCCAGTTCTGGTACATGAAGAGCCCTTCGCCATTGATCCAGGACCAATTGACGTCCGGCTCGACGAAGGCGCCGTCGATCGGCAATTGCTGCCCGCCCACCCAGAGCTCCCCCGACGGAAGCCCGGTGTCGGCGAACGTCTGGATCGCGAGCAAGCGGATGAACTCGTCTTCCTCGGGCGACGTAATCGTCGCCAGATGGCCAGATACACCGTCGTTCAGCTTGCCGTTCGCCGCCGTCCGGGCGGAAGGCCAGCCTTTCGATGCCTCGGTATTCGGCTCGGCATCATAAATGAAGACCTGGTAACAGCTGCCCTCCGGGCCGCCGCACTGGACCGGCCCGGGTGTCTCGGCCCGGCTGGCCAGGCTGGGCAGAAGACCGGCCAACAGCACGACCAGTATCGAATTTTTTCGCACTGACGTATTCATAAGAGCTCCCTTCCTGGTTCTGTGTTCTTGTTATCGTTGCGGGTGCAGGGCTACATGGCCTCGACTCGCCGGGCAATCCATCATCCGGTCCTTCGCCAGGACCGCGGACTGCATCATTCCGCTTCCGTGCCGGCGACGACCTGCGCCGCCATCTCCGGCCTCCCGGATTCGAGATACAGGCGCGCGAGAAACGAGCTGGTACTCTCGGTGACCTGATTCCCGACCGTCGGGTCGTCCTGGATCACGTTGTAGCTATCGAGAAGCAGGACCTCGGCCTGCTCCGTATCGCCCTGCTCCAGACGGGCAGCGCCTTCGACGGCGCCGGCCCAGGCGGTCCGCCAGTGTGCCGGCGACAGCGTGCGCGCCAGGGTCTCTCGTGCCTCAGCCGCCGCTTCGGCTGCCAGCTCCGGTTGGCCCGTCAGCAGGTAAACGCGAGCCATCTCCGTTTGCGACACTGCGTATCGAGGGTGATCCCGACCCAACTGGGCCTCCTGGATGTCGAGCGACCGGGCGAGGAGCGGCTCCGCCTCTGCGTACGAGCCCTGATCGATCGACCAACGTGCGAGGTTCGTCAACGACGTCGCGATGTGCGGATGCTGCCCGTCGGGAAACAAGCGATTGAGCATGGCCAGCGACTGCGAGGCCATGTCCATGGCCCCGCCGACATCGCCTTTGTCGTACAACAGGAAGGCGAGATTGTTCATCGCGAGCGCAACCTCCGGGTGCTCAGCGCCGAGCCGCTGCCGACGGATGCTGATGACGTCGCGATACAGTGCTTCCGCCGCCGCGAGTTCCCCCTTGTCATGCAACAGGAATGCGAGGTTGTTCAGGTTGGCCGCAATGGTCGTATGTGTCGGATCCAGCACGGCCCGGTTGATGGCCAGTGCCTCGCGGTACAGTGCCTCGACCTCCGCGGTGTCGCTACCGCCACTGAGGACCAGCGCCAGGTTGCTGATCGCGTCGGCGAGATCCGGGTGCAGACTATCGGGCGTCAGCCGTCGCTGAAGTGCGACCGAGTCGCGCAATAGCCGCTCCGCGTCGTCGTACTGCCCCTGGTCGTACAGGTTCATGCCAAGGTACTCGAGCGCCTCGGCGACGTCGCGCGACTCCCCGTCGCCCATCGACCGATAGATGTCCAGCGATTCGCGCAGCAGTGGCTCGGCCTCGTCGAAGCGCCCTTCCATGGTGAGGACGTCGGCCAGGCCCTGCAGGGAGGCGGCGACCGCGGCAGATTCGTCGCCCAGTTCCTTGCGCTGGGTTTCCAGCGCTGCGCGGAACATCGGCTCCGACTCCGAGTACCGTGCCTGTAAACCGAGCACTTCGGCGAGATGCGCCTGGGCCTGCGCCACGTGTTCGCTGTCCGGCCCGAACAACGCGACACGTTTCGCCAGCGACTTCTCGAGCAGGGATGCGGATTCGGGCAGCAGCGCCAGGCTCTGGTACACGGTGCCCATCGTGTCCATTAGCGTCGCCTGTATTTCCGGCTGCTCGGCCAGTTCGTCCTCGATGCGATCGGCGCCCTTGTCCAGGACCTCGCGCACCGTGATGGTATTGCCCCTCGCCTCGCTCGGATCGGACATGCGGAACATGTCCACGAGAAAGCGCGTGGTCTGGTTCGCCTTCTCGGCCTCGATCTGCGCCTGGTTGCGCGCCAGGTAGGCCGTGACCGCAAGCCCCGACGTCACGAGCATGCCGACCGACGCCGCCGCCGACAGCGCCATCATGCGCCGGTGCCGCCGGTGCGCGTCGCGCTGGGCAAGGTCGTCGTAACCGACGCCGAGCATCCCGGCGATCAGTTTCAGCTTCGCTGCCTGCCGCGGGTCCTTGCCGGGGCGAGCGTCGGCCGCGATCGGCTCCGTCCGGACATCGGAGAGCTTCTTGTCCGGCCCGAGTTCGTAAATCAATGCCGGCGGAAAGCACTCCTCGTCCGCGGTGTCCGGATTGCCGGACGCGCCGGGCTCACCGTCGACGATTAGCGCGAAGATGCGGTGTGCGCGGCCGAGCCGCTTGAACGTGACGATCTCCTCGTTCGTCCAGTGCGACTTCGCGGCCCGCGGTGAGCAGATCACGATCTGGCACGCGGAGCCGCGCAGTGCTTCGGTCAGTGTGTCACCGAGATTCGTGGCAGACGCCAATTCCTCGCGGTCACGAAAAACAGGCGCAAGCCGTTCCGGCACCGGACCGAAATCGGTCGGCTGCCCCACCAGGTGTTTCGGAACCCGGTAGGTCTCCAGCGCCTTGTGCAGCCAGGACGCCCATTTTTCGTCGGCGTGGCTGTAGCTGATGAAGGCCTTGTACTTGTATTTATCGGCCACCCTCGTCTCCCCGGTCGTCGACCGGTCGAGCGCCGGTCTTTGACCGGCCGTGCCAAGTGTAACGAATCGCCCTTTCGGCTGCCGGGAAATGTCCGGTGCGGTGGGCGTTCCGGACCACGACGGGCCGGCCTTAACATAAGGGGGAGACCAGTCGGCCGACGCTCCGGCCGGGCCGGCGGTGGCCGGCCGCCGTGCTAGCATCCGGGAACCCGGTTCCGAGGCCGTATGCCGATGCAGAAGCGAAAGATCGCGTGGACGCTCATGATTGTGCTGGCGATTGCCCTGGCGGCCAGCGGCATCGTCGACGACGCCGCCGAGGAGTATGCCGAGGACGCCTTTCGCCGCGCGCTCGTCACGTTCGCGGTGGCACGGACGCTGAACGGCGTCATCTCGCTCGCGCAAGGCACCGAACTCGCCCTGGAACCGGGCGGCGTCGGCGTCAATCTCGGCGTCGGCGAAGTGCTCGACCCGATCAACGATCTCGTCGAGCAGTTCTCGGGCGTGATGCTGGTCGCGACCAGTTCCCTCGGCCTGCAGAATGTCCTGTTGAAAATGACGCGCTGGTGGGGCTTTACCGCCGCGCTTTGCCTGGCCGGCGCGGCGGCCGTGATTCTCCTCTGGTGGCCCGGCATGGCCGAACGTCGATACGTGGTCACCGGCACGAACCTCCTCGTCATGACGCTCGCCCTGCGCTTCATCGTGCCGTCGCTGATCATCGCGACGAATACCGTCGCCACGCATTTTCTCGAGCCCGAACAACGCACCGCGACCGCCGCGCTCGAAGCGACGAGCGCGACGATCGAGGACCTGAACGCCGGCGCCGCGCCCGCGCTGCCGCCGGGTGACGAATCGTTCATGGACCGTCTCGGCACGACGATTCGTGACACCTGGCGTTCCATGGACGTCGAGGCGCGACTCGATCGTCTGCGCATGGCGACCGCGAATGCGAGCGAACACATCGTGAACCTGATCGTGCTGTTCGTGCTGCAGACGATCATCCTGCCCATCGTCTTCGTGTGGCTGGTCCTGGAACTCCTGAAAGGCGCCGTCGCCCGCGGTGCGTCGCTGTCCGGCTGATCAGTGGCGCCGCCCGCGTTCGCGAGGCCCGGCTACCCGCAACGTCTTCAGGAACTCGATGACCCGACCCTGGTCTGCGGGCGACAGGGACTCGAAGGCCTCGCGCGCGACGCGCGCCTCGCCCGCGTGCCCCAGGGTCGCGGCACGAAGGGTGGTGTACAGGCCGTGGTGGAAATACGGCGTCTCGTTCGCCGCGCCCCAGAGTTTCTTCGTCAGGAACCGCCTGTTCCCCGCGAAGAACCCCGGTGAGCCTCCCGGCTCGTTGATGTCGACGGCCTCCGCATTGGGGTCGTCCGGACCGGACGTGATGTCGTGCAACTTGAGGTCGGTGAACGCCGGCACGCGCACGACGCCGTGCTTCGCACGCAACCGCGGTCCCGGCAGCGCCGGACTCGTCAGGTCCATGCGCACCGTCGGCGCGTCGCCTGGCCGCAGGTTGCCGTCCGGGTTGTAGGGATTCGGCTCCGTGTAGATCCAGCCCTCGTCATCCAGGGCGAGCGTCGGTCGATGACAATCGGCGCAGCCGATCTGGGAAAACAGCCGGCGCCCGCGCACCGCAGCCTTCCGCAGCACCGGGTCCCGCGGAAACTCGACCACCGGCACCGGCAGTGCTGCCTGGAACAGCGTCGCGGCCGTGATGTCGGCGCGCGTAAGCTCATCGACGATGCCGTCGCCGTCCGGGTCCGTGCCGTCGCCGAAGCGCTCGACGGACTGCATGCCGTGGTGGTGGTTGAAGGCATTGTTTGTGAACTGCCGCAATGACACCACGCTGCCCGATTGGTGGAACGGGTGAATCACCAGCGACGGCGGATTCGCGGGGCCCGCGCTGCGCGTGCTCTGCGCCGGCAACCCCTCCACTTCGGCGACGAGCCAGCGGCCGTCCGCGGCCCGCGCCAGCGTCCCGAATTGGACGCCTTTCGACGACAACACCACCGAGCCGCCGGGGCCGAGGCGATCACGCGCGTCCTGCAGGTCGGCGGTCATCTGGCGCGCCAGCATCTCGATGAAGCCGGCGCCAAACATGCCGGGCGTGGCGCGAAAATTTCCGATCGACTGCAGATCCACCGGCGCGCCGGTCTCGGCAACCGCGCCGCGCAGCAGAACTCCGTCGCCCGCGTCGAGCGTGGCGAAATCGAAGCGTTGGGCGGCGACGAATACGCCGGTGACGAAGTCCCCTCCTCCGCCGGCGATGCCGTACGGGGCATTGTGGCAGCCGGCGCAGCTGTTCGCGTCCCGTGCCGACACTCGGTTGAAATTGTGCGGGAACGTGAGCGGTCGGCTGCCGTCCGCGAGCGGCGCGCCGGTGCCCGTCGACATCGGCCGGCCGGCGCCCTCGACGGGTGTCCACTGCGCCGAGAATACCGACTCGCCGCGCCGCAACCAGTCGGCGATCGTGAGCAACGGCGCGTCGGCATCCTGCGTGCGCACGTAGGCCGAGCGCTCCTCGCCGGGCGTCGCAGCGGTCCGGTCGCCCGCGGCGGCCGGCAAGACCGTGGCCAGGAATGTCAGCGCGCCGGCGAGGCGCGCCGTTCGAATCAGCACTTCCATGTCGGATCTCCTTGTAGGCTGCCGCGTCCGTTGCGGCACAACACAGCCTAGGCGGCGATCGCAGGCCCTGCGCGCGGAATAAACCGCCGGCTCGTCCAGAAACCCGGGCGCGGACAGCGCGTATACTGCACGCATGAAACGCCGCACCCCTCGCATCACTCGCCGCGACTTCCTGAACGGCACCCCGCTCGCCATCGGCGCCGCGGCGCTCACGCCCTGGTCCGACCTGTTTGGCGCGGCATTGCCCGAGGGCTACTACCCACCGGCGCTGACGGGGCTGCGCGGCAGCCACGACGGCGCCTGGGAGACGATGCACGCGCGCGTCAGCGGCGAAACCTGGCCCGCGACGTCACCATCGGAACGCTACGATCTCGTCGTCGTCGGCGCGGGCATCAGCGGCCTCGCTGCCGCGCACTTCTACCGCCAGGCGAACCCGGGCGCGCGCATCCTGCTGCTCGACAACCACGACGATTTCGGCGGCCACGCGAAGCGCAACGAGTTCCGCGTGAACGGGCGAACGCGCATCGGTTACGGCGGCACCGAGTCCATCGACACACCGTCGGCCTACAGTGCCGTCGCGAAGCGCCTGCTCCGCGACATCGGCGTCGACGTGCAGCGCTTCTACGAGTACTACGACCAGTCGCTGTACGCCTCGATGGGCAAGGCGGTGTACTACGACGCGGCGACCTACGGCCGAAGCGCGCTGGCCACCGGCTACGGGAGCGTGCCCTGGGAAGACTTCGTCCGGCGGACCCCGATGAGCGAGCAAGCCCGCGCGGACCTCGTTCGCGTCTTCACCGAAGAGCGCGACTACCTGCCGGGCCTGAGCCTCGCCGAGAAACGGGACGTCCTGTCGCGGACCAGCTACTTCGACTTCCTGAAAGACCACGCGCGTGTCGATGCGCAGGTGCTCGAGATGTACCGGCGCTGGGGCATCAGCTTCTGGTGCGTCGGCATCGAGGAGATCCCGGCCATCCAGGTGCAGGCCTACGACGACGGCGGCGGCATGCCGGGTCTCGCGCACACGATGCCGCGCGTCGGGCATCGCGGCGACGAGCCGTACATCTTCCATTTCCCGGACGGCAATGCCTCGGTGGCGCGCCTGCTCGTGCGGGCACTGCGTCCCGATGCCGTGCCCGGCACGACCATGGAAGATGTCGTGACGGCGCGCGTCGACTACGCGCGCCTCGATGCGGCCGATGCGGACGTCCGGCTGCGCCTTAATTCGACCGTCGTCGACGTCCGACACACGTCCGACGGCCGGCACGTCGACGTTACCGCCGTCACCGGCGGCAAGAGCCGCACGGTTCGCGCGTCCAATTGCGTGATGGCCTGCTACAACGCCGCGATTCCGTACCTGTGCCCCGACCTTCCGGCGGCACAGGCCGCCGCGCTGGGCAAGGCCGTCAAGGTACCCCTCGTCTACACGAAGGTAATGGCGCGGCACTGGCGCGCGTTCGCCGACCTCGACGTGTCCTTCGTCTACTACACGCGCGACTTCTACAAACAGGTCGAACTGGATTACCCGGTGTCGATCGGCGATTACCGCTTCGGCGCTTCCCCTGACGACCCGATGGTGCTGCACATGTGCCACGTGCCGTACTTCCAGGACATCAGTGGCCCCGAACAATGGCGTGCGGGCCGGCGGCAACTGCTCGGCATGCCGTTCGCGACCTACGAGCAACACGTTTTCAACCAGCTCGACAGCGCGCTCGGCGCGTCCGGCTTTGACGTCGAACGGGACATCGCCGGCATCACGGTCAATCGCTGGTCACACGGCTACGCGTACAATCCGACATTGCTGTGGGAGCCAAAGCGCGGCCCCGGCGATCAGCCGCCGTGGATTGTCGGGCGGCAGCCCGTCGGACGTATCGCGATCGCGAATTCCGACGCCGGCGCGTCCGCCGACACGAACACGGCCATCAGCGAGGCGCATCGCGCAGTACATGAACTCCTGGCGCGGAACGCCGACGCGTAGCGCCGGCTATGCGACACCCGGCGCGGCGCCTCGGTGAGTGCGGGAGAGCAGCGCGTCGACGAAGCGCGTTCGCCACGCGGTAATGTCGTTCTGGCGCAGCGTCGCAAGCATCGACGCGTGCCGTTCCCGGCGTTCCTCGAGCGGCATGTTCAGCGCATGCGCTATGCCGTCGGCAACCTCGTCCCGGTCATAGGGATTCACGATGATGGCCTGGTCGAGCTCGCACGCGGCGCCCGCCAGGCCCGACAAGACGAGCACGCCCGGATCCGCCGGGTCCTGTGCCGCGATATATTCCTTGGCCACGAGATTCATGCCGTCACGCACCGGGGTCACAACGCCGACGGCGGCGTGCCGGAACATGCCCATCAGCGTCTTGCGATCGATGCCCTTGTTCAGGTACCGGATCGGCACCCAATCCGCCTCGGAGAAGCGACCGTTGATCCGGCCGGACGTTTGCTCCAGTTCCGAGCGGATCTCGTCGTAGGTACGCACGCCGGTACGCGTCGGCGGCGCAATCTGCATCAGCACGAGGTCGTTCTGCGCGTTCGGATACTTCTCGAGCAGGCGTTCGTAGGACAGTAGTCGCTGCGTCAGGCCTTTGCTGTAGTCGAGACGGTCGACGCCGATGATCAGCTCGCGGCCGTTCAGGCTCTCGACCATCGACCGCAGCTTTTTCGAGCCTTGCGCCTTGCCGGCAAGCTCTACGATGTCGTCGACGTCCACGCCGATCGGGAACACGTCCGCGATCAGTTCGCCACCGGCCACCGCGACCCGGTTGTCGGACAAGGGCTCCGCGTCGACGACGGGCTCGCTGAGGCAGGTCTTGAACGCCGCGAGATCGCGCGGCGTGTGGAAGCCGATCACGTCGTACGCACAAAGCGTGCGCAACAGGTAGTCGTGGCCCGGCACGGCCCGCAGCGCCTCGTAGCTCGGGAACGGCACGTGCAGGAAAAAGCCGATCGGGTTGTCGAACCCGGCCGCGCGCAGCTCGGCGGCGAGCGGGATCAGGTGATAGTCGTGCACCCAGATGATGTCGTCCGGCTCGAGTATCGATGCCAGCTTGCGGGCGAACAGCGCGTTGACCCGCCGATAGCCGTCGAAGTCCGCCGCGTCATACTGGATGAAGTCGAGGAGATAGTGGCACACGGGCCACAACACCTTGTTGCTGTAGCCGTTGTAGTACTGCTCGTAGTCGGCCTGGTTCAGCGAGATCGTCGCGAAATCGATATTGTCCCGCGTGACGATGTCGGGCGGCCCGGATTCCCGGTCCGTGAGCCTGCCGTTCCATCCGAACCACACGCCGCCCTGGTCCTTCAGTGCCGCCAGGATACCGACCGTCAATCCGCCGGCCGCCGCACCGTTCTTGCGCGGCATCGCGACACGGTTCGAGACGATGATAAGGCGTCGGTCGGACTTGTCGGTCACCAGGCATGCTCCCAGGGGCGACTCAGGCGGACGGCCGCATTGATGATACCCGCCATGCTGTAAGTCTGCGGGAAGTTCCCCCACAAGGCGCCGGTCCGCGGGTCGATGTCTTCCGACAACAAGCCGAGCGGGTTGCGCATGGCCAGCATGTTCTCGAACAGCTCGCGCGCTTCGTCCAGGCGGCCGATGCTGGCCAGGGCGTCGATGTACCAGAACGTGCAGATATTGAACGCATTCTCCGGCTCGCCGAAATCGTCGGCGGCGACGTAGCGAAACATGTACTTGCCGCGCAGAAGGTGCTTGCCGATGCACTCAACGGTCGAGACGAAGCGCGGATCGTCGGCCTCGAGGATACCGAGCTGGTGCATCGTCAGCAGGCTCGCGTCCATCTCCGGCCGGCCGAAGCTCTCGGTATAAGCCTTCTGCCGGTCGTCCCAGGCCGCCTTCAGGATGTGCTCGCGCATACCGCCGGCCGCGTCGCGCCAGTACGCTGCCCGGTCGGCGTGGCCGAGCCGTTCCGCGATCTTCGCCAGCCGGTCGCACGCGGCCCAGCACATCACGCTCGAGAATGTGTGCACGCGCGCCCTCCCGCGGTATTCCCACAACCCCGCGTCGGGCTGGTCGTACTTGCGCTTCGCCCATTCCCCCAGCACCTCGAGCCGACGGAACTCCGCGTCCGTACCGGCCTCGATCAGCCGCGTGTCAAAGAAGAGCTGTGTGCTTGCGAGCACCGTCGCGCCGTACACGTCATGCTGCTTCTGCTCGTAGGCCTGGTTGCCACGCCTTACCGGCGGCATGCCCTGGTACCCGGACAGCGACTCGACGATCACCTCTTCCATGTTCGAACGCCCGCTGATGCCGTACAAGGGCTTCAACTCCTCGTCGCCGGCATCGGCGGCAATGTTCATGATGTAGCGCAGGTACTGCTGCATCGTCTTCGTCGCGCCGAGGCGGTTCAGCGCCTGCACGACGAAGTAACTGTCGCGCAGCCAGCAGAAGCGGTAATCCCAGTTGCGGCCGCTGTTCGCCGCCTCCGGCACTGACGTCGTCAACGCCGCGACGACCGCGCCGGTGTCCTCGAACGTGCACAACTTGAGCGTGATCGCGGCGCGGATCACGGCCTCCTGCCATTCGAAGGGGATCGACAGGCTGCGCGAGAAGTCCTGCCAGTACTGCTTCGTCGCCCGGTAATGCTGGTAAAACGTGTCGCCCGGTGACTCGGCGATCGTCTCGTCGGGGCCGAGCACCAGAAAGACCTGTCGATCCAGCAGGAACGTGGCTTCCTCGATCACGTGCGTCAGGGACGCGTTGGTGGTCAGGCGCAGCACCGTGTCGCTGCACCGATAGCTGATGTGGTTGCTGCCCTTGGCGACATCGCAGGCCGCGGCGCCGTAGTCGCGGGCCGGGCGCAGCCGGATGCGTATGCGGGGACTGCCAGACACCGGCTCGACACGCCGGAGCAGCATCATCGGCGCGAACATTCGCCCGACGTAATGGTAACGCGGCGCGAAATCGGTCACGCGGATTGCGCCGCCGTGGCGGTCGTAGAGGGTCGTTACGAGGACTGCCGTGTTGACGAGGTATTCCTGCTCGCTGCGTTCCTGGTCGACGAGTTCGATACCGAAGTACCCTGGCAGTCCCTCCTCGCCGGCCGCCCGCAGCAGCCGACAGAACACCGGGTCGGAGTCGAGTTGCGGCAGGCACGTCCATACCATCGTGGCATCCGCGTCGATCAGGGACGCGACCTGGCAGTTGCCAATCACGCCGACATCAAGGTTGGTCAACGATTCGTCTCCCTTGGTCATGTCATGCCCGGCCGTCGAGCGCCTGCGCCAGCCACCGGCGCACGTGGTCGGTATCGTCGACGACATACTGCGCGACGCTGCCCGGCCGCGCGCCCACCCGGATCGACAGGCCGCCGACCGCGTTCACCGCCCGAAAGCCGTCCTCGTCGGTTACGTCGTCGCCGAGAAAAACGGGCCGCCGGCCGGCAAAGGCCGGGGCGTGCAGCAAGGCGAGGATGGCTTCACCCTTGTTCGCCGCGGCCGGCGCAACCTCCAGCACCATGTTGCCGTCGAGCACGCGAAACTCGGTGAGGCGGTGTTCCATCAGTGACAGGACCCGTTCCCGGCATTGCCGTTCGAGGTGCGGCGCGCGGCGGTAGTGCAATGCCGCGCCGCCCGGCTTGATCTCCACCAGCACGCCGTCGTGGGCCGACGCGAATTTCTCGAGCGCGGTCAGCACCTCGTCGGGCAAATGGTGCACGGCGGCTGGCACGGTGCCGGCGCCATCGGCCCGGAGTTCGACGCCGTGGCCTCCCGCGGCGGGAAGGCACAATGGCGCAAATATCCGGTCGAGCGAAGCGATCGTGCGCCCGCTGACGAGCGCAAGCGCGCCACCGACGCGTTGGTGCAGGCCCCCGAGCAGCGCTTTCAGGTCGGCGTCGGCGGCGACGTCATCGGGGTGGTCGGCGAAATCGAGCAGGGTTCCATCGACGTCGAGAAAGAGCGCCGCATTTGCGGCGTCGAGCGTGACCGGCGGTCGTTCCATGCACTTACTCTACCGTGCAAACACGGCGCTGTCGCATGCGATTCTGAGCGGCCACAGCACGGCACCACATTGGTGCGAGGCTGAGACCGCGTGCTGTTTTGCGGCGCGTCCAGACGCCGCCTGGTCGGGAGAAACGCCGCCGCTTACGCCGGCCGGTGGCTCACTGGCCCGGGGATGATTGCGGCGAAACCCGTCGTCGCGAACGTCACCGGAAAACTTCGAACAGGCCGGCAGCGCCCATGCCGCCGCCGACGCACATCGTCACGACGCCCCACTTCGCCTTGCGCCGGCGGCCCTCCAGCAGCAGGTGGCCGGTGCAACGCGCACCGGTCATGCCGTAAGGATGGCCGATCGATATTGAACCGCCGTTGACGTTGACCTTTTCGGGGTCGATGCCCAGGCGATCGCGGCAATATACGGCCTGGCTCGCGAAGGCCTCGTTGAGCTCCCAGAGGTCGATGTCGTCGACCGACAGCCCGTATCGGGCCAGTAGTCGCGGTACCGCAAACACCGGACCGATGCCCATCTCGTCCGGCTCGCAGCCGTGCACCGCAAATCCGCGAAAGGCACCGAGCGGCTCGAGGCCGCGGCGCTCCGCCTCCTTCGCCTCCATGACGATGCATGCGCTTGCGCCATCCGCGAGCTGGCTCGCGTTGCCGGCGGTGATATACCGGCCTTCGGCCACCTGCTGGCCGTCGCGGAATACCGGCTTCAGCGAGGCGAGGCCCTCCGCCGTGGTGTCCGGGCGATTGCACTCGTCGCGGTCCGCGACGCGCATCTCGAAGGATTCCTCCCCGGTTTCCCGATCCACTTTCTTCCAGCGCGCCTCGAGCGCGACGATCTCGTCGGCGAACAGGCCGCCTTCCTGCGCACGTGCCGTGCGTTGCTGGCTCTCCAGCGCAAACGCGTCCTGCGCCTCGCGCGACACGACGTAGCGCTCGGCGACGATTTCCGCCGTCTCGATCATGCTCATCCACAACGCCGGCATACGCGCGGACAGCGCGTCTTCCGTTGCGTGAAACCGGTTGAAGTGTCCGCCCAGCTGCACCAGGGAAATGGACTCGACCCCGCCCGCCGCCATCACCGGCACGCCCTCCCCGATGACGCGCCCGGCCGCGACCGCGATGGATTGCAGGCCGGACGAGCAATAGCGGTTAATCGTGGACCCCGACGTCGTCACGGGACATCCGGCCGATATCGCCGCGTTACGCGCAATGTTGTACCCGGTCGCTCCCTCGGGATGTCCACACCCCAGTATGACGTCCTCGACGTCGGCCGGGTCTAGCGCCGCGCGCTGCATTGCGTGCCGCAGTGCGTGCGCGGCCATGACGACGCCGTGCGTGTCGTTGAACGTGCCCCTCACAGACTTGGTCAGGGCCGTACGGGCGGTGGATACGATGACGGCTTCACGCATGCTGTTTGCTCCTTAGAGGGTCCGGTCGTGCTGCCGCACGGGGCGCACCATCACGCGATTATCGCAGAGCACGCCCTGCTGTACGGCATCAGTTCGACACGAACGCGATGTAGCGGCCGTCCGGCGACCACGACGGCACGTTGATCGTGCCTTGCCCGCCGTACAGGTTCGCAATGACGCGCGAATCACCCGTCGAGAGGTCCCGCAGCACCAGGTAAACGTGCCGGTACCACGGATGATCGTCGGCAGCGACATCCGGGCCGTATGCCAGGTACACGATGCGCTTGCCATCCGGCGACGGGTGCGGGAACCAGTTGTTGTACTCGTCGTCGGTAAGCTGTTGCTCGCCGGTACCGTCGGCCCGCATCCGCCACAGCTCCATGCGGCCACTGCGCGACGAATTGAAAAAGATAGTCTCACCGTCGGGCGCAAACTCCGACCCGTCGTCGAGCGCCTCGTGCTCGGTCAGCCGGATCTCCGAACCGCTGCCGTCCGACCGGGTCTTGTAGATGTCCCAGGCCCCGTCCCGGCCGCCGGTGTACGTCAGCCAGCGACCGTCCGGTGACCAGCCGTGAAAATAGGACGGGCCCTGCGGCGTGACGAGCTCCGGCTTCCCGCCGCCCACCGGCACCGTGTAGACGATCGAGTCGCCGCCGTGCGCCTCGGAATGGTGACTGATCGCGAGCATCGAGCCGTCGAACGACAACGCGTGATCATTGTTGTTGCGGATGGCGAAATTCGTGTCGATCTCCTCGGCCGCACCCCGGGCGAGGTCGAAGCGGTACAGCCGCCCGTTGCGATTAAAGATCAGCGCCTTGCCGTCGCGCGTCCAGTTGGGGGCCTGCATCGAATCCGGCGTCGTGTGCACGACCCGGCGATGGCCCGTTTCGACGTCCATGATCTCGAGCCGGCTTGCATAGTAGTCCTGGTAGGGGCGAAAGCCGTCCGGGGCCGGAACGGTGATGCGCACATTGGAGAACGTGCCCGTTTCGACGACATCCGGGTTGTGCGCGCAGATGAACAGCCCGACGTAAACCTCGTCGGGCAGCTCGACGCCGGACAGCTCCGTACTCGTCAGCGCCTCGCCTTTTTTCGCCACGGACATGACGAAACGGTCGCCATCGCGTTCGAGCTGCAATACGTCCGGTGCGTTGACTGTCGACTCGAACTGCTCCGTCTCGGCGCCCGCGGAGCGCCGGAATTGCAGCGACGTCAGGCCGTCTCCGTGCAGCGCCACGTCCACGTAGGGCGATGACGTGTCGAGGTCGCGTCGAATGATCCAGCCCATCTTGCGATGCGGATCCACGCCCTCGCCCTCGAACGCCGCGTCCGCGGACACGATGAAGTCGCCGCTCATCTTTCGCCAGACGAAGAAGAACTCGTCCTCGGCGGCCCACATGTTCGTGCCGGATCCGGACAAGGTGTACCGCTGCCTGTCCGCATCGAAACGCAGGACGCCCGCCGTGCGCACCGCGCCCACGTCGTCTGCGCCATCGAATTGGCCGTCGGGATCCAAGTCCCGGTGGTAGGTCCCGGCCGACCCCGGCGGCTCGTCAGCGCGAACGTTGCCTGCGAGGCAGACCATCGCCACGCATGAGATCAGTATGTACGTGCGCATCATCCCCCTCCTTTTTCTCATTCGTGCCGCCGTGCCCGCGGAAGATCGTGCAACACTTCCTCCAGCGCGATCTCGATACCCTGCCGCATGCGATTCGTCGAGATGCCCACCTCGTACAACAAGCACAATAGCCCGCTGATAATCTGCACCATGGCGGCCACGAAAAAGGTCGCGGTGACGATCGACGCGTTCACGTGCGTGAAGTCGCCGACGAACAACATGACGACGACGAGACAGATGGCCAGCGCGCCGCCGACGCAGAAGCGAATGGACCAGTTCATCAGGCGGATCCGCCGCCACAGGGCCTCTGCCTCGGAATGCAGCAATTCCTGCTGGTCTTCGCGCCGCGCGTGCGGGATGCGGCCTTCGACGATGCGGGCGCGGTCGATGATGCGCCCGAGCCGGGTCGTCAGCACCATCAGCAATCCGGAAATACCGGCCAGCAGGAAGACCGGCGCAACGGCAATCTGGATCGTCTGGGCAATCGAGTCGACAGTGGGCATCGCGTCCGTCTGCAGGTCAATCATGGTAAGCGAAGTTCCGGCGCCGCCTAGTCGAACCGTCCCGTGATACTGGCCTGGAAGGGCGATGCAGGCAGGCCCTCATCATTATAGAGGTTGGCCGTATCCGGATTGTCGGCCCAGGCGTAGCGCACGCGGGTCGGATCGGGCACGGCGTCGCTGCTCAGTTCGACCGTGTCACCCTTGATCACTGCTTCTGCCCAGGCATAGCGCCCGTCTTCGCCGGCGATCGCGAAGCCCGACAACGCGCCATCGCGCGCGATCAACCCGCCGCCCACGGACTCGAATTCCACCACGAGCCGGGGGCCGCGCTTCTGCAACGCAAGAAATCGAGGCCCGGAGGCAACGATGTCCTCTTCTCCGTACGCGAGCTTGCGCGCCGCGAGTGCGAGCCGGCCGCCGACGGTTTCCTTGTCGAGGGGATGGATGTCGTTCCATTCGCCGACGTCGATGGTCACGACCATCGCGGTATTGGGCACACGCAACGCGCGGCGCTGTGCCTCGCGGAGCTCCGCCCACGCGCTGTCCGCGGGCTCGGCGACGGTTTCGAGATAGTTTGCGAGTTGCACGAACAGAAACGGCACGTCGCCCTGCCGCCAGAGCCGGCGCCAGTCGAGGATCATGGCGGGAAACAGGTCGACGTATTCCCCGGCGCGCCCGACGTTCGTCTCACCCTGGTACCAGATGACGCCCTTGATCTTCATCAGGCGCAGCGGGGCCAGCATGGCATTGTAGAAACCTAGCGGTTGCCGCCAGGGGACGAATTCGGCGGGCGGAAGCGGTTCCGAGCGGGCACCGATGTGCCACTTCCAGTCGCCTTCCAGCGAGTAGGAGGTCGCGCCGACGTCGAGCGTGTAGTCCTTGTCGCCGACAAAGCCGCCCTCGCCGCCGATGTCGACCACGCGCACCGCGACGACGTTGTCGCCCGCGCGGAGAACGCCCTCCGGCACCGGGTAAATGCGCGGCGGCCACTTGTAGGTGACATTGCCGACCTCGACGCCGTTCACCCAGGCCGTGTCGGCATCGTCGATACGGCCCAGCCGCAACCTGCCTGCCTCGCCGGCCGCGTCAGCCGGCAACGACACCGTCTTGCGCAGCCAGACGGCGCCGTCCAACGTCGGCTCGCCGGCCTCTTCCCAGTAGCCCGGCATCGCGATCGTCGACCAGTCGGCATCGTCGACCGCGTCGCCCGACCAGGGCGGGTCGGCCGCGAAGCCGGCATCCCGATCCGCCAGCGAGGCATGCCAGGCCTTCTCGGCCGCGGCATCCGCGTCGGTCACTGCCTGCAGGACGGCCTCGTCGCGGTAGCGCAGCGCGACGTCGAGATAGTGGGGATAATCCTCGAGCGCCGCCTCGCTCATCCAGGCCTCCGCGCCCGACCCGCCGTAGTTGCTGCTGATGATGCCGATCGGCACGTCGTAGCGCACGTGCAGGTCGCGGGCGAAGAAGTACGCAACGGCCGACGAGGTCAACACGGATTCGGGCGTCGTCACCTTCCATTCGCCACCGTCGAAGTCGTCCGCCGGCGCGTCGAACCGGCTGCCGCGCGGCACGTCGAATTCGCGAACCAGCGGGAAATTCGCACCGTCGGCGATGTCCGGGAAGCGCGTCGCCACCCGTTCCATCGTGAGTTCCATGTTCGACTGGCCGCCGGCCACCCAGACGTCGCCGAACCAGATGTCCTCGACCGCAACCCGGTTGCGCCCGGCAACCAGCAGACGATGCGGGCCGCCGGCCGGGAACGGGCCGACCTCGATCATCCACGCACCGTCATTCACCTCGCCGACACCGACGCGCTTGCCGTCGAGGAAAACCTGCACCCGTTCATTGCGATCCGCCCAGCCCCAGATCGTGACCGGCACGTCGCGCTGCAGGATCGCGCCGTCGCTCAGGAGCCGCGGAAGACGCACGTCGGCCAGAGCGTTGCAGGCCAACAGCATCCCGACCATCGCGACCGCAGCCATTCGTCGCCCGTCGATAGCATTCATCATCGTCAGATTCTCCCGCTTCCCCGCCGCTATGGCGCCATCGGCAGGACGGCCGCCAGAATGAGTGTCATCACCATACTGACCGCACCCAGGAGTGCAAGCAGCGGTGTCCAGGTACGCAGCGTCTGCAGTTCCGTCAATCCGCCCATCCTCGCGAAGATCCAGAAACCGCTGTCGTTCATCCACGAACCCACGAGCGACCCGGCGCCGATCGCGGTGCCGACGTACACCGGGTGAAACCCGAGTGACGCCGTGTCGATCATCGCGACGATCATCGCGGAGGTCACGATCATCGCCGCAGTGCTCGATCCCTGGGCGAACTTAATCAGCGCCGCGACGCCGAAGGCCATGAACAGCAGGCCGAAGCCGCTGCTCGCCGAATCGCCGGCCAGTGCCTGGATCGCCGGCGCGAGTTCCGCCGCACGCAGCGCGCCGCCGAAGGCGCCGCCCGCGCAGGTGATGAGCACGATGACGCCCGCCGCCATCAGCGCCTCGCCGACCGCGTCCGCCACCTGCTGCGACGACGGCCGGCACTGGCGCCGGTAGGTCCACAGGGCGATCGCCGCGGCGACGAGCAGCGCCGTCTGCGGATTGCCGAGCACGGCGAGCGCATGCATGAGCGGCGAAGCCGCGCCATCCGGGCTCATCGCCCGCGCGACGGTGTTCGCCGTGATGAGCGCCACCGGGACGACGATCGGCGCGATGGACCAGCCGAGCCCGGGCAGGTTCGCGTCGTCGACGCCCGTCGGCACGTCCGTCGCGGCCTCGGCACGCGGCGGCGTCACCGGTACCGTGCGATCCACCCAGGCGCCAAAGACAAGGCCGGCAGCCGCCGCGGGCAGCCCCACGGCGCAGCCGACCAGCATCATCACACCGAGATCGATCGCCAGCGTATCCGCGATGATGAGCGGGCCTGGCGTCGGCGGAATCAGCGCATGCGCGACCGCGCACGACGCGGCCGCAACCAGGTACTTGAGATAGTGCCGGCCGGTGCGGCGGTACATCGACCGAACGAGCGGCACGAGCAGGAAGAACACCGTGTCGAAGAACACCGGGATCGCCAACGTAAACCCGCTCGCCATCAGCGCGGTGCCGCCACGCCGTTCGCCAAACAGGCCGAGAAACATCCTGACCACGCGATCAGCCGCGCCACTCGCGGTCATCGCCATGCCGATGATCGCCGCCAGGGCGATGACGATACCCACGCCGGCGGCCGTGGAGCCGAACGCCTCCGCGACGCGCGGAATCTTGTCGCCCCAGTCGCCCGGCGCCATCAGGCTGACGATCATCGCCGCCGCGATCAGCGCGATGAACGCGTGCAGCCTGAGCACGACGATACCGCCGACGACCACGACGAGCCCGACGCAGAGTATCAGTAGCGGGTACGCCGACGTCACGCCGCCTTCACCGCCCGACCGTCGCGTCGCACTTGACGCCGCCCGCGTTCGTCCCGCACTGTTTGCCGCCCATTCGCCACCAGGACCCGGCCCCGACGATGACGACGACATCCGCCATTCGACTGTATCGCACCGCGAACGGCGCCGTCGCCGAATGTGATTCGGCGTTCCATGCCGTCGAGCAGGACTGGGACGACCTCGTCAACGACGACGCGTTGTTCGACGCGCTGCGCAGTCACTGCGCGTCGTCGACACCGCTGCCGGAGGCGGGCCGCGCGTTGGGAACCGCGCTGGCACCGATCGGCCGACAGGAAGTCTGGGCGTGCGGCGTCACGTATTTCCGCAGCCGCGAAGCCCGCGTCGCCGAATCCCGCGACGCCGGCGGCGGCGATTTCTACGAACGTGTCTACGACGCCGACCGCCCGGAGCTTTTCTTCAAGGCGACCGCGCAGCGTGTCGTCGGTCACGGGGCAGCGATGCACCTGCGCCGGGACTCGCGCTGGATCGTGCCGGAACCCGAATTGACGCTGGCCGTCACGCGCAACGCGCGCATCGTAGGCTACACCGTCGGGAACGACCTGAGTTGCCGCGACATCGAAGGCGAGAACCCGTTGTACCTGCCGCAGGCCAAGACCTTCGACCGCTGCGCCGCGCTTGGCCCGTGCCTGCTCGTGACGCCCGAGCCACTGCCGCCCGCGACTGTGATCCATCTCGTGATCCGCCGCGCCGACGCGGTCATCGCCGACGAGACGACGACGCTCGCGCAGATGAAGCGGCGCCCCGACGAACTCGTCGAGTGGCTGTTCCGCGACAACGCACACCCGGCAGGCTGCCTGTTGATGACCGGCACCGGCATCGTGCCGTCCGACGAACTCTGCCTCGAACCCGGCGACGTCGTCGACATCGAGATCGACGGCATCGGCAAACTCTCGAACCCGATGGATTGAACTGACTCCGCGGCCCGCCGCCCGCGCGCTCACGAGGCGTCGGTTACCGTGAGCGTCACCGACTGAAGGTCGACCGAATTCGGCCCGGTCATGATCTCGAACTCGCCCGGTTCCACGACACGCTGCATGCGGTCGTTCCACATCTGCAACGACACCGGGCTGATCGTCAACCGGACATCGCGGCTCTCGCCGGGCGCCAGCGTGACGCGCTGGAAGCCCTGCAGCGCCTTGACCGGGCGCGTGACGGAGCTGATCCGGTCTCGCACGTAGAGCTGCACGGTCTCGTCGCCGGTCACGTCACCGGTATTGCTGACCCTCACCGTGACATCGACGGCCCCGCCCGGCGCAATCGACGATGCCGACAGGCGCGGCGGCCCCAGTTCGAACGTCGTGTAGCTCAGGCCCCAGCCAAACGGAAACAGTGGCTCGGTCGTGTCGAACAGGTAACCGCGCCGCGCCGACGGCTTGTGGTTGTAGACGAGCGGCAGCTGGCCCACGTGGCGGGGTATCGTCACGGGCAGCTTGCCGCCGGGACTGACGTCGCCGAACAGGACGTTCGCGAGCGCGGTGCCGCCTTGCTCGCCGAGATACCAGGCCTCGACCAGCGCGTTCGCCTTCCCGGCGATGGCCACGGTCGACAGCGGGCGCCCGTTGATCAGCACGACCACGATCGGCTTGCCGAGTGTCTCCAGCGCATCGAACAGCGCCTGCTGGTCGCCGACGAGGTCGAGGCTCGATCGGTCGCCCAGGTGCGAATCGGCCCAGCCTTCGCGACTCGTCTGTTCCGTATCGCCGATGGCGAGGATGATCGTGTCGGCGCGGCGCGCGACCTCGACGGCCTCCTCGATACGGCGGCGGTTCTCGGCCGGATCGCCGAGGACGACCTCGTCCGCCCACCAGTCGTCGTTCTCGGTGATGACGACGCCTTGCGCGTGCAGGATCTCGGCACGGTCGCCGACCTTCGTCCGGATGCCGTCGAGCGGCGACACCGTGTGCGGCGGTATGCCGTAGTAGCCGCCGAGCCGCGCGACAGCCGCATTCGGCCCGATCACCGCAATCACGGGCTTCTCCCCGCGCTCCGGCACGGACAACGGCAGGGTCCCGTCGTTCGTGAGCAGCACGATCGATCGCTCTGCCGCTTTCCGCGCCAGAGCCCGTGCTTCGTCATTGTTCGTCAGCCGCTCCGCCGCGTCCGCGGACGCGTAGGGATTCTCGAACAGACCCGCGCGGAACTTGATCTCGAGATGCCGCCGTACCGCCTCGTCGAGCCGCGCCTCGCTAATGCGGCCGTCGGCAAGCGCCTGCGGCAGCGTCGAGAAGCCGGCACCGCTCGGCAGGTCGACGTCCACGCCGGCGTTCAGCGCAATGACGGCCGCATCGGCGACCGTCTCGGCGATGCGATGAATCTCCGCCATCTGCTCGATAGCGTAGTAGTCGCTGACAACGGCGCCGTCGAAGCCCCATTCGCCCCGCAGCACGTCGTTCAGGAGCCAGCCGTTGGCATGGCTCGGCACGCCGTCGATCTCGTTGTATGACGCCATCACCGCCCGAATACCGGTGCGCCGCACGACCTGTTCGAACGGCGGGAAGAAGTTCTCGCGCAGCTCACGTTCCGAGATCTGCGCAGGCCCGACGTTCGTGCCGCTTTCCGGCTGCCCGTGGCCTGTCATGTGTTTCAGCGTCGCAAACACCTTGCCGTCCGCGAGCCGCCCGTCGACGCTGTCGCCCTGCAAACCCAGCACCGCGGCGACGCCCATCTCGCCGACGAGGTACGGGTCCTCGCCGAAGGTTTCCTCGATGCGGCCCCAGCGCGGGTCGCGCGCAACGTCGACGACCGGCGATAACACGAAGTGCACGCCGCGAACCCGGATCTCGCGCGCCGTGACCGCGTTGACGTCACGAATCAGCAGCGGGTCCCACGACGACGCCATCGCGATCGCCTGCGGGAAACTCGTCGCGCCGACGGCCGCGTAGCCGTGCAGCCCCTCTTCGTGGAACAGGATCGGGATCCCGAGGCGCGTTTCCTCGACGGCATACTTCTGCAGCGCATTGACGAGTTCTACCGTGCCGCGCGCATCACGCCACGGCACGACGCGCGGCGACGACGGCCCGTTGATGTCCATCGGCCGCGCGAACTGGCCAAGGCCGTGAGGAATCCGCAGCCGCGCCTTGTCCGCGTCGAAGTTCATGTCGTTGTCGAACAGGGCCGGCTTGTCGTTCCAGATCGTGACGACCTGGGCCACCTTCTCCGCCACGCTCATGCGGCTGAGCAGATCGTCCACGCGCGCATCGATCGGCGCGTCGGGATTCTTGTAGAGCGCGTCCGGCCCGACGGGATCCGCGCCCGGCGACTGGGCCGAAGCCGCGATGCCGAACAAGGTCAGTGATGCGGCAGCCAGCCGCGCGACACGTAACGTGTTCTTCTTCATGTGTTCCCCCCGGAACCGCCGGCCCCCGCCGGCATCGTGACCTGTCACCGCGCCCCGCGGAGCGAGAGATGGTAGCGCTACCATGCTTGACGGCCGGCCCGCTTGTCAACTGTTCGCGGCCACCGCGCGCGCGGCCGCCAAACACCGTCAGGACCCGTCGCCGGCCCGCGCGCGGTAGTAGTCACGCAGCACGAACCACGCGGCTTTGCGCGTGCCGGACTCGTCGACGAGCCCCTTGCGGTTCCAGTAGTCCTGGATGCCCGGAAGCGGCCGGCGCGGCGACCGAAAGTCTTTCAGTATCCACGGCGACAGCCCGCGCAGCGCCGTCATGTGATCGACCATCGCCAGGTTGTGGCGATAGACGTCCGCCTGGTACTCCTCGGTCCAGCGCGCCGCGGCGTCGCCGTGGCGGCCCGCCAGGGCGCCGGCCCCCATTTCGCTCAGGATCACGGGCTTCCCGTAGTCCGAGTGCCAGCGCAGCGCGGCGCAGTCGGCCGGCAAGTCACCGTACCAGCCGCAGTAGCTGTTGATGCCGATCACGTCGATCACCGCCGACAGCGGATCGTCGATGATGCGCTGGAACCGGTCGGCGGTCTGGGTGTCCAGCGCGGCCGTAACGAGGCGCGTACCGTCCAGTTCGCGCGCGTGCGCGGCGAGCCTGCCGATGAAATCGAACCTCGCGTCGCTGATCGGCGTCTCGTTCGCCATCGACCACAGCACGATCGACGCCCGGTTCGCGTCGCGGGCAATCATCTCGTCAAGTTGCCGTTCGGCCTTCCGGTACACCGCGTCCGAGTTGAAGTCGATCGTCCAGTACACCGGGATCTCGGCCCAGACGAGGAGCCCGAGTTCGTCGGCCATTCGCAGCATGTGCTCGTTGTGCGGATAGTGCGCGAGTCGCACGAAGTTGCAGCCGAGCTCGATCGCCGCTTCGAGCAGCGCGCGGGCATCGGCTTCGCTCCAGGCCCTACCCTCGCGGCCGAGTGCTTCCTCGTGAATGCTGATTCCGCGAAGAAAGATCGGCCGGCCGTTCAGCAGGATGTCCTCGCCGCGCGTCTCGATCGTCCGGAAGCCGATCCGGTCCGTCACCTGCTCGTCGCCGTACCCGACGATGACGTCGTACAGCACCGGCGACGCGGGCGACCAGCGCTCCGGCCGTGCATCGAGCCGGAATGTCGCAACGCCGTCGGCGCCCGGGCGCACCGTGGTCCGCGCACCAAGGTCGGGAATCGATATCGATACCGCTTGTGCGCCCGCGACGCCGCCGACGCGCACCCAACCGGCGACGGAGCCGTCGTCGGCGAGCACGAACCGGTAGTCCGCGACGTGGGCGGCCGGCACGTCGATCAGGCGCACGTCGCGCGTGAGCCCGCCGTAGTTCCACCAGTCCGTGTTGACCGTCGGCACCTGGTCGCGCTCGCGGCGGTTGTCGACTTTCACGACGACGAAGTTCTCGCCGTCGACGAGCGCGTCACCGGCCGCGAACTCGAACGGCGTGAACCCGCCCTCGTGAGCACCGAGGTACCGGCCATTCAACCAGACCTGAGCCGCGTAGTTCGCGGCGCCGAAGTGCAGCACGTAGTGCCGGCCGTCGCGCGCTGCGGCCTCGAACGCCCGGTAGTACCACACCGTGCCCTCGTAGAAGAAGTACCGCTCGTCCTGGGAGTTCCAGTCACCCGGTACCGGGACGACGGGCGACGTCCGGAAGTCGTATTCCACGAGATCGGCGGGGCTGGCGGGACGGCGTGCGACGAAGTAGCCGTCACCCTTCGGTTCATAGCGGTGGTTGTAGTACCCGTTCTCGTACGGGTCCACGATTACGCGCCAGTCGCCGTTCAGCGAAATCCCGTCCCGCGCCAGCGGGTTCTGCAGGAGCTGCGCATCGGGCAGCGCGACACCCTGCGCGCACGCCGCGACGGGCGCGAACAGCAGCAGTGCGAAGCTACGCCGCCAGGACATCGTCGATGGCCGAAAGCGTGTCCGCGTCGAAATCGGGCGTGTCGAGCGCGCCGAGGTTGTCGACGAGCTGCTCGCGCGAGCTCGCGCCGATAAGTACCGAGCACACGGCCTTGCGCGTCAGCAGCCATGCGAGCGACATCTGTGCCAGCGACTGCCCGCGCGCCGCGGCAATTCGGTTCAGCGCCACGAGCTTCTTCTGCTGCCGGCTCACCGCGTCCTTTTCGAGGTAAGTGAACGGTTTCGCCGCCCGCGAATCGTCCGGCACGCCCTCGAGGTAGCGGTCGGTCAGCAAGCCCTGGGCAAGCGGGGAGTACGCGATGCAGCCGACGCCGCCTGCATCGAGCACGTCGAGCAGGCCTTCTTCCGGCGTGCGCTCCAGCAACGAGAAGCGCGCCTGGTGCAGCACGAACGGTACGCGCTCCTCGGCAAAGAATTCGATGGCCCGCGCTGTGAGCTGCGGATCGTAGTTCGAGATGCCGGCATACAGCGCCTTTCCCTGCCGGACGACGTCGCGGACGGCACCGAGGGATTCCTCGACCGGTGTCTCCGGGTCCGGGCAGTGGTGATAAAAGATATCGACGTAGTCGACGCCCATGCGGGCGAGGCTCTGGTCGAGGCTGGCGACGAGGTACTTGCGCGATCCACCAACGCCGTAGGGGCCGGGCCACATGTCGAAGCCGGCTTTTGTCGAAATCACGAGTTCGTCGCGGTGTGCCGCGAAATCCGCTTTCAGCATCAGCCCGAAATTCTGTTCGGCCGAACCGTACGGCGGGCCGTAGTTGTTGGCGAGATCCCAGTGCACGACGCCGCGGTCGAACGCGGCCCGCAGGACTTCGCGGCCGGTCGACAGCCGGTCCACGAACCCGAAGTTGTGCCAGAGGCCCAGCGACAGGGCCGGCAGCTTGAGCCCGGTCGTGCCGCAGCGGCGGTAGGTCATCGTGTCGTAACGCTGGCTGCTGGCCGTGTACGGCAGCAGCCCGGATTTGTCGTTGATCTGCATGTGTCGGGGTCCGGCGTTGTGGTTTTCATTGTCGTGCCGCGACGATACTGTACCAAATGCAACGCTTTTGGCGCCTGCAGCATCCTATTTGGGGAACCGGACGGCTGCCGCCGGTCAAAATGCCCGATAGAACCCTGGGGAATCCGACATGAGAGCCACGATCCTGCCGGCGCTGCTGGCCATCCTGTTTCAAACGCTGCCCGCCGCGGCAGCCGACGAGGGCACGGCGCCGGACCCGCGCTACACCTGGGACCTGACCGAGCTGTACCCGACCGAAGCCGCCTGGAACGCGGCCCGCGAAGAGGTCTTGGCGTCCTTCGACGCCATCGAAGCCCGGCGCGGCACACTCGGCGAGAGCGCCGAGTCGCTGTACGAGACCTACCGTCTCGTGTCCGATACGCTGAAGAAGGCCGGGCGCGTCTACGTGTACGCGTCGCTCAGCGCGGACGAAAACTTGCGCGACTCGGCGACGCAGGAGCGCCGCCAGACCGCGCAGATCATGTTTGCACGCTTCAGCGAGTCGACCGCGTGGATGCAGCCCGAGCTGATCGAGGTCGGCCGCGAAGTCATCGAGTCCTACGTCGAGGAAGACGATCGGCTCGCGCCATTTGCGTACCAGATCGACGACGCACTGCGCAACGCGCCGCACACGCTGGGCGCGGAAGCCGAGCAGACGTTGTCGTACTTCTCGCAGACGTTCGGCGCACCGTCGAACGTCTACAGCATGATCGCGAACTCCGACATCCCGTGGCCGACGATCACGCTGAGCAACGGCGACGAGGTGACGGTCGACTCCCAGGGCTACGCCCGGGTCCGGAACAGCGAGAACCGCGATGACCGCAAGCTCGCGTTCGACACGTTCTGGGGACAGTGGGAGGAATACCGGAACTCGGTCGGGCTCGTGCTCAACTCGCACCTTCAGACCCAGGTCGCGCTGGCCAAGGCGCGGCACTATGACAGCGTGCTCGACCGCGAGCTGTTCAACGACAACCTGCCGCCGGCGGTGTACCACACGCTGGTCGAGGAAGTGAACAAGGCGCTGCCGACGCTGCACCGCTACTTCCGCCTGCGCGGAAAGATGCTCGGCGTCGAGCAGATGCACTACTACGACATCTACCCGCCGCTCGTGTCTCTGGACAAGACGTTCGACATCGAGACCAGCAAGACCATCACGCTCGCCGCGATGCAGGTGCTGGGCGAAGACTGGGTGAACATGCAGAAGGCGGCGATGGACGAGCGCTGGATGCACGTCTACCCGCAACGCGGCAAGCGCTCCGGCGCCTACATGTCGGGCTTCGCCTACGACGTGCACCCGTACCTGCTGCTGAACCACAACGACGACTACGACTCGCTGTCGACGTTTGCCCACGAGTGGGGCCACGCGATGCACACGCTGTACGCGAAGCAGTCGCAGCCGTTCGAGACGGCGGGCTACTCGACGTTCATCGCCGAGATCCCGTCGACGTCACTCGAGCTGATCCTGCGCGACTACGTGGAGAAGCATGCCGAATCCGTCGACGAACGCCTCTACTACCTCGGAATGGCCCTCGAAAACCTGCGCGGCACGTTCTTCCGCCAGACGATGTTCGCCGAGTTCGAACTCGCGCTGTACGAAGCGGCGGAACGCGGAGAAGCGCTGTCCGGCGAGAAAATCACCGAGATGTACGGTGACATCCTGAAGCGCTACCACGGCCACGACCAGGGCGTGGTCCTGATCGACGACCTGTACACGAACGAATGGATGTTCGTGCCGCACTTCTACTACAACATGTACGTGTTCCAGTACGCGACGTCGCAGACCGCCGGCACCGCGCTGTACCGGAAGATCGTCGAACAGGGCGAGGAAGGCGTCGAGAACTACAAGAACCTGCTCCGCGCCGGCGGCTCGGATTACCCGTACAAGCTGCTGGTGAACGCCGGCGTCGACCTCGCGACACCGGAGCCCTACCGTGCGGTGGTCACCGAGATGAACGCGATCATGGACGAGATGGAGCGCCTGCTCGCGCTCAAGCAGACCGGGGGCTGACGTCCGCCCCCCGGGCAGCCTTGTCATACCGGCCGATTCCTGCCATTTTGTATGACTTATTAGCCGCCGGGCAGGTCGCCACGGCGGAGGCTGCCCTGGGGGTTACCGATGCGCAAAACCGTCCGCGGCGCCGGCTGGGCCGGCTGTCTCCTGTTTGCCGTCAATGCCGGTGCGTGGGCCGCCACGGCCGAGCGTGAACCGTTCGGTGCCACGTCGGATGGGACCGCCGTCACGGCTGTGGTTCTCGCCAATGACAACGGCATGCACGTGCGCCTGCTGTCGCTCGGCGCGACGATCCAGTCGCTCGCGGTGCCGGACGCTGACGGCGAACTTGCCGACGTCGTGCTCGGCTACGACAGCGCGCAGGAGTACCTCGACAAGGGCGGCTACCACGGCGCCACGGTAGGTCGTTACGCGAACCGTATCGGCAAGGCCGCGTTCACGCTCGATGGCAAGCGCTACCCGCTCGAAGCGAACAACGGCCCGAACCATCTGCACGGCGGCGTGGTCGGCTTCGACAAGCGGCACTGGACGATCGAGTCCGTGGAAAGCGGCTCGCCCGCGAGCGTCGTGCTCCGGCTGGAGAGTCCCGACGGCGACAGCGGTTACCCGGGCAAGCTCACCGTCCGCGCGCGCTATGCCCTGTCAGACGACAACAGCCTGCGCATCGACTACACCGCGACGACCGACAAGCCCACGATCGTCAATATCACGAACCACGCGTACTTCAATCTCGCCGGCGCCGACAGCGGCCACGGCATCCTCGACCACGTCCTGGAGATCCCCTCCCGCCGCTATACGCCGGTCGACGAAACACTGATTCCGACCGGTGAACTCCGCGACGTCGCTGGCACGGCCTTCGACTTTCGCGAACCGCGCCGTATCGGCGACGCCGTGCGCGACGCGACCGACCCGCAAATCGTGTTCGGCCGCGGTTACGACCACAACTTCGTGCTCGACGGCGAGGGCCTGAAGCTCGCCGCCCGCCTGCACGACCCGCACAGCGGGCGCACGCTGGAACTCCTGACCAGCGCCCCCGCGGTGCAGTTCTACTCCGGCAACTTCCTCGACGGCACGAACATCGGCAAGCACGACCAGATCTACCGCCAGGGCGATGCACTGTGCCTCGAGCCGCAGGTCTACCCGGACTCGCCGAACAAGCCGGCGTTTCCGTCAGCCCGGCTGAACCCCGGCGATACCTACACCAACACGCTGCTGCTGCGCTTTTCGTCCGGCAGCAGCGACTGACACGCGAGCGACTACCGATGGCCGGACCCGGCAAGAAGGACGCGGCGCAGCGACTGCGATCGCGCGAATGGTTCGACGACCCGTCGAACCCGGATATGACGGCGCTGTACCTCGAGCGCTACATGAACTTCGGGCTGTCGCTCGAGGAGCTGCAGTCCGGCAAGCCGATCATCGGCATCGCGCAGACCGGCAGCGACCTGTCGCCGTGCAATCGGCACCACATCGTGCTCGCAGAGCGCGTTCGCGAAGGCGTGCGCGAGGCCGGCGGTATCGTGCTCGAGTTCCCGGTGCACCCGATCCAGGAGACCGGCAAGCGGCCGACGGCGGGGCTCGACCGGAACCTCGCCTACCTGTCTCTCGTCGAAGTCCTGTTCGGCTACCCGCTCGACGGCGTCGTGCTGACCATCGGCTGCGACAAGACGACGCCGGCCTGCCTGATGGCGGCCGCCACGGTGAACATCCCGGCGATCGCGTTGTCGGTCGGCCCGATGCTGAACGGCTGGCACGACGGCGAACGCACCGGCTCCGGCACGATCGTCTGGAAGGCACGGGAGATGCTCGCGGCCGGCGAGGTGGACTACGAAGGCTTCATCAAGCTCGTCGCCTCGTCCGCGCCGTCGACCGGCTACTGCAATACGATGGGCACTGCGACGACGATGAACAGCCTGACGGAGGCACTCGGCATGTCGCTGCCCGGTTCCGCCGCGATTCCCGCGCCGCACCGCGACCGCCAGGAATGTGCGTACCGAACTGGGCAGCAGATCGTCGAGATGGTGCACGCCGACCGCAAGCCGTCGGACGTGCTGACGCGCGAGGCGTTCGTCAATGCGATCCGCGTCAACTCGGCCATTGGCGGATCGACGAATGCACCCATCCACCTGAATGCCATCGCCGCGCACATCGGCGTCGAACTGACCGTGGACGACTGGCAGGCGCATGGCCTCGACGTGCCGCTGCTCGTGAACCTGCAGCCCGCCGGCGAGTACCTGGGTGAGGACTACTACCGTGCCGGCGGCGTACCGGCCGTCGTGTCGGAACTGATGAAAAAGGGCCTGGTCGCCGAGGACGCATTGACGGTCAACGGCAAATCAATCGGCGACAACTGCCGGAACGCGCGTATCCGCGACGAGGACGTCATCCGGCCGTTCGACCGGCCGTTGATGACGAAGGCCGGCTTCACGGTACTCAAGGGCAACCTCTTCGACTCGGCGATCATGAAGACGAGCGTGATCTCGGATGCGTTCCGCAAGAAGTATCTCTCGAACCCGGACGACCCGAACGCGTTCGAAGGCAAGGCCGTCGTGTTCGACGGGCCGGAGGACTACCACGCGCGCATCGACGATCCGGACTCCGGCATCGACGAGAATACGATCCTGTTCATCCGCGGCACCGGCCCGGTCGGCTACCCGGGTTCCGCCGAGGTGGTGAACATGCGCGCGCCGGCTGCACTGATCCGCGCCGGCGTCGGCACCCTGCCCTGTGTCGGCGACGGCCGGCAGTCGGGCACGTCGGGTTCACCGTCGATCCTGAACGCCGCGCCGGAAGCCGCCGTGGGCGGCGGCCTCGCACTGCTCGAGACGGGCGACGCCGTGCGCATCGACCTCGGGCGTGGCACTGCCGACATGCTCGTGGACGACGCCGAACTCGAGCGGCGCCGGCAGGCACTGGAGGCCGCCGGCGGCTACGCCTACCCGGAGAGCCAGTCCCCGTGGCAGGAAATACAGCGCATGACCGTCAGCCAGCTCGACACGGGCGCGGTGCTGAAGGACGCGACGAAATACCAGCGCCTCGCCCAGAAGTACCGCGCGCCACGCCACAGTCACTGACGCCGCCACCGCCGTGGCCGCCGCATACCGCGTACGTTGCGACATTCGCTGCCAGCTCGGCGAAGGCCCGCGCTGGGTTGCCGCGGAGAACGCGGTCTACTGGGTCGATATCCTGGCGCCGGCGATACACCGCCTCGCGCTCAACGACCTGTCGGTGCGCTCCTGGGACATGCCGGAGCGTATCGGCTGGCTCATCGAACGCGCCGATCGGCCCGGCTTCATTGCTGGCCTGCAATCGGGTTTTGTCGAGCTGAAGCTGGACCCGTTCTCGATCACACCTATCGTCGACCCGGAACCGCAGCTTCCCGGCAACCGGATGAACGACGCCAAGACTGATGCGCGCGGACGGATCTGGGCCGGGACGATGGACGCGGAAGAAGCCACCGAGTCGGGCTCGCTGTATTGCCTCGACACGGACTTCAGCATCACGCGCCTCGACTCCGGGTATCGCGTGACGAACGGACCCGCGTTCAGCCCGGACGGCGCGGCGATGTACCACACGGATTCCGCCCGGCGCACGATCTACAAGTACCCGATGGATGGCAGCGGGAACCCGGGCGAACGACGCGAGTTCATCCGGTTTCCCGACGAGTGGGGATACCCCGACGGCATGACCGTGGACAGCGAAGGTTATCTCTGGGTCGCGCACTGGGACGGCGGCTGCGTCAGCCGCTTCAGCCCTGACGGCAAACGGGAACGATCGATCGAGTTGCCGGCATCCCGGATCACGAGCTGCGTCTTCGCGGGCACCGGTCTCGACCGCATGTTCGTCACGTCGGCGGCCCACGGAAGAGACGAAGAACAGGACGCCGGAATGCTCTTCGAAGTGGATCCGGGCGTACGCGGATTGCCGCAAGCTCCGTTCAGGGGATAAGCCAGGTTCACCGTCCAAAAAGGTGTCCAAAAAGGTGTCCAAAAACAAAAAGGTGTCAGGTTTATTTTTTTGCTATGAGAGTCGTCGAGACCGGCGAAAAAATAGACCTGACACCTTTTTAGACAGACACCTTTTTAGATGAGGAAAAAATAAACCTGACACCTTTTTATTCTTGAGGAAAAAATAGACCTGACACCTTTTTATTCTTGAGGAAAAAATAAACCTGACACCGTTTTAGACACCGTTTTAAAAAAATAAACCTGACACCTTTTTAGACACCTTTTTATTTTCCAAACGCACTGCGCTGACCAATTGCATCCGGACGCCATCTGCCTCGTAACTCACTCGACGAAGGCATCGACCGTGCGTCGGCGGCCGCACAGGAACGCGTCCGCCACCAGGCGTAGCGGTTCGCAATCCACGTCGCTCTCCCGCGCACGAACCAGATCCGCGAACCGGCGGTAGAGGTTGGCGTACTCCCGGTCCTCGGCCGTTACAGGCGTGTCGCCGTCGATCTCCAGCACTGCGCCACCTCGCGTGAGTCGCAGGTGCCCATCCTCGCATTCCACGTCGATCTGCCAGCGCGGCGGGCCGGGGTGCAGGAAGTCGAACTCGGCCAGCACTTCCGCACCGGCATCACCCAGCATGCGAATGCTCGCCGCGATCGGTGTCTCGCAGTTCTCCGGTACGGCAAGCTCTGCGTCGATCACGCGCACACTTTGCGGCAGGATCTGCGTGATTATCGACAGCGCGTTGATGCCGGGATCGAACACTCCCAGGCCGCCGGCCTGCCAGATCCAGGTTTGCCCCGGGTGCCACACGCGCACGTCCTCGCGCCAGTCGATGTGCACGCGAACGACCCGCCGGCCCGACAGCCAGTCACGCGCCGGCGCCACGCTGGCCGCTTCGCGCGAGTGCCACGTGGCAAACAGCGACGAGCCCTGGGCGTTCGCAAGACCCTCGAGCGCCGCTACTTCGTTCAGCGTCGCACCGGGCGGCTTCTCGAGCATTACATCGAGGCAGCGCCGCAACGCCGCCGCCGCGATCTCGTAGCGCGCCTGCGGCGGCGTGCAGATCGACACTGCGTCGATCCCGATACCCGTGTCCAGCAGTTCCTCCAGCGAGACGGCATGCGGCACACCGTCGAGAGACTGGTGGCGGCTCGCGCAGCCAACGAGTTCGAAGTCGGGGTTGGCTTCCAGCGCCGGCACGTGTTGGTCCCGCGCGATCTTGCCGACGCCGACCAGCGCAAGCCGTATGGGCTTGTCTGCCATCTCAGAGCGGCTGCGCGGCGACCGCCGCCGCGACGGCAGTCGTCAGCCGGTTGCGCAACGGCAGCCGGAATGGCGGTGCGGTAATCTCGAACTCGTCGCCCTCCTCCGCACGAAACCCGTCAGCGAACGACAGCGTTGCGGTACCGAAGAAGTGCACGTGCACGTCGCCCGGCCGGCGAAACAGCGCGTACTTGAAGTGGTGATGTTCGAGGTTCGCGATTGTGTGCGACATGTTCGCCTCGCCCGTCAGGAACGGCTTCTCCCAGGCAATGTCACCATTTCGTCGAATTCGGCTGGTCCCGCGGACGTCGGTCGGCAGGTCGCTGATGAGTTCGGCACCGAGCGCCGCCGGCCGCAATTTCGAGTGCGCGAGCCACAGGTAGTTGCCCCGCTCGGTCACGTGATCGGAGAACTCGTTCGCAAGGCAGAAGCCGAGCCGGCGCGGCAGGCCGTCCGGAGCGATGACGTAGATGCCCGCGATCTCCGGTTCCTCGCTGCCGTCTTCGGCAAACGACGGCGACGTCAGCGGCGCGCCCGGGCCGACGATCGCGTCACCATCGCCCTTGTAGAACCACTCGGGTTGCACGCCGGGACGGCCGTCGGCCGGCTTGCCGCCGTCGAGCCCCATCCGGAACATGCGCATCGAATCCGTCTCGTTCTCGCCCGCCGCAGCACGGTGCATGCGGTCACGCCCTTCCGCCGAGCCGAGATGCGTGAGTCCGGTGCCGGACAGCAACAGGTGCGCGGGATCCGGATGGTCGATCGCCGGCAGCAGACGACCTTCGTTGAGAGCCGCGTCGAGATCGATGGCGGCACCTGTCGCATGCTGCGCGACCGCGGCCTCCAGCGTGGTACCGGCCTCGAGCACAGCGCACGCGAGCGCATAGGTTGAGCGGACCTCGTCGAGCACGCGCGCGTTGCCGTCCGTATCCACCGTCGCGACGCAACGCTCGCCGTCGTCGTCCAGGCACTGGATCAGCCGTGCGCTCATCGTGATCGCGAATTCCCCTTGTTGGAACGTTGACCGGGTGCCGGTCGGTGGGGCGGCATTATTACATGCCGCTCGATATATCCTACAATATTACGAATAATACTCGCGGCGGCCCCGGTGGGGGACGACATCCCGGGACGACGCGCCGAACAACAATAACGCCGTACAGGCACATTGGGGGGTGGACTTCATGAGCGAACTCGATTGGGTCGTCATCGTCATCTATTTCGGCATCATCGGGTTTCTGGCCTGGTGGTACGGGCGCAACCAGCACGACAGCGTCGACTATTTCCTCGCCGGACGGAACGCAGGTTTCGTCGCCGTCGGTGCATCCATCTTCACATCGAACATCGGCTCGGAGCACATCGTCGGCCTTGCCGGCCAGGGCACGTCCACCGGCATGGCGATGGCGCACTGGGAATTGCATGCCTGGATCCTGATCCTGCTCGCCGGCTTCTTCGTACCGTTCTACTACAAGGCCGGCGTGCAGACGATTCCGGAGTTCCTGGAACGGCGCTTCAGCGCCAGCGCCCGGTCGATCCTGTCCGTCGTCTCGCTGTTTGCCTACGTCTTTACCAAGGTGAGCGTCACGGTGTACGCCGGCGCGATCGTCTTCCAGGCCCTGCTGCCGGACACGTTCGGCTCGCCGGCAAACGCGTTCTGGGTCGGCGCGTTCACGACCGTGATTCTCACCGGCATCTACACGGTATTCGGCGGCATGCGCGCGATCATGGCGACGGCGACACCGCAGGCGGTCATCATCCTCTTCGGCTCCCTCGTCATCACCACGCTCGGCCTGACGAAACTCGCTGACGGCGGCGGCGTCATTGCCGGCTGGGGCGAGCTCGTGTCGACCGTCAAGGTGAACGCCGACCAGTTCGCGCTTTGGCGCCCGCTGAGCGATCCGGATTTTCCGTGGCTCGGCATCATCATCGCCTCACCGATCGTCGGCATCTGGTACTGGTGTACGGACCAGTACATCGTGCAACGCGCGCTGTCGGCAAAGGACCTCACGACGGCCCGACGCGGCGCCCTGTTCGGCGGCCTGCTGAAGGTGTGGCCGGTGATGATCTTCCTCGTCCCGGGGTTGATCGGCTGGGCCCTGCACCAGAAAGGCCTGATCGCACTGCCGATGCACGTCGTGGACGGCGTCGAGACCATCAACGGCGACACGGTGTTTCCGACGCTGGTCTCGACGCTGCTCCCGACCGGCATCCGTGGCCTGATCGTCGCCTGCCTGCTGGCGGCGCTGATGAGTTCGCTGGCCTCGCTGTTCAACTCCAGCGCCTCGCTGTTCACGGTCGACGTGTACGAGAAGTTGCGGCCGGGGCAGTCAGAAAGCCATTTGCTGAAAGTGGGCCGGATCGCGACAACGGTCGTGGTCATTCTCGGCATCCTGTGGATTCCGGTCATGAAGCAGGTAGCCGGCGGCGGGCTCTACATCTACCTGCAAAGCGTGCAGGGTTACCTCGCGCCGCCGATCACGGCCGTGTTTCTCCTTGGCCTGTTCTGGAAGCGCTTGAACGCGACGGGAGCCGTCTGGGCCCTGGCCGGCGGCTTCGTCCTCGGCATGGGCAAGCTCGTCTGCCAGATCCTGTTCGGCGCGGGCAAGATCGAGAACCCCGCCTGGCTCGCGGCGATCGGCGATTTCAACTTCCTCTACGCCAGCGGGGTCCTGTTCCTCGCCGCGGCTCTCCTGATGATCGCCGGCTCGTTCGCCACGCCGCCGCCGCCGGACGAGAAGGTCCACGGCCTGACCTACCGGTCGATACGTGAACTGCACGGCGACGAGATTCGGGCGAGCTGGGATGGCTGGAACAAGTTGCTGGCGACGACGATCCTCGTACTGGTCGCGGGCCTCTACCTGTACTTCAGCTTCTGGCTGAATTGATGCGACGGCGCGGCTGACCGGTATGGCCCGCGATCCGCGCCGGTCGAACCTGTCGTTTCGGGTCGCGCAGGACCTGGGGCGCGACATCGTCTGCGGCAATCGCGGCCCGGCCCAGCCATTTCCGACCGAGGCGGCGCTGTGCGAACAGTTCGGCGTCAGCCGCACCGCCGTCCGAGAGGCGGTGAAGATGCTGTCCGCGAAAGGGCTCGTCTCCAGCAAGCCCCGGCAGGGTATCCGCGTGCTGCCCGAGGAGTCCTGGAACATCCTGGACCCGGACGTGCTGTCGTGGTCGCTCGACACCCAACCGAGCCTTGCCGTGCTGCACGAGTTCTTCCAGATGCGCGTGGCCATCGAGCCCGAGGCCGCGGCGTTGGCCGCCCGGTTCGCCGACGAGGCGCAGCGGGCGGCGATCCGGGCCGCGCTGGACGGCATGGCCGCGGCCCGACAGCATGGCGACGAGGCGCGCGCGGCCGACGTCGAGTTCCACGTGGCGATCCTGTACGCCACGAAGAACCGCTTCTACGTGCGCATGCGCGACTTCATTCGTACGGCGCTGCACGTCAGCATCCGCTTCACGACGTCGAAATCGGCCGACTACGCCGAAACGCTGCGAAGCCACGGCGGCGTGCACGCCGCGATCTGCGCCGGCGATGCCAACACGGCGCGCCGCCGCATGCGCCGACTCGTCGAAGACGCCCGGGCCTGCCTCGGCCAGGGCTGATTCGACACCGGCACTACGGCGCCACCCGGCGCCAGCGATCGTCCAGCAACTCCGCAGCCAGCCACAGCACGGGCGCCTGCCCGTGCAGGTCACCGTCAACCCTCGGCCGCTTCAGGTAGTACTCGAAATCGTTCTTCTTGCCGGTTCCCACGCAGATCTCTCGCACGTTGCCGGCACTGTCGATGTGCGCAGCGAGCGCCCGCCATGCCGCGATCACCACCGGCGCGTAGGTATCGGCATCGAGGAGCCCCGCATTGACTCCCGCCGCCATCGCAAATGCGAACATCCCGGTTGCCGAACTCTCGGTCCAGGCATACGGGTAGTCCACAATCTGCCGCCACATGCCGTTGTCGGCCTGGTAGGCGAGCAATGCCGCCATCATCCGGAGATAGCCGTCCAGCAACACGGTGCGATCCGGATGATCGGCCGGCAGCGATACGAGCACCTCGGCCAGCGCGGCCGCGACCCAGCCGTTGCCACGGCCCCAGAACACCGGCACGTCCGGGCTGTGGTAGAAGAGCCCGTTCTCGTGCTGCAACGTCGGCAGGTAGGCGGCGAGCTGCCGGGCCGCCCTGTCCGCGTAGACCCGGTCTCCCGTGACGCGGTACGCCTGGATCTGCAGCATGCCGACCATGTACAGATCGTCGATCCACCAGCGCGTCTGCGCGGTAAGGCCGTTCGGCAGCGTGTCGTGCCACTGGTCGTCGGCAAACGCGAGACCGAAACGCCGCGCTTCGGCGTCGCCCGCCTGGCGCGCGATTTCCAGCGGCACGATGCCGATCACCGCGAAATCGACGTGTGGCCGCTGTCCGACAAGACCGCTGCCCGGCACGGCGAGCGGCGCGTATCGCTCGCGCAGCCGCCGAACGGCTTCCGTGCTTGCCGTCCGCTCCGCGAAGCGCAGTGCGCCGACGGCCGTCGCCGCCTCGGCGTAGTGCAGGCCGTCCTCGCCGTAGAACATGAAGTCGCGGGCCAGCAGGTTGTCCGTGAGAAAGGCGCCGGCCTCGGCGGGCGTGTAGATGACCGGCCCGGCCACATGACGCGAATCCGCCGCGTCCAGCAGGTCGGCCGCAAGCACGCCGCAGCCGCCGAACAACAGTGCCACCAGGGCGGCGCACCGTGCCGCCAGACGGGATTCGTCGCCGCTGTAACTTACCGATCGGCAAAGCCAGGCCTGATCATCAGTCTGCATGTGTTTTTGCGCTATTCTCTGGGAAGCACGGAGACGAATGATAAGCGGAACGGTCACTCACCTGAACCGCCCCGGAGGATGACATCCATGTTCGGAAAAAACAGCGAGCCCGCGGTCGAGCCCACGCCGCCGAAGGCACCGAAAATGCCCGACCCCGATGTGCGCAAACGCAACGTGTCCGTAATCGGGCCGACGCTCAAGTTTCGCGGCGAGTTGTCCGCGAATGAAGACCTGGTCATCGAAGGCGAAATCGAGGGCACGATCGCACACCAGGACAAGAACCTGACGATCGGCCCGCAGGGCCGTGTCAAGGCGGACATCCACGCGAGCATCGTCGAGATTCACGGCCAGGTCGAGGGCGACGTGCGTGGCGATCAACTCGTCAAGTTGTACCGGTCTTCCGTCGTGCAGGGCAACGTGTTCGCGCCGCGACTCGTGATGGAAGACGGCGCGCACTTCAGCGGCACCGTCGACATGGGCAAGTCGGTCGCGATTGACGCCGGCGTCACCAAGCGCGACGCACTCAAGCGTGCGAACCTGAGCAGCGCGGACAACGGCACGCAGGCCGCCAACGGCGGTGGCGGCTGAGCCGCCGCCGGCGGAGGGATCCGAACCGGCACCCGTACCGCGAGCACCCAGCGCCTACGGACCGTCGATCATCGGCACGACGCTGGTCATGCGCGGCGAACTGACGCTCGACGAAGACCTGATCATCGAGGGCACGTTCGACGGCAATGTCATCGATGGCGCCCATGCGCTGTCGATCGGCACGTTCGCCAGCGTAAAGGCCACCGTCCGGAGCGACTCGGCCGACATCGCCGGCACGGTAGAGGGCGACTTCAACGGCACCGGCACGGTGTACGTGCGACGCACCGCGCACGTCATCGGGGAAATACGCGCCGAACGCCTGTGCGTCGAGGACGGCACGAACCTGGAACACGCCGTCCTGTCCGGCCGAATCTCGCGGGCGGAGGACCGCTGACGACCGTGCGGTCGCCAGCGTCAGCCGTCAGGCCGCGAGGCGAGCGAGTGCGTCGACGTGCTCTCGTGCGCTGTCCAGGCTCTGCCGGCGCTCGTCGTCCCCCATCGCCAGGCCCTCGGCCAGCACGAACTCCACGTCCGACAAGCCGATGAAGCCCAGGAACTGCTCGAGGTACGGGCGCTGCGTGTCCGCGGCGCCGTTGTAGCGCCCGCCGCGCGTAATGAACACGTAGGTCTTCTTGCCGCGCAGCAGGCCTTCGGGCCCGTCCGCCGTGTAGCTGAACGTCAGCCCCGGCCGCGCGACGTGGTCGAAGTAGTCACGCAGTGTCGCCGGCACGCTGAAGTTGTACATCGGCGCGGTCAGGACGATCTCGTCGGCGGCCTTGAGTTCCGCAACCAGCTCGTCGGAGAACGCGACGTCGTCCTGCTGCTCTCGCGTGCGCTCGTTCCCCGGCGTGCGGAACGCGGTATAGCGCGCAGCCGTCAGCGACGGGAAAGCGCCCGGCAACAGGTCGCGCCGCACGACACGGCCGTCCGGATGCTCGGCCAGCCACCTGGCCACGAAGCGATCGGCCAGTTCCGATGAGACGGAAGCCGAACCGAACAAGCTGGCCCGAATATCGAGTAGCGTTTTCATGGAATCCTCCCTGGTCAGTTGCGCATTACTCGGATGCCTCCTTTATAAATTGATTTTTTCAATTTAATAGCGGATATTTTCGCCATATTTTATCGACTCTATCGATATATGGACCGAAATCCCCCACCCCGCGTCTCGCTCGAGCAGTGGCGTAGCTTTATCGCCGTGGTGGACGCCGGCGGTTACGCGCACGCCGCCGAACGTCTCAGCAAGAGCCAGTCGACCGTTACCTATGCCGTGCAGAAACTCGAGTCGCAACTGGGCGTGGCGGTGTTCACGACCGAGGGACGCAAGGCCACTCTGACGCCGGCGGGCCGCATGCTGGTCGAACGCGCCCGCCTGCTGGTCGACGAGGCCGGCGGCCTGGAACGTGCCGCGCGGCGCTCGTCGGCCGGCTGGGAAGCCGAGATCCGGATTGCCGTGGAGGTGCTGTTCCCGACCTGGCTCATGCTGAAGAGCCTCGATCGCTTCGGCGCAGAAAGCCCGCAGACGCGCATCGAGCTTTACGAGACCGTGCTCGACGGTACGTCCGAGGCGCTGCGCGAGGGCCGCGTCGATCTCGCCATCACACCGCGCATCCCGCCCAACATGAACGGCGAGTTGCTGATGCCGATGCGCTTCCTGCCGGTCGCGCACCCTGACCACCCCCTGCACCGGCTCGGGCGCGAGCTCTCCTTGCGCGACCTGCGCGAGCATCGGCATGTCCTCGTCCGCGACTCCGGATCGCGGCGCGATGCGCACCCCGAAACGATGAATGCGTCGCAGCGTTGGACCGTGACGAACATGGCGACGTCGATCGGCGCCGTGTGCCGCGGCTACGGCTTCGCGTGGTTTCCGTCCGACAAGATCGTGGACGAACTGGCCAACGGTATCCTCAAGGTACTGCCGTTGGAAGGCGGCGCCGAGCGCTCCACGGAACTCTACCTTGTCTACGCGGATCCTGATTCCGCGGGCCCCGGCCTCGACCGCCTCGCGGCGATCATCCGCGAAGACGTTCGGGAGTCCTGCTCGAGGCGCGCCGAACGAGGGACGCCGTCCCCCGTCCTTCCTGCAAGCTAGTCGAACGCATCAGCGCGCGCTGGTCTCCGACCAGATGCGTTCCCAGACCTCACCGAGCGACCGGTCGCCGAGCGACACCGGAAGGCGCACCGGCACGATTGCCTGCCAGCGGCCGTCCACGCGGCGCGCCACGGCATGCGTGAAGACGTAGATCGGCTCGTGCCCCATGCGCAGGTCCGCAATGTGCAGCGTGTTATCGATGACGTCGGACTTCACGAAGCCGCCGGCGAACCAATCGAGCCTGCTGACGGCGGCGACGCCGGATGCCGCTGCCAGTGAATCGACGTCGGACCTGTACGGCCGGAAGCACATCTCCGGTTCATCGAGGAACAGGGAGTCGAATGCTTCCAGGTAGCCGTCGTCCGTCATTGCCACGACGCGCCACAGCACCGAGTTGAGCGGTGCGGGCGTCACGAACACCTGGCGTGCCTCGATGCCGGCAGCGTCGAGCGCGGCGAGCGCATCGTTACGCACCAGCGCCTGCGCGTACCAGGTCCACGCCAGGTACAGGGAACTGATGCCGAGGCCGGCAAGCAGGGCACGCTGTGCGCCTGCTGTCGTCGGACGCCACGCCGCATAGACTCCCGCCGCGATAAGCGGCAGCGTGTACGCCGGGTCGATGATGAAGATTGTCGCCCACTTGATGGGCGGCATGTCCACGGGCCAGAAAAGCTGTGTACCGTAAGCGGTATGGCAGTCCAGCAGCGGGTGCGTGCACAGCGCCAGCACTATGACCGCAAGCCACCGCCCGGGCGCGCCGCGAACGGCCTCCCAACGCCATTGGAGCATCGCCCACAGCAGGACGGACAATGGTGCCAGCACGAACAGCGAGTGCGAAAAGCCCCGATGCCGTGTGAAGTTGGCGACATCGTCGCCGTAGTCGATGAGCACATCGAGGTCGGGAAGCGTCCCGAGCATCGCGCCGAGCAGCATGGCCCGCCGTCGCGAACGCGGCGGCGCGAGCGCACCCGCGATACCGGCGCCGAGCGCCGCCTGGGTCAATGAGTCCAATTTGCGTTCCGCGTTCGCCAGGCTGCAGACGCTGTACAGTGTAACGGCCAAATGCGCCTCGTGCGTCGCGACGGGACGCCGGCTCTTTCCGCCGCCATATAGCCGGATCGACTGGGTGTGTGCGGGCGCGGCGGCTACACTGCGGCAAACAATGCCATGGAGTCCGCCAATGTCCCGCCTGCCAGTGACACTATTCGCTTTCCTCGCACTTGCGCTCTGTACGGCGACAGGGGCGCGCGCCGAAAACGATGCAGCCGCTGAGGTCCGTGCGCGCGAAGTCGCGTTCGCGCGGACAATGGCCGACCGCGACTTCGACGCTTTCTTCGACTTCATTTCAGCCGAGGCCGTGTTCTTCAGCGACCCCGAGCCGCTTCGCGGTCACGACGAGATTCGCCGGGTGTGGTCACGCTACTACGAAGGGCCTGACGCGCCGTTCTCGTGGGCGCCCGACACGGTGGTGGTCCTCGAGTCGGGCCGGCTTGCGCTCAGCTCCGGCCCGGTAACCACGGCAGACGGACAATCTGCCGGCCGCTTCAACTCGGTATGGCGCAAGGACGACGACGGCGTGTGGCGTGTCGTCTTCGACAAGGGCTCCTGACGCTCAGGCCGTCTCCCCTGACGCGTCGTCGCGGAACGCGACGAGGAAGAAAACGAGCACCAGCAGCGCGAAGCCGGCCGGCACATACCAGAAATCGCCCCAGCGGGCGAGGTTCAGGGCTGGTGCGCCCGCCAGGAAGCGATTGTAGATCGCACCGGCGACCTGCGCGCCGATGAACATGCCGATGCCGTACGTCACCAGCACGAGGAAACCCTGTGCCTGGCCGCGGATGGCCGGTGTGGATTTCTTGTCGACGTAGATCTGCCCTGTGACGAAGAAGAAGTCGTAGCAGATGCCGTGCAACAGGATGCCGCCGGCCACCATCCAGAACACCGCATCCGGCGCACCCATTGCGAACAGTGCGTAGCGCAGCACCCAGGCCAGCATGCCGATGGCCAGCATCCACTTCACGCCGAGTCGCACGAAGAAGAACGGCATCAGCAGCATGAACGCCACTTCCGACATCTGGCCGAGACTCATCAGCGACGACGGATTCGGCAACAGGCCGGTCAACGCGTTCGTGGTGCCCTGGTCGTAGACGGCGTTCGCCGCGAAGATCGGGGCGAAATTGTAGTACGCCGCCAGCGGGACACAGATCAGCAGCGAGCTGAAAATGAAGATGAAGAACGAACGACTGCCCAGCCGGGAAAGCGCGTCGAGCCCGACGATGCTGCGCAAGGAAACCTTCTCCCCCGCGCCCGGCGGCGGCGTGTGCGGCAGCGTGTAGCTGTAGAGGCCGAGCAGCAGGCTGGCGACGCCCGTCGTGTACAGCGGCAGCGGCGTGCGATCCGGCAGGATGTCGCCGCTGAACTGGCCGAGCACGAAGCCGATGAAGAGCCCCGCCACGATCCAGCCGATCGTGCCGAACACGCGGATCAGCGGGAACTGCCGCTCCTGGTCCTCGATATTGTGAAAAGCCAGCGAGTTCGCGAGGCCCAGCGTCGGCATGTAGCAGAGGTTGTACAGCAACAGGCCGAGGATGAACGCCGTGGCGCTGCCGGCAAACTGCGGCAGCATGAGCATGACGACACCGCCAAGCAGGTGCAGAGCCGCCAGCACTTTCTCGGTGGCGAAGTAACGATCGGCGACCAGCCCCAGGAAGAACGGCGCGACAATGGCCGCGATCGGGTTGACCGTGTACGGCCAGTGCGTCAGGTCGGCCATGCCGATCGACGTCATGTAGTTGCCGATGGTCACGTACCACGCGCCCCAGATGAAAAACTGGAGGAACATCATCACGCTGAGTCGAGCGGATACGCTCATGCCAGCTCCTTCTTATTGTTGCCGTTCAAACTGCAAACCCAATGCTCAATCTTCGTGCTGAGAGCGTCGCAGGTGTTGCGAGACAAGGCGCGGAGTGTTCCCGGAAGCGCAGTGTACTTGCGGGTACATGAGCATTCCGGGAACACTTCGCAACGCCGTATCGCGACATCTGCGGCGCTCTCAGGATCGGTAGGGTTCTCGGCCGTAACCCTGCACGGGAATCCCCTGCGCCGGCATCACCTCGTTCTGCAGTGCGTACATCGCCGCCGCGGCTTCGTCGATCGCACGGGTGAAGTCGACGGAACCCTTCAGGATCGGTTCCAGCAACGCCTTGTCCTGGATGCGTGCCGGCGGGTACTCGTGCTCGACGACGAGGTAGGTCTCCGACGGGTCGATGTCCAGCAATTCGCGCGCCGCGAGCTGGTGGTCGAGCCAGTCGACCGTTCGATTCTGCAGGTACGCGAGCGGGTCGTGCCGGGCGGTGCCCGGCAGCTCGTGCTCGCACAGCGCGGTCTGCTTCTTCCACGCGTGCACCTGGTCCGCCGGGTTCGACGACGGCGTGCTGCCCTCCCAGTCACCGCGCTGCATTGTCTGTCCACCGTAGCCCCAGGCGGACACGCCCTTCGAATCGATGACCTGCCCCTTCACGTGGAAGCCGTCGATCAGGAAGTTGTAGCCCTCGTCCTTCAGGTACTGGAACATCGAGCGCGTGTCCTGGCCCATCAGCACCGAGTGCGACGGGTCGTAGTGAATGCGGAACTGGTCACCGACGCCGTGCTTTTCGCAGATCCGGTGCAGCGCAATCCACGGGCCGGGCGCGTACGCGATGTTGTTGTGCCAGCGGTCGAGCACGGTCCAGCCCGGCATCGGGCACTGCTCGACGCGGTAGGTCAGGCCGCGCGCCTTCGCTTCTTTCAGCAGCGGAATGAACTCCGACTCGAACATCTCGAGGTTGCCGTCCATCTCGAGGTCGTAGTTGCGACCGACGAAGCCGCAGATCGCGTTCGTGCCCATCAGCACCGCGGCGTCGAATACGCGCAGCATGAAGTCGTGCTTGAATTTGCGGGCCGCGTCGTCGGCGACGAGCATGTTGTCGAAGTAGCCGACGTCCGACAGGCCGACGCCGGTGTCCTTCATCGCGGCATGCACGCGCGCGGCACGCTTCTCGTCAAACGGGTCGCGCAGGTCGAGCGTGTTCGCGACCGGGTCCAGCATCGCTTCCGGTGGCACGTCCGTGAGCGTCGGGTGCAGCGCGGCAGAGAGCTGGATGTACGGCGAACCGATATCGCGCGAGAACGCGAGCCACTCCTCGATCGCGAGATCCGGGTCCGGGTCGCGCTTTTCGCGCGGCGTCAGTTCCTGCAGCGCGGCCGTCAGCACGCTGATCTTCATCGGTTTCGGTTCGAACGGAACCGCTTTGCTCGCCATCGTTACTCCCCCTTTGGCCGTGTCTCGCGTTGTCGGCGCAGTATACGTGAGCAGCACGCCCTGATTCACGGGCAAAGCGCGGCGCGGCCGCGCCGGCAAACCAGGTCCTCAGGGCCGCAGTGCGGCGGCGCACGCGATGACGGATGCCGGCCGCTCCCCGCCCGTCCCGTCCAGGCCGATGCGGCGACTGTCCACGACGGCGTCCGGTGCAAGCGCCGCGGCAATCACCCGCGCCACGCCGCAGGCGCCGAGTTCCGTGAAGTGCGTGTTGTCCTCGACGCCGTCCGGGAAGCGTGCGTTGCCCTGCTCCGGCGATAACCACAGGAAGTCGCGCTTCGTCCCCTCGCGCCCCAGCGTCTCGAAATAAGCCAGCGACAGGATCGCCAGGTCGATGAACGCGACGCCGGCCTCGTCGGCCGCGACCGCCGAGTTCAGCGCGTAAAGCCCGTGCGTCTCGACCATCGCCGGCCCTTCCCACAACCGGCGGGCCGCCGATGACACGATGACCGGCGTCCCGCCGCGCGACCGCACGTCGGCGGCGAATCGGACGAGATTGTCGCGGTAGGCGCCGTCGGGAGCCGCGTAGCGTTCCGGCGCATCGTCGCGGGAATCGTTATGCCCGAAGCTGATCAGCACCAGGTCGCCGGCACGGATCTCGCCGACCAGCGATTCCCATTTGCCCTCGTCGATGTAGCTCTTCGTGCTCCGGCCGCTGACTGCCCGGTTCAGCACCGGCACACCCTCGCGGACGAAATACGGCAGCGCCTGCCCCCAGCCGGCCTGCGGCGCCCGTTCATCCGGGTAGTCCGAAGCGGTCGAATCGCCCGCGATCAGGATCCGTGCCGTCGGCATGTCATCCGCCGTCGCCGGAAAAACCGCCGTCGACAGGATGCCCGCGGCGACCCACCCGGACAGGACGGCGACATGACGCCTGTCAGCCACGTGTGGCAGTCGCCTCGCGTCGGGCCGCCCGCCAGGCGTCCGCCGCTGCGACGGCACTCATGTTGTAGAGGCCCTTCGCCGTGGTGGCGGGCGTCGCGATGTGGGCCGGCATCGCCGTGTTCATCAGCAACGGTCCCACGAGCACCGCCTTCGTCACCGAGCGCAGCAGCTCGATCGAGATGTTTGCCGCGTCGAGCGTCGGCATGACCAGCAGATTCGCCGCGCCCTCGAGGCGCGAGTGCCGGATCAGCATCTCGCGCACGTTCTCGTCGAGCGCGACATTGGCGTGCATTTCGCCCTCGACTTCGAGCTCGGGCGCCAGTTCGCGCAGTGCCCGCGTGGCTTCGCGCATCTTCTGCGCGGACCGGGTCCGTGACGATCCGAAGTTCGAATGCGACAACATCGCGACCTTGGGCGCGACGCCGAAGTTGCGAACCCGCTCCGCCGCGGCCAGCGTGAGCTGCACGATCGTGCCGACCTTCTTGCCGACGTCGATGTACGGGTCGGTGATGAACAACGGACCCTGCGGCAGCAGAAGGACCGAAACCGAGCAGATGCGTTCTTTCTGCGAGCGCGGGCCGATGACGTCGATGACATTGCGCAGGTGCCGGTCGAAACGACCTTCCGTCCCGCACAGCATCGCGTCCGCGTCGCCCTTCGCCAGCATGCAGGCTGCGATCGCGCTGTTACTCGTCCGCATGACCAGGCGCGCCACCGCTTTCGACACGCCGCGGCGGCAGGTCAGCTCGTGGTAGGTTTCCCAGTAATCGCGGTAGCGTGGGTCGTCCTGCGGGTCGACGAGTTCGAAGTCCTGGCCGGCCTTGAGTTCGCTGCCGATCGACTCGAGCCGGCGGCGCACGACGTCCGCACGGCCGATCAGCTTGACGTCGGCCATACCTTCGGCAATCACGGCCTGCGCGGCACGCAGGACCGTCGGGTTCTCGCCCTCGGCGTAAACGAGCCGCTCCTTCGCGCGCCGGGCGATTTCCACTTCCGGCTGCATGAAGAGCTGCGAACGCGTGTTGAAGGACGTCAGCCGCCGGCGGTAGACGTCGAAATCGTCGACCGGCCGCGTCGCAACGCCGGACTCGACGGCGGCTCGGGCCGTGGCCAGCGACACCTCGACATAGAGTCGCGGGTCGAAGGGCTTCGGGATCAGGTAGTCGCGGGAGAAAACCGGCGTCTCGTCGGCCTCGCCGCTGCTCACTTCGTCCGCCAGCGCCCGTTTCGCCAGTCCGGCGATGGCGTCCACGCACGCCGCCTGCATCTGCCGGTTGATCGTCGTCGCGCCGACATCCAGCGCCCCGCGGAAGATGAACGGGAAGCACAAGACGTTGTTGACCTGGTTCGGGTAGTCGGACCGTCCCGTGGCGATGACGGCATCGTCGCGCACCGCCCGTACTTCCTCCGGCAGTATCTCGGGCACCGGGTTCGCCAGCGCGAAGACGAGCGGGTTGTCGGCCATCCGCTTGACCATGTCCGGGGTCAGGATGCCCGGCGCCGACAGCCCGAGAAACACGTCGGCGGCGTCGATCGCATCGTCGAGCGTGCGTTCCTTCGTGTCGCGGGCAAAACGGGACTTGAACGCGTTCATGTCCTTTTCGCGGCCGGCGTAGACCACACCCTCGATGTCGACGAGCGTCACCGCCTCGACCGGCAGCCCGAGGTCGACGAGCAGATTGAGGCACGCGAGGCTCGCGGCGCCGCCGCCGGTCGCGACCAGCTTGACGTTGTCCAGCCGCTTGCCCACCAGCTCCAGGCCGTTGCGCAATGCCGCCGCGACCACGATGGCGGTGCCGTGCTGGTCGTCGTGGAATACCGGGATGTCGAGCCGCTCCTCGAGCGCTTTCTCGACCTCGAAACAGTCCGGCGCCTTGATATCCTCGAGATTGATCGCGCCGAACGTCGGCGCCAGCGCCGCGACCACGTCGACCAAGCGCTTCGGGTCAGGTTCGTCGATCTCAATATCGAACGCGTCGATGTTCGCGAAGCGCTTGAACAGTACCGACTTGCCCTCCATCACCGGCTTCGCGGCCAGCGGGCCGATGTTGCCGAGCCCAAGCACGGCGGTCCCGTTCGTGATCACGCCGACGAGGTTGCTGCGTGCCGTGAACACGGACGCCGCGAGCGGGTCGGCCATGATCTCCTGGCAGGGATACGCGACGCCCGGCGAATATGCCTGGGAGAGGTCCAGCCGGTTTTCCAGCGGCTTGGTCGGCGTGACGGACAGCTTGCCGGAGGGCAGCGACCGGTGATAGCGCAACGCGCTTTCTTTCAGTGACGGCGTCATGAGGTGCTCAATCCGTTCGTGGGGCGGCGATTGTCGCATTTTTGGCCCTGCGGCCGGCAAGCGACCCGGGAAGTCAATCGGCGAAGACCACCGTCTTCTGCCCGTTCAGCATCACCCGGTCCTCGAGCAGGTAGCCGACGGCGCGCGCCAGCACGCGGCGCTCGATGTCCCGGCCCTTGCGCACCAGGTCATCCGGCGTGTCCGAGTGCGTGATGTGCTCCACGTCCTGCACGATGATCGGCCCCTCATCGAGATCCGCCGTAACGAAGTGCGCCGTGGCACCGATCATCTTCACGCCGCGCTCGTAAGCCTGGTGATAGGGGCGCGCGCCTTTGAAACCGGGCAGGAAGCTGTGGTGAATGTTCACGCAGCGGCCGGACAGGAAGGCCGACATCTGGTCGGAGAGGATCTGCATGTAGCGCGCGAGCACGACGAGTTCGGCCCCCGTTCCCTCGACGAGTCCGCGAACCGCCGCTTCCTGTTCCGGTTTCGTCTCGGGCGTCACCGGCAGGTGGTGGTAGGGAATGTCCCCGACATCGGTGACCGGGAGTGCGTCGCGCGGATGGTTCGAGACGACGCCGACGACCTCCATCGGCAATTCGCCGATGCGGTAGCGGTACAGCAGGTCACCCAGGCAATGATCCAGTTTGGAGACGAGGATCAGCACCTTCTTGCGACTTGCCGCATCGCGCAGGTTGACCGTCATGTCCAGCTTCTTCGCCAGACCGTCCAGCGCCTCGCGCACGGCGTCGATACTGTCGCCGCAGGCGAACTCGATCCGCATGAAGAAGTGCCCCGTTCGCAGGTCGTCGAACTGCTGCGCCTCGAGGATGTTCGCACCGTTGTCGTACAGCATCGTCGACACGCGCGCGACGAGGCCGGGCTGATCCGGGCAGGACAGGGTCAATCGGTACGGTCGGGTCATCGACGCGGGTTCCTTCGCTGGGGCTCGTTGGGCCGGAAAGCGCGTAATCTATCAGGAACCGGCCGCCCGAACAGCAGCGCACCGCCGGCGCGTGGTCACAGGCGCCGGCGGTGCCGCGATGACCTTCCGTCTACTCGTGCCGCAGCGCGTGCACCGGGTTGGAGCGCGCAATACGGATCGCATGCCCGGATACCGTCAACCAGGCGAGCAGTACCGATACGAAACCGGCGACCAGCAGTATCGGCAATTGCGAATCGATTCTGTTCGAGAAGAAATCGAGATAGGCCTTCGACCCGAAGTACGCCGCCGGGAGGGCAATCGCCAGCGCCCACGCTACCGGCTTCGAGAACTGCCAGACCAGCAGCCGTGCAATCTGTGCCGAACTCGCACCCAGCACCTTCCGGACGCCAATCTCGCGTGTCCGCTGGGTTGCCATGAAGGCTGCGAGACCGAACAGCCCGATCAGCGCGAGCGCCAGGGCAATGGCGGCAAATCCGGCAAGCGCGATGTTCATCGCCTGCATGATGTTGAAGACCTGGTCGAAGACCTCGTCGAGGAAACGACCTTGCATCGGGTAGTTGGGCACGACGCGGTTCCATACGCCTTCGATCGCCCGGACAGCATCGCGCATATCACCCGGTGCGATTCGAATGGAGGCTTCGCGCAGGACGGCCGGTTCGTAGCGGAACACCCACGGCTTCTCCGGGCTGTAGAGCCCGACAATGTTTTGAGTCGGTACCACGCCGACAATGACGAGTTCACGCAGCGAGTCGCGGTCGTCCAGGTCGTAGATACGCGTGTTCAACGCCTCTGCCGGTGACGCGATGCCGAGCTGATCGAGCACCATCTCGTTGACCAGCACGTTGATCGTTTCGGACTCCATATAGACGTAGCGGTCGTTCGCCACGTCGCGGCTCAGGTCCCGCCCCGCCAGCAGCGGAATGTCGTACACACCGAGAAATCCGGGCGACATGCGCATCAACTGAATCTGGAACTGCCCGGCCTCGTCGCCGGGCTGTGCCGTTGCCATCGTCATCGAGTTGTTCTGCTCGAACGGCACCTGCGACGAGTAGGCGACGGCCTCGATCTGCGGAAGAGCTTCGAGCTCGCGCTGCAACGTATCCCGGCTGACGCTGATGTCGGCGTCGGCCATGCGGTCGAGCACGTAGATCTCGGAGCGCGGGAAGACGTAGCTCGACGCCTCGACCTGGCGGTTCTGCATGTAGACGACGGCCACGATTGCCAGCATGAATGCCGAGATGGCGAACTGGGCTCCGATCATGAACGAGCGGACCAGGGCTCCCTTCTTCCCCTTACGGCCCACGTCACGGAGGGCGTCAATCGGGGAAGCCCGCGTGATCAGCCACGCCGGGTAGAGACCGGCTCCGATACCGACGAGCACGGTTACCAGGCACAGCCACGGCAGCACCCGTACGTAGTCAATGGCCAATGCCTTGTTTGCGAGATTGTTGAACAGCGGAACCAGTATCTCGACGGCCGCCATCGCCACCACCATCGCAATGGCCGCAATGACGAGACTCTCCATCAGGAACTGGCCGAGCAGCTGCAGCTGGCCGGCGCCCATGGTCTTCCGCATGCCGACTTCCCGGCTGCGCCCGAGCGCCTGCGCCGTCGCGAGATTGGCGTAGTTGACGCAGGCGATCAACAGGATCAGCAGACTGAGCAGCTGCACGGCGGCGATGACCGGCATGCCCATCGTGTCCCAGATTGCGAGATTCGCATTCGAGAGCGGGGAAACGAAGAAAGACGAAACCGTGCTCCGCAAGTCCTCGTTGATATGCCGCTCAAACACGCCGTCCAACTGCCGTTCCAGCCAACCTTGATCAAGTCCCGGCGGCAACATCACGTACGTCATGTTGCCAAGAGAAATATTGTTGTAGTCGCCAGCCAGATCGTGGTCCTCCATGCGCACAAGCGCCGCCATCGGCAGGACGACGTCGAGCGGCACGTTCATGATCGGCATCGAATTGAAATGGGAATTCAGCGGGATATCGCGGAACACCGCCGAAACGCGAAAATCCCACTTGTTCCCGAGCGTGATGACCTCGCCGACAGCATCGGAAGTGCCAAAGTATTTCCTGGCAGCGCTTTCGTTGATGATGATACTGCTCGGGTCGTCCAGCGCGGTGTCGTCGCCCTGCACGAAATCGAGGTCGAAGATCCGCAGCAGCGCCGGGTCAGCGAACCGAACCTGGTGATAGAAGCTCTCTTCACCGGTGCGCAGCAGGTACTCGGACAGAATCGTACGAGCAACCGCATCGACGTCGCCGAGCTCAGCCTCGATGATCGGCCCGATTGCGGACCAGACGACGTTGAACTGGTCGACGCCCACGTTCAGTTCGGGCGCGGCAATCGACCCGACCGTGTACGTCCGCCCGGCGTTCAAAAAGAAGCTGTCATGCGTCTGCTCGTAGCGGATGAGCAACCCGCCGAAGACGAAGATCGTCAACCCGATGGCCAGGCCGAGGATGTTGATCAGTGCGAAGAGCCGGTTCTTGCGCAGATTGCGCAGCGCGATCTTGACGTTGTTCCAGATCATGGGCGAATTCTCCCCGGTGCGGCAATCACGCGGCCCGCAGCCGGTCAGTGACGATGTGGCCGTCGAACAGGTTCACGGAGCGCCGCGCATAGTCCGCGTGTGCCGGCGAATGCGTGACCATGACGATCGTCGTTCCTTCGGCATTCAGAGAACGCAGAAGCTCCATCACTTCCTGTCCGTGTGCCGAGTCCAGGTTGCCGGTGGGCTCGTCGGCCAGGATCAGTGGCTGGTCGCCGACGACGGCGCGCGCAACGGCGACGCGTTGCTGCTGGCCGCCGGACAGCTGGCCCGGCATGTGCTTCGCGCGATGCGCAATTCCCATTCGATCCATTACCTCGGCCACGCGGCGCTTGCGCTCCGATGCAGGCATGTTGTGGTACAGCAGCGCCAGCTCGATGTTCTCGGCGACGTTCAACTCGTCGATGAGATTGAAGCTCTGGAAGATGAATCCGATGTTCTTCTTGCGAATGGCGCTGCGCTTCGACTCGGGGTAGCACGCGACGTTTTCGTCGAAGAAGAAATAGTCGCCCTCGCTCGGGTTGTCGAGCAGGCCGATGATGTTCAGCAGTGTCGACTTGCCACAGCCCGACGGGCCCATCACGGCCACGAAGTCGCCCTGCTCGATCGACAGGTTGACGCCGTTCAGCGCGACCGTCTCGACCTCGTCGGTGCGGTAAACCTTGAACAGATTCTGGAGCTTGAGCATGCGGGCTTCCCCCTACTGGTTGATTGCGAGCCGGTCCATGCCGACAAAACTGGTATACGGTGAGGTAATGACGCGCTCGCCCGGCTCCAGGCCGTCGAGCACTTCGATGAAATCGGTGTTGCGTCGCCCGAAGCGAACATTGCGGCGCACTGCCTGCGCACCATCCGGCGACACCACGAAGACCCAGTTCCCGCCGGTGTCCTGGTAGAACGCGCCGTTACGCACGAGCACGGCGTCGGTGTTGTCGCCGAGCGTCAGGCGGACCTGCAAGGTCTGCCCGCGTCGCAAGCCGCCCGGCTCGTCGGCGAAGGCCATGTCGACCTCGAACTGGCCGTTGTTCACCTGCGGATAGATCTTGGTCACGACTACCGCGTACTCGCGGCCATTGTGCTCAGCCACACCTGACTGTTGCAGGTCCACGCGGCCGAGGTAGAACTCGTCGATACCGACCGTCAGCTTGTAGCCGTTCGGATCATCGATCTGACCGAGTCGGCCACCGGGCGCAATGGATTCGCCAATCTCGATGTTGAAACCTGACAGTTTTCCGGCAACCGGCGCGCGAATGCTCAGGTCGTCGAGGTTCTTGCGCGCAAAGCCGAGGCTCGCTTCCAGTTGCGAATTCGCGTCGCGCAGCTGGGCCAGCTGCTGTTCCTGCATGCGGGCATCCGTCGCCTGGCTTTCCAGGGTGACGGCGCGCCGATTCTCGAAGTAGGTCAGCTCGTCCTGCAATTCATCGAGCGTGGACTGAGGCACCAGGTTGCGTGCCACCATGTCGCGCTGCCGGGCGATGGCCCGGGTCAGGCGCGTCACCTGGTAGTCGATCTCCACGAGGTTGCGCTTGTGGGCCAGTCGGTTCTGTTCGAGCTGCAGTTCTATCGTCCGCATCGCGTTCAATTGCTCGGTCACGGCGGCCTCGCGGCCCAACACTTCGAGCTGCAGGTTCGTGTTCGACAGGCGTGCAATCGGCTGGCCGGCATCCACGAGCGCACCGTCCTCGACCAGCACCTCTTCGACCCGGCCGCCCTCGATCGCGTCGAGATATACCGTGCTCCGGGGAACCAACCGGCCTCGAAGCGGAATGAAATCCTCGAACATTCCAGTGGTCACGTCGGACACGATGATGCGCTGGGAATTGACGGTCAGGCTGCGTCCGCCGAGCAGAACACTGCCGATCCACGCGACCAGCAGCAGACCCAGCCCTGCCGCGGCCCCCCACGCGACGCGGCGCGGCCAGCGCGATGCGGTCGCGACGCGCCGATCCATGCCCTGGCCGGATATCCGGACCTCGGCTTCTCCCGGGTTGTCCTTGAGTCGGCTGACGTTGGCCATGTACCTGCTACTCCGCGATCGATGACGGGCTGCCCTGCCCTTACAGAGCAAGCACCGTGCCAGATTTGTAACGTCTTGATTTACCGCGAATACCGACGAGCCGCTGCGGCTCAATCCGTCCGCAACTGTACGCTCGTGAACAGTCAGTGTACGATTCCGGACACTTGGGAGGGCGCATGCCGGAAACCGGCTCGATTCTGATCGTCGACGACGACGAGGACATCCTCACCGCCGGGCGCCTGCTGCTGCGGCGCCATTTCGGCGATGTCCTGACCTGCCGGCAGCCCGAACGCATTCCGGCGTTGCTTGCCGGCCGGGACGTCGACGCCGTGTTGCTGGACATGAACTTCGGGCCCGGTGAATCCAGCGGCGCAGAGGGCCTCGACTGGCTCGGCCGTATCCTCGATATCGACCCCGCCATCGTGGTCGTCATGGTAACCGCGCACGGGAGCGTCGACACGGTGGTCGATGCCATGAAGCGCGGCGCAACGGACTTCGTCACCAAGCCCTGGCAAAACGAGAAGCTGGTCGCAACGCTGTCGGCGGCCGTCAAGCTGCGCGCAAGCCGGCGCGAGAGCGAGTCGTTGCGACAGGCCAACCGCGTGCTTGCGGATGCGTCGGCCGCGGGCAGCCCCATCATCGGCGACTCTCGGCAGATGCAGGCAGTGCTGTCGATCGTCGAGCGCGCGGCGCCGACCGACGCCAACGTGCTGATCCTCGGCGAGAACGGTACCGGCAAGGAGCTCATCGCCCGGGAACTGCACCGATTGTCAGAGCGCTCGACGAATGTGTTTCTCACTATCGACATGGGTGCGATTACGGAATCGCTGTTCGAATCCGAACTGTTCGGTCATCGCAAGGGCGCGTTCACGGGCGCGAGCGAGGCCCGAATCGGCCGTTTCCGGGCGGCAAACGGCGGCACGTTGTTCCTGGACGAGATCGGCAACTTGCCACCCGCACTGCAGGCCAAACTGCTCCGCGTCCTCGAATCGCGCACGGTGACCCCCGTGGGCGCAAATGGCGCCGAGCCGGTCGACGTCCGCATCATCGCCGCCACGAATGTCCCGTCGATCGAGCTGCGCGACAAGTCACGGTTCCGGCCCGACCTGCTGTTTCGGCTCAACACCGTGGAGATTACGGTTCCCCCGTTGCGCGAACGCCGCGACGACATCCTGCCGATCGCACGCCATTACCTTGCCCACTACGGCCGCAAGTACGGCAAGCCGGAGCTTGCGCTGTCCCGCGAGGCCGAAGCCGCGCTGCTGGCGTACGACTGGCCCGGCAACGTGCGGGCGTTGCGGCATGTCGTCGAGCGCGCCGTGATCCTCTGCGAAGGCGCCGCCCTGCGCGTTACCGATTTCGCCCTGCACCGGGGACCGGCAGATTCCGGGACAATCAGCATCCAGCCCGCCCAAAGTCTCAGTCTCGAGCAGGTGGAGAAGGAAACGATCGCCGCGGCGCTCCGCAAGCACGGCTTCAATATTTCACACGCAGCAAAGGAACTCGGCCTGACACGGGCGTCCTTGTACCGGCGCATGGAGAAGCATGGGCTTTAGGCATTTCTCAGTCGCACTCGCGCTGCGGCTCCTGGTCGTCGGCATCCTGCTCGCCACGCTTGTGGTGCTGGTGAGCCTGCCGGGCTATCACAGCGCTTCGCTGCTGGTCGGCGTGCTGATGGTCATGGCAATCGGCGAACTGTGGTGGACCGTCAGCCGCACGAATCGCGAGCTCGCGCGCTTTCTGAATGCCGCCCGTCACGCGGATTTTGCGCAACGCTTCGACTTCGAGGAACTCGGCGCAGGGTTTGGTGAACTGGGACGCGAACTCACCGAAATCATGGCGCGCCTCCAGGCCGGAAGAATCGATCGGGAACTCGAGACCCGGCAGCTTCGAGGTCTGATCGAACACATTCCCGTGCCGCTCCTGACCTTGCACACGGACGACTCGATAACGCTGCAGAACAACGCCGCGCGGCGCCTGTTCGGCGCGGCACCGGTCACCCGGCTTCGCGACCTGCGGCCATTCGGTGCCCGCTTCTGCCGCGCCGTCGAAGATGCGGTTCCGGGTCGACGCGAACTCGTCAGCTTCAACGTGGATGAAGTCGAGTATCACCTGACCCTCGCTGTGACCGAGATCAATGCTGCCGGCCAGCGAGACCGGCTGATTTCGTTGCAGGACATCCAGACCGAGCTGGATGACACGCAGATGCAGGCCTGGCAGGACCTGGTTCGCGTTCTCACGCACGAGATCATGAATTCGATCACGCCCGTGACCTCGCTCGCGAAGACGGCAGAATCCCTGGTCGACGATATTGCCGGGCGTATCGAAGCGCGGCAGGACGTCAGCGCCGATCTCGACGACCTCCGTGCCGCCGTATCGACCGTCGCCCGCCGCTCGGACAGCCTCACGGATTTCGTCGACAGCTACCGCCAGATGACCCGCCTCGCGCCGCCCGAGAGAAAACGCGTCGACGTGGCGGAACTGTTCGAGTCAGTGGCGCGCCTTGCGCGCGCGGAAGCGCCGGACAGCAACATCTCGATCGAGCACAGCGTCGATCCGGAGGGCCTCTGCGTGTTCGTGGACCGCGACCTGCTGGAACCGGTGCTCCTGAACCTGCTCCGAAACGCGCGCCAGGCGACGGCGGGGATGCCGTCGCCCGAGATCCGCCTCGTCGCCAGGATGAACCGTCGAGGGAACACCGTCATCGAGATCTGCGACAACGGACCGGGTGTGCCGCCCGCACTGGCGACGAAGATCTTCGTCCCGTTCTTCACGACGAAGGAACGCGGCTCGGGCGTCGGCCTGGCGCTCGCGCGCCAGGTCATGACCGCGCACGGCGGGTTCATCCGTCTTGTCGAGTCTGACCGGCCCGGCGCGACGTTTGCGCTCACGTTCTGACACGAGCGGCTGCCGGTGCGCATGCGGCGCAAAAAGCGTATCCTGTTCCGAGCCAGAAGCGCGCTAACAGATTGAAAAGCGTACAGGAACCGGCGCACGCGGCCGCCGGGTCGTCACCCGATCAACGCGAGGAACAGCATGGCCAAGGTGAAGTGCGGATTGATCCAGATGAGCCTCAAGGGCGACGGCAGCATGGACCCGATCGCCATCCGGGACCGTATGCTCGAAGCCCACCTGCCGTACATCGAGGACGCGGCGAAACAGGGCGTCCAGGTGCTCTGCTTCCAGGAAGTGTTCACGCAGCCCTACTTCTGCCCGAGCCAGGACCGCCGATGGTACGCCGCCGCGGAAGCGATCCCGGACGGGCACACCACGCGCCTGATGCAGGAGTACGCGGCGAAGCACGGCATGGTGATCGTCGTGCCGATCTACGAAGAGCACATGACCGGGGTCTACTACAACACGGCGGCGGTAATCGATGCCGACGGCCGCTACCTCGGGAAGTACCGCAAGACGCACATCCCCCAGGTCGATCCCGGCTTCTACGAGAAGTTTTTCTTCAAACCCGGCGACAGCGGCTGGCCCGTCTTCGACACGGCGTTCGTCAAACTCGGCGTCTACATCTGCTACGACCGGCACTTCCCGGAAGGCTGGCGCGCCCTCGCCATGAACGGCGCCGACTACATCGTCAACCCGTCAGCAACCGTGGCGGGCCTCAGCAAGTACCTGTGGGAGCTCGAGCAGCCGGCGGCGGCCGTCGCGAACGGCGTGTTCATCGGCGCGATCAACCGTATCGGCAAGGAAGAACCCTGGGCCACCACGATGAACATGGGCGAGTTCTACGGCTCGAGCTACATCGTGAACCCGCGTGGCACGATCGAGGCGCAGGCGAGCTATGGCGACGACGAACTGCTGGTGCACGAGATCGACCTCGACATGGTGCGCGAGGTCCGCGACCAGTGGCAGTTCTTCCGCGATCGCCGGCCCGAGGCGTACGGGCTGCTGGCGGATCGCTGAGCGATGGCCGCTGCGCAGACGAACACGGCTGACCTGCCCGCCACGAGTTCGCTGCGCACCGTCGGCGAGCACGTCGAACTCGAGCTCGGGCAGGATCTCGCCGCGAGCCCCCGCTACAACGACGACATCGCGCCGACGAAAGCGGCGCAGCGCACGTGGACCCGCTGGCACGTCGCCTCGTTGTGGGTCGGCATGGCGATCTGCGTGCCGACGTACACACTCGGCGGCGTGCTGACGGCCTACTTCGGGCTGTCGGTGAGCGAAGCGCTGTGGACGATCCTCGTCGCGAACGTCATCGTGCTGGTCCCGCTGACGCTCAATGCGTTCCCGGGGACCCGCTACGGCATCCCCTGCCCGGTCGTACTGCGCGCCTCGTTCGGCATCATCGGCTCGAACGTGCCATCGCTCGTGCGCGCGGTGGTCGCGTGCGGCTGGTTCGGCGTGCAGACGCTGTTCGGCGGCATCGCCATCCACCTGATGCTCGCCGCGATCTTCGACGGCTGGGCCGCTCTCGGCGGCACCGGGGAAGTGCTCGGCTTCTTCATCTTCTGGCTCGCGAACATCACGGTCGTGATCCGCGGCTCGGAGTCGATCAAGCACCTCGAGGCATTTGCCGCACCGTTGCTGCTGCTGGTCGCGGTCGGGCTGATCGTCTGGGCGTTGCCGAAGGTCTCGGTGAGCGGCGTCCTGTCGGTGCCGGCCACGCGGCCGGATGATGCGCCGTTCGCGCCGTATTTCATGGCGGCCCTGACGGCGATGGTCGGCTTCTGGGCGACACTGTCGCTGAACATCCCCGACTTCAGCCGATACGCGCGCTCGCAGCGCTCCCAGGTCATCGGACAGATCATCGGGCTGCCGTTGACGATGCTGCTGTTCGCGGGCCTCGGCGTCGTGCTCACGGCCGCGTCGGCCGACCTCGTCGGCGAAACGATCGCCGACCCCATCAACCTGATCGGGAAGATCGACAGCCCGTTCTGGGTGGTGCTCGCGATGATGATCATCATCCTGGCGACGATTTCCACGAACACGGCCGCGAACATCGTATCGCCCACGAACGTGTTCCAGAACCTCGCACCGAAGCACATCAACGAAGTGAAAGGCGTGCTGCTCACCGGCGTGATCGGCATCCTGCTGATGAGCTGGGAATTGCTCAAGAAGATGGGCTGGCTCGACACCGATGTCAGCCTGGAGAGCCTGTACTCCAACTGGCTGATCGGCTACTCGAGCCTCCTGGGGCCGATCGCGGGCATCATGGTGGTCGACTATTTCCTCGTGAGAGACCAGTCCTACGACGTGCTCGCGCTGTACCAGGACAACGCGGGCTACCCGGCCTGGAACGTGCCCGGGTTCGTTGCGTTCCTCGTGCCGGTCGGGCTGACGCTGGTCGCGGTGACGACGGGCGTGCTCTCGTGGTTCTACACCTACGGCTGGTTCACGGGGTCTATACTGGGCGGGCTCATTTACTACCTTGCAGCGAGAAAGCAGTAGGGAGGCGCTAATGGCGGTACTGATCAAGGGCGGCACCGTGGTGAACGCGGACCGCAGTTTCCGCGCCGACGTCCTGTGTGAGAACGGCACGATCACGGACGTCGGCGAGGCGCTCGATGCGCCGAAGGGCGCGCGCGTCATCGATGCCGGCGGTCAGTACGTGATGCCGGGCGGCATCGACCCGCACACGCACATGCAGCTCCCGTTCATGGGCACGGTCGCGAGCGAGGATTTCGAGTCGGGTACGGCAGCGGGCCTCGCGGGCGGCACGACGATGATCATCGACTTCGTCATACCCAACCCGCAGCAGGACATCATGGAGGCCTACCACCAGTGGCGCGAGTGGGCGGAGAAGTCGGTCGCCGACTACACGTTCCACGTCGCGATCACGTGGTGGGACGAGACCGTGCACGCCGCGATGGAAACGCTCGTGCGCGACTACGGCGTGAACAGCTTCAAGCACTTCATGGCCTACAAGGGCGCGATCATGGCCGACGACGAGATCCTCGTGAACAGCTTCACGCGGGCCGTCGAACTCGGCGCGATCGTCACCGTGCACGCCGAGAACGGTGAACTGGTCTTCCGGCTGCAGAAGGAGATCTTCGAACGCGGCATCACCGGGCCGGAGGGCCATCCGCTCTCGCGCCCTCCCGAGGTGGAAGGCGAAGCGGCGAATCGCGCCATCCGCATCGCCGAGGTGCTGAAGGTGCCGCTGTACATCGTGCACAACTCGTGCCGGCAGTCGCTCGAAGCGATCACGCGGGCACGTAACGAGGGCCAGCGCGTGTTCGGCGAGGTGCTCGCCGGGCACCTGCTGGTCGACGACAGCGTGTACCGCGACCGGGACTTCGACGTAGCGGCGGCGCACGTGATGAGCCCGCCGTTTCGTTCGCGCGAACACCAGGACGCGCTGTGGCGCGGCCTGCAGTCGGGCAACCTGCAGACGACCGCGACGGATCACTGCTGCTTCTGCGCCGACCAGAAAGCGGCCGGCAGGGACGACTTCCGGCGCATCCCGAACGGCACCGGGGGCATCGAGAACCGCATGGAGGTGCTGTGGCACCACGGTGTCGGCACCGGTCGCCTGACGATGAACGAGTTCGTTGCGGTGACGTCCACGAACGCGGCGCAGATCTTCAACCTCTACCCGCGCAAGGGCAGCGTCTCCGCCGGCGCCGACGCCGACATCGTCGTATGGGATCCCGAGGCGACGAAGACGATCTCCGCGAAGACGCACCACCAGAAAGTCGACACCAACATCTTCGAGGGCATGCAGGTCAAGGGCACGGCCTCGCACACGCTGAGCGCCGGCCGGGTCGTGTGGGCTGACGGCAAGCTCGACGTGGAACGCGGCGCCGGCCGCTACGTCGAGCGTCCCGCGTTCGCGTCGTACTACGACGCGCTGAGGCGCCAGGCGCGCCGCGCCGAACCGACGGCGGTCCAGCGCTAGGCGGCCGTCATGGGCAAGGCGGACCCGGACCCCGATATTCGCGCACAGCGCCTCGACCGCGAGACCGTCGAGCGCAACTTCGCCGACCTGCACCCGCCGCTCAGCCGCTCCGAGGCGCTGATCGAGGCCGACCGGTGCTACTTCTGCTTCGACGCGCCGTGCACAACGGCCTGCCCGACCGGCATCGACATTCCCGGCTTCATCCGGAAGATCCACAGCGACAATGTCGAGGGCTCGGCACACACGATCCTTGAAGAGAACATCATGGGCGGCATGTGCGCCCGCGTGTGCCCGACGGAAGTACTCTGCGAGGAGGCCTGCGTCCGCAACACGCACGAGGAACTGCCGGTCCGCATCGGCTTGCTGCAACGCTACGCCACGGACCCGGTCATCGCGGCGGGCAAGCAGCTGTTCGAGCGTGCTCCGTCGAGCGGCAAGTGCGTCGCCGTGGTCGGTGCCGGGCCCGCGGGCCTGTCCTGCGCGCACCGCCTGGCGGTACTCGGGCACGACGTGGTGGTCTTCAACCGCGACGGGAAACCCGGCGGGCTCAACGAGTACGGCATCGCCGCCTACAAGACGGTCGCGGATTTTGCGCAGCGCGAGGTCGAGTACATCCTCGCGATCGGCGGCATAGAGCTCCGGAACGGTGTCTGCGTCGGCGAGGATGTTGCACTCGACGAACTGCGGAAGGAGTTCGACGCACTGTTCCTTAGCGTCGGACTCGGCAACGCAAACGCGCTCGGCATCGAGGGTGAACACCTGCCGGGCGTCGAAGATGCCATCGACTACATTGCCGCGCTGCGACAGGCGCCCGACAAGACGACGCTGCCGGTCGGGCGAAACGTCGTCGTCATCGGCGGCGGCATGACGGCCATCGACGTGGCGGTGCAGTCGAAGCGCCTCGGCGCCGAGCACGTGGAGATCGTGTACCGGCGCGGCCCCGACGCCATGGGCGCGAGCCGCTACGAGCAGGAGCTGGCCCGCAAGAACGGGGTCGCGATCCGGCACTGGGCTCGGCCCCGAAGCATCACGGGCAAGTCGTACGTCACCGGCGTCGTGTTCGAAAACACGGGGCTCGACAAGGACGGCGCATTGGCGGCGACCGGCGAATGGTTCGAGCTACCCGCCGACGTCGTCTTCAAGGCGATCGGCCAGCGGCTCGACGCCGGCGAAACTGGCCTCGCAACCGAACGCGGAAAATTCGTCGTGGACGACGACATGGCCACCGGCGTCGACGGAATCTGGGCCGGCGGCGATTGCGTCGCAACCGGCGACGACCTGACGGTCACCGCGGTCCAGCACGGCAAGCTGGCGGCGCTAGCCATCGACCGGCACCTGCGCCGCCGGGGAGGCACATGACATGGCTGACCTGAGTACTGAATTCCTCGGCATCCGCTCGCCGAACCCGTTCTGGCTCGCCTCGGCACCGCCGACGGACAAGGCCTACAACGTCAATCGCGCGTTCGAGGCCGGCTGGGGAGGTGTGGTCTGGAAGACGCTCGGCGAGGACCCGCCGATCGTCAACGTCAGCGGGCCGCGCTACAGCGCGCTGCACGGCAACGATCGCCGCGTGATCGGCTTCAACAACATCGAGCTGATCACGGACCGCCCGCTGAAGACGAACCTGGACGAGATCCGCACGATCAAGCGCGACTGGCCCGACCGGGCGCTCGTCGTCTCCGTCATGCTGCCGATGAACGAGGAGACCTGGGCGAAGTACGTGCCGATGATCGAGGACACCGGCGCGGACGCGCTGGAACTCAACTTCGGTTGCCCGCACGGGATGTCGGAACGCGGCATGGGCTCGGCCGTCGGCCAGGTGCCGGACTACATCAAGATGGCCACCGAGTGGTGCAAGAAGGCGGCGAGCGTGCCGGTCATCGTCAAGCTCACACCGAACGTGTCGAACATCCTGCCGCCCGCGAAGGCCGCGAAGGACGGCGGTGCGGACGCCGTCTCGCTGATCAACACGATCAACTCGATCATGCGGGTCGACTACGACACGCTGACGATGTACCCGTCGACGGACGGCATGGGCACGCACGGCGGCTACTGCGGCGAAGCCGTCAAGCCGATCGCGCTGAACATGGTGGCCGAGATCGCGCGCACGGCCGAAACGCGCGGGCTGCCGATCTCGGGCATCGGCGGCGTGACGGTCTGGCGCGACGCGGTCGATTTCCTGGCGCTCGGCGCGAGCAACGTGCAGGTCTGCACGGCCGCGATGGTCTACGGCTTCCGCATCATCGACGACCTGGTGGATGGGCTGTCCCGCTTCCTCGACGAGAAAGGCATGACGAGCGTCGCGGACCTCGTCGGCAAGGCCGTGCCGAGCGTGACGGACTGGCAGTACCTGAACCTGAACTACGTCGAGAAAGCCGTCATCGACCAGGACCTGTGCATCCAGTGCGGCCGCTGCCACGTCGTTTGCGAGGACACGTCGCACCAGGCCATCACGAAGACCGTGAACGGCCGGCGCCATTTCGAGGTCATCGACGCGGAGTGCGTGGGCTGCAACCTGTGCGTCAGCGTGTGCCCGGTCGATGGCTGCATCACGATGCACCGGCTCACCGAGGGCACCGACCCGCGCACCGGCCGGCCGATCGACGACCGCAAGGCCAACTGGACGAGCCACCCGAACAACCCGATGCGGCGTTAGTCGCCCTCGCCGACCGCCCTTGCATCGCTGCGCTGGCGGATGCGGCTCAGTGCGACCGGCGTGATGCCGAGGTAGCGGGCGATGTCCTTCTGCCGCACGCGCTCGAACAGCTCGGGTGACGCGGCGATCAGGGCCCGGTAACGGTGCTCCGCGGATTCCGTCAGCAGCTCCCGCTCCCGCCGCTCCTTCTTCATCGAGAACGCCAGCAGGTGCTCGATCATCGCGCCGGCGAGGTCGATGTCACGCCGGCAGGCCGAGTGCAGCGCGTCGAAATCGAACGCGAGCACCGAGGACGGCTCCAGCGTGACGACGCTGAACGAGCAGGTCTCCTTGCGCCAGGCGGACGCGAGGCTGCCGATCAGCTCGCCCTCCAGGATGAACGACTTGATGGTCTCGCGACCGTCGCCCGACAGGTAGTACGCCTTCAGCAGCCCTTGCTCCAGGACATAGACCGAGCGGTCCTCGTCCCCCTGCCGGAAGACGTGCTCCCCCGCCGGCAGCGCGATGCGCCGGCCGTTGCGTTCGACGAATGTCAGGAAATCCATTGGCGTTAACCCGGGTTAATGCGCAGCCGGCTCGCGGCCCCTACCGTTGGCACCGGACCAACGATAGCGGAGAACGCAGGATGAATCTAAGGAATCGCAACATCGTCATCACCGGCGGCACATCGGGCATCGGCCGCGAGGTCGTGCGCCGGCTGCACCGGCACAACCGGGTGCTCGTCATCGCGCGCTCCGCGGAGCGACTCGGCGAGCTGGCCGACGCGTTCCCTGGCGTGGAAACGGTACGGGCGGACCTTGCGTTGCGCGCCGACGTTGAACAGGCAGCCGCGGCGGTCGCGGACCGCTTTGCGCGCGTCGACCTGCTGATCAACAACGCGGCACTGCAGCACACGCCGACGTTCATTGACAGCGGCTTCGACGCCCGGTCGATCCCCGTCGAGATCGACGTCAACCTTACCGCCGTCTGCCTGCTCACGGCGCGGCTGCTGCCGCGCCTGCTGCACGACGGCGACGCAGCGATCCTCAACGTGAATTCCGGCCTCGCCCTGGCACCCAAGACCGGATCGGCGGTGTATTGCGCGACCAAGGCGGCAGTGAACGTCTTCAGCCAGTCGCTGCGCTACCAGCTCGAGGGCACGAACGTGCGCGTCCTGCAGGCGTTCATGCCGCTGGTGGACACCGGCATGACGCAGGGACGCGGCGCGGACAAGATGTCCGCTGGCGACGCGGCCGACGCGATGATCCGCGGCATCGAGAACGGCATCGAGGATCACGACATCGGCAGGATCCGGCTGCTCCGCGCGTTGCTGCGAATTGCCCCGGCACTCGCGCGCCGCAAGATGAAAGCGGCCTGACGGGGTGCCGGTGCCGGTCGAATCCGGCGTGCCGTCGATGGTAGGCTCTGGTCGGCTTCATCGTGCCCGCAAGGAATCCGCCATGACACGCTCACCGATTCGCCTGGCCGCCGCGGTCCTGCTGATGACGACCGCAACGCTGGTTGCGGCCGAGCCCGCAGAAGGGCCGCCGCACCGCGCCGTCATTCTGACCGACATCAAGGCGGACCCGGACGACGAGCAGTCGCTGGTTCGACTCCTGCTGTACGCGAACGAGATCGACATCGAGGCATTGATCGCGACGACATCGACGCACCGGCGCCATGACCCCGCGGCGGACGCGATACGGGCCATGCTCGCGACCTATGGCGAGGTGCACGGCAACCTGCTCCTGCACGACGAGCGTTACCCGAGCGAAGAGGCACTGCGCGCACTGGTCAAGACCGGCTCGCCGGAGTATGGCATGGCCGGCGTCGGCAAGGACAAGGACACGGAAGGATCCGACTGGATCATCCGGGTGCTGCAGGAAGACGACCCGCGACCGGTCTGGGTGTCGGTGTGGGGCGGCGTGAATACGCTGGCGCAGGCGCTGTACCGGATCCGCGACGAGTTCCCGGCAGACGAAGCGCAACGCCTGGTCGGCAAACTGCGCGTCTACACGATCTCGGACCAGGATGACAGCGGGCCCTGGATCCGGCGCGAATTTCCGGACCTGTTCTACATTGTCAGCCCGGGCGACTACGGCCGCTCGACCTGGACGGCCTTCACCCGCGGCTTCCCCGGCTTCGGCGACTACATCAGCAACGAGTGGCTCGCCGACAATATCCAGCAGGGCCACGGCCCGCTCGGCGCAAAGTACCCGGACGTGGCCTGGGGCGTCGAGGGTGACACGCCGTCGTACCTCGCGCTGATCCCGAACGGGCTCAACGTGCCGGACCGACCCGACTGGGGCAGCTGGGGCGGCCGTTACGAGCTGTACCAGCCGACCGACGCGGAGATCGGCGTTGGCGGCACCGCGCCGGGCAATGTGGCCATCGAACCGGAAACGCGGCCGATCTGGACCAACGCCGTCGACAAGTTCACGCCGTGGGTGCGAACGGAATTCGGGCGCTCGATCGGGCCGGTCGATGCGACCTACGAAAGCAATCACGTGACGCTGCTGCGCTGGCGCGACGATATCCAGCGGGACTTCGCGGCGCGGATGGACTGGACGATCAAGCCCTACGCGGAAACGAATCACCCGCCGATCGTCGGCCTTGTCACGGACCGCGAGTTGACGGCGACATCGGGCCAGGGCCTGTTACTCGACGCCAGCAGGAGCCGCGACCCGGACGGCGACAGTCTCACGTATCACTGGTTCAATTACGCCGAGGCCGGCACGCTCGACGAGCCCGTGGACATGGGCTGGGCTGTCAACCAGCCGGGCGTCTGGTTCCGCCTGCCCGAGGTCTCGACAACGGAGACGCTGCACTTCATCGTCAGGGTAACGGACAAGGGCGAGCCGGCGTTGAGCCGATATGCGCGCGTCATCGTGACCGTGCAGCCGGACTGATTGCACGCCGCCGACAGGAGGCACGCTTGCGGCACCCGCGGGCCGCCGGTATCCTGCCCTGCCCTTGCCGTGGCAACCCCCGGAACTGTCCGTGAAGATCCTCATCGGAATCGTATTCATCGCCGTCGTCTTCTCGCTCGGGTCGGCAATGTTCCACATGAGTTCGAAGAATCACGACCCGGCTGCGATGAACCGTGCGCTTGCGTGGCGCGTCGGGCTGTCCGCGCTGCTGATAGGCTTGCTGCTCGTCTCCTGGCAACTGGGCGTCCTGGAGTAGTCGGCACGTCATCATGAAGGCGTCCGTGTTCAAGTGGATGACCGCGTCGTTCGCGGTCGTTCTCGCAAGCAGCATCGTGTCGATGATGGCGAGCTTCGTCGGCTCTGAAGGCGGTGACCTCCGCGACCTGCTGATCCTGCAGCTCGTGGTGATCCCCTTCTCGGTCTTGGTGGTGCTGTGGTGCGCGGGCGGGCTCGTGCGTGAGTTCGGCGCCGCCGAGGCGCCCCGCGTCTTCTGGCGGCACCTGCCGGGATGGCTGCTGTTTGCGGTCATCATGGCCGATTCCCTGGTCCTGATCGCGGAACTCTCGTTCATCGTGCTGCAGTACCACACCGGCAATCCGCGACCCTGGCTGGAACACGTTCCCGCCGCCACCGCGTTCTGGGGCTCGCTGGCACTGGCCGCGAGCTTCGTCGGCTATCGCATCGCGAACGAGCGCTGATCTGCTCAGTATGGCTTGCGGCGAAATCCGGTCTCGGCAAACACCCGGGCGACGCGACGCACGCTGGTAGCAGCCTCCGTGGAATGACCGGGGCGTATTACTCGAACTCCTCGATGATCACGCGCGGCGCATTGACCAGTGCGGCCATCAGCTCGCCGTTGATGCAAGCGGGAACGAAATAGGGCTGCGCGACGCGCTCGCCCAACTCGTCCCGGGCAGGCTTCGTCGGCCGGAAGCGGCCGTCGAACAGGTTGGTGGGCACCTCGAAGCCGAATTCCGGCGCGAGCACGCTGCCGTCCGCGGTGATCCGGAACAACCGGTCCGCGGTGTATTGTGTTGACGAATCCAGCGCGCCGCTCGCGCACAATGCCAGCATGCGATCCCTGTCGTCGTCCAGCCAGGCGATATCCAGCAGCGTGGCATTCGCGGCCGCGAGAAACACCGAATTGGACTCCGGGTCCCTGGACAGCACGTTCATCGCGTCGTCGAGCTGATCCCGGGTAGCGTCGTTTCGCTCGACGACGGTCTGATGCGTGATGCGGCCACGCACGCCGATCGGCGCGCTCGCCAGGTCTGCCGTCTCCAGCACTTCGAGCTTGGCTCTTGCAATGGCCACCTTGGCCGACAGGAAGGGGTCCTCGTCGGCGAGCGCCCGGGCCAGTTCCCCCGCTTCGTCCAGGTATCCCAGCACCTTGTCGAAGTCGTTCCGGTATCGATAGTCCAGCTGCAGATTCGTCACGTTCCCGTCGACGGCGGAGTAGTCGTTGTCGACGATGTTCGCTGTCGTCTGGCCGCTCAACCCGTCGTTGTCCGCCACGCTGCTGACGATGTTCAACAACGCCACGACGTAGCGAATGGTTTCGCGTTCGCCGCGCGCTCGCAGTATCTCCAGGGCGCGATCGAAGTAGTGAAAACCGTAGACGCGTCGCCGGCCAAGCTCGCCGTAGGCGTAGCCGAGACTCATGTTGATGTCGAGGGACTCCTCGGAGTATTCCCCGAACGCCACCTCGGATCGCTCGAGAGCCGTCTTGAGCACGGCGGTGGCTTCCCGATGCCTGCCCGCACGCATGAGCAGCTCGCCATAGCGATGCGTCAGCAACGCGGTGCGCGGCGCATTCTCACCGTGGGCGAGGATCGAGTAGTCGAGCAGGTGGCCGATCGCCGCGACAGTGTCCTGTTCGTTGGCGGCCGCGACGTACCTCGCGAGCGCAGCGTCTTCCGCCGCGGACCCGGAGTCAGCCACGGCGAATGAGGCATGCCCCGCCAGGCCGAGGAGAACGACGATAGCGACCGCCAGCCGTTCTGCCGGTGAATTTGCCGTACTCGCCCCCATCCGCTCCGCCACGTCCTGCCGCCGCTCGTCGAGATTCCATTCCTAAATACCACAACGGCGGCGGCGAAGCGCGGAGAGGATGGGAGCAAGTACGGGTCACGCGTGTTTCGGCGGTCTGGCCGGCGGCATCAGGCCGCCCTGGCCGCCTTCGAATCGACGATCGGAAAGTCGATGTCGGTGCCAGCCAGGTGGTTGAAGTAGTTCGTGAAGATGTTCAGCGCGACGTTCGCGAAGATCTCGACGATCTCGGCTTCCGTGACGCCGGCGCGGCGAAGCTCGTCCAGTTCGATCGCGTTGTCGGCGAACAGCGCGCGCTCTTGGGTGGACAGTGGTGAAGACCGCAGCAATCACGTCCTCGTGCTGAACTTCCGACTGTCGTTCTGAGCCCGCGAGGGCCGAAACACGCGGTCAGTCAGGCAGGATCGGCCAGTGCTACGACAGCGACTGGACTGCGCGGTGAGCCTGCTCGATGGCCGCTTCCGTCATCGCGTAGGACGCGGCATCGGTGCCCGCGACGGCGATGCGCCCGAGGGTCGCCCTCGCGTCGACCCATGGACGCCGCTCGTGCGGCCAGAACTTCGGCCACCACGCGACGTCGCCCGACGCGGCATCCGTGGAATAGGCATACCCGTGCGGCCAGCGGTTGACGGTGATCGCGGCGACGTCGCGTGCCGGTTGCAACCCGCCCGCGCCGAACATCCGACCGAGCTGGGCCAGGATTTCCCGTTCGAACGTGTCGAACGGGGTCTGTAGCAGGATCCGCCGCCCTGCCCGGAACTGTTCGACCGCGGGCAAGCCCGGCGTCGTCGGTATGTGCTGCATGTGCAGTACGACGGGATCGGCAGGCGAACCCGCGTAGCGGTACGCACCGTTGCTCACCGGATGGGTCAGCCGGACCGAGTGGTAGAAGCTGCCCGGGCAGTACACGCGTTCGACGCCGAGTTCGGCCAGGCTTTGCCAGCTTCGAAGCAGGACGCTGGTGTAAACGAGCGGCGCCCGCACGGACTCGCGACAGGCAGAGGCCTGCACCGCCGGAAGATCCTGGCAGACGTACGGCAGCATGGCGTGATACCCGGCCCAGACGACGTTGTCGCCGGAAACGGTCAGCGCCTCGTTGTCCCTGACGTAGGTGACGTCGACTGGCCCGTCGAGGTTACCGTTCTTGTGGCCCAGGTTGACGACGGTGCTGTTCAGGCGGATGCGAACGTCGTTCCCGTCGCGATCGAGACGGCCATAGTCGAAGTCGGCGGTGACGATGTTCTCGTCGGCGCCCCCTTGTGTGACGCCCGGCACTAGCCGGCGAACCAGCAATCGCGCAATGGACGCGTTCCCGTCCGGAAAGCGGAATGCGGGACCGCGGTCCTCGGCTTCCGTGCGGTCGGCGATCCCGAGGTCCATCCCGGCGAACCCGGGATAGCCGGCGCCCCAGGCCATCAGCGACGGCAATGCGTCGGCCCCGATGGCAAACGCCCCGTGTGGCCATTTCTGGACGAAGGCCAGCGCTTCTGCGCCGAAGCCGCCGTACGTCGCCAGGTACTCACGCCACGTCGTGGAACTGACGATGGCCAGGCGCTCGGCCGGCGACTTCCCGGCCAGGTAATCCACCTGGTCGTCGAACAGGCGTTGGAGCTGCGCGTGTGCGTCGGCGGACAGCGGCGCACGGCTCATCGCTTCCGTGTAGCCGCGTCCGCCGGTCGCCAGGAAATCGGCGCCGAAGGTCTCCTTGTCGAAGAAGCTGCCGGAGCCCATCCGCAGAGATTCCAGCAGGTCGCTGTGCTCGTCCTCCACGGCCGTTTCCACGTCGAAACCGACGTCCCGCAACAGTTGCTTGGCCACCGCCGGGTAGGCTCTCGGCCCGTCCACGAGCATCGTCCCACCGAAGCCGAGCAGCGATTGCCCGCCACAAGTGAACTCGTTGCGCCGGGCATGGCCGCCGAAATCATCGTGATTGTCGAGGACGAGGATGCGCGCCCGCGGATCGACGTCGCGCCGGTAGAAACAGGCCGCCGCGAGCCCGCTGATTCCTGCACCGACGACGACGAGATCGTAGTGCTCGGCGGGCGATGTCGACGGCCACGTCCGGCCCTGCACGGCGGCATGTGCCACCTCGAAAGAACCTGGGTGCGCGCCCCGCAGGCCGGTCAGCGCCGGCGGGTACGGCGCGTCGGCAGCCGGGGTGTCACGGTCGGCGCAACCCGGGAGCATCGATGCGCCAATAGCCACGCCGATGCCATTGACGAAGTCACGCCGCGTGATTCCTGTTTCCATGCCAGACGTCTACTGCTTGCGCGCCTCGTCGATCAGGCTAAGGAAGAACTTCTGCATGGCCGGAAACATGTACGTCTCATCGTGGCCCGCGTCAGGAACGATTTCCATTTCCACCGAGATGCCGTGTTCCTCGAAATTGGCCTTGAGGTTTTTCATGCGCTCCTGCCGGTTCGCGCCGGCCGAGTTGTAGGAAGCGCCCGGCACGTCCTCACCCATGTAGTAAGGCGAGTCCTTCTCGATCTCGTCTTCCCAGCTCTCGAGATCCTCCGCGCCGATCACCATGTGGACCGGAACCGCACGCATCGCGTCCGGATTCATCCGCGCGTTGAACTTCCAGTAGATGTTCTGCGTTCCAACCCACCAGTCGCTGTCGTCGTCGATGAACGTCACCATGCCCGGCGCGCCGATGGATACCGCATTCAGCCGATGCGGATGCAGGTAGAAGAACCGGTGCGAGAAGTGACCGCCACCCGAGAATCCGAACAGGTAGAAACGGTCACCGTCGATCCGGTACTTGGAGCGCACCTCGTCGACCATCGACAACAGGATGAGGTCGTAGCGCGTACCCTTGTACTCGATCAGCTTGTAGTTCTCGAGGTCCTTGCCGCCGTGCGTGCCGACGGGAAACAGGGGCGCCAGCAGTATCACGTCGTTTTCTTCGGCAAACTCGCTGTTCCGGTCCAGGTAATAGTGCGGACCTCGCTCGGTGCCGTGGACGAGCACGACCAGCGGATACTCTTTTTTCGCGTTCTCGTCATAGTCGGTCGGCACGTACATCATGTACGGGAAACGTGCATCCACCTGGGACGCCTGGAACGGCACGTACCACTTGTCGTGCCAGGTGAACCTCGGCGGATCCGCAAGGGCCGCATCCATGGGTATCGCACCAATCAGAAAGCCCGCCAGGAACACTCTCAACAATCCGCTCATTTTCCGATTCCTCCACGCACAGCGAACCATCACTATACCTAAACGTGACACATCGTTCATGTTTTGTCGAGTGCACACCGAGGAGGCATTAGTGCCGCGGGTGCTACGGCGGCGGCAACCGGTCGCTCAGAGGTAGCGCGTGAAGAGATCCCGTACCGAATCGAGCAGGAACCGGGTTTTCAGTGCGGCGCGGCGGCGGGTTTCCGTGGCGATCGACATCCCGGCCGCATCCACGATGATCGTGAAATACCCTGCCAGCGCCAGCTTCTCGGCGGGACCAGCCTTCAGGCCATGCCGTTCCATGATCTTCGCCAGGCGCCGGGCATACTGCTTGTCATGCACCTCGGTCGTCTCCTGGAGCTCCGGAATGCTCCGGATCAACGACACGATGGCCAACAGCGCGCGCTGCGTCTTGTAGGCCTCGACCAGCCCCCGCGCCAGGTCGACGAACTCGTCGACGACGGTCTCGTACGCGTCGCGCCGTGCTTCGACCTCCGCGAGGGCGTCGTTGTCCGCGGCCAGCCAGCGCTCCACGAGCACCGTCAGGATGGCGTACTTGTTGGGGAAGAACTGGTACACCGAACCGACGGGCACTCCGGCGCGCTCCGCGATCGTCACCGTCTTCAGGTTGTCGTAGCCCTCTTCTTCCAGCAGGGCGGCTGCCGACGCCAGCATGCGCTCGTAGCGCTCCAGCGAACGCTTTTGCGTCGGCAACTTGCGCAGGTCGGTATCGCGGCGTTTTCGACGGGACGCCGGCGCGTTCGGATTGGTTGCCATGGACTGGAGCTTACCCGCTGTTGCAAAGAGGTGCCATTATCTCATAACATGAAAAAAGTTTCATAATTTGAACCGACCTCAAACGGACTGAAAGTGTGAGAAAATCAATAACTAAGGCATTCCCCCTTATCGACGTGCGTGGATCGCCAAGGCAACGAGGACTGCAGTACGGCGAGCAGGCGGCGGACCGGGTCCGCCTCGGCATCGAAAACTACAAAATTGCCTTTGCGAAAGCACAGGTTGAATGGCCGGAAGCCCGCGAAATCGCCGGGAGCTTCATCCCCGAACTTGCCCGGCGGGAGCCGGACCTGCTCGAGGAAATCGAAGGCATCGCCGAAGGCGCCGGCGTCGATATCGAAGAAGTGCTCGCGCTCAACTGCCGGACGGAAATCCTGTACCACCGCACCGGCGACGTCGACGTACCGACCGACGGCTGCACCGGGATCATCGCGCTCCCTGCGGCGACGCGCTCAGGTCACCTCCTGCACGCCCAGAACTGGGACTGGCGGGACGAATCCGCAGAGACAGCCGTTGTACTCCGCATTCGCTACGACGACGGGCATGTCCTGCTCACCCAGACCGAGGCCGGCATCCTGGCACGCTGTGGCCTCAACAGTGCCGGCATTGCACTGACGGGCAACTTCCTCAAGTGCGACCGCGACAACAGCCCCGGGGGCATTCCGATACCCTTCGTGCGGCGGCGAATTCTCGAGAAATCCACCCTGAACGACGCGATCGAAGTGGTGTACAAGTCGCCCAAGTCGTTCTCGACAAACCTCATGATCAGCCACGCAGGCGGCCACGGCATCAATCTCGAGGCGGTGCCGGGCGAGACGTTCTGGATCCAGCCGGACAGGGGACTGATCGTCCACGCCAATCACTTCGAGTCGGTCGCGGGCCTGGCACGCGTCATCGACAAGGGCATCGAGGTAACGCCCTGCACGCTTTTCCGTGGCCGACGCGTGCGCGACGCGCTCGAACCGCACATCGGCGATCTAACGTTCGAACATTTCAAGGAAGCGCTGGGCGACAAGTTCGATGCCCCGTTCTGCGTGTGCGCCGATCCGGACAAGGAACCGGATGGTACGCTGTCCTCCACCGTGGCAACCATCCTGATGGACGTCGCGGAACGCACGATGGAGGTTGCCGTGCGCCCGTACGCCGAGCACACTTACGTGAAGTATGATCTGGACGCGCCGTAACCACGCCGACGGTATCCTGCAACTGGTTGCGATAGCGCTGCTGTCGTACCTGCCGACGAATGCGCTGGCCGCACCGCGCGATACCAACGAGATCCGCGTCGCGCTGACGAGTGACATCCGCAGCAGTTTGCCCGGCGTCAACCGCGTTTCGTTTACCGATGACGTCCTGATTCATGTCGTTGAGCCACTCGTCGCTCATCGTGACGATCTCACCGTCGCCCCGCTCGCTGCCGAGCACGTGGAAGTATCGGACGACCTGACGCAGTACCGCTTCACGCTTCGCGAGGGCCTGCGATTCCACAATGGCGACCTGGCGACTGCCGCCGATGTTGTCTATGTGTGGGAGCGGATCCTCGATCCGGACACGGGTTTCCAGTGCCTGCCCTTCTTTGACGGTACGACCGGTGCCGCGGTCGAGTCGGTACTGGCGGAAGACGAACGCACCGTCCTCATCAGCCTCGATGCGCCGAGCGCCGTGTTTCTCGAGCAACTCGCCTACGTGCAGTGCCCCATCGCGGTGCTGCACCGGGACTCGTGGGACGCCGACGGCAACTGGGTTCAGCCGATCGGCACCGGACCGTACCGCTTCGTCGAATGGAAGACCGGCCGGTACGTGCTGCTGCAGCGATTCGCGGATTACGTGCCGAGCGACGGGCCTGCCAGCGGGCTCGTCGGCCACAAAGTCGCGCACGTGGAATACCTGCGCTTCCTGGTCATTCCCGACGTCATGGCCACGGTCGCGGCGCTAGTTTCCGGCCAGATCGACGTCGTGCCGCTGCTAGCACCCGTCAACGCGTTGGAGCTGCGGCGCAACCGGCGGGTCGTCGCGATGGACCACGAAGGATTGAGTCGCCGCACGATGCTGATCCAGACCGACGACCCCTTGCTGTCGGACCGCCGGATCCGTCTCGCGATGGCGCACGCGCTGGACCTCGAGCAGTTCGCCGACGTCGCGTCGCTGGGCCTGGCACGGCACAACCCGTCGACGATACCGCGCAGCGACGCCATGCACACGGACGTTCACGACGAATCCTGGCCCTACGACCCGGACCTCGCCAAGCACCTTCTTGCAGATGCGGGGTATGACGGCGAGGAAATCGTGCTGATGACGTCCCGGTCTGAACAGGCGCTGTTCGACCTCGCGATGATCGCGGAAGCAATGTGGGCAAAGGTCGGCCTCAACGTGCGTGTCCAGGTCCTCGATTTCGGCACCTTGCTCACGCGTTACTTCGCAGGCGAGTTCCAGGTCGTGTCGTTCGAGTTCAGCCCGCGACTGACCGCCATCATGAACATGCATACCCTGATCGGCGACAAGCAGGTGTCGCCGCCGCGCTGGGACGATCCGCGAGCACACGCGTTGCTACAGCAGGCGTCCGCAACCCCTGACACGGCGATACGCCAGGCGCGTCTCGACGACATACATCGACTCATGCTGGCCGAAACACCGACGATCAACGTGTACAACGCGCCGATCATCGACGCCGTGTCGATCAAGCTGGACGGGTACCGTCCGTGGGCCGGCGCCAACCCGCGGCTCTGGAATGTGCGCAAGGGCGAATGAGCACGTACTTTCTCAAGCGCCTGCTCATGATCGTGCCGACTTTGCTGTTGGTCACGGTCACCGTGTTTGTCGTGATGCGACTCGTACCCGGCGACCCGGTCGCGATGATGCTCGGCGACATCGACAACCCTGAGCTCGTGCGGCAGATGCGCGAGGAACTTCGCCTCGACGAGCCGATTCCCGTGCAGTACGTCGACTGGTTCCGGCGTGTCATCACGCTGGATTTCGGTGAGTCGATCGTCACCGGCGAACCCGTGTTCGACACGATGTTGTCGCGCCTGGGCGTTACCGCCCAGGTCGTCTTCATCAGCGTCGCGCTGGCCGCAATTCTCGCCATCGTTTTCGGCACGCTGGCTGCCTGGCGCCAGAACCGCGCATCGGACCTCGCGATCACGATGCTGGCGGTCGGCAGCATGTCGGTCCCGGCTTTCTGGGTCGGCATTGCGCTGATCATCGTCTTCGGCATCAAGCTGCAATGGCTGCCCACGGTCGGTTACGTATCACCGCTCGACGACCTGTCGGAAAGCCTGCAGTTCATGGTCTTGCCCGTGACTGCGCTGGTCGTCGCCGAGACCGGGGCGCTGTTGCGCATGGTGCGATCCACGACGCTCGACGTTCTCCGCATGGACTACATCACCGCCGCGCGGGCCCGCGGACTCGGAGAGCGAACCGTGCTCTTCCGTCATGCGTTGCCGAACACATTGATCCCGACGGTGACGCTGGTCGGGTTCGCGCTCGGCTCGTTGCTCGGCGGCGCCGCCGTGATCGAGACCGTATTCACGCTCCCGGGTCTCGGTCGCCTGCTCGTCGAGAGCGTTTATGCCCGCGACTACGTCATGGTGCAGGGCGTGATGATCTTCGTCGCGGCGATCTACGTCATCGTCAACCTGCTGGTCGACATGCTTTACCCATTGCTGGATCCACGCGTGAGGTTACGCGCTTGAAACTGCAAGCCAACGCGCTGGTCGGATTGTCGGGCATCGGCCTGGTACTGGTGGTCGCACTGGTTGGCACGCTGGCGAGCCCGTACGGTGCACTCGAAACCGACTTCCTGAACCGGTTTGCCGCGCCGTCGGCCAGTCACTGGTTCGGCACCGACGAGTACGGCCGCGACGTGTTCGCGCGCGTCGCGGCCGGGTCCTTCGTCACGTTGCGCGTCAGCCTCGCCGCCGTCGCACTGGCCGTGGCGGCCGGCGCGCTGATCGGGGCGACCAGCGCCTATTTCGGCGGCTGGCTCGACCGCTGCGCCATGGTCGTGGTCGACAGCATCATGGCGTTTCCGGGCTTGTTACTGGTCCTCGGCATCATGGCCGCGCTCGGTCCGAACGAGTCAGGCGTTGTTTTCGCGCTGGCCATCGCCTATACGCCGCCCATTACGCGCGTCGTCCGCAGCGCCGTCTACGCGACCCGGGAAAAAGAGTACGTCGTCGCCAGCCGGATCATTGGCAATGGCGAACTGACGACGCTGTTCCGGCACGTACTCCCCAACTGCATTACGCCGGTTATCGTCATTTCCACCTCCGTGTTTACCGCCGCCGTGCTTTCCGAGACGGCCCTGAGCTTTCTCGGCCTCGGCGTGCCCCCGCCGGCTCCGTCGTGGGGCAGCATGCTGGCCGACAGCCGCAACTATCTCGGCCTGAACCCATGGATCGCCGTGTTCCCGGGCATTGCGATCACCGTGACGCTGTTGTCGATCAACCTGATCGGCGACGCGCTGCGCGACCGCTTTGACCTGCGCATGAGCGCGCTGGAGAAACCAGCGTGAACGGCGCCGCGACCATCCTGCAAGTCGAGGACGTGAGCGTCTCTTTCGGCGCGAATGCGCCGCGCGTGCTCGACGGTGTGAGCCTGCAACTGGCGGCTGGCAAGGTGCTCGCCATCGTGGGCGAAAGCGGCTCCGGCAAGACACTGTTGGCACGCAGTATCATCGGGCTGCTGCCACCGGGCGCGATGGTTCGCAGCGGACGCATCGAACTCCTCGGCCAGGATCTCACCGGGTTGCCGGGCGCTGCCATGCGCAAGCTGCGCGGCGACCAGGTCAGCATGATTTTCCAGGAGCCGCAGGTCTCGCTGAACCCGGTTGTTCGCATCGGTCGCCAATTGACCGAGGCCGCCATCGAGCGACGTGTGTTGACGCCTGATGCCGCCCGGCGACGCGCCCTCGACTTGCTGGAGCGCGTGAAGATTCCCGACCCGGCCGACGTCATGAAGCGCTACCCGCACGAGCTGTCCGGCGGCATGTGCCAGCGCGTCATGATAGCGGCAGCGTTAATGCTCGAGCCTGCGCTGCTGATCGCCGACGAACCGACGACGGCGCTCGACTGCGCCGTGCAACGGGATGTGCTGGAAGTGATGCTCGAAGCGGCTCGTCGCGAGGACACGGCCGTGCTGCTGATATCGCACGACCTGGGGCTCGTCGCGGGCCATGCCGACGACGTGCTGGTGCTCAAAGCAGGGTCGCTCGTCGAAAAACGCGCCGCCCGCGACATCCTCGCGAGCCCGGCCGCCGATTACACGCGTGAACTGCTGGAGGCGGCCACGGTGGCTCGTCCTGCATCGCCGCGCGACGTTGGTTCCAACCCGGTCTGCACCGTCGACGGGGTGACGATCGACTACCCGGTGCGCCGCGACTGGCCGTGGCAGGAACAACGCTTTCACCGCGCCGTCGACAACGTGTCGCTGGATATCCGCCGTGGCGAAACCGTCGCCGTCGTCGGCGAAAGCGGCTCTGGAAAGACGACGCTCGGCATGGCGATCCTGGGACTCGTCGCGCCGACCGGCGGAACCATCATGGTGGATGGCGAGCCGGTATCCACGGACCCGCGTCGAACACGCCGGTTCACGCAGCTCGTCTTCCAGAACCCGTACGCGGCACTGTCCCCGCGCAAGACGGTCCGCGAGTCCGTCGCCGAACCCCTCCTGGTCGATCGCTCCGCCGACGCTGTCTCGGTCGCCGCACGCACGCGCGCAATGCTCGACGACGTCGGCCTGCCTGCTGCGCTCGACGACCGGCGCCCCCATGAGCTGTCGGGCGGTCAACGTCAGCGTGTCTCGATTGCGCGGGCACTGATTACACAACCCGGGCTGGTCATCGCCGACGAACCGGTTTCCGCGCTGGACGTGACGATCCAGGCTCAAATCCTGGGCCTGTTCGCGCGCTTGCAGGCATCGCACGGCTTTGCCTGCCTCTTCGTGACACACGATCTCGGCGTCGTCGAAGCGGTTGCCGACCGGGTGGTCGTGCTCAAGCAAGGTCGGGTCGTGGAGAGCGGCGATACGCAGGCGGTCTTTGCGAACCCGCGCCACGCATACACCCGTGAGCTCCTTACCGCCATGCCCGTCCTGCAACCCGACACCGGGTCTGGCTTCCACATCGTAAATCGACATTTTGGCGGCGTTTCCCCATGAAGAAAATTGCTGTGCGCCTGGCTGGCATCTCCATCACAACCCTGTTGCTGGGCCTTGCCGCCTGCTCGAAACCTGCCGGCGAAAACGCCGCCGATCTGATACTGACGAATGGTTACGTGTACACGGCGGATGCTGAACGCCGTGTTGCCGAGGCCATCGCCGTGCGTGGCAATCGGATCGTGGCGGTTGGCCCCACCGAGATGCTGCTCGACCTGCGTGGGCCGGATACCGTCGTTCATGACCTGGCGGGCAGGATGATCCTGCCCGGCTTGCACGACATGCACATCCACGTGACCGACACGGTGGCGTCGGAGTTCTGCGGGCTGGACAACGAGCCGCACACGCTGGACGAGATCGTGGAGATCGGCCGGGAATGTGCAAAAATTCAAGGACTTGAAGCGGGTGATTGGTTACCCATCATCGACTGGGACTCGTACCTGGGCAATCAGCCCAGCGATCAGCACCCCACCCTGCTCTCGGCACTGGATGCCGTTTCAACGAGCATCCGGGTCGTGCTGTGGTCCGCGGACGGGCATTCCGCAGCGGCGAACTCCGCGGCATTTAACGCGCCGGACGTGCCGATCAATGCCGAAACGCTGGCAACCACTTACGCCGACATAGCGAGCTATGTCCCGTTGAATGCCGATGGGTCGCTGACGGGCCGCATCAACGAGGCGGCCCGCCACCTGCTGCGGGATGTCGACGTGGACTTCATCGACGATCCGATGCCCGCGTCAGAGAAGATGCCCAGGGTCGCCGAACAACTTGCGCGAAACGGCATCACGTCGATCCAGCACCCGGCCGTTCATCCGGCGGCGCTCGATGACCTGGTATGGCTGGCCCGCAACGGCGACATGACCTTTCGCTTGAGAATGGCTTTCTACCTGTCGCACGACGCAGACGACCCGAACTGGATCGAGTCCGAGATAGCGCGCGTTGCGGCATTGCGTGCCGATCTTGGCGACCTCGAGTTCGTGCAGGCCAATGCCGTCAAGATTTTCGCGGACGACGTGCTGGAGGGTAACCCGTTCGCAGAACCGCCGTCGAAGCCGAACTCGGCCATGCTCGACGGCTTTCACAATCCGGTCTTCGAGATTGATGCTGACGGCCGTGCCGATGTCGTTGACTACGAAGAGATTGCCGACAGGGAACGCGACTACGGGCGGCTGACGCACTCGGCGGACGAGCTTGCTGCGTTGATCGGTGCGGCAACGAGCGCCGGCTTTCATGCACACGTGCATGCCATCGGTGACCATGCGGCCAGGGTGACGGCCGAAGCGTTTGCGCAAAGCAGGGACGAGGCCCTTGCGGCCGGCCTTACGCAGAGCGTCGCACACCTGCAGATCGCCAAGTCAGAAGACATCCAGGTTCTCGGCGAACTTGGCGTTTATGCCACCTTCACGTACCTCTGGGCGACCCCGGAGCCGGAATACGAGATGCTCGTGATTCCGTTCATCGACGAAGTCGACGGTATTGATGACCTCTACAACCAGAACCACTACTACATGCGCAATGCCTATCCGTTCCGGCAGTTTGCAGATGCCGGCGGTGTCGTCGTGTTCGGCAGTGACGCACCCGTCGGCGGCCGCAGCTCGCGGCCGTTCGCGAACATGAAGGCGGCGATGACGCGCGAAGCGGGTGGGCGGGTCCTGAACGCCTCTCAGGCCCTCGACGTTCACGAGACGCTGGCGTCGTTCACCGTCAATGCCGCACGCCTGATGGGGCACGACGACGAGCTCGGTACGCTCGAAGCCGGCAAGCTCGCCGATATTGCCGTGATCGACCGAAACATCGTCGAGCTCGCGGAGAACGGGGATTTCGCGTCAATCGCGGAGACGCAGGTTGTCATGACGGTCTTCGACGGGCGCGTCGTGTACGAGACGAATTGAGGCCTGGACGACACCATGCGCATCCGTAAAGCCCTCTTCTGGACACACCTTGCCATCGGCATCGCCGCTGGCCTGGTCATCCTGATGCTGTCGGTCACCGGAATCCTGCTGGCCTACGAGCGGCAGATCCTGGAACTCGACGAGCGTCGCTTCGACGTACCGGCGCAAGCCGACCAGGCGCCGATCTCGATCGACGAATTGCATGCTATCGGCAAGCAGAAGACGCCGGACATCGATCACTTCGAGTTCAAGATCGTCAACCGGCCCGGTGCGCCGTACACGATCGTTTCGAATGACTGGGACGTCTGGCTGGTGAATCCGTACACCGGCGCCATTCTGCGCGAGGGCGACGGTGGAGTGGCGACCTTCTTCCATGTCGTCACCGATCTGCATCGCTGGTTTGCCGCCGAGGGCGAAAGCCGGCCGATCTGGCGGGCGGTCACCGGCTACAGCAACCTGGCATTCCTGGCATTGCTTCTCACTGGCGTCTACCTGTGGCTGCCGCGTGCGTGGCATTGGGCGATCCTCAGGAACCAGGTCTTCTTCAACCCCCGCGCGACGAATCCGAAGGCCCGGGATTTCAACTGGCATCACGTCTTCAGCTTCTGGGCATTGGTGCCGCTGTTCCTGATCATTACGAGTGGCGTCGTCATATCGTTCCCATGGGCCGATCGGGCGGTCTATGCGTTCTACGGGGAGGACCACGCGGAACACGACGACGATCACGAACCGCCGGTCACCGAGCCGGCGCCTGAGCACCTGTCGCACCAGGCCATGCTGGACATCGCCGTGCAGCACGCCAGGGAACATGGCGCCGACGACTGGCACTCCATCTGGATGGACGCCAGCGAGAGCCCGGGCGACGCCGCCACGTTCTACATCGATCGCAGTCTCGGTCACCGACTCGACTTCGGGTACGACCTGACGCTGGATGGCAGCAATGGTGAGGTCATCGAGTACATGCAGATCACGGACTACTCGGACGGCGACCAGGCGCGCTGGTACCTCCGTTTCCTGCACACGGGCGATGCCTATGGTTTTGTCGGCCAGACCGTCGCCATGCTGGCCTCGCTCGCCGCCTGCCTGCTGGTGTACACCGGGCTTGCACTGGCTTGGCGGCGGCTGGTCTCGCCGCTGCTCCGTCGACGCCGCCAATCGGGGTGACATGTTGACGGCGCACCATCGCCCGGACTGACGGCAAACCGGCAAATCCCGACGTTAGCCGGAACGCTGAGCGTTGCATCGTTCCCGGCAATTACCTCCTTGAGCGCAGTGCTGGTCAACTTGGGCCAGCCGGGCCAGGCGCGATATTGCGCAGCAGGCCGCTCGTACTGTAAAGTGAATGTTTATTCATATTTAGACACGGCGCTATTCGCCGCGACCTGGGGGTTCATGTGAATGCAGTTCGAGTGATCATTACCTGCGTGACGATCGGCACATTGATGCTGGCTCCGTCCCATGCCGCAGCGGAAACCGAGGCGGAACCGTTGACGATCAACTGGTACCACGGCGCCGAGTACTTCCAGCCGGTGATCGATGCATTTGTCGAGGAAACCGGAATTGCGGTACGGGTCACCGATGACTACGACGTATTCACCACCGATGTGATCATGGTCTCCGACTACAAGGGACTCCTCGAAGCCAAGCACTACCATCACTTCAAGAAGTTCGACGACGCGTTCTGGGAGAAGATGAGCGCCATCGTTCCTGCCGAACTCCGGGATGACCAGGGATACTGGCTCGGCTACGCCATTCGCTTCCGCACCGCGTTGACCCATCGGCCGACAGTCGGAGTCGAAGACCGACCGCGAAGCTACATGGACCTGGCAGACCCGAAATGGGAAGGCCGAATGACCCAGCGGGATGCCGGGAACGTGTACAACCGGTCGATGGTCGCGTACATGGTTGCGCGCTATGGCGAGGAAGCAGCCGGGAAATTCGTGCGCGGCGTGGTCCGAAACGTCGGGGCGGGTGAATACCTGAACGATGTCCAGGGCGCGTTCGCGGTTGCCGAAGGCCGGTACGACATCGGTTTCTCCAATACCTACTACCTCGGCTACGTACCGGACTGGTACGACGACGAGCCCGAGACTCTCGCCAGGCTTGAAGAGAATCTGGAAGTTACGTGGCTAGATGGTGATTACGGTCTGTTCGGCAATCTGACGGGCGTGGCAATTTCGTCCTGGCTCGAAGACGGCGACGAGAAACTTGAACAGGCCCGGACGTTGGTCGAATTCCTGTTATCCAAACGCGGCCAGGAACTGATGAGCCAGCACGTGTTCAAGTACCCGGTTCGGGCCGATGCGGAGCCGGGCGACGCCATCAAGGCACACGGATCGTTCAAAATGGACTCGTTCAACATCAACGAACTGCGCTATCACTACGACACCGCGGATCGCCTCATGCGCGACGCCGGTTGGGAGGGTGCCTGGTAGTCACCGATGCGCCCGACCGTCGTCTCTATCGCACTGATGTTTCCAGCGGCCGCCATGGCTGCCACAACGCACATCGAGGCCTATTACGCGGGGGAAATTTTGCACAATGCGGACGGCGGCCTCCGATCCGGAACCGCTTACCTGGACGACGCGGGTATCACTGTTCAAACGGAGTTCAAGTCCACGTCTGGTGATGCCGCCGGGACGTTCTTCGCCTACTTCCTGTACAACAACGGGACGACGTTTTCCCCGGATTTTGTTGGCGATATCCAGGGCATCTCCAACATTGACGCGATCGAAGCGCTGCGCGTGTATGAACTCTGGTACGAGCAGCCGCTCTCGGACACGGTGAGTGTGCGTTTCGGCCTGTATGACCTGAACTCGGAGTTCGATTCGATCGAAACGTCCGGGTTGTTCATCAACAGCTCGCACGGCATCGGCGCCGATTTCGCACAGTCCGGCCAGAACGGTCCCTCCATCTTTCCGGTGACGTCGCTTGCGGCGCGGCTCAGCTGGAACATCGGCGGCGGCAACAGTGTGCGGTACGCGCTGCTGGATGGCGTGCCGGGCGATCCGGATCACCCAAGCCAAACGGCAATCAAGCTGGGCGGAGACGATGGCGCGCTGCATGTGCTCGAATACAATCACCAGTTCTCATCGGGGACGCGCGCCGGCCTCGGGACCTGGATGTACACGGCGGACTTTGACGTCATCGAGGCCGGAAATCCCGCCGCCGATCCTCGCCGGGACGATGGCAACAACGGAGCCTATGGCTTCGTCGAGCTGCCCGTCTATTCAAGCGCAGCGAGCGACACCCGAATTGATGCGTTCCTGCGTTACGGCGTTGCGGATGACACGATCAACACGCTCGACAGCTATTTCGGTGCGGGCGTGGTCGCGACCGGGCTGCTGCCGGGTCGCCCCGACGACAAACTCGGGTTCGCGCTTGCCCGCGCCAGCCTGGGCAGCCCCGCCCGCCAGGCGCTGGCCGCCGAAGGCACGGCTACCGAGCGCTTCGAACTCAATCTCGAACTAACCTATTCCGCGCAGGTTAACGGCTGGCTTCGCCTACAGCCGAACATTCAGTACGTGGTCAATCCCGGCGCGGACCCGTCGCTGGAAGACGCCCTGGTCATCGGCTTCCGATTCGAAATGAGCACCTCTCCGAAGGCGATATCGCATGAATGGCCCTGAGCGCCGGAATAAGTTGCGCGCGACGGGCCGATGCCAGCCGGATGTCCGCGAAACTGCCGACGGGTGCGACCTCTGCACGTTCCGTGTACCCGCCGCATTGCCGGTTCTCGTACTTGCCGCCTGCGTCGGGTTGCCGCCCGTCATTCACGCCGATCCGTCCGGCGACCCGGCCTCGGATCAACAACCTGAAGAGAACGCAGAGGCACGCGAATCCGGCGGACTGGCCTGGACGGCCGATTTCCGGCTTCGCTACGAGGTCAACTCGCGACTCGGCGAGGTGCCGGGCTACGATCGAGGCGTCATTCGTGGGCGGGCAGGCGCAGAGTATTCGGTCAACGATCAGATCGTGGTCTCGGCACGCCTGGTCACAGGGGACCCCGACAATCCGCGAACGGCCGACGTCGCGATCGGTGACTTCGCAAGCGATCTCGATGTGAGCCTCGATCGGCTCTTCGCGCGGTATGAACGCGCCGGGACCAGGGTGCAGGGCGGCAAATTTCCGAACCCGTTCAGGACGACCGAACTCGTTTGGGACGGAGACGTCAACCCGCAAGGTATCAGCGGCCAGTATGCGCTGGCCGTCGGCGACTCGCTGGAAATGCAAGTTGCCGGGCTGTACTTCGCCATCGACGATGCGCTGTCACCCACCAGCAGCGACATGCTCGGTGGCCAGGTTGCCATTGACTGGATGCCCGGCCCGCACTGGAAGGCGTCCCTGGCCCTGGCCTACTACGACTACGATATCCCGAAGATCGAGCCGGGCCTGCCCGGCGGCGCAAGAGGCAATGCGGTCGCCACTGACGGTGTCACTTACCTGTCCGACTTCGACCTGGTCGACCAGACGGTTTCAGTCACCTACCTCGGGTTCGGCGACCAATGGCCGCTGCAGGTCTCAGCAGACTACGTCCTGAACCGTGGCGCCGCCATTCCAGAAGACACCGGTTACGAACTCAGTATTGATACGGGCCACCTCGACCGGACTGGCGCCATGAAGGTTCGCTACGCGTACTCGCAGGCAGGAACCGATGCGGTGCTGGGCCTGTTCTCGAATGACAACATCCCCTTGCCGACAAACTATCGTCTGCACGCGCTTTCGTTCGACTATGCGTTGGTCAAACACGTCTTTCTCGGCGTGACGTACTACCGCTTCCGACAAAAAGGCATTGTCGATCCTTCCAGTTCGCTGGACGATTGGGCGGGACGAACACGCCTCAACCTGTACTTCATTTTCTGATGCGGGACTTCACCGGCCCCGGCCCGTCACCCGTCGTGCGCAAAACCTGAACGGCAACTACGTCGATAACGCGACGATTGCGCTTCCCGACCAAACCATCAGCGGCGATCGCCAGCCGTTCTGCCGGTGAATTAGCCGTACTCGCCCGCATCCGCCCCGCCACGTCCTGCCGCCGCTCGTCAAATTTCAGTTTCTAAAGACCACAACGGCGGTGGCCAAGCACGGAGAGGATGGGGACAAGTACGGCTCACGCATGTTTCAGCCGTCTCCTCGATGACCTCAGGCCGCCTTGGCCGCCTTCGAATCCACGATCGGGAAGTCGATGTCGGTGCCGGCCAGGTGGTTGAAGTAGTTGGTGAAGATGTTCAGCGCTACGTTCGCGATGATCTCGACGATCTCGGCTTCCGTGACGCCGGCGTGGCGAAGCTCGTCCAGCTCGATCGCGTTGTCGGCGAAGAGCGCGCGCTCTTTCACGACGTTGACCACGAACTTGAGAATCACCGCCGTTTTGGCGTCGGACGATTCGGCAGCGAGATTGCGCGCGGCTTCCCCGCCCTCGACGCCGAGGCTCTTCGCGATGAACGTGTGTGCCGAGGCGCAGTAGTCGCACTGGTTGGCACCTGCGACGGCGAGCGCGATCTGCTCGCGCAACGTCTTGCTCAGCCGTCCGCTGTCGAGCGCGCCGCTGAACGCGAGATAGGCCTGGAGCGCCGCCGGCGAGTTCGCCAGGGTCGCAAACATGTTCGGCACGATGCCGAGCTTCTTTTTCACGGCACCGAGCGTCTCGGCAACGGGACCGGCCTGGTCGGGGTTGATGGGGGCGATGGATTGCATGGACTTGTCTCCTGGTAATCGTCGTTAAAACCCGGCGGGGTGCCGCCGTTCTCGAGCGAGAGTCTGGCAGACGGGATGATACTTTGTGTATCATCTAGTTCTGTTTTCTATACAATTCGTCCCATGCCGCAAGACCGACTCCTCTGGCTCCTCCATCGGTTCGAACTCCGCGCCCGGGTCTTCCAGGCCGGGCCGCTGAGCTGCAGCGCCGAGCCCGCGATCGACGCCACCTCCGGCATGCTGCACATACTGCAGGCCGGGACCGTCCGCATCGTGTCCGACGACGGAACCGCGCACGACATCTGCGAGCCGAGCGCGTTCTTCTACATGAACCCGACGAAGCACCGCATCGAACCGTTGGGCGGCGACGTCTCGATCATCTGCGCCACGTTCGAGTTCGGCATCGGCCAGGGCAATCCGCTGCAGGCCGCCCTGCCCGACCTGTTCATCCTGCGACTCGCGGACTCGCCCTTGCTCGAACTGACGCTCGAGCAGGTGTTCCGGGAAAGCGCGGAGAAACATTGCGGCCGCGATGCCATCCTGGATCGGCTGGCCGAGATCACGCTGATCCTGGTGTTGCGGGACCTCATGGACCAGCGGCGCCTGGACATCGGCCTGCTGGCCGGCCTCGCCGACCCGAAGCTGAAGCGCGCGATCAACGCGATGCACGCGCAGCCGGATCACGACTGGACGCTGGACAAGTTGGCCGGGGTCTCGCTGATGTCACGGGCGCGCTTTGCCGAGCGCTTCCACGACGTCGTCGGCATGACGCCGGGCGCCTACCTCAGCGACTGGCGGCTCGGGCTCGCGAAGTCGATGCTGTTGAAAGGCGCGTCGGTGCAGAGCATTGCGCTGGACGTCGGCTACGGCTCGGCGAGCGCGCTGTCCCGGGTGTTCTCCAGCCGATTCGGCGTATCGCCGACGGAATGGCGGCGTTCGGTGCGGGCCTGACCGGCCACGGCGCCACCGGCATGGCTCACCTGCGCGGCCGGCAGGTCATGGCCGCGGCGGTTAACGTAGAATACGGCGAGACGTATCGACGGACCCGCGTCCCGCAGGAGCCCGGCTGATGGCGCAGGACGTTGTCCCGCCGTGCGGGGCATACCCGGCGCGTGGAACCGGCCCTGACCGGCCGCGTTGCTGCGCCCGCCCCTGGACCGAAGAACGGCCCTGTCGCCACCCGGAAAGGCCCTACCGATGAAAACGCGCAGCCCGCTTCCAATACTCGTCCTGGCATCCGCTACCCTCGCGCCTTCCGCCGCCGTTGCGGCGGAGCTCGAACTCGACAAGGAACGTGCGTATTTCTCGGCGCCCGGCCTTGACGTCATTGTGTTCGATGACATCTATCCCGACGGGCACCAGACCGGCGTCACGATCGTCCAGCACGGCCGGCGGGTCGCGGCGAACGGCGACCTGCGCCTCGAGCCGGAACCGGGACAGTGGTCGCCCATGCCCGTCTCTGCCGGTGATCGGACGGTGGACGTCGCCAACGGGGTCATCCGGCAATCCCTGCACTATCCCGACGCCGCCAAGAACGGTCGCGGCTTCAACCCGATCTTCTACCCGGCGATCGACGTCGATTACACCGTCTCGGTCTCGCCCGAAGGCGGAAACAGCTTTCGTATCACCGTCGACCTGGCCGAGCCGCTGCCCGACGAGTGGGTCGGCCGGGCGGGATTCCACATGGAGTTGTTTCCGGGCCACCTGTTCGGCAAGGCCTGGCTCATGGACGACGCGGCCGGACTGTTCAATCCGCAGGCCAACGGGCCGATCGTCAACACGGCGGGGCCGGCGGTGCCAGTCCCTCGCAATGCGCAGGAAAACGGCCCGGTACAGGATCTCAACGGGCAGGCGCTCGCCGCCCCGCTCGCCACCGGCCAGCGACTCGTCGTCGCGCCGGAAACGGCGCTGCAGAAAATCACGTTCCGCAACGCCGGGCCGGGCGAACTGCAGTTGATCGATGGCCGCTCGGCGCACAATAACGGCTGGTTCATCGTACGCACGCCCATCACCGCGGGCGCCAGCAGCAAGGCGGTCGAATGGATCGTCACGCCGAACACGTCACCAGCGTGGACCTATCGTCCCGTCATCCAGGTCTCGCAGGTCGGATACGCCCGGCAGCAGCCGAAGCGGGCGGTCATCGAACTCCCTGGCGGCAGCACGCCGCGGAAGGAGGCAACGCTCTACCGGATTACCGAAGAAGGGCGCGAGGCGGCACTGGCCTCGGTACCGCAGCGCTGGGGCGATTTCCTGCGATACAGCTACGCCCTGTTCGACTTCAGCCGCATCACGGATCCGGGCCTGTATACAATCGCCTACGACGGCGTGGAGTCGCACCCGTTTCGCATCGGCGACGACGTCTATGCGCGCCAAGTATGGCAGCCGACCCTCGAGGTCTTCCTGCCGGTGCAGATGTGTCACATGCGCGTGAACCAGAAGTACCGGACCTGGCACGGGCTGGATCACCTGGACGATGCGCTCATGGCGCCGGTCTCGCTGAACCATTTCGACGGCTACGTGCAGGGCGACTCGACACTGACCGACTACGCGCCGGGCGACATCGTCCGCGGCCTCGATCGCGGCGGCTGGCACGATGCCGGCGACTACGACTTGCGCGTCGAATCGCAGATCGGGACGACCTGGATGCTGGCGAAGATGGTCGAAGAATTCGGCCTGGACTACGACACGACCACGATCGACCAGGACAAGCGCCGGGTCGAAATCCACGACCCGGACGGCGTCAACGACGCGCTGCAGCAGATCGAACACGGCCTCCTGACCGTGCTGGGCGGGTACCGGGCGCTCGGGCGGCTCTACCGCGGCATCATCACCCCCAGCCTGCGCGCCTACGTGATGCTCGGTGACGCCGCGGTGCACACGGACAACGCGTTCCGGCGGGTCGTCGACGGGCTCGGACTGGATGCGAACGGTGAGCCCATCCGGTGGGACGATCGCTGGGTCTTCACCGAAGACAACCCGAACCGGGAACTCTACGTCGCCGGCGGGCTCGCGGCCGCCGGGCGCGTGCTGCGCGCGCACGGCAATCCGCTGGGGCAGGAAGCTATCGACGCCGCGAAAGCGATCACGGCAAATGCCGTCGACCGGGCGGACAACACCTCGAACCGGGCCTTCGCGCTGGCGGAACTCGCGCAGTCGACCGGCGACCGCGCGTACATCGACCGGCTTGCCGGCATGGAAGCGGCGATCCTGGCGGACGTCGAACGCAGCGGCTGGCGACTCGCGTCGATACTCGACCGCTTGCCGGAGGGCTTCCGCGAACGACTGTCGGCGCGCGTCGCGGAACACCAGGCGTCCGTCACCGCCAGTGCACGCACGGACAGCCCGTACGGCGTCCCGTACGAGCCGGCCATCTGGGGCGCCGGTTGGACGATCCAGTCGCTGGGCGTCCGGCAGTGGTTCTTCCACAAGGGCTGGCCCGAGGCGACGCCGCCCGACGGCTTCCTCAATGCCCTGAACTTCGTTCTGGGCGTGCACCCGGGCGAGAACAACTCGAGCTTCGTCTCCGGCGTGGGCGCCAACTCGCCACTCGTTGCCTACGGTGTCAACCGCGCGGACTGGTCCTACATCCCGGGCGGCGTGATCTCCGGCACGAACCTCGTTCGCCCTGACCTGCCCGAACTCAAGGAATGGCCGTTCTTCTGGCAGCAGGGCGAATACGTCATGGGCGGCGGCGCGACGAACTTCATGTTCCTCGCCCTCGCCGCCGATGCGCTGTACAACAGCCTGACCACCCCACCCGGACGTTGATCACCGCGCGATCGGTGCCCACGTCGCCGTCCGTACCGATGGCCGCACTTACTCCCGGCGGTGCGTCTTCGGTTCCTTGCAGAAGCGGTGAATCCTGGCCAGTTCGTTGATCGTATGGCGGTCGAGCGGCTTCTGCCCTTCCGGGAGGTGCTGGTTCTGCACCTCCAGGTGCGCCTTCGAGAAGGGACACGTCTTGTCCGGTCGTAGCCAGCACGCGCCGGGGCGGCGCGATTTCAGACTCTCCCAATGCGTCCGGGCCTCCGGGAAGGACGTCGCCTTCGGCAGGTCCTCACCGCCGATCTGCCAGCCTTCGAGGTAATTGCGCTCGACGCTTGCAAACCGCACCAGCGTCGCCGCGCAGCCGTGCGCGATGGAACGCGCCTGCTTCTCCTGCCGGAACCCGAGCATCGGGTGGAAACCGAAGGTGCTGCACAACCACTTCGGTTTGACGGTGACGACCTCGACGTCGATCGGCTCGACCAGCGCCCCGGCCGCCTCCCAGGCACCGAATTCCTTGCACACCTGCGCGTGGATTGCCCGAAAGTTTCGCTGTGCGCTGCAGTAGATATCCGTCTTCGAGTTGTACTTCAACTCCTTCGTGCGACCCAGCAAGCGCGGCCAGTAATCCTTCAGCGGCTCCCACTGGTCGCGAAACCGCAACGCCTGGGCATCCGCCTCCAGCGATGCCGCAACCACGAGATGCGGCGCGGGGCTCCCGTCATCGAGCACCGGGCGAGGCGCGATTCGATCCGCCGCAAGCGCACCGCTGAGGAAGTCGAACACCGGCTCGACCGGCAGGTTGTCCAGCACGCCTCCGTCGATGAACTGCGCCTTCTCGATCGAGCCCGGTCGCAGGTCCCAGGACCAGCGAGGACGAAAAATGCCCGGAAACGCACTGCTGACCAGCAGCGCCTCCATCAACAGGGCCTCGTCGACGGAGCCGTCGGCGCGCGGTTCCCCGATGATCTCGAGCTTGCCGCGCTGCAAGTTGGTCGCGGTCGCGAGAAGGCGCATGTCGGCGTCATTGAAGTCGCTCAGCGGCGCCCTTGCGGCATCGCTGCTGAACCTGTCCGGTATTACGAACGCCTCGATCAGCGTTTGCAGCGGCTCCGCACCGAGCATTTCGACGCCGACGTCCATACGGCGCAACCATTGCTGCGTGTACTCGCGCAGGTACCCGGTGAAACCGTTTTCCTGGTTGTTGCGTATAGCCTTGACGAGTTCGTTGAGCTGGTACGGATTGACGTAGAACAGTCGCTCCAGCCCGGCGAGCACATTGCGTGCCAGGCGGTCGAACTGCCCGGTGCGCGGATGGTCGTACTTGCGGAAAAAGTGATCGGCGTCGCGCATCGAGAAACCGATGCGCGACGCACGTATCGTCAGGTTGCGGACGAAATCGGCAAAGCGGTCCGTCAGTATCAGTCGATCGACGGCCATGTAGACCGAGGACAGGCGCGCCACCTGGTGGCGTCGCGCCAGCTGCGCGGCATCCTCGTCCGAAGCGTTGATCGAGAAGACCCGCGCCACCATCGCCGCGGTAATCGTGCCGATTGATGCGCCGGCAACCAGGTCGGGCCTGATGCGCATCTCGTTGAGGGCGTTCAGCACGCCCATCTGGAAGACGCCACGGAACACGCCGCCGGAGAACAGCAGGGTGAGCGTCGGTCGTTTGTCGCCCTTCCGGATGCCGCGATCTGCCGGCCAGTTTCCGAGATTGCCGAACTGTTGCTGGCGCCGACGATCACGTTCCTCGATGCCGTCGCAGACCGAGCTGTCGTCTTCCGGATCGCCGTCCGTGGTGGCGCGCTCGTGCGGCCACGCCGGCCGCTTCTCCTCCGGCTTGTCTTTCAGCCGCAGGTAGCCCTGGTAACGGTCGGCGACCGCCTTCGCATCGCGGTTCAGCGCGCAGCGCTCGCAGATCTCGCGCAACCCCGGGCCGAAGGCGCTGTCACTGCCCGGCAGCGTCCAGTCCGACGGATCGAAATTCAGGTCCGCGGATGCCGCCTGATCGCGGAGGTGCCGCAATACCGCGCGGCCGCAGGATATGCGCTTGCCGGCACTGCCTTGCTGCGCGTCGATTGATGGCCGGATCATCATTTCCAGCGCCGCCCTGCAGCCGTCCGCGATCGTTTCCGCCACCACTTCCCGTTGCCGCTCCGCCGGCGCGAAAAGGATTCGGCTGTTGGCGCCCAACGGCCTCTCCGTTTCGATCGGCGTGACCCAAATGCGCGCGAAGCGCGTCGGATCATCCCCGCGCTGGACGAGAAGCTGGTTGCGGAACGTCGCGTCCTTTCCGTGCGCGGGAATCACCATCGTGTAGTACTCGGTCAGCGCCTGCTCGAGCTTGGCATCCCGGTGCCGCTGCAGCGAGATCGCCCGTTTGACGATGTCCCACAGGTGCACGTACGGCTCCCGGCCGAACTCCCGGTCTTCCAGGCCGCGCCTGCTCAGCGGAAACGGCGACACGCTGTACAGGTGCACGGTGCCGGACTTCTCGTTGATCCGGTTTCTCAGGAACGAGGACGTCGCGCGCGTGGGCACGTTCGCGACGTTCGTGCCGTTGACATACACGGAACCGCCGAGCGTCTTCGCCGGGTACAGAGGGACGATCGCCATTGCCGCCTCGATCGAATCGATGACGTTCTGGGAGTCCGGAATGGTTTCCAGCTCGCCCTGCAGCACGTTGGCCGCCGCAATGCCGACATGAATTTTCTCGGCGCGATCATCGGATCGATAGTCCGCTGTCTTCTTCGGATTCGCGCCACGCTGCGCCGATCGATTTTTTCTGTTCATCAGCGAGTCGCGCACCACGTCGTCGATATCGGTCGCACCGTAGTAGTCCCGGTCGAACAGCTCGATCAGGAACTTCCGGAGGTCGTAGGTATCGAGCAACGATCGATCGAGGTGGTACGAGGCCAGGAAACGCTGCAGGTAGGAGCGGCTGTACGAGTGCGGCTCGCGCGCACCGCGCAGCCATGCCCGGAACTTCGAGTAGTAGATCGACCCGAACACCGCGAACGCGACCGCCACGAACAACGAGGTCCCGATCGCGAGAAGGACGAACACCACCTGGGCGACGCGGTCTCGTAGCGATTCGACGTCCACGAGAACGGACGGGTCGCCCGGAGCGCCGGCCGTGCTGGCCTTACCCGCTTCGATCAGGACGGCAAGGCCGACGGCGACGGCGACCAGCACGGCCAACAACTTCAGCGTCAGCCACGCAAACTGCGCGATACCGCGTTGGTTGTCCCGCCACGCGTCGCGCACATTGGTCGCATCGACCTTCGCCGTCGCCACGAGCGCAAACATTGCGATGAAGACGTAGAGGATCACGGTCCACCACGCGATCCTGAAGCCCGTGTCCGGGTCAGACCCGATCCAGAACCAGAGCAGCGCCGGAAAGAATAAGGGCAGCAGGCTGCCGGCGAGCCAGAAAACCAGCAGCAGGAAGAACGCGGCGCCGTGCACCAGGGGCGGCACGATGCGGTGGTTGATCGGAAAGCGGAAGATCAACGACCCGGCAGAGAGCGGGCGCACGCGGTGTGTCCGCGGCAGGACCGGCTTGACCAGGAGCGGCAGCAGGCGGGAGACGCCGCGAAGGTTGCTGCCGACGAGCAACCAGATGCGCGTGAACTCGAGAACGCGCAGGGCGACCCTCGCGAACAGGGTCGGAACCTCGGTGGCCGCCAGGAACCCGAGGACCCGTCGCAGCGCCCGGACGAGCGTCCCGAACGCGATATGCAGCCCGAGGATGTCGTTATAGAGCCGGACGAGGCCGGACTTGGTTTTCAGGGAGTTCAGCTTCTGCTCGCGCTCGGCCGATTGGAAGAACGGCGTCTCCAGCGGCGCCAGCGGGTCGTTCGACTCGACCTGGTAGGCGTCCGGGGTCAGCACGTCGAAGAGGCGCTGACGTGCCTGGTAGGCCGCGTTCTCGAAGCGACGAAAACGGTGCACGCGCGCCTGGGCCCGCAGCATCTGCAGGCGAAGCTGCTCGTTGCCCGGCAGCTTGCCCCACGGAACGTGCGCAAACGCGGGTTCGAATTCCTCCCCCGCCTGCAGGACCTCGGCAAGCGCGACCGCGGGAATTGCACCGGTTGACAGCCCGACCACGGCATCGGGCGGCCGACCCTGAATGACCATCAGCGCGTGAATGACACCGAGTTGCATGATCGAGTCGAAACCGCCACCCGCGAAGTTGATGACCCGAACGGCGCAATGGTCACGGCCGATCCGGACCTTGTCCTCCGTGTCCGCCGGCGGCGCCTCGTCGAGCCGAGCTCCTGCGAGGAACGTGCTGCGACGGCTGATCATTCCGACCAACAGCAGCGTGACGAACGCGACGAGTGCCGTCGTCAACATCGCCGAGGCGATGCTGCCGGCGGACGCCGCGTGACGCCCGGCCGGCACCAGCAACCGCAGGAGCGACTCTCCGGGGGCCTCGCCGGGCGCGGTGCCCAGGAGTTCCGGCCGACGCGTGTAGAGGAAGGACACGGCGGCCGACCCGAGTACGGCGGTGAAGGCCAGGCGGCGAAAGTAATGCGCCCGAAGCTGCCGGCCGACGTCCCCGAGGCGATTGACGATGGCGGCCGCGCTGGGCGCCAGGTCCGGAAACAGCGTCCGGATGGCACCCGCGAGGTCGTTGCGTTGCAGCACGAGGGGCGCGACGAAGAACGAACGCCGGAACCACGAGGCATCCGGCCGTGCGCTGGCCAGCGCACGCCGCGCGTCGCCGCGGCAATAGCCACGCAGTGCGTTCGCCGAAATGTCTTCGCCGATGACGTCGCACCGGCTGTCGAAGAACAGTCGACCCAGCGCGTCACGGAGCACGCGCTGCCGAGTCGCACGGATGTTCGATGCAAGGGCCGTCAGCGTGGCAGCGACGATGGACAGGAGCACGACCGGGACGAGCAATGCCACAACGTTCGACATCACTGCGGTCACCGGACGGGTCCAGGCGTCATCGGCGTTCGCGCTGCGCGTCCGGCGCCTTCAAGTCACTTCCCTACCCGGTTTCCGCCCGCACCAGGCGGAGATCGTTGATTTCCTTTTGCAGCGACGCCCTGACGACCGGGTTGCCGGTCGCGTGCAGGCGCTCGAGCAGCAGGCGAATGCGGTCGTCGACGAAGTTCGACGGCACCGCCGCGACGTCGCCGGTCTCGCCGTCAGCATTCATCGGCGTCTTGTGCTTCTCCAGCGTGTCTCTGAGGCTCGCGACCGTCTTCAGCATGTCGAACCAGAACGGCGCACCCATGCAGAGCAGGAGGACCGTGATCAGCATGCCGACGATATTGTCCCAGCGGACGTCGGCGATGACGGCCAGCCCCTCCGATTCCTCGTCGGCTACGTAGTAGAACGCCCATTGGTCACGCCACGGCGCCAGCCGAAAGTAGGACACCGGCCCTTCGTCCTTCCCGGCATCCGATGCCCCCTCGCCGAGCACGGCGTTACCGGTATCGATGGCCGCCTGCTGCGCTGCGGGGTTCTCCGAGAACTCGTTGAGCAGCTGCGGCGTGCTCAGCTGGTAGTAAAAGGCGACGACGATGGCCCAGAACAGCGTGCCGATGCGCATGCGGCGCAGGAAGATCTTGCGCATCGTGTCCTGCGCACGCCGGAACCGCGCCGCGATCCGGGCCTTTTGCTCCAGGTCGAACCTGTCGTTTGACTTCGACAGTTCACGCTCGAGTTCCTCGGGCGACATCCAGGAGAGCTGCGGCCCGAAGAACCGCGCCATGCGGCTGTCCGCGTCGAAGTTGCTGGCCAGCAGCGAGCCGTCCGCGTTGTTCAGCAAGCGGATCGCGGTCTTCCAGGGTTCCGCGTCGTTGCTTTCGTCCTCGATGATCTTTGCGAGCGCATTCTGCAGGTTCCTGGCGCGCCACCGGAACAGGCCCTGCGTCGCCTGCACGAGCGACGTAACGGCAATACTGAAGATCAGCATGACCGTGACGAAGGCCATCAGCACGCCCAGTACGTCGAACAGGTTTTCGGTCATTGCTCGTCGCCCCTTGCCTGGCCTTTCGCTTACAGCGTCGCGACCCGCGTCGCGATTTTCGCCATGGCCGTCGTTACGTTGATGACGTTGTCGAGCAACGCCCTGGCTTCCTCACGCCGCCGAATCTCCTCGTCCGCCTTCTGTAGCGTGCTGTTGATTTCCTGCAGCGTGGGCGCATCCAGCAGCTGCGCAATCGGCTCGAACGCCGCACGCTGCAGCAGCATCCCCAGCGATTCGCCAAGCGCGTCGCGTTGCACGCGTATCGCCACCAACCGTGCCTCGTCAACGATGGACCGGTCCGTGAGCGCCGCGATCAGCAGGTCGGTCAGCGCCGTGTGACCGGCAACGATGGCGTTGGCGCGCTGCTCGAGACTGGCCGGCGTGCTTTCCGCGGACTGGTCCGCTACGCGCTGAAGCTTGCGGATCACGGCGAGTTCGCCGCTCGTATCGGTCTTCGGCTCGGCCTCCCGGATACGTGCGACCAGGTCCTTGATGATCGGCACGATCTCGTCGCCGGCGGCCTTGATATCGGACAGGTCTGCCATGCGCCGCCTCCTCAGCCGCCGTCTTTCGCGAGCACGTCGAGAAGCAGGTCGCGGGCGCGCTCGATGGAGCGCTGGACGCGTTCCTGCTCACGGGCTCGTTCCTCGTCGCTGCGCGCCTCGATCCTGCCGAGTTGCTCGCTGGTGTCGCGAATGGCGGCGATACTGCGAACGACGCCGTCGACATCGAGCGTGCGCAGCGCAAACTCGTCGTCACCGCTGCCCAGGTACTCGATCAGTGCGTCGCTGTTCGACTGCAGCTCGGCGCTCGCCCGGATGAGCTGGTCGTAGAGAGACAGTATCGCCCCGACACGTGCTGCCTCCGCGCTGCGCGCGTCAGTGATTGCCGCGGCGGCGAGGTCCATCTCGGCCAGCTTGTACGACAACAGCCGCTGGTTGCCGGTAACGTCGGCGTCTACCGCGAGGAGCACTTCGGCCTTGCGCAGGTCCCGGTCCCAGTTGGCAAGATTGTCCCGGCGCCGTTCGAGGTACTCCACCTGGAGTTCGAGCCCGTCCTGGAGCAGACGCCGCTGCCCGCGCAGCATGGATTCGAGATCGGCGTAGTACGCCTGCTGCTGCTCGGCCAGTGCGGTTACGTTGGCGCGCGGGCCTGCGCAGGCCGCCGAGCACAGCGCCGCGACGACAAGCAGTCCGGCAATTCGCGGCCGGCCGGTCACTGCCCGTCTCCGCCCATCGCGTCGCGCGCCGAAACCAGGGATTCGCGCAACGCATCGACCTGCTCCTGGCTCGGCGACACGTCCACGGACAGCCACGCATCGACGCGGGCCTGCATTTCACGCATCAGCGCAATCTGGGTGCGCAGGTGGTCCAGCGACTGTGTGCTCGCCCTTGATGTTGCCTGCGATTCGGCCAGCTGTTGGCGAACCGTCGTGGCGATAGTCGCGACATCGGCAGGAATTCGATCGAGCTTCGCCCGCTCCAGGCGCAGGTCATTCAGCTCGACGGTCAGCATTGCCCGAACCAGCGGGTCCCCTGTTTCGTTGATCTTTTCCTCGAGATCGCCGATGCGCTCGTCCATTTCCGTGATCGTATCGCCGTCGATCGAGCTGGTGATCCACGGGTAGACATCGTCTTCGTACAGCTCGAACAAGGCATCGGCCGTCGTCTGGCGGTCCTCATCCGTCGCGCCCATGATGGCCGCGCGTGCGACCTGCATTCGGCCGTCCTCGCGGATCAACGCGGCCTGTTCGCGGTGAAAGTCCTCGATCGCGGAGCGCAGTTCGAGGACCCCGTCGTCGAGCGCGTCGATCAACTCGAGCTGCCGCTGGGACGCCTGTTTGATTTCTATCGGCGTGGCGCAAGCCATGAGCAGCAGCGCCGCGGCGGCAGGCGCCAGGTGGAGGGGCTGTCGGAGACGGACGTGCATTCGTGCCGGTCCTCCGCAATGCGGCCCGGTTTTGTTGTTGTTCTATGGCCGGGCCGGGCCCCGGCGAGTCCTGCACTCCGGAGTATAGTACAAGAGTCCGTATATAGTCGGAAAAGGCCAGAATTGTGCGCGCCGCGCGGATCCCTGGCCCGCCGCACGCCCCGGTGGACGCCGGCACGCCAGCGCGCGCGCAGGTCTTCTGGATTGCGCTGCTCTTCTTGCTGCCCCTTCAGACCGCCTGGTTCGTAGGCGTATACGCCACGAACCGTTTTCTTTTAAATCAGCAAGTTAGATGGCCTGCCCTCTACCTTTGTGCCGTCAAGCGCTGCCAAGAACCGTGAATTGCCGTCTCAACGCTACGTTTTCGCAATGAACGCCTGATTCACAGACCCAGTTCACTGTCCGAGATGCTTTGTCAGCATCTCGCGCATTCTTCACCAGAAATACGCTAAACTACACCAATAGTATGACAGTAATCGGAGACTTTATGGCCACTGTACGCAAGACCATTACCCTGACCGAGAAGCTTGCCGACTGGGTCAAGCTGCAAATCTCGAGTGGTGACTTCACCAATGACAGCGAGTACATCCGCGACCTCGTGCGGCGCGACCAAGATCAAAAGAGCAAGTTACTTGCGCTAAAGGAAGCGATCCAGGAAGGCCTCGACAGCGGCGCGAGCGATCGTACGGTCTCGGATATTTGGGCGGAAGCGGAGGCTCGCCACAACGCCAAGAATGGCTGATTACGTTCTCAGTATTCAGGCGGTACTGGACCTTCAGGCAATTGCTGATTACGGCTATGCGACTTTTGGTGTCGCCAAAGCGCGTGAATACGGTGAAGCACTCGAACAGCGTTTCGAGCAACTTGCAGAGTCGCCGGCAATGGGCGTGCAGGCTGACGAATTCGCGAACGGTTTACGGCGATTCAAACAGGGCTCGCATTGGATTTTCTACGTGGAACAGGCGGACGGGATCTTCGTTGCGCGCGTGTTACACGAACGCATGGATTTCGTCCGGCACTTATAAGCGAAACTGATCGTCAGTCGGTACGAGTTCTTATTCGTCGCAGAATCTCGCGGTTTTCGTAAGCTTGTCAAACTCGTCGAACGAACTACGATACGGTCGCCATGTGCGATGTCCTCATCCTATTCGTCCACCTGATCATTACTGCCGTCCGAGTGATGCGGCCGGGCGGCGTTCGATCAGTGGTCGCAGAATCTTTACTCCTGAGGCATCAATTGCTGGTCTTAGAGCCGACCGCGGCAACGAGCACCGGATCTACGCCCGATTGACCGAGTTGTAGCTGGCTTATGTGCCGGACTCGTGTGCCCTGGCGGATAGTGCGTATAAGGGGCTATTTTGTCTGGACCGCAATCGTTGAAGCGAGCTGAAACCGGCTGAATCCGGGCTGACGCCGGCAGATAGAGGCCGCCATCGGGCGGAGCCGGCCCGACCCTCTGAAGTCCTGCAAATGGAATAGAGCCGTGTCGACTTCGATCGGCGTGTGGCCTGGCTGGACGCGGGCACTACCAAGACCGGAGACGGCCGCGGCATTCCCCTGAACCGGGATGCAGTGCTGGCGTTGCGAGCCGTGGACGGCCAACACGAGCAGTGGTGCTTCACGTATCGGGGGAGACGCATTGAAGCGGTGGGCTCTGCCTGGAAACGGGCACTGCGGGGTGCCGGGATCGAGAAGTTTCGCTTCCACGAGCTTCGGCACACTTGGGCCAGCTGGCACGTGATGGCCGGCACCGGGTTGCAGGAGCTCATGGAGCTGGGCGGTTGGAAGTCGTACGAGATGGTGCTCCGGTACACACACTTGGCGCCGGAACATCTGTCGGATGCGGCGTCTCGGATCGAACGGGAGCTGGAAATTGTAGAGAACAACTCTACGATTTCTCTACGCTAGAAAGAAAAAGGGTCTACAGAAAAACTGTAAACCCTTGATCGGATTGGCGCGCCCGGAGAGATTCGAACTCCCGACCGCCTGGTTCGTAGCCAGGTACTCTATCCAGCTGAGCTACGGGCGCATTGTTTGTTACTTCGTCAGACAGTTTACCTCGTCCGACGCTGGCAGCGCTTCGCGCTGCCCGGTACTTCCAAAAAACTTACGTTGTCTGGCGGAGAGAGAGGGATTCGAACCCTCGATACGCTATTAACGTATACTCCCTTAGCAGGGGAGCGCTTTCGACCACTCAGCCATCTCTCCGAATTCTTTGTCCTCTGCCCGCCGACCTTCATCGCGAGAGGGGCTGAACCGACGCAAAGCCGAACGCATGCCGCTGCCCCTCGGGGCCTCCGAGGGCGGCACATATTACTGTCCGGGTATGCCGAGGTAAACCCCAATTCGGAAGAATCGGGCCTTACTTCTGGGCTTTTTCGGCGACCTGGTCAGCCCCCGCACCGGCCGCTTTCTCGTTCTGGATGCGCTCGTAGATTTCTTCCCGATGCACAGCCACGTCTTTCGGCGCATTAATGCCGATACGCACCTGGTTTCCCTTGACCCCCAGGACGGTGATCGTGACATCGCTCCCGATCATGACCGTCTCACCAGCGCGTCGTGTCAGTATCAACATGACTTTGTTACTCCATCCCTGCAGGGCTCCTGCCCTTTCTTTTTATTACGCGTGGTACTCCTAAACCCTTGGAATACTAGCCTATTTCCGGGATGGATGTTCGGAAATTACCACAATTGCACAGTTGGCCAGTTTCCGACGATTTGACAATAATGTCAGCCGAGGTGCTCGGCGACCCAGCCCGGGACCGACGCCAGCGCCTCGTCCAGCGCGTCCGGGTTCGTGCCGCCTGCCTGCGCGAAGTCCGGCCGGCCGCCGCCCTTGCCGCCCACCCGCTCCGCAATCGGCTTGATCAGGTCCCCGGCCTTGATGGCGTTGACCTTGTCTTTCGTCACGCCCGCCGCCAGGCGGACCTTGCCGTCCTCGACCGAGCCGACGACGACAATGGCGCTCTTCAGCTTGTCCTTGAAGCGGTCCACGGCCTCGCGCAGCGTCTTCGCGTCCGCGCCGTCCATGCGGGTCGCCAGCACCTTCACGCCGGCGATTTCCTGCACGTCCTCCGTACGGTCCGAAGCCCCGCCGGTCACGAGCGCCTGCCGGGCCTTCGCCAGCTCGCGCTCGAGGTCCTTGTTGCGCTTCAGCAGTTGTTCGAGCTTCGCTGCCGCCTGGTCCGGCTGGCTCTTCAGCAGGCCGGATACCTCGTCGAGGCGCCGCTGATTCGCATCGATCCACTCCAGCGCGCCCTTGCCCGTGACGGCTTCGATGCGGCGGATGCCCGCCGCCACGCCGCCCTCGGACGTGATTTTGAACACGCCGATGTCGCCGGTGCGGTCCACGTGCGTGCCACCGCACAGCTCGACCGAGAAGTCGCCGAAGCGCAGCACGCGCACCTCGTCGCCGTACTTCTCGCCGAACAGCGCCATCGCACCGGACTGCATCGCGTCGTCGTAGCCCATGAGCTGCACGTCGGCCGCGCGGTTCGCGCGGATCTCGTCGTTCACGAGATTCTCGATTTCCTCGAGCTGTTCCGGCTGCACGCCCTCGTAGTGCGAGAAGTCGAAGCGCAGGCGGTCGGGTGCCACGAGCGAGCCCTTCTGTGTCACGTGATCGCCGAGGACCTGCCGCAGTGCGGCGTGCATCAGGTGCGTCGCGGAGTGGTTCAGGCGTATCGCCTGGCGCCGGTCCGCGTCGACGATGGCCTCGACCGTGTCACCCACCTTGATGCCGCCCTGCTCCACCGCGCCGAAGTGCACGTTCGCCTTGCCGCTCTTCTGCGTGTCGTCGACGCGGAAGATCAGCCCGTCCGCCGCCAGGATGCCGGTGTCGCCGACCTGGCCGCCGCTCTCAGCGTAGAACGGCGTGGACGACAGGACGACCGCGCCGTCGTCGCCGGCCTCCAGCACATCGACCGGCTTGCCGTCACGGTACAGCGCGATGACGTCTGCCGTTGCCTCGACGCCCTCGTAGCCCGAGAACGCCGTCTCTGCGTCCGTCTTCAGCGCGCCGCCGTCGGTGGCGCCGAACTTGCTCGCGGCCCGCGCGCGTTCGCGCTGCGCCTCCATCGCCGCCTCGAAGCCGTCCTCGTCGACGGTGAGTCCACGTTCGCGCGCGATGTCCGCCGTCAGGTCGACGGGAAACCCGTAGGTGTCGTAAAGCTTGAAGACGATCTCACCCGGCAGTTGCTTGCCGTCGAGGCCCGCGATCGCGTCCTCGAGGATTTCCATGCCGGCATCCAGCGTTTCCGCGAAGCGGCGCCCTTCCTTTTCGAGCACCTTCTCGACGTGTGCCTGCGACTTGACGAGTTCCGGGTACGCGTCGCCCATTGCGGCCGCGAGCGGCGCGACCAGCTCGTGGAAGAACAGGCCGTCGTAGCCCAGCTTCTTGCCGTGGCGTAGCGCACGCCGGATGATCCGGCGCAGCACGTAGCCGCGACCCTCGTTGCCGGGCAGCACGCCGTCGACGATAAGAAAGGAGCAGGCGCGGATGTGGTCGGCGATGACGTTCAGCGAGCTGTTGCCGTCGTTCTCGACGCCGAGCGTGTCGGCCACGGCCTGGATCAGGTTGCGGAACAGGTCGATCTCGTAGTTCGAGTGCACGCCCTGCATGACGGCCGCCATGCGCTCGAGGCCCATGCCGGTGTCGACGGAGGGCTTCGGCAGCGGCGTCAGCGTGCCGTCGGCCGCGCGGTCGAACTGCATGAACACGAGATTCCAGATCTCGATGTAACGGTCGCCGTCCTCGTCCGGCGAGCCGGGCGGACCGCCGGGCACGTCGGGGCCGTGGTCGTAGAAGATCTCGGAGCACGGACCGCACGGCCCGGTGTCGCCCATCGCCCAGAAGTTGTCCTTCTCGCCCATGCGCGAGAAGCGCTCCGGGTCGATCTTCATCTCGTCGAGCCAGATCGCGGCAGCTTCGTCATCGTCGCGGAACACGGTCACCCACAGCTTCTCGGGCGGCAGCCCGAGCGTGTCCGTGAGCAGTTCCCACGCGAAGCGGATCGCGTCGCGCTTGAAGTAGTCGCCGAAGCTGAAATTGCCGAGCATCTCGAAGAACGTATGGTGCCGCGCCGTGTAGCCGACGTTCTCGAGGTCGTTGTGCTTGCCGCCCGCGCGCACGCAGCGCTGCGACGTCGTCGCCCGGTTGTAGCTGCGCCGGTCCTCGCCCAGGAACACGTCCTTGAACTGGACCATGCCCGCGTTCGTGAACAGGAGCGTCGGGTCGTTGCCGGGCACGAGCGGGGAACTCGTCACCACTTCGTGGCCACGGTCGCGGAAGAACGCCAGGAACGCCTGGCGCAGCTCGTTACTCGTCATTGACTTCATGGGGAAGGTGTCGGGCTGCCGGGGGTATTTCAAGGCCAAGTGTACGGGGTTTCCCCGCGTGGATTAAGACTCCGCCCGCAATTTCAGCCGGCCTCCACCGCGGCCCGGCAGGTCTCCGCATCGAAGCCCCGGTATTGCAGGAAACGCATCTGGCGCGCCTTCTCCGCGAAGTCCCGGGGCCTCGCCCGGCCGAACTTCTTTTGCCGTACGTCCGTCGCGAGCGCGAGCCAGTCCTGCCCGGCCGCGTCGAGCACCGCGTCGACGAGCCCCTCGTCGATGCCGCGCTGCCCGAGCTCGGCCCGGACGCGGGTCGGGCCCTTGCCCTGGCCGATGCGCGAATGCACGAAGCCCTCGACGTAGCGCCCGTCGTCCTGCAGCCCTTCGCGGCCGAGCTGTCCGACCGCCGCCTGCGCGACGTCCGCGTCGAAGCCGGCTGTTACGAGCTTGCGGACCAGCTCGGCGGCCGCGTGCTCGCGGCGCGCCAGATAGTCCATGGCTTTCTTGCGCGCCTCGACCGGGCTCGAAAAGCGATCGACCTCGTCCGCGGGGACGAGGTCGGAAAGCAGGTCATTGACGGCGGAGCGTTCGGCCATTCAGCGCGGCTCGGCAGTCACGCTCAGGCTTCGACGGCGTCTTCCGCGTCGTCGGCCGCCGCCTCGGGAACCGTCTTCGGCAGCAGCGTCGCGCGGATGCGCGCCTCGATCTCCGCGGCCGTGTCCGGGTTCGTTTTCAGGTACTCGCGCACGTTCTCCTTGCCCTGGCCGATGCGGTCGTCGCCGTAGCTGTACCAGGAGCCGGCCTTGTCGACGATGCCGTGCGCGACGCCCAGGTCGATGATCTCGCCTTCGCGGGAGATGCCCTCGCCGTAGAGGATCTCGAACTCGGCCTGCTTGAACGGCGGCGACACCTTGTTCTTGACCACCTTGACGCGGGTCTGGTTGCCGATGACCTCGTCGCCCTTCTTGATCGCGCCGATGCGGCGAATGTCGAGGCGGACGGAGGAGTAGAACTTCAGCGCGTTACCGCCGGTCGTCGTCTCCGGGCTGCCGAACATGACGCCGATCTTCATGCGGATCTGGTTGATGAAGATGACCATCGCGTTCGAGCGCTTGATGTTGCCGGTGAGTTTGCGCAACGCCTGCGACATCAGCCGTGCCTGCAGGCCCATGTGCGAGTCGCCCATCTCGCCTTCGATCTCGGCCTTCGGCGTCAGTGCCGCGACGGAGTCGACGACGATGACGTCCACGGCGCCGGAGCGCACCAGCATGTCCGTGATCTCGAGCGCCTGTTCGCCGGTGTCGGGCTGCGACACGAGCAGCTCGTCGACGTTGACGCCCAGCTTCTCGGCGTAGGCCGGGTCCAGCGCGTGCTCGGCGTCGACGAAGGCCGCGGTGCCGCCTTTCTTCTGCGCCTCCGCGACGACCTGCAGCGTCAGCGTGGTCTTGCCGGACGATTCCGGCCCGTAGATCTCGACCACGCGCCCTTTCGGCAGGCCGCCGATGCCGAGGGCCACGTCGAGCCCGATGGACCCGGTGGAGACCGCCTCGATATCCCGGGCGGCATTGCCGTCGCCGAGCCGCATGACCGAGCCCTTGCCGAACTGTTTTTCGATCTGGCCGAGGGCCGCCGCGAGTGCCTTTTTGCGGTTGTCATCCATTGTTTTGCCGCCATCCTTCGAAATTGAAAGTCATGTGATTATATACAGTAATCCTACGGCGCAGCCAATGCCCCGTCAGGTCACGAATCGGGCGAATGTGGGGAGAAACGCGAGCTTCCCCGCCGAAGTCACTGTTTCAGCGGACGGTAGCTCGAGCCGCCGGGCTCCGGCACGGACTCCACCAGCTCGAAGCCGGACCACTCGACCATCGCCGGTTGCGCAAGCCGCTGCGTCTCGAACGGCCGCGCGCGCCTGACGATCGTGATGTGCGGCCGGAAACGCTGGTCGTCGGGCGCGACGCCCGCGTCCTCGATGACGACGTTCAGCGACGCCACCAGGCGTTCGCATTCCGCGGGCACGGTCTGTGCCGCGAGCACGGCAACCTTCGGGCGCGGCCAGTACTCGGCGCGGTCGAAGCGCAGCCGGAACGGCTCGAAGCGGACGGCGCGCGTGGCTTCCACGAGCGCCGGGATGCGTTCCTCGGGAAATTCACCGATGAAGGCCAGCGTCACGTGCCAGTTGGCGCGGTACACGGTCGTGCCCTCGACGAGCTTCGCGACCGGGCTGATCGCGTCCCGGAGTCGGTCCCGCTGGCGGTCGTCCGGCCACAGCGCAAAGAACAGGCGCTTGGTCGGCATTTGTCAGAACCTGCCCGGCATCATCCGTGCAGTCTAACCCGGATGCCCTGCAGCGCGTGCACGACGGACAGGCGGCGCACGTCCTCGCGGCCGCCCGGGAATCGCTGGAAGTCGCTCGCGACGACCACGCCGCCGTCGTGCCGTAGCGCCCAGGCGAACCAGACGGAACCGACCGGCTTGTCCTTCGTGCCGCCGTCCGGGCCGGCGATGCCGCTCACGGCGACCCCGAAGTCGGCGCCGCTGCGCGTGAGGACGCCCTCGGCCATGGCCTTGACCACCGGCTCGCTGACGGCGCCGTGTTCGGCCAGCAGCTCGGTCGGCACGCCCAGCAGGCGTTCCTTCGCGGTGTTGGAATAGCTGACCACGCCCTCGCCGAAGACGGTGGAGCTGCCCGGGACGTCGGTAATGGTCTTGGCGACCCAGCCGCCGGTACAGGATTCCGCGGTGGCCAGTGTCTTCCCTTGCTCGGTGAGTTCCCTGACGAGGACGTTCGCCAGTTCCCGGATATCGTTTTCAGTCACTCAATATGCTTTTGTAGAGTTCAACATGCTTGTCGGCCATGGTTGCAACTGAAAATGATTCCTGCATCCGTGCACGACCGGCCGCACCATAGCGCGCCCGGCGCCCGTCGTCATCCATTAATGTGCGGATGGCCTCGGCCAGGGCCGCCGCATCGCCGGGTTCGACCAGTATCCCGGACTCCCCGTCCGCGACCGCCTCGGGCAGCCCGCCGGCCCGGAAACCCACGACCGGCACGCCCGCGGCCTGCGCCTTCAGCGTGACGACCCCCAGGCCCTCGGCCAGCGCGGGGTGCACGAACAGGTCCAGCCCGCTCAGCCAGCGATCCAGGTCCTCGCGAAAGCCCTCGAAGCGCACGAGGTCGTCGACGCCGAGCTCCGCGGCGCGGCGCCGGAGCAGCTCGTCCTGCTCGCCTTCCCCGAACAGCAGCACGCGGAACGGCCGCGCCGTCTCGGCGATCGCGGCGACGGCCTCGATCAAATGCTCGTAGCCCTTGCGCGCGATGAACTGGCCCGCCGCCCCGATCGTGAACGGATCGTCCACGAGGCCGAACTCCCGCGCGAACGCGCCGCGGTCCGGCGGCGTGGCGAACGCGTCGGCATCCACCGCGCTCCGGATCACGGTGATCCGCTCCGCGTCGACGCCGGACGCCTGCAGCACGCGCGCAATGGCCTCCGAGATCGCGATGATGCGCCTGAACGGCCGGTAGCGCAGCGCCGCCATCAGGGCCATCTCGGTGTTGTCCACGCGCCGCGACACGACCGCCGGCACGTCGGCGAAGCTCGCCGCGAGCCCGCCGAGGATGTCCGCGCCCCGCCGCGAGTGGCAGTGCACGAGGTCCGGCTTCAGCTCATTGATGAACTGCGTCAGCCGGTAGGCGAACGGCAGGTCCAGGTCCCCCGCGCAAAACAGGTTGCTGACGCGGAGCCGGCGCTGCCGGGCCGCCGTGTCGATGGCCGAACCCGGCGGGCAGACCAGCGTGCACTCATGGCCGCGCGCCACCAGCGCCTCGACCAACCAGACCACCTGTTGCGGCCCCCCGTAGAAGTGCCGCCCCGTCTCGACATGCAAAACCTTCATCGCTGCATCATACTTCAGGCGTCCCTGATTGACTGCCGTCGCCCGCTCGCGGGCCGTTTTTCTTGCTCATGAACAGCGAAGTCTCGTCCCTGCACACGCCGATGATGCGCCAGTACCTGGCGATCAAGGCCGACTACCCCGACCTGCTGGTCTTCTACCGCATGGGCGACTTCTACGAACTGTTCTACGACGACGCGAAACGCGCCGCGAAACTCCTCGACATCACGCTGACGTCCCGCGGCAAGTCCGGCGGCAACCCGATCCCGATGGCCGGCGTCCCGTACCACTCCGTCGACGGCTACCTGCAGAAACTCGTGCGCCAGGGCGAATCGGTGGCGATCTGCGAGCAGATCGGCGACCCGGCCACGTCCAAGGGGCCGGTCGAGCGCGAGGTCACGCGCATCGTCACCCCGGGCACGCTGACCGACGAAAACCTGCTCGCCGAGACCCGCGACAACCTGGTCGCGGCCGTCCACGCGGCCGGCGACCGCATCGGCATCGCCTGGCTCGACCTGGCCGGCGGCCGGTTCCGCCTCACCGAGGTGCCGCACGCGGAAGCGCTCGCGGGCGAGCTCGAACGGCTGGCGCCGGCGGAGCTGATCGTCGACGAGGACACGCCGCTCGCGCTTTCGGGCGACGGCCGCGCGCGCGTCACGCGCCGGCCGCCGTGGCACTTCGACGTCGACAGCGCGACGCGGCAGCTCTGCCGCCAGTTCGGCACGCAGGACCTGTCCGGCTTCGGCTGCGACGAATTCCCGGTCGGCGTATCCGCGGCCGGCGCGCTGCTGCAATACGTTGCCGACACGCAGAAGACGACGCTGCCGCACCTCGCGTCGATCACGGTGGAACGGCGCGACGACGCGGTCGTCATGGACGGCCCGACGCGGCGCAACCTCGAGATCGAACGCTCGATGTCCGGCCACGACCGGCACACGCTGGCCGGCGTGATGGACCGCTGCAAGAGCCCGATGGGCAGCCGCCTGCTGCGCCGCTGGCTGCAGCGACCGCTGCGCACGCAAGACGTGCTGCGTGGACGCTACCAGGCGATCGACGCGCTGCGTGCCGCGGCGGCCACCGCCACGCTGCAGGAACAGCTCCACGGCATCGGCGACGTCGAGCGCATCCTGGCCCGCGTCGCGCTGCGCTCGGCGCGCCCGCGTGACCTGCACCAGCTCGGCGTGGCGCTGGGGCGGCTGCCGGCCTTGCGCGAATTGCTCGCCACGATCGATGCGCCGCTCGCCGCGAGCTTGCGCGAGCAGATCGACCCGCACCGGCGCGAGCACGAGTTGCTCGCGAAAGCCATCATCGCAAACCCGCCGATGTTGATCCGCGACGGCGGCGTCATCGCCGATGGCTACGACGACGAGCTGGACGACCTGCGCGGCATCGCGGCGAACGCCGACCGCTACCTGCTGGACCTCGAGGCGCGCGAGAAGGAGCGCACCGGCATCCCGACGCTGAAGCTCGGCTACAACCGCGTGCACGGCTATTACATCGAGATCAGCAAGGGCCAGTCCGGCAAGGCGCCCGACGAGTACGTGCGCCGGCAGACGCTGAAAGGCGCCGAGCGCTACATCACGCCGGAGCTGAAGGAGTTCGAGGACAAGGTGCTGAGCGCCCGCGAACGCGCGCTGGCCCGCGAGAAGCTGCTGTACGAGGGCCTGCTCGATCGCCTGCACGAAGCGCTCGCGGCCCTGCAGGCGACCGCGGCCGCGCTCGCGGAGCTGGACGTGCTCGGCTGCTTCGCGGAGCGTGCAGATGCGCTCGGGCTGTCGCGGCCGGAACTCGTCGATGAGCCCTGCATCGAGATCGAGGGCGGCCGTCACCCGGTCGTCGAGCAGGTCATCGACACGCCGTTCATCGCGAACGACGTCACGCTGAACGCGGAACGCCGCCTGCTCGTCATCACCGGCCCGAACATGGGCGGCAAGTCGACGTACATGCGCCAGACCGCGCTGATTGCGATCCTCGCGCTGGTCGGCAGCTTCGTCCCGGCCGAACGCCTGCGCATCGGTCCGATCGACCGGATCTTCACGCGCATCGGCGCGTCCGACGATCTCGCCGGCGGCCGCTCGACGTTCATGGTCGAGATGACGGAAACGGCGACGATCCTGAACAACGCGACCGAGCACAGCCTCGTGCTGATGGACGAGATCGGCCGCGGCACCAGCACGTTCGACGGCCTGTCCCTCGCCTGGGCGGCCGCGCACCACATGGGCGAGAAGCTGCGTGCGTTCACGCTGTTCGCGACCCACTACTTCGAACTGACGGCGCTGGCCGACGAGATCGCGGGCGCGGTGAACGTGCACCTCGATGCCACGGAGCACGACGGCAAGCTCGTGTTCCTGCACGCGGTGCGCCCCGGGCCGGCGAACCAGAGCTACGGATTACAGGTCGCGTCGCTCGCCGGCGTGCCGCCGGGCGTAATCCGCCGCGCGCGCCAGTACCTCGCGGCGCTCGAGGCACAGCAGGTCGCGCACAGTTCCGGGCCGCAGGGGCAGCTGGATTTCGACGCGCCGCCCGCCGAGGCGGCGCCGGATGCATTGCGCGAGGCGCTTTCGGCGATCGACCCCGACGGCTTGTCGCCGCGCGACGCACTGGACGCCCTCTACGCGCTGAAAGAACACCTCGACTGACCGCGGCGCGGTCAGTCGCCGAGCGCGCGATCCTCGCGTTCGATGTGCCGGAAGAACTCCGGATCGTCCAAGGCCGACGCCGCCGCGTCGTCGATCACGACGGTCACGTGCGCGTGCAATTGCAACGCCGACGCGGGACAGCGGGCCGCGACGGGCCCTTCGATCATGTCACGCACCGCGGCGGCCTTCGCCTCGCCGGTCGCGAGCAACAGCACTTCGCGCGCATCGAGGATCGTGCCGATCCCGACCGTGATTGCGAGGTGCGGCTGGTACTCGCCGTCCGCGAAGAAGCGCGCGTTGTCGGCGATCGTGTTCGCCGACAGCGTCTTCACGCGCGTCCGCGACGACAGGCTGGAGTACGGCTCGTTGAAGCCGATATGACCGTTGCGCCCGATCCCCAGTAGCTGCAGGTCGATGCCACCGGCATCCGCTATGCGCCGGTCGTACTCGACGGCGGCCCGGCGCGCGTTGCCGGCATTGCCCGCCGGGACGTGCGTGCGCGCGATGTCGATGTCCACGTGCGCGAAGAATTCGCGGTCCATGTAGGCGCGGTAGCTCTGGGGGTGCGCGCCGTCCAGCCCGAGGTATTCGTCGAGGTTGAACGTCGTGACGTCGCTGAAGGACACGCGACCGGCCCGGGCCCGCGCCGCGAGTTCGCGGTACAGGGCGAGCGGCGTGGCACCCGTGGCAAGCCCGAGAACGGCCGCCGGTCGCGCGGCCAGCCGTGCCTCGATCAGGTCCGCGCCGCAACCCGCGACGTCGGCGGCGGAGTCGCGGATCAGCACACGCATCGTCCGCTACCCGCGACGCGCGCGTCAGGACTGTTCGGTGCGCGGTGCGCGCAGCCGGATGCCGGTTTCGCGAAGCTGCTCCGCCGAGACCTCGCCCGGCGCGTTCGTCAGCGGGCAGTGCGCGGACTGCGTCTTCGGGAACGCGATCACGTCGCGGATGCTTTCCGCGCCGGCCATCAGCATGACGATGCGATCGAGGCCGAACGCGATACCGCCGTGCGGCGGGCAGCCGTACTTGAGCGCCGTCAGCAGGAAGCCGAATTTCTCCTCCGCCTCCTCGGCGCTGATGCCGAGCAGGTCGAACACCGCGGACTGGATCGCCTGGTCGTGGATACGGATCGAACCGCCGCCGATCTCGGAGCCGTTCAGCACCATGTCGTAGGCGCGTGACAATGCCTTGCCCGGTTCCGCGCGCAGCGCATCGGCATCCGCGATCGACGGCGCGGTGAACGGGTGGTGCAGCGCCATCCAGCGCCCGGTGGCATCGTCCTTCTCGAACATCGGGAAGTCGACGACCCACAGCGGCGCCCAGCGGTCCTCGACGAGACCCTGGTCCTGGCCTACTTTCACGCGCAGCGCACCGAGCGCGTCGTTCACGATGCGCGCCTTGTCCGCGCCGAAGAAGATCAGGTCGCCCGTCTTCGCGTTCGTGCGCTCGAGGATGCCGTCGACGGCGGCGTCCGGCAGGAACTTCAGGATCGGCGACTGCAACCCGTCGCGACCCGCGGCGACGTCGTTCACCTTGATATACGCGAGGCCCTTCGCGCCGTAGCGGCCGACGTAGGCCGTGTAGTCGTCGATTTCCTTGCGGGACAGGCTCGAACCGCCGGGCACGCACAGCGCCGCGACACGGCCGTCCGGGTCTTTCGCCGGCCCGGCGAAGACCTTGAACTCGACACCGTCCATCAGGTCGGCGACTTCGACCAGCTCGAGGTCGATGCGCAGGTCGGGCTTGTCCGACCCGAAGCGCGCCATTGCCTCGGCGTAGCTCATGCGCGGGAACGGCTCCGGCAGTTCGACGTCCAGCGTCTCGCGGAACAGGTGCCGCACGAGCTGCTCCATCGTCGACGTGACCGTTGCCTCGTCGACGAAACTCATCTCGATATCGAGTTGCGTGAACTCCGGCTGGCGATCCGCGCGCAGGTCCTCGTCGCGGAAGCAGCGCACGACCTGGTAGTAGCGGTCGAGGCCGGACATCATCAGCAGCTGCTTGAAGATCTGCGGCGATTGCGGCAGCGCGAAGAACTTGCCCGGGTGCGTGCGGCTCGGGACGATGTAGTCGCGCGCGCCTTCCGGCGTGGCCCGGGTCAGCATCGGCGTCTCGATATCGACGAAGCCGGCGCCGTCGAGGTAGTCGCGCATCGCGCGCGTCACCCGGTGACGCAGCCGGATGTTGTGGGTCATCGATTCGCGACGCAGGTCGAGGTAGCGATACTTGAGACGCAGCTCCTCGTTCGCCTGCTCGTCGTGGTGGAACGGCGGCGTCTCGGAGCGGTTCAGCACTTCGAGATCGTGTGCCAGGACCTCGACGCGGCCGGTGCGCATGTTCTCGTTGATCGTGCCGGCCGGCCGCTCGCGCACCTTGCCGGCCACGCGGATCACGTATTCACTGCGCAGGCGCTCCGCGGCGGCGAAGATGTCGGCGCGGTCGGGGTCGAACACGACCTGCAACAGGCCCTCGCGATCGCGAAGGTCGATGAAAATCACGCCGCCATGGTCGCGGCGCCGGTGCACCCACCCGCAAACCGTGACGTCCTGCCCGATCAGGCTCTCGTCGACCTGGCCGCAATAATGGCTACGCATGAGAAAATCCCGGGAATTCCGCCGAAAAAAGAGGCGGAATGGTACGGCCTGCCTCGCAACGCTGCAAGGCGGCGGGTGATTCAGGCGCCGTCGGGCGGGACCGCGACCCGGCGGCCATCGACCATCAGCTCCGTCGGGCGGCTGCCGCGCCACTCGGGCACGACGACGCCGAGCGAGATGATCATCTTCAGGGCCTCGTCGACCGTCATGTCGAGCTCGATGGCGGCGTCCTTCGGGATGGCCACGATGTAGCCGGATGTCGGGTTCGGCGTCGTCGGGACGAACGCGCAGATCACCTCGTCGCCGGTCTTCTCCTGCACTTCACCCAGGCTCGTCGCGGTCTGGAACGCGAGGCTGTAGATCCGCGGCCCGGGGTACTCGATCAGCAGCACACGCTTGAAGGACTCGCCGGTGTCGGAGAACACGACCTCGGTGAAATTCTTCGACGCGCCGTAGATCGAACGGACGATCGGGATGCGGCGAAGCAGCGACTCCCACAGCCCGACAAGCGTACGGCCGACGAAGTTCGCGGCGAACATGCCGGTCAGCAGCAGGACGGCGATCGTCAACACCAGGCCGAGTCCCGGCACCTCGAACCCGAACAGCGCTTCCGGCTGCCATTCCGCCGGCAGCAGCGCCAGCGTGCCGTCCATCAGCCCGATGATGAAACGCAGCAGCAGGAACGTGACCGCGACGGGCAGCCACACGAGCAGCCCGGCGATCACCCAGCGGCGCAGGCGCTTCACGGGTCAGTCGGTGCTGCCGGTCGACGTCTTTGCCGGCGTAGCGGGCTTCGCGGCCTCGGAGGGCTTGTCGGCCTTGGCCGGCGCAGCGTCCTTCGCCGTGTCGCTGTTGCCGCTGGTCTTCGACGCGTCCTTCTCGCCGGCGAGATTGCGCTGGTTGTCCTTCTTGAAGTCCGTCTCGTACCAGCCCTGACCCTTCAGCCGGAAGCGCGGCGCCGACAACTGGCGTTTCAGCGCCGGCTTGTTGCACTCCGGACAATCGACGAGCGGATCGTCCGCCATCTTCTGCAGCGCATCCAGCGTGTGCCCGCACTCCTGGCAGGCGTATCCGTAAATTGGCATTCCAAACTGCTCCCAAACCACCCGCGAGGCGGGCCAACTTTCTCGTTGTCGTTACGCGGCCTGCTGGAAATCCAGCCTCTCGTCGGCGACGCCGACCTCGATGGAATCACCCGGCTTGAACTTGCCGGCCAGGATCTCCTGCGCCAGCGGGTTCTCCACCTGCTGCTGGATCGCCCGTTTCAGCGGCCGCGCACCGTATACCGGATCGAAGCCCGCCTCGGCAAGCTTGTCGCGGGCGGCATCCGACAGGTGAATGCTCATGTCGCGCTCGGCGAGCCGGTCGTGCAGGTAACCGAGCTGGATGTCCACGATCCTGCGGATGTGCTCCTTCGACAGCGGGTGGAACACGACCACGTCGTCGACGCGGTTGATGAACTCCGGCCGGAAGTGCGTGCCGACCACCTCCATGATCGCCGATTTCATGCGGTCGTAGTTCTCCTCGCCGGACATCTCCTGGATGACCTGCGAGCCGAGGTTCGACGTCATGACGATGACGGTATTGCGGAAGTCGACCGTGCGCCCCTGCCCGTCCGTCAGCCGGCCGTCGTCGAGCACCTGCAGCAGCACGTTGAACACGTCCGGGTGCGCCTTCTCGACCTCGTCGAGCAGGATCACCGAGTACGGGCGGCGGCGGACGGCTTCCGTGAGGTACCCGCCCTCCTCGTAGCCGACGTAGCCGGGGGGCGCGCCGATGAGGCGCGCGACCGAGTGTTTCTCCATGAACTCGGACATGTCGAGGCGCACCATCGCGTCGTCCGTGTCGAACATGAAGTTCGCGAGCGCCTTCGTGAGCTCGGTCTTGCCGACGCCGGTGGGCCCGAGGAACAGGAACGAGCCGATCGGCCGCTTCGGGTCGGAAAGGCCGGCGCGGGAGCGGCGGATCGCGTTCGAGACCGCCGTGACGGCCTCGTCCTGCCCGACGACGCGCTCGGCGAGCGCGGCCTCCATCTGCAGGAGCTTGTCCTTCTCGCCTTCCAGCATCTTCGCGACGGGAATGCCGGTCCACTTCGAGACGATCTCGGCGACCTCTTCCTCCGTCACGTTGTTGCGCAGCAGCGTCGTTTCCTGGTGCTCGGCCTTGACGGCCTCGGCCAACTGCTTCTCGAGCTCGGGAATGCGCCCGTACTGCAGCTCCGACATGCGCGCGAGATCGCTCGCGCGGTGCGCCGTTTCGAGTTCGAGCTTCGCGCGCTCGAGTTCTTCCTTGATGTGCGTCGCGCCCTGCATCGCGGCCTTCTCGGCCTTCCAGACCTCCTCGAGGTCCGCGTACTCGCGCTCGAGGTCGCCGAGCTGGCCCTCGAGGTCGTCGAGGCGCTTCTTCGACGCGTCGTCGGATTCCTTCTTCAGCGCCTCGCGCTCGATCTTGAGCTGGATGATGCGCCGCTCCAGCCGGTCCATCGCCTCCGGCTTCGAGTCGATCTCGATGCGGATGCGCGACGCGGCTTCGTCGATCAGGTCGATCGCCTTGTCCGGAAGCTGCCGGTCGGAGATGTAGCGGTGCGACAGCGTGGCCGACGCGACAATCGCGGGGTCCGTGATCTCGACGCCATGGTGTACCTCGTAGCGCTCCTTCAGGCCGCGCAGGATGGCGATCGTGTCCTCGACCGTCGGCTCGTCGACCAGCACCTTCTGAAAGCGCCGCTCGAGCGCCGCGTCCTTCTCGATGTACTGGCGGTACTCGTCGAGCGTCGTGGCGCCCACGCAGTGCAATTCGCCGCGCGCGAGCGCCGGCTTCAGCATGTTGCCGGCGTCCATCGCGCCCTCGGCCTTGCCGGCGCCGACCATCGTGTGCAGCTCGTCGATGAACAGGATCACCTGACCTTCCTGCTTCGCGAGGTCGTTGAGCACGGCCTTCAGCCGCTCCTCGAACTCGCCGCGGAATTTCGCGCCGGCGATCAGCGCGCCCATGTCGAGCGACAGGATGCGCTTGCCGCGCAGGCCCTCGGGCACCTCGTTGTTCACGATACGCTGCGCGAGGCCCTCGACAATGGCGGTCTTGCCGACGCCGGGCTCGCCGATCAGCACCGGGTTGTTTTTCGTGCGGCGCTGAAGGATCTGGATCGTGCGGCGGATCTCGTCGTCGCGGCCGATGATCGGGTCGAGCTTGCCCTGCTCGGCACGCTCGGTCAGGTCGATCGTGTACTTGTCGAGCGCCTGCCGGGTGTCTTCCGCGTTCGGGTCGTTCACCTGCTGGCCGCCGCGCAGGTCGTCGATGGCCTTCTCGACGGCGCCCTTCACCAGGCCCGCCTGCTCGAACGCCGGCTTCAGCGGCGACTTGCTGTCGAGTGCCGCGAGTACGAACAACTCACTGGAGATGTACTGGTCCTTGCGTTCCTGGGCGATCTTGTCGGTCAGGTTGAAGAGCCGCGTGAGGTCGTTGCCGATATGCACTTCGCCGCCGGCGCCCTCGACCTTCGGCAGGTGATCGATCGCTTCGCCGAGCTGCGAGCGCAGCAGGTTGACGTTGCCGCCCGCCTTCGTCAGGAGGCCGCGCACGGAGCCGCCCTGCTGGTCGAGCAATGCCACCATGACGTGCGCCGGCTCGATGAACTGGTGGTCCTGGCCGATGGCCAGCGACTGCGCATCGGCGAGCGCCATCTGGAACTTGCTGGTCAGTTTGTCCAATCGCATCGTCGCGTTTCCCGTCCCCGTTGCCGGGTCAAAATCAACTCACCCCGATCTTGCGTTTTTGCCGGCGTTTTCAAGCGTCTCGACGAAAAATCAGGGTGGCCATGCGGCCGCAGCGGCCGTCGCGCCGGTAGGAGAAAAAGCGCGCCTCGTCGCCGAACGTGCACAGGCCGCCACCGTGGACGCCGGCCACGCCGGCCCGCCCCAGGTACCGGCGGGCGAGCCCGTACAGGTCCGCCTGCCAGCGCCCGGCCGCGTTCGCCTCGAAGCAGTCTGCGGCGCCCTCGACGCCGGCGAGGAACGCGTCGCGGACGTCGTCACCCACCTCGAACGCGGGCTGCGAGATCGCCGGCCCCAGCCAGGCCAGCAGGTTCCCGGGCGGCACCCCGAGCGCGCGGATCGCGGCATCCACCAGGCCGCCGGCGAGACTGCGCCAGCCGCAGTGCAGCGCGGCGATGCCGCGACCCCGCGTGTCGCACAGCACGATCGGGAGGCAGTCCGCCGTGAGCACGGCCAGCACGTGACGTCCGCGCAGGCAGACGGCCGCGTCTGCCTCCGGCGGGCCGGCCTCGAATGCGTTGCCGCCGGCGCGCACCACGCGCGTGCCGTGCACCTGCGTGAGCCACCGGGGTTCCGACGGCAGGTGCAGGAACGCCGAGAGCCGCGCCCGGTTCGTCGCGACCGCCCGCGGCTCGTCGCCCACGTGATCCCCGAGGTTCAGGCTTTCACAGGCGCCGGTGCTGGCGCCCCCGGTGCGGGTCGTTGTCAGCGCAACGACGCCTTCGGGGGCGGGCCAGTCTGCCTCGATCAGCTGCACGCGGCATCCTCCCGCAACACGTCGATGAGACCTGCGAGATCCGCCGGCAACGGCGCGTCGACGACGACCGGCTCGCCGCTGGCGGGGTGAGCAAACTCCAGCCGGGCCGCGTGCAGCGCCTGGCGGTGAAAACCGCGCAACGCGTCGATCAGCGCCTGTGTCGCCCCGGCGGGCAGCGCCAGGCGGCCGCCGTACACCGGGTCGCCGATCAGCGGGTGCCGGCGCCACGCGAAGTGCACGCGGATCTGGTGGGTGCGGCCGGTCTCCAGCGATACGTCCACCCGCGTATGGCCGCGATAGCGTTCATTGACCGTGTAGTGCGTGACCGCGGGCTTGCCGTCCTCGACGATCGCCATGCGCTTGCGATCGACCGCGTGACGGGCGATCGGCGCGTCGATGCGCCCGCCGCCGGTCAGCACGCCATGGCAGATCGCAACGTAGCGCCGCGAGATGGCGCGTTCCGCGAGTGCCCGGACCAGCGCGGTGTGGGCGGGCAGCGTCTTGGCGATGAGCAGCAGGCCGCTCGTGTCCTTGTCGATCCGGTGGATGATGCCGGCGCGCGGCAGCGTCTCCAGGGCGGGCACCCGGTGCAGAAGGCCGTTCAGCAACGTGCCGGTCGGGTTGCCCGCGCCCGGGTGCACGACGAGCCCGGCCGGCTTGTCCACCACGAGCAAGTGCTCGTCTTCCCAGGCCACGGCGAAGTCGATCGCTTCCGGGCGGCTGCCGACGACCACGTCCGGCGCCGCCACCAGCGAGACGGCCTCGCCGCCCACCACGCGCTCGCGGGGCTTGGGGCTGGTGCCGTCCACCAGTACGGACCCGTCCTTCAGCCAGGCCGTCAGCCGGCTGCGCGAATAGTCGGGAAACATCCGGGCCAGGGCCTGGTCCAAACGCAGACCGGCCAGTTCCTCGGGGATCGTGCGCAGCTCTTTCTCGACAGTCATCGTTTCGGGGCGGTTTTCGGTATACTCGCGGGCCGGACCAGCCTGGCGCCGCCGGCAATCGGATGATTTTACAGGTAAGCCGGGAACCGGTGCCCGCCAATCGAACGCTATGACCCATCGCAAAACACAGATCGTTTCCGCCCGGATCCGGGCGCTGCTCCTCGCCTCGCTCGTGGCGCTCCTGGCCGCGTGCGCCGGGAACGACGAGCAGTTCGACGAGGTGCGCGACCTGACGGCGGCCTACGAGGACGCCAGGAACGCGATCGGGCGCGGCAACTTCCGCCGCGGCATCCAGATCTTCGAGGCCATCCAGGCGCGCTACCCGTTCAGCGAGCTGAGCCGCCAGGTGCAGCTCGAGCTGATGTACGCGTACTACAAGAGCGGCCAGCCCGAGCGCGCCATCGACGCATCCGACACGTTCGTGCGCGAGAACCCCATTCACGCGCAGGTCGACTACGCGCTGTACATCAAGGCGCTCGCGTACTTCGAAGGCGATCCGGGCTTCCTCGAACGCTGGTTCCGGCGCGATATGTCGAAGCGACCGCCCGAGGGCGTGCAGCAGTCCTACTCGACACTACGACGGCTGGTCGAACGCTACCCGGCGAGCCAGTATGCCGAGGACGCGCACCAGCGCATGGTGTACCTGAAGAATCGCCTCGCCGACTACGAGAACCACGTCGCCGACTACTACCTGCGCCGCGGCGCCTACGTCGCCGCCGTGCGGCGCGCCAAGGCGTCGCTCGAGGAGTACAACGGCGCGTCCGGCAATGCCGAATCGCTGCGCATCCTCGCGAAGGCTTACGACGAGCTCGGCATGGACGACCTCGCCGCGGACGCGCGCCGCGTGCTGCAGCAGAACTTCCCCGGCGAGTCCTGAGCGCCTATTTCTTCCGGGTCGGGAAACGGTAGCCCGACGTGATCGGGTAGCGCCAGTCGCGGCCGAACGCGCGGCCACTGATGCGAACGCCGGGCGGCGCCTGCCGGCGCTTGTACTCGTTGCGCTTGACCATCTCCAGCACCCGGATCACGACGTCGCGTTCATAGCCGCGACCGACGATCTCCTCCACGGACAGGTCCTCCTCGATGAAGGCCTCGAGGATCGGGTCGAGCACGTCGTAGTCGGGCAGCGAGTCGCTGTCTTTCTGGTCCGGCCGCAACTCCGCGGACGGCGGCCGCGTGATCACGCGCTCCGGGATGCAGGCGCCGAGCGAGTTGCGGTAGCGGGCGAGACGGTAGACCAGCGTCTTCGGGCAGTCCTTGATCGGGGCGAAACCGCCGGCCATGTCGCCGTACAACGTCGCGTAACCGACCGCCATTTCGCTCTTGTTGCCCGTGGTGAGCAACATGCGCCCGGTCTTGTTCGAAATCGCCATCAATAGCAGGCCACGGCAGCGCGCCTGGATATTTTCCTCGGTAACGTCGGGCTTGCGGCCCTCGAACACGGCGGCGAGCTGGTTCACCGTTGCGTCGTACATCGGCGCGATGGGAATCACGTCGTAGCGTACACCGAGCGTCTTCGCCTGCTTCGCCGCGTCCTCCTGGCTCATGTTCGACGTGTAGCGGAACGGCATCATGACGGCGCGGACCATGTCGGGGCCCAGCGCGTCGCAAGCGACCGCGAGGACAAGCGCGGAGTCGATGCCGCCGGACAGGCCGATCACGACGCCGGGGAAGCGGTGCTTCATCACGTAGTCCCGCGTGCCGGTGACGAGGGCCCGGTACACGCTTTCCTCGAGCGGCATCGGCTCTGTCACCGGCGCCGGCTCCGGCTGCACGCCGGCGGCGCGCCCGTCGACGACCACCTTGTAGAGCCCCTCGTCGAACGCCGGCGCGCGGAAGTCGATACCGCCGTCCGCGTTCATGACGAAGGAGCCGCCGTCGAAGACCAGCTCGTCCTGCCCGCCGACCATGTTCACGTACACGACGGGCCGGCCGATTTCGTCGACGCGGCGCCGGACGACCGCCTCGCGTTCGACCTGGCTCGTCAGCTTGTACGGCGATCCGTTGATGGTCAGCACGCACTCGGCGCCGGCGGAGCGGCTCGCCTGCATCGGTCCGGGCTTCCATACGTCCTCGCAGATCGTCAGGCCGAAACGGATGCCGCCGAGCTTGAACACGGCCGCCTCGCGGCCCTCGGTGAAGTAGCGCTTCTCGTCGAACACGCCGTAGTTCGGCAGCAGGTGCTTGCGGTAGTGGGCGAGCTGCTTCCCGTCCGCGAACACGGCACAGCTGTTGTAGATGTTGCCATCCGCGTATTCCGGGAAGCCCAGCAGCACCGCGATGCCGCTCAGCGAGGTCCGGATCTCGCGAATCGCGTCCTCGACGTCGCGGCGCAATCCCGAATGGAACAGCAGGTCCTCCGGCGGATAGCCGCAGATGCTGAGCTCCGGGAAAATGACGAGATCGGCGCGCAGGTCGTCACGCGCGCGCGCCGCATTGTCGAGAATTTTGGCCGTATTGCCGGCGACGTCGCCGACGGCAAGATCGAGCTGGGCCAGCGCCAGGGTTACCCGATCGCTCATCGCACCTCTGTTTGCCCCGGATCAGCCGCCGAGGACTTCCGCCATCTTGCTGCCGAGCTCCGCCGGGGAGCGGACTGTCGCGACGCCCGCGGCGTCCAGCGCCGCGAACTTCGCGTCGGCCGTGCCCTTGCCGCCCGCGATGATCGCGCCGGCATGGCCCATGCGCTTGCCGGGCGGTGCCGTGACGCCCGCGATGTACGCGACGACGGGCTTGGAGACGTTCGCCTGGATGTACTCCGCGGCCGCTTCCTCGTCCGTGCCACCGATCTCGCCGACCATGATGATGCCGTCGGTCTCGGGATCCGCCTCGAACAGCTCGAGGCAGTCGATAAAGTTCATGCCGCGCACCGGGTCACCGCCGATGCCGACGCAGGTGCTCTGGCCGAGGCCCTGCTGCGTCGTCTGGTACACGGCCTCGTAGGTCAGCGTGCCGGAGCGCGACACGATGCCGATGCGGCCTTTCTGGTGGATGAAGCCGGGCATGATGCCGATCTTGCACTCACCGGGCGTGATGATGCCCGGGCAGTTCGGGCCGATCAGTCGGCAGTCGTAGTCGCGCAGCGCCGACTTCACCTTGACCATGTCGTTCACCGGGATGCCTTCCGTGATGCACACGACGAGGCCCACGCCCGAATCGGCGGCCTCGAGGATGGCGTCGGCGGCGAACGGCGCCGGCACGTAGATCATGCTGACGTCGGCGCCCGTCTCGGCGACGGCTTCCTTCATGGTGTTGAAGACCGGCACCCCGAGGTGCTGCGAGCCGCCGCGGCCCGGCGTCACGCCGCCGACGACCTGGGTGCCGTACTCGATGCACTGCTCGGAATGAAACGAACCCTGGCTGCCCGTGATGCCCTGGCAGAGGACCTTGCTGTTCTTGTCGACCAGAATACTCATAAAACGTCCTGTCAGGCCGCCGCCGCGACGGCTTTCTTCGCCGCGTCGGTCAGGTCGGCCGCGGCGATGATGTCCAGATCACTTTCGTCGAGGAGCTTGCGGCCCTTCTCGACGTTCGTGCCTTCGAGGCGCGCGACGACGGGGACCTTGACGCCGATCTCCTCGACCGCACTGATGATGCCCTCGGCAATCAGGTCGCAGCGCACGATGCCGCCGAAGATGTTGACGAGGATCGCCTCGACGTTCTCGTTCGACAGGATCAGCTTGAACGCCTCGGCGACGCGCTCGGCCGTGGCGCCGCCGCCGACGTCGAGGAAGTTGGCCGGCTCGCCGCCGTGCAGCTTGATCAGGTCCATCGTCGCCATCGCGAGACCGGCACCGTTCACCATGCAGGCGATGTTGCCGTCCAGCGAGACGTAGTTCAGATCGTGCTCGGCCGCCTCGCGCTCGGCCTCGTCCTCCTGGCTCGTATCGCGCATTGCGGCAATCTTCTTCTGCCGGAACAGTGCGCTGCCGTCGATGTTGATCTTCGCATCGAGCGCGACGACGTCGCCGCCCTTCGTGACGATCAGCGGGTTGACCTCGACGAGGCTCGCGTCGCAGTCGAGGTAGAGCTGGTAGAGCTTCCGGAGCAGGTCACCGAACTGGCGCATCTGCGTCTTGTCGACCAGCCCGAGGCCGAAGGCCAGTTCGCGCGCCTGGTAGTCCTGCAGGCCGGCATCCGGCGCGATCGCGACCGAGAAAATTTGCTCCGGGGTCTCCTCCGCCACCTTCTCGATGTCCATGCCGCCGGCGGCCGACGCGATGAACGCGATCCGGCTGACTTCGCGATCCACCAGCATCGACAGGTACAGTTCGCGGTCGATGTCCGAGCCCGACTCGACGTAGACGATGTTGACCGGCAGGCCTTCCGGGCCCGACTGGTGCGTGACGAGCTGCTTGCCGAGCATGCCGGCGGCGGCGGCGCGCACTTCGTCGTGGCTGCGGGCGAGCTTGACGCCGCCGGCCTTGCCGCGGCCGCCCGCGTGCACCTGGGCCTTCACGACCCAGAGCTCGCCGCCGAGCGACTTTGCGGCGTCGACGGCGGCATCGGCCGTTTCCGCGGGGATGCCGTTGGGCACCGGGATGCCGTAGTCGGCAAATAGGGCCTTCGATTGGTATTCGTGCAGATTCATGCGCTGGCTTTATTTCGGCTTGCGTGGGGAGGCGCGGCCGCTGCGGGCCGCGAGAGTCGGGCCGTATTTTGGAGGAAAGACCGCCGCGACGCAAAGTGATTCTCGGTCCCGTCCGTTTCGGGGACCGGTTCACGCGAAACCTGACCTCGATCGACTAGAATCCAATCCTTCGAGTACCGCCCCTTCACGAGCAGGTCGTCCCCGCATGATGGAAACGCGCACCATGATCGCTCGCATCACGTCCCTGGCAGTACGAAGCTATCACGCACTGCGAATCGTTCTTCTCTGGGGTGTAATCGCCTGGCTCGCGTACAGAGTGATTCTCGGCCGCAGCGAGCTCGAAGGGCTGGAAATCGACCTGCAGCCGGCGCCCATCCTTCTTGCATTGCTGAGCGCTGTTCTCGCCTATCAGCTGCAATTTCTCGGCTGGATTTCCTTGTTGCGCCGTATTGGCCTCTATCGCTCCTTGCCGTCCGGCACCTACGCGCGAATCTGGTGGATCTCGTTTCTGTATCGCTATGTCCCCGGCAAGCTCATGCTGGTCATTGAGCGCGCACGACGGGGCGTCAGCGCGGGCATCCCCTACCCTGTCGGTGCCACGCTACCCGTTATCGAAACGCTGGTTACCGTACTGGCCGGCGGAATCATCTCCCTGCTCGCGATCTCGTACTATGCAAGACACTCATTGCCGCTGCTCTTCTCCATTGCCGCGCTCGCATTGATCGTGATCCTGCTCGTGCCTGCGGCGTTCCGGGCCCTGACCCGGAATCACGCTTTGACGCAGCGGTTTCCGGAGCTAAAGTCCGTAGACCTTGCCTCGATCGACCTGCTGGTCTTGCTCGGTATGTACCTGGTGCACTTTCTGCTTCTCGGTACGAGCTTTTTCCTTATTGTCCGAGCCACGATCCCGGTACCGTGGATCGAGTTTCCCGGCATCTGCGGCGTCTACGCACTGTCCCACGTCATCAGCATACTCGTGATCGTGGCCCCGGCCGGGTTGGGAGTTCGGGAGGGCGCGCTTGCCGTGCAACTCCAGCGACTGGCTCCCGTCGGGATTTCGGAGATGCTGGCCATCGGTACCAGGCTCTGGTTCTCCGTCATCGAGCTTTCTTGCCTGGCGGTAGTCGTGCTGTGCTACCGCGATCGATCGCGGTGACATACCGCCGACGCGACAGTCATTTCATCGGCGGCTCGTCGGATCGCAACTGCTTAAAGGCATAGAGCATTTCCTCCTGGTTCATCCGCATGCGCACGAGCATGTCGCCGATCAACCCGGTAATCAGCGTGGTGAAGCCGAGGAAGCAGAACGATCCGCCAATAAAGCCCGCCCAGATGTGCGGTGAGAATGCACCGGTCTTGATATAGTGGACCGCGAGAAATCCCAGCAGGCTGACGCCTGCCAGGAAGCAAGCCATCGCAATCGACGAAAAAAAGCGGAACGGCCTGTACGAAATGAATGCTCGAAGCATGATCTTCATCGAGCGAAACGCGTAGCGGGGAATGCTCGACGCCATTCTTGACTGTCCGAACTCGCGGACGCCACGCACCCGGACCGGCACCTCGATAATGGTCATGTTCTTGAAGATGAGGTCGAGAAACGACTCCTGTGTATACGTGAATTCGCCGAACAGGTTCATCCGGAGCAGCGTTTCCCGCGAGAATGCCCGGAATCCGCACGACACATCGTGGTAGCGCCTGCCGGTCAGCAGCCGGACGATGAAGGCGACCCCTCGATTCCCCCAGCGCTTCACCCACGGCATCTCCGGCTCCAGCTCCGGATCGAGGAAACGGGATGCCGTCACCATGTTTGCACCGCCGTTGATGATCGGTTCGATCAAGACCGGGATGTCGCCGGGATCGAATTGGCCGTCTCCGTCGATCTGCACCATTACGTCGACGCGCTTTTCGAGCGCCGCACTCACAGCCAGCTTGAAGGTCGCGCCGAGCCCGTGATTCTGGGGCTGCCGCAGGACCTCTGCGCCGGCAGCACGCGCGCGATCCGACGTGGCATCCGTGGAGCCATCGTCCAGGACAAGGACCTCCACGCTCCGTATGCCGGGAATGTCTCTCGGGACGCGGGCGACGACGTCGCCCACGGTTCGTTCTTCATTCAGGCATGGAATGACGACCAGCAAGCGGCTGGACGTTGCGTGGGATGCGTGCTGTTCTGACGGCATTGAATCAGTCATTCCGGCCGGGTCACCTGCGGCATGGTATCAGGATAGGACCCGGCGTCCTTCGCGGCTCCGGTGGTGTCATGCCCCGCATCATGCGGTGGAACGGACCGGACCACCGCGATCCCGTCCGCGCTCAGGCCAATCCTTGCCACGCGCTCCCGGACCTGCGGAACAATCGACAGGACGAACGTGTTCGTCAGGTGTTCGTCGTCACGGTACACGATGACCCCGCTCTCCGAGACCGCGGCACAACGGTCATCCGGGCAAACGAGATCGCTGAGGTCCAGGACGGCCACGCTGTCGAACTCGTCCGCTACCCGACGAAGGTAGGCCGCCACCTGCTTGCTGAGCGTCGATTCGAGCCGCTCTTCGCATTGGCGCCGACTGTCCGTCAACCCGAGCGAGAACCGCGACGGGTGCTGCAGGCAGGTCGGTCCGTCGAAGGTCAGCGTCGGTGTGCCGGGGATCAGGACTGCCGGTATGCCGGCCGAATCGAGCTGCTCCAGCAGGCTGCGCGTACCGGCCTCCCAGTCCGTCCTGTCGAAGTCGTACTGCGCCGAGCTGCCGATGAGGACCAGCCCGGGCCGGAGCTCAACGATACGATCGACGGCCGCTTCGCGCCATTCTCGACAGACCGTGTACGTATCGCCGACGGCACTGTAGTAGATGTCACGGTCGACGATGGGACAGCCGGACTTTGTCAGCACGACAGATCGCCATTCTCGCGGCGGGTACAGTTCCGGCAGCAACGACGCCCATTGTGCGCCGATGCTGTCGCCGATGAGCACGACGGTCCGGTCGGCGTCCGCGCCGGCGATGACACACGGTCGCACGGCGGCCGACCTGTACCAGGTATCGCAGGCGGCGCTGTCGGGACCGAGATAAGGCCGGTCGAATCGCGGGTTCCCGGCCGAGGCGCTCATCGCATCGTTCACGGCGGTCAGATGGCGCGCGCCCGACGCGGCGAGGAATGCGGCCGCGAGAACCGAAAGGGTAGCGGCCAGCGTGCGCCCACGTCCGGCTCTGCTGTAGCGCCCCTTCCAGAACGGCAGCTCAACCCAGCGGTAGGTCAACGCAGCAAGCCCCATAGACAGGGCGATTGACGACAGGACGAACGGCCACCGGTCCATCAGGCCGAACGCGGCAACCAGCGAAAACACGGGCCAGTGCCAGAGGTATAGCGAGTAGGATCGATCCCCGATCCATGCCAGGACCAGGCCGCCGAGGGTCTTTGCCGCATCGGCGCGGCCCGCGTCCGACCCACCGAACAGAACCAGCATCGCGCCCAACGTCGGCCAGATCGACGACAGGCCCGGATAGCGCATGTGCGGACTGATCAGGAGCGCCGAGGCCAGGATCAGCGCGAGCCCGATCAGCGTGCATCCCGCGGAAACGGCAGTGACGGCAAGCCGGCGGCGCAGGTCACCGAAGGCGCCGTGGCCGAAGTCCCGCAGCACGAAAACAAGCGCGCCGGCGGCGAACTGCCAGGCCCTCGAAGGCATCAGGTAGAAGCTCGCCAGCGGCGACCGCTCCGCGACAGCCAGGCAGAACGCGAACCCGGCAACAACAATGGCGACAAAGACCAGCCCGAGCCGGGGACCACGCTCCGCGCCGCCGGACCGAACGGCGAGCATCGCAAGCACGAGCAGCAACGGCCAGACCAGATAGAATTGCTCCTCGACGCCGAGTGACCAGGTGTGCAGGTAAAGGTCGTCGACGGCAACACCGCCGAAGTAATCAAAGTCCGAAAACGTGAAGTAAATGTTGCTCGTCCACGTCAACGCCCAAGGCAATGACCCGGACGTATCGAGGACTTCGCGCGGCGTCAGCATTGCCAATGCAGCCGCAAAGGTGGTGCCGAGGACCACCAGCATCGCGGGCAGCAAACGGCGCAACCGGCGCGCGACGAATCGCGGATAGTCGAGCCGGCCCGTGGTCGCGAGCTCGCCGAGGAGCAACCCGGTGATCAGGTAGCCGGAAATCACGAAGAAAACGTCAACGCCGATGAATCCACCGGCGCCGAACGGCAACCTTGCGTGCGCAAGAATGACGAGCAGCACGGCGACGGCCCGCAGACACTGGATGTCCCGTCGATGCGTCATCGAATTTGCGACCCGGTCAATGCTCACCGTTCGCCGTACTCCCGCAGGCCGTGTCGAGTTTGCGCTCCGCGGCCCGAAGCACATGATCGATCTCAAAGCGTTCGTTCACGGCGATCGTGCACAACCCGGCCAGGAGTGACCGCGCCTCGTCTTCCCGCCCCAGGTCGACCAGCAGCCGAAGTTCCTGCGCAGGAATGGCGGCCTGATCCGGCAGCGCCCGCGATACCCGCTCGTACCACGCGAGTGCGGCGTCCGCCGCCCCGGCCGCCTCGAGCGCGCCGCCAACCTCGCGCGCCAGCCGAACAGCGACACCCGGATACGCGGCACGTGCCGTCCGGTCAATGTCCAGCGCGGCGAGGAGCGTGTCCTGCGCTGCCTCGAGACGGCCAACGCGGATCAGTGTCGCGACCGAATCATACGTCGGCAACGCATCCAGGTTCGAAAGCGATTGGGCCCGCGCCAGGGAGTCGAGGGAAGCGTCGACATCGCCGCGCTGCTCCTGCAGCCAGGACTTCGCCATGAGCATTGTCCGCCGGTCACGCGGCGATCGCGCAGCACCCGACAGCACCCGGTCGAGCAGTTGCTCGACGCGCGCGAGGTCGGCCGTGCATTGGCCGCTCGCCAATTGCCCGACAAGCAAGCTCGCGCTCGACGTCGTATGGCCGTCGATGACGCCTGGCGACCGCACCGCGTTCTTCACCCGGTTGTCGTCCAGCTTCCCGTGCTCGATGCAGTCAAGCAGGAGACCGTGCAAGTCGCGGCCTGCAGAGACCGGGATTCGGCCCAGGAACTCCCGGGCGCTGTCGTACTGGCCCTGCGACGCCTTTGCGTTCGCGTGATAGAGATTGACACGGCCCGACTCGGGATGGGCTGCGTAGGCAAACATGTAGAGCGAATGGGAATTCTCCCAGGTCGCCGTCCGGTTCCAGCTCACGAACACCAGGAGCACGCACAACACCGCCACTCCGCCGGCGATCCGCACCGGCCGGACTCGCAGATCGGCGAGCAGGCCGAGTACGGCGATCACGACTCCCGAAAGCCCGAGGTAGTTCCGATGCTCGAACATGAGTTCGAGGCCGAACAGGGTCGATTCGAGCGCGTGCGACGCGAAGAAGAACAGCACGCCAAACGACGTTACCGGGTGCCGTCTCGCGACGCCTGCCGCCGCGGCGATGATTGCGATCACGAACAACAGGCAGGGCAGCGTGGTTGCAGGGCTCAACAACCCCGTCGAAACGACAACGTCGTCATGAAAGAATCCCATCCTCGATTGCACGGGAAGGAATACCTGCCCGAGGTAAGCCACAAGTACTCGCGGCTGCGTCAGCAGTCGCTCACCCAGCGTGAAATCCCGCGCAGCATAGGACGCCATGACCAACTCGTCGAAATTCAGCAGGACGACGACACCCGCACCCGCGTAGGCGACAAGCCACCCCAGGTGAATATGACGCAACATCCTGCCCGGCCCCGCCCCCGGCAACGACCGGAGCACGGTCAGTTCGAGCAACGTGCAGTACAGGGGCAACAGCAGTCCCGACTCCTTGCTCAATGCCGCAAGCGGCCACGCAACGAGATAGGCGGCGCCGATCAGCAGCCAGCCGGACCCGGGCGCGTGGTCGAGGCGAAACCGGCCCTTGAGATACAGGATCAGGCCGGCGAGCACGAACAGCGTCGATAGCTCGGTCATTCGCTGAACGGTGTACAGGACGGTACTGACCTGCAATGGATGCAGCATCCAGAGGACCGCCGCGGCCGACGCAAGCCACCACGCGCGCGCAGCGTCGTCCGGGAACCGGGCCCGGAGGACCAGGGCCCCGAACCAGGCAACGAGCAGACCGCAGACCAGGTGCAGCGCCAGGTTGCCCGCCTTCCACCACCAGAAGTCGTCACCGTGCGCCAGCCCGTTCGCGATGAAACTCGCCATGGCGACCGGCCGGCCGAGTGGGCCGCTGGTACTGATGATATGGGTACGGACGTAGGCTCCGACGTCGGCCAGGTCCGCGTCGAGCAAGGGCAGAAACTGCGGGAAATCGTCGAGCAGCAGCGGTCCGCCGAGCGCGGGCCAGTACAGCGCGGTCGCGACGACCAGCGCGGCGAGCAGCGCGATGCCGGGGTACAGGGTCTGCCGGGATTCTGCGTCGATGATGATCGTCCTGGTGTCCTTCAATGCCATGTAGCCGCCCGTCAGGGACCGGCGCGACCGGAAGTCGTGTCGCGGCCGGGAATTCCGCCAATCTTACAAGTTCGACGTTTGGCCAAATCGAAGCGATTTCACAGCCCGGGCCAGCGTTTTGCCATAGTCTGTAATCAATACACGTATAATCACGCACTTACGCGTGAAACGCTGCGTTCCACCCCGCATGAAGAGGCCAGACAGTCCTTGTCGGATTTCGCCAGGTTCGGATTGACCGGAAAACTCACGCTTCGGCAAAACCGCGAAGCCCTGTTGACGCGCGCCGCCGACGAACCGGATATCGCGTGGCGCGTGCTCGCGACGCTGAACGTATTCCGGCTGCTCATCGCCGCCAGCTTGCTCCTCCTGTTCTTCGCCGGCGGCGATACGCCACCGTTCGGCGGGCGCCAGGTGCCGCTGTTCACCGCCACGGCCGGCGCCTGGCTCATGTTCGCCGTCGTCTTCGGCATCGGGGTACACCAGCGTGTGGTCGCATCCAATGTGCTGGCCGTGGCCGCGATCCTCGCCGACATCGTCGCCGTTGCGATCCTGATGTACACGAGCGACGGCATCTCGAGCGGACTTGGCGGCCTGCTCGTGGTGTTCGTTGGCGCCGGGAGCCTGGTGGTGCCGGCCCGGATACCGGCGATCGTGGCCGCCGTGGCCACTTTCCTCATTCTCGGGCAGGAACTCCTCGCGAGCGTCCGGGGATTCGATCCGAACTACCCCGGCGCCGGCCTGTTGTCGGCGATCATCTTCGCCATGGCGCTCGCCCTGCGGCCGCTCGCCCGCCGTATCGAGATGAGCGAAGCCCTGGCCCGCCAGCGCGGCGTCGACCTGCAGAACCTCTCGGAGCTCAACGAGTATATCGTTCAGCACCTGCGCGAGAGCATCGTCGTCATCGACGGGGAGGATCGCGTACGTCTGAGCAATGCGTCGGCCGCGCAGCTCCTCGGCGCTACCGAATCGATGCGCGGCAAGCCCGTCGCGAAGATTTCCCCGCCACTGTCCGAGTACATCGATCGCTGGCGCAAGGACCCGGCCGCGTCGTCGCATCCCGAAATCACGCTGGTCTCCGGCGACCACGGCGTGCGCATCACCGCGCACCTCGCACCGCTCGCCAAGGATCACGACCACAGCGGACCCGCACTGATCTTCCTCGAGGACTCCAGCCTGCTGAATGCCCGCGTCCAGCAGTCGAAACTCGCGTCACTCGGGCGCCTGAGCGCAAGCATCGCTCACGAAATCCGCAACCCGGTCGGTGCCATGAGCCATGCGGCGCAGCTTCTCGCGGAGACCGCCGCATCGGAGGACGACCGCCGCCTGACCGAAATCATCCGCACGCACTCGAGCCGCGTCAGCCACATCATCGACAACGTGCTGCAGCTATCACGGCGGGAGTCGTCACGCCCTGAACGCCTGCAACTCCGCCCCTGGCTCGAGGAGTTCGCCCGGGAGTTCACCCGCACACTCGAACTGCAGGAAGGCGAACTCTCGCTGGACCAGGTGCCGCCGGACATCGAGGTCCGGATGGACCCGAGCCACCTGCGGCAGGTGCTGTGGAACCTTTGCGACAACGCGGTCAAGTACGCCAGCGAAACCGGCGGCATCCTGGTCGAGCTGCACGCCAGCAGCGCGCTGTTGCAAGGGCGGCCCTATCTCGAAGTGCGTGACCACGGTCACGGCGTCGACCCGGCAACAGCCGAGAAAATATTCGAGCCTTTCTACACGGAACGTTCCGGCGGCACCGGGCTCGGCTTGTACATCTCGCGCGAACTGTGCGAGCTTAATCGGGCGACACTTATATATCTGGACCGGCCGGGCGGGGGCAGCATCTTTCGCATCGTCTTCGCCGACCCGAGCCGCTGGGACTCACAGGATTGATCATGAAGCAGCCCGTCGCCCTCGTCGTCGACGACGAACCCGACATCTGCGAACTACTGGCGCTGACGCTCGGCCGGATGGACATCCGGACCGTGGCCGCAACGGACGTGGGGAGCGCCAAGGAGGAACTCGGCAGCCAGCGATTCGACATCTGCCTCACCGACATGCGCCTGCCGGACGGCGACGGCCTGGAGCTCGTCGATTGGATCCAGGACAACGTACCGGGCGTGCCGGTCGCCGTCATTACGGCGCACGGCAACGTCGAGACCGCCGTGCAGGCGCTCAAGCTCGGCGCCTTCGATTTCATTTCGAAGCCGCTCGATCTCAACAACCTGCGCGATATCGTCGAAAACGCACTGAAGGTCGACCGGGAACGCGAAGACGACGGCGCGCAACTGATCGGCGACTCCGTCGTCATGCGGGAACTGCGCGACATGGTCGAGAAAGTCGCTCGCTCTCAGGCGCCGGTGCACATCGCCGGCGAATCGGGGACCGGCAAGGAACTGGTCGCCCGCATGGTCCACGACTCGGGACCGCGCGCCGAGGGCCCGTTCGTGCCCGTGAACTGCGGTGCCATCCCGGCGGAACTCATGGAATCGGAGTTCTTCGGGCATCGCAAGGGCAGTTTCACCGGCGCCGTGGCCGACAAAGTCGGACTTCTGCAGGCGGCCAACGGCGGCACACTGTTTCTCGACGAGATCGCGGACCTGCCGCTCGCGATGCAGGTCAAACTGCTGCGCGTCATCCAGGAAAAGACGGTGCGGCCCGTGGGCGCTTCCGCCGAAGAGCCCGTCAACGCCCGCATCCTGTCAGCCACCCACAAGAACCTGGCCCGGATGGTCGCCGACGGCGAGTTCCGCGAAGACCTGTACTACCGGATCAACGTCATCGAGATGCGCGTGCCTGCGCTCCGGGACCGGGGCGACGACGTCCTTCAGCTCGCCAGCCACATCCTGCGCAAGCTCGGTGCCAGGGTCGACCTCGACGATGGCGCGCGCCAGGCCCTGCTGTCCTACAACTTTCCCGGCAACGTTCGCGAACTCGAGAACATGCTGGAGCGGGCCGTGACCCTCTGCACACGGGGCCGGATAGCGGCCGCCGACCTGCACATGCGGACGGCATCGGCCGACGGCGCCAGCCCGGCGCCCGCCGCGGCATCGAACCTGGGCGAGCAGGTGGAGGACGTGCAGCGCCAGGCCATCGTCGAGGCGCTCGAAAAGACGCGGTACAACAAGACGGCTGCCGCGAAACTGCTGGGCCTGTCGTTCCGGCAGCTTCGCTACCGCATCAAGAAACTCGGCATCGATGCATGAGCTCCTGCCAGGCAGTCTTTGCATAAGCCCTGTGGTGGATTGCCGACGAGACTGACATTTTTTGTCAGTTTCTGACAAGGGTCGGGCAATTGTCGCCGCTTTGTCACACCCGGGGACGGCGACGAAATTCACGTGCTTCGCCGGTTTCCCTTGCGCCTTCAATGATTTGTGACGTACCGCAAAAAACTGGCACAGCCCTTGCTTTAGAGTTCGTACAGGCGGTTACGCCGTTTTCGCAGTACGTTTATCTTTCATGGAGAGAAACTGATGAAGAAGCAACAGGGTTTTACCCTCATCGAACTCATGATCGTTGTTGCGATCATTGGCATCCTGGCCGCCATCGCTATCCCGGCTTACCAGGACTACACGATTCGTGCACAGGTCTCTGAAGGCATGAGCCTGGCCTCCGGCGCGAAGGCTGCTGTTGCCGAGTTCTACCAGGACACCGGCGGCTGGCCGGCTGACAACACGGCTGCCGGGCTGGCTCTTCCCAACACGATCGAAGGCCAGTACACGACCGGCGTACAGGTTGCTGGACAGGTTGTCACGGTCACCTACGGTGACCAGGCCAACACCGCGATTGCCGGCCAGCAGCTCACGCTGACGGCGACGGACAACACCGGCGCCATCGAGTGGACCTGTGCCGCTACGACGCTGTCGCCGAAGCATGTTCCGTCGGCTTGCCGTCCGTAAATCGGATCGCAGCAGTAGGATGATTCCCTTCGGGGAAACGCTCGAGGCCCCGGACACCCGGGGCCTCTTGCATACAACCGTCGGAAACCTGCGCTGCTCGCTGTTCCGAAGCTGGATCGGATACCTGTAGTGACTTGATACATCGTGGGGAGGCGGATCATGAACGCTAGGAAGGCTCACGCCGGCTTTACGCTGATCGAGCTGATGATCGTTGTCGCGATCATCGGAATTCTCTCGGCGCTGGCAACCTCCGCGTACCAGACGTACACCGTGCGCGCACAGGTGACGGAAGGCATCAGCATGGCCTCCGGTGCCAAGGTACCCATCACGGATTCCTACACCGCCGACGGCGTTGCGCCGGCGGACCGGGTCGCGGCCGGCATGTCGGCGCTCGCGACCGATACCCGGGGCGGCTACGTCAGCCAGGTCGACGTCACGGACGGACGAATCGCCGTGACTTTCGGCGGGCCGCGGGCGCATGCCGACATTGCCGGCACCATCTTGTACCTGACCCCGTACGAGACTGCCGGAAACGTAATCTCGTGGCGCTGCGGCTATTCCGGCGCACCGACGGGGGGAGCATTGCTGAACGGCGGCGCTGCCCATGTCGACCCCACGGTGAACCGCCGCTACCTGCCGTCTTCCTGCCGCTAGCAAGCGACGTTGCGGGCGTCCCCGCGCCGATTCGTCGGCTTGACTTAATGAATTCCCACATTTGTGATAGGCCGCACAAAATGCAGTTGAATCGGGGTATTGGATCAGTGAGACTGTATCGCTCGGACCCAAATTGAGCTGACGCCCCTCCTATGGCTGCTACGGCATCACAATCGAACCTCGCAGGCCTGCCGCGGCGTCTCGTCCAGGACGGAATCATCGCCGAGGACAAGCTCAACGAGGCAACCGAAGCCGCCCGGAAGGACAAGGTCCCGCTCGTCGCCTACTTGGTCAACCAGGACCTGGCCAACGCCCGCGCCATTGCCGTGGCGGCCTCGCACGAGTTCGGCGTGCCACTGCTGGATCTCGACGCGATGGAGGTCGACCTCGAGGCCGTTCGCTCGGTCGACCAGAAACTGATTTCCAAGCACCGGGTGCTGCCGCTGGTCAAGCGCGGCCAGCGCCTGTTTCTCGCGATTGCCGACCCGACGAACCTGCAGGCGATCGACGACATCAAGTTCCAGTCCAGTTTGCGGATCGACCCGGTCGTCGTCGAGCAGGACAAGCTCGAGGAGCGCATCAGCAAAGCCATCGAGGCCGTGGACACGAGCATGTCCGGCCTCGACGACGAGGACTTCGACCTCGAGAACCTGGATGTCAGTTCGGACGAGCAGGAAGACGAGGACGTCCACCGTGACGACATCGAAGACGCGCCCGTCGTCCGCTTCGTCAACAAGATCCTGCTCGACGCCATCAAGCGTGGCGCGTCAGACATACATTTCGAACCGTACGAAAAGCATTTCCGGATTCGCACACGCCTGGACGGCGTGCTGTCGGAAGTCGCCGCGCCGCCGGTGGCGCTTGCGAACAAGCTATGCGCACGTCTGAAGGTCATGTCCCGGATGGACATCGCGGAACGACGCGTTCCGCAAGACGGCCGCATCAAGATGCGCCTGTCCAAGAATCGCGCCATCGACTTCCGCGTGAATACCTGTCCCACGCTGTTCGGCGAAAAGATCGTGCTGCGTATCCTCGACCCGTCGAGCGCCAAGCTCGGCATCGATGCACTGGGTTACGAGGACAAGCAGAAGCAACTGTATCTGAAGCACCTGAACAAGCCGTACGGCATGATCCTCGTGACCGGCCCGACAGGTTCGGGTAAGACGGTATCGCTGTACACGGGGCTGAACATCCTCAACACCGTCGACCGCAACATCTCGACGGCGGAAGACCCGGCCGAAATCAACCTCGCCGGCATCAACCAGGTCAACGTGAACCCCAAGGTCGGCCTGACGTTCGCATCGGCGCTCAAGGCGTTCCTGCGCCAGGACCCGGACGTCATCATGGTCGGCGAGATTCGTGACCTCGAGACCGCCGAGATCGCGATCAAGGCGGCCCAGACTGGTCACCTGGTGCTCTCGACGCTGCACACGAACGACGCGCCGAAGACGCTGACCCGCATGGTCGACATGGGCGTCAAGCCCTACGCCATCGCGACCTCGGTCAGCCTGATCATCGCCCAGCGCCTGGCCCGCAAGCTCTGCGATAACTGCAAGGAAGTCAAGGACATACCGCGCGAGGCCCTCGAAAAGGAAGGCTTCTCCGAGAAGGACCTGGACGGCAATATCACGGTGTTCGGCCCGAAGGGCTGCAAGTCGTGCAACGAGGGCTACAAGGGCCGCGTCGGTATTTTCCAGGTCATGGAAGTCTCCGAGGCCATGGGCCGCATCATCATGGAAGGCGGCAATGCCATGCAGATCGCGGAGCAGGCCCTGAAAGAGGGTGTCATCGACCTGCGACAGGCAGGTTTGAACAAAGTCAAGGAAGGGGTTACCAGCCTGGAAGAGGTCAACCGGGTTACAATCGAGTGATCCAAGTGCCTGACATTGCTGGAAATCATTGCTGAAAGGCAAGCTCGCTGACGGACGACGAACATGGCTGAAACCGCGATCATGAAAGAACCGTTCTTCTGGGAAGGAACGGACAAACGGGGCAAGAAGGTCAAGGGCAAGTCGCTGGCGACCGACGAGGCCACGGTCCGTGCGGACCTGCGCCGCCAGGGCGTCGTCCCGACGCGTATCCGCAAACAGCGGAAGAGCTTGTTCTCCGGCAAGACCAAGATTACGTCCGGCGACATCGCGCTGTTCAGCCGCCAGCTCGCGACGATGCTCGCGGCCGGCATCCCGCTCGTGCAGGCCTTCGAAATCGTGGGCACCGGGCACGAGAACGCGGCGATGCAGAAGCTGATCCTGTCGATCAAGGGGGACGTCGAGGGCGGCAGCTCGCTGCACGAAGCCCTGGCGAAGCACCCGCTGTACTTCGACGACCTGTTCGTGAATCTCGTGGAGTCCGGCGAGCAGGCCGGTGCCCTCGAGACGCTGCTCGACAAGATTGCCACGTACAAGGAAAAAACCGAGGCCATCAAGAAGAAGATCAAGAAGGCGCTGACCTACCCGGCCGCCGTATTGATCGTCGCGCTGATCGTCACGACCATCCTGCTGATTTTCGTCATCCCCTCGTTCGAGGACCTGTTCCAGGGCTTCGGCGCGGATCTGCCGAGCTTCACGCGCATGGTCATTGACCTTTCCGCGTTCGTCCGCGAGAAAGGCTGGTATATCGGGATCTTTATTGGTCTCGGCATCGGCTCGTTCCTGTATTTCAAGAAGCGCTCGCGCGCCATGCGCCATTGGCTCGACCGCATGACGCTGAAGACGCCGGTCATCGGGCCGATCATCGAAAAAGCCGCCATCGCCCGCTACGCGCGGACGCTGTCGACGATGTTCGCCGCCGGCGTACCGCTCGTCGAGGCACTGGAGTCGGTATCGGGCGCCACCGGCAACATCGTCTACGAGGAAGGCGTGCTGCGAATGCGCGACGAAGTTGCGACCGGCCAGCGGCTGCAGCAGGCGATGGAGAACACGGACCTGTTCCCGAACATGGTGATCCAGATGATCGCGGTCGGCGAGGAATCCGGCTCGCTCGACGAAATGTCCGGCAAGGTCGCGGACTTCTTCGAGGAAGACGTCGACAACGCGGTCGACAACCTGAGTTCGCTGCTCGAGCCGATGATCATGGCGATTCTCGGCGTGCTGGTCGGTGGTCTCGTCGTCGCGATGTACCTGCCGATCTTCAAGCTCGGTGCCGTCGTCTAGACGGAACCGGACGACTGTCACCGAACGGCGCCCGGCGAAAATCGGGCGCCGTTTTCATTTCCGCCGCCCGCTGGGAGAATAACGGCCGATGCTCCAGTTACTGAGCCAGTCACCGGCGCTTTTCGTCACCGTCGTCATCCTGTTCGCGCTGCTGATTGGCAGCTTCCTGAACGTCGTCATTTACCGTCTGCCGGTCATGATGCAACGCGAGTGGCGCGCCCAGTGCGCGGACCTGCAGTCCCAACCGGCCGATGACGTGCCGGAGGGCCGTTTCAACCTCGTCGTTCCCCGCTCGCGGTGCCCGTCCTGCGGCGCCGGCATCACGGCACTCCAGAACATTCCGGTGCTCAGCTACCTGGTCCTTCGGGGCCGCTGCGCGGGCTGCCGGACGCCGATCTCGCCGCGATACCCGCTGGTCGAAGCGGCGACCGCCGCGTTGGCCGCGGTCGTCGCCTGGCGGTTCGGATTCGGCTGGGAAGCACTGATGGGTATCGTGCTGACACTGTTCCTCATCCCCATCACGATGATCGACTTCGACCACCAGCTGATCCCGGACAGCGTCGTGCTGCCACTCCTGTGGATCGGCCTGGCGATGAGCCTGTGGCATCCGATGCCGGGCGCCGACACGCTGTTCATCGCGCCGCGCGACGCCATCATCGGCGCGATGGCGGGCTACCTGAGCCTGTGGTCGTTCTACTGGCTGTTCAAGCTGGTAACGGGCAAGGAAGGCATGGGGCACGGCGACTTCAAGTTGCTGGCCGCGCTCGGCGCCTGGCTCGGCGCGGGCTCCCTGTTCACGATCGTCATCCTCTCCGCCGTGGTCGGTGCGGTACTCGGCATCGCGCTCATCGTGCTTCGTGGCCGCGACCGCCAGGTCCCGATGCCGTTCGGGCCGTTTCTCGCCGCCGCCGGCTGGCTTGCGTTCGTCTGCGGCGATACGCTGAAGACTTTGCTGCACATCCCGTTCTAGATGCCCGAAACTCGAGACGCTCCCCGCCCCCGCTTCCGCGTCGGCCTGACCGGCGGCATTGCCAGCGGCAAGACCACGGTGTCGAGCCTGTTCGCGGACCTGGGCGCCGCGATCATCGATACGGACGTCATTGCCCGCGAGGTCGTGGAGCCCGGCCGACCCGCGCTCGCCGCGATCCGCAACGAGTTCGGCGAGGCGGTCATGGCGGAGGACGGCACGCTCGACCGGGCCGCCATGCGGCGCGTGATCTTTACCGACGCGGATGCGCGGCGGCGGCTCGAGGCCATCCTGCACCCGGTCATCCGCGACGAAACGATCCGGCAGGCGGCGGCCGCTGACGGCCCCTACCAGCTCATCGTCGTCCCATTGCTCGCCGGTTCGCCGCTCGCGGCGCTGATGGACCGCATTCTGGTCGTCGACTGCGACGAAGCGACCCAGATCCGGCGCCTGATGGACCGCGACGCGGAGTCCGAAGGCCAGGCACGGCGCATGCTCGCGGCCCAGGTGAGCCGCGAGGACCGCCTCGCGATTGCCGACGACGTCGTCGACAACGGCGGCGATCTCGACGAGACCCGGGCCCGCGTCGAAGCGCTGCATCGCAAGTACGTCGACCTCGCCGCCCGCTGAGTCGGCCATCGGCGACAGCCGCGCGATTTGCCGGACGCGGTCCCGGAGCGCAGAATACGGGCATGATCCAACCGGCTGGATTTGTTTTGGTTGATGACATGACACCCGTGGCCTCGTACGAGCAGCCACTGAGCGAACGAATGCGCACCTTCCTGCGTCTCGAGTTCCTCTACCAGCAGATGCTGTACAACAATGAGCTGGAGTCCGACTGGGGCACCCGGGCAACCATCGATACGTTGCTCGATATCCTCGCGATCCTGTCGCGCGGCGATGCGCGCAGCGAGGTCCACAAGGAACTCGACTTCCAGGTCGGGGCGCTGCAACGCTTTCAGAGCATGCCCGGCGTGGACGGCGGTCGGCTGGATCACCTGGTCAACACGCTCACGGAGAGCCGCCGCCAGGTCTCGGCGATCGGCACCGGCTTCCTGCAGTCGCTGAAGGACTCGGAGTTCCTCAACGCGGTCAAGCATCGGAGCACGATTCCCGGCGGCACCTGCGAGTTCGACCTGCCGGAGTACAGCCACTGGCTGCGGCAGCCCATGGAGCGCCGCCAGGCGGACCTCAAGGCGTGGATCGACGACATCCGGCCGATCTGCGATGCGGTCAGCGAGATTCTCTGGTTGATTCGCGAGAGTTCGCAGCCCGTCGACAAGCTCGCCATCAACGGCATGTACCAGCACAGCATGCAGAAGGACGCGAGTTGTCGACTGCTCCGCGTCACGTTGCAGGACGGCAGCCGCCTGTTCCCGGAGATCAGCGGCAGCCAGCATCGCTTCACGGTGCGCTTCCTCGAGTGGTCCGCCATCGGCAGCCGGGCCGTGCAAACGGGGCGCGACGTCCCGTTCGAACTCAGTATCTGCTAAAGGCGGCGCAGCGCGTCCACGACCGGCCGGTCTGCCGGCAGCAGGTCGACCGTCGCCAGCTCGTCGGTCGTGACCCAGCGCAAGCCCTGGCCCTCGACCGATGCCGGCTCGTTTTGCCAGGCGTCGACCAGGAAGAAGCGGATGGAGACGTGCCGGTCCGGGTAGCGGTGCTCGAGCTGCAGGAAGAAATGCGCGTCCCCCGCCTCGATCCCGATCTCTTCGCGAAGCTCGCGCGAAAGGGCGTGCTCCGGCGCCTCGCCGTCGCCGATCTTGCCCCCGGGGAATTCCCACAGCCCGTAGAACGGCCCGTCCTCGAGCCGCTCGGTGACCAGGATCCGGCCTTCCGCGTCGCGCAGAATGCCGGCGACGACGTCGAATTTCCTCAGGACAGCCTGCCGTGGCATTGCTTGTACTTCTTGCCCGAGCCGCAGGGACAGGGCTCGTTGCGGCCGACCTTGCGCGCATTGCGCACAAACGTCTCCACGGGCGCTTCCGACGGCCGGGCCGGCAGTGCGCCGGGCGACGGCGGCGGCGCACCGGCCGCGGGCGCACCCTGTCCGAGCGCGCTGGCCTCCGCATGCTTGTACTGCAACGCCGCCGCGCGGCGCCGCTGTTCCTGCATTTTCGCGAGCTCTTCCTCGCTCTGGATACGGATGCGCGCGAGAATGCTGATCGTGTCGTGTTTCACCTGCTCCAGCAGTTCGGCAAACATTTCGAAGGCTTCGCGCTTGTACTCCTGCTTCGGGTTCTTCTGCGCGTAGCTCCTGAGGCCGATACCCTGGCGCAGGTGGTCCATCGCCGCCAGGTGCTCTTTCCAGTGATTGTCGAGCTGTCGCAGCATCACCTGCTTCTCGACGCTGCGCATCAGCTCGCCGCCGACCGTGGCTTCCTTCTCCGCGTACGCGTCGTTCGCGGCTTTGACGCACATCTCGCGGATACCGTCGTCATTCAGGGACTTGTCCTCGTGCACGGCCTTGCCGATGTCGAGGTTGAGCGCGAAATCGGATTCGAGGGCGTTCGTGAGGCCCTCGGTATCCCACTGCTCCTCGAGGCTGCCCGGCGGAATGTGCAGGGAGACCACGTTGCCGATGACCTCCTCACGAATGGCCGCGATTGCGTCGCTGATGTCGTCGGCATCCATCAGATCCGACCGCTGGTGATACACGACCTTGCGCTGGTCGTTCGCGACGTCGTCGTACTCGAGCAGGTTCTTGCGGATGTCGAAGTTGTGCGCCTCCACCTTCCGCTGCGCGCGTTCGATCTGGCGGGACAGCAGCTTGCTCTCGATCGCCTCACCCTCGCGCATGCCGGCCCGCGACAACAGGGCTTTCGTGCGTTCCGGATCGCCGAAGATGCGCATCAGCGTGTCTTCCATCGACAGGTAGAAGCGACTCGAGCCGGGGTCGCCCTGGCGTCCGGAGCGGCCGCGCAGCTGGTTGTCGATGCGCCGCGACTCGTGACGCTCCGTGCCTATGATGTGCAGGCCACCGGCCTCGATCACGGCGTCGTGGCTCTTCTGCCATTCGGCGCGGATCGCCGCCTCGTCCGCGCCTTCGCCCGCTTCCGCGAGCCGTGCTTCGAAATTGCCGCCCAGCACGATGTCCGTGCCACGGCCGGCCATGTTCGTCGCGATCGTGATCGCGCCGGGCTTGCCGGCGTTCTGCACGATGTGCGCTTCACGCTCGTGCTGCTTCGCGTTCAACACGTCGTGCTCGATACGGTGCTTTTTGAGGATTCCCGACAGGAGTTCGGAAGTCTCGATAGACGTCGTGCCGACGAGGACGGGCTGCCCGCGCTCGCGGCAGTCGCGGATGTCCTCGATGATCGCCTCGAACTTGTCCGATTGCGTCAGGTAGACGAGGTCCGGCTCGTCCTTGCGAATCATCGGCTTGTGCGTCGGGATCACGACGACCTCGAGACCGTAGATCGACTGGAACTCGAACGCCTCCGTGTCCGCGGTGCCGGTCATGCCGGACAGGTTGTTGTAGAGCCGGAAGTAGTTCTGGAACGTGATCGACGCGATCGTCTGGTTTTCCTGCTTGATCGCAACGCCTTCCTTCGCTTCGATGGCCTGGTGCAGGCCGTCGGACCAGCGGCGGCCCGGCATCGTGCGCCCGGTGAACTCGTCCACGATGACGATCTCGCCGTCCTTGACGATGTAGTCCACGTCGCGCTGGTAGATCGCGTGCGCGCGCAACGCTGCGTTCAGGTGGTGAACCAGTCGAATGTTCGCAGCGTCGTACAGGCTCTCGCCGTCCTGGAGCAGCCCCGCACGCGCCATCAGGGCTTCGATCTTCTCGTTGCCCTCCTCCGTCATGTGCGCCTGCTTGGCCTTCTCGTCGATCGTGTAGTCGCCGCGCGGCAACAGGACGCAGGTGACCGGCTTGGTCGAATCGTCCTTCAGCACGACGTCGGACGTCTGTGACTCCGCATAATCGATCGCCACTTCGAGGGGCACCGCGTCGCCTTCCTGGCCGGGAATCCGCACGGGTCGGCCGTTGCGGTCGACGAGCGCAATCTTCTTGGCGCCGATGTCATAGTTCGTCGGTTCGCCGCCATCATCGTGCGATGTGAGCTTTGGAATGAGCTTGTTGATCTGCGCGTACAGGTCCGTACTCGCCTCCGCCGGACCGGAGATGATCAGCGGCGTCCGCGCCTCGTCGATGAGAATCGAATCGACCTCGTCGACAATGGCGAAGTTCAGCGCACGCTGCGCCCGGTCCGCGGTCGAAAAAGCGAGGTTGTCGCGGAGGTAGTCGAAGCCGAGTTCGTTGTTCGTGGCATACGTGATGTCCGACCCGTAGGCCGCGCGCTTCTCGTCCGGCGTCTGGCCGCTTTTTGAAACCCCGACGGTCATCCCGAGGAACTCGTAGACCGGACGCATCCAGTCGGCGTCGCGTTGTGCCAGGTATTCATTCACCGTGACGACGTGCACGCCGTCGCCGGACAGGGCGTTCAGGTAAGCGGGCAGCGTCGCGACCAGCGTCTTGCCCTCGCCGGTGCGCATCTCGGCGATGTTGCCGTCGTGCAGGACCATGCCGCCGATGAGCTGTACGTCGAAAGGCCGCATGCCGAGCGCGCGAACCGCAGCCTCGCGCGCGACGGCGAAGGCCTCCGGCAGCAGGTCGTCCAGGGTCTCACCGTCCGCGAGCCGTGCACGGAAAGCCGGCGTACGCTCGCGAAGCTGCTCGTCGTCGAGCGCCTTGATCTCGGGTTCCAGCGCATTGATCCTGTCCACGACCCGCGAATACCGGCGCAACAGCCGCTGATTGCGACTGCCGAACAGTCGGGTGAGAAAGTTTGCCACGAAGGCCTCCTGCATCGGACACCGCGGGCACCCCGCCGGGGTGGCCGCACAAAGCGCGCTATTTTAGGGTTTTGCGGCGCTCAATAGAAACCAATCCGGTCGACATTCGCCCGGTAAAACCGTCATTTGTGGGCAGATTTCGCGATCACAAGGGCGCGATGTCACGCGGGCCGCCGGACCCGGCGCCCCGGCGATACGCCGGATCGGGTGTTACTGGGAGGCGTCCCGAATGAAGCTGACCGGGTTGACGCGCTGCCCGTTGCGCAGGACTTCGAAATGGAGGTTCGGCCCGGTGGCTCGGCCCGACTCGCCCATTCGCGCGATCACCTGGCCCTTGCGGACCTCGTCACCCACCTGCACCAGGTTCTCGGAATTGTGCGCATACCGTGTCGAATAGCCGCTGCCGTGGTTCAGCTCGACCATCACGCCATAGCCGTAACGATCGCCGGACCAGGTGACGACGCCGTCTGCCACGGCCACCACTTCAGCCCCGTGCTTGCCGGCGAAGTCGATGCCGGTGTGATTTGCCGGCTTGCCGGTGAACGGGTCGGTGCGCTTGCCGTAGTAGGACGAGATCCAGCCGGCCTTGACGGGCCGGCCCTGCGGGTAAACGCGCTCCTTGAGCTGTTCGTTCATCAGGACGCTTTCGAGCACGGCAAGCTGGGCCTCGCGGTCCGTCAACTCCCGGTCGAGCAGCGCCATCGCGTCGACCACGTCCGGGACGGCGACGTTGGACCCGCTGTACACCGGCTCTTCCGGGCCGCCCATGGCGGGTTCGGAATCGAAATCGAACTCGCCGTCCTCAATCTCGGCCATGTCCATCAGGCGCCGGCCGAGCGCGTCCAGGCGAATGCCGCGCGCATTGAGCTGGGCAATGCGAATGGCGAGCGCGTCCAGCTTGTCTTCGTTCTCCCGGCGAATCGCCGCAATCGTTTCCTGCTGGCTCTTGAGTTCTTCGCCGAGCAGGGCAAGCTCGGATTCGCTGACGCCGGAACCGGTCTGCGACGAGTACCAGTAACCACCGGCGAAAAAGACCGTGCCGATCATCCCGGCAATGGCCACGGCTATGATTCCCGACGTCAGGCCGGACAGGCTGATCTGCCGGGGCTTGCCGAGCCCCTTGCCGAAGATGACAATATTCATCGATTACGCCTCGGGTGCGCTGTGCTCTTACGTACGAAAGTGGCGCTGCAAGCCGCAAATGCACAGACTTTGGTCGTCTCTCGACGTCTGCTTGGAATTATTAACCCGCAGTCATTCATCGCTTCGGCAGCCCCGCTATCGTAGGGCCTGCGCCCCTTAGACCGGTGGATTTGCGTCACCGCTTTTCAGCGGTTTTGCCTTTCTCGTGCCGGAAACTATGCATAATGCCGGTTTTTATTACAAGAATTAAGCAATTGAAGGGTGACGCGGGTCACCCCCTGCCGGCCGAAAGCGCAAACCACGTCACAGAATCATGACCGCCGACAAGCTCGGAAATCTGTTAAATCGCAATGAAAACGGGGAGTTAGGCGACCTCGTCAGGCGCGCACAGGCCCTGGATACGCTGTGCCGCGCACTGGCCGCGGCGCTGCCCCCGGCACTCGCCGCGGACGTGCTGGCCGCCAACGTACGCGAGGACGGGGAACTGGTCGTGATCTGTCCGACCCCGGCCCGGGCGGCCCGCCTGCGCTTCGAGTCGGAGGCAATGCTCGCCGCCGCGAGATCAGCCGGCGCTGCCCCGACGCGCCTGACGGTACGGGTGACCCACCAGGCCGATCAGGCGTAGGCGGGCGTCGCGTAGGAAATCGGCGCCTTGCGGGAGTCCTCGAACGTGACCTCTTCCCAGGCGTCTTCCTGCTCCAGCAGGGCGCGGAGCAACTTGTTGTTGAGGTCGTGCCCGGACTTGTAGGCTCGCAGCTCGCCGATCAGCGTGTGATTCAACAGGTACATGTCGCCGATCGCGTCGAGGATCTTGTGGATGACGAACTCGTTCGAGTAGCGCAGGCCATCCTCGTTGAGAATGCGGTAATCATCCAGCACGATCGCATTGTCCATGCTGCCGCCGAGCGTCAGGTTGCGCTCGCGCAGCGCCTCGACGTCGCGCAGAAAACAGAACGTCCGCGCGCGGCTGACTTCCTTCATGAAGGACGTCGATGAGAAATCGATCGAGGCATGCTGGTTGATCTTGTTGAACACGGGGTGATTGAAATACACCTCGAAGTTCACCTTGAAGCCGTTGAACGGCCGCAACTCGGCCCACTTGTCGCCGTGCTCGACACGCACCGTCTTGCGGATGCGCACGAACTTCTTCGGCGCGTTCTGTTCCTCGATGCCGGCGGACTGCAGCAGGAACACGAACGGGCCCGCGCTGCCGTCCATGATGGGAACTTCGGCCGCCGACAGGTCCACGTTGACATTGTCGATGCCAAGGCCGGCCAGCGCCGACATGAGGTGTTCGACGGTCGCGACCTTGACGCCGTCCCTGACCAGCGTGGTGCCCAGCATCGTTTCGCCCACCAGCATCGGGTCCGCCGGCACGTCGACGGGTTCGTCGAGGTCCATGCGGTGGAACATGATGCCGGAATTCTCGGATGCCGGGCGCAGCGTCATGTACACCTTCTCGCCGGTGTGCAGCCCGACGCCGGTAGCGCGGACCGCGGTCTTCAGGGTTCGTTGTCGCAGCATCGGCAAGGGAAAAGTCGGCTTTCGGCGAGGCGGGATCGGGTTGTTAAAGAATAGGTCGTTTCAGCGCGGTTTCAAGCCCGCAAAAGCCTAGCACAGGCCTTTCGACGTCTTCAAGATTATCAGTGATTTAGGCAACTTCTATCAGGTGTCACTGGAAGTCGCTCGCGGGAGGGCAGAGAACGGGCCGGCCCGGGTTTGCCCGGGCCGGCTCTGCGGAGGTGGCGGTCGACGCGTGTGAGTGGCGCGTCGGCCGTGTCGTCCCTGTTGGCCCTCAGTCCGCCTGCCGGCGCAGGAATGCCGGGATGTCGAGCAGTTCTTCCTGCAGGCCGCCCTGCTCCAGGCCGTCGCCGACCGCGCGCTTGCGTTGAACCGTCGGCTTGTCGAGGCCGTGGTAGTTCGGCTCCGGCTGCCGTGCCGGGCGCCGAACGATGCGCATCGGCGCTTCCGCCTGTGCCGCGCTCTGGCCCAGCCCGGTCGCAACGACCGTGACACGGATGCGATCGGTCATGTCCGGATCGATCACGGTGCCGACGACGACGGTCGCGTCGTCCGACGCGAACTCCTTCACCGTGTTGCCGACTTCCTGGAATTCGCCGATCGACAGGTCCATGCCCGCGGTGACGTTGACCAGGATGCCATTCGCGCCGGCCAGGTTGATGTCTTCCAGCAGCGGGCTGGAGATGGCCGCCTCGGCCGCCTCGCGCGCGCGATCTTCGCCGGACGACGAACCCGAGCCCATCATCGCCATGCCCATCTCGGCCATGACCGTCTTGACGTCGGCAAAGTCGACGTTGATCAGTCCCGGCCGCGTGATGAGTTCCGCGATGCCCTGCACCGCACCCTGCAGCACCTGGTTCGCCGACTTGAACGCGTCCAGCAGCGTCGTGTCGCCGCCGAGCACGGTGAGCAGCTTTTCGTTCGGGATCGTGATGAGCGAGTCGACGTACTTGCCGAGTTCGCTGATGCCGTGATCCGCGATCGCCATGCGCTTACCGCCTTCCATCAGGAACGGCTTCGTCACGACGGCGACCGTGAGGATGCCGAGTTCCTTCGCCACCTGCGCGACAATCGGTGCCGCGCCGGTGCCGGTGCCGCCGCCCATGCCGGCGGTGATGAAGAGCATGTCGGCGCCTTCGATCACTTCGTGGATCCGGTCGCGGTCCTCCATGGCCGCCTGCCGGCCGATATCCGGGTTGGCGCCCGCGCCCAGGCCCTTCGTGATGTTGCAGCCGATCTGCAACGACGTGCGGACCCGTGAGCCCTTCAGCGCCTGCGCATCCGTGTTCGCGCAGATGAATTCCACGCCTTCGATGCCGGCGTTCACCATGTGCGCCACGGCGTTGCCGCCGCCGCCGCCGACGCCGATTACCTTGATCACAGCACTCTGGCTGTGCGCATCCATCAATTCAAACATCCGTTTAACCTCCGCTGGTTGACCCAGTTATCGCTTCGTTTCGGGGCACTCACTACCCCACTCCATACCCACCGGTGCCTGCGCACCGGGCTCCTAAAACTGTTTCTGGAACCACGACTTCATGCGGTTCCAGACGTCGCTGATGTTCGTCGACACCGGCGTGGACCGGCGGCCGCGACGAACCAGGTTCTCGTAGCCGTACAGCAACAGGCCGACGCCGGTCGCGTGAATCGGGTTCCGGATCACCTCCTTCAGGCCGCCGACATACTGCGGGGCGCCGAGGCGCACCGGCATGTGAAACACCTCCTCGGCCAGCTCGACGGCGCCTTCCATCTTCGCGCTGCCGCCGGTAATGACGATGCCGGCCGCGATCAGCTCCTCGAAGCCGCTGCGCCGAAGCTCGTCGCGGATCAGGCCGAACAATTCCTCGTAGCGCGGCTCGACGATCTCGGCGAGCGTCTGCCGGGCGAGGCGCCTGGGCGGCCGGTCGCCGACGCTCGGGACCTCGATCGTCTCGTCGGGGTTCGCGAGCTGCGACAGCGCGCATGCGTACTTGATCTTGATCTCCTCGGCGTACTGGGTCGGCGTCCGCATCGATACCGCGATGTCGTTCGTGACCTGGTCGCCCGCGATCGGGATCACAGCCGTGTGCTGGATCGCGCCGTGCAGGAACACCGCGATATCCGTCGTTCCGCCGCCGATGTCGACGATGCAGGATCCGAGCTCCTTCTCGTCCTCGGTCAGTACCGAGTAGCTGGACGCGAGCTGCTCGAGCACGATGTCGTCCACTTCGAGCCCGCAACGCTGCACGCACTTCACGATGTTCTGCGCCGCGCTCTCGGCCCCCGTCACCATGTGCACCTTGGCCTCGAGACGGACACCGGACATGCCGACGGGTTCTCGAATGCCTTCCTGCCCGTCGATCACGTACTCCTGGGGAAGGATGTGCAGGATCTTCTGGTCCGCCGGAATCGCGACCGCGCGCGCCGCGTCGATGACGCGGTCGACGTCGCCCGCGCTGACCTCCGAGTCGCGGATGCCGACGATGCCGTGCGAGTTCAGGCTGCGGACGTGGCTGCCGGCGATCCCGGTGTACACCGAGTGGATGTCACAGCCAGCCATCAGCTCCGCTTCCTCGACCGCGCGCTGGATCGAATGCACCGTCGACTCGATATTGACGACGACGCCCTTCTTCAGCCCGCGCGAGGGGTGCGAGCCGATACCGACCACCTCGATGTCGCCGTCCTCGTTGATTTCACCGACGATGGCGACGACCTTGGACGTGCCGATGTCCAGGCCCACGATCAGGTTCTTGTCACCGCGTTTCGACATGTCTTACTCGTTACCCCGCAGGGCGAGCATCTCCTGCCCGCCCGTTTCCGAATCGTCATCCGTCGGCGCCGCATCGGCTTTCCAGCCGACCGTGAAGCCGTTGCTGTAGCGCATGTCGACGTGGTCAATGTCCGCCGCGCGGCCCGTGATCAGGTCGGCGACGATATCGACGAACAGGTCGGCCCGACGATCGACGTCACGGCGGCCCAGGCGTACTTCCACGCCGTTCGTCAGCGCCAGCTCCCAGGCGCCGCGTTCGTCGAGGTGCACGCTGCGCACGTCGAGGCCGATCGGGATCAGCCGCTCGCGAATGTCGAGGTAGCGCCGCGCGACGTCGGGCGAGCGTCCGTCCGGCCCGCTCAGCCGCGGCAGTTCCGCGGGCACGTGGCTGACCGACTCCACGAACAGCTCACCGCGCGTATTCAGGAGGCCGCTCTCGCCCCAGATCGCCGCCGGCACCTGCTCCGTCACGTTGATCGCCAGCCGGTTCGGCCAGCGCCGCGCGACTGCGGCATCATCGACCCAGGGCAGCGCGCGCACCGCGGTGCGGACCCGGTCGAGGTCGGCACCCAGGAAGCCGGCGTCCAGTTCGTGGCCGATGGCCTCTTCGATCTGCAGTGCGGACACGCGCTGGAACGGCCCGCTGATCTCGAGCGCGCCGATCTCGCGATCGAGCAGGTGCGAGCTGAGCTCGTAGGTCGCGACCACGATCAGGGTCGCCACCAGGGGCGCGACGAAACGCCCCGGCCGGATCTGCGGCAGGCGAATCCGCGGCATCTTCTTTTGCGGCTTGCGCCGGCGGGCCTGCTTACGCGCCATTGACGACCTCCCTGGCCCGCTCCGGCTCCGCTGTCGCGACCGCCGGCAGGCTCGTCTCGAGAATGCGCCAGCACAGCTCGCCGAAATCCATGCCGGCGTGAGCCGCGGCCATGGGCACGAGGCTGTGGCTCGTCATGCCGGGCACCGTGTTGATCTCGAGCACCTGCGGCTCGCCGCCCGGCGCCGCCATGAAGTCGACACGTCCCCAGCCGCTGCAACCGATCTCGCGGAAGGCCCGCAACGCCAGTTCGCCGAGACGCGCTTCCTCGTCCGCCGACGACGTGCCCGGGCAGTGGTAGCGGGTCTGGTCGGATTCGTACTTCGCGTGGTAGTCGTAGAAGACGTTCGGCGTCTCGATACGAATCGACGGCAGCGCGCGGCCCTGCAGCACGCCCACCGTGAGCTCCGCGCCAGAGATCCATGCTTCCGCGAGTACCGGCGCGCCAAAGGCCAGCGCGGCGTCGATCGCCGCCGGCAGCGCGGCCGGTGTTTCGACCTTGCTCATGCCGACGCTGGAACCCTGCCCGATCGGCTTGATGATGAGCGGCAGGCCGAGCGCTTTCGCGGCAGCGCGCGCGTCGTCGTGGTCGTGGACGACCCGGAACGCCGGCGTCGGCAAACCGGCCGCGGCGAACAGGTGCTTGCTGCGCAGCTTGTCCATCGCCAGCGCCGAGGCGAGCACGCCGCTGCCGGTGTACGGCATGCCGATCCAGTCCAGGGCGCCCTGCAACGTACCGTCCTCGCCGCCCGGACCGTGCAACGCGATCCAGGCGCGGTCGAAGCCGGCGTCGGCGAGATCGCGAAACCCCTTCGCCGCCGGGTCCCAGCCGTGCGCGTCCACGCCGCGCGTGAGCAACGCTTCGAGCACGGCCCTGCCGGTCTCGAGTGACACCGCGCGCTCGCTCGAATTGCCGCCGTACAGAACCGCGACGCGTCCGAAGCACTCCGCGCTCGTCACGGCGTTGCGCGACTCGGAGGCGGGTACGGCGCTCACCGGGCCTTCTCCCCGAGGATGCGGACTTCGTGGTGCAGGTCGATGCCGTGGATGTCCAGGACCGACTGGTGCATGTGCTTGATGAGCGTCTCCACGTCGCGCGCCGTGGCGTCACCGCGGTTGATGACGAAATTCGCGTGCTTGTCCGAGATCTCCGCACCGCCGATGCTGAAGCCCTTCAGCCCCGCCGACTCGATGAGGCGTGCCGCGAAATTGCCGTCCGGGTTCTGGAACACGGACCCGCAGCTCGGCAGGCCGAGCGGCTGGGTGCGCTTGCGGCGCTCCAGCATCGCGTTCAGCGTTTCCATGCTGCCGGTGACGCCCTCCTCGAACTTCAGCAGCGCCTCGATGAACCACTCGTTTGCCGGGCCGCGCACGGTGCGATAGCCGACCGAGTATTCGGCGGGCGCGCGCTCATGGATCTCGCCGTGCCGGTCGATCGTCTTCACCGACATTACGTGGTTCCAGGTCTCGCCGCCGTGGGCGCCGGCATTCATCGCGAGCGCACCGCCCACCGTGCCCGGTATGCCCGCAAACCACTCGGACGGGCCAAGCCCCCAGCGGATGCACTGGCGCGCGAGTTGCGTGCACGGCACGCCGGCGCCCGCGCGCACCACGTAGGGGTCGACGCGCTCCAGGTCACGCAGCGCCTTCATCGCCGCGATCACGACCCCGCGCAGCCCGCCGTCGCGGATCAGCAGATTCGTGCCCGTCCCGAACCAGTACACCGGCGTGTCCTCGTCGAGCTCGCGCAGGAAATGCTGCAGGTCCCCGAGACTCGCCGGCACGAAGTACAGTTCGGCCGGGCCGCCGACGCGCAGCGACGTGTGCCGGCTCATCGGCTCGTTATGCAGCAGCTGCCCCTGCACCGGGATTTCCGTGGCCGCGGTCATCACGAGTGCACCTTGAATCGCTTGGAGCGCTTCTTCAGGCGCTCCGGCAGGGTCGCGGCGTACGCCCCGATGTCGCCGGCACCCATCGTCAACAGCAGGTCCTCGTCCTCGAGCACGTCGCGCAGCACCGGCTCGAGTTCGTCCAGCGTCTCGACGAAAACCGGTTCGGCCGCGCCGCGCGAGCGGATCGCCCGCGCGATAGCCCGGCCGTCCGCACCGGGAATCGGTGCCTCGCCGGCCGCGTAGACGTCGAGCACGATCGGCACGTCCGCCTCGGACAACACCGTGGCGAAATCGTCCATCAGGTCGCGCGTGCGCGTGAAGCGGTGCGGCTGGAAAACCAGCACCACGCGGCGCCCGGGCCAGCCCGCGCGCGCCGCTGCCAGCGTCGCGGCGATCTCAGTCGGGTGGTGGCCATAGTCGTCGATCAGCATGACCGACCCGGCGCCGGTCGAAATCTCGCCCAGGTTCTGGAAACGGCGGTCGATACCCTCGAAGCGCGACAGCGCGGCGACGATGGCATCGTCGCTCACCTGCAGCTCGTCGGCGACGGCGATCGCCGCCAGCGCGTTGCGGACGTTGTGCAGGCCGGGCAGCCGCAGGGCCACCTCGAGCGGTGGCCGGCCGTAGGCACGGATCGCGCGAAACCGGGTCAGGCCGCCGTCGAAGCGGATGTCCTCGGCACGCACGTCGGCACCGTCGGCGAGCCCGTAGGTCATCACCGAGCGGCCGATGTCGCCCACGATCGCGTTCACGCCGGGGTCGTCGATGCATACGACCGCAAGACCGTAGAACGGCAGGTTGTGCAGGAACTCGACGAAGCCGGCCCGCAGGCGATGGATGTCGCCATCATAGGTCGACATGTGGTCGGCATCGATGTTCGTCACGATCGCCAGCATCGGCTTCAGGTGCTTGAAGGACGCGTCCGACTCGTCGGCCTCGGCCACGAGGTACTCGCCCTGCCCGAGACGCGCATTCGCGTCCGCGCTCTTCAGGCGACCGCCGATGACGAACGTCGGGTCGAGGCCGCCTTCGGCGAGCACGCTCGCGACGAGACTCGTGGTCGTCGTCTTGCCGTGCGTCCCGGACACCGCGATCGAGTAGCGGAAGCGCATCAGCTCGGCGAGCATCTCGGCACGCTGCACGATCGGCATCAGTGCGTTGCGCGCGGCCTGCACTTCCGGATTGGTTTCATCGACCGCGCTGGAGACGACGACGGCGTCGGCGTCCTGGATGTTGTCCGCAGCGTGGCCGATGAAGACGGAGGCGCCCAGCCCTTCCAGGCGCCGGGTCTGCTTGTTCGGTTTCAGGTCGGAACCCTGGACCGCGTAGCCCAGGCTCAGCATCACCTCGGCGATGCCCGACATGCCGGATCCTCCGATGCCGATGAAGTGGACGGTGTGGATACGCCGCATTTTGCTGATCATGCCGGCACCCCCGCCTGTTCCAGCACCACTGCCGTGATGCGCGACAACGAATCCGGCACGGCCAGTGCCCGCGCCTTGTCCGCGCAGGCCGCCAGCGGCGAGCGGCCGCGGAGCCAGCGCGACAACACGTCCGCCAACGATCGGTCACTCAATCCGTGCTCCTGCACGATCTCGGCGGCACCCGCGCGGGCCAGCGGCGTCGCATTCGCGGTCTGGTGGTCATCGACGGCACCCGGGTACGGCACGAACACGGCCGGCAGCCCGACCGCGCAGAGTTCCGCCACGGTTAGCGCGCCGGCGCGGCACACGACCAGGTCGGCCCACGCGTACGCCTCGGCCATGTCCTCGATGAAGGTTTCCAGCGCCACGTCGACGCCGGCATCCGCGTAGGCCTCGCGCGCCGTGTCCGCGGTTTTCTCGCCGCACTGGTGCCGGACCGTGGGACGTTCCGCCGCCGGCAGCAACGCCAGCGCCGCCGGCACGGTACGATTCAGCGCGAGCGCGCCCTGGCTGCCGCCGAGCACCAGGAGCCGCAGGGGCCCTTCGCGCCGCGCGTAGCGTTCGGCCGGCGGTGCGACGGCCGCGATCGCCGGGCGCACCGGGTTGCCGACCGTTTCGGCGCCGACTCGGGCGGAAAAACTGCCCGGGAAGGCTTGCAGCACAACCCGGGCAAGACGCGCCAGAAGTCGGTTGGTAAGGCCAGCGGCCGCATTTTGTTCGTGGATGACGAGCGGGCGCCGGGTCAGCCAGGCGGCAACGCCGCCGGGTCCGCTCGCGAAACCGCCCATGCCGAGCACGGCGGCCGGGCGACGGCGCCTCAGGATGCCGACGGCCTGCGTGATCGCACGGGCCAGCGTGAACGGGGCGCGCAGCCACGCGAGGCCGCCCTTGCGCCGCAGGCCGGTCACGCCGACCCATTCGATGTCGATGCCGGCCGCGGGCACGATGCGCGCCTCGATGCCGGCGCGCGTGCCGAGCCACACGACGTCCTGTCCCTGCGCGCGCAACGCGTTCGCCACGGCCAGCGCGGGGAACACGTGGCCGCCGGTGCCGCCCGCCATGATCAGGATCGGCCGCGCGCTCACTGGCGTGCCCTCCGGCGGGCCGTCTTCTTCGCCGGGTTGCCGGTCGCGCCCGCGCGATTGACCGGTTTCGCGTCGACGACCAGTTCGTGATGAATGCGCAGCAACAGCGATATCGCGATGAGCGTCATGATCAGGCTGCTGCGCCCGTAGCTGATCAGGGGCAAGGTAAGGCCCTTCGTCGGCAGCAAACCCATGTTCACGCCGAGATTGATGAATGTCTGGAGTCCGAGCCAGGTACCGAGGCCAATGGCGATGTACGACTCGAAGAATCGGTCGGCGTTATACGCGCGAATCGCCAGCCGGTAAATACGCCAGAGCAACGCGAGAAACAGGCCGACGAGCAGCAGCGATCCGAGCAGGCCGAACTCCTCCGCAAACACGGCGAACACGAAGTCCGTGTGCGCTTCCGGCAGGTAGAACAGTTTCTGCACACTGTTGCCCAGGCCGACGCCGAGCCATTCACCGCGGCCGATTGCGATCAGCGACTGGGTGAGCTGGAAACCGGACGCAAACGGGTCGGCCCACGGGTCCAGGAAGCCGGTCAGCCGCTTCATGCGGTACGGGGACGCGACCGCGAGCATGGCCATGCCGATGACCGCGACCACGAAGAACAGCAGGAAGTCCCGTATCCGGGCGCCGGCGACGAACAGCATCGTCAGCGTCGTGGCAAGCAGCACCACGGCCGCGCCGAAGTCGGGCTCCGCAAGCAGCGCGACGCAGGCCAGCATGATGACGAACATCGGGCGCAGGAAGCCGCCGAATTCCTCGCGCAGCGACTTGTTGCGGCGGACCATGTAGCCGGCGAGGTAGATGATGAAGCACAGACGCGCGGGCTCCGACACCTGAAGATTCATGATGCCGAAGCGGATCCAGCGGCGGCTGCCGTTCACTTCGTAGCCGACGCCGGGCAGCAGCACGAGCAGCAGGAGCGCCAGGCCGGCCAGCAGCAGCAACGGTCCCAGTGTGCGCCAGGCCTGCATCGGAATGTGCAGGCAGACAATGCCGCCGACGACGCCGATAACCGCCGCGACGAGCTGGCGCTCGACATAGAAGAACGGGTCGCCCGTGGCTTTGTCCGAGAGCGCGATGGACGCCGAGGCCAGGATCACGAGCCCCCCCAGCAGCAGCGTGGACGCGATGGCCAGCAGGACCGGGTCGACCTGCAGCGAAACGCGCAGCCGGGCCGGGAACGGAAACAGCATGCCGGCGGCGCTCATCGGCCCAGCCCCCGGACCGCCGCGGCGAACGCCTCGCCGCGCGCACCGTAGTTCGCGAACATGTCGAAGCTCGCGCACGCCGGCGCCAGCAGTACCGTGTCGCCCTTCTCGGCGAACGCGGCGGCGCGCTCGACGGCGTCGTCCATGTCCGCCGCGACGTACACCGGCTTGACGGTGTCCAGCGCGGCCTCGATGGCGGGCGCGCTCTCGCCGATCAGCACGGCGGCGCGCAGGCGGCCTTCGAGCGCGGCGCCGAGCTCCTCGAACGTAGCGCCCTTGCCGACACCGCCGGCGATCAACACGAGGTCGCCCTTAAGGCTCCGAATCGACGCGATCGCGGCGGCCACGTTCGTCGCCTTCGAGTCGTTGACGAAATCGACGCCCCGTCGCGTCGCCACGCGCTGCATGCGGTGCGGCAGGCCCGGGAACTCGGTCAGCACCTGCAGCATCGGGGCAACCGGAAGACCGGCGAGTTCCCCGGCGGCCAGCGCCGCCAGCGCATTCGCCTGGTTGTGCGTGCCGATCAGGGCGAGTTCCGCGGTCGCGAGCAGCGGTTCACCGCCGCGGGCGAGGAATGGCGTCCCGTCGACGACGCGTATGCCGTACTGGCCCTCCGCGGGCTCGTCGAGGCCAAAGCTGATCGTGCGTTCGGCGCCCGCGGCGCGCCGGCTCGCCTCGGCGTCCTCGCGGTTGTACACGGCCGCGACGGCCTGGCCGTACACGCGGTACTTCGCTTCTCGGTACTCGGCCTCGTCGGCGTGCCAGTCGAGATGGTCGGCGGAGATATTCAGCAGCACGGACACGGCCGCGGGCAGGTGTGCGGTGCGCTGCAGCTGGAAACTCGACAGCTCCAGCACGTAGACGTCGGGAACTTCGCCGGTCAGCAGGTCGAGCGCCGGCTCACCGAGGTTGCCGCCGGCCTTCACGCGGCGGCCGGCTGCCTCGCACATCATCGCGACGAGGGTCGTCACCGTGCTCTTCCCATTCGACCCGGTAATGGCCACGAACGGCGCTTCGGCCTCCGACGCGAACAGCTCGATGTCACTGACGACTTCGATGCCGCGTTTACGTGCCCTGGCGAACAGCGGGTGACTCGCCGGCACGCCGGGCGACGCGATGACGCGCGCCACGCCCGCCGGAATCTTCGGGTCGCCGAGCCGAATGTCCGCGTCCGGCACGAGCGCGCGCAGGTCGTCCAGTCCCGGCGGCGCCTCGCGGGTGTCGCAATAGATCGCGTCCTGCCCGTTGCGTGCGAGGTAGCGGGCAATCGACAGGCCGGTGGCGCCGAGCCCCACGACCAGGTCCTTGCGGCGGGTTTTGCGGACGGCGCTCATCGGATCTTCAGGCTCGCGAGGCCGACCAGCACGAGGATGACCGTGATGATCCAGAAGCGCACGATGACTTTCGGCTCGGCCCAGCCCTTCAGCTCGAAATGATGATGGATCGGCGCCATGCGAAACACGCGCTTGCCCGTCAGCTTGAACGAGGCGACCTGGATCATGACGGAGAGCGTTTCGACGACGAACACACCGCCCATGATCGCCAGCACCAGCTCCTGGCGGACGACGACGGCGACGACGCCGAGCGCGGCGCCGAGCGCGAGCGCACCGATGTCGCCCATGAAGACCTGTGCCGGGTACGTGTTGAACCACAGAAAACCCAGGCCCGCGCCGGCCAGCGCGGCGCAGAAAACGAGGATCTCGCCCGTCCCGGCGACGTAGGGGATGCCGAGATAGTTCGAGAAGTTCACATTGCCCGTCACGTAGGCAAAGACGCCGAGCGCGCCGCCGACGAGCACCGACGGCATGATCGCGAGGCCATCGAGACCGTCGGTCAGGTTGACCGCGTTCGAAAAGCCGACAATAAAGAAGTACGTCACGACGACCTGGAAAACGCCCAGGGGAAGGGCCAGGTCCTTGAAGTACGGGATCAGCAACGACGTCGAAACGTCGTCGGTCGCCGTGACGTACAAAGCAATGGCTGCGGAGATCGCCGCAGCAGACTGCCAGAAGATTTTCTGCCCCGCCGAAATGCCGGCCGGGTTTTGCAATACGAGTTTCCTGTAGTCGTCGACGTAGCCGATCGCGCCGAACGCCAGCGTGACCAGCAACACGATCCAGACGAAGTGGTTCTGCAGGTCCGCCCAGAGCAGCGTGCTGACGGCAATGGCGGTGAGAATGAGCGCACCGCCCATGGTCGGCGTACCGGCTTTCGGCAGGTGCGTCACCGGGCCGTCCTCGCGGATCGGCTGGCCGACCTGGTTGACCGACAAGCGCTTGATCATTCGCGGGCCGACGACAAAGCACAGCACGAGGGCGGTCAACGCCCCGAGGATCGCCCGCATCGTCAGGTAGTTGAAGACGTTGAAGCCGGACTCGAACTGCGCGAGATAGTTCGTCAGGTACAGGAGCATGTCAGGCACCCTCCCCGGCCGCGGCCTGCAACGCGTCGACGACGCGCTCCATGCGCATGAAGCGCGACCCCTTGACGAGCACGTTCGTCTCGCCGTCGAGCGACGGGAGCAATGCAGCACTCAGCGCATCGGCGTCCGCAAACCAGGCCGCGTTGTCGCCGAACGCCTCGACCGCGCGGCGCGAGAGCTCGCCGAGCGCGTACAGCGCATCGACGCCCGCGTTACGAATCGCTGCACCGACTTCCTCGTGCAAGTACTCCGCTTCGGGACCGAGCTCCCCCATGTCGCCGAGTACGAAGACGTTGCGGCCCGGCAGTGACGCGAGGAATGTCGCCGCGGCGACGACACTCGGCGGATTCGCGTTGTAAGTGTCGTTGTAGACCGTCGCGCCGCCGGGGCCGGGCGTGGGCTGCAAGCGACCGCGCACGGGGCGGACCTTCTCGAGACCTGCCTGTATGCGCGCCGGCGCGATGCCGAGTGCGGTGGCAATCGCGGCGGCCGCACACGCGTTGCGAACATTGTGCCGGCCCGGCAGCGCGAGATTGATCTCCACGTCTTCCGCCGGCAGCGACAGTTTGAATTGCGAGCCCGCGCCCGAGGCCTGTACGTCGAACGCCCGCACGTCGGCGGACTCGCCGAACCCGAAGCTGAGCAGTTCGACGTCGGCGGCGAGGCCGCGCCAGTAGTCGAAGTAGTCGTCGTCCGCGTTCAGGACGGCGACACCCGGGCGCGCCCTGCCCTGCAGGATCTCGCCCTTGGCGCGTGCAACGCCCTCGACCGACCCGAAGCCCTCGATGTGTACGTTTGCCGCGTTCGTGATGGCGACGACATCCGGCTCCGCGAGGCCGCAGAGGTACGCGATCTCTCCGGCATGGTTCGCGCCCATCTCCAGTACCGCGTAGCGGTGCGTCTCGTTGATGCGCGTCATCATCAGCGGCATGCCGATGTCGTTGTTCAGGTTGCCTTCGGTCGCGAGCGTCGGCGCCGCTTCCGCAAGACAGGCCGCCGTCATTTCCTTCAGCGTCGTCTTGCCGTTGCTGCCCGTGATGCCCACGACCACGGCCGATTGCCGATGGCGCCAGGCGGCGGCCAGCCGGCCCAGCGCGGCGCGTGTGTCGTCGACGGTGATCTGGGCGAGGTCGTCGCCGGTGCGGCGCGCGACGAGCGCACCCGCGGCGCCCTGCTTCGCAGCCACGCCGACGTAGTCCGCGCCGTCGAAATTCGGGCCCTGCAGCGCGACAAACAGCTCACCGGAACGTATGGAACGCGTGTCGGTGCTGACGCCCTCGAACAGCCGGTCGGCCCCGACCAGTGTCCCCTTTGCGTACTCCGCGGCGACGGACAGCATGGCCATCATGCGCTACCCCCGTCGACGCCGAGCGCCGCGGCGGCGACCGCGTAGTCTGAAAACGGGACCTGGCGAGCGCCGATGTGCTGGCAGGTCTCGTGGCCCTTGCCGGCAATGAGAACTACGTCGTCGTCGCCGGCACGGTCGATCGTCCAGGCGATGGCGGCTGCGCGATCTTCGATCACGTCCGGCCGGGCATCGTCACCGATGCCCCGCAGGATTGCGCCGATGATCGCGGTGGGATCCTCCGACCGCGGGTTGTCGTTCGTCACCACGACCCGGTCGGCGAACGCCGCGGCGACGCGGCCCATCTGCGGGCGCTTTCCGGCGTCGCGATCACCGCCGCAGCCGAACACGCACCAGAGACGGCCTGCGGTATGCGGCCGCAGGGCGGACAGCACCTGCTGCAGCGCATCGGGCGTGTGCGCGTAGTCGATGTACACGGCAGGACCGGCAGCCGGCACCCTTTGCAGCCGTCCGGGCGGCGCCGATACGCCCGCCAACGCGTCCGCGGCATCGTCGAGCAGGATGCCGTTGGCCAGCAGCAGCCCGAACACGCATGCCGCGTTGGCGACATTGAACTCGCCGACCAGCGGCAGCAGGAATTCAACGTCGCCCGCCGCCGACGTCGCCAGGACCTGCGTGCCGTCCGCCACCGCCGACTGCACGGCAAGCCGGACGCCGCGATTACCGGACGGCATCTCGCGGGTCGATACGGCGATCGCTCGCTCACCGAGCTCGGCGGCGAAACGGGCGCCGAACGCCGAGTCGATGTTGACGATGCTGTTCCGGGGACCGTGCTCCCGGAACAGGCGTGCCTTGGCGTCGGCATAAGCCGCCATGTCGCCGTGATAGTCGAGGTGATCGCGCGTCAGGTTCGTGAGTATCGCCGCGTCGAAACGAACGCCGTCGACGCGGCGCTGCACGAGCGCGTGCGAGGACACTTCGATCGCGGCGCACGCTGCACCGGCATCGCGAAATTCCGCGAGCCGCGCATGCGTCTCGATGACGCCGGGCGACGTCATGCCGTCGCCGCCACGCAATTCGCCGAGCCCGTAGCCGACCGTGCCGGAGTAGCCGCAGGGAAGGCCGAGCCGCGTAAAGCACTGCGCGGCCAGCCACGCAACCGTGGTCTTGCCGTTCGTCCCGGTCACGCCGGTCACGCGCAGGTCCGCCGACGGCGCGCCGTACCAGCGATCCGCGATCTCGCCGACCCGGTACTCCAGGTTGTCGATCGCGATGATCGGGATGGCCGGCTTCCTTTCCGGCTGGTGGTTTCTGTCGGTAAGCACCGCCGCCGCACCGGCGGCGGCAACGGCGTCGACGAAGTCCAGGCCGTGGTGCGTCGCACCCTGCCGCGCGACGAACAGGCTGCCTTCGTGCACGCGCCGGCTGTCGTCGGTGAGGCCCGTTACGGGCACCGGCGGCGCGTCGGTGATCCCGGCGAGCAGGCCGTCGAGGTGTTGCGAACCTGGCACGTGTCGGGCCGGCACGCTCATCGTCCCGCCGCCCGGGCGCTCATGGCCTGCATGGCGCTGCCCGCATCGCGCGCCGGCAGCGCATCCGGCGGCACCGCGAGGAGGCGCAGGGACTCGGCCATCACGTCCGCGAATACCGGCGCGGCAACGTCGCTGCCGTAGTACAGCTCGCCATGCGGCTCGTCGATGACGACGACCGCGGCGAGCCGCGGGTCGCTGGCTGGTGCCAGGCCGGCGAAAATCGAGAAATACTTGTCCTTCGAGTAGCCGCCGACGCCGGACTTCCAGGCGGTGCCGGTCTTGCCCGCGATCCGGTAGCCCGTCACCGCCGCCTTCGTGCCGGTGCCGCCCGGCCGCACGACCTCTTCGAGCATGTGCGTCACGGCGTCGGCCGTGTCCGGGCGCACCACCTGGTGGCCCTCGTTCGGGCGCTCCATCGCGACCAGCGAAATCGGGTTCATCCGGCCGCCATTGCCGATCGCGGCGTACGCCTGCGCGAGCTGCAGCGTCGTCACCGATACGCCGTAGCCATAGCCGAGCGTCGCCTGGTTGATTTCCTTCCAGTTGTCGAAGTGCGTCAGCAGGCCCGCGGACTCGCCCGGGAAACTGCTGCCCGTGAGTGCACCGAAACCGAAGCGCGTCATCGTGGTCCAAAGCTGCTCCGCCGGCAGCGCCATCGCGAGCTTCGTCGCACCGACATTCGACGAACGCGCCAGCATCGTCGTGAGACTGATGCGGCCCAGGTTGCGGCGGTCCTCGATCTTCTTCGGCCCGACCGTGATCGAACCCGGCGCGGTATCGACGATGCTGGTCGGGCGAAATTCACCGCTGTCGAGCGCCGCCGCGACAACCAGCGGCTTGATGCTCGAGCCCGGCTCGAAGATGTCCGTGATCGCGCGGTTCCGGTAACGCTCCGGCAGCCGCTGCGCGCCGTCATTCGGGTTGAACGTCGGCTGGACGGCGAGCGCCAGCACCTCGCCCGTCCGCACGTCGAGCACGACGATCGACCCGGAGATCGCGTCGTGCTGGCGTATCGCGGCCTTCAACGTCCGGTACGCGAGGTACTGGATGCGCAGGTCGATGCTGGCCTGGAGGTCCTTGCCCTGGTGCGGCGGCCGGATGCTCTCGACGTTCTCGATCGGCCGCCCGAGGCGATCCTTCAGGACGCGCTTCAGGCCCGGCTCGCCGGCGAGCCAGTGATTGAACGCCAGCTCGAGGCCCTCGCGCCCTTCGTCGTCGACATCGGCGAAGCCCACGAGGTGGCCGGTGACCTCACCGGCCGGGTAGTAGCGCCGGTACTCGCGTTGCACGTTCACGCCGGGGAGATTGAGGGCCAGCACCTGCTCTGCCTTGTCCGGGCTCAGGTGCCGGCGCAGGAACAGGAACTCCTTGTCGATGCTCCGCGAGATGCGCCGGATCAGCTGGTCGGCGTCGAGGTCCAGCAGCGCCGCCAGCCGCGGGATCTCGTCGACGGCCGGCGCGAGCTCCTTCGGGTTCGCCCAGATGCTGTCGACCGGCGTACTGATGGCCAGCGGCTCGCCATTGCGGTCCGTGATCGTGCCGCGGTGCGCCGAAATGCGCTCCGTGCGCAGGTGGCGCGTGTCCGCCTGCCTGGTCAGGAACTCGGTGTCGAGCACCTGCAGGTGCACGGCGCGCGCGACGAGCAGGCTCGCGACCAGCCCGAAGAACACGAGCACGAGCGACACGCGAGCGACGAAGCGCCGCGCTCCCTGGGACTTGGTTTCGGCACCGCGCGTCATGGCTGCTCGATCACGAAGATGTCAGCCGTGTCGGGACGGGCAAGCCGAAGGTCGTCTGTCGCCACCTGCTCGATGCGCGCATGCGTCGCCCAGGTGCTCTGCTCGATCTGCAGCTGGCCCCATTCGATATTCAGTTCGTCGCGTTCGCGCGTCAGCGTCTCGAGTTCGACGAACAGCCGTCGCGACTCGTGTTTGGTGTACACGAGACCCATCGCGGTGATGACGCACACTGCCGCGAACACGAGGACCAGGAGCACTGGCTCTTTCTTTTCGCCGCCCGCCATCAGCGACGCTCCGCGACACGCAGGCGCGCGCTGCGCGAGCGCACATTGCGATCGATTTCGGCCTCATCGGCGGCAACCGGCTTGCCGACGTACGAGAATGCGGGGCGATACGCTTCCGGGACGTTCGGCATTCCGCGGTACGGCGCCGCCTCGCGCGAGTGATCGCGCATGAAACGCTTGACGATGCGGTCTTCGAGCGAGTGAAACGAGATTACGCACAACCGGCCGCCGGCGGCGAGTAAGCGAAGGGACTGCTCCAGCACGCTCCGCAGCTGGCCGAGCTCGTCGTTGACCGCGATGCGGATGGCCTGGAACGTACGGGTCGCGGGATGGCGGCGGGCCGTGCGCGCAGCCGCGGGAACCGCAGCGGACACCACGTCGGCAAGCTGGCCCGTCCGCGTGATCGGACCGGCCGTGCGCGCCGCGACGATCGCGCGCGCGATACGCGGTGCCATCGTTTCTTCGCCGTATTCCCTCAACACTCGCTTCAATTCCGTTTCGCTCGTTCGCGCCAGCCATTCGGCGGCGCTGATGTCCCTGTCGGGGTCCATGCGCATGTCCAGCGGTCCGTCGCGCAGGAAACTGAATCCGCGTTCCGCGTCGTCGAGTTGCGGAGACGAGACGCCCAGATCCAGGAGCAGGCCGTCGACCCTCCCTCTGAGAGATCGCGCCTCGAGAACCGACTCGAGCTGCGCCAGGTCACTCCGCACCAGCTCGAATCGTGCATCGCCGCGCAGCTCTGCCGGCGCCGCGGCAATCGCATCCGGGTCGCGGTCGATTCCGACGAGCCGACCGGATGCGCCGAGCGCAGCCAGGATCGCCTGTGAATGCCCCCCGCGTCCGAAAGTCCCATCGACATAGATGCCGTCCGCCTTGATCCGCAGTCCCTCGAGGACCGGCCCCAGCAGCACCGGCACGTGCGCGTTGCTGCTCATGCAACCCGGCTTCGACTAGAACGCGATCGACTCGAGGTCCGCCGGCATCTCACCGTCGTCGTCCTCGCTGAGCCATGCGTCCCGTTTTTCATTCCAGGTTGCTTCGTCCCACAATTCGAACTTGTTGCCCTGCCCGATCAGCATTGCGTTGCGATCGAGCCCGGCAAAATCCCTGAGCTCCCGCGACACGAGAATCCGACCGTTCGCGTCCATGTCGACCTCGGTCGCGTAACCGACCATAATCCGCACGATGCGCCGTGCGGCCTTGTTCATGCTGGGCAGCCGCACCAGCTTGCGTTCGAGCTCTTCCCAATCCGGGAGGGGGTACACGAGGAGGCAGTGGTCCTTGTCCACCGTCACGACAATCTGGCCGTCACAACGGGCTGCGAGCCGATCCCGATACCGGGTCGGCACGGCCAGGCGCCCCTTGGCGTCCAGGGTGACTTTGGTTGCTCCTCGAAACACGGTGATCTGGACCGACCGGAAACCGCTCTTCTGGCGCGACATCCGGGCGCGATGCCCATTTCCTCCCACTTTTTTCCACTTTTCGACACTATAGGACCGGCCCCCGGACGCGTCAACAGCGTGTGCCAATTAATTCTTGTTCTACAGTGACTTAGGGGCGGATCGGTGGCCCGAAAAAGGCGAAATGTGGCAGGCCACAACCAAGGAAAATCAACCCCTTAGGCCTCGTTCCTAGACGAGTCGTCAGGGGCGGGTCGCAAGAAAGCGACAGGGGGTCCCGAGCCGCGCTTCGGCCGGGAGCCGCGCAAACGGTGCTCGGGCCGGCCCGGCGATCAGCGACATTCGCGGAATTCGCGGTGCGGGGGACAGGGAACGGAAACACCGGAGCCGGCCGTAAGCCGGGTTCTGTCGAGGGCAATCATTCATCTGGAATGGCCGTCACCGGCCACTTCGAGCAACCTACCCGGGAGCCCGCTCGGGACCGGCGGCGCGGACGAATCCGCTTGCTCCCCTATTTGGTCTTGCTCCGGGCGGGGTTTACCGTGCCGCGAGCCGTTACCGGTCGCGCGGTGCGCTCTTACCGCACCTTTTCACCCTTACCCGGCGCCTCGCGAACGAGGAACCGGGCGGTCTGTTTTCTGTGGCACTTTCCGTGGGCTCGCGCCCCCCAGGCGTTACCTGGCGCCCTGTCCGAAGGAGCCCGGACTTTCCTCCGCGCGATGAATCGCGCAGCGATTGCCTGGCCGACTCCGGTGTTTCCGAAGCGCAATTTTACCCGGATTCCGGCCCCGCCGGGTCGTCCTTTTGCCGCGCCAGCAGGCGCGCGTACACGGCATTGCGCTTCTCGCCGGTGAGTTCGGCGACCAGGGCCGCCGCCTCGCGGGTGGGCAGGACGCCCGCCAGCGCGTCGATCAGGCGGTCGACGTCGAGCGCCGCCGACGCCGGCCGCTCGTCGCCGGCGACGACGAGGACGAACTCGCCTTTCGCCGGAATGTCGGCGCTGCGCACCCGTTCCCGCAGTTCGCCGAGCGTCCCCGCGACGCACTGCTCGTGGAGCTTCGTCAACTCGCGCCCGACGAACGCCGGCCGATCCGTGCCGAAGGCGGCGGCGAGATCGTCGAGCATGACGTCGACGCGGTGAACCGATTCGTAGAACACGAGCGTCCGCGGCTCCCGCGACAAGGCCTCGAGACGCGCGCGCCGTGCCGCCGGTTTCGCGGGCAGGAAACCTTCGAACGCGAAGCGATCCGTCGGCAAGCCCGCCACCGACAGTGCAGCCGCCAGCGCGCTTGGACCCGGAACGGGCGACACCGTGATACCCGCGGCCCGCGCGGCGGCAACCAGGCGATAGCCCGGGTCGCTGAGTAGCGGCGTACCCGCGTCCGACACCAGCGCGACATTGCGGCCTTCCCCGAGCGATGCAACGAGGCGTTCGGCCTCGCGCATTTCGTTGTGTTCGTGCAGCGCCGTAAGCGGTGTTTTCACGCCGATATGCGATAGTAATCGCCCGGTGTGCCGGGTATCCTCGGCAGCAATCACGTCGACGGCCGCAAGCGTCTGGCGCGCTCGCGGCGACAGGTCCTCGAGATTGCCGATCGGTGTCGCAACGATGTACAGCGTGCCGCTCAATGTCCCTGCTACTCCCGGAATGACCAATGACGATCGCGTCCCGACATCCTGCCCCGACTCTTCGAAGCCTGGCAAGCAAGGTGGTCCTCGTCGTCCTGCTCGCCGCCCTTGCCGGGTGTGAAACCACGGGCATTGCCGGGCTGCCGTCGCGGACCGGCGAAGCGCGCGCCGAGCGACTGGCCAACGAGGGAGCATTCGCGGATGCCGCGAGCGCCTACATCGGCCTCGCCGCGGAGGCCGCCGGCGCGGAGCGCGAGCGGCTGACGCTGCTCGCCGTCGAGCAATGGTTGAACGCCGGCGACGTCGTACGCGCGAACAAGGCCTTCGCGACCGTGCCGCGACCGGCCACCGGCGAAAACGTGTGGCTCTGGGACGCGAACCGAGCGGCATTCGCGCTGCGCCAGGGCGATACGGACCGCGCGCTCAGCATCATCGAGCCGCTGAGCCGGCAGCCGTTGCCGCTGAGCCACCGCTTGCGGGTCGAGGGGCTGCGTGCCGATGCCTGGTTCGACAAGGGCGACCCGGGCCGCGCGGTACAGCTGCTGCTGCAGCGCGACAGCTGGCTCGAGAACCGCGACGCGCGTGAACTCAACCGGCAGCGCATCTGGCAGGGTCTCGTCGCGAGCGATCCGCAGGACCTTCGGCGCGCGGCCGAAGTCACGCGCGACCCGCGCGTCCAGGGCTGGCTGAGCCTCGGCGCGCTCGCGGCATCGACCGGCCAGCAGGGCATGGGCTGGTCCGGCGGCGTCGCACGCTGGAAGGAACAATACCCGGGGCACGACGCGAACACGATTATTGCCGAGCTCGACGTGCCCGACGCCGACCGCCAGGAGTTTCCGCGCCAGATTGCGCTGTTGCTGCCGCTGTCCGGCAGCGCGGCCAGTGCCGGCGAAGCCATCCAGAACGGCTTCCTCGGCGCCTACTTCGCGAGCGCCGGCGGGCTGGACGACCGCCAGGTCATCCGCGTGTACGACGTCGGCGCCGAAGGCGGCGCAACGGCGGCATACGCGACCGCCGTCGAGGACGGCGCCGACTTCGTGGTCGGCCCCTTGCTACGCCAGAACGTCACCGAACTGGCGAATGACATACTCGTGCCAGTGCCCGTGCTGACGCTGAACTACCTGGCCGACAACGCGCTCGCGCCGCCAGGGCTGTACCAGTTCTCGCTGGCGCCGGAGGACGAAGCCGTCGCGGTGGCGCAACGCGCGATCCTCGACGGCCATACCCATGCCGTCGCGCTCGTGCCGAACAACAACTGGGGGCATCGCCTGTTCACGAGTTTCGCCACGGCGTTCGAGTCCCTCGGCGGCACGGTTCTCGACAGCCGGAGCTACGTATCGAGCAACCCGGACTTCTCGAACACGATCGAGGACCTGATGGGACTGTCGGGCAGCGTCAAGCGCTACCAGCGGCTGCGCGCGAACATCGGCGGCCCGCTGCAGTTCGACCCGCGTCGCCGGCAGGATGCCGAGTTCGTGTTCCTCGCCGCCGACGCGCCAACCGGGCGGCTGCTGAAGTCGCAGCTCAAGTTTCACTACTCGGGCGACCTTCCGGTCTATTCGACCTCCGCGATCTACGAAATGGACGGTCGCTCGGACAGCGACCTGAACGGCGTCCTGTTCGCCGATGCGCCGTGGATCGTGAGCCCGCAGCCCTGGATCCGCGAGTTCCCGTCGCTTTACGCGAAGCACTGGCCGCAACACCGCCGCCTCGGCCGACTGAACGCGATGGGCTACGACGCGTACCATCTCGTCGGCTCGTTGTTCGCCTCGAACGGCACCGCGTTCCGCGAGATCGACGGCGCCAGCGGGCGCCTGTACCTCGACCCGGATGGCCGTATCCACCGCTACCTCGCCTGGGCACAGTTCCGTGACGGCCGACCGGTGCCCGCGCCGACACCCGACCCGTTCGATGGCCCGGCGGACGGCGACGGCGATCTGGACGACGGCACGTGGGCCGAATCGATCGGCGAGCTCTAGGGAAGCGCGCGGAGGAATTTGCCTTCCGCCACCTGGTCCGGCACGGATTGCAGCCGGTGGCCCGAAACTTCCGGACGCGCTTCGGCGAGATCGACCTCATCATGCTGGACCGCGACTGTCTCGCGTTCGTCGAGGTCCGTTATCGTGGGACAGGCGCATACGTCGACGCGCGCCTGTCGGTCGATGCCCGCAAGCAGCGCAGGCTCGGCGCGGCGGCCGAGCTGTTCCTCGCGCGCAACGCGGTTTTTCGACACCACCCCTGCCGTTTCGACGTAGTCGGCGTGGACCGCGACAGGGATGGCGGCGTGTCGCTCGGCTGGGTGCAGGACGCGTTTCGGCCGGGCGACTGAACGTCCGCGCGTTCTGCTAGAATCGCGGCATCCGAAATGAAGCCGGGTGTTCATGACCATGGATCCAGTGACCCGCGTTCGCGAGCATTTCGCGGAGAGTATCGCCACGAAACAGGATGCAGTCGCCGCCATCAGCGAGAGCGTGGCCGCGGCCGGCCGGCTGATGGCCGACGCCCTGCTCGATGACGGCAAGATACTGAGCTGCGGCAACGGCGGCTCGGCCGGTGACGCTCAGCACTTCTCCTCGGAACTGCTGAACCGCTTCGAAATGGAGCGGCCCGGCCTGCCCGCCATGGCTCTCACGACCGACAGCTCGACGGTGACGTCGATCAGCAACGACTATTCCTACGAAGAGATCTTCTCGAAACAGGTTCGCGCCCTCGGCAAGCCGCAGGACGTGCTGCTCGCGATCTCGACGTCAGGCAATTCCGAGAACGTCTGCCGGGCGATTTCCGCGGCGCACGAGCGCGGCATGAAGGTCGTCGCGCTGAGCGGGCGTGACGGCGGTCGCATGGCCGATCTCTACGGGGACGGCGACGTGGAAATCCGGGTGCCGGCTACCCGCACCGCGCGCATCCAGGAAGTGCACCTCGTGGTCATACACTGCCTGTGTGACATCATCGACACGACCCTGCTGGGCGGCGACGCCCACGCTTAGGCCGGGCGAATCGAGCGGGCGCGAACGCGCGCGGAAGCGCGCCAAATCCCTTACTTGATGACGCGGAGGTGCGAGCGGGCGCGCGTCGATTCGATGTCGTCGGTGTCCGCCCGGGTCGTTGCCGGGTTTGCCGATGCGTCGATATCGCCGTCGTTGTCGTGCGAGAAGATCATGCCCTGCCCGGTTTCACGCGCGTAGATGCCGAGCACGGACGCCATCGGCACCCAGACGTCGAACGGCACACCGCCGAAGCGCGCACGGAAGCTGACTGAATCGTTCGAGAGCTTGAGGTTGTGTGCGGCCGACTCGCTGATATTGAGGATGATCTTGCCGTCCTTGACGTGCTCCGCCGGCACGTTGACGCCAGCCACTGCTGCATCGACCACGATATGAGGCGTGTTCCCGTTGTCGCCCATCCACTCGTGCATGGCGCGGATCAGGTACGGGCGCTTGGATCGGTTCGGATTGGACAAGATCTGGGCTTCGCGGATTTGAACGAGTGCGAAGTTTAGCACCGTTTCAAACGTGCGTTGGCAACATGACATAAATCACGGCGCCGGGTCCGCGGCTACATGCGCATTTCCTGCTCGAGTTCCGTCAGCGACTGCTGGAATGAACGGCGGGCGAACACGCGCTGCATGTAGTCTTCCACGGCGTCGAATCCCGGGCCGAGATCGATGCCGTAGAGCGGCAGCCGCCACAGGATCGGCGCGATGCTGCAATCCACGAGCGAGAATTCATCGGACAGGAAGAACGGACGGGCGCCGAACAGGTCGGCACTCTGCAGAATGCTTTCCCGAAGCAACTTGCGCGACTTGGCGCTCAGCTTGCCGTCGGCCTGGTCTCCTTCCTCGGCCAGCGAATACCAGTCGGTCTCGATGCGAAACAGGGCGAGCCGAAATTGCGCACGCGTCACCGGGTCCACCGGCATCAGCGGTGGATGCGGAAAACGCTCGTCCAGGTACTCGATGATGACCCGCGAGTCGTACAGGGTCAGGTCCCGGTCGACCAGCGTCGGAACCGTGTGGTACGGGTTCAGGTCCATCAGGTCCTCGGGCAGGTCCGGCCCGGTGACGTTGGCGATCTCGATATTGATGTTCTTTTCGGCCAGCACCAGGCGAGTCCGGTGGCTGTGAATGTCGGTCGGCCGCGAGAACAGCGTCATCACCGAACGTCTGTTGGCGATCACTGCCATTAGGTCACGTCCTTCCATAACTGCTTTTTCAGCATGCGCGCGATGATGAGGAACACGAACAGGTAGATCAGCACCCACACGCCCAGCTTGCGCCGGTCCGAACGAATGGGCTCGGCGATATACGCCAGGAAGTTGGTCGTGTCACGGACGAACAGATCGTAGTCCTCGGCATCGAGGCTGCCTTCCGTTACGGGCTCGAAGCCCTCGAAATGCTGCGTCGTGACTGCACGCCCTTCCGCATCCTCCTCGGAATGCTCGGTGTAGACGGCCTGCTGGTAGCCCTGCAGCTGCCACAGCACGTGCGGCATGCTCGTGTGTTGCAGTACGTGGTTGTTGACGCCGGTCGGGCTGTTTGCGTCGACGTAAAAGCCCTTCAGGAACGAGTAGACGTAGTCGGCGCCCTTTGCGCGGCCGACGAGCGACAGGTCCGGCGGCGCCTTGCCGAACCAGCGCTCGGCATCGGCCTCCGGCATGGCCGCGTTGATCGTCTCGAAGGTCTTCTCCGCGTTGAACATCAGGTTGTCGATGAGCTGCTCTTCCGACAGTGACAGGTACTTGCCGATCGTCTTGTAACGCACGTACTTGGCCGAGTGGCAACCCGAACAGTAGTTCATGAAGTTGGCGGCGCCACGTTGCAACGAATTGACGTTGCCGGGGTCAATGGCAGCTTTCTCGAGCGCCACATCGCCGGCACCGAACGCGGTACCCGCAATGGCGAGGGCGGCGAGAATGAACGGGCGGCAGGTATTGGTGCTCATCAACGAATTCCTAGCCATGGTAGACCACCCTGTCCGGGACCGGCCTGGTCTTGTCGACCGCCGTGTAGTACGGCATCAACAGGAAGAAAGCGAAGTAGACGACGGAGAAGATGCGGGCCGCGATCACGTACGCCCCGTCCGCCGGCTGCGTCCCGAGCCAGCCCAGCCCGAGGAAGCTGACGACGAACAGCGCCAGCGCCGTCCTGTACATCCAGCCTCGGTAGCGAATCGACTTCACACGCGAGCGATCGAGCCATGGCAGCGCGGCCGGCAACAGTACCGACAGGCCGAAGAGGATGAAGCCCCAGAGCTTGTCCGGCACCGCGCGCAGGATTGCGTAAAACGGCGTGAAGTACCACACCGGCGCGATGTGTTCGGGCGTCGCCCGCAGGTTCGCCGGCTCGAAGTTCGCGTGTTCGAGGAAGTACCCGCCCATCTCCGGCGCAAAGAACACGACCGACGAGAAGACCATCAGGAATATGATGATCGCCACGAGATCCTTCGACGTGTGATACGGATGGAAGGCGACGCCGTCGAGCGGCACGCCGTCCGGCCCCTTGTGTTCCTTGATCTCGATACCGTCCGGGTTGTTCGAGCCCACCTCGTGCAGCGCCACGATGTGCACGAACACGAGGCCGATGAGCGCGAGCGGCAGCGCGATCACGTGCAGAGCGAAGAAGCGGTTCAGCGTGATGTCGCTGATCGAGTAGTCACCGCGGATGAATTCGACGATCGCGTCGCCGATACCGGGTATCGCGCCGAACAGCGAGATGATCACCTGCGCGCCCCAGTAGGACATCTGCCCCCAGGGCAGCAGGTAGCCGGCAAACGCTTCGGCCATCAAGACGAAGAAGATCAGCATGCCGATGATCCAGATCAGCTCGCGCGGCTTCTTGTAGGAGCCGTAGAGCATCGCCCGGAACATGTGCAGGTAGACGACGATGAAGAAGAACGAGGCGCCGGTCGAGTGCATGTAGCGAATGAGCCAGCCCCACTCGACGTCACGCATGATGTATTCGACGGACGCGAATGCCTCGTCCGCCGACGGCTTGTAGTTCATCGTGAGGAAGATGCCGGTCACGAGCTGAATGACCAGCACGACCATCGCGAGCACGCCGAACACGTACCAGAAATTGAAGTTCTTGGACGCGTAGTACTCGGTCGCGTGGTACTTCATCGTCGACGTGAACGGGAACCGGTCGTCGATCCACTTCATGAAGCCGCCTTTCGGCTTGCCCACTTCTGCTTCGATCCTGGCCATTACGCTGCTCCCGTATCCTGGCCGATGAGAATCAGGTCGTCACGCACGAACCTGTAAGGCGGAATGCGAAGGTTGGTCGGTGCCGGCACGCCCTTGAAGACACGGCCGGCCAGGTCGAACTTGGAACCGTGGCACGGACAGAAGAAGCCGCCGTTCCAGTTGTCCGCCGGACGCAGCTCGAAGTCCTCGAGCGGCGCGCAGCCTAAGTGCGTGCAGGCGCCCTCCACGACCAGGTAGGCCGGCCGCACCGAGCGGGTCTCGTTTGCACAGTAGTCCGGCTGCTGCTCGGCCACGTCGGAATTCGGATCCCGCAGATTGGAATCATTCTCACCGAGCCGCGACAGCATGTCGTCGGTCCGCCGCAGGATGAAGACCAGCTTGCCGCGCCAGAGCACGCGCACCATCTCGCCCGGCGCGAGCGAATCGATCGGCACCTCCACCGGCGCCCCCAGGGCCTGCGCGCGAGCGCTCGGCTTCAGTGACGACAGGAAAGGAATCGCAACCAGTCCGGCGCCGGCGAGGCCGGTGACCGCGGTAGCTACGGTAAGGAAATGACGTCGGTTTCGATCGATCCGATCCATATCCTCGTCAGACATCAGGCACTCCCATACGCCCGGCTTCTGGAAAGACTGTGTTCCGGCTGTCGTGCCGGAATGTCGGCAGGCTTTCGTTCAGCGCGTTGTTTTGCTTTGTATCGAAACTGGTAGATTTGCAGCAGCCCCGGAATCCCGTCAGGATGTCGGTTGCCCGGGCACCGGGTGCGGACCAATTCAGGATTATACACGGCGCCCGTCGAAATTGGCTAGGGACCGCCGGTCGACGATGGTGTGACCAGCGAATCGAGACGAGAGTGAAAGCAGCATTTGCATTCCTGTTGCAATCCATCGTCGTTGGTCTCGCCGCGGCGTTCCTCGTGGTGCTCGTGCGCCCGGACCTGCTGCCCGTCGCCCGCGACGACGGCCCTGCGGAACTGCTCAGCTTCGCCGACGCGGTGGAAATCAGCGCCCCGTCGGTCGCGAGCGTCTACACGAAACGCCTGGTGAGGGACAGCAACGCCCCCACCGAGCAGACCCGCTTCCGTATCAGCACCAGTTACGCCTCGGCCGTGATCATCGACCCGGACGGCTACCTCGTCACGAACTACCACGGCGTGGCCGAAGCGGCGGAAATCCGGGTCCAGCTCAGCGACGGGCGTATCGCGGAACCCGAAATCATCGGCTGGGACCCCGAAACAGACCTCGCGCTGCTGAAACTCGACATCGGCGACCTGCCGGCCGTCCGATTCGGCAGTTCCGCGAACCTGCGCATCGGCGACGTCGTGCTCGCCATCGGAACGCCCTACGGCCTGAGCAAGTCGGTCACACAGGGCATCGTGAGCGCCACCGGCCGCAGCGGGCTGAATCTCGTGACGTTCGAGAACTTCATCCAGACCGACGCCGCCATCAACGCCGGCAACAGCGGCGGCGCCCTGGTGAACACGCGCGGCGAACTCGTCGGCATCAACACGGCGCGGCTCGACGAGGACGCCAACACCGAGGGCATCAGCTTTGCCGTTCCGGCCGACCTGGTCCGGGGCGTCGTCGACCAGATCAAGCAGCACGGCCGCGTCATCCGCGGCTGGATGGGCATGGTGCCTGACGACCTCACCGACTCGGAGCGCGACCTGCGAGGCCTCGAACCGAATGTCGGCATCATCGTACTCAGCGTGCACGAGGGCGGCCCGGCGGCTATCGCAGGACTGCGCAGCGACGACGTGATCCTGTCCATGAACGGGGAGGTCATCGCGGACAAGCGCCAGGCCCTGCTGATTTCGGCCAGCACGAACCCGGGCGACCCGGTGGAACTCGTGATACTCCGGGATGGCGAGCGCCAGACCGTCACCCTCGCGGCCGCCGAGCGACCGGAAATCCCCTGAGCCGGGCCTGTTCTAGCGCTCGGCCTCCTCCCATTCCGCCGGCGTGAAAGCACGGATGGAGAGCGCGTGTATCTCGTTGCCGACGAGCGCCCCGAGGCTCTTGTAGACCAGCTGGTGGCGGGCAATCGCCCGCAGGCCCTCGAATTCGCTGGCCACGACCAGCGCGCCGAAGTGGGTGTCGTCGTCGCTCTCGACCCGGACCAGCGGGGCCTCGAAAGCCCGCGCAATCAGTGCCTGTACGTCGCTCGGTGTCATGTCCTGTCCTGTCGCTCTCAGTCACGGAATTCGGGGGCGCCGCGGACCGCGACTGCCCTGCCGGCCGGCGCCATTGGTGTATCATACCGCGCTCACAGTCGGCTCACCGACCGGTGGACCGCCTGGGTAATGTCACTTGTACCGAAGGGCGCCGAGCCGGCGGTGGTCGCCGACCCGAACGGGCAACGTGTCGGTTATGCTTCGCAAATATGATCATTGATTTCGTCCAGGTCGTCGGCGGCCTGCTGTTGCTGATCTGGGGCGCGGACCGCCTGGTCCACGGCGCGGCCGGTGGCGCCCGGCGGCTTGGCGTGACCCCGTTGCTGATCGGCCTGACCGTCGTGGCCTTTGCCACGTCCGCGCCGGAAATCCTCGTCTCGATCGTCGCGGCCCTGCGCGACCAGTCGAACCTCGCGATCGGCAACGCGATCGGCTCCAATATCGTCAACGTCGGGCTGGTCCTCGGCTGCACCGCGATGCTGCGCCCGATCGAACTGCGCTCGGCCACGCTGCGCCGCGAGATGCCGGCACTGCTCGCCGTGTCGCTGCTCGTCGTCTCACTGTTTCTCGACACGAAACTGTCACGGGTCGACGGCCTGGTCATGCTCGGCGGGCTGGTCATCGTCATGATCTGGCTGACTCGCCTCGGCCTGAGATCCGCGGCCAACGACCCATTGTCCGCGGACTACGACGCCGAGATTCCGCGGGACATGGCCTTGTGGGTCGCCGGCGCCTGGCTCGGGGTCGGGCTGGTGGCGCTCCTGATCGGGGCGCAGCAGCTCGTCGACGGGTCCATCGACATCGCGCGCGCCCTGGGCGTCACCGAGGTCGTGATCGGCATCACGCTGGTGGCATTCGGTACCAGTCTCCCCGAGCTCGCGGTCTCAATGGTCAGCGCGTACAAGAACGAGTACGGCCTCGCGATCGGCAACATCGTCGGCTCGAACATCTTCAACATGCTGGCCGTGATCGGCGTCGCGTCAACCATTTCGCCGGTCTCGCTCGCACCGTCAGTCCTGTCGCTGCACGTGTTCGTCATGGTCGCGTTCACGCTGGTTCTCTACGCCATGACGTACGACTACGACGGCAAGAGCGAGCTGTCGCGCATCGAGGGCGTGTCGCTGCTCCTCGCCTACGTCGCCTATTCCGGCTACGTCGTATACCAAAACGTTTAGAATAGCCGCGTGGCTCAACCACTGGACAACGACGACCTCCTACGCCTCGCGGACGACACGCTGGCCATCGAAGCTCGCGCCATCGAACGCGTCCGGTCCCGGCTCGACGCCCAGTTCGCGGCCGCCTGCCGCCTGTGCATGGCGACGCCGGGCCGCGTCGTCGTCACGGGCATGGGCAAGTCCGGTCACATCGCATCCAAGATCGCCGCCACGTTGGCGAGCACCGGCACGCCGTCCTTCTTCATGCACCCGGGCGAAGCCAGCCACGGCGACCTGGGCATGATCACCCGCGATGACCTGCTGCTCGCGATTTCCTATTCCGGCGAAACCGACGAAGTCCTCACGATCCTCCCGCTCGTGAAGCGCATGGGCGCCCGCCTGGTATCGATGACCGGCAATGAACGCTCGACGCTCGCGCGCACGGCCGACGCGCACCTCGACGTGCACGTCACCGAGGAGGCCTGCCCGCTGAACCTGGCGCCGACCGCCAGCACGACCGCGATGCTCGCGATGGGCGACGCGCTGGCCGTCGCGCTGCTGAAGAGCCGCGGATTTACGGCGGAAGATTTCGCCCGATCCCACCCGAGCGGCAGTCTCGGCAAGCGGCTTCTCTTGCGCGTGGCGGACGTCATGCGTTCCGGCGACCAGGTGCCCGCCGTGCTGCCCGGCGTACCGCTGCGCGACGGCCTGATGGAGATGACCGAGAAAGGACTCGGCATGACCGCCGTCGTGGACGAGGACCGGCGCATCCTCGGCATCTTCACCGACGGCGACCTGCGCCGCGCCCTGGACGACGGCGCCGACGTGCACTCGACCACGATGCTCGACATCATGCACACGAACTGCAAGACGACCTCGGCCGACCTCCTGGCCGCCGAAGCGGTCAAGGTGCTCGAGGACAATCGCATCACGTCGCTGCTCGTCGCCGACGCCGACCGGCGGCTGATCGGCGCGCTCAACGTGCACGACCTGTTCCGCGCGGGGATCATGTGACCGCGGGCGCCGAAAAGCGCCCGCCGACCGATATCCGGCTGGTCGCGTTCGACGTCGACGGCGTCTTCACGGACGGCCGCTTCTACCTTTCCGACGAAGGCGTCGAGAGCAAGGCGTTCTCGACGCAGGACGGCTTCGGCATCCGCCAGCTCCTGCGGGCCGGTATCGAGGTCGCGGTGATCAGCGGTCGCCGCTCCCTGGCCGTCGAACGCCGCATGCAGGAACTCGGCGTGCGCCATGTCATCCAGGGCTGCGCGGACAAGCCCGCCGCGTTCGACGAGCTTGCGGCCGAGATCGGCATCACCGCAGCCCAGGCCGTCTATGTCGGCGACGACATTCCCGACCTGCCACTGCTCGCCAAGGTCGGCTTCGCCATCGCGGTCGCCAACGCGGCGTCCGCGGTTCGCGAATACTGCAACTACACCACCGCGGCACCCGGCGGCCACGGCGCCGTTCGGGAGGTCTGCGAACTGGTCCTCGCCGCCGTCGACCGCACGCTCACGTGACCGCGCGCAGGGGGCTGCTGCTGGTCGCATTGTCCGTTGCCGCGCTGGCAAGCTGGTATGCCGCCCGTGACAGTAGCGACAGCGAGTCCGTGCAATCGCCGACCCGTCCCGCCCAGCGCGGCTACTACCTCGAGGACGCCCGGATACTCGGCACCGGGCCCGACGGTCAGTTGCTCTACGAGATTCTGGCGGATCACGCCGAGCAGCTCGGGGACGACCAGATTCGCTTCTCGGCGGTCAAGGTGCGGTATTCGCCGGACAGCGACGTACCGTGGATACTGACCGCGCGTTCGGCCACGCTGTACCCGGACCGCCCGGAGGTCCAGCTCGAAGGCGACGTCCGGGCGACGAGTTCGCAGGGCTTTTCCGGACAGGCAACGGAGATCCTTGCCGAGACGATGACGCTCGACCCGGAGCGCTACGAGGCCGAGACACCGGACCGCATCGAGGTCCGCATCGGGGATCGCAGCCTGACGGGCATCGGCATGCTAGCATCGTGGAAGGAAAACCGAATGGAAATCCGGTCCAATGTCAGCGGACGATTCCTGCCCTGAACCCCGAAAGTTGATGACGCATCTTCACCGACTGTTGCCGGGCGGCCTGGTCGTCGCACTGCTGTCGCTGCCCGCGGCGGCGCAAGCACCCGACATGCGCCTGCCGATCGTCATCGACGCCGAGAGCACGGACTACGACGGCAACGCGTCCCTGCTCCACTTTCGCGGCCTCAAGCTGACCCAGGGCAGCATCAGCATCGAATCGGACGACGCGCATTCCACCGGCATGGATTTCGAGAGCAGCACCTGGCGCCTGTCAGGCAACGTGATCTTCGACGTCAACGAGGGCCACATCGAGTGCGACAGCGCAGACCTCACGTTCACGAATTTTCAGCTCAAGGTCGCGACGATCGAAGGCTCACCCGCAACGTTCGAATTCCGGCGTCCCGGCAGCGACGAAACGACCTACGCGAGCGCCCGCCGGCTGCACTACGACGTCGCCGGCGGCGTCATCGAGTTTGCTGGTGACGCGTCGATCACCGAGGGTGGCAACCAGATCGCCTCCGAATCGCTCGTCTACAATATCCAGGAGCGGCGCGTAAACGCCGTGTCCTCAGGCGACCCCGAGGATCGCGTCAAGGTGACGTTCACCCCGCCCGCCGATGCCGCGGACGGCGAAGACGTCCCGGCGGATGACGGGGACGCGCCGCAGTGAGCATCCTGACCGTCCAGTCGATTTCCAAGAGCTACAAACTTCGCAAGGTCGTCAAGGACCTGTCGCTGGAAATGAAAAGCGGAGAGGTCGTGGGACTGCTGGGCCCGAACGGCGCAGGCAAGACGACGGCGTTCTACATGATCGTCGGCCTGGTCGGCGCGGACGGCGGCAAGATTCTGCTGGACGGCCAGGACCTGACGTCTCAGCCGATGCACGCGCGCGCGCGAATGGGCGTCGGCTACCTGCCGCAGGAGGCCTCGATATTCCGGAAACTGACGGTGGAGCAGAACATCCTGGCGGTCCTGGAGTACCGCCGCGACCTCGACCGCGCGGGCCGCGAGGAGGAACTCGAGAAGCTGCTGGACGAACTGCACGTCGGCCACGTCCGGGGGAGTCTCGGCATCAGCCTGTCGGGCGGTGAGCGACGCCGCGTCGAGATTGCGCGCGCCCTCGCGGCGAACCCGCTGTTCGTGCTGCTCGACGAGCCGTTTGCCGGCGTCGACCCGATCTCCGTTCTGGACATCCAGCGCATTATCAGGCACTTGTGCGAGCGCGACATCGGCGTACTGATTACGGACCACAATGTCCGGGAGACGCTCGGAATTTGCGGCAGAGCCTATATACTGAGTGACGGGAGCCTGATCGCGTCCGGGTCTCCGGGCGAAATTCTGGAGAATCACCATGTCCGGGAAGTGTATCTCGGACAGGATTTCAAACTCTGAGCGACAATGGGCCTGCACCTGCCACGACGAACTGAATGCTGAAACCATCGCTCCAGCTGAGAATCGGCCAGTCATTGACGATGACGCCGCAGCTACAACAGGCGATCCGCCTGCTGCAACTCCCCGTGCTCGACCTCAACGCGCAAATCCAGGACGCGCTCGAGGAAAACATCATGCTCGAGATGGAGGACCTGCCGGACGTCCCCCGCACGAGCTCCGAGACGACGGTCGAGATCGAAACGATCAAGGCCGAGGAGAGCTGGCAGACGCGCACGATGGAGCGCTTCCCGGAGGGCGGCTGGACCGGCGAAGGCCGGCCGATCACCGAGTTCGCCGACGAGTCCGGGCAGTCGCTGCGCGAGCACCTGCTCTGGCAGCTGGAGATGGAAGACTTCTCGCCGCGCGAGTCACTGATCGGCGAGGCCATCATTGACGCGATCAACGACGACGGCTACCTGACCGCCACGCTCGACGACATCAAGGCCAGCATCGATGCCGAGGTCACGTTCGAGGACATCGAGACCACGCTGGCCAAGGTGCAGGCGATGGACCCGGTGGGCGTCGGCGCGAGATCGCTCGCCGAGTGCATCGTGCTGCAGCTTCGCCAGCTCGACGCCGACACGGACGGTCTCGACCTGGCCATCGAGATCGCGCAGAACCACCTGGACCTCGTGGCGACCCGCGCCCACGGCGAACTCCGGCGGTCCCTGCGGACGTCCGAGGAAGGTCTGCAGGACGCCCTGGCGCTGGTCAAGGGCTGCAATCCCAAGCCGGGCCTGGCGGTCAGTTCCGCGCCGGCCGAGTACGTCATTCCCGATGTTTTCGTGCGCAAGGTCGACAATCGCTGGCAGGTCGAAATCAGCCCGACCGGCGTGCCGAAGCTCTCGGTGAACAAGACTTACGCCAAGCTGCTGCGCGGCAACGGCGACCACGCCGTGCTGCGCTCGCAGCTCCAGGAAGCCCGCTGGCTGATCCGCAGCCTGGAGATTCGCAACGAAACCCTGCTGAAGGTCGCGACCTGCATCGTTTCCCGCCAGACCGAGTTCCTGGAACAGGGCGACGAAGCCATGAAACCGATGGTGCTGAAGGATGTCGCCGAAGAGATCGGCATGCACGAATCCACGATATCCCGCGTCACGACGAACAAGTACATGCACACGCCACGCGGCGTGTTCGAGTTCAAGTATTTCTTCTCGAGCCACCTGAGTTCCGAGACCGGCGAGGACCAGTCATCGACCTCGGTTCGCGCAAAAATTCGCAAGCTGATCGGTGCCGAGAACCCCCGGAAGCCGCTCAGTGACAGCAAGATCGCAAGCCTTCTCGCGGAAGACGGCATCAAGGTTGCGAGACGCACGGTGGCGAAGTACCGTGAAGCCATGAACATCGCGTCGTCGAGTGATCGCAGGGAACGGCCGGCGCGCTGATTGCCCGCTCCGCGGGCTCGCCAGAAGGGAGGTGTACGCAGCACCTGACCAGAAAGGCATCACAACACATCGCGGCCTTCGGCAAGCGGGGCGTCGCGACGACAAGAACGGGAGGCATCTATGCAACTGAATGTTTCAGGCCATCATCTGGAAATCACCGACTCGCTGAGAGGTTATGTCGAGTCGAAGATCGAACGGCTGGAACGTCACTTCGACCTCGTCTCTGATGTGCACTGCATCCTGACGGTCGAAAAAATGCGCCACAAGGCAGAAGCCAAGGTCAACGTGAACGGTGGTACGATTTTCGCGGAAACCACGGAAGACGACATGTATGCCGCCATCGACGGCCTCGTCGACAAGCTCGACCGGCAGGTGCGCAAGCACAAGGAAAAACTCGTCGATCACCATGCGAGAGAAACCCTGAAGAGAGAAATCGTCTGAGCTGAGCGCCGACCGCGGCACGGAACGCCGTTGCCGGCTGCACGCCCGCGTCGGGGACCCGCCAGACAGTACGGACTGGGACCATGTCACTCGCAGAGATCATCAAACCCGACAGCGTGCTGTGCAACGCACATGCGCGCAGCAAGAAGCATTGCCTGGAGATCCTGAGCGAATTGCTCGTCAGGCCGTTTGCCGACGTCGCTGCCGAAGACATCTTTGAACGGCTGATAGAGCGCGAGCGCCTGGGCTGCACCAGCATGACCCAGGGCGTCGCGTTCCCGCACAGCCGCGTCGATGGCCTCGAAGAGAGCCACGCGGCCATGATCAAGCTGTCGGATCCGGTCGACTTCGACTCGCCGGACGGCGAGCCCGTCGATCTCGTGTTCGGCCTGCTGGTGCCCGTGGAACTGTCGGAGCAGGACTACGCGGATATCAATCTCGTCACCAGCCTGCTCGCGGACGAAGGCCTGCGCCGCCGCCTGCGCGCCGCGAATTCCAGCAAGGACCTGCACGCCATCTTGCTGGATGGCTGCCGCAACCTGCAGGCGCCCGTCGCCGGCGCGGCCGGGAGCGGCTAGTGGCCGACGGAAAGCGACTGATCATCGTGAGCGGATTGTCGGGGTCCGGCAAGTCCGTTGCCTTGCACGTTCTGGAAGATCTCGGCTACTACTGCATCGACAACCTCCCCGTCGCGCTCCTGCAATCCGCGGTTGCGGAAGTCGCGGCGAGCGACGAAAAGCCCGCCTCCCGCATTGCCGTGGGCATCGACGCGCGCAACCGGCACCGCGACCTGAAGGCCCTGCCGCAGATCGTCGCCCAGTTCCGCAGCCAGGACATCCGGACGGACGTACTGTTCCTGCAGGCCGACGATGAAATCCTTCTCAAGCGTTACAGCGAAAGCCGGCGGCGGCACCCGCTCGCCACGCAGGGGTCGGCGCTGCGGTCCGCCATCGAGACGGAGCGCGAGGTGCTCTCCGAGGTCATCAACGCCGCGGACCTGATCATCGACACGTCGACGACCAGCGTCTACGAACTCGCGGACACGATCCGGGAACGCGTCGACCGCCGGCAGCCACAGACGATGTCGGTATTGATCGAGTCCTTCGGCTTCAAGTACGGGATACCCGCCGACGCGGACTTCGTGTTCGACCTCCGCTGCCTGCCGAATCCTTACTGGACGCTGGCTCTGCGTGGCCTGACCGGCCTCGATTGCGAGGTTACCGAGTTCCTGGATTCGCACGAACTGTTCGTCGGCATGTACGACGACATCCTCGGGTTCCTGAGACGCTGGATCCCGGAGTACCGCAAGGCACACCGCGGCTACCTGACCGTGGCCATCGGCTGCACCGGCGGCCAGCACCGCTCCGTCTACATGGTGGAAAAACTCGCGACGGCCCTGCGGGAGAACGGCGAGGACGTCGGCGTGCGGCATAACCAGCTCCGCAACGCTGCCGCCGCCTGATTCCGGGCGGCCCGTGACTCCGGAGTCCCCGGAAAAACAGCATCGCAACCTGACCCGGGTCCGGGAATACCTGGACACGGGCGGCATGCGCGCCGCCCGGCGGATGCTGAACGGTCTGCACCCCGCGGAAATCGGCCACCTTCTCGAATCATTACCCCGCAACCAGCGTGCGTTGGTGTGGAAACTCCTGGAGCCGGAGATCGAGGGCGAGGTACTGGTCGAGGTGGCAGAAGCCGTCCGCGACGACCTGATCCGCGACATGCCGATCGAGGAACTCGTCGTTGCGCTCGACGGCATGGAACTCGACGACCTTGCCGATCTGCTGGCCGACCTTCCCGAAACCGTGACGGGCCAGGTCATCGAATCGCTGGACACGCAGGATCGCGAGCGCCTGCGGCAGGTACTGAGCTACGACGAGGACTCGGCCGGCGGCCTGATGAACGTCGACGTCGTCACCGTGCGCCCGGACGTCACGCTCGACGTGGTGACCCGGTACCTGCGCGCGCGGGGCAAGGTGCCGGACGGGACGGACACGATCTTCGTCGTCGGTCGCGACAATCGCTACGTGGGCTCGCTGTACCTGTCGCGCCTGCTGACGAGAGACCCGGAAGAGCTCGTTTCCAGCGTAATGGTAAGCGGCGTGGACCCGATCCCCGCACACGCACCGACCTCGCAGGTCGTCTGGGAGTTCGAGCACCGGGACCTGCTTTCCGCGCCGGTCGTCGATGCGGGCGGTGTCCTGCTCGGCCGTATCACGGTCGACGACGTGCTCGACGAGATCCGCGACGAGGCGGAACACTCCCTGATGAGCGCCGCGGGGCTCGACGAGGAAGACGACATGTTCGCACCGGTCGTGACGAGCGCGCTCCGGCGCGCGATCTGGCTGGGCGTCAATCTCGCCACGGCGTTCCTCGCCGCGGCGGTCGTCGACCTGTTCCAGACGACGATCGACAAGATCGTGCTTCTCGCCGTGCTCATGCCGGTCGTGCCGAGCATGGGCGGCGTTGCCGGGACCCAGTCGCTGACGATCATCACGCGCGCCATCGCGCTGGACCAGATCGACCGGAACAACGCCCGTGGCATCCTGCGCAAGGAACTGGCGGTCGGGCTGCTCAACGGCCTGGCCTGGGCGCTGGTCGTCGCGACCGCCACTTACCTGTGGTTCGATGACGGGCGCATCGGCGGCGTCATCGCCGCCGCGATGGTCGTGAACCTGGTCGTCGCCGCGCTCGCCGGCTTCTCGATACCGCTGCTGCTGCGCAGGCTCGATATCGACCCCGCGCTCGCGGGCGGCGTCGTACTGACGACGGTGACCGACGTCGTCGGCTACGCGGCATTTCTCGGGCTGGGAGCACTGATCCTGCTGTAGGCCGGCGCTCCCGTGCCGTCACGGCTTGCGCGCGAATTTCTCGCCGAAGAAGTCACCCTCGTTCCAGGTGGGCCGCTCGTCCGCATCGCCGACGTCGTAGCCGATGCGCGTGTTCGTGCGCGCAAAGCGCACCGCGGAATCCCAGTCGACCGGCAGCGACAGGTCGTCGGACGGCCGGTGGTAGTGTTCCTTGCGGAACTCCAGCACCTTGGCCGCGCCGTCGATGGCCGGGTCCGTGGATTGCTGTCCCGTGACCAGGTAGATCGCCGGCACGCCCTGGCGTACGAACGAATACTGGTCGCTGCGAATGAAGATGACTTCCTGCGGAATCGGGTCGGGCGTCAAACCGAAACCCTCGGCCGTGGCGGCCCGTTCGACCGATGCCTTCAGCGACGAGTGCTCTGCCCCGAAAGCCACCAGGTCGGCGACCGGGAACAGGAACAGCGTCATGTCCAGGTTGATGTTCGCGACGATCGAGTCGACCGGTACCGTCGGGTAGTGCGCGAAGTAGTCGGAACCGAGCAGCCCCTTCTCCTCGCCCGTCAGCGCGATGAACATGACCGAGCGGCGCGGCGGATTCTCGGCGAACACCCGCGCGGACTCGAGCAGCAGCGAGATGCCGATCGCGTTGTCGTAGGCGCCGTTGTAGATGTCGTCACCGTTGACCGGCACGCCGCGGCCGTAGCCGTCGAGGTGGCCCGAGTAGACGACGTACTCATGGGCGAGTTCGGGATCGGTGCCGCGCACGATGCCGATGACGTTCGGGCTCTCGATGCGGTCGATCGTGGTCTTGCGGGACAGCGTGACCTCGTAGCCGAGGGACACGGACGCCGGGCGCGACGCCTCGGCGGCGTCGCGCGCCTCCTCGAAGCTGGTCGGCGTTCCCTCGAACATCTGCGCCGCCGCGTCCTCGTTCAGGTACGCCGCGCCCCGGATTTCAGGGTAGAAATTGTCCGCGTCGCCGGCCAGCGTCACCCAGGTCATGCCCGGCTTCGTACCGGCCGATTCCTTGACGCGCTCCCACGGGTACATCGCCGCCGCGTAACGGGAGCGCAGCGAGATGATGCCGACGGCACCGCGGCTGACGGCCTCGCGGTACTTCGTGCGCGACGACGCATAGTAGGCGAGTTCATTGTGCGGTAGCGACGCCGGGCCGCGGCTGAACATCGCCACGATCTTGCCCTCGACGTCGACGCCCTGGTAGTCGGAGTAGCCGAACTCCGGTGCGTGCACGCCGTAGCCGACGTAGACGACCTCTGCGCGGACCGAGGTTTCTTCGCGGACCTTGTCGCCGCCCATCGAGAAGTCCTCGCGGAAGACCAGCGTGCGGTCCTCGCCGTCGCGGTGGGCGACCATCGTCGTGCTTTCCGTGTCGACGAGGTAGGTCTGCAGCGGGACCTGCTGGAACCATCCCTCGGTGCCGCCCGGCTCCAGGCCGTAGCGCTCGAATTCGCCGGCGACGTAGCGCGCGGCCGCCTCGTAGCCCGGTTCCCCGGTGAGCCGGCCCTCGCGGGCGTCGTCGGCAAGGTAGTCGAGGTGCGCCTGCAGCGCATCGGTGCTGATCGAATCGATCGACGCCTGGCGCGCATGCGGCGACGCGGCGTCGACTGCCTCGCGGTCGCCACAGGCGGAAACCGCCGTCATCAGGATAAGGACGGCCGACATTCGGCCGTACCGGCACAATGTGTTCAAGAGTATTCCCCGGTCTGGTTGGCAAGTTGGTCCGTGCGGCGATCGATGGCGCCGGCGGACCCATGCACGGCGGAACCCGGGGGTCGTCCCCCTAGGTCCCGTGCACGTCGCTGAGGTCGTATTTTACCCAGTCCGGAGCAAAAAGCCTCGGGATCGGCTCGCCGGCGATGAACGCCCGCAGCTCCTCGCGGTGCCGCATGGCGTCGCGGTAGCCGAGGTCGATGAGTTCGCGCGTGAAGGATTGCTCGAACAGCAGGTAGCTCAGGAGCCGGTTCTCGCCGGGTCGCCGCCCGCCGATGCCGCGCAACAGCGCCCGCAGCGGCAGCGGAAGATCGCGGCGGTGGCGGTGCGCGATATCCCGCAGGTCCTCGCTCGGCACGACGACCATCGTGTCGATGGGTCGCATTTCGCGTGCAACGCCGTGCTTCTCCTCGTCAGCATCGGCATCGAGCAGCTGGTTGATGCGCGTCATGCGTTCGAGGTCGGAGTACAGGCCGTCGAGAAACAGGGCGTCGAGCATGTAGCCCGCGATGTGCGCGAAGCTCGGGTACGCCGGCGACTCGTCCGCGGGTGGCTGCGGATCGCCGGTCTCGTTGCGGACGCCGACGACCAGGATCCGATCCGCACCGAGGTGTATCGCGGGGCTAAGCGGTGTTGCCTGCCGCATCGCGCCGTCGCCGAAGTATTCGTTGCGAATCAGGACCGGCTCGAAGATCATCGGCACGGCGATGCTGGCCATGATGTGATCCAGGTTGAGGTCCTCGCGCAGTCCGATGCGGCGCGTCCGGTGCCATTCGGCGTGCTCGCCCGTTGCCTGGAAAAAAGTGTGCGACTGCGCCGTGCTGTAGCCCGCCGCGGTCACGGCGACGGCATCGAGCCAGCCGTTGTCCAGCGCGCGCCGGATGGCGGGGAAACGGATATTCCGGGACAGGAGCGCGCGCAGCGGCGCGTTGTCGAGCAGGGACCGCGGCATCCCGACAAGCCCGCCGGTCACGATGGCCGCGAACCAGTGCAGGCTGCTCTTGAGCATCGTCAGGTGGTCGGTGCGGTAGACGTGTTCGCAGCGGAATCCGCTCCACACGGCCTCGAGCTCCGCGGCGGCGAGGCGGAATCGGCGGGCTTTCGATGCGAGCACGACCGCGTTGACCGCGCCAGCCGACGTGCCGCTCAGCACGTTGAACGGGTTGACGGCACCGCGGGGCGCGAGCTCCGCCAGCGCTTTCAGCACACCGACCTGGAATGCACCGCGCGCCCCACCGCCCGGGAGCACCAGTGCCGATTTGGGTTTCATATCGTCGTGCATTCTGCTGCGTCACGGGGCCGTGCCGCCCCGGCTTTCCTGTTGCGCGAGAGGCCCGTATTATAGTGACCCGCCCGACAGACACAGTATCCGGCCTGCATTCCATGAAAAATACGTCGTATCGCACACTCTGGACGCTGGCCGCCCTGCTCGGCTGCGCCGCATCCTTCGCCGCGGACCAGCCGGCCGTGGGTGACCTCGCCCCCGACTTCGAGCTGCCGGACCAGGACGGCCAGCTCCACTCGCTGGAAGACTACCGGGACAGCTGGGTCGTCCTGTACTTCTACCCGAAGGACGAAACGCCCGGCTGCACGACCGAGGCCTGTGAGTTCCGCGACAACATCTTCGCGTACCGCAAGCTGAATGCGCAGATTATCGGCATCAGCCTCGACGACGTCGATTCACACGCGAAATTCGCCGAGAACCACAGCCTGCCGTTCCCGCTGCTCGCCGACACGGACGGCGCGGTCGCCGACGCGTACGGCGTGCGCACGCGCCGGTTCGGCTTCGAGATGGCCCGGCGCGAGACTTTCCTGATCGACCCCGCGGGCCGACTGGCCGTGCATTTCTCGGAGGTGGATCCGGATACGCACTCCGAGGAAGTTCTCGCGGAATTGTCGGCGCGCACCGAGCCGGAGGCCGGCGAGTAGCCCGCACGGCGCGGCGTCAGCGCAGCGCGCGCATTCCCTCGTCCAGCCCGGCCAGCGTCAGCGGGAACATCCGTTCGCCCATCATCTCGTTGATCAGCTTGATCGACGGCGTGAATCGCCACCGCTCTTCGGGTTCCGGGTTGAGCCAGATCGCCTTCGGGTAGGTATCGAGCAGGCGCTGCAACCACAGCGCGCCGGGCTCGTCATTCCAGTGCTCGACGCTGCCGCCCGGGTAGACGATCTCGTAGGGGCTCATCGTGGCATCGCCGACGAAGACCAACTTGTAGTCCGGCCCGTAGGTGTGTACCAGGTCCAGCGTCGGCGTCTTTTCGGTGTGGCGCCGCCGGTTGTCCTTCCACATCGATTCGTAGACACAATTGTGGAAGTAGAAGTACTCGAGGTGCTTGAACTCCGACCTCGCAGCCGAGAACAATTCCTCGCAGACGCGCACGTGATCGTCCATCGATCCGCCGATGTCGAGGCACAGCAGTACCTTTACCGCGTTGTGCCGCTCGGGCACGAGGCGCAGGTCGAGCAGCCCGCCATTGCGGGCGGTGCTGTCGATCGTCGCGTTGAGGTCCAGCTGGTCCGCCGCGCCTTCGCGGGCAAACTTGCGCAGGCGGCGCAGGGCGATCTTGATGTTCCGCGTGCCGAGTTCCAGCGAGTCGTCGAGATTCCGGTACGCCCGCTGGTCCCAGACCTTGACGGCGCTGCGGTGCCGCGACCCGGACTGCCCGATCCGGACGCCTTCCGGGTTGTAGCCGTACGCGCCGAACGGGGACGTTCCCGCGGTCCCGATCCAGCGATTCCCGCCCTCGTGCCGGTCCTCCTGGTCCTCGAGCCGCTCCCGCAGTGCCTCCATCAGCGCCTCGAAGCCGCCGAGCGACTCGATCTGCGCCTTTTCCTCTTCGCTCAGGTGCAGCTCCGCCTGGCGCCGCAGCCAGTCTTCCGGCACCTCGGCGAAGAGATCGGACAGGGAATCCTCGGCACCGCGGTAATACGCGGCGAAGATCCGGTCGAAACGGTCGAGCTGTGACTCGTCCTTGACCAGCGCCGTGCGGGCCAGGTAGTAGAAATCGTCCACGCTGTTGTCGGCCAGGCCCCGTTGCAGGGCCTCGAGCAGGACGAGCAGTTCGGTGACCGAGACCTTGACGCCGCCGTCACGCAGGCAAAAGAAGAACGGGACGAGCATCGCCGGTCAGGACGATCCGCCCGCCTTCCGGTTGAGGAAGACGAGCCGCTCGAACAGGTGAACGTCCTGTTCGTTCTTGAGCAGCGCGCCGTAGAGCGGCGGTATCGCCGAGCGCGCGTTGTCGCTGCGCAATGCCTCCGGCGGAATGTCTTCCGCGAGCAGCAACTTGATCCAGTCGAGCAGCTCGGACGTCGACGGCTTCTTCTTCAGTCCCGCGACATCGCGGACCTTGTAGAAGACCTCGAGTGCCTCACGCAACAGCTGCTTTTTCAATCCCGGGTAGTGGACGTCGATGATGCGTTCCATCGTATCCCTGTCCGGAAACTGGATATAGTGAAAGAAGCAGCGCCGCAGGAACGCGTCGGGCAGCTCCTTCTCATTGTTGCTGGTCACGATGATGATCGGCCGGTGCCGCGCCCGGACGAGCTCGCGCGTCTCGTAGACGTAGAACTCCATCCGATCCAGTTCCTGGAGAAGGTCGTTCGGAAACTCGATGTCCGCCTTGTCGATCTCGTCGATCAGCAGGACCGGCTGTTCCTCGGCGGCGAATGCCTCCCAGATCTTGCCGCGGACGATGTAGTTGCGAATGTCGTGCACACGGTCGTCGCCGAGCTGCGAATCGCGCAGCCGGGCGACCGCGTCGTACTCGTAAAGCCCTTGCTGAGCCTTCGTGGTGGACTTGATGTGCCACTCGAAGAGCGGCTTGCCGAGGGAGCGGGCGACCTCGATCGCGAGCTGCGTCTTGCCGGTGCCGGGTTCACCCTTGATAAGTATCGGCCGCTCCAGCGTGACGGCGGCGTTGACCGCCATCGTCAGGTCGTCCGTCGCGATGTAGCGGTCCGTGCCGAGGAAACGTTGCCTGTCCATGTCGCCGTCCAGCCTGCTCGTCATGAGCCCTGCAGTGTACCCCCGGACGGCGCAAGCTTCAGCGTGTATGCCGCCTCTCCCGGCAGGAACGGCTGTGGCCGCCCGTGCACCCAGTTGTCGTGGCCCGCCCGGTAAAAATCGGACAGCGGGTGCCCGCTCTGCCCCGTCGGCATCTGCATCAGCGCCGACGCTTCGTCGCCCGGCGATACGGAAAAGCGCTCGGATGCGCCGAAGTCGGGGCCCTGTGCCCGCGGCATGTGCGAGTCGCCGGCCAGGGGTTCTCTCGGCATGTCGAGCAGGCCGGACAACACCGGCACCGCCCGGCTCAATGGATGCCGGATGCTCGCGGTGTTGCGCTCGCCCCAGGTACGCTCCGCAAGCGGCGTGTCGAAGTGTGCGGCGAACCATTTCGCGTTTGCGCGAGCCGCCTCCACGAGAAGCGCTTCCCAGCTGTCGGCACCGGCGGGCAGCAGGTGCGCGGGTCGTCGCGTGACGAGTTGCCACAACGGGCCTTCGAACTGGTTGCTGATCAGCAGGTCCACCGGCGCGTCGTAGGCCGCGTGCACGGGCGCCATCAGGCCGTCGAAGACGCGCCGCCGCACCTCCTGCCGGAAGCCCCGGACGAAGCGGTACCCGGCGGAGTCCGAACTCGCGCGCGGAATCCAGTCGGCCACCAGCCGGCGGTACTCGGCGAGGACCGGGTCACCGTCCACCGCGGCTTCATCGAGGACCGCCAGCAGCAATTCGCGCCACGTGGCGAGAAACAATGCGCGGTCGTCATTCTGCAGCGCGAGCATGTCGGCCGGCGTGAACTGGTCCCGCGCGAACAGGCTGTCGCGAATCTGTTTCGCACGCGCGGCAAGATCGTAGCCGCCGTCACCAATGATGCCGAGCGCATCGCCGTCGGCAACGCGGGCATTGGCCGTCCAGATGCGCCCGGCCGGCGGGTTGTACACCCTCGGCACTTCGCCCGGCTCGCGCCAGCCGGTCCAGCCCGAACCGTTGCTCCAGTCCGCGGGGACGGTGGCATCGAAGTCCCCCCGGGCCGGGATCTGCCCCGCGATCGTCCAGCCTATGTTGCCGTCGGCATCGCCGGTCACGAAGTTCTGCGGCGGCATTCCGAGCGTGTTGGCCACGTCGAGCGCCTCGGCGGCCGTCGTGACCGTTTCGAGGTCGAGGATGCGGAGATTCGTGCCACGGGAATGGTGCGCGATCCAGCTCACGGCAATCTCGCCGTCCGGGTAGCCTGCCGTCTCGTCGACGGGCCCCCACTCGGTCTCGCGGACGACGATGTCGACGGGCTCGCCGCCGTCGACCTCGATGCTTTCCCGGTACTCGACGAACGGGCGATCGCCGCCGGCCGTCCGGTACGTGCCAGGCTCGGCGCCCGGGCGGACGAGGACCGCGTCGGACCAGTCACCGTTGCTGTTCGTGTAACCCCAGGCGACGCGGCCATTGCTGCCCGCCACGACGAACGGAACGCCAGGCAGCGTGACGCCGGTGACGTCGCGCGCCGGCACGCCGGTCTGCACGAGGCGCGCGCGGTAGTAGATGTTCGGGACCGCGTGCCCGAGGTGCATGTCGTTGGCCACCATGGCGCGGCCGGTCGCCGTCAAATCGCCGCCCACGGCCCAGTTGTTGCTGCCCGGCATGTGCGGCTCGTCCAGCGGGCCGCGGTGCGCGGCGATCGCCGGCAGGCCGCGCACAGCGTACGACTCCGGGCCGGGCATGGGCGCCACGGTTCGCGCGTCGCCCATCAGCGGCACGTCCCAGGGTGACCCGTCCGGGTACAGCCAGGCGTACACGTCCGGCGGCAGTATGCGGCGCGCGAGCCCGCGGCGAACGTCACCACGGGCGCGCTCGTCGTTCAGCTGCACGTACATCGCGTAGACCACCAGCAGCGAGTCCTCGGCGGTCCAGGGCGCCGGGGCCTGCCCGATGACCAGGTATTCGAACGGACGCACGGCGAGACTGTCGACACCGGCGTTCGCGCCGGCCGCATAGCGTTCGAGCAGGCGCCGCTCGTCCGGCGCCAGCGCCGCCAACACCTCGCGGGCCCGCGCCCGGAATCGGTGAAAGCGGAATCGCCGGTCGGTGTCGAGCGCGCCAGGGCCGAACATCGCGGACAACTCGCCCGCTGCCTGCCGGCGCACGAGGTCCATCTGGAAATACCGATCCTGTCCGTGCGCGAACCCGGTCGCGAACGCGAGATCGTCACGCGTCGCTGCGGTAATGACGGGGATGCCCATCGCGTCGCGCGCAATCGTCGCCGCGCCGTCCAGGCCGGCGACGTCGATCGTGCCGTCGAGCTGTGGCAGGCTGCCGCGCAGTGCCAACCAGGCGCCGGCAAGGGTGATGATGCTGACGGCCAGCGTGACGGTCAGGGCGCGCAACACCCATTTCCGCGCGCGGCCGTTCACTGGCGGGCGGTAACCTCGACGATCTTCATCGCGTTCGTACCGCCGGTCACGCCTTCCTGGTCACCCTTCGTGAAGATCACGCGGTCCCCGACCTTCACGTGCCCCTTGTCGAGCATCATGTCGAAGACTTCCTGGTAGCGTTCGCGCGACACGGTCGTACTCGAGTCGTGGTGCACCGGGAACACGCCACGGTACATCGTTACGCGCCGGCAGGTACCGAGGTGCGGCGTGAACGCGAAGATCGGGATATCGGAGCGGATGCGTGACATCCACAACGCGGTCGAACCCGATTCGGTCAGCGCGATGATCGCCTCGACATCGAGGTGATTCGCCGTGTACATCACGGCCATCGCTATGGCCTCGTCGATTCGATGAAAGTAATCGCCGATACGATGGCGCGTCATCCCTTCCGGCAGCGGGAACTGCTCCGCGCCTTCGCAAACCTCGGCCATCTCGCGGATAGCGCGAACGGGATACTTGCCGACAGCGGTCTCGCCGGACAGCATGACCGCGTCGGTCCCGTCCATGACCGCGTTCGCGACGTCGGACACCTCGGCGCGTGTCGGGATCGGGTTCTGGATCATCGACTCCATCATCTGCGTCGCCGTGATCACGATCTTGCTTTTCTTGCGGGTCATGCGGATGAGCTTCTTCTGGATGCCGGTAAGCTGCGCGTAGCCCATCTCGACACCCAGGTCACCCCGCGCCACCATGACGATGTCCGCGGCATCGATGATCGATTCGATGTTGTCCACCGCCTCGACGCGCTCGACCTTCGCGACGATACGCCCGGTACCGCCCGCCTCCTCGAACAGGCGCCGTGCTTCGAGCACGTCCTCACCGGAGCGCACGAACGAAACGGCCAGGAAATCCATCTCCAGCTCGGCCGCGAGCTTGATGTTCTCGCGGTCGATCTCGGTCAGCGCCGGTGCCGACAAGCCGCCGCCCTTTTTGTTGATTCCCTTGTGATCCGACAGGATGCCGCCGTTCACGACGGTCGTATGGATGCGCGTGCCATCGATGCTGTCGACACTCAGGGTAATCATGCCGTCGTTCAGCAACAGCGTGTCACCCGGCATCACATCCTCGTGCAGCGTTTCCAGCGCGACACCGACGCCGTCGATCGAGCCGTCCTCCATACCCAGCGTGCTGTCCAGGAAGAACGCCTGCCCATCCTTCAGGTCGACGCTGCGATCGCGGAACCGCCGCACGCGAATCTTCGGCCCCTGCAGGTCGCCCATCAATCCGATCTCGCGCCCGCAGGCCGCGGCTGCGTCACGCAGTGCCACGGCCCGCGCGCGGTGCTCGTCGGCGCTGCCGTGCGAGAAGTTGAGCCGCGCGACGTCGAGCCCTGCCTCGATCATCTTCTTCAGTGTTTCCGGGCGTTCGGAGGCGGGTCCGATGGTCGCCACGATCTTGGTCCGTCTTTGCATGGCGGCGATTATTGCACAGCAGTGCCATTTTCGCCGGTCTCGTTGAGGCGCCGACTTCAATCCGAAACAATGCCGGTCTATGCTGTGGGGACACGCACCAAACCGGACGCATCCTTGATACGCCGACGCCGATTCCTGCAGAGCCTGTTTGCTGCGGCGGCCTGCCCCGCCGCCTGCGCTGCCCCCCGCCCTTCGCGCCCGTTGCTCGGCGAACTGAAGGCCGACCCGAACCGGCTCCTCGACGTGCCGGCGGGATTTCGCACGCACGTGGTCTCCCGCGCCGGTGACGCGATGAGCGACGGGCTGCAGGTGCCGCGGGCTCATGACGGCATGGCGGCATTCCCGGGCCGCGACGGACGCGTCATTCTCGTCTGCAACCACGAGATGGAATCCGGCACCCCGGAGTACAGCGCGTTCGGCACGCACTTCACGTCCTTGCCGGAGCCGCTGCGCGAGCGCGTCTACGACTGGGGTGGCAGTGAATCGCCGGGCGCCGGCGGCACGACGACGACGGTCTGGGACCCGGCGGGCCGGCGCACCGAGCGGCAGTTCCTGAGCCTCGCCGGCACGGAGCTCAACTGCTCCGGCGGCGCGACGCCCTGGGGCTCCTGGTTGTCCTGCGAGGAGTCGTTCGCGGACCCGGGCATCTCCTACGCGACCGGCCAGCGGATCGTGCGGGAGGAGAAGCACGGCTACGTGTTCGAAGTGCGGGCCGACGCGGACGGGCTGGCGGACCCGCTGCCGATACGGGCGATGGGCCGATTCGAGCACGAAGCCGCGGCCGTGCACGCAGCCAGCGGCACCGTCTACATGACCGAGGACCGGTATCACAGCCTGTTCTACCGTTACCTGCCGGACGTCGCCGGCGAATTGCTCGCGGGCGGGCGCCTGCAGGCCCTTGCGCTGGCCGGCGAGCCGTCGGCGCCGACGCACAACTGGGGCAGCCGCCCCGATTACGCCGTCGGCGATCGGCTGCCCGTCCGCTGGCTGGACCTGGACAACGTCGACCCGGTGGAAGACGACCTGCGCATGCGTGGCGAGGCGCGCGGCGCGGCCACGTTCGCCCGCGGCGAAGGCCTGTGTGCCGCCGGCGACGCGATCGTCTTCACCTGCACGATCGGCGGCCCGGCGCGCCTCGGCCAGGTCTGGAGCTATACGCCGAGCCCCTTCGAGGGCACGGAGCGCGAGTCGGAGTCACCCGGCCATCTCGAGCTGGTCTGCGAAGCGACCCGGGAATCGTTGCTTCGAAATGCCGACAACCTGACGCAGGCCCCCTGGGGCGACCTTGTCATCTGCGAGGACACGAGCGGCAATTGCGGCATCGTCGGCGTGCGGCCCGACGGTTCGCAATACCCGATCGCGGACAACGTCTACTCCAGCTCGGAACTCTCGGGCGTGTGTTTCTCGCCGGACGGGAGGACGCTGTTCGTCAACGTCCAGTACCCCGGCACGACGGTCGCCATCACCGGACCCTGGCCCGGCGCGAACGCCTAGCTCCCCCGCTGCTCCAGGATCGCGACGGCCGGCAGCGTCTTGCCCTCGACGAACTCGAGGAAGGCCCCGCCGCCGGTGGAGATGTAGGAAATGCCGTCGGCGACGCCGTACTTGTCGATGGCCGCCAGCGTGTCGCCGCCGCCCGCCACCGAAAACGCCTCGCTCGCGGCAATCGCGCGAGCGAGCTTTTCCGTGCCCTCGCCGAACGCGTCGAACTCGAACACCCCTACCGGGCCGTTCCAGATGATGGTGCCGGCGCCGCTGACGATGTTGGCGAACTGGGTCGCGGTGCGCGGTCCGATGTCGAGGATCAGTTCTTCCGGGCCCACGTCCTCGACCAGCTTGATCCTTGCCCTGGCGTCCGCTGAAAACGCATCGCCGACGACGACGTCCGTCGGCACCGGGATGGCCGCCCGGCCTTCGCCACCTTCTGCAAGCCGGCGCGCGGTGTCGAGCATATCGGGCTCGTGCAGGGACTTGCCCACGCCGTGGCCGGCCGCCGCGATGAACGTGTTCGCGATGCCGCCGCCGACGATCAGCGTGTCGACGATGCCGGCCAGCGCATCCAGCACGGTCAGCTTCGTCGACACCTTGGAGCCGCCCACGATGGCCACGAGCGGGCGTGCCGGGCTCGACAATGCCTTGCCCAGCGCGTCGAGCTCCGCGGTCAGGAGCGGCCCGGCGCACGCGACGGGCGCGTGCTCGGCCACGCCGTGCGTACTGGCCTGGGCGCGGTGCGCGGTACCGAACGCGTCCATGACGAACACGTCGCACAGGGCGGCCATCTTCTTCGCGAGAATCGGGTCGTTCGCCTTCTCGCCGGTCAGGAAGCGCACGTTCTCCAGCAACACGACCTTGCCGGGCTCCGTCCCGACGCCGTCGATCCAGTCCTTCGCGAGCGGTACGGGCCGACCGAGAAGCTCAGCCAGTCGTTCGGCGACCGGCGCCAGCGAGAACGCGGCGTCCGGCTGACCTTCCGTCGGCCGACCGAGATGCGACATGAGCATGACGGCCGCGCCCGCTTCGAGCGCGGCCTCGATCGTGGGTAGCGCCGCACGAATGCGCGCGTCGCTCGTGACCTCGCCGTCGGCGACCGGCACGTTCAGGTCTTCCCGGATCAGGACGCGCTTGCCCTTCAGGGCCACGTCCGCCATGCGCTTGACCGGCATCGGGCGTCCTCAGACCTTGTGGAACGCGATCGTGGTGTCGAGCATCCGGTTCGAGAAGCCCCACTCGTTGTCGTACCACGAGATGACCTTCACGAGATTGCCCTCGATGACCTTCGTCAGCGACGCATCGTAGATGGACGACGCGGGGTTGTGGTTGAAGTCGACCGAGACCAGCGGCTCGTCATTGTAGGCGAGTACGCCCTTCAGCTTGCCGTTTGCCGCACTCCTGAGCACGTCGTTGACCTCGTCGATCGTCGTGTCGCGGCTGGCGATGAACGTCAGGTCGACCGCCGAGACGTTGATGGTCGGCACGCGCATCGAGAAGCCGTCGAGCTTGCCATTCAATTCCGGCAGCACGAGGCCGACGGCGGCCGCGGCACCCGTCTTCGTCGGGATCTGCGACATCGTCGCCGACCGGGCGCGGCGCAGGTCCTTGTGGAATACGTCCGTCAGCACCTGGTCGTTCGTGTAGGCGTGAATCGTCGTCATGATGCCGCTCTTGACGCCGATGGCCTCGTGCAGCGGCTTCACCAGCGGCGCGAGGCAGTTCGTCGTGCAGGATGCGTTGGAGATGATCTTGTCATCCTTCTTCAGCACGTCGTGGTTCACGCCGTAGACGACCGTCGCGTCGATGTCGCCGCCGCCGGGCGCCGAGATGATCACTTTGCTGGCACCGGCCTCCAGGTGCTTGCCGGCCGTGTCGCGCGTACGGAAGAAGCCGGTCGACTCGAGGACGATGTCCACACCGAGCTCCTTCCAGGGCAGCTTGGCCGGGTCGCGTTCCGCGAGCACCCGGATCCTGTCGCCGTTGACGATCATCGCATCGCCGTCGACTTCCACGGTGCCGGGGAACTTGCCGTGCGCCGTGTCGTAGCGCGTCAGGTGCGCATTCGTGTTCGCGTCGCCGAGGTCATTGACGGCGACGATCTCGATCTCGTCGTAACCGTCGCTTTCGTAGCGCGCCCGCAGCATGTTGCGGCCAATGCGTCCGTACCCGTTGATGCCTACCTTGATCGTCATTGTGCTCTCCGTTGATGCCTGACAGCCGGGTTCGCCCGGCTGAAAGTGTATTACTGGTTCTTGCCGAGGACGCGGCGCGCCGTATCCGCGACGTTCGCGACTGTGAATCCGAAATGTTCGAACAACTGTTCCGCCGGCCCTGACGCGCCGAAGCGATCGAGCCCCACCACGGCGCCCGCTGCACCGACCCAGCGCCACCAGCCGTCGGACACGCCGGCCTCGATGGCAACACGGGCCGTCACGCCCGGCGGCAGCACGGCGTCACGGTAGTCCGCGGGCTGCCCGGCGAAGCGCTCGGCGCAGGGCATGGAGACGACACGGGCCGCGATTCCTTCGCCGGCCAGCGCGTCCGCCGCCCCGACGGCGAGTTCCACCTCGGAACCGGTGGCGATCAGGATAACCTGCGGTGCATCGCCGCCGTCGCGCAATACGTAGCCGCCACGATCGATGCCCGCGAGCTGCTCCGCGTCGCGCGCCTGGTGCGGCAGGTTCTGCCGCGTCAGCACGAGGCTGGTCGGTCCATCCGCGCGCTCGATGGCGTGCTTCCAGGCGACCGCCGTCTCGACCGTGTCGCAGGGCCGCCAGACGTGCATGCCGGGCATCAGCCGCAACGACGCCACGTGTTCCACCGGCTGGTGCGTCGGTCCGTCCTCGCCGAGCCCGATCGAGTCGTGCGTGTACACGAGGATATTGCGGATCTTCATGAGCGCGGCCATGCGCACGGCATTGCGCGCGTAGTCCGAAAACGTCAGGAACGTGCCGCAGTACGGCACCAGCCCGCCGTGCAGGGCGATGCCGTTGCAAATGGCCGTCATGCCGAATTCGCGCACGCCGAAGTAAAGGTAGTTGCCGGAGGCGTCATCGCCGGTGACCGGCGTGGACCCGGCGTGCTTCGTCAGGTTCGAACCGGTCAGGTCGGCCGAACCGCCGGCGAGTTCCGGCAGCAGCGGCGCATAGGCGTTCAGCGCGACGAGTGATGCCTTGCGCGTCGCCATCGTGGCACCGTCGGCGGCGATCTTCGCGATCGCGGCTGCGCTGGTCCCGGCCCAGTCGGCCGGCAGTTCACCCGCCATGCGCCGCCGGAATTCGGCCGCTAGCTCCGGGTGCTTCGATGCGTACGCGTCGAAGCGGGCCTGCCAGTCCGCCTCCAGCCTGGCGCCGCGTTCGCGCGCATCCCAGGCAGCGCGGATGTCCTCCGGCAGTTCGAACGGAGCGTGTTGCCAACCGAGTTGCTCGCGGGCGGCGGCCACTTCATCGGGTCCCAGCGGCGCGCCGTGGGCGGACGAGGTGCCCTGCTTGTTCGGCGAACCGAAGCCGATCACGGTCTTGCAGCAGATCAGGGTCGGCCGCGCCGATTCCGCGACCGCCGTTTCGATAGCGGTCGCGATCTCGTAAGGGTCGTGACCGTCGACGTCACGGATCACCTGCCAGCCGTAAGCCTCGAAGCGCCGCGGCGTGTCGTCGGTGAACCATCCGCCCACCTGCCCGTCGATGGAGATGTTGTTGTCGTCGTACAGGGCGATGAGCTTGCCGAGTTTCCAGGTGCCGGCGATGGAACAGGCTTCGTGAGAGATGCCTTCCATCAGGCAGCCGTCGCCCAGGAACACAAAGGTCCGGTGGTCGACGATGTCGTGCGCATCGCGATTGAACTCCGCGGCCAGCATCTTCTCCGCGAGCGCCATGCCGACCGCGTTCGCCAGCCCCTGGCCGAGCGGGCCGGTCGTCGTCTCGACGCCGAAACCCGGCTCGTACTCGGGGTGCCCGGCCGTGTGATAGCCGAGCTGGCGGAAGTTCCGGATCTGCTCCATCGGGAGGTCGTACCCCGTGAGATGCAACAGGCTGTACAGCAGCATCGAGCCATGCCCGTTCGACAGGACGAAACGGTCCCGGTCGGCCCAGTCGGGATTCGCCGGGTTGTGCCGCAGGTGATCGTTCCACAGGACTTCGGCGATGTCCGCCATGCCCATCGGCGCACCAGGGTGCCCGGAATTGGCCGCCTGCACGGCGTCCATGCTCAGTGCGCGAATTGCATTCGCGAGAACGCGCCGGTCGGGGGCGCCGGCCTCTCTGGCTGTCTCTGACATTCTGCTGATCGTGTCCGGGCCTACGCTGCGGCCGCTTGTCGTATTGAATTGCCGCGCATGGCAGCGCGGGCGAGCGGCGCATTTTCTAAGGTTTCGGGGGCTCCCGCAAGCAAGTCCGCGAATCGGCCCGCGATGTAACAAGCGGTAACCGGTCGCAGAACGATAGTGCGGCCGTCGAGGCTTGCGTTACAATGCGGCTTGATCCCACCCGCAGACCAATCCCAATGACCGACTCATTTCTGTTCACCTCGGAATCGGTGTCCGAGGGGCATCCGGACAAGATTGCCGACCAGATCTCGGATGCGATTCTCGACGCTATCCTTGCCGACGACCCGCGTGCAAGGGTTGCATGCGAAACCATGGTCAAGACCGGCGTCGTCATCGTCGCCGGCGAGATCACGACCACCACGTACATCGATTTCGAGGACCTCGTCCGTGAGACGGTGCTCGACATCGGCTACAACGACTCGTCGATGGGCTTCGACGGCGCGTCCTGTGCCGTGTTGAATGCCGTCGGCAAGCAGTCGCCGGACATCGCCCAGGGCGTCGACCGCGCCTCGGACGAGGAACAGGGTGCCGGCGACCAGGGCCTGATGTTCGGCTACGCGACGAACGAGACGGACGTGCTGATGCCCGCCCCGATCACGTTCGCGCACCGGCTCGTGCGCCGGCAGGCCGAGGTTCGCAAGGACGGGACGCTGCCGTGGCTCAGGCCGGATGCGAAGAGCCAGGTGACGTTCGTCTACGAGGACGGCAAGCCCGTCGCAATCGATGCCGTCGTACTCTCGACGCAACATCATGGCGACATCAGCCTCGCGGACCTGCGCGAGGGCGTCATGGAAGAAATCATCAAGCCCGTGCTGCCGGCCGAGTGGGTCAGCCAGCGCACGCAGTACCACATCAACCCCACGGGCCGCTTCGAGATCGGCGGGCCGATGGGCGACTGCGGCCTGACCGGGCGCAAGATCATCGTCGACACTTACGGCGGCTCGGCGCGGCACGGCGGCGGCGCGTTTTCCGGCAAGGACCCGTCCAAGGTCGATCGTTCGGCGGCCTATGCGTGCCGCTACGTCGCGAAGAACATCGTTGCGGCCGGCCTCGCCGATCGCTGCGAGATCCAGGTGTCCTACGCGATCGGCGTCGCGGAGCCCACGTCGATCAGCGTGCAGACCTTCGGCACCGGCAAGGTGTCCGATGCGCGTCTGACGGCGCTGATCCGCGAGAACTTCGACCTCAGGCCCTACGGCATTCTCAAGATGCTCGACCTGGTGCGCCCGATCTACAAGGCGACGGCCGCCTACGGCCACTTCGGCCGCGACGACCTCGGCCTGAGCTGGGAAAAGACCGACAAGGCCGACGCGCTTCGCGGCGCGGCTGCAGCCTGACCGCAACGATTTGACAGGAGAATGACATGAGCAGCGAACCCGTTGCCCTGAAGACCCGCGACTACAAGGTCGCCGACATTTCACTCGCCGCCTGGGGCCGCAAGGAAATCGCCATCGCCGAGACGGAGATGCCGGGCCTGATGGCGCTCCGCGAAGAGTACGCGGACGCGCAGCCGCTGGCCGGCGCCCGGATCGCAGGCTGCCTGCACATGACGATCCAGACCGCCGTCCTGATCGAGACGCTGACGGCACTGGGCGCCGAGGTCCGCTGGTCTTCCTGCAACATCTTCTCGACCCAGGACCACGCCGCGGCCGCGATCGCGGCCTCCGGTGTCCCGGTCTTCGCCTGGAAGGGCGAGACGGAAGACGAGTACTGGTGGTGCGTCGAGCAGACGATCAAGGGCCCGGACGGCTGGACGCCGAACATGCTGCTGGACGACGGCGGCGACCTGACCGTCGTCATGCACGACAAGTACCCGCAGATCATGGAAGACGTGAAGGGCCTGTCCGAGGAAACGACGACCGGCGTGAAGCGCCTCTACGACATGATGAAGGCTGGCACGCTCGCCTGCCCCGCGTTCAACGTCAACGACTCGGTCACGAAGTCGAAGTTCGACAACCTCTACGGCTGCCGCGAGTCGCTGGTGGACGGCATCAAGCGCGCGACCGACGTGATGATCGCCGGCAAGATCGCGATCGTGTGCGGCTACGGCGACGTCGGCAAGGGTTGCGCGCAGTCGCTACGCGGGCTGGGCGCCACGGTCTGGGTGACGGAAGTGGACCCGATCTGCGCACTGCAGGCCGCGATGGAAGGTTACCGCGTCGTCCGACTGGATGACGTGTGCGACCAGGTCGACATCGTCGTGACCGCGACGGGCAACTACCACGTGGTCACCGGCGCGCACATGGAGCGCATGAAGAACGAGGCGATCGTCTGCAACATCGGCCATTTCGACAACGAGATCGACGTCGCGCACCTGAAGCAGTACGAGTGGGACAACATCAAGCCGCAGGTCGACCACATCGTGTTCCCGGACGGCAAGCGGCTGATCCTGCTGGCGGAAGGCCGCCTCGTGAACCTCGGCTGCGCCACCGGGCATCCGAGCTTCGTCATGTCCAATTCGTTCTCGAACCAGGTCCTGGCACAGATCGAACTGTGGACGCGCGGCGAGCAGTACGAGAACAAGGTCTACGTGCTGCCGAAGCACCTCGACGAGAAGGTCGCGAAGCTGCACCTCGACCGCATCGGCGCGAAGCTGACGGAGCTGTCGGACGAGCAGGCGGAATACATCGGCGTGCCGCCTGACGGCCCGTACAAGCCGGAGCACTACCGGTACTGAGCCGGCGGCGCGTGTCGCAAGCCCCGGCGCCACTGCGGATCCTGCATCTCACGGACCCGCACCTGTTTGCGGACGACGCCGCGGAGCTTCGCGGCGTCGTCACGGCCGCTTCCCTGGACCGCGCGCTCGACGACTATCGCGGGTCGGGCTGGTCCGCGGACCGGGTGATCGTCACCGGCGATATCGCGCAGGACCACAGCGCGGGGGCCTATCGCCGCTTCGTCGACGCGCTGTCGGGCCTCGGCCTGCCGGTTCACTGCGTCCCGGGCAATCACGACGTCCCCGACCGGTTGCGCGAGGCCTGCGAGAGCGCGGGCTTTTACTACTGCGCCGCCGTCGATTGCGGGGACTGGCTGATCATGGGCCTCGACTCGGCGGTCGAGGGCGAGGTCGCGGGTGCCGTCCCGGCCGACGAAGCCGGGCGCCTGCGCGCCGCGGTCGAAGCCAGTGACGCGAAACACGTTCTCGTGCACCTGCACCACCCCCCGGTCATCGTCGGCACGGCATGGCTGGACGCCGTGGGCATGGTCGACGTGGACGGCGCACTCGAGCGCCTGCGCGGCGTCGCCCGCGTACGCGGCATCCTGTTCGGCCACGTGCACCAGGCGCACGACTCGACGCATAATGGACTCCGGATCCTGGGCACGCCCTCGACGTGCCGACAGTTCCTTCCCGGCAGCGAGGACTACGCCGTCGACGACCGGCCGCCGGCATGGCGCCGCGTCGAACTCGGCGCCGACGGTCAAATCGAAACCCAACTCGTGTGGATTGATGAAAATTAGACTTCTCGTACTCCTGTCGCTGCTCGCGCCGTTGCCCCTGCTGGCGGACGGCGAGCACCCCGTGTCGATGTGGCTGGTCGAGGGCGACCGCAATCGCGTGTACCTGCTCGGCAGCGTCCACCTCCTCCGCAAGCAGGACCACCCCCTGCCGGACGTGATCGAGGCGGCCTACGCCGACGCCGAAGCGCTGGTCATGGAACTCGATATGGACGACCTCGACCCGGTTGCGATCCAGGCCGAGACGAACCGGATCGGCGTCCTCCGCGACGGCCGTACGCTGGCGGACCTGATGGGCGCCGGGCCGTACGCGGATGCCGCGGAGACCGCGGCAACGCTCGAGATCCCGCTCGACCTGCTCGGGAGCACGGAACCGTGGTTCGCGGCGCTGACCGTGCAGCAACTCGTGCTGACGCGCATCGGCTTCAACCCCCTCTACGGCATCGAAATGCACATGGCGATGAAGGCCAGCCAGGACGGCAAGGCCATCGAGGGCCTCGAAACGGTCGAGGAACAACTCGCGTTCCTCGACGGCCTTTCGATCGACGCGCAACGCGAGTTTTTGCTGCAGGTGCTGCGCGACGGAGAGACGCTGGAAACAGACATGGACGCACTGATCACGGCATGGCGCAACGGCGATACCGCCTTCCTCGAGCGCGAGATGCTGGCCGAGATCCAGGCTTCGGACGAGCTCTACGAGGCACTGCTCGCGGAGCGCAATCGCCGCTGGCTCGCGGCGATCACGGGCCTGCTCGATGACGACGACGACTACCTCGTCGTGGTCGGCGCGGCGCACCTCATCGGCGACGACGGCGTGCCCGCCTTGCTCGAAGCACGCGGCATCCGTACGCAGCAGATGCGCGAGGGCGACGAATGAGCCTGTTCGACGACGCGCGCCGGGTCATCGCCGGCGGCGTGAATTCGCCGGTCCGCGCATTCGCCGGCGTCGGCGGGGAGCCCGTGTTCTTTCGGAGCGCGGGAGGGGCATGGCTGGAGACGGAAGACGGCCGGCGGCTGATCGACTATGTCGGCTCCTGGGGCCCGATGATCCTGGGCCACGCGGACCCGGACGTGATCGAGGCCGTGGTCGCCACCGCACGCCGGGGCCTCAGTTTCGGTGCGCCGTGCGTGCTCGAGACGCGCATCGCGGAGAAGATCTGCGCCATGGTGCCCTCGATGGAGCGCGTGCGCATGGTGAGCTCCGGCACCGAGGCGACGATGAGCGCGATCAGGCTGGCCCGCGGCCATACCGGGCGCGACACGATCATCAAGTTCGAAGGCTGCTACCACGGCCACTCCGATTCCCTGCTCATCAAGGCCGGCTCGGGCGCATTGACGCTCGGTGTGCCGAGTTCGCCGGGCGTGCCGGCCGGGCTCGCGCGTGACACGGTGACGCTGCCGTTCAACGACATCGACGCCGTCGCGGCGGCGTTCGACGAACTCGGCGAACGGCTCGCCTGCGTCATCGTCGAGCCGATCGCCGGCAACATGAACATGGTGCCGCCGGTGCCCGGGTTCCTCGAGGCGCTGCGCGAACGCTGCAGCGCGGCGGGCGCACTGCTCATCTTCGACGAGGTCATGACCGGTTTCCGGGTTGCGCAAGGCGGCGCCCAGGCACTGTACGGCATCACTCCGGACCTGACGACTCTCGGCAAGATCGTGGGCGGCGGCATGCCGGCGGCCGCGTTCGGCGGCCGGGCCGACGTCATGGCGAGCATCGCGCCCGACGGTCCGGTCTACCAGGCCGGAACCCTCAGCGGCAACCCGGTGGCGATGGCCGCCGGACTTTGCACACTGGAAAAGCTCGGTGCGCCCGGCTTCTACGAATCGCTCACACAGCGCACGCGTGACCTGGTCGACGGCCTCGCCGCGGCCGCATCGGACGCCGGCGTACCGCTGGCCACCGAGTCCGCCGGCGGCATGTTCGGGTTCGTGTTCTCGGACGACGCTCCGGTACGCGACTTCGCGCAGGTCGCGGCCGCGGACACCGAACGTTTCCGGCGCTTCTTCCACGGCATGCTCGACGCCGGCGTGTATTTCGCGCCCTCGGCCTTCGAGGCCGGCTTCGTCTCCGCTGCCCACGGCGAGGACGAGATCGCGCAGACGCTGGCCGCGGCACGCACGGTCTTCGCCGGGCTCGCCTGAACCCTATTCCGGTTCCGGCCCCGGCGACGCTTGCCGCACGCTGTCGAGCAGGCGCAAGACCAGGTCCAGGCGCTCCGAGGCCGAGCTGTTTTCGAGGCAGGCCTGCTTGTCCTCGAGGTCGAGCGGCAACACCTCGACGAAACGCCACGTCAGCCAGGTGGCGTCGTCGTAGCGGCGGTCGAGTGAGTCGTACAGGCGCCCGAGATCGTCCAGCACCGCGGACAGAATTTCGACGATGCCGCCGTACTCGTCCGGCAGCGGCACCTGCGGTTCTTCCGGCAGCAATTCGACTTCGCCCGTGTTCAGGCCGTCCGCTTGCCGGTCCACGGACAAGAGGCGGAAGCGCTGCCCGCCGATCGCGGTCACGCCCAGCAGGCCGTCGCTGCCCTGGTACCAGTCGGTGATACGGGCCAGCGTGCCCACCTCGTAGGTCGTCGCGGGGCCCGTTTCGCGCCCGTCGCGTATCAGCAGGACACCGAACGGCCCGTCGGCGCGCAGCCGTTCGCTGACCATGTCGACGTAGCGCGCCTCGAAGATTCGGAGCGGCAGGGGCCCGCCCGGAAACAGGACGGTATTCAGCGGAAACAGGGGCACGCGCACCCCCTGATTATAGGGGAAGCGCGGCCCGGCCTCCGGTCAGGCGGGCGGCGTCGCGCCCCGGATGCGCTGCAGCATCGCCGTGAGCGTCTGCCGTGCGCCGCCGAAGCCGCCGTTGCTCATGAACACGACCTGGTCGCCACTCTGCAGCTGGCCCGACATGTCCGTCACGAGCCGGTCGTAGTCGTCGAAACTGCGCAGCTTGCGGCCCAGCGGGGCCAGGGCACTGTCGAAGTCCGCCGTCATTTCGCGGGGCCGGTACAGCCAGACCAGGTCGGCGCCGGCCAGCGATTTGCCGAATTCGGCATTGTGCACGCCGAGCTTCATCGTGTTCGAGCGCGGCTCGACGGCGACGACGAGGCGGCGACCGGGATTCCGCCGGCGCAGCGCATCGATGGTGCGCCGAATCGCGGTCGGATGGTGGGCGAAGTCGTCAAAGATCGCGATGTCCGCCACCGTGGCGGTTCGCTCCATGCGTCGCTTGACGCCTTCGAAACGCGACAGGGCATCGACCGCGGCTGCGGTACTGACGCCGACCGAGCGCGCGGCCGCGACGGCCGCTACCGCGTTCTCGAGGTTGTGCGCGCCCGCCATGTGCCAGCGCGCCGTGCCGCTGCCACCGTCCGGGTCGCGCACCTCGATGCGCTTTTCCGCGGCGTCGGCAAACCGTCCCTGCCAGTCGCCCTTGCCACCCGCGCCAAAGCGCTCCGTCGGCGTCCAGCAGCCCATTTCCAGGAGGCGGTCGAGATTCGCATCGGCGCCGTTCACCACGATGCGGCCGGCGCCGGGCACGGTTCGCAACAATTGGTGGAACTGCCAAAGGATGGCGTCGAGGTCGCGGTAGATGTCCGCGTGGTCGTATTCCAGGTTGTTCAGCACCAGGGTCCGGGGCCGGTAGTGCACGAACTTGGCGCGCTTGTCGAAAAAAGCCGTGTCGTACTCGTCGGCCTCGACGACGAACAGCTCACCCTTGCCGTAACGGGCCGACACGTCGAAGTTCGCGGGGATGCCGCCGATCAGGAAACCGGGCTCGAGGCCCGCGTCCTGCAGGATCCAGGCGAGCATGCTCGACGTCGTGGTCTTGCCGTGCGTACCGGCGACGGCGAACACGTGGCACCCGTGCAGCACGTTCTCGGCGAGCCACTGCGGCCCTGACCGGCAGGCGATACCGCGGTCGAGCATGGCCTCAACGACCGGAGTGCCGCGCGACATGACGTTGCCGACGACGACGCAGTCCGGCCGGACATCGAGTTGCGCCGCGTCGTAGCCCTCGTGGATGTCGATGCCGAGGTCCCTGAGCTGGTTGCTCATCGGCGGATAGACGTTTGCGTCGCTGCCGGTGACGCGATGGCCGGCCGCCGCGGCGAGGGCCGCCACGCCGCCCATGAACGTGCCGCAGATTCCGAGGATGTGTACGTGCATCAGCGCTTCCGTGTTCCCGGCCGTGCATGCGTACGCCGGCCCCTGGTGTCATTTTCGCATGTTAACCTCTGCGCATGCCGCACTACACGTACGTCGAACAACCCGATCGCATCGCCGCACGCTTCGACGGTGTCGGCGCCATCGGCGTCGATACCGAGTTCATGCGCGAACGGACGTTTTTTTCGCAACTGTGCCTCGTGCAGGTGTCGACCGCGGAAGAGATCTACTGCATCGATCCGCTGGGCGACAACGACCTCGACGCATTCTGGAGCGCGTTGATGAAGCCGGACTGGGTCGCCCACTCCGCGCGCCAGGACATCGAGGTGCTCTACCAGACGGCCGGCCGCATGCCGCAAACGCTCTTCGACACGCAGATCGCGGCCGCCCTGCTCGGCTATCAGCCGCAGCTCGGTTACGCAGGGCTCGTACAGGAGCTGTTCGACGTCGAGCTGCCGAAATCGCACACGCGCGCAAACTGGGCGGCGCGTCCGCTGCCGGACGAGTACCTCGAGTACGCCGCCGAAGACGTCGAATACCTGCTGCCGGCGCGTGACCGCCTCGGCGACATGCTCGATGCCCGCGGGCGCCTCGACTGGGCGCTCGCCGATTCCGCGCTGTTGCTGGACCCGGCACTGCACGACGTCGACCCGGCAGCCGCGATCCAGCGCCTGAAAGGCGCCCGCAACTTCCGAGGCGCCCGGCGCGCCGCCGCCGAACGGCTCGCCACCTGGCGGGAACAACAGGCGCTGCGCCGCAATCTTCCGCGCCAGTGGATTCTGAAGGACAACGTTCTCACGGACATCGCCTACCGGTTGCCGGCCACGAAAGCGGACCTCGAGCACATCGACGGCGTGACGCCGAAGCTCGTGCAGCGAGCGGGTGGCGAACTGCTGGACGCGATTGCGGCGGCGCGCAAGAACGGCCCGTCGACGGACCCGGCGCCGGCGCGGCGCGGGCCGCCGGACGAGCAGCAGCGATCGCTGCTGAAAGCGATGCAGGACCTGGTCGCAGAATGCGCCGGCGATCTCGGCGTTGCCGCCGAGACCATCGCCTCGAAAAAGGAACTCGCCGCCGTGGTGGTCGACGGCAACCGCGAGTCGCGGGTGTTTTCGGGCTGGCGGCGCGACCTGGTCGGAGACCGGCTGTACTCGATGCTGCCGGCCTGACGCGGGCTGCTGCGGCGTCTTCCTAGCCGAGCGCTTCCTTCAGGCGATCGCTCACGGCATCGACGGTGCCTTCTGCGTCGACCACCCTGAGCTTGCCGCGCTTCCGGTAGTACTCGACGACGGGTTCGGTGTTCTCCCGGTACACGTCGAGGCGCCGGGCGATGGTTTCCTCGTTGTCGTCGTCGCGCTGGAGCAACTCGCCGCCGGCTGCCTTGCACGCCTCGAGCTCCGCCTTCGGCGAGAAATAGACGTTCAGCAGCTTGCCGGTCGCCGAGCAGGTGCGCCGGCCGGTCAGGCGCTTCATCAGGATGTCGAAGTCGACGTCCATCAGGATCGCGGCATCGAGCGGCGCGCCGAGCTGGTCCAGCAGCTCCTCGAGGTCCATCGCCTGCTGACGGGTACGGGGAAACCCGTCGAGAATGAAGCCGTCGGCGGCGTCCGGCTGTGCGAGGCGTTCGGCGATGATGCCCAGCATGACATCATCGGGCACCAGGTTGCCGGCTTCCATGATCGACTTCGCCTTCAGACCGAAGCGGGTGCCCGAGGCGACCGCTGCGCGCAGCATGTCGCCGGTCGAGATATGCGGGACCCGGCGTTTCTCGATCAGAAGCTTGGCCTGGGTGCCTTTCCCGGACCCGGGGGCGCCCAGCAGTACGATTCGCATCGGCAGTTATCCTGAGTTTCCTGGTAACGACGCCGACCGCTCCGCGGGAGCGATCGGGGCGAGGTACGCTACCGGCTCGCGCGGGTGAGGTCAATCGAGGCCCGCCGGGCGCTGAACGGACCGCCCGATTCCGATATGCTCAGGCGCTTCCATCCTCTCCCGGGAGCCCAGCCGATGCCCGCCATGAACGCCTTCTACGCCCAATCCGGTGGCGTCACTGCCGTCATCAACGCTTCCGCCTGCGGCGTCATCGAGACGGCCCGCAAGCACCGCAAGCATATCGCCAACGTCTACGCCGGCCGCAACGGCATCATCGGCGCGTTGACCGAAGACATGATCGACACGAACCGGGAGACGGCGGCGACCATCGCGGCGCTCCGGAACATGCCCGGCGGCGCATTCGGCTCGGCGCGCTACAAGCTGAAGGGCATCGAGGAGAACCGGGCGGAGTACGAGCGGCTGATCGAGGTGTTTCGCGCCCACAATATTGGCTACTTCTTCTACAACGGCGGCAACGACAGCATGGACACCGCGCACAAGGTGTCGCTGATCTCGAAGAAGATGGGCTTCCCGGTGCAGGCCATCGGCGTACCGAAGACCGTGGACAACGACCTGCCGGTGACCGATAACTGCCCGGGATTCGGTTCCGTCGCCAAGTACGTCGCTGTCTCCACCCGCGAGGCCGCGATGGACGTCGCGTCGATGGCGTCGACGTCGACGAAAGTGTTCATCCTCGAGGTCATGGGCCGGCACGCCGGCTGGATCGCAGCGGCCGGCGGCCTCGCCGGCGACAAGCCGGGCGACGCGCCGCACATCATCCTGTTCCCCGAAGTGCCGTTCGACCAGCCCGCGTTCCTCGCGAAGGTGCGTGCGAGCGTCGAGAACCATGGCTACTGCGTCATCGTCGTCAGCGAAGGCGCCGCGTGGCCCGACGGGCGTTTTCTCGCGGAGGCCGGTACTCGCGATGCGTTCGGCCACGCGCAGCTCGGCGGCGTGGCGCCGGTGATCGCGCAAATGGTGCGCGATAATCTCGGTTACAAGTACCACTACGCCATCGCCGATTACCTGCAGCGGTCCGCGCGGCACATAGCCTCCGCAGTCGACGTCGAACAGGCCTACGCCGTCGGGCGGGAAGCCGTGCGCCTCGCCGTCGCCGGCAAGAGCGCGGTGATGCCGGTGATCAAGCGCACGTCGGACAAGCCCTACCGCTGGAAGATCGGATCGGCACCTTTGTCCCGGGTGGCGAACAAGGAAAAGATGGTGCCGCGCCGCTACATTACAAAAGACGGCTTCGGCATCACCGAGGCCTGCCGCCGCTACCTCGCGCCCCTGGTGCGCGGTGAAGATTATCCACCATTTATCAATGGCTTACCGAAGTACCCGACGCTCAAGGGCGTGGCGGTGCCCGGAAAGTTACAGACAAAATTTGTGGTATGATGCGCGCCCTGCTGCCGCCCGTCTGGGGTCTCGGGGGACATCAAGCTCGCGCGGCAGCCTTAATACAATAAAAGACGCAATCACGCTCCGATCTCGCGGATTCCAGACCGACGCCGGCGCCCGGCGCCGGGCTTTCGTGTTGATCGGCCAGCGGCAGGCAGGAGACAAGCATGAGTAACGAGATGGCGCTTTGGCTCTCGATCGGGGCAGGCGTATTGGCGGTGCTGTTCGGCGTACTGTCGACGCAGTGGATTCTCAAGCAACCCGCCGGCAATGACCGGATGCAGTCGATTGCGCTGGCGATCCAGGAAGGCGCAAACGCGTACATGAACCGCCAGTACGCGACTATCGGCATTGTCGGCATCGTCCTTTTCGTGGTGCTCGGTTTTGCCCTGCACTGGGAAACTGCGATCGGTTTCGCTATCGGCGCCGTCTTCTCGGGGCTGGCCGGCTACATCGGCATGTACGTGTCCGTGCGCGCCAACGTTCGTACGGCGGAAGCCGCCACGAAGGGCGTGAACCCGGCGCTGAACGTCGCGTTCCGCGGCGGCGCGATCACCGGTCTCCTCGTCGTCGGCCTGGGCCTGCTCGGCGTTGCCGGCTACTACGCGATCCTGCTGAAGATGGGCTTCACACTGGACGAGGCGATTCACGCCCTGGTCGGCCTCGCGTTCGGCGGCTCCCTGATCTCGATTTTCGCACGACTCGGCGGCGGCATCTTCACGAAGGGCGCGGACGTCGGCGCCGACCTCGTCGGCAAGGTCGAAGCGGGCATTCCCGAAGACGACCCGCGGAACCCGGGCGTCATCGCGGACAACGTCGGCGACAACGTCGGCGACTGCGCGGGCATGGCGGCCGACCTGTTCGAGACTTACGCTGTCACGATCATCGCGACGATGCTGCTCGGCGGCCTGGTGGCCGCGAACTACGGGGCAGCCGCCGTCGTCTACCCGCTCGTCCTCGGCGCCGTCTCGATCGTCGCTTCGATCATCGGCACGTTCTTCGTCAAGACCTCGGATGGCGGCAAGATCATGGGCGCCCTGTACAAGGGCATGATCGTGGCCGGACTGCTCGCCGCGGTCGCGTTCTACTTCATCACCGACGCGATGCTGGGCAGCACCGGACAGGCGATGAACATCTTCTACTCGGCGCTGATCGGCCTCGGCCTGACGGCCGCCATGGTGGTCATCACCGAGTACTACACCGGCACCGAGTTCAAGCCGGTGAAGACGATCGCGAACGCCTCGCTGACGGGTGATGCGACGAACATCATCGCGGGCCTCGGTATCTCCATGAAGGCCACTGCCCTGCCGGTGCTCGCCGTGTGCCTCAGCATCTGGGGCGCTTTCGCCCTCGCGCCGGCCGGCGACAGCCTGGCCGGGCTGTACAACATCGCGATTGCGGCCACCACGATGCTGTCGATGACCGGCGTGGTCGTTGCGCTCGACGCCTTCGGACCGATCACCGACAACGCAGGCGGCATCGCCGAAATGTCAGAACTGCCGTCCGAGGTGCGCAACATCACCGACCAGCTCGATGCGGTCGGCAACACGACGAAGGCCGTCACGAAGGGCTACGCGATCGGTTCCGCCGGCCTCGCGGCGCTGGTGCTGTTCGCGGATTACACGAATGCGCTGCGCAACGAGGGCATCGACGCCGTCTTCCAACTCAACGACCACCTCGTCATCATCGGCCTGTTCATCGGCGGCCTCGTGCCCTACCTGTTCGGCGCGATGGCGATGGAGGCCGTCGGCCGTGCCGCGGGCGCTGTCGTCAACGAGGTCCGGCGCCAGTTCCGCGAGATAGCGGGCATCATGGAAGGCACCGGCAAGCCGGACTACAGCCGCGCCGTCGACCTCCTGACGAAGGCCGCGATCAAGGAAATGATCGTACCCAGCCTGCTGCCGATCCTCGTGCCGCTCGCCGTCGGCCTGCTGCTCGGACCGAAGGCGCTCGGCGGCCTGCTGCTCGGCACGATCATCACCGGCCTGTTCGTCGCCATCTCGATGACGGCCGGCGGCGGTGCCTGGGACAACGCCAAGAAGTACATCGAGGACGGCAACTGCGGCGGCAAGGGCTCCGATGCCCACAAGGCCGCGGTGACGGGCGATACGGTCGGCGATCCGTACAAGGACACGGCGGGGCCGGCAATCAACCCGCTCATCAAGATCATCAATATCGTGGCACTGCTGATGGTGCCGCTGCTCGGCTAGGGACCTCCCGCCGAGCCCACGAGCCGGGCCGCGCGCGTGACGGATATCCTTCTGGGTGACTGGGGCACGTCGCGGCTACGGCTGTGGCATTGCCGCGAATCTGGCGGCCCCTTCCCCGAGGTTCTCGCCGCGGCCGACGGCCCCGGTATCAAGTTCACCGACGATGCCGGCGGTGCGTTCGACGACTGCGTCGCCCGCCTCGGCACTGAACCTGGCGACGCGCCTGCGCTCATTGCCGGCATGGCCGGCGCCGACATCGGCTGGCGCGAGACGCCGTACATGCCCTGCCCGGTCGACTGGTCGGCCTACGCCGATGCAGCGACAACGTTCATCGCACGCGGGCGCCACGTTTCGGTCCTGCCCGGACTGTCGAGCAATCATGCAGCCGGCTACCGGGACGTGCTGCGCGGCGAGGACGTACAGTTGCTCGGCGCCGTACTGACGGGCGAGTTGCAGCAAGGGCGGCACGTCGTTTGCCTCCCCGGCACGCACACGAAATGGGCCCTTGTCGACGACGGCCGTGTTCAACGGTTCGTCACCGCAATCACCGGCGAACTGTTCGACGTTCTGCATCACCACAGCGTCCTGGTGCGCGCACCCGACGCCGAACGCCCGACCGATGATGCCGCATTCGACGTCGGCGTGAATCTCGCGTTGTCGGCTGACGAGCCGCCCCTGTCGCGAAGCCTCTTCGCCGTTCGGGCGCTCACGGTATCCGGGGACCTCCGGAACGGAAACGAAGCTGCCGAGTGTCTGTCCGGCCTGCTCATCGCCACGGACGTGCGCGACGTCGGCCTGCCGCTCCACGCCGGGCACGATGCCCGCGGCTCCGTTATCCTGATCGGCGAGCCGGCGCTGGTGCGGCGCTACGAACGCGTGCTGTCGCGTTCAGGTGTCACCACCTGCACGTTGAATGCGCGAACGTGCACGGTGCGTGGCCTCCGGGCCTGCTATCGCCTTCGGGAAGGAGTGTCGATCGATGAAGCTTGAAGACGCACTGGAATCACTGCCGGTCATCGCGATACTCCGGGGCGTTCGGCCGTCGGAGGCGGTTGCCATCGGGCGTGCACTGCTCGGGGCAGGCGTCCGCGCCATCGAAGTCCCCCTCAATTCACCCGCCGCTTGCGAGAGTATTGCCCGGCTCGCCGGGGATGTCGGCGACCGCGCCATCATCGGCGCCGGCACGGTACTCGCCCCCGACGACGTGCGCGCCACCGCCGACGCGGGCGCCCGCTTCGTCGTCGCCCCCGATACGAACGCCGACGTCATCGCGGCCGTGCTCGAGCGCGGGCTGGAGCCGGTTCCCGGCATCGCGACCCCCTCGGAGGCCTTTGCCGCGCGACGGGCCGGGGCCCGCTGGCTGAAGCTGTTTCCGGCCAACGCGCTCGGCATGGATTTCTGGCGGGCGCTGCGTGCGGTCCTTCCGACGGACATGCGCGTCGCGGCTGTCGGCGGTATCGATGCAACGAACGCGGGCGCGTGGCTGGACGCCGGCGTTGCCGCGCTCGGCACCGGCTCGTCCGTTTACCGGCCGGGTCTCTCGGCCGCCGAGGCCGGGACCGGCGCGAAAGCGCTGGTCGGCGCCGTGCGCGCGACCCCGCTAGCGGCGGGGATCGCCGCCCCTACTGCAGGCTGATCGTGCGGTAAAGCCCGGTGGCCGACAGCGTGCCGAGCGCGGCCGGCGCCTCGACGAAGCGGCCCTGCACGTAGTCGATGCCGTTGTCGCGCAGCCAGTCGAAATCCTCCTGCTGCTCGACCTGCTCGGCAACGACCCGAAACTCCATCTTGCGCGCGAGCTTGATCATGGCCGACACCATCTCCTGGTTGACCTCGTCGGCGCGCAGGTTGCGCGTATACGCCCCGTCGATCTTCAGGTAGTCGATCGGCAGGTGCTTCAGGTTCGAGAACGATCCAAGGCCGCTGCCGAAGTCGTCCAGCGAGAACTCGCAGCCGATGCCATGCAATACCTCGATGAAGCGCTGCGCCTGCTGAATGTTCGCGAAGATGGACTTCTCCGTCACCTCGAAGCAGATCGACGATGGCGACACGCCGGTCCGGTCGAGCGCCTCGACCACGAAGCCCAGGAACGCGCCGTCCGCAAGCGTCTGTCCCGACAAGTTGATCGCGCAACTCCGGCTGCCCGGGATCCGCAGCTCCCCGGACGCCATGGCCGTCAGCGTCGCACTGACCACCCAGCGGTCGATCTGCGGCATCAGCTGGTAGCGCTCCGCCGGGCGCAGGAACTCGGCCGTCCGGGCGCTATGGCCGCGCCCGTCGGGCAGTCGAATGAGGACCTCGACCGCGGGGCCGGTGTCGTCCGCACCGGACATCGCGAGGATCGGCTGGATCGCGAGCTCGAACTTGTCGTCGTGGAGCGCCTCCTGGAGCTTGCGCAGCCACTGGATGTCACCGCGTTCGCGCGCGACCGCCTCGTCGCGCGCCGAGTACACGTGAATCCGACCGCGCCCTTCCTGCTTCGCAACGTAACAGGCCGAGTCGGCGGCGCCGATCACGTCCTGTATCGTCCCGCTCGACCGGGAAATTTCGACGACGCCGATGGAGATGCCGATGTTGAAGATCTTGTCCTGCCAGACGAAGCGATAGTCGCTGATGGCGTTGCAGATGTCGTTCGCGATTTGCCGAGCCTTCTCGATCGGACAGCCGATCAGCAGCGCCCCGAACTCGTCGCCGCCGAGCCGGCCGACCACGTCCGAGTCGCGCACCTTGTCCCGGATGAGCTGCGCGACCTCGCGCAGCATGTTGTCGCCGGCCTGGTGCCCGCAGCTGTCATTGACCGCCTTGAAACGGTCCAGGTCCATGTAGAACAGGATGTGCGCGGCCTCGTCCGAATGAGCCGCGTCCAGGGCCTCGTCCAGCCGCCGCTCGAACTCGCGGCGATTGATCAGCCCGGTCAGCGGATCGTGCGTCGCCTGGTAGCTCATCCTGCGCGTCAGACCGCGCAGCTCGCTGACGTCATGGATGACCACGACCGTCCCCGAGATGCTGCCTCCCGGGCCGCGGATGGGCGAGGCCGTGAGCTCGACCGAGTGTTCGTCTTCCTTGTCCTGGCTGATGAGCACCGCGCGCCGGCCCATGTTCACGCGACGGCGCATCGCGAGGCAGCGCTCGACCGGGTCGCCGAGCGGCCGGCGGTCTGCATCGTCCACCAGGGTGAAGACCTCGCCCACACGGTGCCCGGCGACGTCCTCGCGATTGGCGCCGGTCAGCGCTTCGGCCGCGAGGTTCATGTAGTCGATGCGACCGTCGTTGTCCGTGGTGATCACGCCCTCGGCGATCGATTCCAGCGTGAACTGCGCCTGCCGTTTCGAGCGGGTCAGCGACACTTCGAGGCTCTTGCGATGGCTGACGTCACGCGCGACCGTGAGGATCGCCGGTGAGCCGTGATACTCGATGCTCGTACTCTGCGCCTCGACCCAGAGCCCCGTCTCGTTGCCGTTGATGAACTGGATCTCGAGCCGCCGTGGCGCGCTTTCCCCTGCCAGGCGCCGCGTCACGTTCTTTCGGAACAGGGCCCGGTAGGCCGGCTTGACCAGGTCGGCCACCTCGCGGCCGACGAGCTGCGCCGGCTCGAGCCCGACGAGGCTCGCCGCGGATTCGTTGGCCAGCAGAATCTTCTCGTCATGCACGATGACGATCTCCGGGAGCGTGCGCGCGAAGTCGCGAAACAGCCGGTCGCGGCCCTCCAGCCTGCGGTCGCGCTCGCCGAGCGCGTCGAACAGGCGATTGACGGTGTGTGCGAGCTGCGCCGCCTCCGGGTCGTCCGGCACGGCCAACCGGCGACCGACCGACGCATCACCGGACACTGCGATCAGTTCGGCATTGAAGTCTCGGAGGCTTTGCGCAATCGCCCGTTGCTTCAGCCAGAGCCTGATCACCACCAGAACCGCGACAGCAGCCACTGCGGCGAGCACGATGCTGATCAGGGTTGCGGTCGTCATTTACCGGCCCCCCGCATGCTGTCTTTCGAAGTCCATTTGTTATTATTAGCCGCCCTTCACCCCCTCCTTCGGAGGCGGTGCGGGGTCAGAAAAAGAGCCGCAAACTTAAGGCTTTGCACAGGATATCCCAGCCGGTAAACACAACTCGCCTGATTCACCATAATTCCGCACGGCGGCCGCGCGGCGCAGCGTGCCGGGCGACTCCGAGTCATACAGGTTCCGATGATGAACATAGAAATTGCCCGACAGCAGATGATCGAGCAGCAGGTGCGCGCCTGGGAAGTGCTGGATCCCGACGTTCTCGCCGTCTTCAATGACGTGCCGCGCGAGCAGTTCGCGCCGCGCGACTACCGCGCGCTGGCGTTCAGCGATATCGAGATCCCCATCGGCTACGGGCATGCGATGATGACCCCGACGGTCGAAGGGCGGGTCCTCCAATCGCTCGAACTGACCGGCACCGAGAACATCCTCGAGATCGGCACGGGCACCGGCTTCCTGACCGCCTGCCTGGCCGCGCTCGGCGCGCACGTGACCAGCGTCGAACTGCACCCCAAGCTGCTGAAACGGGCGTCCGAAAACCTCGCCGACGCGGGCGTGGACAACGTCGAGCTGTTGCAGATGGACGCAATGCAGTCACTGCCCGCTGGCCCGTTCGATGCCGTCGTCGTCACCGGCTCACTGTACCGATTGGACACGCGCTTCGTCGAGGCCCTCACCGACGGCGGCCGGTTGTTCGTGATCGTCGGCGAAGCCCCGGTCATGGAGGCCCGCCGGATACGCCGGACGGGCGGCAGCGACTGGGCCGGTGAAAGCCTGTTCGAGACCTGCGTGGCCCCACTCGACGGCGCCGGCGCGCCGCCGCGTTTTTCGTTCTGACCCGGCGCGAATTGCCGGGCAACGAAACCACATCGGAACCTGCTGCATCTATACAGTGTCAGTGTTGACGGAATCGGTATGATTGGGGATTCGATTGCCGTCCCCCGTTGCGCCCCCCAACTGGTTTAGTGATATAGTAGACCATAACACCTTTGTTGCGGTCTTCACCGTGCCGCTGAGGAATGCGAATCAGATGAACATAGTGAAAAAAATCAACATCTTGCTGGTAAGTGCCGCGATTGTCGCCACGGCCGGAAACGCGTCGGCGGCGTCGCTCCTGGAGGTCTACCAGCAGGCCTTGCAGAGTGATCCGCAGATCCACGAAGCCGAGGCACGGCGGCTGGCGGCACTCGAGGCGACGCCCCAGGCCCGCGGCGTCCTGCTGCCCCAGGTGGGTTTCGACGCCGAATGGACGAAGTCGGACAGCTCGGGCAATTCGATCTTCGACGACACCACCGGTATCCCGGTGCGCGTCGAGTCGCAGACCGACTCCGAGGTCCAGCGCTGGGGGTTCAGCCTCCGGCAAAGCCTGTTTCGCTGGGACCAGATCGTCAACCTGCGGCGGGCCGACAAGACGGTCGCGCGTGCCGAGGCCGACCGGGAAGCCGCACAGCAGGACCTGATCGTCCGCGTCACCCAGAGCTATTTTGAAGTCCTCGCCGCCGAAGACCGGCTGCTGGCCGTCCACGCGAACCGCCAGGCGATCGCCCGGCAGCTCGAGCAGGCGAAGCAGCGCTTCGACGTCGGCCTGATTGCCATCACGGACGTCCAGGAATCGCAGGCGGCGTACGACCAGGCCGGCGCCGACGAGATCCTGGCGAAGCGACAGCTCGCGACGGCACGCGGTTTCCTTCGGGAGATCACCGGCGAGTACATCGACGAACTCGCGGCGCCGACGGAGCAGATGCCCCTTATCTCGCCCACGCCGGCGAATGAGAACGAATGGGTGAACCTGTCGCTGGAGCAGAACCTGGCCCTCGTCGCGGCACGCATCGACGAGCAACTCGCACGCGACGAAATCGCCTTCCGTCGGACCGGGCACTATCCCACGATCGAACTGGTCGCTTCGACCGGCGAATCGGATTCGGACGTCGACCGGAGCGTCGGCGGCAGCCCGTTCTTCCCGGCCGACTCGGACGGCAAGGGCGACAGCATCGGCCTGCAGTTCAACCTGCCGATTTTTTCGGGCGGCACGACCTCGTCACGCGTCAAGGAGTCCGTCTACCTGCATCGCGCGAGCCAGGAAGTCCTGCAGCGCATCACGCGCGAAACCGAGCGCCAGGCCCGCGATGCCTACCTCGGTGTTCTGTCGGACATCAGCCGTGTGCAGGCTCTCGCACGGGCGGTGGAGTCGAGCCAGACGGCGCTCGAGGCGACGCAGGCCGGTTTCGACGTGGGCACGCGCACGATCGTCGACGTCCTCGACTTTCAGTTCCAGCTCTACCAGTCGGTGACGAACTACCAGCAGGCCCGCTACGACTACCTGTTGAATTACATGCGGCTCAAGCAGGCCGCGGGTACGTTACAGGTGCAGGACCTGGAAACGCTCGAGCCGTTCTTCGAGGACCGCAAGTCGCCGGAGCAACAGTTCCGCGAGGAAGCGGCCGGTGCGGCGGCGGCACCCGCGACACCCTGAGCCGGCGCCGCTGCTCAACGGGCGTCGAGCAGCGGCTGGATCAACCTGAGCAGGCGCTCCAGCGCGCCGCGGTTGCCCTCCAGTATCGACCGTCCGCTGTCGCCCGCCCGCCGGGCAGCGGCCGGGTCGTCCAGCCAGTCGGCGACGGCCGATGCCAGTTCAGCGGCGTCTCGCACGACGCGGCACGCCTCTTGCTCGATGAACCGGTCCGCGATCTCCTGCGCGTTGAAGACGTGCGGCCCCGTCAGTATCGGGACCCCCAGGGACGCAGGCTCGAGCAGGTTGTGCCCGCCGATCGGCACCAGGCTCCCGGCCACGAACGCAATGTCGCTGGCCGCATAGAACATCGACACCTCGCCCATCGTGTCGCCAAAGTACACGCGGATCGTCGCGTCGCACGCAGCACCACTCGTGCGGCTCACCCAGGCCTCGCCGCGCCGCTCCAGCAGGTCGCGTACCGAATCGAAGCGTTGCGGATGCCGCGGCACGAGGATCAGCAACAGGTCGGGAAATCGCTCGGACAGCGCGCGATGCGCGTCGAGCACTTGTGCCTCCTCGCCTTCATGGGTGCTGGCCGCGATCCAGACCGGCCGCCGGCCCAGGACGCTGTCGCGGAACGCGGCCCCGCGGGCCGGCAGGTCGTCGGGGATCTCGACGTCGAACTTGATATTGCCGGTGACGCGCGTGCGTTCGGGACTGGCACCCAACGACACGAAGCGTTTGGCATCCGCCTCGCTTTGCGCGGCGATGACGATCCCGTGCGACAGCGTTTCACGAAACAATGGCAGCATCTTGCGGTAGCTGTCGACGGAGCGTGGCGATATCCGGGCGCTGACCAGCACGAGCGGAATCCGCCGCACGCCGCAGCCCTGGTACAGGTTCGGCCAGATCTCCGTTTCCATGATCAGCGCGATTCGCGGGCGGACCCGGCTGAAGAAGCGATTGATCGCACCCGGCGTCTCGAACGGGATGTAAGCGTGCGCCACGCTGTCGCCGAACAGCGTCTCGACCCGTGCCGCGCCGGTCGGCGTGACCGTCGTGACGAGGACCGGGTCTTCCGGGTAGACGCGCAGCAGTTCCTTGATCAATGGCGCGGCGGCGACGACTTCCCCGACTGACACGGCGTGCACCCAAAGCGACCGTTGCAGCTTGGGAAAGCGGTACCCGAATCGCTGCGGCAGCTTGTCACGGTAGGTCCGGTTCAGGATCGCGCGCAGCAGCCAGTAGACCGCGTACGGCACCAGGAGCAGGTAGGTGAGCAGGTTGTAGAAGGGTTTCACGACGTTTCGCGCGTCGCCACGTCAGGACTTCAGGCGCTCGATGATCCGCGTTGTGGACCTGCCGTCGCGAAACGCGAGGACCCGCACTTCGCCGCCGGCGTCGAGCACCGCCCTTGCGCCCGCGATCTGCTCCGGCCGATAGTCCCCGCCTTTCACGAGCACGTCCGGCAGGACCGCCGCGATCAGGTCGGCCGGCGTGTCCTCGGAAAACGGCACCACCCAGTCCACCGCTGCCAGTCCGGCGAGCACCAGCATCCGGTCCTCCAGCGGATTCACCGGCCGCGACGCGCCTTTCAGGCGACGTACCGAATCGTCGTCGTTCACGGCAACCACGAGCCGGTCGCCGAGCGCCTTAGCCTCTTCGAGGTAGGCCACGTGACCGGCATGGAGGATGTCGAAGCAGCCGTTCGTCATGACGATACGTTCGCCGCGCTCCCGCGACTCCGCGACGATACCCGGAAGCAGGTCCGCGCCCACGACGCCGCGGCCGCCCTGCCCGCGCGCGTGCAGCGCCACGCGGATCTCGGTGGGCGACACCGTCGCGGCGCCGATCTTGCGAACGACCAGTCCGGCCGCCACGTTCGCGAGCGCCGCCGCCTCGGCCAGCGGCTGGCCGCTGGCGACCGCCGCCGCGAGCGTGGCGATGACCGTGTCGCCGGCACCGGTGACGTCGAATACCTCGCGGGCCGCGGTGGACAGGAACAGCGGCTCCGCGTCCTTCTCCAGCAGCAGCATGCCCTTCTCGCTGCGCGTGATCAGAAGGGCATCGAGGTCGAGCGCATCGATCATCGCGAGTCCGCGCTCGACGAGCCGCTCGTTCGTGGCGCACGGCCCGGCCACGGCCTCGAATTCCGACTGGTTGGGCGTCAGCAGCGACGCCCCGCGGTAGCGCTCGAAGTCGGTGCCCTTCGGGTCGATCAGCACCGGCAGGCCGGCGTCGCGCGCCGCGCGGATCATCTCCTCCACGTCCGCGAGGGCGCCTTTGGCGTAGTCCGACAGGATCAGTGCGCCGGCGCCATCCAACGCATCGCGCAGCACGGACACGAGCGCCGTGCCGGTGACGGCGCGGCTGTCTTCGCGATCCAGCCGAATCAGCTGCTGGCCGCGGCTCTGCACGCGAAGCTTCGTGATCGTCGGGCGGTCCGGGACGCGCTCGAGCCGGCAGTCGATGCCGCGGTGTCCGAGCAGGTCTTCCAGCGTCCCGGCTGCCGCGTCGTTGCCGACGACGCCGATCAGCGTCGTTCGCGACCCGAGCGCTGCGAGGTTCACCGCGACATTCGCCGCGCCGCCGGGACGATCGTCCTCGTGATCGACGTGCACCACCGGGACCGGCGCCTCGGGCGAGATTCGCCGCGTCGCCCCGAACAGGTACTGGTCGAGCATGACGTCGCCCGCCACGACGACGCGGGCACGCGTGAAATCGGGAATGGTCAGGGTCACGGGCGGAATTTACCAGACGGCGACCGGACTGTCGCCGCACCCCGAAGCACCGAGGGCGTCACTGTCGCACCGGATGCAAGGCGGCCTCTGCGAAACGAAACTACTGAGGCCGTGGCTGTTGGGGCAAGTCGAGGCGCGATCGACCAGGAATCGCGCAGCGTACACGGAGTACGTGAGCGATTACTGGTCGATTGCAACGAAGGATTGCGCCGACAGACGCGGCCTCAGCCGCATTTGGAGTCGCCGCAATTGAGACAGGTCATACACCCATCCATGCGTATGACAGCCGCGGTGCTGCACTTTGCACACAGCTGCGCGCCTTCCGGGTAGTCGGTCTTCGCGAACGCGTCCTGCTGTTGCTGCGACGCTTCGAACTGTGCGCGCTTTTCCGCGATGAGCTGTTTCTGCCCTTCGTCCATCTCCGGCCGGCCGAGCAGGCCGATCGCGATCAGGTGCTTCTCGACGATGTACCCCAGCTCCGCGATGATCGACGGCATGAACTTGCCGCCCGGCTGCCAGTAACCACCGCGCGGATCGAAGACGGCCTTCAACTCGTCCACGAGGAACGCGACGTCCCCGCCCTTGCGAAAAACGGCCGAGATGATCCGGGTCAGCGCCACGATCCACTGGTAGTGATCCAGGTTTTTCGAGTTGATGAACATCTCGAACGGGCGGCGCTTCTCGTACTCGGTGCCCTCGTTCAGCACGATATCGTTGATTGTCACGTACATGGCATGGTCGGACACCGGCGTCTTCACCTTGTAGGTGGAGCCGATGAGCATCTCCGGCCGTTCCAGCTTCTCGTGCATGCGGATGACTTCGGCACGCTTGGCACCCGCGGTCTCGCGCGACACCTCCGGCGCCGGCGCTGCCTCCGCCGGCGCGGGCTTGGCCACGTCGTAGCCGACGATCTTCTTGTCGATCTTGATCATGTCAGAATTTTCCATAGTAGCCCTCTTTGAGCGCGTCAAAGAGGTTTGCTGCCGTGTGTACCTCGCCGTCGTACTCGATCTCTTCGTCGCCGCGCAGATTGACCTTCGATCCGTCGTCGAGCGTGAACGTGTACGTCGTGTTCTTGAGATCCTTCTCCTTCACCAGCACGCCCTGGAAGGCCTCCGGGTTGAAGCGGAACGTCGTGCAACCCTTGAGGCCCTGCCGGTAGGCGTACAGGTAGATGTCCTTGAAATCCTCGTAGGCGTAGTCCGTGGGTACGTTCGCCGTCTTCGAGATCGACGAATCGATCCACTTCTGCGCGGCTGCCTGGATGTCGACGTGCTCCTTCGGCGAGATATCGTCCGCGGCCACGAAGTAGTCCGGCAGATCGTTCTCGCCACCGTTTGCCTCCGGCAACGCGTTCTTGTCGACGATCTCGCGGTAGGCCAGGAGTTCAAACGAAAAGACGTCCACTTTTTCCTTCGACTTCTTGCCCTGCCGGATGACGTTCCGGAAATAATGGTGGGCGAAGCTCGGCTCGATGCCGTTCGACGCGTTGTTCGCCAGCGACAGCGAAATCGTGCCGGTCGGCGCGATGGAGCTGTGGTGCGTGAACCGGGCGCCCACCGCCGCAAGCTTGTCGACCAGCTCCGGGTCCACGGACGCCAGACGTTGCATGTAGCGCGAATACCGCGCGTGCAGGACCCGGCCCGGCACCTTGTCGCCCGCGCGATAGCCGTCGGCCAGCATCTCGGGCCGCTTGTGCAGCATCTCGTCCGTGACCTCGAACTGCTCGTTCATGATCGGCGCGGGCCCCTTCTCCTCGGCCAGCGCGAGCGCCTCTTCCCAGCCGGCGAGAGCCAGCTCGCGTGCCACGTCTTCCGTGAACGCGACCGAAGTTTCGTCGCCGTAGCGCATCCGCAGCATGGCGATCGTCGAGCCCAGCCCGAGGAAGCCCATGCCATGGCGGCGCTTGCGGAGTATTTCGTTGCGCTGCTGGGGCAGCGGCAAGCCATTGATCTCGACAACGTTGTCCAGCATGCGCGTGAACGTCTTCACAACCTTGCGGAAGCCGTCCCAGTCGAAGCGCGCGTCGTCCGAGAACGGGTCCACGACGAAACGCGTCAGGTTCACGGACCCGAGCAGGCAGGAGCCGTACGGCGGCAACGGCTGCTCACCGCACGGATTCGTCGCGCGGATGTTCTCGCAGAACCAGTTGTTGTTCATCTCGTTGACCTTGTCGATCAGCACGAAGCCCGGCTCCGCGAAGTCGTAGGTCGACGCCATGATGAGGTTCCACAGCCGGTGTGCCGGCAGCGTCTTGTAGATCTTGCACGCGACGAGACCCTCTGCATTGCCGACGTAGTTGCCGGCCTCCGGCCATTCGCGCCAGACGAACTGGCTCTCGTCGTCCAGGTCGTAGCCGTCCTGCTCGAGTTCCTTCTGCGTGATCGGGAACGCGAGCTTCCAGTCCTCTTCGTTGATCACGGCCTGCATGAACTCGTCGGTGACGAGCAGCGACAGGTTGAACTGCCGGAGGCGCCCGTCCTCGCGCTTCGCGCGGATGAACTCCATCACGTCGGGATGACCAACGTCGAAGGTGCCCATCTGCGCGCCGCGGCGACCGCCGGCGGACGACACCGTGAAACACATCTTGTCGTAGATATCCATGAACGACAGCGGCCCCGAGGTGTAGGCGCCGGCACCGGTTACGTACGCACCTTTCGGCCGCAGCGTGGAAAACTCGTAACCGATGCCGCACCCGGCCTTCAGCGTCAGGCCTGCCTCGTGCACCTTGTTCAGGATATTGTCCATCGAATCGCCAACGGTACCCGACACGGTACAGTTGATCGTCGACGTCGCCGGCTTGTGCTCCTGTGCCCCGGCATTCGAGACGATGCGGCCGGCCGGGATGGCACCGGACCGCAACGCCCACAGGAATTCATTGAAGTACTGCTCTCGCTTCGATTCCGTCTCGACATCGGCCAGCGCCCGCGCCACGCGCACGTACGTGTCGTCGATCGTCGCGTCGATGACGGCACCGTTCTTCGCACTCAGGCGGTACTTGGCTTCCCAGATGTCGAGCGACGCTGCTTGAAAATCGATATCGGCAACCGTGTGTGCTTCCAGTTGAACGGCTGATTTCATCGGACCTGATTCTCCCCAGTGCTCCTTGCGGAGATTTTTTGTTGACGCTCCAACCCGGCGGCTTCGCCGAGGGAATAGTCGCCCGCTCACCGCCTCCCCGAATGCGCGCGGCGAGAGCCAGAGTTGGCTTCGATTCCCTCGTTGATAGGACACAAGATGTTGTGTCCGGATGCAGGCTAGATTATGCCCGTAGACCAGTCGTGTCAAGCGTTTACCCCAAAATTAACGTAGTGCTTTTATCTATTATAAACAACATGTTACGGAACATTCTAAATTCCCGGCATTAAAAAACTCCGAAAATAAATGACACTTTTGTGAAAACTCTTTGCAACAACATCTAGTGGCTTCCCGCGGGCCCCGCAAACGCCTTGAATTGCGCCCGCGAGGCCTTATCTAGCCCGCAATGCAGGGCAATTCCCGCAGTGCTGCCGGGCGCCGAAATCGCCGCCCGCACCGACACATTCGAGGAGAAAAGCATGAATCTGACACGTTTCGAACCGTGGTCGATCGTGGACCTTTTACACCGCGATCTGGACCGACTGGCGGCCGGCCGCCGGGCGCAGGCCGAGAGCGAGAATTCGGTCGCCGACTGGGCGCCCGCGGTGGACATCATCGAGGAAAAAGACCGTTTCATCCTGCGCGCGGACGTCCCCGGGGTCGACCCGGCGGACATCGACGTCAGCATGGACGCCGGGGTGCTGACCGTCTCCGGTGAACGCAAGACCGAGTCCACGACCGAGGAAGACGGCTACCGGCGCGTCGAGCGCAGCTTCGGCCGGTTCTACCGGCGCTTCAGCCTGCCGGACACGGCGGACGCCGACGGCATCAAGGCGACGAACAGCAAGGGCATCCTGGAGATCTCGATCCCGAAGCTGCCCGAGGTGAAGGCCCGCCGCATCGCCATCGAAGCGGCCTGACCGTACGCCTGCCCCGCCTGCGGCCGGGCTGCCCGGTTGCGACGATGTGCCGCAACCGGGCATCTTTGTGCGGTAAGGTGGGGGCGCCTTCGAACCGCCGGCGGAACACCGGCCGGCGGTCACGGTCGAACGCCCTGTCGCAGCGGGGCCGGCGACCACGTACGACACCAACGAGGTAAGGCATCCATGAGCAAGACACTTCGCATGATGGGTTTCGCGGCCCTGGTCTTCATAGCCTCCGCCGCGCATGCGGCACTGCCGGCGATGGTCGGTGACAAGGAAGTTCCGAGCCTGGCGCCACTCGTCGAGACCACGTCGCCGGCCGTCGTCAACATTCGTGTCCGGCAGACGGTCTCATCCGGCCCGATGTACGGCGACGAGGCGTTCCGCCGCTTTTTCGGCTTCCCCAACAACCGCGGCCCGCGCCAGATCGCGAGCGCCGGCTCCGGCGTCATCGTGGACGCCGAGAACGGTTACATCCTGACCAATCACCACGTCGTCGAGAGCGCGGACGAGATCAAGATCTCGTTATTCGACGGCAAGCTGCTCGACGCGGAAGTCATCGGCACGGACGCCGCAACCGACATCGCGGTGCTGAAGGTCGACGCGAAGGGTCTCGTGGAAATGCCGATCGGCGACTCGCAGGGCGTGCGCGTCGGTGACTTCGTCATCGCGATCGGCAACCCGTTCGGCCTCGGCCACACGGTCACATCGGGCATCGTCAGCGCCCTCGGCCGCTCCGGTATCGGCGACGGCCTCGAGGACTTCATTCAGACCGACGCCTCCATCAACCCGGGCAACTCGGGCGGCGCGCTCGTCAACATGCGCGGCGAACTGATCGGCATCAACTCGGCCATCATCAGCCGCAGCGGCGGCAACGTCGGCATCGGCTTCGCGGTCCCGACGGAGATCGCCAGCTCGGTCATGCGGCAGATTCTCGACTTCGGCGAGGTCAAGCGCGGCCTGCTCGGCGTCACGATCAGCACGCTCGACCAGGCGGCGGCGGAGGCGCTCGGCGCGGACGTCGAGAGCGGCGCCCTGATCACCGAGATTTCGCCGAACTCGGCGGCCGAGAAAGCCGGGCTGCGTGTCGAGGACATTATCATCGAGGTCAACAACCGGAAGATCCAGGACAACCGCGAGCTCATCAACGTGATCGGCCTGAAGTCGCCGGGCGACACCGTCGACATCAAGTACGTCCGCGACGGCAAGACGCGCACGGCGCGGGCCGAACTCGGCCAGCGGATCGCCGTATCCAGCGCCGGCGCCGACATCCATCCCGGTCTCCAGGGCGCGGAGTTCGCCGCGAACACGGCCACGAGCCGCGGCGGCGTGGAGGTGACGTCCGTCGAACCGGACAGCCCGGCGGCCCAGCGCGGCCTGCGCGACGGCGACGTCATCGTCGCGGTGAACCGTGTCGGGGTCAGCTCCATTTCGGACCTGATCCGCGTCGCCAGTGACCAGGACATCCTGTTCCTGCTGGTCGATCGCGGCGACCGTCGACTGATGCTGCAGATTCGCTAGGCCGGCTGTACGATAACCCGATGCGCCGACGCATCGGGACAATCGGGATCAGCATCGCGGCGGTCGCGCTCGGCGCGGCGGTCGCCGGCCCTGCGGCGGAACCGGCAGCCGAGCAGCAGCGTGAGCTGTTTCGCACGGCCTGGCAGGAGGCGGAACGCGGGCAATTCGGCGTTGTCGAATCCCTGCCGGCGGACGAGCGCGCGGCGCTGGAGAGCTACGTCCTGTGGCCGGACCTGGAGGGCGCCTACCTGCGGTCGACGATTCGCCGGGCGGAAGCCGCGGCCATTCGCCGCTACCTGGACGCCAACGGAACCACGAAACCCGCGCGCGAGCTCCGCTACCAGTGGTCGCTCGAACTGGTTCGCCGCGGGGATCACCGCGCCTATCTCGACATCTACGACGCGTTCTACGACGAACTCGGCATCGCCCGCCTCGACTGCCTCGCACTGCAGTCGAAGCTGGAACTCGGCAAGTCCGGCGGCGTCGCCGAATCCGCGCGACAACTGTGGCGCGTGGGACGCAGCCAGGTGGACGAGTGCGACCCGGTCTTCGACTGGATGCGCGACCTCGACCTGCTGGCGACCGCCGACTACGAGGACCGCTTCGCCCTCGCCCTTGGCGCCCGGGAATTTCGTCTCGCCCGCTGGCTCGCCCGGCAGCTCGATCCATCGAGGCTGGCGCTGGCGACGGACTGGCTGTCCGCACAGTCCGACCCGGCCCGGTACCTGCGGCGTGGCGGCGACGGCACGAACGCCGACCGGCTCGCGTACGCCGCCGAACAGCTGACGTACGACGACCCGTTGCTGGCGGAATCGCTCTGGAAGGCGTTGCCGGGGAATGCCGTCGGAGGCCCCGGGGTCCGACACCCTGTCGAACGCCACATCGCACTGTGGACCGCGCGCGACCGCCTGCCCGGCGCACGTATGCGCCTCGACGCGCTGCCCGCAGCCGTCGTCGACGCGGAGGTGCTGCGCTGGCGCGCCCGCACGGCGCTCGAGGCCCGGGACTGGCCCGCCGTGCGGCAGCACATCGCGGCCATGACGCCGGGCGAGCGCCAGCACGACGAGTGGCGCTTCTGGGACGCTGTCGCCCGCCGGTACCTGTCCGACCCGGGCGCCGAGGCCGCATTGGCGGCGCTGGCGGCCGAACGCGGCTATTACGGCTTCCTTGCCGCCGATGAACTCGACCTGCCCTACGCGTTCGGTCATCGTGCACTCGACGATGCGCCGGCCCTCCTGCGGGCGCTCGAGCGCGATCCGGCACTGGTCCGTGCGCGCGAACTGTTCCTGGTCGGCCTCGACGGCCGGGCCCGGTCCGAGTGGGACGACGCGATCAGTCGGCTCCCGGCCGACGAGAAACTCCAGGCTGCGATACTGGCGCACCGGTGGGGCTGGCACTCCCGGGCAATTGCGACGGTGGCGATGCTCAGTGAGTACGACGACCTCGAACTGCGCTACCCGCTCGCGTTCCGCGAGGCCTTCATCGAGTACGCAGACGACGCGGGCATTCCGCCGACCTGGGCGTTCGGCATCGCCCGCAGCGAGAGCCTGTTCATGCGCGATGCGCGTTCCGGCGCGGGCGCCATCGGCCTGATGCAGCTGTTGCCGTCCACCGGCCGCGAAATGGCCGGCAACCTGCAGGTTCCCTACGCCGGCATGAACACGCTCGTGGACGCGGCCGTCAACATCCGACTCGGCACCGCGTACCTTGCGCGCATGGCGGCGCGCTACGATGGCAACCGGATTCTCGCGACGGCGGCCTACAACGCGGGTCCGCAGCGCGTGGACCGGTGGCGACCGGCGAACGAGCCACTCGATGCGCGCACCTGGATCGAATTGATTCCCTACAACGAGACGCGGCGCTACGTGCGGCGCGTTCTCGAAGCCGAAACGATTTTCCATTGGCGACTCTACGGGGAGACGCGCCGGCTCCGCGACCAACTCGTCGCCGTCACTCCCTCCGCCCCGTCGCCACGGCTGGCCAGCGCGTCGAGGTAGCGGTTCCGCTCGTCGGACGGCATTGCGGCGACGCGCCCCGCCTCGGCGTAGAAGCACTCGATCTCCCCGGCGCAATCCTCGATCATCCGGCGGAACGCGGGCAGCCGGCCCTCGTACAGGCTGATCGACAGCAGCCGGGCATTATTGAGGGGCGCCGAAAGCCAGGCATCCGCATCGCGGCCGGCGCCTTCGAGCAACGCCCGCAACGCCGCGGACAGCTGTTCGAGCCGATGCTCCTTCAGCAGCCGTTTCTCGTCATCGTCGAGCGTTTCGGCATACATGGCCGACAGGTCGTCGCGCGTCTGCTCCACGAGCGTCGCGAGTTCCGTGCGCAACGCCTTGCCGTCACGGTACGCCGCCAGCGCGGACCCGGCATCGCGGGCAAGCAGGAACCGCTCCATGCCGAACTCCTCCACTGCCCGCGCGAACGATTCGTTGAACCGGGTGTCGTCGGGAATGTAGAGCACCTGGTGCGCGAGTTCGTGGAACAGCGTGGCCACGAGCTGGGCATCGTCCCAGCGCATCATCGTGCTCAGGACCGGGTCGTCAAAGCGCCCGAGCGTCGAGTACGCCGCGACGCCACCGACATGCACGTCGAAGCCGCGCTCCGAGAGCCTTCGAGCCTCACGCTCGGCCTTTTCCTGTTTGAAATAGCCGCGATAGGACACGCAACCGACGATCGGGTAACACCAGTTGACCGCCTGCATCCGGAACTCCGGCGCTGCGAACACGCTCCAGACGACGTAGTCGCGATCGAGTTCCGCGTAACTGCGGTAGCTGCCGTTGTCGGGCAATCCGAGGGTTGCGACCGAGAAGTCACGAGCCTCCTGCACGAGCCGCAGTCTGCGCGCCACGTCGATATCGGTTTCCGGGTCCGCGAGAACCTCGTCGATCGGCTCGCGCCGGACGAGAATATCGACCTGCCCGGTCGCTGCCTGCAGGTAGTAGCAACCGGATTGCGACGCGCCGGCGACCACGACCCACGCCAATACTGCGAGGCGACGCGCCACCGTGCTCAGAACGAGTAGCCGATGGACGTCGTCACCGCTGAATCGGACTTCGCGCCGCCTTCCGGCGGGCTGTTGTCGTAGGAGTAGCCGATCGTCAGGTCCCAGAACACGTCCTCGATCATCTCCCAGCGCAGGCTCAGGTCCGACTCCGCGCGGTAATCGCCGAAGTCCTCCAGCAGCGGATACACCTGCGACGTGAACGTCAGGTTCGCGTCCGGCGCGATGTTGCGGAACAGGTAGCGCGCCTCGATACGACCTTCCGCGACCGAGTCGTTCGGGTCCGAACCGAGGTACATCTCGCGCGCGACCTGCGCGCCGACGGTCAGCGAGAAGAGCTGGCGGTTCGTCTGCACCAGGTAGCGGCCCCATGCGCCACCGGCCGACAGTCGGGCCTGCAGGCCGAGTTCGTCGTTGCGTTCCCAGCCGATGAACCAGTCTGCGAACCAGCGGTCCGGCCGGAAGCGCTGGTAATTGAGGTCGACGCTCTGGCGAGCCGACGTCGGCTCGCTCGGCTGGTCGGTGACGGTGGACGACAGGCGCAAGCCCCAGAGGTACTTCTGGGCCCGGTAGCTGATGTCGGCGGACACCGAGGACGTCGTGACCTCGCTCGACTTCTGCGCCTGCAGACCCAGGCTGAACGAGCCATCGAGCCGCTCCATGAAGCTCTCCTCGGCGTCGATCGGCGTCATTCGAACGACGTCGCGAATCTTGATGGTCACCTCGTCACCGGCCGTCTTGATGCGCAATTCGGCCTTCGAGTCGGACGCGACGAGATGCCCGAAGTAGCGCGTGCCGTCCGTGCGTTCGACCTGGAGGTGCTGGTCGCTGGTGAGGCTGACGACGTCGTTCCAGTCCACGGTCACGGTCCCCATGGAGTCCGTCTTGTAGCTCAGCGAGCCGAAGTCCAGCGACTTGACTTCGCCGGTGACGAAATCGCCGTTCACGAGGCCGAGGATGTCCGTCTTGGCCGCCAGCGCAGGCTGCACCAGGGCAGCGAGCAAGAGCAGGACGGCAGTGCGGGCAACGTTGGGCGGCGTCATGGGCGATCTCCTGGTTCGTGTCGCGCGCTTTCGAGAATAGTCGGATCGACCGGCGAGTGACAGCCCCGACCCCGGCTCGCCGCCGGTCCTGCGGTATAGTCGGGCGCTGATTCCCGGAGTGCCGCATGGCGACGAAGGCCCTGCCTTTCAAAACCTATCTCGTGGGCGGCGCGGTGCGCGACGAGCTGCTCGGCCTGCCCGTTCGCGAGCGCGACTGGTGCGTCGTCGGGGCGACCCCGCAGGACATGCTGGATCACGGCTACACGCCGGTCGGCAAGGACTTCCCGGTATTCCTTCACCCGGCGACGAAGGAGGAATTCGCGCTCGCCCGCACCGAGCGAAAGACCGCCGCCGGCTACCACGGCTTTCGCTTCGACACGTCGCCCGATGTGACGATCGAGGACGACCTCGCCCGCCGCGACCTCACCGTGAACGCGATGGCGAAATCGTCGAACGGCGAACTCGTCGATCCGTACGGCGGTCGGCGCGACATCGACGCCCGCGTGTTGCGGCATGTGTCCGACGCGTTCGCCGAAGACCCGGTCCGTGTTCTGCGCGCCGCGAAGTTTCGTGCACGTTTCCATCGGCTGGGTTTCCGTTTCGCGGACGAAACGATGGCGCTGATGCGCTCGATGGTCGACGACGGCGAAGTGGATGCGCTCGTCCCCGACCGGGTCTGGGCGGAAACGGAGACGGCGCTGCGCGGAACGGACTCACGCGTCTTTTTCGAGTCGCTGCGTGAATGCGGCGCGCTCGCCCGCGTCTTCCCGGAAGTCGACGCCCTGTTCGGCGTCCCGCAACCCCCGGAGTGGCACCCCGAGATCGACACCGGTGTGCACACGATGATGGTGCTCGACCAGGCCGAAGCCCTGTCGCCCGAACTGGACGTGCGCTTCGCCTGCCTCGTGCACGATCTCGGCAAGGCGACGACGCCGGCGGCCCGCTTGCCGAGCCATCCGGGTCACGAGCAGCGCAGCGTGAAGCTGATCGCGAAGCTCGCGTCGCGGATGCCGGTCCCGCGCGCCTGCCGCGAGCTGGCGCAGATCGTCGCGGAATTTCACACGCACTGTCATCGCGCGTTCGAGCTGCGCGACGACACGGTCCTGAAGGTGCTGGAGCGCGGCGATGCTTTCCGCCGCCCCGAGCGATTCGAGCGCTTCCTGTTGGCCTGCGAGGCCGATGCCCGCGGGCGCGCCGGCCTCGAAGACCGGGCGTACCCGCAGGCGAATCATCTTCGGAGCGCCCGGTCCGCCGCGGCGGCGGTGGATGCGGCAGCCATCGCCCGGGACCTTGCGCCCGACCGCATCGCCGACGCGATTCGGCGGGAGCGCATCAGCGCCATCGCCAGCGCGCGAAACGCGGACCCCTGCCGGGTAGCTAGACGAGCAGGTAAAGGATGACGGCGGCGAGCCCGATCCGGTAGGCCGCGAACGGCAACAGGCCGATGGCGCCCACGACGCGCATGAAGAAGCGAATGGCGAGGTAGGCGACGATTGCTGCGACCGCGACGCCGAGGCCGAGTTCGTTCCAGCGTACGGGCTCGGGTGACAGTGCGAGGTGCAGGCCCTCGTACAGCGACGCCAGCAGGATCACCGGCACCGACAACAGGAACGAGAAGCGGGCGGCATCGACGCGCGGAATGCCGAGCATCCGCCCCGCCGTGATCGTAATGCCGGAACGCGACGTGCCGGGTACCAGCGCCAGCGCCTGCGCGCAGCCGATCACGAACGCGTCACGCACGCGGATGTCGTCGATCATCCGTTCACGCTTGCCGAGACGGTCCGCCACGATCATCAGCACGCCGTAGCCCGCCAGCGTGACGACGATGACGGCGGGTGAGCGCAGGTTTTCCTCGATCCAGCCCGCAAGCGCGAGACCGGCGATCGCCGCCGGCACGGTGCCGATCGCGATGCCGAGCGCGAGCCGCGACCAGACGGTGTCCACACGGCCGCCCAGCACCCGGAAACCGCCGTTCACGAGCTGCAGCAGGTCCTTGCGAAAATAGGCGACGACGGCCACAAGCGACCCGAAGTGCACGGCCACGTCGAACGCGAGCCCCTGGTCCGTCCAGCCGAAGAACGACGGGACCAGGACGAGATGCCCGGAGCTGGAAACCGGCAGGAACTCGGTGATGCCCTGCACGATGGCAAGGACCACGATCTGCAGCGTGGTCACCGGCCGCCCCCGGCCACAATCCGTTGTGTCATAGCGTGTGCGTCCTGTCCATGAGGGTCAGCGCGGTCGGCGCCGGAATACCGTTGATGCTGAGCGCGAGGCACTTGAAGCGCTCGCCCATTTCGCCCGGAAGCGTAAGCATTTTGACCTGGTTTGCCAATTCGACCTGGCGCCGGCCGTCGGCCGCGACGCCGGCGACCTCGTCGGCGATGCCGCCGGCCAGCAGGAAATGCGCCTGCGTGACGTAGCCGGCGATCTGCGCACCGGCAGCATGCGCGGCCGCTGCGACGGCCGAGAAATCGACCCAGGTCGTGATGTCCTGGATGCCGGGCAGCACGAGTGGATCATCGTGCGCGCGGTGGCGGAAATGGCAGCGCAGCCAGCCTCCGTCGCGCTCCGGCGCGTAGTAGTCACGCGTGCTGGTGCCGTAGTCGAACAGCAGGACCAGGCCGGAGCGGGTCGCGCCGACCAGGTCTTCGACGAACGGCGCGAGGCCCGGCGAGTATTCCGAGTCGTACGGCCGCGCGAGCGCGCCGCCCAGGCGGTCTTCGATCGCGGCGGCGGCGTCGCAAAGGCGCGGAGAAGCCGGAGCTTCGCACCACGCGAAGCGTCCTTCGTCCGCCGTCACGCGCAATTCCAGCAGCTCGTCGGCCATCCGGAAGCGCTCGACCGGCAGCGCGTCGAGCACCTCGTTGCCGATGATGACGCCGCGAAAGTCGTCCGGCAGGCGATCGAGCCAACGGACACGATCTGCCAGGCCGGGCACCTGCTCCGTCAGCAGCCGCTGCTGCCGTTCGCGCAAGTCCGCGGACACCTCGAGAATGTCGTAGAACTCCGGGATGCCATCGAGTTCGGCCAGTTTCCCGAGTAGTGCCGCGGCAAGCCGGCCGCTGCCAGCGCCGAGCTCCAGTACGCGACCGTGCCCGGGCCGTCGCAGCACGTCCGCGCACTGCGTGGCCACGACGCGACCGAAGAGCGGAGACACTTCCGGCGCGGTCGTGAAATCTCCCGCCGCGCCGAACTTCGTCGCGCCGGCCGCGTAGTAACCGAGCCCCGGCGCATACAATGCTTCGTGCATGAACTCCGCGAAACCGATCGAGCCGCCCTTCTGTTCGATCAACCGCAGGAGATGCGCACGGCAGCGTTCGCTGTGCGCGGCACTCGCGGCATCGGGCACCGGCAGTTCGGGAGACGGGGAAGGTTGCATGGCGAAAACATTGTCTTTCAAAATACGAAGCAATGACAGGAACTGCGAATGTCGATGAGTCTTGACGGAAAAGTGGCGCTGGTCACCGGATCTGCGCGCCGGATCGGCGCAGCGATTGCCTGCGCGTTGCACGCGGCAGGCGCGCACGTCGTCATCCACTACCGGAGCTCATCGAGCGACGCGACGGCGCTCGCCGGGCGACTGAATGCGGAGCGCACCGATTCCGCGATGCTGCTCGAGGGCGACCTGCTGGACACGGCCGGCATTCCGGGCCTGGTGAAGCGTGTCGTCGACTGGCGCGGACGGCTGGACGTCGTCGTCAACAACGCGTCGACGTTCTACCCGACCCCCATCGGCAAGATAGACGAGCGTGCCTGGCGCGAATTGGTCGGCAGCAACCTGGAGGCGCCGCTGTTTGTCTCGCAGGCGGCGGCGCCGCACCTCGCGGCCGTCGGCGGCAGCATCGTCAATATCGTCGATATCCACGCCCGTCGTCCGCTGCGCGATCACAGCGTCTACGGTGCCGCGAAGGCCGGGCTCGAAATGCTGACGCGGTCGCTGGCCAAGGACCTTGCGCCGGACGTGCGCGTCAACGCGGTCGCACCGGGCGCGATCCTGTGGCCGGAAAACGGCATGACGGACGACGTGAAGGCGACGATCCTCGACCAGGTGCCGCTGCAGCGCCCTGGCACTCCGGCCGATATCGCCGGCTGCGTGCTGTTCCTGGTCCGCGACGCGGACTACGTGACCGGCCAGGTCATCGCCGTCGACGGCGGCCGCTCCGTCGGCTGGTAACCGTCCGGATTATCGCGCGTTCGCGTACGCGCGCGCCGGCGTCGTCAGGCGTGGCATTGCGTTGGCGGCCTCGGCGTCGAGCCGCGGCTTGGACACCGTCGGCCCCAGCGACGCGACCGGGCACGCATTGTTCTCGGCGTGGTACATCGCGGCGACGATGTTCGGGTCCGCCGGGTCGCCGACCGGCACCGACAGGTCGTCCGCGGCCGGGCAATCCACCGGCAGGCCGTCGAAGTAGTCGCCGAACCCGTTCGCATTGACGGTCTGGAACGCGGTGGGACGCAGGATCTTGCCGCAGAACTCGAGCCCGACCTGGCCCACCGGCTTGCCGAACGTGTCCTCACCAATGATGACGACCTCGACGTACGGGTCGAGGCTGTTCGTGACCAGCTCGCTCGCCGACGCGGTGCCGTCCGACGCGATGATGTACAGGCGCGAGAGGTTCAGGGAGTTTGCCAGGAGGCTGAAGAAGTCGGCGTCGTTGTACTCGTTCGCGCGGTCCGCATTGAAGCGGGTCTCGGAAAACACGAGGTTCTGTGCAACCGCGCCGCCGAGGAGGTCACCCAGCAACTCCGCCGTGCTGACCAGCCCGCCGCCGTTATAGCGCAGGTCGATGATCAGGTCGGTGATGCCGGCATTGCGAAACTGCGCGAACGCGGCGTCGAGCTCTGCGTTTGCCGTGCTGATGAACGTCGCGAGTTCAACGTAGCCGACGCCCGGGGTGCCCGCGAGCGGGAACACCGTGGCCTGCGGGACCGGGTCGATCGTGACGATGTCGACGGCCACGGACGCAGTGAATTCCGAATCGTCGAGCCGGCGCAGCGTGAACTGCACGGGCGAGGATGCGAGCACCGCGTCGACGCCTTCGGCCGCCTGGATTTCCGCAATCGACCGCCCGTTCAGCGCAACGATGCGCTGGCCGCGTTCGAAACCGGCGGCCGCCGCCGGGCTGCCGGCGAACACGCGCGTCAGGCGCCAGTCGTCCGCCGCGAGAAACGTGCTGCCGAACCCGTAGCCTTCGAACTCGCCCTCGCCGAAGAACGCGGCATCGGCATCGGCCGAGTTGATGAAACTGAAGCGATCGACCGGCCCGCCGGTCCCGAGATCAGGGCTGAACGAGGCGAGGTAGCCGAGGAGCGCCTCGGGCGAGTCATACGCGTCGAGGTCAACGCTGGCCGGCAACTGGTCGTTCCACAGGTACCAGTAGCGCATGTTGTCCAGGACGAACTGTTTCTGCCCGTTGGCGGAACAGCTCGTGTCGACGTTCTGGCCGCTGTCGTCCCCGCCGCCGCCACCGCAGGCGGCCAGGCCCAGCGCCAGCAGGCTCAGCACCAGTGTTCTCGGCATGTCTACTCCGTCCCGGTTCGGCAACGCCGCATTGGCGCAATGATAGCGAATGCCCCCGGTTCGACCCCCGGACGGGACGCACAGTTCCGGGATCGCGTCACAGCGGCAGGTCCACGGCCACGAGCGGGTGCGCGCCGGCATCGAAGTCCGCCCAGTGGCGCGCCAGTGTCAGGCCGGTCACCGGGTGAATGACGTCCGGCGCGATCTCCGCCAGCGGCCGCAGGACGAAGCTGTAGCGCAACACGTCCGACCGCGGCACGCGGCACTCCGGGCCGTCGATCACAGAGTCCCCGTACAGCAGCAGGTCGATGTCGAGCGGCCTCGACGCGTAGCGCTCGCCGCCGCGCGTGCGCCCCGCCAGCGCGTGGACCGACTCGATGTCGGCCTGCAGTGCGGCGGGCGGGAGGCGCGTGTCCAGGCCGGCGACCAGGTTCAGGAAGTCCGCGCCCTCGAATCCGACCGGCTTGTTGCGGTACACCGGCGACAGCTGCAGCTCGCCATAGCGACGCCGGAGCTCGCGAATGCCGAGGGCCAGGTTCGCCTCCGGCTCGACGTTGCTGCCGAGACCCAGGAAAACCCGGACGGGCGCGGACTCAGTCGTCGGCATCCCGATCGCCCGGCGTCCGTTCGATGAGCACGCCGACGTCGCGCGCCCCGCGAATCGCACCCGGCTTGCAGACCCGGACACGGACCCACGGGACGCCGAACTCCCCGGTCACGATCCCGGCGATCTCCTCGGCCAGCGTTTCCACGAGCTGAAACGACGATTCCGACACGAACTGCTGCACCCGTTTGGCCACCTGCTTGTAATTCAGCGTGTCCTCGACGCGATCCGAGGCTGCCGCCTTGCGGATGTCCGCCGCCATCTCGAGGTCGATGACGACCGTCTGCCGGATCTGGCGCTCCCAGTCCCAGATGCCGATGACCGTCTCGACCCGGAGATCGTGCAGGAAAATGATGTCCATCCGATGACGCTCCCGTTCGCTGTCCCGGTTCATGCGGCCCGCGGTTTCCCGAGCGACTCCAGCGCCCAGCGCGCCCGCGCGATGATCTCTCTGCCCTCGTGCGCGTCCGCAAGGCGCAGCGCGCCGGCGAGCGCGATCATGGCGCCATTGTCGGTGCAAAACGCGAGACGCGGGTAATAGACCTCCCCGTCGAAGCGCGTCGCGAGATCCGCCCGCAGGCACTGGTTGGCGCCGACGCCGCCCGCCACGACGACGCGCTCCATGCCGGCGTCGCGCGCCGCCGACAGGGTCCTGCCGATCAGCGTGTCGACCGCCGCCCGCTGGAACGAGGCCGCGATGTCGGCGCGGTCGTCGTCGAGCCGGCCAGCCGCTTCCGACTTCTGGACGGCCTGGAGCACGGCGGTCTTCAGGCCCGAAAAACTGAAATCGTAGCCCGGCCGATTCAGCATCGGCCGCGGCAGGTCGACGGCTGTGTCATTACCGTCCTCCGCCAGCTTCGCGAGCGCCGGGCCGCCCGGGTAGCCCAGCCCCAGCCGCTTCGCGGTCTTGTCGAAGGCCTCGCCGACCGCGTCGTCGAGCGTCGTCCCGAGCATCTCGTAATCGCCGAGGCCGCGGACGGCGATCAGCATCGTGTGCCCGCCGGAGACCAGCAGCGCGAGGAACGGGAACGGCGGCGGCGCGTCCTCCAGCATCGGCGCCACGAGGTGCCCCTCCATGTGGTGGACCGCGATCACGGGCCGGTCCCAGGCAAGGCCGAGCCCGTTCGCGACGCCCCCACCCACCATCAGGGCCCCGACGAGTCCCGGGCCGGCCGTGTAGGCAATGGCATCCGGCCGCTCCACGCCCGCGTCGGCCAGGACCCGCGCCACCAGCGGCACGATCCGCGTCAGGTGGTCGCGTGACGCGATCTCCGGGACCACCCCGCCGTAGACCGCGTGCAGGTCGACCTGGCTGTGCAGCGCGTGCGCGAGCAGGCCCCGGCCCGTGTCATAGACGGCAACCCCGGTTTCGTCACAGCTCGATTCGATACCCAGCACCTGCATAGGGCGCGGAGTGTACCGCAGATGGCGCGAAATCCGCTTGGCATTCGGGGCCGGGACCCGTTAAAATGGCGGGCTCTGCGTCCCAGCCAAGAGCTGGGATTATTTTTGAACGTAAGGAAGTGTTGGTTCTTATGCCGAGCGTACGTGTTAAAGAAAACGAATATTTCGACGCCGCCCTGCGGCGGTTCAAGCGCGCCTGCGAGAAGGCCGGCGTACTGACCGAGCTGCGTCGTCGTGAGTTCTACGAGAAGCCGACCCAGGAACGCAAGCGCAAGAAGGCCGCGGCCGTGAAGCGCCACCTGAAGCGGATCTCGCGCGAAGAAGCCAAGCGCAAGCGTCTGTACTGACCGCGGGCGGCCCCGCGGCCCCGCCGCGCGACGGCCTCTCCGACCGGTCGGGCTTCCCCCGCATGACGCTCAAGTCCCGCATCACCGATGACATGAAGACGGCCCTCAAGGCCGGGGACAAGGAGCGCCTGAAGGTCGTCCGCCTGCTGCTGGCGGACATCAAGCGCGTCGAGGTCGACACCCGCAAGGACCTCGACGACGCCGGCACGCTGACGGTCATCGAGAAAGCCGTCAAGCAGCGACGCGATTCCATCGAACAATACGAAAAAGGCGGCCGCGACGACCTCGCCGCGATCGAGCAGGCCGAACTCGAGGTACTCGAGTCCTACCTGCCGGAGCCGCTGGACGATGCCTCCCTCGACGCCCTGATCGAAAAGGTCATCGGCGACACCGGCGCGGAGAGCATCCGCGACATGGGCAAGGTCATGGCCGCCATCAAGGCCGAAGCCGCCGGACGCGCCGACATGGGCGCCGTCGGCGCACGCGTAAAGGCTCGTTTGGCCTGAAATTTGCCTGTCTGGCAGTTCGCGCCAAACCCGCTATTCTCTGCTTGAGGCCGAGACCCGACACCGGGTCGGCCGCGTTTGAATGCATATGGCCGGACTGATCCCACAGGACTTCATCGACGACCTCGTTGCCCGGGCGGACATCGTCGAGGTGGTTGGCCGGCGCGTCCAGCTGAAGAAGGCGGGCCACGAGTTCAAGGCCTGCTGCCCGTTCCACGACGAGAAGACACCGTCATTCACGGTCAGCCCCGCGAAGGGCTTCTACCACTGCTTCGGCTGCGGCGCGCACGGCACCGCGATCGGCTTCCTGATGGAGTACGACCACATGGACTTCGTCGAGGCCATCGAGAGCCTGGCGGCGAGCATGGGGGTCGACGTTCCGCGCGACGAATCGGACCGCCCTGCGCGGCGTTACGACGAACTGTTTTCCCTGCTCTCGACGGTCGAGAAGGGCTGGCAGAAGACGCTCCGGGACGCGCCGCAGGCCATCGAGTACCTGCAGCGCCGCGGCATCGACGGCCCGACCGCGCAGCGCTTTGGCATCGGTTATGCGCCGGCGGGCTGGAGCAACCTGCTGGACCGGCACGGCAAGTCGGACGAGGCCATCGACCGCCTGCTCGCCGCGGGCCTCGTCATTCGCAAGGACGACGGCCGGCATCACGATCGCTTCCGGAACCGGCTCGTCTTCCCGATCCGCGATGCGCGGGGCCGCTGCATCGGCTTCGGCGCGCGGACGCTCGGCGACGAGGAACCGAAGTACCTGAACTCCCCGGAAACGGTGCTGTTCCACAAGGGACGCGAGCTCTACGGGCTCTGGGAAGCGCGCCAGGCGCTGCGGTCCATCGACCGGCTCGTCGTCGTCGAGGGCTACATGGACGTCGTCGCGCTCGCTCGGCACGGCATCCAGTTCGCGGTCGCAACGCTCGGCACCGCGACGACCGCCGAGCACCTGAACCGGCTGTTCCGGCTGACGGACGACGTGGCGTTCTGCTTCGACGGCGACAAGGCCGGCCGGAAGGCGGCCTGGCGCGCCCTCGAAACGGCGCTGCCCCACGTGCGGGACGGCCGGCAGATCCGCTTCGTGTTCCTGCCCGACGGCCAGGACCCCGACAGCTACGTCAACGAATTCGGCTCCGACGCGCT